>Ga0071115_16_pt1 | contig 825559 bp, 824 predicted proteins | sample Deesub1362A_J573_FD_61430 | JGI IMG/M metagenome (GOLD analysis project Ga0071115, IMG submission 61430) | Candidatus Desulfopertinax cowenii modA32 | reverse complement strand
CAGCACTCAAGTCAACTAGCACTTTCTGCTTCTTCAGGAATTTCTACCGCGCCACCCGGGATCTAAATATAGCATAAGGGTCTCACGCTTGTCAAGGCGTTAGTTGCAAGACCCGGCCCAAAATCATTCAGTCTTCGCGCGGCCTCAATAAGGGAAACAGAATTACGTCCCTGATGGAAGCTGCACCGGTCAGGACCATTACCAGGCGGTCAATCCCGATGCCCAGTCCACCGGCCGGGGGCATCCCGTATTCCAGCGCCTGGACATAGTCCGCGTCGAACATGTGCGCCTCTTCGTCGCCCTCCTCTCGCTTCTCCAGCTGGGCTTTAAACCGCCGCTCCTGGTCCAGCGGGTCGTTCAATTCGGAAAAGGCGTTGGCCACCTCGCGGCCCGCGATGAATAGTTCAAAACGGTACACCAGGTGCGGCGCGTCTTCCCGGCGCTTTGCCAGCGGCGAAAGGTCCAGCGGATAATCGTAAATAAAGGTGGGCTGCACCAGGTGCGGCTGTACCTTTTCCTCGAACACCGCGTTCACTGCCTCACCCCAGGTGGGCCGGGACTCAAACTCAAGGTCCAGGCTTTCCGCGGCGGTCAGCGCCTCTTCGGGCGACAGGTTTTCGAAATCGATCCCGGTATGCCGCCGTACCGCTTCCAGCATGGAGATTCTGGTCCACGGCGGAGAAAAATCAATCTCGTACGCGCCGTAGGAGAATGTATTGCCGGCAAACACCCGCCCGATGACGTTCGTAATCAGCTGCTCGGTTAGATCCATCATGCCCAGGTAGTCGGAGTAGGCCTCGTAAATCTCCAGCATGGTGAATTCGGGGTTGTGCCGGGTGGAAATCCCCTCGTTGCGGAAATTGCGGTTGATTTCGTACACCTTGTCAAAGCCGCCGACCAGGAGCCGTTTCAGGTACAACTCGGGCGCGATCCGCAGGAACAAGGGCATGCCCAGGGCGTTGTGGTAGGTAACGAACGGACGGGCCACCGCACCGCCGGCGATGGTCTGCATCATGGGTGTTTCCACTTCCAAAAAACCGCGCTCGTCCAGATAACGGCGGATGGCCGCAATCACGCGGCTGCGCGTGATAAACACCTGGCGGCTTTCAGGGTTGACGACCAGGTCAAGGTAGCGCTGCCGGTAGCGGAGTTCCACGTCCTTCAGGCCGTGCCACTTTTCGGGCAGCGGTCGCAGCGATTTGGCCAGCAGCACGAAATCGTCCACGGACACGGTCACCTCGCCCATGCGCGTCCGGAAAACGGTACCTTGCACGCCGAGGATGTCCCCGATGTCCAGCAACTTGAAAAGTTCGTATTTTTCCGCGCCCACCTGGTCCCGCCGGAGATAGATCTGCACCTTGCCGGAACCGTCCTGGAGGTCGGCGAAGGTGGCCTTACCGTGGCCACGCTTGGCCATCAGGCGGCCGGCCAGGCTCACCTGCTGCCCTTCCAAGCGGGAAAAGTCGTTGACCACCGCCGCCGCCAAGTGGGTGCGTTCGTATCTCCCTCCGTAAGGCGGTATTCCCTTGGCCTCTAGCTCCGCCAGTTTTTCGCGCCGGACCTTGAGCAGTTCGTTCAAATCCTGGTCGGTCAATTCCGCTTCCCTCCGCGTCAGACGCAGCAAATCCGGTTACGAAATGTCAATGATCTGGTATTTTACCGTCCCGGCCGGCACTTGGATTTCGACGACACTACCCACCTGCTGGCCAAGGATCGCCCGGCCCACGGGTGATTCGTGGGAAATTCTTTTCGACCCGGGGTCGGATTCCATGGACCCCACGATGGTGTACCGGAACTCCGCACCCCCGTCCAGATCCTTGAGCAGTACGGTGGACCCGATCCGGACCCGGTCCTTGTTCAGGTCCTCGTTGTCGATCACCCTGGCGTTACGGAGAGCTTTTTCCAGGGTGATGATGCGGCCCTCGATAAACGCCTGTTCGTTCTTGGCGTCCTCGTATTCCGAGCTGTCGGTGATGTCGCCGAACTCAATCGCCTGCTTGATGCGCTCGGCCACTTCCCGCCGTCGCACCGACTTCAGGTAATCCAGTTCTTTCTCCAGCTTTTTTAAACCCTCAACCGTCAGCAGCACATCTTTCTTTATTTCTTCTGCCACTTTAAATCGACTCCTTACCCCCCTGATTTGGTGAGCCAAAGCTAAACTGTATATATCTCCTGTTGCCGCCGCATTTAACCGGATAAAGTTTTAGGCACTGCAAACAGCCTGGCAGTGCCTCCCATTTCCGCCAACACTCTGGTCAATTATAATGAGCGGTTCCGCCCTTGTCAAGCCGTCTCGCCGCAAGACCCCAATGCGCCATCTCCGTATCCGGCTTGATCCACTTATGGGCTTCGAGAAACGCAAGGAGGTATTCCGCGTTTCCCGTTGCGGCCTTTACCGCAAAGTTTCTGAGGAACCGACCGCGGAAGCGACGGTTGCCTTCGGTGAGGAACCGTTCCACCTCCTTTCCCACTTCGGCCACAACTCTTCGGCCGCATCCACCAATACGGCATCCAGTTGGGTGGCCTTGCAGGCCTTGATTTCCGCCAAGCAATCCGGCCAGGGAAGCGCGGGGCGGCGTTGTCAAGCGTGTTTTTATTTTTCCCTTCCCGGCCGCCGTCAAGGGCAAGCCTCAAGCTGCTCCAATTGCCGCGAAAACAGGAAAATGGTACCCTATAGCTATGTTAAAGGAGAAATTACGCCTTCCGTACGAACTGTTGATGGTTTCTTTAGCCGTCACCGTTGCCGTGCTGGTCACCAGGGAGTTTCTTGTCCTGCTTACCCCTGAAGAATGGCGTTGGCACAGAATTCTTAACCTCGCCATCCTGGCCGTCTTTGCCGCCGACTATTTTACAAGATTGTTCTTGGCCAAAGACAAACGGCTTTTCCTGAAAAGGCACATTCCAGAACTGGTTGCGATTATCCCTTTGGATAGTCAAAAATTTGATCAAGTCCAAGGTGGACACCCTCGAAAGCCTGAATGAACAAGAGGTCGAAGAACTGATTAAGCTGATCAGGTTTTACCAGGGTGGAGGGCGACGAGGAGGTGCACCTGTTCGACAGCGATAACCCAAAAACAACCTTAAAAGTAGAAGTTAAAAACGCGGGAAAAGACCTTGCCCCGCATTATGGTCATATGCTAGGATTTTACCAGCGATTACCACGAATTTGAGGGGGAGGGAGTATTACCGGTGGCGCGGATTGCAATCATTTCCTGCAAAAAGATCAAGGACATTATCTGTGTGTCGTGTATGAAGTGTTTCAAAGGAGTGAAAGAGAAAGCCGGCCAGTTTGCGCGTTATGAAGGTCAAGAAATCGACGTGGTGGCCATGGGCGACTGTGGTGATTGCCCCGGACCGGTGCTGCCAAAATTGGCCTTGATTCACGACCTGGCGGGGGTGTACGGTCGAGAGATCGACGCCATTCACTTGGGAACCTGTATGGTCCGGGCCACGACTACCGCTGGCTGCCCGCTCAAACTGGAGAAACTGGCCGCGAAAATTCGCGAGAAGTTCAACAAGGAAGTAATCATCGGCACCCATCCCTGGTAGAACGACCAGTTTGCACCGCAGGCGAGGTCACCAATGAGGTGCTTAAGACGCGGGTTTTGAACCAAATGAGAATCGGGGCGCGAATTATCAAAACGGGGATCGCGGTAGCGATCACGATGCTTGTGTGCCAGACCCTCAACCTGGAACCGGCGCTGTTTGGAGCAATTGCGGCGGTGATCAATATCCAGCCCTCGGTGTATCTCACCTTCACCATGGCCAGGGACCAGGTGTTGGCGAACCTCCTGGGCGTTGTGGTGGGAACTGCTTTCGGATATCTGCTCGGGAGCAGCGCTTTGGTGATGGGCACGGCCACGATCATTGTGCTGGCCCTGTTTAAGAAGCTAGGGCTACAAAACGGAATGTTGATGGGAGTAGTAGCCGCCATTTTCATCCTCAGCGCCGCTCCGGATCAGTTCGCAGCCCAGGCGCTTTCCAGGTCGGCGATTGTTTTTGTGGGACTCGCCGTGGCCATGGCGGTGAACATCGCGCTGTGGATGCCGCGGCACGACCGGCGGTTCATTGGGAAACTGCGGGAAAGCAACGTCGAAGCCGGGCGGTATTTTCTCCAGGCTGTCCGGAGTTTTATTGAGCTGAACGATCGGGGGGTTCCGCGGCCTGACGCCCAGCGGGAAAAGGTCTCCGGGTTGGTGGGCGAAGCAGCCGAATTACTTGAACACCTAAAGCACGAGCGCGGGCTTTACTTCGACCGGCACTTCGGCCGCCCCGGTCGGGACGGTTGGTTTAGGGTTACGGAACGTTTTTTGGAGTACAACCACGCCCTAGTGCGAAATGCGGACCAGATCTATGAACTTCTCCCCGCCCGGCTGGAGCGCCGCCTTAAACTTGGTGCTCCACCGTTTAGCGCGGAGTTCAAAGTCATCCTGGACCTCCTGGAGAGTGATTGTGCCACGGTGGAAAGGGTCAACAGCAAGTTGCGGGCGGTAGTCTGTGACGGTGATAAAGCGGTGGCGCCGGAGAAGGTCAGCGAAGCATACTGGGAGCGCCTTACCGGGGCCATTGAGCGGTGGCAGTCGGAATCAGCGGGCAGCAGCCTGTTGCCCGCGTTAATCGAAGTAGCCGTGGTGGCGCACGAACTCCGGTGGGTTTCGCGGGAAGGCAAGCAGCTTTTGCGAGAGGCCTTAGAGGCCTAGCCGCCACCCACTTAAACCTTTTTAAACCTTGCGCCCACGCCGGCGTTTTCAGCGATCCGCGCGATTTCGTCCGGGGTGATCGCCCGCTCAAAACTGCGGAAACCCGCCAGTTTGAACCCGTGCTTGGCGGCCAGCGCGGAGATCTCCTCTACCTGGCGTACCGTCAGTTCCCGGCCCAAGGTAAAACTCTCGAACCGTTTCTCCAGGGTCAGGATCATGGTTTCGGCCATGCAGGCGTAGCACGTACGCGGCGGGAAACCGAAATTAAAGTTGAAGTTTACCTCGCCCGGCACCTCCACCACGCCGCCCTCAACCACCAGGACGTCGTCCCGGACCTCGATCACCCGCCGGGATACGTCCCGCGGCCGGGCCACGTCGCAGACCACGGCCCCGGGTTTCAAATGTTCGGGTTCAATGATGGCGTCTACCGCGCTAGTAACCGTGATGATCACGTCGGCCCGCCGGAGGGCGCTCGCCAAATCACTGGTGATCCGGGCCGCTAGGCCGCAGTCGGACATAATCGCGTCGGCCACCAGTTCCAGCTTCTGCCGGTTGCGGCCCACCAGGGTCAGGCGTTTGGCTTCCCGGGCCAGAATTCGGGCACAAACCGACCCGATCGCCCCGGCGGCCCCGACCACCGCGACCTCGGCCTCGGCCAGGTCGTGGCCCATCAGCCGCGCGGCTTCCCTCGTTCCCTGGATGGCGGTCGCTACCGTGTAACTGTTTCCAGTGGTCACGGGAATATCCAGGGCCTTGGCCACCGTAACGCCGGCATCCCCGACCACCTTGGTGAAGGCGCCCAGGCCCAGGATTTTCGCGCCCAGCTTTTCGGCCTTCCGCCCGGCCTGAATCACTTTGTGCAGCACGTACTCGGGGTCAAGCTGCATCATATGCCGGGTGGTCAGCGGACAGGCCACGAACCAACCCGCGGCCTCCCCGTGTTCCGACCAGATGCCGGTGATCTCGGAGACGGTTACCGGCGGCAGCCGGCGCAAACCGGCCTCCACCCAGCTTTCCGGAAGCCACCTGGCGAATTTGAACTTGCGCGTTACGTCGTTGACACTCAGAGGATGGATCACAAAGGCAAAATGCTCCAAGTCGCAAAACCTCCCAGAATCAATAACTCATTTTAGCAACCTCCGAAATCTTTTACAAGAATTCTTTGAAGCACCCGGAGTCAATCTCCCGAATCAGGTTCACCAGTTCGGGGATGGACGTGGCGCGATGCAGGCGCTCGCGCAAGCGGGCCGCGCCGCGAAAGAAGCGGGTGTACCAGGCGGCGTGTTTGCGCATGTCCAGGAGGGCGCGCGCTTCGCCCTTGTAGCGAACCATCAGTTCCAAGTGCCGGAGGGCCGTTTCCACCCGCAGCGCGGGGGTGGGCGGCAAAAGCTCCCGGCTGGTCTCCAGGTAGTGCAGTATTTCCCGGAAGATCCACGGGTTGCCGCGGGCCGCCCGGCCCACCATGACGGCGTCGCAACCGGTATAGGTAAGCATCCGGGCCGCGTCCGGTCCGCTCCGGACGTCGCCGTTGCCGATGACCGGAATCGCTACCGCCTGTTTCACCTTCCGGATGATGCCCCAGTCGGCCTCGCCACCGAAAAACTCAGAACGCAGGCGGCCGTGCACCGTCACGGCGGCCGCGCCGGCGGACGCGGCCACCCGCGCCAGGGCTACGGCGTCCGGGGAAGCCTCGTCCCAGGCTTTCCGCATTTTCACGGTAACCGGCACCGGTACGGCGGCCGCCACCGCGGCCACGATTTCCCCGGCCCGATCCGGATCGCGCATCAGGGCGGCGCCCGCGCCGCTTTTCACAATCTTGGGCGTGGGACAGCCCATGTTAAGATCCACAAGGTCCGCGCCCGCTTCCACGACCATTTGGGCCGCCCGGGCCATTATCCCTGGATCGGAGCCGAAAATCTGCACGCTGACGGGGTACTCCCCAGCGATGTCCAGGAGCCGCGCAGTTTTGCGGCTCCCGCGGATCAGCGCCTGGGCCGAGATCATTTCGGTACAGGTCAGGCCACAGCCCATTTCCCGCGCCAGATCACGGAAGGCCCGGTCGGTGATGCCGGCCATGGGCGCCGCGACCACCCGGTTGGGCAGTACGACTCTGCCGATCTTGAACGTCAACAGGTTTCCTCCTTAAGAAATTACGTACCGTATTACGTACCGTGAAGTCGCCGAGCGGGTGTCCCTTTTTCCGGGGACAAAGCCAGGCAGAGCATCAATGGTTTCCCTAATCGGGCTGGTTGCGCTCGTAGACCAAGCGCAGGCCCCAGAGGGTCAGGAACGGGTCTACGGTCTCGATGGTTTCGCACTCGCGGGCGATCAGCTCAGCCTCCCCGCCCGTGGCCACCACCCGGGGCCGCCCCTCCATTTCGGCCCGCATCCGCCGCACGATGCTGTCCACCAGGCCCGCGTAACCGTAGATGATTCCCGACTGCATGCTGTGCACGGTGTTGCGCCCGATCACCTGCGGGGGGCGTACCAGTTCCACCCGTGGCAGCTTGGCCGCCCGCTCGAAGAGGGCCTCGCAGGAAATATGGATTCCGGGCACGATGATCCCCCCCAGGTATTCCCCGCGCACCGACACGGCGCAGAAAGTGATCGCCGTGCCGAAGTCCACCAGGATGAGGGGCACACCGTACAGTTCCTGGGCCGCAATGGCGTTAGCAATCCGGTCTGCGCCCACGTCGCGGGGGTTCTCGTACTTGATCGGCATTCCCGTCCGGATCCCGGGTCCAACCACCAGCGGGGGAAAACCGAAGTAGTCGCGGCAGGCCCGTTCGATGGTCGTGTTCAACGGCGGCACCACCGAGGACACCACCATGGCGCGGATGTCCGCGGGACGGAGTTCCTGATCGGCCAACAGCTGCTTCAGCAGGATGCCGAACTCGTCCGCCGTCCAGTGCCGTTTCGTGCTCAGGCGCCAATGGGCCGCCAGCGCCTCCCCGTCGAACACGCCCAGGGCGATGTTTGTGTTGCCTACGTCTAACACCAGAATCATGCTACCCAACGTCTCCCTCCATAAATAGCTCCCCGGTGACAATTCTCCGGATTTCCCCACCCAGATCAAGGAGCAGCGCTCCGTCCCGGTCCACATCCACCGCCCGGCCGGCCAGTTCGCCCTCCGGAGTAGACACCCGCAAGTTACGGTCCAGGCAGGCGTTATACCGCTTCCAGGCCGCAAGAACGGGAGCAAAACCATCCGCCAGCCATACCAGATACCACCGCTCCAGCGCGGTCAGTATCCGCCGCAGGTAGTTGGCCCGGGAAACAGGCCGCCCGCGGATCTCTTGGACCGAGGTGACCGTGCCCGAAAGCGGCGCGGGGAAAGCGCCGGGGTCCAAATTGACGTTCAGCCCGATGCCCACCACCAGATGGTTGATCCGGTCCAGTTCCCCGCTCAATTCGGTCAGGATGCCGCCCAGCTTTTTCCCCCGCCACACAAAGTCGTTCGGCCATTTGATCCCAATCTCGTCGGTCTCCAGGCAGGTACGAAGGACGTCCGTTCCGGCCACCGCCGCCACGAAGGTGGCCTCCGGCGCCCGCACCGGCGGCAGTGCCGGACGCAGGACCACCGAAAACCAGAGTCCGCCCCGCGGCGAGTGCCAGCTCCGGCCCAGCCGCCCCCGGCCCCCGGACTGTTCCTCGGCCAGGACCGTGGTCCCTTCCGGGGCGCCTTGCCAGGCCAATTCTTTAGCCCGGTCGTTCGTGGACGCCAGGAGCGGGTAATGGTAATAGGTGCGCCCGCAGAAGCGGGTAGTCAGCCCCGCCCGAACCTCCTCGGGAATCAACAGGTCGGGCACGCCCCGCAAACGGTAGCCCCGCCGGCTGCGTGATTCAATTCGGTACCCCTCCTCTCGCAAAGCGCGGATGTGTTTCCAAACCGCGGTTCGCGAAATGTCCAGGGTCCTGGAGATCTCGCTGCCGGAGACGTAACTCTCGGGATTCTTTTTTAAGAGTTCCAGAACGGCCGCTTTCATTAACTACCTCCATCGCGCCGTTTACAGGTTATGCTTGACATTTTGGGTATTTATAATAAAATAATAGATTATATAGATTATTATAATAAAACAATAGTCCGCAAGGCACTCCGCCCGGAACGGGCGGGGTGTCTCATTATTTTAAATCGATCCGTCATTTAATTACATAATTCTGGGATTTAGGAGGGCTCCAGATGTCCCCAAAAATCGAACTGTCAAAGGCAACGTATGACTATCTGACCAAACAGCTGGTGCAACTGGACGAACAAAAAATGGCGCTGTTAAACGACTATTTAGGAGCCTACGCACCGGGAGCGCCGGTAGACGACCTCGCGGAAATCAGCCGTTTTCTGGGCAGTTACATCAACTACGTCCAGGACCTGCTCCGCCAGGCGCGGGTACTGGACGACGACAGTCAACAGCTGCCCCTGACGTTTATCGGCTGCGACATCCAGGTAAAGGAAACGGAGACTGACCGTACCGAGGTGTTCCGGGTGGTGTCACCCTACGAAGCCAAGCCCGCCGCCGGCCACATCTCCTTCCTGTCCCCGGTAGGTAGAAAGCTGCTGCTGAAAAAGCCGGGGGACGTGCTGGAGGTAAAGGCCCCGGGCGGCACCTTCCACTACGAGATCATCTCCGTGAGCTATCCCGGAGATTGAGTTGCCGATGATTCCAGGTCCAGGCCGATGTCCAGGACCGGAACCGAGTGAGTCAACCGGCCCACCGAGATGATGTCCACCCCCGTGCGGGCGATCTCAGCGATGTTGTGCTCGCCGATGTTGCCGGATGCCTCCAAGGGGACCCGTTTGTCCACCATCCGCACGGCCTCCCGGAGCAGGCCCGGAGGCATGTTGTCCAGGAGAATAATATCCGCCCCGGCTTCGAGCGCCTCCCGCACCCCGGCGAGATCCTCGACCTCCACCTCCACTTTCAGCGTGTGGGGGGCAACGTTCCTGGCGGCCCGGACGGCGGCCGCGATTCCCCCCGCCATGGCGATATGGTTGTCTTTGATCAGGATGCCGTCGTCCAGGCCGAAACGGTGGTTATGACCGCCGCCCACACACACGGCGTACTTCTCCAGGGTCCGGAGCCCCGGCGTGGTCTTGCGGGTGTCCACCAGCCGGACCGGGTGGGGAGCCGTCAGGTCTTTCAGCCGGCGCGTTCGGGTGGCAATCCCCGACAGGTGCCGCAGGAAATTGAGCGCCACCCGCTCCCCGGACAGGATGGGGCGCGCCGGACCGCTTACGGTGGCCAGCACGTCGCCCCGCTTCACCGGGTCGCCATCCCGTACCCGGGCCTGGAAATGAATCTCGGGATCGAGCAGGGCGAACACCCTCCGGGCGACGTCCAGCCCGGCCACCACCCCGGAGTCGCGGGTGCGCAACGCACCGGTGGCCCGCGCGTCCGCAGGAACAGTCGCGCAGGTAGTCAGGTCTCCCGAACGGATATCCTCTGCCAGCGCCATCCTGATTAGGTGGTCAATCTCAATCAGCTGGTTCATTTCGCGAGGCCCTCTGGAAAATGAGATGTTTACGCCAGCATTCCCGCGGCTCCGGGTAATCAGTGCGGTAGTGCCCACCCCGCGATTCCCGGCGGGCCAGGGCCGCCTCGGTCACCAACGCGCCCACCTGCAGCAGGTTGTGCACCTCCATGGCCTCCGGATCCGGAGCCGCACACCGCTGAAGGTAGTCATAACGTTCAAAAAACCGCAAGCTCTGTTCCAGGCCGGACGGCTCCCGGATGGGGCCCAGATGCGCATCCATCTGGTCCTGCAACGCCGTACGCAAGCCCACATAGTCAACCCTGCCGGCAGCCCGTAGCTCGGAACAGGCAAACTCCGGACCGGCCCTCCATCCCGCCGGCCGGGCGAGGATCCGCTCCACGATCCGGCCTCCGAAGACCAGTCCGTCCAGGAGCGAGTTGCTGGCCAGCCGGTTGGCCCCGTGCACGCCGACGCAAGCCACCTCGCCGCAGGCGTAGAGATCGGCGACGGCGGTCTCACCGTGAACGTTGGTCTGTACCCCGCCCATCATATAGTGCGCCGCCGGGGCGACCGGAATCCATTCCCGCGCAATATCCAGCCCCAGCCCGGCGCAGGTCTGGGCGATGGTCGGAAAGCGCCGTCGCAAACTGTCGGCCGGCAGGTGAGTGACGTCGAGAAACACGTGGGCCGCGGTAGCCTTCATCTCGGTCAGGATGGCCCGGGTGACCACGTCCCGGGGAGCCAGTTCGGCGTCCGGGTGATAGCGGGCCATGAAAGCCTCACCCGCAGCGTTCCGTAACACGCCTCCCTCGCCCCGCACGGCTTCGGAAATGAGAAAGGTGCACCCCTCCGGCAGGGCGAGCACCGTGGGGTGAAACTGGACGAACTCCAGGTCGGTCACCGCCGCCCCCGCCCGGTAAGCCAGCGCGATACCGTCGCCGGTCGCCACCAGCGGGTTGGTGGTCTGGCGGAACAGCTGACCGGCCCCGCCGCTGGCAAGAATCACCGCTTTACTCCGAAACGCCACCAGGCGGCCCGTCGTTTCGTCCAGCACCAGGGCGCCGTAGCATTGTCCGTGGTGAACCAGCAAGTCGACCACGAAGTGGTTCTCCAAAATGGGGATGTTCAAGCGCCTCACCTGGTGGCAAAGGGCCCGCTGGATCTCCGCCCCGGTGGCGTCGCCGCCCGCGTACAGAATTCGCCGCTGCCGGTGTGCTCCCTCCCGGACCAGGGCGAAGCCGGCGTCCGTCCGGGCAAAACAGGTCCCCATCCCGACCAGGTCCCGTACCCGGTCCGGGCCTTCCGTCACCAGGATCCGCACGGCCTCCGGGTCGCACAGCCCCGCTCCGGCCCGCAGGGTGTCCTGCAGGTGCAGCAAGGGGGAGTCGCTGGTCCCGATGGCGGCCGCGATCCCCCCCTGGGCACGTTCAGTAGCGGTGTTTCCCACCATTTTCTTGGTCACCACGACCACGCCGCGCCCCGACCGGGAAAGCAGGTAGGCCGTATACAGTCCGGCAATTCCGCTGCCGATCACCAGGTGGTCAACGGACTCCCACGGCAGCTGCCGGGTATCAAAATTTACAATGAAAAATCCGGGCACGGACAAGCCTCCCGTTGATGAGCTGGGAGTCGGTACGGGGGTACCCGTCCGGCTTCCGGCCGCCGGCGACCGACTTCCGTTATATGGCCAGCATTCTCTCCAGCGCCCGGAGCGCTCGCTGCCGGACACGCTCAGGGACAGTGACTTTTGGTTCGAGGTTTTTCAAGGCGTCACGCACTTTGGTGAGGGTGGTCAGCTTCATGGCATTGCAGATCAAATCGTTGGAAAGCAGGTAAAACTTCTTGCCCGGGCACTTTTTGGACATCTGGTAGATCAGGCCTTCTTCGGTGCCCACGATAAATTCTCGCGCGTCCGATTCTTGGACAAAACGCAGCATGCCGGAGGTACCGGCCACTTTGTCGGCCAGCTCGATCACCTCGGGGCGGCATTCCGGGTGCACCAATACCAGTGCTTCCGGATGCTTGCGCCGGGCCTTGAAAACATCCCCTGGTTCCAGTTCGTCGTGGACACAGCAAAAACCGGGCCATAGGACCAACTCGCGGCCCGTTTGCTTTGCCGCGTATAACCCCAGGTTCCGGTCGGGCACAAACAAAATCTGCCGGTCACGGGGGATGGATTGGATCACCCGCACCGCGTTGGCCGAGGTACAACAGATATCGCTTTCGGCCTTGACGTCCGCCGTGGTGTTAACGTAAGACACCACCACCGGTTCGTCCAGCTCCGTTTTCCTGTTCCGGAGGAAGGCGGCATCGACCATATCGGCCATGGGACAAGTGGCCCGCAGGTCGGGCAAAACCACAACCTTCTCCGGCGAAAGGATCGCCGCGCTCTCGGCCATAAAATGCACGCCGCAAAACACAATCACCTCGGCGTTGGTGCCGGCGGCCTGGCGGGACAACTCCAGCGAGTCTCCGACAAAATCGGCGATGTCCTGAATCTCGGGGCGCTGGTAATAATGACTCAGAATGATTGCTTTGTGCCGACGCCGTAAGTCATTTATCTCCTGGACTAGGTCATCGGGTACATCCACTGCTACCACTCCTCCCGCCGGAAATGCCACACGTACGTGTTTTGCGCCTGTTTCTGGGACACCACGCGCTGCTTACTGAAATACTAAAATGTTGGGTTTTGGATGTCAAGCAACCGTTCGGCGATAGTCTATCCGACAGATTTCTTCTGCATTTGCGCTCATTCGTCTACTCTGTACCTGCCGCGGTAACGATCGGCAGGGTACTTCCCAGCGTTCAACTCCACCTTTTCGCACACCGCGTCCGCAAGGTCGATGCCCGCCGCATTGGCCATCGCCAGGCAGTAGATCACGACGTCGGCTAGCTCGCGCCGCAACTCCGTTCGCCGCACGTCATCCAGCGGCTCCTCTACGCCACGCCACTGGAAGAGCTCCATCAACTCGGCGGCCTCGATGGCGATGGACATGGCCAGGTTCTTTGGGGTGTGGAAGCGCTCCCACTCCCGCTCGGCCACAAACGCGGCCACGAGCTCACGCAGGTCTTCCAAAGTCTTGTCTTCGTCCGGCACTTTCTGCACCCCCATTCTTTGGACCCCATTCCGGCGCGGTTCACGGCAATTGTCTTGCGGCGCACCAACTCAACGCGGGGCCGCAAAATACCCGGGGGTTCTCGGTACCGCTCCCGGCGAAATCTTCTCCGCGGGCGTCTTGGTGAAAAAGCGACCTTTGCCTCAGGCGCTTCAGATCAGTTTCTGCGCCTCTGGCAATATATTAGCAAGAAACAGGTTTTTTTTCGGCCAGCATTCTTTCAAGCTCTCTTTAGGTGTAAACTAAGATGTTAACGGGGACTGCTGTCCAGACCGGCCTTTTCCAAGTCTCTTTTCGCTTGTTTTAGCCAATCTACGCTCCTGTCGGGCATTATTCCCCCTCATTTTGGGAAAAATGGCAATACATTATATCACAATTAAAGGTGTTCAAAAGTGTCAGTCACCGCCCGCAGCACCTCCGCCGCCCGGGTGCGGATCACGCCAAGCCCCGGCCGCCGGTCAAGCCCCAAGGGTTCGAGGCCTGGATCAGCGGCGGAAGCTAGCGCCGGCCGGGTTCAATCTGGCCGGTTTGGGGACCTTACGACGGGGAAACGGGCGGCAGTCCACGCGGGCTGCCGCTCATTCGCCATATTTTATTTGTTCTGAAGCGGGTATTCGCAGGAACGCCTCCACCACGCGCGGGTCGAACTGCCGGCCCGTTCCCTGGCGCAGCTCCTCGATTGCTTCTTCGGCTGTAAGCCCACGCCGGTAAGGCCTGTCGGAGGTCATGGCGTCGTAGGCATCGGCCACGCGGATGACCCGCGCCAGGAGGGGGATCTCCTCCCCCGCCAGGCCCTCCGGGTAGCCCCCGCCGTCGTAGTCCTCGTGGTGGTACCGCACCGCCGTGACCACCTCCGCCGGAAACCTGGCCGGCTTCAGAATCTCGGCCCCCGCCCCAGGGTGGCGCTTAATCACCTCCCACTCCGCCAGATCAGGGCGCCCGGGCTTCAAAAGGATGCTCTCGGGTACGCCGATTTTGCCCATGTCGTGCAGCAGCGCGGCCAGGTAGAGATGCTCCTGCTGTTCAGCGCTCAGGGCGAGCGCTCGGGCGCACGCCTGCGCCAGCCGGGCCACCCGCACCGAGTGCCCCCGCGTGTAGGCGTCCTTGGCCTCCAGGGCCGCCGCCAGCGCCTGCAAAGCGTTCAGGTAGTACTGGCGTAGGGAGGCGTAGAGACGGGCATTTTCCAGCGCCAGCCCCAGGCCGGTGCCCAGGGTGGTCAAAAAAGCAGCATCCTCCGCGCTGAAGAGTGCGCCTTCCGGCCTGCCCGCGACGGTCAACACGCCCGTCACCCTGCCCCCCACCATGAGGGGCACGGCCACCGCCGGTCGCCGCTCAATGGCTCCCCCGGCTCCGGGGTGGCTGTCGAAGTGCACGGCGCACCCTTCCCGCTCGACGGCGGCAACGACTTCGCCGGTCGGCACGATCCGAAACTCGCTTTCGGACTCCAGGGTCGCCGCCGTCTCGCGGGCCAAAGCCCCCGGCAACTCCTCGTGCAGCATCACCACCGACCCGCTGGTGGCGCCGGTCACCTCCAGCACCGCCTCCAGGGCCCGCTGCGCCACCTCGCGCACCTCGAGGCTGCCGGACACCGTCCGAGAAAAGTCGTAGAGAAAGGCGAGCCGGTCCGCTTCCTCCCGGGTCTCCCGCACCGCATGCACAAGCTGGGCCACGATTTCCGTCACCAGCCCCACCAGCGCGCCGGCGGTCCGGAGCTGCCCCTCTGACCAGACAGGGAGCGCGCCGGCCGCCGTCGCGAGTTCCCCGGGGTCAAGGCCGGCCTCAAGGGCCAGCCGCGCCACCGCTTCCTCCTCCAGGGGGCAGAGGACCACCCCGCCCGCCAGTAACACCGCCACCGTCTCGTCGACTACCCGCAGGGGAATCGCCAGGCGCACCAGGCCGGCATGGCAGGTGTGCAGAACCTTCCCGCCTGCAGCCGCGGCGGCCCTGGCGGCAGCCGCGCACGAGGCTTTACAGCGGCTCCTTCCCTCAGAGGCAGTATGGAGGAGGGCACAGAAAGGGTTTAAGTTGGACGGCCCGGTCAGTGGGCGTCCGTCCGGGTAGGTGACAAGGATTACCAGCCCCAGATCCTGGCTCATCCGGTCCTGAAGTTGCTGTACCCCTGCTTGTTCCAGGTCCGCATGGGCCAACACCGGCGTTTCTTTATTCACGGTCCGCTCTTCGTGCCCCCTTCCTTTTCCTGCGCTTGCGGCCGAGAGCCCGGGGCCTCGCGCCGAGCAGCGTGGCCGCCGGGAGGTAAGGTTGCCCGGTTTTTATCATCAACAAGCACCATCCGGGGGGTCCACTCCCGGGCGTCCTGCGCGGAGCAAAGCGCGTAGGCCATGATAATCACCCGATCCCCGGACACGGCCAGCCGGGCCGCCGCTCCGTTCAGGGTCACGGTACCCGAACCCCGGGTTCCCGGAATCACGTAAGTTTCAAAGCGCGCCCCGTTATTTATGTTCACCACTTGAACCTGTTCGAAAACCAGGATACCGGCGGCCTCCAGCAGTTCTTCGTCAATGGTGATACTGCCCTCATAATTCAGGTTAACATCCGTCACGGTCGCGCGGTGAATTTTGGACTTAAGCATTTTTAGATACATTCCTGATTCCCCCCGGTTACGTTTCAGTCTTCTCCCCGATGGTTACCGTTACATTATCGATGAGCCGCGCCCGGCCGAAGCGGGCCGCCACGGCCAAAAGCAATTCTTTATCGGTGGCGTGCGGCGGGGTGAGGTCAGGCAGAGCGAGGATTTCGGCGTATTCCAGTTGAGCCAGGGGTTCGGCCGCTATTTGCGCCGCCAGCCCCTCCCGAACAGCGGACAAGTCCCGCTCACCGCCGAGAATGGCCTCCCGCGCCACCTGCAGGCTGCGGTACAACACCGTGGCCGCCCGGCGCTCACCGGGACTCAAATACATGTTTCGGGAACTCATGGCCAGCCCGTCGGCCTCCCGCACCGTGGGCACGGCAACGATCTCTAGGCCGAAGTTCAGGTCTTCTACCAGGCGCCGGATCACCTGCAGCTGCTGGGCGTCCTTCTGCCCGAAAAACGCAGCGTCCGGCTGCACAATGTTGAACAACTTGGACACCACCGTGGCCACGCCCCGGAAATGGCCAGGGCGGGTCCGCCCGCACAACACCCCGGTCAGCCGCTCCACGTCTACGAAGGTGCACGGCCGCTCCGGGTACATCTCGGTTCTCGCGGGCGCGAACACCGCATCCACCCCGGTCTCCCGGGCCAGGCGCAGGTCTCTTTCCAAGTCCCGCGGATAAGCCGCAAAGTCTTCGGCCGGCCCAAACTGCAAGGGATTAACAAAAATGCTCACCACCACCGACGGAAACCGGCGGCGGGCTTCCCGCATTAAGGTCAGATGCCCCTCATGGAAGAAACCCATGGTGGGTACGAACGCCACCGGCCCGGACCGGCGCAGTTCGCGCACCACGCTCCTGATCTCCGCAACCTTCTCGCAAACCCGCAACGTCACCGCCCTCCTTTCGGACCGCGGCCAGGCCTTCTGAATTCAGACTCCCGGCTTCTTTCTTCTAACATTACGGTAGCTCCTCCTCGGGCATGGAATAGCCGTGTTCCGGTCCCGGAAACCGGCCCGCTTCCACCTCTTCCCGGAATTCTCGGAGCGCCCGCGCGATATCCTTGTACAGTTCGGCGTAACGCTTCACAAACTTGGGCTTAAAATCCCCGTACAACCCGAGCAGGTCGTGGGTCACCAGCACCTGGCCGTCGCAGTGGGGGCCGGCGCCGATGCCGATGGTCGGTACGCTTACCGCCGCGGTAATCCTCTGGGCCAGCTCCACCGGCACGCATTCCAGCACGATACTGAAAACTCCGGCCGCCTCCAGAATCCGCGCATCCTCCAGCAGCCGCCGGGCAGTGGCAGCGTCCCGGCCCTGCACCCGGTACCCGCCGAGCTGGTGCACCGCCTGGGGCGTAAGGCCAAGATGCCCCATCACCGGAATCCCGGCGGATACTATGACGCGCACCGTTTCGGCTACTTCCCGGCCGCCCTCCAGTTTCACGGCTTGGGCGCCGGCCTCCTGCAGGAATCGCCCCGCGTTCCGGAGCGTCTCCGCCCGGTCGAGGTTGTAGGAAAGAAAAGGCATATCGCCGATCACCAGCGCTCGGCGCACGCCCCGGCTCACCGCGCGGGTGTGGTGGAGCATGTCGGCCATGGTCACCGGAATGGTGGAGTCGTACCCCAGGATGACGTTGCCCACGGAGTCGCCGACCAGGACCATATCCACCCCGGCGTCGTCCACCAGCCGGGCCGTCGGGTAGTCGTAGGCGGTGAGCATGGTGATCAACCGGCCCTCCTGTTTCTTGCGGCGGATGTCGACCGTGGAGATCCGCTTAACCGGTGGAGGCATTGGTTTCCCCTCCAATCGGCTGTCCTGAAAATCTCCAACGCTTGGACGCCGAAACGTTGCGCGCCTGATTTTCATCCTCGCCGAAATCGCCCCGGAGTTGATGCGGCCCGGCCGCTGTGGTGCCGCTGACAAGCGGCAGGGGGATCTGCCCCGGTGAAAGCGCCCCCCTGAACAAGGCTGCCGTTTCCCGGGCCAAGGCCTCCCCCGCGCCCTGCTGCTGCGCCACGCCGGCGGTGTAAGCTCCCAGTACCCGGTATACCTCCTCGAATTCCGGCCGAAAGCGGCCGAGCGCCGCCAGGTGCCACTCCAGCGTCGGCAGATCACCCCGGGCCACCGGCCCGGTCAGCGCCCGGACCACTCCGACCTCCTGAATGTTGTTCCAGGTCCCATCCACCAGCGGCCGCAACGCCTCTAGGGCGGTTTCCCGCGGCAGTCCGCACCGTTCCAGCATCGCGATCGCCAGGTGAACCACGCTTACCAGGTAGTTCGAAGCCACACAGGCCGCAGCGTGGTAGAGTGCCTTGTGCTCGGGTTTTATTTCGATGGGTATTCCCTCCAGGGCCGCCACCAGGCGCCGGGCCCGGCGGATGCCGGCCGCATCCCCCTCCAGCCCGAAGTAGCAGCCGGGAAGCCGCGCCAGGGCGACTTCTGCGTCCGCAAACGACTGCAGGGGGTGGATGGAAACGGCCACCGCCCCGGAGGCCCGGGCCGGGGCCAGCACCTCCGCCGGAGTGGCCCCGCTGGTGTGGGCCACCAGCTGCCCCGCCGTAAACCCGCCCCGGGCTTGGATGTCTTTAGCCACCGCCGCAATCGCCCGGTCCGGGGTGGTGATCAGCACCACTTCGGCCGCGGGGGTCAACGCCTCCGGCCGCGTCCCGAACGGGCAACCAAGCTGGTCAGCCAAGCGCCGGGCCGACTCGGCGGTGCGGGAAATCACCCCCACGATCTGGTAACCCTTGTTGTGCAGCGCGAGGGCGAGCGTGGAACCGACCTTTCCGGCGCCCACAATACAAACCTTACGGTCCGTTGAGGGCATTGGTTTCCCCCTCCAATCGGCCGCTTAAAAGCAAAAATCCCCGGACAGATCCGCAGGATTTTGGGCAAATCCACCGTCTCGGTCCTGATAGGCTCCAAGCGGCCACGTTTCTTTGGGTTGTAGATTCGGGATCAAGGTGTAGTTCCTCCCGGGATACTACCCGTAGCCTTAGTTTACCACAGAACGGACCCCGGCGACAACATTATACATTCAACCCACAACCTTGAAGAGGCCGACTTCCTAGGCGATCGGGTGGCCGATCATTCAGGCCGGAAAGATTCTAGCCGTCCAGACCCCGGCCGCGCTGCGAGCGGCAACGGTGGAGAGACCGATTTTGGAAGTAACCTTCGACCGTCCGGTAGCGGAGAATTATTCAGCAGCGGCGGTGTACGGGAGGTGGTAGTTGCGCACGGTGAGGGACAGTTGAACGACCAGGGCCAAGGCGAGCATCACGCGGGCGGGCACCGCAGCGCCGGTAGCGTACAGGTAGAGTATCGAGATGATCAGCAGCGCTAGGACCGGCGGGAGCAAGCGGGCCTCCGGGAGGCGGTGGCGCCGGGCAATGCCGACCGCAACGGTGCAGGCGCCGGCGAACACAAGTGCCAGGCCGGCGGGGATCAGATACTTTACGTTTGTAAGTTCACCGGTAAGGAGTACCCAGGTGACCGCCGCCAGTTGGAGCACGCAGCCGGCCACGGCCAGACCCATGACCGGGGTGCGGAGGGAGCGCAAAGGCGCGGGCAGCAGCCAACCGGAGAAGAGCACGCCCAGGTTGACCAGCGTGTAGCCGGAGGCACACCAGAGCGGACCTTGCGAAGCGAACATAAGGGAAAGGCCCGCGGCCTGCAGGGCAAGGGCACCGCGAAAAACGGCCTGTTTGTTTATCATGCTTTCACCCCTAGAGAGTTCACTTGCCACCATTATACTCCAAAAAAAAAGAAAAAGGGTAAGGGCGGAGATATTTGGTCGGCAGCGAACCTGCCAGGCTTCAAGCACTCCTGCTGCGGTAATCAACGGATCGAGATTCCGTCACCGGTACCTTTGATTCAAAGGTCTCTTTGCCGACTTTTTCCGCAGAATCTAACTAAGGGATCAACGCGCCCCCGAACCCGGGTATGCTGGCGACTGACGACCGACGACTGTTTTCAGGACAGTCCCAACGTAGCCGCCAATTCCTCGAACACCCGGACGATATCGTCCCGCAGGACCAGCACCGCCTTGTCGTCCCAGGGCGTCGGGTCCCGGTTCACGATCACCAGCTGCCGGGCGAAGCGGGGCAAAGCGGCCACCGGATACACCTGCAGGCTGGAACCCACCACGACCAGCAACTGGCAGCCCGCCAGTACCTGGGTGGCCGCCTGAAAATCCTCACCCAGCATGTCCCCGAACAACACCACGTCCGGGCGCAAAAGATCCCCGCACGGACAGCGCGGCGGGTTTTTGCCCGCCTGGAACTGTTCCGACACGAAGTCGAACGGGTGCTGCCGGCCGCACCCGAGGCAGCGGCAGGTCCGGAGGTGTCCGTGCACCTCCCAGGTCCGGGAGCCGGCCCGCACGTGCAGGCCGTCGATGTTTTGGGTAATCACGCCTAAAAGCAGTCCCTCCTGCTGCAAGCGGGCCAGAACGTGGTGCGCCGGGTTGGGCTCGGCGCGGAGGCAGGCCAGCCACCACTCCAGGTTGTAGTTCCAGAAAGCGGCCGGATCCCGCCTGAAGGCCTGCACGCTGCACACCTGGGCCGGGTCGACCTTCTCCCAGCGCCCGCTTCCTCGACTGCGGAAATCGGGGATGCCGCTGGCCGTACTGATTCCGGCCCCGGTCAACGCCAGGGTGTGGTCGGACTCGCGGAGCAGGCGGGCCAGGTTCTGTATTTCGTCCTTGGCAGTCACGGATACCCCTCCATCCCAGTAGGATTAGCATTATTTCGACCGGAAATCCGGCTTACGGTACACGGCCACCAGCAGGAAGCCCACGATCAGCAGGACCCCACCGGCATAGATGGCCGCATCAAAACTTCCGGTCGACTCCTTGAAGAACTCCATCAGCGTAGGACCAAGCACTCCGGCAGCGCCCCAGGCCAGGAGGATCGGGCCGTAGATACTGCCGATGTTCCTGGGACCAAAAGTATCGGCCGCAAAAGCCGGCATAGTGGCGAAGCCCCCGCCATAGCAGGCCAGAATGTAACACACCAGGACACCGAACAGGACCGAATTCTGGATCTGGGGCAGCAGGAAGAACAGCGGAATCTGGGTGCCCACGATCAGCAGGAACGTGTTCTTGCATCCGAGCTTATCGGAAACCGACGCCCAGAAAATCCGACCCAGCCCGTTGAACAACGAACCAACGAAAATCAGTGTCCCGGCGGCATAAGCCGTCAAACCCACCTGGGACTGAGCCAGCGGTGAGAGATTGCTCAGGATGGTGATGCCCGCCGTGATATTCAGGAACAGGACCCCCCACAGGATGTAGAACTGGAACATACCCTTAGCCGTTTGGAAGTCAACAGACACCAGTGCCGCGGAAGCCGGCTGCTTGCCGGCCGCGCCGGCCGGTACCGGCGGCTTATAGCCTTCCGGCGGGTTGACCAGCTTCCGGGCCGCAATGTAAAGCCCGACCAGGAAAACTATTCCGAAAAAGTAAAACGTGCCCGCAACGCCCCAGGCTGGTATTATGAGGGGGGCAATCTGTCCCATGATCGCCGCGCCAAAGCCGAAGCCCATTACGGCCACCCCGGTGATCACGCCGCGCTTGTCGGGGAACCAGCGTACCAGTACCGCCACCGGGGTGATATAACCTAGACCGTTGCCGATGCCGGCAATGACGCCGTACCCCAGCCAGAGCAGCCATAGGTTGCCGATTTGCGCCGCCAGTCCGGCCAGGAGCGTCCCGCCTCCGAAAAGGATGGCCGCCAGCGTAGCCGCCCTGGTAACCCCCGCCCGGTCCACGAAACGCCCGCCAAAGGCAGCCGATAGGCCTATGAACGCAATCACCAGGGTAAAGGTAAACCCTACTTCAAAGTCCGACCAACCGTGCTGTTGCATCAGCGGAATCTTGAACACACTCCAGGCGTACACGGTTCCAAGGAACAGCATCATCAGGACGCCGCCTGCGGCAACTACTCCGCGATCCGAAACTGGCGCCGGTTTGTTCATCCCTAAAGCGTTCCTTCTCTTTAACTCTCGGTACACCTGTGGATCTCCTGCTCCCGGGCTAATTGACGGGCCAGGTCGGCTGCCCGGCGGCGGCCGGGCAGCGTCAACTCCGGGACGATTTCGGCCAGGGGCACCACGGCGAAGGCCCGTTCGGTCAGGCGGGGGTGCGGTACCTGTAGGCCGGGTTCGTCAAGCACCAGGTCCCCGTAGAGGAGTAGGTCCAGGTCGATCACCCGGGGACCCCAGCGTTCCTTCCGAACGCGGCCGAGCCGGGTCTCGATCCGCTGCAGCCGCGTCAACAGGGCGCGTGGCTCCAGGGTGGTTTCAATCTCGGCTACCGTGTTCAGGAACCAACCCTGGTCGGTCCGTCCCACGGGCGCCGTCTCGTACACCGAGGCCGTACGCCGCACCTCAATCCCGGGCCCGGCCGCCAGTTCGCGCAGGGCGCGTTCCAGGTTGGCGGACCGGTCACCCTGGTTGCTGCCCAGACCGATGTAGGCGGTAGCGGGATTCAAGCCTGCTTTTTCGCACCGCTTCAGCCACCGCTTCGATCGGGTGATCTCGACCGCGAAGTACTTGAATTTACCCCGTACCGGGGCGTGCGGTTTGCGCACCTGCACCCGTACCTCCCTGACCGGGAACTCGGACAGCACCGCCTGCGCCACCGCCTCGGCCACCGCTTCGATCAGCCGGTAGCGCCGGGCCTGGAAGGCTTTTTTTACCACCGCATACACCGCGCTGTAGTCCACGGTCAGGGCCAGGTCGTCCCGCCGCCCGGCCGGCCTCAGGTCCAGGAACAGTTCCAGGTCAATGAGAAAGGGCTGGCCCAGTTCCCGCTCGGCGTCCAGCACACCGTGGTAACCGTGCAGTTCCAGCCCCTGCATGATGATCCGGTCTTTCACGCCGTCCAACTCCCCCGTACGATGGCGTCGGTCATCCGGGCCACCCGGACCATCTCCCGCACGTCGTGCACCCGCACCATGTCCGCCCCCCGGGCGATGCCCACGGCCACGGAGGCCGCAGTGCCCTCCACCCGGTCGTCCACCGGCAGGTCCAAAACCTTGCCGATGGTCGACTTGCGGGACGTGCCGATCAAGAGCGGGCAACCCAGGCTTCTGAACTCCCGGAGGCGGCGCAGCACCGCCAGGTTCTGTTCCGGGGTCTTGCCGAAACCGAACCCCGGATCCAGGATGATCCTGTCCGGAACGATCCCGGCCCGCATCGCTTTCTCCATCCGTTCCTCGAAGTACCCGATTATATCCCCTACCAGATCCGTGTATTCGGTCCCCCGCTGGTTGTGCATCAGCACCACCGGCACGCCGTATTCGGCCACCAGTTCGGCCATCCCCTCATCGGCCAAGGCCCACTGGTCGTTCACCAGGTGCGCGCCGGCCTCCAACGCCCGCCGGGCCACCGCGGTCTTGCTGGTGTCGATGGAAACAGGCACGTCCAACTCCGCGACCAAGCGCGAGAGAACCGGCATAACCCGGGACAGTTCCTCCTCTACCCCGACCGGCTCGTGGCCGGGCCGGGTCGACTCGCCTCCCAAGTCGATGATGTCGGCGCCCTGGGCCACCATTGCTCGGGCCCGCTCCAGGGCACTCTCCGGGTCAACGTACCGGCCCCCGTCCGAAAAGGAGTCCGGGGTGACATTCAGAATTCCCATCACCAGGGTCCGCTCCCCCAGCGGCAAAAGCTTTCCCCGGCAGTACAGGCCTCGGGGCGTCCTTTCCAGGTTTTCCAGCACCCGCCCGATTTTCTCGCCCAGTTTCGCCAGGCCGAACGGCTGCCGCCCCATTTTTTCCAGAAACGCGGCAAACTGTTTCCTGGTGCCCATCAACAGCACGTCGGTCCGGGGCACCGACTGGTCGACCACGCCCCGGGCGACTGCGGCCTCGCCACCGCGGGCCAGCATCTCCTGCTTGATGATGTTCGCCTGTACTGGCGTCAAACCGGTCACCTTTAACAGCCGGTGCACCGCCTTGGGCGCCATCAAGGCGCAACCGGCATCATCAGCCCCCACCCGGGCTACCAGTTCCTGCGCTTCCCGGAGGTTACCCACCTCCACGGCCCAGACCCTGTGTTCCATAATCGTTTCCCCCTTGCCTGGTGGCTTTATTATACCTGTTTGATCGGAACCGCGGTACTTGTTGATGATAAAAACCGGCTCCGGGGGAAGCCGGCTCTGGACCCTCGCGGCCGGGCCCGATATCCGGGTGGCGGGTGGCGTGATGAGCGGGTGACCAGGTAAACGCCGCCGAAGATCAAAATAGCTCCCACCAGGTGAAAAAGCGCTAGTTGCTCTCCGAGAATCAGCGCCGCCCAAACGGCCGCCGACAGTGGGGCGACGTTCACAAACACCCCGGCGCGTCCGGCTCCCACCCGGTCGACCCCCACGAACCAGAACACGAAGGCGATGCCCGAAGCGCATACCGCCAGAAACATCAGGCTCCAGAAAGCCATGCTGGAAAGCCCAGTCACGGCGGGCAACACGTAATACGGCACGGCGGCCACGGTGAGAAACACGGCGCCCAGACCGGTGGCCCAGGTGGTGGCCGCCAGGGGTGTGAACCCGGTCATTGCTTTTTTCCCGGCCACCGAGTAACAGGCCCAGGACAGGGCACAGCCCAGGAATAAAAGGCCACCCTTGTCAATCTCCCAGGTCAGCAAGACTTCTGGATGTCCCTTGGTGATGATGGTCAACATTCCAAGGAGCGAAAGCAAGAAACCGGTCAGCTGCCGCCCCCCGAAACGCTCCCCCAGGAATAATGCCGATAGCGCTGCCGTCAGTACCGGGCTGGAAGCCACCACCAGCGCTCCGTCCGTCGCCGCCGTGGCCCCGATTCCGTAGAAGAAGAGGGCGTTGTAGGCGAACACCCCGGTCAGGCCCAGGAAGGCCAGTAACGGCAGGTCCCGGATCCGGGGAAAGGCCGCGCGGCCTTCCCAGAACAACAGTACCAAAAAAAGCACCAGGAACGAGATCAGGAAACGCAGACTGGCGGCCGCCAGGGGATGTAGTTCCAGGACCACATACTTGGCGGCCACAAAAGCCCCACCCCAGAGCAGGGGGGCCAGGAAAAGCATGAGATAGGCCGCATTACCGCGTGGCAGTGCTGAATGCATGGTGATCGCGCCCCGTTACTTTCAGATTCATGAATGCGTTCGCAATACAGAACATTATACCTTATAATTCCGGTAGGTGGTATGCGGCCGGACGTGCCGCCAGCAAAAGAAGAAAACCGTGGGGGCTTTTCGGTCCCCCACGGTTTCCGGAGTTAAACCCCTACTCTTCGTCCCAGATCAACGCCTCGGATACCAGATGATGCAGGTGTTTGATCTTCATCCCCAGGTCGTAAGTCTTATTGATGTCGTTGAGCTGGTCATAGCAGTTATGGCACGGTGCGCAGCAGATCTCCGCGCCGGTGGCCATCATCTGGTCGGCCTTCAGCTTGCCCTTCTTCAGGCGTGCCGCCTTGACCGGGTCGGCCATCGGCAGGGCGCCGCCGCCGCCGCCGCAGCAGATGTTGTACTCGCGGTTCGGCCACATGTCCACGAACTTCTCGGCCACATGCTCCAGGATGTAACGGCCCTCCTCGACCAGGCCGCCCTTCCGGACCGTGTTGCACGGGTCGTGGATGGTGACCGTGTACGGGTTCTTGCTCTTGTCCACCTTGATCTGGCCGGTCTTGATCAGTTCGGCCATGAACTCGACCAGGTGCAGAAACGGCCAGGGGCACTCCCCCGGTTTGTACCAGACTTTCGCGCCCCACTTGAAGGCCCAGTAGCCGTGGCCGCACTCAGTCATGACGACCTTCTTCACGCCCAGGCGCCGACACGCGTCCACCGTGAAGTCCATGATCTTCTTGGCCTCGTCGTCCCGGCCGTTGAACAAGCCGAAATTGGTGACGTCAAACGCGGTGGAGCACAGGGTCCAACTGAGCTTGGCGTTAATGAAGATCTTGCTCCAGTGCTTGATGTCCTCCGGGTAGTACTTAATCTCGCGCGGGTGCGGGATGAACAGGATCTCGGCACCCTCGACGTCGATCGGGATCTTCAGGTCTGGACGACCCAGCTCTTCCTGGAGTTCCTCCTCCATCCACTCGATGGTTTCGACGAAGTCCTCGGTGGTAACCGCCATCTGGTTGCCGACCTGCATGTGGGTGTCGGCGACCTCCTGCAGCCGCCCGGGGGCGGTCAGGCCGAACTGGCCGCGAATGGTCCGCACCACGTTGGCCAGCGGAATGTCCATCGGGCAGTGCATGGTGCACCGGCCGCACATGTTACAGAGCCACACGAAGCGGTCGTTTAAGACTTCGTCCTTCAATCCCAGCAGGATCTTGCGCATGAACTGCCGCGGGTCGTGGGGCTCGTCGAGCAAGTCGGAGAAGTAACACCCCGCCACGCAGGTGCCGCACGACAGGCAGTAGTTAAAGTCGAACTTCTTCTCCTCGACATGGAAACACATCTTTTGGACGATCTCGTCCCTGAATTTAGGATCGATCACCTTATTCAAAGTTAGGGCTTCCACAGTTATCCCTCCACCAGCCTGAATTTGGAGCCCGTCCGGGCCGCGCGCCACGGCCCGGGGGGATACGCTTTATGCAAAGAAGGACGCGATCTCGGCGAAGATCTGTTCGTCCTTGAAGCCTTTGGCCGCGCAAGCCTTCGACGGGCAGGCCGCCGCGCAGGTCCCGCAGCCCTTGCAAAGCACCTCGTTGACTTCGGCCACGCCCTCGTCCTCCAGGAAGGAGATGGCGCTGTACGGGCAGACGTTTACGCAGATCCGGCAACCCACGCACTGCTCCTTGTCGATGAAGGAAACCGCGCCGCCGCCGGTCAGGGCGTCCTTGGTGAGCACCGTCGCCGCCCGGGAAGCCGCCGCCCGGCCCTGGGCGATGCTCTCCTCGATGAACTTCGGACCGTGCGCCAAGCCGCAGAGGAAGACGCCGTCGGTGGCGAATTCAACCGGCCGCAGCTTCATGTGCGCCTCGAGGAAGAAGCCTTCATCGTTCAGCGACGCCTTGTAGAACTGACCGATTTCCTTGCCGTCTTCCGGACCCACGGTGGCCACGCCCAGGGCCACCAGGTCGGCCTCGATGCTGAACTCCCGCTGTAGGACGGGATCCTTGACGCTGACCAGGAGCGCGCCGCCCTCGGCCTTGACCACGGGCTTCGACTTCAGGTCGTAGCGGAGGAAGATAACTCCCTTGCCCCGCGCTTCCTTGTAAAAGTCTTCCTTAAAGCTGTAAGTGCGCATGTCACGGTACAGGATGTACACGTTTACGTCGGGGTTCTCTTCCTTGAGCTTGAGGGCGTTCTTAACGGCCTCGCTGCAGCAGACCCGGCTGCAATACATCCGGCCCTCTTCGCGGGAACCGACGCAGTTGATCAGCACGATGTTCTTAGCGTTCTTGACCCGGTCGGCGCCCTTGACGATTTCCGCTTCCAGTTCCAGCCCGGTGATTACCCGCGGGTCCTGGCCGCAGAGGTACTCGTTGGTCTTCAGTTCCTGGGCGCCGATGGCGATCACCGTAGCGCCGTGCTGAATCTCCTGCACTTGCCCGCCCACGTTAACCTTGGTGACGAAGTTCCCGACGTAGCCGGAGACTTCGGTGATCTGGGCGTTGGTGTACACCGTGATGTTCGGGTTGGCCTGCACGCTGTTGATGAGCCCGCTCAGGTAAGCCTGGACGTCCAGACCCTCCAGGGTGTAGTGGATCTTCCGGGCCATGCCGCCCAGGGCGTCGGCCTTCTCCACCAGGCTGACCGCAAAACCCTGGTTAGCCAGGTCCAGCGCGGCGTTCATCCCGGCGATGCCACCGCCGACCACCAGCGCCGCCTTGTTGATCCCGAGGCTGACCGTGGAGAGCGGCTCCAACAGGCGGGCCTTGGCGACCGCCCGGCGGACGATTTCCTTGGCCTTCTCCGTGGCCGCTTCCTTCTCCTTCATGTGCACCCAGGAACAGTGCTCGCGGATGTTGGCCATCTCGAACAAGTAGGGGTTCAGGCCCGCTTCCGCGCAGGTGGACCGAAACAGCGGCTCGTGCGTCCGCGGGGTACAGGAGGCCACCACCACGCGGTTGAGCTTGTGTTCCTTGATCGCTTCCTTGATGGCGTCCTGGGTGTCCGAGGAACAGCTGTACAGGTTGTTGGTGCAGTACACCACGTTCGGCAGGGTAGCGGCGTAGTCGCGCACCGCCGGCACGTCGACGACCCCGCCGATGTTGATCCCGCAGTGGCAGACGAAAACGCCGATCCGCGGCTCCTGCCCACTGACGTCCACTTCGGCAGCCGGCTCCTCTTTCTTGACCAAGCTGCCGCGCGCCTCGGACAGGAGCGTGCCGGCGCAGCTGGCTGCCGCGCTGGCCTGCATCACGGTCTGCGGGATGTCCATCGGGCTTTGGAAGACGCCGCACACGAACACGCCCGGCCGGGAGGTTTCCACCGGCGCCGTGGTCGAAGTAGCGGCGAAGTTGTGGTTGTTCAGCTTCACGCCGATTTTCTCGGCCATTTCGATGGCGCTCTTGGACGCCTCCAGGCCGACGGAAAGCACCACCATGTCGAACTCCTCGTACTTCACGGTGCCGTCCTCGTCAGCATAGCGGATCTTCAGGTCACCCTCGTTGGCCCCGGGGCCAATCTCAAAGATGCGGGAACGGATGAACCGTACGCCCGACTCGTTCTTAGCCCGCTCATAGTAAGCTTCAAAGCCCTTACCAAAGGTCCGCATGTCCATGAAGAAGATGGCGGTGTCCAGCGGCTGCTCGCTGTGTTCCTTGGCAATAATCGCTTCCTTGATCGCGTAGGTGCAGCAGACCGAGGAACAGTAGCCGCAGGCTTTAGCGTCCCGGGAACCGACGCACTGGATCCAGGCGATCTTCTTAGGCTCCTTGTGGTCGGAGGGCCGCACCAGGTGCCCCTCGAACGGGCCGGACGCGCTCAGAATACGCTCGAACTCAATGCTGGTGACCACGTTCGGGTAGGTACCGTAACCCAGGGATTTGATCGTGGCGGGGTCGAATTCATCGAAACCGGGCGCCAGGATTACGGCGCCGACGTTGAGGCTGAAGGTCTTTTCCTTGTCCTCAAAGTTGATGGCGTCCTTGCCGCAGGCCTTCTGGCAGAGTAGACACACCGGCTTGCCGGTCTGCACGCCCTTGGTCAGGTAAAGACACTTCTCGGGGTGGGTAATCGCGTAAGTGTTGGGTACCGCCTGCGCATACTTGCTGCTGATGATCTTCCGGATGTTGATGCCCTGGTTGAACTCGTCGGGGACCTTTACCGGGCACTTGACCGCGCAGTCACCGCAACCGACGCACTTGTCGGGATCCACGTACCGCGGTTTCTGATACACGGTCGCCTTGAAGTTGCCCGGCTCACCCTCCAGGCCGACCAGCTGAGCCAGGGTGATGAGTTCGATGTTGGGGTGCCGGTCGCATTCCACGAGCTTCGGCGAAAGGATACACATCGAACAATCGTTGGTGGGGAACGTTTTGTCCAGCTGGGCCATGGTACCGCCGATGGCCGTGGAGGCCTCAACCAAGTACACGTAATATCCGGCGTCGGCTAGGTCGAGGGACGCCTGCACCCCGGCGATACCGCCGCCCACTACCATTACCGCTCCAATTTTATCTGGCATATCAGATCACACCCGTCCTCCCTAATTGAGCGTCCCGGCACGCTGCCGGGCCAAGATCTCCGAAAACAACGCCGAAAACTTCGCTCTTTGGAAGTGCTCATCCCCCCTTTAACCTAAAAATTCCGTATTCAATTAATCAATAACTGAAAGCCTAAAACCGGGTACCCTGGATCGGCCCGGGTAAAGCCGTACCAAGCAACAAAAGGACAAGGTTTCTCCTTGTCCTTCAGTATAGACTCATTCTTTTTCACTGTCAATTCATTCGGGCTGAAATTTTCCTAAATCGCGCTCCTGGCCTGATACTACCGGCTTTCCCGGTTTTTGTTCATTGTCCGGTCCAGGTGAGCGGGCAGGTGGGCCAGGACCTCGGTTTCGTACTTTTCCACCTCGCCCCGGTCGCACAGGCTGGTCAGCTCGGGATCAATGGGAATTCGGCCCAGCAGGTGCAACCCGGTGCTATCCGCCACGCTCTCGGCCCGCGAAGGCCCGAACAGTTCCAGTTTCTCGCCGCACTTCGGACAGATGGCGTAGCTCATGTTTTCCACCAGGCCCAGGAGCGGAACACCGGTTTTCCGGGTCATCCGAATGGCCTTGCGAACCACCATTACCGCCAGCTCCTGCGGCCCGGACACCATCAACACTCCATCCACCGGCAGAGACTGGAGCACCGTCAGCGGGGCGTCGCCCGTCCCGGGGGGCAGATCGACCAGTAGGTAATCCAGTTCACCCCAGGCCACCTCGGTCCAGAACTGCTGGATGGCGCCGGCGACAATTGGGCCGCGCCAGATCACCGGCTCATCCTCGGTTTCCAAAAGCAGGTTGATGGAGAAGATCTTGATGCCGTATACCGGGCTCGCCACGGGCTTGATGGCCTCTTCCTCGATATCCGGACGCCCGCGGAGTCCGAAAATTTTGGGGATGCTCGGACCGGTCAGGTCAGCGTCCAGAATGCCTACCTTGTAACCCTGGCGGGCCAGGGTCGTCGCCAACAGGGCGGTCACCGAAGACTTGCCCACGCCTCCCTTGCCGCTCATCACGGCCACCACGTTCTTCACTGCGGAAAGGTCGTTCGGCGCCAGGACCTGGGGTGCTTTTGGCGCAGTATGCTGGCCGCGGGCTTGCGCCCCGGACAGGCTGCAGGCCGCGGCACCCGGGCAACCCCCGCCCTGGGCGGCGTTACAGGTACCACCGTTATTTTTCCCGGAAGCCATAATCATTCCCCCGTCTCTCTTATGATTGATTTTGTCTCATTTGCACGGTCCGGCCTGCCGGCGACCGCCCCGCCTTCTGCGGTCGCAGCGGCCGAACACGGACACGATCTCCGTACCAGCGCATTTCGGACACCGGGTTTCGGCCAGTTCGCTGGGCCGGCGTTCCCATTCATTGCCGCACTGGACGCAGCGCAAGCCCCGCGCCACATACTCGAAGTTGCCGCCTTCCACCCGGATCGCCTTCCCGTACACCAGCGCTTGGGTGACTTTGCCCCGGGCACTGGTCAGAATGCGCTGGAAAGTGGGCCGGGAGATGCCCATACGTTCCGCGCAACTCTCCTGTTCCAAACCCTCCAGATCCTTAAGACGTAGCGCCTCGACTTCCTCTACGGTCAAACCGACATCTTCCAGCTTCCACAGGGGCACCCCGGCCGGTTTGAAGTAGGTGCAGTGGGGCATGAACTCCACTCGGCGGCACTTTGGTGGTCTTCCCATTCATTCTCACCCTTACAACGGAATTATACGCCTGTTAAGGGCATAGGTCAATAAAGAGTGGGCAGGGTGGCCTCGAAGCGGGTTCCAAAACCGGCACTTTTCTACCTCATTAGTTTTTGCCGAAAAAGTCCATTTGCGTACTTCTCACGCAGTGCTGAGGTATTATCTCCGGTCACTGTGTCCGCGCTAAGGAATGAACTCGCTCGCCTCGGGCGGCGCCGAAACTCGCCCGCTCCGCGGCCTCAGACAGTCGGCCGCCGCTTTTCCTCGGCTTCGCTCGTTCTTTGAATAAGCTCCCAATGTGACCTCCGATAATCCTCAGCACTGCAGACCAACTTTTTCAGCAAAATCTCATTAAAAAAGTCCCTTCACCTGGCCCTGGCTGTCGAGGTCGATGTTGAAAGCGGCCGGCTCCGACGGCAGGCCGGGCATGGTCAGCATCGTCCCGGCCAACGGGTACAAAAACCCCGCCCCCAGCGAGGCCCGGATGTCCCGGATCGGAAACACGTATCCCGACGGTACGTTCTTCAGCGTCGGGTCGTGGGAAATGGACAGGTGGGTCTTGGCCATGCAGATCGGCAACCTGCCCCAGCCTAGTTCTTCGAACCGGGTGATTTTTTTCTCGGCCTGCGGCTCATAGGACACGCCGTCGGCATTGTAGATCCGCGTGGCCATCAGTTCAATCTTTTCCTTAATGGACAGTTCGTCCGGGTATAGAAACCGGAACTCCCCGCCCCGCGCGCAGGCTTCGACCACCCCGGCGGCCAGGTCGACCGCACCGGCACCGCCCTCAGCCCAGGCGGTGACCTGGTGCGCGCTTAACGCCCCCGCGCGTACCGCCTCCCGGAGGATCGCCTCGACCTCAGCGTCGGTGTCGTCCAGGAAACGGTTCACGGCCACCACCACCGGCACCCCGTAGTAGCTGGCGATCCTGATCATGTGCGCCAGGTTCCGGCACCCCTCCTCCACCGCGGTCACGTTCTCCCGCCTGATTTCCTCGGGCAGGGGCTTTCCGGGAATGATCCTCCCCACCCCGCCGTGCATCTTCAGCGCGCGCACCGTGCAGGTGACCACCACGCAGTCAGGCCGCAGCCCCGATTGCCGGCACTTAATGTCCATGAATTTTTGCATCCCCAGGTCCGCCCCGAACCCGCTCTCGGTCACCACGTAGTCGACCAGCTTGAGTGCAATCCGGTCGGCAAGCACCGAGGACTGTCCGTGGGCGATGTTCCCGAACGGTCCGGCGTGCACGATACAGGGCTGACCCTCCAGAGTCTGAACCAGGTTGGGTTTGACGGCGTCCCGGAGAATCACCGCCATGGCCCCGGCCGCCCGCAGGTTCTCGGCGGTGACCGGCCCTCCGTCCCGGTCGAAGGCCACCATTATCCGTCCCAGGCGGCGCCGCAGGTCCTGCAGCCCGGAAGTCAGGGCCAGTACGGCCATGACTTCGGAAGCCGCGGTGACTTCAAAGCCGGTCTGGCGGGGATAGCCGTTTAACGGCCCGCCCAGGCCTACGACCACGTTCCGCAGCACCCGGTCGTTAACGTCCAGCGTTCGCGGCCAGGTCACGGTGTGGGGATCAATTCTGGAGGGGTTGCCGTGAAACAAAGAGGCGTCCACCATCGCGGCCAGTAGGTTGTGCGCCTGGGCCACCGCGTGTAGGTCGCCGGTGAAATGCAGGTTGAGGTCCTCCATGGGCACCACCTGGGCGTAACCGCCGCCGGCGGCCCCGCCCTTGATCCCGAAAACCGGGGCCATGGAAGGCTGCCGGAGGGTACAGGCCGCCCGCTTCCCGATCCGGCCCAGACCCTGGGTCAACCCGATGGTGGTCAGAGTCTTGCCCTCACCCAGGGGAGTGGGCGTAACGGCCGTAATGTCAATCAACTTGCCGTCCAGGCGTTCCCTGAACTTCTCTAGGACGTGGAGACCGATCTTGGCCTTGTATCGACCGTACAGTTCCAGGTCTTCCTCAGCCAGACCAACGGAAGCCGCAATTTCCGTGATGGGGATCAGCTGGTGCGCCTGCGCGATCTCCAGGTCGGTCCGTAGCTGCATTTTCAACCTCGTGTTACCTCATGTTACTCATAAATCCAGGAATCCAGGTCCCGCTTCCAGACCAGGAGTTCGTCTGCCGCGAAGAACAGCCCGATCTCCCGCGCGGCGCTGGCCGGCGAGTCGGAACCGTGGACAATGTTCCGGCCGACGTCGATGGCGTAAGTGCCGCGGATGGTGCCCGGCAAGGCTTTTGCCGGCTGGGTGGCTCCCAGCATGTCGCGGACCGTGGTGATCACGTTCCGGCCCTCCAGGACCATAGCCACCACCGGACCGGAAGTGATGTACTTCACCAGATCTTCAAAAAATGGTTTTTCCCGGTGCTCACCATAATGCTGCTCGGCCAAGTCCCGGCTAATCCGCAGCATCTTCAGCGCCACCAGCTTGAAACCCCGGCGCTCGAACCGGGCGACGATCTCGCCTACCAGGCCGCGCTGCACGCCGTCGGGTTTCACCAGCACAAAGGTTCTCTCCAAAGTGCTATGACCCTCCTTGCTGCACCGCCTCCGGTCTTGTCATCCCCCCGGCGGCTTTTTCCATCAGGGCCTCGAACTCCCGGCCCTCAATGGTTTCCTTCTCGAACAGCGTATTCGCCACCAGGTGCAGGCCGTCCATGTTATCTTTGAGGATGGTCTCTGCCCGGTGGTAGCACTCGTCGATGATCCGCCGCACCTCCTGGTCGATGGCGCTGGCCACCTCCTCCGAATAGTTGCGGTCGCGGGCCAGGTCCCGCCCTAGGAAAGGCGTGTCCTGCTTTCGCCCCAGGGTCAGGGGTCCGAGTTCGTCGCTCATGCCGTATTCCATGATCATCTTGCGCGCGATCTCGGTCGCCCGCTCCAGGTCGTTTTGCGCGCCGGTGCTGATCTCCTTCAGCACCAAAGCCTCGGCCACCCGTCCGCCCAGCAGCATGGTGATCTGGTCCAGGAGCTGCGACCGGGTGGCGTAATACCGCTCCTCCTTGGGCAGGAGCAGGGTGTAGCCACCGGCCCGTCCACGCGGAATAATGGAAACTTTGTGTACCGGGTCGCTGTTCGGCAGGTAGTAGCTCGCTAACGCGTGGCCGGCCTCGTGGTACGATACCAGTTTCTTCTCGAAGTCGCTGATCACCCGGGACTTTTTCGCCGGTCCGGCAATCACCCGTTCGATAGCATTCTCGATTTCTTCCATCCCGATGCGCTTTTTGTTCGCTCGTGCCGTCAGCAGGGCGGCCTCGTTGATCAGGTTTTCTAGGTCGGCCCCGGAAAAACCCGGGGTGCGCCGGGCGATCACGTCCAGGGAAACGTCGTCCGCCAGCGGCTTGCTGCGGGTGTGCACCTCCAGGATCTCCCTCCGGCCGTTCACGTCCGGCTGGCTAACCACGATCTGCCGGTCGAAACGCCCCGGACGCAGCAGGGCCGGATCCAGGATGTCCGGGCGGTTGGTGGCCGCGATCACAATGATCCCCTCGTGGGGGTCGAAGCCGTCCATCTCCACCAGCAGCTGGTTCAGGGTCTGCTCCCGTTCGTCGTGGCCGCCACCCAGGCCAGCGCCACGCTGGCGTCCAACCGCGTCGATCTCGTCAATGAACACGATGCAGGGAGAGTGCTTCTTGGCGTTCTCGAAAAGGTCCCGAACTCTTGAGGCCCCGACGCCCACGAACATCTCGACGAAGTCCGAGCCGCTGATGCTGTAAAAAGGTACGCCGGCCTCCCCGGCCACCGCCCGCGCCAGCAAGGTCTTGCCGGTGCCGGGCGGGCCGAACAGTAAAACCCCCTTGGGAATCCGGGCCCCGATCTCGCTGAACTTTCCGGGTTCCTTAAGGAAGTCGACCAGTTCCTGCAGTTCCTCCCGGACCTCATCCACCCCGGCCACGTCCGCGAAGGTCACCTGTGGTTTCTCCTGGGCGTGGAGCTTGGCCCGGCTCTTGCCGAAAGACATCACCCGGCTACCCCCGCCCTGGCTCTGCTGCATGAGGAAGAAAAACAAACCCACCAGCAGTAGAATCGGCAGGAACGACATGAACATGGTTGTCAACCAACTGGGCCGGTCCGGGAGTTCCTGTTTGTGCTGCACGTTCTTGTCCCGAAGCAAATCCAGCAGTGCCTGGTCGGCAGCCGGCCCCTTGGTCTCGAAACGGGTGCCGTCCCTTAAGGTGCCGGTGATGATGTTGGTCTCAGCATCCGTCTTGATCAGCACCGACGCCACCTGGCCCCGGTTGACCGCCTGGTAGAATTCGCTGTAGTCCATGGCCCGGACGTCGTTGGTCCCCGGAGAGCTGTACTTAAGCAGGGCGATGACCACCAGGACGATCAGGATATATATACTCAAATTCTTGAGGATTCGACTCAACCGCTTCCCTCCCTTCGGACTCTCGCTAGTTGGTCCGCAATAGAGGTATATTATCACATTTTATATCCGCTTTCAACACAACTCAAACGCCCCCGGGGGCAGGAGATGACATGGTCAGCAGCAGCGCCGTGCGGCTCTGCGGACCCAGCTTGCAGAAGTCGGCGATCCGGTACCCGGCCACCCAGGCCAGTCGACCCGTCCGGTCGAAAACCAGCGGGATCTGGTCCCGCCCGGACCGCGGCACCTTGCAATTGATCAGGAATTCCTTGAGTTTCATCCGGCCGCCCGCCCCCTGGGGCGCGAACACGTCCCCGGGCCTCCGGCTCCGGACGTAAAGGGGAAGCGCCAGGGATTCCAGGTCGAGAGCAGCCTGATTGGGGGCCAGCGCCTCGGGCCGCAGATCCCGCGCGGGTCGGATTTCGGCCGTGAGGCGCCGGTTGACCGCAGGCAGGTCGGTTCGCCCGGGAACGGCGAGTTCATAGCACCAAGACCCGGTTTCGGGCGGGGCCGTTCTCCGCCCGAATACCAGCCGGCCGGCTTGCTTCTCGACAATGAAGCCCCGGGGCAGGTCCAGCCGCCGGCCGCCGGTCGCCGTCCGGGCCAGGGCCAGGACCCGCTTCACGTGGTCAAAATCCAGGGCGTTCGGGGCCGCGGCCAGGTCCGCCCAGGCCTTCCGGACCACCCGGCGGGCAAGCGCCGGGGGCAGCGCGGCCAGCTCGGCCGCGTCAACGCGAACGGTGCCGTTCGACCGGACCGCCAGCTTCCGGAAGGCTTCTTCCGCCAGCTCATCCAGGTAAGCGTTTTCCTCCCGGCAGATCTCACCCAGGCGGAGGAGGCTGGTCACCAGGTTGGGATTGTACTCGGTTTCCAGCAGGGGCAGGAGAGTGTGGCGCAGCCGGTTCCTGGTGTAGGCGGAATCCAGGTTGGACGCGTCCCGGCGGGGTTCAAGACCGCGGGCGCGGCAGTACGCCTCGATGTCCCGGCGCCGTACGGCCAGCAGCGGGCGAATGAAGGGTACGCGCACCGGAGCCATACCCGCCAACCCCGCCGGTCCCGTGCCGCGGAGGAAATGGTGCAGGATGGTTTCGACCTGGTCGTCGGCGTGGTGGCCGAGCGCCACCCGGGCGGCGCCAGTTTCCCGCGCCGCCCGGACGAAGAACTGGTAGCGGACCTCCCGCGCCGCCGCCTGGGTGGAGAGACGGCGCGCTTTCCGGTAAGCGGCCACGTCGAACTCATCAAGCATGCAGGGCAGCCCGTAATTGCCGGCCAATTCCCGGACGTACCGGGCATCCGCGTCCGCCGCGGCACCCCGCAAGCGGTGGTTGAGGTGTCCCACCACGACGGAAATCTCCAGCGTCTCGCGCAGGCCGCACAGAACGTCCAGCAGGGCCACCGAATCCGGACCACCGGAAACCCCCACTAGGACCCGCATCCCCGGGGAGACCATCCGGTGCCGGCAAATGTATTCCTTGATCCGGGCCTGAAAATCCACCGCCATCCCCCACGTCGGAAAAAGAAAAACTCTATTGTGTAAAAATTCCACGCGGGCGCGGGGTTTCCTTTCCAGTCAGGAATCGGTGTTTTCAATTCTGCCCACCAGGACAGTCATGTCGTCGGGAACGCTTCCACCAGCCGCCCGGCGGGCCTGCTGCAGCACCAGGTCGGCCACCTGCTGCGGGTCGGTACGCGGCAGGTCGCGCAGGAGTTCGCCCAGCCAGGTCTCCTTTTCCAGGGGGCCGCGGTAGGAATCGGTCACTCCGTCGGTCACCATCACCACCAGGTCACCGGCGGCCAGTTTCCGGACCACCACGGAGAAGTTTATCTCCCGGATGATGCCCACCGGCAGGGCGTCGCCCTCCACCACGCTCACAGTGTCAGCCCCCACGATGAAGCTGGGCGCAGCGCCGATTTTCACAAACTCGACCTCGCCCGTGTGCAGGTCGACCACCGCCAGGTCCACGGTGGCGAAGCTCTCGTCGGGCGCGCGTAGGAGCAGGATCGAGTTCACCGTTTTCACTGCCATGTCCTTCCCGAAACCCGCCTGGAACATGTGTTCCAGCAGGGAAACGGTGGTGCTCGATTCCAGGGCGGCCTGGCTGCCCACGCCCATGCCGTCGCTCAACAGCAGGGCGAATCTTCCGTCTGCCAGCTCCAGGTACGAGGCGGTATCGCCAGAGACGGCGCTGCCGTTTTTTCCCATCTGGGCGAGGCCTACCGCCACCCGGTAGCGCAGTGCCGGGCGCAGCCGGAAGCTGCATTCGGCGGCGTCCTCCTCCCGGGCGCAGCTGGTGTCGGCCACCGTGAAGGGCTGGCCGAGCGCCCGCGAAACAACCGGGGCGACGACGTAGTGACAGGCCAGCTCGCCGTGGCAGGTCGGCCTGCTGACGGTCACCTCCAACCGGTCGTCCTCTCGGTGCCGGGCCTCGATCCGGTGCACCGGCACGTCCAGCTCGCGGAGTTTCCGCCGCAGGAGCGCGTCGACCTGGCTGGCCCGCTCGATGCTGTTACACAGCTCGGTGGCCAGGTTGTGCATAATCTGGGATAGCCCCCGTAAATTCTCGGACACCATTTCGCGGCTTTCCACCAGCCGGCGGTACCAGTAGCGGTTTACCTGGTAGGTTTCGTACAGGCAGGTGAGGGCGACCGCCATTTCCTTGAGCCGGAGGCACTTCCGGCGGATGTCCCCGGGGAAATCCTCCGGCACCACCCGGCCGGTCGCTTCGACCCGGGCCAGGGTATCCAGGAACTCCCGGTTGGCCCGTTCCGGATCCCGTTCCCAGCAGCCGCGGTACAGGTTGCAGTCTTGGCAGATCCGGCCCTTAACCTCGTTCAACAGCTCCCGGAGCGGCTTTTCGCTGCCGACGTCCAGCCCGGCGGGCGAAACCTGGGCAAAAGTGCGGGAAAGCTCGGAAAACATGCGCGCCCAGCTCCGCACGCGGCTGCGCACCAGTTCCTGCACCCGTTCTTTCGCCTCCCCGGAACCCAAAACACCGGCCGGGATCAGAGAACGTAGAGCCTCAAACCAGCGCCGCGGCAAGACGGCAAAGAGAGCCGCGGCCACCCCGACCTCGGCCAGCACCCCGGCCAGTTCCCGGTATTCCCCGATGTACACGGCCAGGGTGATATTGCCCAGGATGAAACCGGCCGCCACTCCCGGCTTGCCGAAACGGCGGAAGAACCCCCCCAAGAAACCGGCGAACGCGTAGACGCCGATCACCGCCGGCGTTACCGTGTAGGCGATGCCGGGGAGGATGCCCACCACCGCACCCCCGGCTGCACCCAGCCCGACACCACCCAGAAACGCAGCCACCAGGATGATGAATTTGCTCACCAACCCGTGCAGCGAAACCAGGCCGTACTCCAGGTTTCCGGTGCCGGCCAGGGAGGCCGCCAGCAGAACCAGCGCGCAGCAGAACTCCTCGACGGCTACAGGACGGGCGCGCGGAGAAAGAGCGACCAGGAAAACGTAGGCCAGCACCCCGGCCAGCGAGCTCTCAAAGAAAACGGCCACGAAGTCGTAAAGCGCCGCGCCCGAAAAGGCGAGGTACGAACCCTTGATCACGATGGTGGCCGTCCCGGCCAGTACGGCCACCGCCACCTGGGGCCGCCGAAAATCAGACGGAATCGTGCGCAAGCCCAGGCCCACCGCCAACAGCACTAGGAACTCCGGACCAATTTCCGCGGGACTCAGTACCGTAGCCTGCCCAGCCAGACCGGCCCCCGCGGCCAGCCAGCCCCAGGGACCGTAAAGGTAAAGGACGGCGCCGGCGAAGGCAACGACGAAAGGACTGAGTTCCCCCAGCAGCACTGCCCGCCCCAGGAAGAAGGCCAAAATTATAAGGCCCAGCTTGTGCCAGTACGGCAACTCCAGGGCCTTGGCGAAGCCCGGGCGAACGGGCGGCCGCCAGCGGTAACGGCGGGACAAGCCCACCCCAGCCCAGCCATTTCTTTTCTGATATTTATACTGCGATCCGTACGTCTTGGCATGCTGAACCACCCGACCAGCTCCCAGAACCTGGAATTTATGAACCATTGTAATACAGGCTCCGGGGAAATTCTTGTCAGAATTAGTGATGGTTCCGGCTTTTTGTTTCGACATTGGGGCGGCCATACAGGGCCAGCCCGTGAAGAATGTCGGCCTCGCTGACGGTTATTTCCCGCGTGTCCAGTACCCGCATAACTACCCTTACGATCCGCGCCCCGGCCGGGATGATGTCCGCCCGTTCCGGCTGCAGCCCGGGCATGCGCTTCCGTTCCTCTATTCCGGCCAACACCAGCCGTTCCAGGATGCGCTCGACCTCCCCCAGCCGCAGGCGAAAACCATGGACCCGTTCCGGATCGTAAACGGTCAGTTTCTGGGCCATGGCCGCCAGGGTGGTCACCGTCCCGCCCACACCTACCAGCCTCCAGGGCCAGCGCCCGGCCAGCTCTTTGGCCACCGGGCTGACGAGCGCGGCGATTTCGGCGTCGGTGCAGCACCCCTCGGTCATCCGCACGGCACCCAGGGGCAGGCTCCGGCACTGCGGCACCCCCTCCCAGGACCAGACGAACTCGGTGCTGCCCCCGCCCACGTCTACCACCACGGTTTCCCCGGGCGCGGCATCCAGCCCCGAAAGCACGCCCCGGTAGCCGTACAGCGCCTCCTCACGGCCGGACAGCACACGCACCTTAAACCCGGCCGCCTTTTCCACCAGAGCTAGGAAACGGTTGCGGTTGGCCGCCTCCCGGACGGCGGCGGTGGCGGCCACCACCACCTCGTCCACCCCGAAAGCCGCCATGAGCTTCCGGTATTCCCGCAGGCAGTCCACCGTCCGGGCCATGGCCCGCTCCAGCAACGCACCCCCCGCCAGGTTTTCGCCCAGGCGGGTGGTGGTCAGCGCCGTCTTCACCACCTCCAACCGGTCGCCGGCATGCACCCGGCCGATCAGCAGCCGCGTTGAATTTGTACCGATATCAATCACCCCGACCGTTACGGCCATAGGGAAAGCATCCCCCCTTGTAGAAAACTACCGCTCATTATACCATTGACGGTGCCCCCGTTTTCCGGTATACATAAGCATGTGCCCCAAACAAACGGACGCCAGAAAAGGGGACAGGCTACTTTTCTGGCAGACTGCACTTTAGAGTGCTAAAAAAGTAGCCTGTCCCCTTATTTAGCACTTAGGAGGTCAGTCTGCTAAAAAGTGGCCTGGCGCCTTCAGGAGGGTCCACCATTGAAACTACGCCTCGGATTGCCCAAGGGAAGCCTGCAGGAAAAAACCTTTCAACTGTTTAAAAAGGCGGGTTACCACCTGCACGTCAATTCGCGTTCCTATTATCCGACGGTCAACGACCCTGAACTGGAGATCCTGCTGATGCGGGCCCAGGAAATCCCGCGTTACGTGCACGAGGGCGTACTGGACGCAGGCTTGAGCGGCCTGGATTGGATCCTGGAAAACGAGGCCGACGTGGTCGAGGTCACCGACCTGGTTTACAGCAAGCAGTCGGCGCGCCCGGTGCGCCTGGTGCTTGCCGTGGCCAACGACAGCGACATCAAAGAGGTGCGCGACCTGCAGGGCAAGCGGATCGCCGCCGAACTAGTCAACGTCACGCGCCGGTATCTCGCCGCGCACGGCGTAAAGGCCACCGTGGAGTATTCCTACGGCGCCACCGAGGTAAAGGTGCCCAACCTGGTCGACGCCATCGCCGACCTGACCGAAACCGGTAGTTCCCTGCGGGCCAACAACCTGCGCATCATCGCCACCATCTTGGAATCCAACACAAAGCTGCACGCCAACAAAGCGGCCTGGGCCGACCCGTGGAAGCGGGAAAAGCTGCAAAACTTGTCTGTGCTTTTAAACGGCGCCCTGCGGGCTGAACGTATGGTCGGACTTAAAATGAACGTGCCGCGGGCAAAGATCGATACCATCCTGAACATCCTGCCGGCCATGAAGCACCCGACCATATCCCCTCTGTTTAACAGTGACTGGGTAGCCATCGAGACCATCCTGGACGAGCAACAGGTGCGGGACCTGATCCCGGTACTCAAGCGCGCGGGCGCCCAGGACATCATCGAGTACCCCCTGAATAAAGTCATTCCGTGAACGAAGCGTCCATACGCGCGCTCACCGGGGTCTTTTTGCGATCGAGGTGGTATTCTGGGGAAGTCGAGAATCGCTTTGTTGCGAGGTGGAAAAGGTGCGGCCGTAAGCCGCCGGATACTAATCCTTAGTGAGATATTTGTGCCTGAGGAAGCTCCTGAACTCCTCGAGGCAGCGCCGGGCTTCCGGGGGCAGTTCTGCATCGGGATTGTGGGGCTCGTTCCCGACCAGGTAATCCACCGAGGCCTCCAGTACAAAGGCCAGGCGTTTCAACATCTCGGGATCCGGGTAGCGCACGCCTTTTTCATAGCGGCTGATGGTGGCGTCGGAAACATTCAGCTTGGCTGCCAGTTGGGACTGGGTCCATCCCCGCGCCTCGCGGGCTTTACGCAATCGATACTCCAGCATGCTTACTCCTGATTTTCTGCCATTTTGTCAAGTATTCTACCACCGCTCGGGGCTGCACTCCAACGGGTGTTGCCAAAACGGCAGAAAAAGGCTTGACAAAGCTACCACAGTGGTAGTATGCTCGGGGGCGTGAATATTAATCTAGTCAGGGTGGTGTTAAAGCATTGTATTACTATTCCTGTCCTAAGTGCGGTACCGCCTATTATTCCTCGGCCTCGCCGGAAACCATCAAGCCCTGGGAGTGCGACGTTTGCCGGCACACGATTGTTCACCCGGCCGCCGGGGAGAAAAAGGCTTCCGAAAAACACCGGAAAGCGCCCCGGATACCGACCGGAAAAAGTGCGGGGATGGGCGGAATGAATCTACCTGGGGTAGGCTCGTAACGGGAAGAAGCCATTCACGACGGGGTAAATCGTCGCCACCGAGAGCCGAAAATGAGGGTCTATTTTTGAGTGTCTACAACCTTAATCCCGGTTGCTAGCGCATCTTCCGGAGCCGGCCGGTCAGCTTGGGGAGGAAGTGGTACCGCAGGTCGACCAGCGCAAGCACCAGGAATCCCAGGGCAAAACCGAGGGTCCGGCGCACGCGGGTGCGCAACGTGGGCTTGTATGTTTTACGTTCCTTGGACTTCACGTTCGCACCGCCCCTGTAAACTTTTCTATCCAGGATGATTTATTCCCTCTCTTTGAGATTTAGTTTCTAATCTTTAATGCTCCGGTCTATGAAACCATAACCCTCGTCCCCGGGCAAAACAGGCACGATCCGTGTTTCCCCGGGGCGGATCAGGCCCAGGCGTTCCCGGGCTGTTTCCTCGATGTAGCCCTCCGATTCCAGCGTCGCCAGGCGGCCCCACAAGTATTCGTTCTTCTGCCGCAGCTCGACCACCTGTTCTTCCATTTTCATTATTGATTCCTGCATGGTCCAGAGTTTATTCAGTTGGAAACCAAGCAACACGGCAAAGTACAACAGCAAGATAATCATAAACAGAATGGGCAATCTGCTTTTGACCGGGTTAAACCTGCGTTTCCTCGGCACCGCCGTCTGCACCGCGCTCACCTTCCTCATCGCCGAAAATGCCCAGGGGGTCGCCGCTTAATACCAGCACCACTTGGTAGCCCTTGGTACGCGCCCGGTTGAACAGGGTAGCCACCGTACTGGGGCTCAGGCCCAGCCGGCGCGCCACCTCCCCGTTGGCATAACCCATCTCCTTGAGCACCACCACCTGCCGCTCGCGAAAGCTGAGGCGCTCGGCACCCCGAATTTCCATCTGCATCGCTTATCCCCGGTTTTGTCCACAAAATGTGTACAATATTATTACAAGTCATGGCTTTCTACGGCGGCGAAAATTCTCCTGCCAGCTTCCCAAAAAATTAGAGCAGAATTCTTATGCCTGATACGCTTATGCCTGATACAATGGTAAGGACACCGGTTAAACAAGGAGTGTATATCCGTGAAGGACCGAAGCCGCAGAGAAGACCATGAACCCCAAGTGATCGTGGAGTACGCCCCCGAAAGACGGAATGAAGAGGAGCGGCCCGGGAGCACGCGCCGTTTTTACTACTATCATTACTCCGGCACCAAGCCGCTGTCTCCGTTCCGCCTAGCGGTGTGGGCCGCTGCCGGACTGGTGATTCTCTGTCTCCTGCTGGCCATTGGCGGCACCGTGCTGCTCCTGGCCGTGGCCGGCGGATTCTTATACGCGGTCTGGCGGCGCCTGGCCGGGAAAAGGTGAGCTGACCCGGAGGCGGCACCCCGGAAAGTACAAGCTATCGGAAAAATTTATCAGGGAAATCGTCTGGGAGGGAATCGACAAGTGGGACAGTTGGCTGTATTCCTAGCTTTTTCCACCGCGCTGCTTTACCTGGCGGTGGAACAGCAGCAGGAGGCGCCGGTCGTGTGGCTGGTCGCCGGCCTGCTGGGACTGCTGGTAGCGCTGCTCGCGCCCCGGAAAAAACTGCTCCTGGGCCTGGTGCCGCCTCTGGGCGGGATGGTGATCAGTCTGTTCCTGACGTACCGGGAAGGGGTCGCCAACCCCACGGTTACGCTGAACATCTGGGTGCCCCTGGCCCTGGCCGCCCTGGTCGGTGCCCTGGTCGGCACGCGCCTGCGGCTGTTCTCCCCGCGGCGCCGTCCACCCCGCTAGCACCCGCGGCCAACCAGGCCCCGGGCAAGCAGCGGGCAAAGACCCCCGGCCGGTCATTCCCCGTCGTCCGGAGGGGGCGGTGCGCACCGCTTAAACCCCGCGCGCAGGCGGACCAAGGACCACGCCCCAAGCCGGAAAGGTCGGGTAAGGAGCCTCCAAACAAAAACCACGGGACTGGCTAGCACCCGCCCCACACGTCCGGCGACCCTGAAGCCGCTCTTCCAAAAAGCCACCCCGCGCCGGGAAAAGGTGCGGTGGTACAGCAGGGCACCCAGGCTCAAACCCAGTAAAATGTACCAGCGAACTTCACCCCAGTTGGTCAGAAGCAGCAAACCGAACACTACCAGGGTGAGCACGGCCCAGACCAGCAGGTCCCCGATGCTGGTCCCCAACCGGCCGAGCCTCAGGGTAACCCGGGCCGCCCGGTAGCAATCGAACAGAAAGCCGGCCCCGATGCCAATGCCAATGGCGACCAGAAAGACCAGAAATTGCGCTTCGAGAAACAAGGCTGGATACCCCTTCGCGGCTGACCAAAAAGGTGCCGGCGCTATTTGCTATTTAGATTCCGCTGAAAAAGTCAGTCTGTGGTGCTGAGGATTATCGGAGGTCACATTGGGAGCTTATTCAAAGAACGAGCGAAGCCAAGGAAAAGCGGCGGCCGACTGTTTGAGACCGCGAAGCGGGTGAGTTTCGGCGCCGCCCGAGGCGAGCGAGTTCATTCCTTAGCGCGGACACAGTGACCGAAGATAATGCCTCAGCACAGTGAGAGAAGTGCGCAAATAGACTTTTTCAGCAGAATCTATTTAAAAATGCGGCCCAAGAAGTTGCGTCCCCGGCGGGATTTCCAGAACCCGGCCTCCTCGTACCGGATCCCGTTGATAAAGCCGTCCACCTGCAGGCTGCCCGCCTGCAGATCCAGCTGGGTGATGTTCAGCCCCTCTCCGATCAGCACAATCACGCCCATGTTGGTATCGATGGTAATTTCTTCTTCGGTGAAGCTCTCCACGTGCTGCACGCCGTCCACTTTGATTTCCTTGCGCTGCACCACCTCGATCCGGTGGGTGGTCTCCTGGTTCACGATCCCGATCCCCCTCCAGCCAGGTATTTGCCAATCAACCGGTCCCTAAAAACCGGCGGAGCATCTGCCGGCGTAATTATGTTAAATGGATATGCCCCTTCCCCGGCGGGGTATGCAAAAAAAAACGGGGAGCCACGCCCCCAATCCCCGATGATCTTTTATAAAAAAGAAAAAGCCAGCTACCCTTCCTCTTCCGCACCGGCTCCCGTTTGGGCCTCAAGTGGGCGGTAGAGACTGGCAGCCAGTCCCGCTGGCGGATGTTCATCCAGCTTAAGAACCTCAAAATGATAGGTCTTAGAACCCAAACATACAAAGACGATATCTCCCGGCTTGAGCACGGTGCTGGCTTTGGCCGGTCGCCCGTTGACGGTAACCATTCCCCGGTCGCACACCTTTTTGGCCAGGGTGCGGCGCTTGATAATCCGCGCTACCTTCAGAAACCTGTCCAACCGCACGGCGTTTAGCTGTTGCTCACCGACTCCCGCAGGGCTTTGCCGGCCTTGAAAACCGGAACCTTGGTGGCGGCAATGTCGATCTCCTCGCCGGTCTGCGGATTCCTTCCCTTGCGGGCCGCCCTTTCCCGGGTCTCAAAGGTGCCGAAACCGACCAACTGCACCTTGTCCCCCTGCGCCAGGGCCTCTCTAATGGTATCCAACACTGCGGCCAGGGCCTTTTCGACATCTTTCTTGGTCAGGTTCGTTTTTTCGGCGACACTCGAAATGAGTTCGGCTTTATTCACGGCGATACCCTCCTATTAAATTTGTATTAGGATTTTGGTTTTTTACTATTCTTTAACTACTTTGGATTTCCTGCCCGGTAGAAAAGTTTTCCTAAGATTTCTCCCGTTTTTTTGCCGCCTCCCACCATTCGTCCATCTCCGACAGGGAGACGCGGCCGGGTTCTCGCCCCGAAAGCCGGCATTTTTCCTCCACCAGCGCGAAACGACGGGTGAACTTATCCACCGTCAGGCGCAGCGCCTCCTCGGCGTCGATGTTCAAAAGCCGGGCCACGTTCACCACCGCGAACAAAAGATCTCCCAGCTCTTCCCGCGTTCTCTCCGGGTTCCCTTCATCCAGAACATCCCGCAACTCGACCAGTTCCTCGTCCAGCTTGGCAAAAGCTCCCCGGTAATCCGGCCAATCAAAGCCCACTCGGGCGGCCTTGCTCTGTACCCGGTCCGCCCGCAGGAGAGCCGGCAGGTTCCTGGGCACATCCGCCAGGCACGATTTCCCGGCGTCTCCCTTCTCCCTGCGCTTCAGTCTTTCCCAGTTGGCCAGCACCTCGTCCGCGTCCCGCACCTTCTCCCGGCCGAACACGTGGGGATGCCGGTAGATCATCTTGTCGCAGACCGACCGAACCACGTCGTCCATGTCGAAGTGCCCTTGCTCTTTGGCCATTTGGGCGTGAAACACAATTTGTAACAATAAGTCTCCCAACTCTTCCCGGAGACTATGCATGTTTTGCCGCTCGATGGCGTCCAGCACTTCGTAGGTTTCCTCGATCAGGTAACGTCTGATGGAGTGATGGGTCTGCTCGCGGTCCCAGGGACAGCCGTCCCTACCGCGCAGGGTAGCCATAATCCCGACCAGGGGCGCCAGACTGAAGGTGCCCGCGCAAGCTTCGCCGGGTGGAACGTACACCGAGGTGAGATGGTCCAGCCAATCCAGCCGATCCAGGGCGTAGAGCGGAACTTCTTGGATCCGCTCCAGTTCCGGAACGCCGGCCGCCCGGACGACCCACACCCGGTGCTCATCGGGGTAGTAGGCCATCAGCCGGATTTTCACCTCCCCGGCCACCATCCGGTTATGCACCTGGGTCAGCACCATACCCGCCGTGCCCACCGGGATCAACCGGTCCGGTTCCAGGGCGTCCAAGATAAAGAGCCCCGCCGTCGGATCCAGGCGCAGGGCCACAAACAGAGCATCCAGGAAACTCATGGCCGGAAGCACCCTAGTCGCAAGACCCATCGCCCCGGCCTGGTCCAGGATCAAATCGCTGGCCTCCTCGGCCACCAGCGGGTGACCCGGCACCACGTAAGCCACCAGGCCCTGCTCGGCCGCCGCGATCACCGTCGCCGCGATCCGCCGGTATACCTCTTCAAAGGTCGGGCACTCCTCGTAGTACCGGTCAAAGGTTTCAAACCGTACTCCCTGCCCTTCCAGCCAGGGCACCACCGGGTGCCGGGCGGTGCGGAGGTAAACCCGGTCCGCCCGGGCCAACTCCCCGGTCAGCCCGGCGGGCACCGCCCCGACCGCCCCTGGACCCAGCCCGGCGATGAGTACGCCGCTCCCCATTAAATACCCCCTGATAAAAAAAATGGCCTTTAGGCCATTATTGTTCCATTTGTTTCGCCAAAAATCCTGCCGCTGTTTCCGATAGCTTCAGCTCCAACTGGCCCATTTTGGCGCCGGGTTCCTTGGAAATCAGCATGACCGCCCCGATCGGGTCGCCCTCGGACACAATAGGCGCAATCACCTCCGCGGTATACTTGCATTCCCCGTTCTCCGCCGCGAGGCATTCTTTACACAATGGTTCGTCCCCCGGCGCGTTGACGATGACCGGCCGCCGCTCCTCCATCACCTTTTCCACGGCCGGCCCGACCGGTTTATTGAGAAACTCCTTCTTAGGGGCACCCGAAACGGCAATGATGGTATCACGATCGGCTATGCAGGCAATATGTCCGGTAGCTTCGTACAGAGAATCGGCATATTCCTTGGCGAAATCACCAAGTTCCCCGATGGGAGAGTATTTTTTCAGGATCACTTCGCCGTCGCGGTCCACAAAAATCTCGAGAGGGTCGCCTTCGCGAATCCGCAAGGTCCGCCTGATTTCCTTCGGAATAACCACCCTTCCCAAATCGTCGATGCGGCGAACTATGCCCGTTGCCTTCATTAAACTCCGTCCCTCCTTTTTTGCAAAGGGTTACTTATCCGTTGAAAATAGTATACATCGACCATTTATGATTTATTCATATTTTTCCAAGAAATTATCCCGGTTCAAGGGCCCCGGCGCCCTTCAGAAACCTGGGCCGCCGGCTCTTGACTGATATTGCCAAGGAATGTTTTTATTTCGCGGATTAGGCCGGTCTCGCTCCCGGGTTGTTCGAAGCGCAACCAGATTTCGAAGCCACCGTCGCCGTCCTTAAAACGAAGCCGTTCCGGAAAGAGTGCGGAAACCGCCACCAGCCGGCCGCCGTCCAATCGGTGTCCATCCCCCAACACGAACCGGCAGTTGCGTCCCCGCACGCTGACGCTCCGGATCCGCAATCTTCTAGCCTGGGCCCGGATGCTGGCGACCGCCAGCAGGTTTTGCACCGGGTCGGGAAGGCTGCCGAAGCGGTCCCGCAGTTCTTCCGCCACGGCCTCCACCTCCCGCTCCTTCTGCACGCGGGCCAGAAGGTGATAGATCCGCACCTTCTCCTCGGGGTCGGGGATGTAGTCGTCCGGCAGGAAAGCGGTCACCGGCAATTCAACCACCGTCTCAAACTCGTCGGCCGGCGCCTCGCCCTTCAGTTCGCGCACACTCTCCTCCAGCAGCCGGCAGTACATCTCGAATCCCACTACGGAGATGTTACCGTGCTGCTCGGTGCCCAAAAGATTGCCGGCACCGCGGATCTCCAGGTCCCGCTTGGCGAGCCGGAAACCCGAGCCAAAATCGGTGAAGTCCCGGATCGCCCGCAACCGTTTCTCGGCCGCCTCCCCCATCAGCCGGTCCCGGCGGAAAGTGAAATAGGCATACGCCAGCCGGTTGGATCGCCCAACCCGCCCCCGCAGCTGGTACAGCTGGGCCAGGCCCAGTTGGTCGGCTTCCTTGACGATCAAAGTATTGACGTTCGGAATATCCAGTCCGGTTTCGATGATGGTGGTGCAGACCAACACGTCGTACTTCCCGGCCACAAAGTCCAGCATCACCTGTTCCAGCCGGTCCTCGCGCATCTGGCCGTGCGCCACGGCGATCCGCGCCTCGGGAATCAGTTCATGTAACCAGTAAGCGACCCGGTCCAGCTCAAACACCCGGTTGTGCACGAAGTAGACCTGCCCCCCCCGGGCCAGCTCCCGGGTCACCGCGTCCCGGATCAACACTGGGTCTTCCTCGACCACGAAGGTCTGCACCGGGTAGCGGTCCTGGGGCGGCGTCTCCAGGATGCTCGTGTCCCGGAGGCCCACCAGGGACATGTACAGGGTGCGCGGAATCGGGGTGGCCGTAAGGGTCAGCACGTCCACGTTCGGATACTTCAACTTCAGTTTCTCCTTGTGCAGCACGCCAAAACGCTGCTCCTCGTCCACTACGATCAGGCCCAAGTTGGGAAAGTGCACGTCGTCCTGCACCAGCCGGTGCGTTCCGATCACGATGTCCACCTTCCCCAGCGCCAGGTCGGCCAGTACCTGCCTGATTTCCCGGGGCGACCGGAAACGGCTCAGCATTTCAATTACCACCGGGTACCCGTTGAACCGCTCCCGGAAGGTCTGCAGGTGCTGCTGGGCCAGCACGGTGGTGGGCACCAGAACGGCAACCTGTTTCCCTTCGGTGACCGCCTTGAAGGCGGCGCGCATGGCCACCTCGGTCTTGCCGTACCCAACGTCGCCGCAGAGCAGCCGGTCCATGGGGCGCGGCCGCTGCATGTCCTTTTTCACCTGGGCGGTGGCCTTGAGCTGGTCCGGAGTTTCCTCGTAAGGAAAGGCCGCTTCGAATTCCCGCTGCCAGGGGGTGTCGGGCCCGAAACTGTGCCCCGGCAGGGACTGCCGGGTGGCGTAAAGCTTGATCAACTCCTCGGCCATCGCCCGCACCGCTTCCCGCACCCGCTTCTTAGACCGCGCCCAGTCACTGCCACCCAGGCGGGAAAGGCGGGGGACCTCCCCCTCGGCGCCGATGTATTTCTGCACCAGACCCAGTTGGTCGGTCGGCACGTAAAGCTTGTCTTCGCCCGCGTACCTGATCAGGAGGTACTCCCGCTTCGCTCCGCCGATTTCCAGCAGCACGATCCCCTGATAACGGCCGATACCGTGGTTGGCGTGCACTACGTAATCGCCCGGATTCAGATCCAACTCGTCCAGGATCCGCAACTTGGACCGGTGCGTCTTCCGCCGGTCGTGGAACTGCTTGCCGTAGATTTCTTTTTCGGTTAGGACCACCAGGCCGGCGTCGGGAATCTCGAAGCCCTCGTGGAGCCGGCCCACCCCAACCGCCACCTGGCCGAAACGTACCCGGCCCAGGTCCGTACCCTGGAAGGCGGGCAGTCCATCCCGGCGCAGGATGTTCAACACTCGGCGCGCCCGCTCCTTGGTACCCAGGAGAAGCACCACGCGCCGGCTCGATCCCTGCCGCCGGCGCACCTCCGTCAGCACGGCCTCGGCCCGGCCCAGGACCGCGGGTAGTTCCCGGACCTCGAAACCAATTTCCCGCTCGGGCTTCGGCAGGCGGCCGGTGCGGCCGAACAGCGAGAGATAAACGGTCCGAAATGGTTCCATTTTTTGGAACAGGCGGGCGCTGTCCAGGTAAACCAGAAACTGGCCGGGCAGAACCCGCCCCTGCTCCAGCAGCACCGCGTAACTCTCGGAACGTTGCCGTTCGTGGCTCTCGGCCACTTCCACGATCCGATCGGGTTCCGCCAAAACTAGAAGGGTTCCGGGCGCCAGGTAGTCCAGCAGCGTTGCCGGCTGGGCGTGGAAATAGGGCAGCAGCTCCTCGATCCCCGGGAAACTACCCCGAGACTCAACCCGGGACAGTACGTCGTCCATGCGCTCCCGAAGCCGCCGGACGGCCTCGGTGTTCCCCCGGCGCGCCAGCCGTTCCAATTGTTCCTCAAAGTCGCGCCGCAGGGCCTCGGTCCCCGCTTCCCAGAGTTCATCCTTCAATACCAACTCGCTCGCCGGCGCCACGGTTACCCGGTCGGTTTGGGCCCGGGAACGCTGCGTTTCGGGATCAAACCAGCGCATGGTCGTGATCTCGTCCCCAAAAAACTCGATTCGTACCGGGGAATCTCGAGTATACGCAAACAGGTCCAGAATGCCGCCCCGGGCGCTGAACTGCCCGGCCGCATCGACCTGGGAAACCGGTTCGTAGCCGCTGGCCAAAAGCCGCCGGCGCAAATACTCCAGGTCCCAGTTCTGCCCGGCACCCAGGGCAAAAATGCGGTCGCGGAGCACGGCGGGTGGAGTCAGGAGGCGGGCCAGGGCATCCACCGGGGCCACCACCACCGGGCTGGTCCCGGCCAGGAGCACTTCCAGCACCCGCATGCGCTGCACCCTGATGTGCTTGCTGCAAGCCAAAACCTGAACAGGAAGTATTTCCCAGGCAGGAAACAAAAAACATCCCCGGCCCGGGAGCAGGGTGGCCAGGTTCTCGGCGAGAACCATCGCCTCCCGCTCCCCGGGGGTAACGATCAGAAGCGGCCGTTGCCTCTGGCCCAGGGCCGCGCATACCAGGGCCTGGTGCCCCCCGCCCACCCCATACACCTGCTGGACGCCGTACCGCCGCAGGCCGGAGACCACACCCCTCAGGGCGGGGGTTTTAGCCAGGAATTCGGCTAAACCCTGCATTTTTCACTCCTAAAACAGAATTCAGGAGTCAGATATTCTAGCTATAATTATTCTAATTATTCTGTCTTTCATCCCGATTCCATTCTCAACTGCCAGCTGTTGAAACGGTTCATGGCTCGCTCCAGCCCCTCCAGGCAGGTCACGGTCACCGCCGCGGCCGCAGCCTCCAGAATCTCGGCGAGCGCCGGTTCGTCCGCGGCCGGAAACTGGCCGAGGACGTGATCTGCGGCCTCTCCGGCCTTTCCTATTCCTACGCGCAGGCGCGGAAAATCAGAACTGCCCAGGGCCGCGATAATGGACTCCAAACCCCGGTGTCCGCCCGAGCCGCCCTTCGCCCGCAGCCTAATCCGCCCGAAAGGCAGGTCCAGATCGTCGCAGACCACCAGCAGATCCGCAGGGGCGGCCCGGTAATATCGAATCAACCCGGAAACCGCCATGCCGCTCAAGTTCATGTAAGTCTGGGGCTTGGCCAGCACCACCTTCTCGCCGCCCAGAAAGCCCTCACCAACCAGCGAAAAACCACGCTTCCCGGTTACCGGCGCGCCCACGGCACTGGAGAGCCGATCCACCACCATGAAACCGACGTTGTGCCGGGTAAACCGATACTTTTCTCCCGGGTTACCCAGACCGACAACCAGCCGCATTACTCGGCTTCAGGTGCGGGGGCGACTTTCGGAGTTTCCTCCGCGGCCTCTTCAGGAGCCTCTCCCTCCTGTCGCGGTGCCGTTACCGTAACCACCGTAACCTCCCCGTCCGTCATGAACTTCACGCCCTTGGGCGGCGTTAGATCCGCTACGTGGAGGCTGTCCCCGATCTCAAGACCCGAGACGTCCACCCGGATGTAGTCCGGAATATCCTGGGGCAGGCAGCTCACCTCGATCTCCCAGAGCAACTGTTCCAGGCGGCCGCCGGCCTTTGCTCCCGGCGCCTCTCCCACCAGCCGCAAGCCCACGTTGGTGGTCAGTTCCTCTTTCAACGAGATCTGCTGAAAATCCACGTGGAAGATCTCGTTCTTGTACGGGTGAAACTGAACTTCCTTGATGATGGCGTCAAACTTCCTGGCCCTGCCATTCCCGGGATCGACTTTTAAGGAAATGAGCATGTTGCGACTGCCCTTGTTGAGGATGTTCTCGACGGCTCGGTTTTCCAACTCGATGGGCAGGCTGCCCAGCTCCTTGCCGTACACCACGGCCGGAACCAAGCCCTGGGCCTTGAGCCGGTTACGGTACCCCTTCCCCCGGCCCGTCCTTGACCTGGCGTTCAAGTCTACAACGTTCATTCAGGATCTCCTCCTTCCGGAATTATTCCCCCGACCCCATAATATCAAACTCGGGGTAAACATGTGGTACCTGCAATGCCAATCACTGGCGAGGCGACCAAGGCAAAAAGAACCGGGGATTACCCGGCCCGAACCCGCCGGCTCAGCAAGACTCCGGAATCACAAACTAGTCAAAGAGCTTGCTCACCGACAAGTTTTCGTGCACCCGGATGATGGCCTCGCCCAACAGCGGCGCCACAGACTGCACTTTAATCTTGGGCAGCAGTCTTTCGGGAGAAATCGGAATGGTATTAGTAACGATAATTTCCTCCACCACCGAGTTCCGCAGCCGCTCGATGGCCGGACCGGAAAGAATCGGGTGGGTGCAACACACGTAAACCGCCCGGGCCCCGAACTGCATCAGCGCTTGGGCGCCCTCGGTAATGGTCCCCGCCGTGTCGATGATGTCGTCCAGGATGGCGGCCGTCTTGTTCTGCACCGGACCGATCACGTGGATGATCTCGGCCACGTTCGGCTCGGGACGCCGCTTGTCGATGATGGCCAGCGGGGCCCCGATGCGCTCGGCCAGTTCGCGCGCCCGCACCACCCCACCCACGTCGGGGGACACCACCACCACGTCATCCAGCTGCCGGCGGATCAGGTATTCCGCCAGGATTGGACCGGCGGGCAGGTGGTCCACCGGAATATCGAAGAATCCCTGGATCTGCCCGGCGTGCAGATCCAAGGTGATCACCCGGTCGGCCCCGCTGGCGGTAAGCAAGTTGGCGACCAGTTTCGCGGTGATCGGCTCCCGGGCCCGGGTCTTTCGGTCCTGCCGCGCGTAACCGAAGTAGGGCATCACGGCGGTGATCCGGCGGGCGGAAGCCCGCTTCAGGGCGTCGATCATCACCAAGAGTTCCATCAGGTTTTCGTTCACCGGATGTCCGGTGGGCTGAATCACAAATACATCCACGCCCCGGACGTTTTCTTCGATCCGCACCCGGATTTCTCCGTCTGAGAACCGGGAAACATCCGCCCTCCCCAGGGGTACCCCCAGATACTCACAAATTTCGGTCGCCAGAGCCGGATTAGCGTTGCCGCTTACGATCTTCAGCTTTCTGTGACGAGAAAACATAGCCATGCCTCCGTCGGGTTTCATGCCTCGTCCGAGCCTATTGTTTTACGTTGTTTTCCTTGCTTTCTTTTTCCTAAGGGTTTCCCAGTCCGGGATATTCTTTTGGTCGCTCCTGGCCACTCCTAGCGCCCCGGAGGGCACATCCCGGCGGATGGTGGAACCGGCCCCGATGTAGGCGCCGCGTCCCACGGTTACGGGGGCAACCAGGTTGGCGTTGCTGCCGATGAAAGCACCGTCCTCGATTACAGTGGTCCACTTCTTCTCACCGTCGTAGTTACAGGTAATGACGCCCGCACCGATGTTCACTTTTTCCCCAATCACCGCATCGCCCACATAAGAAAGGTGGGGAACTTTGCTCCCCGCCCCCACTACGGATTTCTTGAGTTCCACAAAGTCACCGATCCTGACCCCGGCGCCGATTTCGCACCCCGGGCGCACGTAGGCAAACGGACCCACCGTCGACCGTTCACCGATCCTGGACTCCACCACCACGGCATACTGTACGGACACCCGGTCACCCAACCGGGCGCGGATCAGGCGGGCTCCCGGGCCAAGGACGCATTCGGCGCCGATGACGCTGTCCCCTTCTATTATGGTGAGCGGGTGAATCACCGTGTCCGGACCGATCCGGGCCTCACGGTCGACGTAAGTGGAATCCGGGTCGATCACGGTCACGCCCGCATTCATCCAGTAATCCAAAATGGCGCGGCGGATCAGCTTTTCGGCCGCGGCCAACTGGCGCCGGTCGTTGATTCCGTACGCTTCGACCGGATCCTCAACCGGAACGGAAGAAACCGACCGCCCGTTTTGGAGGTAAACGGAAAGAATATCGGTAAGGTAATATTCCCCCTGCTGGCTCGAAGATGGGATCTCGCGCAGGGCGGCAAACAACCCGTCCGCCGCAAAGCAGAACACGCCGGTATTGATCTCCCGGATCGCCAATTCTTCCGGGGAACCGTCAGCCTGCTCCACGATCCGCAGGATCCGGCCCGCGGCATCGCGCACCACCCGACCGTAACCCCGGGGATTCTCCAGGATGGCGGTGAGCACGGTGACCGCGGCCCCGGAAGCCCGGTGCTGGGCCACCAGGCGAGACAGGGTTTCCCCCCGCAAAAGCGGAGTGTCGCCACAAACCACCAGCACGTCGCCCCGAAAACCGGCCAGCACTCGCTCGGCCTGCAGCAAAGCGTGGGCAGTGCCCAACTGCTGCTCCTGCAGCACCGCTTCGGCGCCCAGTTCGCCGACAACGGCGGCGACCGCCTCATGACCGTAACCGGTCACCACGATCACCCGCTGGGCACCGGCCTCCCGCACCGCCTCTACCACGTACTGCACTATGGGTCTACCGCCAAGCCGGTGCAACACCTTGGGATGGCGCGATTTCATCCTCGTCCCTTTACCCGCCGCCAGCACAACCGCCGCTAAAGCCATTTGAACCCCCTGAAATATGGCGGAAACGAATCTTATCCCTCGGTATTCAATGATTATTCAACAAATTGTGGGGGATTCCCTGCCGCGAAATTAAGGATTCTTTATTTGTCCTGGGCCGCGATTACGATTTCACTGACCTGGCCGCTGTAAAGCAAAACTACGTTTGCTCGGCATAGGCCTGCAGCACCGCACCCTGGATCAGCGCCCGGGCGGAGGGATTGATCGGGTGGGCAATATCGCGGAATTCGCCTTTGGGGGTGCGCCGGCTGGGCATGGCCACGAACAGCCCGTTTTGTCCCTCGACCACCTTAATGTCGTGAATCACAAAGGCGTTGTCCAGGGTGACCGAAACAATCGCTTTCATCTTGCCCTCCTCCAGGACTTTGCGTATGCGGACGTCGGTAACCTCCATACCGTTCACCACCTTGTTAAGTGCTGTTAAGAGCCCGCTTCCCCCCTGGCCGGCCGGGAACACCCTGCCTACCTCCAACTCCCCGGAAGACAACCTGCTTGCTAAGGCAAGGAACTTCGGTACCGTATGCTGGAATCCTGCCCGCGGGGCAATTTTTTTACGGCCAGGGCCGCCCTGGCGAGGGTGGCCGCTTCAATGTTTCCCCCACTCAGGATCACCACCACCCGCCGCCCTTGAAACCCCACCCGGTCGCCTAAAAGCGCCGCTAAGCCGACCGCCCCCGCCCCCTCGACCACCGTCTTGGCACGGGCCAGGAGCAGCCGGATGGCAGCCGCGATCTCCCGCTCGTTCACCAGTACCACGTCGTCCACAAAGCGCCGGATGTACCGAAAGTTCAACTCTCCCGGTCGCTTGACCGCGATGCCATCGGCCAGGGTCGCGGTCACCGGCACATCACACACCACTCCGGCCCGGTGGGAGAGAAAAAGCGCCGGGGCCGCCCGGACCGCTACGCCGACCACCCGGGTGTCCGGTTTGAGAGTCTTGACTACCAGCGCCACTCCACTGATCAACCCGCCCCCGCCCATCGGCACCAGGACGGCGTCCACGTCGGGCAGGCGCTCCAGGATCTCGAAGCCGATAGTGCCCTGTCCAGCGATGATTTCGGGATCGTCAAACGCCGGAATGGGCTGCGCGCCGGTTTCGGCGGCGATTCGCTCCGCCGCCACCCAGGCCTCCCAGTAGTCCCGGCCGGCCAACACCACCCGGGCCCCGTACCCGGCCGCCGCCCTGATCTTGCCGCGCGGGGTGGTGCGCGGCATAACCACAACGGCGGAGAGACCCCGCCGGCCCGCCGCCAGGGCCACCCCCTGGGCGTGGTTCCCGGCGGACGCGGCCACCACCCCAGGCCCGCCGCTGGGCAGGCGCGAAATCTTGTTATAAGCCCCCCGGAACTTAAACGAACCGGTGCGCTGCAGGTTTTCCATCTTGAAATAAATTCGCCGGCCCAGTAAAGCGCTGATGGTCCGCGAACTTTCCAGCGGAGTCTGGTGGATCACCCCGGCCAATGTGCGCCTGGCCTCCTGCACATGGGCCAGGGTCAAGTTTTCATCCATGACTTACCTCCCCTGCTAACCTTCATTTTTCCCGGGATCCGACAAAAGATTTATTGCACAAATAACAAAAAATAATATAATTAATTAAAAAATTTGATGGAGCGTGTCCTTATGAACCTCAACTACCTAGAAACCTTCGTCATGGTGGCCAAGCACAAGAGCTTTTCTCGGGCCGCTCACGTCCTAAACCTGACCCAACCTGCAGTGAGTAAACATATCGCCATGCTGGAGGCCCATTACGGCACCAAACTGGTGAACCGCACCAGCCGCCGGGTGGAACTGACCGACGCGGGAATCGTGCTCCACCATTTCGCCAAGCGGATCATCGCCATCACCCAGAGGGCAAAAGAAGAGATCAGCTCGTTCGCCGAGGACGTGAAAGGGCGCCTGGCCATCGGGGCGAGCACCATTCCCGGCCACTACGTTCTACCGAAACTGATCAGCGAATTTAAAAAGGAGTACCCGCTGGTAGACGTCTCGCTGGAGGTAAGCAATAGCGGGAAAATCGTGAACCGTCTCCACGAAGAAGCCATCCACCTCGGCGTGGTGGGGGCCCCGGTGAACTGCGCCGAGATTAACTGCACCGCGTTCCTAAACGATGAACTGGTGCTGATCATTCCTAAGGGCCACTCCCTGGGCACCCGGGCGGAACTGGTGGCCGACGACCTGGTCGGGGAAAAATTGATCGTCCGGGAACCCGATTCCGGAACCCGCCGGGTCATCGAGGAAAAACTGATCGCCGCCGGCGTGCCCCCGGACAGCCTCCAGATCGCCGGGGAGTTCGGTAGCACCGAGTCGGTGCTGGCAGCCGTAGAAGCGGGACTGGGCATTTCCTTCGCCTCTCGCTGGGCCGCCGAAAAGGCGGCGCTCGCCGGCCGGATCGAACTACGCAGCCTAAAGGATCTGGACCTTTCCCGGAGCTTATACTTGATTTACCCGCGCAACCGGACGCCCTCCAGGCCAACCCACGCCTTTCTTTCCTTCGTTAAGCCCTAGGGAAATATAACATTATTTTATTGTTGATATAAGAGGAATTTATGATAGACCGCCGAACTGGTTTGTTTGGAAGGGAGGTGAATCCGCCCGTTGATAATCACGGAGGGAAAGGAGCTGGTGCTCCCCGCGGAATGCAAATCCGCTGGCCGTGCTGGATCAGCCGGGGTGGTGTTCGATTCCCACTTCCCTCCTCCACAGCAACCTTTGAGAAAGAGGTGAATATTCTTGTTGCCGTTCAAGGGGAAAGGTCTGGTCACCCTCACCGGCCTGACCATCGGCGCCCTGGCCGTCATCCTGATGGCGGCCGGAAATCCCAAGAACATGGGAATATGCATCGCCTGTTTCCTGCGGGACATCGCCGGGGGATTGGGGTTGCACAGCGCCGCGCCCGTGCAGTACGTCCGGCCGGAGATTATCGGGATCGTGCTCGGGGCCTTTGTGGCCGCCCTGGCCACGAAGTCGTTTCGGACCATGGGCGGGTCGAGCGCCCTGACCAGGTTTGCTTTGGGGTTTATCGGCATGATCGGTTTTCTGGTGTTTCTCGGCTGCCCCATGCGGATGCTTATCCGAATGTCGGCCGGAGATCTCAACGCCTGGGTCGCCCTCCCCGGGTTCGCCGGGGGCATCGCTCTCGGCATCTGGTTCATCAACCGCGGCTTCACCCTGGGCCGGGCCTCCCGTCAAAGCAACGCGCACGGCTACGTGTTTCCCGCCCTGATGGGCATATTGCTGGTCTTATTGTTCGTTAATTTCGCCCACCTGCAGTTCAGCACCGAAGGTCCCGCCGCCATGCGCGCCCCGCTTCCGCTCGCCCTGGGGGCCGGCTTGCTGGTCGGTGTGCTGGCCCAGCGGGCCCGGTTCTGCCTGGTGGGTCCCATCCGGGACATGATCATGTTCCGCGACTCCTACCTGCTATTCGGCATGGCCGGCCTCTTTGTGGCCGCGCTGGCCGGCAATCTGATCATCAGCAACTTCAACGTCGGGTTTGTCGGTCAGCCGATTGCCCACGCCGATGGCCTGTGGAACTTCCTGGGCCTTGCCCTGGCGGGCCTTTGTTTCACCCTGGTCGCCGGCTGCCCGTTGCGCCAGTTGGTCTCCGCCGCCGAAGGCAACACCGACTCGGCGGTCACCGTCCTGGGTGCTCTGATCGGAGCAGCCTTCGCCCACAACTTCGGGTTGGCCGCCAGCCCGGCGGGGGTCCCGGTCAACGGGCAGATCGCCGTGGTCGCCGGATTCGCGGTGGCGCTGGCCATCGGCCTCGCCTTGTCCAAGGTAAAAGTGTTCGCTCATTAAGGGAGGGTGACGAAAAGTGCCTGATGTAGACGTTTGCGGCCTGGTATGCCCTGAACCCGTGCTGCTGGTCAAAAGGAAAATCGAGGACCAGGGCCAGGGCACCATCACCGTGCTCGCCGACTCCGAGGCCGCCCGGGAAAACATCAAGCGCCTGGCGACCGGTAAAGGCTGGACGGTAAAGGTGGAAGAGCAAGGTGAACAGTGGCTGCTGACCCTAACCAAATAGCTGCACCCGTCAGTTTACCTCATCAAGACGCCCGGGCATCGTTCGCGATACCGGGCGTATTTTTACTGTTTTTGCGTTCTCCACTTGACCCAACCGGAACCAAGTGAACATAATATAATAAAACGTAACTACAGTAGTTACAAGGGGTGGTGGCCGTGGAAGAAATCAGCGTGGGTGTTCGCGAAGCCAAGGCGAAGCTGAGTAAGTTACTCCGGTATGCACGGGCGGGCAAAGCGGTGATCATTACCGAAAGGGGCATACCGACCGCCAGAATTGTACCGATCGAAAAAGAGGCCCTTTCTCTCAGAGAAAGGCTGCTGGAAATGGAACGACAGGGCCTTGTGTCTCCCCTGTCCTGCAAACCCCGACTGCCCAAACCGGTTATGGTGCCCGGGACATCCGCCCAACGGATTCTGCGTGAGGATAGAAACAAATGGTAGGCAACCCTGTACTGTTGTATTGGGACACATCGGCCCTGATTTCGGCCCTGCTGGAAGACGAACATACCGAAAAAGCCCTGAGCTGGCTGAGAACAAATGGCGACCACCTGATCTCATCCCTGGCTTTCGCCGAAGTGCAGGCCGTTTTGCAGCGCGTGCAGCGGGAGTCGAATATGCCAAACCTAGTCAAAAAGGTGCAGGCAGAACTCCAAGCTGGCCCGTGGAAACGCTTGAACCTGCTTCCCGAATGGAGCTTGTTTCAAGTGTTGGCCAAAAAGTGGTCCCTGCGCGGGGCAGACTTATGGCATCTGGCCATGGCGAAAACGGTAGCGCATAGATTTCCTGAATTACGGGTCTTGAGTTTCGACCGCAGACTGTCGGAAGCGGCTCGCGGGGAAGGGTTTGCCGCCTAGACCGCCCGGTGTATCGCTGCCGGGCGATCCATTATGGCCACCTTCAGATCTCGACCCGCCGGTCCAGCAGCCAGCCGGTCAACCAAAACACAGCCGCGCCGTAAAGTGCCCAGGCCAGGACTGTCGCCAGGGGAAGCTGACCAAAGTAACATATTGAAACGAATCCCGATGGTCCCAGATCAAGACCCCAGTTAATCCCGGTGGGTACCGTCAGCGCCGGCAGGAAAGCGCATACTTCATTCATTAGCCGGGTGAACGTTACCAGGAGCCAAGCTCCGCCCCAGAATACGCCCACCACCACCGGCAACCGCCCGCGCCGGACCGCCAGCCCCGCCGTCCGCGCCAGCAAGCCCAGCAGCAGGACCATAGTGCCGAAGCCCAGGAAGTAAAGATAGAATAGAGCGGCCGCCCCCGGGGCGATCCAGCCGCCGTACACCCACCGGAAGGTGAAGACCCCGCCGGTCACCGCGAGCAGCGTGTTCAGCAGCAGGAAGGAAAGCCCCAGGCCGAACTTGGCCGCCAGGATGGTGTAACCGGATACCGGAAGCGACAGGAGCCAGTAGGCGGTTCCGCTGCGCCATTCCCGGTCCACGCCCTGGGCGAACAGAACCCCCAGGATAATCACGGCGGAAAGCGCCATCGTGCTCAGGGCGAAAGCGGATTGCGCCTCCCAAAAAGTCTGAACCCGGAGAAACAGATTCCAGAGCACGATCAGCGCCGCCGTACCCAGGACGATCATCCAGGCACCGCTGAGTTCCTTCAGGTAGAGGACAATCAGCCGTCTCACGCGAACACCTCCCGGTAAAGATCCTCGATGGAGCAACCGCGCTTGGCGCGCAGGGCCTCGGCCTCGCCGTCCAGAACCACGCGGCCCTCCTTGAGAAAGGCCACCCGGTCCAGCAGCGGTTCCACCTCCCGCACCAGGTGAGTGGTGATGACCACCGTGGTCTCACCCGGGCGGTGACCGCGCAGGAACCCGTCCAGCACCTTCTCCCGCGAAATCAGGTCAATCCCCGACAGCGGTTCGTCCAGCAACACCAGCTCGGCGTCCCGGGCCATGGCAAGGACCAGCTTCAGGCGTGCCCGATAGCCCTTGGACAAGTCCCCAATGCGCGCCTCCCGGTCGAGTCCGGCCAGCGCCAGCATTTCTTCGGCCCGGTCCGGATTGAAGTCGAGAAACACGGCCGCCGTGAACCGGAGCGCTTCGTCCACGTCCATCCACGGGTACAGGTGCTCCACCTCGGGCACGTAGGCCACCCGCTCCTTGGTCTCCCGGCCTGGCCGCCGTCCCAGCACCCGCACCTCGCCGGCGCTGGGCCGCTGCACCCCGGCCAGGATCCGCATCAGCGTCGACTTGCCGCTCCCATTCGGGCCCAAAAGACCAACGGTCACCCCCCGGGGTATCGTCAGATCAACCCCCCGCAGCGCTTGGACCCCGGGGAATTTCTTGGCCAGCTGTTCAACTTCCAACGCCCACTCGCTCACCGCGCACCATCCTCCTTCTCGCTTTCTATCGCCCCTTCAAATCGCCTTGTCATCCTCACCTGAGCGACGATTTATCGTCGTGGATGACTCCTGCAATCAATCGCCGTGCCTCCTCCGGAGACATGCCCAGGGCCGCGACCTCCGTCCAGTAGCGCCGGGCCGCCGCGGCGGCGATCTGTTGGCGCAGTCGCCCCACCAGCGCGGGATCCTCGCGCACAAAGCTGCCCTGTCCGCGCCGCGCGAACAGGACCCCGTTCCGTTCCAGCTCCTGGTAGGCGCGCTGTACGGTGTTGGGATTCACCCGCAGTTCGGCCGCCAACTCCCGGACCGAAGGCGTGCGCGCTCCCGGGGGCAGATCCCCCCGCACGATCCGGCGGCAGATTTCCTCGCCGATCTGCAGATAGATGGGCCGGTTGCGGTCAAAATCCCAAGTCACAGAATACCGGCCTCCTCCGTGTCACTGTACTATCTTACTATTACACTAAGATCAAGGGAATGTCAAGGGGGGGTTACGATTTGTTGGGTTGGTCAACCTACGATCAGGGGGGAAATTTTCGGGCCCGCACCAAGGCGTAGTCTTCCGGCTTGTCTACGTCCATGGCGATCTCCGGGTACTCCGAAACCACCACCCGCCCGGTGATTCCCACCAGGGTGGTGACCCGGTGCTCGGCGTCGGCCAGGCTCAGGCGGCGCAAGAGAAACCGGAGCACGAAAACCGGTCCGACCAGCGCGGCCAGTTTCAGGGGATTCTTGCGGTGCCGGGCGAATTCCTGCGCCTTGGCGCGGCAGCGCTCAAACACGGCCGGCCGGAACAGGACCAGGTTCCCCCCGGCGAACCGGCCGTCGGACAGCCGCACGTAAGTGCGCCGGCTCCCAGGGTACTGCCGCGCGATCACTTCTTCCCGGACCACCGGGTAGTAGAGATCCGCCCGGCGGTCCCCGCACCGGTCGATAAAATCACGCACCGCTTCCGGCGTCAGCATGGGGATGTCGGCGGTGGCGACCAGCACGTTCTCTGCCGCCCCCACGTGCCCGAGACCAGCGGCCAGGTTATCCAGCAGGCTGCCTGCGGGCGCGACTACCTCGACTCCGGACGCCCCGGAAAGCCGCCCGATCTCTCCCGGACCGATGACGATGATCCGTCCCACGCAGTCCGAAGCCTTAAGCGCCGCGATTACGTATTCCACCATCGCCCGTTCCCCGACCGGGATCAGCGCCTCGTGCGCCACCGGGCTAACTGTTCGCAGGGGGCCGGTGTTGGGGCTGCCCGCCAGCAACAGGCAGTTAATCAATGGCCCTCACCGTCCCGAAGCGCGCACAACAGGCTGTTTTCAGCGCTTTCAATGTGTTCCCAGGCCAGCTTCTGGGCCAGTTCAACATTCCGCTCCGAGATGGCGTCCACGATCTGCTTGTGCTCCTCCAGGGCCTCCCGGGTACGTCCAGGCCGGGAGAGGGTAGTCAGCCGGAACCGCTGGATCTGTTCCTGCAGGTTGGTCAAGATCTGGCTCAAGCGCTGGTTACGGCTGGCCCGGTAGATGATCTCGTGAAACTGGGCGTCTTCCTGGACCAGGGCGTCCAGGTCCGGTTGCTCCGTGAGTTCGGAAATCTGCACCACCGAGCGCTCCAGCCGCTCCAGTTCCCGATCCGTGATCCGTTCCGCCGCCAGCCCGGCGGCCAGCGCCTCCAGGGCCGCCCGCACCTCGAAGACGTCGGTGATGTCCTTGTCGGTGATCCCGGCCACGTAGGCGCCCTTGCGGGGCAGCATGACCACAAAACCCTCCAGCTCCAGCTTCCGGATGGCCTCCCGTACCGGCGTGCGACTCACTCCCAGTTCCTCGGCAAGCTGCAGCTCCATCAGCCGTTCCCCCGGCTTTAACTGTCCCTGGATGATCGCCTCGCGCAGGGACACAAAAACCAGTTCCCGCAACGGCTTGTAGGAATCCAGCTTCACCGGAAGTAAGCGCCGCTGCTTGGCCATATGAAAAACCTCCACATTTAAGAGTATTTCCGGGCCTACCCGCCGCGCCGGACGCCTGGGATAAGCCCGACCGCGTCAAGACAGGCTATGAAACCAGCTTCAATCAAGTGGCCGGCTTCTGGTTCGGGTGACCAGTACGTCCAGGCCCGCGGACCGCAACTTGGCCGCCACCCCCGCCACCCCCGCCGGGTCTGGGATCAGGCCGAAGATGGTCGGGCCGCTGCCGGACATAAGCGCCCCCAGCGCTCCGGCCCCGAGGACCCGCCGCTTGATTTCCCGGAGTTGCGGGTACATGCCGAACACGGCCGCCTCCAGGGCGTTGGCCAGCCCCCGGGCGATGGCGGTCACGTCCCGGGCGGCCAGGGCCGCCAGCACCGGGGACAATTCCGGGTATTCCCCACCCGCAAGCCGGTCGAACCAGGTATAGGCGTCCGCCGCGCGCACCCGAAAGGGAAGCCTTACCAGGATCACTCCCATGGGCGGAGGCGGCGGTAGAGGACTGAGCAACTCTCCCCGCCCCCGGGCCAGGGCGGTCGGCCCGTCCAGGCAAAAGGGCACATCGGCGCCGAGTTCGGCGGCGAAGCCCTGCAGGGTATCGGGATCCAGGTTCAGCCCCCACAGCCGGTTGAGTCCCTTCAGGGTGGCCGCCGCGTCGGCCGAACCACCGGCCAGCCCGGCCGCCACCGGAATAGACTTAGTCAGCCGGATCTCGGCGCCCCGCGAACAGCCGCATCGCTCCTGCAGTAACGCGGCCGCCCGCGAGACCAGGTTTTCAGGTCCGTCCGGCACCTCCGGGCTATCGGTGCGCACGGAGATGTCGGCGGCTTCCCGGAACTCCAGCCGGTCGTGCAGTTCCAACTGCTGAAGTACGGTTTCTACTTCGTGGTAGCCGTCCGGACGGCGCGCGCCCACGGCCAGCACCAGGTTGATTTTGGCATGGGCCTTGATCTGCATTGAAGTCCACCGTTCTTCCCGTTTATGATATTGTACGAAGCGCATAAATAATCCTGCCTGGCCGTAGGTATTTGAAAAGCAATTCAAGAGGCGTTCGGATGGCCTATACGGTAAGTACGCTGGCGGGGGCCTGTACGCTGCTGGGCGCCCTGATCGTTCTGACCCTTGGCGTTCCCCGGCGCCATACCCTGGCGGCGGTGCTGGGCCTAGCGGCTGGGATTATGGTCGGGATGACGGTAACAGACCTCCTGCCCGCCGCCCTGGACTTCGGCCGCCCCGGACTGGTGTTCGTGGGCACACTTTTGGGAATCCTGGTGATCGCCCTGTTGGACAAGGGCCTGGGAGTGCTGATCAACCCGGCCCGGCCCGGGTTGATTAAAACCGGGTTGCTAGCAGCCCTGGGCATCGCCCTGCACGACCTGCCCGAAGGCATGGTCATCGCGGCGGGGTTCGCGAACCCCGCCGGTCTGGGCCTGTTCCTGGCCTTGACCATCGGGCTCCACAACATCCCGGAGGGAATGGCCACCGCCGCTCCGCTCCGGGCGGCCGGCGTCTCCTCCCTGAAAATCGTGCTGCTGACCGCTACGCTCAGCCTGGTCTCCCCCCTGGGCACCCTGGTCGGCTTCGGATTGATCAGGGCCACCGAACTCTCCCTGTGTGTCCTCTCCGCCCTGGCTGCCGGGACGATGCTTTACATCTCGCTGGTCGAACTGGTGCCTCGTTCCCTGACCCAGGGCATTCGGCCCGCCGCGGGCGGGATCTTGGCCGGACTGGCCCTGGTGCGGTGCGCCCAGCTACTTTTTTAGCAGCAGGAAGGCCCCTCCGGCCATCAGGAAAACGCCCACTGCCCGATACCAGGCGAACGGAATCTGTTTCAGGCCGAAAAGGCCGGTATGGTCAATAATCGCCGCCGTCAGGATCTGGGCGAAAATAATGGCGGTGGTGGCCGGAGCCACCCCGATTTCCGGGATGCTCCGCATCACCCCGTAAACGATCGCCACCCCCAGGACGCCCCCCAGGTAAAGGTACCACGGCACCTGCCCGGCCTTTATCAGCGACCCGCCACCCAGCTGCAGCACAAATAACAAGACGATCACAAACACCAGGCCCACCAGGTGAACAACAAAAGTCGCCTCCAATATCCCCACGATCTTACCCAGGGCGGCGTTGATGGCGCCCTGGAAAGCCATGGTGGCCCCGGCGGCGACGGCGATAATGATCGGGATCAGTTTAAAGTGCACACAAACCCCCTCCGGGGCTAGTGTTTTCTCCCCCGAATGCGAATATACCGGGGCACTCACCAACCGGCTTCCCGCCACATAACCTGTTAAATAAACCCACTTGACCAACTGGTACAAAACCGCTGAAAGGTGAGGAGTCTAATGAAAGCTTTACGTCAGGCGCTGGAAGATAACCGCTCCCGCCTGCTGTCCTATCCGAACGTCGTCGGGGTCGGTCTCGGCTACAAGGTCACCGCCGGAACGCGTGCCGCGGAGCCGGCCCTGGTGGTGTTTGTCACCAGGAAACTCCCCTCGGAACAAATACCGGCCGCCTCCCGCATCCCGAAAAGGGTGGCCGGCCTGCCCACCGACGTAGTCGAAGTCGGACGGATTCGGATCCACAACGAGCGGCTGAAAAAACACCGGCCGGCGCCCCCAGGAGTGAGTATCAGTCACCCCCGGGTCAGCGCCGGAACCTTCGGAGCCGTGGTCTACGCGCGCTCCACCGGCCTTCCGTTCATCCTGTCCAACAACCACGTGCTGGCCAATGAAACCGACGGCGCCGACGGCCGGGCGAAGGTGGGTGACCCGATCGTCCAGCCAGGTGTTCACGACGGGGGCGACCAGCGGCGGGATACCATCGGCCGACTCTTCAAATTCGTACCGCTCCACTTCACGTCCCAGGAATCGACCTGCCGGACCGCCGGCCAGTTTGAGAAGTACCTTAACGCGCTGATCCGAATTTTCCGCCCGAACTATTTCATCAAGGTATTCAAACAGGGACGCCAGGCCAACCTGGTCGACGCCGCCCTGGCCGAACCGCTGGCGGCGGCTGACATAGTGCCGGACATCCTGGAAATCGGACCGGTACAGGGCGTAGCCGAAGCCGAACTGGGCACGGTGGTCAAAAAAAGCGGCCGTACCACCGGGCTCACCCACGGACAGGTGGAGTACGTCGCCACCACAATTACCGTCCAGTTCTCTGACGGACGTACCGCCGTGTTCGAGGACCAGTTCCTGACCACCGCGATGAGCAAGCCCGGGGACAGCGGTTCCCTGGTCCTGAGCGAAAAAAACCAGGCCCTAGGCCTGCTGTTCGCCGGCTCGAACCGGGTCACCATCTGCAATCGCATTCAGAACGTGCTCCGGCTGTTTGACGTCACTTTCTAATTAATGGGCTTATGAAGCTCCCGGAGGTCGTCGTCAGGGGGGTGATCAGGATGACGAACTCCGTGCGGACCTCGTTCGTCGACCTGGCCGTTTCCGCCCAGGGCTACGGGGACGAACCGGCCTTCGACCACCGGGCGCACATGACCCGCACCACCGTGGTCAAACCGCACAACGGGAAGGAACTCCTGGAAATGTTGGCCGCCTATACCCGGACCCATGGGTCCGTCCGGTACGTCCGGATTTTCAGCCACGCCTACCCCCGCGGCGTGATCATGACTAACATGTCCGGGTTTTACCACTCCCCCGGTTCGGACGACACCCCCCTGGCCGCTTACATCCCGGACCTGGAAAAAGTCGTGGCGGCAGGCGAAGTCGTCTTCGCCCGAAACTGTGCCGTCCACCTGTTTGGGTGCAACCTGACGAGCGAAGGCTTTCCGTTGAAGCTTTCGGCGGCCATCGGCGGCACGGTGGTAGCGGCCACCGCCGGGGTCTACCCGGAGATCGCCGGCGGCCGGGAAACCGGGGTGTTCATCGCGACCACCCGGTGGCAAAAATTCGTAAACGGCAGGCTGGTCGTACCTAACCTGGGGACCCGGTGGCGGGCCTGGTAAGCTCCAGTGATCGAATAGAAGGTGACCTGCGCGGCGGACCGTTCGGATCAGGCTGGGCTGGAACGGAAAAGCTGCTTTTCAGCAGCTTTTCCGTTCTCAATTAAGGCAGGTTGATCACCTGGCCGATCTGCAGGTTGTTGGGGTTCACCCCCGGGTTCGCAGCCCGGAGAGCCTGCACGGTGGTGCCGAACCGCTGCGCCAGTTTGAAGAAGGTATCCCCGGCCTGGATAACGTACGTTTTTCCGGTGGGAGCGGGCTTTTTCTCGGGCACCTTCACCTCTTCGACCACCTTGATCGGGCACTCGATTTCCGCGCTCGGTCGCAGGCATTCAAATACTTTCCGCTGCTCGATGTCGGTCACGCGGGCAATCACCTTGATCACCAGCTTGACGGCAACAGTGCGGGCGGTGTCCATGCTCGCCGACACAAACTCGGCCTCGGCCAGGACGTTGACGTCGGCCCCGGGTTCAGCACCGAGCACCTCAATGAACGCGGTGAACGGGATCTCGGCCTCAAAGGCGTGCACCGGCTGGTCCGGCCGGTCGGCCACGTAGGTCACCTTGATGATCACCACGCCCCGGACAATCACCTTGTTCTTGATTACCTCGGTCTCCGTAACTTTCAGGTCGGTGACAAAGGCCTCCAGCACCTTCTGGACGTCCGGCTTCGGCTTGGGAATGCTGACGACCTCGCGGAGGGTAACCTGTACCTGGTCCTCCTCGTTCAGAATCTGGTCCAGGAACAGGGTAACCTGCCGGATGGCATTCGCGTCCAGGAGACACGCCAACAGGTTGTCGTCGATCCACGCCACCAGGAGCTTCTTGATCTGCTCCATCACCTTGGCCCGAACCGCCAGTACGGCGGTAACCGCAATCTCGCACTCGTTCTTGACGCGGGCGTGAACGTCCTCGATCGCCACCTGGATGGTGACCATGTCCCCGGGACGGGCGCCCGGCACCTCCACGAATTCGGTAAAAGCGACTTCAATATGGGCGTGGTGCACCGGCTGGGTCGGGAAGTCGGCCACGTAGATGATCTGGATGGTCAGGATGCCCTCCACGATCACCTTGTCGTTGATGACCTCTTTCTTGTTAATTGTCACGTCGGCAATGGTGTCGATGATTTCCTTGGGGCAGGGCTTCTGGCCCTGAAACAACTGCAGAATGTCGATTTGGTCGCTGACCGCCACTTGCCTGCTGCCGATCGCCTTGACGATGTCCAGCTTCACCTGCTCCCGGGTGAACCGGTTTTTCGCTCCGGGGAGATCGATCAAGAGCTGCTTCGGTTCCGCCTCGGTGACCTTCACAAAAATACGGATGATGAGCGTGACGACGATCTGCCGCTTGTCCTTGGGGTCCAGGTCGGCCTTGACCTTCTCGATCGTGATCTGGGTGAACACGTCCAACCCGGACCGGGCCCCCGGAATGTGCACCGACTCGGCGAATTCGATCTCACCGCGCACGTGGTGCACCGGCTGGGTCGGGAAGTCGGCCACGTAGGTCACGTTGAAGATGGCCTTCCCCTGGACGATGACCTTGTCGGGAACAACCTCGGTTTCTCTTTCTTCGACCTTGGCCCGGACCGCCAGGACTTGTTCGACCGCTGGTTTCTGCTTGGGAATGGTGATCTTGCCGCGGACTACGGTTTGCACCGTCTTTTCGCCAATGACCTGCCGTACGGTCTCTTCCTGGCAAACGATCTTGATCTTTAGTTGCTGGCCGCGCACAAAAACTTCCTCCTTTCGGCATTTTGCTATCAATATATGCCCAACAGGAGGAAGTGTGAGCGCTTGCGCCGGTTAACCGGCGCCGGATCGCAACGAAATGCGATCAGCAATCGAATTGCGTGCCCGACTTCTTCAGGCACTCGAACACGTTCTTCTGGACAATGTCGGTCACCCGGGCGGTTACCTTCAGCACCAGCTTGATGGCCACCTGACGCCCGTCTTCCAGGCTTGCCTGCACGAATTCGGACTCCACCATCACGTTCACGTTCGCCCCGGGCTCGGCGCCGGGCACCTCGATAAACACGGTGAATGGAATCTCGGCCACAAAGGCGTGCACCGGCTGGTCCGGCCGATCGGCCACGTAGGTCACCTTGACGGTCACCACGCCCCGGACAATCACCTTGTTGCGGATTACCTCGGCTTCGGGAACCTCAACGTTGGTCACAAAGGTTTCAAGTATTTTCTGGGCGTCCGGTTTCTCCCGGGGAATGTCGACGACTTCGCGGAGGGTAGCCTGTACCTGGTCCTCCTCGTTCAGAATCTGGTCCAGGAAAAGCGTGATCGGCCGGATGGCGCTCGCCTCCAAGAGACAATCTAGGAGGTCCTTGTCGATCTGGACCACCAGGAGTTTCTTGATCTGCTCCAGCACCCGGGCCGTGGTTTCTAGGACGGCGGTGACCATTATTTCGCATCCGTTCTTGACCCGGGCGCTGACGTCCTCGATCCGCACCCCGACGAACACCATGTCTCCGGGGCGGGCTCCGGGCACCTCGACGAACTCGACGAACGGAAGCTCAAGGTGGGCGTGGTGCACCGGTTGGGTGGCCCAGTCGGCCACGTAAATGATCTGAACGGTCAGAACGCCCTCCACGATCACCTTGTCGTTGAGGACTTCTTTCTTGTTAATCGTCGCGTCGGCAATGGTGTCGATAATCTCCTTGGGGCAAGGCTTCTTACCGCAAAACAGCTGCAGGATGTCGATCTGGTCACTTACCACCACCTGTCTATGCCCGATGGCCTTAACAATGTCCAGTTTCACTTCTTCCCGTTTGAACCGGTTCACGGCCCCGGGGAGATTGACCAGGAGCTTCTTGGACTCCGATTCCGTGACCTTGACGAAGATCCGCAGAATGACCGTCACCACGATCCGCTTCGGGTTCTTGGGGTCCACTTCGGCCCTGACGCGCTCAATGGTGATTTGCTTCACCACGTCCATGCCGGGACGGGCGCCCGGAATGGGCACCGATTCGGCGAATTCAAGCTGGCCGCGCACGTGGTGCACCGGCTGGCTCGGAAAGTCGGCCACGTAGGTCACATTGAGGACCAGCTTGCCCTGGACAATTACCTCGCCGGGAATGATCTCTTCTTCCTGGTCCACAACCTGGGCCCGAACCGCCAGAATTTGTTCTGTCGGCGGCTTCGGCTTGGGGATGGTGATGGCGCCACGCACCACGGTCTGCACCGCCCGCTCGCCGATAACCTGCTGCACGGTCTCTTCCTGGCAGACGATTTCGACCTTCGCTTCTTGCCGCAAAACACTTCCTCCTTTCGCTTTTACTGCCAATATATGGCCCGAAAGGAGGAAGTGTGCGCGCCGGGCAGTTAACCGGGGAACAACCGCCCGCAAGTTTTTTGTAACGGCTCCCCCTTAGCCTATTTAGCGATAAACATTTGCGTCCAGTAATTACCGTAGCTGCCGCCCACCGCGTGCCCCACGCCGATATGGGTAAAGTTGGCGTTCAGGATGTTCGCCCGGTGCCCGGGAGAGTTCATCCAGCCCCGCAGCACTTCTTCCGGGGTACGCTGCCCGGCAGCGATATTCTCGCCGGCCATCCGGTAAGTGATCCCGAACCGCCGCATCATCGCAAACGGGGAACCGTAGGTCGGGGAAGTGTGGGAGAAGTACCTCTGGTCCCGCATATCCTCGGACTTCAGTCGAGCCACCTTCGCCAGCTGGAGATCAACCGCCAAAGGCTTCAGTCCGTACCGGGCCCGTTCGGCGTTCACCAACTCCACAACCTTGGCCTCATATGCGGTCATGGCATGGCCCGGCCTGGCCGGCGGCTCAGGCTGCGGCTGGGGTTGGGGCCCAGGTTTCGGCTGCGGCTGAGGATCGGGTCTGGGTTCAGGCCGGGGCTCGGGTTCGGGCTGCGGCCGGGGCTCAGGTTCCGGTTGCGGCTGCGGCGGCGGGGCCGGGAGGCCCCCGCCGGTCAGGATAAGCACTGTGCAGTTGCCCTGGATTGCTATGCCCGCCTGATCGTAGCGGGACAGCATGACCTGGGATAAAGTCGACCTGGTCAGTACCCAGACCAATAGGTCAACGTTCGCGGTCCCGGCGCGCATCGCGCAGGCGTAACGGTAGGATATCCCTTGCGCGCGCATCGACTGGAAAACATTTGAACCGTGCGCGAGATAGGCCCGGGCGGCGTCAGACAGGGGGCCGCTCAGAACCAGGGGCTCCACCGCGGCCCTCTGCCGGGCCTCGTTTATCCCCTCGATCAGCCTGGTTTCAGCGGCGGAAGGTACATTGGCGTGCGCGAAAACAGTGGAAACTAGAAACGCGACGGTGAATAACAGGGCTACGGCAACGGTTACCAGCTTTTTGTTTACAACCCGCATGAAAGACCTCCTTTTTCCAGTATTGGACTTGTCCACCCAGAGTGTAAACTAAAAGACCAGATTCGACAAATCTGCCTATTTTTGCTCTGCCTTGGTATGTCTGGATGTTGGGGGCAACCCGAGATAATTCTTGCTGCCTGATGAAATTATAACTACAATGGTATATATTGGGCAAAATCCCCAAAAGAAAAACCACCGGACCTCCCCAGTGGCTGCATGCAGCTGTACACTTATTTTTTATTAACCTGGAAAATCGGTTCGCAGAAATCCCAGTCCGGGCAGGCCCCGTTGTTGACGGTGGTGCAGTTGGACAGGATGATATAGATGATTTTAAAGGGAGCCTTGCAGCCCTTCATGTGCCCCCACAATTTGAGGGCTTCAGAATCACCGCCGGCCTCGTTGACCGCCTCCACGGCGGCTTTGACTTGTTCTTTATCAAACATCGTTTTACCCTCCCTTTCATTTACTTTGTTGCACACAAGGGATCGCAGAAATCCCAGTCCGGGCAGGCCCCGCTGTTAATGGTCGTGCACCTGGACAAGACGACGCAGACTACCATGAACGGTGCCCCGCATACTCCCGGGCGGTTTTCGTTTTCCTTGGGCGGCTTGGGCCAGAACCGCTGGTCTTTCAATTCCCGCAGGTCCGCTTTGTCGATCAGTTTTTCCAGGTCTTCATTACCCATCGGCGTCCCTCCCTTAAACGGCGGATAACTCGCACCCGTATCGGCTTTCTAACCATAAAATATGACTGTTGGCTACAAAGTGTGCGGCGCTCGGGTGCGGCCCGGGAACAGCCCGCGGCTGGCGACGCTTAAAACAGAATGGTCGCGTGCGGCTTGTAGATGACCACTCCCAGGCCGTCCGACACCACCAGGGACACCGGTGATCCCGCCTCCCGGCCCACAAAGCTGGTCAGAATAAACATTTTCTTGGCGTTATAAGCCTTGTAGAAGCGGCGGAGCATCAGTTCATCCACCCCGGGAATCACCGTGATCGCCCGTTCGCTGCCGCCCACCTCCAGGCTGAAACGCCCATCACTCTGCGGCCTGAAACTAACTCGCACCATGGGGCTTCCTTTTTCGTTGTAGCGGGCCACCTGTTCGGTAAGATACTGGACTTCGGACAGCGCCTGCTCCCGGTCGAGGAAGCAGGTGCCGATCACAGGCACCCCGTTGATGGACGCAAAAGCGGCTTCCGCGTTCATAGGCACCCCCCCTTTGGCCCCATGCTATGACGAGGCCGGAGGGTTTGTTAGTGATAATTGCCTAACCATGCAAGGTTTACCAGCATACAATATACCGGCTTTTCAAAGAAATTAGGGTTGTCAGTAAGCTGATTTGGGTGCGCCCATCCGGTATTTCCCCTGGGTATCCAATCCCCCGATCCCGGGATACCGGGTAATGGTGGCCTCGATCACTTCCTTAAGGGCAATTGGTTTGCATACCGGCGTATAAGCCACCTTCTCCACCACGAACACCGGGTCGAACGCATGGATCAGTACCCGCTCGGGTGCGCTCGCGAAATTGGCCCCGGCCTCCAGAAGCGCTTCGTAGAAGGACTGGCAGGCCCCGGCAAAAATCACCAGGTCGTCCCGGTTCTTTTCGTATTCCCGGGCCACCTTCACCGCCTTTACAAAGTACCGGGAGTTGCGGTAGTGGTCCATGTTCCGAAAGTCCTTGCTCCCCTTCTTGAACGCATCGTGACCGGTGAGGACGAGAATATCCGGGTTATGCTCTCTCAACAGGATCGCCACCCTCGACGGCTGTTCCGCCTCCGGGATGTAGTACCCCTTGGCAGGCACCCCCAGCTGACGGTAGGTGGTGTTGCACAGCTCAAGATAATCCTGATCTCCGTCCAGATGCAGCACCTTGCCCGGCACGTCGAAGGTGGCCACCATATTTCCCCGGCTCCAGCCCTCTTTCAATTCCCTCTCCCGGCGCTGGAAACAGCGCCGCATCAGGTCGTTGCTGGTGGTCATCACCTTGCGCCAATACTGGGCCACCTTCTCGGAAGAGATTTTTTCCAGATCGGAAACCGGGGCGTCGGCACAGAGCCTGATGTCAATGCCCCGTAACATGGCCCAGCGTTGCCCGTTCTCGTGCTCGTAGAGTTTGCAGACTTTGAAGTACAGGTCCAATTCATAGGATCTTCGGGCGACAATATCGCCCTCCTTGATCTGGTCCATAGGCATGTGGGATCCTTTCTTGGTGTTTACTTCATCTTATGAGCACGGCTGACTTTTGGGAACTGCCACCAAGCACATGCTTGCCATATTTTCAATATATTGGCAGTGCGTAGGGAGGCTTGAAAAGATGCTGTGCGTGGTGATACCGATCCAGAACGAAGAGGAACGCCTGGGCCGGGTGCTGGACAACGTCCTGGCCCTGCCCGTTGATCTCGTACTTCCGGTGTTGAACGGCAGCCGCGACGATTCACGCCGCATCGTCAAGTCCTATCCGGAAGACCGAATCAGGTTGATCCACTTCGAGGAACCTTTGGGCATCGACGTTCCCCGGGCGGTCGGCGCTTTCTACGCCCACCGACTGGGAGCCGACGCCGTGTTGTTTGTGGACGGGGACATGGTGGGAGAGATCCGCGGCACGCTGGAAAAGCTGCTTCAGGCCGTTCAAGGGGGCGTCGACCTTTGTCTGACCAACTGCTACCCAACCGGCAGCCAAAGCTGGCCAACTTCCATGGTTACCCAACTCCTGGGGGTGCGCAAGGCGCTCACCCGGGCCCTGGGATTGCAACATCTGGGCCCGGCGTCGCCCTCGCATGGACCGCATGCGGTGTCCCGTCGTTTTCTGAACGCGGTCCCGTTCCGGGAACTGGCCGTACCGCCCGTAACCCTGGTCCTGGCCACCCAGCGGAGGCTCCGGATCGGGATCGCCGCCTCACTTCCCCACTACGAACTGGGATCGCCCGACCGGGGACCGCAACACGCCCGCCTGATCGCCGAAACCATCGTGGGTGATCACCTGGAGGCCTTTTGCCTCCTGGATAACCAGAAAAGATCCCGCAGCCTGCTGGGTATAACCTTTGACGGTTATCACCACACCCGCCGCTGGGACCTTCTTGAGCAATTCATGGGGTCGGAGTTGTCGGTACCCGTTAAAAACTACTTGGTGTGTCGGTCGGCCACCGAAGAAGCACCGTAGGCGTCCGGCTTAATCCTGGCCCGGAAACCGCTACCGGTGACCATGCCCACCACCTCTCGGATGAGGTCCTTGGTTTCGCCGTGGGTGCCGGCGTCAATGTGAATCTCGACCTTCATGTCTTCACAGCCCAATTCGGCAAACCTTTTGGCTACCATTCCTCCCAACTCCAGGCTGAGCGCCGTTTCAAAAAAGATTTTTTGCCGCAGGCTCTTAATCTTGCGGTGGTTCTTTTTCCGGTAATAATAGCGCGCACCCTTCCCTAGCCGGTGAATGATTACCGCGGTGATGAACTGGGTGTTACCCCTGGCTACCTGGGAGTCCGTGCCGACGATAATTTTATACGATGAGGACGGCAGACCGTGGATATACCGCAGCATGTCTTCCATCATCTGTTCGAAAGTCAGCCGCCCCTTGGTGGGGTTATTCAGAAACAAAGGCCTCACATCCCCTTATACCACCTGCTAATATCATACCACGGAAGGGGGTGCAAAGCCCATGCGCACGCAGGCGTCGGCAATCAAGCCAAACTGCGCCGGCGTCAACACTTCCCCCCGGGCCCGGTGATCCACGCCGGCGGTCTGAATGATCCGGGCCCAGGTCTCCCGGTCCACCCCGGGCACCGCCCCCTCCAGGGCGTTGGGAAGCATCTTGCGGCGGCGGCCAAAGGCGGCCCGCACAATCCGGAAGAAGAGGTCTGGCCGCAGTACCGGCACGGCGGGCCGGGTGCGCCTGGCCAGCCTGATCACCGCCGAGTCGACCGCCGGCGGCGGGTAAAAACAGTGCCGGGAAACCCGCCAGACAATGTCCGCCCGGGTGTGGTAGCTCACCAGGACGGTCAAAGCGCCGTAAGCCTTGGTGCCAGGTTGCGCCACCATTCTTTCCCCCACCTCCCGCTGGACCATGAGCACCAGCCGTTCAAAACGGTAATCGGCCTCCAGGAAGCTGGTCACGAAGGGGCTGGTAATGTAGTAGGGCAGGTTGGCCACCACCTTGAAGGAACGGGTACCCACCAGGGTCCCGTAGTCCACCTTGAGGGCGTCCGCCCTGACCAGCCGTACCCGGTCCCCGAGGTCACCCAACACGTCCCGCAGGACCGCCAGCAGGCCGGGGTCCAGCTCCACCGCCACCACCCGCGCTCCGGCCTCAGCCAGGCGCCGGGTGAGGGCCCCCAGGCCGGGGCCGACTTCCACGACCAATTCCCCTTCCCGGATTTCGGCCGCCGTGATGATCTTGTCCAGCACCCCCGCCGCCACCAGGAAGTTCTGGCCCAGGGTTTTACGAGGCTGCAAACCGTACGCCGCCAGCAGGCGGCGTACCTCTCTGATGCTTGTCAGTTCTACGGTCACTGCCCCTACCTTGCCCTAAAAACAGTCGTCAGTCGTCAGCATAGTTGCGATACTTGCGTCCTATTTCAGCACATACACGTTCACCGTGCGGCGGCCCCACTGCAGGGCCTCCTGTCGGGTCGGGAAGAATACGTCAATGCGTTTCCCCTTGATCTTGCCCCCGACATCCAGCGCCTTGCCGTACCCGTAACCGTCAATGTAAAGCCGCGAACCCAAGGGAATCACCTGGGGATCGACCGCTACCGTACCCGGACCGGGAGGCACCCCGGTAGCCGTGTTGTTGCCGGTGTAGGTGTAGGCCGTCGCCTCGGCCGTGAGCATGCGTTCAAACCGGATATCCTGTACCCCGCGGGTGACGATGTCCGCCATCCCCACTAGTAAAACCTGGTTGCGGGGCCGCAAGACTTCTTCGCGCTTTACCAATTCCCGGTCGACTTCCGTGCCGTCGTGGTAGGTGATCCGCCAGGTCTCCCGGATCAGCCCGTTTTCCCCCTGAACCAGCACCCGGGTCTGCCCCTTGGGCAGATCATATGCCGGCCGGCGTTCCACCTGGTAAGGCGTGGCGATTTCCACTTCCTCGACTTCGGTGGTTACCCGGACGACGCCGATCTCCAGGCGGGCGGTCACCGGCGTTTCCGGCGCGGGCTGCACCAGGTCACCGGCATTCAGCTCCACGCCAGCATCCGCCAGCACCTGCCCCACCCTTTGCGCGACGGTCCAAACTTCCAAATCTCGGCCGTCCACCCGCACGGTCACCGGCACCGCCCGGTCCACGGTAATTTCGATCCCGTCGTGGAGCGGGGTTTCCGGGGCGGGGTAAACCCGGTCCCACGGCCCGATTGTAATGCCCTCCCGTTCCAGGAGGTCGGCCACCGTACCCCGAAAGGCCGTCACCCGGAGGAGCCTCCCGTCGTCGGCCACCGTCACGTCCATCCTGGCCCAGGCGGACCAGCTCAAAGCCGCTCCCGCCACCAGGAAAAGGCTCACCAGCAACGCCAGGATTACCAACCGGCGCCGTTTTGCCGCCAGACGCCGTTTTTTCTCCGCCGCGCGGTTTTCAAATTTAAAGGTGTACCATTCCAAGGCACTTCACCCGGATCCAGAAATTCGGCGCGCGGGAACGGCATTCCTGCTGCTCAGCCAGGAGAATATCAGGCCAATCAGATTCCGCTGAAAAACTCAGTCCCTCGGTGGTAATATCCCGACATCCAGTCTAAACATCTGCTTTCTCCTTTTAAAGTTAGAATTCAGGCCACCGATTATGCGAACGAGGCCGGAAATTGGACAAACTATGCTTTTGTTTTCGAGTAAGTGCCGGGTGCAGGAAGCCTTCCTGTTGACCGTCGCCAATTCGTCAGATCGCTGGGTCGGCGCCGACCGGCTGTTTGACAAACCCCTGGGCCGCGTGTTAGGATGCCGTCAGTAATTGCCAGGAAAGGGGGTGGCTTGTGCGGACGGGTAGACGGAGCGTCCTTGGTTTCTGCGGAAAACCCCTACTGGTGTGTATTCGGAGTATTCCGGAGTGTTGAGTGTTACTGGAGATTGGGTTTTAGTGCCTGGTGTGGTTGGCAGGGAATGACGGGAGTGTTTGGGATCCCGGTTTGCCGGAAGGTAAAGTCATTAAAAAGGCTGGGGCAGTGTGAGTAGTGTGCCATTAAAGGACCAAAGCGGCCAAGAGCCAGGGTCGGCTGATTTGTCGTCTTCAACGGAGAACAGTAAAATTTTGGTGCGGGGTCTGGTCAAGATTTTCGGACCTCATCCCCAAAAGGTGCTGCCTTTGTTGCGGGATGGGCTCAGCAAGGAACAATTGTTCGAAAAAACCCGGCATGCGGTCGGGGTGTATGAAGCGACCTTCAGCGTCCGGCCGGGTGAGGTGTTTGTGCTGATGGGGCTTTCCGGCAGCGGGAAGTCTACGCTTTTGCGTTGCCTGAATCGTCTGATCGAACCCACTGCCGGTGAAATCCTGATCGACGGCGAGGATATTGTCCAGGTGGATGAAAAACGGCTGCGCGATTTGCGGCGCCGGCGCCTGGGGATGGTGTTTCAGCGTTTTGCGTTGTTTCCACACCGCAGCATCATTGACAATGTAGCTTACGGTCTGGAAGTACAAGGGCTGCCCCTGGCGGAGCGGCATGAAAAAGCAAAAGCGGTCCTAGAAATGGTTGGGTTAAAGGAATGGGCCGCTTCTTATCCCCACGAACTAAGCGGCGGAATGCAGCAGCGTGTCGGGTTGGCGCGGGCCTTGGCCAGTGATCCCGACATTTTGCTGATGGATGAAGCCTTCAGTGCGCTTGACCCCCTGATTCGACGGGATATGCAAAATGAGCTGCTGGCTCTCCAGAGCCAGATGAATAAAACCATTATTTTCGTGACTCACGACTTGGACGAGGCGCTCAAGATCGGGGATCGGATCGCTTTGATGAAGGACGGTATGATCGTGCAGATCGGCACCCCGGAGGAGATTTTGACTAAACCGGCGAACGAGTACGTGCACCGGTTTGTTGAGGACGTGGACATGGCCAAGGTGTTGACGGCCGGCGCCATTATGAAAAGTGCGGAAACGGTGTCGACCAAGGACGGGCCGCGGGTGGCCCTGCGCCGGATGAAAGAACTGGGCATCTCCAGCATTTTCGTGGTCACGCGGGAACGCAAGCTGGCCGGAATCGTCACGGCCGAAGACGCGGTGCAGGCTCGGGAAGAAAACGTCGAAGATCTATCCAGAATTCTTGCTCCTGACCCACCCACCACCCTGTTGGATACCCCGATCAGCGACCTGATCCCGGTGCTCGCCGACTCCAAGTATCCGGTCGCCGTTGTGAATCAGGATGGTCGCCTGGCGGGGGTTATTGTGCGCGGGGCCCTTTTGGCCGGGCTGACTAGGAGAGGGGATTAGGCCTTGGAGAATATCCCCAAAATTCCCATAGGTGATTGGGTCAACGAGTTAATCATCTTCGTCCAAAGCAACTTCGCCGGGTTTTTTGGGGTTGTCCGGACGGTAATCGAGGCGTTGGTCGAGGGGCTGCGGGACGGCATACTTTTTCTGCCGCCGGTGTTGTTCATTGCCTTCACGATGGTGCTGGTTTTCTTGATCACCAACCGCCGGATCGCGCTTGGTGCCGGGCTGGGGTTGTTTTTGCTGCTCAACCTCGGCCTCTGGGAGGCCTCTATGAATACCCTGTCTTTGGTGCTTACGGCCACTTTTCTGGCCCTCCTGTTCGGGATACCGTTCGGCATCTTGACGGCCTGGAGCGAGGCAGCACACAAGTGTACCATGCCAGTGCTGGATCTTATGCAGACCATGCCGCCCTTCGTCTATCTGGTTCCGGCCGTGATTCTGTTTAAAATCGGGGTTGTTCCGGCGCTGATCGCCACCGTGGTGTTTGCGATGCCGCCGGTGATCAGGTTGACCGGTCTGGGCATCCGCCAGGTACCCGGGGAGCTCCTGGAGGCGGCCGAAGCCTTTGGGTCGACCAAGATTCAGAAGCTGGTCAAGATTCAGCTCCCCTTAGCGCTTCCGACCATCATGGCCGGCATCAACCAGTGCATTATGTTATCCTTGTCCATGGTGGTGATCGCGGCCATGATCGGTGCCGGGGGGCTGGGAGGCGAGGTGCTCCGGGGCTTGCAGCGTTTGGATATTCCCACGGGTTTTGAGGGCGGCTTGGCCATCGTGATTATCGCCATCATCCTCGACCGGGTTACTCAGAATTTAGGTAAGGGGAAAAGGACTCGCGCCGCGCACTGAATTTAAGATGATTTAGGAGGGAGATGTCAGGTGAAACAGAAACGGAGTTGGAAAGTGGTTGCGCTGCTTACTGCTTTGACCCTGATGTCGGCGGCGGTTGTCGGTTGCGGGGACCAGCCGCCTGCTAACGAACAGGCCAAAGAAGCGTCCCTGGGCTACGTGGAATGGGACTGCGCTATTGCCAGCACCTACGTAGTGAAAAACGTGTTGGAAGAAATGGGTTACGAGGTGACCTTGAATTCTCTGGACGCCGGGATTATGTGGCAGGGCATCGGTGAGGGCCAGTTCGACGGCCTGGTAACGGCCTGGCTGCCACACACCCACGCCGACTATTATGCGGCGGTACAGGACAAAGTTGAAAACCTGGGGGCGAACCTGGAGGGGGCCCGGATCGGCTTGGTTGTTCCAAGCTATGTAACTATCGATTCCATTGCCGAGATGAATGAGTACAAGGATAAGTTCGACGGCAAAATCGTCGGCATCGAGCCTGGGGCCGGAATCATGAAGGCCACCGAGCAGGCTATCGAGGGCTACGGCCTGGAGTTCGAGCTGCAGGATAGCTCCAGCTTCGCCATGGCGGCGGCGTTGAAGGCGGCCATCGACCAGGAAGAGTGGATTGTTGTAACCGGCTGGACTCCGCACTGGAAGTTTGCGAAATTCGACCTGAAATACCTCGAAGATCCGGAGGTCTATTTTGGCGGCGAAGAGCATATCGCCACCATTGTGCGCCAGGGGTTGCAAGCAGAAAAGCCGGAAGTGTACTCTCTGCTGGACAATTTCTCCTGGACCGCCGCCGATATTGGTGCGGTCATGGGACTGATCGAAGACGGCTTGAGTCCAGACGAGGCGGCCGAGCAGTGGATCGCCGAGAACCGCAGCCTGGTGGACACCTGGCTCCCGTAGGCGGTGCCGCAAGCGCCGCCGCAATTGCAAATCGCAAATTGGGGAGGGCGCTTAACCACCCAGCACTCCGGGTGAGTATTGGGCAGAGAATGCGGAGGGGCAGATGTTTATACCGCCGCCGTTGCGGCACCATAAGGGAGGCGCGCGCGGAAGCTTTTCGTGACGGAACCCCGGTTTTTCGGCCGGGGTTCTTGCTTTTTTCAGCAGAATCTAATTAAAACTCTACTCCTTTCTGGGCACCGATCCCAACCCGGTAAGGATGCTTGATTTCGCGCATCTCGGTGACCAGGTCCGCCCGGGCCATAATCTCGGGCGGCGCGCCCCGGCCGGTCAGCACCAGGTGCACCGCCGGTTTCGGGGATATAAGCGCCAGCAGGTCCTCAACCGCCAGCAGTCCCAGACCCAGGGCGCAGAAGATCTCATCCAGGATCACCACTTCGTACTCGCCCGCCACCAGGGCCGACCGGGCCGCGGACAGGGCCTCAGCGGCGGTCTCCCGGTGCCGGTCCAGCGGCGCCGGATCTTCCGAAGCGGATCGCCTGGCAACCGGATTTTCCAGGTGCACGAAACCGGCGCCCAGGGGGCGGATCTCCAGGCCGTCCAGTTGCGCCGCCGCCTTCAGCTCACCGGTTTCCCAGGCCCCTTTTACAAACTGCAGCACCAGCACCCGCATCCCATGGCCCCAGGCGCGCAGGGCGAGGCCTAAAGCGGCGGTCGTCTTGCCCTTGCCGTCTCCGGTGAACACCAGCACCAGACCCTTTCCCCCGGTCAAGTCCATACCCTCCCCCTTAACAGGGTCTGACCACTTATACTATTACCATTTCAGGGCAGACCCCCATGCCGCCCTGACGGACGGCACCAGCAAAGAACGAAAATGGCGTCGGAGTGGTGTCCCCGGCCGCGGGTTAAGAGCGCAGCACCGGTAACGGCCAGCCGGCGCAAGTGAGGTCGGCGCTGCCGCTCGTTCCAGGACGCGGCCGGATTAGCCCAAAAGCATGGTCGAAGGCCGATTCAAAGACCTTCACAACTGTAAGTTGTAGCAGGCGACCAGCCGCAATCCACAGGAGGCGAAGCAGCGCCCCGAACAAGCCGTGCTGCCGTTCATGAGCGGAGCACCAAGCCGCGAAGGGGACACCACGACTGACAACTATTTTCAAGGCAGGCCGAAAAACGCACGGGCGTTGGCCGTGGTGATCTCGGCCAGCCGCTCGGGGGTGGTGCGGCGCAGTTCGGCCACGAACGCAACGGTATAGCGCAGGTAGGCCGGCTCGTTGCGCCGGCCCCGCCGCGGCCTCGGCGCCAGATAGGGCGCGTCAGTCTCTAGGAGCAGACGGTCGTCCGGTACTTTCCGCGCCACCTCACCCAGGGCCGCCGCCCCCTTGAACGTAACCACCCCGGCCAAGGAAATGTAGCAGCCTAAGTTCAACAACCTATGGGCGGTCTCCCAGTCGCCCCCGAAGCAGTGCATCACCGCCCGCGTCCGCAGGCCGGCGCGCAAAAGCCGATAGGTGTCCTCGGCCGCCTCCCGGCTGTGCACGATCACCGGCAGACCGAGTTCCCCGGCTAGGTCCAGCTGGGCGGCGAATACCTCCCGCTGCACCGGGCGCGGTGAAAAGTCGTAATGGTAATCCAGGCCGGTCTCACCGATGGCCACTACGCGCGGGTTTGCGGCCAGGCGGCGTAGTTTGTCCCGGTACCCCGGCGCGGCGCTGGCGGCGTCGTGCGGGTGCACCCCCACGGCCGCGAAGACCGCACCGTGCCTTTCGGCCAGGTTCACGGCCGCCCGGGCGGACGCGAGATCGCTGGCCACGGTCACAATCAGGCCTACCCCCGCCTCTCCCGCCCGGTCCAAAACGGCGTCCAGGTCCCCGGCAAAGCGATCATGGTCCAGATGGGCGTGAGCGTCCACGAGGAACATGCTACTTGGCGACCTCCAGGCGCGGAAAGAGCGGGGCTCCGCGCGCGATCCGCGTCCCGGCCGGCAGGCGTCCCCAGGTCAGCGATTCCCAGGTGTGCAGGTCCGGCCGGTTGGCTAGGCCCAGCTGCGCCCAGACCCGGGCCGGGAAGCCGGGCATGAACGGGGAAAGGAGCACCGTGGCAAACCGGTAGGACTCGGCCAGGTTGTAAAGCACGGTGGCCAGGCGCTCGCGCTGCTCCGGATCCTTCGCTAGCGCCCAGGGCGCCGTTTCCTCAATGTACTTGTTGGCCCGTCCCACCAGTTTCATCACCACCGCCAGGGCCGAGGCCAGGTCCAGCTGATCCACCAGTCCGGCCACCTCACCCGGAGTCATCAGGGCCAGATCGATTAATTCCCGGTCCAGCGGGTCAGCGGACGGCCGGGGGGCCTGGATTTCGCCGCCTAGGTACTTGTTAATCATCGCCGTGGTCCGGCTCAGGAGGTTGCCGAGGTCGTTGGCCAGGTCCACGTTGATCCGCAGGACCAGGTTATCTTCGGAGTAATACCCGTCCGCGCCGAAGGGGAGTTCCCGGAGCAAGTAATAGCGGATGGCGTCGACCCCGTACTTGTCGATCAGCACCAGCGGGTCGATCACGTTTCCTTTCGACTTGGACATCTTTCCGCTTTCCAGCAGCAGCCACCCGTGCCCCACTACCCGTTTCGGCAGCGGCAGGCCCGCGGCCATCAGGATGATCGGCCAGATGATGCAGTGGAAGCGGACGATGTCCTTGCCCACCAGGTGCACGTCGGCGGGCCAATAGCGCCGGTAAAGCGCGTCGTCCTCCGCCCCGTAATTCAAGGCGGACACGTAATTCGTCAGGGCGTCCACCCAGACGTAGATCACGTGTTTCGGGTCGAACGGCACCGGGATACCCCAGTCGAAAGTGGTCCGGGAAACGCAAAGATCTTCCAGGCCCATCTTGATGAAGCTCACCACTTCGTTGCGCCGCGAAACGGGCTGGATGAAATCGGGGTGCTGCTCGATGTGCGCCAGCAGGCGGTCCGCATAGCGGGACATGCGGAAAAAGTAACTCTCCTCCGCCACCAGTTCCACCGGGCGCCCGCAGTCCGGACAGTTCCCCTCCTCCACCTGGCGCTCGGTCCAGAAGGCTTCGCAGGGCGTGCAGTACAGTCCCTCGTAGGTCGACTTGTAAATATCTCCCTGGTTGTACAGCTGCTGGAAAATCTCGGTTACCACCCGTTTGTGCCGTTCCTCCGTGGTGCGGATGAAATCCGAATAGTCGACGTGAAGCCGGGACCACAGGTACTTGAAACCGGCCACAATTTCGTCGACGTATTCCCGGGGTTTTTTGCCCCGGGCCGCCGCCGTGTGCTCGATCTTCTGGCCGTGTTCGTCCGAACCGGTGAGGAAGTAAACGTCGTGTCCCGTAAGCTTTTTGAAACGGGCGACGGTATCAGCGGCCACCGTCGTGTAGGCGTGCCCGATGTGCAGATTGTCGCTTGGATAGTAAATCGGCGTGGTGATGTAAAAAGTCGGTTTAGCCAATTCCGGGTCACTTCCCTTTTCCCCAAATCATACCGAAAATTCTATCCTTAGGTTCGGGTAGTTGTCAAGTTTTCCTAGTCTTGTGCAGAAGCACACAAATTTTTGTATCTTTAATTTGAAAAACCTGTTGACTTTTAATGGTATGCTTGGTACCATTTACTTGCGCTATTTTGCTTGTTTCTGTCGAAACCATACTGTAGGGGGGAGGGAAAGTTTTGAAATCGACAGGCATCGTGCGCAAGGTAGATGAGCTTGGGAGAGTGGTTATCCCGATCGAACTCCGGAGAACGCTTGGGATCGAAGAGAAGGACGCGCTGGAGATTTACGTAGATAACGAGAAGATCATTCTGAAAAAGTATGAGCCAGCGTGTGTCTTTTGCGGCAATGCTGGGGATGTGCAGCACTACCGCGGGAAACTGGTCTGCCGCCAGTGTGCCGAAGAGATGTTTCAAAAAGCCCAGGCCATATAATGGCTTTAAAACTAAATATTATTTTTCCAAAGCGGGAGGCTTAGGCGCGCAATAAGCCTCCCGCCGCTTTAGCTCCCTCCCCACCCCTCGGGGCGTAAGCCGCTCACTCCTCCTGCGGCGGGTCCCCGTTTGGGGCGTTCAGCAACAATCCATACAGTTCCCGGCGGCGCACGCCGTAGCGCCGGGCCACCTCCCGCAGGGCCTCCGGCCGGGTTCGGCCTCTAGCCTGAAGCTCGGCCACTTCGGCCGCCAGGGTCTCGCGGTCCGGGTTCCGGGTCGCAAACTCTTTATGAGCGGCGCCCGCCAGCACCAGGGTGATCTCCCCCCGGGGCGGCTGCGCCGCGAAACGCGCCCGGGCCGCGGTTACGGTGCCGCGGAAAATCTCCTCGTGCTGTTTGGTCAGTTCCCGGGCTACGGCCACCTCCCGGTCGCCCAACACGTCCAGGATGTCCTCTAGAGTCGCCACCAGCCGCCGCGGCGACTCGAACAGCACCACGGTGCGCCGCTCGTCCCGCAGCGCCTCCAGCACCCGCTTCCGCCCCTTCCGGGGCAGAAACCCCTCGAAAACAAACCGGTCTGTTCGGAAACCGGACACCACCAGGGCGGCCAGCACCGCGCTGGGGCCCGGCACCGGAACCACGCGGATTCCCTCCCGTACGGCCAGGGCCACGAGATCGGCACCCGGGTCCGAAATCCCCGGCGTGCCGGCGTCGGAAACAAGGGCGACCGACGCGCCCCGCCGCAGCCGCGCCAGGATTTCCTCCGCCTTCTTTTTCCGGTTGTAAGCGTGAAAACTGGTCAGCGGCGTCCGGATCCCGTAGTGGCTCAGGAGCTTTCTGGTCTGCCGGGTGTCCTCGGCGGCCACCAGGTCCACCTCGGCCAGCAAACGCAGCACCCGGAGGGTAACGTCCTCCAGGTTGCCGATCGGGGTGCCGCAAAGGTACAGTGTTCCCAGTGTTCTCGTAGTCATACGCCTACCGCTTGCCGCCGCCGATTTGCTTCACTTCTTTCAGCGGGAAATACTGCAGGTGTTTGGAATCCTTCAGCTCGACGGTGACCGTGTTCTTAAAGATGTTTACCCCGGTAACCTTGCCCTCCCCCGCTGGCGTTTCCACCCGGGTGCCCACGTCCGGATAGACACCCCTGGCCCACTCGTACACCTCGCTCTCGTACTTCAGGCAGCACATCAACCGCCCGCAAACCCCGGAGATCTTGGCCGGGTTGAGAGACAGGTTCTGTTCTTTCGCCATCCGGATCGAGACCGGGGAAAACTCCCGCAGCCAGGAGGTGCAGCACAGTTCCCGGCCGCAGCCGCCTAAGCCCCCCATCATCTTCGCCTCGTCCCGCACGCCGATCTGCCGCAGTTCGATCCGGGTCCGAAACACCGAAGCCAGGTCGCGCACCAGTTCCCGGAAATCCACCCGGCCCTCGGCCGTGAAGTAAAAGATAATCTTGCTGGCGTCAAAGGTGTAGTTCACGCCGACCAGCTTCATGGGCAGGCCGTGGGCATTGATCTTGTCCACTCCGATACGGAAGGCACGTTCTCCCTTTTCCTGGAGTTCGGCCAGCCGGGCCAGGTCCTCTTCCGTCGCCTTCCGGACCACGGGTTTTAAGAGCTGGTCCTGGCCCTCCGGCTTGCGGGGGCGGGGTTCGATCACCACGGTGCCGTACTCCAGCCCGCGCGCCGTCTCCACGATCACGCCGTCCCCGGCTTTCAGTTCCAGGGCCCCGGGATCAAAAAAGTAGGTCTTGCCCGTATTCTTAAACTGGATCCCAACCACTTGCTTCGTCATGCCCGTCCTCCTTAACCAGTCCCGCCAGCCGCAGACAGAGCACCTCGGCCGCCAGGCGGACGTTCGCATTGGCCGACAGTTTCCTTCTGATATCCTCGATCACGCTGATATTGTGCATCAGCGCCGGCGCGGTGATGCACCCAGCCTGGGCCCGGATCTGGTCCAGTCGGTCCGCGTTCACCAAGATCTCCCGCTTGCCGGTTTCGCGCCACAACAGCAGGTCCCGATACCACAACAGCAGGTATTCGGTCCGGGCCAGGAATTGGGCGCGTTCCCCCAGCTCTCGGGCCCGCGCGAACAACTGGGCCATCCCCATCCCGGAGGCGAGTTCCCCCGCCAGGGAGATCGCCTTTTCTCGCTCAAGGGCGCATTCTCCCCGGCCCGCGGCCGCCTCAATGGCGCGTCCCAGGCTGCCCCCGGACAGCGCGGCCACCACCGGCAGCGCAATCCCTTTGAAACCCATTTTTTCCAAGCCGGATACAATTTCAGCCCTGGTCAGCGGCCGAAAGGGAATTTTCAGGCAGCGGGAAACCACCGTGGGCGGAAGGCGTTCCGGCCGGGAACTGGTCAAAACGAATAACGCGGGGCCCTGGGGCTCCTCCAGGGTTTTCAACAGGGAGTTAGCCGCCTCGGCGGTGAGTCCCTCGGCGTCCTGGATCAGGCGCAGGTGCCGGGTGCCGTAGGGCCGGTAACGCAGCCCCTGCTGCAATTGTCGCACCTGGGCGATCCCGATCGGGGTGGTGGCACCGTCCAGCACAAACAGGTCCGGATGGGTGCCGGCCTCAAACATCCGGCAGGACGGACAGCGGCCGCAAAATGTTTTTACTCGATCCACTCTAGGAGCAGCACAAGCCAGGCTCCGCGCGAGCATCCGGGCCAGCGTTTTCTTGCCCACCCCCGCAGGACCATGAAAAAGATAGGCGTGCGCCAGCCGGTCCCCGGTGATCGCCCGGGCCAGGTACCCCTTGGCCAGTTCCTGCCCGATAAGTCCTTCAAACAAGACCGAGAACCACCTCGACCCGCTCCAGGACGGCTGCGGCTAGCATCTCGACCTCCCGGTCGGCGTCCAATACCAGGTAGCGCTGGTGCTGAGCGGCCGCCACTTCCCGGTATCCCCGGCGTACCCGCTCGTAGAAATCAACGCTTTGCCTCTCCATGCGGTCCTGCCGTTTTGCGTCCAACCGGGCCAAGGCTCGCGCCACCGGCATGTCCAGCAGTACCGTTAGGTCGGGGCACAACCCCCCGGTGGCCAGGGCGTTGATCCGCATCAACGTGGAAAGCTCCAACCCCCGGCCGTAACCCTGGTAGGCCAGGAACGAATCCGCGAAGCGGTCGCTGAGCACAATCTCCCCGCGCTGTAACGCCGGTCGTACCACTTGGGCCACGAACTGGGCCCTGGCGGCCGCGTAGAGCAGCGCTTCCGTTTCCCGGGTCATCTCCCGGTTATCGGCGTCCAGCAGCATCCGGCGGATGGCCTCACCCACCCGGGTGCCCCCAGGTTCCCGCGTCAGCACTACTTTGTAACCCCGGCCCCGGAGTTCGTGGTAGAGCGTAAACAATTGCGTGGTCTTACCTGCGCCGTCGATCCCTTCGAAAACAATGAAAACTCCTCTCACCCGCATCACTCGCAATGCACCATTATTGAGGCGAGACCCGGATCCGTGGCCTGTACCGTAAACCCGCGGGCCTTAATTTCCAAAATATATTGTAACACCTCCGGGGTTAGTTTTTCACCAGGGAATACAATCGGGATCCCCGGAGGGCAAAGATTGACTGTTTCGGCCGCCACCAGGCCGGCGGCCGCCTCCAACGCTACCGCCCGGGCGGGTGTGAGCCAGCTCTCCCGGGGAGTCAGCACCTTTTCGGCCGGCGGCGGGAAATAGAAGTCTGGGGCTGGGGGTCGGAGGTCGGACCGGCAGGACGGGCGGCCGTACTTCCGGACCAGGGACCGGAAGGCCCGGAGGGCCCGGGCGACGTCCGGGGCGCGCGTGCCCAGCCCGACCACAAACAGCAGGTGCCCGAACCCGGCCAGCTCCACCTGCACCCCGTATTCCCGGCGCAGAAGGGTAGCGGCCCGGTAGCCGCTCAAACCAAGACCGCGGGTGGACGCCACCACCTTGGTTGGATCGGCCTGCCCGGCGCCGGCTTCCAGGACCGCCACCCCTTCCAAGGCCGCCAGCCCCCGGCGCAAGCGCCCGGCCAGCTCCACGGCCCGCCCCACCAGCCGCGGTCCGGAAAGAGCAAGCTGCCGGCGGGCCAGGTCCAGGGAGGCCAACAGCAGGTAGGAGGGGCTCGCGGTCTGCAGGAGCGCCAGCGCCCGGGCCACTCGTTGGGGAGCAAGCGCCGGCCCCCGGAGATGCAGCCAAGAACCCTGGGTCAGGGCGCCCCCCAGTTTGTGCGCGCTCTGCACCGCGGCCGCCGCGCCCAGCGCAAGCGCCGGGGCCGGCATGGCGGGGTGGAAGGGCAGGTGGGCGCCGTGGGCTTCATCCACCAGGAGGGGCAACCCGGCCTCCCGTAACGCCGTGGCGACCTCCGGAGTAAGCGTTGCCAGACCATGATAGTCCGGGTGAGTCCACAGCACTGCCGCCAGATCCCGGTGCGCCCGCAACGCCGCCCGGACGTCCGCCGGCCGTGGCGGCAGGTAAATGCCGAAGTCGGGGGAAAAGGAGGGCGTCACGTATACCGGATCAGCCCCCGAGAGGATCAAACCGCCGATCACCGACCGATGAATGTTGCGGGGCAGGAGCACCTTGTCCCCCGGAGCGGTGGCGGCCAGTAGCAGGGCCTGAATCCCCGCCGTGCTGCCGTTGACCAGGAAAAAGGTCCGGTCGGCGCCGTACAGCGCAGCCGCCAGTTCCTGGGCGCGGGCGATCGGGCCGGCGGGCGCGTGCAGGTCATCCAGCCCGGGGAGTTCGGTCAGATCGAGGCGCACCAGGTCGTCCACCAGATTCCGCGGCAGGCCCCGTCCCCCACCGTGCCCCGGGAAGTGAAACCCGGCATGGCCCCGCGCCAAGTAGCGCTTCAAAGCCCCGAACAACGGCGCCTGCCGCTGGTTCACCGAAATCCCCTCCCTCAAAAGGGACAGGCCACTTTTTAGCAGACCTCCACTTGGAGTGCCAGAAAAGGGGACAGGCTACTTTTTTAGCACTCTAAAGGGCAGTCTGCCAGAAAAGTAGCCTGTCCCCTTTTCTGGCAGACTGAGCGGGTGGCTGCTATCAGAAGGTCAGCTGTGGCGTTACCCACTCAGATCATCAGCGTGAGCACGATCAGGAGAACCACCCCCGGCACCTGGAGCAATCCGGCAGTCAGGATAGTGACCGGGTTGATGGCCACGTGAAACCCAAAAAAGGAACCACCGAAGTTCACCACGGCCAGCAGCAACGCGCCCACCACCACGTACGCGAACAAGCGGAAAAGGTACTTCAAAGGCGTCACCACGAAAGAACCGAGCAGGTACAGTCCGGCCAACCCTAGCAAACCCAATAGAATCAGTTTCCATTCCACCGCTTGCGTTCACCTCCCGGGTATGCACTGTTTACCCAATGAATATGAAACCCGGAAGGTAAATTATACCTCTCTGCGCCCTTCTATCGCCCGGGCCAGGGTGCGCCCGTCGGCATATTCCAGGTCGGAACCCACCGGCAATCCGAAGGCCAACCGGGTGACCCGGACGTTTAGGGGCCGGAGCAGCCGGGCTAGGTAAAGCGCCGTAGCCTCACCCTCCACGGTGGCGTTGGTGGCCACGATCACCTCCCGGACCGTGCCCTCCTGTACCCGTGCCACCAGGCGGTCGATGTTTAGGTCCTCGGGACCCACCCCCTGCATGGGCGAGAGGCTGCCGTTTAGAACGTGGTACAGTCCCCGGTACCCGTGCGCCTTTTCGATGGCCAGGATGTCGCGGGGCTGTTCCACCACGCAGACCAGGTCGCGGGTCCGGTTCTGGTCGCGGCAGATGCCGCACGGGCTTTCGTCGGCGATGTTGGCGCAGACCTCGCAGAACACCAATTTCTCACGGGCCTCCAGGATGGCCTGGCTTAAGCTTTGTGCCACCTCCCGCGGCGCCGTGACCAGGTAAAAGGCCAGCCGCTGCGCCGTCTTGGGCCCGATACCCGGCAGCCTGGCCAACTCCTCGATCAGGCGGGCCACCGAACGGGAATACTGCAAAATCCTCGCCCCTCGTCAGTATCGGCGCTTAGAATACCCCGGGGATGTTGAGCCCCCCGGTCAGCTTGCCCATCTCCTGGGCCACCATTTCCCGCGCCTGCCGCAGCGCCTCGTTCACCGCGGTCAGTACCAGGTCCTGGAGCATTTCCACGTCGTCCGGATCGATGGCCTCCGGCTGGATCCGGATGCTGAGGATCTCCTGTTTGCCGTTGGCTACGGCCGTAACCGCGCCCCCGCCCACGGTAGCCTCCACGGTGCGCTCGCCCAGTTCTTCCTGCAGCCGCATCATTTCGGCCTGGATTTTCTGAACCTGCTTCATCATCTTGTTAATCCCCAAGACGCATTACCTCCCCAGCTTGCGTAGTCTAAGGTTCCCCTGAATCAGTATCCGTCACACATGTGATTTGCCAGCGGCCCGGGAAAAAACGGCTCAGGGTCTTCTCCAGTATATCCTTGTTCTCCGGCAGGGCCACCTTTTCCTTCGCCAATTCATCCCGGAATTTTAACACCAGTTTACGGGAGCCGGCGAGCATCGGTTCCGAGCGCGCCAACCAGGGACCCACCGGTGGATTCCGCCGCCGGAACTCGGCCACCACCTCGCTCCAGGCCCGCCAGAGGTCGGGCGCGGTGCCGGATTCGGCTTGCGGGGCGCCGTCCGCTCCCGCCCCCGGCCACCGTGCCCGGGCGGCCGCCACCACCGCCAGCTCCAGCGGCAGAATCTGGCGGGTGGCAAAACGCATCTCCTGCTCGGCGCGCGCAAACAGGCTCAGAAGTTCGATCAACCGCTCCCGGTCCAGGCCCACCCCCCCCGGTGACGGCTGGTCCGTACCAAAGGCGCGGTGGAGCAGGCCGCGCAGGTAATCGGTAAGTTCGCGGGCGAAAATCCGGAGCTCCTTGCCCCCGGCCTCGACCTCCTGCAGCAGTACGAGCGCCGCCCCAGTTTCCCCGAGCGCGAGGTGCCCGACCAGCCTTTCCAGGACCTCCTCGGTCACGGTGCCCAGGATGCTGTGCAGGTCGGCCAGCGTGACCCGGTTACCGCCCAGGGCCGCCGCCTGGTCCAGGATGCCGAGGGCGTCGCGTAGGCTGCCGTCGGCCACCCGCGCGATCAGCTCGAAAACCCCGGACTCGACCGCCAGCCCGGCCCGGGCGGCCACCTCTTCCAGGCGGGCCGTCAGATCCGGCTTGGTGATGCGCCGGAAATCGAAGCGCTGACAGCGGGAAACAATGGTCAGGGGCAACTTGTGGGGCTCTGTGGTCGCCAGCACGAAGATCACGTGTTCCGGCGGCTCCTCCAGCGTCTTCAGCAGAGCGTTGAAAGCCTCGTTGGTCAGCATGTGGACCTCGTCCACGATGTACACCTTGAAAGTGCCGGCCGCCGGACGAAACTTCACCTTTTCCCGGAGTTCCCGCACCTCATCCACGCCCCGGTTGGAAGCCGCGTCGATTTCCAGCACATCCAGCGCGGTGCCCGCGGTGATGGCGGCGCAGGAGGCACAACCGCCGCACGGTTCGGCCCCTTCCCGCCGGGGGCAGTTCACCGCCTTGGCCAGGATCTTTGCGGTGGTCGTCTTGCCCGTGCCCCGCGGACCGCAAAACAGGTAGGCGTGGGCCACCCGGCCCGCAGAAACGGCGTTTTGCAGTGTACGAACCACGTGCGCCTGGCCGACAACCTCCGCAAACCGCTGCGGCCGCTCACTTCGGTACAGCGTCCGGTAAGGCAAGTTTCCACCCCCACCCTTAATCTACCATTTGCACCCATTCTGCATAACCCAACTTTATCACTTTCGACATGCCATTTCCACTGTTTCAAATGTAATCAAAAAGAGGTGGTTTTCCCACCTCTCTTTATCCAATAACCGGCCGTGCACCTGTCTCCGAACAATAACTTCCGGGCGATACCGCCGCAGGTAGCTCGGGTCAGGCGCCCTCGCGGCACCCGGAGGGTTTTCCTTAGTGCTGCTTCCGCCAGGACCTGACACGGTTCGGAAAGCTCCGTCGCGCAAGACCCAACCGTCTTCACCCCTTACGGCGGCCGGACCCCACAAGCCAAGCCCTCGGACAGGAATTCAACCCCGCTACAGCGGATTGCGGGTTACAGGGCACCGCTACCTCCCCGTCTAGCACGGCCAATACTGTTAACTTGTTATGGCGGAGAGAGTGGGATTCGAACCCACGAGGCGGTTACCCGCCCACACGCTCTCCAGGCGTGCGCCTTCATCCACTCGGCCATCTCTCCGCGGATGATAATACAAGTCCCGGTTCCCCGAGACTTATACCATTATACAGTTTTTGTACCTAAACTGCAAGCCGGTCCGATCGTGGTGACTGTCAAGATAATTCGGGTCGATTGCCGCCCACCCGAAGTAGCAAGCTGCTTTTTATGTTAGGGCCGGTCTTGGGTGAGATAACTTGCGAAGCATAATCGAACACCCTCTGGACGTCGTTCTCCCGTGATCCAAGATCGGTAGATGCACCTGGAATGCTGGTTCAGTCTTAGCAGATAGAGTTTTTAGTACCTGCGCGGCGCTGGTTTTGAAACGAATGTCGGACAGTAAGTCCAAGCGGCTTTCAATGGCCCGGGCCGCCTCTTTCAAGTAACCCGCAAAACTCATCGACGAGATCGGAAAAATGGAGCTCTTCTCTCCGGCTTTTCGGGAGGGCTCTTGGATTTGACAGGGGTCCAATTCTGGTCTAAAATAGACCAAAGTATAGTCTAAACGGGGGTATGGTATGCGCAAGGTGGGTTCTTATGAAGCCAAGACCCATTTGCCCGCGCTGTTGAAGCGGGTTGCCAGGGGTGAGCGGATTACCATCATGAAGCACGGCACGCCGGTGGCGATGCTTGTGCCAGTCGGCGCGCGCGGTCAAGCTGAGGTGCAGACGGTGATTCGGGAACTGCTGGAGTTTCGCAAAGGACGTACACTTGGAGAAATGAGCCTCCGGGAGATGATCGAAGAGGGGAGAAAGCATTGAGGCGCTTTGTGCTGGACTGTTCGGTGGTCATGTCCTGGTGTTTTGAGGATGAGGCGGACGCGTACGCCGATTCCGTCTTATTCCTGCTCGCCGATGCCGAGGCGGTCGTGCCGTCGATATGGACATTGGAGGTGGCCAATGTTCTGCTGGTTGCCGAAAGGAAACGGCGATTAACGAAAGCCGGTACAATACGCTTTATCAAACTGCTCCGGGGTTTGCCGATCATTATCGATCAGGAGACGCCGGATTTCGTTTTTCATGAGGTTTTGTCTATCGGCAGACAGTATGGTTTGTCGGCTTATGACGCCGCGTATCTCGAGCTGGCGATGCGGGAAGGGACGCCACTGGCGACGCGGGATCTAGGGCTTCATCAAGCCGCTCTGCAGTGTGGTGTAGAGCTGGTGCAGGTGGAGGCGCCGTGACGTGCTGCCTGTAAAGCGGGCGACCGGGGATGCCGGGCTGGATGAGGAAAATTTGAAAAACACCCAACCTTTCGCGCTGCGAAGGATCTTTCGCCTCTTTCTTCAAAGCTTCCAAAAAGCAGGTTGAAAGCTTCTCGGTCGTTGTTCCCCAGTGTTCTGCGGACCGCTCCGGCTTCCGGGCTACCGCCTATTTTGCGCTCCGGGAACCAGGCCAGAGCACCTCAACACCGAGCTTTTCTGCCGCGCGAATGATCTTCGGGTCGGCCGTGCCTGCACATCAAACGCCAAACCCAGGGCAAAACAATCGGCGGAAGCATGCTATTCCCGTCAGACCACCGGAGATCGACGGTGTTAAGTATTCTTTCGCGGGCATACTAGGCCCAAAGGAGGGTATGCCCCATGCACAGGGAAGAATTCCGCCGGGGCAGGCGTCAGGAAAGACCGGAACTGATCTTCGACCGGCATCGGCCGCCCGGTTCGCCCCAGCCGCGGGAAGTTAAATCGCAAAAGGCGCAGCTGGAAAGCGAACACCGTCACGGCACCCAAAAGGACGTCAAACTGGACATGTCCTCCAAAACCGGCCTGAAGCCGGAGCACAAGGATAAACCTGAGCAAGTGTAACTTGCAGCCGTCTTTGCCGATTAAAACGTGCCGGCAGCAGACATTAATAAGAATCCAGCTGTATAATTATGTCAAGTAAAAAGGTAAACCAAAAACAGCTTTCAGTTTTTACCATAGCAGCAACATATATTGGAACAGTAGTAGGAGCAGGTTTTGCGTCGGGCCAAGAAGTGCTGCAGTTTTTTGGCTTTTTCGGCCTGCCGGGAATTATAGGTCTGGCAGGAACGACGGTACTTCTGGCCGTTTTCGGGTACATGATTCTGGAGTTGGGAAGGAGGCTTAAAGCTGATTCGCATCTGCCTGTCATCCGTTATGCAGGTGGTAAATGGGTGGGTCCAGCTATTGACTGGGTTATTACCTCCTTCTTGTTCGGCGGCCTGGTGACTATGGGTGCCGGCGCCGGGGCTGTTTTTGCCCAGCAGTTGGGTTTCTCTTTTTTCTGGGGCAGCGCTATTATGATCGGAGCTTCCCTGGGCACGGTTCTCTTGGGAATAAGCGGAGTGGTGAAATCGATCAGCTTCGTGGTACCGCTCCTTCTAACAACAGCATTTGGGGTCGCGATATATGTCGTAGCCAGCGACTTTACCGCTTTATTGTCGTCCCTTCGCGGTTACTACAACCCGGGAGGAGCGCCGGTGCCGTTCTGGCCCTTAACCGCAGTACTATATGCGTCATACAACCTGGTACTGGCTGTGGCTGTACTGGCACCCCTGGGGGCCATGTCGAGTCCTGAAAAACTGAAAAAGGGCGCAATTCTGGGCGGAATCGGCCTGGGCGCAGGAGCTGCGGCTATAAACCTGGCAATACTAACCCAGATAGACAGGGCCACAGGATTCGAGATTCCAATGGTTTTCGTGGCCGGAACCATTGCGCCTGTGGTCGGCATAGGTTACACCATCGTGCTTCTGGCTGAGATTTATACAACCGCGGTAGGCAGCCTTTACGGCTTTGTGGCCCGATTGAGCAAACAGGGGACGCCAAAATACAAATGGTACACCATCGGGGCCAGTATAGGGGCCTTTGGGCTAGCCCAGTTTGGTTTCTCCGACCTGGTAGGCACGCTCTTCCCGGCTGTAGGATTTGCCGGTCTACTTCTCTTAGGGTCTCTGATCCACTCTTTTACAAGGAAAAGGCTTGTTAAGGAGCCGGCGCAGGCCCCGGGAGTCCGCCTTCCCAGGCAGCCCAGCCCCGCGATGGCCTTTGAGGTTTCTGAAGAACTGGCAGGAAAAAAAGGCCTCCCCCAAGGGGAACGAGAAAAAGAAGAGTAGCCAGCCCGTTCGTCGACTGACCTTTTTTGGGTTTTATTTTTTGTTTGGCGGAGAGAGTGGGATTCGAACCCACGAGGCAGGTTTTTGGCCTGCCTACTCGATTTCGAGTCGAGCGCCTTCAACCAGACTCAGCCATCTCTCCGCTATTTTCGCAGTTCCCGGAAAAGCCGCTGGACGATCCCCCGGCATTCCTTCTCCAGGACCCCGGGAATGACCTCCACCTGGTGGTTGAACCGCGCCTCCCGCAGGAGGTCGACCACCGAGCCGGCCGCGCCCGCCTTGGGATCGGCCGCCCCGTAAACCACCCGTTTCACCCGGAACTGTACCATGGCCCCCGCACACATCGGGCAGGGTTCCATTGTGACGTAGACCGTGGCCTCACTTAACCGCCAGTCGCCAAGAGCCCGGGCCGCCTCCCGCATCGCCAGGAGTTCGGCGTGGGCCGCGGCGTCCTTTAGGGTTTCCCGCCGGTTGTGGCCGCGCGCAACCACCCGTCCATCAATCACGACCACCGCTCCAACCGGCACTTCGCCCAGTTGATAGGCCCTTTCGGCCTCCTGCAGCGCTTCGCGCATGTACCCAGCGTGCACCGCCAGGTCTGGCACATAGCTCACCCGTCGATCAAACCCTGCCCGGAAATCGTAATGGGATCACAATTCATGGTGCGCCCGGAGGGACTCGAACCCCCGGCACGCGGTTTAGGAAACCGCCGCTCTATCCTCCTGAGCTACGGGCGCATGCTAACCCATCATAAACTAATCGGAATGCCGCGCGTGCATTCCTTCAACAATCCGACGACTGATTTAATTTAATGGTGCGCCCGGAGGGATTCGAACCCCCAACCTACAGATCCGTAGTCTGGCGCTCTATCCGTTGAGCTACGGGCGCACGTCCTTTAGTGAATTTATGGCGGAGAGAGAGGGATTCGAACCCTCGAGACAGGCATTCACCCATCTACTCGCTTAGCAGGCGAGCGCCTTCGACCTGCTCGGCCATCTCTCCGCATTCAGGCACCGGTCTCTTCCCGGGAACGCGTCCCGGCCCTCTACGACCGCCGGTCTGACTTCCGGCCGCAATACCCCCCGGCCTCCGTTTCATGGCGGAGGGGGTGGGATTCGAACCCACGGAACCACTCTCGGGTTCAACGGTTTTCAAGACCGCCTCCTTAAACCACTCGGACACCCCTCCGGGGCTCTCCACAGGCACATATCACTATAGCATATCGGGTTAACAGTGTCAATCCGCCGCAATTCCCACCCCCGCAAGGGGGTGGGTTTTCAGGAGCGGGTTTCTATAAAGATCACTCCTGGCAACTCTTTAAAGTGGTGATCGCTGGTAACCACCTTGCCGCCACATTCCGCGCCAGTAGCAAAAATAATGGCATCGGCCATAGGTAAGTTCCAGCGTAGAGAAACATCAGCAGCAGCCAGTGCTAGGCGGGTATCAAAAGGAACCAATTTTGTCTGCTGCATTTGGGCTGCAATAAGAAAGGCCTTTTCTTTACCTTGTTCTCGCCAAATCTTTTTTGTCACTTCATAAATTACAATAGCCGGTGTAATTATCTCCTCCGGTTTATTAAAATAAGGGGCGTACTCTTCTGCAAGCGGACCGTCGGCGAGAAATTCAAGCCACCCGCATGAGTCTACCAGAATCAAAACCTTTCCTCCTCATCTCGCTCTATATTTGTATCCATCCCACGCAAGTAACCCCGCATTTCAGGAAGAGGGCGGCTCGGAATCAACCTGATGCTCCCGTTTTCCACCAGAAGGTGCAGCCGTTGTCCCTTCTTGATCCCCAATGACTTACGTATCTCAACCGGGAGGACTATTTGGTACTTACTGGAGACAACCACTTCTGCCATCTAATCCGGCCTCCTTTTACTAAAACGCTATCGTTAATATAAATGTATACCATAAAAACAAAACAGTCAATGGACAGCCGCGGATAAAGTTAATCCGGGCGAATCCGTTCCAGGCCGCCCATGTAGGGCCGCAGGGCCTCCGGGATCACCACCGTGCCGTCGGACTGCTGGAAATTCTCCAGAATGGCGGCCAGCGTGCGGCCCACGGCCAGCCCCGAACCGTTCAGGGTGTGCACGAACTCCGCTTTCGCCCTGGGCGCCGGCCGGTAGCGGATATTTGCCCGGCGGGCCTGGAAGTCGGTGAAGTTGGAGCAGGATGAGATCTCGCGGTACACCCCCTGTCCCGGCATCCACACTTCCAGATCGTAGGTCTTGGCCGCGGAAAAGCCCAAGTCGCCGGAACAGAGCAGCACTACCCGGTAGGGCAGCCCGAGAAGCTTTAATACCTCCTCGGCGTCGCGGAGCAGGGTTTCCAATTCGTCATCGGACTCCTCCGGCCGGCAGAACTTCACCAGCTCGACTTTGTTGAACTGGTGCTGGCGGATCAGCCCCCGGGTGTCGCGCCCGGCCGCCCCGGCCTCGGCCCGGAAGCAGGCGCTGTAGGCCACGTACTTCCGGGGCAGGGTCTCACCGTCCACGATCTCCTCCCGCAGAAAGTTGGTCACCGGCACCTCGGCCGTGGGGATCAGGTAGTAATCCTCGCCCTCTACCTTGTACATGTCGGCGGCGAACTTGGGCAGCTGGCCCGTGCCAACCATGCTCTGGGCGTTAACCAGGAACGGCGGGAAAAGCTCGGTGTACCCGTGCCGATCCACGTGTAGATCAAGCATGAAGTTAACAAGCGCCCGTTCCAGCCGGGCACCCGCGGCCCGGTAAAAGCTGAACCGCGCCCCGCTCACCTTACTGCCCCGGGTAAAATCAATGATGTCCAGCGCCTCCCCCAGCTCCCAGTGCGGCCGCGGCGCAAACGGGAATTCTGGCGGGTCGCCCCAGCGGCGCACCTCCTGATTGTCCGCCTCCTCCCGGCCAAAAGGCACTAGCGGGTGCGGGATATTGGGCACCTGGAGCAAAAGCCCCAGCAGCCTTTCTTCTACCTGGCGGGTTTCGGCGTCCAGTTCCTTGATCTGCTGGGAAACCTCCCGCATCTCGGCAATCAACGCGTCGGCCGGCGCACCGCTCTTCTTCAGGCCGGCGATCTTCTCCGAGACCGCGTTGCGCCTGTTTTTCAGCTGTTCCACCGTGAACAGTTTCTGGCGCCACTCGTCGTCCAGGTCCAAAAGCGCCTCGAGGTCAAAGTCCACCCCCCGTTTTTCGAGAGCGGCGCGTACCACCTCCGGGTTTTTCCGGACGAATTTCAGTTCCAGCATAGCTCACACCCCGGGAATCTTGGATTTTACAGGCTGACCATCCGGACCCCCAGCACGCCGTCCACCTTGGCAATCTCTTCGAGGGTTTCTGGCGGCACCGGGCTGTCCACCATCAACACCATCACCGCCCGGCCCCCGATCACCTTGCGCCCCACCTGCATGGCCGCGATGTTCACGTTGTGCTGCCCGATCAGGGTGCCCACCGCCCCGATGATCCGCGGCTTGTCGATGTGCGGGATAATCAGCATGTGCCCCTCGGGGACGGCATCTACCCGGTAGCCGTCGATGAACACCACCCGGGGGTTATCACCCCGGAACAGGGTACCGGCCAGCTCGTGCTCGCCCTCGCTGGAGATCACCTTGACGGTCATCAGGCCGGTATAGTCCTCAGCCCGACCGGACTTGGTCTGGCTGATTTCGATGCCTCGGTTCTTGGCAATCAGCAGCGCGTTAACGTAGTTTACACGCTCCTGCAGGATGTTATCGAGGATGCCCTTCACCAGCGCCGTGGTCAGGGGCTCCACCTGTTTGAAGGCGGCCAATTCGCCGCTGTAAGTGATCTCGATCTGGTTCAGCCGCCCCAGCAGAAGCTGGGCGTGAAACCGACCGAGCTTCTCGGCCAAACCCAGGTACGGCCCGATGTCCTTGAGCACGTCGGGCTTGATCGAAGGAATGTTCACCGCGTTCTTCACCAGCTTGTCCTTAAGGACGGCGATGACCTCCTCCGCCACGTCCACGGCCACGCTGACCTGGGCCTCCCGGGTAGACGCTCCCAAATGGGGTGTGGCAATGAAGTTGGGCAACTTGAAAAGCGGGCTTTCGGTCTGGGGTTCTACCTCGAACACGTCCAGGGCCGCGCCGGCCACCTTGCCGGAGGTCAAGGCGCGGTACAGCGCCTCCTCGTCCACGATCCCGCCCCGGGCGCAGTTGATAATCCGGACGCCATTCTTCATCAAGGAAAATGCCCGTTCGTCCAGCAGGTGGCGGGTTTCCTTGGTCAGCGGCATATGAATGGTCAGGAAATCCGCCCGCCGGAAGACTTCCTCCAGCGGCAGCAGGGTAACGCCCAGTTCCCGGGCCCGGCCCTCGCTAATATACGGATCGTAGGCCACCACGTCCATCTCCATGGCGTAAGCCCGGCGGGCCACGCCGCTGCCAATCCGCCCCAGGCCGAGAACGCCCAGGCACTTGTTGCGCAGCTCTACGCCCACGAAGGCCTTCTTGTCCCACACCCCGGACTTCAGGCGGGCGTCGGCCTGGGGCACGTTCCGGGCCAGCGACAGCATCAGGGCCATGGTATGCTCGGTGGCGGCGATGGTGTTTCCGTCCGGAGCGTTCACCACGATGATCCCCTTCGCGGTAGCTGCCGGGACGTCGATGTTGTCCACCCCCACCCCGGCGCGGCCGATCACCTTCAGGTTGGTACCCCGTTCGATCACCTTCGCGGTCACTTTGGTGGCGCTTCGGACGATGATCCCGTCAAACTGCGGAATAATCTCCAGGAGTTCGTCCTCGGTCAGCTTGCTCCGGACCTCGGCCTCCACCTGCGCCTGCCGGAGGACATCCACTCCCTCTTGCGCCACGTTGTCCATCACCAGTACCTTCACTATTCAGCACCTCCCTGAAACACCCGTTGGGCCGCGGCCACGCCGCCCCCGAAGTCAACTCGGTGCCCGATTTCGTTTAGGGCCAACTCCAGGGCTCCAAGGGCAGTGATCACGTCCAGCTGATCCACGTAGCCCATGTGGGCGATGCGGAAGATCTTCCCTTTCAGCTCGGCCTGGCCGCCCGCAAATAACACACCGTACTTGTCCGCCAGGATTTTGCGCAAGCTCTCGGCCGGGATACCCGCCGGACTCTTCACGGCGGTCACCACCGGGGAGGCCACGTCTTCCGGCGGCAACAGTTCCAGCCCCAGCGCCTTGATCCCCTCCCGGGTTGCCCGGGCCAGCAGCCGGTGCCGGGCAAACACCTTGGCCAGTCCTTCCTCCAGCATCAGGTCCAGCGCCGCCTCCAGTCCGAAGAAGAGGGAGACGGCGGGTGTATAAGCGGTATTCCACTTGGCCAGCGCCTTTTTGGCCGCCGGCAGGCTGAAGTAGTAACGGGGTGCGCGGCACTTGTTGGCCTGGGCCCAGGCCTTCTCGCTCAGGCTGATCATAGCCAGGCCGGGCGGAGTCATCAGCGCCTTTTGGGAGGCAGTGACCAGGATGTCCACCCCCCAGGCGTCGGCGGGCAGGTCGATGCCGCCCAGGCCGCTGACGGCGTCCACCGCCAGGAGCGCCCCGTGCTTGGCGGCCAGGGCACCCAGGCCCCGGATGTCGTGCACCACGCCGGTCGAGGTCTCGTTATGGGTAGCCAGGATCACCTTGAGATCCGGGTGCCGGCGCAGCTCACTCTCCACGGCGTCCAGGTCCACCGGCCGCCCCCAGGGGAAGTGCAGCTCCACCACCTCGGCCCCGTACACCCGGGCCAGGTCCCGGAAACGCTCGCCGAACTTGCCGGCCACCAGCGCCAGCACCTTGTCGCCGGGGTTGACCGTATTGGCGACGGCCGCTTCCAGCCCGCCGGTACCAGAGCTGGTGAGGATGATCACTTCGTTATTGGTCTGCATGACCTGCTGCAGCTTCCCGTGCAGCCGGGCGGTCAGCTCCGCGAAGCCCTTGCTGCGGTGGCCAACCATCGGACGAGCCAGCGCTTCGCTCACCTGGGGCGGGAGCGGCGTGGGCCCCGGAATCATCAAGCGCAGTTTTCTCGACATTGAGACCCTTTCTCTCCTTTTCTTTTAAAATTGGGAAACCCCCCGCCCCCCACCACAAGGGACGAGAGGTTTGCTCCCGCGTTGCCACCCTTTTTGGCCGGCGCCACCGGGACGCGGCCCACTCGAATGCGGTTAACGGCGCACACCGTTCCCGCCTACGTTCTCGGCGGGACCCCTACGGGGGGGAATTCACCGCTTGCCCGGCCGGTTCGCACCACCCACCGGCTCTCTGCCTTCGGATCCACGGCTACTATTCCCCGGCATCGGGTTTTCACTGGTACGGAACGACTTAGCGCGGTTTTTCGGCGCTATTGATGCCCAACATTCTAATACAAAGGCCGATTGAAGGCAAGCAAAGATTCTACTTTATTTGCCCCGGCTCCTTCTCCATGGAAGTTGATGGATTTTGCCGAAAGATATTTTACAGCAACTTCTGTTTATTGTTAAAACCTTTGCTTTACTCGTCCAGGAAACTCAGGAAGTACCGGTGCAACCGGGTATCCGCGGTCAGTTCGGGATGAAAAGCCCCGGCCAGAAGCCTGCCCTGGCGAACCAACACCACTTTACCGTCAAAACTGGCCAGCGTTTCCACCCCCCGGCCCACCGCCGTCACGTACGGCGCCCGGATAAACACGCCCCGTACCGGCGCCTCCCCCAGCACCGGAACGTAGATGTCGGCCTCGAAACTGTCCACCTGGCGGCCGAAGGCGTTGCGCTTTACCGCGATGTTCATGAGCCCCAGGCGGGGCTGCTGTAAACCCTCAATCTCCCTGGCCAGCAGGACCATACCGGCGCAGGTGCCGAATATCGGCCGCCCGTCGGCCCCAAACCGGCGTACCGCATCAAACAACCCGAACTGGTCCATCAGTTTCCCGATGGCAGTGGACTCCCCACCGGGGATGATCAGCGCCCGGCAGTCGTCCAGCTGCTCGGGCTTGCGGATCTCGACCGGGCGGCCACCGCAAGCCGCGACCGACCGCGCGTGTTCCAGGAAGGCACCCTGGAGCGCCAGAATCCCGACGGTAACCACTACCAACCGCGCTCCTGCATCCGCTCGTGGTCGGGAATAGTGCTGATTTCCAGGCCCCGCATGGCCTCGCCCAGATCGCAGGAAATCTCAGCCAGGATCTGGGGGTCGTTATAGTGGGTAGTAGCGGTCACGATGGCCTTGGCCCGGGCCTCGGGGTTCTTCGACTTGAAAATGCCGGATCCGACAAAAATTCCGTCGCAGCCCAGCTGCATCATCAGCGCCGCGTCCGCCGGGGTGGCGATCCCGCCGGCCGCGAAGTTCACCACCGGCAGCCGGCCCAGCTCGGCCACCTGCAGCACCAGCTCGTAAGGTGCGCCCATTTCCCTGGCCAGGGCAACCAGCTCCTCGCGCGGCGCCGCTTGTACCCGGCGGATTCCCTCGTTCACCATCCGCATGTGCCGGACCGCTTCCACCACGTTGCCGGTCCCCGGCTCGCCCTTGGTGCGGATCATAGCCGCGCCTTCGGCGATCCGCCGCAGGGCTTCGCCCAGGTTCCGGGCCCCGCACACGAAGGGCACCTTGAAGAGGTGCTTGTTGATGTGGTACTGCTCGTCCGCCGGGGTAAGCACCTCGCTCTCGTCGATATAGTCCACGCCCAGCGCCTCGAGGATTTGCGCTTCCACGAAGTGACCGATCCGGACCTTGGCCATAACCGGGATGGTAACCGCGTCCATGATCCGCTGGATCACGGTGGGATCGGCCATTCGCGCGATCCCGCCGGCCGCCCGGATATCGGCCGGCACCCGCTCCAAGGCCATGACGGCGCACGCCCCGGCGGCCTCGGCGATCCTGGCCTGCTCTGGGGTGGTCACGTCCATGATCACGCCGCCCTTGAGCATCTCGGCCAAGCCCTTCTTAACCGTCCATGTACCTTTTTCAACCATGTTTTGCGCCTCCGCCTGCCATTTCTCGCCTCTAATCTTACAACACCGTATGCCGAAAAACAAGCGGTTCGTAGCGGCGGCGCACTTTCCCGCTCCGGGCGGCCGCGAAATGATAAAATGGGGTGTAACTTTTTCTTCCGTCCCGACGTTGTCTCAGTGAAGGGGGGGTGGTAGTGAAAGCCCAATCCCTGGAGGCGGTCTATCGATACCACATGAACGACCTGTACCGGTATCTGCTCCTGCTTTCCGACCACCCCCAAACGGCGGAAGACCTGGTGCAGGACACCTTCGTGAAGGCTTACGAACATCTGGAGAGCTACCGGGGCGAGAAGGTGCGCCCCTGGCTGTTCCGCGTGGCCCGCAACGCCTACATCGATTGGTACCGCCGGGAGCGGCGGCAGGTGCAGACCGATCCCGGGCGGTTCGCCGGTCTCACCGGCGGCGCGGCCCCGGGCGCCGAGGAGGAGTACCTGCGGCGGGAAGAACTGCGGAACTGGTTCAGGGCGGTGAGCCTCTTGCCGGAGAAAAGCCGCCAGGCCGTCCTGTTGCGGGAGTATCACGGTTTCACGTACGAGGAAATCGCCCAGGTGCTCGGGCTCAGCCTGACCAACGTCAAGGTGACCCTGTTTCGAGCCCGCCAGAAGATAAGAGAGGTGCTGCGCAGTGGAATGCCGTGAAGTTGAACGGTTGCTGAACAAATATCTCCGGGGCGCGGCCGACCCGGCCGCGGCCCGGGCCGTGGAGGCCCACCTGGAAAGCTGCGCCGCGTGCCAGCAAAAGCTGGACGCCCGGCTGCAGGACACCGAAACGAGGCCGCCCGGCCCCGGGGGAGGACCGGCGTCCGCCGCCGCGCATCCGCCCGGGCTGAGCGAGGAAAAGCAGCGGCGGATACTCCGCTGGGCCAAATACAAAAACCGGTTCAGCATCGCCCTTTTCCTGCTCGTGCTCTTCGTCGCGCTGCAGGTGGCCGGCACGTTGGCCTCGGGCTACTTTTTCAACGCGGGCGGGGAAGAAGCGCGGCTGTACAAGGCGCAGCGAACGGCGGCGGTCCTGACGGAACTCACTTTCCCCAACGTGACCATGGCCATCAGCCCGCGCCCCTTGCCCCTGATGCTCACCGGGGCCAGCTGGGGCCACAGCAGCCTGGAGATCAAGCCCTACTTCGCCGCCCGGGGAAGCTACGCCCTGTCCAAGCGCGTCGGCAAGGACGAATACGTTATCGGGCACCTGAACGTCAACCACTTCTTTTCGGCGGTGAATACCGAATGGAACTGGCGGGACGGCGCGCACAACCACTACCTCCGCTTTTTCCCCCCCGAGCAGCCGGCGGACTCGGCCGAGGACGGGGAGGCGGAGTACCGGGACGCAAACGCCGCGGAAACGTGGCACGCCCTGGAGGTCCTGCCCGAGGGCACGGTGGCCGAACTGGCCGTTTCCTTCCGGGACACCCACACCACCGAAGAGGTCCGGACCATGCTCTCCGGTTACGACCTGGACCTCACCTGGTATGCCGCCGTCACCGGCTTGGAGGGGGAAACGCGCCGCGGAGAAAACCGTCGGGCACCGCTGGCGGCGTTCGCCGGGGCCTGGGGCTTCCCGGACCGTTCCCACGGCATGTTCCGCGCGAACGGCAGCCGCCCGGACGACGCTGCGCGGAGCGAGGAGTACTTCCTGGAATCCATGCGGTTCTTGGTTGCGAATGCGCCGCTGGCGGAACGAATCTACCGGGGTGATCCCCAGGACCTACATTTGGCCGAGCGGCACCAATACCTGCAGGAAAACGGCGTCCGCGTCTACGGGGCGGTGGTGACCGGCCCCACCAAAGAACTGTTGAAGCTGCGGGAACTGGAGGCCGTCCATTCCCCCGCCCTGGGCGAGGTACGGCTGTGGAACTGGTTCCAGCGCGATTTCAGCGGCACCATGTACTGATCCCTGAAGTACCTGGAAAACGCACGCCACCGCGCCCCCGCCTACGGGGGTGTCCCCGGTAGCGGCCATTGCGCAGCGACGGTAACGGCAGCCGGCGCAGGTACACTTTTATCTATTCTATTCGTCCGGGTGCACCCGGGCCACGGCCACCACCGCGTCCCCCGGCCCCAGGCGCATCAGGCGCACGCCCTGGGCCAGCCGCCCGAACTGGGGAATATCCCGGGCCTTCAGCCGGATCAGGATACCGCTCCGGCTCACAATCAGCACCTCTTCGTTCCGGCCCAGCAGGGCAACGGACACTACCGCGCCGTTGCGGTTGCTGACCCGGGTAGCGATCAGCCCCCGACCGCCCCGGCCCTGTAGCCGGAACCCCCGCACGGGAGTCACCTTGCCGTACCCTTTCTCGTTCACCACCAGCAACTGTCCGTTCGGATCAACGATGCCCATTCCGACTACCGCGTCGCCCTTGTCCAGGGAAATACCCCGGACCCCCCGGGCGGTACGGCCCATCGCGCGCACCTCGGCTTCCTTGAAGCGGATGGCCAGACCGTTCCTGGTGCCCAGGATCACTTCCGATTCCCCGTCCGTGATTCTGACCCCGACCAGCTCATCGCCCTCATCCAGGGAGATGGCGATCAGGCCGTCCCGGCGGGCGAAACTGAACTCAGCCAGCGGCGTCCTTTTCACGGTGCCGTATCGGGTCCCCATGAACAGGTAAGCGTTTCTGGTGTATTCGCTCACCGGGATCACCGCGGTGATGTGTTCTCCGTTCGCGATCTGGATCAGGTTCACTACCGCCGTACCCCGGGCGTGGCGGCCCGCTTCCGGAATCTCGTAAACCTTAACCCGGTACACCTTGCCGCGCCTGGTAAAGAACAGGAGATAATCGTGCGTTTTGCACACGAAAAGGTGGCGCACAAAGTCCTGAACTCTGGGTTCCACGCCGGTGACGCCCCGGCCTCCCCGCTTCTGGCTGCGATACACCGACAGGGACATCCGTTTGATGTACCCTTCGTTGGTCAAGATGACCACCACATCCTCCTGGGGAATCAGGTCCTCGGGATTAAACGTGACATCCTCGTTGGTGATCACGGTGCGCCGGGGATCGGCGAACTCGTCCCGCACCTTAAGCAATTCTTCCTTCACGATCCCGAGGATTTTCCGCTCGTCCGCCAGTACGCTCTCCAGGTAGGCGATCCGGGCCACCAGGTTGTCGTATTCGCCCTCCAGCTTATCCCGTTCCAGGGCAGTTAGCCGCTGCAGCCGCATATCCAGGATGGCCTGGGCCTGTTTTTCGCTCAGGTTAAAATTGTCCATCAACGCCTGGCGCGCCTCGGCAACGTCCCGGCTCCGCCGGATGGTTCGGATCACGTCGTCCAGGTAGGCCAGGGCAATTCGCAGCCCCTCGACGATGTGCAGCCGGGCGCGCGCCTGCTCCAGGAGATAGCGGGACCGCCGGGTAATGACCTCCTTCTGGTGCCCGAGGTAGTGCTCCAGCACTTCCTTCAGGTTCAATACCTCCGGCTGACCATTAACCAGCGCCAGCATGTTCACGCCGAAGCTTTCCTGGAGCTGGGTGTGCTTGTATAAGAGGTTTAACACCACCTGGGGCTTGGCCTCCCGCCGGAGCTCGATCACGATCCGCATTCCCCGGCGATCCGACTCGTCCCGCAGGTCGGCGATCCCGTCGATCTTTTTCTCCCGCACTAGGGCGGCGATCTTCTCCACCAGACGGGCCTTGTTGACCTGATAGGGCAACTCGCTGATGATGATCCGCTGCTTGCTACCCCGCTTCTCGATCTCGGCCACGCCCCGGATTTTGATGCTGCCCCGTCCGGTACGGTACGCCTCCAGAATCCCCTCCTGGCCCATGATCCGGCCTCCCGTGGGAAAGTCGGGCCCGGGGATGAAACGCATGAGGTCCTCCAGTTCGGCTTCCGGGTGATCCACCAGGTACACCAGGCCGTTGATGACCTCCTTCAGGTTGTGGGGCGGAATGTTGGTCGCCATGCCCACCGCGATCCCGGCCGAGCCGTTCACCAGCAGGTTGGGGATCCGGGACGGGAGCACCACTGGCTCCTCCCCGGTGCCGTCGTAATTGGGGACAAAGTCAACGGTATCCTTGTCGATGTCCGCCAGCATCTGGGCGGTGATTCGGGCCATCCGAACCTCGGTATAACGCATGGCCGCTGCCGCGTCGCCATCAATGGAGCCGAAGTTCCCATGGCCGTCTACCAGGGGGTAGCGACAGGCGAAGTCCTGGGCCAGCCGGACCAGGGTATCATAAACCGCCGCATCCCCGTGCGGGTGGTACTTGGAGAGCACCTCGCCGACCACGTAGGCCGATTTGCGGTGGGGTTTGTCCGCCGTCAGTCCCAGGTTGTGCATGGCGTACAGAATCCGCCGATGCACCGGCTTAAGACCGTCCCGCACGTCGGGCAGCGCCCTCCCGACGATGACGCTCATCGCGTAATCCAGGTAGGAGTGTTTCAGCTCCTCATTAATGTCTATGGGTACAACTTTTCCCGGGTCGGCAGCCAAGTGCTTTCACTCCCGTCCAAAAGGATTGGGCAACCCGCCCAGTATTGTCCAGCCTGAGCGTCGCCAGAGAGACCGGCCACTTTAAGAAATTGGGCAATCTGTCCAGTATTATACCAGAAACCGACCCGTTCCCAAACCCAAGACGCGTGTCCGGGGTTCAAAAACGCTCTGGATCACGCTTGAACCGCGGGGTTCGTACCTTATCCAGGCTGCTTGTTTCCCGCATCCGGCGGAAAAACATCATCCCTCCGGCACCGGCCAGCACGCCCACCGCCAGCCACAACAGCGGGCCGCCGACCGCTGCCGTAACCGGAGCCACAACCCGGACCACCGGCTCCGTAAGCAACAGCCAGCGCTCCACCACCACCCCACCCACAAAGGCCAGAACAACGAAGACCAGCAACCGCCGCCGACTTATTTCCACCACCGCATCGTCCACCTCCAGCCATTCTGGTTAAATATTACCATATTATGGCAAATTGTAGATAGCCTCCCCAGGACGGAAAACCTGGCCTTTACGGTGGAATAGCTGGTTACTGATCGTATTTCCGGTTGTTCTTTGCGGTTTCTGAAAAAATAATAAAATCTACTCTGCACCACCTCCTGGTTGATAGGAAAGATGCGGCTGAGCCGGGGCCAATTTAAATTCAGTACCGACTCTCCATCCCGCCAGAGGGTGAATGAATTGTGGGCTCAAGAGGCAGAAGACCGTCTCGATGCGTTCGAGCGAGGCGAAATCAAAACGGTTACGACTCGCTCCGCCGTAGATAAGAGCCTGGGCCCGTGGTCTTGTGGATCAGGAGGATAACTCTGTGGATAACCGGGTGATCCGTTAAAACTTCGCTAAGGTCGGTTAAACCGGAAAGTCGGCAATGGTGAAGATCGGGTCCACCGCTATCCCCATGTTTTTCAGGAATTCGGTCCCCCCTTCTCGCCGGTCTACCAGCACCACCGCGGTCACCACCTTGCAGCCCGCCTCCTGCACGGCTTCCACCGCGTTGAAAATCGAACCCCCGGTGGTGAGCACATCGTCCACCACCGCCACCCGCGTGCCGGGCGCCAGCGGCGGCCCTTCGATCCGTCTCCTTTTGCCGTGCTGCTTGGCGTCCTTACGCACGAGAAAAAGGCCGAGATCCAGCCGTTTGAGGGCACAAACTACCGCCACCGAACCGACGATTGGGTCGGCGCCGATGATCGGCCCGCCGAGGGCCTGAACACCCTTGCCCCGGATTTTTTCCAGCACGGCGCGGGCCACCAGGTAGGCGCCCTCGGGATGCAGCGTGACTTGCTTGCCGTCAAAGTAGTAACTGCTTTTCTTCCCCGAGGACAGCACGAATTCCCCGAACTGGAAAGAGCGCGTCAAAAGTAACCGGTACAAAGCCGCCCGGTCCTCTTCGCCGAAGAAAGTGCCGCTAAACGTCAAGGTTCCGTACCTCCCGGGCATGGTTCTGGATAAACTCGCGGCGGGGCTCCACCTGTTCGCCCATCAGCGTGGAAAACAGTTGTTCGGCGGCCAGGGCGTCCTCCAGAGTCACCCGAAGCATGGTCCGGTGCTCCGGGTTCATGGTGGTGTCCCAGAGCTGCTCGGGGTTCATTTCGCCGAGACCCTTGTACCGCTGGATATTCCAGTCCCGCCCCTTTTCCCGGAAGAACCTTTCCAGCTGCTCGTCGCTGTAAAGGTAGGTTTCCCCTTTTTTCCCTTTCCTGGGGGTCAGCTTGTAAAGCGGCGGCTGGGCGATGTACACGTAGCCGGCGTCGATCAGGGGCTTCATGTAGCGGTAAAAGAAAGTGAGCAGCAGGGTGCGAATGTGCGCCCCGTCCACATCGGCGTCGGTCATGATCACAATCCGGTGGTACCGGGCCTTGTCAAGGTCAAAATCCTCCAGGATCCCGGTGCCGATGGCGGTGATCAGCGCCCGGATCTCCTCGTTGCCCAGAAGCTTGTCCCGCCGAGCCTTTTCCGCGTTCAGGATTTTCCCCCTGAGTGGCAGCACGGCCTGGAATTCCCGGTCCCGTCCCTGCTTGGCCGAGCCGCCCGCCGAATCGCCCTCGACGAGGTATAGTTCGGTCTGCCGCGGGTCGCGCGCCGAACAATCGGCCAGTTTACCGGGCAGGGTGGAATGCTCCAGGAGGCTCTTCCGCTTGGTCAGTTCCCTTGCGCGCCGGGCGGCCTCCCGGGCCCGGGAGGCGATCACCACCCGCTGGATGATGCGCCGGGCCTCGGCCGGGTGTTCTTCCAGGTAATTGGCCAGCAGCTGGGAAACTACCCAGTCCAAAACACCCCGCACCTCGCTGTTCCCCAGCTTGGTCTTGGTCTGGCCCTCAAACTGTGGCTCGGGCACTTTAACGTTGATCACGGCCGTCAGGCCTTCGCGGATGTCCTCGCCGCTGAAGGAACCGTTCTTGATGAGGTTGTGCTTGCGGGCGTAATCGTTCACCGTGCGGGTCAGCGCCGCCTTGAAGCCGGCCTCGTGGGTTCCGCCGTCGACGGTGTGGATGGTATTGACGTAGGAAAGGATCAATTCCCGGTCGACGTTCACGTACTGCATGGCCACTTCGACCGAGACACCCTGCTTGTTGTCCTCCATGTAAATGGGTTCGTCGGGCAGCACTTCCTTGTGCAAATTCAAGTGGCGCACGTAATCCCGGATCCCGCCGGCGTGCTGGTACACCTTCTCCCTGCCGGTCCGCAAATCAAGCAGAACCAGGGTGACGCCGGCGTTCAAAAACGCCAGCTCGCGCAACCGTTTATGCACTACGTCGTACTGGAATTCAATTTCCTCAAAGATTTTCGGGTCGGGTTTGAAGGTCACCCGGGTGCCCGTTTCGTCGGCTTCGCCGAGCAGTTCCAGGTCACCGGTCGGCACCCCCCGCGCGAACGTCTGCCGGTAGCGGTACCCCTCCCGCTTGACCTCGACCTCCATCCACTCGGCCAGGGCGTTCACCACCGAGACTCCCACGCCGTGCAGGCCGCCGGAGATCTTGTACTGGGCGCCGCCGAACTTACCACCGGCGTGGAGTCTGGTCAGCACTACCTCCAGGGCGGGGCGGCCCACCTGCGGGTGAATATCCACCGGAATCCCGCGGCCGTTGTCCGCGATGGTCACCGAATTGTCCCGGTGGATGATCACTTCGATGTAATCGCAATAACCGGCCAGGGCCTCGTCGATGCTGTTGTCCACCACTTCGAAGATCAAGTGGTGCAGACCCCGGGAACCGGTCGAACCGATGTACATGCCGGGCCGCTTGCGAACCGCCTCTAATCCTTCCAGGATCTGGATATCCTCCGCCCGGTACCCGGAATAGTTTTTGTCCAAGTGCATTCAACTCCCCGCTTACAACATCTAGTTATTAACTTTACCATAAATACGGAGCGGAGATAAACCGGCCGGGAATATCAACCCGAGTTAATCTTATTCCCACTTAACGAACTACGGCTGGTACCGCCCCGGTTCGGAAAGGGCAGCCCTTTTCTTGAGCGTGCTGCAGGATATGGGGGACAGATACACCTTTTTGGTGGTTACCACGTACGAACGCGCCTTTTCGGGTTCAATGATCGTTTTCAATATCCCCTGATTGCGGGCCATGTTTAGGTAATCGCGCGTGGTGTTCACCAACCCGGTCTGCACGTCAAGAATGGCCACAATGTCTTTTTTGAGCACCGTTACGTCGGCGCCGAGGTGTAAAAACACCTTATCCACTCTCCTCTCCAATTTTTCCTGATTCCACCCAAAAAACCCGGTCCCCCGCAAAAACCCGGTCTCCCACCGTCAAAAAAACCTGGGCGTTCGCGCGAAGGGTCTCCAGCACCCGAACGCGGCGCTCCCGGTCGAATTCAAACAGAACGTCGTCCAGGAGCACCACCGGCACTTCGCCGGTGTAACGCTTCCAGAGCGCAACCTGCGCCAGCTTCAGCGCCAGCACTACCGAACGCTGCTGCCCCTGGGAAGCGAAGGAACGCAATTCCCGGCCGTTCACGATGAAAGCCAGGTCGTCCAGGTGCGGGCCGACCTGGGTGCGGCCGAGGCGCAATTCTTCCCGGCGCACGGCGGACAGTGCCTCCCGCAGGCGACCGGCCGCCTGCTCCCGGTCGCTGTTCCCCAGGGTGACCGAACTACGGTACCTAATCGCCAGTTCTTCGCCGCCCCAGGCGCCGAAAAGCCGGCAGACCAACGGCGCAAACTCTCTGAGCATCTGCAGGCGCCCCAGCAGCACGCCGGCGCCGTGCCAACAGAGCTGCTCGGTCCACAGGTCCAGGGTTTCACCTTCATCCCTTCCGCGCCTAGAGCGTAGCAGGTGATTGCGCTGTTCCAGCGCCCGCTGGTAAGACTTCAGGTCCTCCAGGTATCCGGGCAAAAAACAGCCGAGTTCCAGGTCCAGGAACCGGCGCCGGTCTCTGGGCGGACCTTTCACCAGCCGCAGGTCGTCCGGGGTGAACAGCACCACGCCCGCCCGCCGGCCGAGTTCGGTCCGGCCCACCGGCCGGCCGGCCAACAGGATCGTCTTGCCCTCCGGGGCCAGGTTTATCCGGACCGGCAGTTCACACCCGCCCCGCGAAAGCCTGGCCTCGATGAAACCGCAATCGCGGCCCCAGTGTAAAACCTCGCTCTCCCGCGCCGTCCGAAAAGAATAACCACGCAGGGCGAAAAACAGGCATTCGATGAAATTGGTCTTGCCTTGGGCATTTTTCCCCCGGATAACGTTCAGGCCCCGGCCCGGTTTAACCTCCAGGTCGGCGTAATTCCGGAAGTTGCGGGCTTTGATATTAATTACGCGCAAGCCCAAGACTCCTCCTAGAAAAGGCGGATCGGAAGCACCAGGGCCAGGTAATCGTCGTTAGCGCGGACCGGGCGAAAGACCGCCGGACCCACAGGTCCGTTGAACTCCAAGGTCAGTTCGGACGCCTCGCACCACCGCAGGGCGTCTTCCAGATACCGGGCGTTGAAACTGACCTCCAGCGGCGCGCCCTCCAGCCGGATCGGAATCTCTTCCCGGACGAAGCCCATTTCCGATCGCGCGGTGACGAGCAATAGCTCCTCCTCCAAACAAAAATTAACTACCGGTGAACCGTCTTGAGCCAGGGTGGCCGCCCGTTCCACCGTCTGAAGCAGTAGCGGGGCGTCGAGACCCTGGACCCTGGTTTGGTGCGTAGCCGGAATCACCCGGCGGTAATCCGGGTAGTCGCCCACGATCAGGCGGCTTAAAATTCTCGTTGGTCCGACGGTGAAAGAGGCGTAGTTTTCGGCCAGGGCGAACCCGAATTCCTCGTCTTCCGCCTGGCCCAGAATGCGCACCAGCTCGGCCAAGGCCCGGCCGGAAATGATCGCCCTGGTTTCCTGCCCTTCGGTGCCGGTGAATTCTATCCGGCTGAGCGCCAGGCGGTAGGTATCGGTGGCCACCGCCCTAACTTCTCGGCCGTCAATTTCCAGCAGCACTCCGGTAAAGATCGGCCGCAGGTCGTCCTGGCTTACGGCGTAGATCACCCGCTTAAAAAGATCGTGGAAAGCTTTCCGGGAGCCCGTGAATTCCACATCTAGGCTTCCCGGTTCGGCTGGCCGAGGAAAATCGGCGGGGTCGTAACCGTGTAAGCGGGCCTTGGCCCGGCCGTAGCTAAATTTGGCTACGTGTTCTTTCGGGTCGGCGGAAAGATTAACCGGCAGGTCAGGTAGCCGGCGCACGATTTCCGAAAGTTGCTTGGCCGGAAGAACGGTTTTTCCGGGAACCGTTCCGGACGCCGGGATGGTGCGGCTGATGGTCAGGTCCATGTTACTTCCGGTGAGCGTCACCGTTTGTTCTCCAATCTCGAACAGGATCCCTGACAGTACGTCCAGGGGACTTTTGTGGGCAACCGCCCGCTGTACGGTGGTAATACCGGCAAGCAAGTTTTCCGGGGTGGTCTGGAAACGCATGGCTGTTAATATTCCCTCCCAACTGAACAACGGGCTGTACCAGCAGTAGTGGTCATGTACATGCATTTTTATAGAAGTAGTTCTAATAGTAAAGCCTGGTGATATGTGCAAATCACGTCCGGGACGGGCCGCCTAAACGTCCGGCGCTGGGCATAAGGATGTCTATTGTTTTTGGATCCGGCGGACAATCTCGTTGATCATTTCCTGCAGGCTTGGATCCTCCTGCATTTCCTGGCTTATTTTTTCACAAGCGTGGATCACGGTAGTGTGGTCCCGGCCGCCGAATTCGTCTCCGATTTTGGGTAGTGACAGATCGGTGAGTTCCCGGGTCAGGTACATGGCGATTTGCCGCGGGTAAGCCACCGCCCGGGTCCGTTTTTTGGCCTTTAACTCTTCCGGGCGGAGCTTGAAATAATTGGCCACGATCTCCTGGATCAGCGCACAGGTGATCTGGCGCGGCTTGTGCGGCGGCAGAATATCCTTCAGGATTTCGGCCGCCTTGTCCGGGGTGACCTCGGATCCGGTCAGCGAGGCGTAAGCCGAAACCCGGACAAAAGCGCCCTCCAACTCCCGGATGTTGGACTGGATGCGGTTCGCGATCCAGGCGATGGTATCGTCGGAAACCAGGTTGTTGTCCGCCGCCTGGGCTTTTTTGCGCAGGATGGCGATGCGGGTCTCCAGGTCCGGCGGCTGGATGTCGGCGATCAGTCCCCATTCGAACCGCGAGCGCAGCCGCTCCTCCAGGGTGGGGATTTCCTTCGGGGGCCGGTCGCTGGAGATCACGATCTGTTTATGATTTTCATAAAGGCTGTTGAAGGTGTGGAAAAACTCCTCCTGGGTCCGCTCCTTACCGGCCAGGAATTGAATGTCGTCGATCAGGAGAATGTCGATGCTGCGGTACTTACTGCGGAACTGGGGCATCCGGTCGTCCTTGATCGCGTTAATCAGTTCGTTGGTGAACCGTTCCGAGGTTACGTAGGCGACCCGGTACCGGTGCGCGTGGTGCTGCCGGATGTGGTGCCCGATGGCGTGCATCAGGTGGGTTTTCCCCAGGCCCACCCCGCCGTAGATAAACAGGGGATTGTACGCTTTAGCTGGTGTATCGGCCACCGCGAAGGCGGCGGCGTGCGCGAAATGGTTGCTGTTGCCGATCACGAAGGAATCGAAGGTGTACTTGGGATTTAGGGTGGAAAGGTCGGATTGCATCTTGTCCACCAGTGTCTTGGACAGATGCTTTTTGACTTCTGGCACCTCGCCCGAAAGCAAGAATTTCAAGGCGATCTCGTGGCCGGCAAGGTCTTCAAAAGATTGTTTGATTTGCGGTGCGTAGCGTTCGTGCAGCCAGTCGCGCGAGAAATGGTTCGGTACCTCGATCAGGATCGTGTTATTATGGTAGGCAATTGGTCTTAAGGGCTTGAGCCAATGATCATAGGACTGCCGGTTCACTTTCCGCTCCAAACCTTCTAAAACCTGATACCAGATGGCCAGTATTTCCGGTGGAACCATGGCGTCCTCCTAAAAGAAAAATTTTCAATCATGAACAATTTATTCACAACGTTATTCACAGGCTGTGAATCAGCCCGTGTTTTAGGGATTGTTAAGTCATTTAAACAATAGCAGATTTTCAAGAAGTTATCAACAAGATTAAGGCCGTCAGCGAAACTCCTACAGTAACTTTACACAACGGGGGACAAGTATTTTGCCCTCGTAAGGCAATGTACAAAACAACGCAAATGCCTCGCGCACCGCAGGCAACGCCTTGACTGGCGCTGGCCGCATACTTTATAATGAACTGTGATCCCTGTTCAGTTTCCAGGAATTGCCCGGAGGTGTAATCGTTATGAAAAGAACGTACCAGCCAAAAAAAAGAAGGAGAAAGCGCCTACATGGATTTCTTCGCCGCATGCGGACCAGATCCGGACGGAACGTGATTAAGCGGAGGCGGGCAAAAGGAAGAAAGGTGCTCACAGCGTAAGGCCGCTTGAGGCCTTTTTGTTTGGGGAAAGGCGTGTTATGAATGGGCGGCTCTTTTTATGGCAATAATAACCATTAAGAAAAACCGGGCCTTCCGAAGGGTTTTTGCCAACGGAAGATCCAGGGCTGACAAGCTGCTCGTGGTGTACCGGCTGGCCAACGGAACCGACGAGTGCCGGTTTGGGTTTACGGTCAGCAGGAAACTTGGCGGCGCGGTAGTGAGAAACCGGGTGCGGCGGCGGCTGAAGGAAATTTGCCGGCGGCACCAAGAGCGATTCGTGCCGGGCTACGATTACGTGGTGGTCGCCCGGCCGATGGCTGCCCAGGTGGATTATCAGGGGTTAGAAAACAGTTTGCTGAAGCTGGCCGGGAACTTGTCGAACCGCGAGCGCAGCCGCTCCTCCAGGGTGGGGATTTCCTTCGATGATCTGGTGCCGTAAACTTGCAATTGCCCTGATCAAGGCGTACCAGGTGGGTATTTCGCCGTTTTTGCCGTCTACCTGCCGTTTTTATCCTTCGTGTTCCGAATACGCCGTGCAGGCGATCGGAAAGTACGGTCTGTGGCACGGTGGGGTGAAAGCCTGCCGGCGGGTGCTGCGGTGCCACCCTTTTTCCCCGGGCGGGTATGACCCGGTTTAACCTATTTTTTGGGGGTAATAAGCAGTGTTTGTGTTTGAAGCACTTGGCAGCGGGATGACCGCGCTGATTAACTGGTTGTACGAATTCACCGTTGCCGCCGGGGTACCCAGCTACGGCCTGGCGATTATCCTGGTGACCATCTTGATCAAGCTTGTTTTGCACCCGATAACGCGGACCCAGATGCGCTCGATGGCCCAGATGAGCCAGCTGCAGCCTGAGATCAAGAAGATTCAGGATGTCTACGGCAAAGATAAGCAAAAGATGCAGCAGAAAATAATGGAGCTGTACAAGGAACGCAAGGTCAACCCTATGTCCGGCTGCCTCTTGCTGTTGCTCCAGTTACCAATCCTGATCGCGCTGTACCAGGCGCTGTGGAAATTCCCGTACGTAAACCCCGCCCATGCCGGGTTCTTGTGGATGGATAGCCTGAGCGTGCGGGATCCGCTGTTTATTCTGCCGGTGCTGGCGGCGGTGACCACCTACATCCAGGCTAAACTGAGCATGGCTCTGAGTGCGGGCAGCGGCAACCCGAGCCAGGAGTCGATACAGAAGATGATGTTAATCATGATGCCGCTGTTCATCGGCTGGATCAGCGCCACCCTGCCGGCTGGCCTTTCGGTGTATTGGGTAACCTTCAACGTGGTAGGTAGCGTGCAGCAGGTGTTTATCAACAAGCAGCTATTAGGGGATAGGGCCGCGCAGCAGAGGAAAGCCGGGGATGAAGAGAAAGCTGGCCGGGAAACTAAAGCCAAGGGAAAAACCGAGGAGGCGCCGGCGGCCGTGAAGCCCGCCCCGGCGAAAAAATCTTCCGCAAAGGGCAAGCGCGGCCAGCCCGGCAAGGAGGAGGTAGCGCAGGGTGAAAGTGGTCGAAGGAAGCGGAAGAAGCGTAGAAGAGGCGGTTGAGGAGGTCCTGAGGGTACTGGGGGTGTCGCGCGACCGCGTGGAGATTGAAGTGCTTGAGGAACCGTCCCGGGGTCTTTTTGGAATTTTGGGCGGCCGCCCAGCCCGGGTGCGGGTGGCGGTGAAAGAAACGGCCGCAGACCGGGCCCGTGATTTCCTGGAGAGAATCGTGAGGGCGATGGGGGTCGAGGCGCAGATCGCCATCAAAGAGAACGAACACGACCTCAATATCGGCCTCGAGGGCCAAAACCTCGGGATTCTGATCGGGAGACGGGGTGAAACGCTCAACGCTTTGCAATACCTGGTTAACGTGGCGGTGAACAAGAACCAGAAAGAAAGAAAAAGGATCTTCTTGGACGTGGAGGGATACCGGAAAAAGCGCGAGGACACACTGGTTAGCCTGGCCAACAAGCTAGCCGAAAAAGCTAAGCGGCGCGGCCGGAGCGTGGTCCTAGAGCCCATGAACCCGCAGGAAAGAAGGATCATCCACACCACGCTGCGCGGCCGGGACGACATTTACACCTTCAGTGAAGGGGAAGATCCTTTTCGCAAGATCATCATCGCCCCCCGAAAGTAGGTGTGGGGGTTGCTGCACGACACGATTGCAGCCATCGCCACGCCCCCGGGAGAGGGCGGGATCGGAATTGTTCGGATCAGCGGTCCGGCGGCCGTTGAGATCGCCGGCCGGATATTTCGGCCAGCCGGCGCTCGCGATTGGAGGTCCGGGCCGGGTTACCGGTTGTACTACGGTTATGTGGTGGATCCCGCCAGTGGCGAGACGGTCGACGAGGTCCTACTGGCGCTGATGCGTGCTCCCCGCAGTTACACCCGGGAGGACGTGGTAGAAATCAACGGCCACGGTGGGATTGTGCCGCTGCGGCGGATTTTACAGTTAGTGCTTGATTCTGGGGCCAGGCTTGCCGAGCCTGGCGAATTTACCAGGCGGGCCTTTTTAAATGGGCGGCTGGATTTGGCCCAGGCGGAAGCAATCCTGGACGTGATCCGCGCCCGGACCGGCGAGAGCCTGAAGGTCGCCCTGGGGCAGCTGCGCGGAGAACTGTCGGAACGAATCGAGGCGCTGCGAGAAGCGCTGTTACGGGTGCTGGCCGAAATGGAGGCCAGCATTGACTTTCCCGATGAGGAAGACGTTCCGGAAACCGAATTGGCGGAACTGGCCCGCCGGCTGACCGGGATCGCGGACGAATGCGCCGAACTATTGGCCGGGGCCGATGCCGGCCGGGTGTACCGGGAAGGCCTGGGCGTGGTCATTGTGGGTAAACCGAACGTGGGCAAGTCGTCGCTCTTAAACGCCCTGCTGCGGGAGGCACGGGCAATCGTTACAGACATTCCCGGTACCACCCGGGACGTCATCGAGGAAACGGTGAACCTGCGGGGCATTCCGCTGCGGCTCCTGGACACGGCGGGTCTGCGCGAGACGGAGGACGCGGTGGAACGGATCGGCGTGGCCCGGACCCGGAACGTAGTAGCTGCGGCCGACCTGGTACTGGCGGTGCTGGACGCCGCCTCCGGGCTGGAGGCCGAGGACCGGGAGGTTCTGGCCCTGGCGGCCGGGAAACCCCTGGTGGTGTTGATCAACAAAATCGACCTGGCCCCCGCCGGGATCGACCCGGACGAAATCCGCCGCCTGGTGGCGGGGCCGGTGCTACGGGTAGCGGTGCGCGAAGGGCGGGGCCTGGACAAACTCGAAGAGGTCATCGCCGACCTGGTCCTGGGGGGACAGGTTGCTGGCCGCGACCCCATCCTGATTTCGAACGTCCGGCACAAAAACGCCCTGGAGCGGGCGCGCCGCTACACGAACGAGGCGCGGGCGGCGCTGACCGGCGGGCTGCCGCTGGAGATGGCGGCGATCGACGTCCGGAACGCCCTGGACGCACTCGGCGAGATCACCGGCGCCACCGTCGGCGACGACCTGCTGGACCGGATCTTCGCCGATTTTTGCATCGGGAAGTAGATTCTGTCTTGAAAATAGTCGTTCGTCGTCGTGTTTCCTTCGCGGCCGGTGCTCCGCGCCGACGGCAGCACGGTTCGTTCGGGGCGCTGCCCCGCCTCCTGCGGATTGCGAGATGGTGCGCTTTGCCGCTTGTCGTTGCCGTGCTGCATAGTTGCCGGCAAAATCTACCTTTGCCAAATCGACCCTCGCGTCCTCGTCGGCGGCAGCGCCAACCTCACTTGCGCCGGCTGGCCGTTACCGGCGCTACGCAATGGCCGCGGCCGGAAACACTGCAACGAACGATTTTCATCCTTCGTTGGTGCCGCCTACTAAGGCGGCACGGGGGGTCTGCCCTGCAAACAGAATTTAGGTGTAGATAGATTCCGCTGAAAAAGTCAGTCTGTTGTGCTGAGGATTATCGGAGGTCACATTGGGAGCTTGTTCAAAGAACGAGCGAGGCCGAGGAATAGCGGCGACCGACTGTTTGAGACCGCGAAGCGGGCGAGTTTCGGCGCCGCCCGAGGCGAGCGAGTTCATTCCTTAGCGCGGACACAGTGACCGAAGATAATGCCTCAGCACAGCAAACGGTGTGGAAATAGACTTTTTTAGCAAGGTCTAGATAGTAGGTGAAAAACATGGAATACACGGCCGGAAAGTACGACGTGATCGTGGTCGGGGGTGGGCACGCCGGCTGCGAGGCCGCGCTGGCGGCCGCGCGTCTGGGCTGCCGCACCCTGATGCTGACGTTGAACATAGATTTTGTGGCGCTGATGCCCTGCAACCCCGCGGTGGGCGGACCCGGCAAGGGCCACCTGGTGCGGGAGATCGACGCCCTGGGGGGCGAGATGGGCCTGAACACCGACCGGGCGGCGATTCAGGTGCGCGTACTCAACACCCGCAAGGGTCCGGCCGTGCGGGCGCTCCGCGCGCAGACCGACAAGCGTTTGTACCAGGAAAGCATGCGCCGGGTGGTGGAAAGCGAGCCGCTCTTGGACCTGAAGCAGGCCATGGTGGAAAGGCTGTTGATTGAAGGCGACGCCGTACGCGGCGTGGTGACCCGTACGGGGGCGCGCCTCTATGCCCCGGCCGTGGTGATAACCACCGGCACCTACCTCCGGTCGCGGATCCTGGTGGGCGAGACCAGCTACGACGGGGCGCCGAACGGCCAGTTCCCGGCGGTCAGCCTGGCGGCAAGCCTGCGGGAGGCCGGTTTCGAAGTGGGGCGGTTCAAAACCGGCACCCCGCCGCGCGTGGACCGGCGGACGGTGGATTTTTCGCGGATGAGCCCGCAGCACGGGGACGTGGACGTGCCGTGCTTTTCCTTCATGTCCGGGGTCCGGAAACAGGTGCAGGTGCCCTGCTGGCTGACCTACACCTCCCCCCGCACCCACGAGATCATCCGCGAGAACCTGGACCGGTCCCCACTGTACGCCGGGATCATCGAGGGTACCGGCCCGCGGTACTGCCCGTCCATCGAGGACAAGGTAGTCCGGTTTGCCGACCGAGAACGTCACCAGGTGTTCGTGGAGCCGGAAGGCTTGCGCACCAACGAGCTTTACGTCCAGGGGATGTCCACCAGCCTGCCGGAGGACGTGCAGCTGGCCATGCTGCGGAGCCTGCCGGGGCTGGAAAAGGTGGAGATCGTCCGTTACGGGTACGCCATCGAGTACGACTACGTAGTGCCCACGCAGCTGAAGCCCAGCCTGGAGACCAAGGCCGTCGCCGGCCTGTTCCTGGCCGGACAAATCAACGGCACTTCCGGGTACGAGGAAGCGGGCGCGCAGGGCATTGTGGCTGGGATTAACGCCGCCCAGTTCGTCCGAGAGCGGGAGCCGCTGGTGATCAGCCGGTCCGAGGGGTACATCGGCGTGCTGATCGATGACTTGGTCACCAAGGGTACCCGGGAGCCGTACCGCATCTTCACGTCGCGGGCCGAGTACCGGCTGGCGCTGCGGCAGGACAACGCCGACCTGCGGCTGACCGAGCGGGCCCACCAAATCGGCCTGGTAAGCGGGGAGCGGTACGAGCGTTTCGTCCGCAAGCGGGAACAGGTGCAGGCGGAATTGGAGCGGTTGGAGCGGACGGTCGTGCCGGTGTCGGCGCGGGTGCAGGACTGGCTCGCGTCGCGGGGTTCGGCCCCGCTGTCCAGGCCCAGTCGCCTGGCGGAGGTGCTGCGGCGTCCCGAGATTCGGTATCGCGATCTCGCCGCCCTGGGGCTGGAAAACCCGGAACTGCCGGCCGACGTGGCGGCCGAGATCGAAAACCAGGTTAAGTACGCTGGTTACCTTGAAAAGCAGTCGGCGCAAATATCCCGGTTCGAGAAGATGGAGGCGCGGCGGATTCCGCCTGACCTCGACTACCGCGAGGTGCGCGGCCTTTCTAACGAGGCCGCCGAGAAACTGGCGGCGGTCAAGCCGGTTTCGGTAGGCCAGGCCGGGCGCATTTCGGGGGTTAGTCCGGCTGACATCGCCGTTCTTCTGGTGCATCTGGAAAAGCGGCGGCGCATGGGGGAGGTGTCCCATGGACCCGGAAACGGCTCGGGCGCTCCGGGAGGAAGCGGCGGGTTGGGGAGTGGCGCTGGATAGTGGTCAACTCGCCCTCTTCTCCCGGCTTCTGGATTGTCTAACCGCGGACGCGGCCCGGGTCAACCTGACGGCGATCCGGGAACCGCGGGAGATCGTGCACAAACATTTTCTAGATTCCCTGGCCGGAGCGCGACTGGTGGGGGCGGCGGCCGGGCAGCGGCTGATCGACGTCGGCAGTGGCGCCGGCTTCCCGGGCCTGCCGCTGAAAATCGCCCGGCCCGGCTTGGCTGTGACCCTGCTGGAGAGTAACCGGAAGAAGGCCGCCTTTCTGCGGCGGACCGTGTCCGCGCTGGGCCTGGAAGGGATCCGGGTGCTGGCCGCCCGGGCCGAAGACGCCGGGCGGGATCCGGATCACCGCGCTGGCTACCACTACGCTGTGGCGCGGGCTGTGGCCGAGATCCGGGTGCTGGCCGAGTATTGTCTCCCCTTTCTCCGCCCCGGCGGTCTTTTCCTGGCCTACAAGGGCCCCGGCGTGCGGGAGGAACTGGGGCGGGCGGACGGCGCGCTCCGAACGTTGGGCGGAAGTGTACGCGAAGTGCTGGAGTTCGAGCTTCCCGGGGAGAAGGCGCGGCGCTCCCTGGTGGTGATCAAGAAAACCGGCTCCACGCCGGAACGTTTCCCGCGGCGCCCGGGAATCCCCACCAAGCGTCCCCTCTCGTAGTTCCTACGATCTTTCCTTGGCCTTGGGCGCGATTCTTGTTGGCTGGATTGCCCGTCTTTTGGAAGGATTTTTTGTCACTTTAGTGGAATAAGCAAACAGCCTGACTTACTCTACCGCCGAATGGCGCTCAGGGGGGCTTTGCTTGGGCAGGGTAATCGCGGTAACCAATCAGAAGGGCGGCGTGGCTAAGACCACCACCTGCGTTAATTTGGGGTCGGCCCTAGCGTTGAAGGACAAGCGGGTGCTGGTGGTGGACATCGATCCGCAGGGCAATGCGACCAGCGGCCTGGGGGTGGAGCGCGACAGCCTGAAGCGGTGCATTTACAACGTGCTGATTGAGGGGGATGCGCTCCGCTCGGTAATCCAGCCCTGCCGGGTGGTCCGGGGGCTGGACGTCGTGCCGGCCACCCTGCGGCTCGCGGCCGCCGAAATTGAAATGGTGAATCTAAAGGACCGGGAGCTGGTTCTAAAACAAGCGCTCATGAAGGTGCGGGACGACTACGATTACTTGTTCATCGACTGTCCCCCTTCCCTGGGTTTGCTAACTCTAAACGCCCTGGGCGCGGCGGATTCAGTGCTGATTCCCATCCAGTGCGAGTATTTCGCCCTGGAGGGACTGGGCCACCTGATGGGCACGATTCAACGGGTGCAGCGCCGGCTGAATACCAGGCTGGGCATTGAAGGGGTGCTACTGACCATGTTTGACGGTCGGACCAACCTGTCCATCCAGGTGGTCGAGGAAGTCAAGAAGTATTTTCGGCAAAAGGTTTACCGGACCATTATCCCCCGTAACATCCGGTTGAGTGAAGCCCCCAGCTTCGGCAGGCCGGTGGTGGTGTACGACCCGAAATGCCGCGGGGCCGGAGTGTACCAGGAACTGGCGAAGGAAGTGATGGGCAGTGGCTAAGAAAAGGGCCCTGGGCCGGGGCTTAGACGCCCTGTTCCCCGGGGGCGAAGTGGCGGTAACTGGCGAGGCGTTGCGGGAGATACCGGTCAATGAAATTCGAACCAACCCCCGGCAAACGCGGCAGATGTTTGACCAGGAAAAACTGGCCGAACTGGCGACTTCCATCGAGGAAGTCGGCCTGGTACAGCCGATCGTGGTGCGGCAAACCCGGGACGGTTATGAATTGATTTCGGGCGAACGCCGGTTGCGCGCTTTCCAGGCGCTGGGCCGAGAGCGCATTCCGGCCGTGGTACGGGAGATGGCGGAGGCCGAGGCCGCGGCAGCCGCGCTGATCGAGAACATTCAGCGGGAAAACCTGAACCCGCTGGAAGAGGCGTTGGCTTACCGCAGCCTGGTGGAAGAGTTTAATTTGACCCAGGAAGAGGTTGCGCGCCGGGTGGGCAAGAGCCGGGTGCATGTCACCAACAGCCTGCGGTTGCTTTCCCTTCCCCTCCAGGTCCAAGAAATCGTGAGTTCCGGGGCGCTGACGGCCGGCCACGCTCGGACGCTGGTAGCGGTGAACGATCCGGCGCGCCAAGTGGAACTAGCGCGGCGAGCGGCGGCCGAAGGCCTATCGGTCCGGGCCCTGGAGGATGAGGTGCGGCAGGCCGTCCGGCCGGCGCCGGCTGCACGAGCCGGACCGGAGCGGAAACGGCGGGGTCGGGACCCGGAGTTGGAATTGCTAGTGCGCGAACGGGCCGGAGCGTTCGGGGACCGGGTAGCCGTTCGGGGCAACCGCCAAAAGGGGCGCCTGGAAATTCACTACCGGAACGAGGGCGAGTTCTGGCTGGTGCTGGACTGGCTGGCCCGGTTGGGGGCGCAAGACAAAAGAGAAAGAAAATAATTTTTAATGTTTCACGTGTTACCTGACGGTGAAACAACAGGGTGATGGTTAATGCGGGACTTCGAAAGGGGATTGCTCCTCGGCATTCTGATTGGTGAAGGTCATTTCGGGGGCGACGGACGACAGCCGCACATCACGGTGCGGATGCATTCCCGCCACCGGGCGCTGTTTGAGTGGCTGCTGCAGACGATTCCCGGTTCCCGTCTCTACGGGCCTTACCAGCACGGCGGGCGTGATTATTGCCAGTGGATGGTCCGCGGAGCGGCGCTTCGGGGGCTCCTGCCGGTCCTTGACCAGCTACCCCTGGAGGAGGTCAACCCCCCCACCTACGAACGCTACCGGAAGATGAAGCGCGATTACAACCTTTCTTGAGCGGCCCGCTCCGCCGCGGAGGTCACCGTGCGCACTGGCACCCCATATTTGAGCGCTAGTGTCCGGCAGTCCTCATACTCCGGTTTGATCCGCACTACCGTTTCGTCCAACAGGGCGACCTTCACCCGCACCGGACCGTACTCCGTGTTTACCTGAAACACCTTCCGTTCCAGCGTGACCCGGTCCTCGTGGCGCAAACGCACCCCCAGTGTTCCAGTTTCCCTTATTATTTCCCTGAGCAGTGATTTCCATACGTCCGGGCCGGACAAAACAGTAAGTTTTATGCCCGGGCGGCCCTTTTTCATGATCAGCGGGGTCAGGTAGGCGTCCAGGGCCCCGGCGTTGCGGAGGCGTTCCAGGAAAAAGGGGTAGTGTTCGGGGTTGACGTCGTCTAGGACGGTTTCCAGGATCACCACACCTTCACGCGCTTCCGGGGCCGTGACCGCGGCCTGGCCGACGATCGCCCGCAGGAGATTTGGAAAGGGAAAGGTCGTTGTTCCCGCGCCGTAGCCGACCCGGTCGATCACCAGCTCCGGGATCGGCCCGGCGGCGGCAGCCAGGGTGACGGCTAGGGCGGCCCCGGTGGGGGTGACCAGTTCACCCTCGACGTCGGTCGGCCTGGTAGGGAAACCGCGGATCAGCTCCAACACCGCGGGCGTCGGTACCGGCAGGACGCCGTGCGCGCAGCGTACGAAACTCCGTCCGAGGGGCAGGGGTGAGACCTCGACCCGTTCCACGCCCAGGAGCCGCAGGGCAACGACGCTGCCCACGATTTCAACGATGGCGTCCACGGCGCCCACCTCGTGAAAATGTACCCGGTCCGGAGCAATGCCGTGGACTCTCGCCTCGGCCGCGGCCAGGCGGGTAAACACCCGGGCCGTGGTCTCGGTTACCGGGTCCGGCAGATCGGCGGCATGCAGCAGATCCAGGATGTCGGACAGGCGGCGGTGCGGTTGGTCACCGGTTACCCGGACCTCGGCCTTGGTGCCCCGCAGGCCGCACCGTTTTTCGTCCCGGATTTCCAGCGTCCATCCTTCCAGGGGTAGCCGGGCGAGGATGGTCCGGAGCTCTTCCGGGTTGGCCCCGGCGTCGATCAGGGACCCCAGGGCCATGTCGCCACTGATCCCGGCGAAGCAATCCCAGTACAGAACGCGCATTTAAGTTTCCCCCTCCCCCGCGTGCAGGATGGTGCTGGCCAGGGCGGCCCTGTTCCGCAACAGCGTGACCAGTTTTTTCTTGTTCATGGTGTTCGCTCCCACTATAATAGAGGTTGCAGGAAACACGGGTTATTTTCGTCATAACCCGTCGTCGAAGCTCCCGGTCCGGTAGCCAGCGATATCGGAGGTGACAAAACGAAAACCGAGGGTCCGCAGTTTTTCCAGGACCAGCTCCCGGTGGGGCGGGGTCACCAGCCGGGGCAGCTCGGACGGGGCTACCTCGATCCGGGCCAGCGGGCCGTGGTGGCGCAGACGAACGGTGGTATAGCCGAGGCCCCGCAGGAATTCCTCGCCGGCGCGTACCTGCTTCAGCCGGGCGGTGGTGATAGGCACGCCGTAGGGAATCCGGGTGGCCAGGCAGCTTTCGGACGGGCGGTCCCAGCCATCGAGTCCCAAGCTCCGGGCCAGGGCCCGGACCTGCGGCTTGGACAGGCCGGCTTGCAGTAGCGGGCTGACCACCCCGGCCTCCGCGGCGGCGCGCAGCCCGGGGCGATATTCCCGCGCATCCCCGGCGTTGGTTCCGTCGATAATAGCGCTGAGGCCTTTCGCCGCGGCTAGCGCGCGCAAGTATCCGAATAATCGGGATTTGCAGTGGTAACAGCGCTCCGGGGTGTTGGCCGCAAAGCGCGGGTCCGAGAGTTGGCCGGCCGGCAGCTCGTAGTGGCGCACCCCGAGGCTGGTGGCCAGCGCCCGGGCGCGCTCGAGATCGGCGTGGGCGTAGATCTCACCGGTGGCCGTGACGGCGACCACGCGGTCCCCCAGTTCCTCCCACGCCAGCCGGAGTACGACCGCCGAGTCGACGCCACCCGAGAAAGCCACCACCGCCCCAGACAGTTTCCGGAGCATGGCGCGGACCTGTTCCCCGTCATTGACAAACATGGCAATCCGACCTCCCGGTTGCAGTGTAGAGCAGGCCGGGGGGGCGTGTCAACTTAGCCGTTGGTGGTTTGGAAAGGAGAGATAAAAATTATACTGCCCGCTAACTCGTTGGAAATCCTGGTCGGCATTGTGGGACTTTTATTGCTTCTTAACCTCGGGCAGCTGATCGCCCTGTGCCGGATGACGGGCCGGGTGCGGTACCTGGTGCGGCTGCTCCAGGTGACCGACCACGACAGCCTTGACGTATTCATCAAGGCCTCCCAGGCGGACATCGAGAACCTCCGCCGCCGGCTGGACGACATTTTGGCCTGGCAGCGGAGAACGGACGAGATCCTGGCCGAATGCGCCCGCACACCCGTGCTGGTACGCTACCGCGCCTTCGAAGGCGTGGGCGGCGACCAGAGCTATTCGTGCGCGTTCCTGGACGGCAGAGGTGACGGGGTGATCCTCACCAGCCTCTACTCCCCGAGCTGCTCGTATTCTTACGGAAAGCCCGTGCAGCGGGGGCAGTCGGATTACGCCCTGAGCGCCGAGGAACAGGAGGTTTTGGACCAGGTACTGAGCGCCCGGCGTCAGTCTTCCCCGTAGTGCCGGCGGTATCCGAGAAACGAACTCACGGGCCTGCCACCGGGGTTTTCGGGTAAAACTAAACGAGTGGGAAAACGGTGTGCAGGAGGTGTATGCCCTTGTTGTTTAAAAATCGCGCTGCTGCCGGCCGCCGCTTGGCGGAACGGCTGGCGGGCGAAGACCTGCCGAACGGATTGGTGCTGGGCATCCCCCGCGGCGGGGTGGTGGTGGCGGCTGCGATCGCCCGTGCCCTGGGCCTGCCGCTGGACATCATCGTGCCGCGCAAAATCGGTGCGCCCAGGAATCCCGAAGTGGCCGTCGGCGCCGTGACCCAGGACGGTACGGCGATCTACAACGATTCTCTGCTCCGAAGAATGCACCTGGAACCCGGGGACCTGGAACCGCAGGTGGAACGTGAAATCAGGGAGATCGAGCGCCGGATGACCCTCTACCGCGGCTCCCGGGTTCCGCCGGATCTGGCCGGCCGGACCGTCGTCCTGGTGGACGATGGCATCGCCACCGGGTACACGGTGCTGGCCGCGCTCCGTTCCCTGCGGGGGGCCGGGGCGCATAAAATCGTGCTGGCCGTGCCGGTGGCGCCGCTGGAAACCCTGGAGCAGCTCAGTCCGGAGGTCGACCGGATCATCTGCCTGGAAAGTCCCGAGGATTTCTACGCGGTCGGCCAGTTCTACCTGGACTTTCGTCAGACCACCGACCAGGAGGTTATTGACCTGCTCCGTCCCGGGGGCGATGCATAAAACCCTTCGCCGCCCACATAATAAGGGCGGACGGAGGTGACAGGGATGAAAAAGGTGGCCATTGCCGAGGGCTTAAGCGGTTTGCACGATTACTTCCGCCAGCGGGGCTACCAGGTGCTTCCCCCCGACGAGGCGGACAACTCGGTGGCGCTGGTGATTTCTGGGGCAACGCTGGATTTCACGGGAGTGCAGCAAAGGGCCCTGAAGGTACCGGTGGTTAATGCCGAGGGGCAAACGCCGGAGCAGATTTTCCGGCAGGTGGAAAGGGTGTCCAGGATCGCTGGTGAGGAACCCAGGCTTACATAGCCTGGGTTCCGCTTACTCTGGCCTTGGGCACCGCCTGCTCCAGGGTGACTGGCCGCCGGTGGTCGTGCACCAGGAGCTTCAGGCCGGCGCACACCACATCGGCCATTCGCATCACCACGTTCAGGCGGGTATTCTGGAGAATCATGAATTCCATGAAACCGCCGACGTTAACCACGCCGGTGATGTGGATGTTACCGACCGGCGGCAGATTCTTTTTCACGCCGGCGCCTGGTTTCAGGGCGCCCTCACAGATGTTGATGCAGCCGACATTCTCGGCCCGGCCCAGGCAGGCGTCGATCGCAACAATGAAGGGGTTTTCGTATTCCCGTCTGATGGCGTCCAGTGTTTCCTGCAGGTTGGTGGCGTGCACCGGCTGGTCGAGGGTACCGTATACTCGGAAAAGGTTCTGCGGCAAATCCTTCACCCGGGAGCCGATCAACGGTCCCAGACTGTCGCCGGTGGAGCGGTCGGAACCGATACACACCAGCAACACCGGCTGGTCCGGCGGCACATGCTGCAGATAACGTTTCAAACAGGCTGCGAACAAGGCCGGGGCCTGCGACTCATCTATGTGAATCCGCGTATATGCGGGGCGGGTTTCAGCTTTGTTCAGGGAAAGATCGGGCATGGTCAATTCTCCCTTCGATTGCATAATTAAGGTAATATATTTATTTCCTTTCCACCCTCAGCTTATACCGGTTATCCCGAAATCGGGCAAAAACCCCGCCGGCGGGCATACAGATACCATGGGGTGGAAAAACGTTGCGCAGCGGGGTTTTAAAGGTAGCGGTGCTCTACGTCGGCGCCGTGATCGGGGCCGGTTTTTCGTCGGGCCAGGAAATTCTGCAGTTCTTCGGCTCGTTTGGGGCGCGGGGTCTTTGGGGTGTGGCGGTGGCCACCGCCCTTTTTGCTTATCTGGGTGCCGCGATCCAGGCAACCGCGGTGCGCATCGGGGCCACCAGCTACCGGGAGGTGCTGGAACACCTGCTGGGGGAACAACTGGCGCGGTTGGTGGACGGCCTGAGCATGGGTATGCTGGTAGTGGGCCTGGGAATCATGCTGGCGGGCAGCGGGGCAATCTTCCAGGAAAAACTGGGCCTCGCGTCCGCGACGGGAGTTCTGGTTCTGGCCGCCCTGATCGTGACCGTCATCTGGGGTGGGTTGACCGGGGTGGTGGCCGTCAACGCCCTGTTGGTTCCAGTCAAGCTAGCCCTGGTGTTGGTGGTGGCCGCCCTGGCCCTGACTGCCGCCCTGGATCCCAGTCCGGCGACGCCGGCGCACGCGCCGCCGGCCGGTCTCCTGGGTGACAGCTGGGTCTGGGCCGCGGTGCTGTATGTTTCTTACAATATGCTAGTGCCCCTGGCGGTACTGTCCACCCTGGGACGTCACCTGACCCCGGCCGAGGCTGTCCGGGGCGCGGTGCTCGGCGGGGTGTTGCTGGGGCTGGCGGCCGGCGTAGTGGCGGCGGCGATCACCACCCACCACGCCCAGGTCTGGCCCTACCAGGTGCCTCTGCTCTACCTGGCCTCGGCGGTGCACCCCGGGATCGGAAACTTGTACACGGTGGTGATCTGGCTGGCCGTGTTTACCACCGGTATCGCCCATGCCCACGGCTTTGCCAGCCGCGTGGCTTTGCCCGGCTCCCGCCGCTACCGGCTGGCCGGACTGGGGGTGGTCTTGGTGATGACCCCGGTAGCCTTCTTTGACTTCGCCACTCTGGTACGGTTTTTCTATCCCCTGTTCGGCTGTCTCGGCCTGGTTTTGGTGGCGGCGCTTCTGGTCAGGCCGCCGGCAGGGTTTTGGCGCGCGAGAGCGAAAACTGTAAAATAGAGGGCATGAGGTCAATTCCGGTCACAGTTTAGCTTGAAAAGTCAGGAGCGATGGACGCTTGAACTGGGTAGATTACGTGCTGCTGGCGATACTCGCCCTCAGTGCCTGGGGCGGCCTGGTCCAGGGTTTTTCCCGGAGCGCGCTGGGCGTGGTGGTCGTCGGCCTGGGACTGTTCGTGGCCTTCAAGTACTACCGTTTGGTGGGCGAGTACCTGGACCGCCGGTTTGACCTGGGGGCCAGGCTTGAAAACTTTATTTCGGCCCGGTTGGGCGGCGGTGAACCTGCGGCCGTTTCCGGGGATGAATCCATACCGAAGATTAGCGGGGACCTGGACAGTTTTACCGGGCTCCTGGACCAGTTCCTGGCCGGCCAGCTAGACGGGCTGGGCCAGGCGGTAACCGGGGCGCTGGCGCCGGCGGCCTTGAACGCCGTCAGTTTCCTGGCCGTTTTCATCCTGACGGCTTGGCTGGGGAATCGGCTGCTTTCCTGGGTGCCCCACCTGCCCATCCTGGGGCCCATCGACCGGGCGGGGGGTTTTATTTTCGGGCTGGCGCGCGGGTTCGTGTACGGCCTGCTCGCCCTGATGGTGATCAAGTTCTTAGACTTTTCGGGCGACATCTTCGGCTCGGACCTGGTATCTGCCGGGTTGGACGGTTCCCAGCTGGCGACCGCCTACTTCGGCTTCCTGCACTATGTCTGGGCGCTGGTGACGCCGTTTTCGGGATAAACGCCGCCGCTTGACGCAAACGGCGGGGCCGGCTTTCCCCCGACAGGCATCTATTCCCGCCGGTCGCGTTCCCGGCGGAGGTAGTGCCGGGCCTCACTTTCGCCGGCGGCCATTGCCGTCGTTGCCCGGCACTCAAGGTGTGGGGGCTTGTCCGGGGATACCGCGCCCGGGCAGCCTGATCGTTGCGTGCGGGCCGTAGGAATGGAGGTTTCAAGGTGATTCCCAAGTTTGAAGTAGGCGACGTGGTGGAGATGCGCAAACCGCATCCTTGCGGGAGCCGGGAGTGGGAGGTGCTGCGCACCGGCGTGGACTTCCGCTTGCGCTGCGGGAAGTGCGGCCGGGTGGTGCTGCTGCCCCGCCCCAAGTTCCTCAAGAGGGTCAAGCGTAAGGTCGTTGCGGCCGGGGGGAGTGAGCAGCCATCCGGCTAGGAATCATCGGCCTGCCCAACGCGGGGAAATCGACCCTGTTCAACGCTCTCACCGGCGCCAGCGCGGCGGTGGCGCCCTACCCGTTCTGCACCATCGAGCCCAACGTCGGGGTGGTGCCGGTGCCGGACGCCCGCCTGGACGTGTTGGCCCGGATGATCCGGCCCGACAAGGTTACCCCGGCCACCGTGAAATTCGTGGACATCGCCGGCCTGGTGGGCGGCGCTTCCCGGGGGGAGGGCCTGGGCAACCGGTTCCTGGGCCATATCCGGGAGGTCGACGCGGTGGTGCACGTGGTGCGGCTGTTCGCTGACCCGCAGGTGGCCCACGTGGAGGGCAGGGTTGACCCGGTCCGGGACGTGCAGATGGTGGACACCGAACTCTGCCTGGCGGACCTGGAAGTGGTCGCTCGCCGCCTGGAGCGCATCGAGAAACCAGCCCGCTCTCGGAGCCGCGCGGATTACCGGGACGAGGTGGCGGTGCTGCGGCGCATCGAGGAACGGCTGGATGCCGGGGTGCCGGTGCGCCTGCAGTCTCTGGCGCCGCGGGAACGGGAAGCCATCCGGGAACTGCACCTGCTGACCGCCCGCCCGGTACTGTACGTGGCCAACGTGGCCGAGACCGCCCTCGGCCAGCCGGCCGACCCGGCCCTGGAGGCGCTCCTGGCGCACGCCCGGACCGAAAGCGCTCCGGTGGTGGTCCTTTCCGCTGCTTTTGAGGCCGAACTGGCCGGCCTGGAACCGGAAGACCGGGAACTGTTCCTCCGGGATGCGGGCCTGGACGAACCGTCGCTTCACGTCCTGGTCCGGACCGGTTACCGTCTCCTGGGCCTGGTTACCTTTTTCACCACCCGCTTGCCCGAACTGCGCGCCTGGACGGTTAAAGACGGCATCACGGCGCTGGCCGCCGCCGGGAAGATCCACACCGACTTTGCCCGCGGGTTCATCCGCGCCGAAGTGATCTCCTTTGACGAACTGGTAAGCGCCGGTGATCCCGCCGCCGCCCGGGAGCGGGGCTTGGTCCGCACGGAGGGGCGTGACTACCTGGTCCGGGACGGCGACGTCATCCACTTCCGCTTTAACGTCACCACTTAGACTTTTTCAGCAAGATCTACTTAGGCTGTAAATAAATCCCATAAAAAACTGAACCCGCCACCGAAATAACGGCTCTGGACAAGCTTGAGCCTGCTATTCTTTCCATATCCCTCCAAGGCACGCTTGCCCTAATATGGTATCATGTGGAAAAAGTGCCTGGGCCCGGGCGCGGGGGGATGAATGTACCATGAACACGCGAATCCGATCGCCTTCGAGGTGCTGGCGGGTCAAGCGAGGCGCCCTGGACAGCTGCATAAACGTACCCCGAGGTCGGCAGGTATCCCGATGAACCTGCCCCAAGACCAGGTTAGCAAACCTTGCCCGTGTAGCGGCTGGAGAAACTGCAAGCGGCCCGGGGGTGAAAACTCGTGATCAGGTTGCGTATCCGTAGTTGGGGATTTAAAGCCCTGGCGGTTTTCCTGGTGATTGGTCTTTGCCTGGTGGTTGGCCAGTTTTCCGGGCACCATCCCGGGTACCTGGTTCCCGAGCAGATGGAATCGCCGTTGGTGTCGCCGGGAACGGATTGGCTTAATCCGTTGGCCTGGACGGCTGTAATTGGGGGCTACGCCCTGGTCGGATTGGTTATTCGGTTGCCATCCCGATTGCGAAAGGCGCGTGATCTACTAAAACTGCCCAGGCCGGCACGGGTCGGGCGGCCGAGAAAAAAGAGATGGTTCCGCCTGCGTGCCTAGGCCGGGGAAACGGCCCAGCACGACCCAATTTGACCCAAATTTATTATGAAAAAGAGTACCCCACCGGAGAATCCCGCTTTCGGTAAGTATCTTGGGGAGGGCCTGGCCGGGTTCCGGACCACCCTGCCGCCCGGCCTTCCCGAAGAGGGGAGGATTTATGAAGCGCATGGCCGGAACGGAGAATATTGGTTACCAACGGGTCCGAAGGTATCGGATTGGAGGCGGCCGGCGCCAGGCTGCCGCGGCTTCGGGGCCTGCCCGGCGCACGGGTGTCGAACCGGCAAGAAGGTGGGCCTGTGTGAGCCTGGACCCCGGTCGCGAGGGCTGGCCACCGGCCGGACCTCCTTTGGAGTTGCCCCGGCGGCGGAAGAAACCGGTGAAGGAGCCGGTGTGGGATGTATACGAGGAGAAGGAGTACGGCTATTATGCCGAGGAGCACGACGACTTCCGTGAACCTTTGCCGGAGCGGGAAGGCCTTGCCATTCGGGCCGCCCGCGCGGTGGCGGCGGCCTGGGAGCGAATCTGGCGGCGCAAGAAGGGTAGCCTGGCGCGGTTTTTACTGGTTGCGACCGCCGCCTTTGCCGCGGGGGTTTTGCTGGAAAGCCAGGTGCATTTCCTGAGTTGGGCCGCAGAAATATTGGCGGCCGCCGCGCTTGTAATGCGCGAGTGGGTTAACCCCGGGGTGCAGACTGCCCTGTTGTTTACCGGGTTGATTACCGTTACCGGCGTATGGCTGTTAAGACGGGTGATCGGCAATCCGCGCTCGGCTTCGCCCGTCCGCAGGCGCGTCACCATTCACCGGGACGTGTACGACCGCCACCTGTAGGGCGTTGGCCGCAAGCATCGCGCTTGTGGCCGGTGTTGATAGACTCGACTGCTTGGAGGAGGCGGCGATAATGTAGAAAATACCGGGAGTATCCCTTGATTTGCATAACAACCCTCCGGACCGTTTCCGGGGGGTTTTGCTCTGTTTCAACCCCCTGCAGGCACTTCGGCCGACATATCATCGACGAGACCACAGCCAGACGCGCCCGGGAGAGTTCGAAGACGACGCGTGAGCCGGCACCCGCGCGGCCGATTTTCTCTCTCGGCATTGGGGTGTGTAAATTGCGGCTGGATGCAAATCGATTACAGCCAGAATTTTATCGAAATCTAGCAGGAAATAACAGCCACTAGGCAGGAAATAACAGCCACTAGAAAGAAGTTAAGCTGAGCTAACGCTGCAAGCAGAAGACAAGGGGGGTCAGCTATGGAGTCTTTGGTGCACCCGAAAGAAAAGGTTTACTTTGCCGTATCACTCGTGATTAGCCTTCTGGTTTATGTTGTTCTTGTTGTTTCTATGTAATCGGCGTGATTACTGTTTTTCTTCTCCACGGTCTGTTTATCGGCAGCATCAGAGGGAATGGTATCCGCGTATCTGACAGGCAGTTTCCGGAAGTCTACCGCCTGGCGCAGCACCTTGCCGGGCAGATGGGGCTCAACCCGGTTCCCGCAATTTACGTTTTGCAGGCCGGGGGCTTACTAAATGCTTTTGCGACGCAGCTAGCCTCCGCCAACATTGTGGAGTCGGCCTTAGATGGAGTGCGGTAGACAGGACGTAACGTGAAGCGGTGGTCGGGTGGTAAACAGGTACTCCGGTGGGTGGCTGCCGGGCTTCTGGTAGCTGAGAGCCGGTTCCACCGCTTGGCTGGGTATAGAGAGATTCTTACGCCGGCTTTCGTCTGCTTGCGTTCAGAATAGTTACCCCGACTATCTCATCGCCCCGGTAGCGAACAACCACGTCGTCTTCGGTAAACTCGCTGTCATCAGCTTTTACCGGTTCCTCGGTAAAGTGAATATAGAGCACATCCCCTGCAGGATCATAGGATACCCGCAGCAGAGGCAGACCTGAGTCCATCACAACCCGCGAAATCGCTTCCGCCACCTTGACATAACTTATTGCCTCGGCCACACAGTTGTCCTCCTCTCTAACTGTCCGATCCGCCGGGTCAGAAACGCGGTGATTACAAAACCATCATCTGAACCGAGTTCCTTATAAACAACTACCAAGAACTTCCCCGGAGATATCTCCCTGGCGGCCAATAATTCACCACCGGTTCCTGCCAAAACCCTCGACGGGCTTTCAATCGTAGTTAGTACGTCTTCGTACATATTTTCCAACTCCGGGTGCTCCCTGAGTATATGCTGCCAGCGCTCTTCCGGAAAGCGGATCCAAGCACCGAAAACAGATACCGCACCGGCACTATGCTCCGCCAATACGCTATGCACCTACCCCTTTTGGTTCCAGTATACCAGTAATCATCCCGCTACCGCAAGGCTGCCCAACGGTTGGGATCGTGTCAACCCACTGTAGGAAGGCAAGCGAGCGCTGCCAAGATCAGGGAAGCTCTCAGGCCCGCTATCGCCACGGTCGTGTCGCCAAAGGCGAGGAAAAATATCTTGTGACAGCCGGGGCAGCCGCCTCCCGTGTGTTTCTGCCGGGTGAGGTAAGCAAGGATGAACAGCATAACGAATGCGCCGCCCAGCGTCAGGACCAAGCTGCAAAGGGCTACAAACAGCAGGCTTCACAGTCGAGCCAGTCGGCGGGCCAACGTAGCCCGGCTGATCTGGGACAGTTGCCGGCGTATTTCTGGTGTAAGGGTAAGTTCCCCATGGGTGGCTAACAGTTGCAGTAGACCGCAGCACCGGCTGGAGGCGTTCGGCGCAGGGGAAGTCCAGTGCCTCCCAAACCAACTGGATTACAGGGAGTGCTTCGAGGTATTTAATTGGACGATGCCGTTTGATAGGTGGTTTTGGGGTCGGTATCGGGCCGTTTAAAACTTGTACGGCATACTTCCGGTGGTAGCCCAATACGCTTACGATCTCGTCAATGATTCGTGATTTTTCCCTGCGCGAAGAAGTTTTGTGGTAACGCTGGCACACAGTGCCCAAGTATTCCCGGCGACTCTTTAGCGACATTCGCAAAACACATCCCCTCGGTAAGATTTCGTCGTGAGTGAGCCGGATCCCCTTGGGTAAGATTTTAAGTGAGTGATTGCGGCGTCTTGACGCCGGCTGCAGGATTAAGTATGATGTAGAAGAGTTTGCCCCTGCTGTTTTTCCGCCCTGCCCCGCAAGGGGCCGTTTGAGTCCACAGGGAGGAGGTGTGCACGGTGCGGCAATACGAGGTAATGTACATCCTGAGGCCCGACCTGGAAGAGGAGCAAACCACGCAACTGGTTGAAAGAATCAACACAATCATCACCGACGGGGGCGGCGAGGTTACCGAGCTTAATCCGTGGGGGATCAAGCGTCTGGCCTACGAAATCGATAATTACCGTGAGGGTTATTACGTGGTCTTGAAGTGCCAGGCGGAACATACCGTGGCCCGGGAGCTCGACCGCGTGTTTAGAATCACCGACGGGGTGCTTCGCCATATAATCATCCGGGAAGACAAATAGGTAAACAGGCGGTGGGAAGGTGCTGAACAGGGTAATTCTGATCGGACGCCTGACGCGAGATCCGGAGCTCCGGTACACGCCCAGCGGCACGCCGGTGACCAGGTTCACCCTGGCCGTCGACCGGCCATTCCTGGACAAACAGGGGAACCGGGGTACCGACTTTATTGATGTGGTAGCCTGGCGCAACCTGGGGGAATTGTGCGCCCGATACCTGAGCAAGGGGCGACTTGCCGCCGTGGAGGGACGTTTGGAAATCCGTTCGTACGATGACAGCCAGGGTGTTCGCCGCAAGGCGGCCGAGATCATCGCCGACAACGTCCGCTTCCTAGACGGGCCCAAAGGGCAGGGCGGCCCGGACGCCCGGAATTCCCAGGAAGAGGGACAGCCCTACCGCGACGAGATTGATTTCTCCGACGACGACGAACCGCTACCGTTTTAGGCTTGAGGTTAAGGAGGCATGAATATGCGACGTGACCGTGGTCGGCGCAAGAAGAAAATCTGCAGTTTCTGCGTCGACAAAATTGCCGTCATTGATTTCAAAGATGCGCCCCGGCTGAAGAAATACATCACGGAGCGCGGCAAAATCCTACCCCGACGCATTACCGGCAACTGTGCCCATCACCAGCGGATGCTGACGGTGGCCATCAAGCGCGCCCGGAACATGGCCTTGTTGCCTTACACGGTCGAATAGGGTTTCCGGTTTATACGCAGCAGAAACCAAAAGCGCCGGCGACGGCGCTTTTTGCGTGGGGCGCAGGAAAGCGGATGGTTCCGGCGAATCTGTAATGACGATGTTAACGCTTTCCACACGGACAAACGGGGTGGTTGCTTTGTTTTCGCCGGGAGCCCTGAAGGAAGGGGTTTTGCTGGTCCTGGCCTGCGCCGTGTTGGCTGTGGTCAGTGCGCTGGTCCCGCTTCTGTTCCCGGCCTGCGGGCTGGCGGTCATTCTGATGGCGGCGGTGACCACCTGCCGTCATACTTCCGTATACGCCCTGGCGGTGCTTGCCGCGGCCGCCGCGCTGACCGGCTTTGTTGTGGGCATCCTTGACGCGGTGATGATCCTGGTGGAACCCGGCCTCCTCGGCATTTTGTATGGTCTGGGCTTCAAGAACCGGGTCGCCCCCCAAAAGATCCTGGCGGCCGGCCTGGTCGCGGCCCTGTTCCTGGCCGGGTTTGATCTAGTGATCCTCTTCCGGATGCTGGGGGAGAGCCCCTCCGAACTGGTGGCGGCCAACCTGGCGGTCGAGGGGCACCCGGAACTCGTGGAACAGGCTGTCCGGGCCGTCAGCGTGTTTCTCCCCGGGAGCCTGGTCGCCTGGGTGATAATCCTGGCTTGGGCCGGGTTTTTCGTGACGGCCGGAATCTTGCGCCGGCTGTCTCTACTGTCGGGACCCGCGCTGGAATTTCGCCGGTGGCACCTACCGTGGCCGGTGATCTGGCTGGTGATCGCCGGCTTGGCCGTGACCCTGGCCGGCGACCATTGGGAGTTTGAAACCATGGCCTTGATCGGTAGAAACGTGCTGTTTGTGGCCGGCGTCGGCTTCCTGCTGGCCGGCCTGACGCTGGCTGTGTACTTTTACCGGGAACTGGCGCTTTCCCGGTGGCTCGCTGTTCTGCTGGTGGTGGCGGCGGTGATTAACTGGCCGGTCACCCTGGTGCTCCTGGCAACGGCCGGCTTCATAGATTCATGGAGTGATTGTCGGGGCTGTTACGAGCGAAGGAGGGAACAATCGTGAAAGTAGTGCTGTTGAAGGACGTCTCTGGTTTGGGCGCCCGGGGCGAGGTGGTGAAAGTGGCCGAGGGCTACGCGCGCAACTACCTGATTCCGAAGGGCCTGGCCGAGGTGGCTACCGAAGGCCGGTTGAAGGAAATCGCCCGGCGGGACCGGGCCCGGGAACGGAAGGCCGACCGGCTGGCGGCGCAGGCCCACCGGGTGGCGGCCCAGTTGGAGGGGCTCACGGTGCGGGTCCCGGCGCGGGCGGGCGAGGGCGGCAAACTGTTCGGCTCGGTGGGGAACAAGGATATCGCCCGGGTGCTGGCGTTTCGTTACAACCTCAAGATCGAGCGCAAGAAACTGGAGCTGAAGGAACCCATTAAGAGCCTGGGGAAATTCCCGGTACTGGCCCGCCTGCACCCGGGCGTCCAGGTCGAATTCGAAGTAGAGGTCGTCGGTGACGATGCCTGAGCGGATTTTACCCCAGAATATCGACGCCGAGCAGGCCGTGCTCGGCGCCTTGTTTTTGGAACCGGAGGCCATTTACCGGGTGCTGGACATTATCCGGCCCGAGGACTTTTACCACCACGGCCACCGGTTGATTTATGAAGCCTGCCTGGAGCTACAGGAGTCGGGCGAGCCGGTCGATCTTTTGACGGTCACCGACCGGCTGCGCAAGGACGGCGTGCTGGAGAAGATCGGGGGCGCTGCCTACGTTGCTTCCCTGGTAGAACTGGTGCCTACGGCGTCCAACATCGAGCACTACGCGCGGCTGATCGAGGAAAAGGCACTCCTTAGAACCCTGATTTCGGTCGCCTCCCGGATTTCGGAAATGGGGTATGACCAGCGGGAGGCCGCAGAACGCCTGGTCGACCAGGCCGAACAGATGATCCTGGAGCTGGGTTCCCGGCGGGGGACGGCGGCCTTCGTCCCCCTGGGAGAGATTCTGAAACAGACCCTGGAGCGGATCGAGGAAATTTACCGGAACAAGGGTCGGATCGCGGGGGTGTCCACCGGCTTCACCGACCTGGACCGGCTCTGCTCCGGGCTGCAGAACTCGGATCTGGTGATTCTGGCCGCCCGGCCCAGCATGGGGAAAACCGCCCTGGCCCTGAACATCGCCCACCACGTGGCCGCGAAGGAGCAGCTCCCGGTGGCCATCTTCAGCCTGGAGATGAGCCGGGAGCAGCTGGTCAACCGGCTGTTGTGCGCGGAGGCCCGGGTGGACCAGTATCGGCTGCGGACGGGCAACTTGAGGGACGAGGACTGGGAGCGGCTGGTCGAGGCCGCGGCTCGGCTCCAGAACGTGCCGCTTTTTATCGACGACACGGGCGGCGCCTCCCTGCGCGACATCCGCGCTCGGGCCAAGCGGATGCACGCCGAAAACGGCCTGGCCCTGGTGATTATCGACTACCTGCAGTTGATGCAGCCCAACCGGCGCGCCGAGAACCGCCAGCAGGAGATTTCCCAGATCTCCCGCGGATTGAAAGAGCTGGCCAAGGAACTGAACGTGCCGGTGCTGGCCCTGTCCCAGTTGTCTCGCGCCGTTGAGCAGCGGGAGAAAAAGAGGCCGATGATGTCCGACCTGCGGGAAAGCGGCAGCCTGGAGCAGGACGCCGACGTGGTCATGTTCATTTACCGGGAGGAGTATTACTACCCGGAAACCGACCGGAAGGGGATCGCCGAAATCATTGTGGCCAAACAGCGGAACGGCCCAGTGGGCTCCGTGGAGCTGGGTTTTTTCAGGGAATCCCCGCGTTTTGTCAATCTGATGCGTGATTCAGGTTTGGTTTGACACCCGTAGCCGGTTCTGCTAAAGTTGAAGCGCTCGGAGGTATCAGAATTGAGCCGGACGTACGACGTAATCATTGTCGGCGCGGGGCCGGCGGGAATCTTCGCGGCCCTTGAGCTGGTACGGGAAAGAAAAGATCTGCGCATTCTCATCCTGGAAAAAGGACGCGAAATCTACAAGCGGGTCTGTCCGTCCCGGCAGGGCCGGGGGCCCTGCCGCCACTGTACCCCGTGCGCCACGCTGTGCGGTTGGGGCGGCGCCGGCGCGTTTAGCGACGGAAAACTCACCCTCTCCCCCGAGGTCGGCGGGGTGCTGGAAGAATACGTGGGGCGGGATGTCCTCGAGGAGCTGATCGCCTACGTGGACCGCCTGTACCTGGAGTACGGCGCTCCCGACGTGGTGTACGGACCCAAGGACCAGGACGAGTTCGAAGAACTGCAGAAGAAGGCCACCCGGGCCGAGCTGCGGCTGGTGCCGCTGTCCATCAGGCACCTGGGCACCGGGCGCTGCGGCGAGGTGCTGCAGTTAATGTATCAACACCTGGAAAAGAACGTGGAAATTCGGACCGATACCACCGTGCACCAGATGGTCATCGCCGATCACCGGGTGGTCGGCGTGGAAACTACCGACGGCGAGGTGATTCACGGGCGATACGTCATCGCCGCCCCGGGCCGCGAGGGCGCTGAATGGCTGACCCGGGAGGCCCAGCGCTTGGGGCTGCCCATCGCCACGAACCCGGTGGATATCGGGGTGCGCGTGGAGCTGCCGGCGGTGGTGCTGGAGCCCCTGACCCGGATCTTTTACGAGTTGAAGTGTACCTATATCTCCCGCGCCTTTGAGGACAAGGTGCGGACCTTCTGCATGAATCCGTACGGCGAGGTGGTCTTGGAGAATAACGACGGACTGATCACCGTCAACGGCCATACCCACGCTTACAACAAGACGAACAACACCAACTTCGCGATCCTGGTCAGCAAGAGCTTCACCGAGCCCTTCAAGGAGCCCATCGCCTACGGGCGCTACATCGCCCGGTTGGCCAACCTCCTCGGGGAAGGGGTAATCGTCCAGCGGCTCGGGGATCTCTCCGCCGGGCGGCGGAGCACCCGGAAAAAGGTCGCCCGGGGGTTCGTGACGCCGACCCTGCCCGAGGCTACGCCCGGGGACCTGAGCCTGGTGTTTCCCTACCGGCACCTTTTGGGGATCGTGGAGATGCTGAAGGCGCTGGACCTGATTGCTCCCGGCGTTTATGCGCGCCACACCCTGTTGTACGGGGTGGAGGTCAAGTTTTATTCGTCCCGCCTGGCCTTAAACGAACGGCTGGAAACCCCGGTCGCCAACCTGTTCGCAGTGGGGGATGGGGCGGGGGTTACGCGGGGCCTGGTGCAGGCCTCCGCTTCTGGGGTGATTGTCGCCCGGGAGATTCTGAGCAGAGTGTAGGGGAGGCGTGTTGATTGTCCACCGTAGTCTTGGTTGGTGCCCAGTGGGGAGACGAGGGGAAAGGCAAACTTACCGATTACCTGGCCGAGAAAGCGGACGTGATCGTCCGCTACCAGGGGGGCAACAACGCCGGCCATACCGTGGTGGCCGGCGGGCGGGAATTCAAACTGCACCTGGTGCCTTCGGGCATTTTGCATCCCGGGAAAGTCTGCGTGATCGGTAACGGGGTGGTGATCGATCCCGAAGTTCTGCGCCGGGAACTGGAATCGCTGACGGCAGACGGGCGGCGCCTGGCCGCGCTTTACATCAGCGAGCGGGCCCACGTGATCATGCCCTATCACCGGTTGTGTGACGAACTGGAAGAGGATTGTCCCGACGGTTTGCGGCGCCTCGGGACCACGCGCCGGGGCATCGGGCCGGTGTACACCGACAAGTACGCCCGGGAAGGGTTCCGGGTGGTCGACCTGTTGGAGGAAGGAGCGGCCGCGGCCCTGAAGAGCATGGCGTGGCGCAAGGCCGAGGTATTGCGGCGGATGCACGGCGTGGACGGACCCGAGCCGGAACAGGTGGCCCGGGATTACCTGGCCTACGCCGAGTTTTTGCGCCCCTACGTGCGGGACACCTCGCTCCTGGTCCACGAGGCGGCCCGGGCCGGCAAAAACATCCTCTTCGAGGGGGCGCAGGGCACGTTGTTGGACATCGACCACGGCACCTACCCCTACGTCACCTCCTCGAACCCGACGGCCGGGGGCGCCGCGGTCGGCGCGGGGGTCGGCCCGCGGGTGATTGACACCGTGGTCGGGGTGACCAAGGCGTACACCACCAGGGTGGGCGAGGGACCGTTTCCCACCGAACTGACCGATGAGACGGGGGAACTCCTGCGGGAGGCGGGACGCGAGTTCGGCACCACTACCGGCCGTCCGCGCCGGTGCGGCTGGCTGGACGCCGTGATTCTGCGCTACGCGGCCCGGGTCAACGGCCTCGATTACCTGGCCGTCACCAAGCTGGACGTGCTGCGCGGGTTGCCCGCGCTCCGGATCTGTCGGGCTTACCGCTACCGGGGGCGGGAAATCAGCGATTTTCCGGCCCGGCTTTCGGTGCTGGCCGAGTGCGAACCGGTTTACGAGGAACTGCCGGGCTGGACGGAAGACGTTACCGGGGTGCGGACTTACGATGGGCTTCCCCCGGCGGCGCGCGGGTATCTTGCCCGGCTGGCGAAGCTGACCGGGGTGCCGGTCGGCCTGGTGAGCGTAGGGCCCGGACGCGAACAGACTATCGTACTCGCGAAGTTCTTCAAAAAGGCCCGCCGGGGATTCTAATCAGGTTTTGCTGAAAAACTCAGTCTGTCGTGCTGAGGATTATCGGAGGTCACATTGGGAGCTTATTCAAAGAACGAGCGAAGCCGAGGAATAGCGGCGACCGACTGTCTGAGGCCGCGGAGCGGGCGAGCCTCTAACGCCGCCCGAGGCGAGCGAGCGAGTTCATTCCTTAGTGCGGACTCGAGTAGCCGGAGATAATGCCTCAGCACGGCAGACGACGAGGTATAGATAGGCTTTTTCAGCAAAATCTAATCAGAGCACGATGGTGGCATCGCCGAAAGTGTAAAACCGGAACCTCTTTTTTACCGCATACCGGTAGGCTTGTAAGACAAATTCCCGGCCCGCGAAAACAGAAACCAGTACCAGGTGTGAAGAACGGGGAAGATGCAGGTTGGTGATCAGCACATCGACCATTTTAAACCGGTAACCGGGAGTGATAAAAAGGTCGGTAGTTCCTTCCCCGGGCTGGAGCTGGGCCGTGCTATCGGCCGCCGACTCCAGGGTCCGGACCACGTCGGTGCCGCAAGCTACCACCCGCTTTCCTTTTTTTCGGGCCGCATTTATTTTTTCGGCCGTTGAGGCCGGAACCCGGTAGTACTCGGCCGGGATTCGGTGTCGCTCCAGCCGTTCTTCCTTGATGGGGCGGAAACTACCCAAGCCCATGTGCAGCGTAAGATAGACAATTGTTACACCCTTCGCCTCGATCTGCCCCAACAGGGCGGGCGTAAAATGTAAGCCGGCGGTAGGCGCGGCCACCGAGCCGTCCTTTCCCGCATATACCGTCTGGTACCTGGCGGGATCGGAGAGCGGCTGCTTTATATAGGGCGGGAGTGGCACCTGCCCAAATTCTTGCAAGGCGACCGTAGCCAGGTGGGAAGAAGGGAACTGAATGATCCGACCCCCTTCGGCCGTCCGTTCCAAGATCTTGACCGGGATTTTGCCGCCCAACCGGATTTCCGCACCTACCGGCAGCTTGGCCCCCGGCCTCACCAGCGCCTCCCACCGGCCGCCGCCCAGTTCCTGGAGCAGGAAAACCTCTGCCTTTCCCCCGCTGGGCCTCTGGGCTGGAAGCCTGGCGGGGATGACCCTGGTGTCATTTAGCACCAAGACGTCACCCGGGTTCAGGTAGTCAATGACGTTCCGGAAAACATCCGCGCGCACCGCTTTTTTTTCCCGTTCCAGGACCAACAGCCGGGAAGAATCCCGCGGCTCAACCGGATGTTGGGCGATGAGTTCCGGGGGCAAAGAGTATTCGAACGCCTTTGTTTCCATTGTGTCCACTGTATCCACCATGGGCTGTAACTCTCCTTACGTTACTTCATTTTGCCCGCTTCTTGCCGGCCACCGTAGGGTAGTATAGCATAAATTTGATTTTAGCGGTAAGTTTTAGTTTGCGTGCTTGTGTGTCTTGACATTCCCGCCGGGGTTTAGTAAGATAAACGCGTGTGTGATTGGCGTGGCCCCATGGTCAAGTGGACTAAGACACCGGTCTTTCAAGCCGGTAACGCGGGTTCGAATCCCGCTGGGGTCACCAAACTCGAAAAACTCGGCCGCCGGAAGTGGGAACCTCCGGCGGTTACGTTTTTGACCGGGCAGCGGTCTTGATTTGCTTTCGGCGACTGCCTTCCTCCCGAACCTCTGCTTGCAAGAGCTTGCAGGCACGTGGTATAATTATCTGGGCAGTGGGATGACGCTGAGTTTATGCGGGTGTAGCTCAACGGTAGAGCACCAGCTTCCCAAGCTGGGGGTTGCGGGTTCGATCCCCGTCACCCGCTCCAGTAATTTCAAAACCCGCTTGCTAAACCAGGGGCGAACCTCTGGTTTTGTTGTTGAAGGGCCACCGCGTCCTTGTCTTTGCGCCGCCCGCGGGATATAATGATAAACGAAACCTTTTGAGGGTGGCGATCGCCATGTTTGTAAGGGACTGCATGACAGGCAATCCAATCACCATCACCCCAGATACCCCCATTTTACAGGCCCTGGAGATCATGACCAGGCGCAAGGTGCGCCATCTGCCGGTGGTCCAGGATTCCAAACTGGTAGGTCTGGTGACCGAGCGCGGCCTTTTGCAGGTATCGCCGTCCCCGGCCACGACGCTTTCCATGCACGAGTTGAACTACGTTTTGGCCAAGGTTACCGTGCGCGAGGCGCTGGTCAAGGATCCGATTTCCGCCCCCCCGGAGATGCCGCTCGAGGAGGCGGCCAAGATCATGCGTGAACACAAGATCGGCAGCCTGCTGGTCGTGGACCGCGGCAAACTGGTGGGGATTGTCACCCAGACGGACATGATAGAGGCCCTGGCCAAGCTGTTCGGGTTGGGCAAGGCGGGCACGAGGCTGGTCATCGACACCAAGGACCGGATCGGCGTGCTGGCCGAGATCACCCGGTTTTTCAAGGAGCGGGACATAAACATCATCAGCGTTGTCTGCGTACGGCGGGATGAGGAGCGGTCCCACCTCGTGTTCCGGTTGAGCCTGGGTGACGCCAAGCCGCTGGTGTCCGAGATCGAAAGCCTCGGCTTCAAAGTGGTTTCGGTGAGCTAGTTGGTTGTTGGAAAACACTGCTGGAGGGAGGCGCAAGCTTGGGTAAACACATCCGGACGATCAACAAACGCGGGTTAACGCGGCGCAAGGAAGTAGCCTGCGGGGAGTGCCAGACGTCCTGCCAATCGGCTTGTAAGACGTCCTGCACCGTGGGCAACCAGGTCTGCCTGAAGGAGAAGAAAAACTAGGCGCGGCCTCGGGCGGGCCTGATGGCTACTCTGGAAGTTTGGTGGAGATTCGGTAGTGATTCATTGTTTTTCGGTACGCGGAACGCGGCTGGTTCTGGACGCCCACAGCCAGATGCTCCACGAGGTTGACGAGCTGGTGTGGGCGCTTCTGTGCGGCGGGTTCACCGAGTCCGGGGAAGCGGTCCGGGCGCTCGGCGCGCGTTATCCCGCGGCGGAAATCGCCGCGGCGCTCGCAGAAATTGAAGAACTGCGCGCGCAAGAACTGCTTTTCGCCCCCGATCCGCATGCGGGTTACGAGCCCCCACCGCCGCAGGTCAAGGCGCTCTGCCTGAACGTGGCCCACCACTGCAACCTGGCTTGCCGCTATTGTTTTGCGGGAGCGCCGGAAACGGGCGAACAGCTGATGACCCCCGAGGTGGCCCGGCGGGCCGTGGACTTTCTCGTGACCCGTTCCGGCGGGCGGCGGCACGTGGAGATTGATTTTTTCGGCGGGGAGCCGCTACTTAATTTTCCGGTGATCGCGGAAACGGTGGCTTACGCCCGGACGCGGGCGGCGGCCGCGGGCAAAGAAGTAGGGTTTACGGTCACCACCAACGGGCTGCTGCTCACGCCGGAGGTGCGGCGGTTTCTGTTGGCGAACCGCGTTAATGTGGTGTTGAGCCTGGACGGCCGGCCCGAAGTCCACGACCGGCTGCGCTGTACCGCGGGTGGCCGGGGGTCCTACCGGACGGTTCTCCCGCGGATCAGGCAGTTTGTGTCCGACTGGGAGGCCTGGGACGGGCCGCGGGGCTATTACTACCTCCGGGGGACCTTTACCCGGCACAATCTGGATTTTGCCGACGACTTTCGTTACCTGGTCGGTCTGGGATTTACCAACATTTCCCTGGAACCGGTCGTGGCCTTGCCGGACGCCGATTATGCCCTCCGCGAGGAGGATCTGCCCCGAGTGCACCGCGAATACGAGCGGCTGGCCGACATATATTTGGAGTTAGTCCGGGAAAACGCTGCGGTCCGGTTTTTCCATTTCGAGCTTGACCTGGACGAAGGATCCTGCCTGCCCAAGCGCCTGTCGGGCTGTGGGGCGGGACATGCGTATCTGGCCGTGGATGCCGGGGGAGACCTGTACCCCTGTCACCAGTTCATCGGCCGGCGGGAGTTCGTGCTGGGCAGCGTTTTTGCGGGGGAGCTCCGTTCCGACCTGGTCGAGAGTTTCCGGCACGCCCACGTCTATTCCAAGGAGGGCTGTACGGACTGCTGGGCGAAATTCCTTTGCAGCGGGGGCTGCCACGCCCACGCCGTTCTGGAAAGCGGCTCGCTGCTCAGGCCGAGCCGCTTGGGCTGTGCAACCATGCGTTCCCGGCTGCAAGCGGCCCTATATGTACAAGCCGTGAACAGGATGAACAGCTAGCGGGCTTTACCGGAATAAATTGGGCGAGCTAATGGGAATATCTTCCTGGACGCGCCGGGACGATCCGTGCTACAATTCCCTTTAGCTCTGTGATATTTTGGTCCGGGGAGGAGGGGGATTGTTGTACCGGGTACAGCAGCGCGGGAAAGCCTTTCGGGTTAGACGCCCCAATCCTCTCGGTATTGTGGTTTTCCTGCTGTGTGTTGCCGTATTTGTGAATAGTGCCCTGGGGGCAAAAAACGGAACCTGGGCGGTATCGGTCGATGGTGAACCGGTGGCCCGGGTTTTTGATTATCGGGACGTGGATCAGGCCCTGGTCGGTTTACAGGACCGGTACGGCGAAATTCAGGGTCAAACCGTGGCCTGGGCGCGGGTCAAGGTGGTCCGGGTACACGGCGACAGCGAAATTCCCCTGGTCGGCGTTCGCGAACTGGAGGACCGGTTGGCCGAGGCCCTGGGATTCGCCCAGGACGCCGTAGCCTTGTTTATTGACGGGGAAAAACATTTTGTTTTCGCCGACTACCCGACCGCCCGCGAGTTTCTGGCCCGGGTCAAAAAATCCTACACCGTTGAGGAGGGGGCCGAGGCCGAGTTTCTGGAAGAGGTCGCGCTGGTTGGGGTGAAGGTGCGCTGTGACGAAATTGTGGACCTGGAACAGGCTGTGCGGCTGGCGCGGGAAGAAATCGAAAACGTGCAGGAGTATACGGTCAGCGAAGGTGATACCCTTTGGGACGTGGCCCGGAAGTACGGTTTGACCGTGGAAAGGCTTTTGGCGTCGAACCCCGGGATCAAAGAGAATTCCGTGCTGCAGATCGGTGAACAGTTGGTCATTGCGCGGGAAAAGCCGCTCCTTACAGTGGTCACCACCGCCCGGGTGGTTGAAACCCGGGAGATCCCTTACCAGACCAGGGTGCGGCGGGATCCCAACCTGCCGGCCGGCCAGCGAAAGGTCCTGGAGCCGGGTGCGCCCGGCCAGGAGGAGGTCACCTACCTGGTGACCCGTCAGAACGGTCGGCTGGTGGAGCGTAAACGCTTGGAAGCGCGGGAAATCAAGGCGCCTGTGACGCGGGTGGAGGTGAGGGGTTCCAAGATTGTGCTGGCCTCCCGCGGCGGGAGCGCGCAGTTGGCTTGGCCCACCTGGGGCCGGATAACTTCCGGTTTCGGAATGCGCGGCAGCCGCATGCACACCGGTGTTGATATTGCCGCGCCGCACGGCCGGGTGGTGGTGGCGGCCGAGGGCGGCCGCGTGGTGCGGGCCGGCTGGGCCGGCGGCTACGGCATCTGTATCGACCTCAGTCATGGTAACGGGGTGGTCACCAGGTACGCGCACCTTTCGCGCAGCGTGGTTTCGGTGGGGCAGGAGGTCCAGCGCGGGCAACAGATCGGGGCCGTGGGCAGTACCGGTTTTTCTTACGGTCCGCACCTGCACTTCGAGGTGATCATCAACGGGCGGCCGCGGAATCCAATGAATTATTTGTAAGAGAATCGCATCTACTCGGCCCGTTTTGAAAATAGCGCTTCGAGATGCTATAATCTTAAAGTGTACGGATCCTGGATTTTAGATTGTGGGTGATGGCCATGCGCCGACCGCGGAAAACCTGGCAGAAGGTCGGTTTCTGGGCCCTGATCCTGGTCATTGCCTTTGGTCTCGTGGGCCCGTCGGTGGCGGGGCTATGGGGCATGGGCGGCGATCTGGAAGAGCAGGCAGAGGGTCCCGATTCGGTTTCCCGGCAGGACCAACTCGCCAGCCAGTTGAAGGAGTTGGAGCGGCGGGTCGAGGCCGACCCGGGGGACATTGCCAGCCGGGTGGAGTTGGCTGTCCACTATAAGCGGATGATGGATTACGAACAGGCCATTGTCCTATTTGAGGAAGTGCTGGCCCTGGACGCGTCCAACCAGCGGGCGCGGATCGACTTGGCCGAGATGTATTTCGTGCTGGAGGACTACGACCGGGCGGTCGAGCAGTTGGAGGCTCTCCTGCAGGCCAACCCGAACCACCAGCTGGGGTTGTACCTGTACGGAATCACCCTGGGGTTTGGCAAGGAAGACTATCCGGGGGCGGTACGAGCCCTGGAGCGGTTCCTTTCCCTGGCGGACTCGGGTCCCAATGCCGAGCACGCCCGGGCACTGATTGCGGAGTGGGAGAAAAACTGACCGGTCACGGTGGCGTGGCCGGTTTTCTTTTGCACAAAATACCTCTTGGCCCCGGTTGACAAACAGGGTTATAATTTGCGGTGGGGTCTTGAGCCCTTCACCCTACTGTGATTTGTTGCCAGTTGCAGGGACGGCTCCGGCAAGGAGAGGAGTTATAGGCATGTCCCTAAGAATCCACTTTTTAGTCAAGCTAACGGTTGTGGTCGTGCTAGTCAGTTCGATACTGTTTACAAAACTACCCACTGCTGCTACTTTATATATTAATTCCCTGATCCGGGAAATCAATAAGCGCGGTTTGGCCTGGTACCATTCCCGGGCGATGAACGCCCTGGACGGGGAGCGGTTTGTTGTTTTCCACCAGGACGGGAAACAGCTCGAGGCCCGGATGATCCTGGATGCGGCCGAAGGTTTCTACCCGGCGTTGGCCGAAAACTTCGGTTTTGAAATCCCGGGCCCAATACCCGTGTTGCTGTACACCGACCGGGAGGGCTTGAACCGCAGTTTCGGCTGGCCGGCGGACGCCAACACCGTGGGCGTGTACTGGGCGGGGAGTATCCGGGTGTTGTCTCCGGACGTCTGGATCGATCCCGAAGAGGAAGAGCAAGATTACTACCAGGCTTTCGTGGATCTAGGCCCCATGGCCCACGAGATCGTCCACCTGTTTGTGGATTACCTGACCCGGGGCAACTGCCCCCGCTGGTTTAACGAGGGGGTTGCCCAGTATCAGGAATACCTACTGACCGGTTTCCATTTCGGGGAGGCGCGTTTCTTCCCGCTGGAAAACGCTTATACCTTTGCCGAGTTGGCGGATTTTGATTCCCTGGAGGATCAAAACCTGGCCTATCACCAGAGTTTCAGCATTATGACCTTCCTGGTGGAAAGCTATGGTTGGCCCGCGGTGATCCGGGTACTGGATGCTTTCGGCCGGGGAGCGAGCCTGGAAGAGGCGTTGGAACAGGTGCTGGACCTTGACCTGAATACTTTGGACGGAGAGTGGAAACGTTGGGTGGCGCACATGCAGGAATAACCGGGGCCCGGGCGCATATTAAACTAGCAACTGAACAGCGGGGAGACGAGCAGGCCTTGAACAAGCTGGTAGTGCGCGGAGGCCGGCCGCTGGTGGGCCGGATCAGGGCGAGCGGGGCGAAGAACTCCACCCTGGCCATTCTCTGCGCCTGCATCCTCACCGAAAGCGAGGTCATCCTCGAAAACGTCCCCAACATCAGCGATATCCGGGTGATGCTGGAGATCATCTCGTGCTTGGGCCTGCGGGCATACTGGCTCGACGAGGACACGCTCCACATCACCGGCGCGGCGCGAGTATCCGGGGAGACTCCCCACGAGTTGGCAAAAAAGCTGCGGGCCTCCAACCTGCTGCTGGGACCGCTGATGGCCCGCAAGCGCCGGGTCCGGGTGTCCCTGCCCGGGGGGTGCAATATCGGCAGCCGCCCGATGGACCTGCACTTTAAAGGCTTAAACAGCCTGGGCGCGGACCTGGACATCCGGAGCGGCTACATCGAGGGCCGGGTTCCCGGACGGCTGCAGGGTGCCAAGGTCTACCTGGACTTTCCCAGCGTAGGGGCGACGGAGAACCTGATGATGGCCGCCGTGCTGGCCGAAGGCCAGACCGTCCTGGAAAACGTGGCCAAGGAGCCGGAGGTGGTCGACCTGGCCAATTTCCTGAACGCCATGGGCGCCAAGATCCGCGGGGCCGGAACCGATATCATCAGGGTTAACGGGGTGCCGGCGCTAGGGAATCCCGTGCGCTACAGCGTCATCCCGGACCGCATCGAGGCCGGAACGTTCATGGTGGCGGCCGCGGCTACCGGCGGGGACGTGACCCTGGAAAGAGTGATCCCGCCCCATCTGGAGCCGCTCAGCGCTAAGCTGCGGGAGGCCAACGTGCGGGTGGAGGAGCGGGAAGACTCTATCCGAGTGTCGACGCCTGCGCCCCTGTTGCCGATCAACATCAAGACCATGCCCTATCCGGGTTTCGCCACCGACCTGCAGTCCCAAATGATGACCCTCCTGTCCACCGTTCCGGGGACCAGCATCATCGTGGAAAACATCTTTGAAAACCGTTTCCAGGTGGCCCAGGAACTGCGGCGAATGGGCGCCCAGATCGAAGTGGAGGGACGGGTGGCCATCATCGAGGGGGTTCCCCGGTTGCAGGGGGCCTCGGTCAGGGCCACCGATTTGCGCGCCGGTGCGGCGTTGGTGATCGCCGGGCTTATGGCCGAAGGCGTCACCGAGGTCCACAACGCCCATTTCGTCGCCCGCGGCTACCGGGACTTTGAAGCCCGGCTGAACAGCCTGGGCGCCGACGTGGAGCGCAAGTGACCCGGATCGAGATCCTGGCCGCGGGAAAACTGAGGGAGCGTTACCAATCACTTCACCTTCGTCATCGGCGCTTAAGATCGGCCGGGGCGAACCCTACCACCTGTGAAATATTGGACCGGCAAAAAAATTCCCCTTTCAAGCAGGAATAATCGAAAACACCACGAAGTCTTTCTGCAGACGATCATAGGCGTGTCTTGTATACAGTTTTGCTGGCCCGTTTGCGATTCGTTATCCAGCCTTTGCTGTCCCCCAGCACCGGATTGGCTCCGCATTGGGGGAGCTGGGTTGGTTTTCCATGTCTTTTGGCCTGAATCCCGGCCCGCGCCGCCATACCATCTGGCTTGAATGCGCTATTTCATCGCCTCCGGGCAAAAAGGCGGGGTTCTGGCAAAGGTTAGCATGGTTCTGGCAAATTGTACTGTTTTCGGGAGGGGGGTGCAGCCAAACCGGATATTGATGTGTTCCTGGGGGCCCAACTCAAGTACTTATCAGAGGGAGGTATTAGTATGGCTTTTGAGCCGAAACGGCCACAAAAGAAGTTAGATTATCAGGAGCTACGCCTTTTCACCGATGAAGAGCTGAAGAACTACACGGAAGAAGAAGAAAAAAATTTTAAGATAAAGCACGACATCCCCGAGCTGGAACAGCTGGAAAGCGGCCCGTGGCCCAGCTTCGTGGCCGACGCCAAGCGGTACGCGCTCCGCAGGCGTAAGCTGGGGCAGGACAACCTCTTGATCAACCAGGACGTGGTCGAGGACCTGCTCGGGCAGGTAGAGCTGTCCTATGTTCACGGTGAGACGCACTGGAAGCACGGCGGCATCGTCGGCGTGATCGGTTACGGCGGCGGTGTCATCGGCCGGTACTCCGACGTGCCGGAACAGTTCCCCGGCGTGGCGCATTTCCACACCATCCGCGTTGCTCAGGTACCCAGCAAGTTTTACGACACGGACTTCCTCCGGGGTCTCTGCGACCTCTGGGAATACCGCGGCAGCGGTCTCCTGAACATGCACGGTTCCACGGGCGACATCATCCTCCTGGGCACCTTCACCGACCAGCTGGAGCCGATCTTCCAGGAGCTGGCCCAGGTGCTGGACGTAGACCTCGGTGGTTCCGGCTCCAACTTGCGGACGCCGGAATGCTGCGTTGGCAAGGCGCGTTGCCAGTACGCCCTGTACGACACCCAGGAAATGTGTTACGAGATGACCATGCACTACCAGGACGAACTGCACCGCCCGGCCTTCCCGTATAAGTTCAAGTTCAAGTTCGACGGTTGCCCGAACGGGTGCGTGGCGTCCATCGCCCGCGCGGACCTGTCCTTCATCGGCACCTGGCGGGACGACATCCGGATCGACCAGGACGCCGTACAGGGCTACATCAACGGCGAATTCCCGCCCGGCGGCGGGTCTCACAAGGGCCGCGACTGGGGCAAGTTCGACATTTACGAGGAAGTCATCAACCGCTGCCCGACCGGCTGCATGTCCCTGGAGGGCGGCAAGCTGGTGATTGACAACGCGAACTGCACCCGGTGCATGCACTGCATCAACACCATGCCGCGGGCGCTGAAGCCCGGCAAAGACACCGGTGTCAGCCTCCTGTTCGGGGCCAAGGCGCCGATCCTGGAAGGCGCGCAGATGTCGGTGCTGGTCATCCCGTTCATGAAGGCGGAGCCGCCGTACGACAACATCAAGGAAATCATCGACAAGACCTTTGAGTGGTGGATGGAAGAGGGTAAGAACCGCGAGCGCCTGGGTGAGACGATCCAGCGCGTGGGCCTGCAGAGATTCTGCGACGTCCTCGGTGTACCGCCGGCGCCGCAGATGGTCAAGGAACCGCGGAGCAACCCGTACATCTTCTGGAAGGAAGAGGACGTGCCCGGCGGCTTCAAGCGGGACATCAACGACTACCGGTCGAGACACGCAAGATAGGAGGTTTTTCGCATGGCGTTAACGAGAGATAAACTTGGCAGGTTCAACCCGGACAACCCCATGGAGAACCGGGTAACGGACATCGGCCCGCGCCATTATTGGCAGTGCTTCCCGCCGGTGATCCAGAAGAACTACGGCAAGTGGGACTACCACGAGATCCTGGAGCCGGGCGTGCTGGTGCACGTATCCGAAACCGGCGACAAGGCCTACACCGTGCGCGTCGGCGGGATGCGGTTCATGACCGTCGAGTACCTGCGGGAAATCTGCGACATCGCGGACAAGTTGGCCGACGGCTATGTTCGCTTCACCACCCGGAATAACATCGAGTTCATCGTCGACAGCCTGGAAAAGGTCGAAGCTTTGAAGGAAGAACTCGGGAAGCACAAGTTCGTTTCCGGCAGCTACAAGTTCCCCATCGGCGGCACGGGCGCGGGCGTGACCAACGTGGTTCATACCCAGGGTTTCATCCACTGCCACACGGCGGCCGTGGACGCCTCCTCCATGGTCAAGGCGATCATGGACGGCGTTTTTGAGCACTTCACCAGCATGGAACTGCCGGCCCAGGTCCGCATTTCCATGGCCTGCTGCCTGAACATGTGCGGCGCGGTGCACTGTTCGGACATCGCGCTCCTGGGCTACCACCGGAAGCCCCCGGCCGTTGACCACGAGGTCCTGGAGAAGATCTGCGAAATCCCGCTGGCCATCGCGTCCTGCCCGACGGCGGCCATTTCTCCCGCCAAGACCGAGGACGGGAAGAAGTCCGTCAAGATCAAGGTGGAGCGCTGCATGTTCTGCGGCAACTGCTACACCATGTGCCCCGCGCTGCCGCTGGCCGACGGCGAGGGCGACTGCGTAGTCCTACTGGCGGGCGGCAAGCTGTCCAACCGGATCAGCCCGCCCAAGTTTTCGAAGGTGGTTATCCCCTACCTGCCGAACAACCATCCGCGGTTCCCGGAAGTCGTGGAGGCGGTTAAGCAGGTGCTCGAGGCCTACGCGAAGGACGCCCGCAAGTACGAGCGCCTCGGGGATTGGGCCGAGCGGATCGGCTGGGAGAAGTTCTTCGAGAAGTGCGGCCTGCCGTTCACCGAGCACCTGATCGACGACTACCGCCTGGCCTACGACACCTACCGGACCAGCACGCAGTTCAAGTACACCGACGCGGCCTGGGCGGTTTCGAAGGCGGCTGAAGGCGAAGAATAACGCCCACTTTAATGAGGGAGATGTTAGCTGATGGAGGAGCTTAAAAAAGCGATTGTGGAATTCTGCGAAAGCGGGAAGACTAAGACCAAGTTCTATTTCAAGGATATTGAGAAGGCCGTGAAGGACAAGGTCCCGGGCGCTAAGACCCTGCAGATCAAGAAGGCTTGTTCGGCGCTGATCAACGAAGGCGTGCTGATTTACTACTCCACCGGCAGCACGACCATGTACGGCCTGAAGGGCAAGGGCATTACGGAAGACCACTAGGGTCCTACGGTTATCCTTGAAAACCAGGCACGAAAGAGGCTGCCGTCCGGATGGAGGGGCAGCCTCTTTGCCTGATTTTTTTGCGGAAAAGAGGGATTAGGATGCGGACGCCGCAGTGTTCCGAGAAATTCATTGCCGAGCAAAAAAGACTTTTGCAAGAAAGGCCCGACTGCGCTACCGCCGCTTACAACCTGGGTGTGGCGGCGTTGCAGCAGGGGAAGCTCGACGAGGCCCGCGAGTACTTCGAAGAGGCGGTCAGCACCGGCAGCCGGATGTTCGAGGCCTGGGCCAACCTGGGATACATCTACTTCAAGCAGGGCGACCTGGAACGGGTGGCCGAAGCCAATAAGCGGGCGGTGGAGATTGAACCGCGGTACGCCCGCGGTTACGCCAACCTGGGCTTCGCCTACTTGCAAATGGCGAAAACCGCGGAGGCCATCGCGGCGCTGGAGAAAGCTATCGAACTAAACCCAGAGATCGTGCAGGCCTGGACCAACCTGGCCAACGCCTACCTGCAGCAGGGAGACGTCGACAAGGCCATCGAGACCGGGGAAAAACTGATCGCCCTCGCGCCGGACTTTTCCCTGGCCCACAACAATCTTGCTTACGCTTACTATGTGAAGCAGGATTTCGCCAAGGCGATCGAGCACGTGGACATCGCCGTCGACCAGGGGTTCGAGGTGCCCCCGGAGTTCCTGAAGAAACTGGAGCCGTATCGTTCAAAGCAAAGTCGTAAAGGGTGAGGGTAATTGTTGAAAGAATTGTTCCACGCGTACGAGGATTTGGCGGCCAGGGCGGACGGAGCGTTTCAAAGAATGGAGCGGGAGTACGGCGACCGCATCAACTGCCGGCTTCACTGTGCGGACTGCTGCCACGCCATCTTCGGCCTGTTTCTGATCGAGTCCGCCTACCTCAAGTACCATTTCGAGCAGCTCGCCGAGGATGAAAGACGGGCGGCGCTTAAAAGAGCGGATAAAGCGGACAGGGACCTGGCGGCGCTGGAAAGAAGCCTGGCGGTGAACCAGGACGACCCGCATGTGCAGGCCTACGCCTTGGCCCGGGAAAAAATCCGGTGCCCGCTCCTGAACGAGCGGGACGAGTGCATCCTTTACCCGGTCCGGCCGATTACCTGCCGGGTTTACGGCATTCCCGCGGTTATCAACGGCCGGGCGTTCGTCTGCGGCCAGGCCGGGTTTCAGCAGGGGGAATCGTACCCCGCCTTTGACCTGGATGCCGTCTACCGGGACCTTTACCAGTTATCGAAAGAACTTTTGAAAAGCGCGCGCCAGGCGGATATGGACAGGGCGTCCTTACTGGTATCTGTTTCCAAGTCCATCAGGTCGCCCCTGGAGGACCTGATCAAATTCCCCGCATGCCTTCCAGGGCTTCCCCCGCCACCTGGCCGACGGTCTTCCTGACAATCCGGCCCTCTTCGTACAGCTCGATTTCCCCGTTTTGACCGGCGATCCCGCTTAACTGATCGCCGATATAGGCGAGATTTTGTTTTGCTTCGGAGGCGACCAGAATACCCAGAACCCACGCAGCGTAACCTCTGGTCCGGGGATCGGCATCCTGCAGGCAGGCAAGCAGGCGGGGAGTGACCCGGACAACTAAGTCTGGCCGCGCCTGGGCGATCCTGCCCAGGGCCCTCAAAACCTGCGGCCGAAGCGCCGCGTCGTTCATCAGGTGGAACAGCGCGGCGATATAACCGGCAAAGCGGGTGGGCGCATTCCTGATGATTTCTCCGATCGCGTCGATGGCCCCCCAGTGGGAAGCGGCGGAGTACGTGAAAGAAGTGGCCAGCCCCTGGAGCAGGTTGGCCACCGCCGCGGGCTCCCTTTGGGCGACGACTGCGCACACCCGGCCCAGGAACTCCGCGGTCCGGAAGCGCAGTAGCGTGTCTGGTGTGCATAACAGGCGCTCCAGGTGCCGGATTATTTTCTTGTCCTGCCGGGCGGCCTGCAGAAGCGGGTCGATCCGATTTTGCGCCACCAATTCCGCCACCCGTTTTTTCGCCAGCGGCGCTCCAAGCGTCGCGCGGGGTTCCGGTGCGGGTGCGGCCGGCACCGCCCGCGCCAGCTTTTCCCGGACCCCTTCGAGGGTGACTTCTTGAATATCCCGGTGCAGCCGGACGAAAAACAGGGCGCCTGCGACCCGCCGGCCCTCGTATGTGCCGTCCGGGATGACGTAGTGGGTCTCGCCGTCATATTGTTCCACCAGGCTGGTCAGGTAGTCCTCTTCGGGCAGCAGGCTCCACGCCAGATCCCAGTCCATGTCGCAGGCAAAGACCAGCGCCTCCACGAAAGCCGCACCCAGGTTGTGGCCGGTGGCGTCGTACGCGTACACGGCGCCGCAGGCACAGGACCCGACCGGCATTCCCAGCGGCCGATGCGTCGCGAGTTCCCGCGGCTTTTCGACGGGCAGACCGCAAAAGGGACAGGCGACGTCCTTAGGCACTTGCTTACGCATGCTTAAGGCTCCTTTAGCGGTTTTATCTAGTCGGGCCTGGTATTTCAATGGTCGCGCAGGTATTCCCCGGACCGCACGACTTGGTGGTTATTGTCGGTTTCTTCTTGCCGCCTTTCCCGGCGCCCATCACGTGGTTGGTCCGGCTGATGACGCGCTCTAAGGATTCCGCGCCGCATTTGGGACAGATCATTTCCATTTTCTCGCCGGCGTTGCGAAACAGTTTTTCGAAAAGGTTGCCGCACTCCAGGCAGCGAAATTCAAATATGGGCATGATTCCCCTCCCCTGCAAGGAAACACTGGCGAAAAAGCTTGCCCGGCGTTGTCGGAAGCCATCGGACATAGGATATCAGCATGACTGGTGCCTGTCAAACAGGACATCCCAGCCGGGTGGGCCCTTTAGGCCTTCGACAAGCATCGCGCAGCAGCGGCGAAACGGCGGGGTTTCACCGGCTTCGGGGTGGGCCGCCGGTGCCGTTAAGTCAGGCGGGGCGCGGTTTGCGGGAATTATTGTTTTTACAAAAAAGTTGTTACCGGTGAGCAGGAATATGACTGGAGGTAACGAATACAGGGAATAAGGCTGTCTTTGGCTGGATGACCGGTGCTTAACCGGCTAGCTGGCTAATAAAATCTAAAATATTCGATTAAGTAAGGGGGGTCAGGGTTAATGTTCGTTGTGACCGTGAACGGGGATGTCTGTGACGGCTGCGGGGAATGTACGGAGTCCTGCCCGTCAGAAACCCTGAAGCTGGTCGATGGCAAGGCACAGGTGGTCAACGACGAGTGTATGGGCTGCGAGACCTGCGTTACCATTTGCCCGACCGGCGCGGTAACGCTGGAAGAGCAGTAAGCGCTTCGGCAGATGTCGGACGAAAAACAATCAGAAGCCGCACCTGCTTTGGTGGTTGTAGGAATTCCAAACCATATGGTGGGGTGCAGTTTCGGCTCTGCGGAGGACCGGGGGGTGAAAACAAGGGAATTTAAGCCTACCTGCACGGCTTTGGGAGGAGGCTTTATCTCCCGTCTTGAGTTCTGCCAGCCGGATGTGTAGTGCGAAGTAACGTTTCACCGGCCAACGACCGCAGCACCTGTTGAGGATGCCACAAATTATTGGGTTTGGCGGCGATAAATGCGGGTCGATAAATGCGGATAGTGTGCCTGATAGACCCCGGAGGGCCGAAAGCCGACCCTCCGCAGGCTATTTTCCCGGAGGAGGTGTTAGGAGTGGATTTAATCATTGGTCAGGTTCTACCTTACCTCGCGGTGGTAGTGTTTATCGGCGGCGTGACTTGGCGAATCTGGCGCTGGATGATCCCGCGAATCGTGCACAACATCGCGTTGTCGCCGTTTCCCGGGTCTTGGTCCGCGGCGATTGTCTGGATGCTGTGGCAGCTGGCGACCTTCTGGAACCTGCTGAAGTTTGACCGGTCGCTCTGGCTCGGGGCGTGGTTTATGCACATTCCCCTGTTCCTGATGCTGGGTGGACACATAACCGCTTTCTATACGCTGGGCTTGCAGTTCCATCTTGCGGCACCCGGAATCATTACCCCGAAGCTGAGCTTGAACATGTCGGACTGGATCGGCACCGTTTTGGGCATCATCTTCCTGCTGGCCCTCGTGTACCTGCTGGGCCGACGCTTGGTCAACGAGCAGACGCGGGCCATTTCCTCCGCGAGTGATTACGTGCACCTGTTGCTCCTGATCGCCATTGCCGTGCTGGGCAACCTCATGCGTCTATTCCCCGAGTACCATTTGGGTTATGCCCCGGTGCGGGAGTATCTGGCGGGGCTGTTCCTGTTTAATCCGCAACCGCTGCCGGAGCACGCGATATTCATTACGAAGTATACCCTGGTTATGGTCCTGATGATTATCTTCCCGTTCAGCAAGCTGATGCATTCCTTCGGCTTTTTCTGGGAACGGTGGATTGTCAACCGACCGTTTGCTGAGCCGGCCCGCGGACTGCCGGGTGCCAGGTTGCAGCTGCGCAAATAGCCGCTTTTGGAAAGGGGGTGTTCCTTAAGTGAGTGAAGTAACTGGGCTGAGACAGCCGAAAAGGGCTTCCGTAGACCTGTTTAGAAAACTGGGCGTGGAGCCCGTACCCGACAACGAGAAGGTGCAGATGGCCATCCGGCACATTGACGAGTTTCGTTTCAAGGTGCGTTCCTTTGTGATGGCTATGGAATCTTGCGTTAAGTGCGGCGCGTGCGCCGAGAACTGCCATACCTACCTGGGTACGCGCGATCCGAACAACATCCCGGCCGGGCGCGTGGACCTGATCCGCAAAGCTTACAAGCGCTACTTCACCGTGCAGGGGCAGCTGTTCCCCGGCCTGGTGGGGGCCCAGGATCTGGACCTGGAAACCATTGAGAAGTGGTACAGCTACTTCTACCAGTGCTCCGAATGCCGGCGTTGCGCGCACGTGTGCCCCTTCGGCCTGGACACCGCCGAGGTAACCATGATCGGCCGGCAGATCCTGTTCTGGCTGGGTATCGGACCCCAGCTTCACACCGCCACCGCGGGTGCCATCCTCCGGACCGGCAACCACATGGGGTTGACCAAGGCGGGGATCATTGACACGCTCGAGTTTCTGGCGGAAGAGATCGAAGAAGACTATGAGGGCCTGAAAGTGGAATTCCCGGTCGACAAGCCGGATTCCGACATTCTCTACATCCCGTCCTCGGCCGACTTCATGCTGAACGCGAACACGCTGAAGGGCGCGGCTATGTTCTTCAAGTACGTCGGTGCTAACTGGACCATCTCCAGCGAGATCACCGAGGCCGGCAACTTCGGCTACCTGATGGACCAGAACCGCATCCAGCGGGAGATGGTGACCAGGCTGATGGAGCAAGCCACCAAGCTGGGTGCCAAGAAGATTGTCTGGGGCGAGTGCGGCCACGGCTGGCGCGCGGCCAAGATGTACGTCTCGACCGTGTCGGACCTGCCGGCTTCCAGGCGTATCCCGATCACCCACATTCACGACGAGATCGAGGCCTACATCAAGGCGGGGCTGCTTGAGCTTGATCCCAAGCGGAACGACCGGAAGGTCACCCTGCATGATCCGTGCAACTACGCCCGCGCCTGCGGCCATGCCGACAACATGCGGGTGATCATGAACGCCGTGGTTCCCAAGGGGGCCTTCGTGGAAATGAAGCCGAACCGCGAAGCCAACTTTTGCTGTGGTGGCGGCTCGGGGATTTTGTTTGACGACCCCGATATGTACCAGTTCCGGATCCAGGCCTCCAACAAGAAGGCCGAGCAGGTGCGCGAAACCGAAGCGGACACCCTCTGTGCGCCCTGTTCGATCTGCAAAGCCCAACTCTACCCCATGGTTAAGGAACATAAGCTCCCGGTGGAGGTAGTCGGGCTGGTTGACCTGGTGGGCCACGCGCTGGTGTTTCGTGACTAGCGGCGTTATGTTATAATTAGCTTACAAGCCGCTGGTCAGTCGGTGGCAAAACTTAAAAGCGTAATCGATACTCTAATTTCTAAGGGGGAGTTTGGACAATGCCGTTTGTCGAGATTGAAGGCAAACAGATCGAAGTCGACGAGGACGGTTTCATGGTCGACCCCGCGCAGTGGTGGCCGGGGTGGGCCCACTACGTGGCCAAGCAGGAGGGCATTCCGGAACTCACCGAGCGGCACTGGCATGTAATCGAGTTCCTGAAAGATTACTACGCTAAAACCGGTATCGCCCCGATGATCCGCAAACTCTGCAAAGAGAGCGGCATCCCGCTGAAGGAAATGTACGAGCTGTTTCCAACGGGCCCGGCGAAGGGCGCCTGCAAATGTGCCGGCTTGCCGAAGCCGACCGGCTGCGTGTAACCGGCGGCAATTTTACAAACGCTTAACCCGGGGGCTTACCCCGGGTTAAGCGTTTCTGCGCGAGGAGGTTCCCTGTGCTAGCAGAGAGACCGCGGGTGGTGATCGCTGCACCCCAGGGGCGGTCGGGGAAGACCACGGTCACGGCGGCGCTTGTTGCCGCGCTCCGCCAGCGGGGGCTGACGGTGCAGCCCTTCAAGAAAGGTCCCGATTTCATCGACCCGAGCTGGCTTACCACGGTGGCCGGCCGGCGTTGCCGTAACCTTGACCGTTTTCTTATGGACGAGGCTACCCTATCCGCGTCCTTCGTGCGGGCGACGGCCGGTGCCGATATCGGCGTGGTGGAGGGGGCGATGGGCCTTTTTGACGGGGTAGACGTGGAGGGCAGCGGCAGTACCGCCGAGATCGCCCGGGTGCTGGAGGCCCCGGTCATTCTGGTGGTCAATGCCATCCGGATGACTCGGAGCGCCGCCGCCGTGGTGCTGGGGTGCCAGGCGCTGGACCCGCGGATACGCCTGGCGGGCGTGATCTTCAACAACGTGGCGCGCAAACGGCACCGGGACATGCTCGCGGCGTCGGTGGAGCGATACTGCCGCATCCCGGTACTGGGCGCGGTTCCGAAGCGCAGGGATTACGAAGTGCCCGGCCGGCACCTGGGACTGGTGCCGGCCGGGGAGGACGAAAGCCTGCACCGGGCCATCGACGCCTGGACGGCCGGGGCCGAAGCCTACCTGGACGTGGATGCCATCCTGGAAATCGCACGCGCCGCGCCGCCTTTGCCCGTGCCGCCGCCGCAACCGGTGTCCGGGGTTCTGGCCGGCGACCGGCCGGTGATCGGCGTAATCCGGGACCGGGCCTTCAGCTTTTATTACCCCGAGAACTTGGAGGCCCTGGAGCTGGCCGGTGCCAGGCTGGTGTACCTCAGTGCCCTAGACGACACGCTTCCTGACGTGGACGGGCTGTACATCGGCGGCGGTTTCCCGGAGGTTTTCGCTGCCGACCTGGAAGCCAACGAATCCTTGCGGAACGACATCCGGGAGCGGGTGGAGGCCGGGCTGCCGGTTTACGCCGAGTGCGGCGGGTTGATGTACCTGGGGCGCAGGCTTTCCTGGAAAGGCCGGAGTTACGCCATGACCGGGGCGATGCCCTTCGAGGTAGACCTGGACGAACGGCCCCGGGGACACGGCTACATGATCGTGGAGGTGACCGGGGACAACCCGTTCTTTACACGCGGTACCACGCTCAGGGGCCACGAATTCCATCATTCCCGGGTGCATAATCTGAACCAGGACGATGCCAAACTTGTGTTTCGGGTCCGGAAGGGGTACGGCGTGAACGGTGAGCGGGATGGGATTGTGTACCGAAACGCGTTCGCGGCCTACTGCCACATCCACGCGCTTTCCGTTCCCGAGTGGGCGCCCAACTTCACCCTCCGGGCCGCGGCTTACAGATTTCAGAAAAACAAAGGGGGTTCCTATAAGTGAGTGCGGCTCTAATTTACATTACGGCTCCGGACTTTGCGGAAGCGGAGCGGCTGGCCAGGGAACTGGTGGAAAAAAGACTTGCGGCCTGCGCCAATATCGTGCCCCGGATTGTCTCCACTTACTGGTGGGAAGGCCGGGTCTGCGAGGACGAGGAAGCCTTGATCATCGTCAAGACCGCCCGGAAGCTGGTCGGAGACGTGATCGAGGTGGTCAAGAAAACCCACGCCTACGAGGTGCCGGCCGTCCTGGCCCTTGAGGTATCAGACGGGAACGCGGAGTTCATCAGCTGGCTACACGGCGAAGTCCGAAAAAAATGATTGTCAATGTCCTGCATTCCTGGGAACTCAGCCCGGCCGGGGCGCGGGAGGTTCAGCGGCGGCTGGCCGAACGGCTCCGGCTTCGGGTTCCCGACGGCATGCGCATCGTCAGTGTGTGCGGCGCCGACGTTTCGTTCGCTAGAACCGAAAACCGGGTTTATGCGGCCGCCGTGGTGCTGTCTTTCCCGAAATTGACCGTAGAGGAGGTGGCTACCGCGGTATGCCCGGCCGCCTTTCCCTACGTACCGGGCCTCTTATCCTTTCGCGAAGGCCCGGCGCTCTTGGAGGCGCTGGAGCGCCTGACCGCTTCCCCGGACGTCATCCTGTTCGACGGCCAGGGTCTGGCCCACCCTCGGGGTCTAGGAATCGCCGGCCACCTGGGCCTGTTCCTGCAACGACCGACCATCGGAGTGGCCAAGAAGCCGCTGGTCGGGGAGTACCTCCCACCCGGTCCCGAACCCGGGGATACCTCGCCGCTGGTGCACAAACACCACCAGGTCGGCACGGTGCTCCGAACCAGGCGGGGGGTAAAGCCGGTTTTTGTTTCGCCCGGGCACCTGATGGACTTTGATACCGCCACCCGGATCACGTTCGCCTGCTGCCGGGGTTACCGCCTGCCCGAACCTACCCGCCGGGCCCACATCCTGTCCAACCGCCTCCGCCGCGGCGAACCTTTCGCCCGCCACCCAAACCGTCCTGATTAATTTGACCGGATCTGCACACAATAGCATAAATCAACTAGGGTGAAGGGGTGCCGGCTCTTGAGGTTTTCACGCGTGCGTAACGAGCGCCTCGTTTTTGCCGCGGTGGTCATAGCCGTGCTCCTGCTGGGCTTGGTTGCCGTCTGGTTCATCGGGGGTTGGTACCAGTATCCGCCGGTGATCGAGCGGTGGGGTGAACCGTTTAGGCCCACGCCTCCGAAGTCCCCGCCGGATGCTGACCTGGTAACGGTCGGGTCGGCGGCAGGCGCGATCGTTCGGGATAGCGACGTTCACCTGCTGGCCCGGCTCATTCAGGCTGAGGCGGCCAATGAGCCGTATCACGGCAAGGTGGCCGTGGGCGCCGTGGTCTTGAACCGGGTGCGGCACGCCTCGTTTCCCAACACCATTTCCGGGGTGATCTTTCAGCCCCGGGCGTTTCAGCCGGTGGCCAACGGCCGCATCTGGCGGCCGGCGCAGCCGGACTCGTACCGGGCGGCCCGGGACGCCCTGGCCGGCTGGGATCCCAGCCACGGCGCCCTTTACTTCTGGAACCCGGCTAAGGCCACCAGTCCCTGGGTTTGGACCCGGAACATTATTACCCGGATTGGCCGGCACGTATTTGCCCGTTAAGCCAAGCGTTGGGCCGGCCGGGAAGACGGCGATGGGGAGGAACGACATGCGACGTCCTATACTGGTTGCGCTGGTGGCGGCCTTGGCGGTGGTTTCAGCCTGGGGCCTGGAACAACGAAACGCACGCGTGCACCTGGAAAACCTATTGAACAGCGAATATCAGCGTTCGTTTTACAATACGCTCGCCCAGGTGCAGAGCCTGGAGGTACTGCTGGGCAAGGTGCTGGTCGGCGGCGGGGGAGCCGAGGACGCCGACCTCCTGGCCCGGACCTGGCAGGAAGCCGCGCTGGCCCAGCGTGACCTGACCCAACTACCCGTCCAGCCGGAAATCCTGGCCCGCACCAGCAAGTTTCTCAACCAGACGGCGGAGTTCACGAACCTGCTGTTGCGGCAGGTGTCGACGGGCCGGCCGCTGACGGACGAGCAGTGGGAGACCCTGCGGCAGTTGCAGCAACAGGCCGGCCGGCTGAATACCCAGCTTCGGGTGGTGGAGCGCAACGTGGAGGCCGACGGCGTCCGGCCCTGGGAATTGGGCCGGGAACTGCGGGTCCGGCGCGGGGCCCTGGGAGCGTTACCGCCGCGCCCGGTGGACAACGAACTGGAACAGTTGAACCGGGAGGTGGAGCGGTTCCCCACCCTGGTTTACGACGGGGCTTTTTCCGACCAGTTGGACCGCCGGGTGCCGCGTGCCGCCTCCGGCCCGCCCATTACGGCTGCGGAGGCCCGGAAGCGGGCCCTGGCCGCCGTGGACCTGCCCGACCGGGAACTGACGGCCCGGGTGATTGCTACCACCAGGGGCCGGATACCGTCCTACCGGGTAAAGATCAATGACCGGCGCGCCCGGGGGACTGAGGCGCCGATCCTGGTGGACGTCGCCCGCCGAGGGGGCGAAGTGGTGTGGATGCTGGATACCGGCACTCCCGGCCCGCCGAAGCTCTCCATCGGTGAGGCCCGCAAGAAGGCCGAGCGCTATCTTGAAAAACGGGGGCGGGGCGACGTGGAGGTGGTGTCATCGGAACGGCAGGCCGGGGGCACGGTGACCTTCAACTGCGTGCCGCGGCAAAACGGGGTCCTGCTGTACACCGACGTGGTGAAGGTTACGGTGGCGCTGGAAGACGGACGCGTCACCGGGCTGAACGCGGCAGACTACGTGATGTCCCACCATGCGCGGGAACTGCCCCCGCCAGCACTCAACGCCGAGGAGGCCGCCCGCGGATTGAATCCCCGGTTCCGAATCGAAAACGCCAGGCTGGCGTTGATTCCGACCGAGAGCGGGGGCGAGGTCCTGGCCTGGCAGCTTCGGGGCGAGGTGGCCGGCAACACCTACCTGGTATTTGTGAACGCGCAGAACGGCAACCGCGAAAAAATCTTGCAGGTGGTCGAAACTCCGGAAGGCACTCTAACCATTTAGGCCCCTTGTGAAGTATAATCCTCGATAATCAGAATCAGCTATGGGGAAAGCGCAGGAGCGTGGTCAAGGACCACTTTAGTATAACCCTCTACAATCAGAACCAGCTAGCGCTTCTGGAACAGCAGGATATACTCGTGCTTGAATACGTAGAACCCGCCCGCCAGCGCTCGGTAGCGCCAGAGTTCCTTCTGGTGGCGTTTGCCGCGGGTTTCCTCGAAGTTCTTGACGATAATACTCTTTAGCAGGTAACCGCGGGCGCGCACCCGCTCCAGACAGTAAAACCCCAGTGGAATCCATTCCCCCCGGGAGTACCGGTCGCCGATCACCACCGCCAGGAACCGCCCCGGTTCCAATACCCGGTTCGTGTTTTCCAACACCCGGCCGAAAAGCTCCAGAAAGCTCTCCACGTCCGGGGCGTTGCACAGGTTTCGGGGATCGTCGTCAAATTGGATGATGTTGTGGTAAGGCGGGTGCAGCAGGGCCAGCTGCACTTGATCGACGCCTAGTTCTTTCACGGCGGCGGCGAAGTCGAAATCGACGCTGTCCCCGGTGAACACCCTGGTGGTCACCCCGTGGGGGTTGTCCTCTTGGGTCACCAGTTCCTTGGCCCGCGCGGCCGTCTGCGGATTCAGTTCCACTCCGATTCCGTGCCGTCCCAGTCGCCGGCATTCGATCAGCGTGGTGCCGCTGCCCAGAAACGGGTCGAGCACCCAGTCCCCCTGCCTGGTGTAGCGCAGCAGCAGTTGGCGGGGGATCTGGGGGACAAAGTTGCCCCAGTACCAGCCCAGGTGTGCTCCCGAGGTGTCGCGCCGGTTGACCAGCCACAGGCTGTCGGTGATAATCTCGTCGTACTCCTTCCAGCGGCACAGGTTGATATCATTGACGCCCGTGGTTTTGGGCTTGGAGGCCCCGGCGCGCAACCGCCTCAGGTAGTAACGCGCCCGTTTCAGGGTGTACACCGCGCCGATCCGGGCGATCTCGGCCTGGAGCACGTCGGTGCGCAAGCACACCTCCGTGCCCGGGCCGTTGACCGCGAAGAGCTGCGGCAAGTCGCCAGGCGGGCGGCTCAAGGCCCGGTCCAGGACGGCCAGCCGGGTGCGGACCTCATCCAGGCTGTCCGCCTCTAGGGTTTCCTCCAGGAACCCGAGGTAAGCCTCCCGGTTTAGCTGTACCATGGGCGGTTTCAAATCCGCTCCAAACCTCCTTAAGCGCGTGGGCAAAATTGGCACTACCATAAACATTATAGTTTTTAGGCGTATTTCCCTGCTTTTAGCAAAGAAAGCCGCGTGGGTATCCAAGCCCCCTTGACAAAACATCACCCAGGTGCTAGTTTCATAAGCACAGCGCAATCTAATACCGTACAGGCTGTGAAGGGAAGAAGGGGGTCTTGAAGCCTCGCTCAGCGAGCCGGGGTTTGGTGTGAGCCCGGTCGGGGAAAGGCGCCCAGGCCGTCCCGGAGCCGGTTGCGATCGCGGCTTTACCCGCGTAAGCACCTCCGGTTCCCGCCGTTACCGGGAAGAGTGGGCCGGTACACGACCGGCCAATTAGGGTGGTACCGCGAGACCGGCGCTCTCGTCCTTAAGCGAGGGCGCCTTTTTCCTTGTCGTAACACCTGGTTTTCACTAGGCGGTGACCGAAGCCCGGGATGGGCCGTCCATCTACCTGAACGTTTCGGAATTTAAGCTTGCAAGGGGGAAGTGACGTGGAGAAAAGCGCGGACAAAAGCATGGAGATCCTTGAGTTGCTGGCGAAAAATTCGCGCCTGACGACCGACCAGATCGCCACCATGTTGGAGCTGCCGGAGGCCGAGGTTGAGCGGACCATCGCGGAGCTGGAAGCCAACGGTACCATTTTGAGCTACCGGACCCTGGTCAACTGGGACCGGGTAGACAAGGAACGGGTGCTGGCCTTTATCGAGGTGCAGGTTACTCCCCAGCGCGAAGTCGGCTTTGAGGCCATCGCCGAGCGGGTCGGCCGTTACCCGGAGGTCAAGGACCTGTATTTGATGTCCGGCGCCTTTGACCTGGCGGTGCTGGTTGAGGGCCGCAGCATGAAAGATGTGGCCAACTTCGTGGCCACCAAGCTGGCCCCGCTGGACGGCGTCAAGGGCACCTCTACGCACTTCGTACTGCAGACGTTCAAAGAGGAAGGGGTCATCCTCAGCGACGGGGAGAAGAACCGGAGGCTGGTGGTTTCGCCGTGAGCGCCAGCGGTTGGACCGCCAAGCTGAACCCCACGGTTCGGGCGCTCAAACCCTCCGGAATTCGCCGTTTTTTTGACCTGGCGGCCGAGACGAAGGGCATCATCTCCCTCGGGGTCGGGGAGCCCGACTTTGTTACGCCCTGGCACGTGCGGGAGGCGAGCATTTTCGCCCTGGAACAGGGCTACACCAACTACACGCCCAACAGCGGGATCCCCGAGTTGCGGCGGGAAATCGCCCGCTACACCGCGGAGTTTCTGGGTCTGGAATACAAGCCGGAATCCGAGATCCTGGTCAGCGTCGGGGTCAGCGAGGCCCTGGACCTGGCTCTGCGCGCCGTGGTCGCGCCCGGCGACGAGGTGCTGATCCCGGAGCCGTGCTACGTTTCCTATCTGCCCTGCACCGTGCTGGCCGGCGGGGTGCCGGTCACGGTGTCCACCGGAATTGAACAGGGTTTTCGGGTTCGCGCCGCGGACCTGGAACGGGTGATTACGCCCCGGACGAAGGTGCTTCTCCTGTGCTATCCCAACAACCCGACGGGCGCGGTCATGCCGCGGGAGGAACTGCGGGCGATCGCCGAGGTGTGCGCCGCCCACGACCTGATCGTGATCGCCGACGAGATCTACGCCCAACTGACCTACGAGGGAGAACATACCTGTTTCGCCGCCCAGCCCGGCATGCGGGACCGGACCATCCTGCTCCAGGGGTTCTCGAAGGCTTTTGCCATGACTGGTTGGCGGATCGGCTACGCCCTGGGCAACGCCGACTTCATCGGGGCCATGACCAAGATCCACCAGTATACCATGCTCTGCGCGCCGGTGATCGCCCAGATGGCCGCGCTCGAGGCCTTGAGAAACGGTCGGGAGGAGATGCGGCGCATGGTGCGGGCCTTTTCCTACCGGCGCCGGCTGGTGGTCAAGGCCTTCGCCGACATGGGGCTGCCGTGTTTTGCCCCCGGCGGCGCCTTCTACGCTTTTCCGGACATCCGGAGCACCGGGCTTTCCTCGGAAGAGTTCACCGAGCGCCTGATCAGGGAGGAAAAGGTGGCCGTAGTCCCCGGCAACGCCTTCGGCGACTGTGGGGAGGGGTTTATCCGGTGTTCCTACGCCGCTTCGGTCGAGGAGCTGAACGAGGCGTTCAAGCGGATGCGCCGCTTCGTGGAACGCTGCCGGGTCGAAAACAAAAATAAAGCCCGCGGGTTTGCTTGACAGCGGACGGACCGAAGTATTAAGCTAGTCTAGTGGATTTAAGCGACGGAAAACGGACCACGGCCTAGGTTCAGGTTCACGGAGGTCGACGATGGCTTATTTGCTGGCTGGACTGCGGGCGGGTATCGAACGGGCGCTGCGGGCGGCGGCCGAGGCGGCCCGCCCGGAACTTGGTCTGGACGCCGATACCCCCATTCCCGACTTCACGGTTGAGGTGCCTCGGGAGAAGAACCACGGCGATTTCGCCACCAACCTGGCGCTCCTGCTCACCAAGCCGGCCCGGCGCCCCCCGCGCCAGATTGCGGACACCCTGCTTTCCCATCTAAAACCACCGGAAATACAGGTGCGGAAGATCGAGATCGCGGGTCCGGGCTTTATCAATTTTCATCTCGATCCGGACTGGCTGCACGGGGTGCTGCCAGAAATCGAGGCGTGGGGCGGGAACTACGGCCGGCGGACCCTGGGGGGAAGGCGCCGGGTCCAGGTGGAGTTTGTGAGCGCCAACCCGACGGGGCTTCTGCATATGGGAAACGCCAGGGGGGCGGCTCTGGGGGACAGCATCGCCGCCCTCTTGGCGTTTGTGGGTTTTGACGTTGCCCGGGAGTTCTACGTGAACGACGCCGGGCACCAGGTGGAGAACCTGGCTCTGTCCTTGGAAGCCCGTTACTTCCAGGCGCTGGGCCAGGACTGGCCCGTACCCGAGGACGGTTACCACGGGGCGGACTTGGTCGACACCGCCGCCCGGTTCGTGGCCCGGCACGGCGACCGTTACGCGGCGGCCGACGCCGGGGAGCGCCGCGCGGCGCTGTTGTGCTTCGCCCTGGACGAGAAACTGGCGGCCATGCGTGCTTCCCTGGAGAACTTCGGGGTCCGCTACGACGTTTGGTTCTCGGAGCAATCCCTTCACAACCGGGGGGCGGTCCGGGAAACCCTGGAACTCCTGCGGCGGCGCGGCCACCTGTACGAGAAGGACGGTGCCCTGTGGTTCCGGGCCAGCGCCTTCGGCGGCGAAAAGGACGAGGTGCTGGTGCGCGCCAACGGTGTCCCCACCTACTTTGCGGCCGACATCGCCTACCACAAGGACAAGTTCGACCGCGGTTTTGAATGGGTGATCAATGTCTGGGGCGCCGACCACCACGGTCACGTGGCCCGGATGAAGGGTTCGCTGGCGGCCTTAGGTTACGACCCAGACGCCCTGGACGTGGTGCTTATGCAGCTGGTGCGGCTGTACCGCGGCGGGGAAATCGTCCGGATGTCCAAGCGCACCGGGCAGTACGTCACCCTGGACGAATTGCTGGCGGAGGTCGGTCGGGACGCGGCCCGGTATTTCTTCGTGACCCGCAGCGCTGACAGCCACCTGGATTTTGACCTGGATCTGGCCAAGAGCCGGACCAACGAAAACCCGGTGTACTACATCCAATACGCGCACGCCCGGATTTGCAGCATTTTTCGGCAGCTGGCCGAGCGCGAACGCCAAGCCCCCTGGAACGGCACTCCGAACGTCGCCCTCCTGAAAGAGGAGACTGAGCGGGCGCTTATACGGCGGCTGGCCGATTTTCCGGAGGAGGTGGCCCGGGCCGCCATCGACCTGGCGCCGCACCGGATCGCGCACTACGCCCACGACGTAGCCGGGCTGTTCCACAGCTTCTACAACGCCCACCGCATCCTGGGCGCCGGGGAGGGGTTGGAGGAAGCCCGGTTGCTGTTGGCAAAATGCACGCGGGTCGTGTTGAGAAACGCTTTAAACCTGCTGGGCGTCTCCGCGCCCGAGCGAATGTGACTTGGGACGAATAGCGGGAGGAGGACATGGCTAAGTACATTTTCGTAACCGGAGGCGTAGTTTCTTCGCTGGGGAAGGGGATCACGGCGGCCTCCCTCGGCCGGCTGCTGAAAAGCCGCGGACTGGAAGTGGCGATAATGAAATTGGATCCTTACCTGAACGTTGATCCGGGTACCATGAGTCCCTTTCAGCACGGGGAGGTGTTCGTCACCGACGACGGGGCGGAAACTGACCTGGACCTGGGCCACTACGAGCGGTTTACTGACCGCAGCCTGTCCCAGTTGAGCAACGTTACCACGGGCGCCATTTATTCCTCCGTGATCCGCAAGGAACGTAAGGGCGAATTCCTGGGGGGTACCGTCCAGGTCATCCCCCACATCACCAACGAGATCAAGAGCCGGGTGCTCCAGGTGGGCGAGGTGACCGGGGCCGACGTGGTGATCGCCGAAATCGGGGGCACCGTGGGCGACATCGAGTCTCAGCCCTTCCTGGAGGCTATTCGGCAGCTTAAAAGCGACCTCGGGCGGGGGAACACCCTGTACGTCCACGTCACCCTGCTACCCTATCTGCGGGCAGCTAACGAGCTGAAAACCAAGCCGACCCAGCACAGCGTGAAGGAGCTGCGCGGGATCGGCATCCAGCCCGACGTCCTGATCTGTCGGACCGAGAAACCCATTCCCACGGACCTGAAGAAAAAGCTGGCGCTCTTCTGCGATACCGAGGAGCGGGCGGTGATCGAAGCCCGGGACGTGCCGTTCATCTACGAGGTGCCGGTGATGCTGGAACGAGAGGGGCTGGGCGAGTTCGTGGTCGAGCGGTTGGAACTGGAATGCGGGCCGCCCGACCTGTCCGAGTGGGAGGCGATGCTGGAACGGCTGCGCAATCCGGAAGGCCGGGTCACCATCGCTCTGGTCGGCAAGTACGTGTCCCTGCCGGACGCTTACATGAGCGTGGCCGAGGCCCTGGGCCACGGCGGGATCGCCAACGGCGTCGCCGTCGACCTGCGGCTGGTAAACGCGGAAGACCTGGAGAACACACCGGTGGACGAAGTCCTGCGCGCGGCCGACGGTATCCTGGTGCCCGGTGGTTTCGGCGACCGGGGTATCGAGGGAAAAATCCGGGCGATCCGTTACGCCCGGGAGAACCACATTCCCTATCTGGGGATCTGTCTGGGAATGCAGTTGGCCGTGGTGGAATTCGCCCGCACGGTGCTGGGCTGGACCTCGGCCAACAGCTCCGAGTTCGATCCCGTAACGCCCTACCCGGTCATCGACCTACTGCCCGAACAAAAGGAAGTCGAGGACAAAGGCGGCACCATGCGCCTGGGCAGCTATCCCTGCCGGATCGTGACTACCAGTTCCCTGGTCTACCGGGCGTACGGCCGGGAGGAGGTTCGGGAGCGTCACCGGCACCGCTACGAGTTCAACGACCGGTTCCGCGCCGAATTGGCCCGGGCGGGGATGGTCTTCAGCGGCATTTACCCCGGCAAGGAGTTGGTGGAGATCATCGAACTCCGTGACCACCCGTGGTTTGTGGCTACCCAGTTCCACCCGGAATTTTTGTCGCGTCCCAACCGGCCGCATCCACTGTTTCGCGACTTCATCGCCGCGGCCCGGCGCTTGCGCAACGGGAAAGGAAGATGAGCGCGGAGGCGGGCTTAAGCAAAAGGTGAGCTGGGGCAGGTTAACGGCGCAGCACCGGACATAAACTAAACCATGGGGGAAGATATGGAATGCGGCGGAAAATTCTGGCCGGCGGGATCCTGGCCGCCATCGTTTTATCCCTGGTGTTGGTGGCCGTGCTGGGCGGGCGTCAGGGGCCTGGCCCTTACGGAACTGGGGCCGCGCCCGGAGGCCAGATCGGCGTGATCCACATCGAAGGCGTGATTGTAGGGGGTAGGAATCCCAGCGTCTTTAGCGGCGGCGGGGCCGAGGATATCGCCGCCCGGATCCGCGAGGCCGCCGACGCGCCGCACATCCGGGCGGTGGTGCTGCGGCTGAACAGCCCCGGTGGTTCGGCGGCTGCTTCCCAGGAGATCAGCGAAGCGGTGCTCTACTTGCGCGAGTCCGGCAAACGGGTGGTGGCGTCTATGGGCGACGTTTCCGCCTCGGGTGCCTACTGGATCGCCGCCCACGCCGACCACATTGTGGCCAACCCAGCCACGATCACCGGCAGTATCGGGGTGATCATCCAGACGTACCAGCTGACCGGTTTGTACCGGATACTCGGGATCGAGACGGAGACTTACAAGAGCGGGCCGCTCAAGGACATGGGGGCGCCCGACCGGGAACCGACCCCCGAGGAACGGGCGATCTTCCAGGGGATGGTGGACGATATTTACGAACAGTTCGTCGCGGTGGTGGCCCGGGGGCGCGGCCTGCCCGAGGCCCAGGTCCGCGAACTGGCCGACGGGCGGATATTCACCGGGCGCCAGGCCTACGAACTGGGGCTGGTGGACGAACTCGGCGGCTTCCAGGACGCGGTGCGGGCGGCGGCCGAACTCTCCGGGCTGGACCCGGAGGCGGTACCGGTGGTCGAACTTGACCGGCGGGTCCTCTTCCGGCAGTTCTGGTTCGACTTTGCGTCTCTGCTCCGGGGAACACCGCCCTCCTGGCTGCTGGTGGCCCCGGCCTTCGACCAGCGCTGAAACCGCGCCGAGGGGACACCCGACCAACCTAGAAAGGAGCCCGATATCCGTGGGCAATCCCGGTTTTCTGGAAACCATCTACGGAATCCTGTTCGACCCCGTTCGGACTTTCCGGCGGTTGGCCGACGCCCCGCCGCTTTTGCTCACCTTCGCGATCGTGACCCTGGTGAACGCTTTCGGGGCCCTGATGAGCATCCTCACTGTCCGCACCGTCGGCCTGACCGATGTGGACCCGGAGATCGCCCAGGTGGTCAGCCCGGCGGCACCCTTTCTGATCCTGGCCGGCTTTTTCCTCTGGTACGCCAAGTGGCTGGGTTACGGAGCGGTTCTGCATCTGACCGCGCAGTTGCTCGGCGGGAGCGGCGGGGCGCGGGGCACCCTGGTCACCTACGGCCTGGCCGGCCTGCCGGCTATCCTGCTGTTGCCGGTGGATGCCCTCGTGGTGGTCGCCAATCTCGGCCAGTCCCCGGTCACCGTTCTACTCGGCTTGTTGCGCCTGGCGGTGTTCGTCTGGGGCGTGGTCCTGTTGGTGATCGGTCTGCGGGAGATGCACCGATTCCCGACCGGGCGGGCGGTAACCACGGTGCTCGCGCCCGTAGGGGCTGTTGTTCTGCTGGTTATCGTCCTGCTTATCATCAGCCTCTCCGGTTTTGCCGCCATGTCCCCGGTTTGGCCCGGGCTTCCGGCCGAATTCTAATATTTTCCGTTTTACGGGTCCGGGCGGGCAGGATTTTGGGCGGGCAATCCAGAATTCATGGCCCCAAGATAACCGCAGAATAATCGGGGGTGTGGCGGGGGATGCTGTTGGTCGTGGACGACCGACCGGCGATTCGGCAGCTGCTGGCCGAGGCGCTGGGAGACGGGGGACACAAAGTGATTCTGGCCGCCAACGGTTACGAGGCCATTGAAATCGTCCAGCAGCAAAGACCCGACCTCATCCTTCTCGACCTCAAGATGCCGGGGTTGAGCGGGTTGGAGACGTTACGCGAGATTAACAAGTTTTCGTCCGGCATTCCGGTGATCCTGATCACGGCTTACGGAGAGTTGTCCGATCCGGGCGAGGCCGAGAGAATGGGGGTCAGGTGTCTGATTATCAAGCCGTTCGATCTGCATGAAGTGCGCGCCGTGGTCCGCAGGGTTCTGGATGGACTTTCGGTTTGATTTTCGCTGCTGAAAAAGGATTCACCGATTTAGTAGCGAACTAGGCTTTCACGGGTAAGGAGGGGGTCTTATCTGTCCATGCTTATAAAGACCGAAACCACGCTGGCCCTGCGCTGTCTCGACTGCGGACGCTCCACGCTGGAGACCGTTTCCCGGTTTGGCTTAAGCCGGGGGAAATCGAAGGAAGTCTTGTGTTCCTGCGGCAGGCTGCTGCTCGTGATCGGATCGAGACGGGGACTTGCAAGAGCGGGCCGTTCTACGAAGAATCGGAAATCCTACTGGCTGGAGATTAACTGCGTGATCTGTGAAGCCAATCACCTATACCACCTGACCCCCGGGGAACTCTGGACCCGGAGTGTGGTTAACCTTTCTTGCCTGGAGACCGGTTTGGAGCTCGGTTGTATCGGCCCCTACGAGCAGGTGCGAGCCTGTCTGCAAACCAGGGAACAGGCGCTGGGAGTCCTGGTCGAGGAAATGGGGGGGCCAAGCTACTTCCGGGACGCCGAAATCATGTTGGCCACCCTCACCCACGTGCATACCCTGGCCGAGGAGGGCAGCCTTTCCTGCTCCTGCGGGAAAAGCCGCATCGAATTGGAAATCTTCCCCGACCGGATTGAACTGCATTGCCGGCACTGTCTGCGGATGTGTATCCTGCCGGCCGAGGGCAAACAGGATCTCGCCCAGCTGGAGGCGTGCGAGTCGATCGAACTGACGGGCCAGGTATTCAACGAGAAGAAACGGAAGGCTTACCGCCGCAAGCATGACAATCATCGGTACTAAACGGAGAGATGCCCCATGACTCTGGTGAATCTGGCCGCTATCCTGAGGCGATCCGAGACCGGTGGCTGGGCCGTCGGCGCCTTCAACTGTAATAACCTGGAAATCGTCCAGGCCATCATCCGGGCGGCGGAAGCCGAATCAGCCCCGGTGGTTGTCCAGGCCAGCCAGGGGGCGATCAAGTACGCCGAACTAAACTTTATCGCCGCGCTGGCCCTGGAAGCGGCTAGGAGCGCCCGGGTGCCGGTGGCCGTGCACTTGGACCACGGTACTTCCTTCGCCCAGGTGGTACGCTGTGTGCGTGCCGGGTTCAGCTCCGTGATGATTGACGGTTCCCACCTGCCCCTGGAAGAGAATATCGCCTTGACCCGCCGGGTGGTGGAACTCGCCCGGCCGGTTGGCGTTTCCGTCGAAGCTGAACTGGGCCGCATCGGGGGCACAGAGGACAACATCACGGTGGACGAACGGGAGGCGTTCTTCACCGATCCGGACGAAGCGGCCCACTTCGTGGAGTTCACCGGGGTGGACGCGCTGGCGGTGGCCATCGGTACTGCCCACGGGCTGTACCGCGGCACGCCCCGGCTGGATTTCGACCGCCTGCAGCGCATCCGGGCGCGGGTGAAAACTCCGCTGGTGCTGCACGGTTCCTCCGGGGTGCCGGCGGACGCGATCCGGGAAGCCATTGCCCGGGGCGTGTGCAAGGTGAACATCGACACCGACATCCGCCAGGCCTTCACGGGCAAGATGCGGGAGGTACTGGCGCAGGCTCCTGGCGAAATCGACCCCCGCAAGGTGCTGGGACCGGCACGCGAGGCGGCGGTCGAGGTGATCCGGGAAAAAATCCGCCTGTTCGGCGGCTCCGGCCGCGCGCCGGAGATTTAGGCCGGAGCCAGCGGGAGTCCTGCTGCCGCCGGGGTTTCGCGCGCCGGGAGATATAATGCATCGGGAGGTTTCAGTCTTAATGCAGCTGTTTTTGGACACCGCAAACGTCGACGAAATCCGGGAGGCGGCCGCCCTGGGCGTGATTTCCGGGGTGACCACTAACCCGAGCCTGATTGCCAGGGAGGGCCGGGACTTTCAGCAGGTGGTCCGGGAAATCACGGAAATCGTGGACGGCCCGATCAGCGCCGAGGTGATCAGCACTGAGGCCGGCGCCATGGTGGCCGAGGCCGAGGAGCTGGCCAGGATTCATCCCAACGTGGTGATCAAGATCCCCATGCTGCCCGAAGGCCTGAAGGCGGTCAGCCGGCTGGAATCCCGGGGGATTAGGACCAACGTCACCCTGGTGTTTTCGGCCAACCAGGCCCTGCTCGCCGCGCTGGCCGGGGCCAGCTACGTCAGCCCGTTCGTTGGCCGCCTGGACGACGCCGGACACGAGGGCATGGAAGTGGTGGCCGATACCGTGGAAATTTTTACCCTGCATGGCCTGCAGACCAAGGTGATCGCCGCCTCGATCCGGCACCCCCTGCACGTGGTCGCCGCGGCGCGGGCCGGGGCGCACGTCGCCACCGTGCCTTACAAGACGCTGATGCAGATGACCAGACATCCGCTTACCGAGGTCGGTTTGAAGAAATTTATGGACGACTGGGCCAGGCTCCAGAACCGCTAGGCTGAAAAAGCCCTGCCTTTCAGGGTTTCCCGCCTCCGGGCCTGGATCTCCAAGCTGTTTCCTGAAGATGAGGAATTACCCGGACAATCCCTTTGGCCTCCCGTTTACGGGTGCGGTGCGCCCGTGGGCTTTCCGCTCGTTTAAAAACGTTTCCGGGCGGCAATAAGAATAACGACCCTAATTATGGAAGGGAGGGTTGCTTTTGTCATTAGCCGAATTGCAGCGCATGACGGTTGCTGAACTACAGGGTCTGGCCAAAAAGTTAAACATCCCGGCTTACTACCGCTTGCGTAAAAAGGAGTTGATCTCCGCGATCCACCAGGCTCAAGCAGATCTGGAAACTCGACGTGAGACGGAGGAGTCCGGCAAGCCGCCAGATGGTGGTTCCACGCCGGAACGCCAACCGCCTCGGGAGGCGCCGCCCCAGCACCCGCCGCACGCTCAAGCGACCTCGAAACACTATGCGCACCACCACGAGACCGGCAGAATGCTGCCCGAGCGCAAGCAACTGTTTCAGGCGCAGGGTTTTCTGGAAATCCTGCCCGAGGGTTACGGGTTCCTGAGACCGTCGCAGTTCTTGCCCTCCAGCGACGATATTTACGTTTCGGCGTCGCAGATCCGGAAATTCGACCTGCGTACCGGCGACCTGGTTTCCGGCCAGGTACGCCCGCCCAAGGACACCGAGAAGTACCTGGCGTTGTTGCGGGTGGAAACCGTGAACGGGGATGACGCGCTGACCCTTGGGCGGCGCAAGCACTTCGACGAGCTTACGCCGCTCTACCCGCAGGAACGGCTTACCCTGGAGACCACGCCGGACCGGGTCGCGGCCCGGATCATCGACCTGATCTCGCCGCTGGGCAAGGGCCAGCGGGGCCTGATCGTTGCCCCGCCCAAGGCGGGCAAGACCACGCTCCTGAAGGAGATCGCCAACAGTATCACCACCAACCATCCGGAAGTGATCCTGCTGATTCTCCTGATCGATGAGCGCCCCGAGGAAGTCACCGACATCCAGCGTTCGGTGAACACCGAAGTGATCAGCTCCACCTTTGACGAACCGGCCGAGAACCACGTCAAGGTGGTGGAGATGGTTCTGGAGCGGGCCAAGCGGCTCGTGGAACACAAAAGGGACGTGGCCATCCTGCTGGACAGCCTCACCCGCCTGGGTCGGGCTTACAACCTGGTGGTGCCCCCCTCGGGTCGGACGCTTTCGGGCGGCGTGGACCCGGGGGCGCTGCACAAGCCCAAGCGGTTTTTCGGCGCCGCGCGCAAGATCGAGGAGGGCGGCAGTCTGACCATCCTGGCCACCGCGCTCATTGAGACCGGCAGCCGGATGGACGAGGTGATCTTCGAGGAGTTCAAGGGCACCGGCAACATGGAACTAATCCTGGACCGCCGTCTCTCCGAAAGGCGCATCTTCCCGGCGATCGACGTGCAGCGTTCCGGTACCCGCAAAGAGGAGCTGCTGTTGAGCAGCGACGAACTGGAGCTGATGTGGTACTTCCGCAAAACCACCAACCAGCTGTCATCCTGGGAGGCCATGGAACACCTGCTCGAAGAGATGCGGCGGACGCGTTCCAACGCTGAGCTTTTACGCAATTTCAAGGCCTTCAAACAGGCGGCCGGCGGGCCGTCTGAGGGGTGGCTCCAGTCTCCACCCCCGTTGTACCGCAAGTAACCTTGAAAAGGTTTAAAACGGGCCAGCAATGGAAAAACTAGCTAGCGAATGCTGAAAACCCGGGTGGTGAATAGCCATGCAGTTCAAGCGTTTGCTAGCGGTCGGCCTGGCCGGCGTCCTGCTGGCGGTCGCGGTGACAAACCCAGCCGGCGCCAGGTTGGATGAGTTGATTTTGCCGGACCGACCCTTTGCGGGCCCGATTGCCCAAACCGTTTCGAACCGGTACCTGGTACGGGAGGGCGACAGCCTGTGGCAAATCGCCCGGGACCACCGGGTGAGCGTGGAGACCTTGGTGGAACTGAACGGCCTCCGGGACCCGGACCTAATCTGGCCTGGGCAGTTGCTGATCATTCCCGGTACCAGTTTCCAGCACCAGGTGCGCGAGGGTGAAAACCTGACCGCCATCGCTGCCCTGTACCAGGTTCCGCTGTCCGAACTGATCCGGAAGAACGAACTGACCGACCCCGACCTGCTGTATCCCGGTCAACAGCTGCGCATTCCGGGCCCGCCCCACGGCGGACCGGTGGCTCCGGCAGCGAGCTGGCGCAGCCTGATCTGGCCGGTGGTCGGAGCGCTGACGACGGTATTCGGGGTCCGGGCGGACGGGCGGCCTCACTTCGGCATCGACATCGCGGCCGATTACGGGGAGCAGATTCGGGCGGCCGAGGCCGGCCGGGTGATCTTCGCCGGTCCGGCGGGGACTTTCGGTCTCCTGGTCATCCTGGATCACGGGGGCGGACTGCACACTTACTACGCGCACTGTTCGGAGATCGCGGTTTCCTACGGGGACCGGGTCAACGCCGGCGAACTGATTGCGCGGGTGGGGGACACCGGGCGCTCGTTCGGCCCGCACCTGCACTTCGAGGTGCGTTGGCACGGCCAGCCCTACGACCCGATGTTGTACTTGACGGGCACAGGCGGCGATGTTTAGGGGAGCGTCGAAACAACTCCGCCTGCTCAGTCAGACAGGCTTGCCGTCCGGTGCTCGCGTACGAATCAGTACGCTGCATGCTCTGGACGGCTTCGTCTTTCCGGCTCAGCTTGCGACAGGTAAATCCCCCGCTGATTACCTCAGGTTGATGAGCTGCTTCTTGAGTATTTCCCTGACCCCGGCCATGAAGGTGACGGCCGCCAGGATGAAAACCAGGGTGTAACAATCCCACTCGTTCAGCACCAACCCCAAGGCCATTCCAACGGCCGGGGGGTGTTCCGAGTTCGTGATGGTCATTAACAGGATGGCGACTCCCACCGCCAGGGCCCCGAAGACGATGTACGATGTTCTTTGGGTCAGGAGCACAGGCATTAAAAACCAGGCGCAGGACAGCAAGTAACAAATACAGCCCACCGATATTCCAATAAGGTATCCCCCCAGCAAAGGCCGCAGTTGGGAGGAATAGGACTGCGGCATCGTGAACACGACAAAGGCACTAGCCCCCAACGTGGCGATGATGGCCGTGTGGGTGATGACGTCCAGGAAGACGAGGATGATTAGGATTGTGGCTCCGGCCAGGCTGCACTGAAAAAGGTATCTGCGGCTGTTTTTTCTGAATTTGGGATCGATCAGCTGGTAATTTCCGATTGTTGTTAACCTCCCCACAAGGCGACCAGTACCAGGTCCGAAACGATCAGAAAAGTACCCGCCAAGCGGGATGCCCGGTTGCCAGTTCGCGTTTCTTGCAAAATACGACTTATTAAGAAAAAATTCGCCTGCTAGCTGGGGATTCCTGCCGAGTGACAGCGACCTTGCTACTTTGCAACGGTATGCGTAGCATAAAACAGACGTGATATACTCTTTGCAATGGGGACCGATTGAAGAGCGAAACGGACAAAGGAGTCGGGATAATGCAGCTCCTGTATGCGGATGACGAAGAAACACTGTATGAGGACCCGGAATATCTGGGTGCCGGTTGGGACGGCGCGGACGGTACGGTACGCCTGACTGCCGCCAACACCATCCCCCTGCCTCCGGGCTCCGACCTGGTGCTGCTCCCGGGACGGGCCCCGGTCGGCTGGGACCCCGGAGAAAACCGCCCGGTCAAGAACATTAAGCGGGCGGTGGGAAAGCGGCTGTACGCGGTGGCCGCCCTCCTGCCGGCTGGCTTCACCCGTACCCTGCTGCCGGCCTGCCAGGTCCGGGGTTCCGCCCCGGACCTGGGCCTTTTCGGTTATACGGCGGTGGCCGCTCGCGACGGGCGATTTTTCGCGGCCGCGACGCCTACCGATGAAGAATACCGCTGGAACCCGCTCCTGTACAACGACCGCACCCTGCCCCGCCGGATCAAGCAGCACCGCGCGAAATTTCCTGGCAACCGCCTGGTGGAACACCTGGCGCACTGCGCCACCGCCTATCACTGCCTGACGGCGCAGAACATTTTCTACGCCCGCTGGGAGGCTGGCCTCCCCGTTTCCCCGGGCTGCAACGCCGACTGTCTCGGCTGCATCTCGCTTCAGCCGAGCAGGTGCTGTCCGGCACCTCAGGCGCGGATCAGTTTTGTCCCCGCGGTGGACGAGGTGGCGGAGCTGGGCGCCGCCCACCTGGCCCACGGCGTGGACCCGATCCTCAGCTTCGGCCAGGGCTGCGAGGGCGAACCGCTGTTGCAGGCGCCGCTCCTGGCCGCCGCCATCCGGGCCATTCGGAAGGTCACCGGCCGGGGAACCATCAACCTCAACACCAACGGGGGAGACCCGGAGGCGCTGGACGCGCTCGCCCGGGCCGGACTGGACAGCGTCCGGGTCAGCCTGATCAGTGCCCGGGCGGAAATCCACGCGGCCTATCACCGCCCGCGGAGCTTCGGCCTGGCCGACGTGCGGCGTTCCCTGGCCGTGGCCCACGCCCGCGGGGTGTTTGTTAATCTGAATCTGTTGGTGCTGCCCGGGCTGACCGACCGGGAGGAGGAACTGGAGGCCCTTTTGGATCTGCTGCGGGCCGGAACCGTGGACGTGGTCCAGCTCCGCAACCTCAACATGGATCCCTACCGCCTCTTCCAGAGTTTGCCCGCCGCCCGGGGCCGGATCGTCGGCATTCCGCACCTGATCGCCACCCTGCGGACGGTTCCCGGCCTCCGGATCGGCAGTTTTACATATAACGTAAAATAGGCCACCCTGCCCAATCCGGCCCGTTTTGGATACCATTCCGCAGGCGGGGAAAATCCGAAAATCACGGAGTTATGATCAGCTAGTTGATGAAACTTGTTTCAAACTGTACAATGAACTTTAGGGTTGTACCTTTCTTTGTAGAGTACATATGCGCCCCTCTTTGGGGCAGTCCGATACAAAGGCGAGACCGTACGCGACGGGCCTTAAAATCCGCGTCCTTACTAATGTGGAGGTTTGGTAGTAAGCATGGCCACAAAGACCACCGCGAACCCCTTCCGCAATCGCAGCAGGGCCGAAATCGTTCACTTCGTTTTTTTGACGCTGGCACTTTTTGTTTTTTGGGTAGTGCTGTCGGGGAAGATGCAGGTCCGTTATCTGATTATCGGATTTGTAACCGCCCTGGCGATCACCGTGGCCACCCGACCGTTGCTGATCCTGCCTCCGGAACGGACAGGCTCCTCCTGGTTGTCTCTCTGGGATCTTCCATGGTTCCGGATCTTTCTCTACGTTCCGTGGCTGCTCTGGCAGATCATCGTGGCCAACGTGCAGGTGGCCATGCTCATCCTCCATCCTAAGCTGCCCATTGACCCGAAAGTGGTTAAATTTAAGAAGTACATTCCCCACCCGGTGGGACGTTTCGCGCTGGCCAACTCCATCACCCTTACTCCCGGTACGATCACCGTGGATTTAGAAGCAGACGAGTACACGGTCCATTGCGTGCAGGGAGGCTTTGTGGGCGGCGTGGCCCCCGCGGAAGGGGAGGGGACCTTGCCCGCCCGCGTCGGGGCGGTGTTCGGCGCCGGGCCGGCGCCCGCCGACCGGCAGACCAGCGACAAGGGGTTGTAGCCGTGGATTACTTTTTCCTGGCCTTGGCCGTGGGCCTAGTGGTTTTGAGTGCCCTTGTTTTTTTCGGCCGGGTTGTCCCGGGGCCGACCGTTTTCGATCGCCTGACCGGGATCGGGGTGATCGGGACGAACGCGATCCTGTTCATCTTGCTGCTGGGGGTTCTGGACGGCCGATTGGATATGTATGTGGATATGGCAATTGCTTACGCGGCCATTGGTTTCGTTACCCTGCTGATTCTGGGCAAGTACTTCGAGCGTAAAGGGGACATGGACCGATGAACTTCCTGGCCGTGCTTTTCCTGCTGGCGGGCTTTTTCTTCATCCTGGTGGGCACGGTGGGCGTGTTGCGGATGCCCGACTTTTTCACGCGGATGCACGCCGTGGGCAAATGTGACACCCTGGGTATCCTGCTTTGTCTCGTCGGCCTGATGATTTACGAAGGGGCGAGCCTCACCAGTCTTAAGCTGCTGTACATTTGGGTGTTCCTTTTGATGGCGAGCCCCACGGCAACCCACGTCTTCTGCCGGGCGGCCGTGCGTTCGGGCCTGAAGCCGTGGACGCGAACGGAGGGACAGGGTTAGATGATGGAACTGATCCAGGTGGCGCTGCTGCTGATCCAGGTGGTCTGCGCGGTCATCGCCCTGACGAGTCGGGACCTGATGGTCGCGGTAATTTTGTTTGCCGCCTTCAGCTTTTGTTCGGCGCTGCTGTTTACGATGATGGGTGCCGTGGACGTAGCGTTCACCGAGGCGATCATCGGTACGGCCACCACCGTGTTCTACGTCGCCGTCATCTACCGGGTCGAGAGGGGGTCCTCGAAGTGAGGAAAGCTTCCGCGGTGGTGCTGGTGGTAATCGCGCTGTTGTTTATCTACGCCGCTCTTGATCTACCGCCCACGGGGGATCACGAGGCGCCCGCCGCGGTGCACGTTTCCCCCCGGTACATCGAGTCGGCGTACAAGGAGACGGCCACGCAGAACATGGTTTGCGCCGTGCTGGCTGACTACCGCAGCTTTGACACCCTGGGCGAGGTAATCGTGATTGTGATTGCCGGCATCGCCATCGTGTACATCGTGGGCGTGAGCCGACCGGCCGATGAAATCTGATGGTCCGGTTCGCGGGCGCAACTGCTGGGCATGAGGAGAGGGGAACGGTATGCGCAAGGGTTTTGGCAGTATTATCCTGGACGTTGGCTTCCGGCATCTGACTCCTTTTCTGATTCTCTACGCCGTGTACGTACTGGTTCACGGCCATTACGGCCCCGGCGGCGGCTTCCAGGCCGGGGCGCTCCTTGGTCTGGCCGTGGTTCTGGGGCGGGTAGTGCAGGGACAGGACGCCGAGCTCGGCATCGGTTTGTCCGGAGGCCTGGTTCTGGCCTGTACCGGTGCCTTAATCTTCCTGGCGATCGGTCTGGCGTCTTTGCTGTGGGGGGGCAATTTCCTGGACTACGGCGTCCTGCCTATCGCTTCTGCGCCGGCGGAAGCCCGCGCGCTGGGGATCCTGGGCATTGAGGCCGGCGTTACCATGGGCGTGATGGGCGTGATCATCATCATGTTTGACCTCCTAACCCGCCGCGGGGAGCGTGAGTAGCACGTGTTCGACGGAGTAGTCGCCTACTACCTGACCGGGTACACAAACTGGTGGCTTATCGCCATCCTGCTCCTGATCGGTTTCTGGGGGATTGTGACCCAGCAGAACCTGTTGAAGAAGGTTATGGCGCTGAACGTAATGCAGGTGGCCGTGATCCTATTTTTCCTCAACGCCGGCCAAAAGGCGGGCACAACGCTGGGGGTGCTGCGGGCGAGCGAAAAGGTCGGTGACGTCAGCGCCTACGTCAACCCCCTGCCCCACGCCCTGATGCTGACCGCCATCGTGGTTGCCCTGGCGATCACCGGCGTGGCGCTGGCCCTGTTGTTAAGGGTGTACCGCAGTTACGGCACCCTGGAGGAGCCCGAGGTGTTTAGGAGGATGCAGCAACAATGACGGCTCATCTGCCCATCCTGATGGCCATCATTCCCCTGCTCGTGGGCATGGCGGCGCCCCTGCTGGTGCTCCTGTCGGCGCCGCTGGCGCGGGGCGTGGTTTTGCTGGCCGCCCTGGCCACCCTGGGTTGCAGCGCGGCGACTCTGATTCGGGTGCTGGATGCGGGCCGGGCCTGGCACTACTACCTGGCCGGCTGGCCCCCGCCCTGGGGCATTGAGTACGTGATCGATCCCCTGTCCGGGGTCATGACCACGCTGGTCTCGTTCTTTGCCCTGGCGGCGCTGATCTACGCCGGTCCCTACTTGGAAGCGCGCCGCGCGCTGGAAAAGGGTACCTTTTACGCCCTCTTCCTGCTCACCGTCGGGGGGCTCATGGGCATGTGCGTCACCGGCGATTTGTTCAACCTGTTTGTGTTCCTGGAAATCTGCTCGCTGGCGGCTTACGCCCTGATCGCGGCGGGCGGCCGCCGGTCGCTGGTGGCCGCCCTGCGCTACCTGATCATCGGGTCGGTGGCCGCCAGCATGTACCTGTTGGGCATCGGCTACCTTTACGTGATGACCGGTTCGCTGAACATGGCCGACGTGGCGACGCTGTTGCCGCCGCTCCTGGATTCCCCGGCGGGCATCCTGGCCGTGGTCCTGATCGCGGCGGGCCTGGCCATCAAGGTGGCGCTATTCCCGCTTCACGGCTGGCTGCCGGACACCTACAGCTACACCCCGGCCCCGGTGCTGGGCTTCATTGCCGCCGTTATGACCAAGGTGAGCGCCTACGCGCTGTACCGCATTTTCTACTTCGTGGCCGAGGCGGCGGGGCCGGTTTCCGCCACCCTGGAGGTGTTGGGCTGGCTAGCTGCGGCCGGCATCCTGTTCGGTTCGATCATGGCTATCGCGCAGCGCGATTTCTGGCGGATGCTGGCCTACTCCAGCGTGGGCCAGGTGGCCTATATCATTCTTGGTCTGGCCATCGGCAATAGCCTGGCCCTGATCGGGGCGGTGCTGCACATCATCAGCCACGCGGTAGTGAAGGGGCTCTTGTTCTTCATCGCCGGGAGCATCAAGTGGCAGACCGGGACGCGCCGGATCGCCGATTTTGCGGGGTTGGCCCGCCAGATGCCCCTAACGATGGGGATTTTTCTGGTCGCCGCTATGTCGATGATCGGGGTCCCGCCGCTGATCGGTTTCTTCGGCAAGTGGTACTTGGTCTTGGGTTCCATCGAGGCCGGAGCCTGGGGATTTGTGGCCGTGTTGATCATCAGCACGCTGCTGACGGCGGTGTACTTCTTCCGGGTCATCGAGCGGGTCTATGAACTAGACAAATTGCGGCCCGAAATCGAGTACGGCTCCGAAGCGCAGGGGTTGCCGTCCGAAACGTCCGAGACGGCCGGCCGCCCGCTCCGGGTGCGCCCGGGAACCGGGGGGCGCCTGGAGCTGCCGGCGACGATGCTGGTGCCCGTTATTCTGCTGGGGGTCAGCGTGATTCTGCTGGGAATTTACAACGAGCTGCTGGTGACGAACGTGATTCAATACGCCCTTCCGTGGAGGTTGCCCTAAATGAACACCGAAGCCTTGCTGTCCAACGTGCCCCTGCTTGTGGTTTCGGTTTCGGCGGTGGCCGCCGGGCTGATTCTGCTGCTCAACCGGCCGGGGTTGTCCGCACGGCGGCGGAACGTGCGGGATCTTGTGGGCGTCGTGGCGGCCCTCGGCAAGTTCGCCCTGGTGCTGACCATGCTGCCGCCGGTTTTGGCCGGGGGCGTGGTCGAATCGGCCCCGCTGTACATCGCCAAGGACATCGCCTTTTATTTCCGGGTGGATGCCTTCGGCCTACTATTCGCGCTGCTGTCTTCCAGTTTATGGGTTATCGTTTCGGTTTATTCCCTCGGTTACATGCGTTCCCTGCGCTACGGACACGAAGCCGGTTTTTACGCCGCTTTCGCTTTGAGTCTTTCGGCGGCCGCCGGGATCGCCATGGCCGGCAACCTGTTGACCTTCTTTGTCTTTTTTGAGATTTTGACGATTGCTACCTATCCGTTGATCGTCCACCGCCGGAACAAGGAAGCGGTCTACGGCGGCCGGGAATATATGGTTTACCTGCTCATTGCCGGCCAATTGCTGTTGATCGCGGTCGCTTGGACGCACTTTCTGGCGCCCGGGGTTGGGTTTACGCCGGGCGGCTTCTTGGCTGAGACTGGGGCTTCCACGCTGGCCCTGCAGGTCCTGTTTGTGTTGTTTATTCTCGGCGTGGGCGTGAAGGCGGCCATTATTCCGCTCCACGGTTGGCTGCCGACCGCGATGGTGGCCCCGACCCCGGTGAGCGCGTTGCTCCACGCGGTGGCCGTGGTGAAGGCCGGTGCTTTCGGAGTGGTGCGGGTGACCGGTTTTGTTTTCGGCCCGGAACTTTTATGGGCTTTGGGCGCCGGTCTCATCCTGGCCTGCTTTGCCGCCGTCACCATCATCTTTGCTTCCTTAAAGGCTTTGTCTGAAAACCATTTGAAACGGCGGATAGCCTATTCCACTGTGAGCCAACTGTCCTACATCGTTTTGGGAGCCGCGCTGGCTTCGCCGGCCGCTTTGGTCGGGGCGATGTTTCATATCGTGGCCCACGGTTATATGAAGATCACGCTCTTTATGTGTGCGGGCGCGATTTACGCCACCGCCCACAAGGAATATGTCAGTCAGTTGGACGGTATCGGCCGCAAGATGCCGTACACGATGGGCGCCTTTGCGGTGGCCGCCCTAGCCATTACCGGGATGCCGTTCTTTGCGGGATTCGTCAGCAAGTGGAATCTCGGCGTGGGGGCGGTCGAGGCCGGGTTGCCGATTTTCATCGCCGTGCTGATCGGTAGTGCGGTGCTGAACGTCGGATATTTCTTCCCCGTGGTGTTTCAGGCTTATTTTGGCCGTTGTTTAGAGCCCGAGACGCATGCGGTTGCGGCGGCGGCTGAACCGGCGGTCCCGGCTGCGGCCACTGCGCACCACAACCATCCTGGCGGGCATGCCGGCCAGGAGGGCCACGAGGACCAGGGGGAAGCCCGGCCGCTGATGTTGTATCCGTTGCTGGTCACGGCGGCCGCCGCTTTCCTGTTTGGGGTGGTACCCAATTTCGGAATGCACTTCTTGGAATTGGCCGAGATCGCTGCCCGCGAGGTGACCCAGGGCGGTCTGTGGTCGGTCGGAGGAGGGGTTTCAAGGTGAAACGCTGGCTGCTGGCTTTTATGCTGGGTATGTTCGTGGTCAGTTTTGTGCTGGATCTCTTGGTCCGCGAGCCAGCTTACGGTAAATTCTGGTGGGATAAGATCTACGGTTTCGATCTTGTCTTTGGGCTAGTGGGCTGTATAGCCATTGTTTGGGTGTCCAAGGCGCTGGGCAAGTACTGGGTACAGCGCGGCGAGCAATACTACGATAAAAGGTGATTGCTGCCCATGTTTGAACTGATTATGCATCCTTCTATTTTTCTGGCTGCAGGTGCGTTGTTGGTTTACCTTCTACCCACTCACTGGCGGTACATCGGCCTGCTCGGCGGCCCGACATTAGCCGTGCTGGCGGTATTTAGCCTGCAAGCGGGAGCAGCGGGAGCAGTATGGACTGTTCCGTTTCTGAACTTTGAACTACAGGTTCTGCGGGTGGATGCCCTCTCCAGGGTCTTCGGAATCATTTTTTCCATTATGGCTTTGCTGGGAGTGGTCTACGCCCTGCATGTCAAGACCTGCGGGGAGCACGTAGCCGCTCTGATGTACGCAGCCGGTTCCCTGGGTGTGGTTTTTGCCGGTGACTGGTTGACCTTGTTTTTTGCCTGGGAGATAATGGCCGCCGCTTCGGTGTTCCTGATCTGGTACCGTGGTACCCAGCAATCCCTGGCTGCTGGTTTCCGTTACGCTTTGGTGCACTTCTTGGGTGGTAACGTATTGCTTGGTGGGATTTTGCTGCTGATCATGGACCAGGGAAGTATCGCTGTTACGGCCTTGACCGGTGCTGAGGGACTGGCCTTTTGGCTGATCCTGATCGGGGTGGGGCTTAACGCGGCCATTGTACCGCTCCATGCCTGGCTTACCGACGCCTACCCGGAAGGCACGGTGACGGGCAGTGTTTTCTTAAGTGCTTTTACTACTAAGGTAGCCGTTTGTGTCCTGGTCCGTGTGTTTCCGGGAACCGAACTCCTGATTTGGCTTGGGGTGTTCATGGCGCTCTACGGTGTGGTTTACGCCGTGCTGGAAAACGACGCCCGGCGCCTGCTGGCCTACCATATTGTCAGCCAGGTGGGTTACATGGTAGCGGCGGTGGGTATTGGGACCGAGCTGGCTTTGAACGGCGGTGTTGCCCATGCTTTCAGCCATATCCTGTATAAATCGCTGCTCTTTATGGGGGCCGGGGCCGTGATTTACGCTACCGGCCGCAGCAAACTCACTGAATTGGGTGGTATTGCCAAGGCAATGCCCTGGGTGGTTTTTCTGTACATGATCGGTGCCTTTTCCATCTCCGGGTTCCCACTTTTTAACGGTTTTATCAGTAAATCGATTGTGGTTTACTCAAGCGGGGTGGCCGACTTGCCCTGGGCTTGGATCCTCTTGCACTTGGCCAGTATAGGGACCTTTTTGCATACCGGACTTAAGCTGCCGTACTTTATGTTTGTGGGCGATAAAAATACCCGGCACCAGAAACTACCCGTGAAAAAAATCCCCGCCAATATGTACGTGGCGATGGGTGCCGGAGCTTTTCTCTGCACCTTGTATGGGGTTTTCCCGGGGCTTTTATACGCCAAGTTGCCCTTCCCGCTGGCCTACGAACCGTATGCCGCACTAAAGGTGATTGTTACGGTTCAGTTGTTAACGGCCACTGCGGCGGGATTCTGGCTCTACCTGGCCAAACTCGGCGGCGAGCCCACCATATCCCTGGATACCGACTGGTTCTACCGGAAACCGGCAGCGGCGGTACTGGGGTGGACGCTCGCTGGCTTACGCGAGGTCAAGGGCGCGGTGGAGGCCCGGGGCGGTGCCCTGTTCCAGGCCGCGGCGCCCTACGTGCATAACCCGCTGCTGGTGGCGGTAGGCTTCTTGCGGAACACCAGCTACCGGGCCGCCCGCAGTCTGGAGCGGCAGGGGTGGACGGCGAAGGTGGCGTACGATGAGGACCGGCACCGCGTTTCGACGGGGTTCTCGGTACTCTTGAGCCTGGCCTTCGTGGGCGTGCTGCTGGCGATTGCCTTGTACCAAACCATCGTGTAGGGAAGGCAGGCTTTACCGGATTGAAGCTTTGTGCTTCGCCGGATTCTTGCGTGCCGTTCGCGCCGCGGTGATTTTGGGCATCGCGGCGCTGGCATTTTCTTGCCTATGTACCCGCTGGCATGCTAATATATAAGCGCTGCGGGCGCAAAGCGCACCAATTTGGTCCAGGAAAGCGATCGGAGCGTTGGCGCAAGCGCGCGTTGCGGCGTTTGAGACCCGGACGGAAAGAGGTGACAGCGTTATGAAGAAAATTCACCCCGCTTACCAGAAAGCGAAGATCGTTTGCGTGTGCGGGGCGAAGTTCGAGGTCGGCTCCACCAAGAAGGAAATGCGCGTGGACATCTGCTCCAAGTGCCACCCCTTCTACACGGGGATGCAGCGGACAGTCGAAACCTACGGCCGGGCCGACAAGTTCCGCCGGAAGTACGGGCTTAGCAAGTAACCCCGAACTATAGCCGGTACCGAGATAGCAGAGCGACGCTCTGCTATCTGCTTACTGGTTGGGAGAGAAACGAATGCCGAAGAAATTCAACTACGGGGGCCAGGCCGTCATCGAAGGGGTCATGATGCGCGGGCCCTCCACTTGGGCAGTGGCCGTCCGCGGTCCCGACAACACCATCGAGGTGGAAACGCGCCCGGTGGGGACCGTCACCGCGCGCTATCCTTTTTTGAAGTGGCCCCTGGTGCGCGGCACGGTGGTCCTGATCGAGTCCCTGGTTATCGGGATCAAGGCCCTCTCCTTTTCGGCCGCCAAGGCCACCGCCGAGGAGGAAAAGCCGATCACCCCGCTGGAGATGGCGGGCACCGTGGCGCTCGCCTTCGGGCTGGCCATCGGCCTGTTCATCGTCCTGCCCGTTTTTCTAGCCCATCTGCTGACGCCGCTGGTGGCGGATAACGTCGGCCAGAACGTGATCGAGGGGCTCATCCGGGTGGCCGCCTTTTTGGCCTACGTGGCCGGCGTGGGCCTTTTGCCCGACATCCGGCGGGTGTTCCAGTATCACGGGGCCGAGCACAAGGTGATCAACGCCTACGAGGCGGGGGCGAAGCTGGAGAGCGGCGAAGTACAGCGCTACTCCGCCCTGCACCCGCGCTGCGGCACCAGCTTCATTCTGCTGGTGATCATCCTGAAGGTGTTCATCTTCAGTTTTATGGCCACCGACCCCCTGTGGTGGCGCGTAGCCTCCCGGGTGCTGCTGCTGCCGGTGGTGGCCGGCGTGGCTTACGAAATGATCAAGCTCATGGCCCGCTACGCCCGGTTTCCCCTGAGCCGGCTGCTCTTGACGCCGGGTCTGGCCGTGCAGAAACTGACCACCAGAGAGCCCGACCACGGCCAAGTGGAGGTGGCAATCCGCGCCTTTGAGGCCGTGCGGGCGAGAGAAGAGGGAGAATACCATGTTCGCGAAGCTGGAGCATCTTGAAGAGCGCTACGAGGAACTGAACAAACTGATCAGTGATCCGGCGGTGATCGCCGACCATGAACGCTGGCGGGGTTACATGAAAAGCCACGCCGAAATCGAGAACGTGGTCACCGTCTACCGGGAATATAAGAAGGTGGCCGCCGAGATGGAGGCGACCCGGGAGCTACTCCGGGAGGAGCAGGACCCCGAGTTCCGCGAGTTGGCCGAAACTGAGCTGGAAGAGCTGGAGGCCCGGGAGGAAGAACTCCGGCAGCGGCTCCGGGTGCTGCTTTTGCCCAAGGACCCCAACGACGAAAGGAACGTGATCATCGAAATCCGGGCCGGTACCGGCGGGGAGGAGGCGGCACTGTTTGCGGGGGATCTTTTGCGCATGTACCTGCGCTACGCCGAGCGCCGCGGCTGGCGGGCGGAAATCCTGAGCGCCAGCGAGACCGACCTGGGCGGGTTCAAGGAAGTGATCGTGCTGCTGGAGGGCTGGGGGGCGTTCAGCGCTTTGAAGTTCGAGAGCGGTGTCCACCGCGTCCAGCGTGTACCCACCACCGAGTCCGGCGGGCGGATTCACACCTCGGCCGCCACCGTCGCCGTGCTGCCCGAGGCCGAGGAGGTCGACGTGGACATCAAGCCGGAGGAACTCCGGATCGACGTGTTCTGTGCCACCGGCCCCGGTGGTCAGTCGGTGAACACCACCCAGTCGGCAGTGCGGATCACCCACCTGCCCACCGGGATCGTGGTCAGCTGCCAGGACGAGAAGTCCCAGCACAAGAACCGGGACAAGGCCATGAAAGTGCTCCGGGCGCGCCTCTTGGACAAGGCCCAACGGGAGCAGCAGGAGAAAATCGCCTCAGTCCGCAAAACCCAGGTGGGCACCGGCGACCGCAGCGAACGCATCCGCACCTACAACTTTCCGCAGAACCGGGTCACCGACCACCGGTTAAACCTCACCCTTTACCGCCTGGAGGACGTGCTCCAGGGCGATCTGCACGAACTGATTGACGCCCTGGTCACCAACGACCAGGCCGAAAGACTCAAAGCCCTCGACGGCTAAAAGGGGACAGGCTACTTTTTTAGCACTCACCATCCTCGACTGCCAATAAAGGGGACAGGCTACTTTTTTAGTACTCCGGCGAATTGAGTGCTAACCTTGGCCTGTCCCTTGGCGGTTTTTGTCCTTGACCGACGGGGTTTTGAATGATAAGGTAAACGCGAGTGTAATGGCACAAAATGTCAAGTAGCCCGGAAGAAACACTGGGAGGGCGCTGCTTGCACTGATTTATCACCGCCCACCGGAGTAAGGAAAAGCAGGTTTATTTTATTTCGGAGGGAGCAAAATCCAAAAGCAATGGTCAGATTCTCCCGGAAATTACGGATGATCAATATTGAGCGTCGGCTACCGGCTCTCCACCAATACCTGGCCGAAAACCCGGACATCGTCGCTGCCTATCTTTACGGTTCCTACGGAACCGCCGTGCAAACCGTGCTCAGCGACGTTGACCTCGGCATTTTGCTGCGCCGCGGCTTGCAGCACGACTTTCGCCGGTACCTCAACATACAGTCCGCCGTGATTGACATTGCCGGAGAAGAAGACGTGAACGTGGTCATCCTGAACAGTGTTCCGGTAGTACTTCAACACGAGATTCTCGCTACCGGTCGCCTGCTTTACGAGCGGTCCAGAAACGCCGAAGAGCATTGGGATTTTATCGAACAAGTAATTAAGCGCTACCCCGATTTTGCCTTCGATTTTCAAGCCTTTTGCCGTGAATACGACCGGTCCTTGCGGGAGGCTTACTTGCATGGTAAACAAAAATAAACTGCGGCAGAAGATTGCTTTTATCGAAGAGAACCTGCGTCTGCTGCGACAAACGGCCCGTATGCCGGAAAACGAATTCATTGAAAGTAGCCTGCATTTCAACGCCTCCGTTCGTGAGTTGCAGGTCGCCATCGAGGCGATGATCGATGCCGCCAGCCACATTGTGGCCGCCGAACGGTTGGGCTTTCCGAAAACCTACGCGGAAACATTCAAGTTCTTGGCGGCCGGGGGCATTATCCCGCATAGTTTCGTGGAAACGGCGCAGCAAATGGTTAGGTTCCGCAACCGCGCCGTACATTTGTACGATGAAGTCAGCCCACGGGAAGCCTACCTAAATCTTGCATCAGAACCTTTCCTACTTCGAAGAATTCATCGGTTATCTCGTTCAGCGTTATTTTGTGCTTGATAACCGTTAGACTTACTTTGCTCGAAAGAGGAAAATCAACCAAATCTTTTCAAGAAAACAGCCTTCGGGGGGCAGAGGTTCCGATGCCGAGAATTGCACGTGGCCTGGCGGACGGCTACATTTACCACGTGTTGAATCGTGGAAACGGTAAACAGATAGTCTTTCGCAAAGACCAGGATTACCGGGTTTTTCTCGACCTCATGCGGGAAGCGAAGGAAAGGTACCCGGGTGTTAAACTTTTTGCGTATTGCTTAATGGCGAACCATTTTCACCTTGTGTTGCAGCCGGAGCAGGGCAACGAGTTAAGCAAGTGGATGCAATGGTTGATGACGAGTCATGTTCGCCGTTATCACCAGCACTATGAAACCAGCGGGCACGTATGGCAAGGGCGGTTTAAGAGCTTTATCGTGCAAGATGACGATCACCTTTTAACGGTGTTAAGATACGTTGAAGGCAATCCGGTAAGGGCTGGACTGGTGGACTCGGCAGGAGACTGGCGGTGGTCATCCCACAGAGAGAGAATCGGGATGAGTGCGCGTTTTTTGGTAGGCGAAATCCCCATAGAGTTACCCGCGGATTGGGGTAAATATGTAGATGAGCCTTTGGCGGACAAGGAACTGGACAGGCTTCGTACAAGCGTTACCCGTCAAGCTCCTTACGGTTCACCACGGTGGCAGCTCAAAGCGGTGAGAGAATTGAGGCTGGAATCTACCTTAAGACCGCGGGGTCGGCCGAGAAAGGGGGTTATTTAAAATTCACCCCTCTTTAGCACTTAAGGATAATGAGTGCTAAAAAAGTAGCCTGTCCCCTTTTCTGGCACTTGGAGGGGGAGAGTGCTAAAGGGTTAGTCTGTTCTTTATTGAGGTGAATGTGGATGAAGACGGTGCGGGAGGCGCTGGACTGGGCGCGGACGGAACTTCGGACCGCCGGGGTAAAGACGCCGGGGCTGGACGCGGCGGTCCTGCTGGCCGCCGTGCTCGGCTGCGACCGGGCCGGCCTGTACCGGGAGCCGGAGCGCCCCCTGGCCGCCGGCGAACGGGAGCGGTTCCGGCAGCAGGTGGCCGCCCGGCGGGCGGGGCAGCCGGCGGCCTACCTCACCGGGCACCGGGAATTCATGGGCTTAGACTTCCTGGTCCGCCCCGGCGTACTGGTCCCCCGGCCGGAGACCGAACTCCTGGTGGAGAATGGCGTCCGCCTCCTGGCGGACACCTCGGAGCCGCTAGCCGTGGACGTGGGCACCGGCACCGGGGCGGTGGCGGTGAGCCTGGCCCGGCTGCTCCCGGCCGCCCGCGTAATGGCCACGGACATCTCCGGGGAGGCCCTTTCCCTAGCGCGGGAGAACGCGCGCCGCCACGGCGTGACCGTCGCGTTTTTCCGCGGCGACCTGCTAAAACCGGTACCGGCCGCCCTGGCCGGCAGGGTGGACCTGGTGCTCGCCAACCTGCCCTACATTCCTACCGGCGAACTGGGCACCCTACCCCCCGAGGTGCGGGCCGAGCCGCGCCCGGCCCTCGATGGCGGCCCGGACGGACTGGACCATTACCGGCGGCTTGTGCCGCAGGCCCACCGCCTGCTGCGGCCCGGTGGACACCTTCTCTTCGAGATCGGCCCCGGGCAGGGGCGGGCTGCGCTCGCCTTGGCCGACGCCCCGTCCTGGAGAAGCCACCTCCTGTACGACCTGGCCGGCCGGGAGCGGGTCATCGCCGCGCAAAAGAATTCTGACTCCTGAATACTGGAATCTGTTTTTTTTGTGGTATACTACCACCTGAGGTATGAGCACATGGTGGTAAAGATAGAAACTCCAAGGGGCGTCCGGACGGTTTACTGGCGGGTCGACCCGGCAAGGCCCGATCCCGGGATCATCGCCCGGGCCGCCACCCTGATCCGCGGGGGCGGCCTGGTCGCCTTTCCGACCGAAACGGTGTACGGCCTCGGGGCCGACGCGCTGGACCCGCAGGCCGTTCGGCGCATTTTCGCGGCGAAGGGACGTCCGGTGGACAACCCCCTGATCGTGCACGTGGCCGACCGAAGCGAACTGGCGGGCCTGGTGCGGGACATGCCGCCGGCGGCCGCGCGCTTGGTCTCCGCCTTCTGGCCCGGGCCGCTGACCCTGGTGCTGCCCCGGTCTCCTGCCGTGCCGCCGGTGGTGACCGCCGGGCTGGACAAGGTGGCCGTGCGCATGCCGTCCCATCCGGTCGCCCTGGCGCTGATCCGGGCGGCCCAGGTGCCGGTGGCCGCCCCCAGTGCCAATTATTCCGGCCGCCCCAGCCCCACCACGGCCGCCCACGTGCTGGCGGACCTGGACGGAAAAATCGAGGCCGTGTTGGACGGCGGGCCGGCGCCGGTGGGGGTGGAATCCACGGTGCTGGACCTGACCGCCACGCCTCCGGTGATCCTGCGTCCCGGCGGGGTGACCGCGGAGCAGCTGGCCGCGGTGCTGGGGCAGGTGATCCACTACCCCGAAAAAACGCCCGCGCGCCCACAGGCCCCCGGGATGAAATACCGCCACTACGCGCCCAAAACACCCCTTTGGCTCGTGGAGGGGCCGCCGGAGGCCGTCTCCGGGCGCACCCGGGCCCTGGCGGCTGAGGCGCGCGCGGCCGGACGCCGCGTGGTGATCCTGGCCCGCACCGACGGGCCGGAACGCTACCCGGACGACCGGGTGGTGGCCTGCGGTCGAAACGGTGATCCGGCCAGCGTGGCGGCCGGGCTGTACGCCGCCCTGCGCGAGTGTGATCTCCTGGGTGCCGACCTGATTCTGGCCGAAGGCTTGTCCCTGGACGGCCTGGGCTGCGCGGTGATGAACCGCTTGCGCAAGGCGGCGGCCAACATAATCACCGCGGGAGAAGATTCGTGAGTGCCGGGACGGTGTTGCTACTGGCCGGCGCGCTCGGGACGGACGCCTTCTCGCTGAGCCTGGGGCTCGGCCTCGGCGGTTTCCGGCGGCGCTGGGCCGCGATCCTGGTGGGCCTGATCGTGGTGTTCCACGTGGTCCTGCCGGTGGCCGGCTGGTGGGCCGGGGAACTACTGGGCCGGCTGGCGGGCCGCTGGGCGGGCTACCTGGGCGCCGCTGTTCTGTTCTACCTGGGCGCGCGGATGATCCGGGAATCTTTCCGGGACGAACCGATCCAAAACGGGAGCAAAGTGCACGGCTTCCTGGGCCTGACGGTTCTAGCGGGCAGCGTGAGCATGGACGCGCTGAGCGTAGGCTTCACTCTGGGCACCGCCGGGGCCGCCCTGCTCCTGACCGCGGGAATGATCGGCCTGGTGGCCGGGCTGATGTCGGCAGCCGCGTTCCTGCTGGCGCGCTACGTCCAGAGCCGGGTCGGGCGCCGGGCTCTGCTGCTCGGCGGCCTAATCCTCCTCGGCGTGGGCGCCTGTCTCCTCTTCTAGAGGGTATCGCCCGAAAGCAGAGAAATCATGGCCTGATCCAGGCATTTTTACTTTACCGATGGAGGAAATAACTTGAAGAAAAAGATCCTTTTCGTCTGTACCGGCAACACCTGCCGTTCGCCGATGGCCGCGGCCATCGCGCGGGAGATCATCCGGAAGAAGTACGGCGGGGCGGTCGAAGTAGCATCGGCCGGCGTCTTCGCCCTGCCTGGGTCACCCGCCACGCCCGAGGCCGTGGAGGCGCTGGCCGGGTTCGGAATCGACCTGCGGGAGCACCGGGCCGCCCTGCTTGATCCCGAAAAGGTCGAAAACGCGGATTTGGTGCTGACCTTGACCGCCGCGCACCGGCGCTACGTGCTGAAGCTGGTGCCCGGCGCGGAAAGCAGGGTGCACACGCTGGCCGACTACGCCGGAATCGGCGGCGACCTGGAAGACCCCCTGGGCCGGCCGCTCGCGGCCTACCGCGAGTGTGCCTCCCGGCTGCACAAGCTGGTGGCGGCGGCGCTCGCCCGTTTTGGGCGCGAGACGGGTTTGGGGGAAATCGCGGCTGCCCCGGGGAAGGAATTCGGGCGGGAGATGTAGAATACTCCCGAGTTATGAATCCCCAAAGCGAATATATTCGGAAAAAGGGTTTGATGGTTTTGCGCGTCGCCATCGCGTGTGATCACGGCGGTTTCAAGCTGAAACAGGAGGTAGTAGAGTACCTGGAGTCCGCGGGCATCCCGTTCCAGGACTTTGGGACCTTTTCCGAAGAATCCGTGGACTACCCGGATGTGGTGCTGCCCGTGGCCGAGGCCGTGGCCCGGGGCGAATGCGACCGGGCCGTCCTGCTCTGCGGCACGGGCATCGGGGTATCCATCGTGGCGAACAAGGTTCCGGGTGTCCGGGCGGCGCTCTGTCACGACACCTACTCGGCCCGTCATTCCCGGCTCCATAACGACGCCAACGTCCTGGCCCTCGGCGGACGCGTGGTCGGGCCGGGCCTGGCCCGGGACATCGTGGCCGACTGGCTGGAAACCGGTTTTGAAGGCGGCCGGCACGCCCGGCGGGTCGGCAAAATCACCGCCATCGAAGAAAAATACGCCCTAAGGAGGAGTTAGCAATGGACTGGACCCGACCCCTAGCCGAAGTCGATCCCGAAATCGCCCGGGCGATTGCGCTGGAGGCAGAGCGGCAGCGCTCCAAGCTCGAACTGATCGCCTCCGAGAACTTCGTGAGCGCGGCCGTCCTGGCCGCCCAGGGTTCGGTTTTGACCAATAAGTACGCCGAGGGTTATCCCGGCAAGCGTTACTACGGCGGCTGCGAGTACGTTGACCTCGCCGAGAGCCTGGCCATCGAGCGCGCCAAAACGCTCTTCGGCGCCGAGCACGCCAACGTGCAGCCCCACTCGGGGGCCCAGGCCAACATGGCCGTTTATTTTGCCCTGCTGGAACCCGGCGACGTGATCATGGGTATGCGCCTGGCCCACGGCGGGCATCTCACCCACGGGGCCAAGATCAATTTCTCCGGCCGTTACTTCAAGTACGTACCCTACGGGGTGGAAGAGGACACCGGCCAGATCGACTACGACCGGATGCTGGAAATCGCCCGCGAACATCGGCCCAAGCTGATCGTCGGTGGGGCCAGCGCCTACCCGCGCCAAATCGACTTCGCCAAGATGCGCGAGATCGCCGACGCGGTGGGTGCCCTGCTCATGATCGACATGGCCCACATCGCCGGCCTGGTTGCGGCCGGGCTACACATGAGCCCGGTGCCCTACGCGGATGTGGTCACCACCACTACCCACAAGACCTTGCGCGGGCCGCGCGGCGGGATGATCCTCTGCAAGGCGGAACACGCTGCGGCCATCGACAAAGCCGTTTTCCCGGGTATCCAGGGCGGGCCGCTGATGCACGTGATCGCGGCTAAGGCCGTCGCCCTGGGCGAGGCGCAGCGCCCGGAATTCAAGGAGTACCAGGAAAATATCACCAAAAACGCCCGCGCCCTGGCCGCCGCCCTGCAGGAGCGCGGCTTTGACCTGGTAGCCGGCGGCACCGACACCCACCTGATTCTGGTGGATCTCCGGAACAAGGGCCTCACCGGCAGCGAGGCGGAGGACCTCCTGGACCGGGTGAACGTCACCGTGAATAAGAACATGATTCCGTTCGACCCGCAGCCCCCACGGGTAACCAGCGGGATCCGCCTCGGCACGCCGGCGGTGACCACCCGGGGCATGACCGAAGAGGCCATGGTGCGGATCGCCGAGGTCATGCACCTCACCCTGGACAATCCCGCGGACGAGGAGGCCCACAACGAGGCGCGGGCCGTGGTGGCTGCCCTGTGCGCGGAGTACCCGCTGTAGAGGAGGGCGAAAAAAGGGGACAGGCTACTTTTCTAGCAGACTCGCCAGGGGAGTGCTAAAAAACATGCCTGTCCCCTTTTTGGGATGACGTGAAGAAGAAGGTGCTCGTAGTCTTCGGCACGCGCCCGGAGGCCATTAAGATGGCCCCCGTGGTGAAGGAACTAGAAAATTCGCCCTGGTTCGACTGCCGGATCGTGGTTACTGCTCAGCACCGTGAAATGTTGGACCAGGTCCTCGACCTATTCGGCCTCGACCCGGCGTACGACCTGGACCTCATGCGCCCGGGCCAGTCCCTGTTCGACATTACCGCCCGGGCGCTGCGCGGCCTGGAAGACGTTTTCCGGCGCGAAGCGCCGGACTTCGTCCTGGTCCACGGCGACACCACCACTACCTTCGTGGGGGCTCTGGCCGCTTACTACCTGCAGATCCCGGTCGGGCACGTGGAGGCGGGGCTGCGTACCGGGAACAAGTTTTCCCCCTTTCCCGAAGAACTGAACCGGCACCTCACCGGGGTGCTGGCCGACCTGCACTTTGCGCCCACGGCGCGCGCCCGGGAGAACCTGCTGGCTGAAAACGTGCCGCCGGAACGGATTGCGGTCACCGGGAACACCGTGATCGACGCCTTGCTGGAAACGGCGCGCCGGGACTACCGGTTCGCGGAGCCGGAGCTGGCCGGGGTGGACTTCTCCCGCTACCGGGTGCTGCTGGTGACCACCCACCGCCGCGAGAACCTGGGCGCCCCCCTGCGTGGGGTGTACCAGGCGCTCCGGCAAATCTTGGACGAGTTTCCCGACACCCTTGTGGTGTTTCCGGTGCACTTGAACCCCACGGTGCAGGAAGTCGTGCGGGACGAACTGGGGCACCAGGAACGGGTGATTCTCACCGATCCGCTGCCCTACCTCCCCTTCGTAAAGCTGATGCAGGCCGCGCATCTCGTGCTGACCGACTCGGGGGGGCTGCAGGAGGAAGCTCCGGCCCTCGGCAAGCCGGTGCTTGTGCTCCGGGACACAACCGAACGCCCGGAAGCGGTCGAGGCCGGCACTGTAAAGTTGGTGGGCTTGCGGAAAGATGTCATCTGGCGGACAACCAACCGCCTGCTCACCGACCCGTCCGCCTACCGGCGGATGGCCGAGGCGGTAAACCCTTACGGAGACGGGCGGGCCGCCCACCGGACGGTTCGGTTTCTGGCCGCCCACTTCGGGTTGACTTCCTCGCCCGAGGAATTTCTGCAAAAAATTTTCGTCACAAACTGCACAAAAAGTTAACCTCGCGGAAGGAATACGCACCTGCTCGTAGAATGTACGATGTAGCAGTTAGAAAGGGTTCTCGGTTGCCAGTTTTTTGGGGAACCGGCGGTCAAGGGAGGCGTACCGGGTGAACGATAGGGGTAGCCTCTACAAGGCCATGCGGGCTTTCGCTTTGGGTTCAACGCTGGCCTTCCAGTTTGCCGTTTCCCTTGTCCTGGGTATCCTGGGCGGACGATACCTCGACGATGTGTGGGGGACCAGTCCGTGGATGCTGCTTGTTGGGTTACTACTGGGGCTGGCGGCGGGTACAATGGCCATTTACCGCACGGCATCCGCTTTTCTGCCCAAGGACCAACCCGATCGGAAGACCGATCGGCGCTGAGGAGGGTGGCGCTTGACCGAGAAAGAGTACTACAGTCACGTAGAAAGAACCCTCAAGAAATCCCTGGTTGTTCTGATCATTGTGCTGGGTATCCTGTTCATGGAGCGGGAAAGCGTACTTCTTTGGGGATTTGCCGCCGGCTTGGTGGTCGGGATCATTAACGCCTTCTTCCTGTCCCTGCGCATCGACAAGATGACCCTGATCGCGATCCACAACCAGGCAACCGCCAATGCCTTTCTGTTTATGGGCTTTGGTTTTCGCTGGGGACTCATCATGCTGGCGTGCTACTTCGCCGTAAAAACCGGCTGGTTCAGTTTGATCGGAATGATGTTCGGGTTCCTGTTGCCTTCCATCCTGAGTACCGGAGAAGGGATCAGGGACCTGTTGGTCTGCCGGGGTCAGGCCAAAAGATGCAACTAGCCTTGAGGTTTTAAATCTCTTTAATTAAATCTTTAAAATCTTCGGTACGGAAGGAGGTGAATAGAAGCGGTGGCAGCGGAATACGCAGGAAAAGCGGAAAAAACTTTCTTGGAACAAATGCACAGCGAGCTGAATATCTACGGACTTCCACACCACTGGGATCTGGGTGAGATCATGGGCTTCCCGATCCAGCTGAACGCGGAAACCATTGTGTTCACTTGGGTGGCGATGGCCGTCTGTCTGCTTCTCGGTTGGGTGGCTGTACGGGGCGCCAACATGCGCCGACCAACCAAGATGCAAGCCTGTTTTGAGATGCTGTTCGACTTCCTGCGGGGCCTGATTAACCAGAGCATGGACCCCAAGAAGGGTGCCGGTTTGTTTTCGATCGTCGTCACCTTTTTCCTCTTCATCTCCGTGATGAACGTAATGGGCGTAGTACCCACTTACGTCAAGCCCACGGCCGACATCCAGACCACTTTCGCCTTTGCCTTGATCACCCTCTCGCTGATCTACATCTGGGGTATCAAGTACAAGGGCGCCAAATACTTTAAACATTACGTCTCGCCCAGTCCGGTCTTCCTGCCGATCACCATCATCGAGGATATCGCTAAGCCGGTGACCATGGCTTTCCGACTTTTCGGTAACATGAAAGGCAAGGAAATCATGATCCTGTCCCTGCTGGCCTTGGTTTCCGGCACTAGCTGGTTGGCCGGCGGGTTCCTGGCCGGGACAATCTGGCTGTTGTTCTGTATCTTCATCTCGCTGATTCAGTCCTTCGTCTTTACCATGCTGACCATTGCTTTCGTGAGTGGTGCGGTGAGTGAAGATCACTAGGCGGAAAGCGGCGGGACAACAAAACAATTAGTCGGCAAGCCTTCCCCCTCGGGGAGGGTGGTTTAAAACCATGAGACAAATCAGAATTTCAGGAAAGGAGGGAAAGTAATGGAGGTACAAGCTGCTGCTGCGCTCGGCATGGCGTTTGTCGCCGGTGTCTCGGCAATCGGTGCGGCTATTGGTGATGGTATGGCTTGCGGCAAGGCGATTGAGGGTGTTGCTCGTCAGCCGGAGGCCCGGGGTAACATCATGACTCTGATGTTCATCTCCGTCGGTCTGATTGAGTCGATTCCCATTATCGGTATCGTTATCGCGTTCATCCTGATGGGCCAGCTGTAAACCGGTTAATGACCAGTGTTTTGCTTGTGGGTTAGTCAATCAGGGTCTTTGGCAGGTTTTAGTTCTGGTAAGCTAAAACCTGCTTTTACCCTTATTTTGCTGCCAAAGCCACTTAAGGAAGGAGGAGAACAGCCGGGTGGTATCGCTCGATTTTAACGCCACAGTATTCATGCAGATGTTCCACTTCCTTCTCATGCTCATCGTATTGCGTCTGGTTGTATACCGGCCGCTGATGAACATCATCGAGCAGCGGCAGGAATACATTGCCAGCGAGATTGAACAGGCCGAGAACCAGAAGACCCAGGCCGCGGAACTCAGGGCCCAAATGGAAGCCGACCTGCGGAAGGCGCGCGACGAAGCCAAGGCCATTGTCGACCGGGCCACCAGGGCCAGCGAGGAGCAGGCCCAGCAGATTCTGGAGCAGGCCCGTGCCGATGCCCAGCGGCTCAAGGAGGAGGCCCTGGCCGATATTCAACGTGAGAAGGAGAAGGCAGTTGCCCAGTTGCGGAACGAGGTGGCGTCCCTGGCGGTGCTGATCGCTTCCAAGGTCGTGAAGGATGGCCTGGCCATCGACGAGCAGCACAACCTGGTCCAGGAGGCCATTAAAGAGGTGGGTCAGCTGCCATGCTAAAAGGAGCGGTTGCCGCGCGCTACGCCCAGGCGCTTTTTGACGTGGCGCGGGACAGTGACACAATTGCCGACACCGAGAACGAACTGCGGGGCATCCTGCAAGCCCTGAAGGAGTCCCGCGAGCTGCAACAGGTGCTGTACAACCCCCAGGTCCCGGTTGACCTGAAGAAGGAAATCATCAAAGAGGTTTTCGGGGCGCACGTCTCCAAGAACACCTTGAATTTCCTTTGCGTGATCCTGGACCGCCGCCGGGAGGTCTACCTGAAAGACATCGTCGAACAGTACGTCGCCCTGGCCAACGAGACCCGCAACGTGATCCAGGCCGAGGTGACTTCGGCGGTGGAGCTGCCGACCGTGCACAAGGTCAACCTTGGGCAGGTGCTTTCCCGGATGACCGGCAAGGAGATCCGGATCAGCTACCAGGTAAATCCGGACATCATCGGCGGCCTGGTGGTCCGGCTGGGAGACCGCATCATCGACGCCAGCGTCAAGAGACAACTGGAGCGGTTGAAGGACAGCATCCGCGAAACTAAAGTTGGATAGGGGTGACAGAGAAGAATGAATCTGAGGCCTGAAGAAATCAGTTCCATCATCCGGCAACAGATTGAAAAATACGAAGTTCAGGTCGAAGTAACCGACGTCGGAACGGTCATCCAGATCGGCGACGGCGTGGCGCGGGTGTATGGACTGGAAGATTGTATGTACGCCGAGCTGCTGGAATTCCCGGGGGGCGTCCTAGGAATGGCGCTCAACCTGGAAGAGGACAACATCGGCTGCGTTATTCTCGGGCCCTACCTGCACATCAAAGAGGGTGACGTGGTCAAGCGGACCGGCCGCATCGCCTCGGTCCCGGTGGGCGACGCCCTGATCGGCCGCGTCGTGAACCCGGTCGGCGAGCCGCTGGACGGCAAGGGGCCCATCAAGTCGGACAAGTTCCGGCCCATTGAGAAGATCGCCCACGGCGTTGTGTTCCGGACCCCGGTGAACGTCCCGCTGCAGACCGGCATCAAGGCAATTGACGCGATGATTCCCATCGGCCGCGGCCAGCGCGAGCTGATCCTGGGCGACCGCCAGACCGGCAAGACGGCGATCGCCGTGGACGCCATCATCAACCAGAAGGGACAGGACTGCATCTGCATCTACGTGGCCATCGGCCAAAAGGCGTCCACCGTGGCCAACGTAATTGCGAAATTCCACGAGTACGGCGCCATGGACCACACCATCGTCGTGGTGGCCAGCGCGTCCGACCCGTCCCCGCTGCTGTACATCGCCCCCTTCGCCGGTGCGGCCATAGGCGAGGAGTTCATGGAATCCGGCAAGGACGTACTGATCGTCTACGACGACCTTTCCAAGCAGGCGGCCGCCTACCGCGAGCTGTCGCTGCTCTTGCGGCGCCCGCCCGGCCGCGAGGCTTTCCCGGGCGACGTGTTCAACCTGCACTCCCGGCTCCTGGAGCGGGCCGCCAGGCTGAACGAGAAGGCGGGCGGCGGCTCCATGACCGCGCTGCCGATCATTGAAACCCAGCAGGGCGACGTTTCGGCCTATATTCCGACCAACGTGATCTCGATCACCGACGGCCAGATTTACCTGGAGCCCGACCTGTTCTACGCCGGTATCCGTCCGGCCGTCAACGTCGGCCTGTCGGTGTCCCGCGTCGGCGGCAACGCCCAGCGCCGCTGCATGCGCCAGGTGGCCGGCCAGCTCAAGCTCGACCTGGCGCAGTACCGCGAGCTCGCCGCCTTTGCCCAGTTCGGCTCCGACCTCGACAAGGCGACCCGGGCCCGGCTGACCCGCGGCGAACGCATGGTGGAGCTTCTGAAGCAGGACCAGTACGTATCGATGCCGCTGGAAGAGCAGGTTGTGTCCATCTACGCGGGTGTTCACGGGTATCTCGACAGCCTTCCGGTTGATGCGGTCCGGGGATTTGAAGCCGAGTTGCTGAAATTCATGCGGGCCGAGAAGGCCGACATCCTGGAGACTATCCGGGAAAAGCAGGAGATTACCGACGAAATCGAAGCCCAGCTGAAGACCGCCGTCGAGGAATTCAAACAGATGTTTGTGACGCAGCACGGACTGGAAAGCTAGGCTTGATAAGGTGAGGTGTTAGGATGCCTGCACTACGCGATTTTCGACGGCGGATCAAGAGCGTAAAGAGTACCCAGAAGATCTGCAAGGCCATGAAAGCCGTGGCCACCGCCAAGATGGCCCGGGCCCAGGCGGCTGTGCTGGCTGCCCGGCCTTACGCCCGGCAGCTGCACGAAGTGCTGGGCCGGGTGGGCACGGCGTCCCGGGACGTGGAAAATCCCCTGTTGACGGTGCGCGAGCCGAAGAAGATCTGCTACGTTGTGGTTACGGCCGACCGCGGGCTGTGTGGTGGCTTCAACAGCAACCTCCTGCGCACCGCCACCCGCGAGGTGCAAAAGTGGGACGACGTCCGCCTGGTGGCCGTCGGCCGCAAGGCGCGGAACTTCTTCCGCTTCCGCGGGTGGAAAATGGACGCGGAGTTCGTCGGCCTGGGCGAGAACATCCGTTTTGAGCAGGGGCAAGAGATCGCCCGGTTCGTGATCGACAAGTACATCGCCGGCGAGTACGACGCGGTGTACCTGATTTACAGCAAGTTCGTGAACGTTCTGGTGCAGCAGCCGATCGTAACCAAGCTGCTTCCGGTGGAACCGCCCGCGGACGAGGAAGGGGCGGAACAGGCCGAAGAAGCCAGCCCGAAGAAAGCATCGGTCGAGTACATTTTCGAGCCTTCCCCCGAAGCGGTGCTGAACTACCTGCTGCCCAAGTACGTCGAAAACAGTGTCTACCACGGTTTAATCGAGTCCAAGGCCAGCGAGCAGAGCGCCCGCATGATGGCGATGGACGCGGCCACCAAGAACGCGGGCGAAATGATCGACCGGCTGACGCTCCAGATGAACCGGCTGCGCCAGGAAGGCATCACCAAGGAACTGCTTGACATCGTCGGCGGCGCAGCGGCACTTGAATAACGTTCGGAGGAGGTTCGGGGAACGCAATGGCGAATGTAGGCGAAATTGTCCAGATTATCGGCGTTGTGGTGGACGTCCGGTTCCCGCCGGGCCAGGTCCCCGAGATTTACAACGCTTTGAAAGTGGAGACCGACAAGGTGGACGCGTTCGGGCGCAAGTTCGAACTGACCCTCGAGGTGGCGCAGCACCTGGGGAACAACGTGGTGCGCACCGTGGCTATGTCCACCACCGACGGTCTGACCCGCGGCACCAAGGTCGTGGACACCGGCGCGCCGATCAAGGTGCCGGTGGGCCGTCCCGTACTGGGCCGGCTGATCGACGTGCTGGGGATGCCCATTGACGGCAAGGGCGAAATCAAGGCCGAGACCTACTACCCGATTCACCGTCCGGCTCCGAAGCTGATCGACCAGTCTACGCAGGTGGAACAGCTGGAGACGGGCCTGAAGGTTATCGACCTGTTGGTGCCCTTCATGAAGGGCGGCAAGATCGGGATGTTTGGCGGCGCCGGCGTGGGCAAGACCGTAATCGTGATGGAGCTGATTAACAACATCGCCAAGCAGCACGGCGGCATCTCGGTGTTCGCGGGCGTAGGCGAGCGGACCCGCGAGGGTAACGACCTGCTGCTGGAAATGACGGAATCCGGCGTGTTGGACAAGACCATGATGGTGTTCGGCCAGATGAACGAGCCGCCGGGCTGCCGCCTGCGGGTGGGCCTGACGGGGCTGTGCCTGGCCGAGTACTTCCGCGACGAGGAAGGCGCCGACGTGCTGATCTTCATCGACAACATCTTCCGCTTCGCCCAGGCCGGGACCGAGGTCTCGGCGCTCTTGGGCCGCATGCCGTCGGCCGTGGGTTACCAGCCCACCCTGGCGACCGAGATGGGCCAGCTTCAGGAGCGGATCACCTCGACCACCAAGGGTTCGATCACCTCGGTGCAGGCCGTGTACGTGCCGGCCGACGACCTGACCGACCCGGCTCCGGCGAACACCTTCGCCCACCTGGACGGCACCGTGGTGCTGTCCCGGCAGCTCTCCGAGTTGGGTATCTACCCGGCCGTGGACCCGCTGGACTCGGTGTCCCGGATCCTGGACCCGAACGTCGTCGGGCAGGAGCACTACCAGGTGGCGCGCGGCGTGCAGAAGGTGCTGCAGCGGTACAAGGAGCTGCAGGATATCATCGCCATCCTCGGCATGGAAGAACTTTCGGAAGAGGACAAACTGATCGTGGCGCGGGCCCGGAAGCTGCAGCGGTTCCTGTCGCAGCCCTTCCACGTGGCCGAGGCCTTCACCGGCCGGCCCGGTCGCTACGTGTCGTTGAAGGACAATATCCGGGGCTTCAAGGAAATCCTGGAAGGCAAACACGACAACCTGCCGGAGGATGCCTTCTACATGGTGGGCACGATCGAAGAGGCCGTGGAGAAGGGCCAGCAGATCCTAAACACCTAAAAGGAAGTGCATATGAATGGCGGAACAAACCCAAAAGGTGGCCATCGTCACGCCTGAACGGGTGGTATACGGGGAAGAGGCCCGTTTTGTCCAGGCTAGGGGCACCGAAGGTGAGCTGGGCATCCTGCCCCTGCACACCCCACTGATCACCAGCCTGGCTCCCGGACTCCTGCGCGTCCAGAAGGACGGCAAGTGGACCGTATTTGCGGTCTCGGGCGGATTTCTGGAGGTCCGCGACAACCGGGTGGTCGTCCTGGCCAACGCGGCCGAACGCCCCGAGGAGATAGACGTCGAGCGGGCCAAGCGGGCCAAGGAGCGGGCTGAACAGCGCCTGGCCTCCAAGGACCCCGAAATCGACGTGCCCCGGGCCAAAGCGGCGCTCCTGCGCGCGCTGACCAGGCTCGAAGCGGCGGGCGGCAAACACTAGCGGGCTTACCGATTCTAAACTCAAAAGTGCGGGATATGCGGACCGAGGTGACCCCACCTCGGTCTTGTTTATTTCTTCCCTCCGTATAAATTCCGGTGAAAAGGCATATCCTCTTGGATGGGAAGCCATATATTGGCATTTCTGGTCTTATTCGTTTTTGAAAACGGAGGGGATCAAAGCGGTGAAACGACTATTCTGGGGCCTGGTGCTGCTCACCGTGGCGGTAACGGCTGCTTTCCCGGACGCCGCCCAGGACTATGTCCAGCACCTTTTCGAGACCGGGAAGCCGAAGATCCGGACCGAGGTCCGGATGTACCGCCACCAGACCGGGGAAATCATCAACCTTTCCCTGGAAGACTACGTGATCGGCGTGGTGGCCGCCGAAATGCCGGCGAACTTCCACCCCGAGGCCCTGAAGGCCCAGGCGGTAGCCGCCCGGACCTACATCCTGAAGCGCCTGGCGGCCGGAGGCGTGGCCAACACGCCGCACCCGGGGGCCGACGCCTGCGACGACCCGCGCCGGGGCCAGGGCTGGCTGTCCCGCGCGGAACTGCGGGAACGCTGGGGCACCTGGGATTACTACCGGAACTACTACAAGATCAAGCGGGCGGTGGACGCCACCGAGGGGCTGGTACTCACCTTCGAAGGCCGGTTGATTGACCCGTTGTACCATTCGTCCTGCGGCGGGGCGACCGAGAACTCGGAGGACGTGTGGAAGTTCCGGGTGCCCTACCTGCGCAGCGTGACCTGCCCGCACTGCCAGGACCCGTACCCGGGCGAGCGCAAGCACTTCACCCTGGAGGAGGTGGACCAGGCGCTGGACGTCGCGCTGGCGACCGTGGCCGTGGGCGGCGGCGCGAGCCCGGAACCCCGGGTCGAGATCCTGGAGTACACCTCCACCGGCCGGCCGAAACTTTTGTCCTTCAACGGGCGGGAACTGTCCGCCACCGTAGTCCGTGACCTCCTGGGCTTACGCTCGACAAATTTCAGCTATGAAATCGTGGACGGCAGGATCACCTTTGAGACCAGCGGCCACGGCCACGGCGTGGGTATGTGCCAGTACGGCGCCCGGGGCCTGGCCGAAGCCGGTTACAGCTTCCGGAATATTCTGGAACACTACTATTACGGCGCCAAAGTCGAGAAATTCTAGCGCCCAAAAAAGGGGACAGGCTACTTTTTTAGCAGACCCTTACTTAGAGTGCCAAAAAAGGGGACAGGCTACTTTTCTGGCAGACTGTCCTTTAGAGTGCTAAAAAAGTAGCCTGTCCCCTTTTTTTCTTTTTTGATGGCCAAGCATTTCTGCGATTTATACGCATATAAATCAGCTAACGAGCCCGACCGGGAGGTAAGGTGATGCAGGAATATATTCAGAAGCGGGTGCTGGAAGTCTGCGCCTACATCCTGGAGACTAAAGCGACGGTGCGCCGGGCGGCCACCGTCTTCAAGGTTAGCAAAAGCACCGTGCACAAGGACCTGACGGAAAGGCTGCCCACGTTGGACAAGAAACTCGCTCAAAAGGTGCGTACGGTGTTGGAACTGAACAAGGCCGAAAGGCACCTGCGGGGCGGCGAGGCCACCCGTAAGAAATATAAAGAAATAGGATAACTTGTTAGCGCAACGAGAGGGATTTGGATCAAATATGTAGAACCTAAAAAGAACAAGTCTAACGATTCCTTACCTCCGGGGTTACGCGATTCTCGGCAACGTCGCACTAGGGTGTGGGTTTATTCTCACATTTCTTTTTTCGGTAGCGGTTTGGACAGGCCCGCAACGGGGGAGTAGTAAAACAGGAGGCGGGAAGCGTGTTTAACTTCGCACCCGACATTGGCATCGACCTGGGCACGGCCTCCGTCCTGGTTTACGTGAAGGGCAGAGGCATTGTTCTCCGTGAGCCCTCGGTAGTGGCCATCAACAAGGACACCGGCCAGATCCTCGCGGTCGGCACGGAGGCGCGGCGCATGCTGGGGCGCACCCCCGGCAACATCGTGGCCATGCGCCCCATAAAGGAGGGCGTGATCGCCGATTTCGACGTTACCGAAAAGATGCTTCGTTACTTCATCGCCAAGGTGGGCGCGCGCCGCTACTTATTCCGCCCCCGGATCATGATCTGCATCCCCGCCGAGGTGACCGGGGTGGAGGAGCGAGCGGTGCGGCAGGCCGCCATCCAGGCGGGCGCCCGCCAGGCGCACGTGATCGAGGAGCCCTTGGCCGCCGCCCTGGGCGCAGGCATGGATATCTCCCAGGCCTCCGGCTCCATGGTGGTGGACATCGGCGGCGGCACCACCGACGTGGCCGTGCTTTCGCTGGGAGGCATCGTCTGCGCCAGCTCCGTCAAGGTGGGCGGGGACAAGTTCGACGAGGCCATCGCCCGTTACGCCCGCCGCGAGTTCAACCTGCTGATCGGGGAGCGGACCGCCGAGGAATTGAAGTTGGAGGCCGGCACCGCCTATCCGCGCCGGGCCGAGGCGCGGTCGATTTCCATCCGCGGTCGCGACGTGATGACCGGTCTGCCCAAGGCGGTGGAGCTGTCCACCGTCCAGGTTTGGGAAGCCATCCAGGAGCCGCTGCAGGCGGTGGTGGACGTGGTGAAGGATGTCCTGGAGCGCACCCCGGCGGAACTGGCCGCCGACCTGGTGGACAAGGGCATCATTCTCACCGGCGGCGGGGCGCTGCTGCACGGCATGGACCTCCTGATCAGCCAGGAGACCAGAATCCCGGCCGTCCTGGCCGACGACCCCATTTCCTGCGTGGCCCTCGGCACCGGCCGCGCCCTCACCATGCTGAACTACCTGCCCCAGTCCAGTAATAATAAACTCTTCCGCCGCGTAATGTAGGGAGCCGCGTCAGGTGAGAAACAGATTTGAAATTAAAGTATGGTGACTTGGGAGGTGAAAACATGTCCATGCACTGGCCCGCTAAAGGCCCCGCCAACACTGACGCCACCATCCAGGCCGCGCTCGCCCGCGCCCGCGAACTGGGTATCAAGCGGGTCATCGTCGCCTCGCACCGGGGGCACACCGCCGAGAAACTCGCCGCCCATGCCGCTGGCGACGCCGGCTTGGCCGACCTGGAGATTGTTTGCGTCACCCACCAGGCGGGCTTCGCGAAGCCCGGGGAGGACGAGATGTCCCCCGAGATGCGGGCGAAACTTACCGCCGCCGGGGTGAAGCTTTTAACCACCACCCACCTCCTGGCCGGGATCGACCGTGCCCTGCGCTTCAAGTTCCAGGGTATCTATCCGTCCGAGATCGTGGCGGCCACCTTGCGGCTGCTGGGCCAGGGGGTGAAGGTCTGTGCCGAAATTGCCGGAATGGCCGCCGACGCCGGGCTCACCCCGCCCGGGGAGGACGTGGTCTGCATCGCCGGCAGCGCCACCGGCGCCGACACCGCCTGCGTCATCAGTCCGGCCCACTCCCAGCACTTCTTCGACCTGAAAATCCGCGAGATCATTTGCAAACCCCGGGATTTCTAACCCCGGGGTTTCATCAACTCTGACGCTCTTACTTACCGGCCGCCGCCCGCCGCCGCCCGCACTCAAGACGGGTTACCGTCTCTTGGTGCGCAGGACCTACATGAAAGGAATTAAAAGTCAGCCGGTTTCACTAAACGCGCCCTGGGGTATACCCCAGGGCGCAACGCGCTTTGGTACCGCCGTCTTGGTACCGCTATCGCTTCCGGTTTCCCGGCCGGGAAAACTTTAGTTTTCCTGCTGCAGCATCAGCACTACGATGTGGTGCCGGGCGTCCTGGTCCCACTCGGCCAGCTGCCGCTCCAGGGCGGCGATCTCGTTATCCAGTACCGCCCGCTGGTCAGGGTCGAACGTCCGCTCCCGCCGGGTCAGCAGGGCCTGGTACTCCGCCAGCGCGGCCGAGAACTGCCCCGTGATCTCCCACTGGTCGCTCTGCCGGTGGGCCACCAGGCCCAGCTTGCTCAAGTGATTCACAAACCCTTCCGCCCGGGCCGGGTCCACATCGAACCGCAGCACCGCGGTGGAAGTACCGTCACCTGCGCCCTGCGCCTGGTAGGGCGTACCGTGCTCCTTGGCCAGGGCAACGGCCTTATCCCGCGCCTGTTCCAGGTCAGCCACGTTCAACTTCAAGAAGGTACTGGAAATACGCCGCGGCTGGTTCAGGAACACCTTCGGTTCCGGGTCTGGCCCGTCGGCGATCATCACCCGCTCCGGTTCCCGGTCCGTTCCGTTTTCCACCGGGGCCGCCGTTTTCCCGGCTTCGCCGGACCCCGGAGCCGGGCCGGATTCCGCTTCCGGTTCGCCCGGGCCGGGTTTTCCGCTCGATCCCCCGGTTGCCGGAGCACCACTCTCCGGCTTCACGTCCGCTCCCGGTCCCGCTCCCGGTCCCGGCGGCGCCACCTGCGCCCCCGTTTTGTCCGGCGGGTCCACGGCCACCAAGGGGGTCCGGCCCAGCCACTGCGGCACCCCATAACCCAGGGAAGCGGTCACGATCAACAGGAAAGCCGCGGCCACCGCCAGGCCGCGCCGCCACCGGCCGGCGGCAGCCGCCAACCGCGCCAACCGGCCCTGCCGCCGCGCCTCGAGCGCCGCAATCACGCCCCCGGCGAACCCGGGCGGCGCCGGCCTCGGCGCCGCGAAACCCCGCAGCGCCTTGGTCAGCGCGCGCTCCAGTTCCAGTTCGGCCGCGCACGGCTTACATTCCGCCAGGTGGGCGCCCAACACTTCCGCCTCGGCCGGGGCCAGTTCCCCGTCCAGGTGGACCGAAAAAAGTTGTCTGGCCTCTGGACACTTCACTAGTCAGCACCACCCCGGCGCTTCCGCTCCCCGGGAAGCGCCACTCCTGCCTCACCGGCCAGCGCGCGCACCTTTTCCTTCAGCGCCGCCCGCGCCCGGTTAAGGCGGGACTTCACCGTGCCCTGGGAACAATTCAGAACCCGGGCAATCTCCTCGTAGCTGTATCCTTGCATTTCGCGCAGCACCAGTACCGCCCGGTGTTTCCGGGACAGTTCTGCCAGCGCCCTTTGCAGGAGGTGCTGAAGCGCCTTTTGCTCCAGCACCTCCTGCGGCTCCTCGGACGCCGCGGCCAGCTCCCGCTGCACCTCGCCCTCGTCGGTGCGCACCGGCTCGTCGAGGGAAACCGTCGGTTTCTCCCGCCGCCGCGCGTTGATCCACAGGTTCACCGTGATCCGGTGCATCCAGGTACCGAAATCCGCCTCGTTGCGGAAGCCGCGCAAAGCGTAAAACGCCTTCACGAAAGCTTCCTGTGCCAGGTCCTCCGCGTCCGCCTGGTTGCCGGACAGGCGGACGCAAAGCGCATAGATCTTATCCTGGTACTGTCGGACCAGCTGCCCGAAGGCGGCTGTATCACCCCGCTGCGCCAGCCGGACCAGCTTCTTTACGTCGTCCAAAGGAGGAATCACTCCCCTGGGCGGACGGAAACTCTTCCCGTCAACTCTTTAGATGGTTCCCCAAGGGAAAAAGTTCCGGCCCAGTTAACATTTCTGCTATTTATTTCTGCAATATTTCCGGATGCTTTACCTGGTTAATAATCTAGTACATTTCCTTCCAATTGGAAAGGGTTTAATTATTTCCAGCGCCGGGCGGGGGCGACAAGCTTCCGGGCGCTGTGATAAAATGTTCCCAAAATCGCCTAAGGAGCGACTTTAAGGAACGACCCGATGCGCCGAAGATGGATTATCTGGCCCCAAATGTCCCGGAGAGGCGTCATTTTTACCTTGGCCGGTGTCGGCCTGGCCTTGCTTATCCTGGCCGGGCTCCTGCTCCCTGACGGCCGGCCTTTTCCTCCGGCCGCCGTTCCGGAGGCCCCCGCCCCGCAAGCCGGGCCCGCGGTTGCCGGCAAAGGGGCAAAACCCGGGGCCGGGGCGGACAAGCTCGCCGCCGGCCTGGACCCTGCGGCCGCCGGCCCGGTCACCGTCACCGTGTCCCTCTCCGCCCCCGCGGCCAAAACCGCGGTGGCGGCAGAGGTGCGCGCCCTAGGCGGCACGGTCCTCCGGGGCCTGGACGAGCGGGAGGGGCGGGCTTTGCGCGTGCGCCTGCCCGCCGGCCGCCTGCCGGAGCTGGCCGCCGCCCCGGAGGTCGTCTACATCGAGCCCTACGCCCCGCCCGCGCCGCTGAACGACCGGGCCCGGGACGTGATCACCGCCGCCCCGGTGCACGTGCCCGGCTTTCTCACCCCGGCGGGCCTGGCCGGCGCCGGGCAGATCGTCGCCCTGGCCGACAGCGGCCTGGACCGGGGTTCGCTAAGCGACGTGCACCCGGACCTGGCCAGCACCCCCGGCCAAAGGCCCAAGATCGTGTACCTCAACTCCTTCGCCGGGGGCGACCCGTCCGACCCCATCGGGCACGGTACCCACATGGCGGCCAGCATCGCCGGCACCGGCGCGGCCTCCGGCGGACAGTACCGGGGCGTGGCCCCCGAGGCCAGCCTGTTCATCCAGTCCCTCCTCAACCGGCAGGGGAAACTCGACCCGCCCGCGGACCTGGTCGCCCTCTTCCGCCCGGCCTACGAGGCCGGCGCCCGCATCCACGTCAACGGCTGGGGTGGGCGCACCAACGCCTACCTGGGCGCCGCCTCCCAGGTGGACCGCTTCGTGCGCTACTATCCCGATTTCCTGGTGGTGTTCGGGGCCGGGAACAACGGCCCCGGCCCCAGCTCCCTCACGCCGGAGGCCAACAGCAAGAACGCCCTGGTGGTGGGCGCGAGCCAAACCCCCCGCCCCGCCTTCGGCCCGGACAGCCGCGACGCCGCCGCCCTGGCTTCCTTCTCCAGCCGCGGCCCCACCGGCGACGGCCGGCTGAAGCCCGACCTGGTGGTGCCGGCCAGCGCCGTCGTTTCCGCCAAATCCAGCCTCGTCGAGGGCAACTTCGCCGCCCACCCGGAATACACCCGGATGCAGGGCACCAGCATGGCGGCGGCCCTGGCCGGCGGCGCGGCCGCCCTGGTCCGGGAGTACCTGCAGAAACACCAAAACACCCCGGTCCCCACCGCCGCCCTCGTCAAGGCGCTCCTGATCAACGGGGCCCGCTCCCTGAACGGGCCGTTCCCGTCCCCGGAGAGCGGCTTCGGCCTCCTGGACCTCACCGGCACCCTGCTGGCCCTGCGGGAGGGAACCTTCCATTGGAAGCAGGGGGACGCCGTGGCCACGGGGGAACAGCGCCCGTACACCTTCCGGGTGACCCACGCCGACGCGCCTTTTAGGGTCACCCTGGCCTGGACCGACCCGCCGGCCGCCCCCGGGGCGGCCGGCGCCCTGGTGAACGACCTGGACCTCCGGGTGATCGCCCCGGACGGCGCGGAATACCTGGGCAACGACTTTGCGGGCCGCGGCGTCCGGGACGGTGTTAACAACGTGGAACAGGTGCTCGTCACCGACCCCGTGCCGGGCGAGTACAAAGTGATCGTTGCGGGCGCGGCGGTGCGCCGGGCGGTGCGGGACGGCACCGCCCGCCCGGTGCAGGACTTCGCCCTGGTGTTCGGCCAGCCCCCGGCCCGGCACGTCGCGGCGGCCGGGGACGAAAACCAGCTGGTCCTGGCGGACGGCACCGTCCTGGGCCTTTCCGGCCGGACCGTCACCAGCGTCGTGAACGAGGAACTTGCATTTCCCCGGGCCGTGGCCGGGGCCGACGCTTACCTCCTCGGCCCGAAGGCCGACCCCGCCGCGGTCTTCCTGGTGGCCCGGGAGGTCCCGGTGGACGGGGCCAAATGCCTGCCCGCGCATCCGGACCAGCCCCTCCTGGTGCGGATCAACCCGGCTTTGCGCACCGGCGGGTACTATTTCCTCTCCGGCCAGCCGGTACTGCTCAACGGGCAGCCGGTCGGCGACCCGGCGGGCATCCCGGCCGGGGCCGGCGTGCGGGCGCACTTGAACCCGTCCACCCAGGTCCTCTGGCGCCTGGAGGCCGACTACCGGGAGGTGCGGGGCGTGCTCGCCTCCTTCGCCCCCGGTACCGGCCGCCTCCGGCTGTTAAACCGCGACCGGGAGTACGTCCTGGGCCCGGAAGCCGCCCTCGGCCTGACCCGGACCGTCGTCGGCGGGGACCGGGTGGACCTGCCTTTCGGCGCCGCCTCCGCGGCCGAGCCCCGGTACCTGTTCCCGGGGGTGGACGTCCGCCTGGTGCTGTCGCCGCATACCAACCAGGTAAACTACCTGGTGCTCAAACAGCACGTGGTGGTGGGCACCCTCCGCCAGGCACCCGGCGCGGACGGGGCCCTCACGTTCACCGGCGGCCGGCGCCTCACCGCCCTGCCCGGAATCACGGTGGAGCGGGACGGCCGCGCCGCCGGCCTCGGCGCCCTCCAGCCCGGCGACCTGGTGTTCGCCGTGGTGGTGCCCGGCGCCGAACGGGTGCTCGGGATCACCGCCTATTCCAAGGTCCTTTACGGCCAGCTGGTCTACGCGGGCGCCGACACCCTCTACCTCTCCGACTACCGGGGGCACTTGCACGTCTTAAGTCTCACCGCGCGGTCCCGGGTCTACCGCTGGGACCTGGCCGGGGACGCCGCCCTGCTCTCCCCCGGCCTGATGGTGCGCGTCACCCTGGCGCCGGGCACCCGGGAGGCCGGGCGGATCGACGTGGCCGAATCCGCCCGCCGCGAAATTCAGGTCGGGTCCTATGACCGGGGGCAGGGTGTGCTGCGCACCGCCGCCGGTGAGTCCTACCCGGTGGCGGCCAACGCCGCCTTCACCAAGAACGGCCTCCCGGTGCCGCCCCGCGACCTCGTGCCCGGCGAGACCGTCACCTTGACCGTCCTCACCGGCCCCAGCGGCCCGGTGGCGGTCCGGGGGAGTGCCCGCCCGAAACCGGGGGTAGCCGAACCGGCGCTCCACGTGGAAGCCATCGTGCCCCTGTCGGACCGCTACGTGGTTTCCGGGCGGACCACCGCCGACCGGCTGTACGCCTGGGTGGGCGAACCCGCCTTCAACCGGTTGGAACTGGGTTCCGACGGCTCCTTCTACTGGGTGGTGCCCTTTGGGGCCGGTACCCGCGGCCAGCTGGTGGCGGTAAACGGCCCCACCGGCGGCGTGGCCGGCCGCGAGGTCCACTTCCCGGCCGGTCCCGAAGCCGCCCTGACCGACCTCGCCGGCTCCTGGGCGCGCGCCGACATCGAGCGCTTGCTGGCCCGGGGCCTGGTCCGCGGTTACCCCGACGGCACCTTCCGGCCAGACCGCCCGGTCACCCGCGCCGAGTTCACCGTGCTCCTCGCCCGCCTCCTGGGCCTGCCCGGCGCCAAACCGCCCGCCCTGCCCTTCGCCGACGCCGCGGCCATTCCCCCCTGGGCCGCGCCGCGGATCGCGCTGGCCCACCAGCGCGGGATCATCAACGGCTACGCGGACGGCACCTTCCGTCCCGCCGCCCGGATCAGCCGGGCCGAGGCCGCTACGATCCTCGCCCGCGCGGCCGCCGCCCTCGGCCTGGAACTGCCCGCCCCCGCCGCCGCCCAAACCGCCCCGTACACCGACTGGCCGCTGATCCCCGCCTGGTCCCGCGACGCCGTCGTCCGGGCCTGCGCCGCCGGGCTCATGCGCGGCCGCCCCGCGGACCGGTTTGCCCCCGCCGCCGACCTCACGCGCGCCGAAACGGCCGCCGTGTTGAACCGCCTTCTGCAGAAGCTGGAGTAAAAAATTTTCTCATCCCGCGGAACTTTTGCCAGCCCGCCGCTGTCTAACTTACCAGGTAATCAGGGAAAGACAAACCAATTGACCCAAGCACCATAAAACCAAGAAAAAATGCACCATTCCCGGCAGGAATCCCGGAAATGATGCAGAAGTTGGTATAGTTGTATGCCTAAAGGACACCGATTGTAACGGGTCGGGACCGGTTCCCGCCCGTGCAATAGAAGATCCCGCAGCACCTTATTCGCTGCGCACACATTCAAGCCTTACGAAAGGGGTGATGCCGGAACCGGGGAAAACGCACACCAGTCAACCAACGATCGCAGCCTCTACGCAGCAACCGACCCACTCGGGAAACCGGAGCACATTGGGTTTAAAACCACAATTCAAGGAGGGAATTTAGGTTGTATAAAGTACGCAACAAGCGTATCGCGCTGATCATCGCCGTGGTGTTCGCGCTGAGCATCATGCTGCCGATGGCGGCGTTTGCGGCAGATTCCATTACCGTAACCAGCGCTGCTAAGCAGAACGTACCTGAAGATCAGGATACTGATCTGGGTTGGATCAGAGTATCAGTTGACGACGAAGTATACAGCGGTGGAAGTCTTTATGTCGACGTTGATCTGCCCACTGATGTGAAGTTTACCAAAGATGAGGAGAGCAGCCGTAGCTTTGGTCCTGTAGATGCCTCCACCGCCTATACCATTAATTTCTCCGGTGACAACAGTGTCACTGTTGGTAGTGGTGCAGACGATGACATCTATGTAGACGTGACCGTAAGGTGGCTTGATGGTGCTAACAACCTGATTGACAAGTGGGAAGGTTCCGTTCTGGTTGCGACTAAGGGTGACGGTTCTTTGACCGTTAGCACCGACAACATCCCCACCTTGAGCGCAGGCGAGGGTAAGGAAATCGCCGATATTACGTTTGAGGAAAACATCGCGGGCGCAGCCGTAGGCGCGTATGTTTACCTCGAACTGCCGGGTAGCTATGCAAAGTGGGAAAATCCCAGCGGTATAACGCCGAGCGGTAAGTACGGTCTCGATGATACCGTTACGCTTACTCGGATCGACGACAACGAGACCTTGGTAGTGGGTCCGTTCGACGAATCTTCTCCTTTTGCAGGGGAAGTGACCATTGAGAACCTACCGATCACACTTTTCCCGAATGCTCCGGAAGGTGCACTCGAGGTTAACGCTTGGTGCACTGACGGCGATCTGATGGGCGACACCACCATTACAGTCGCTTACGTTGGCGAAGCTGATATCGCTGTCTCGGTAGAGGAAAACAGCGAAGCAGACGATGCTTATGTTGGAGCCACCAATGTAGAGTTGAATACTATAAAGTTCGAAAGTGATTCGGAGTTCTCCGGTAATGACGTGATTGTCTACCTGCCGGATGGTGTTGAGTTCGACAATGTTGTTGGCGGTCGTTCTGATGCTGTACGTGTAATTGACACGTTCAATGACGGGCAGAGCGTTTGGGTGGCCCTTGACGATGGAGTAGAAGAGGCTGAGCTCACCCTCGCGGTTAACATTACCGCCGATGCTGTTGCCGGTGACCTTGAGGTCACGGTTGGCGGAGATGCAGATGCGACTGCCGTACTGGCCGAAATCAAGGACAGAGTCAGTGTAACCGCGGATAAGCCTGAGATTACGGTTGGTTTGGCGCGTGCCGCTGGCGACATCACCATCGTTGAAACTGCTAAGAATGCTTTCGCTACCAACAACGGTACCTTGTCTCTCGAGTTGTCGAACGGTGCCGTGTGGGCAAGCGAACCGACAGTTGAAGTGAACGGTACTGAGATTGACGATGTCACCATTAATACGGATGACGACAGCGTTTTGGACATTACTCTTTCGAACTGCCGGACTACCAGAATCGATACTGTCGTGATTACCGATGTTGAGATCGACCTGGACGCCCGTGTGAACCTCGGCGACCTGGAAATCGGGCTCTTGGGCGATGCCGTCAACGTTGAGAACGCAGAGGAAGCTGTGGCCAATGTTGCCATCGCCACCGTGGTCGACGAGGCCGTGGTCACCACCTCCTTCACCCTCGGGGACGAAGGCGTGACCGTTGTCAACGGCCGCACCCTGGTGCAGGTCAACCTGCTGGTTGACGTCCTCGGCCTGGCCAAGAGCTGGGATTCCGCGACCAAGACCGCCTACTTCGTGAAGGACGGCAAGGTCGTGGCCTTCCCGATGGGCGAGAACGCCATCTACATCAACGGCGTCAAGGTGCCGGTCGACCAGGGCGGCATGATCATCAACGACTACACTTACGCCACCCTGCGCGGCCTCCAGATGGCCTTCGGCGGCGAGCTGGAGTGGGACGGCGCCACCAAGACGGCGACCTTCAACTTCACCAAGTAGCCGGCGGCTAGGCGGTCCGTGAAGCCCGGGTTCACCCCGGGCTTCACTTTTTCCCTAAACGCGATTGACGTTCCGCGACTGGCACGTTATCCTTTACATGGCAAATAGTTAACTTAGGTTTAAAGGAGCTGGAGGGCCCGTGCGAAAACTCTTGGCGTTGGTAATGATGTTGGTTCTGGTCGGTTTGGTCTTTGCCCCGGTGGGCGCCGCCCAGGAGGCGAACACGTCCGCGCGCGCAGCCGTGGAACTGACCCTGGACCGGGCGGTGCAGCGGGCTCTGGCCTTCAACCCGGCCCTGGAGAAGAAAATGCTGGAGGTGGAAGAGGCCGACGACGCCCGGGTGTCCGTTCCGGCCACGTACTACACCGAGTGGTCCCCGGAAGCCGAGGCCGGGATATTCGGGGCGGAAAGCAGTAAGTTTGCCTACGAGCAGGCCAAGCGGGCTTACGACCTCCAGCGGGACGCGCTGATCCTGGACGTGACCAAAAAGTATTACGACGTGCTGCGGGCCCTGGAGAAATTGGCGGCGAAGCAGGCGGCCTACGCGCACGCCGAGGCTGAGGTCGCCGCCGCCCGGGCCATGTTCAACGTCGGGCTGCTCAGCCGCCTGGCGCTGGACGGGGCGGAAGCGCGCCTGGAGGGGGCCGGGGCGGAGTTGGCCGAGGCGCAAGGCCAGCTTGACAACGCTTACCTGGCCCTGAACCAGCTGGTGCGGTTCGACGGGCAGGAACGGCCCGTGCTGGTGGACCCGGTACCGCCTTTCGAACCCGTGGAACTGGAACTGAGCGCTTACGAGGCCCGGGCTTTCAGGGCCAACCCGTCCCTGGAGCTGGCGCGCGCCGCGGCGGACTACATGCAAAGGGTGGAGAACTATGCGGTCCAGGGGGAAATCCAGGTGACTTCGACCGACGTAAAAGCGGCCGAACTGGATGTCCGCGCGGCCCAGGACGGGGTGCGGGAGCTGGTTCACCACCTGTACCGCGGGGTCAAGACGCTGGAGGATACCTACGCCGCGGCGGAGATGGGCCTGGCCATTGCCGCGGAAACCCTGCGCGTCACCCGGCTGAAGCACGAGGTCGGCATGGTCACCCGAACCGCGGTGCTGGAGGCCGAGGCCGAGGTCGCCGCCGCCCGGCAGCGCCTCTTCGACCTGGCCGCCCAGCATGCCTACATGAAGCAGGCCCTGGATAAGCCCTGGGCCTACCTGGGGACGGTGAACGCCTCCGCAGAACAGTAGCCTCGAATGGACGCCAAGGAACTAAAACAGTATGAGGCCCCCTCATCGAGAGGGGGCTTTTTGTATGAGCGTCAGCCAGGGTCGCTTATAGGATTATTCGTTTGGATGGATATCTAAAAAAGCGCAACGAAACGAAAACGGATTTTATTGTCCGGGCCGTTGCGGAGCGGCTCCGGCGTGAGGCGGCCCTGGAGAGGTTCCGTGCCCTGCAGGGTGTACTTACGGCAGAGGATGTTCCGGAGTGGGCCGCCAAATCCGGCAGCGAATGGGTACGGGGGTTGCGGGGTAAAGAACGAGAGGTGCGGGTATGGCCTACCTCGTAGATACCTGCGTGCTGATCGACCACCTTACCGGAAGGCTTCCGGCTAAAGCGCAAGAAAAATTGGAACGGCTGTTGGCAACGGCCGGGGTGTGCACCAGTGCCGTTGTTTATCACGAACTGCTCACCGGAGCGACGACTGCCAAAGCCCGCAAGACGGTGGAACAGCTGCTTGAGGCCTGGGATATCATACCGGTTGATGCTGTGATAGCTGCTGAAGGGGCCGAGATACGCCGCCGCTGGCGGGAGAGGGGCCGGACTATCGGTATGGCGGATTCGTTGATTGCGGCTACGGCGAAGGTACGTAACCTGGTGGTAGTGGCCGGCAATGTTAAGGATTTTCCGGAGGTAGCAACGCTTGACCCAAGAACTTGAAGGGACTAATCCCGGAGAAATGGGATCAGAATAAGCCCCAAGTCCCCCGGTCAAGGGGGCCTTTAACCTGATCAACCTGGGCGAGGTTTTTTATATCTTGGGCCGGAAAAAGGGAGAGCGGGAGGCTAGGGAAACCATCGAGGAGATCAAGGGTAGTGTGATCAGGGCGGTCCCCGTTTCAGAGGAGCTGATCTTTAAAGCGGCTTTATTCAAACTAAGATATCCGCTGGCCTACGCAGACGGCTTTGCCCTGGCTACTGCTGTAACTGTGGGCGGCGCGCTTATCACCGGTGATCCCGAGCTTCGGAAGGTGGAGGAGGCCCCGGTTCTTTGGATCGACAAGTAGTCCACCGCTAAATGGGCGTAAAAAGGACGGGCGCGGGTCCGGCTTGCCGCACCTGTACCCGCGCCCGCCGCGGCCGCGCGCTGCCCCCCCGTGTGCCGCGCTTGGTAGTGGTTGCCAGGGGAGCCTTCGGCCTCGCCCGGAGCGCCTTTGCTTACCTTACGCTTTCTGCTCTTCGCCCAGGGTATTGGCCAGCCAGGCTGCGAAACCGGTAAAGCCGACTAAAAATCCCAAAAGACCAAGAAGACCAAGGGCACTATACACATCTTGCCCGGAGAGTAAGAATAAAGCCGCAATCATTATCGCTACGCTGACCACCAGGAGAACCACGCCAAAACACCTCCTCCCGCCGCCGAGCTGTAAACTCAAACCTCGCCGGAAACGGCGGCTTTTTGGTAAATATAACTCGTCTTGGGCCCGGCTGTCAATCCTCGGTGCCGCGCCCGCCGAGGTGGAATGTCCCAAATTTGCAGGGGTTAACATTTGCTTTATATTGGGTATAATATTGCTAGCCGGTAATACACTGGAGGGAGCATGGCATGACTAGTGTCGTAAAAGTATCCCAAAAAGGCTGGCTCGTTATACCCGCCGAATTGCGGAAAAAATACGGGATTAAACCCGGCACCTCCGTAACCTTTGTAGATTACGGAGGCGTATTGGCCTTGGTACCGGTACCGGAAAAACCGGAACAGGTGGCCCGGGGGTTTCTGAAGGAATACTCCGTAGTAGGCGATTTACTGGCCGCGCGCCGGGAGGAACGAGCTCGTGAAGACGTACGTGCTCGATAGTTATGCGCTGCTGACCTATCTTCAGGATGAGGCGGGTGCCGACGAAGTAGACAGCCTGATAAGCTCCGCGCGGGCCGGTGAGGTAAAGCTCGTGCTTTCGGTAGTTAATTTGGGGGAAATCGCCTATATCGTGGAACGGGCGGCGGGACTCGCAAAGGCGCAGGCCACGCTCGGCATTATTGATCAACTACCCATCGACCTAGTTGAGGTTAACCGTCACCGGGCGTTATGGGCCGCACATTATAAGGCGTCGTTGTCGATAGCTTATGCTGACTGCTTTGCCCTGGCCCTGGCTGAGGAAACGGGCGGTCGGGTTGTGACCGGGGATCCAGAGTTTAAACCGGCGGAAGGGAAGGTCCCCGTTTTCTGGTTGCCCGCGAACCGATGACTTAGGGCGGTGCGCCTTGTCAAGGCGCCGGCGGGAGTCAGTCCCCAAAAACTTCGCGGCGGCGCGGTTTACCGTTCCTGGTTGCCGCTTTGGGGGTCTTGCCCCTGCCAGCCCCCACCGCGCCAGAACTCCAGGAAAAACGCGGCGAAGACACCCACGAAGCCGGCCAGGATTGCGGCCAGGGTCATGTTGAGGGCCTTCCGGGGGCCACCGGGGCCTCGGAAGGCACGGGTTGCACGAGTGCCCTGGGGCTGAACTGGTTCAGGCTGTCCTGCAGGCCCGTCAGCCGGGCCATTTGCGCCAGCAGCTGGGCGTACTGCGTGCCGTTCCGGGCTATTCCGGCCCGGACCATTTCGGGTCAGAACTCGATTAAAGATGGGCAAACCTCCGCCAACGAGGGGTTTGCTTTTTTATTAGGCACCCATCGGGGTTGCACGTCATATATTAACAAGTGTGGCAAAAAAATCCTGCAAAGCACAGACTAAGCAAAACTTATTCTAGGAGGGTTTTATTCATGGCGGATTTATGTTCACGGCCCTGTGCGTGTGTTCCGCATGAAAACATTTGCTGTTGTCCGCCGAAGAACGGGATTACCGTTATTCAACCCGCGTGCCAGGTAATCCCGGACCCCCAGGTGGCGGGTAAAACCGTGGTGGCCGCTAATCCGTGCTTCTGCGAGCTTGCCGGGCAGTCCTACTGGACCTACAAGTTCACCACCGACTGCGAACAGAATACTAAGGGTATCAGCAGCATCGCGATTCTGGTATGCGAAACCATTCTGGCGGAGCACGTTGTGGTGGAGGAGCTGATTGACGGGTGCGATACCTTCTCTGTGGTACCTTTTACCCTGTCCAAGACCGATCCGATTTACGGCACGGCGCCCGCCGGGTTTCAGATTCTGAAGGTGGAGACGGCCGACCGTTTTGACGTAGGCGTTACCGTTGTTTACCGGGTCCAAATAAAGGGGAACTTTCCGGTGACCAGCCAGCCGGTCAAGGTGAAGGCCGGGCCTAAGGTGCTCACTTTCGACTGCGAAGAGGACTGCTACCTGGTGCCGGCCTGTCCAGCGGTGGGGAAGCTCCTGGTGGTCAAGGAGTGCAGCGAGGTCATCGTTGACAACAAAGTTACCCTGTTCTATTCCGTGGATGTGACCAATATCGGCAATGCGCCGCTGTCCGCCGTGTCCTACAACGAGCAGGTGATCTACGACCCGGCCAACCTGACCATCGGCCCGGTTACGGTCGACCCGCCGACCCTCTCCGTGGACACCACTCCGGGTAGAATCATCATTTCGGGGAACCTGGGGGCGATCGATCCCGGCGGACTGGTGCGGGTGACTTACCAGGTACCCATTTTGACCTTCGCGGTGCCCGGTTTTTACCTAATCACCAGCAACACCGTGGCGACGGCCCCGGAAACGGAAGCCATGGCCAGCTGCGTTCTTAATCTTGATGCCGTGCAGCTGACCGCCGACAAGTGTTGTGCGGTGGACGGCAACCGGGGTGTCTTCAGGATCACGATCGCCAGCGTCGGAGCCTCGCCCCAAACCGAGGTGGCCTTCCTGGAATCGGTCTTCGTTCCCGCAGGGGTCACGGTGCAGTTCACGGACTTCGACGGTTGTGTGGCGACCTTTCCCGACGGTTCGCCGGTGCCTTTGAACACCAACCTCACCAACACTATCGTCAACGTCTGGTGCCCGTCGCTGACCGTACCCGCGGGCGGCAGCGCCCAGAAGAACATCCGGTTCCTGGCGGTGACGACGGTGATTCAGCCCACGGAGGCGATTGTGAACACGCTGGTGGAGGTCGACTTCTTAAATGGCGACGAACAGATTTTCCTGGGGATTGCGCCGGTACCGGTGTCGGCCTCGGTCGCCGTTACGGGATCCATGGAGTGCCTGAAGCCGTGCGCTTTGGCGGCGGCGTCTGCCCCGGCGGCCATAGAGATCGGGTCAGACCTCAAAAACTCCAAAACTTTAACGGACAAGGAGTAAAGCGGATAAGGCCCCTCTCATCTAGGTCGGCTTCGAGGTGTTCTCGGCCGACCGGATTTTTTTTGCCGCTGCTATCTGATCCGTAAGTTCACATTGAGGTTTGATCCTGAGGGAGTAACCGGGCCTGAAAAATGGCCGAAAAGGTTGTATAATTATAATATAATTAGGGACCTGGGAGGAGGATGCGGGACCGTGGGAGACAAGCTGACCGGGTTGTCCGCACCGTCCGAAGCGGTGGCGCCCCTGGCCGAACAGGCCGCGGTGTCCCGGGGCGGTCTTGGGGATACGGCAAAGGCGTACCTGGAGGTGACCAAGCCCGTTTCGGTGGCCCTCCTGGTGTTCACCGCCGTAGCCGTGATGGTGGTGGCCGGGGCGGCCCATCCGCTTTCCGGGGGGCTGGTGCTTCAGGCCGTGCTGGCCGTGACCCTGGCCTGCGCCGGGGCGAACGCGGTGAGTTGCTACGTGGACCGCGACCTGGACGCGGTGATGGGGCGTACCCGACGCCGCCCGGTGCCTGCGGGGCGGATCAGCCCGCCGGCGCGGGCGCTGTACTGGGGTCTGTTTCTCTTCGTGCTTTCGCTGCTTTTAGCCTGGGACTTAAACCCCATCGCCTGGGCGACCCTGTGGGGCGGAATGCTGGGCTACGTCGTGGTGTACAGCCTCTGGCTGAAGCGCCGCAGCGTGTGGAACATCATCGTCGGGGGGATGGCCGGCGGGATGCCGGCGCTGTTCGGGTGGGCCGCGGTCGCCGGAGAGCTGGCGCTTTTGCCGGTCCTGATCGCGGCGCTGGTGGTCCTGTGGATTCCGAACCACATCTGGAGCCTGGCCATCTTTTACCGGGACGAGTACGCTCGCGTGCGGGTACCCATGCTCCCGGTGGTGTATGATATCCGGCGGGCGCTATACTGGCTCTTGCTGACCGTAATTCTGATGGTCGTGCTCTCGGTGCTGATTTACTTCGCCGGCGACTGGGGTCCGGTTTACCTGGGCACCGCCCTGGTGCTGGGCGCGGTCGCCCTAGCGCTCTCCGTGCACATCTACCGCTACCCGGAACGCAAAAAGGCCTGGGTGCTGTTCAAGTTCTCGAGCCCCTATCTCGCGGTGCTCTTCCTGAGCATGATGCTCGACACCTGGCTCCGCTGATCGAGAAAAGGGGACAGGCTACTTTTTTAGCAGACCCTTACTTAGAGTGCCAAAAAAGGGGACAGGCTACTTTTCTGGCAGACTGCTCTTTAGAGTGCTAAAAAAGTAGCCTGTCCCCTTTTTTGTTTTTTGTTGCGGCAACATCTTGACGGGTTCTGGGGGAGCGCATTAAGATTGAGGAGGTAAATAGTTTAATTGGTTAACTAAGCCGGAAAAGGAGTGTTTCGGGTTTGAGCCAATCGTTTCTGGACGAGTCCCTATACAGGCTCGATGAACTGATGCAACAAATACTGCGCAGCCTGTACCGAAAAGTCTGGCGGAGTGTAGCGGTGGAAATCACCGAGAGCCAGTTCGGCCTCTGCAAACTGGTAAAGCGGCACGGGTGCATGACCGTTTCCGAACTGGCCGAGGCCCTGGGGGTTTCCCTCAGCGCGGTGACGGTAACGGCCGACAAGCTGTGCCGGTCCGGGTTTTTGGAACGCCGGCCGGACAAGAACGACCGGCGGGTGGTCTGGCTGGCGCTGACCGCGGAGGGGGACCGGATGATCTCCGAGATCCTGGAGGTCTGGCACCGGACAGTGAAAAGTTATTTCGTCCGTCTGCCCGCCGGGGACGTAAAGCGGTTGGTCGAGATCTGCGAAAAGCTGTTGGCCATCGTACGGGCGGAAGAAGAACGGTTTGAGATTCAGGGGGAGGGGTAGATCTTGTTCGGGCGCAGGTTCTTGGTGCTGGCGGTGATCCTGGGAATTTTGTTTACGCTTGTCGGCTGCCGCGGCGGCGCCGAAAACGGGGAACAGGAGAAGGAAGCGGCCGTTCCGGTGTACGTGGCCCGGGCCGAGATGGGGCGGCTGAGCCGGGGGGACGTGTTGACCGGCAAGGTGGCGCCCCGGGCGGAGATCAACGTGGTGCCCAAGATGGCCGGTAAGGTGGCCGCGGTGGCGGTGAAAGTGGGGGACCGGGTGCGCGCCGGGCAGGTGCTGCTGCGTTTCGACGTGCCCGAACTGGAGGCGCAGCTCCGGCAGGCTGAGGCCGGCGTGGCGGCGGCCGAGTCGAATCTAACGCAGGCCGAACTGGCCCTGAAGCAGGCGCAAGACCATTACGAACGGATGAAGATCCTGTTCGACCAGGGAGCCATCCCGGCGGCCGAATTCGAAAAGGTGGAGCTAGACTACCAGTTGGCCCGGGACCGGGCGGAGAACCAGGCGCCAGCTCAGCTGCGGCAGGCCAAGGCGCAGCTGGAGTTGGTGCAGGCCAACCTCGACAACGCGCTGGTTACTTCCCCCATTGCCGGTCTGGTGGCCGCCCGGAACGTGGATCCCGGGGAGTTGGCTTCGCAAGCCCAGCCGGTCCTGACCATTGTGAATATTGATCACGTGCGGGTGGAGGTAAGTGCCCCGGAGAGACTGGTGAACCGGATCCGGACCGGGCAGGAGGTCGCGGTGCGGGTCGGGGCGGTGTCGGCGGAGCCGCTGGCCGGGAAGGTGGTCAGCATTGCGCCGGCGGCCGACCCGCGGACCCGGAGTTACCCGGTGAAGATCGAACTGCCTAACCCGGAGCACCTGCTGAAGCCCGGAATGTTCGCCGAGGTCGACTTTGGCACCGCGGCGGACGAGAACGTCCTGGTGCCGCGGGACGCCGTGTTCCAGCGGGCGGGAGTGGACGCGGTGTTTGTTTGCGCCGCGGGCCGGGTTGAGTTCCGCGAGGTGGTGCCCGGACCGTCCGACGGGCGCATGCTCGCGGTGCTGGAAGGATTGGAGGCCGGGGAGATGGTGGTGGTTTCCGGGCCGGACGTCCTGGAGGACGGGATGGAAGTCGAGGCCATCGAACTGGAGGGTGAAGAACAATGAAGTTGGCCGAGGTGGCGGTGCGGCGCCCGGTCGGCGTGCTGATGTTGGCTTTGGCGGTGATCTTGCTGGGGATGGTTTCCTTAAGCCGCCTGGCCATCGACCTGCTCCCCGAAATGGATATCCCGGTGGTTTCCATTGTCACCGGATACCAGGGGGCCGGGCCGCAAGAGGTCGAGCAACTGGTCACCCGGCCGATCGAGGAGGCGGTGGCCACCGTCGAAAACCTGAAACACCTGTCCTCGGTTTCGCGGTCCGGTACTTCCACGGTCGTAGCCCAGTTTGAATGGGGTACGGACATAAACGCGATTATGAACGACGTCCGGGATGTGGTGGACCGGGTGCAGCCCGCCCTGCCGCCCGACGCGGAGCGTCCCCTGATCTTCAAGTTCGACCCGGCGCTGATGCCGGTGCTGGTGGTGGGCCTGACCGGCGACCAGAGCCTGGCCGACATGCACCGCTTTGCCGACAACGCGGTGAAGCCGCGCCTGGAACGTCTGGAGGGCGTGGCCTCGGTGGCCGTGCACGGGGGAAAGACCCGGGAGATCCAGGTGCACCTGGACCCGGTGGCCATGCAGGGCTACGGAGTTTCCCTGGGCCAAGTGACCCAGGCGATCCGGGCCGGCAACCTGAACCTGGCCGGCGGTACCGTGCGGGAGGGCGCCCGGGAGTTCGTGGTGCGGGTCCCCGGGGAGTTTATCACCTTGCGCGACGTGGAGGGCGTGGTGGTGCCCACTCCGGAGGGCGCGCCGGTGCGCCTGGTGGACATTGCCGACATCCGGGACGGCTACCGGGACCTGGACGTGATCAGCCGCCTGAACGGGCAGCCCAGCTTGGCCCTGGTCGTCCAGAAGCAACCGCAGGCGAATACCGTCCAGGTAGTCCAGCGCGTGCGGGCGGCCCTAGCCGATATTCAGCGGGATACGCCGGGCAACATCCGCTTCGAGGCGGCCTTCGACCAGGCGGAATTCATCGAGCATTCCATCACCAACCTCCGGAACAACCTCTTGATCGGATGTGCCCTGGCCGCCCTGGTGATCTTCATCTTCCTGCGCAACTTCCGGACCACCGCGATCATTTGTACTACCATTCCGCTGGCGATTATCGGGGCCTGCAACCTGATCTACTTCAGCGGGGAGACGCTGAACCTCCTCACCCTGGGCGGGCTCGCCCTGGGGGTCGGGGTCATTGTGGACGACGCCATCGTGGTCCTGGAGAACATCTTTCGGCACCGCCAGGAAGGGCTGCCGCCGCTGGACGCGGCCCGGACCGGGGCTTCCGAGGTCACCGGGGCGGTAATCGGGGCCTCGCTGACCTCCATGGCCGTGTTCGCGCCGATCGCCTTCGTGGGCGGCCTGGCTTCGGAGCTGTTTTCTTCCCTGGCCATGACGGTGGTCTTCGCGCTGTTGGCCTCGCTGACCATGGCCCTGACGGTGGTGCCCATGCTGGGATCGCGCCTGCTGGCCAAGAGCCTCGGTGAGGTGCGGGCGGACGGTTCCCGCCTGGAACGCCTGTTATTCCTGGCGGGGGCCTGGATGGAGGGGCTGAAAAACTGGTACGGGGGGGTCCTGTCCTGGGCGCTTGAGAACCGCCGCCGGGTCGTCTGCCTGGCCGCAGTTCTTTTTGTGGCCAGCCTGGCCCTGGTGCCGTTGGTGGGCACCGAGTTCCTACCGACCATGGACCAGGGCGCCATCAGCATCGTGGTGGAGATGCCCCGGGGAACGGCGGTGGAAGAGACCGACCGGATGGTCGCCCGGGTGGAGGAAATAGCCGCCGGGGTGCCCGAGGTGGAAACGGTGTTCGTGACCACCGGGGTGGGCGACTATATGGAGCAGGCCGGACTGGGGGGGACCAGTCCAGACCGGGCCATGCTCGACCTGCTGCTGGTGCCTCTCGGGGAGCGCCAGCGCAGCACCGCGGAAGTGGTGGAGGCCCTGCGGCGGGAGTTGGCCAAGGTTCCCGGGGCCACTTTCCGGGTGAGCCTCGCCGAGGGCATGACGATGGGTGAGGAGGCCCCCGTGGCCGTGCACCTCAAGGGTGACGACCTGGACACCCTGGCCCGGCTGGGGGACGAGGCGGCGGCGCTGGTGGCCGCCGTGCCCGGCACCCGGGAGGTCACCTCCAGCCTGGAGGAAGGACGTCCCGAGGTGCAGATCCTGGTGGACCGGGACCGGGCGGCGCTGTACGGGTTGAGCGTCTCCCAGGTGGCCTCCACCGTGCGCGCGGCGCTGCACGGGGAGGTGGCCACCCGCTACCGGGTGGGCGGGGACGAGATTGAGGTCCGGGTGCGGCTGGCCGAGGAATCCCGCCGGCACCTGGCCGACCTGGAAAACCTGGTGCTGACGGCGCCCACCGGGGCCCAGGTGCTGCTGCGCGACGTGGCCCACCTGGCCGTTGGAGAGGGCCCCACCGCCATCACCCGCGAGGACCAGTCGCGGACCGTTTCGATCACCGCGCAGATCGCGGGGCGGGATCTGGGCAGTGTGAACCGGGACGTGCGGGCCGCCCTGGAAGGGATGGCCCTGCCCTCAGGGTACTCCTTTGAGCTGGGCGGCGAGGCCGAGGAAATGGTGGAAGCTTTCGGCGAACTGGCCTTTGCCCTGCTGCTGGCCATGATCCTGGTGTACCTCATCCTGGCGGTGCTGTTCGAGTCTCTGTTCTTCCCGCTCGTAATCATGTTCACCGTGCCGGTTTCCCTGACCGGCATGGTGCTGGGCCTGCTGGTGACCGGCCGTTCGTTCAGCCTGCCGGCTTTCATCGGGGCGATCGTGGCCGTGGGCGTTGTGGCCAAGAACGGGATCGTGCTGGTCGATTACGTCAACCAGCTGCGCCGCCGGGGGCTGGAGCGGGACGAGGCCCTTCGGAAGGCCGGCCCCATCCGGTTGCGACCCATTCTGATGACCGCCGGCACCACGGTGTTCGCCATGTTCCCCATTGCCCTGGGCCTGGGTGAGGGTGCCGAGATGCAGGCGCCGCTGGCCACGGTGATCATCGGCGGGCTGATCTTCTCTACCGCCATCAGCCTGCTGCTGGTGCCGGTGATTTACAGCATCCTTGACGACTGGGGCCGGGCGGTCATGCGCCGTTTCAGCCGGGACGCGGGCGTTTCCGCCTGAGAACCGGGCGGAAGAAAAGGGGAACGAAAACGTGGAAACGGTTGACGTTTTGGGCGCGCCGGTGGCGTGCCTCACGCTGGCGGAGGCGGCCCGGACGGTGGCCGGCTTCGTGCGGGAGGGGCGGCCGCGGCAGGTGATCACCCTGAACCCGGAGTACCTCTACCGGGCGCAGTCCGAGCCGGAGCTGATGGAGATCCTGCACCGGGCGGACCTGGTGACCGCCGACGGCGTGGGGATCGTCTGGGCGGCGCGGCGGGCCGGCAACCCCGTGCCGGAGCGGGTGGCCGGGATCGATCTCTTGCTGCGCCTGGCGGCCGAAGCCGGGATGCACCGGTGGCGCGTGTTTCTGCTGGGCGCGGCGCCGGGGGTGGCCGAGGCGGCGGGACGGGAGTTGGCGGCGCGGTACCCGGGCCTGACGGTGGCCGGGACGCACCACGGCTACTTCCGGCCGGAAGAGGAGTTGGCGGTGATCGCCAAGGTGCGGCAAAGCCGGGCGGACCTGCTGTTCGTGGCCCTGGGCGCGCCCCGGCAGGAAATCTGGGCGGCCCGCCACCTGGAGGCCCTTAACGTGCCGGTGGTGATGGGGGTCGGCGGCAGCCTGGATGTGCTGGCGGGCCGGGTGCGCCGGGCGCCCGCCTGGCTGCGGCGGCTGCACCTGGAGTGGCTGGGGCGGCTGTTAATGGACCCGAAACGCTGGCGGCGGCAGCTGGTGTTGCCGAAATTCGCCCTTTTAGTTATCCGCCGTTACCGTTAGGGCCGTTTTTTATAACCTAGACGGGGAGAACGGACGGGGTGGGGCCGGATTTCGGCAAATTTGACGAAACCGGAGCGTATTTTCGACCGTCTTAATTTTAAGGACCGGTAAAGGGGACGCTGATCATTTGAATGCGGCAGGAGCCCGCGGCTTGCGGGTGCTGATTTCGGGCTATTACGGTTTTCAGAACGCGGGCGACGAGGCGATCCTGTACGCCCTGGTCCGGGGGCTTCGGGCCCGCTGTCCGGACCTCGACCTCACCGTGCTCTCGGCCGATCCCGGACACACCGCCTTGCGCTACGAGGTGCGGGCGGTTTCCCGGAGCGACCCGCGCGCGATCGCGCGGGAGTTGCGGGCGGCCGATCTGTTCATCAGCGGTGGCGGGGGACTTTTGCAGGACGTGACCAGCCTGGCCAGCCTGAAGTATTACTTGGGCCTGATGGCGCTGGCCCGGGCGCTCAACCGGCCGGTGTTCATTTACGCCCAGGGCGTCGGTCCGCTGCGGACCGGCGCGGGGCGGTTCCTGGCGCGGGCGGTATTGAACCGGGTGCAGGCCGTGACCGTGCGGGACGAAGAATCTTGGGCGCTTTTGCGGGCGCTGGGGGTGCACCGGCCCCCGGTGGAGGTCACCGCCGACCCCGTGCTGGGGCTGGTTCCGGAACCCGCCTGGCGGGCCCGGGGCCGGGCCCTGCTGGCGAAAGCCGGGATCCGGGAGGGGCGGCCGGTGGCCGGTTATGCGGTGCGACCCTGGCCCGGGCCGGAGGACTACCTCGGGGCGGTCGCCGGGGCGGCCGACGAACTGGCGGCCGCTGGCTACCAGGCGGTGTTCCTCCCGTTTCATCACCCGGAGGACCTGGAGGCCTGCCGCGCGGTGGCGGACCGGATGCGGGCGCCGGCGGTGGTGCTGGCGGACCGCCTTGATTTCTCCGAACTGTTGGGCATCTCGGCCCACCTGGACCTGGCGGTCGGGATGCGGCTGCATTTCCTGGTGTTCGCGGCCCTCTCCGGGATACCGCTCGTGGGCCTGCCGTACGATCCCAAGGTCCGGTTGTTCCTGGAACGGCTGGGACTACCGGCAGAACTGCGGGTCGACCGGGTAACGCCCGGGGAACTGCGCCGGGCGACTGCCGCGGCCCGGGCGCAGCGGGAGAGTCTTTCCGTCCTCTTGGGCGAGCGGGTGGCCGCTTTGCGCGCCGCGGCGGAGCGCACGCCCGCCCTGGCCCTGCAAATTGTGGCCGGGGGCAGGAAACGGGCGTGAAATGTCGAAGAGAGCGGGAAACATGTTTTGAGGAGGTCCGCCATGAATTGGAAAGTTGCCCTGGGCGCCGTGGTAGCCGTGCTGGGCGGCGGGATGTTGTTTTTTATGGCTTACAGCGGAGCGGCGGCCGACCGGGGCGAACCGGGTTCGGCGGCTGACCCGCTGGTCACCAAGAGCTTCGTTGAAGAATACGTGCACGAACACGCCGGGCCCGGAATAAACTGGGAGATCGCGACCCTGGAACCAGGCCAGGTGCTTGCCGGACACGCCGGGACCGAGTTCATCCTGCGCAGCGGCCGGGCGACCGTGGTCGACCCCACCGGGTCCGGCATTCCCAACCTGACCAATGGCACCAACCTGGCCAACGGTGGCGCGGTGCCGGCCAACCACCTTTGCCTGGTACCGCGGGCCGACGGGCGCGGACTGAAGGCTTTGACCACGGTGATCATCATGCACCGCGGCGGTTTTGACCTCCGGCAGGCAGGTCCGAATTAAACGCTTGGAGTTTAACTTTTGCGCGTCAAGTTTGCGCGCTTGGAATTAATCTCGCAATCGAAGAGGCGATTTGCTTGCGGCGAAAGCGAAAGAAACGCAGATTAAACCTCAAAGCCTTGGCGACCTTCGTTTTGATTCTGGTTCTGGCTATTTGCGCCGGTTACGCCGGCACCAAGTACCTGCTGGCCGTGGTCTTTCCCGAACCGTCCTACCAGGATTCGGAAGACCAAGAGCTGCCGGCCGAGCGCCTGCACCTGGTGCTGCTGGGGCTGGACGCCATCGACCCGGCGGAGATGTCGCGGGCGGATTCCGTCCTGTTTGTGAGCGCCGATCCGAAAGAACAACGGGTGGCCATCCTTTCCATCCCCCGAGACACGTGGGTAAACATTCCCGGACACGGCTGGGACAAGATCAACGCCACCACGGTGTACGGGGGGCCGGAACTGACCTGCCAGGTGGTTTCCGGTTTACTGGGCCTGCCGGTGGAACACTACGTCATGGTCGGTTACGACGGGTTCCGGGAGCTTGTGGACCTGCTCGGCGGCGTGACGCTCGAGGTGGAGCAGCGGATGTACTACCGGGATCTCAGAGCCACCCCGCCGCTGGTGATCGATCTCCAGCCCGGGGAGCAGCGGCTGGACGGGGATAAGGCGCTGCAGTACGTGCGCTACCGGTGTGACGGCCTGGGCGACATTACCCGGACGCAGCGCCAGCAGAAGTTTCTGGCGGCGCTGGCCAACGAGATGATGAAACCCGGGAATATTGTAAAGCTGCCCAAGCTGGTGCCCGAGCTCAACGACTGCGTTGCTACCAACCTGGCGCTGCGGGACATGCTCCGCTGGGCTGGTGTCGCCCGGAAACTCGACGGGGTGGAGGTGGTATCGGCTACGCTGCCGGGTAACTTCTTGGATTACAATGGTCTGAGCTACTGGAGTGTTGATCCGGCCCGGGCCAAGGAAGTAGCGGTTAAGCTGATCAACGGCGAGGAAATCGGCGATCCCGTGGACGAGCGGGTGGCCCCGGTCCAGGGGGTGGCCTATCAGCCGGCTCCGCCCCCGGCGAATACGCCGCCGGCGGCCGATCTGGATCGGCCGCAAACGCCGCCCGCTGGCCAGGGCGAGAGCGACCGCGACCAGGGCGGTGGGGAAGGCGGGGATATCCCCGGGTCCGAAGCGGAAGCGCCGCGCAGTGAACCGACCGAACCGCCCGGCCAGTCCGCTGAGCAGCGAGATCCGCTGGACGTAGCCGATTGGCCCCGTTGGACGGGGTATCCGGAAGGGTTCGGGCAAGGGCCGGAATGAAGCGCAAGCTCGGCCGCTCATAGCCGCTCATAGTTACATTTTGGGATGTGAGGTCGGGTGGGGCACGTGATCGGAAAAGCATATCGCTGGACCCTGCGGTTCGTGATTGTCGCGGCCCTGGTGGCGTGCCTCGCGCTGGCGGGGCACCGGGTGCAGGTGGAAAGCGAATTCCGCCAGGTGGAGATCGCCGTAATCTACGACGAGGTGTTGCTCCTTTCCGGGTTGATGCACCGTGATCCGGTCGCGGTCTTGGAACGGCTGCGGGAGCACGGGGCCACCGCCGTGTTCTTTCGGGAACCGACCCTGAGCCAGGCGGCGCAGGCGGGAGAATTTGCAATCTTGACGGATGGCGAACTCCGCAGGGAGCCCTGGTTTCCCAAAGCCGGGATTGAGCTGCGTCCGGAATGCCTGTATCTGGTGACCGGGGCGGAGCAGACGTACGACCGCCTCCACCGCCAGCTGCGGCTGAAACTGGGCCCGGTCGAGACCTTTGTTTTTCCGGAAGGACGTTACGTGATTGCGCTGCCGGTGCCGCCGTCCTACCTGGACGTCATCGGGGCCGGGTTCCCGGCGCCCGGGTTGGAGCTGGCGGCGGCCGCCGGCTTGAACGTGATTCCGCAGGTGCGTACCTGGCCGGGGGTTACCACCCGGGGCCTGGCCGAACTGGCCCAAACCCTGGGGGAGATGCCCAACCTGTCGGCCGTGGCCTTCAACGACCCCACCGTGCCCGGGTATCCGGGGCTGACCCACGTCCTGGCCCGGGAAATGGCGGCGCTTGACGTCCCGGTGACCGCCGTCGAGTTCTATCACCAGGCTGGGGTCCAGAGTATTGGCCGGAAGCTGCCGACGCGCCAGGTGATGCTGCATGCCATCCCCGCCCGCGAGATGCCGCGCTACACGCCGGCGCAGGCCGCCGACCGGATGGTCTTGGCCGCGGCCGAGCGTAACGCGCGGGTCCTGCTAGTGCGGTTTTTCTTCGACCCCCAAAACGCAGAGGACGTGTGGGCGGTGAACTCCGCCTATCTCCGGGACATTTCCCAGCGCCTGGAGGCCGCCGGACTGACGCCCGGCGCTCCCGCGGCCCCACTCCCGTGGCAGCCGCCCCGAGCGCTGGTGGCGCTGATCGGTCTCGGCGTCATCGCCGGGGGACTGTTGCTCTGGGAGCGGCTGCGGTTGGGGCTGGGTCCGGCCCTGGGCGCGCTGGCGGTCGCGGGCTGGGCGGTGCTGCTGCTGGCGCTGGACCTCAACCAGGCCGCCAAATTAATGGCCCTGGCCGGGGCGATCATCTTCCCCACCCTGGCCGTCGTGAGCGTGGTACGGGAACGAGGCCGGCGGGTGGGCCAAAGCCTCCTCGCCTTCCTGCAGGCCGCCGGGATTTCCCTGGTCGGGGCGGCCTTCCTGGTCGGGCTGTTGTCTGACACCGGTTTTATGCTCAAGCTGGACCAGTTTGCCGGGGTTAAATTGGCCCACGCGGTGCCGCTCCTGCTGGTGATGGGCTACTTTGCTTTCCGGCCCCGGGATGGTGCGGCCGGCTGGATCACCGGGGTCCGCGACTTCCTGGCGCGGCCGGTGCTGGTGAAATACGCCGCGGCCGCCGCCGTGCTCGCCGCGGCGGCGGCGGTGTACCTGCTGCGCACCGGAAACGAACCCGCGCTGCTGGTTTCGTCCTTCGAACTGAAACTGCGGACCGCCCTGGAACAAACCCTGGGCGTGCGTCCGCGGCTCAAGGAGTTTCTCCTGGGGCACCCGGGGCTGCTCCTGGTGCTGTTCACGGGCTACCGCAGCGCCCGGTACCTGCCGCTGGTGGCCCTGGGGGTCATCGGCCAGATTTCGCTGGTAAACACCTTTGCCCACCTGCACACGCCGCTTTTGGTTTCGGTGTTCCGGACCTTCAACGGGCTGTGGCTGGGCGTGGTCCTAGGGCTTGTGCTGATCGCTACCTGGTGGGTCTGCGAGCGCAAGTTGGCGGCGGCCGAGCGCCGGACTGGACCGGAGGCACTCCGGGAATAACCCCGGGAAAGTTCCGGAAATACCCAGGGAATAATGGAAATGGCTATCAACAAGGGGGGGCGGGAGATGTTGGACGTGAACCAGATCAAGGAGCTGTTGCCCCACCGGTACCCGTTTTTGCTGGTGGACCGCGTGGTTGAACTGGAGCCCGGCCGGCGGGCGGTCGGCCTGAAAAACGTCACCGTGAACGAACCGTTTTTCGCCGGCCACTTTCCGGGTTACCCGGTGATGCCCGGCGTGTTGATCATCGAGGCGCTGGCCCAGGTGGCGGCGGTGACCGTATTGAGCCTGGAGGAGTACCGCGGCAAGCGGCCGCTGTTCGCGGGGATCGACGGGGCGCGTTTCCGGCGGCAGGTGGTGCCGGGTGACGTGCTGCGCCTGGAGGTGGAGATCTTGCGCCTGCGGGGCAAGGTGGGCAAGTGCCGGGGTGTCGCCTATGTGGGTGAAGAAAAGGCCGCCGAAGGCGAGCTGCTCTTCGCCGCCGGATAACTCCCGTTTCTGCCGGAATAGGGCGTTATTAGCAATCGATTTAGCCCTTTTTAGCCAATTGCTTATTCATTCAGTCATTGTCATTTTAGCAAGAATAAGGTAGTCTGTCTTTAGCTGTGCTTGTCCAATCTGGGGGAGGGGTTTTGTTGAAAGAGTTGGCCCTGCTCCTGGTCTTTGCCTTTGTTCTTTGCCTGGTGATCACGCCCTGGGTGATCCGGCTGGCGCAAAGACTGGGTGCGGTGGATGAGCCGGACCAGAGAAAAGTGCATGCCCTGCCGATGCCCCGGTTGGGCGGCCTGGCGGTTTACCTGGGCTTTGTGGCCACTGTGCTGATCACCCAGCCGTTGACTCTACCGCTACTGGGTCTGGTGCTGGGGGCGACCCTGATCGTTCTGCTCGGGGTGTGGGATGACGTCCGGAGGATCTCACCCCGGTTGAAGCTGGCCGGTCAGATCCTGGCCGCCGCCACGCTGATCCCGTTCGGAATCCACGTGGAGTTCCTGACCAACCCGTTCGGCGGGATCATCTACTTGGGCCTTTGGGGGATTCCCCTGACCGTCTTCTGGGTGGTCGCCGTAACCAACGCCGTAAACCTGATCGATGGGTTGGACGGCCTGGCGGCCGGTACGGCGCTGATCGCTTCCCTGACCCTGGCGGTCGTGGCCTTCACCCTGGGCAACGTCCCGGTGGTGGCGGTCACCCTGATCCTGGCGGGAGCAATCCTGGGCTTTCTGCGGTATAATTTCCACCCCGCCCGGGTGTTCCTGGGGGACACCGGATCCATGTTCCTGGGGTTTGCGCTGGCCACCCTGGCGATTATGGGCCTGACCAAGGGCGCCACCGCCCTGTCGGTGATCATCCCGATCATGATCCTGGGGATTCCGTTGACCGATACCGTCTTTGCGATTCTGCGCCGCTACCGGAACAAAAAGCCGATCTTTTACCCGGACAAGGAGCATCTGCATCACCGCCTGTTGGGGGCGGGGTTGACGCACCGGGGCACGGTGTTGGTCCTGTACGGGGTAAACCTGGTGCTGGGCGGCAGCGCGGTGCTGCTGACCATTCTAAGCACCGAGCAGGCCGTGCTGCTCCTGTTCATCGTCGCCACGCTGCTGTTGACGGCCGCTAACCGGGCGGGGGTGTTCGGGGGCGCCTGGCAGCGAAGTCCGGGGCGCCCTGGGAAGCAAGCACTTCAAGATCTAGATTAAATTACCTAAATATGTTTTATAATTTCGGATGGCATGGACCCGCGTCTAGCCGGGGCATTCCTTTCTTTTCTTTAGCGCAGCAGCCTAGGGGGTGTGACGTAATGAAGGTAAAGGTGAGGAAAGCGGTTATCCCGGCGGCCGGGATGGGGGTCCGGTTCCTGCCGGCCACCAAGGCCCAACCGAAGGAAATGATTCCGATCATCGACAAGCCCACCATTCAGTACGTGATCGAGGAGGCCCTGGAATCTGGAATTGAAGATATCCTGATCATCTCGGGCCGCGGCAAGCGGGCCATCGAGGACCACTTCGACCACGCGCCGGAGCTGGAGGCGCACCTGGCCGCCAAGGGCAAGGAGGCCGCCCTGACCGCGGTGCGCCGGATCAGCGAGATGGGCAACATCCACTACGTCCGGCAGCGGCGGCCGTTGGGGCTGGGGCACGCCGTGGGGTGTGCCCGGGCGTTCGTGGGGAACGAGCCGTTCGCCGTGCTCCTGGGGGACGATATCGTCCGCAGTGCGGTGCCCTGCCTGAAACAGATGCTGGAGCGGCACGCGGAGCTGGGCGGCAGTATGGTGGCCATTGAGGAGGTGCCCCGCGAAGAGGTCAGCAAGTACGGGGTGATCAGGGGCGAGGAGGTCGGGCCGCAGGTCTACCGGGTGAACGATCTGGTAGAAAAGCCGCCGGTGGACCAGGCGCCTTCCCGGCTGGCGGTGATGGGGCGCTACCTTCTCGACCCGCGGATTTTCGACCTGATCGAGGAGACCGAACCGGGTGCCGGCGGAGAGATCCAGCTCACCGACGCTTTGCGCAAGCTGGTCCGGGAGCAGGCGCTGTACGGCTACCGCTTTGAAGGCCAGCGCTACGATGTCGGGTACTGCCTGGGTTACCTCAAGGCCACCGTCGATTTCGCCCTGGAGCGGGAAGGAGTGCGGGAGCCGTTCCTGGATTACCTGCGCCGGAAATTATTATAATAAAATGAACTGTTAGCTAAACTGTCAGCCGGCGCGCCCGGCTTTCGGCTTTTGCGGTCGTTTCTTCCCGTCCGCGGGTTTCAGGTTCTGCAGGTACTTTTCAAACATTTCCTTCCGGTCATTCAGAAGTTTGAGTAGTTGGCGTTTGCGCATTTGGGAATCCCTCCTGTTCTCAATTATTACCAGCAGGAGGCTGCGCCAAACGCGTGGTGGCTTAGGTAAACGTTACCGGGGCCGCATTTTTTGGTTCTGGGCGGGGAAGTCTAAGCACGCAAACTCCGACGACCGGGAGGAATATCCAGATGAACCCCTTTCTGGAGATCATTCTCCGGGCCCTGGGCGCGTTTCTGGCCGTGTTGCTGATTACCCGCCTCATCGGCAAGTCGCAGATCGGCCAGTTGACCGTGACCGACTTCGTAAGCGGGATCGTTATCGGGTCGCTGGCAGCCGCCCTGGCAATCGACGTGCGCACTCCGGTGCTGTATTACTTCACGGGTCTGGCCGTGTTCAGCAGCCTGACCCTGACCCTGGAGTGGCTGACCATGAAAAGCCGCCCCTTACGCAAAGTCCTGGAGGACGAACCCACCGTCGTCATCCACAACGGCAAGGTGTTGGAGGGCAAGATGCACAGAATGCGCTACCACATGGACGACCTGATGATGCAGCTTCGCGCCAAGGGCGTGTTCAACATCGCCGACGTGGAGTTCGCGGTGCTGGAACCGAACGGGGAACTAAGCGTGCAGTTGAAGTCCCAGAAGCGTCCGGTAACCCCCGCGGACCTGAATGTCCCCACCCGCTACGAGGGTATGCCGTCCGAACTGATCGTGGACGGCACGGTGATCGAGCAGAACCTGGTGCAGAACAACCTGGACGAGGAGTGGCTATACCGGGAGTTGGAAAAAAGAGGCGTGCGCTCGGCCCAGGACGTGCTGTATGCCAGCCTGGACAGCGAGGGGAACCTGTATGTCGATTTGCGCGAGGATAAAATCGACCACTACACCGACCCCACCGACCGGATGCCCGGAAAAATCCCCCAATAGCAGGATTTGGCTGGCAGCGGGACGAATAATTTCCTGGTGAAGGAAATGGCACGGGAGGCAGATTATAGATGATCAAATTCGGCACTGACGGTTGGCGGGGCGTGATAGCCGCCGACTTTACTTTTGCCAACGTGGTGTTGGTGGCCGGGGCGATTGCCGACTTCGTGATAGCCCATAACCTGGCCGGCCGCGGGGTGGTGGTTGGTTACGACAACCGCTTTCTTTCCGAACGGTTTGCCGGCGCGGTAGCCGAGGTGCTGGGCGGCCGGGGAATCCGGGTTTACCTGGCCCGGAAGGTTGTGCCGACGCCGGTGGTTGCTTTCGCGGTGAAGTATTACAACGCCGGCGGGGCGGTGATGCTGACGGCCAGCCATAACCCCCCCGAGTACAACGGGATCAAGTTCATCCCGGAATACGCCGGCCCGGCACTGCCGGAGATCACCAGCGAGATCGAAGAACACATCGGACGCCGCCAACGCGGCGGCACCGCCCCGACCCGGGCGGGCAACGGTCCCAGCCGGGAACTGATTGACCCGCAGGCGGCCTACTCCCAGCACCTGCTGGACCTGCTGGACACCGAAACCATCCGGAGGGCGGGCTTGAGCGTGGTGGTGGACCCCCTTTACGGTGCCGGCATCGGCTACCTGGAGGAACTGCTGGGTGGGCTCGGCGCGCAGGTCAGTGCGTTGCACAACCGCCGGGACCCGTTGTTTGGAGGATCGTTGCCGGACCCCAGCGCAGCCAAGCTCGGAAGGCTGCGGGAGACGGTCCTGCGGGAAGGCGCGCACCTGGGTCTTGGGCTGGACGGCGACGCGGACCGGCTGGGCGTCATCGACGCCGACGGCACCTATATCTCGCCGAACCAGCTCCTGGCGCTGGTATACTACCACCTGGTCACCCGCCGCCGCTGGGACGGGCCGGTTGCCCGTACCGTGGCCACCACCCACCTGGTGGACCGCATCGCCCGGGACCGTGGCCAAGAGGTGATCGAAACCCCGGTGGGATTCAAGTTCATCGGCCAGGCGCTGTTGGAGCGGGACTGCGTCGTGGGCGGCGAGGAGAGCGGGGGGCTTTCCATCCGGGGACACGTGCCGGAAAAGGACGGCATCTTGGCGGGCATGCTGGCCGCCGAGATGGTCGCGGCGCACGGGAAACCCCTGAAGGCGCTGCTTCAGGAGGTGGGGAATGCCTACGGGCACCTTTTCAGCGCGCGCCTGGATATTCGTACCGCCGCGGACAAGAAATCCGTGATTCTGGAGAAGCTACGCCAGCTGGCGCCCGACCAGTTGGCCGGCCAGCCGGTGGCCGGCAGGTTTACCGTCGACGGAACCAAGCTGGTGCTGGCTGACGGCGCCTGGGTGCTGGTCCGCGCCTCGGGTACCGAACCGGTTTTCCGGATCTACACCGAAGCCTATTCCCCGGAACAGGTGGCCCGCATCCAGTCCGCCATCCGCCAGCTTGCCGGCCTGTAGGAGTTAAAAAGGAACTCAAAGCGGTGGACAGGACAGGCACCTTTTTAGCAGGCTGACACCCCAAGTGCTAAAAAAGGGGACAGGCTACTTTTTTAGCACTCTAAAAGGTAGACTGCCAGAAAAGTAGCCTGTCCCCTTTTTTGGCAGTCTAAGGGGGAGTCTGCTAAAAAAGTAGCCTGTCCCCTTTTCTGGTTACCTTTTCTGGTTAGGGGGGGTGAAAGTGGGTAAAAATGGGGGTAACGGCGAAATTGAGCGGGGAGGTCCGGGCGGGCAGGGAAGACGGTGCCGGAGGGCGAAACAACGGGAATGAGTTAGATAATTGGCGAGGTGACACTTGTTTGGTCTGGCGCCTGTTTTTTCAAGCCACGCTTTTGATTGCGGTCCTGAACCTCCTCTCCCGGTTCCTGGGACTGGGCCGGGAGATCGTGATTGCCCACCAGTTCGGCGCCACCTTTGTTACCGATGCTTACCTGGTAGCCCTGACCATTCCCAGTCTTTTATTCATGGTTTTTTCCCAGGCGCTGGCCACCGTGGTCGTGCCGGTGTTCACCGAGTACAAGGCCCGGAATGAGGTCGCCGAGGCCTGGCGGGTGTCCGCCAACGTGGCGAATCTGCTGCTGTTGGCGCTGGCGGCGGTCACTGCGCTCGGCATCCTGGCCGCGCCCATGCTGGTCCGGCTGATCGCTCCCGGTTTCGACGTCCCCGCCACCGACTTGGCCGTGACGCTAACCCGGATCATGTTTCCGCTGCTGGTCTTTTCCGGGTTGGCCACGGTGTTCAACGGTTTCCTGAACGCCAACAACATCTTTGGCATCCCGGCCTTCAGCGGCGCGGTGAACAACCTGGTGATCATCGCCGGCGCGCTGACCCTGGGCAGCCTGTACGGCATCCAGGGCCTGGCTTACGGTACCGTCCTGGGTATGGTGGCCGCTGGCCTAGTGCAGCTGCCCAGCCTGTACCGGACCGGCTTCCGGTTCCGGCCGGTTTTGAACTGGCGCCACCCCGGGGTGCGCAAGGTGTTTCACCTGATGCTGCCCATTACGGTCGGGATCGCCATCAGCCAGCTGTACATCCTGATCGACCGGGTGCTGGCTTCCCTCCTGGTGGAGGGCAGCATTGCCGCCCTGAACTTCGGTAATCGGCTGATTCAACTTCCGGTCAGCCTGTTCGTGCTGGCGCTGAGCACCGCCGTGTTCCCGACGTTGACCACCTGGGCGGCCGAAGGCCGGGAGCAGGAGGTGCTGAGCACCATGCGGCGCGCCCTGCGGATCATCGTGCTGAGTACGGTGCCGGCGGCGGTCGGGCTGATGGTGTTGCGCCACCCGGTGGTGCAGCTGCTGTTTGAACGGGGGGCGTTCGACGAGCGGGCCACCGCCATGACCGCCTTCGCGGTGCTGTTCTACTCCGTTGGCCTGGTCGGCCTGGCGGCCAACATCCTGCTCACCCGGGCATTCTACGCCTTCCAGGACACCCGGACGCCGGTGAAGCTCCTGGTGGTAAACGTGGTGCTCAATTTGGTCTTAAGCCTGGCCCTGATGGGGCCGCTCCAGCTCGGGGGTTTGGCGCTGGCCAGCTCGCTGGCGGCGCTGGTGAACACGGTACTCCTGGTCCGTTTCTTAGAGCGGCGGCTGCCGGGCTTGTGGCGGCCGGCGGAATGGTTCCGGTTCGGGGCCGGGGTGCTGACGGCCTCGGGGCTAATGGCGGTGGCGGCGTATGCGGCCGACGCCGCGCTGGCCGGGCTAGTCTCGCCCGGGACGGCCGGCCTCGCCTTGCGGGTGGGCGGGGCGATCACGGCGGGGGTCGCCGTCTATACGGCGGCCTGCCTGCTATTGCGCCTGGAAGAGATCGGCTTCTTGTTCCAGGTGGCGCGCGACCTCGGCAGCGGGTTCCTGCGCAACATTACCAGGTGCGGCCGGTAACCGTCCGTTCCCGGGCGGCATACCATGCTCCCGGGGAGGTGTCGAAGGATGTTTAAAGCCACCGACCTGGCGTCCCGAGACGTGATCAACGTGGTGGACGGCCGGCGCCTGGGACCGCTCAAGGATCTGGAAATCGACTACGAGACGGGGATGGTGCAGGCGCTGGTGCTCCAAAGCCGGGAAAGATACCTGAAGATGTTCCGCCGGGGCCGGGACGTGGTCGTGCCCTGGACGCACATCAAGAAGATCGGGGTCGACGCCATTCTGGTGGAACTGCCGCCCACCGAGACTTTCCGCTCCTGACGTCTGCCGAATCCAGCGCCCGTCACGTTCCCACGGCCTGCCCTTTAGAATTTTCCGATCCTTTGACATGTTTTAGGCCGACTGCTAAAATTATTTCGTAATTTGTTTGGCAAAAAACAAAAGGCTGGGAGCGAATTCAAATTGGCGAAACATCTGTTCACGTCCGAGTCGGTTACCGAGGGCCATCCGGACAAAGTGGCCGACCAGATTTCCGACGCCATCCTGGATAACATCCTCACCCGGGACCCCATGGCCCGGGTGGCCTGCGAGACGCTGGTGACCACGGGGTTGGTGCTGATTTCGGGGGAAATCACCTGCCAGTGCTACGTGGACATCCCGCACATTGTGCGGGAAACGGTGCGGGAAATCGGCTACACGCGGGCGAAATACGGCTTTGACTGCGACACCTGCGCGGTGCTGACCAGTATCGACGAACAATCGCCGGACATCTCGCTCGGGGTGGACGAGGCGCTGGAGGCCCGGGAAGGACAAGCGTTGGATGACCTGTTCGACCGGTTGGGCGCCGGGGACCAGGGTCTGATGGTGGGCTACGCCACGGACGAGACGCCCGAACTGATGCCCATGCCGATTTCCCTTGCGCACCGCCTGGCGCGCCGGCTGGCGGCGGTGCGCAAGAACGGCACGCTGCCCTACCTGCGACCCGACGGCAAGACCCAGGTCACCGTACAGTACGAAAACGGCCGCCCGGTGAAAATCGACACGGTGGTGATTTCGGCCCAGCACCACCCGGCCGTGGACCTGGGGAGCATCCGGGCCGACCTGATTGAGAAGGTGATCCAGCCGATCGTACCGGTGAACCTGGTCACCAATTCTACCTGTTACCTGATCAACCCGACAGGCCGGTTCGTCATCGGCGGGCCGCAGGCCGACACCGGGCTTACGGGCCGCAAAATCGTGGTGGACACCTACGGCAGCATCGCCCGGCACGGGGGCGGCGCCTTTTCGGGCAAAGACCCCACCAAGGTCGACCGTTCGGCTTCCTACGCCGCCCGCTACGTGGCTAAGAATATCGTGGCCGCCGGGCTGGCGTCCAAATGCGAAGTGCACGTGGCTTACGCCATCGGGGTGGCCCGGCCGGTGGCCGTGCGGGTGGATACCTTTGGCACCGGCCAAATCGACGAACAGCGGCTGGAGAAGCTGGTCCTGAAACACTTCGACCTGCGCCCGGCGGCGATTATCCACCACCTGGGCCTGCGCCGGCCGATCTACAAGCAGGTGGCCGCCTACGGCCATTTCGGGCGCAGCGACTTAGACCTACCCTGGGAGCGGACAGACAAGGCCGAGGCGCTCCGGGCGGCCGCCCAGTGAAGAAACTAAAGATCAAGCACGGGATGTGACCGGATGAGGCGGGGGGGGCGTTCCCGCCTCCCGCTTTTCCAGCCCCTTGGCGGTTTCAGGGAACCGAAACCACACCCGGGAATATGCCGCCTCCTCCTGGAGGAAAACGGACCCTTTTGTCGAATCTGGTAATTTAAGGTGGTGGGTCCGGGTGCGTGCCGGTAAGGTGTTGCACATACTTTACCTTTGGGTCGTGGTTATCGGGGGCACGGTACTGCTGGCCCGGCTTTTCCCCCAGGTTGACCTGGACTTCAGCATGGAGCTGGCCGTGCTGATCCTGGTGGCCATGGCCGCCGAGTGGCTGGTGGTGTGCTTCCCGCACGGGCAGCTTTCCAGCGGTTATGCGGTGACCTTCGCCACCTTCCTGCTTTTCGGGCCGGCGGCCGCCGCTTGGGTGACCGCCATGGGTACCATGTTCGGCCAGGGGATCGCCAACCGCGGCAACCCGGTGCGCACCACCCTGTTCAACAGCGCCCAGAGCGTGTTGGCCGTGTGCGGCGCCTACTGGGTCTACCGGTTAGGCGGCGGGGCCGCGTACCCCGGGGAATTGCTCACCTTGGCCAACGTGCTCCCGCTGCTGGTTTTCTCGGGCACCTGCTTCCTGCTTAACCATCTGCTGGTCTACGTTTACGTGCTGCCCAAGCACCGGATCGGTCCGGTCGGGTGGCGCCAGGCGCTCGTCTGGGACGCGTCCACCTACCTGTTCCTGGTGCCGCTCGGCTTCCTGGTGGCCTTGGTATATCACGGCGCCGGGTTCGCCAGCGCCTTCCTGGTGCTGCTCCTGAGCCTGGTGGGCCAGTTTTTCCTGCGGCGGTACGTCCAGGTCGAACTGAACAACCGGGAACTGGGCGTTCTGTACGAGGTGGCTCGCCGGCTGGGCACTAGCTCCAGTCCGGACGACCTGCTCGGCCTGATCCTGCGGGAAACCAGGCGGATAGTCCCCTATCATACCGCGGTGATCTACCTCTGGTCCGAGGAACACGGGCTGTTTGTCCCGGCGGTGGTGGAAAGCCCTTACGCCGCCAAACTGCAGGACATCGTCCACGACGGCGACGAGGGCCTCATCGGCTGGGTGGCTCAAACCAGGGAACCCTGCCTGGTCGCGGATGCCCGGAGCGACCCGCTGCTGGTGGGGGAGCCCGGGTTGGCCCGGTTTTTACGGTCGTTGATCGTCATTCCCCTGGTGCATCAAGACGAGGTGCTGGGGGTGTTCGTGATCGGCGAACGGCGTCCGGGCGTCTATCACGCGCCAAACCTCCACATTTTGACCATCGTCGGGGGGCTGTTGGCGGTGGCGGTGGACAACGCCCGGCTGCACCACCGCCTGAACAAGCTGGCCGGTCACGACCCCCTGACCGGGCTGCCCAACCGGTATCGCTTCTGGCGGCAGCTGCAGGCCGAACTAACCCGGACCCGGAACCAAGATCTGCCGCTGGCGGTGGTGCTTTTCGACGTTGAGGGCCTGCGGGTTTTGAATGACCGGTACGGGTTCAAGGTCGGGGACCACGCCCTGACCCAAATCGCACGGCTGCTGGCGGAAAGGGTACCGCCCACGGGCATGGTCGCTCGTTGGGGGGGCGACGAATTTGGATTGCTCCTGCCCAACACCGGGGAAATCCGGGCGGCCGAAACGGCCGAGCGGCTGCAGCGGGCAGTGGAGCAGATCTCCTTCGGGGTCGAGGGCCGGGAGGAACGCCTCCGGCTGGCGGTGCGTTTCAGCCTGGCTGTGTCGCCGCTCGACGGGGCGACGGCGGACGAACTGCTCCGCAAGGCCGAAAGTGAACTGCACTGGTTGGCGGAGCCGGTCGGGGCTGGGACCGGGGTTCTGGGCGCTGGAGGAGGCCGGATCCGTGTTTAGCCTGCGCGACGTTTGGAACGGGCTGGTGAACCTGGTGTTCCCCGGGGCGCCGGGCTGCCCGGTCTGCGGGGCCGGGGAGGAGCCGGAAATTTGCCTGGTCTGCCGGGAAGGCATGCGGGCTCTGTCCGGGCAGCCGTACTGCAACTGTTGCGGGCGTTTCAGCCGTAGTCCGGCCTTCGTTTCCACCTACTGCCCGGAGTGCCGCGTGACCCGGTGGCCCTTTGACCGCTGCCGGGCCTACGGACCGTACGAGGGTGTGTTGCGGGACGCGCTGCACCGCCTGAAATACGGCGGGGCCCGGGAACTGGCCGGCCCGCTGGGCGAACTGATGGCCCGGGCGGTCCGTCAGCACCAGGCCTACTACACCGCCGATCTCCTGGTGCCGGTCCCGCTTACCGAGGAGACCTTTACGCGGCGCGGTTTCAACCAGGCGGTGCTCCTGGCCAACTCCGTGAGCCGGGAACTAGGGATTCCGGTGCGTACCGTTCTGGCCAAGGTGCGCCAAACCCCGGCCCAGGCGGGGCTCTCGCGGGCGGAGCGCCTGGCCAATCTGTCCGGGGCCTTCGCGGTGCTCGACGAAGCCGGGGGAATCCGGGGCCGCACGCTGGTGGTGGTGGACGACGTGTTCACTACCGGGAGTACGCTCTCCGAGGCGGCCCGGGTGCTGCGGGCCGCGGGCGCCGCGCGGGTGCTGGGGGCGGTTTTTGTCGCCGGAAGGAATTGATTCCGACTCCAGAATAAGTAAATCCGACAGAAGCCAACATCGATCAGCGGCCTATCCACAACCTCAAGGCTTCAGAATCGGCTTATGCACAAATTTATCCACCTTATCCACAAGAAATTGTTCCCAATTAGCGATTCTACAAATCCTGTTTTCGACAATCCTGCTTTTTGCTGGTATCTGCAGGATTTTCCTTGCTGGAGTGGGAATATAATTATCCTGAGGGGGCATCGTGAAACTCCAGGGAAAGGGGTTGAAACGGGTGCAAATCAACATTCGCGGAAAAAACATCGAGGTGACGCCTGCGCTCCGGGGATACGTGGAGAAAAGGCTCCGTAAGCTCGAGAAATTTGAACAGCATTTCGGGGAGGTTCAGGTGACTCTGACCGTCGAAAAGGATTCCCACCGCGTGGAGGTCACCGTCCCGATCGACGGGATGATTCTGCGGGGCGAGGAAACCACCGGGGACATGTACGCCTCGGTGGACCTGGTGGTGGAGAAACTTGAAAAGCAGTTGGAGAAGTACAAGGGAAAGTTGCTGCGCCGGCGGGTGGTGGCTGAGGGGCAGCCCTACCCTGATGAGCCGCCCGAAGAAGAGGATTTTCGGATTGTGCGGACCAAGCGGTTTGCGCTCAAGCCGATGGCGGTGGAGGAAGCCGTCATGCAGATGAACCTTTTGGGGCACAACTTTTTCGTGTTTACCAACGCCGAGAACCAGCAGGTCAACGTGATTTACAAGCGCAAGGACGGTAACTACGGCCTGATCGAGCCGGACTTCGGCTAGGAAGCGGTAAAAGTCCCGTTTTTGCGCGGTCGGCGGGTTTTTGGAAAGCGCCCGCCAGGAAACAGGGGAAGACAAGAGCAGCGGGGCCGGGTTATACCGGCCCTTTTCCAGTATATGTATGTGTGGCTTGAAAGTTTTTAGTTAAAATGCTAAAATAAACACCACTATTTGAGTTGGGTTAAAATAACCGGCAATTTGGGAGGGGGTGTGCACCCTGCTCGGATTTTTGAAGAACATTCTCGACGATAACGCCCGCGAAGTGAAGAAGCTTTCGCAGGTGGTGGCGGTCGTGAACGACTTAGAGCCGCAAATTGGGCAACTTTCGGACGCCGAACTCCAGGCCAAGACACCCGAATTCAGGGAGCGCCTGGCGGCCGGGGCGACACTGGGCGATCTTTTGCCCGAGGCTTTCGCCGTGGTGCGCGAGGCTTCCCGGCGGGTACTGGGGATGCGGCACTTCGACGTGCAGATCATGGGCGGCGTGGTGCTGCATCAGGGCCGGATCGCCGAGATGAAAACCGGTGAGGGCAAGACCCTGGTGGCCACCTTGCCGGCCTACCTGAACGCCCTGACCGGGCGGGGCGTCCACATCGTAACCGTGAACGATTACCTGGCGAAGCGCGACAGCGAGTGGATGGGCCAGATATACCGTTTTCTGGGACTAAACGTCGGCCTGATCGTGTACGGGCTGGACGCGCGGCAGCGCCGGGAGGCCTACGCGGCGGACATCACCTACGGAACCAACAACGAGTTTGGTTTCGATTACCTGCGCGACAACATGGCCATTTATCCCCGGGACCTGGTGCAGCGGGAGCTCCACTACGCCATCGTCGACGAGGTGGACAGCATTCTGATCGACGAGGCCCGGACGCCGCTGATCATCTCCGGACCGTCGGGGAAGCCCACGGACCGGTATTACACCATGGCCCGCCTGGTGTCCAAGCTGAAGCCGGAGGTGCACTACACGGTCGAGGAAAAGGCGCGCACCGTCAGTCTGACCGAAGAAGGTTTCGCCAGGTGCGAGGAACTGCTGAAAACCCCGAACCTGGCCGACCCGGAACACGAGGAAACGGTGCACTACCTGAACCAGGCGCTGAAAGCCCACACGCTGTTCAAGCGGGACCGGGACTACGTGGTGAAGGACGGCCGGGTGATCATCGTCGACGAGTTTACCGGCCGGCTGATGTTCGGGCGCCGGTACAGCGAGGGCCTGCACCAGGCCATCGAGGCCAAGGAAGGCGTGAAGATCGAGCGTGAGTCGCAGACCCTGGCGACCATCACGTTCCAGAATTACTTCCGGATGTACGACAAGCTAGCCGGCATGACCGGTACGGCGGATACCGAGGCCGAAGAATTCAAGAAGATCTACGGGCTGGACGTGGTGGTGATCCCGACCCACAAGCCGATGATCCGGGAAGACCTGCCGGACGTGGTGTTTAAGACCGAAGAGGCCAAGTTCCGGGCGGTGGTGGAGGAAATTGCCCGCCGGCACGCCACCGGCCAACCGGTGCTGGTGGGCACCATCTCCATCGAAAAGTCGGAGATCCTGAGCCGGATGCTGACCCGGCGGAAGATCCCGCACCAGGTGTTGAATGCCAAGTACCATGAGAAAGAGGCTGAGATCGTGGCCCAGGCCGGGCGGATCGGGGCGGTGACCATCGCCACCAACATGGCCGGGCGCGGCACCGATATCCTGCTGGGCGGCAACCCGTCCTTCCTGGCGCTGCAAGAGATGCGCAAGCGGGGTTACCCGCCGGAGGTCATCGCCGAGGCCGGGGAATACGGGCCGTGCACGGAGGAGGTGGCGGAGGCCCGGCGCGTGTACCGCGAATTGTACGCGCAGTTCAAAAAGGTCACCGACGCCGAGCACGACCAGGTGGTGAAGCTGGGCGGGCTTTTCATCATCGGTACCGAGCGCCACGAGGCGCGCCGCATTGATAACCAGCTGCGCGGGCGCTGCGGCCGCCAGGGCGACCCGGGCCAGACCCAGTTCTACGTCGCCCTGGAGGATGACCTTTTGCGCCTGTTCGGCGGGGACAACATCGCCGGGCTGATGAACCGGCTGAAGATGGACGAGGATGTACCCCTGGAGCACTCGCTGATCTCTAAGTCCCTGGAGACTGCCCAGCGGCGGGTGGAGAACCGGAACTTCAGCATCCGCAAACACGTGCTGAACTACGACGACGTGATCAACCAGCAGCGGGAGCTGATCTACCGGCAGCGGCGCCAGGTGCTGGTGGAAGAGAACCTGGCCCCGGTGGTGCGGCAGATGATGGCGGAAGTGGCCGGCCAAGCCGTGGCCACCTACGCGCCGGAGGGGGTTTACCCGGAAGAGTGGAACTACGACGGCCTGTTCGAGTATATCGCTCAAATCCTGCCCGGGGGCGAAAAACTCACGGTCGAGGAATTGGAAACCCGCCTGGGCAAGAAGCGGGACGACTTCCGCCGGGAGGACCTGAAGCAGTTCTTCCTGGGTGAGTTGGAGCGGAGGTATGAAGCCCGGGAGGCCGAACTGGGCAGCGAGGTCTTGCGGGAAATTGAACGCGTGGTCATGCTGCGCATCGTGGACGAGAAGTGGATGGACCACCTGGACGCCATGGACCAGCTCCGCGAGGGAGTGGGCTTGAGGGCCTACGGGCAGAAAGACCCGCTGGTGGAATACAAGTTCGAGAGCTACGACATGTTCCAGAACATGATCGCCAGCATCCAAGAGGAAACGGTACGCCACCTGTTCCGGGTGCGCGTGGCCCAGCGGGAGCAGCTGCAGCGCCGGCAGGTGCAGGAAAACCAGCCCGGGGTCGCGGAGGCCGGTCCCAGGCAGCCGGTGCGGCGGGAGAAAAAGGTCGGCCGGAATGACCCCTGCCCGTGCGGCAGTGGCAAGAAGTATAAGCGGTGCTGCGCCCGGAAGGAGAGCAAACAGGTGGCCGGGTAGGACCTTTATTATAATATAAGTTTCAGCATCTTTGGGGCTTATTATGCAAGGAGGCGGTGTTAATCCATGTACGTGGAACTGAACAAGACTTGCGTGAACTTGCGCCGGCGGATTGAATCCCTGGAGCACTCCCTTTGACCTGGCCGGGAAAAAGGCCGAGATCGCGAAACTGGAAAAGCAGATGGAAGCCCCCGGCTTCTGGCAGGACCAGGAGCAGGCCCAGAGGGTGACCCGGCTCCTGGCCGGACTCCGGAGACAGGTGGAGGAGTTTGAAACCCTGCGCGGCGACTTCGAGGACGCGGCGGTGTTGCTGGAACTGGGGAAGGACGACGAGGATGCCGAGACGGCCGTTGAGGTGGAACGACAACTGAAGAACCTGGAGCAGCGGGTGACGGCGCGCGAGACGGAGCTTTTGCTCTCCGGCCCTTACGACCACCGGAACGCGATTGTCAGCCTCCACGCCGGGGCCGGGGGCCTCGAGGCCCAGGACTGGGTGGAGATGCTGTTCCGGATGTACGTCCGCTGGGCCGAAAAACGGGGCTATGCGACCGAGGTCCTCGATATACTGCCCGACGATGAGGCCGGGCTGAAAAGCGTCACTTTTCAGGTTTCCGGGCCGCTGGCTTACGGGTACCTGCGGGCCGAGAAGGGCGTGCACCGCCTGGTGCGGATTTCGCCGTTCGACGCCGGGGGGCGGCGCCACACTTCGTTCGCGTCGGTGGACGTGCTGCCCGAGGTGGAGGAGAGCGCGGAGGTGGAGATCAACCCGGAGGACCTGCGGGTGGATACCTTCCGGTCCGGGGGTGCTGGCGGCCAGCACGTGAACAAGACGGACTCGGCGGTGCGTATCACCCACCTGCCCACCGGGATTGTGGTCAGCTGCCAGAACGAGCGTTCGCAGCAGGCCAACCGGAACGCTGCCATGAAGCTCCTGAAGGCAAGACTCCTGGGCCTGGAGCTGCGGCGGCGAGAGGAGGAGATTGCCGCCCTGCGGGGCGAACAACTGGAAATCGCCTGGGGCAGCCAGATCCGGTCCTATGTGTTCCACCCCTACACGCTGGTGAAGGACCACCGGACCAAGGTGGAAAAGGGCAACGTGGAAGCGGTGCTGGACGGCGAGATCGACGACTTCGTCCAGGCCTACCTAATCTGGAAAGCCCGGCAGGGTCAAGAGGAATAAATGAAACCGAACCTGATGCGGATTTAAAAAATCCGCTTTTTTTGGGGCCTGGAGGAGCTGGTTTTTGTTTGTCGGTTTGCAGGAATCGGGGTCGAAAAAAATGAATAATACCCGGCGGGAGCGCACTAAGCAGAACTGTTGAACCGACCACTAGACGATTGATTCAGGAGGAGGTAGACCATTGGACACGGAAGGAGTGGTGGCCGAACTCGCCGAAAAGGCCAGGGTGATCCGCCGGCACATCATCGAAATGCTTGGCGAAGCCGGCTCCGGTCACCCGGGCGGGTCCCTGTCGGCCGCCGATATCGTTACCGCCCTGTATTTTAAGGAGATGCGCCTGGACCCGACCCGGCCCGACTGGCCGGACCGGGATCGGTTCGTTCTTTCCAAGGGGCACGCGGCGCCGGTGCTGTACGCGGCCCTGGCCGAGCGGGGCTACTTCCCGACGGAGGAACTGGCCACCCTGCGCAAGCTGGGCAGCCGCCTGCAAGGGCACCCGGACATGAAGAAGCTTCCGGGCGTCGAGATTTCGACCGGTTCACTGGGGCAGGGACTCTCCGTGGCCAACGGCATGGCCCTGGCCGCCAGGCTGGACGGCCGGGACTACCGGGTGTACGCCCTGCTGGGCGACGGCGAGATCCAGGAGGGGCAGGTCTGGGAGGCCGCCATGGCGGCGGCGTACTACGCCCTGGAAAACCTGGCCGTGTTTATCGACTACAACGGGCTGCAGATCGACGGCCCGGTGAACGAGGTGCTGGCGCCCGAGCCGGTGCCCGAAAAGTGGCGGGCCTTCGGCTGGCACGTGGTGGAGATCGACGGTCACGATTTCCGGCAGATCCTGGCCGCGCTGGCCGAGGGGCGGCACACCCGCGGGCAGCCGACGGCCATTGTTGCCCGGACCGTGAAGGGCAAAGGCGTGTCCTTTATGGAAAACAGGGTGGACTGGCACGGGGTGGCGCCCAAAGGGGACCAAATCGTCCAAGCTCTGAAGGAGCTTGCCTAGGAGACCGTTATAGATGGGAGTTACAGGCTATGCCAAAGATTGCGACTCGGGAGGCTTACGGTAAGGCCCTGGTGGCGCTGGGCGAGGAAAACCCTGACGTTGTCGTGCTGGACGCCGACCTGGCCAAGTCCACCAAGACCATCGAATTCAAGAAACGTTTCCCGCACCGGTTTTTCGACCTCGGGGTCGCCGAGGCGAACATGATCGGCACCGCCGCTGGGCTGGCGACGGCCGGCAAGATTCCCTTCTGCAGCACCTTCGCCGTGTTTGCCACCGGTCGGTGTTACGACCAGATCCGGCAGAGCGTGGCTTACCCCGGCCTGCCCGTAACCATTGCGGCCAGCCACGCCGGGATCACCGTCGGTGAGGACGGCGCGTCTCACCAGGCGGTGGAGGACATGGCGCTGATGCGGGTGCTGCCGAACATGACCGTTTTTGTGCCGGCAGACGCCGTAGAAACGGCTGGCGCGGTGCGGGCGGCGGCGGAAGCTGGCGGTCCGGTGTACATCCGCCTGGGCCGGTCCGGGGTTCCGGTCCTCCACGGGGATGATTTCGAGTTCGTCCCCGGGCGGGCGGTGGAGATGCGCCGGGGGCTGGACGCCACCATCATCGCCTGCGGGCTGATGGTTGCCCAGGCGCTGGAGGCCGTCGAGCAGCTAGCGGCCGAGGGGATCGAAGTGGGCGTGCTGAACGTCCACACCCTGAAACCCCTGGACGTCCAAGCGATCGTGGACGCGGCTCAGCGGACGGGGGCAATCGTCACCGCTGAGGAACACAGCATCATCGGCGGGTTGGGCAGCGCGGTGGCCGAGACGCTGGCCGAGCACTACCCGGTGCCGATGCTCCGGGTGGGCCTGCGCGACGTTTTCGGCGAGTCCGGCAGGCCCGACGAACTGCTGCAGAAATACGGCCTCACCGCGGACGCGATTGTCGACGCCGTCCAGAGCCTGCTCTAAAGCACGTATAATGTATACCGTTTGGCCCGGGAACCTTTCGCGGCCTGTTGTGACCGTTGGGGGGCCAATAAAGACCAGTGGCGCCGATTTGTTGATTTTCGCCGCTGGTACGTGCTACTTTATCCGTATCCATATCCCGTATCCGTAACATCATGCCCTGTCGATTAAGGCCTTGTACCCCGCGCTGGGGAAGGCATCCGGACTTCCAGGGGCCAGCTGCTGACTTTTAGCTGCTACCTGGGAGAATTTTACAGGGAAACACCCGGGGAGCGCTCTGGATTTTTGCCAGACGGCCGCTGGACGTTTACCGACGCTAGTCGGCCTTTATGTCTTTCAGATAAATTTCAGATACACGAAGGGGGATCGCTTATGCGGGTGCTTGCCGAGGAGGGCGCCGTGGAAATGGACCTGGGTTTTCTGGCCGAGGTGCGCGAACAGTGCCTGCAGCCGATTGAAAGGTGCTTTCACTGCCAAAAATGCACCTCGGGATGTTACCTGTCTGAGTATTTTGACTACGCGCCCAACCAGGTGATCCGGCTGGTGCAGTTCGGACTGCGGGAGCAGGTGCTGAAAAGCGCCAGCATCTGGCTGTGCGCAGCCTGCCAGACCTGTGCGGTGCGGTGCCCGAACGGGATCAGCATTCCCGAGGTAATGGACGTGCTCCGGAACATGGCCGTGGCCGCCAAGGGGCCCGTGGCCGGCAACGCGCGCCTGTTCCACGGTCTTTTTGTCGGCGATATCCGGCGCCGGGGGCGGGTAAACGAAGCGCTGCTCCTGGCCTGGTACAAGATGAGGACCCGCCAGCTCCTGGCCGACCTGAAGGAAGGGATGATCCTGCTCCGGAAAGGCAAGCTGCCCCTGGTTCCCAGCCGGGTGAAAGACCGGAAGGAAGTGCGCCGGATTTTCCGGCGCCTGGAGGAAACGAAGCGGAGGTACATAATAAGATGATGCGGATGTCATACTATCCCGGGTGTTCCCTGGAAGGGACGGGCAAGGAATACGCCCTGTCGGCGCTTTCCGTCTGCAAGGCGTTTGGATTCAAATTGACCGAGGTGGAGGACTGGAACTGCTGCGGGGGGCTTTCGGCCAACAAGGTTGATCCGACCCTGGGCCTGGCCCTGCCCGCCCGCAACCTGGCCCGGGCGCAAAACGCGGGGCTGGACGTGCTGGTGACCTGCGCCGCCTGCTACAACCGGCTGCGTTCAGCCGAGTACGCCCTGCGGCAGGGGCCGAAGCAGGCGAGAATGATCGAGAACCTGGTGGGATTTTCTTTTAACAAGGCGATCAAGGTTTACTCGCTCCTGGAGGTCCTATCCCAGAAGGTTGAGGCGCGGGAGTTCAAAGTCCGGGTGAAGCGCCCGCTTACGGGCTTGCGGGTGGTCTGCTATTACGGCTGTCTCCTGGTGCGGCCGCCGAGCATCACCGGCTTTGACAATCCGGAGAATCCCACGAGCATGGATGAACTGATGACCCGCTTGGGGGCCGAGGTCCGGCCGTGGTCGTACAAGACCGAGTGCTGCGGGGCGATGCATTCCGTGATTAATCCCGGCCTGACGGAGGCGTTGGTCGCCCGCCTGCTGCGGATGGCCCAGGAGGCCGGGGCGGACGCGCTGGTCACCGCCTGCCCGCTGTGCCACACGAACCTGGAAATGAGACGGCCCAGGCGGGCCGGGGGACCACCGTGCTTCTATTTCACCGAACTGGTCGCGCTGGCTTTCGACTTGCCCGAAACCCTTTCCTGGCTGAGCCGGCACTGGATTGAACCGGTGTCCCTGCTGCGCAGGTTGTCCCTGGTTGGCTGACCGGGGCTTTAAAGTACTTAGCACCTTGAGTGTTGGGGTGCTTTGCTCCGACGGCCCGGAGTCAATCCGGGCCTCCTGATCCTCTATTCAAGTGGCCCTGGCCAAACAAACGTCTTTCAAAACGGATCTTCAATCCGCTCATCAATCCGCTCATCGATCGCCCTTAAGAGCCGCCCCGCTTCCAACTCCGCCCTTAAAGGTACACCCACCAGCCGTCCACTTCCATCTGTTTGATTATTCTTGCGGGAATTTCGTGTATCCCGGTTACTTGTCCGCAAATTTTCAAATACTTTGAGGTGAGGATCATCCCTTTGAGGTGAGGGTCATCCGCATTGTCGAAGCCTACGTTGGCGAATATGCCAGTGGCAAGAGCGAGGTCGCCATCAACAGGGCTTTGGAACTGGTCCGGACCGGTAAACCGGTCACCCTGGTAGATCTGGATCTGGTCGAACCTTGTTATACCCTCCGTCCGATCAAGAAAGAACTTATGGCGCAGGGCATCAAGGTCCTCGCCTGGGAAACGCGGGGCACGGTGGGGTTCGGCGAGACCGGAAATATTCTCCGGGCCGAAATCCCGTGGGCCTTGAAACGGCCGGGTCACATTGTTTTTGACGTGGGATACGGGGTCGGGGGCGCCAGGACTCTTGAGCTCGTGGCCGGGATTGACCGGGAACCCTCGTTTCAGGTTTTGGCCGTGATCAACACGCGCCGGCCCATGACCGGGACGGTGGCGGATATTGTGGAATACGTGCGCAACCTAGCTCCGGTGCACGGCCTGATCAACAACACCCATCTCGGCGACGAGACTCCGGCAGATGCCGTGCAGGAAGGTGCGCGCACGGTTTCTGAGGCCGGGCGCCGGCTGGGGATTCCGGTGGTCGCTACCACGGTGGTGGCGGAGGTGGCGGATAGTATCGGCCCCGTGGACTGCGAGCACAATCCGGTCCGGGTGCTCAGGCGGTATATGCCCCGCGCTTTCTGGTAAAGAGGGAAAGGGATTATCAGATTTGAGATTGGCTTAAGAGCGAAAACCGGGGGCTAGGCCGCAAAAGATTGAGATCGGGAGGTTAGGTAGAAAGATGACCGGATTGTCGGAGTCTACGTCGGCAAATAGGCCAGCGGCAAGAGCGGGGTCGTCAGCAACTATTCCGGTCCCGGGAGAAAAGCGGGTTTTCATGACGGGCAACGAGGTGGTGGCTTGGGCGGCGATTGCCGCCAGGGCCGACATCATGTACGGCTACCCCATCACGCCCCAGAACGAGGTGATGCACTACTGGACGCGGCTGGCGCCGAAGTTCGGGAAAGAGTTTTTGCAGACCGAAGACGAACTCGCGGCGGGTTTCACCACCATCGGCGGGGTACTCGCGGGGAAGAAGGCCTTTACGGCCACGGCCGGACCCGGCAATATCCTGATGCAGGAGCCGGCGTCCATGGCCGAGATGATGCGCCTGCCCGTGGTGGTGGTCATCATGCAGCGCGGCGGTCCGTCGACGGCGACGGTGATTTACTCCCAGCAGGAGGTCATCCTGACCACTTTCGGCGGCAACGGCGAGGGTTTCCGAATCGTGTACTCGACCAGCGGGCTCCAGGAACTGTACGATTACACCATCAAAGCATTCAACACGGCCTGGCGCTACCGTTTCCCGGTGTTCGTGCTGGCCGATGGTTACCAGGCGAAGATGCGCGAGCCGCTGACCATTTACGATCCGCTTGCGCGCGGCATGGAACTGGTGCCGCCGGAGCAGTACGTCGGGCGACCGGGGATGCCGGGCGTGGACCGGCCACCCGGACACTACCGGAACACTTACAATACGGAGGAGGAACTCTACGAGATACTCCAGGGGCACGTCCAAGAATACGAGCGGGTGGCGCCCGAGATCATGGAGCACGAGAGTCTGGAAACCGAAGACGCCGACCTGTTGATCATCGCCCACGGTGTGGTTGGCCGGGCGGCCAAGCAAGCCGTGGAGCAGCTCCGGGAAGAAGGTTTGAAGGTGGGTTGCTTCCGGCCGGTGACGCTTCGCCCGCTGTCGGCGGGTGCGCTTCGGGACGCCGTGTCCCGGGCGAAGCGGATCCTGGTGGTGGAGTCGGCTTACGGCCAGCTGGGCAAGCTGGTGCGGGACGCCCTTTGCGGGCTGGTCGTGGAGATGTTCTCGCTGTACAAACCAGGCGTGGGCGTGACTCCGGAAGAGGTCGTGATCCGTTCCAAGGAACTTATCGCCTAGGGGGGAGCCGTAGTTGGCAATTCAACCGGCAATACCGCGGAGTTGGCGTTTGGAAACAAAGCCGCACAAGTTCTGTCCCGGCTGCGGCCACGGGATAGCCTTGAGGGCCTTGGGGCAGGCTATTGACGAACTGGGGATCCAGGACCGGACAGTGTTCGGGTGTGACATCGGCTGTTCTCTGCTGGCCTGGGACTTTTTCAACGTGGATACGGTGCAGACCCACCACGGCCGCACTACACCGGTGATGACCGGAATCAAGCGGGCGAACCCGGACCTGATCTGTATCGCCTACATGGGAGACGGTGGGGGCTACGCGATCGGGTCGCAGCACTTGGTGAACGCGGCCGGACGGAACGAAAAGATCACCGTAATCCTGGCCAACAACACCCAGTACGCGATGACGGGAGGGCAGATGGCCCCCACTACCCTGCCGGGTCAGAAAACCGAAACCACCCCCTATGGTCGTGACGTGGAATGGACGGGCTTGCCCGCCCAGGGACCGGAAATGGTGGCCGCCATTGCCCCCGAAGGTGCCTACGTGGCGCGGGGAACGGTAAGCAAGGTTCGCCAGTTGCAGAAGATGTACGTCCGGGCGCTTTTAAACCAGATCGAGGGCCGGGGCTTTTCCTTCGTGGAGACGCTTGCTACCTGCCCGACGAACTGGCGGACCAACGCCGAGAAAACCTGGGCGTTTTTAGAAAAGCAAATGCCGGAGTATTTCCGGGTTGGGGAATTGAAGGTGCCGGTGACGACCGAAGAGACCTTGAAATCGGCTGATTCCCGGAGAAGGCCGGAAGTCTTGCGCAAAGCGTCAAGGCGGGGCGAGGAAGAATGAAAACCAAAAAAAAACCGCTGAAGATCGTGGTCGCTGGTGAAGGGGGACAGGGGGTCCAGGCGATCGCCGAAATCCTGGCCGAGGCGGCCTACGAGGAGGGGCGCCAGGCGCTGTATATTCCGAACTTCGGCGTGGAACAGCGGGGCGGCGTGAGTATCGCCTTCCTGCAGATCGGTGATCAGCCCATCGGGGCGCCCAAGTTCGAAACGGCGGACATTGTGGTGGCCCTGAACGCGCGCGCGGTCCTGAGAACGCGGCAGTACGCCGGGCGGCAGACCATCCTGGTTTACGACAACCTGGCCGAGGTAAAGGGCGAGGACCTGCCCCGGCAGGCGGCGCGGATCCTGAGCATTCCGGCGCTGGAAACGGCCAAGAGGGAACTGCATCCCCGCGTTTTCAACGTGCTGATCCTGGGAGCGGTGATCGGCGCCACCGGCGTGGTGACTCTGGACAACACAAAGAAAGCCTTGGAAAAGAGGCTGGGTTACAAGTTCGAACATGATCCGAAGCTGCGGGAACTGAATCACCGCGCCCTGGAGCGCGGCGTGGAATTGCTGGGCCAGGTAATACAAGGGGGTAAGGAACAAAGTGGCGAGCTTCGAGCCCATAACTAGGGAGGTCCAGAAAGGCCACTTCACGATCTTCCCGGGTCTTTGCAAGGGGTGCGGCCTGTGCCTTCATAAATGTCCCAAACGGTGCCTGACCTGGTCCAAAACGCTGGGGCTTTACGGAACGCCGACGGTGATTCCCGACAACGGGGCCTGCATTTCCTGCGGGATTTGTTCCCAGGTCTGCCCGGACTGTGCAATCGTAATCACTAAGAAACCGGAGGAGAAAAAGGCGGACGCCTGATTCGGTCGGGCCTTGTTGATCAGGGTGTCAAAATCCGAGCCTTCCCCGTACAATGTACGGTATATCAATCACCCCATAAGCAACTGTTTTGTCGGAAAAACCCGTTTACTGCCTGAAAATCACGCCATACCGGCAGGAGATCGCACTTTACCGCAGAAAGAATAACAGAGTTTTGTGGTCAACTAATCTGTTATTCTAACGGGGAGGCCTTAATTTTATGACTTTAACGCTTCTGGAGCGAGTCCGGGATGTTGAAGAGTCCGACCAGGAACGGCTGGAACAGGACGGTTTTTGTCCCTTTTGCGCCTGTCGCGTAAATCCCGGGGAAAAGGTGTGCCTGGACTGTCTGCTGGACTTCAGCATCGGCGGGACCGATTAGCCGGGCGGGAATTTACGCCGGCTGGGTCCGTAAAACCTTGACCACACCCCCAATTGGGGGTGTGGTTTTTTGCCGCCCACCTGCTTCCCCCGTTGGCAGGAATTTGGTGGAAAAAGAAGAATAAAGAGATAAAACCGACCGGTGTGGTGAGCACTTTGTTCGGACCGCGGGAACAGTTGGCCGCGCTGGTGGTGGCGGCGGCGATCATCTTCGGTTTGGGGTACAAGTACGCCACGTTGCGGGTCCAGCCGCCGGAACCGCCGGTCATCCAGCGGGCGGCGGAGACCGAACGGGCGGAAATCCAGGTGCACGTGGCCGGGGAGGTGAGCGCGCCCGGGGTGTACCGGGTGGCGCTGGGTGCCCGGGTGCAGGAGGCGGTGGAGTTGGCCCGGCCCCTGCCGTTGGCGGACCTGCACGCGCTGAATCTGGCCGCGCCGTTGCAGGACGGCCAGCGGGTGCTGGTGCCCAGGAGACGCGCGCCGGAGCCCGGGGCAGCACCCCCCGGCACTTTGCCGGGAGGCGCGGCCGGGCGGGCCGATCCCCGGATCAACATCAACACCGCCGACCGGGCGGAGCTGGAGAAACTGCCCGGCGTCGGCCCGGCGCTGGCCGAACGGATTATCAGGTACCGTGAGCAGCATGGTCCTTTCACCGCGGTGGATGACCTGGTAAACGTGTCCGGCATCGGCGAGAAACGGCTGGCGGAGCTGCGGGACAAGGTGACTGTTTACTGAGGCGGGGAAAGTTATGCACAGACCAGTGGTGCTGCTGGCTTTTTTGTACGGACTGGGCGTGGTGCTGGCCCGCCACTTTGATTTGGCGGGCGGGGGGCTTTTGCTCTCCGCCGGAGCGGCCCTGGTAGTGGCGGCCATTGCCTACTTCGCGGCGCGGAAAACGGGGCGCTGGTTTATCCTGGCGCTTTTTGTGCTTTTGGGGATGGCGGTCACCGGCCTGACGGTGGAAAAAACGGCGACGCCGCTGGCCGCCTGGGAGAACAAGACGGTCATCCTGGAAGGCGTGGTGGCCCGAGACGCGGACGTCCGCCCCGACCGGGTGCTCTACGTCCTGGAAGTGCGGGAGGCCCGGCGGGGGGACGAGTGCCTTTACCCGGGTGGACGGGTACTGGTCAGCCACTACGAACCCGCTGCGGTTTACGGTTACGGCGACGTGCTAGCGGTACGGGGGGTGCTGCGGAGCCCCCGGCCCCCCGGCAATCCCGGAGAATTCGACTACCGCGCCTACCTGGAGCGACAGGGGATCAGCCACCTGATCACGGTCCGCGGCGCCGGGGCGGTGGCAAAGACTGGTCTGGACCGCGGCAATCCCTTTGTTTACTGGGCGCTGACGCTGAAAGAGCGGTTGCAGGCGGGGCTGGCCGAGAGCCTGGAGCCGGCGCAGGCCGCCCTGGTGCAAGGGATTACCATGGGGGTGCGGGGCGGTATTGACCCCACAACCCGGGAAACCTTTACGGTTACCGGGGTGGTGCACATCCTCAGCGTCAGCGGACTGCACGTTGGTTTCCTGCTGGGGCTGACCCTGTTGCTCACCCGGCTGGCGCGGCTAAAGCCCACCTGGACCGTGATGCTGGTGGTGGGAATACTCGCCTTTTACGCGGTGATGGTGGGGTTCAAGCCCTCGGTGATCCGCGCGGCGGTGATGGCCGTACTCCTGCTGGTCGCCCACCAGCTGGGACGGTTACGGGACTGGCCCACCGCCTTGGGCCTAGCCGCCCTGGTCATCCTGCTTGGCAATCCGCTGGCCCTGTTCGATCCGGGCTTCCAACTCTCCTTCGCCGCCACCTGGGGCATCTTTTACCTGGGCCCCCTGCTGGTCCGTGGGCTGGACGGACTGGCCGGCCGGGCGGGCCTCCGGTGGAAGACCGCTTACAGCTGGTTCATCGCGGTGCCCCTGGCGGCGCAATTGGGCACTCTGCCCCTGGTGGCCTATTACTACAACCTGGTGTCCCTGGTGTCCCTGCCGGCCAACCTGGTGGTCGTGCCCCTGGTGGGCCTGATTTTTGGGTTGGGGCTGGCCACGGCGGTTCTGGGTGCCTTCGTGCCAGCGGCCGCTTGGCTGGCCGGCCCGGCCACCGGAGCGCTGGTGGACGTTTTCCTGGCCCTGGTCCGGTTTTTCGCCGGGCTCCCCGGGGCCTTCTTCTACGTGGCCACGCCGTCCCCGCTGCTGGTGGGGGCTTGGTACCTGGTTTGTTACGGCGTGGGGGTTTTCGCCGGGCCGGAGTCGTGGCGGGAACGGCTGTCCGGGTTCACCACTGGTTTGGACGGGCCGGGACGCCGGGTGGTCGGGTTCATGGCGGGGGGGCTCTTCCTGGTGGTCGCCTTTCTGGCCTGGCCTGCGGGCGCTCCCGGTCCCCAGATGCTGGAGGTGCATTTCGTGGACGTTGGCCAGGGGGACTGCACTTTGATCCGGACCAAGGCGGGAAGCACAATAATGATCGACGCCGGGGGCTGGCGCGGCGAACTGGCCGGGGAACCCGGCGCGGGGGAAAGGGTGGTTGTGCCTTACCTGCGGGGCCTTGGGATCGAGCAGATCGACCTCCTGGTGCTTACTCATCCGCACGAAGATCACGTGGGCGGGGCCAGGGCGCTTGCCGCCCGGCTGGAGGTCAAACGGGTGGTGGTGGCGCCCCCCGGGGGGCGGGAGAAGCCGCCTCCCGGGTATGCGGACCTGCTGGCGGAGTTTGAAGCGACCGGGGTGCCGGCGGACGGCGTTTGGGCCGGCGACCGGATTCAGGTGGACGGGGAGGTCACCCTCCGGGTGCTCGGGCCATCTTTCCCCTTGCTGGCGGGCACCCGCAGCGACCTGAACAACAACTCGGTGGTGCTGCGGCTGGATTACGGCGCGCGGAGCTTCTTGTTCGCCGGTGATGTCGCGCAGGAGGCCCAGGCGCGCCTGGTGCTGCGGGAGAACCTGCAGGTGGACGTGCTGAAAGTGCCGCATCACGGCAGCGCCGCCTTCGTCCCCGACTTTTTCCGCGCCGTCCGGCCCAAGGTGGCGGTGATTTCGGCCGGCCATAACAACCGGTTCGGGCACCCCCACCCGGATACGCTGGCGATTCTCCGGGAAGTGGGCGCCAAGATCTATCGGACCGACCTGGACGGCGCGGTGATCATCCGGACCGACGGCCGCCGTTTGCACCTCGAAACCGGCCGCGAGCGCGAAACCCTTGACCCGGCCGCTTAATAAATTTATAAATTGGGGCTTTAATAAAGCCTAAATTTTGCTGGTTGGGCGTGGTGATCTCCGATGGCCAGCGTCATCCTGACTAAGTTAATGGCGCCGCAGGTGTCGCTAAGCATGTTGCGGCGGCGGCTCTTGGCAAAGATCGAAGCCGCTGGCGGGGCACGGCTGATCCTGGTTCAAGCGGGCGCTGGCTACGGCAAAACCAGTCTGGTCAGTTCCTACGTCCAAGTCGCCCGCCTGCCTTATCTGTGGTACCAGCTCGATGGTGAGGACGCCGAGCCGGTGACCTTCATCCGGCACCTTGAAGAGGGGTGGCGCGGTTTGGGCGCCAGGTGGCCGGTGGAACCCTTGGCGAGCCGGTTGGTTTCTGCCGGTTTCGGCGGCGAGAGCATCCAGGACTTTCTCGCCGCGTTTGTTAAGGCAGTCAACCTTTTACCAGAACGGGTGCTCCTAATTTTTGAAGATTATCACCTGGTCCAACATAGCGAGTTTGTTAACCGCTTAATCGAGCGCCTGGTGCCTTACCTGCCCCCGAAGGTGCGCTTGTTTATTACTTCGCGGACCCCACCTCCCTTACCGCTCGCCCGCTACCGGGCCCGCGGCTGGCTGGCCGAAATCACGGCCGAGGATCTCCGCTTCACGCGGTCCGAAGCGGCCGACTTCTTGCGGGAGCTGGCGCTGGGCGAGGAAGCCCTGGACCGCGTACTGCAACGAACCGAAGGATGGGCGGCGGGCCTGGCCCTGTTCCGTTACGCCGCTCTTAGCGGGGTGCTGCCGCCAACCGGGGAGTCTCCCCGGCCGCTGGGCAGCGGTCCGGCGCAGGATGAAGGTGAGAGTCTATTTTCGGAGGCGCCGGCGGCCGGCTTTGTCGCCTACATCGACGAATACCTGAAAGAGGAGGTAATGCGTGGGCTGCCGGCTGAGCAGCAGGCCTTCCTGGAAAAGACCTGTATTCTTGATTTTCCGGAGCCGGAGATCTGTGAGGCCTTGACCGGGGGTAGGGAGGCCGCCCGGCACCTCGCGGCGTTGGCGGAGAATAACCTGTTCGTATCGGCCCTCGGGGGTGGCCGGGCTTATCGCTACCATCAACTGTTGCGCGACTATCTGCACCGGTGTTTAAAGACCCGCTTGGGGGATGATGGCCTGCGGGAATTACACGCGCGGGCGGCTTCGGCCTACCTCCGGCGGGGCGACCGCGCGCAGGCGGTAGCCCACCTTTTCCAGGCCGGCGACGTTCCCCGGCTGGTTTCCTTGCTCCTCGAGTTGGCCCCGGTCCTCCTCGAGGGTGGGAACTACGCTGTCTTGCGCCGGTGGCTGCAAAAGCTGCCGGAAAAGGTGGTTCAGGCCTCACCCCAGTTGCTCTTTTACCGCGGCCTGGGCCGAGGCCGCCGCCGGTTTCCGGCCGGCCGCCATCGACAGCCTGGTGCGGGCTGAAGCCGGATTTTCCCGGCAGGGAGACCGGCCGGGCGCGGCGCGAAGTGCCTTGGCCCTGGCTTCGGTAGCTAACGACTGCGGGCAGGGAGCACAGGGCGCCGAACATGCGCAGCGGGCCCTGGCGTACCTGGAAAATGACAGTGCGGGACCGGCCGGGAACCAGCTGCGGGGCGAGATCTGCAGGGTGCTGGCGCAGGCTTTTCTGTTGCAGGAAAGGTGGACCGAGGCGGCGGCCTGGGCCGACCGGGCCGCCGCGCTTTTCAAGACCACCGGTTTTACGGCCGGCCAGGTGCGCCTGCTGGCGCAGGAGTACCAGTTTTTTATTTATCACCCGCAACAGGATCTGCGCCAGGCCCTGCGAGCCTTTCAGGCCTCCCGGGAGATGTGGGTTCAGGCCGGCAACCGCCATGAGGCGCTGCTGGCGCTGATTAATACGGCAATAATCTACCGGATTACCGGGGAACACGAAAAAGCCGAGCGGGCCAGCACGGAAGCGCTGCGGGAGGCAGACGCCTTAGGGTTTGCCCGCGGCCGGGCCTTTGCCCTTTTTGCCCGGGCCCAGGTGCAACGGGATAAGGGCGAATACGAACTGGCCCTGGAAACCCACCATGATGTGATCTTTCTGGCGCGGCAGCTTGATCTTGCGCAGTTGGAGGCCGGCGCGCAGCACAGCCTGAGCGGCCTCTACCGGCGACAGGGCAACCTGGACGCGGCGCGGCTCCACGCCGACGCGGCGCTGCGCCTGGCGGACGAAACCGGGGTGCGCTATTTTGGCGGCCAGGCGCGGATGAATATGGGGCTGGTGAACTGGGTTGCCGGAAGTTTGGCCCGGGCCCGGACCTATTTCCAGGAGGCGCGGGCCATCTTCGCGCGCTGGCGGGCCGACTACGAGCTGGCCCGGGTGCACTTCTACCTGGCCGGGGTGATGTTACAGCAGCGGCAGGGGTCACCCCGCCCGGCGGAGGCCGGTGCTGAAGATGAAGAACTGGCGGCGTTGGTGGCGGAGGGCCTGCGGCTGGTGCGGGCTAACGACTACCGCTTCTTTTTCCGCCGGGAGCGGGATTATGTTCTCCCGGTGCTGCGCTGGGCCGCGCGTCAAGGGTTGCAGCGCGGCTACCTGGAGACCGTCCTCGCGGTGGTGGAGCGGGCGCACCGCGAGCGGGCCGCTGGGCGCCGGGAACAGGCGGTTACCGCCTACCGGGAGGCGGCCGCCCTCTACCGGGGAGACTTCCTCGAGGAATATCCCTACGACGACTGGCTGGTGCCGGAGCGGGAGCGCCTGCGGGAAGTCTGGCTGCAGGCCCAGCAGGATCTGGCGGCGCTTCTGGAGCGCGCGGGTGATTATCACGGCGCGGCGGCGGTCCTCCGGGAAGCGGTGCGGCGGGAACCCTACCGGGAGGAGCTGCACCGCCGGTTGATCCAGTGCCTGCTGCGCGGCGGGTACCGGGCCGAGGCGGTGGAGCAGTACCGGCGTTGCTGCGCCATGCTACGGGAGGAGTTCGGGGTCGAACCCGCGGCGGCGACGCGCAAGCTGCTGGCGGAAACTTGAGCGCCCGGCGGCGCAAAGTCCATCCGCCCGGATCTTGTCCGGGCGGATTTGTTTCGGCGGCTGGGGAGGCAAAACCGGCCGGTTATTTTTTTGATCTTTTGGGGGCCGGTTGATCTTTCGTTGACTTTTCATTGAAGAGCTTGGTTTATGCTTCGGGCTGAGGGTTCGTAAAACGCGAGCGGAAAGGGGGTGAGGGGGATCAAAGGCGGCGGCGGAGCGGCGGTCTCCTTCGTGGTGCGCGTCTGGTGGGAAGCCGGGGCCGGTGAATGGCGCGGCCAGGTGGAGCATATCCAGTCCGGGCGGAGAGCGGTTTTTGCCGGCTGGGACGCTTTGCCCGGGGTCTTGCGCCGCCTGCTCGGGGAAGAAAACCGGCCGGCCGGGGATCCGGCCGGCGCCGGAGAGCTCGCGGCGGAAGACGAACCGAAAAAAGCTTGAAGCGAGGTGAGATTTAGTGCGTACTGGAAAAAAGAGGCCCGGGCGGCGCTTGCTGGCGGTGGTCCTGGCTTTCGCCTTGCTGGCGGCATTGCCCGGGCCGGCCGGGGCGAGCGGACTGACCTGGGGGTGCGATCAAGCGAACGGCTATCTTAACCAGCAGCCCTTTTCATTCAGCGGCACCGTTTCCGGCGGCGTGGTGACTGCCGTCTACGCCGCGGTTTACCAAAATGGGGAGGCGTGCAGCGCTTGGACGGTGGCTGACCTCACAGTTGGAGGCGGGGTTTACGACTGGAGCGTCAGCGTGGACACGGGTCTTCCCGAGGGAGCCTACGAGCTCCATACGGTGGCCTACAACACATACGGCGAGCCTTATGCCGACGAGGGCGTCTTTGATTTCAACTACGACGCCACCGGGCCCTACGTGGCCATCCAGTCGGTGAATCCGGCCGACCCAATTGCCGGGCAGCCCTTTACCGTAGTGGCCGTGGCTTACGACGTCTCCAGTAACGGCTACGCCTCCGGTATTCAGACGGTAGAATTCTCTGTTGGCTCGGTATATCAAGCATTTCACGATCAAGCCTGGCAAGGCGAGCCTGTCGAGTTTACTGTTGATGAGGCTGGCACCTACACCTTGACGGTCTGGGCCAGCGATAAGGCAGGGAACCGCAATGAAGTTCAACAACAAATAGAAATTACACCGGCCACATTTACCGTAACCGTAACGGACGGGGATGTCGACCAAGTATACTATTATCGGGAAGAAGCAGACGAGAGCGATACGCTTTCCTTTACCATCAGCGGCCTGCCATCCAGCCTGCAGGTTAGCGTAGGCTTCGGCCAACTGGATCAGGCGGGTCAGTTTAGCGCCACCGGCACCGTTTACGGCGGGGAGATCCTGCCGGGGACTTGGGATGATTCAGCCTCAGCCTGGACGTTCTCCACCCCGATCCTGAATGATAATGATAACGATCTGCTTCCCGTCGCCGTGCAGGTATACGCCGGCGAAGAAGTGATCGGGGCGGCCCTCCTCAGCAGAAGCGGGACACCTCCCTTGGCTGATTTCGTCCTGGTCAACCTTTCCCCGCCTGAGCCGGTACAAGTTACGCCAGCTTTCAATACCCCGCAGCTCGATCTACGGGCGATCAACGCGAGCAAAGATCTGGTGTTCACCGTGCCTGGTCTGGGCAGCATCAGCTTCCCGCCCACCGCCGAAAGTCCGATAAACATTCTGGCCCTCGACGCTAACGGTGTGCCAAAGATCGCCGTTCTAAACGAATTCCTGGCAATAACCCCTACCCCGGACGGTTTTTCCGCCATGGTGAATACCGCGCCGGAGGCACTGGACTTTCTGGCCGACAAGCAGGCCACGATCCGGTTTTTCGGGGCCAAAGCCAAGCTAAGCATTCCGGACGGCGTCTATGCAGATGTAGAAAACTACGTAGAGGTGGCGGTAACAGACAATGCCGGCCAGCCGGTGAGCGACATCAGCGAATACATCGACCTTGAGAACTTGGAGCTTCTTGAGGACGGCACCCTGGTCATGCCGGTCAAGCACTTCACCACTTTCACCGTCAGGCAGGATACCACGCCGACGGTGACGACTACCGATCCGGCGGATGGCGTCACGGGCGTACCCCGCAACAAAACCATCACCGTCACCTTCAGCGAGGAGGTGCAGGCGGGGGATGGCGGTCAAGGCATTGCGTTGAAGGATACGGCTGGCAATTCGGTCGAGATAACCACAAGCTTCAGCGGGAGCTCGCTCACCATCGATCCGGTAAACGACCTGGCTTACAGCGTTACCTACACGGTAACCATCCCGGCCGGGGCGGTGCGGGACGCCGCCGGCAACTCGTCGGAGGCCTACAGCTTCAGCTTCACGACCGAGTCCCGACCGGTTGAGGACGACGAGGACGACGATGACGCCGGCGCGGAACCGCAGGAGCCGGCGACCCCGGGCACCATCGGCCAAGACGAAGTAGAGCTCACCGCGGCCGACGGCGAGATCAACGTCACCGTTCCGGAGAGCGCGGTGCAGGTGCAACTGGACGCCGGGGAGACCGAAATCACCCTCGCCCTGAGTGCGGTGGAAGACCCGGTGAACGTGACTCTGCCGGGGGCGGCTGTTGAGGCGCTGGCCGCCGGCGAAGCCGAGCTGACCATCGACTCCCCGTGGGCCGACCTGGAAATCCCGGCCGGGAGCCTGCCGGCTGGCCAGGAGGTTACGGTAAGCGTCACGCCCGTGACCGCCCCGCCGGTCCTGCCGCCCGGGGTCCAGGTTGCCGGACCGGTGGTCGACGTCGAGATCCAGGCTGGCGGAGCGGACGCCGCCCTGTCCGCGCGCGTCACCCTGGTCCTGGCTTACGATCCCGCCGCGGTGGGCGACGAGGCCGGCCTTTTCGTCTACCGCCTCAACGAGGACGGCAGCCTGACCTGCCTCGGCGGCACGGTCGGAGACGGCCGGGTGGCGGTGGACTTGAGCCGCCTGAGCGAGTACGCGGTCCTGGAGTTCACCGGCGGGTTCACCGACATCGCGACCCACTGGGCGGAGCGGGACATCCTTTTCGCGGCGGCGCGCGGGATTGCCAGGGGCGTCTCGGCCACCGATTTCGAGCCCGAACGGGCCGTTACCAGGGCCGAGTTCGCGGCGCTGGTGCTGCGCGCTCTGGGAATCAGCGAGTACCACCCCGCGGCTCCCACCTTTACCGACGTAGCGCCCGGTAAATGGTACTACGGGGTGGTCGAGGCGGCCTACCGGGAAGGCTTGCTCAAAGGGATCGGCGCGGGTAAGTTCGACCCGCACCGCACGCTCACCCGCCAGGAGATGGCGGTGCTGATGCTGCGGGCGCTGGCGCACGCTGGTGCCGGCGGCGCGGCCGCAGAACCGGGCGAGACCGCGGTCCTGCTGGCGCCTTTCACCGACCGGGCCGAGATCGCTTCCTGGGCGCGGGACGGCGTTGCTGGCGCGGTCGCGGCGGGAATCATTAAGGGGAACCCCGACGGCAGCTTCGCGCCGCTGAGGGAAACCACCCGGGCGGCTGCGGTGACGGTGCTCGGGCGCATGCTCCGAAGCGCCGAGATTATTTAGTCTAAGAGCCTAAGCTGGCGGAAAAGCGGGCGCCTTGAGAAGGCGCCCGCTTCGCTTCTTGCGGGCTTTCCGGCGAACCGGCTTGAAACCCGGTTAAAAATTTATGGACCGTTTCTGCTGGTTATTGGTAGAATGGAATACACCGGCTGGGTGCTCGGGGCTCCAAAAAGGGGGAACAGAGATTTGATTACGTATGCCGATTTTGAAAAGGTGCACATCCGGACGGGCACGGTGTTGAGGGCGGAGCCCTTTCCGGAAGCCAGAAATCCCGCTATTAAGCTTTGGATTGACTTCGGCGAATTGGGGGTGAAGCAGTCCAGCGCCCGGATTACCAAGCGTTACCGGCCCGAGACCCTGGTCGGGCGGCAGATCCTGGCCGTGACCAATTTTCCGCCCCTGCGGGTGGCCGGTTTCAAGTCTGAGGTTCTGGTGCTGGGGGTGATGGTAGGGGAGGACGACGTGGTGCTCCTGAACGTGGATGAGCCGGTGCCCAACGGACTCCGGATCTCTTAGCAGGGGGGTGAAGACTTTGGCGGTGATTATGGAAGTCTCGGTGGTGCCGCTCGGTACCGGTTCGCCCAGCGTGAGCCGGTACGTGGCAAAGTGCCTGGAGGTGGTAAAGGATGCAGGTGTTGCCTACCAACTGACCCCGATGGGCACCATCCTGGAGGGAGAACTGGACGAACTGCTCTCCCTGGTGCGGCGGCTGCACGAAGTGCCGTTCGGTGCAGGGGCGGTGCGCGTGGTGACCACCGTGAAGATTGACGACCGCCGGGACAAGGCCGCCACCATGGCGGGCAAGGTCCGGGCGGTAGAAGAAAAGCTGGAGTCTTAAATGCAGTACTACCGGGACTTCGTGCGGGAGATTGAACAGGGGCGGGTGCGGCCCGTTTACCTGTTTTACGGGGATGAGGTTTTCCTGCACCACCGGGCGATCGCGTTTCTGAGGGCGGCCCTGCTTCCGCCGGGGGCCGAAGCGTTCAACCTCTCCGAACTGGACGGGGAGGAGATCCCGCCCGACGAGGTCGCCGGGGCGGCCCGGCTGGCCCCGGTGCTGGCCGTTTACCGGCTGGTGGTGGTCAAAAACGCGCCCTACTTCGACCGGGTCCCGGAGGGCGGCACCCGGGCCCTGGAAACGTACCTGGAGGCACCCTCGCCCTCAACCTGCCTGGTGCTGCAGAAGGCTGGCCCGGTGGATCGGAGGCGGAGGCTCTTCCAGCTGGTGGCCAGACGCGGCCGGGCGATTGATTTTACGCCCCTGTCCCGGGCGGACACCGCCCGCTGGGTTAGCCGGGAGGCGAAACGGGCCGGGAAAGTTTTCACCCGGGAGGCCATGGAACAGTTCCTTTCCGCGCGGCCGGCTGGCCTGCAGGGGGTGGCCACCGAGTTGGCTAAGCTGCTCACCTTTGTGGGTGACCGGGAGCGGGTGACGGAGCGGGATGTGGCCGCCGTGGCGCCCCCGCTGCGCCAGGAGACCATCTTTCGGGTGGTGGACGCCGTGGGTGAAAAGCGGTTTGAGGACGCCCTGGACGGCATCCGGCGACTCATGGCCGCCGGGGAGCCCCCGTTCGCGATCCTGGCCATGCTGGCGCGGCAGTTTCGCCTGCTGTTGTGGGCTTCCGACCTGGCCGCTTCGGGGCTCCCGGTGTCCGAAATCGCGGCCCGGCTCAATACCAAGCCGTTTGTGGTCCGGAAAGCCTTGGCCCAGGCGAGAAACTTTGACCGAGAGCGGCTGGCGGCCGCCCTGGCGGGGCTCCTGGAGATCGATGCCGCCGTTAAGACCGGGCGCCAGGACTTTTTTCCGGCCCTGGCCAACTTCCTGCTTTTCCTCGCCGCCAAAAGCAATTGACCATCGAAACAAAAAAGACCGCCAGAAAAGGGGACAGGCTACTTTTTTAGCACTCTAAAGGATAGTCTGCCAGAAAAGTAGCCTGTCCCCTTTTCTGGCACTCTAAGTGGAGGTCTGCTAAAAAAGTAGCCTGTCCCCTTTTTTAGCCTCTTTTTTAGCTGGCGGTAGCGTTAAACTTCCTGGTCAAGCAGGACTTGCGGCGCGCCGCGGTATTCCGGTGCAGGATACCTTTGGTCACTGCCTTATCGATAGAAACAAGCGCCTTGTGCAACCTGTGGCGGGCCTGTTCCTGGTCTCCCTCCCTCAGCGCTTCCTCGAAACGCCGGATGGCCGTTTTGAGGGAAGACTTGATCCTCCGGTTGCGTTCGGTACGCTTGCGGATGGTCTCAATCCGCTTTTTAGCTGAACGGGTGTGCGCCACTCTCTCACCTCCTACCGTTCGATTTTAACATTCAAAACCACAAAATACAAGCTAAACCTCGCCGATGTATAACCTTTCCCGGATTGGCCAAACTATAATTAGTTTTGGGAAGGGATGTGAAAATATGGCAGAGCAGAGGGTTCGCACCCAGTGGATCGGGTTGATCATCCGTTTCCTGGTGTCGGCGATCGTCCTGCTGGTAGTGAGTTGGCTGGCTCCGGGATTCGTGCTGGCCGGTGGATTTGTGGGCGCGCTGATTGCCGCGGCCGTGATCGCCATCCTGGGTTGGTTGGCCGAGACGTTGCTGGGTGACCGGATCTCTCCGCAGAGCCGGGGACTGGTCGGTTTCGCAGTGGCGGCCGTGGTGATTTATGTGGCCCAGTTCATTATTCCGGGCCTATTGACGGTCAGCATTATCGGGGCCTTGATCGCGGCTTTCATCATCGGTCTTATCGACGCTTTTGTACCCACGGTCCTGCGCTAGAACGTATTCTATTCCCCCCCTTCGGGGCGTAAACATTTCCGAGGGGGGGGACTTGTTTTGCGCCCGGCACTCGGTGTGTTCCTGTTTTCTTTTTTCCTGGTGTGCGCCTGGGTGTTTCTGCCCGGCATCCAGCATCTGGCCCGGGTCGGCACCGGGGCGGCGTTGGAGTGGAGCCTGCGCGACCCGCAGCGGGTGGTGAATGCCGTCCTGCCCGGGTGGTTGGGCGTGACGCCAGACAATCCGGTGGAAAAGATGGCCGGCCTGCTCGGCCGGGTGGCTCGGGTCGAGCTGGGCAATCCCCGGCAGTTGCTTGGGTCCCAGGTGTCCATGCCCATGCCCAGGCCCAGGCCCAGCGCTCCACGCCCTCCGGTGCCCGTGCTGGCACCGCCCGTGGTTGAAGCCGTGGGAGGAGGGGGGCTTGAGTCCGTTCCGGAGCAGCCCGGCCGGATCGAAGTGGGTATCTATCATACCCACACGGGAGAAACGTACCCCCTGACTGACGGGGTGGAACGGTTCGACGGCCGGCCCGGCGCGGTGGTGGAGGTCGGACGGGTGCTGAAACGGGCGCTGGAGGAAAGGTACGGCATCGGGGTCGTTCATTTCGAAAAGGTGCACGACGTACCGTACAGCCGTTCCTACCTGGAATCCGAAAAAACCGTCCGCCGGATGGTGGAGGAATACCCGGACCTGAAGCTGCTCTTAGATATCCACCGGGACAGTCTGAAGCACCGGAGCTATGCGCTGACTGAAATCGGGGAGCAGGACGTGGCCACCTTTCTCCTGGTGGCCGGTTCCGACGCGCGTCAGCCGTTTCCGAACTGGCGGCAGAACTACAGTCTCGCCCGGGCCATAGCCGCCAAGGCCCAGGAACTGTATCCCGGGCTGTGTGTGGGGGTGATCGTGAAGGAGGGACGCTACAACCAGTTCCTGCATCCCGGGGCGCTGCTGGTGGAGGTTGGCGGCGTGGCGAACCATACCGCCGAGGCCCTGCGTACTGCCGAACTCCTGGCCGATATCCTGGCCGCCGTCCTGAGGGACGAAACCGCGGACGAACCGCCCCGGTAGCTTTCGCCGCTTTTCGACTTTAAATTTGCCAATCCACCCTAAAATACCTTATAATTAAATAGACAACCATTATAATTGTCTGCGTGTGCTCGCTGAGTTTCTTCCGCGCCGCGGGAGAAGCGGGGGACCCACTTTTTTGGGGCTAATCGCGCAAGCGCGTAGGGCTATCCTTCGGTCCGAGCCCGTCAGCTAACCCCGTAAGCGTTGAGGGAGGAAGGGTTTTTTGTTTTCAGCGGGCCTGCCGAGAGGTGGTGTGCCGCACGTGGATCATCATTAGTCTTGCATCTCGGTTAGGTTAGTTAATTGAAATAGAAATACCTAAAGTACATAATGACTTAAGGAGGCAGGACCTTTGGTTCAGAAACGTTTTTCTTTGTTTTTGCTGCCGTTGTTGATCGTTGCCCTGCTTGTGGCGGGCGTCGGTTGTACCGCGGATACGGACAAGGGAACGATTATGTTTGCCGATTTGAACTGGGACAGTGCGCTGGTTAACAATCGTATTGCCCAGTTCATCATCGAAAACGGGTACGGTTACAAGACTGACGCCACGTTCGGCGAAACGATTCCCCTGTTTATGGGCCTCAGGCGGGGCGATATTGACGTTTCCATGGAGATTTGGGTTGAAAACCAGCAGGAGGCTTACGACGAGGCCATCGCCGCAGGTGATGTCATTGACTTGGGCACGAACTTTAACGACAACTTCCAGGGGATGTTTGTCCCGACCTACGTAATCGAGGGGGATCCGGAGCGGGGCATTGAACCCATGGCGCCGGACCTGCGGACGATAGAAGACCTGCCGCGTTACTGGGAACTGTTCCAGGACCCGGAGGATCCTGCCAAGGGACGCTTTTACGGCGGTGTTCCCGGGTGGGAAGCGGACAAGATCCTGACCGAAAAGTTTGAGACCTACGGCCTGAACGAGTATTACAACATTTTCCGGCCCGGCTCGGGCACGGCGCTGACCGGTTCCCTGGTGGCGGCTTACGAGAAGGGTGAGCCGTGGTTTGGCTACTATTGGGGGCCCACATGGGTTTTCGGCAAGCTGGACCTGACCCAGATCGAGGAGCCGGCCTACAACGAGAAACAGTGGGAGAACGGCTACGCCTGCGCTTTTCCGGCGGTGAACGTGAACATCCTCGTGCACAAGGACCTTCCCGAGCGCGCCCCGGAGATCGTCGAGTTCTTGCGTAACTACCAGACCAACAGTGACCTGATCAGCGAGGTGTTGGCCCACATGGAAAGCGAGGGCTTGGATCACGAGGCGGCCGCGCTGTGGTTCCTACGGGAGCGGGAAGAGGTCTGGACGCAGTGGGTGCCGGAGAACGTCGCCGAAAAGGTGCGGGCCGCGCTTTAGTTGTCTTACCGAGGTAAAACCGCTGACCCGATGGGCTGCCGTCGGGTCAGCGTTGTTAGTACGCCGGGCATGGGTCCGACTTGGCGTAAAAGTCCGCTCGCAAAAGTCGTATTTTGAGAAGTGAGGTGTGTGCACCGGGCGCCGAACCCAGCAGGCCGCCAGGTTTGATTAATGAATAGATTTCCCGAGTTTATGCAGTTTAGTATTGAGGACCACATCAACGACGGTGTGGACTGGTTGTGGACTACCTTCGAGGGCTTCTTTGACGCTATAAAAACAGGTGTTTTATGGTTACTGATGCAGCTTGAGGGGTTCCTGCTCTGGCTCCCCTGGTGGCTGATCATCGCGCTGATCATCGGCCTGGGTTGGCGGGCGACCGGCCGGTTGCGGTTCGGCCTCATCCTGGGGGCACTTATGCTGTTTATCGGCTGCCTGGGGCTGTGGGACCGGGCGATGCAGACTCTGGCCCTCGTTGCCGGGGCGGTGTTTATCAGCCTGGTGCTGGGTATTCCGGTGGGGATCTGGATGGCCTGGAACCGGACGGTTGAGGGGTGTATTAAGCCGGTACTGGACGCCATGCAGACCATGCCCAGTTTCGTGTACCTGATTCCGGCGCTGATGTTCTTCGGCCTGGGCAAGGTACCAGCGCTCTTTGCCACCATCATCTACGCCATCCCGCCCGTCATCCGCCTCACCAACCTGGGCATACGCCAGGTGCCGGACGACGTGGTCGAGGCCGGGCGGGCCTTCGGTTCCACGAATATGCAGATCCTGTTCAAGATCCAAATTCAGCTCGCCATGCCCAGCATAATGTCGGGGGTCAATCAGACCACGATGATGGCCCTGGCCATGGTGGTGCTGGCCTCTATGATCGGCGCGCAGGGGCTGGGTGAGCCGGTATTGATCTCGCTCCAACAGATAAACGTCGGACGGGGTTTTGAGGCCGGGCTGAGTATCGTGATCCTGGCCATTATCATCGACCGCATCCTGCAGGGCTTCGGGCAAAAGCGCCAGCCCGCGGACTGGTCCGCCTGATGGTTTGTGGAGAGCGGGGACGGGCATAATGTTAAATAAAGCAGAAACACGGGGTGTGGTGCACACCCTTTTCGCTTACGGAGGTGTTTTAGTGGGTGTTTCAAGACTATGGGTGTTCCTGGCGCTGGGTCTCGCTCTGGTCGCCCTGGCCTGGGGCACCCAGACCTGCCTGTACTACCTGAACCAGTATCTAGATCCGCCGCAGCCGATCCGGGCGGTGGAGTTTCAGCGCCTGGACGATGAGCTGCTGCACTGCAGCCTGCTGGGGGTGGACCTGGTGCTGGCCTGGCCGCGCGACTTTCCCGCCTGGTCCGCGCCTCGATCCACGCCGCTGCCCCGTTCAGACGGGTACTGACAACGGTGCCGTCCCGGTTTCCTGCTTCTTGGCGCGCGTGCCGTACCTTCATTTTGGGTGTGTTGCCTGCTATAATTGATTGGGGTGTTAGGGAATATGCAGTCAAAGCAGGAATACATCCGTAATTTTTGCATTATCGCGCACATCGACCACGGCAAGTCCACCCTGGCCGACCGCCTCCTTGAATATACCGGGGCGCTCACCGGGCGTAAGGTGCAGGAACAGGTGTTGGACCAGATGGACTTGGAGCGGGAGCGGGGAATTACCATCAAGCTCCAGGCGGTACGGCTCGCCTACCGAGCCCGGGACGGCCGGGAGTATCAGCTCAACCTGATCGACACACCCGGCCATGTGGACTTTTCGTACGAGGTTTCCCGGAGCCTGGCGGCATGCGAGGGAGCGCTCCTGGTGGTCGACGCCAGTCAGGGCATCGAGGCCCAGACCCTGGCCAACGTGTACCTGGCCTTGGAGCACGACCTGGCGATCATTCCGGTGATCAACAAGATCGACCTGCCGAGTGCCGACCCGGATCGAGTTCGGCGGGAACTGGAGGACGTCATCGGTCTGGATGGGGCAGCCGCCGTCCTGGCTTCGGCCAAGCTGGGCCACGGCGTGGACGAGATCCTGGAGCGGATCGTGCGGGATATCTCCCCGCCCGGGGGCGCACCCGACGCGCCGCTGCGCGCCCTGATTTTCGACTCCCACTACGACTCCTACAAAGGAGTCATCGCTTACGTCCGGGTCATGGAGGGACGGCTTGCGCCGGGAATGTCGATCCGGATGATGGCCGCCGGCGGCGAGTTTGAAGTGAGCGAACTGGGCATTTTCACCCCGGCGCTAGTGGCGGTGAACGAACTGCGGGCCGGGGAAGTAGGTTTTGTCGCCGCCGGGATCAAAAACGTCAAGGACTGCCGGGTAGGCGATACCATAACCAACGCCCGCCGCCCGGCGCCGGAACCGCTGCCGGGATACCGGAAGGCCAAGCCCATGGTGTTCTGCGGGCTTTACCCGGTGGACGGGACCGAGTTTGGGAGATTGCGGGACGCGCTGGACCGGCTTTCCCTGAACGACGCTTCCCTGGTTTACGAGCCCGAAACCTCCATGGCCCTGGGTTTCGGTTTCCGCTGCGGCTTCCTGGGGTTATTACACATGGAGATCATCCAGGAACGGCTGGAGCGGGAATACGGGTTGGAGTTGATTACCACCGCGCCCAGCGTGGTGTACCGGGTGACCAAAACGAACGGCGAAGTTTACGAGATCCAGAACCCGTCCCAACTGCCGCCCGCCGGGGAGATCGAAAAGATGGAGGAGCCTTTTGTGTTGGCCTCCAGCATGCTGCCGCAGGAGTACATTGGTCCGGTGATGGAGCTTTGCCAGGGCCGGCGGGGCGTGTTTCGCAATCTGGAGTACATTGGCCCCCAGCGGGTGCTGATCACCTACGAAATGCCGCTTTCGGAAATCATTTACGACTTTTTTGACCGGCTGAAATCTTCCACCCGCGGGTACGCGTCCCTAGACTATGATTACCTGGGTTACCGGGAGGCCAGGCTGGTGCGGGTGGACATCCTGGTGGCCGGGGAACGGCTGGACGCCCTGTCCATCATTGTGCACCGCGACAAGGCCTACGAGCGTTCCAAGCTAATCGTCGAGCAGTTGCGGGACCTGATCCCCCGCCATGCGTTTGAAATCGTGATCCAGGCTGCTATCGGGCAGAGAGTGATCGCCCGGGAAAGCATCCGGGCCCTGCGCAAGAACGTTCTGGACAAGTGCTACGGCGGTGACGTTACCCGCAAGCGCAAACTCCTGGAGCGGCAAAAGGAGGGCAAGAAGCGGATGAAGCAGGTGGGGAGCGTGAATATTCCCCAGGAGGCTTTTATGTCCGTCCTCAGCATCGGGGGAAAATAGGCCAATGGAGATCGGAATCTACCCTGATGACCGCGGACCGACGGCAGCCGGTTACGCGCGAAATAAGATGAAAGTCGGAGTCTATCTCCACGTGCCGTTTTGCCGGCGCAAGTGTGCCTACTGCGACTTTGTTTCCTACCCGGCGGCTGCGGCCGACATGGACGGCTACGTGCGGGCGGTAAAAACCGAAATTGCCCGGCGGGGGGCGGCGGCAGGGGCACCGCCTATGGCGGCCAGCCTGTACGTCGGTGGGGGCACGCCGACTGTTCTGCCGGTGGAGGCGCTGGTGGAAATCCTGGATGCCATTCGGCGTTCTTTTCACTGGCCCCCGGGACTGGAAGCCACGGTGGAGGCCAACCCGGAAACGGTGCACCGGTCGGACCTGGAGCGGCTGCGGCGGTCCGGGATCAACCGGATCAGCATCGGCATGCAGGCTGCCCAGGACGCGTTGCTGGCCGTCCTGGGGCGGGGACACCGCCTGGACGACGTGCGGGAGGCCGTGCGCCTGGCGCGCCGGGCCGGGTTTGAAAGCCTCAACCTGGACCTGATCAGCGGGATTCCGGGCCAGACGACGGACGATTGGCGGCGGACGCTGGAAGCGGCGCTGGTCCTGGAACCCGAGCACATCGCGGCCTACAGCCTGGAGATTACACCGGGGACGGCGCTTTACGGGCGCGTGGAACGGGGAGAAGTGGTTCCCGCCCCGGAAGACCGGGTGCTCGAGATGTTCCACGCCACCCGGGAGGTGCTCACCTGTGCCGGTTACGAACAATACGAGATCGCGAATTTTGCCCGGCCAGGTCACGCCTGCCGGCACAACCTGATTTACTGGCGTAACGAGCCGTACCTGGGTTTCGGCCCGGCTGCCCACTCCTGTTGGCAGGGCTGGCGCTGGGCGAACGAGCGGGACCCGGCGACCTACGCCGCCCACCTGGACGCGGGCGGACTGCCGGTGGCCGAATCCGAGAAAATGGATTTGCGGACCGAAATGGCGGAAACCATGTTCCTGGGCCTGCGCCTGCGGCGCGGCGTGGAACGGGAACGGTTCCGGCGGCGCTTCGGCCGGGACCTGGACACCGTGTACGGGGTCGAAATCGCCCGGCTGCAAGACCAGGGGCTCCTCGAGGAACGGGACGGCTGCCTGCGCCTGACCGAGCGCGGCCTCCCGGTGGCCAACGTAGTTTTTGAGGAATTCCTATAGGTTTTTGGAGTCGAACGTTCGCCTCCGGCGGCGTTTGACGATCTTTAGGACAGGGGCCTTTCGTTCTTGACAAATATAGGGGTGAGTGTTATCTTTTTGGTTGGGATTAGCACTCAGCCCGTGAGAGTGCTAACAAGGGGGTGGGAAGGTGACCATCGACGAGCGGAAAAAGAAAATCCTTTGGGCGGTGATTCAGGACTACATCGCCACCGCCGAGCCGGTTGGATCCCGGACCATTGCCCGCAAGTACAACCTGGGAATCAGCCCGGCGACCATCCGCAACGAAATGGCCGACCTGGATGAGTTGGGTTATCTGGAACAGCCGTACACTTCCGCCGGGCGGATTCCGTCCGAGCAGGGCTACCGGTACTACGTGGATCACCTGATGCAACCGGAGGCGCCGGGTGAGGAAGAAAAGCAACTGATCTCCGCTAATTACCAGGCCAAGGTGAAGAGCATCTCGGAAGTCATCGAGTGCACCGGACAGCTCTTGAGCCAGCTGACCAACTACGCCGCCCTGGTTTCCACGCCGCGGTCGTCGCCGGGGCCCATCAGGCACGTCCAGCTGGTTGCCCTGGAGGCCGGCAAGGCCATGGTGTTGGTGGTGACCGAGCCGGAAAAGGTACACGCCCGGATTATAGATCTGCCCGAAAACGTTTCCCCGGAGGATCTGGATACCATCTCCGGGGTGCTGAACGCGAAGATCAAGGGGCACAAGCTGGCGGACATCAAAATCACGCTGATCCGCGAGATCTACATGGAGCTTTTGCGGTTCAAGGCCCTGGTGGAATACATCATGGAACTCATCGAGGACAGCGAAACGTCAGAGGAGGAAAAGATTTACCTGGGCGGGGTGATCAACATCCTTAATCAGCCTGAGTTTCGCAGCGCGGAAAAGGTGAAAACCCTGCTCAGCCTGCTTGAACAGGAAGAACTCCTTTCCAGCCTGCTGACGGATCAGGACGAGGGCATCACCATCCGGATCGGTGACGAGTTCAAATGCGATATCATTCGGGGTTGTAGTCTGGTCAGCAGCAAGTACATATTCGGCGGGGGCGTGGAGGGCACCCTGGCCGTATTGGGACCGAGCCGGATGCAGTACGCCCGGGTTACCGGGTTGCTGGAATACTTGACCTGGAATCTTTCCCAGGTTTTAGATAAACTGCTATATAAATAATAATAAACAATAATTAAACACCAGGATTCGAAACTCAAGAGTCAGGAACCAGGGAGGTAGTTTCTTGAGCCTTAAGCAGCAGGCCGCCCAGGGCGCCGAGGTGAACGAGCGCCTGGCGGCCCTGATGACTAACGCCAACGCCGTCCGGGCCATTGCCTCCGCCGTGGAGGGCACCCTAGGTCCAAAGGGCCTGGACACCATGTTGGTTGACAAGTTCGGCGAAGTGGTGATCACCAACGATGGCGTCACCATCCTCGCGCGCATGGAGGCCGATCACCCGGCGGCCCGGATGCTGATCAACATCGCGAAGGCCCAGGAGGAAGAGGTGGGCGACGGCACTACCACGGCCACCGTGATGGCGGGGCAGATGGTGAGCACCGGGGTTGAACTGGTTTCCCGGGGCGTACCGGTCGCCCGGGTGATTGAGGGCCTGCGCCTGGGACTGCGCCGGGCACTGGAGTTGGTCCGCGCCGAGGCCCGCCCGGTGACCGACCTGGACGATCCGCGGGTGCACCAGGTGGCGCTGGTGGCCGGCCGCGAGCACGCCGACATCGCCGCCCTGGTGGTCCGGGCGGCCGCGCTGGTCGGAACGGAAAAGCTTGCGGAGCCGAACTTCAAGCTGGCCGACACGGTCCTGGCGGTGGAGGGTGCCGAAAATGAAGTATTCATGGGGGTCATCGTTAACAAGGAACCGCTGAACCGCCAGATGCCCCGTGAGCTCTCGGGGGAGGTCAAGGTCCTCATCATTGACGACGCCCTGGAGCCCGAGAACGTGGAGGACGAAGCGCTGGCCACCGAAGCCGGATTTTCCCGTTACCTGCAGCTACAGGACGAGTTCCGGGCAAACGTGCAAAAACTGGTGGAATTAGGGGTCGGGCTCGTGCTGGTGGACCGCGGGGTGGCCGCCGCCGCCGAAGAGATCCTGACCGACGCCGGGATCATGGTAGTCCAACGGGTGCTGAACCGGGAATTGCGGAAGGCCGCCGAGCATACCGGGGCGCGGATGATCAAACGGACCGGACTGAAAAAGAGTCCCGAAGACCTGGCGCGGTTCCTGGGCCGGGCCGGTAGCGTGTGCCACGACGAGAAGCTGGAACGGGTCCGGATCCGTGACGGGCGGGGCAAGCCCATGGCCACCGTCTTGGTCGGCGCAGCCACCGAGGAAGTGGTCGGCGAGCGCGAGCGGATCGCCAAGGACGCGGCGGGCGCGGTGCAGGCGGCCATCCGGGGTGGCGTGGTGCCCGGGGGCGGTTCCCTGGAACTGTGGGCCGCCCGGGAGGTTGAGAAAATCCGGGCGGGCGTGAAGGGAATGTCCGCCTACGGTGTGGACTGTGTGGTGGAAGCCCTGCGGCGTCCGCTGGCCCAGATCGTAGCCAACGCCGGTTTCAACCCGCTGGAGAAGATCGGCGACGCGAATGCCGCCCAGGCGGCCAGTGGCAAGAACAGCCTGGGGATCAACTGTGACAGCGGCGAAGTGGAGGATATGGAGGCGGCCGGGGTCCTGGACCCGGCTCCCGTGAAGATCTACGCCCTGAAGGCCGCTGGCGAGGTGGCCGAGGCCATACTGCGGATTGATACCATCATCAAGAAACGGGAGGATTACAAAGACGGTAAGGGGTTGAAGGCCGATGAGTGACAAGCACAAGAAACAGGTGCCTGACCCGGAACCGGAACCGGCCCAGGACCCGCTCGCGCCGGCCGAAGGTGAACCCGAACCAGCCCAGCCGGCCGCGGAGGCCGTTTCGGATGAGGGGCAGCAGGATCTTGGAGCGCAATTGGCCGTTGAGTCGGCCCGGGCCGAGGAATATTATCAGCAACTGCTCCGGCTGCGGGCGGATTTCGAAAACTTCCGCCGGCGCACCCGCCAGGAGCGGGAGGAATGGTTCCGGCAGGCGGCCGAGGAAATTGTGGCCGCGATGCTGCCGGTGCTGGATAACTTCGAGCGCGCGCTGGCGAAACCGGGCGATAGCCTGGAGGATTTTCTGACGGGAATCCGGATGATCCACCGGCAACTGGGGGAAATCCTGGCCCAGCAGGGGCTGGAGCGCATCCCCGGTACGGGGGAGGAGTTCGATCCCAACCTCCACGAAGCCGTGGCCCGGGTGGAATCCGGGGAAGTGCCCGAAAACACCATAATCGAGGAACTCCGCCCGGGGTACTATTTTAAGGGCAAAGTGATCCGTCCGGCGCTGGTAAAAGTGGCCAAACCGGCAGCCAACGAGGAGAACGAGGAGGGAGAATAAATGAGCAAGATTATCGGCATCGATCTGGGGACCACGAACTCGTGCGTAGCCGTGATGGAGGGCGGAGAAGCGGTCGTCATCCCGAACGCGGAAGGCGGACGGACCACTCCCTCGGTGGTTGGTTTTTCCAAAACCGGGGAACGGCTAGTAGGCCAGGTTGCCAAGCGGCAGGCGATCAGCAACCCGGATCGGACCGTGACTTCGATTAAGCGGCATATGGGTACCGACTACAAGGTGAATATCGAGGGCAAGGAGTACACCCCGCAGGAGATCTCGGCCATGATCCTGCAGAAGCTGAAGACGGACGCCGAGGCCTACCTGGGCACCAAGGTGGAGCGGGCGGTGATCACCGTACCGGCCTACTTCAGCGATGCCCAGCGGCAGGCGACCAAGGACGCCGGGCGCATCGCGGGGCTGAAGGTGGAGCGGATCATCAACGAGCCCACGGCGGCGGCGCTGGCCTACGGCCTGGACAAGGAAGAGGACCAGACCATTCTGGTGTTCGATCTAGGCGGCGGCACCTTCGACGTATCTATCCTGGAACTGGGGGACGGTGTCTTCGAGGTCAAGGCGACCAGCGGCAACAACCGGCTGGGCGGCGACGACTTTGACCAGCGGATCATCGACTGGTTGGTGGCTGAGTTCAAGCGGGAGACCGGCATTGACCTGAGCAAGGACCGAATGGCTATGCAGCGGCTAAAGGAGGCCGCCGAGAAGGCCAAGATTGAGCTTTCGTCCGTGGTGAATACCAACATCAACCTGCCGTTCATCACCGCGGACGCCGAGGGCCCGAAGCACCTGGACATGAACCTGAGTCGGGCGAAGTTCGAGGGGCTGGTGGCTGATCTGGTCGAGATGACCATGGGGCCCACCCGCCAGGCCCTGGCGGATGCCGGCCTGGAACCCAAGGACATTGATAAGGTTCTCCTGGTGGGCGGCGCTACCCGGATGCCATGCATCCAGGAAGCTGTAAAGCGCTTCCTGGACAAGGAGCCGCACAAGGGGATCAACCCAGACGAGTGCGTCGCCATCGGTGCGGCCATCCAGGCCGGGGTACTGGCGGGGGAGGTCCAGGATATCGTGCTCCTGGACGTGACGCCGCTGTCTCTGGGGATTGAGACGCTGGGTGGGGTATTTACCAAAATCATCGAGCGGAACACCACCATCCCGACGTCCAAGAGCCAGATCTTTACCACGGCTACCGACAACCAGCCCTCGGTGGAGGTCCACGTCCTGCAGGGTGAGCGCTCGATGGCCGCCCACAACAAGTCCCTGGGCCGGTTCCACCTGATGGACATTCCGCCGGCGCCGCGGGGTGTGCCGCAGATCGAGGTAACCTTCGACATTGACGTGAACGGGATCGTCAACGTTTCGGCCAAGGACCTGGGGACCGGCAAGTCCCAGAGCATCACGATCACCGGGTCCACGGGCTTGAGCGAGGAAGAGATCCAGCGGATGGTCAAGGAGGCCGAAAAGTACGCCGAGGAAGACCGGAAGCGCAAGGGAGAGGTCGAGACGCGCAACAACGCCGACGCGCTGCTCTACCAGGCGGATAAGCTCCTGAAAGAGCACCGCGAGAAGGCCGACCCGAGCCAGGTGCAGGAACTGGAGAAGGCCATGGAGGAACTGCGGAAGGCCCTGGAAGGCCAGGACGTGGAGTTGATCAAGAAGAAAACCGAGGAGCTTTCGGGACCGCTCTATATGCTGACCACGGCCATGTATCAGCAGCAGGCCCAGGCGGGACAGCAGGCGCCGCCGGGGGATGGCAGCAAGGGCAAGGATGGCCCGGATAAAACGGTGGACGCCGACTACGAGGTTAAGTAGAATGGAGCAGGGGATTAATTCCCCTGCAAAATTTTAGTTCGGCCATGGTGAGGTTAATGCGCAAACGGGACTACTATGAAGTGCTAGGGGTATCGCGGGATGCCTCCCCGGAGGAAATAAAGAAGGCCTACCGCAAGCTGGCGCGCAAGTACCATCCGGATGCCAACAAGGACGATCCGCGGGCGGCCGAGAAATTCAAGGAGATCGCCGAGGCGGCGGCCGTGCTGGGCGACCCCGAACGGCGTGCCCAGTACGACCGGTACGGCCACGCCGGGCCCGAAGGCCGTGGTTTCGACTTCGAGGACATTTTCCGTCAGGCCGGGTTCGGTGGCTTTGGCGGTTTCGGTGATATTTTCGAGATGTTCTTTGGCGGGGGCGCGCCGCATGGGCCCCGGAAGGGACAGGACCTACGTTACGACTTGAAACTCGACTTCCGCGAGGCCGCCTTCGGGACCGAAAAAGAAATCCGAGTGCCGCGGACTGAGCTGTGTCCGCAGTGCGACGGCTCCGGCGCGGCGCCGGGTACCCACCCGGCAACCTGTCCTATGTGCCGGGGCCGCGGGCAGGTCAGCGTCACTCAGCAGACGCCCTTCGGGCGTTTCATCCAGACCCGGCCCTGTGAGCGCTGCCGCGGGGAGGGGCGGATCATTCAAACCCCGTGCTCAGAATGCCGGGGTGCGGGCCGGGTCCGGCGCATGCGTTTGCTGACGGTGAAGATACCCGCCGGCGTCAGTGACGATTTCCGCCTCCGCCTGGTCGGCGAGGGCGAGGCCGGGTACCGGGGTGCTCCCCCGGGCGACCTGTACGTGTATATCTACGTGACCCCGGACGAGTTTTTCGAGCGCGAGGGGAACAACGTGCTGTGTGAGCTGCCGATTTCTTTTGTCCAGGCTGCCCTGGGCGACGAGGTGGATGTGCCGACGCTGGACGGCAAAACCACCATCCGGATTCCGGAAGGCACGCAAACCGGCACCATCTTCCGGCTTCGGGGCCGCGGCATCCCCTACCTGAACGGGGGCGGCCGCGGGGACCAACTGGTCCAGGTGCGGGTGGTCACGCCCACCCGCCTGAACGAAAAGCAAAAGGAATTGCTGCGCGAGTTCGGGCGGCAGGCGAGCAGCAAGCTGTACGCCGAGGAGAAAGGCTTTTTCAAGAAAATCAAGGACGCCTTTATGGGCTAGAATTTTAGGCATGAGGATGGATATTTTGTACTGGCTCAAGATCGACGTCCATACGCCCGACCAGTTTCGAGATGCGGTGGCGAACGTGTTTTTCGAGATGGGGAGCGGGGTCGAAGAACCCGCTTCTCCCCGTTTGGGGATGTCCGTCGTGCGGGGTTACTTTCCGGTGCAAACCCGGCCGGACCGGACGGTGAGTGAACTGCGCCGCCGGGTGGAGAACATCCTGGGGCGAGAGGTGCGCCTAGACGTGCGCCGGATCAGCGCCGAGGACTGGTCGGTCTCCTGGCGAAAGGAGTACAAACCCCTGCGGATCGGCGAACGGCTGGTGGTGAAGCCTACCTGGGAAAGCTTCCAACCCGGCCCGGAAGACCTGGTCATCGAAATGGACCCCGGCCTGGCTTTTGGCTGCGGCACCCATCCCACCACGGCCATGTGCCTGCAGTTGCTGGAACGGTACGTGCGGCCGGGAATGGTCGTGCTGGACGTGGGCACCGGCTCGGGAATCCTGGCCATCGCGGCGGCGCTTTTGGGCGCCGGGACGGTCTGGGCGGTGGACGAAGACCCGGTGGCGGTCCGCACGGCCCGCGAAAACGTGGCCCGGAATAACCTGGCGGGCCGGGTGCGGGTGCGAGAGGGTAACCTCTTGGATGACCTCTCGGAACCAGCCGACCTGGTGGTGGCGAACATCCTGGCCGAAGTGCTTACCGTTTTGTGCCCGGCAGCCGCCACGGCCCTGGAGCCGGGCGGGCGGTTCATCCTAAGCGGGATCCTGGATCGCCGGGAGGAAATGGTACGCCGCGCGCTTCTGGCCAACGATTTTCGGATTGAAGAATACCTGGCCGAAAGGGAATGGGTGGCCCTGGTGGGGGTGAGGGTTTGAGGACGCCGCGATTCTTCGTGCCTTCCGCCCAGTGGGAGGCGCAAAATGTGGCCTGGATCACAGGGCCGGACGCTCACCACCTGACCCGGGTGCTGCGGCTGAGCCCGGGGGCCGAGGTGCTGCTCCTGGACGGTTCCGGCCGGATGTTCCGGGCCGAGGTCCGGGAGACCGGCCGGGAGCGGGTGCGGGCCGTGGTGACCGGCGAGGTAGGGGCGCCGGCCGAACCGGGGGTGCGGGTTACTTTGGTGCAGGCCCTGGCCAAGGGCGACCGCATGGATACGGTGGTACAGAAGGCCACCGAGATCGGGGTAGCGCGGATCGTCCCCGTCACTTCGGAACGGGTGGTAGTGAATCTGGAACCCCAAAAGGCCGGTCGGCGCCGGGAACGGTGGCAGCGGATCGCCACCGAGGCGGCGGAGCAGTGCTGGCGCCCGCGGGTGCCGGAGGTCCATCCGGTGATCGGGTTCAAAGAAGCCTTGGATTTGGTGCCGGAGGCGGCCCTGCCGCTCTTTTTCTGGGAGAGGGAGCGGCAGGTGGCGTTGAAGGACGTGCTTCGTTCTCGACCACCCGCAGAGGATGTTTTCGTTTTCATCGGGCCCGAGGGCGGCTTCACGGAGGGGGAGGCCGCCGCGGCTGCCGCCCGCGGCGCGGTGTCGGTTTCCCTGGGTCCGCGCCTGTTAAGGACCGATACCGCCGGGCTGATCGCCGCCGCCCTGGTTCTTTACGAATGGGGCGACCTCGGGTGAAAAGGGGACAGGCTACTTTTTTAGCAGATTCCCCTTTAGAGTGCCAGAAAAGGGGACAGGCTACTTTTCTGGCAGACTGTTCTTTAGAGTGCTAAAAAAGTAGCCTGTCCCCTTTTCTGGCACTCTGGATTTGGGAGTGCTAAAACTAAGGAGACTATGCCGGGCGCCCGGGCATGGAGAGGATAGCATAACATGAAGACGGTTGCTTTTTACACGCTGGGCTGCAAGGTAAACCAGTACGAAACCCAGGGGCTGGCCGCACTCTTCCGCGAGCGCGGTTACCGGGTCGTGCCTTTCCAGGAGCGGGCCGACGTGTATGTGGTGAACACCTGCACGGTGACGCACGTCGGGGACCGCAAGTCGCGCCAGTTGATCCGCCGGGCGGTGCGGACCAACCCGGATGCCCTGGTGGTGGTGACCGGCTGTTACGCCCAGGTGGCAGCGGACGAAGTGGCCGCCATCCCTGGGGTGAACCTGGTGATCGGGACGGCGGGCCGGGATAGGATTGTAGACCTGGTCGAGGAGGCGTCCGCTGGCCGGCGTCCGGTGCTGGCGGTGGAAGACGTCGAAGAGGTCCGGGCGTTTGAGGAATTGCCGGGAGAGGTCGGTCTGGGTGGGCGGACCCGGGCTTTCCTCAAGGTGCAGGAGGGTTGCCGAGATTTCTGCACCTACTGCATCGTGCCGCATGCTCGCGGCCCCCTGCGTTCGCGACCCCCGGAACGGGTACTGGAACTGGCCCGGAAAGTGGTTGACAAGGGCTACCGGGAGCTGGTGCTCACCGGGACCAATCTGGGTGCCTACGGGCGTGACCTGGGAGAGGCCAACCTGGCGGGACTGGTAAACCGCCTGGCCCAGATCCCGGGGCTCCGACGGCTGCGCCTGAGCTCGGTGGAGCCGAATGAGATCACCCGGGAACTGGTCGAGGTGGTAGCGGCAAATCCGGTGTGCTGCCCCCACTTCCACCTGCCGCTACAGAGCGGAAGCGACCCGGTCCTCAAGCGCATGGGGCGGCGTTATTCCATCGCGGAGTTTGCTTCCCTGGTGGAGATGATCCGGGCGCAGGTACCGGAAGTGGCGGTCACCACCGACGTGCTGGTCGGTTTTCCCGGTGAAACCGACACGGAACACGGTGAAAGCCTTGGTTTCGTGCGCCGTCTGGGCTTTGCCGGTCTCCACGTGTTCATCTTTTCCCGCCGCTCTCGGACCCCGGCCGCCGGTTTTCCGGGACAGGTCTCTTACCGGGTTAAACGGGAACGGAGCAAGGAGATGCTGGCGCTGGACCGCGAGTTGCGCGGCCGGTTTGCCTCCCGCTACCGGGGGCGGACGGTCGAAGTGCTGGTGGAGTCGGCCGCCGACGGGCAGGCCGCGGGCTACACCAGAAATTACCTGAAGACCGTTTTTTCGGGCGGGCCGGAACTTGTGGGCCGGGTGATAAAAGTGTACGTTCAGGATACTCAACAGGGGAATTTAAGGGGAATAATTAATAATGAGGCAGGATTCCCCGACTGACATGTCAAATAGACTACTGTTGGTGACCTCCTTGGGGGGGGTGATGAGTTTGCAAGGATGCATATTCTGCCGGATCGTGAACCGGGAAATCCCGGCCAGCGTGGTTTACGAGGATGATCACATTCTGGCCTTTAAGGATGCCAACCCCGTGGCCCCGGTACATATCCTGTTTATTCCCAAGAAGCACATTGCCACCTTGTTCGAGTTGCAGGAGGGCGACGAACAAATTCTGGGGCGGCTCCAGAAGGCCGCCGTGCAGGTGGCGCGGGACCTTGGCCTGGAAGGGCGGGGTTTCCGGCTGGTGGCCAACTGCCAGGAAGGCGGGGGGCAGGTTGTCTTTCACGTGCACTACCATCTCCTTGCCGGGCGGAAGCTGAATTGGCCTCCTGGATAGAACAATTTTCAGAGGAGTGCTAACGCACAACATGGTAAGCCTCAGACGCCGGATCGGTGGGGGGAGGGATGCTGGTGGCCGAAGTCCGAGTTGGAAAGAACGAGACCCTGGACAGCGCCTTACGCCGTTTCAAGAGAACGTGTCAGCGGGCCGGGGTTTTTTCCGAAGCCAGAAAACATGAACATTACGAAAAACCCAGCGTGAGGCGGAAGAAGAAGTCCGAAGCGGCGCGCAGGCGGAAACGCCCATTTTAGCATAAATGCGCGGACGTACAATTAGAATAACAACGGGACCTGGTGGGAACCTCGAAGTGGTTCCCACTTTATAATTTTAACGAGAAGACGGCTTCCAGTTCTTTCTTTCTCAAAGCAGCAGTGGTGGCTTCCAGCTTGGAAATGGTCTCCGAAAAACCTTCCGTTTGGCTAAAAGCACGTTTTGCCGCCAGGTTCACTTCTTTTTCGGCCCGCTGCAGTTGCTCAAGGAACCGAGTGTAGTCCGTGCGGGTCCGGTAAGCTTTTTTCAACAGGGCCCAGTATTTGTTTTTTCCGGAAAGCGGCCTTCTTTTTCGGCTTCGGCCCGGTGGTGTGGGTAAATCAGCAGGCCCGACTTCTCCAGCCTTGAAAAGCCGGACATAATGATCGATCAGCAATTCGATTTCCTTTAATTGCGCGCGGCGAATCGCTTGCGCTTTTTCGGCGTAATCGGCCCCCCGCCCGGAAAGGCGCGCCGCGTCATCTTCCGCCACTTTTGCGGCCACTTCGCCCAGGGTCTCTTCCTTGGACGCGCCGTTCCGAACCATCTGCCAAGCGGCGTCAAGCGCCGTTTGCTTGGTAAACATGAATTCTTTACTGGTGATGTCCACGGCCGCCCGAAACCGCTGGTGCTGGTGAAGGTAGTGCACGAAAATGATCGGAATCAGGATCATCCAGGGAGAAAGTTCCGGCCGATCCACAATTTTGGCGGCCACCGTTTTGGCGAAGCACTGTTCATAGGAAATGATCAGCTGGTACCTGGCATCTAGGGACGCCAATGACTTTGCCTCCTCACCGCCTAAAGATCTGGTTGGTGTCTTTCGCCCTCAAAGCGGCAATACCCTTTTGTTTGACGGAAATCTGGGACTCCAGTTCGGCTGACTCACCCCTCATCTGGAGCGTAAGGCGGTCTATTTCATTTTCCGTAGCGGAAAGTTTTTGCAGGAAAGATTCGTAATCAACCCGGTTTACGTAGGCGTTCCTGACCAGAGAAGCATGACCTTTGCCTTCGGCCTTAAACAAAAGGGAGTAGTGTTTGAAAAGAAGATCGGCCAGCGCGATTTGTTTTTGATGCATGTGCGGGGAATAAAGGGCGTTTGCTGACAGCCATTCCCTAATCTGCAACCCCATTTCCGCCGGCTTGTTTTGCCGGTCTTTGCCGTCTATCGTGTCCCGGGCCGCGTTAAGAGCCAGTTTTCTCCCGAATAAAAAATTTCTGACAAACAGACCAATTTCCTTCTTGGCGGCTAAGTATTCAAAGACCATCATAAAGGGCACGAAAAAATGCCAAACGGGTTTGGGACGGCTGGCCCTGATCTGGAGGGCTACGATTTTGGCAAATTGTTCTTCATAGGCGAGGATGGCGGCATATTTCCGGTTTTTCGACACGTTTGCGATCACCTCCCCGCAATCAAGCCAGAGCTAATAGACTGTGTTTAATTTCCGGGGGCAAGGTCGCGGGATTGCCGGATGTAGCGCTCGGCCTCGCTAACTTCGGGCACGTCAGCCCACCAGAAAGCACCGGTCTCCACGCCGCTTTCGCGCAGGGCTTCAATCCTGGGCCCAAGCCCCGGTAGGCGCTCCAGCACCGGAGCGGTGAAAACAAGTCCCGCCAGGAGAAGCACTCCGATGATAAACGCCAGCCAACGCTGAAAAAAGTTGCCAGGCGGGCGCTTGCGCCCACCTGGTACACTCATCCGCCTAAACACTCTTATTGCCTCCGCTCCAGTTACATGCTTACGGGACAATTTGCTCCGTGATGCCGGGGAACACGACGAAGAACATCAGGTAAGCCATGAGCAGGGTCAGCACCAGGTTGAAGGACTGCCCGCACACGTAAAGGATGACCGGTTTCCCACCCTTGAGATGCACGGCCAGCTCGCGGAAATTGGTCGCCAGGCCGATGCTCACAAAGGCCAGGGCAAAGAACCAGCCCCGGAACCTGTTCGCCCAGGCCAGCACGCCGTTATCAATCATCACCTTGCTCCAGTCATGCCCCATGGTGGTATAGAGGATGGAAAACACGATCGAAGCCCCGAGAAAGCCGAGGATGAACCGGGGGAAACGATCCCAGATCTCGCGCAAGGCCGACCCGAAGCGGAGATCGACCTGCTGCCCAGCCACGCCGGAGCGCTCGCGCTCTACCTTCAGGGCCCAGTAGGCGGCCACGCCGAAGGCAATGACTCCGATCATGACGTTCTGGATCATCTTGATGGTGGCCGCCACGTACATCGCGACCGGCCCGATCAACTCGCCGGCGGCGACGACCGACCCGGTATTGTCAACGGTGCCGCCAATCCAAGCCCCGGCCAACACATGGTGCATGTTGAGCGCATTGGCAACTGCCGGGATCGCAAAGATCATAATGGCCACGAAGACCATAGACATGCCGATGGCCAGGGTCAGCTCCTCTTTCTTGGCCCGGCAGGCCGCGGCCGTGGCGATGGCCGCCGAAACACCAGAGACCGACATGTCGGACGAAACGGTAATGTTCAGCTCTTTAGACGGTATTTTGAGGATATTCTGTCCGAACCAGAAAGTGGCTATAAGCACAATGGGGGTAACCACCCAGGTTACAAAGATCCCTGGAATGCCGATGAGGGCAATTTTGCCGATCATGATGCCCGCACCCAACAACACCAGGCCGGTTTTAATGTAGTATTCGGTCTGGACCGCCGGTTTCAACCAGTTGGGGGTTCCAATGGTATTGGCGATCAAAAGGCCCAGGACCAGGGCGAAGAGCACGTATGACAGGCCCAGCGCTTTCATAGTGGCCTGGTTGGCCAAAACATAGGCTAGTACCGCGAGCGCAAACACCACTGGAAAAGCGACCAGGTATCGCCGGACGTTGTGGCCCATGAAGCGCAAACCAATGGAGAAAAAGAGGGCGATGGCAATCATCAGGACCACCAGACCGGGGATAAGGTTGTAGGCCTGGGTGGTAGCCGCCTTCTTGGCCTTGGCTTCGGCGGCCAGGGCAGCCTGCCACGCCGCGATCGCCTCCTTGGCCCGCTCATTCAAGGCGCTGTCCTTGAACCCGGCAACCGCCGCCGCGGCCTCGGCCTCTTCCGCCGCCGCCCGGGCCGCAGCAGTCGCTTCTTGCGCCTGCGCGTACCTTTCCTTGTTTGCCTCCCTGATAGCCGCGGCCTCACTCTCGCTCAAGTAGAGCGCGGAAATGGGATTGGTGTCCCAACCTTTTGGCCGGTTCGTAAAGGCATAAAGCGTCTTGAAGGGTTCCTCGTTGCGGGCCCGCATTTTTTCCTTCGCCATTTCGGCCTCGTGATAGGCGATGGTCTTAAAAGGTGCCCGCTCCGCCTCCTGCTGCATAATGGCCCGGTATTCGGCAAATTTCGCCGGGTCCGGCGGGTTGGCAAAAGCCATGATCAGAGCGAATATAAGTAACAAGGCACCCAGCCAAATTGCCCAATAATCCTCGGTCTTAAACATCCGCACCAATTCGGGCTGGCGTTTTTCTTCTACTACGACTTCGCTATTGGACTTTTCGCTCACCGAGGTTCCCCCTCCTTACTTAAACTACTTAATAAACTTAAATACTCCCAAACACAAAAATCACGCCCTGCGCTCCACCGTCAAACCTTAAAATCTTCAACAAATAAGCGCGCATTTCCACCTCCTATTCCTAAATTAAAACAATTCGCTTAAGACACTTCCCCTTCCTTACTTATAAGTTTTATCATCCTTAATTTTTGGCGACCAACCTTTACAGCGCAAGTTGAATTTTTTGGCCCGCCAGGTAAAGCAACAAATTCTTCCACCTGACACTTTTAGCTCAATCTGGCAAAGCAAACGAGTCAAAATGATCCACAAAGGAAACCGGCGCTGCCTGGCGAAATGCTCATTAACGAGGGGCGCCAACGAGGGACAGCGATTCAAAATAAACTGTTCGTTTTGGGGAGTGACGTCGGGCACCAAATGAAAACCTACATCTGGATCAGCATCGCCCTGACCGTGCTGTTGGTCATCCTGGCGCTACTGTTAGCTGGTAGGGCTTATCTTGCACCTAAAAAAATTAGCGACCTGGCTCGCCACTCGGCGCATCTTGCCGCGGGCTACCAGCTATCCCTGAACGTGGAGCGCTCGCTAGCCAGCGTGGAGAACTACATGCGCCATGCTGACCAGCGCCACCTGGACGATTTCCGGCGTTACAGCTCGGAAACGATCCGGGATAAGTTGGATCTGTACTATGCCGTGGATCTCCCCACGAAAAACAAGGTGGCGGATTTGATTGCGGCCAACAGGCACTACCTTTTCTTCGTGGAAAGAGAGCTCGCCCATGCAGAACCGGCGGCCGGAAGTAAGGCTGCCGCTGCCCTGCAGTCGGAACACGAATATCTGGCCACCGAGCTGAGGGATAAAACCGCGCTCGTCATCACCGCCTTGGAACACGAGGTAGAGCAGGCGGCGGCGGCAATTGCGATCCTGGAAAGCAGGGACCGGCTGCTCCTGTTTTCGCTGGCCCTTTTGTCGTTGGCTTTGTTGGTGACCGGTTTGCTCGGGGTGGCGCTGCCCCTGTTCGTACAGTATTCGCATGTAAAGTACCTGACGGACAACTGGCGTAACGCCGTGATTATAACCGACCGGAGAGGAGTAGTAAAAAAAATCAACGCGGCGGCAGAAAAGCTGCTGGAAGTGGCTGCGGACGCAGTCCTCAACAAGTCCCTGAACGAAGCGTTGGGACACTTCCCACATTTACAGAATGTGTTCGAACCGCTTTTCCACGTCATCCTTCACCAGCAACGGTTGATCGATCATCAAACATCCTATACTTATGCCGGGCGAAAAACCTGCTTAACCGTCGATTACTATCCCTTATTCACCTTGAATATGCTGACCGGCGCGGCGATGATCTTTTCGGCGGGAGAGCGCCCTGAAAACAAACGTTTCTTTTTTGAAAGCATCGAAACCGAACGCAAAAGGCTCTCCATCGAGATTCACGATTGGATGGGCCGGTACATGGCAACTATGATTCGCGCTTTGGACCACCTGTTGCGGCAAAGCAATGATTTGGCCCCCGGCGGCGCCGACGCCATCCGTAAAGACCTGGAACAGCTCCGAACCCACTGCCAGCACGCAGCCGTGGACATGCGCAATATCATGAACGAGATCCACCCGTACCTGGTCGATAAAATGGGGTTAATCCCGGCCCTGGAGTCGTACGTTTCCTATTTCGAAAAAGCGTACGGAATCGAGACGCGCATTTATTACGAATCCCACACCCTCAAGCTTGAAACATGGGAGGAAATCGCCATCTATAGGATTGTGCAAGAGGCCCTGACCAACGTAATCAAATATTCCGCGGCCTCCAAGGTAGAAATTCATTTTGCGGTCCGGGGTGGGACCCTGAAAATCGAAGTTAAAGATAACGGCCCACCCGGAGAGAAACCGGTCGAAGGGAAAGGCTTATGGGGCATGAAGGAGCGCGCGAAGCTGCTGGGCGGTAACCTGGCGTACGGTTATGCTGCTGGCGGCTTCGTGGTGACCCTTACCATTCCCATCAACTGGGAGGAGACATCCAGTGCCCAAAATTAAGATCATGCTAGTGGAAGATCACCAGATCGTTCGGGAAGGGTTGAAACGACTTATCGAACTGGAGGCCAACATGACGGTGGTGGCCGAAGCGGGTACCTACCGAGAGGCGGTGGAAAACCTGCCGGCGGACATCAACCTTGTCCTGCTGGACATCGGGCTCCCCGATGGAGACGGGCTGCAACTGCCCCGGGAGATCGGCGCCCGCCGGCCCGGGCTCAAATACCTGGCGCTAACCATCTATGATGATCCCCTGTTTGTCAGAAAGGCTATGAAACACGGGGTGCACGGTTTCATTCCCAAGTACGCCTCCTTTGGCGAAATCAAGTCCGCCATTAATATCGTGATGAAGACCGGCCGTTACCTGTATCCCGGTTTGAGCAGCAAGCTGTTCTTCATGAATCGTGATACCGAACTCACCGAAATGGAGTTGCAAATTTTGCAGTTGCTCGCCACCGGAGAGAACCAGAAATCGGTAGCCAACCGGGTGCATATCAGTCTTTCCACCCTGCGGAGAAGGATCCAGGGGATCTGTGCCAAGTTGGGAGTTAAAACCATTGAAGAAGCCCTTGCTTCAGCGGCAAAAAAGGGCCTGCTTAAATGACGGAAGGGTGTTATGGTCGTGTTTAAACCCCCCGAAAACCGAAGCGTTCCGTCTTTTTGCGTCATCATCGTTTTATTGATCGTGATTACTGGTTTTTCCATCGTGGAGTTTCGCCTGATCACAAAAGCAATGACCGAATATGAGCACAGCCTCCAGCAGGCCGCTTTAAGCAAGGCCCAAATCTTTACCCACGACATCGCCTCCTTCGCCGAGGGCGCGGCCCGCAAGTTGGAGCGGGGGGACAGCCCTACCGGTGCCGTGCTGCAAGAGATTGCCGGTCGGGATGCGAGAATAACCGCGGTTTACCTGGTGGACACGGACGGCCGCCTTATTGATTCAACCACCGACGGGGTGGATTTTCCGATCGCCCATTCTCCGGCCTTTACGCGGGCGCTGGTGGGGGAAACGTTGGTTACGGGGGGGGAGGACTTGAAGGTCAGGGTCGGAACCCCGGTGCGCAAAACAGCAACCCAGCTGCAAGGCGTCTTGCTGATTGATTTTAAAGCTGGCGAATTCTTCTGGGAATTGACCCAGCTGTTTGCGGGTGAAGACTTTCAGGTCGCCCTGCTGGACGGGGGACATCACCCGGTGGTCTGGCCCTTCGATCCGGAAAAAGCTAAGGGTTTTTCCGCCTGGCAAAGCAGTTTTCGCGATGACTTGCCCTACCGGGTTGATACCGCTAGTATCAAGCACAGCTCCTGGCAGATTTGCTTTTTCCAGAAGGACAACCCCTTTGAAGCTTACCGGGTAATCATCCTTATGGGCCTGCTTTTTGTGTTGTGTTTCTGTGTTTACGAATTTGCGCTCTACAAATTCATGGTTAATTTGTGGTACAGCAGCATCAATGCCTACTTTGAAGATATCAACTTTGCCGTCTTCAACCACCTGAAGGAAGGAGTTGTCATTTGCAACCAGGCGGGCAAGATTGTTTTTGCAAATGAGGCGGCGCACAAGTTTTTCGCCGATCAAAAAAGCACTTTGAAGGACCTTGAGTTCCAGGAAATCTTTGGACCGGTGCCGGACATAGTTCACGGTGAAAGTAGAAAAACGATCTTTAAAAGTTCGGGCCAATTGCTGGAACTTGTCTGCTCGCCCATCTTCAAGGAAGGGAAACTGCTCGGTTCCCTCGTGGTGATCACTTTGAACCACGACCAGGAAAAGATCGGCGGCAACATCCTCGCCAAACTCGTTGAGGTCGACCGGAGCGGACTGGTGGTGGTAGACAAAAACCACGAAATAATGCTGGCCAACATGCTCGCCAACTATTATCTCGGCTCCCTGGAAAAGGGCCGGCACATCAGCGAGGTCGATTCGCGGTTGGCTACGGCTATCATCGACAATGTCGGGTCTAGGTCCCTCAACCGGGTAGCGCTCGACTTGAACGAGGTGACTTGTGAAATCGCCGCGGTGTACGATGATGGTGGCCGGTACGTGGCTACCCTGGTATTTTTAAGAGCAGTGGAGGACAATAATTTCGCGGAAGGATGAAGGATGAAGGGGACCATTCGTGGCTTGTAGCCGTTGCGTTGCCCGCGGGAAACTTGTTGCCCGAATATGTAACCCTCCCCGGCATAAGTTTGAGCGTGGGGAGGTTTTAATTTGGGCTGGCGGAACGTTCGGAATAAGTTGCGGCGGACCATGGCCGAGGTCCTGGAAATCCCGGGCGAGGTTGCCCTGGACCTGCCAAAGATCATTCTGGTGGGGAACGTACACGTGGTCATAGAGAACCACCGTGGAATCGTGGAGTATACCACCGAGTCCGTGCGGGTGTTGGTGCCTGCCGGGGAAGTCGCCGTGCGGGGACGTGAGCTGGTGCTGCGTAATATTCTCCCGGACGAACTGTGTATCGAGGGCCAGATCGAAAGTCTATGCTTCACTTAGATGAACTTTTGTTTTCCTTAACTGAATTTTGGCCCGGGAGGTTTCCATAATGTTCGTCCTCAAAATCCTGGCCTACCTATTCGGCTACGTGACCATGGTGGTCAGCGGGCGGACCCTGGAGAAATTCATTAACCTGGCGGCCCGCAGGGGCATCTACTTCTGGGATATCAGGCGGTTGGACGCCGACCGGATCCTCGTTAAGACCCGTCTTTCCGGGGTGAAACCCCTACGCCACGTTGCCCGGGACACAGGCAGCCGTTTCCGGATCAACAGCCGGATGGGGTTTCCTTTTCTCCTCGGGCGGGCGCGGCGCCGGAAAACACTGACCTTCGGGGCCGCGCTTTTCCTGGCCGCCCTGTATTTCCTGTCGTCCTTCATTTGGTTTATAGACGTTGACGGAAATGTTAAGATAGAAGACCGGGAGATTCTCGCCGCGGCCCGCGAGGCCGGGCTCTACCGCGGGGCGGCCAAGTGGCGGTTCGAGGTGTTCGCGGTGGAGGACAAGGTCAAGGACAAAATCCCGGAAATCGCCTGGGTGGGGCTGGAGGTCAAGGGGGCCAGGGCCCTGCTCACGGTGGCCGAAAAGAAACTGCCGCCTCCGGACACCGACGACCGGCCTTCCGATATCCTGGCGGCCAAGGCCGGCCTGGTGCAGGAGGTGCTGGTCTTAAGCGGCCAGGCGGTGGTCCGGGAGGGAGAGACGGTGTTTCCGGGACAGCTCTTGATTTCCGGGGAGATCTGGCCGCCCGAGGCCCTTGATTCCAAGGGGGCGATCCTGAACGTTGAACCCCGGCTGGTGCGGGCCCGGGGGATCGTCAAGGCCCGGGTGTGGTACGAGGCCTACGGCGAGGCGCCGCTGGTGGAGAAGGTGCCCGAACCGACCGGCCGGGAAGCGAGACGGATGGCGCTCCGGGTCTGGGGACGGGAGATTGCCGGGTTGGGCCCCAAGCGGGAGCCGTATAGAAACTATGAGGTTTCGGAAACCGTACGGGCAGTCCCGGGTTGGAGGAATTATTCCCTGCCCGTCGAAATAGTAACCACGGTTTACCGGGAAACTAGGAACCGCTTGGTGCGCCACACCCAGTTGGATGCCCTGCGTCTGGCCGAACAACGGGCCCGGGAAATCCTGCAGGAGCGGATTCCGGTGGAAGCGAAAGTGCTGAACGAAAGGGTTGAACTGGTGCCTACGGGCCCCGGGGAACACCTGGTACGGATGCAGATCACCGTGGAAACCCTGGAGGACATCGGCGTGGAGAAACCGCGGACCGAATGACTGTAAATAATTCATATTAGTTCATAGAGGAGGTCATGGCGCTTATTGGCGAAACTGGTTGAAAAGAGAATGGTGGTGCACGATCCCCGGGTGGCGGCGGCCATAATGGGTAATTACGACGAACACCTGGCCATTTTGGAGGACGAGGTGGGTGTGCGCGTGGTAATGCGGAACGGGGACCTGATTCTGTTCGGCACCGAGGAGCAAGTGACCGAGGGGCAGGAGGTCATCCGGCAGTTGGAGGCCTTCTACCTGGAACGGCGCGACTTGACGCCTGCCGACGTGAAATATATCATCAATAGCGTGCGTGTCGGCCAGCAGGCCGGGTTAGCCGCGCTGGCCCGCGAAGTGATCCTGACCACGCCCCGGGGCAAGCCGGTACGGCCGAAGACCCTGGGGCAGCAGCAGTACGTCCGGGCCATGTCCGAAAAAGACGTGGTGTTCGCCATCGGCCCGGCCGGGACCGGGAAAACCTACCTGGCGGTGGTGATGGCGGTACGGGCATTGCGCAACAAGGAAGTTAGCCGTTTGATCCTAACCCGGCCGGCCGTGGAGGCCGGTGAGAAGCTCGGTTTTTTACCGGGGGATCTGCAGGAGAAGGTCGACCCGTACCTGCGCCCCCTCTACGACAGCCTGTTTGACGTGCTGGGCGTGGAAAACACCCGGCGCTATCTCGAGCGGCACATAATTGAAATCGCTCCCCTGGCCTACATGCGGGGCCGGACCCTGGAGGATGCGTTCATCATCCTGGACGAGGCTCAGAACACCACGCCGGAGCAGATGAAGATGTTCCTGACCCGCCTGGGCTTCGGTTCCCAGGCGGTGGTGACCGGGGATATCACCCAGGTGGATCTGCCCCGGGGACAGGCCTCCGGCTTGATCGAGGCGGAACAAATCCTTTCAGGGATTGACGGGATCGGATTTGTTTATCTTACCGGAGCCGACACCGTCCGGCACGCGCTGGTGATCAAGATTGTCGAAGCTTACGAGCGGGCGGGGGGATCGAAAGAGGAGTGACCACAAAGTGTGGGTCTTGCGTGAGCTGGTGGCCCAAGCCGGGCGGGGTTTGTCCACCGTTTTTCGCAGCCAGAAGGTCCGCCGGACCAGCGCGGTCCTGTTTTTCCTGTTGTTTCTAACGCTGATCGTGTGCGTCGATTTCTTTCCCCAGCAGGTGCGCCTGCAGGTGGGGCAGGTTTCCCCCCGCACCATCAACGCGCGCGAAACCATCACCTTTGAGGACCGGGCCAAGACCGAGGAGGCGCGCCAGCAGGCCGCCCGGATGGTGGCCAAGCAGTACGACTTCGATCCCCAAGTAACGGTAGCCGTGCGGCAGGACATTTCCGAAACCATGTCCCTGATTCGGGAGATCCAGCAGAACGACACCCTGGATCTGGCGGGTAAAGTCGAGGCCATGGACGAGTTTCTGCCGTTCCCGCTGCCGTCGGATGTACTGGCCGCGCTGGCGGAGGGGAATCCGGCTAGCACGGCGGCGTTGGAAAAGGAACTGACGCTGATGGTTACCCGCGCCATGGAACAGGGCCAGGGAGTGTCCGAGGAGAACCTGGAGGAAGCGAAGCATGCCCTAATCGAGGAAATCCGCGACGCCGGGTGGAGCCGGCCCTGGGAGCTTCTGGGCCGGAACCTGATCAACACCCTGCTGCGGCCGAATGCCTTTTACAACGCCCAGCGTACCGAGCAGCTGCGGCAAGCGGCCATGGACCAGGTGAGCCCGGTGCTGGTGACCCTGAAGAAGGGCCAGAAGATCATCGGTGAGGGCGAGATCGTCACCACCCAGCATCTGGTGAAACTGGAGGCCGCCGGGGAACTGCACCGCCCCGTGCCCTTCAAGGCCATTCTCGGTACGGTGCTGTTGATTGTGCTCCTGACGGTAATCGTCCTGCACTACATCCGGAAGCAGCACCGGGAAATCTACGGCAATGTGGGCCACCTGTACATGCTGGGCATCATTGTGTTGACCGTCATGGTTATCGGCAAGGTGATGATCGCCGTTCAGGTTACCCAGTGGCCGGAGTTCGGCAGCCTGCTGGGCTACGCGGTGCCGGTGGCGGCGGCCGGGATGCTGGTGGCCATTCTCCTGGACTTCCGGCTGGCCCTGATCGTGGTGACGGTACTGGCCGGCCTAGTGGGGGTCATGACCGGCAACGACTTGCGCTTTGCCCTGGTCGGGCTCCTGGGCGGCATGGCCGGGGTGTTCAGTGTGTCCAAGCTCAGCCAGCGGACCGACCTGGTACGGGCTGGGGTATACGTTGCCGGGGCGAACATCGTGGCCATTCTCACGGTCGGCCTGTTGACGGATACTTCGCCGGGCCTGCTTTTGACCTCCAGCCTGATTCTGGGCACGGCTAACGGCCTGTTGTCCTCGGTCCTGGCCAACGGGGCGCTGCCTTTCCTGGAAAGTTCCTTCCGGATTACTTCGGCGGTGAAGCTGCTGGAACTGGCTAATCCCAACCAACCGTTGTTGAAGCGTCTCCTGCTGGACGCCCCCGGGACCTACCACCACAGCATCCTGGTGGCCAACCTGGCCGAGGCCGGGGCCGAGGCGGTTGGTGCGGACCCGATCCTGGTGCGGGTGGGCGCCTATTACCACGACGTCGGTAAGATCAGACGTCCTTATTTTTTCATTGAAAACCAGCTAATCAGTAAAAACCCGCACAATAAGATTACCCCTGGCCTGTCCACGCTGGTCCTGACCGCGCACGTCAAGGACGGCGTGGAATTCGCCTGGGAGCACAAGCTACCGCAGGCGATCATTGACATCATCGAACAGCACCACGGCACTGGCCTGATCACTTTCTTTTACCAGAAGGCGCTGCAGCAGGATGAGAAAAACCTGGTGCGGGAGGAGGACTTCCGTTACGAAGGTCCCAAGCCCCAGACCAAGGAAGCCGCTCTGATCATGCTGGCCGATACCGTGGAAGCCGCGGTACGTTCGGCTTCCAACCCGACGCCGGGCCAGGTGGGGGGGCTGATCCGCAAGGTGATCAAGGACAAGCTGGCGGACGGGCAGTTGGACGAGTGCGACCTGACTTTCCGGGATCTCGAACTGATCGGGGCCGCCTTTGCCCGGGTGTTTACCGGTATTTTTCACAACCGAATTGAGTATCCTGACGCCAAGGAGATCGAAAGGAGGAAGGCCCGGAATGGCCATCGTCATCAGCAATTTGCAAGAAACCGTGGCGGTGGACGATAAACTGTTGTCCCTGGTGCAAAGGGTGGTGGAGTCTGCCCTGGACGCGGAAGAGACCGGGGCGCGGGTCGAGTTGGGCGTGGCCCTGGTGGACGACGAGTACATCCAGGAACTGAACCGGCGTTTCCGCGGCCAGGATCGGCCCACGGACGTGCTGGCCTTCCCGATGCGCGAGGAGGAACCCGCGGACGCCGGGGATGAGTCGGGAGTGTTCGTCCTGGGTGACGTGGTCATCTCGCTGCCCGCGGCCGGGCGCCAGGCCGCCGAGTACGGGCACGACTTGCCCCGGGAGGTCGCCCGGTTGGCCGTTCACGGAACCCTTCATCTCCTGGGCTACGACCACGAAAACGACCCGGACGCGCAGCGGATGCGGGAACGGGAGGACGACGTGCTCCGCCGGGTGGGGGCGTAGCGCGGTGGCGGCCGCGTGCTCCGATGCCGAACTGGTTGGACTGGCCCTGGCGGCCCGGGGGAACGCGTACGCGCCTTACTCCCGGTACCGGGTGGGGGCGGCCCTGTTGACCACCGGGGGCCGGGTGTTCACCGGGTGCAACGTGGAAAACGGTTCATACGGCCTGACGGTGTGCGCCGAACGGGTAGCCGTTTTTGCGGCGGTGGCTGGCGGTGAACGGGGCTTTGCGGCGCTGGCGGTGGCCGCAGACCGGGAGGGCTACTGCCGGCCCTGCGGTGCTTGCCTCCAGGTGCTGTCCGAATTCGCGCCCTCCTTGCGCCTGCTCCTGGCCGACGTGCGGGGCGATTTCGAGGTGAAAACGGTGGCCGAACTGCTCCCTGGAGCGTTTCGGTTCCCCCGGGGCGAGGGAGAATGAAACATGAACCACACGCCTGAACACCGGTCGGGATTTGTCACCATTATCGGGCGCCCCAACGTGGGAAAGTCCACCCTGCTCAACAACCTGGTCGGCCAGAAGGTGGCCATCATTTCCGACAAGCCCCAGACCACCAGGCACCGCATTCGGGCGGTGCTCACCCGGGATGACGCCCAGATTGTGTTTGTGGACACCCCCGGGATCCACAAGCCTAAACACCGGCTGGGCCGGCTCATGGTTGATACTGCCCTGGGCACGTTACAGGACGTCGACCTGATTCTGTTCCTGATTGAGGCGCACCGGAAATTCGGTTCGGGAGACGAGTTCATTCTGCAGCGGCTTGCCGAAGCGCGCACGCCGGTTTTTCTGGTGATCAACAAGGTGGACCTGGTGGCCAAACCCAAGCTCCTGCCGCTCATCGACGAGCTGCGGAGCAAGCTTGATTTCGTGGAAATCGTGCCCCTGTCGGCGCGGACCGGCGAGAACGTGGACCGTTTGCTGGACCTGGTGGTGCGTTATCTGCCGGTCGGACCGCGCTACTACCCGGAGGGCACCGTGTCCGATCAGCCGGAAGCGCTGATCCTGGCCGAGCTGGTGCGGGAGAAGGTGTTGCACCTGACGTCACAGGAAGTGCCCCACAGCGTGGTCGTGGTGGTGGACGAAGTTTTCCCGGGCCACAAAGGGGTCACCGTGATCCGGGCGACCATTTTCGTGGAGCGTGACTCGCAGAAGGCCATCCTGATCGGAGAGGGCGGCCGGATGCTGAAGAACATCGGGCGGCTGGCCCGGGAGGAAATTGAGCACTTGCTCGGCGCGCGGGTGTACCTCGAACTCTGGGTGAAGGTAAAGAGCAAGTGGCGCCAGGACGAAAGGCAGCTCCACCGCCTGGGATTCCGGAAGGAATAGATCGGCGGCGATTATTTGTAAAATTTACTGCGACCTAGCAGGATTAGGCAATAACGGGAGCGAATACCAGGTGTGTTGCAGTGGGCAACGCACCTGTGTGCTGGGCAGAAAAGATCGGTTTCCGGGGACCGGCGGTCTGGGAGAAGCCCCGCCCGGTGGCTCACCGGGGCAAGCGCGTGTTACGGCACCGGTGCCGTCCGGGGATGCGTTTCAGCGCCCAAGCGAGTATCTTTTGCCCTCCCGAAGACTGTCCCGGTTTGCGGGGAAACGGTTGGTACTGTTGGTGCGTTGCGTTTTTTTTGAGGTCTGGCCCCTTTAGTATGCCTGGCGGTATATTTCTATCAGTTCCGAGACCAGGGGCTGCCGGGGGTTGGTGACCGTGGTCTGGTCTTCGTAGGCCTTTTCGGCCAGTAAGGGCAGCCGTTCCTCGAACCGGTCCCGCGGGACGCCGCAGTCGGCGATGGTCAGGGGCATTTCTAGCTCCCGCATCAGGTTGCGGATTGCCTTCACCAGGGAGGACAAGCCTTCTTCGGCGGTGTCGGCGGGCAGGTCCAGGTGCCGGGCGACCTGGCGATACCTTTCCGCGGCCCGGTAGTGCTCGTAGTTCGGGTAGCTGGTATACTTGGTCGGCACCTGCGCGTTGTAGCGGATCACGTGGGGCATCAGCACCGCGATGGCGCGGCCGTGCGGGATGTTGAACTCGCCGCCCAGCTTGTGCGCCAGGCTGTGGTTGATGCCCAGGAAGGCGTTGGTGAACGCCATCCCGGCCAGGGTGGCTGCGGTATGCATCTTTTCCCGGGCCTCGTGGTCGTCCGGGTTCCGGTAGGCGCGGAGCAGGTACTCGAACACCAGCTCAATCGCCTTTAGGGCCAGGGGATCGGTGTAGTCGGAGGCCCGTACCGAAACGTAAGCCTCGAGGGCGTGGCCCAGGACGTCCATCCCGGCGTCCGCCGTGAGGCCCGGAGGTTGCCCCATGGCCAGGTCAGCGTCGACGATGGCCAAGTCGGGGGTCAGGGCGTAGTCGGCCAGCGGATACTTGATGTCCCGTTCTCGGTCGGTGATTACCGTGAAGGCGGTGACCTCGGAGCCGCTCCCGGAGGTGGTCGGGATGGCTACCAGGCGTGTGCGGCGCGGGCGCGCGGGTAGCTCGTAAGTGCGCTTGCGGATGTCCAGGAACTTCAGCTTCAGGTGATCGAAGCGGACCTCCGGGTATTCGTAAAAAAGCCACATGGCTTTGGCGGCGTCAAGGACCGAGCCACCGCCCACGGCAACGATGGTGTCCGGTTCGAAAGCGCGCACAGCCCTGGTGCCCCGCTCCACCGTTTCCAGGGAGGGGTTCGGTTCCACGTCCGTGAACACCTTCACCGTTACCGGTTTGGCGCACCGCTCCAGGTGACGGCGGACCCGATCCACGTAACCCAGGCGGTACAGGGTGACGTCGGTCACCAGAAACACCCGGCTGAGGCCCGGCACTCGGGCCAGCTGTTCCAGGGCGCCGGGTCCGAAATAGATCTCCGGCGGTACCCGGAACCACTCCGTTTCCGGACGCCGCGGGGCGACCCGCTTGATGTCCAGCAGGTGCACCGCACTGACGTTGTCGGTGGTGGAATTTCCGCCGGTGTAGCCGCAGCCCAGGGTCAGCGAGGGTATCAGGGTGTTGTAAAGGTCGCCGATGGCGCCCTGGCTGGCCGGGGCGTTGACGATGATCCGGCTGGCCGGCACCCGGGCGGAGAAGGCAGCGATAATTTCCGGGTTCTCGGAGTGGATCACCGCAGAGTGGCCCAGACCTTCGTACATGACCACCTCTGCGGCGCGGCCGATCCCCTCCTCCGCGCCATCGACCACGTAAAAGGCCAGGATCGGGCTGAGCTTTTCCCGGGACAGCGGGTAAGCGGGGCCGACCCCGTCCTGGCCGGCCACCAGGATTTTGGTGTCCTCCGGTACTTCGAACCCGGCCAGGCGGGCGATCTCGGCGGCGCTTTTGCCCACCACCTGCGGGTTCAGGGAGCAGGTGTGGTCGTTGGTGGCTATCTTTTCCAGCAGCCGAGTCTCATCACCTTCGAGGAAACGACAGCCCGCCTCCCGCATCAGTTCCCGTACCCGGCTGGCCACGGCGCGGTCCACGATCAGCGCCTGTTCCGAGGCGCAGATCATCCCGTGGTCGAAGGTCTTGCTCAGGATCAGGTCGGTCACCGCCCGCTCCAGTTTCGCCGTCCGTTCGATGTAGCAGGGCACATTGCCCGGGCCCACCCCCAGCGCCGGGCGACCGGTACTGTACGCGGCCCGGACCATGCCGGTGCCGCCGGTGGCCAGGATCAGGTTCACGCCGGGATGGTGCATCAGGGCGCGGGCTGCTTCGACCGACGGCTGTTCAATCCAAAGAATACAGTCTTGCGGAGCGCCGGCCGCCACGGCGGCCTCCCGCAGGACGTGCGCCGCGGCCGCGCTGCACTGCTGGGCGCCCGGGTGAAAGCTGAACACTACCGGGTTGCGGGTCTTTAACGCGATCAGACCCTTGAACAGGGTGGTGGAGGTGGGGTTGGTCAGCGGAGCTAGGGCGGCGATTACCCCGGCGGGTTCGGCGATTTCCCGGTATCCGGTGTCCGGGTCGGTGTTGATCACGCCCGCGGTTTTCAGGTGACGGATGCTGTGAAAAACGTACTCGAGGGCAAAGAGATTCTTCAGGATTTTGTCTTCGTAGACCCCGCGGCCCGTTTCCTCCACTGCCATCCGGGCCAGCTCCATATGCCGGTCCAGTCCGGCCAGGGCGGCGGCCTGAACGACCCGGTCCACCCGGGCCTGGTCCATTTCCCGGAACCGTTCCAGCGCGGTGCGGGCGCGGGAAACCAGGTGATCGATGTGTTCGCTTGCTTCGGTCGTTTGTGCGGTCACTTTGACACCCTCCCGGGTCTAGTATGCTCCGGGAGCGCGACAACAATAACCAACCACTCCCATTGCCCCGGGTGTTGCCCGCTAACGCCCGGGGCATTTTCTTTTCTCCTACGTTAATTTCCAGTTCTATCCATTCCGCGGCTGCATACCTATGTATGATAGGGCATGCGGTGTACCCGGTGCCACAATTCAAGAAAGCGGGGGTGGTTCATGCGGACGAAAAAATGGTTACTGGTACCGTTGCTGATGTTGATCTTTTTCCTGGCGGCGGGCGGCACGGCCGGTGCCGCCGTGATGATACCGCTCCGGCCGGCACTGGAACAGGCGGGGATTCCGGTGAGCTGGGACGGTAAAGCGGCTACCGCCAACCTTTGGGACGGCCGACTGTTGCGGGTGGTGCCGGGCAGTGAAGTGGCCCACTTGGGCGGCCGGGAGATACATCTTGAGGCGCCGGCGGTGATGCTTGCCGGGGTGACCTTCGTACCGGGTACCCTGTTTGCGGCCTTTATGAACCCGTCGGTTACGGAACACTCCGGCCCGTCCTTTACCCTAGTACGGGCCGGGGAGCTTTCCTGGCTCGTTGGGGAGGCGGTGGACGACTTGGATTACTGGGCGGTAGCGGTCGATTTCACCGCCGGGGGCCCGGACGGGAATCCGGCTGGGCCGGAAGTGGAACAGGTCTGGCTTCTGCCCGCGGGTAACGGAGCCATGGTTAGCGTGTTCCTGTCCCGAGTGGACACCGAACTCCGGACGGTGACCGGTAACGTCTATTCCCTGGCCCCGGGGGCGGACGTTTTGTTGAAAACGGCCCTAGCCAGGGACGTCCAGGCGGTTTCCCTGCCGGTGCAGTACCGGATCGGGGCCTGCGAGGTGCGCTTTAATCCCGGGGGCAACAACTACAATAACATGTTGAACGCGGTCAAGGCCGCTGAGTACTTAGACGGGGTCGTGGTGCCGCCGGGAGAGGTGTTTTCTTACAACGCCACCGTCGGCCCATGGACGGCCAAGCGCGGTTTCGTGGTGGGTTACGCGATCAGCGGGGGCCGGTACGTGCCGGCGCGGGGCGGCGGCGTTTGCCGCACGTCCACCGTGTTGTACGGCGCGGTGCTGGATGCCGGATTGGCCGTGGTGGAACGCCACGCGCACAGTCTCCCGGTGGAATATGCGCCCTTGGGCCGGGACGCCACCGTTTCCTACGGCCGGGCCGACCTGAAATTCGGCAACAACCGTGCCCATGCGGTACGGATCGAAGCGGGCGGCACCGTGCATCGTCTTTACGTCAACCTTTGGGAAATCGTGCTTTAACTCTTTTTCTTTTGGGTTTTTCCAGCTAACATTTAGTATGGCTGGTAGCCTACCGATGATATTTTCAGGATTGCTGATTGGTGGGAAACGGGGGTTGGACGGTGGACGGCGTGTCCGGTAGCGAAAAGGAAACCCTTGTCCTCCTTGAGCAGGCTAGGAAGGGAAACCGAAGCGCCCGCGAAGAGCTAATCGCGGGTCATCGCAATTTTATTGTCAAGTGCGTGGCGCAGGTTGTACCTGCTCAGAGAGCGGACCTCACCTCGACCGATGAGTACAGCGTGGCGCTTATCGCCTTCAACGAAGCCGTGGACCGGTACGACGCCAGCCGGGGTGCTTCCTTCCACGGTTTCGCCCGGCAGGTGATCAGACGCCGGCTGGTGGATCATTACCGGGCTTCCCGCCGACACGCCGCCGAGGTGCCGTACGCCGAACTGCCGCGGGAGACCGGCCGGCCGGAAAACGCTTTTCCGGCGGATGAGGCGCGGGAAGAGATTCAGAGGTTGACCGCTCACCTGGCCGAATACGGGATCAGTTTTGAGGACCTGGTCCGCGAAACTCCCAAACACCGGGATTCCCGCCGGATTGCGGTCGGCATTGCCCGCCGCATCCTGGCCGACCCCGAAATGCGGGCCAGCCTGGAGCGAAAGAAAAAACTCCCCTTCAAAATTCTTCTCCGGCAGCTGGTTTTTAACCCTAAAACGGTTCAACGGCACCGAAGATATATTATAGCAGTGTGCCTGATCCTGGGAGGGGACTTCCCCCTGCTGCGGGATTACGTGCGGGGGATCGAGGAAGGTGGTGAGCAGGGTGGACGGTAAGGGTATGGTCTGTCGGGTGAAATCCCGCTCGGCGGTTGTATTGACCGGCGATTTCGAATTCGTGGAAATCCGGAGACGCCCGGGAATGGAGGTCGGGCAGGAGGTGCGGTTTTCCGGCGCCGATCTGATGGAGCGCCGTGCCCTACCCCGCGTGTTCGCCTTGGCCGCCACCCTGACCGTTCTGTTGCTGATTTCGGTTTTCGCCCTGCCCCGTTTTGCTGCGGACCCGCCCCCGGTGTACGCCTACGTGAGCGTTGAAGTCAATCCCGGCGTAGAGCTGGCCCTGGACCGGGAGTTGGCGGTGGTCGCGGTGGAGGCCCTGAACGCCGGCGGGGCCGCGGCGCTAGGCACCCTTGAACTCGAGGGGCTCCCGGTGACCGAGGCGGTCGCGGCGCTGGTGCGCGCCTGGCACGAGAAAGGCTACCTGGGCTCCGACACCAGGCACCTGGTGGTTACCACCGTTCTGGAAGAAGAAAAAGCAGGGAACGGCACGCTGTTACAGGCCCGGCTTCTCGAGGTTGTGCGGCACGAACTGGAGGGGACCGGCGGCCGGACCGAGGTTTACGTGCTGGAGTGCGGCCCCGAAATCCGGGAGCGGGCCCGGGAGATGGCGCTGTCGACCGCGCACTACGTGATCTGGGAACAGGCCCGTAAACAAGGCCTGGATATCGCGGCCGAGGCCGTGCGGGCCGGGAAACTGCGGGAGGCGCTGGCCCTGCGGGGCCGGGACTTCGGGGCGGCCGTGGCTGCTTTGGCCACCATGCGGGCCCGGGTGGGTCCGGAACGGGAGGTAGCGCCGGATGAGCCCGGTGAAACTGAGAAGCCGAGAGTGCGTTTGGGGTCTCCCGGCCTGCTGAAAAAGAACGAAGCGGGGCAGAACCGGACCCGGCCGGTGAAGCCCGAACCGCCGGTACCGGTTCCGGTCGGGCCCCGGGGCGCCCCGGCGGGCAAGGAGGCCGGCTCCGTGCCGGCACCGAAAACGAAACCCCGCCCGGCGGATGCGGGTGTCGGATCCCCGCCGCTTAATCAGGCCGGGCCACACAAGGGATCCGGTTCCAGGCCGGATGACTTGCGCCAAAACGGCGGCGCGGATGGAACCGGGCAATTCCGCGGGGATCGAAGCCGCCCCGCCGGGTACAAAGACTCAGGGAAGGAAATGAAGCCGGAGTGGTTGGGGAGAAAGGGGGGTGAAGACGGAAACTTAGCGTCGGATAAACCTTGACCCATTAAACCTTGAGGAGGGACGAAAATTGATCAGAAGGAAAGTCTTGGCCCTGTTAGTAGCTTGTCTGTTTACCCTGGGCTGTCTGGGAGGACCGGTGTTCACTGCGGAAGCTGAAGCATTCTTTGTCCCGCCGGGTCTGGCCAAGAAAATGCAGTCTTTACCGACCGCGGAAGCTGAAAACCTGGATGCGGATGATGCTGAAGTTGAAGACGAGAACGGTGAAAACGGGGACACCGTTTCCGCGCAGGTGTATCACCCGGTCCATCCCGTTCACCCTAGTCTTAAGGGGCTTGAGCGGGCCTACCAGAACATGCTCCGGAATAAGGCCAACGAGCGGGCCCGGGAAGTACTCGGACTGTTGATCGAGGCCCGCGGCGGCACTGTCCCGGACGCCGTTTACGGACTGGAAAGCGTAGCTGCCGAACGGGCGGAGACGATCAACGCCGATCCGGAACTCCGGGCGGCAGTTATTCAGCACCTTCAGCTTCTCCAGGAGGAGATCGGTAAAGACGAAAGCCTGGCGGCCAAGGACAAGGCCAAGCTGGTCCGGTCACTGGCCAGGGCCCTGGTACGGCTCAAGGAAGGGGAGCGGGCCGAAAACCACCTGCGCCAAGCCTTGCGGCTGTGCCCCACGGATCTTGACGCGTATCGGGAATTAAACGCCCTATTCCAGGGGTTCGGCGACACTTCCCTGAAGGTTTTCGCCAAAGGGCGGCAATTAACGTTCGACGTACCGCCTAGAACGGAAGACAATCGCACCCTGATTCCGTTCCGAAAACTGGCCGAGGTTCTGAACGGTACGGTTGTTTGGAATCCTGAAGCGCGAACGATCACCTTCGAGCGGGAGGGCGATGATGGAAAAGTCAGGGTTGTCCTCCAGGTGGGCAGTAAGGTAGCGCTGGTTAACGGGGAAGAAGTAACCTTGGACGTACCTCCCGCGATCATCCAGAGCCGCACGCTGGTGCCGTTGCGTTTCGTGGCGGAGAATCTGGGCGTCAATGTTGATTACCTGCCGAACATGGTGATCATTGCGGATTTACAGAATTAATAGCCCCAAAAAGAATTGGGGAAATTGACCTGTAAGACAAGACGGCTTGGAAACCGTCGGACGGGAGCGGGCGCAGGGTGCGGTGGAAACCGTTTCTCAAAGGTGTGCTCTGTTTCGGAGCTCTGCTGGTCTGCCTGGTGGCTGGCATCTTGGGGCTGGGATTGTCCGCCGCGGCCGCCGTCGGCGACCTGGACCAGCTTGGTCCGGCCAAATTGCAGGCGCTGGAGCGGGAACTGGCGACGGAGTTGCTGACTTTGAACCTGCAGATAATGAACCTGCAGGAGGACCGCGAGCGGGTGGAACGCAGACTGGCCGAGCTGGCCGCCTCCCGCGCGGCGGAGGAGCGAAAGCTCGCCGCGGCCAGGGTCCGCCTGGAAGAGATGCAGGCCCGCCTGGGGGTTTGGGCGCGCCACCTGTACGAAGAGGGCCGGCTGCCCCTGGCGGCCCTGCTGCTCCAGGCCGATAGCACGGCCGATTTCCTGCGCCGCCTGGATTTTGTACAGCTGCTGATCGAGTACGAATACGGGCTGTTGAACGAGGTGCGGACCCTGAACGCTGCGATCCAGGAGCGTTTGTACCACCTGGCCGTGCTTTCCGCCGAGGCTCGCACCGCCGAAAGCCTGGTTGGGTTCCGGCTGGCGGAGCTGAAGCAAATCCAGCAGCGCCGGGCTGAATTCCTGGCGAACGTTCGGGCCCACTCGGCTGACCTGGCCGAACGGCTGGCCGGCCTGGAACGGAAATGGCAACAAGCGTTGACACCGCTGCAAGACCTGCTTGGGCAATTGCCTATCGCCCTGCTCCGCGATCTCCAGCCCGACCGGGTCTACTTCCAGGGGCGGAACATGGTGGTCGAGGTGCGTTCCGCCACTATCAACCGCGCCCTGCGCCAGGCGGCCGGGGACGGGGACAAGGGAAGAGTAGCCTTGCGGGTCAACATTGACCCCGGAGGCATCACGCTGGCCGGTATCGACCCCCGGGGGCAGATTGATTTCCTGGTTTTGGGCTATTTGGTGCCGGTGTCCGGGGGCAAGGGCGTAGTTTTCCGTTCCGACACCGTCGAGGTGGACGGGCTGCGGATCGACGCCGCCGCCCTGCCCTTTCTGGCCGAGGACAAGCAGGGTTCTTTCTCCTTGGGTGACCGGTTTCAGTTCATGGCCGTTACAGATATTACCCACGAAAAAGACCTGATCCGGTTCACGTTCCGGCGCAATTAGTCCGGTCCGCCCTGTTTAAGTATTTTAAATCCAAGACGAGAATATATGGACGCCTTGACCAGGAATTTGCTTCCCGGCTGTTGAATTGGATGTTTGGGCTTAAAGTTCCTTCATAACCTACTACCTGCTTGCGTCGCATCGACGGCGAGGATTTTATGGCTTTTAGGGTACAATGTAACCAAGGATGGTCACGGGTGGTAATAGCGGTAATTACGGAGGCGCAGGCGGCGTGAAAGTGAAATGGCTGGACCCCGGTTTGCTGTTGTTGTTTGCGGGGTCTTTCGCGGTCTTTGCCAACCTACACCTGGCGTTTATCGTGATGCCCCTTTACGTCCTGGAGCTGGGGGGCACCGAGTTGACGGCGGCCTGGCACAACGCCCTGCTGGCCGGGTCGGCGGTGGCCGCCCGCTTTCTCCTGGTCTCCTGGGTTGACCGTTACGGGCGGAAGTTCTGCCTGCTTCTGAGCGGCGCCGCCCTGGTCACTGCGCCCCTGCTCATCTTGCTGACCGACTCCCTGGCGGTTCTGGCCCTGATTCGCCTGGTGCAGGGGTTCGGCCTGGCGCTCTACCCGTTGACGGCGAATACGCTGATTGCCGATCTCAGCCCGGAGGCGCGGCGCGGCACCGCCCTGGGCCTGATGCGCCTGATCATTATCATTGTCCTGGTTACCGCACCTCCGGCGGCCGGCTGGGTGATTGAACAGTACGGTTTCCAGACGCTGTTCCTCCTGATCGGGGTTGCCGGGATCGCGGGCCTGACCCCGCTATTGTTCATTCGGGAGGCGGCCCACGCTCGTTCCGAAGTACCCGCACTTTTCAGTCTCCGGGGGGCGCTGTCCTTGCGCTCGTTGCGGATGTTGTTCGCGTCGACTACGGCCTGTGGGTTGGCCTACGGCGTGCTGCTCACCTTCCTGCCCCTTTACGCGGTGCGGGTCGGCATCGAGAATTTCGGCCTGTTTTTCACTATGTTCGCCTTGAGCGGGCTGTTGTCCGGGGTTATCGCTGGGCGCCTGTCCGATTCACTGGGCCGTAAGGCTGTGCTGCTGCCCGCCCTGATTCTTTTCGGTTTGGGAATAATATCCTTGAGCGGGTTGGCGCCCGGGACCGCCATGGTCGCGGCCGCCGTGGCGGCCGGCATCGGTTACGCGGCCTCCCTCACTATCCTGGTGGCCTGGGTGGTCGACGAGGCCGGCCGGGAACTGCGGGTGGCTTCGCTGGGCCTTTTCGAAAACGGAATTGACGTGGGCATCACCTTGGGTTCCTTCACCTTTGGCACGGTAATCACCCTGGCCGGTTACGGGGCTGGTTTTTCGGCGACCGGGCTGTTGATCCTGTTTTTTGCGGTGCTGGTCGTGACCATCCGCCGGGATTTGGCTCCCGAGGCCCGGTAGTAACGGGCGGGCGCTTCCAGACAAGAATGCCCCGGCTTATGATTTTAGCCGGGGCGGCAGGCCGAATCACCGTTATCCCTGTTTACATTCCGCCCTGGCCCGGGTGGCCGAAACCCTGGGGCGGGCCGTAGGGGAACTGGGTCTGGTAGTTCGCAAACTGCTGGTGAGTCTGGTGTAGTTTTTGACCGTCCTCCATTTCCAGCTTGTAAAACCCTTTCTTAAACATGAGGTTGAACAACTCGCGTGACATTTGGTGGGTTTCGATCAGGATGTTCATCACGTCGTTGTGCAGCGCCCGGTGACTGGCCTCGCGGGCGAATACGTTGTAGTTGTCGGTGAGGTGTTTTTCGGTAGCCAGGACGTCGTTGATGTAGTCCCGGTCGTTCATCTCGGGTCCCTTCACCTGGGGCACGGTTGGGGACGGCGGGTTTTGCACCACGTTGGCGCCCGGCGGCTGTTGCGGGTGTTGTTGGTAAGGCACTTCTGCTTCCTCCTCCTTAAATAAAACGGTTTAAAACGTTTGGCCCTGGCGGGGCTGCACGTGGTTTAACAGCGTTAGGTAGTGCCGCTGGTGCATGCTGCCGGCGCGGTCGAAGGCCGCCTTCAATTCGGGATCGGCGCACTCGTTGGCGAAGTGACGGTACTTCTTCATCGCCACGAGTTCCCAGGACATGGCGTCCTTAAGGTAAAGGTGGTCCTTGGTGCTGACCATCACCGGCGGTTCGGGCATGACGAAGCCCGTTTGCTGCTGTCCTCCTTGTTGGGGCGTTTGAAACTGCTGCATCGGAATCCCTCCTTAACAAAAGACCGAGAAGTTGTCTCCCCTTATTCTGACCATCCCGCTTGCGGCCTATGCCCGTTTCCCCCCAAAAGGTCACTTTAATTTAACGTAGAAAACGTAGAACCGGAAGGATTTTTGGTAAATCCTGATGAATTTACTGCCAATTTAGGATCTTGGGAGGCGGAGGAATGCACCGGGAGAAACTGGAGGAGGTCGAAAAGCGGATTGAGACGGGGCAAAAACGGGAACACCACCCCGAAGCCCATTTTCGCTTCCTGGTGGAAAACACCTGCGTTCTGTTCTGTATACTCGACCGGGCCGGCTGGTTCACTTACGCCAGCCCGGGCTTCAAGTCGATCACCGGCCACAATCCAGAAGACCTGGTGGGCCGGAACTCGCGGCTGTACTGCCACCCTGACGACCTGGAGCGGCTGGCCGCGGTCCGGGCCCGCCTGCTAGACGGCCAGCCGGTACTCAACTTGAAGTGCCGCTTCCGGCACCGCGACGGTCGTTACCTGACCCTGATCGCCAACTGGGAGCCGCATTTTGACGCTGCGGGACAGGTGGTTGGCTCGGCATGCGTGGCGCACGACGTCACCGCGCTCGAGGCAGCCGAGGAGGCGCTGCGGCGCTCGGAGGCCCGCTACCGCACCACTTTCGAAAATACCGGCACGGCCATGGCTGTAGTGGAAGAGGATGGCACTATTTCCCTGGCCAATCGCCGGTTTGAGGCGCTTTCCGGCTACCCCCGCGCGGAGATCGAGGGCAAGAAGAGCTGGACCGAGTTCGTGGTGCCCGAAGACCGGGAGCGGATGCGGGGCTATCATTACGAACGGAGATGCCCGGGCGGAAAGGCGCCGACCGAATACGAATTCCGTTTTGTAAACCGCCGGGGCGAGGTGCGGGATATACTGCTCAACATCCAGGTTATTCCGGGTACGAAACAGAGTGTCTGCTCGCTCACCGACATCACCGAACGCAAGCGCGTGGAAGAGGCGCTCCGAAAGAGCGAGGAACGCTTTCGCCTCCTGGCCGAAAACGCCCGGGGCATCGTTTACCGCCTGCAGTTGGTACCCGAGCGGAGATTCGAATACGTCAGCCCGGCGACCACCGCCATCATCGGTTACACCCCCGAAGAGTATTATCAAGATCCCCACCTGGATTACAAGCTGGTGCATGCCGACGACCGACACCTGTTGGCCGACCTGGTCTCCGGGAAAATCGACGGCACCGAGCCCCTGGTGCTGCGCTGGGTGCGCAGGGACGGGCGGGTGATCTGGGTCGAACAGCACAACGTCCCCATTTATGATGCCGGCGGGAACCTGGTGGCCATCGAAGGCGTTGCCTGGGACATCACCGAACGCAAAAAGATGGAGGAACGGCTGGAATACTTCAGTCTGCACGACCCCCTCACCGGTTTGTACAACCGCGCTTATTTCGAGGAAGAAATGCGCCGGCTGGACATAAAACGGTACGGGCCGGTGAGCCTGATCGTCGGGGACCTCAACGGCCTGAAGCTGATCAACGACACCCTGGGACACGCCGTCGGGGACGAATTTCTGCAGGCGGCGGCCGCGGCGCTCCGGGAATCCTTCCGTCCTGGCGACTGCGTGGCCCGCATCGGGGGCGACGAATTCGCCGTGCTCTTGCCCCGGACCGGGGCCGCGGCTGCCCGCCGGGCCCGGGACCGGATCCGGAAGAACGTCGCCCGGTTTAACGCCACCCGGCAACACGTGTTCCCCCTGAGTATCTCCCTGGGCCTGACCACCGGGGAAGGGGCGGCCGTGAACCTGACCGAACTCTTCAAGGAAGCCGACAACAACATGTACCGCGAGAAGCTGCTCAACGAGACTTCGACCCACAACGCGGTGACGCAGGCGCTGGCGGCGGCGTTAGAGGCGCGGGATTTTTTCACCGAGGGACACGCCGAACGCCTCCGGCAAATGGTGAGCGACTTTGGCCGCGCGCTGGAACTGCCGGACCGCAGCCTGGCCGACTTGGCGCTGCTGGCCCATTTTCACGATGTCGGCAAGGTGGGGATCCCCGACCGCATCCTGCTCAAGTCCGGGCCGCTCACGCCCGAAGAGCGCGCCGAAATGCAGCGCCACTGCGAAATCGGCCACCGGATCGCCCAGTCCACGAACCAGTTGGCCCAGATCGCGGACCTGATTCTGAAACATCAGGAGTGGTGGAACGGGGAAGGCTATCCCCTGGGCCTTAAGGGGGAGGAAATCCCGCTGGAGTGCAGAATTCTGGCGATTGTTGACGCCTGGGACGCCATGACCAGCGACCGGCTCTACCGGAAGGCGATGCCGGCCGAGGCCGCCGCGGCGGAACTCCAGAGGTGTGCTGGTACCCAGTTCGATCCTCAGCTGGTGCCCAGGTTTCTGCGGCTGATGAGAGCCAAATAGATTTTACGGAAAGATTTGCCCGCTCTTGCGGCGCTCAAACAGTCGGTTGCCGCTATTCCTCGGCTTCGCTCGTTCTTTGAAAAAGATTAGGGAGGCCCTGTTGTTTGATGTTGACGGAAACCATGCCCTGGCCCGCCGGTCCGGAAGCTTTATACGCCCGGCTGGCCAACCTGCCCGGCCTGGTGATTCTGGATAGCGGAAATCGGGACCCGTTTTCCCGGGCGCTGCGGGAGGAGGACTTGTACCCCGCCGGCCGGTGGTGTTTTGCCGCCTTTGCGCCCTTTGCCGTGCTGGAATGCCGGCCCGCCGGTCAGCGCCTAATCTTCGGAGATAAGGTCCAAAGGCTTCAAGGAGAACCCCTGGGAGTTATCCAGGACATTCTGGAAACGTACGCCCTGCCCGCCGGTTCGGGGCCGGCGCCCTTGCCCGCGGGGGGCATCGGGTTTCTGGCTTACGATCTGCGGATCTTCATTGAGCGGCTGCCGGCCCGGCCTGACGATTTGGGTCTGCCGCTGGCGTATATCGGCTTCTACGACGCGGTGCTGGCCCTTGACTGCCGGAAAGGAATACTTTACCTGACCTCCACCGGCCTGCCCGCCCGCGGTCGGGCGCGTACCGCCAGGGCCGCCGCCCGCATGCGCGAGCTGCGCCGGCTCCTCTCTTCCGGGCGGGAGACCGCACCCGTGGCCCGGACGGGAGGGGTTTTGCCGGTTCGACCGGACCAGGTTCGGTCCAGTCTGGCCCGGCCTGATTTCCTGGAGGCCGTGCGCCGGGCAAAGGAATACATCGCGCGCGGGGATGTATATCAGGTCAACCTGGCGCAGCGGTTTTCGGTACCGTGGACGGGGACGCCCCCCCAGTTGTTCGCCCAGTTGCGCCGGCTCAACCCGGCGCCTTTCGCGGCCCTGATCCACGGTCCGGATTTCGCGGTGGTCAGCGCTTCCCCCGAGCGTTTCCTGCACCTGGACCCCCGCACGGGAGTGGTGCACACCCGGCCGATCAAGGGCACCCGCCCGCGCGGCGCAACGCCGGACGCGGACTCCCGGCTGGCCCGCGAGCTGCTGGACAGCGAAAAGGACCGGGCGGAACACGTCATGATTGTCGACCTTGAACGCAACGACCTGAGCCGCGTCGCGGAAAGGGCCTCGGTAAAAGTGCGGGAGCTGATGGTGCTGGAGCCTTTTCCCACCGTGTGGCACCTGGTCTCCACCGTCGAGGCGGTGTTACGGCCGGGGACGGGCGTTGCCGCGTTGCTGCGGGCCACCTTTCCGGGCGGCTCAATCACCGGCGCGCCGAAGATCCGAGCCATGGAAATCATCGAGGAGTTGGAGCCGGTGCCCCGCGGAGTATACACCGGGGCGATCGGCTATTTCAGTTTTGACGGCCGGCTTGATCTAAACATTGCGATCCGGACCATAATCCTAAGGAACGCCCACGCGTGGTTTCACGCGGGCGGCGGAATCGTGGCCGATTCTGACCCGGAGGCCGAATACCAGGAAACACTGGACAAGGCGCGGGCCCTCTTTGCGGCCCTGGGATGGCCTGGCTAACCGTGGGGGATGGTGAACGGGGTGCGCTTCTATCTCAACGGCAGGTTGGTCAACTTCGGGGAAGCCGGAATTTCCCCTTTGGACGCCGGCTTCCTGCTTGGTTGGGGGGTGTTTGAAACCATGCGCGCCTGCGGCGGCAAAGTGTTCCGGCTAAAACGGCACCTGGACCGTTTGGCCGAAGGCTGCCGGCGGTTGGGGATCGGACCGGTGCCCAAAGCCAGCGACCTGCAAGTCGCCGTTTACGCCACCTTGAGAACAAATGCGCTTACCGCGGCGCGGCTCCGCCTGACGGTCACCGCCGGGAACGAGTCCGTTCCGGGCGCCGGAGTACCGGCCGCCCCACCAACGGTGGTGGTGACGGCCTTCCCTCTGTCGGAGACGGCCCGGCCCCGGCCCTGGACCGCCGGCACCAGTTCCCGGCCCGTGTTTTCCGGGGACCTGCTGCTTTCGGTGAAAACCACCTCCCGCGCGGGCCATACCCTGGCGCGGCGGGAGGCGCGGGCGGCCGGTTACGACGAAGCACTCCTGGTCAACGAACGCGGGGTTTATACCGAGGGGAGTGTCAGCAATCTCTTCCTGGTCCGGGAGAGGGTTGTGATCACCCCGCCCGTGTCTGACGGACTGCTACCCGGAATCACCCGGGAGGTGGTGTCCGAGTTGGCCCCGGGTCTCGGCCTTAAATTACAGGAGCAAAGCGTTTCGGCGGATGATCTGCTTTTCGCGGACGAAGCCTTTCTGACCAATGCCGTGGTAGGGTTGGTGCCCCTGGCGGCGTTGGATGGCCATCCTATTGGAGCCCGGGTGCCGGGTCCCGTCACCGTTTCCCTCCGGTCGGCGTATGCGGCGCTGATCACCGCGGAGGCAACCCTTGGTGACGGGGCGCACCTTACTACCCCGGACGGCCCGGACGTGATAAAATAGCCCCAGTGTTAACAGAAGGGGTAAAGCGATGCCGCAGTTGCGCGTACTGATCGCCGTTCAGAACGCGGCAGAAAGTAAGAACCTGCGGAACAAGCTCGTCAAGGCCGGTCACCTGGTAATCGGTCAGGCCCGGGAAGCCAAAGAAGTGCTGCGCCTTGCTTTTGAGACCCAACCCGACCTGATTGTTATGGATCCGTGTCTGCCGGATTACAGCGGCCTGGGGGTGGCCCAGGTTATTGACGAGCACCGGGTAGCGCCGATCGTGTTTGTCACCCAAAACTGCCACGACATTGCCCGCCAGGCCGGAAACGGTTGGCTTTTCAGTTACCTTTTATCCCCCTTTAACGACGACGACTTGAACCTGGCGGTGGAGGTGGCGCTGTCCAATTTTCAGCGCCTGTTGGCCCTGGAACGCGAAAACGCCCGTCTGAAGAAGTCGCTGGAGACTAGGAAACTGGTCGAAAGGGCAAAAGGACTCCTGGCGGACAAGAAGGGGCTGAGCGAGAGCGGGGCCTACAAGTACCTGCAAAAGATGAGCATGGACAGCTCCCGTCCGCTGGCGGTGGTGGCCCGGGAAATAATCAAGACCTTAGGAGAAAAAAATAACAACAAATAGGAGTTGATTTTTGCCGATCCCTATCACTATAATATTAGTTGAAATTTGCTAATACTGTACCAGGGGCAAAGGCGTCCCGGGCAGATTCCGTGGTTGGAGTCTGCTTGGGGCGTTTTGTCTTTTGCCGGGAAAGGAGGTTGACTGTCGTGGAAACAAGCCGCAAGGGCGGAGCGGGAGCGGCCCTGGCTCAGGCCACGGAAGCCGGGGTGAAATTCGTCCGACTGCAGGTGACTGATTTCACCGGCGCTTTCAAAAACACGGCCATCACAGTCGAGGAACTCGACTACGTGCTGGCCGGCCGGTTGACCTTTGACAGCGCCATCATCGAGGGATTTTACGGAAGCCGGGAACGGGAGATCCTGTTGGTTCCCGATCCGGAAACCTTTGTGATTTTCCCCTGGCGTCCCCGGGATGGTGCGGTAGCCCGCCTGATTTGCCAGGCGGCTTACCCGGACGGCACCCCCTTTCCGGCCTGTTCCCGGACCGTTCTGAAAAACGTTCTCGAAACCCTGGGTAAACGGGGCTGGTACTTCCGGGTCGCGGCCGAGGTTGAATTCTTCCTCTTTTACGTGGAGGATCAGGGCCGGCCCACCACCGTAACTCACGACCAGGCTGGCTACTGTGACCTGACTCCGGTCGACCTGGGCGAGAACGCCCGGCGGGACATGGTGCTCACCCTGCAGGAAATGGGTATCCCCGTCCGGTCCTCCCACCACGAGGTTTCCCCGGGCCAGCACGAGATCGGGCTCGTGGAGGGCGATGCCCTGGAAATGGCCGACCGGATCGCCACCTTCAAGTTCGTGGTGCGAACGGTGGCCCAAAGGCACGGCCTGCACGCCTCGTTCATGCCCCGGCCCCTGGGAGCACGGAGCGGTTCGGGAATGAAACTGCACGTGTCCCTGTGGCGGGAAGACGAAAACCTGTTTCACGACCCGAACGAACCGCGGCAATTGAGTGCCACGGCCCACGGGTTCGCTGCCGGGTTGCTGGCCCACGCCCCGGCCCTGACCGCCCTGACCAATCCGCTGGTCAACTCTTACAAGCGCCTCGTGCCGGACGGTTTTCACCCGGTGCTGGCCGCCTGGTCCCAGGACAGCCGCGCTACCATGCTCCGGATGCCCGGGAGCGGCGGAAGACCCTGCCGGTTGACCTTGCGCAGCCCCGACCCGACGGCCAATCCGTACCTGGCCCTGGCCGGCATCCTGGCGGCCGGGATGGACGGGGTGGACCGCCGCCTGGAACTGCCGGAACCGGTGCCCGGGACGGTGGACCAGAATCTGGACGCGTTGCGGGAAACGGCCCGGGAAATGGGTTTACCCCGGCACCTGGAAGCGGCTCTGGCCGCCCTCGGGACCGACGCCTTGGTCCGCGACACTCTGGGCGAAGAACTCTACCGGCGTTACGCCGCGGCGAAGGAGCGGGAGTGGGCCGATTTCCTGGCTACGGTTCACCCGTGGGAGATCACGACTTACCTGGCGCAGTATTAGCAATTAAGAATCCAGAGTTCAGAACTCAGAAGTAGGAGTCTTAGTCAGGGATTTTAAGTTTGAAGAGAGAGACGTGTAAGCACCTCGAGCCAGTTGTGGCACCCCGACAGAATAGATCCGGGGGTGCGCCGGGGCAATGTTCCGGCAGAAGCGGAGCACCAGCCGCGGGAAAATACACTCGCTCGAACGGATACGAGAACGGATATAAGCTAGTAAAAACTAGCTTAGAGAAATAAAACTAAGGAGGAGATTCAACAAGATGCACCTGGATAGTGGAACTAACGCCACTGCAGCTACCACCACGAAATTGCGCACCGGAGAGAGTAAATGCCCGCAAAGCGGCATGTGTGTGACCTGCCTGGACGGCTGTCCCGGGTTTTGCGAAATCGCGCGGTCAGCGGTGCGCGGCAAGGAACTGCTTTATCCCAAGCCCTTCGGCAAGACCACCTCGGCCGGGCAGAAAAAATATTCCGTGGATTACTCGCACCTGAACATAATGGGCACCGCCGTGGGCGCGGTGGGTATCGAACCGGATCCGGACAAGGCCATTTTCCCCGCCGTGGACCTTACCACCAGCCTGGGCGCCAATGGTGACCTGCCCCTGCGTTTTCCGGTGGTCGTTCCGGCCATGGGTTCCACCGACGTGGCCGCCAATAACTGGGAACACCTGGCGGCCGGAGTGGCCCTGGCCGGGGCCGGCATTGTGATCGGGGAAAACGTCTGTGCCATGGACCCCAACGTGGAGATAAAGAACGGCCGGATCGTATCCTCGCCCAACATGGAGGCCCGCGTGCGCGCCTTCCAGGACTGGTACAACGGCGCCGGCTTCATCGGCGTGCAGGCCAACGTCGAGGACACCCGGCTGGGCGTACAGGAATACTGTATTGACAAGCTGGGCGTCGAGGTGGTGGAAATCAAGTGGGGCCAAGGCGCCAAGGATATTGGCGGCGAGGTCAAGGTCAGCAGCTTGGAGCGGGCATTGGAATTGAAAAAGCGGGGTTACATCGTCCTGCCCGACCCCGAGGATCCCGCCGTACGGGAAGCCTTCGAAGAGGGAGCGATTCGCGAGTTTGAACGCCACTCCCGCATCGGGATGGTCGAGTGGGAGACCTTTATCGAACGGGTCAAAGCCCTACGCCGGGCGGGGGCCAAGTACATTTTCCTGAAGACGGGCGCCTACCGGCCGGCCGACCTAGCCCGCGCCGTCAAGTTCGCGTCCGACGCCAAGCTGGACCTGTTGACGGTAGACGGGGCCGGCGGCGGTACCGGCATGAGCCCGTGGCGGATGATGAACGAGTGGGGCATTCCCACCCTGTACCTCCAGTCCCTCCTCACCCAATACTGTGACCGGCTGGCGGCCAAGGGCGCCTACATCCCACCGGTCTGCATCGCCGGCGGGCTGACGCTGGAGGACCACATGTTCAAGGGCTTCGCCCTCAGTGCGCCTTACGTCAAGGCCATCGGTATGGCTCGTTCCCCGTTGGCGGCCGCCATGGTCGCCAAGACGGTTGGCGAGTCCATCAAGCGGGGCCGGGTGCTGCCCGAGTACCAGGCCTACGGCAACCGGGTGGAGCGGGTGTTCATTCTGGGTACGGAACTGAAGGCCCGGCTGGGCTCCGATTTCGACCGGCTGCCGGTCGGCGCCATCGGCGTCTACACCTACTTCGAACGGCTGGCCCAGGGGCTGCGCCAGTTCATGTGCGGCGCCCGCAAGTTCGCCCTGCGTTACATCACCCGGGACGACCTGGTGGCCCTGACCCCGGAGGCGGCCAAGATTACCGGGCTCAAATACGTGATGGACGCCGACGCCGAAGAAGTCGACAGAATACTGGGATAATGTATACTTTCTCCAAAAGTATTGATTCTTGTAGCCCGAGGCATATAATACTTTGGTAAGTTAAATAGCCCGGGTACAAAGGAGTATCCGACGGCGGCGATGATGCCCCCGGCAGGTTGTCCAAAGACAACCTGCGGGGGCATTTTATGTTTAACGGGAGGTAAGTGGTTTGGCAAAGCAGGAACGGGTGATCCTGGCCGACCCGGACCCGCACGGGCGAACCAACGTCAGGGCGATGCTCAGCCAGGCCGACTTTCTGGTGATTGGGGAGGTCGAAGACGGGATCACCGCCCTTAAAATGATCCGTGACCGGCAGCCCGACCTGGTGTTCGCGGACTGCGCGCTGCCGGGGCTGAATGGTCTGGAACTCGCCCGAATCGTGCACGAGGACCGTCTGGCCCCCGTGATTGTGATGTCCAACCTGATCGGGCAGGATGTGCTCGGCAGGCTGCGCGAGGTCCGGGCGGCCGGGTTCCTGGAGAAGCCGGTGGAGGTCACGAGCCTGCTCACAGTGGCCGAGGTGGCCATGGCCCACTATGAGGAGGTGATGGAATTAGAGAAAAAGATCATGAAACTGAAGGACGACCTGGAAACCAGGAAGGTGGTCGAACGGGCCAAGGGGCTTTTAATGAGTGCGCAGGGGTTGACCGAGGCCGAGGCGTTCCGCCGCATCCAGCGGCAGAGCATGAACCGACGCCTCTCCATGCGCGCGGTCGCCGAAGCCATCATTCTGGCCCATAACGTTTGAATCCCGGCAGGTGAACCGGCCGGCAAGTGAATAAGGGGTACCAAGGCGGTATCAAACAGCGGCAACGGCGCCCTGGATCCGGGAGGTGACAGTGCTCACCGCCCCCGGTGGGGCGTGTTTTGTTTTGCAGATAAAATGTGTGAAAGGATGGATTCAAAAGTGGAAGCGGCGGTAAAACAGGAGATTCTGGAAAAGGCCCGGCACCTGGGCGTAAAATTCATCCGGTTGCAGTTCACCGACATTATGGGGGTGCTGAAAAACATCGCCATCCCGGTGGAACAGCTGGAAAAGGCCCTGGACGGCGAACTGATGTTCGACGGTTCGTCCATTCACGGTTTCGCCCGGATCGAGGAATCGGATATGTACCTCCGCCCGGACCCGCGGACTTTCACCATTTTCCCGTGGCGGCCCCGGGACGGGGCAGTGGCGCGCCTGATCTGCAACGTATACAATTCCGACGGTACACCGTTCGCCGGCTGCCCGCGCAACTGCCTGCGGCGGGTGCTGGAGGAGGCCCGGCAGATGGGCTTCACCATGCAAGCCGGGCCGGAAATGGAGTTTTTCCTGTTCCACGTGGACGCCGCTGGGAAGCCGCTCCTGGAGACCCACGACAAGGCCGGGTACTTTGACCTGTCTCCGGTCGACAAGGGCGAAAACGCCCGCCGGGAGATGGTGATGGCGCTTGAGGAAATGGGCTTCGAGATGGAGACCTCGCACCACGAGGTAGCCCCCGGACAGCATGAGATCGACTTCAAGCACTCGGACGCCCTGGACATCGCCGACAAGATCGTCACCTTCAAATTCGTGGTCCGGACGCTAGCGCAGCGCCACGGTTTGCACGCTACCTTCATGCCGAAGCCGGTTTTCGGGATCAACGGTTCGGGAATGCACGTGAACCAGTCTTTGTTCCGGGGCGCGGAGAATGCCTTTTACGATCCCAACCAGCCCGAGGGCCTGAGTCAGACCGCCCTGTACTACATCGGCGGGCTCCTGAAACACGCCCGGGCTATGGCGGCCATCACCAACTCCACGGTCAATTCCTACAAGCGGCTGGTGCCGGGTTACGAGGCTCCGGTGTACGTGGCCTGGGCGGAAGGGAACCGCAGTGCGCTTATCCGGATCCCGGCCAAGCGCGGTCTTTCCACCCGCGTGGAACTGCGCAACCCCGATCCGGCCTGCAACCCTTATCTGGCCCTGGCGGTGAACCTGGCCGCCGGACTGGACGGGATCAAGAACAAGATCGACCCGCCGACGCGGGCCAGAATCAATATCTACGACATCACCGAGGGTGACCGGCTGGAGCGGGGCATCGCCAGCCTGCCCGCCAGCCTGGAGGAAGCAATCCAGGAGCTGCGTGCCAACCAAGTGATGCGTCAGGCCCTGGGGGAGCACATCTTCCAGAAGTTTATCGAGGCCAAGATGAAGGAGTGGGACGAGTACCGCATCCAGATCACGCCCTGGGAGGTTGACCGGTACCTGGTCAACTACTAGGTTTCGACCAGGGCTGCTTCCGAGGCGGGTGCCCCTCCCCGGTTACGGCGGGCCGGATGAGTTTGGCCGGGTTGCACCGGGAAGCACACCTGTCACTGCAAAGCAAAAGTAAGCAGAAAGAAATCATGGAAAGTAGGTGAAGACAGTGCGTGAAGGAATGGTGAGGATCCCTTCGGGATGCGCGATCTCCGGGATCATTAGCACGAAGGGGATCCGGTTCAACGGTGAAGCCATCAGCAGGTCTATCGCCTGCATGCACGAACGTTCCAACGGTTTGGGGGGCGGATTTGTCGGTTACGGGATTTATCCCGCGTACCGGGACCTTTACGCGCTGGCAGCAGGCCATGCGCGTGTTCCGGCATGGTCAGGAAGACTTGCAACAGGTGTTCGCCAGGATCAAAGAGAACGTTCCGGACCGAGTGGTGGCCGATCACCACAAATGCGTGCAGTGCCACTACTGTGTGACGCACTGTCCGGAAGGCGCGATTAGCATCCAGCCGAACCCCCTGGCCTACCGGGGGAACTACCACTGGCAGCCGCACCACCTGAAGAACATCTGGTTGCAGGCCGAGACCGGGGGCAAGCTTTTGACCGGGGCAGGGAACGACAAAGCCTACTTCAGCTATTTTGATCACATGGTGCTGGACGCCTGCCAGGTGACCAACCCGTCCATTGACCCCCTGCGGGAGCCAATGGAACTCAGAACCTACCTGGGCTCCCGGCCGGATGCCCTAGAATTCGAGTCTGGTCCCAGCGGCCCGATCCTGAAAACCAAACTAGCCCCTGCGGTTCAGCTGGATACGCCGCTCATGTTTGCCGGCATGTCCTACGGGGCGGTCAGCCTGAACGTCCACAAAGCGCTGGCGATGGCTGCCAAGGCCTGCGGCATCCTGATGAACACCGGGGAGGGCGGGCTGCATGCGGACCTTTATCCCTACGCCGACCGGATAATGGTCCAGGTGGCCTCGGGGCGCTTCGGGGTCGATCACGATTACCTGCGGCGCGGGGCAGCGGTGGAGATTAAGATCGGGCAGGGCGCCAAGCCGGGCATCGGCGGGCACCTCCCCGGGGAAAAAGTGGACGAGGAGGTGTCCCGGACCCGGATGATCCCGGTGGGTAGCGACGCGCTTTCCCCGGCGCCGCACCACGACATTTACTCCATCGAGGACCTGGCCCAGTTAATTTACGCCCTCAAAGAGGCCACCGAGTACACCAAGCCGGTGGCGGTGAAGATCGCCGCCGTGCACAACGTGGCGGCCATCGCCTCGGGCATCGCCCGGGCGGGCGCGGACATCATCACCATCGACGGGTTTCGGGGCGGCACGGGGGCCACGCCCCTGATCATCCGGGATCACGTGGGCATCCCGATCGAGATGGCCCTGGCCGCGGTGGACGACCGGCTGCGTCAGGAGGGGATCCGCAACCGGGTTTCCCTGGTGGTTTCCGGGGGAATCCGCCACAGCGGGGACGTGGCTAAGGCCATCGCCCTGGGCGCCGACGTAGTGGCCATCGGCACGGCGGCGCTTGTTGCCATGGGCTGCCGCCTGTGCCAGAAGTGCTACACCGGCAACTGCAACTGGGGCATCGCTACCCAGAAGCCCGAACTGACCGCCAGGCTCGACCCGGACCGGGCGGCCGAGAGGTTGGCGAACCTGATCCGGGGCTGGTCGCTGGAACTGAAGGAAATCCTCGGTGCCCTGGGGCTGAACGCGATAGAAAGCCTGCGGGGCAGCCGCTTGCGGCTGCGAGGTATCGGCCTTTCGGAAGCCGACCGGCGCGTGCTGGGGATCAAAAACGCTGGGGTCGGCGCTTGACGGTCGGCGGTGGTTGGATGTAATAGGAGGGGACGAAGATGTTGCGGATCGACGCGCAGGGAATGCCTTACCGGGAACTGAATCAGCGAATCCGGGATGCCGTCCGAGCCGGGGAGACAAACTTCGTGCTCGACAACGTCAACGGCCAGCGGTACATCGGCACCGGTTTGGAAGCCAGCGAGGTCCGGATCACCATCAGGGGGGTGCCCGGAAACGACCTGGCCGCTTTCATGAACGGCCCAGAGATCACGGTATGGGGCAACGCCCAGGACGGCGTGGGCAATACCATGAACGCGGGAACGGTAGTGGTGCACGGCGGCGCCGGGGACGTTCTGGGGTACGGAATGCGTGGGGGTAAACTGTTCGTCCGAGGGGACGTGGGCTACCGGGTCGGGATCCACATGAAGGAATACCGGGACTTGGTGCCCGTGCTTGTGGTCGGGGGCGTGGCCGGGGCCTTCTTCGGCGAGTACATGGCCGGAGGGCGGCTGGTGCTCCTGGGATTGGGGCGGCCGGATGGCGCTCCGCTGGCCGGAGACTACCTGGGCACCGGCATGCACGGCGGTGTCATCTACCTCCGGAGTCGGCCGGAAGAATACACCCTCGGAAGAGAAGTGAAACTTTTTGACCTGGACGATTCCGACTGGGCTTTTCTGGAGCCCCTGTTGAAGGAATTCTGCTGCCACTACGGGTTGGATTCCGCCCGGGTCCGGGCCGCCGAGTTCTGCAAGCTGCTTCCCGTATCGCACCGCCCCTACGGGCGTCTTTATACGCCTTGACCTTCGAGCACCAGGCCCCCATACACTCAACAACCGCGGTGCACCGCGGTTGTTTTTTGCCCCCGGTTCTTCCGCGGGGCGGGGAAAACGACCGGTTGCTTTGCTCGAACGCGGGCAAAGCTTCTTTGTTTCGGGGTTTCAGTAAAAAGCCCTGTTCTCCAGGGGGGGCTTGAACGGTAAGCCTGGTGTGACCCGGTTTGGACCGAAAAGTCAGGATGCCGTCGTGGTCAAGTCCGGGGCGCTGCACGCCGGAAGATACTGGGTCGAGCACATCGCCAGGGAAATTCGTTCCCCGAGGTGATCCATGGTTTAATACAGGTCTAGTACAAAACCAAATCGGCTGGGAGATCACCTAACTAAGTGTTAACACGGACTGTTTCCCCCCGAACCCTTTGTTTGCTGCGTGATGTGTGATATATTACCTACGTGATCACCGTTTACCTTGGTGAGGGGAGAGGATTACCAGTTGAATAACTACTCGACCGACGATGTGCGCCGGCTGGCCAGGGAACACAAGGTAAAGTTCATCCGCCTGCAGTTCACCGACATTTTCGGGGTGCTGAAAAACGTGGCCATCACTGTGGAACAACTGGACAAGGCCCTGAAAAACGAGTTGATGTTCGACGGTTCTTCGATCGAAGGATTCGTGCGCATTGAGGAATCCGACATGTATCTTTACCCGGACCCGAACACCTTCGTGATTTTCCCGTGGGAGAGACAGGACGGGGCGGTTGCCCGCCTGATCTGCGACATCTACAACCCGGACGGCACCCCGTTCGAGGGCGACCCGCGGTACGTTCTGCGCCGAGCCATCCGGGAAGCAGCGGAGTTGGGTTACACCATGTACGTGGGGCCCGAAGCTGAGTTTTTCTTGTTTCACGTGGACGAGGACGGCCGGCCGACCACGCACACTCACGACCGAGCCGGCTATTTCGACCTGGCCCCGGTAGACCTGGGCGAGCAGGCCCGACGGGATATGATCCTCACCCTGGAGCAGCTCGGCTTTGAAATCGAGGCTTCGCACCACGAAGTCGCGCCTGGGCAGCACGAAATCGACTTCAAGTACGACGACGCCCTCGACGTGGCCGACAAGATCGTCACCTTCAAGTCGGTGGTACGCACGGTCGCCCAGCGGCACGGACTGCACGCCACCTTTATGCCCAAGCCCCTCTTCGGGGTGGCCGGCTCCGGTATGCACCTGAACCAGTCCCTGATGCGTGACGGGCAAAACGCTTTTTTCGATCCGGCCGCCGAAAACCAGTTGAGTGCCGAGTGCTTGCACTACATCGGGGGTCTGATCCGGCACGCGCGGGCTATGGCCGCGATTCTGAACCCGACCGTCAATTCGTACAAGCGCCTGGTCGCCGGTTACGAGGCCCCGGCTTACATCGCCTGGTCGAGCCGCAACCGTAGTCCCCTAATCCGCATTCCCGCGAAACGGGGCATGTCCACCCGGATCGAACTCAGAAGCCCGGACCCCTCCTGCAACCCTTACCTGGCGCTGGCCGTCTGCCTCCAGGCCGGGTTGGACGGCATCAAAAACAGCATTGCGCCACCCCCGCCCTGCGACCGGAACATCTACACCATGAGCGAGGCGGAGCGGCTGGATTTGCATATCGAATTGCTGCCCGAAAACCTGCGGGAAGCCCTTCTAGAACTTAAGGAAAGCGCGCTGATGCGCCAGGCGCTCGGCGAACACGTTTATCACCGCTACCTGGAAGCCAAAGGGATCGAATGGGAGCGGTACCGGGCCCAGGTGCATGCCTGGGAGCTAGACGAATACCTCACCAAGTTCTAGAATACAGGATTCAGGAGTCAGGACTCGGAAGTTGGAAGTCAGCCGCCCATGCCGATCCTTCGTGTCTATTTTCAAGGCAAGAAGCAGGGGAAGGTATGCGTTCCGCGGCGGTGTTTGCTGCGTTCGGTGATTCTGACCCCGGCGGTTCTGGCATAAATGAAGAAAAGGTAAGCCCCAGGAGGATGAAACGCCGTGGCCTTAATCGGCATCACCTGTCTCCACGAGCACGGTGAAGGCCGGACGTGGCTGCCCGACAGCTACTTTCGCGCGGTCGAACGGGTCGGAGGGGTTCCGGTATTGCTGCCACCGCTTCCGCCGGGGACCGCCGTCGCGCGTTTGGTCGGGCTGGTGGACGGGCTGCTCCTGGCTGGAGGCGGGGATATCGATCCGGTACACTTCGGCGAAGAACCACTGCCGGCTACGGGTGTGATTAGTCCCGATCGGGACCGGTTCGAAATTGCCCTGGTCAGGAAGGTGCTGGCCGCCGGCCGGCCCGTCTTTGGGATCTGCCGGGGGATGCAGGTGCTGAACGTGGCCGCCGGGGGAGACATCTACCAGGACATCTTCCTGGCGGGGGCCCGGATCAAACACTTCCAGGACGCACCCCGCTGGTACCCGACCCATGGACTGCACGTATGTTCCGATACCCTGCTGGCGCGGATTGTCGGGGACCGGGTCTTGAGAGTGAACAGTTTCCACCACCAGTCCGTGCGGCGCCTGGCGTCCGGCCTGCGCGTCGCGGCCCTGGCGGAAGACGGGATCGTGGAAGCTCTGGAGGGTATGGGGACGTCTTTTGTGCTCGGCGTCCAGTTTCACCCCGAGAGCATGTGGGAGCGCTACCCGGTTTTCCTCGAATTGTTCGCCGCGTTGGTAGAAGCCGCCCGCCGGCACCGGATGCGGGTCGGAACACGACAGGAGATGCCCGCGCCGGGGTAGAATAATTGGGTAATTGGGAGAAAACACCGTATAGGTCTGACGGGAGGAATCAGCCATGCTGGCCATCAGGAACGGCCGGGTGCTGACCATGGCCGGGACGGAGTTACCCAAAGGAACCGTGCTCATTACGGACGGGCTGATCGGGGAAGTGGGGGAAGAAGTCCGGGTTCCCGCCGGGGCCGAGGAGATCGATGCTACGGGGAAGCTGGTGCTGCCCGGACTGATCGACCCCCACTGCCACGTTGGGATCATAGAGGAAATCTTCCGGGAGGAAGGCAACGACGCGAACGAGTATTCGGACCCGGTCACGCCACACCTGAGAGCGATCGACGCCGTTTACCCGGATGATCTGGGATTTGCAGACGCCCTTTCCGGCGGTGTCACCACTGTCTGCACCACCCCGGGCAGTGCCAACGTCATTGGCGGGGAAATGGTGGTGTTGAAAACGGCCGGGAAGACGGTGGATGAGATGGTGGTCCGTTTCCCGGCTGGCCTGAAGGCGGCGCTCGGGGAGAACCCCAAGCGGGCCTACGGCAAGGAGCGCAAGGCGCCGGTGACCAGGATGGCCAGCGCGGGCCTTTTGCGTACCGCCCTGGTGCAGGGCGCCGAGTACCTCCGGAAACTGGAACGAGCGGCGGCGGGCGAGGGCGACCCGCCGGACCGGGACCTGAAACTGGAGGCGCTGGCCCGGGTGCTGCGGCGAGAGGTTCCCTTGCGGGTCCATGCCCACCGCGCCGACGACATCCTTACCGCGTTGCGGATCGCCCGGGAGTTCGACGTCCGGCTGGTGATTGAGCACGCCACCGAGGCTGACCGGGTGGCCGACGTCCTGGCCCGGGAAAACGTTCCCGTGGTCCTGGGGCCGCTCCTTATCAACCGGGCGAAGGTGGAGTTGCGCTACAGGTCGCTGGAAACGGCGGCCCGGCTGGCGGCGGCCGGGGTGCAATTCGCGGTGATGACCGATCACCCAGTGGTTCCAATTCAGTTCCTGGGTCTTTCGGCGGCGCTGACGATGCGCGGGGGGTTGAGCGAAGAGCGCGCCTTGCGGGCGGTGACTGCGGACGCCGCCGCCGTGCTGGAGCTCGAGGATCGATTGGGCACCCTGGAGCCGGGCAAGGAGGCCGATGTGATCATTTTAGACGGGGACTTTTTCGACGTGCGTACCCGGGTGGAGCGGGTCTTCATCCGGGGCCGCCAGGTTTACGGACCTGGTGACTTTTAAATGTAAATACGATATCATAGACCGTAACCAGTTCGAAACGACCCGGATGGTTAGAAAAATTTAAATTATCTTTGGATGAACAGGTTTTATTACCCATAGGGGTGCCCGGAAACGGGCTGAGAAAAGCGTCACGCTTTACCCTTGGAACCTGATCTGGGTAATACCAGCGGAGGGAATGGGTTTGGGCGGAACTTCTACCCGTTTGAGCCCCTTCGCGGGGTCTTTTCTGTTTGGGGGGAAAGTGCGTGCGGGAATTGCAACGAATCGCCGACGTCAACTTCAACCGCGCCCGGGAGGGCCTCCGGGTGGTGGAGGAAGTCCAGCGTTTTATCCTGGGGGACGCCGCCTGCACGGCAAAACTGAAGGCGTTGCGGCACCAGCTCTCGGCCCTGGAGGAAGATTTCCCCGGTGGCCGGATTGGGCTTTTGGTGGCCCGCGACGTTCCGGGAGACGTGGGTGCCCTGGCCCCCGAGCCCTGCGCCCGCGGCGACGTGTTCGACTTGGCGGGGGCGGGGTGGAAGCGAGCGCAGGAAGCGGTCCGGGTATTGGAGGAGTTGGGTCGCAAACTGGACCCCGGCTTGGCCCAGCGGTTCAAGGAACTGCGCTTCGAGATCTACGCCGCGGAACGAGAGTATGCGGTGCGGGTCGCCCCGCACCGCCGGGCGGCCGCTTTCAAGGCGGTGCGGCTCTACCTGGTGGCCGGGCACCAGGACACCGGGGGACGTTCCCTGGTCGAGGTGGTGCGGGCGGCCGTGCGTGGGGGGATCGGGGCCTTCCAGCTGCGCGAGAAAAACCTGGAAGCCCGCGAACTGGTAGCGCTGGCCGCCGAACTCCGGGAGGTCACCCGGGAGGCCGGGGTGCTTTTTCTGGTCAACGACCGGGCCGACGTGGCCGCCGCGGTGGATGCCGACGGGGTGCACCTGGGCCAGGACGACCTGCCGGTGGAGGCCGCCCGGCGCCTGTTAGGACCGTCGAAACTGATCGGGGTGTCAACCCATAGCCTGGCCCAGGCCCAAGAAGCCTGGGAACGGGGTGCCGACTACCTCGGCGTCGGCCCGGTGTTTCCGACGACCACCAAGCCGGAGGCCGAGGCCATGGGGCTCTCCCTGGTAGCGCAGGCGGCCGGCGGGGTTGGAGTTCCGTTCGTGGCCATCGGCGGTATTAACCCGTCCAACATCCGGGAGGTGCTCCGGGCGGGGGCCCGCCGGGTGGCGGTGGTGCGGGCGGTGGCCAGCGCGCCTGACGTGACGCGGGCGGCCGCCGTGCTTCGGGAAGCAATCAACGAATTTTGGGGGGATAATTAATGAACCAACTGTTAGCGGCCTGGCAGGGCACAGTAACGCCTGAAATGGAGCAGGTGGCCCGGGAAGAGGGCCGCCCCGTGGAACAGATTCTGCAGGGGGTGGCGGCGGGCAGCATCGTCATCCCGGTGAACTTGCGGCGGCGGGAAAACCGAAAGGCCGTTGGGATCGGGGCGGGCCTGCGGACCAAGGTGAACGCCAATATCGGCACCTCCCCGCACCAGACCGCGCTGGATGATCATTTGGCGAAGCTCCGGGCGGCCTTGGACGCCGGCGCCGATGCGGTGATGGACCTGAGCACGGGCGGCGATCTGGACCGGTACCGACGAGAAGTCCTGGCCGGGTGCCCGGTGCCGGTGGGCACGGTGCCCATTTACCAGGCGGCCGTTGAAGCCCGGGAACGGCACGGAACCATCGTCAAGATGACCGTGGACGAAATGTTTGCGGTGGTTGAGCGCCAGGCCCGGGACGGGGTGGACTTTTTCACCATCCACGCCGGGGTGACTCTGGCCAGTCTGGCCCGGCTCCGGAAACAGGGCCGCGTCACGGACATCATCAGCCGGGGCGGTTCCTTCCTCACCGGTTGGATGTTGCATAACGGGCAGGAGAATCCTTTTTACGAACACTTTGACCGGCTGCTGGAGATCTGCCTGGCGCACGACGTGACCTTAAGCCTCGGGGACGGGATGCGGCCGGGCTGCACGGCCGACGCCACCGACCGGACGCAGGTGGAGGAACTGTTGATCTTGGGTGAACTAGTGGACCGCTGCCGGGAAACGGGAGTCCAGGTTTTCGTCGAGGGACCCGGGCACGTGCCCCTGGACCAGGTGATCATGAACGTGCAGTTGCAGAAGCGGGTCTGCCGGGGCGCGCCCTTTTACGTCCTGGGGCCGCTGGTGACCGACGTGGCGCCCGGCTATGACCATATTACGGCCGCTATCGGCGGGGCAGTGGCCGCCATGGCCGGGGCCGACTTTCTCTGTTACGTCACCCCGGCGGAACACCTGGGGCTGCCTACCGTGGAGGACGTCCGCGAGGGGGTCATGGCCACCCGGGTCGCCGGGCACGCCGCCGACCTGGTGAAAAACGTGCCGGGCGCCCGGGACTGGGATGCGGAAATGTCGCGCGCCCGCAAGTCCCTGGACTGGGAACGGCAACTGGAACTGGCGATCGATCCTGAAAAGGCGCGCCGTTATTATGAAGAACGGAACCCGGGCCAAAAGGTGGCGGGCTGTACCATGTGCGGCGAGTACTGCGCCATGAAGCTGGTGGGCGAGTACCTTGGTGGGGTAGACCGCCGCTCCTGCTGAGGGATTCCGGTCTCCATGGCGAATCATGTAAGCAACCAAGCAAACACAATGCCAGGAGGGAATCCCGATGCTGATCATGGTTCGACGTGTAAACTCAGGCTTCCTGCGGGTGAAGAATAATGTTGCGCCTCCGGCAGGAAGAAAGCCGACAAATATCATTCCTGGATCAGCTATTACCGCCCGAGGTGCTTGAACTCCCGGAAGATTTGGCCAAACTAGAGGATGAGCTGGATGATGATCACAAGGGATTGGTCGACGCGATAGAGACGCCCTTCCGAAGGGCCACCTGGCAGCGGTGCAGTCAGGCCGCCTGCAAACAAGAGGCGATCAATACCGCTGGGCTTTCCCAGCGGGTCGTTTTTTTATTTTTGCCTGGGCGGGGCAGCCTGTCTGCCTTCAGGGCCGCGCTTTTTTGCGGTTGGGGGTCCCTTGTCCGGGGCATGCTGGAGACCGGGGGGTTTTCGCCGGTTCAGGAAGACCGCCAGAGGATTTTGGCCTCCTTTTCTAGAATGTCTTTCAAGGAGTAGAAGCGGGTGTCCGACCGACTGCGGTGGAGGGAGGTTCCGAAAATGCGCCTGGCGGAGCTTGGGGAAGCGGGCCTGCTGGCGCGGCTCACCAGGGCCCTGCCGGGTGGTTCCGGGGTGATCTGCGGCCCGGGGGACGACGCAGCGGTTTTGGACCTCGGGGGGCCGGAGGCGGTGCTTTTCACCACCGATACGCTGGTAGAGGAGGTGCACTTCTCCCGCGCCTATATTTCCTTCCGTGACCTAGGTTACAAGTCCCTAGCCGTAAGCTTAAGCGACATCGCGGCCATGGGTGGGCGGCCTACCCACGCCGTGGTGAGCCTGGCGGTCCCGGCGGGCATTGCAGTGGCGGACATTGAGGAGTTGTACGCCGGTCTTGACGAAGCCGCGGGCGGCCACGGCGTATCCCTGGTCGGGGGCGACACGGTACGCCATCCATACGGCATCGTAATCACCGTAGCCCTGCTGGGCCTGGCGGAGCGTGGGCGGGTACTGTACCGGGGGGGTGCCGCACCGGGGGACCTGTTTTGCGTCACCGGGGACCTGGGGGCCAGCGCCGCCGGGCTGTTCCTGTTTCAAAACCCCGGCTTGGGTTGTCCCCCCGAAGTGGAGCGCCGGCTGAAAGCGGCCCACCGGCGCCCGAAACCCCGGGTGGCGGCCGGCCATATCCTGGCCGCCTCCGATGCGGTCACCGCTGCCGAGGACGTCAGTGACGGCCTGGCGGCCAGCCTGGCTCACGTTTGCGCGGCCAGCGGTGTGGGCTGCCGGCTGCGGGCGGAACTACTTCCCATCTGCGCCGAGGTTTTAGCGCTGGGACGATTGACCGGAAAGGATCCCCTAGAGTGGGTGCTTTCCGGAGGGGAAGACTATGAGTTGCTCTATGCGGTGCGCCCGGCCGCGGCGGGCGAGGTGGAAGGACGGCTGGTGGCGGCCGGTGAGACCGTGACCTGGATCGGGGAGGCGCTTGAACCCGGCGCGGGCCTGTGGATCGAGCACGCGGACGGCACCCGGCGTCCGTTGGTGCCCGCGGGTTACGACGCTTTTCGCGTGAACGGCGTGTAGGATTCGCATATCTTCAACGATAGTAAGTTTAAGTTAATGAAGCGATGCTGTTGTTCAAAACGAAATCGGCGGAACAAACCAGGCAACTTGGCGAACGGCTGGGCCGGCTCGTAGGCCCGGGCGATGTCCTCTGCGCTTACGGCGATCTTGGCACCGGGAAGACGGCCCTAGCCCAGGGGGTAGCCCGGGGGCTCGGGGTGACCGAAAAGGTGACCAGCCCGACCTTTATTCTGATCCAGGAGTACCAGGGGCGGCCGCCGTTTTACCATTTCGACGCCTATCGCCTAGAAGGGACCGAAGACTTTGCTCTTCTGGGGTACGAGGAGTACTTTGACGGCGCGGGTGTGGTCTTCGTCGAGTGGGCCGACCGGGTAAAGAGGTTCCTTCCGGACGAGCGCCTGGACATTTACCTGGAATACGATGGCGAGAACGGGCGCCTGCTGGCCTTCAAACCCCGGGGAGATCGCTATCGCGCGCTGGTGGAGGAGTTGAAGAAACCATGAACGTCCTGGGGATCGAGACCGCGGGGCCGCTTTGCAGTGCCGGGCTGGTGGGCCGGGACGGCGTTTTGGCCGAGCGGACGGTCCGGGGGCGGAAAATCCACTCGGTACGGCTGTTGCCGCTGATCGAAGAACTGCTGAACGAGGCCGGTTTACCGTTGCAGGACCTGGCGGGTGTTGCCGTGACGTCCGGTCCCGGTTCTTTTACCGGCCTGCGTATCGGCCTGACCGTGGCCAAGACCCTGGCCCAGGTGCTGGATATTCCGGTGGTGGGCGTACCTGCGCTGGAAGCGCTGGCCTATCCGTTGCGGGGTGCCGGGCGGGTCTGGGTGCTGGTGCCGGCCCGCCGGGGCGAGGTTTACGCCGCGCTGTACGATTGCGGCGGTGGTCACCCGCAGGAGGTTTTCCCGCCCGCATCCCTGGAGATCGAACGGCTGCTCGAAGTCGCCGGCAGCGGCGGCGGACCACTCCTGTTCTTCGTGGGGGAAGCGGTTGAGATCTACGACGCGCTGCTCCGCCGGGGACTGGGCGGGCGGGCCTGCCTTTGCCCTCCGGAACTCAATTACCCGCGGGGCGCGGTGGTCGCCGGGATGGGCCGGAAGCGCCTGCAAGGCGGCCGGGGTGGCGATACCTTTGCCCTGGCTCCAGAGTACCTCCGCCCCCCGGCGGCCGAGCTGGTCTGGCGACAGCAGAATAGGGGGTAGGCGGCTTGGCGGTGAGAAGCCTGGAATCTCCCGAAATCGGGTTTGAAAAAATGGGTCCGCAGCACCTGGACCAGGTGATGGCGATCGAGGCTTGCTCTTTCCCCACTCCCTGGCCCCGACAGACCTTTGAATTTGAGATTTTTTACAATGAGCTGGCGGAGTACGTGGTGGCCGTGGTGGGCACCAAGGTGTTGGGCTACGGGGGGATGTGGATGGTGCTAGACGACGCCCACATCACCAATGTTGCCGTGCATCCGGCTTACCGGGACCGGGGCATCGGGCGGCGCCTGATGCTCGAGCTGATGCGCCGGGCGGTGCTTAGAGGAGGGCGCCGGATGACCCTTGAGGTCCGGCCTTCTAACCACGCGGCCCGCCACCTTTACAAGGACCTCGGATTCGTGGAGCGCGGCGTCCGTCCCAAGTACTACCAGGACAACAACGAGGACGCCATTATTATGTGGAAGGACAATTTACGGGGATAAGCACCCGAAAAACCAGTAATACCAAGGCCGGGCGGGGATAACCAACCTTTGGAAATCCAGAACAGTCCAGAATGGAACCCAGTAAACGAAGGATTCGAAAACCGCCTGCTAGCAGGCGGTTAGCAAGCCGTAAAATCGTGAAATTACGGAAGTGATAACTTATCAATAACAAGAGTTTACAGGCGGATAGTTGCGGATCAGGCCGGACTCTGCCCGAAAGCCCTGGTTCCAGAGCCGGCCGATGATCCTCAATTCTCGTCAGTTTACCGGGTGTGGTACTGGCGCTGGGCCTGGAAGCAGTCCCGGCAGTAGACCGGCTTGACGCCGCTGGGTTCGAACGGAACCTCGGTTTCCACGCCGCAGCTGGCGCAGATCACCGGGTACATTTGCCGGGTCTGCCCGCCGAAACCCCGGCGGTTCGCCCTTTTGGCCGCCCGGCATTCGGGGCACCTGGCCGGCAGGTTTTCAAAGCCTTTTTCGGCGTAAAACTCCTGCTCACCAGCGGTAAATACGAAGTCGGCCCCGCAGTCCCTGCAGTGCAATGTTTTGTCCTGGAACACCAAAGCTATCTCCCCTTGATTTGTGAGTCTCTCCAAAGTCCACCATGGGCTCCACCCAGTTCAGCTTCCCCTCAAGACGAGATAGCCTTCTCGGTGATCCACGAGTTGAAACCTTTAGAGGCAGTATCAGTATACCCCAGTCAACAGTAAAATGCAACTTCCTAAATATTAAAAATTAAAAAAATTAAGTTGTTCTCTAAAGACCGTTTCCGGTCGCATAATCAGGCGGTGGCGGTTGCAAATTACAAACCATGAGGAGGTGATGCCCGGTGAAAATGGAAACCGAAATAGAATGGCACCGCTGGAAAGGCCTGATCGGCAAAGCGATCCACGCCGCCGAAACCCTCGGTGTTTCGGACAAGAACATCGAGGGCCTGGCTTACCGGGTGGGCGGGGTGATCGCTGACCATTTCGATCCCGGTAACCGGGAACAGCGCTTGCTGAAGGAATTATGGGAGCAGGGCAACGAAAGCGAGAAGCGGACCTTGGCCGCGCTGTTCGCCCGCCTGGCCGATCACGATACCGGCCGCAAGGGGCCGGAGGCCGGCACCGATAAACAGGAGAAATAGCCATGGGAGTAGTTTTTTGTTAAAATAAATCCCATGAGCGTGATTTTGTTGGGCGTAGAAACCTCCTGCGACGAGACCTCGGTTGCCGTGGTCGAGGATGGCGCCGTGGTGCGTAGCAATATCATTGCTTCGCAAGCCGACCTGCACCGAAAGTTTGGCGGAGTGGTCCCCGAGGTGGCCTCCCGGCGCCACCTCGAGGTGATTAATCCGGTCATCCAGGAAGCGCTGGCGGAGGCGGGGATCACCTTTCGCGACCTGCACGGCGTCGCGGTGACTTACGGACCGGGCCTGGCCGGCTCGCTGTTGGTGGGGCTGATGGCGGCCAAGGCGGTTGCTTTTGCCCTGGACCTCCCCCTGATCGGCGTCAACCACCTGGAAGCCCATATCTACGCCAACTTCCTGGTCGAACCCGACCTGCCCTTTCCCCTGCTTTGCCTGGTGGTTTCGGGCGGCCATACCGATCTGATCCATATTCCCCGGCTTGGTGACTACCACCTCTTGGGCCGCACCCGCGACGACGCGGCCGGCGAGGCTTTCGACAAGGTGGCGCGGGTGCTAGGAATGGATTACCCGGGCGGGCCGCAGGTGGAACGGCTGGCCCGGGACGGGGATCCGGAGGCCGTGTCCTTCCCCCGCGCCTACCTGGAAGAAGACACTTACGACTTCAGCTTTAGCGGTCTGAAGACGGCCGTGATTAATTACTTGGAAAAGGCCCGGTGGGCCGGCCGGGAGGTGAGCTCCGCCGACGTGGCCGCCGGATTCCAGCAGGCGGTGGTGGATGTGCTGGTGGACAAGGTGCTGGCCGCGGCGCGCGTCTACCGGCCGGCGCGCATCCTGCTGGCGGGCGGGGTGGCCGCCAACCGGGCGCTGGCCCGGGAATTGAAACGCCGCGCCGCTGCAGACGGTTTCGGGGTGACGGTGCCGCCACCCGTCTACTGCACCGACAACGCCGCCATGGTGGCCTGCGCGGGCTATTACCGGTACCTGAGGGGGGAGTTTTCGCCCCTCACCCTCAACGCCGCCGCCGGCCTGGGGTTGGGTTGTAGCTAAGATGGACCGAAAGCGGGAACTGCGCACGGAAATCCTGAAAACCAGAAGCGCTCTGGGCCCCGCCGAGGTGGCGCGCGCCAGCGCGGCGGTCACCCGCAGGGTGCTGGACCTTCCGGCCTTCCGGGAGTCGCGGGCGCTCCTAGCTTACGTGGACGTGCGCAACGAGGTGCGGACCGGCGCCCTGATCCGGGCGGCGCTGGCCGGCGGCAAGCGGGTGGCGGTGCCGGTTACCGACCGGGAGCGGCGGGAGTTGACGCCGGCCCTGATCGGCATTTATCCGGAAGGGTTGACGCCGGGGGCCTATGGTATCCCGGAACCGCGGAACTACGAGGAGATTCCCCTCGGAGAGCTGGACTGCATCTTGATCCCCGGAGTGGCTTATGATTACCAGGGTTACCGCCTCGGGTTCGGCGGGGGTTACTACGACCGTTTTCTCCCCCGGGTACGGCACCACGCCGTCTTGATCGGCCTGGCCTACGACTTCCAGGTGTGCCGCACCGTTTACCCGGAACCGCACGATCAACCGGTGCACTTCGTGGTCACCGAGCGGAGGATACTCTGCTTGGCGACCGGGGCTCCCGGTTGGAAAGGAGGTTGGAGGCGGGGTGGTAAAATGGGCTGAATTCCGTTGGAGCGGTTTTCGGATTAATAAAGGTTGCCGCGATCCGAAAAGTGGACCCCTCCACGGGTCCACTTTTGTTGTATAAAATTTCTTTGAACGGAAAAAATACTTAATTAGAAAAACCCATTTCCAAATTCAACGGAAAATCTAGAATTGAAGCGATAATTTATATGATCCGGCCCAGCTGGTTCAGAGAGGTTCATTTTCCTTAATTGTGCGGATTTGCGTTTATTTGCAGGCTCTTTTTATCATAATAAGCGGTGTGAATGTTAGCACTCATTTAAGGTGAGTGCTAACAGCGGGACAATGGATACAAATATCACTCAATTAAGGAGGGGTTTCAATGATCAGGCCGTTAGGCGAGAGGGTAGTTGTCAAGCCTCTGCCAATGGAGGAGAAGACCAAAGGAGGGATTGTACTGCCGGACACGGCCAAGGAAAAGCCGCAAAAGGGCGAGGTAGTGGCCGTTGGTCCCGGGCGCCTGCTGGACAATGGGCAGCGGGTGGCCATCGATCTTAAGGTCGGTGACAAAGTACTGTACTCCAAGTACGCCGGCAACGAAATCAAGATTGACGGCGAGGAATACCTGATTCTGCGGGAAAACGACGTGCTCGGTGTGCTGGAATAGGCCGCTTAAGGCAGATTGATTAATCAAGGGTATTAAGGGGGTTAATAGATTATGGCGGCAAAAGAGAGCCTATTTTACGAGGACGCACGTAAAGCAATGGAACGGGGCGTGAACGCTTTGGCCGACGCGGTCCGGGTGACGCTCGGGCCTAAGGGCCGCAACGTGGTACTGGAGAAAAAGTTCGGCTCGCCCATGATCGTGAACGACGGCGTGACTATCGCCCGGGAAATCGAACTGGAAGACCCGTTCGAGAACATGGGCGCCCAGTTGGTCAAGGAAGTGGCGACCAAGACCAACGACGTCGCCGGTGACGGGACCACCACCGCCGCGGTGCTGGCGCAGGCCATCGTGCGGGCCGGCCTGAAGAATGTGGCGGCCGGCGCCAACCCGATTATCCTGAAACGGGGGATCGAAAAGGCGGTGGAGCGGGCCGTGGATGAGATCCAGAAGCGGGCCAAGACCGTGGAGAGCAAGGAAGCGATCACCCAGGTCGCCTCTATTTCCGCCAACGATGCCACCATCGGCAGCCTGATCGCTGACGCCATGGAGAAGGTCGGCAAGGACGGGGTGATCACCGTCGAGGAGTCCCAGGGCACGGGTACCTCGCTGGAAGTCGTGGATGGCATGAACTTTGACCGGGGCTATATCTCTCCGTACATGATCACTGACGCCGACAAGATGGAGGCTACTCTTTCCGATCCGTACATCCTGATCACCGACAAGAAGGTTTCGGCGGTGGCCGATATCCTGCCTCTTCTAGAGAAAGTGCTCCAGGCCGGCAAGTCCCTCCTGGTGATCGCCGAGGATGTGGAAGGCGAGGCCTTGGCCACCCTGGTGGTCAACAAGCTCCGGGGTACCCTCAACGTGGTGGCCGTGAAGGCACCGGGATTCGGTGAGCGGCGTAAGGCCATGCTCGAGGACATCGCCATTCTCACGGGCGGCCAGGTGGTCAGCGAGGAGGTCGGATTGAAGCTCGACAAAGCCACCCTGGATATGCTCGGCCGGGCCCGCCAGGTACGGGTCAAGAAGGACGAGACCATTATCGTGGACGGCCAGGGTGACGAGGAGGCCATCAAGAAGCGGCTGGCCCAGATCAAGAAGCAGATCGAGGACACCACTTCCGACTTCGACCGGGAGAAACTGCAGGAACGGCTAGCGAAACTGGCTGGCGGCGTGGCGGTGATCAACGTGGGCGCCGCGACCGAAACCGAGATGAAAGAGAAGAAGCTGCGCATCGAGGACGCCCTGAACGCGACCCGGGCCGCAGTCGAGGAGGGCATCGTCCCCGGTGGCGGCACCATCTACGTGAACGTAATCTCGGCCCTGAACGAACTGAATCCCGATCTACCTGACGAAAAGACCGGGATCGAGATTATCAAGCAGGCGTTGGAAGCGCCCCTGCGGCAGATTGCGTACAACGCCGGGGTCGAGGGCTCGATCGTGGTCGAAAAGGTCAAAGCCAGCGAAGAGGGCGTGGGCTTCAACGCTCTAACCGGGCAGTACACCGACATGATCGCCGCGGGTGTCGTGGACCCGGCCAAGGTGACCCGGATCGCGCTGCAGAATGCGGCTAGCATCGCGGCCATGATCCTGACCACCGAGGCCGTAGTAGCCGAGAAGCCGGAAAAGGATAAAAAGGGATCCGCGATGCCGGGCGGCGGTATGGACATGATGTAGGCGGCTTTGGGCCTAGTGAAAACCCCGCTTTAACTCTAAAAGCGGGGTTTTCGGTTTTTAGGGCGCTTGAATCTTTTGTTTAGTAGACATTTCCGGGCCTATGCCTGGCAAGCACGCTGGATTTATGATGAGCTTGGCCGCCACGTTAGATATTTTCGTGCCTGTGCCTGACATGCTAGAATATGAGGTAGTAACGGAGAGGAGCATTTTGGAACGGTGAAGGTAAGCGTTTTGCGGGAAACTCTGAAGAGTCTGACCGACCAGCTTTCCCTCATTGAACAGGACCTGAAGGCGGTCAAGATCCAACTCCGCAACCTGTACGCCGCCGAGGGCGGAAAAGAGATCCTGGTACAGACCATTCGGGCGGTGGCTCCCCTGGCCGAAGTGGTACGGGCGGGTGGCACCGTGACCCCCCTGGAGTTGAGCTGGTTCTGCCGTAAGTACGGCAAGCATCCCAAGGGCGCTGCCGGTTATTTCACCGGGTCCAAGCCCAGCATGAAGTCCGTGGAGGGAGGCCGGCGCACCATTACGGAACATGGTCTGGCCCGGGTACGTCAGGTGGAGATGGAATACGGCGAAGACTGGCTGGACCGGGTTCCACTGGACGTAGCGGCCAATCCCGAGGTGGACCCGGATACTGTGATTTATCTCTAGTTGCCGGTGTACGGGGGGAAGAGCTAGAATGAGATTCCGGTTTATGCAGCGCGTGAGTTGGGCGATGACCCTGTTTATCCCGATAATCCTGGCCTTGGTGATCACAGTGGCGGGGATACTCAATCCCCAGCTCCCCAGGGTTTATTTTATCGTCGTCTTCCTGTTTGCGCTGGTCATCCTGCCGGGCATCCTGGTTACCCTCAAGATACTTTCTTCCCCGGTGATCGCGGCGGAGGTTACCCTGCTGGCCACTCGGAAGGGCCAGAACGTGGACGTGATGTTCCCTGACGGTTCGGTAAACACCTTTCAAAATGCGCAACTCTACAACGGGTTGCTGACCGGGGAACTAAAGCAGGGGGAGCGGCTCCGGGTGTTGATCAGGGACGACATCCTGTTCCGCTGGCAGCGCCTGGAGGAGGAGCGCGCCTCCCGCTGATTGTACAACCGGCGCTACCGGCACTGGTTTTTCGTGTCGAACACCCCGGTGGATAGGTAACGTTCCCCGCTGTCCGGAAAGACCACGACCACCAGGCGGCCGTCGTTCTCCGGCCGAGCGGCCACTTGCAGGGCGGCGTGAGCCGCCGCACCTGCCGATAACCCCACCAGAAACCCCTCTTCCCGGGCCAGGCGCCGTACCATTCGCATGGCCTCGCTTCCCGAGACACCGATGACCTCGTCAATCACGGCGGTATCCAGGATTTCCGGCACGAACCCGGCACCGATTCCCTGGATGGGATGCGATCCCGGCGGCCCGCCGGCCAGTACGGGCGACTCGGCGGGTTCCACGGCCACGGCCCGCACCGCCGACTTGCGTTGTTTCAGTTCCCCGGCAGTGCCGGTGAGCGTTCCCCCGGTGCCCACGCCGGCTACCAGGATGTCCACCGCGCCCGCCGTATCTTCCCAGATTTCAACGGCGGTGCCCCGCCGGTGGGTCTCCGGGTTGGCCGGATTGGCGAACTGCCGGGGCACGAAAGCCCCCGGCGTACGGGCGGCCAGTTCGTCCGCCCGGCGTACCGCCCCGGTCATGCCCTCGGCGCCCGGGGTCAGCACGATCTCGGCACCGAAGGCCCGGAGCAGCCTCCGGCGTTCCAGACTCATGGTCTCTGGCATGGTCAGGATCAGCCGGTAGCCTTTCCGGGCACAGATCCAGGCCAGGCTGATCCCGGTGTTCCCACTGGTCGGTTCGATGATCACCGATCCCGGGGCCAAGCGGCCCTCGGCCTCGGCCGCCTCCAGCATGGCCAGCGCCGCCCGGTCCTTGACACTACCTCCGGGATTAAGGTACTCCAGTTTTGCGGCCACGGCGGCCGGCAGCCCCGCCCCCACCCGGGTCAGGCGTACCAGGGGGGTGCGTCCGACCAGTTCCGTGGGCGAATCAAAAACAGGCATCCTTGATCACCGCTCTTCACAAGAATTGCAGGCGTTCGGGCAGTTGGATTTTGCTGGCTTGGGGCAACTCCCGCACGCGTCATTGCAGGGTTCGATATGGATCAGGACGTGCACGTTGTTGGGGAACAAGGTCTCGATGTCCTTCTCGATCCGGTTGCACAGGGCGTGCGCTTCGGCCACCGAACCGCGGGCCGGCGTCACCAGGTGCAGATCTACGTGCCGGTCCGGTCCGGCCTTGCGGGTGCGTAGACCGTGAAACGCCACGTATTCGCCCTGGTATTTCTCCAGAACGGAGCGGATCCGCTGCTCATCCTCTTCGGGCAGGCGCACGTCCAGAATGCTCCGAAGGGAATCGCGGAGCAGCCGGTAAGCCGCCTGCAGGATGAACAGGGATACCGAGATGGCAATCAGCGGGTCGAGGATCAAGAGCCCGGTCAACTTGATCAGGCCCAGGCCCACCAGGACGCCCACCGAGGTGTAAACGTCAGTGCGCAGGTGCCAGGCGCTGGCCTCCAGGGCGGGTGAATCGGTTTCCCGGGCTACCCGCATGAGGTGTTGGGAAACCCCGGTGTTGACAACGATGGCGGTGACCAGGACCACCGCACCCAGTCCGAGCGCCTCCACCAGGGTGGGTGCGAACAACCGGGGCACGGCATGCCAGATGATCGCCCCGGCGGCGAATACGATCAGCCCGGCTTCGATGATCCCGGCCAGGTTTTCGAACTTCCCGTGCCCGAACCGGTGCCGCTCGTCCGCCGGCTTGGCGGACTGGCGCACGGCGGTGTACGCAATCAGGGCGGCCAGGAGGTCCATGCCGGAATGGATTCCGTCCGAGAGCACACTGATCGAACCCATGAAAAAACCGGCCAGCAGCTTGCCGAACATCAGCAGGATGTTGGAAGCCACCGATAGCCGGACGGCGTTTATTTTCCTATGGTTGGCGGTTTCCCGGTTTAGGTGCAAGCGCACCAATCCTTTCATCCCCGTTGGTTTAGTATAACACTATTCGCCACCGGGTTTTAAGGTCCCAAACCGCCGACCGCTATACTCCGGCTCCCGAGGAAAAAGACATAAGGAGGATCAAGGAAGTGGTACAGGAAGAAGCGTGATCTTACTTCTGTACGAGGCCGAGCAGGGCTTCCCGGACTATTTTGGCCGCCAGCAGGGCGGTGATACCAGCCGGATCACAGGCCGGGTTCACTTCCACCACGTCCCAACCGACGACGCGCAGGTCGTTTAGGAGACGAACCACATCGAGGATTTCCTGCGGGGTCACCCCCGCTGGCTCGGGAGTGCCCACGCCAGGCGCAAAAGCTGGATCCACCACGTCAATGTCTAGGGAAACGTAAACCGGCCGATTGCGCAGGGCGGGGACGGTCTCCACCAGTCCCGGCAGCACCCGGTGCGGGTGAAAAGCTCCGCTTTCCCGCGCCGCGACCAATTCTGCGCCGTCGGCCGAACGGATACCGAAGTGAAACAGGTTCGCCCGCCCCAGAAACTCGCCCACGTGGTGCATCACGGTGGCATGGGAAAGAGCCAGTCCCAGGTACTCCGCCCGCAGGTCGGCGTGCGCGTCCAGGTGAACCACGGCCAGCCCCGGGTAACGGGCGGCCACGGCCCGGATCACCGGCCAGGTGACCAGGTGTTCGCCCCCCAAAACAAAGGGGACCTTGCCGTCGCGGCAAATTCGCTCCGCCACCGCTTCAATGCGGGAAAGACCCGCCTGGATATCGCCCGGCGGCAGGAGAACATTCCCCAGGTCGTGAAAGGCGAGGGACCGTAAATCGCGCTCCAGGTCAAGGCTGAACTCCTCCAGGCAGTAGGACATAGCGCGCACGGCCGCCGGGCCCCCGCGTGTGCCGGGCCGGAAACAAACCGTGGCGTCCAGCGGGGCACCGAAAATCACCGCCCGCGCCTCGTGGTAACCAGGGCGGGCGGCGATAAAGTCCTGTTCCTTGGCCACATAATCTGGCATGCCTGGCGTACCTCCTACTTGAAACGGTCCTCCAGGAAACGCGGCAAGGCGAAACAGGCGCGGTGAATGGCGGGGGTGTAATACCTGGTCGGGTAATCGGGGTTGTCCTCCGGCCCTATCGCCAGCGGGTCGTATTTCTTGGAGCCCATGGTGAAGCTCCACATACTGCCCGGGTAGGTGGGGATACAGGCCCAGTAAGTTCGGGTTACCGGAAAGATCCCGGAAAGGTCCTTGTAAATCCTGGCGATCAGGTCGGCCATAAAGTAAGGTGATTCGGTCTGGGCCACGAAAATCCCGTCCTCCTTCAGGGCCTTACTGACCGACCGGTAAAACTCGAGACTGAAGAGACCCACCGCCGGCCCGACGGGGTCGGTAGAATCAGCGATGATCAGGTCGAAGGTGTTCTTGTTCTCGGCCACGTACTTGATCCCGTCCCCAATGACTACCTCGGCGTTGGGCGCGTCGAACCCACAGGCGAGTTCCGGGAGAAACTTGCGGGAGGCGGCGATCACCCGCTCATCGATCTCCACCAGGGTGGCCTTTTCCACCTTCGGGTGCTTGGTCACCTCGCGCAGAGTGCCCCCGTCTCCACCGCCGATGATCAGCACCCGTTTGGGGTTCGGGTGGGTGTTCAACGGAACGTGGGTGATCATCTCGTGGTAGATGTACTCGTCCACCACCGAGGTCTGGACAATTCCGTCTAGGACCAGCGTCCGCCCAAATGGTACGGTATCCAGCACGGCCAGGTGCTGGAACGGCGTTTTCTCCACGTGGAGCGTTTCGCGCACGCGGTAGCTGACCCCAAAGTCATCATTCTGTTTCTCAGTGAACCACAATTCCAAGTTCGTCCCCTCCTAGACGCCAGATTTTAATACCACAAGGGTACGGCCGCCAGGCAGCACCCGACTCGTTCTACGCGGTGTTCCACGGCCGCGATCTTCTTCTCCTTAGCGGTTAGGCCTCGCCGGGCAAAGGCCTCATCCAGCATTTTGCTGACGGCCTCGTAGGCCTCCTCCCGGCTGCACTTTCCACCGTACTCCATGATTACGCCGACACTGTCGTCGGAAATAATCACCCCCACCGCGGCGGCGATCAGTTCCCCTTCCACCTCGCTGATGATCGATCCGTAGGCGGTCGGCACCAGCGCACCCGGCGGCAGCTGCAGATCGGAATCGTACACGGCACCCGGCGGCAGAATACTGGAAAGACGCACCAGATTCACATTCCCAATCCGGGCGGACAGGAGCGCGTTGTCGAAGGCGTTCAGCCGGGTGGCACCCTCGGCAGCAGCGGCGACGACGAAGTATCTGGTCGGCGTTGGCAGCATGTGGATCTCCTCTCCCGGTTGATGATGATGGCAACGGAATCAATTATACAGAATCCAACCAGAAAAGAAAACCATTTTTTCTTAGGAATTCTTAACTTTCAAATAGATGTCCCGATAGGCGCACGCGTCCTCCGCCTGGGTGCCGTTGGATTCGCAGATCACCGTGGGGGCGAGGCCCCTTTCCACGATCAGCTCGGCCAGCGGCGCGAACTCCGGACCGTACCCGGTCTCGGCTAGGGTGCGGTGCCGCCGCTCACCCTTGGCGGTGAATTCCACCGGGCTGAAATGGATGTGCAGGGTGCGCAGCACCTCGTCCCCCAGCGCCTCGCCCACCCGGTCCAGCACGGCCGCGTAGGCCGCCCGGTCCACCAGCAAACCGTTAGTGATGGCATGAATGTGTCCGAAGTCCACGCACGGAATCAGGTTCGGGCCCAACCGGCAGAGTTCCAGGACCTCGTCCAGCAGCCCCAGGTAGCTGGAGCGTCCCAGCGTCTCGGGCGCCAGGAGGATGTCATCCAGCCCTTCGCGCGCGGCTTCGGCCAGCGTCTCCGCCAGTGCGGCCCGGGCCCGGGCCAGGGCCTGTTTCCGGTCGCCCCGGACGCTCCCAGGGTGAAACACCACCCGGGTAGCGCCCATCCAGCGCGCCGCCCAGAGCGATTTCATTAGGTGGACCCTGCTCCTGGCGACCTGGTTGGGGTCTTCGCTGGTCAGGTTTATGTAATAGGGCGCATGGATACTCAGGGCGATATCGTGCCCGGCTGCCTTTTCACCGAGCTGGCGGGCGGTCTTCTCCCCGATGTTCACCCCGCGTACGCACTGGTACTCGTAGGCTCCCAAGCCCAACCTGTGCAGCCACTCCGGGGCGTCTAACGACGACTTGTGGCCTTCGGTGTAAAAACTTTCCGCGTTGCCGGCGGGTCCAAACCGTGCTCCCAAAGCGTTGAGCCTCCTAAGTGTTAGCAATGACCAGGGTTTAAATTATATATTTATGGAAGGATTTTCCTATAAACCCGGCGAAATATATCCCACCACGAACTTCTCCGGGGGTATGTGGCATGCGCCGGTACCTGATAACCCTGATCGGGTTGGGGCTGATCCTGATCGCTATGTTCATCCTGGCCACCCAGTTGGAGGACGATAATGGTGATCGGCTTATCTACGCCCTGGCCGATTACCCGGACACCCTGGACCCCACGGCGGTGACCGACGAAAGGGGTGCCGTCATCCTGCTCAACCTTTTTGAGGGACTGGTACGTTTCGAACCCGGAGGCACCGGTGTCGAACCCTGCCTGGCCCGGGACTGGGAAGTATCCGGCGACGCCCGGACTTGGACCTTCTACCTGCGGGAAGGCGTCACCTTCGCCGACGGCACCCCGCTGGACGCCGCGGCGGTAAAGGCCAGCGTGAAACGGCAGCTCGACCCGGAGACCGCCGGTCCTTATGCTTCATTTATATACGGGCCGGTGACCAGGGTGGAGACCCCGAACCGCAGCACCGTGGTTTTTCACCTGCGGTACCCGTACGCGCCGTTCATCAGGAATCTGGCCATGCTTCCCGCAGCCGTCATCAAGGGGACCCCGGACCAGGGTCTGCCCATCGGCACCGGCCCCTTCGTGCCCGCCGCTATCGAATCTGGCCGGTTCACCCTGAAGGCCAACCCGGAATACTGGAACGGCCCACCCCGGCTGAAGGAAATCACGTTCCTGGTTATCCCGGACGCGGGCGCACGCCTGCAGGCCCTGGCAGAGGGCCGGGTGGATGTAGCGGAGAACAGCGGGGCCACACTACCCGCTGGGCACGACGGGTTCCTGGTCACCCAGACCCCTGGACTAGACCTTGGTTATCTAGCATTTTATACCAACAAAAAACCTTTTGACAATCCCGCCATGCGCCGGGCGGTAAGCCTAGCGATTGACCAGCAGGCGCTTGTAAACTACCTGTTCCCCGAGCGGGCGCTGCCGGCTGCTGGCCCCCTGCCTCCTGGCACCCTAGGCTACCACCCCGAACTGGGCGGAGACGCCTATGACCTGGAGCAGGCCCGAAAGCTCCTGGACGAAGCCGGCTACGCCGAAGAGGAAATCATCATCATCACCTACAAGGACACCCGGCCCTACAACCCCGCGGGCGGCGAGAAACTCGCCCGGCTGCTCCAGGAACAGCTGGCCCAGGCCGGCATCCGGGTGCGCATAGAAGCCTATCCCTGGGAAGCCTGCAAAAAGGCCATTCACCGCCAGGAGGGTCACGCCTTCGTCTACGGCTGGGTCGGGGACAATGGGGACCCGGACAATTTCCTGTTCAATCTTCTGGCTACTGCCCAGATCGAAACCGGACTGAACGCGGCCCGCTATTCCAACCTGCACGTGGATATGCTGCTCGGCCGCGCCCAACAGGTGACCGACGAGGCCATGCGGGAACGCCTGTACCGTCAAGCCCAGGAGTTGATCGTCGCCGACGCTCCCTGGGTGTTCCTGAACCACCGCCTGGAAACGGCCGCCTTCCACCCAGCGGTCAAGAACCTGACGTTGCAACCGACCGGGGGCGCCTACCTGGCCCAGGTTTATAAGGAGGGGCAGCCTTAACCGCTGCCGCAAGCCCTCTGCTTACCTTCCGGATCGCTCTCCATGCCTTTGGAGCCCCGGTCATTTATCCCCTATCGCCGGCATTTTCGCCGGTATTTTGTTGTAAATTGGTAATTACTATAATTAAATTGATTCGACGTTAAGGTAATATTATATACGGGCTAATGCTCGCTAAAACCGTTTTTTAGATCTATTAATGCGTCATTAAATACGCCAGCTTAAGGCGAAGGAAAATCGACAATGGATGACAGGAAATGGTACCAGCTGTCGGTCGGCGAGGTAATGGCGATCCTGGGAACGACCGGCGACGGGCTCACTGAAGCAAGGGCCCGAGAGCTACTGGCCCGTTACGGCCCAAACGAACTAAAGCTAAAAACCCGCGGCCCCTTGGTCCGGTTTTTGCTGCAGTTTCACAATCCCCTGCTTTACGTGCTGATGATCGCGGCCGGGATCGCGTTCCTGCTGGGGAAAACGCTGGACGCGTGGGTGATCCTGGCGGTAGTGCTGGCCACCGCGATCATCGGCTTCGTTCAGGAAGGCAAGGCGGAGGGCGCGATCGGCGCCCTGCGCCGCATGCTGGTGCCGCAGTGCGACGTGGTACGGGCGGGCGAACGCCGGACCGTTGCCACCCGTAACCTGGTGCCGGGGGACGTGGTGCTGCTGGAGGCCGGGGACCGGGTACCTGCGGACCTGCGTCTTTACCAGGGTAAGAACTTTGCGGTGGACGAGGCCGTGCTCACCGGGGAATCGGTTCCGGTGTCCAAGCAGTACGAGCCGTTGGCGGACCCCGGGCTGACGCCCGCCGAGCAAAAGAACATGGCCTTCAGCGGCACCTTCGTTGCCACCGGCGTTGCCCGGGGCATCGTGGTCGAAACCGGCCCGCGCACGGAGATAGGGAAAATATCGAGGATCATCACCGAAATGCCGAAAAGCGCCCCGCCCATTCTGCGCAAGATCGGCGAGTTCACCAAGCTGATCATGATCGGCATCCTGATCCTGAGCGCGGTCAACTTCGTGCTTGGTTGGAGCCTGGGCTACGAAGCCGGCTTCACCTTTCTGGCCTCGGTGAGCATGATCGTGGCTATGGTGCCCGAAGGGCTCCCAGCGGCCCTGATCGGCGCCTTTTCCCTGGGCGTTACGACCATGGCCCGGCGCAACGCCCTGATCCGCCGGTTGCCCGCGGTGGAAACCTTGGGTTGCGCCACGGTGATCTGCTCGGACAAGACGGGTACCCTAACCAAGAACCAGATGACCGTGCGACAGGTGTACTGTGGGGGCCGGCATTACCAGGTCACGGGGGCCGGGTACGATCCCCGGGGCAAATTTGTGGACCAGGCGGAAGACCGGGTGTTGGAAGCGGTGGCGGACGGCTGCCCGGACTTGCACCAGGTGCTCCGGGCCGGTTTGCTGTGCAACAACGCCAGCCTGGTCCGAAACCAGGACGGCCGCTACGAGATCAATGGCGATCCCACCGAGGGCGCCCTGCTGGTCGCCGCCCGGAAGGCGGGCCTTGACGGCGGCGAGGAGCGGCTGGACGAGATTCCGTTCGATTCCCAGGTCCAGTACATGGCCACCCTGCACCGGGGGTCGGACCATAACCTGATCTACGTGAAGGGCGCGCCGGAAAAGGTATTGGGCATGTGTACCGACCAGCTGGTGGGCGGACAGCAAACAGCCCTGGACCGGGAGGAGATTATGGCGGTGGCCGACGACATGGCCGCCGGGGCGATGCGGGTACTGGGCTTTGCCCAAAAAAAGGTGCCCGTGGAACAAGCCGCGCTCACCGGGAACGACCTGGCGGACATGACCTTTCTCGGCCTGCAGGGTATGCTCGACCCGCCCCGAGAAGAAGCCGTTGAGGCAGTCAGGCACTGCGCCCGGGCCGGTATCCGGGTGGTAATGATCACCGGCGATCATGCCCGCACGGCCAAGGCGATCGCCAACCAGACGCACATTGGCTTAGGTGAGGAGCGCGTGCTCACGGGGCGTGAACTGGAAGCTATGACCGATGACGAACTGTACGCGGCAGTGGATTCCGTCTCGGTCTATGCGCGTACCACTCCCGAACACAAGTACCGGATTGTCCGGCAGCTCCGGCGCCACGGCCACGTAGTGGCTGTCACCGGTGACGGCGTCAACGACGCCCCCGCCCTGTCTATCGCGGACATCGGCATCGCCATGGGGATCACCGGCACCCAGGTGACCAAGGAGGCCGCGGACATGATCCTGGCGGACGACAATTTCGCCAGCATCGTCAAAGCGGTCGAAGAAGGCCGGCATATTTTTAACAATATTTGGAAGGTAATCCTGTTCTTGCTGCCCACCAACGGCGGACAGGGTCTGGTGATGCTAGGTGCGGTAATGCTGGCACCGCTGGTGTCGGTGTTTGCCGAGCGACTGCCAGTGGAACCGGTCCAGATCCTGTGGGTGAATCTGATCATCAGTGTAGGCTGTGCCATCCCGCTGACTCGGGAACCAAGGGAACCGGGCCTCCTTGACCGGCAGCCACGGAACCCGGCGGAGAAGCTGGTGAACCCGATGTTCATCTGGAAGGTGACGATCGTGTCTGTGGTATCGGCCGCCGCTGTGTTCACCATGTTCCTGTTGTATGTCGACACCGCCGGCCCGGTCACGGAACGGGTGCTGGTCGAGGCTCAGACGGTGGCCTTCACGACGATCATCTGCGTCCAGCTGGCCTACCTGTTTACGGCCCGCCGGACAATTGCTTCGGCCTTTACGTTTAGCCCGTTCTCCAACCGGTGGCTGCTCCTGGGGGCCGGAACGACGCTCGGGCTGCAGCTTGCAATCGTATATGCTGAGCCCCTGTTCGGGGTGAGCCCGTTTCGCACTGCGCCGTTTCCGGTGGAATGGTGGGCGTACATCGCGGCGGCGGCCACGCCCGGCTTTCTGGCCATCGAGTTGGAAAAGCTGGTGCGCCGCCGCCTACAGGCCAAATCTGCACTTATCCCCAACGGGCCAATAAATTCCACTAATAAGACTGGTAATAAAGTACACAATAAGAAAAACTGACTTTATACAGAAGGAGGAGAACCTATGGTTCAACAAATGCAGAATTTCCAAATGCAGCTTAACCACCTCAGGCAGGACCTGAACAACATCATGCAGATGGCCAGCCAGCTTTCCCAGCAGGAACAGAACAACGCCATGGAGCTGCAGAGACTGCGCCAGTTGGAAAGCAGCGCCACCCAGCAGTTACAGCGGATTCAGCAAATCTGCAGCAGCCTGAGTAACAGCCTGAACCAGCTTTCCGGGATAACCCAGCAGATCGGAGCTGGGTACACCGCCGGTGCCCAGTTTACCAGCCCATATACTACCCAGTACCAGTTCACGCAGCCTTACACCGCGCAGACGGGCACCGCCCATTTCGGCGCCTACAGCGCGCCCACCTATGGCACCGGCGCCTATGCGCAGAATTTGGGGCAGTACAGTGCGGTACAGCCCGAATACAAAACCGCGGCCATGTCCCAGAACCTTGGCCAATTCGGCGTGCACCCGCAGTTCGGTGCGCAGGCTTTCAGCACCAGTCCGCTGATGGGCCAGAATTTCGGCCAGTATACGGCGGTACAGCCCCAGTACAAGAGCGCGGCCATGATGCAAAACCCCATTAACCTCAGCGGCTACTGGGCCGTTCAACCGCAGTATCTCAACCCGACCATCAGCGAGCAGGTCTGAATCCCCGTATCCAGGCCGCAGGTAAGCAGCTAACGCCAAGAAGAATCCAATAAACTCCGGGACCACCCACTTACAATAATAGGCCTTTTTGGCCTATTATTTTTGACGTTTTGCCTATTAACAAAACTTGTATTCGCTGTTATAATATGGCTTGGAGGTGAACGCCGTGGCCAAAATTTTGCGCGAAGGCATCTCTTACAACTACCGGGAAGTGATGGACATGCTTTCGGATTTCTCGGCCTTTAAGGACCGGGTGGGAAAACGCTTCCGGGACCTATCCAGGGAACTGGCCGGGAAGCCGAACGAACACATTCTCTGGGTAAACCTTTACTTGGTATCCTGTGACTACGCCGAAGACCTGACCATTAAAAACCGAAAAAACCAAAGCCAAGAGATTCAAACTTCTTAACCCACGGAATAAGTTACCGAATCCCGGACTTGTAAAACCATCCAGGCCACCATTTCCGAAATCTTCGGGGTTGTCGCGTCCGGAGACAATTTGGGCCTGAATCCTACCACTTGCTCCCATTGACCTTCTTATGTAACAATCTGTATAATACACGGTGCCCGTTGAACGACGAAAGGAGTGAAAACGTGGCACCTGTTCCTTTTCAAAGGTTCTTTGAGCGGTTCAGGCAAAACAGGTTGCTGGCCCTGGCGACGTTAACGGTGTTGATTATGATGGCCGTGGCGGTCGGAGCGGCCGCCGCCACGGGCGGTAAGACGGACAGCGAACCGCCGCGGGCATTATCCCCGGTGACCGAACCAGACTTTGAGCCGGCGTCCCAATTAAGCCCGGACGAGTTGTACCTGATCGCCCGGGTGATCGAGGGCGAGGCCGCCACCGAACCGTACAGGGGCCGGGTAGCCGTCGGAGCGGTCATTATGAACCGGGTGAAGCACGAGGATTTCCCGGACTCTGTTCACGAAGTCGTTTTCCAGCCACGCGCTTTTTGCGTAGTGGCGAACGGGCTGATCAACCGCACGCCGTCCGAGGAATCCATCCGGGCCGCCCGGGCGGCGGCTAACGGTCACGACCCAACCGGTGGCGCGTTGTACTTCTGGAACCCGAACAAGCGGACGAACAGCTGGATCTGGACCAGAACGCCGTTAGTCACCATCGGTAACCATATGTTCGGCCACTGACAAATGATGCCCGGTTTTATCTCCTGGTGATGATGGGTTCAACCTCAGGGCATGCGCCAGCTCTGCTTCGCCGGTAAATTCCTTGCCTTGGATAGCTAGATGTGTTACAATCAGTTGCGGCGGATTTCCTCCGCCCCAATCCGGGCCCGTAGCTCAGATGGGAGAGCGCTTGACTCGCATTCAAGAGGTCAGGGGTTCGATTCCCCTCGGGTCCACCAGCGAAAAGCCCCGCCGGGACTGTTTCCCGGCGATTTTAATTGCATGTCCGACAGGTTTGTTGCGCCGGTGGGTTGAAAGAAATGTATCTTCCGGGCACACGGGGCAAACTGCTGCTCCCGCTTGCCAGCCACCTGGTGGAATAGCCCGGGGAGGAAAACAACGGGCTGTGAAGAATAAACTATCTAAACTAACTGGCTGGAGGTTAAAATGGCCCAGATCAAACCCCACAGCAAGCCCGTAGAATTAATCTATCGCAGTGGCTTCACCCTGCAGGCCCTGGGGCTCTCGGCGCTCGTCCTCTCTCCCGACGCTGCCCGGCTGGACTCCGCCTGGTCGCTGGCCGGCTGCTTGCTGATCAGCGCCGGCGTGCTCGTCTCCGGCTGGCTTCTCCAGGTTTACATGGCGGAAATTCGACTGATCATCCTGGTTTCGGCGGTGACCGGCTGTGTTTTGCAGGCGGTTGGAGCGACAAACGGTCCCGATTACCTGGTGCCACTTGGCCTGGGCTTTGTTTTTGTCGGTTCCTGCGGGCTGGGCGGCAAAGAAGCCTATTGTTTTCGCTTCCAGGAAGGTTGGTACCTGATGCCCGTCCTGGCCATGCTGACCGTTTCGCTGCTGCTCCAGAACGCCGCGGGCCGCCCGCTGACCGTGACCCTGATTCTGCTTATTGCTGCCGCCGCCCTCCAGATATCCTTTGCCATTCGCAAGTACAAGATGCCTTTTTACGGCAAGTGCGGCCGCTAATAAACATAATTTCTTTGCGGCACGTTGACTTTTGGTACCGGTTTGTGTACAATAGAAGTCGCGGTGGAGCTGTGGTGTAGCCAGGTGAACATACCTGCCTGTCACGCAGGAGACCGCGGGTTCAAATCCCGTCAGCTCCGCCATTCAATTTTGCCAAGGTAGCTCAGTTGGTAGAGCAGGGGACTGAAAATCCCCGTGTCGGCGGTTCGATTCCGTCCCTTGGCACCAGAAAGTTTAGAAGTGCGGAAGTGGCTCAGCGGTAGAGCATCGCCTTGCCAAGGCGAGGGTCGCGGGTTCGAATCCCGTCTTCCGCTCCAGGAAATAAACCCTCCGGGGTGGTCCCGGGGGTTTGTTTTGTATGCCCGGCATAGGCGTTTACTTGATAAGACCACGTTTTCGGACGGGCGCCCACCCCGGAGCAACCCAGCCCCAAGAACAACTAGCGGACGTACCCCATTTGAGGAGGCTTGAGACAGCCTCTTTGGTGTTTCTTAACCATGATTTAAATCATTCTTAACTATCCCTTAACGTTGCGCTAATAGAATCGTCCTGGGAACCAAGCCTGGGGGCGAATACATTGGTTAACCGGCGATGGTGTGAAAAGGTAATCGAGAAGAGCCTGTTCTTCAGTACGACCACCGCAATCCTGATTGTGTTTCTGATCGGGGCTTTTGTGGCGGTCGAGGGTCTGCCAATCATCACCGGCCACGGGCTCTCTTTTTTGTTTGGGGGAACGTGGGCGCCGCTAGACGGGGAGTTCGGTATTTTCCCCATGATCGTCGGTTCCCTGTACGTAACGATGGGGGCATTGCTTTTGGGCGTACCCGTAGGCCTGGCCTGCGCCATCTACCTGGCCGAGTACGCCCCGGTCTGGTTCGCCAACCTGGTCCGATCGGCGGTATTGCTTCTGGAAGGTATTCCTTCGGTGGTTTACGGATTCTTTGGCGTGGTCGTGATGGTACCTTTCATCATGAATCATTTCGGCGGCTGGGGCTTCAGTCTACTGGCCGGGGCACTGGTCCTGGCCCTGATGATCCTGCCCACGCTCATCGGCATTTCGGAAGATGCCATCCGGGCGGTGCCTCGCGCCTACAAGGAAGGTTCGTTGGCGCTCGGGGCGACCCACTGGCAGACCATCAAGAAGGTGCTGCTGCCGGCGGCTCGCTCGGGTATTCTGGCCGCGGTGGTCCTGAGTTTGGGGCGGGCGATTGGAGAGACCATGGCCATCCTGATGGTGGCCGGCAACGTGGCGGCCATTCCGACTTCCATTCTAGACCCGCTCCGTACGCTCACCGCCAACATCGCGCTGGAGATGGGCTACGCTTATGGTGATCACACCCGGGCGCTGTTTGCCACGGGGATCATTCTGTTCCTGGTAATCATGTTTCTGAACGCGCTGCTGTACATGTTGCCGAAAAGGATGGAGACTTAAATGCGTACGAGTGCGCGCCTGGGTTTGCGGATCGAGGAAACGGTGGCCAGGGTTTTTATTTACTTTTCGGTGTTGGTGGTGTTTGGCAGCCTCTTTGGCATCTTCGCGCACATCCTCTATTATGGCATTGGACACGTGAATCTGGAGTTTTTGCTATCTTATCCCAAAGACATGGGGCGCGCCGGCGGGATCTTTCCGGCCATCGTAGGTACCGCGTGCTTGGTGGGGCTGGCGCTGGCGGTGGCTGCCCCGGCCGGCATCCTGGCGGCGACTTACCTAACTGAATATACCCGTTCCGGCCCTTTCGTCCGGATCATCCGGTTTGGGGTAGACACGTTGGCCGGCGTTCCCTCGATCATCTTCGGTCTGTTCGGGTTCGCCTTTCTCGTCATTTTCTGCGGCTTCCGGTGGTCCATTCTCTCCGGTGGCCTGACTTTGGCCTTTATGATCCTGCCGTACACCATCAAGGCCACCGAAGAGGCCATCAAAAGTGTGCCCCGGCAGTACCGGGAGGCCAGTCTATCTCTGGGAGCCACCAGGTGGCAAACCGTGGCCAGGGTTGTTTTACCCGCGGCCGCACCCGGCATTTTTACCGGGATCATTCTGGCCCTGGGCAAGGCGGCGGGGGAAACGGCCGCGATTATGTTCACCGCCGGCAGTTCGCTGGCGTTGCCCACCTCGATTATGGATCCGGTGCGCAGCCTGCCCCTGCACCTGTACATCCTGGTGGCCGAGGGGATATCCATGGAAAAAGCGTACGCCACCGCCTGTGTGTTGATCATTCTGATCCTGCTGGTGAATACCGCGGCTATGTACCTGATGAACGTGATGATCGCCAAGCGACAGGGCAAAAGTTAGAGTAGGTGAAGAATGAAAATCGCGGTGATTTCCGACCTCCACGCCAACCTTTACGCCCTGGAGTCCGTACTGGCGGACATCCAGAAACGGGGCGCTGACGAGATCGTCTGTGCCGGGGACCTAGTCGGGTACGGACCGCATCCGAACGAAGTGACGAAGCAGATCCGGGCACTGGGAATCCGGTGCGTGCAGGGGAATTACGACGACGCGGTGGCCAACGCCCGGCTGGTTTGCGGATGCGACTACCCCGACGAACGGAGTATGGCGGTGGGTACCGCCTCCCTAGCCTGGACCAGTGCCCACCTGGACCTGGACAACCAGGCATTTCTGCAGCAACTGCCGCCCACGCTCCGGCTGCGGGCCGGGGGCTTTGAGATCCTCCTGACCCACGGCAGCCCGCGGCGGCTGGACGAATATCTTTACGAGGCTATGCCCGCGGAGCAGCTGCGGGAAGTTTTGCAGCAAGCGGAGGCCGGTGTGCTGATCGTGGGACATACCCACCGGCCCTACCACCGGCAGATTGAGGGCCGGCACTTGATCAACGCCGGGAGCGTTGGCCAGCCCCGGGATGGGGACCCGCGGGCCGCCTACGTGCAGGTGGAGTTTACCGGCGACCAGTTGCGGGTGGAGATCGTCCGGGTAAACTACGACGTGGAGGCCGCCGCCGTGGAACTGGTCCGGTCGGGGTTGCCCGCGGTGCTGGCCGAAGTGCTACGGACGGGAAGTCATATAAGTTAAGTTGGGTAACCGGCGATCAGCACCGCGCCCAACGGGACACGGTTTTTTAATGGAGCTTTAATCTAACGATAACCTTTTTTTAACACCCGGAAGGTATGGTAATTGGCGGAAGCAAGTTTACAATTAAGGAGGTATTTGTCAAGAGATGTTTAGGTCGAAAGTATTGATGCTGGTAGTGCTCACGCTGTTTGCCCTGGTGACGGTCACCGGCTGCGGCGGCCAGGCGACGGACGGGCCCCCGGCCGGGGACGGGGACGGCGCGAAAAACGGTGAATTGCAGGGTAATATTACCATCGCCGGTTCCACTTCGGTGCAGCCGCTCTCCGAGCTGTTAGCCGAGGCGTTCATGGCGCAACACCCCAAGGTCACCGTCAACGTGCAGGGCGGTGGTTCCAGCCAAGGGATCAAGGCGGCCATTGACGGGATCGCCGACATCGGCGCTTCTTCCCGCGAACTCAAGGATGAGGAGGCGGCGCAGGTGAAAAGAATCCAGATCGCCAGTGACGGCATCGCGATCGTGGTGCACCCGCAGAACGAAATTACCGACCTGACTCTGGAACAGGTGCGCAAGATCTACGCCGGTGAAATCACCAACTGGAAGGAGGTCGGCGGCAGCGACCAAGCGATCGCCGTGATCACCCGCGAAGAAGGCTCCGGTACCCGTGGCGCCTTCGCGAAAATCGTGATGGGCAAGGAGGCCAAGATTTCGAAACGGGCGATCGTCCAGCCGTCTACCGGCGGCGTGAGGGCGGCCGTGGCCCGCAACCCGAGCGGGATCGGTTATGTTTCCGTGGGGCACCTGGACGAAACCGTCAAAGTGGTGGCAGTTGACGGCGTGGAGCCGACCGCGGCTAATATTGTAAGCGGCGAGTACAAGATTTCTCGTCCGTTTCTCTACGTGACCAAGGATGAGCCGGCTGGCTTGGTAAAGGAATACATCGACTTTGTCTTGAGCCCAGAAGGCCAGGAAATCGTAGCCGCCGATTACGTTCCGGTAAAGTAGGGCACCGGTTACGTTACGAAATAACTCGGACCCTCCTTATCCCGCGCCTGCCGCCCGGCAGGCTTTTCTTTTGCCCGTCGCGGCTTGTCCTGTTGCCGGCGGGGGATTCTACTTGAAACTTACCGACTGTTGCGGTATAATTAACTCTACCCGGGCGGCGTAGCCAAGTGGCTAAGGCGACGGTCTGCAAAACCGTTATTCGGCGGTTCAATTCCGCCCGCCGCCTCCAGGAAAACAAGCAACGGCAAGGGTTTCCGGGCTGGAAACTCCTGCCGTTTCGTTTTCGCCGGCCCGATTTGAGAAAAATTTGAGAAACGACATTCGCAAAACACATCCCCTCGGAAGATTTGCCGGATCCCCTTGGGTAAGATTTCAAGAAGTAGCGCATTGTTCTCCCATTTTTTAAGCGCCCATTTGTAACGCCACGTTTTTGGCGAACAGTTTGCCGCCATTGACTATATCCTGAAAATAGCGCTTGAATTTTCGTCCTTCGTGGTGCCGCCCAAGGGCGGCATGGGGGGTCTACCCAGGTTTAGGGAGTTGATGGACTCGCGGCGGGTCCTGGTATCTCGGGGACAAATTGTGGCGAAACTAAAACGCAAACCGCTAATATTCTGGTTTGTTTTATGGGGAGAGAAAATGTTCTCTAAGCGTAAGGGACCAAAGCCCCTGGTTATCAAAGACTGTACCCTGATCGCCATTGCCACCGGCAGGCGGGCGCAAAACCTGCGGGAACTCCGGGATAATTTACAGACCGTTCATCCCGGTAGCATTTACTACCACTTCTGGGGGGGGCTTTTGCGCTCGCGTTTCGATGACCCGGAGTACAACAACGACTTCGCAGCCTGGGCGAACCACGGGCTGCACGACAAGCGGCTGGCCGAGCGGCTCGGCGTGATCAACCCCACGGACTACTGCGACCTGGAGTTGTTGCGCCGGGAACTGATCGAGGTGATCGAGGAGCGGCTGGACGAGACCGAATTCGTGCCTTGGTCCAAGACCGATCAACAGTTTCAGTTCATCCGTGCCCAGATCATCCTGTTCGATACCCCGTGGCGGATCAGGGATCCGGAAGAACTGGCCGCCATCGTACCCAGGATGCCGGTGGGCAGCATCTTTTACCACTTCATCGACGCTCGCCGCTGCACTTCTGACGGTAGCGACGATTTCCGCGCCTGGCTGGCGGGATTCAGCCCCGAGTACGCGGACCTGTGTGACCGACTGGCGTCGGTGGACCCTTACTTTGTCGTGCTGACCGAACTGCGGCAGCAACTGGCTTCACTGTTCAGCGAATATTTCGGGAGAGGATATACATGACCACCCTGTTAGAATCTTACGCCGCAGTGGCTGGCGAGGGCGTGGTGAACCACCTGTGCCGGTTGTCGGCCCCGCTGAAAGGAATGCAGGTGGTGCACGTTAATTCAACCCGGATTGGCGGGGGCGTTGCGGAAATCCTCACCAAGCTGGTGCCCCTTAAGCGGGAGTTAGGGATTGACGCCCGCTGGGAGGTGATCACCGGCGAAGCGGACTTTTACAGGTGCACCAAAAGCTTCCACAATGCGTTGCAGGGCAGCCCGGTGAACGTGAGCAACGCATTGTTCAGGGTTTTCGAGGAGACCAACGCCCGGAACGCGGAAAGGCTCCGTCCTATTCTGGAGGAAGCCGACGTGGTGTTCATCCATGATCCGCAACCGGTACCGCTTCTGAAGCTGTGCCCGAACCGGAAAGGAAAGTGGGTCTGGCGTTGCCATATTGACATCAGTCATCCCTACCGGCCGGTTTGGAAGCGCCTGCGGAACTTTGTTTCGGCTTATGACGCCAGTGTGTTTTCGCTGGCGGCCTTCTCGCAGTCCCTGCCGCACCCGCAGTACCTGATCGCACCTAGCATCGACCCCTTGAGCGAGAAAAACATTGAACTCCCGGCCGCAGAGATCAAAGCGGTGTGTGACCGTTTCGGCCTGGATACCGACCGTCCGATCATGCTGCAGGTGTCCCGTTTCGACCGCTTTAAAGATCCACTGGGGGTAATTCAGTCCTACCGGTTGGCGAAAACGTTCGTGCCCACGCTGCAGCTAGTGCTTGCCGGGGGCGGCGCCACGGACGATCCGGAGGGGGAGACCGTGCTGGAGGAAGTCCGGGCCGCGAGAGCGGACGATCCGGACATCCACATCCTCGCGCTGCCCGCCGACGCCCACCGGACCATCAACGCGCTACAGCGGGCTGCTGATATCGTGCTCCAAAAGTCCATTAAGGAAGGATTCGGCCTAACGGTCACCGAGGGGATGTGGAAGGGCAAACCGGTGATCGGGGGCGACACCGGAGGCATCCGGCTGCAGGTGATTAACCACCATACCGGTTTCCTGGTCAACACCCCGGAGGGCGCGGCCCTGCGCACCCGTTATCTGCTCCAGCACCGCGACAAGCTCCAGGAGATGGGGCAGAAGGCCAGAGAGTTCGTCCGGGAAAACTTCCTCGTTACCCGGCAGTTGCGTGAGAACCTGGCCCTGATGCTGGTGCTGGATCGGCAAAACGAGGACCGCATCCAGCTCAGTGTGGGCTGAAACGGGTGCGGTCGCTCGGTTAGTTTCACTAGCACGAACTACAGATAAGAATCACCGGACGGTCGGCCATCAGGGTTACCTTGCGGGCCACGCTTCCGAACAGAAGAGCACCAAGCCGGTTTTGACCAGTCGCCCCGATGATGATATGGTCACATTCCTGCTCGCGGGCGTACCGGCAGATCACTTCCGCGGGGTCGCCGGGCACGCAGACCTTTTCAACCGAAAAATTTTCTTTCTCGAATAGTGCGGCCGCCTCGTTTACCACTTCCTCGCCCCGTTTACGGAAGGCGCCCTCGACGCTAACGTTCACGTCATATTCGCGCAAGTTCGGAATTCTATACACGTTTATAAGGATAATCTTGGCTTCCGGGCGATGCCGCTTCAGGTTTAGTGCGTACTTGGTTGCTGCGAGGGCGTTATCTGAACCGTCAGTGGCCACCAGGACCTTGTTAAACATCTTTCGATTTCCCTCCCGGAATACGTTTTGCTTGTTAAAAATATATCATATTATCTTATCCGTTAGCTTGTCAATCTAGTTAACCGACTGGCGGGTGTTATTATGCTTACCCCGGATTGTTGCGCCGCCTGCCTCGGGATCTTTTTCACCCGCCCTACACCCACCGCTGCTCCGGCTGCGTACCGGTTTATTCCAGGATGATCTCGTCCAGGGACCGCTTGGGAACGTGGTGCACCCCGTCACTGTCGCGCCAGTACTTGACGTCCCCGTCGGGACCCACCGTTTCCAGGACCACCTTTTCGGCCGGTTTGCCCAGGGCGATCACCAGCAAAATCTCGTAGCGCGGCGGGATGTTCAGCGCCTCCCGGAGGCCGCCCTTGTTTATAGCGCCGATGATGCAGCCGCCGAGTCCCCGCTCCGTCGCTCCGAGCAGGACGTTCTGGGCGGCGATGCCGTGATCGCACCAGAAGTTCCTGGTCAGGCCGGTGTCGCCCAGGATGACGATGTAGGCGCTGGGCCTTTCGCCCTCGGCCGGGCCGGGCCAGTCCTTGAGGTAAGCCGCCCAGGCCAGATGGGGGAAAATAGCCGCGTTCCTTTCCGGGGTGTAGGAAAGCAGGTACCGCAGCGGCTGGAGATTGGCGGCCGAGGCGCCCAGCCGGGCCAGGTTGACCAGTTCCCGCAGGGTGTCTCGGCTGATTTCGAACCGCTGGTCGAAGCGCCGGTAACTGCGGGTTTGCTTCACCAGGTCCAAGAGCATTTCCGTCAGGCCTCCTTACCTTTGACTTCGCTGCGGATGCCGGCTAATTGCGGGTCGTTACCGTAATTGCTTCCGCCCTGCCGTCCCGATTTCCTGCTGGCCGTGGCGTTTTATGGCCCGTTTTGTGCTATTATGTTGGTGTCAGAGTAGTAGTAGATGGGGAGTTAAGCATAACCGTGCGACCAACCTGGGACGAGATTTTCATGGAACAGGCGCAGCTGATGGCCCGCCGCTCGACTTGCTTGCGCCGGCAGGTGGGGGCGGTGTTGGTCCGGGATCACCGGGCCATTGCCAGTGGTTACAACGGGCCGCCTTCTGGGCTGCCGCACTGCGATGAGCGGGGCGGCTGCTTGCGCGAGCAGCTCGGGGTGCCGAGCGGACACCGCCAGGAAATCTGCCGCGCCCTGCACGCCGAACAGAACGTGATCCTGCAGTTGGCCATTACGGGCTTGAGCGGAAAAGGAACCACCTTGTACGTTACCCATTTCCCGTGTTTTACCTGCGCCAAGCTGCTGGTGCAATTGGGGGTCCGAAGAATCATCTACGCGTTTGGCTATCCCGACCATTTTTCCATGGACCTGCTGGACGAGGCCGGGGTGGAAATCGTGGAAGCGGCTACGCCTTGAGGAAATTGCCGCTGGACAACCGGCGCCAGAGATTCGGGGGGCAAACCGCCTGCAGGGGCACCTCGCGGTAGGTGGTATGGCCGCTGAACGGGGTGGGCGGCCAGTCCGCCAGCCGGGGCCGGGGCCGGAACCCTTCGTGGATGAGGGGGGGCTTGCTCCGCCGGTGGGCCGCCAGCAGCCACTGCCGCACCAGTTCGTCTTCGCCGCGGTTGACCAGGACGGCCCGCAAGCGACGGGCGCGGGTGGTCGAAGGGCAGCAGACGTAGGTTCGGCAGGTCAGCGGCCGGGCCGGGTACACCCGGCAGATCTTGCGGTCCGGGTCCAGGAAGCAGCATCGCCCCGCGGGATCGGCAGCCAGCGTGATATCCACGGCCGGCCCGTCCACCAGCACGTGTCCGTAAACGGACAGAAAGGCCTCCAGGCCGGCGTCCGGGGCCGCGGCAGCCCGGAGGTTCAGGTAGTCGATCCAGGTCAGGGGTAGTCGTTCGGCGCAACAGCGATCGCAACCGTGACAGCCGGTCCGTCCGGGCGCGCGGGCCCGATACAGGCCAGCCTCCGCGATCGCCCGGTCGAGTGCCGTCAGGTAATCCTCCACCGAAGCCCCCGGGTCCCGCACAATAACGTCGTAGCCGAGACCTTTGATTTTCCGCACCGCGATCTCTACTTTGGTTTCCAAGTTTGTTCCCCCTACCTCCGTATTATAACGCCGGAGGCCGGTCGCGGCATCCCCGGGCCGCATGCGTTACCACCGGAAACCGTTCCTGCCGGGCGATTACCTTGTTGTCTTTTGGGTTAGTGGTTACCCGCTCATAGCGAATTTTGTAGCAATATCTCAAGTCCTCCCGGTGAAGATGGATCTGAGGTGCGCCACGCTGCTGGTGAGCGCGAAATAAACATGACCGGCAATGGAGGCGGTCATCAGGACTGAAGCCAGGTAAACCAGCCGGCGCACGTTATTCAGGCCTCCGAACAGGCGGATCCACTTCTGGAAAAATTGGGGAAAGTACAAAAGCCAGCCCAGGAGCAGGACAAAGGGAATCAGGAACAGCCAGAGGGTGAAAAGAAGCTTCTGACCCGGGTTGTACTTGGGAAACTCGGGTTTTTTGGGGGTCAGGAACAGCTCGTAGGCCAAAAAACTCCACAGGTGGGAGCCGAGGTCCCGGCGTTCGGGCACGATTTCGGTCTTATTTCGACCGTAAAGATAGGCGGCAAAGAGCGCCGTAAGCAGGGAACCGGTGACGAAATGTATCTTTCGAGCCGAACGCACGTTTGGCAGGCCCAGACGCCGGGATGGATTGGTGAGATAAAATCCCGTGGCTAACTCGATCAGCATGGTGGGCGTCAGCAGCCAGTGAAAGAGCCGCACGGGCAGGGGATGGCGCAGTTTACGCACTTCAGTCCACCTCCTTTGGAGTTCTGATCCTTGGCCCTCGTTTAGAAAACGATGACCCGGTTGGGCCCGGGCTGGTCCAGGACGATGACGTGGGCGACACAGGACATGCAGGGATCAAAGGAATGGAGCACGCGTTTGATTTCCACGGGTTTCTTCGCGTCGGCCACCGGGGTGTCCAACAGCGCTTCCTCCACGGGACCCAGCCCTCTCTGGTCGTCGTGGGGGGAGAAGTTCCAGGCGGTGGGGGTGATGATCTGGTAGTTTTTGATCCGGCCTCCGGCTACTTCGAGCCAGTGTCCCAGGGCACCGCGCATGGCCCCGGTCAGCCCGACGCCGACCCCGGAGTCCGGGACCCGGAAGTGGCTGAAGACCGGCTGGTCGGGCTTTAGCGCGGTAAGCCATTTCCGCATTAGTCCGGCTACCTCGCGGGAAATAATAGCCCGGGCGATAAGCCGGTCCATCACCGAAACGCCCCGCCGGTAATCCCCCCGGATCCAGAGCTGGGCCAGCGGCCCGCCTTCCAGGGCCCGGCCGCGGTAGCGGGGGGCCTTGGCCCAGGAATAGCCTCCCGGTTTGTCGGGATTGGGCCGGGTTTTTCCCCGGGCCGGATGCTCGACCGGTTCGCCTTCGAAGTGGGTGTAGCGCAGGTGTTCGGTGATCTCCCCAAGGTCAACGGCTTCCATGCGCCCGTTAAGCACGGCCGCCCCGGGGAAATGGTAGCTGGAAACTTCCGGGTCTACGGGAAACAGCCCGAAGTTCAGAAAATCAGCTCCCCGCCCGCCGATCTTGAAGTACTCGGGATAGTGTTCAGCCAAGATGTACACGTCGGGCAGCATCCGCTCCTCAATAAACTTTTGAATTTTTTTCACGATCGAGATCAGGTTCAAAACGGTGATGGCGGTGACCGGGACGCTTGACCCCCCGGGGATAATGCTGTGCGGGTGGGGGGCCTTACCGCCCAACAGGGCGTTTATCTCGTATGCCTTCCGGCTCACGTCGAGGGCTTGAAAATAACTGTCGATCAGGCGCTTGTTCTCGGCCCGGGGCAGGCGATAATCGGTGGTCGACGGGGGAATTAACGGCCGGATTTCCGGCCCCCGGACGTAGTCCGGGACGGCAAACAGGTAAAAGTGCCGGATATGGTTCTGGAGCAGGTCACCCGCGAAAATCAGGTTTCGCAGCAGGTTACCATTGTGCGGGGGACGTATCCCGGCCAGTTCTTCGACCGCGAAGGAAGCGGCCATAGCGTGCGCCGTCGGGCAGATGCCGCAGATGCGCTGGGTGATGTAGGCCGTGTCCCGCGGATCCCGGTCCCGCAGAATCATTTCAAAGCCCCGGAACACCGTGGCGGCACAACGGGCGTAGACCACTCGGCCGGCGGCGACCTGCACCTCGACCTGGCTGGCCCCCAGGACCCGGGTGATGGGGTTGATTACGATTTTCATGCCGGCTTCTTTCCCCGTTGCCATCTACGCTCCTCACTTTCTTTTTAGGCGAAACGTTTTCCCGGTTTTACCCAGTCCCTTTTTCCACTCCTTCTGCAGCCGGCCGGTGAACAAGTTGCCGGCCAGGTGCAGGCCGATCCCCAGGGCGGTGATCAGTCCGCCAGCCAGACCGACGCGGTTGGCGGTCACCCGTACCCCGGGCAGGTGCACGTCCGGGAGGTGTTCAAAAAAGGGGGCCGTCCGCTCCAGGAATTCGGGACTGGCGCACCCGGTACAGGGGGTGTTGGCGCCCACCGGCCAATTCAGGTGTTCTCCGCACCACTGCCGGCTGGGGCAGTCGGCGTAGGTCACTGGTCCTTTGCAGCCGATTTTGTACAGGCACCAAGGTTCGCCGATCTTACGGGCAAAGAGGCCGCTCTCGAAGTAGTGCCGCCGCTGGCACAGGTTGTGGATGGTCTCGCCGTAGAACACCACCGGGCGGTTTTCGGCGTCCAGCTCGGGCACCCCGTACCAGACCAGATGGGCCAGCGTGCCGGTGATCCAGTCGGGATGCGCGGGGCAGCCGGGGACGTTGATCACCGGTCGGTCTACCACCGCCGATACCGGCTTACTACCGGTGGGGTTGGGATGGGCGCCGTAAGGCAGACCCCAGGTGGCGCAGGAACCGACGGCCACCACGTGCTTTGCCCCGGCGGCCAGTTCCACCACCGCGTCTAACGCCGTCCAGGGTTTCCCATCCCGGAGGCCGATAAAGGCGTAGCGGCCGCCGGCGGCGGTGGGTACCGTGCCCTCCACGACCAGGATGTATTCCCCGGATCGCTCAAGCCTGATTTTCTCCAGGACTTCGATGGCCTGGGAACCATGGGCCGCCATCAGGGTATTCGTGAAATAAATTTCCAGCAACTCCTGCGTCAGCGTGCCGAAATCCGGGTGGTAGCTGTTCAATAGGGAAAGAATGTCACCGTGACAGGTATTGGTTTCCAGCCAGACCAGGGGGTGTTTTTCCGGGCGTCCGTTGCCGGTTTCCTGGGTCTGCGGCGCACGTCCCGTCCGGGCCAGGCCGCGCCGCCGGGTTTTTGTTCTCACGCCGGTTCCCGCGTTACCGGCCGGTACTGGGCGGCGACCAGGAAGGTAACCAGTCCGTAGGCCAGGTGGCTCACCAGGAAACTCGCGCTGGTCAACAGGTCCGGCCGCAGGATCGGCATCGGAATCAAAAGCGGCCCCAGTAAACCGTACACCAGTACCCAGACGGCGCCGCCGAAGAGGAGCCCCTTGAACCAGGCGTAGTCCCGGCCGGTGGCCCGCAAGAGGTAGACGCCCACCACGCCCAAAATGATCGCCAGCAGCAGGGTGACCACCAGCCCCAGGGCCAGCGCCGGGGCGGTACCCAGGGCGGCTCCCGGGGGCAGCACCGCCCGGGCCCCCTGGTGAAGCTGGGAAAGAGCGATTACCCCGCCCACGAAGAGAATCAGGTTAATGGCCAGCATCACTACTCCCCCAATGAAGCCGGCCACCGCGCCGACGACGACCGTATCTCGCATTAACCTCCGTCCTTTCGCTAAAACTGTTTGTATCTACCTAGTATTGCTGTAATCAGCCCGGCTATACGGACCCAACCGGGTGCATTGTTGGCCTGAACCCGGGGCATGTTACCGGTATCCAGGATCGGGGTTGGGAGGAGAAATGTGGCTTGGGCAAACTGTACCGGGACGGGATCGATAATGGCTAGCGGACCCCGGGTGGGCTTCAACGAGGCCGTGGCGATCACCACTATTTTTCTCAGCGTGAAGATCCTGATTTCCCACCTGGCCCTGGTGTTTCCGCTCGGGCTGACCGCCTCCTGGATGCTGCCCCTGCTGCACCTGCCGGTGGGCCTGATCGGCTTCGCGATCCTGGCCTGGCTCCTAAACCAGTTTCCGGGCCGGACCATCGTGGAGATCGGGGAAAAAGTGGTGGGACCGGTGGTCAACAGCATCTTCGCCCTGGTCTACTTTGTGTTCTTTACCTTCGGCTCTTCCCTGACCGTGCGCCAGTTCAGCGAGTTCATGCTCATCGGCTTTTTCCCCGAGACCCCCATCAGTGTCCAGATCCTGGTCTTCATGGGCGGAGCGGCCCTCATGGTTTACCTGGGTCTCGAAGCCCTGGCGCGGGTGGCCCGGATCCTGTTTTTCTTCCTGGGATTCGGACTGTTACTCCTCCTGCTAATGACCATGAACCTGTGGCGACTACACGGGATTCTACCGCTTTGGGGCCCCGGGGTGCCCGACCTGTTGTGGGCCGCCTTTTGCACTCTGGGCGTGGGCAGCGAGGTTTTTGTGCTGGCCCTGGTGACGCCTTTTCTGCCCCGGGGGCGGTTGTTGAAGATCGGTGTTGTTTCCCTGGTGTCGGCGGCCGTGGTCGTCACGGTGCTGATCCTGGTTCCCCTGCTGGTTTTCACCTACCCGGTTGTCCGGGAATTCACCTTACCTATGTTCGAACTGACCCGGGCGATCAACCTGGGGCGGTTTTTCGTGCGGATTGAGACCCTGTTCCTGCCCCTGTGGATCTTTGCCGCCCTGGTGGCGCTTTCGGCCGCCCTGTACTCTGCTACCGCCGTCGCCGCCCGGGCGCTCAAACTGCCCTACCACCGGCCGTTCATTCTGCCCACGGTGGTGCTGATCCTGGCCGGGGCCTTTTACCCGCCCAACTTCTCCACGACCATCGAATGGGGATTTGTGTTTCTGGCCCAGTGGTCGTTCGTCCCCCTGGGAATGATCATGACCGTCCTGGTGGTGGCCACCCTGGTGCAGCGGCGGCGCCGGCAAAAGAAAAAGAAAAGGTAAAAGACGGGGACGACCGCAATCCATCCCGGCACCTGGGTCTGCCAGAGCGTTTGACCCAAAAGGTGCATTTCGGCAGGCTCTGCACATACTCCGGGCGGCCCGGGGAATGTTACTTTTCAGAGCGTTAGGGCAGACCTCCATGCCGCGCATGCGCGGCACCAACGAAGGACGAAAATCGTTCGTTGCAGTGTTTCCGGCCGCGAAGGAAACACGACGATGAACGACCATTTTCAGAGCAGGAGGGGGCCGCACGAGGTGTCGCTGTTACGGACTCTGTCCCGGTTGCTCGTCTTCCGGGAACCCCAGGAACCCGTATCCGCGTTTGATTCCGGCCGGGAGGACCGCCGGCGGGCGGGGGGAGTGCCGGCCGGTTCCGGGTACCAGGACAAGTTCCGCGAGACGTACCGGTTAAACGCACTCCTGGAGCAGGACCCGCCGCTTTCCACCAGTCTGGACGAGAACGAACGTCTCCTGCGGGAGATCTTCCGCCTGCCGGAAAACAAGGACGTCGTGCTGCGGCCCTTCTCCATCGCCACCGACCCGCCGCTCCGGGCGTTGCTCGTCTCGTTGGACGGACCAACCGACCGGAACGTGCAGAACTTGGCCATCCTGCAGCCCCTGATGCTGCTGGCTGGTCTACGCCTGGACCAGCGCCTGGCGGGCGAGGAAAACACGCCAGGGGCGAACGGCGCTTCTACCCGCCAGGAACTGCTGCGGCGGATCCGGGAGACCCTGCTGCCCGGGAGCAAGGTTACCCCGGCGGGCACTTTCAAAGACGTGATCTCGGATATCCTGAGCGGCAATTCCGTCCTCTTCGTGGACGGGCTGGACACCGCGCTGGTCATTGAAACCAGGGGCTGGGCCTCCCGGGGGGTGGGCACGCCCCAGGTGGAAGCGGTCATCCGCGGCCCCCAGGATGCTTTTACCGAACAGATCCGGATCAACATCACCCTGGTGCGCAAAATCCTGCGCCGTTCCAGCCTGGTGACCGAGTTCATTAAGGTGGGACGAATGGGGGCGCACCAGTGTGCCGTGTTGTACCTGGACGACATCGCCAATCCTGACCTGGTGGCCGAGGTCAAGCGGCGCCTGCGGTCGATCCAGGTGGACTACGTCAGCGAGAGCGGAATGCTGGAACAGTTTATCGAGGATGCACCGGCCGGCTTGGCGCCCCAGGTCAAAGCCACGGAGCGCCCCGACCGGGTAGCCGCCAGCCTGGCGGAAGGCCGGGTGGCCATCCTGCTGGACGGCAACCCCTGGGCGCTGGTGGTGCCAACCACCTTTTTCTCCATGCTGCACGCCGCCGAGGACGCGTACGTCCGCTGGCCTTTCGGCACTTTCGCCCGGTTCATCCGGTACCTCGGGCTGGGCATGGCGCTACTGCTGCCCGGGGTTTACGTGGCCATCATCACCTACCACCAGGAGTTCGTCCCCACCGACCTCCTGCTGGCCTTTACCGGCGCGCGGGAGCAGGTACCCTTCCCGACGGTGGTCGAGGTACTTTTGATGGAGTTTTCCTTCGAGCTGATCCGGGAGGCGGGCATTCGGATCCCAGGCACGGTGGGGACCACCCTGGGGATTGTAGGGGCGCTGATCCTGGGCCAGGCGGCGGTGGAGGCGAAAATCGTCAGCCCGATTCTGATCGTCATCGTCGCCCTGACCGCCCTGGGCTCCTTTGCCATTCCCAACTACCCGTTTTCACTTTCCATCCGGATGTTGCGGTTCGCTTACATCGCCCTGGGCAGCCTGCTCGGCCTGTTTGGGATCCTGGTGGGGCTGTTCGTCCATCTGGCCCTGCTGGCGAGGCTGACCTCCTTCGGGGTGCCGTACCTGGCACCGGTCGCCCCGGTCACCCGGAGCGGACCCGACTTTCTCTGGCGGGGGCCGGCCTGGGAGCAGGAACAGCGCCCGGACTACATCGACCCGCTCCGCCGGCGCCGCCAGCCCCGCATTAGCCGGGGCTGGGTGCGGGTGCGTAAGAAGGACGATGAGCGGCCCGGTGGTCGATAATTCGGTGGCGCCAAGGGAGGAAGGCACCCCAAGAGGCAGATTCCATGCCTGACGCTCCAAGAATCCGGTGGGAGCAAGAGATGAGGGAGGTGCGGTGATGCGTCTGCTGAAGCTGGGCTTTCTGCTGCTGACCGCGCTTTTCCTGGCCGGCTGTTGGGACTACCAGGAACCGGACGAAGTGGCCTGGGTGGTCGCGCTCGGCCTGGACCGGGGGCGGGAAAACCTCCTCACGGTAACTCTGCAGATCGCCGTGGCCGCCAACATCGCCGGGGCCGGGGGCGGGGGTGCCGGCGGGACGGAACGGACGGCGCTCACGGTCTCCATGGACGTGCCCAGCCTCCTGGCGGCGACCGAACTGACGCATGCCTGGGTGAACCGCCGCATTGACCTGTCCCACACCAAGGTGGTGATCTTCGGCCGGGAACTGGCCGAGACCGATTTCAGCAGACACCTGGCGCCCCTGGTTCGTTTCCGGGAGTTTCGGCCGACCACCCAGGTGCTGGTGGCCAACGGCCGGGCCGAGGAAGTGCTGCGGGCGGCCGAGCCAGTGCTGGAAACAAACCCCGGAAAATATTGGGAGTTGCATACCGGGGCTTGGGACACCACCGGGTTCATTCCCCGGAACGGATTTCTGAACGTTAATATCGACAATAAGTCGCCCGGGGCCGCGGCCGGCGTTATCCTGGTCGGAGTAAGGCGGGATGAAGGGGGTCCGCCTGACCCTACCCCCAAGTCCCAGGGGAGTTACAAGGCCGGGACCATTCCCCGGCGGGGCGGACCGCAGGTGGACATCATGGGCGCCGCCGTGATCAGGAACGGACGAATGGTCGGGGTCCTGAACGGCGACGAGACCGCCATCATGAAAATGGTCCGGGGCACCTTCCGAGAGACCATCAAGGTGGTGCCGGATCCGCTGCATCCCGGTCAATTTATCATCGTGCAGATCTTCCCGCGCCAGCAGCCGGAGGTGGACGTCCGGATCGGGGAGGACGGACTGCCCCGGGTGACGGCCCGGGTTCTGCTGGAGGGGAACATCATCTTCATCCAGAGCGGCGAGCACTACGAGCGGCCGGAGCGGTTGCGACAGGTGGAACGGGCGGTGGAGGAGAACCTCCGGAAGGACGCCCGGGCCGCCCTGGACAAGGCGCAGAACGAATTCGGTGCCGATTTCTTCGCGCTGGGGTACCACGCCAAGCGGCTGTTCCCGACCTGGCAGGCATGGGAGGATTTCGCCTGGGACGAGAAGTTTCCGGAAGCCGCGGTCAGCATCGACTTCGATTTCCAGGTCCGCCAGATCGGCTTGCTACGGGAAACGGTTCCTGGGCGTTAGGCGTCAAATAAATACCAGAAGCGGAGGCGGTCTTGCTTTGTTTTTTAGGGGACTGATCCTGTTGATTGTGGTTATGATTGCCATGCATACGGCCAGCTACGGCTTGTGGGCGCTGCGGCAGGGGAACCGGCGGGGCGCGGTGGGGACCTTCGTTCTGGCCGGCGCGGTCGTGCTGGCGCCAATCGTGGTCTGGGCCACCGCACCATAGAGGCCGTTGAAAAACGTCATCCCAATAAGGAAAAAACCCCGAATTCGGGGTTTTTGTCCGCCCAAACCAAGGGCAGTTTCTAATCATCCAGGGAAAACAGCCACCTGATGATCAGATTACCCGCGGACAGGACTAAAAGAACACCGATGCCCACCAGCATGGCGAGCATAAATGGAGGCGCCGCGAAATCTTCGAGCGAATTAAAATAGAGGTATGAAAACATGACCGAGCCAGCCGCAATAAGCCCGAACAGCCAGACATAGACCATTTCCCGGAACTGAATGTCGGCCTTGCCGAACCGCGGCACCGTGGAATCCTCGTGATGGTGCGACAAGCTTTTCACCTCTCCTCGTGGATATTATGATTACCCGTACAACCACAGTCTCTTTAGTTACCCTACCAAATATCTGGAGTATAAGTCAACCCCTGGTGCTTGTTTTGCAGATATTTCTACGTCAGCGGAAGGGGTTGCCCCTTTGGGTTACGGAGGAAATGCCGAGCCGCTCGTCGAATTGCTCCAGGAATGCGGACGGAAGGGGTGAACCGCTCTGCTTAACCTGCCCCCGCTGGCGATCCACACGCTGGACGGGATTTTGATTCTCCTGATTGTCTACAAGATTTTTACCACCTTGCGCGGCACCCGGGCCGTGGCGCTGCTCAAGGGCCTGGCGGTCCTGGCCGCGCTTACGGCGGTGGTTGAGTTGCTGGAATTGCCCATCCTGGAGTGGATGCTGGACAAGGTCTGGACCATGGCTTTTGTGGCCCTGCCGGTGATTTTTTGGCCTGAACTGCGCTCGATGCTGGAAAAGCTGGGCCGGGGCCGTCCGTTCGGCCGGCTGGTGCAGGGGAACGTGCAGCTTAAGGCGCTGGTGGGCGAGATAACCGGGGCCGTGGAAACTCTTTCCCGGGACCGTCTGGGTGCGCTGATCGTCATTGAACGGGAAGTTGGACTGAGAGAATACGTAGATACCGGTACCAAGCTGGATGCCCTGGTGTCCCGGGCCTTGTTGCTGCAGGTATTTCAGAAAAACACGCCCCTGCACGACGGGGCGGTGATCATCAAGGGACACCGGGTGTTGGCCGCGGGCTGCTACCTGCCGTTGAGCCGGAACAAAGAACTCTCCCGGGAGCTGGGGACCCGTCACCGGGCCGGGGTGGGGCTGAGCGAACAGTCCGACGCGGTGGTGCTGATTGTTTCCGAGGAGACCGGGACCATTTCGGTGGCCGAGGAAGGTGCCCTCACCCACTACCTGGACGCCGGCGCGCTGACGGCGCTTTTGGAGGCGCGGCTGGCCAATGAGCCTCCCTTTCATCCTTTTCCCTGGCGAGTCTGGGAGCGGGAAACACCGGTCGCGGCCAAACGCCGACGGATGTAGGCCAGCTGAAGTTGCAGGGGCAGGTCCTTGGGACAGTTGTCCTCGCAGCCCATCAGGCCCATACAGCCATAAATCCCGTTTTCCGAACCCAGCACTTCAAAATACTGCGCTACGCCGCGCTCGTCCCGCGGGTCCAGCATGAAGCGGACCAGACGGTTGATGCCCGCCGCTCCTATGAACTCTTTCTGGAGGTGTACCTTGGCGCAGGCTGCAAGGCAGCAGCCGCACTCGATACACCGTTCAGCCTCGTAGATCCTCAGTGCCGTTTCGTTATCCATGCGTTCCTCCCGGGCGTCATGTTCAAAGGCCCGGGAGGTATGCAGCCAGGCCCCGGTTTTCAGGGCAAGATTCCGGAACCACGTTCCGGTATCCACCGAGAGGTCCCCGAGGAGCTTGAAGACGGGCAGTGGAAACAGATTGATTTGAGCGGGAAGATCCCTGGTGAAGGTCTTGCAGGCCAGTCTGGGCCGCCCGTTGATGAGCATGCCGCAGGAACCGCAAAGGGCCATCCGGCAGACAAAGTCAAACTTGAGGGACGGGTCTTGTTCTTCGCGAAGCCTGGTCAGGGCCACAAAGAGGTTCATCCCCGGCGTTTCTTCGAGCTGGAAGGTTTGTATCCGCGGGGTGGACCCGGGTACCGATGGATTGTAGCGGAAAATATCGAAAGTAAGGCGGCGGCCCATCATTTCACTCCTTAGCATCCTGCTCACCAAACTCGCCGGTGCGTTTTCCCGGGGACAGTAATTCGACGTTCAGGCGGAAGCGGTGCGTTCCCCGGGCGGCAGTTCCGTAATGGTTACGGGTTCGTATTTCAGGACCGGGAGTTCGGCCCCGGGTGGCCAGTAGGCCAGGGTACGGTTCAGCCAGTTGATGTCGTCGCGATTTGGAAAGTCTTCCCGGTAGTGGCTGCCCCGGCTTTCGGTCCGGGCCAGCGCTCCGCAGGTGATGCACAGGGCTAAGCGAACCATACCCGGGAGACGCAGAGCGGCCTCCAGTTCCGGGTTAGCCCCGCGACTGTTAGAAACAAGCCTCACCTGTTGCGCCCGTTGATGCAACTCCTGGAGTTCGGCCATGGCCTTCCGCAGCCCGGTGCCGGTCCGGAAGATGCCTACGTATTCCATCATGATCCTCTGCATACGTTTCTTCAACTCGTAACAGTTTTCGCACCCGTTTTTCCCGGCAATAAGGCTGCGGAGTCGGTATTCCTGGGCGGCCAGGTGTTCCCCGACCAGTCTGGACGAGTATTGCAGGGAATGCCCCAGGGCGAACTCGGCCACTTTCCTGCCGACTACCATGCCGGCCACGATGGTTTCGGCCAGGGAATTTCCGCCGAGGCGGTTGAACCCGTGCAGATCCCAGCACGCGGCCTCGCCCACGGCGAACAGCCCCTCCAGGCCATACACCGCGCCATCGATATTGGTTCTCACCCCGCCCATGACGTAGTGTTGGGCGGGACGCACCGGAATCAGTTCTCTTACCGGGTCGATCCCCCCGAAATCCCGGCAGAACACCGCCAGGTTCTGCAGATGCCGCTCGATGTGCGTCGCTCCCAGGTGGCGGATGTCCAGCCAGAGGTGGGGTCCGTGCGGGCCGTCCACACCCAAGCCCGCGCGGATGCGTTCCTGCATGTGACGGGCGATAACATCCCGGTAGGGCACTTTCTTGTTTTTCGGCTGATAGTAAGGCATGAAGTAGTCCAGGTTGCGGTCCAAAATGTAGCCACCGCCTCCCTCGCTGACCGGTATCCACGTGGGGGGCATAGTCTTGGGGTGGAATTGCACGGCCTCCATGTTACCCAGGCAGGCCAGGCCGGTGTCCAGGGCCAGGAACAGCCCCGTGCCCTCGTTGATCACGGAGTTGGTGGACAGGCCGTAGATGCGCCCGCAGCCACCGGTGGCGATGACGGTGGCCCTGGCCAGGTAGGCCCTCAGGTCGCCGGTGCGCAAGCAGCGGGCCACGGCGCCTAGGCACCTCCGGCCGTCGTGGATGAGCGCGATGGCTTCGATGCGGTCGTGAACGGTGACGCCTAGGCTGAGCACCATGCCGTCAAGGGCGTACTGCAAGGCGTGCCCGGTGCCCTCGGCGGCGTAACAGGTCCGCCACTTGGTGGTGCCGGCGAACTTCTTGGCGGTGATCAGTCCGGCGCTGGCTTCTGATTCCTCCACCACGCTAAGGTCGGGCATCCGGCGCTTACCGGCCGTGATGCGGCTCCAGGGCACGCCCCAGCGCGCCGTCTGGCGCACGGCCGCGGGCGCTGTATTGACGAACAGGCGGACCACGTTCTGGTCACAGCCCCAATCCGCGCCTTTCACCGTATCTTTGAAGTGGACGTCCGGGCTGTCTCCCCGACCCTGGGCGCAATTCCCCAGGGCGGCCTGCAGGCCGCCCTGCGCCGCGGTGCTGTGGGAGCGCCGGGGAGGAACTAGGCTGAGGATGACCGCCTCCAACCCCCGGGCGGCCAATTCGATCGCCGTACGTTCCCCGGCCAACCCGGCCCCGATGATCAGGGCGTCGGTAACGTGGATCCGATAGGAACTCACCTGGCTACCCCCAATTGGTGAAACGCCCACAGGCCGCCCAGGTTGACGGTCAGGATGAGGGCGACGGCCGTGCCTACGGCGAGAGCCACGGAACGGCGCCGGAACCAGCCCCATTTGACGAACTGGCGGTAAATACCGGCACCGGCGTGGTACTCCGCGACCAGTAACAGAATGATGTAAAACGAAAGGTAGTTTGTCTGAACGCGGAAGGCGCTCTTTGCGGCTTGGAGGGGCCAGTCGGCGAGCACGACCCAGATATGGGTGGAAGCCAGCACCAGGATGATCAGGCCGGTAATTACCTGGAGGATCCAGGCGTACGTGTCGGCGTGCCGCAGCTTGCGGGCGACGCGCCAGAGCGACCGCTGTTCCCGGTAACCGGTCGGAATTCTACGGGCGACGCTGAGCACGTGGATCAGGCCGACCAGCAGTCCCAGTCCAATGCCCACTGGTGACAGGTAATACCTTTCGAGGAACCGGGCCATACCGTCGAATACGGGGGCGCCCAGAATGACCGTAGCGTTCAGGAAGGCATGGACCCAAAGGAAGGTCACCAGCAGGAGACCGCTGACCAGCCCGGCGAGTTCCAAGTACAGATCCACCCTGGGGTTTGGGCCTAGAGCTTCCGGCTTATCCGGCACCCGTCTTACCTCCAGTCTTTCCGCAAACCTGGTAGACGTCCATGCTACCAAAACAATTCTCATCAGTCCTGGGTCACCGCGTAGACTTTACGGCCCTCCAGGTGCAGATCTCCGCCGTGGATGTCGTTGATTACCACCACGGGGAAATCGACGACGGTGTACTCGTATACGGCTTCAGCTCCCAATTCGGGAAAGGCCGCCAGGCGTACGTGCTTTACGTATTGGCTGAGGATGGCCGCCACGCCGCCAACTGCGCCGAAATAGACGGCCCGGTGGTCCCGCATGGCCTGGGCCACCTCCGCGGAACGGTAGCCCTTCCCGACTACACCCTTCAGCCCCTGGGCAAGCAGGGCCGGGGTGTAACAATCCAAGCGGGTCGCCGTCGTCGGGCCGGCCGAACCAATAATGCGTTCCGGGGGCGGGGGTGTTCCCACCGCGTAGTAGAAAACCTGGTTCACCAGGCTAAAGGGCAGCTGCCTTCCCTGGCCGATATACTGCACCAGTTTCTTGTGGGCCGCGTCCCCGGCCGTGAACAGTTTTCCGCTGAGAGCTACGTGATCGCCCATACGCAGATCGGCGATTGCCTCGTCAGTCAGAGGAATGTTAACCTGTTTTACGTGCATGGCACACCTCCAAATGCTGGCATGAACACGGGCGAGAATAGGCTAAATCTCTGCGGTCTTGTAGCGCGCGGCACAGCACAGCAGGTTTACCGCTACCAGCAGAGAGGACATGTGCGTCGGAAATACTTCAATGTGTACGGCTAGAGCCGTGATCCTGCCCCCGCGGCCCATTGGCCCGATGCCCAGCTTGTTGATGGCGTCCAGCAATTCGTCTTCCAGGTGCGCTATTGTTTCCGTGGGATTTTTCTGCCCGACCGGGCGAAACAGAGCTTCTTTGGCCAATAACGCCGCCTTTTCCATTGTTCCGCCCATGCCGATGCCGACGATCAGCGGGGGGCAGGGGTTGGGGCCGGCCTGATCGATCGTTTCCAGGACGAATTTTTTAATTCCCTCCCACCCGTCGGCCGGGTTGAGCACCTTGACCGTGCTCACATTTTCGCTCCCAGCGCTCTTGGGCATGAGCGAGATTCTCATTTTATCCCCGTCTACGATCCGGCAGTGAATCACGGCCGGAGTGTTATCCTTTGTATTGGTCCGTTCAATGGGATCGTTGACTACTGATTTGCGCAGGTAACATTTTTGGTAAGCGTCTCGCACCCCCTGATTGATGGCCGCGTACAAACTGCCTCCGCTCACGTGCACCTCCTGTCCCAGTTCGACCAGAACCAGTACGATGCCCGTATCCTGGCAGATGGGTAGTCTCTTTTCTGCGGCGACGGCGGCGTTGGCCAGTATCTGGGTCAGCACGTCCCGGCCAAGGGGTGAAATTTCCTCCTCGTACGCTCGTTGAAAGGCGGAGTGTACGCTCTGCTCCAGGTAAAAGTTGGCCTCTTCGCAGAGCCTGGCCACAACCTTGGTAATCGTCGCCACGTCTACAGAGCGCACCAGACAAGCCTCCCTTATTAACCGTAGTGATTTGTCTTTTAGTCTTTATAGTGATTCCCGAAATATACACCGTTGCCCCTTTTTCAACCGGAGCCCAAAGAGAAAACCCCACTTGAGAGTGGGGTTGGCGGGGCGAATAGTATTGGCCTTACTTGGTGCCGTAGTCTTTTTTTGCCAGGCCGTCGTTTATCACCCGGGCCTGGGCGGCGGCTAGGCGGGCGATCGGCACCCGGTAGGGGGAGCAGCTGACGTAGTCCATTCCCACCTGGTGGCAGAACTCGATGGAGTTGGGCTCGCCCCCGTGCTCGCCGCAGATCCCGACCAGGAGGTCGGGGCGGACGGCGCGTCCCTCCCGGATGCACATCTTGATCAGCCTGCCGACTCCCTTGCGGTCCAGTACGGCGAAGGGGTTGTCGGTAAGGATCTTCTGCTCCAGGTAGCGGTGTAGGAACTTGCCCTCGGCGTCGTCCCGGGAAAAACCCAGGGTGGTCTGGGTGAGGTCGTTGGTGCCGAAGGAGAAGAACTCGGCCTCCTGGGCGATTTCCCCGGCCAGCAGGGCGGCTCGGGGCAGTTCGATCATGGTGCCCACACTGTACGCGAACTCCACTCCCGTAGCGGTCTGTACTTCGGCAGCCACCTGGTCGATCATGTTTTTCAGGAACAGGAATTCCCCGGCGTCGATAACCAGCGGGATCTCTACTTCCGGGATCACGCGGCGGCCTTCGCCGACTAGGCGGGCGGTGGCGTTGAAAACGGCGCGCGCCTGCATTGTATACACCTCGGGGTGGGTGATTCCCAGCCGGCAACCGCGATGTCCCAGCATGGGGTTGAATTCCGAGAGGGCGCGGACTTTGCGCAGCAGTTCCTCTTTTTCCCGCAGTTGGGGACTGTCCGGTTCGGTGAGCTGCAACTGGGCGATTTCCGTGGCCAACTCCTCGGTGTTGGGCAGAAACTCGTGGAGCGGGGGGTCCAGGAGCCGGATAGTGACCGGCAGACCTTCCATGGCCTTCAGGATCTCGTAAAAGTCGCCCTCCTGCAGGGGCAGGAGCTTCTCCAGGGCTTCGCGCCTGGTTTCTTCGGTTTCGGCCAGGATCATCTCCTGGACCAGGGGAAGCCGGTCCGCGCCCATGAACATGTGCTCGGTGCGGCAAAGTCCGATGCCCTCGGCGCCGAATTCCCGGGCCTTAGCTGCGTCCTCCGGGGTATCGGCGTTGGCCCGCACGCCCAGGGTGCGGATCTCATCCGCCCATTCAAGTAACTGCCGGAACTCGTCCGATAACTCGGGATCTAGCATGGGCGCTTCGCCCAGGATTACCCGTCCGGTGCTGCCGTCCACCGAAATCAGGTCGCCATCCCGGACGGTTATCCCGTTCACCGTGAACAGCCGCTCCCGGGCGTTGATCCGGACGGCTTCGCAGCCGCAGACGCAGGGTTTGCCCATGCCGCGGGCCACCACAGCCGCGTGGCTGGTCATCCCGCCCCGCGAGGTCAAGATGCCCTGGGCGGCGACGATGCCGTGGATGTCGTCCGGGGTGGTTTCGCTACGCACCAGAATCACTTTTTTCCCGTCCTGGCCTAGTTTTTCGGCGGTATCGGCGTCAAACACGGCTATACCGGCGGCCGAACCTGGGGAGGCCGGCAGGCCGGTGGCGATGACCTCCAGCTCCGCTTCCGGATCGATGCGCCGGTGCAGGAGGTGGTCCAACTGTTCGGGTTCCACCCGCAGCACGGCTTCCTCCCGGGAGATCAGACCTTCGTTGACCATATCCACGGCGATCCGGATGGCGGCCTGGGCGGTGCGCTTGCCGTTGCGGGTTTGAAGAATGAACAGGCGGCCCCGCTCGATGGTAAACTCGATATCCTGCATGTTCCGGTAGTGCCGGTCCAGGAGTTCACAGATGTCCCGGAACTGCCTGTATACGTCGGGGAGGTGGTGGGCCAGTTCCTCGATAGGCTTCGGCGTGCGGATGCCGGCCACCACGTCCTCGCCCTGGGCGTTAGTCAGATACTCGCCGTAAATCCGGCGTTCGCCCGTGGACGGGTTGCGGGTAAAGGCCACGCCTGAGCCGGAATCATCACCCATGTTGCCGAAAACCATGGTCTGGATGTTTACCGCCGTACCTAAGTCGTCCGGGATCCGGTTGATCTTTCGGTACACGATTGCCCGGTCGTTGTACCAGGAGTTGAACACGGCCTGCACCGCCATGGTTAGCTGTTCCATGGGGTCCTGGGGGAAGGATCTCCCGGCCTCGACCTCGATGAGCGCCTTGTAACGGGAAATGACCTCCCGCCAGTCGTCCGCCGTGAGCTGGTGGTCGTGAGGTACGCCGCGGCGGTCCTTCTGGATCTGGAGGATGCTCTCGAAATGGTAATGTTCCACCTGCATGACCACGTCGCCGAACATGTTGATGAACCGCCGGTAGCAGTCGAGCGCGAAACGCGCGTCGTCGGTGGCGTGGGCCAGGGCTTCGACCGTTTCGTCGTTTAGACCCAGGTTCAGCACGGTATCCATCATACCGGGCATGGAAACCGGGGCGCCGGAACGGACTGAAACCAGGAGGGGATTGGCGGGATCCCCGAAAACCTTGTCCAGCTTCTGCTCCAGGGAGCGGATGTGCTCTCGGATCTCGTCCATCAGCCCGTCCGGAAACCGGCGGCCCTGGGCGTAGAACTCCTTGCAGGCCTCGGTGGTGATGATGAAGCCCGGGGGGACCGGAAGACCGATGTTGGTCATTTCGGCCAGGTTGGCGCCTTTGCCCCCCAGGAGATTCTTCATTCCGGCGTGACCTTCTTCAAAGCGGTAAACGTATTTTTTTGCCACTTGCTGACTCCCCTCCGCTGTAATGTAAAAACCTAACAATATAAGAAATTCGGCGTTAAAACCCTGATTCCTGCCAAAGTAAGCAAATCAGTATGTCAAATATGCCGTTTTCAACATAAGTAATACAGCATATCTGCAGGAAAAGCGGTAATAATCGGATTCCGCTGAAAAAGTTTATTTCCACACCGTTTGCGGTGCTGAGGTATTATCTCCGGTCACTGTGTCCGCGCTAAGGAATGAACTCGCTCGCCTCGGGCGGCGCCGAAACTCGCCCGCTTCGCGGTCTCAAACAGTCGGTCGCCGCTTTTCCTCGGCCTCGCTCGTTCTTTGAACAAGCTCCCAATGTGACCTCCGATAATCCTCAGCACCGCAGACTGACTTTTTCAGCGGAATCTAATTGGTTTCGGGAAGGCGCGTCCAAAGCCACTGAAAGGCACTGAAAATCCTTGCTGTTACCACCCGCAGCCATGTTATAATATCTGGCGAAGCACCTTTATAAAAACTTTGCGCATAGGGAGGTGAGGAGTGGTGAACGTGCTCAAGGTGTGGATGCTCATGGCGGTGCTGACCGGGTTGCTGGTGCTGCTCGGTAGAGCCATCGGCGGGGAGAGCGGCGCCTTGATTTTTCTGCTCATTGCCCTGGGGATGAACTTCTTTGGTTACTACTACAGCGATAAGATCGCGATCAAGATGACCAGGTCGCGGCCCGTTTCGGAATCCGAGGCGCCTGAACTCTACGCCATGGTGCGCCGGTTGTGCCAGAGCGCCCGGCTGCCGATGCCCAAACTGTACATCACGCCTTCGCTTCAGCCCAATGCTTTTGCAACCGGGCGGAACCCGCAGAACTCGGCGGTGGCGGTAACCGAAGGCCTGATGAAGCTACTCAACCGGACCGAGCTGGAAGGGGTACTGGCGCACGAGCTGGCCCACATCAAGAACCGAGACGTACTGGTGGGCACGATTGCGGCGACCCTGGCCGGCGCAATCACGATGATCGCTTCCGTCATTCAGTGGGGGGCCATCCTGGGGCTGAACCGGGACGAGGAGGATGGTCTCGGAAGCATGGTGGGCGCAATCGCGCTGGCGATCGTAGCCCCCATTGCGGCCATGCTGATCCAGATGGCGGTATCCCGGAGCCGGGAGTACATGGCCGATGCCGCCGGGGCCCGCATGGCCGGGAACAGCGAGGGCCTGGCCAACGCCCTGCTCAAGCTGGAGCGCGGGGCACGGGCGGTACCCATGCAAGTCAACCCCGCGGCTTCGCACCTGTTTATTGTTAACCCGCTTTCGGGAGGCGCCGTAGTGAACCTGTTCAGTACTCACCCCCCGATCGCCGACCGGGTGCAGAAGCTGCGGAGCTTGCGGGTGTAAGCGGTCAAAGGCCAGAAGTGCACCGGATTGCAAGCTGGAAAGGGAGAAGAGCTATTACTGGAACACCTCTTCTCCCTATATTCTTTTATTCTTTCGTTATCTTCCGGGCGATTTTAGCTGCTGGACAACTTGCGGGAAGAATCCGTTTTCTTTTCGATTGGTGCTTGGCGGTCAGGGCTCCGGCCCGCAAACATTCCGGCCACGCCTGCCCGTGTTTCTTCCCTGGCGGACCTGGCGCAGGTGGCGCACTGGTGGCACCCGCTCCGGGGGTGTTCGGGTTCCGTATAGGTAAAAAGCCGGCCCTCGAAGTTGCGCAGGATCAACTTATAGTCAGAACGGCTCACCACGTACTGCGGGTTGACCGGGATTTTCCCTCCGCCGCCGGGGGCGTCAATAACGAAGGTCGGGATGCCGAGCCCGGAGGTGTGTCCCCGCAGGGACTCGAGGATTTCGATACCTCGGCCTACGCCAGTGCGGAAATGTCCGATACCCCGGGACATGTCGCACTGGTAGAGGTAGTAGGGCCGGACCCGGATCTGCAAGAGCTTTCGAACCAGGTCGTGCATGATGTGGGGGCAGTCGTTCACGCCCCGCAGCAGCACGGACTGGTTGCCCAGCACGATGCCGGCGTCGGCCAGCCGCCCGCAGGCTTCCTGGGCCTCCGGGGTGATTTCCCGGGGGTGGTTGAAGTGGGTGTTCAGGTAAAGGGGATGGTACTTTTTCAGCATGCGACACAGGTCCTCGGTAATCCGCTGCGGCAACACGACCGGTGTTCGCGTGCCGAGGCGGATGATCTCGACGTGCTTGATCATCCGCAGACGCGCGAGAATGAACTCCAGGCGGTCGTCAGCCAGGGTGAACGGGTCACCCCCGGAAACCACAACGTCGCGGGCCCGCTTGTTGCCCGCGATGTAGCCCAGGGCGCGTTCAATTTGGGCGCGGGGCAGGGGCCGATCGTGGGTTCCGGCGGTGCGGCGGCGGGTACAGTGCCGGCAGTACATGGCACACTGGTCGGTGACCAGGAACAGGACCCGGTCCGGATAACGGTGGGTCACGCCCGACACGGGCGAATCAACGTCCTCGTGCAAGGGGTCCTGCATATCGCCTTCGGTTTCCTGTAACTCCAAAACGTCGGGTACGGCTTGCTTGCGGATCGGACAGTGCCGGTTTCCCGGGTCTATCAGGGAGGCGTAGTAGGGGGTTATAGCCATCCGGAACTTGCGCAGGCATTCCTCGAGACCCGCGGTTTCGTCCGGAGTTAGGTTGATCAGACTCCGCAGTTGGGCCACGCTGGTGACCCGGTTGCGCATCTGCCAGCGCCAGTCACGCCATTCCCCGGGGGAAACTGTGTCCCAGGGGGGAGTATCCTTCAGTCGCTCGGGCTGTTTTCCCTTTTCTCTAATCATTCTCATCCTCCCGTTTTTGAGCTTGCCTGCCCCTTAGAGTAACACAATTTGGAACAAGCACTCAAAACGGATCAGATGGAGCTTACGCGCCTGACTGCACTTCAGCTGGAGACACAGTCCACTACCCCCACCATCCAAATTGTTTCATAAAGATCCGTTCAAGCGGCGTTTCGGAAAATGCCAGGGAGGGGCCTGACTGTGGCCCCTCCGCTTGCCACTTTAATTTAGGAGTCCGGTTTTCCGGACCCATCGGGGGTTTTCTGGCCCCCGCCCAGCAGAACAGGATTGTCGGCGCGTTTTTACCTGGTTTTCACCTCCCGGTTGCTTATTGGTGTGATCCAACGGTTTTGGGATTGTAAAACTAAGCAGGGGAAGGGGAAGATCGGCACCGCACTCAACCTTTGTAGTAGATACTTACGATCCAGATAGCGATAATATTTATAAAAATTACGCCACCAACCCTAGTAATATCTCCCTGGGGTTCCAGCCATATGGACCAGACTTTCGATCCAACCTTCAACATCACTCCTATCCTGGCCGGCGCCGGCGCGATCGGGTTGGCTGTCGGCTTCGGGGCGCAAAACCTGATCAAAGACGTGATCACCGTCCGCGTCAGTGGAATTGCGGAGTGGGAGAATGGAGAACATAGCACTATGAATGTGGAAGAACGGAACTATCTGGTGCTGGAAAAGTTCATCGAGCGCTACGGGAAAAAGCCGGGCGGCTTGATGCGGGTGCTGCAGAAGGCCCAGGAGCTGTTCGGCTATCTGTCACCGGAAGTACAGACTTACGTGGCCGAGAAAATGTGCCTGCCGGTCGGTCACGTTCACGGGGTGGCCACTTTCTACTCGCAGTTCGTGACGGCGCCCCAGGGCAAGTACGTCATCAGTGTCTGTATGGGCACGGCCTGCTACGTGAAGAACGCACCGGACATCTTGAACCGATTTCGGGAAGTCCTGCAGGTTGAACCGGACGAGACGACCGAGGACGGACTGTTTACCCTGCGGACCACCCGCTGCGTCGGGGCCTGCAGCATGGCGCCACTCCTGACGGTGAATCAGGCCGTGCACGGTCACCTTGAGCCGGAAGACGTACCGCGGATTTTGTCCCGTTACGGCGGAAAAGCGGGCGAGGAGGTGGATGAAGTTGATCAGGAGCTTCCGCGACCTGCAGGCGATCAAAGACCGGCACCTCCCCCTGGTTAGCGAACGGCTCCAGGAGGGACGGGCCACCCGGCCCACCCAGGTGCTGGTCTGCGCTAGTACCGCCTGCCTGTCCACCGGGGGGGAACAGGCCTATAAGTTCCTGCGCCGCGAGGTGAGGGAACAGGGTCTTGACGTCCAGGTGGTGAAAACCGGGTGTTACGGCTTTTGCGGCCTCGGGCCGGTAGCCGTGGTGCATCCGGGGGCGGTCCTGTACTGCCGCGTTGACGAGGACGCTGCGGGCAACATTGCCCGGACCCACCTGCGTGACGGCCGTCTGGTCCAGAACCTGCTTTACCAGGGAATGGACGGGGAGGGGCGAAAGAACTTTCTCCACGAAATCCCCTTTTTTGAAAAACAACAGCGGGTTGTCCTGGAAAACTCCGGCCTGATCAATCCGGAGGACATCAACGAATACATCGCGCGGGACGGTTATTTCGCGCTGGCCAGGGTGCTGGCGGAGGGCCGGCCCGAGGCGATCGTGGACACGGTGCACCGGTCCGGGCTGCGCGGCCGCGGGGGCGCCGGGTTTCCGACCGGCAAGAAGTGGTCCTTCGCCGCCGCCCAGGAGGAGCCGGAGAAATACATCATCTGCAACGCCGACGAGGGCGACCCGGGGGCGTTCATGGACCGCAGCATCCTGGAGGGCAACCCGCACGCGGTCCTCGAGGGAATGATCATCGCCGGCTACGCCATCGGGGCCCAGGAAGGGTACGTTTATGTCCGGGCCGAGTACCCCCTGGCCGTGAAGCGGCTCGAACTGGCTATCCGCCAGGCACAAAAGCTGGGCCTGCTGGGGAAGGATATCCTGGGCTCGGGCTTCGACTTTGACATCGACCTCGCTCTAGGCGCGGGTGCCTTCGTCTGCGGCGAGGAGACGGCGCTGTTACGTTCCGCCATGGGCTTCCGGGGCGAACCCCGGGTGCGTCCGCCTTACCCGGTGGAGAAGGGGCTCTACGACAAGCCGACCGTGATTAACAACGTCGAGACCCTGGCCAACGTGCCCCTCATCGTGCGCCACGGCCCGGAATGGTTCGCGTCCCTGGGCACCGCAGGCAGTAAGGGTACCAAGATCTTTTCACTGGCCGGCCAGATCAATGATACCGGGCTGATCGAGGTGCCCATGGGGATCAGTCTGTCCACGATCGTCTTTGACATCGGGGGCGGGCTCCCGCCGGGACGCAAGGTTAAGGCGGTGCAGACCGGCGGCCCATCCGGCGGGGCGGTGCCCGCCCACCTCCTAGACGTGCCGGTGGATTACGAATCTCTCCAGGAGTTGGGTACGATTATGGGGTCCGGGGGTTTGATCGTCCTGGACAACACCGACTGCATGGTGGACATCGCCAAGTTCTACATGCAGTTCGCGGCGGACGAGTCCTGCGGGGCCTGCACCCCGTGCCGGGTCGGCACGGTTCACGTGGTGGACATCCTGGACCGGATCACCAGGGGCGAGGGCACACTGGAGGACCTTCGCGAACTAGAGGAGCTGGCCCACGATGTCCGGGACGCCTCCCTCTGCGGCCTGGGCCAGACGGCGGCCAACCCGGTGCTTTCCACCCTGCGTTACTTCCGGGACGAGTACCTGGCCCACATCAACGACCGCCGCTGCCCCGCCGGGGTGTGCAACCGCGTGGCGCACTAGTCGGACTTTCCCTCGAGCGGGCGGTTTCCTTCGCGATTGATCAGCGTACGCATTGGGCTAGATCCAGATCCCCATAATTGCTCCGCAGGATACAGAAACGCTGGGGGTTTTTAGGAAACAGGGGCCGGATGTTGTTGACGGGGAGGCTACCGAACCATATTATTCTAGTTAACAACGGAAAACCGGAGAGAGTCGCTCACGACGATTTAGCGTCGCTCAGGTGGGGGGAAGCAGCAGGTTATTTTTCAGGGGGGCTAAATTAATGAGCATCTGGAACCGGATGCGCAAGAGCACGCAGGTGGTTTCCGAAAAGTCCGCAGAACTCTTGGAGATGGCCAAGATCTGGGCGGCCATTTCCAAGATCGAAACCGAGATGGTCAAGAAGTACACCGAACTAGGCAAACTCACCTACCGGATCTACAACGAGGAGAAAGTGGACGACCAGGCCATCGAGAAAACCTGCGCGGAAATCAGGGAACTGGACCGCGAACTGCAGGGCTACCGGGACCAGTTGGCCGGCGTGGTCACCAGCTGTCCGGTCTGCAAGCGGCCGGTCAAGCCGGGGATGCGCTACTGCCCGGACTGCGGGCAGGCGCTGTGAGTTTGGCAGGTCCAAAAATCAGGAGCGGGGTGAACGACGCGGAATGACGGATAGCTGGCTTTATTTGGTATTTATGTTGCTTGGGTTGGCCGTCGGGGCCGCGGCAACCTGGACGGTGCTTCGCAGCCAAGCGGCTTACGCCGCCGCGCAAGCCCGGTCGGCCGCCGAAGCGGAGCGGGCGGCGCTCACCGCCAAGCTGGAGGCCGCCGAAGGGCGGGTAGCTGAACTGGCGGCCGGGACTGCCGAACGGGACGGTCGCCTCGCCCAACTCCAACAGGATCTTGCGGCGGAGGCAGCGCGGCGTTCGGCGGCCGAAGAGCTGGCCAAGCGGATCCCGATGCTGGAACAGGACCTGAAGACCAAGGAATCCGTGCTTGAACAGGCCAACCAGTTGATCAGCGAACTCAAGGCAAAACAATCGGAACTGGCCACCACCCTGGAAGAAGAAAGAAAAGTGGCGGCGGAGAAACTAGCCATCCTGGAGGAGGCCCGGCAAAAGCTGACCGACACCTTCAAGGCTTTGGCGGCCCAAACCTTGGCTAGTAACAACCAGGCCTTTCTGGACCTGGCCCGGGCGAGCCTGGAAAAGTTTCAGGAGAGTGCCCGGGGCGACCTGGAAAAGCGGCAGCAGGCCATTGTCGAGTTGGTTAAACCGGTAAAGGAATCCCTGGACAAAGTCGATTCCAGAATTCAAGAACTGGAGAAAGCCCGGGAGGGCGCCTACCAAGCTCTGCACGAGCAGGTCCGGAACCTGCTGGAGATCCAGCACCGGTTAAGCGCGGAGACCTCCAACCTGGTGCGCGCCCTGCGCACTCCCACGGTACGCGGGCGCTGGGGCGAGATCCAGCTCAAGCGCGTGGTCGAGATGGCCGGGATGGTTGAGCACTGTGATTTTTACGAGCAGCAGAGTGTCGAGACCGAGGGCGGCCGACTGCGCCCGGACCTGCTGGTCCGCCTGCCCGGCGGGAAAAACATTGTCGTCGACGCCAAGGCTCCTCTGGCCGCCTACCTGGAGGCCATCGAAGCCACGGACGACGTGGCGCGGACGGACAAGCTCAAAGACCACGCCCGGCAGATTCGCAACCACATGACCGCGTTGGGCCGGAAAGCTTACTGGGACCAGTTCCAGCCGGCACCGGAATTCGTGGTGCTCTTCCTGCCCGGGGAGACTTTTTTCAGCGCCGCCCTCCAGCAGGATCCCGCGCTCATCGAGTTCGGCGTGGAACAGCGGGTCATTCCGGCCACCCCGACCACCCTGATCGCCTTGCTGCGGGCGGTGGCTTACGGCTGGCGGCAGGAGAGCCTGGCGCAAAACGCCAGGGAGATCAGTGATCTCGGGCGCGAACTTTACAAGCGGCTTTCGGACATGGGCGGACACCTAGCCAGACTCGGCAAGAATCTAGGTGGGGCCGTGGAAGCCTATAACAAGGCTGTGGGTTCGTTGGAATCTCGAGTGCTGGTCAGTGCGCGCCGGTTCAAGGAGCTGGAGGCGGCCCCCGCCGGCATAGAAATAAAGTCGTTGACTCCCGTTGAGCAAACCACGCGGATCATTCAGGCTCCGGAAATGTTGGCCCTGGCCGAGAGCAGTGCGGCCGATAACGCGGCCGATAAAGGGGGGAACGGCAAATAGTGGTCAAATGTTTGCAAGCATAGCAGACCAAAAGCCCCAGGCACGTCCTCAAAAACCTTGGGGCCTTGATTTTCCTGGTGCCGGAGGGGGGGGTCGAACCCCCACGGGCCTTGCGGCCCCCGGGATTTTAAGTCCCGTGCGTCTGCCTGTTCCGCCACTCCGGCCGGCGGTCCTTCTTGGACCCGGGTCTCCGGACGTTCACCCGGGCCGAACCGGGGTCAAACCGCCCTTTAATTATACAGTGCCGGTCCCTTCAGGGTCAAGGTTTTCAACCTTCCACTTGACAACGATTGTTTAGTTATTTATATATATGGATGTTACGATTAAACTGAAGGGATTGGTGAAACCATGGCCGAAAGGCAAGGCAACAAAAAAGTGACCCTGATCTGTTCCCGCAACACCCTCGACGGGGTATTCCCGCCCCTGATTCTGGCCCTGCAGGGTGCTCGCAAAGGCGCCGACGTGAACATTTTCTTCACTTTTTCCGGAATCGAGGTGCTCAAGCGCGGCGGAGCCGAAAAGACCAAGTTTTTCCCGCCCGGGATGCTGGGAGCCATTCCCGGGATGCCGGTACTCGCGACCAAAATGATGCTCAAGATGGCCGCCGACCGCGCCCAGGTTCCGCCACCCGCGGAACTGCTGGAAATGTGCCGGTATGAAGGCGTTAAGCTTTGGGCCTGCCTGATGACAATGCAGATGATGGGCCTTAAGCAGGAAGACCTCATTGAGGGCGTCCGGGTCATCGACGCCGAGAGGTACATGGACATGGCCTTGGAATCGGACCTGAACCTCTTCATTTAGTTTCGCAGCATTACCGGAGAAAAAGCCGAAGGCGGTGTTGCTTCTTGGAAGACTTGAACAGGTATCGTGCTCCGGCCCAGCTTCTGAAAGCGCTGGCCCACCCGGTCCGGCTCTGCATTGTCCATGGCCTGCTGCGGGAAGGAACGTGCAATGTCAATCACATCAAGGAGTGCCTGAACCTGCCCCAATCGACCGTTTCCCAGCAGCTGGCCGTACTGCGGGCGGCCGGGATAGTGGCGGGAGAGCGCCGGGGCACCGAAGTCTGCTACTGCTTGGTGGACAAACGGGCCGCGGCGTTGGTGGCCGACCTAATGGGGGACGGGCGGCGGGGCTGAGCGCCGCCCGCGTCCACCGCCTCCTGTATTTTGAAAAAAACGATTATTCTACTCCGGCGAGAATCGGGCGGACCCGGTCCATGAGGCTGCCGGCGGTGGCGGCGTATTCAGTGCCGGCCTGTGGCCCGTAGCCCAGCCCCGCGGCCACTTCGGTGAGAAGCGTCCGCAGGGCCCGCATCCGGCGCCGGTAGAACTCCTCGTGGCTGACCTCTGTCTCCGGAATTCCCAACCGGGCGCGCAATATCTCCGGCGCGTACAGGAAGGGGAGCATCATCTGCGCGGTGCTGATGTGCATCCATTCCCGGGAGCGTAATTCGTTAGCCGCGTAGTTGACCAGGGCGAGATGCAGGTCGGACAGCGTGTGGTAGCGGTGTAAATCCGAGTCCGTGAGCCACTCCCCCACCGTCCACCGCCGGGCGGACCGGTGGCCGAGACAGCCGTCCATCCGGGGCAGCATGAAAAGCCGTTCTTCGGGTTGTGCGGGGTCATCTTCCCGGAACCGCACCGCCCGTCCCAGGGGGTAAGCCCGGCAGTTCCGCGGCCGAGCGGGGTACACCTGGCACCGGCCGTCTTCCAACAGGAAGGCGCAGGGCCCGTCGGCGGCGTGTCGAAGTTGCACGAACGGCCAGCGCCACTCGGCACCCAGGCCGTAGGTGCAGTATTCGGCGATGAATTCGCGCCCCGTGATCCCGAGGTGCCTGGCCAGCGTTTCCACGTCCCAGGGATCAAGGAAAATCTCAATCCGCTTGCAGCAGAGCCCCATGCAGGTGGACGGGCACGCGAAGCGAAAGACGTGATCCTTGGGCAGATTCTGCAGGGTGTCGTTGGCGAGCATTTTCTGGTATTCACGGTGGATATCGCTTAAGGACATGCTGACCTGTTTCCTCCCCAATTATGACTGTATAAAGTATGACCGGGTGCGGACTGGATGTGGGCCGGCTGCTAACGCCGGGGTTCGTCGAACTGCCCCCGGAGCCAGCGGAACTCGCAGCTCCGACAGTAAAACATTTCGATCCGTTCGTTTGGCAGGACGAGCACCGCTCCAATCAGCAAGAGTCCGCCCAGCCAGACGTACAGGGCCGCAGTGGTCAGGACGGGGAACACGGAGAAGCCCAATAGGAAAAACAGGGCGGTCAAGATCCCGGTCACCATAATCAGCCCCTTGATCATGATGCGCTTGCCCCGAACGATCACGTTGTTGGAATGGCAGTTGGGGCATTGGAGGCCCTTTTTAGGCATGTTCGGCACTCCTTCCGGCAGTGTTTCCGCCAAACAATACTATACCTTCTTGATTACGTTTGTGACAATACCCACAATTTCCACCTCGTCGGCCTCAAATTTTAACGGCCGGAACCGCCGGTTGGCCGGTTCCAAGGAAACCATCCGGTTCAGGCGGTAGTACCGTTTGCAGGTGACCTCGCCGTCGACCCGGGCGATTACCACCTGGCCGTTTTCCGCCGTGGGCTGTACGCGCACCAGGATGAAGTCCCCGTCGTCGATGCCCAGCTCCTGCATGCTGTCTCCCCGGACTTCAAGGCAAAAGGTATCCTCCGAGGCCAGCCGGCGCGGCAGGGGCAGGTAGCCCAGGATGACATCCTCGGCAAGGACGGGGCCTCCGGCCGGAACCCGCCCCAGAACCGGGACCTCCACGATCCCGCTGCTGAACAGGTCCGGGGTCTGGAGCAGCCGACCCGGGGGCGACTGCAGGGCGGTCGCGATTTTCTCCAGGCTTTTTAGGCTGGGCGAGGTGCGCCCCACCTCGATGTCGCTGAGGTACTGGGACGATATTCCAGCCTTGCGGGCCAAGGCGCGCTGGCTCAGGCCCATTTCCTCCCGCAGGCGCCTGATGGTTTCTCCCACTCCGCGCATCTGAATCGCTACCCCTCCGTAAATTTCGTATCACCCCCAGTATACCAGACGAAGCCCGGGGAAAAAGTGGCAACCCGAACGATATTTGCAGACTTCTAAGAAAATCCTGCGGAGCACCAATCGCGCAGGGGGCACGGCGCTCTGGGGAGCGCAGTAAACCGGCTTTAGGCGCTTGGCTCTGTTTTTGTCGGATTTGGGCAGGATTTTGGCGAGGAACAGGGAATCTACGAAGGGTGAACTACATAGGGGAGGGGGTAAATGGCAGCAGCTGCAAGTTTAACAAGTTTATTTCATGTATATTATCATTCTGTTGCGCTGAGGAGGATGCGTCATTTTGTGCAGGCTGAGTAAACGCGCGGTGTTCCTGATCACCCTGCTGCTGGCCGCCACCTTCATCATCGTGGGTTGCGGGGGTGGGGACGCGGTCACCGAGCACAAAAGCGAAGAAAACGTGAAGGTGGGTTTCGTATACATCGGTTCCCCGGGTGATGCGGGCTGGACCTATGCCCACGACCAGGGGCGCCTGTACCTGGAGGCAAACCTACCCTACGTGGTGACCGAGACGGTCGAAAATGTGAGTGACGCTGATGCCGAGTGGGTACTTACCCAGCTGGCGGAGCGCGGCAACCATGTGATTTTTGCCACCAGCTTTGGTTTTATGGATCCGGTGATCAACGTGGCTGAAAAGTACCCTAACGTAATCTTCATGCACTGCTCAGGTTACCGGACCGCGGACAACGCCACCAACTACTTTGGCCGGATTTACCAGCCGCGGTACCTGAGCGGCATCGTGGCCGGCATGACCACCGAGTCCAACCTGATCGGCTACGTGGCGGCCTACCCCATTCCGGAGGTCATCCGTGGGATCAACGCGTTCACCCTAGGCGTGCGGTCGGTTAACCCCGAGGCCAAGGTGCGCGTAGTCTGGACCCATACCTGGTACGACCCGGCGAAGGAGAAGGATGCTGCCGAGGCGCTCCTGGACGCCGGCGCCGACGTGATCGCCCAGCACCAGGACACGCCGGGACCACAGCAGGCGGCCCAGGAGAAGGGTGTGTACAGCATCGGCTATAACAGCGACATGAGCACCATGGCGCCGCAAGCCGTGCTGACTTCGGTGGTCTGGAACTGGGGCCCGTACTACGTCCGTACGGTCGAGGCCGTCCGGAACGGCACCTGGGACAACGCTCCGTACTGGGGTTCCATGGCGGACGGCATCGTGGATCTGGCACCGTTCGGGCCGATGGTTTCCGACGAAATCAAGGAAAAGGTTGCCCGAGAAAAGGAGCGGCTGCTGTCCGGTGAGTGGGACGTGTTTTACGGCCCGATTTACGACCAGAACGGCGAGCTGAAGGTCGCCGAGGGCGAGGCGCTCACCGATGCGGAAATGCTAGAAATGTCGTGGTTCGTGCAGGGTGTCGAAGGCACCATTCCAAACTAGTTGGTCAACGGCTGACGGGGCGCTGGCGGGGATTCCCTGCCAGCGCCCCGGGTTATGCAAGAGGATGGTAGTGGTGGAGACAGAGTTTCTGGTGGAGATGCGGCAGGTTTCCAAGCGGTTCCCTGGAGTGCTGGCCAACGATCGGGTCGATCTGGCCCTGCGGCCCGGGGAGATTCACGTCCTGTTAGGGGAAAACGGCTCGGGTAAGAGTACCCTAATGAATATCCTGGCCGGATTATACCGTCCGGATGAAGGTGAGATCTACGTTGGGGGGCGGCAGGTATCCTTACGCTCCCCCCGGGATGCCATCGAGGCCGGGATCGGCATGGTTCACCAGCACTTCAAGCTGGTGGACATCTTCACGGTGGCCGAAAACGTGATCCTGGGGGACCGCAACATCCCGTTTTTTCCCAACCGGCGCCGGATCGAGCGGCACATCGCTGGCCTATCGGAGCGGTACGGCCTGCGAGTTGACCCTCAGGTCCGGGTCTGGCAACTCTCGGTGGGGGAGCGGCAGCGGGTCGAAATCCTGAAGATGCTTTACCGGGGCTGCCGGGTGCTGATCCTGGACGAACCCACGGCTGTACTCACCCCCGGAGAGGCGCGGGAATTGTTTCGGAACCTGCGGGAGATGGCGGACCGCGGTCAGGCGGTGGTTGTAATCACCCACAAGCTGCAGGAGGTCATGGAAATCGCCGACCGGGTGACCGTCCTGCGGCGCGGCCGGGCGGTCGCCATGCTGGAGCGCGGCGATTTCACCGCGCGGGACCTGGCCTGGTTGATGGTGGGCCGGGACGTAGTGTTCCAGGTCAAAAAACCCCCGTCCGAGCGGGGTGAGATCGTACTGGAGCTGCGGGATGTGCACGCCCTCAGTGATTTTGGGCGGCCCGGGCTGCGGGGTGTTTCGCTTACGGTCCATGCCGGTGAGATTCTGGGAGTGGCCGGGGTAGCTGGGAACGGGCAGCGGGAACTGGCCGAGGTGGTCACTGGACTTCGGCCGGTCCGGGCGGGCTCCATTCACCTGGCGGGCTGTAACATCACCAACGTTGGGGTGCGGCGGGTGATCGACTACGGGGTGGGGTACATCCCCGAGGACCGCCTAGGTGCCGGACTGGTGCCCGGCCTGGGAACGGTGGACAACTTGATCCTCAAGGACTACCGCCGGCCGGAGTTCCGGCGCGGCCCGTTCCTCGACCGCCGGCGTTCCCGGGAGCGGGCGCTTGAGCGGGTAAAACGTTTCGACGTGCGCCTCAGTGACCTGGAGGCGCCGGTGAAGCTGCTTTCGGGCGGCAACCTGCAGCGCCTGCTGCTGGCCCGGGAGATCTCCGCCAACCCCAGTCTGATTGTGGCGGTGTACCCGGTGCGGGGCCTGGACGTGGGGGCGACCGAGGACGTGCACCGGATGCTGCTGGAACAGCGGAGCGCGGGGACGGCTATTCTGTTGATTTCAGAGGACCTGGACGAAATCTTTAAACTTTCCGACCGGATCGCCGTGCTTTTCGAGGGCGCGGTCACCGGCTTGCTTTCCGTGGATTGGACGGACCCCGAGAAAATCGGGCTCTTGATGATGGGTGAGCGCCCGGCGGAGGAGGCGGTGCCATGAGCGGGCTGCGGCCGGTGGCTTTCCCGTGGCGGTTGGAACGAAGTCTGGTTCCCTCCCCGGCGATGTCCGTCCTGGTGCCGGTGTGCTCGGTGGTGCTGGCGCTGTTAGCCGGTGCCGTCTTTCTAGCCTTCACGGGGCGGGACCCATGGTTTCTCTACGGGGAAATGTTCTCCGGAGTGTTCGGCACCCGGTACGGATTGTTCGAAACGGTGGTCAAGGCCATCCCCCTGATGATCGCCGGGTTGGGAGTCGGGCTGGCCTTCCGGATGCGGCTGTGGAACATTGGCGGCGAGGGGCAGCTGTATATGGGCGCCTGTGCGGCCACTTGGGTGGCCCTCACCTTTCCAGACCAGCCGGCGTGGTTCCTGCTGCCGGGCATGTTCGCGGCCGCCGCGGTCGGGGGCGGTGTGTGGGGCCTGTTGCCGGCTATTCCCCGGGCCTATCTCGGAGTGAACGAAATCATCACCACCCTGATGCTGAATTACGTGGCCATCCTGTGGGTGGACTACCTGGTGTACGGGCCGTGGCGGGACCCGGCGGGCTTCAACTTTCCGCTGACCGCCCGGTTTTCGCCAGAAGCGATCCTGCCCACCCTGGGCGACTCGCGGATTCACGCTGGCCTGCTGGTGGGCCTCACCCTGGCCCTGATCTTGTACGTGGTATTGTACCGTACCCGGTGGGGTTACGAAATCCGGGTCGTGGGGGACAGCCCGGGCGCGGCGCGTTATGCCGGGATAAACATCGGGCGGAACATCCTCCTGGTCATGTTGGCAAGCGGTGTGATCTGTGGCCTGGCCGGTATGGTGGAGGTGTCCGGCCTGGCGCACCGGCTGCAGCCGGGGTTTAGTCCCGGTTACGGTTACACCGCCATCATTATCGCCTGGCTGGCCCGGCTCAATCCCCTGACGGTTATCCTGGTGGCCTTCCTGTTCGGGGGCTTGCAGGTGGGTGGCTACATTGTTCAAACCAACGGCGTACCTGCGACCATGGTAGCCATGCTCCAGGGACTCGTCCTCTTCTTTGTCTTGGCCGGTGAGGTACTGTTGAAATACCGGTTCCGCCGGGTTCGGGACCCCAGGGCGGAGGTGAAAAAACGTGACCGGTGATTTTGTGATTGCAGTTCTGGCCACCGCCATCGTGGCCGGTACCCCGCTCCTGTACGCCGCGCTCGGGGAGATCATGGCTGAGCGGTCGGGAATATTGAACCTGGGCGTGGAGGGAATGATGCTGGTCGGCGCCATCAGCGGGTTCATCGTCGCCGTGGCCACCAACGACCCCTGGCTGGGGGTGGTGACCGCGATGGTTGCGGGTGGGGCTATGGCCTGCATTCACGCCTTCCTGACCGTCACTCTGAAAGCCAACCAGGTGGTCAGCGGCCTGGCCCTCACCCTTTTCGGGGCGGGCCTGAGCGCCTTCCTGGGTAAGTCCTACATCGGTACACCCCTGGCGAAACCCCTGCGCGAGGTGCACCTACCGGTGTTGTCGGACCTCCCGGTGCTGGGGCCGATATTCTTCCAGCACGACGCCCTGGTGCTCTTGAGTTTCCTGCTGGCCCCAGCGCTGTGGTTTTGGGTTTACCGGACCCGGGCCGGGTTAAATCTGCGTGCGGTGGGGGAGAACCCGGCGGCCGCCGATTCCCTGGGCGTGAACGTGTTCCTGAGCCGTTACGGTTACGTGATCCTGGGCGGCATGTTGGCCGGCATCGGTGGGGCTTACCTGTCCCTGGCCTACGTGCCAGCCTGGATGGAGAATATGGTGGCCGGCCGGGGCTGGATCGCCGTGGCCCTGGTAATCTTCGCCACCTGGAACCCGCTGAACGCCGTGGTCGGCGCCTACATCTTCGGCGGCATCGACGCCCTGGGCTTCCGGCTGCAGACTCTGGACGTGGCGGTTTCCCCGTATTTTCTGAAGATGCTGCCGTACCTCTTCACCATCGGCGTGCTGATCCTGGTTACCCGAAAGAACATGTTGAACCGCATCGGCGCGCCCGGCGCCCTGGGTCAGCCCTACGACCGCGAGGAACGGTGACGGGATCCCTGTTACCCGTTTGAATCAAGGCGGAACCCGCAGCTCCATGTCCGGGTAGACTTCGAAGGGCCGGGAGCGGGCCGCAAGCCTTTTGGTTTTCTAGGCCCACGGCTAGCAGGGCTTTTGAGTCTGGATTGCCGCGCCCGGTTGGCGGGGATTCCACATGTGGTTGCATTCCTTACAGGCCAGGAGGGGCCGCGTCAGGTAAAGCCAGATGGAACCCAGCATCCACAACGGAAGCACCAGCCAGAAAACCGGTAAGACCACGGCGAAAAGAATCAAGACGCCAGCTCCGGTAAAACCCCATTTCACAAGTTTTGAATACTGGCCGACCTGCACCAGTTGTGAGGATCGGCACTTCGGGCACTGTCCATGCAAGGTAAACAACCCCTTTGTGTTATACTCACCGATCGTAATCTTGGAATCAACCATTCCGGTTTCAGTTTGATTATACGCTAATCCAAAGTTTTTGGCGAGTGGACAACGGTTCCGAAATGCCGGGGGTTGGCATAAGATGGGCGGTGATTAGAAAACAATTAATATGAACCAAGATAGCTAACGGGAGGTCTTAGCGATAAAAGTGCCTGAAGAAATCAGCCCGGAAAGGATTCTGTTGAAATCTGCCCTGGCGGACTGTGCGCTGACGCAGCTGCTGGAGGGAAGTGTGGTGGTCACCGCCACGGTCGACACCTGTGTGTTGCGCAGCCGACAGGGCTGGGAGATCACGGTGCAGAGCGGTCCGGACGGGGACCTGCTTTACCGGCGTACCCGGTAGTGTTGGGGAGACGCCACGACCAAGCAATTCTTGTGGTTTCCCTGGGCCGTGATTCTTGACAGCGGGGCCGGGTTCTGATACGATTACTTAAAAAATGAATCTCCGTAACGACTGTGAAGGGGAAAAGTAGGTCGGTCCCAGCCCTCCAGGAAGGAAGCGTCGGCGACTGGAAGCGCTTCTAGGGTATGGCTTGCCGAAGTTCTCCCCCGAGTTGCCCGGCTGAAAACCGTGCCTCGGTAAAGTAGGCCGTGCCGGAGTCTCCCACCGTTAAAAGGGAGGGGGTATCGGACGTCAGTCCCGTACCCGGCGTATGAGCGGGTCCTTCGACCAATCAGGGTGGTACCGCGGAAGACAACAGGCTTTCGTCCCTACGGATGAAAGCTTTTTGTTTGCGCCGGATACGGAAACGTTCCCGTACCCTTCAGGAGTGGGCCCCTTTGGGGGCTAATTGGGGTGGTACCGCGGAAGCCCGGATTTCGTCCCGAGACGGAAGTCGGGCTTTTCTACTTTAAGACCAAATCAAAAGGGGGATTTAAGTGATGATTCTCGTGGAAACGGATGCTTCCGAGTCACAGATGGCCGAGGTCGGCCGGGTCTTAAACGGTTTAGGCCTGGAAGTGCGGCCGGTCGGGAGTGGACGGCAGATCGTGTGCGTTACCGGCGAGGATTTACAGGCGCCGGTCATGGAAGTCCTGGGCGCCATACCCGGCGTGCGCCGGGTTCGACAGGTGGGGCGGCCTTATGTTTTAGCCGGGAGGGAATCCGGAGCGGAGGCAACCGTGGTCCGGGTTGGCCGGGCGGCGATCGGGTCCGGCGAGGTGACGGTGATTGCCGGTCCGTGTGCCGTGGAAAGTCGGGAACAACTGCTCGATGCGGCCCGGGTGGTGGCGGCGTCCGGGGCGAAGATTCTGCGGGGGGGTACTTATAAGCCCCGGACGTCGCCCTACAGCTTCCAGGGGCTGGAGCGACGGGGCCTGGAACTTCTGGCGGAAGTCGCGGCCGTCACCGGGCTGGCCACGGTGACCGAAGTTATCGACGAGCGCAGCCTGGAAGCGGCGGTGGAATACGTGGATATGCTCCAGGTCGGCTCCCGCAACATGCAAAACTTCCACCTCCTGCAGGCGGTGGGCCGGGTGGGCAAACCGGTGCTTTTAAAACGTGGGATGTCGGCCACCATTGAGGAGTGGCTGATGGCGGCAGAGTACATCTTGGCCGAGGGCAACGGGCAGGTGGTGCTCTGCGAACGTGGTATCCGGACCTTTGAAACTTACACTCGCAATACTCTTGATCTGAGTGCCGTTTCCCTGGTGAAGACCCTGAGCCACCTGCCGGTGATCGTGGACCCCAGTCACGCCACGGGGCGGCCGGAACTGATCGCGCCCATGTCCCGGGCGGCGGTGGCGGCGGGCGCCGACGGGATCATTGTCGAGGTGCACCCGAAACCGGAAAGGGCACTGTGTGACGGCAAACAGTCTCTGGACCCGGCCACCTTCACCCAAATGATGCTGGAGGTCGGCACCGTTTCCCGGGCGCTGGGCCGGGAAGCATAACGTGGGGAGGGAGACTATGGTGGAAACCATTGCTTATCTCGGACCGGAAGGCACCTATTCGGAAGAGGCGGCGTCCATTTGGGCGGCTGGCCGTCCGGTGACCTTGCGGGCGCTGGGTTCGTTGGTGAAGGTGGCCCGGGCGGTGGACGAGGGAAGTGTGGACTGGGGGCTCCTGCCGGCGGAAAACTCCTGCGAGGGATCCCTGGCGCTGACCCTCGATCTGCTAATCGATCGCGCCGACCACCTCCAGATTTGCGGGGAGGTCGTGCTGCGGATCCGGCACCACCTGCTGGCCCGGCCGGGGATAACCCAGGGCCGGGTGACCCGGATCATTTCCCATTTTCAGGCCCTGGCCCAGTGCCGCGGTTACCTGGAAAGAAATCATCCGGACATCGAACTTGTGGAGGCCGAGAGCACGGCCGAGGCCGCCCGGACGGTAGCGATTAGTCCGGAACCCTGGGCGGCGATCGGCACGGTCAAGGCCGCCCGCCTGCACGACCTGACCATATTGGCCGAGGATATCGCCGATCTCCGGGAAAACGCCACCCGGTTTATCGTGATCGGGCGCCGGGGTTGCTACGCCGGGCCGGCCGACAAGACGACCATTCTGGTCGGGGTCGACAACCGGCCCGGAGCTCTGTACTGCCTGCTGGGCGAGTTCGCGCGGCACGGCGTCAATCTCACCAGGATCGAATCCCGCCCGGCTAAGACCCGGTTGGGGGAATACGTGTTCTTCATCGACTTCGAGGGACACCCGGACAGGCCGGAAGTGGCCGCCGCCCTAGCCGGTGCGCGGCAGAGGAGCAGCTTTTGCAAGCTCCTGGGCTCCTATCCCGCGGTTGGTGCCTCCACTCCCGCACCCGATACCGCCGGGCCCAATCTCGCCCAGATCCGGGCCGAGATTGACATCCTGGACGGCTGGATCGTCGATCTGTTGGCCCAGCGCGCGTCCCTGGTACGCAGGATCGGAAAACTTAAGGACGGTAAACTGATCCGGGACCCGGCGCGGGAACGGCAGGTGGTCAATCGCCTGCGGGTCCTGGCGGCGAAAAAAGGAGTCGATCCGGAAGTCGTGGCCGGAGTGTACAGGTTGCTGCTGCCCTATTACGTGGAATTACAGGCTTCTCCCGACTCCCAGAACAGCTTATAATGGGGGTTGATCAGTCTAGCCTTCAATGTCCCCGGGGCCGGGCGGTGCGGCCGGCGGCCGGGCTGCAGGGGTGAGGATCGGCCTCAGGCGCGGGTCCGCGGCCATGTCGCGGAGCAGGTCCTGCATCTGCCGTTGGGACATCATTTCCAGCACCCCGGTCCGGACTTCACGCCGGCCGAGGATGTTCGCGGTGGCGGTTTGCATGTGCGGCAGGGTGAACATCCGGTCGGTGGCTTTGACCGTGTCCGAATTGGTGAGGAGTTCGATCACGTTATCCTGCATCCGTGGGTCGTTGAGCATGGCGGCGAACGCCCCCTGCATCCGGGCGGTGCTCATGATCTCGATGAACGGCTCCCGCATTCGCGGCGAACTTAGGATGTCGGCCACCCGGTCTCGGTTCGCCGGGTCGGTCAGGTATGCCGCCACCTCGGCCTGGTTCAGCGCCCGGTCTTCCCCGGGAGCGGGACGGGCCTGGGGCGAGGACCCGAAGCGCGGCCCGCTCCAGACCCCGATCAGAAAGGCGATGGCGATACTACTGACCAGCAGCACGATCCACCACCGGGTGTCTAGGCCTTCCCGTACCCTGCGTTGTTTTCCGGTTCGATCCCCATTATTATTGATTTCGGACATGACAATCTACCTCCTTGATTCCCCGTTCCTCTGCGACTCCGCGATTGTTTTTCAAGGAATACTAGTTTAGCTTTTCTCCCGGGCTTTGCACATATACGGTCAAGCAATCGAAACCGCTCACCCCGCACCCTTCAGCTGCAGCTTTTCTTCCCCGCGGTAAAGTGTTAACCTGATGGTGGAATGAAACTTTGGAGGGTTTTTACGTGCCTCGGTGTAGTATCCTTATTCTGTTTGTGGCTCTGGGGCTGGCCGCGGCCGGGGGTGGTCTCGTGTTATGGGGGGCGCAGCCGGTGGCGGTGGAACGACGGGGTCCGGAACCGGTGGTCGAATTTGGAGGCCGCACGAACGGGTTTGTGGTGGAACCGGGCGGAAAAGACTTGAAACAGCAGGATCTCCGGGAGATAGGGTGGGCTTTTGGGCGGGGTGCCGTTCATTACCTGGAACCACCCGGCGAAATGTTCATCCTCGGGGGGCGGGCCTACGTGCTCGATGCCGACGGTGAGGTTCGCACCGCGGACGTACTGATCAACACCGAATACGCCCTGGGGATCGGGCGGGACTCCCGGGCGACTGCTATGCTGCACTTGCCCGCGGGAAGCCCGGTGACCCTGGACATCGTGCTGGCTGAAATCGGGGATGATCTGGAAGGCCCGGTAGCGGTTCTGGGCGCCGGCAGCTTTGCGACCGTGCACGCCAAACCCGGGGGAACTCCCTCTCAGAGCCGTTTCTCAGCCTGGTGGAAGTCCCGGTTTGAAGCGCCCGTGCGGACCGGGCTGGTTTTCCTGGCTTTCCGCACGGCCGGCCCCGAAGCGGAACCGGGTGCGGGTGACCGCTGGCAGGTACACGGTCTGCTGACCGCGCAGGTTCCCGAATCCGGTCCCGCCGGCACGCCTGGCGAAATCCTGGCGCGGGTCCTGGAAGCCGAACCCCGGACGCCGACCCCGGTGTCCACGGACAGCGCGGCGGTGGAGCTGGCCCTGGCGGTTTACCACCTGGCCGGGATCACGCCCGCCACCGAGTTCATCGAGCCGCCGCTGGTGGAGATCGACGTCGTGGACCCAACGATTGTGCTGGACGTCCGCTATGCCGGCACCGACAACTTTGCGGGCCGGGCGATCTACCCCGCCGCTCGAGCCTACCTGGTGCTGCCAGAGGCCGAGCGGCTGGCGCGGGTGAACGCCCGACTCCGGGAGCAGGGTTTCCTTTTAAAGGTGTACGATGCTTACCGTCCGTTTTCCGACCATGTTCGCCTTTGGGAACTGGCTCCCGACAAGCGGTTCTGGGCGCACCCGGACCGCGGTTCCCGACACAGCCGCGGGGCGGCCGTGGACTGTACCTTGGTGACCCTGGACGGCCGGGAGGTGGAGATGCCTACCGGGTTCGATGATTTTACCCGCCGGGCGCACCGCGACTACCAGGGAGCCTCGGAGGCCGCCCGGCGCCACCGGGCGATCCTGGAAGCGGCCATGACCGCCGAGGGTTTCATTCCGCTGGCCAAGGAATGGTGGCACTTCGACAGCCCGGTCTGGTGGGAGTACCCCCTGCGGGACATTCCGCTGGCGGCGGCGATGGATTTCCCGCCTTGACAGCGGTAGCGAGGCTGTATACTCTTGAGAATCGGAAAGGGGAGGCAACTTGGTAAGCTGCTTTTTCCTTGCTATCTGTCTGGTGGGGAGAGGAGCAGGAAATGGAACCCTGGATTGGAATGGTGTTCGGCTATATCCTGATTTTCTGCGCTCGAGTCGCCGACATGTCCCTGGACGTGCTCCGGATGCTTTTGCTGACCCGCGGCCGGAAGTGGCAGGCCAGCCTGGTCGGCTTTCTGGAGGTCAGCATCTTTATCATGATCCTGAATTACGTCTTGCAGGACGGCCTGACCGATCCGGGCAAGATCATCGCCTATGCCGCCGGGTTCGCCACCGGGAACCTGGCGGGAAGCATCATGGAGGAGAGGCTGGCCATGGGGTTTGTGTCCCTGCAAGTATTTCCTCCGGTAACGAAGGTGGACGAGTTGACCGCCCTGTTCCGCAAAGAGGGATTCGGCGTCACGCTGGTGACCGGCGAGGGGCGGGACGGCTACCGGAAAATCTTGTTCCTGTTCCTGAAGCGGAAGAACCTGCCCCGGGCCCTGAAGGTCTTAAACAATTACGACCCCAGAATCTTCTTCAGCGTTTCCGACGCCCGCATCATTCACGGGGGAATTATTCCGGGCCGGGGCAGCGTGGTGCCGGGCCGCTAGCACCGTCCGCCGTCTTCAACCGTACCGGTTGCATCCTCTTTCTTACTGACTAATTGAACGGAACGGGGGCTCAAATTCCTTGGAGCATTTTTTCAATGCTTTCCTCAGCGGCTACCACGAGCTGCTGGAATACCTTGATCTGCATCTGTTGACCTGCTTGGTTCCGGCCTTCTTCATCGCGGGCGGCATCGCGGTGGCCGTGTCCAGCGCGGCCGTGCTGAAGTATTTCGGCCCGGCGACAAAAAAATGCGTATCCTACGGTGTGGCCTCGGTATCGGGAACGGTGCTGGCCGTTTGTTCCTGCACAATACTGCCGCTCTTTGCTGGCATCTACCGCAAGGGCTCCGGAATCGGTCCGGCCATCACCTTTCTGTACGCCGGTCCGGCCATCAACCTGTTGGCCATCGTATTCACGGCCCGCCTGCTGGGCTTCGAGTTGGGCGTCGCCCGCGCGGTCGGGGCCGTGTTGTTTTCGATTGTCATCGGGCTGGTAATGGCGGTTCTTTACCGGCGCGAGGAAGCGGCCCGCGCCGAAGCGGTCGCGGCCGGCGAAGGGTTCAACCCCGCGGCGGGTACCGCGGCTGGGAAGTCGTTGACATCCACGCTGGTGTTTCTCGGCCCCCTGGTCGCCGTTTTGCTGGCCGGGAGCCTCCACTTGTCCCTTTTCACCTACTTGGCGGTGCTCGCCGTTTTGCTCGCCATTCTGGTGATCGTTCTGAAGCTTTGGTTCACCGGTGACGAGGTGCGGGAGTGGCTGCGGGAAACCTACACCCTGGGCCGGCTGATCGTGCCGATATTGCTGGTGGGAGTTTTCCTGGCCGGCGCCCTGAAATACGCTGTGCCGCACGCTTGGGTGGCCGGGTACGTCGGCGGTAACAGTCTCTCGGCCAATCTGATCGCCGCGATGATCGGGGCGCTCATGTACTTTTCCACGCTGACCGAGGTGCCTATCATCAAGGCGCTCACGGAGATGGGCATGGGCAAAGGGCCGGCGCTGGCGCTGTTGCTGGCCGGACCGGCGCTCAGTCTGCCGAACATGCTGGTAATCCGGAAGATCATTGGCACCCAGAAGGCGCTGGTGTACATCGGGCTCGTGGTGTTGGCGGCTACCGCTACGGGCATGCTGTTTGGGAGTCTTAGGTAACCACATCTGGGCGTCATATTCCGCAGACCGGCGCGACAAGGCCGCGAATGTTCAATGGTCTTCTTCCGGGTAGGCCGCCGGGAGGGTGAACCGGAAAACGGTGCCTTCTCCCGGGGTGCTCTCGACCCCGACTTCGCCGCCCTGGGCCTCCACAATCTGCTTGACGATGGCCAGCCCGAGCCCGGTGCCGCCGGCCTTCCGGGTACGCGACTTTTCAACCCGGTAGAAGCGGTCCCAGATGTGGGGCAGGTCGGCCGGCGGAATGCCCGGCCCCCGGTCCTGGACGGCGACCGTTATTTTGTCGCCCGGCTGTTCCGTGGCGGTTACGGTGATTTTGCCACCGGACGGGGAAAAGCGGACCGCGTTTTCCACCAGGTTGGTGAGCACCTGTTCCAGCTTGCTTTCGTTGGCCAGGAGCGGCGGCAGGTCCGGGGGCAGCACCGCGTGGATAGAAAGCCCCTTTTTGGTGAGGGGCGCTTGGAGCCGGGTTTTGACCCGGGCCAGGACCTCCCCGATTTCCACGGCGTGGAGTTCCCAGTCGGTACGGCCGGCCTCGAGCGCGGCCAGGTCCAGCAGATCCTGGACCAGCCGGTTCATGCGCAGGGTTTCACGGTGGGCCACCTGCAGGTAGTGCTCCCGGGCGTCGGCTTCGGAAATCACGCCGTCAATGAGCCCCTCGATAATGCCCTGCACCGCGGTGAGCGGGGTCCGCAACTCGTGGGAGACGTTGGCCACGAAGTCCCGCCGCATCTGCTCCAGCTTGCGAAGGGTGGTGATGTCCTGGAGCACGGCCACCGCGCCGAAAATTCGGCCGTCCCGGTGGCGCAGGGGGGAACACTGGACCAGGAGATGGGTGCCGTTCAGTTCCAGTTCGGTGGACCGGCGGTCGCCTGCGGCGGTCACTGTGTCGAAGAGCACCGCCAGTTCCGGGACGGCGATTGTTTGGTCCGCCGGGACGGAACCGTCTCCGGTGCCGAGCCGCAGCGTGTTCCGGGCCGGGTCATTGGCCAGGATCACCCGGCGGGCGGTATCCACGGCGAGCACACCCTCGGCCATGTTGGCGACGATGCTTTCCAGCTTGCCCTTTTCCCGGGCGAGTTCGCCGATGGACCGGTCCAGCGAGCTGGCGAGGAGGTTCAGGTTTTCGGCCAGTTGTCCGATCTCGTCGCGGCGGTTGATCGGCACCCGCCGGTCGAAGTTACCCCGGGCCATTTCCACTGAAACCCGGCTCATCTCGCGCAGCGGTCGGGTTAGGGAACGAGAAAGCCAGAAACTGAGGGCGGCAGCCAACAGCACGGTCAGACCGGCCGCCGACAGGGTGATGCGGCGCACGGCCGCTACCGTAGCGTCCAGGTCCGCTACGGGCGCGAACATCAGTACCGCACCGGTGACCTCAGCGTTTTGATCCATGATTGGTGCCGCCACCGCGAGGACTTCTTTCTCCAAAAGGGGCAACAACCGCCGGGTGGCCGCCGGTTCACCGGCCAGGAGCAGGGTTGTTTCTTCGGTTCCCAGCCACGTCCGCCGACCGGGACTGCGACCGTGCATTCCGGCTTCGAGTTGCCGGCGGTCCAGTACCACCACCCGTTCTTCCAGCCAGAACAATGGGTTCCTTCCCGGGCCAGGGGAGCCGTAAGGGTGTGGTTCTCCGGAAAGGGCGGCGGCCAGATTTTCGGCGTCCCGGAGCATTTCCCTTTCCTTGGCGGCGAAGTAATAGTCGGCAAAGAGGTAGGACGTGGCCAGGTGCACCGCGGCTAGGGTGATGAAGATTACTGCCAGGTAGGAGCCGAACAGGCGGCCCAGGATGCTGGACACCGACCTACACCTCGAACTTGTAGCCGAGGCCCCAGACCGTTTTCAGGTAACTGCGGCCGGTGCCCCGCAGCTTTTCGCGCAGCCGCTTGATGTGGGTGTCCACAGTGCGGGTGTCACCCGGATATTCGTAACCCCAGACGGCGGCCAAGAGTTGTTCTCGGCTGAAAACGCGCCGGGGCCGGGCCGCCAAGAAGGCCAGCAGTTCGAACTCCTTTGGAGTCAGTGACACGGCCCGGCCCTCGACCTCTACCAGGTGGGCCACGGTGTCGACAGTCAGCCCCGGATAACGGAGTGCTGGTTCGGTTGAGTTTGTTCCGGCCGCGCTGCTCCGGCGCAGCACGGCTTTCACCCGGGCTACCAGTTCCCGGGGGCTGAAGGGTTTCGTAACGTAGTCGTCGGCCCCCAGTTCCAGGCCGAGCACCCGGTCGTATTCTTCGCCTTTGGCCGAGAGCATAATGATGGGAACGGACAAATGCCGGCGGATTTCGCGGCAGACGGTCCACCCGTCTTTCTTGGGCAGCATGATGTCGAGGATCACCAGGTCGGGGTTGGCCGAGCGGACCTGTTCCAGTGCTTCCTCACCGTCAACGGCCGACACCACCCGAAAACCATCTTTTTCCAGGTACAGCCGGGCCACCTCCTGGACTGCCTGTTCGTCTTCCACCAGCAGAATCACGCCGGCGTGCACGGTAAACCTCCTCCCGTAAAAGGGGACAGGCTACTTTTTTAGCAGACTCCCCCTTAGACTGCCAGAAAAGGGGACAGGCATGTTTTTTAGCAGACTCCCCCTTAGAGTGCTAAAGCTAAAAAGGCGCCTACTCTCTTATTGCCTTCCCTTACCTTTCTTGTTTCCGACGGTTTCAGTGTACACCAACTTTCCGGTCAGTACAAACGCCCGGGGGGACAGGTAAATGACTACCCATCCCCCCGGTATGCTCCTCTAATGCCGCTTACTGCCAGGGGCCGCCCTGCCCGCGCGGGGTGCCGGTCAGCGGTCCGCCGGGCTTGGGGCAAGGACCGCCGCGGCGCAGTTCAGCCCATTTAGCCAGTTGTTCTTCGGTCAGGATAACGCGTAATTCGGCCCGGTACCGGGCAACTTCCTGCCGCAGTTGGTCACGGAGTTCCGCGATCTTCCCGATCTGCGCTTGAACGCGAGCCGGGTCGGCGTCGGGATTCCAACGCTGCATCCGCAATTCCTGGCGGGTTTGCCGCAGCTGGTTTTGGATTTCGTTCGTTCTGGTGAAGTGCTGGCGCTGCAGTTCCTGGATCTGGGTGAATTGTTCGGCGGTTATCTCGAGTTCCTGGGCGAGATTGGTCCAGCCGACGGCACCGATTCCCCGCCCGCCGAAGCCCTGCCCCCAGGCCGCCGCGGCCACCTGCGCCACCGCGAAGACCAGGACCAGGGTGAGCACGAGAGGAATGAGGGTGCGTCGCAAGGGGATCACCTCCTTTGCTCTTTGCTTGAGTATCAGTATAGCCGGCAAATGTGGCTGATTTGTGAACAGGCGTCAACAAAAGTGCAAACGATTGGTTTCGAGTAGCTGGACGTATTTATTTCCGGGGCCGGGGGCAACGTGCCCGACCCCTTTACGCTTGGTGTCGTAGCTCTTTAAAGTAGGGGAGAGAATATGGTAAGATGAGGTAGATTCTGGGACTGGAGGCAAGTTTAATTTGGATCTTTTTCGGGCTTACGTGATTGCCGATGCACTTTCAATTCTACGCGAGCACGTGCGGCTTGACACTCCGGTGGAGCGGCTGGGGCTGCGGGATGTGCTGCACCGGACCTTGGCCGAAGACGTTTTCGCCCCGGAGGACGTGCCGGCGTTTGACCGGTCCACGATGGACGGGTACGCGGTAAGGGCGGCGGATACTTTCGGCGCCTCGGAGGGGTTGCCGGCTTACTTGGACGTCGTCGGGGAAGTGCTGATGGGCCAGGCTCCCCAGGGGCACCTGGAGACCGGCCAGGCTTTCCGGATCGCCACCGGGGGCATGCTGCCGGAGGGCGCCGACGCCGTAGTGATGGTCGAGTATACCGAGGAACTGGACGAGAAAACCATCGGGGTGACCCGGCCGGTGGCGCCGGGAGAGAACACCGTCCGGCGCGGTGACGATTTAAAACAGGGTGTTCTGCTCCTTCCACGTGGCCATCGCCTGCGGCCCCAGGACGTGGGGCTTTTGGCCGCGGCCGGGGTGAGTGCGGTTCGGATCCGTCGGCCGCTCCGGGTCGGTATCATTACCACCGGGGACGAGGTGGTTCCGGTGGACAGGCATCCCCGGCTCGGCCAGGTACGAGACGTGAACTCGTACACCCTGGGCGGCCAGGTACGGGAGTGCGGGGCCGAGCCGGTGGTGTACGGGATCATCGGCGATGATTTCGAGACCCTGGCCGCGACGGTGCGCCGTGCCCTGAGGGAGACCGAGGCCGTCCTGATTTCGGGTGGCAGTTCGGTCGGTCGCCGGGACGTGACCGTGGACGTAGTGACCAGCCTCGGAAAACCGGGGGTGCTGTTCCACGGCCTGGCGGTGCGCCCCGGGAAGCCGACGATCGGCGCGGTCATCGGCCACAAGCTGGTCCTGGGGCTCCCCGGGCACCCGGTGTCGGCCATGGTGGTCTTCCAGCTCCTGGGGCGCCCCCTGCTAGACCCGGGTTTCCGCCGGTTTCCGGTTCGGGCGCGCCTTACGCGTTCGGTGAGTTCCCAGGCGGGCAAGGAGGACTATATCCGAGTTCGGTTGAGCCGGGGCGACGGGGGGGAGCTTGTTGCCGAGCCCATCCCGGGCAAGTCCGGCTTGATCGCCACCATGGTTCGGGCCGACGGCCTGGCACGGATTCCCCTCGAAAGCCAGGGCGTTGCCGCCAGCGACGAAGTGGAAGTGATTCCTTTTTAGAATACAGAATTCAGGAGTTAAAAATCCGCTTTGTTCTGATTTTATCCGAACTAAATTAATAGCGGAGGCCAACATGAAAAGAAGAGTCTATCTTTCCGAACAGCCCTTGGAGGAAGCGCGGCAAGAATACCTGGAATACCTGAGTCAAATCGGGGCGCTTTCTCCCGGGCCGCCGGAGGAAATCCCCGCCGCGGAGGCGGTGGGCCGGGTGACTGCCGAACCGGCGTTTGCCGTGGTGTCGTCACCCCATTTTCACGCTGCGGCCATGGACGGGCTGGCCGTTCGGGCCCGAGACACTTTCGGGGCCACTGAGACCACGCCCCTGACCCTGCGGGTTGGGGAACAGGCGCACGTGGTGGACACCGGCGACCCGCTGCCCGAAGGCTGTGACGCCGTGATTATGATCGAGGAGGTGCACTGGACCGGCGAGGACACCTTTGAGATCACCGCCGCCGCCTTTCCGTGGCAGCACGTGCGGGTGATCGGCGAGGACCTGGTGGCCACCGAGATGATCGTGCCCGCTAGCCATGTCGTCCGGCCGGTAGACGTCGGCGGACTTCTCGCCGGCGGGGTCACCCGGATCAAGGTGCACCCCCGGCCGCGGGTGGTCTTCATCCCCACCGGGACCGAGGTGGTGGAACCGGGCGGGGAACTGCGCCCCGGCGATATCGTCGAGTACAACAGCCGGGTGCTGGGGGCGCTGGTTCGAGAGTGGGGCGCAGACTTCACGCGGTACGAGATCGTCCCGGACGACTACGATCGGCTGCGGGCCGCGCTGGACGCGGCGGTCGAAGTCGCGGACCTGGTGATCATCAACGCCGGGGCCTCGGCCGGGCGGGAGGACTTCAGCGCTCACCTGATCGCGGATCTGGGCCGGGTGCTCACCCACGGGGTGGGCATCAAGCCGGGCAAGCCGGTGATCCTGGGAGAGATCCGCGGGAAGCCGGTCTTCGGCATCCCGGGATACCCGGTGTCGGCCGTGCTGAACTGCGAGCTGTTTGTTCGACCGGTGATCTACGCGAAGCTCGGGCGGGCGATTCCGCCCCGGCCCCGGGTGCCCGCGGTGCTCTCCCGCCGGGTGGTTTCTCCGATGGGGGTGGACGAGTTCGTCCGGGTGAAGCTGGGCAAAGTGGGCGACAAGATCATCTGCACGCCCCTGGGCCGGGGGGCCGGTCTGATCCTGACCCTGATCCGGGCGGACGGGCTGTTGGTGGTGCCTCGTCTGCATGAGGGTTTCGAGGTTGGCCAGACGGTGAAGGTTGAGTTGCTGCGGCCGCTTGCTGAGATCGAGGAGACTACGGTGATTATCGGCAGTCATGATCTCGCGCTGGACGTACTGGCCAACCGCCTGAAGGTGAAATACCCCGAGGCCGCGCTTTCCTCGGCGCACGTGGGAAGCCTTGGGGGACTTTTGGCCCTGCGGCGCGGCGAGGCGCACCTGGCGGGTACCCACCTGCTGGACGAGGCCACCGGGGAGTACAACGTTTCCTACATTCAAAAGTACCTGCCCGGCCGGGGCGTGGTTCTTTTGAACCTGGCCTACCGGGAGCAGGGATTCATCGTGGCTCCCGGGAATCCCCTAGGGATCAAGGGTTTTAAAGACTTGGCCCGGGACGGTGTCCGCTTTGTGAACCGGCAGCGGGGCGCCGGCACCCGGGTGCTGCTGGACTACCATCTCCGTCTTCGGGGAATCGCGCCCGGGCAGGTGGAGGGTTACGACCGCGAGGAGTATACCCACATGGCCGTGGCCACAGCCGTGGCCGGGGGCACCGCCGATTGTGGCCTGGGCATCCGGGCGGCGGCCGGCGCCCTGGGTTTGGATTTCGTGCCGGTGGCCGAGGAACGCTACGACCTTTGCATTCTGAAAGATTACTGGGAGCAACCGGTGGTGCAGCGGCTTTTAGACGTGATTTGCGACCCGCAGTTTCAGGCGGACGTGCGGGCCTTGGGCGGGTACGACCTCCGGGATTGCGGTAAGATAATGTGGGAGCAGGAATAAGTTGGCCGGTGTCGAAATCAAAGTCAAGGTAAGTAAGTTTGTGGCTGCCGTAAGGTGTGGCACCGGCGGGACCCGGAGGTGAGCCAGGGATGCCCGGATTCACCCACGTTGACGAGCACGGCAAGGTGAAAATGGTGGAGGTGACCGCCAAGGCCACCACCGTGCGCGAGGCGGTGGCCCGGGGCGCGGTGACCATGCGCCCGGAGACCCTGCGGCTGATTCTGAACGACCGGATCGCCAAGGGCGAGGTCCTGGCGGTGGCCCGCACGGCCGGCATTATGGCCGCCAAGGAGACCGCCCGTTTGATTCCTTTGTGTCACCCGCTGCTCCTGGCCGTGGTGGAGGTGCGCTTCTGGGCGAACGAGGAAACGCCCCGGCTCGAAATCGAGGCCCGGGTGAAAACGGCCGGGCAGACCGGAGTGGAGATGGAAGCGATGACGGCCGTCGGGGTGGCAGCCCTGACGGTTTACGATATGTGCAAGGCCGTGGACCGGGAAATGGTGATCGGGGATATCAGGCTGGTCGCCAAGTCCGGGGGGCAGAGCGGCCGGTTCGAAAGGGAGGGGGAGACACCTTGGCCGGAAGGGTTATAGCGGTGTGCACCAGCGAAACTAAGGGCGTGCGAAAGAATAACGTGGGCAAGGCCTATTTGCAGGAGGGAACGGGCCTGGTGGGCGACGCCCACGCCGGTCCGTGGCACCGCCAGGTCAGCCTTCTGGCCGTCGAGAGCATCGAACGGATGCGACAGAAGGGGCTCGATGTGGGCCCCGGCGATTTCGCTGAGAATCTAACCACCGAAGGCCTCGAATTGCACAGTCTGTCGGTGGGTGCCCGGCTTAAAATCGGACCGCAGGTGCTGGGCGAGGTTACGCAAATTGGAAAAAAATGTCGCACCGGCTGCGCCGTATTCCAACAGGTGGGGGACTGCATTATGCCCCGGGAGGGTGTTTTCGTCAAGGTGCTAAAGAGCGGTTACGTTCAGGTTGGGGATACTATCGAGGTGTTGCCCGATGTTTAAAGTGGCCGTCGTCACGGTGAGCGACAAGGGCGCCCGGGGCGAGCGGGTGGATGAGAGCGGCCGGGCGATCGCGGAGGTGGTGTCCCACCAGGGCTGGGAGGTCAAGGACACCAGAATCGTGCCCGACAACATCGAGGTGATCATTGAGACCCTGGTCGAATTGTGCGACCAGAAAATAGATCTGGTGCTTACCACCGGGGGGACCGGGTTCGCCTTGCGGGATAACACTCCCGAAGCCACCCTGGTCGTAGTGGAACGCCAGGTCCCCGGGTTGGCCGAGGCGATGCGGGCCGAGACCAGCAAGAAAACCCCCCGGGCGATGCTCAGCCGGGCGGTGGCCGGAATCCGGAAGCGGACCTTGATCGTAAACCTTCCGGGCAGCCCGAAGGCAGTACGGGAGTGCCTGGAAGCGATCATGCCTGCGCTGCCGCACGGGCTGGAGGTTCTGGCCGGGCGGGCCCGTGAATGTGCCCGCGAGCATTAGTTTACGGCTGGCCGGGGCGTCATTCGGAATCAATTGAGGTGGTTTGCGCTTGTACCCTGTTTTGCTCCAGTTCGGTCCGTTCACCGTAACCAGCTACGGGTTCATGGTGGCCCTCGGAATCGCCGCCGGGTTGGTCGTTGTCTTGCGGGCCGGGAAACACCGGGGCATGGACACCGATACTCTGCTCGACTTGGCGCTGTATATGATCGTGGCTGGGGTGATCGGCAGCCGTGCCGCCTATGTGTTCTTGGAATGGGAGAAATACGGGACCGAACCGTGGGCGATGCTGCGGGTCTGGGACGGGGGGCTTTCTTTCTTCGGGGCCCTGGCCCTGTGCCTGGTGGTGGTGATCTGGTTCACGCGGCGCCGGGACCTGCGCCTGACCCGGGTGGGCGACCTTCTGGCGCTGGGCGTGGCGGTCGGTTATCCCTTCGGGCGCATCGGTTGCTTCCTGAACGGGTGCTGTTACGGGCTGCCCACGGACCACGTCTTCGGGGTGACTTTTCCGTTCGACGAGGTAGTGCGGCACCCGACGCAGCTTTATTCGGCGGGGGCCGGAGTACTCATTTTCCTACTCCTGTGGATACTGAGCCGGAAAAAGTCTTTCGACGGTTTTCTGATGTGGGTTTTTCTGATTCTTTACGGTGTGTACCGTTTCGTGATTGACTTCTGGCGGGTTTCTCCACCGGCCGGAATCGATGCGCTGACTGTGGGGCAACTGGTCAGCCTGGCGGTGGTGACGGTCAGCGGCTTGGCCCTGTACTTCACCTGGCGCCGAGCCCAATCCTCCGCGGAGTGGTGATCAAAAAAGGGGAAAGGGCGCGGGGAATTCCCCGCGCCCGGCGTTTACGTGTGCTTGCAAGTCTTCATGGTTTTCAGAGGCGGTTACTTCTTTTCCGGTTTATAGTCCGGAATCTGTTCCCTGATCAGGTCTTCTTCCTGTTCCTCCCTTTGCACCTTGATCACTGTTTCCAGGACCTTGTTAATCAAGTCCTGGTAACGTCTCTGGGATTCATGAAAAGCGCTGATGGTAGGGTGCGACGCCATTTTCAATTCCAATTTCTCCAGGGACTTGATTTCCTGCTGGGAAAGCTCCAGGCCCTGCGCCTTCTTCTTTTGCGCGGCATCCTGCATTAAGTGAAATGTTTTCAGCATCTCCAGGGCCGAATTGTCGTTAAACATTGCCTTTTGCTTCGCCTTCACGTCCAGGTATTCCGGGGACCGGGTCAATACCTCGCCCAATTCCCGAGCCTTGCTTAAAACTGCGTCCGACACTGATAAGACCTCCTGTGCAAGAATCTGACCAAAGAATATCGGCCAGGCGTGTGAAAGGCTTAATTAACTCGTTCCATCCGGACGACTACCTGGCACTCGTATTCTTATAGTTGTACCCACATATTGTACCACGGGCTTTGAAAAATGACAATTTGCCGGAATGGAATGTGATTGTTCAAGCAAATACAGACGCGGACCCGCAGCTGGGCCGGAAAGCGGATGTTCGACAGGCTTTGCGCCGTAAGCGCAAGCCTCGGGCTGAGAGGAAGCCTTATCGACCCGATTGCGGTCTAGGAAGGGGAAAGCGGGCGAAAACAGTAGAACCTGCCGGTTCCTTCTGTGCATTTGGGACTTGCCTTCCCCAACAAGTCATGTTATAGTAAACAAGGTCAACGAGCGTAATCCGGGGTTCGAACCTGGCGAAGGTTTGGCTGGCCAATTGTATGTACCGATCTTCACAATATAACCCACAAATCAGTTAGCTAAAATCGGTTAGTTCTTTATAATCCTTAATATTTTATCAAGCTTAACAGAAAATACTTGTTTATCATCGGAAGGAAATTGATTGGTTAAGTAGAATTGTCATCTTAAAGGAGAACAGCTTAATTTGTGTTTCACTCCTTGCCCCGCTCTGGAGGCGATTTTGGGGTGCTTCTGGGAAGGGGTTGAGGGTGAGGAAGCCGTACAATCACAATCTTCAGCTTTACTGCGGAGAAAGGAGTGGTGCTGCACCGAAAGTCTCGGGTAGGGTCTGTAGTGATTCGATTGGTTCCAATGTTACAATGTTTAAATTAGGAGGTTTGAGTCAATGCCAACATTTGTAATGGCCGAAAAGTGCGACGGCTGCAAGGGGCAAGACAAAACCGCTTGCATGTACATCTGCCCCAACGACCTGATGGTCCTGGACAAGGAAAGAATGAAGGCGTACAACCGGGCTCCCGATGAGTGCTGGGAGTGCCTCTGCTGTGTCAAGATTTGCCCGCAGCAGGCGATGGACTTCCGGGGTTACCAGGACTTCGTCCCGATGGGTGCCAGCTGCGTGCCGCTGAGAGGTTCGCAGGACATCATGTGGACCGTTAAGTTCCGGAACGGTACCGTCAAGCGGTTCAAGTTCCCCATCCGGACCACGGAAGAGGGTAGTGCGGTGCCCGATGGCGGCTACGGCGTGGGCGCGGACGACATCAACGCCATTGAACTGTTCACCGAGCCGGCTTCGTTGGGCGCGGACGTTCCTAGTCCGAAGAAGTAACGGAATTAATGCAATACTATTGTAATTTGGAGGAGGTTACATAGAATGCCGAATTTTGAAACAGTTGAAGTCACCACCGATTTGCTAATCATCGGTGGCGGCATGGCGGCGTGTGGCGCGGCGGTGGAAGTGTCGCACTGGGCTAAGAAGCACGGCCTCAAGGTAGTCTTGGTGGACAAGGCGGCCATGGATCGGAGCGGCGCGGTGGCCCAGGGCCTTTCGGCCATCAACCTGTACCTCGGCCTGCGTGACAATGAGAACACCGTGATGGACTACGTCGAGTACGTGAAGAACGACCTGATGGGCGTAGCCCGCGATGACCTGGTCTACAACATCGCCCGGCACGTTGACTCCACCGTGCACCTGTTTGAGAAGTGGGGCCTTCCGATCTGGCCGAAGAGCGAGGATGATCCTTTCCGCGTTGGTCCGTACCAGCGGGGCGGCCGGTGGCAGGTAATGATCAACGGTGAGTCCTACAAGATCATCGTGGCGGAAGCCGCCAAGAATGCGCTGAATGATTGTGGCGCGGAGATTTACGAGCGGGTGTTTATCGTGGAGCCGCTCCTTGACGGCAACCGGATCGCCGGCGCGGTCGGCTTCAGTGTCCGCGAAGAAAAGTTCTACGTCTTCCGGGCCAAGGCCGTCCTGTGCGCGATGGGCGGCTGCGTGGGCGTATTCCGTCCGCGGTCTTCCGGTGAGGGTCTCGGCCGGTCCTGGTACCCGCCGTTCTCCACTGGTTCCAGCGCTTACTTCACCATCAAGGCCGGTGCCGAGATGACCTGCCAGGAAGTCCGGTTTATTCCGGTCCGGTTCAAGGATGCCTACGGTCCGGTCGGTGCCTGGTTCCTGCTCTTCAAGTCTACGGCAACCAACGCCTTCGGCGAAGTCTACATGCAGACCAACGCTGCCGAACTGGATAAGTGGGGCAAGTACGCGAAGGTTAAGCCGATGCCGGCCAACCTGCGTAACTGGCTCGGCATGATCGATGTCTCGGCCGGCAAGGGCCCGATCTACATGCAGACCGCCGAGGCCATCCAGCGGCTCGCCGCCAAGTACGAAGGCGACGAGAAGGCCTTCAAGAAGAAGATGAAGCACCTCGAGGCCGAAGCTTGGGAAGACTTCCTCGACATGACCATTTCCCAGGCGCTCCTGTGGGCGGCCTGCAACATTGAGCCCGAGAAGAAGGAATCTGAAATCGCCGCGGCGGAGCCGTACTTCATCGGCTCGCACTCCGGTGCTTCCGGCGCCTGGGTCAGCGGTCCGGAAGACGTGGCGCCGCCGGAATACTTCTGGGGCTACGCCAACCTGACCACTGTGGACGGCCTGTTCGCGGCCGGTGACGCTTCCGGCGCGTCCAGCCACAAGTTCTCCTCCGGCTCCCACGCCGAGGGCCGCATCGCCGGCAAGGCGGCCTGCAAGTACCTGGTCGATAAGAACCCCGACCTGCCGAATGTTGACCCGGCGGAAATCGAGGCTCTGAAGGAGAGGATCCTGCGGCCGTTTAAGGTCTACGAAGAGCACAAGGACTTCAGCACCGCGGAAGAGGTCAACCCGTACTACATCTTCCCGAAACAGTACAAGTTCCGCATCCAGAAGCTGATGGACGAGTACGCCGGCGGCTGGGGCTCCAACTTCACGACCAGCAAGCATCTCCTCGAGAAAGGCATGGAGTACCTGCAGATGCTGAAGGAAGACTCCGAGAAGCTTGCGGCGCGTGACCTGAACGAGCTCATGCGCTGCTGGGAGAACATCCACCGGACTTGGGTCGCCGAGGCTCACATGCGGACCATCCTGTTCCGCGAGGAGACTCGCTGGCCGGGCTACTACTTCCGGGCGGATTTCCCGAGCATCGACGAAGAGAACTGGGAAGTCTTTGTTAACACCAAGTACGACCCGAAGACCGGCGAGTGGGAAGTCTTTAAGAAAGACATTATTAGACTGTAACTTCCAGAGAGGGAAAGCGGGCGAAATCGCCGATTTCGCCCGCCAACTTCTTCTTTTCCCAAGCCGGAATAGCTCCGGCCTGCAGACAGGAAATAGCAATGACCCCGGAAATGCGTGGCGGATGCCGACTGCAGCCGGAGACGGGAGGCTTCATGCCTCCCCACTATGTGTTTAGTCCAATATTTATTTAGGGTGATAATATGCCAAACAAGAGCATTTTGGTAGTTGGGGGAGGGATAAGTGGGCTGACCACTGCGCTCGAAGCAGCCGAGGTGGGATACGATGTCTATTTGGTCGAAAAAAACTCCTACCTAGGCGGCCGGGTGGCCCAGATGCACCACTACTTTCCCAAGCTCTGCCCGCCGAACTGCGGACTGGAAATTAACTTCAAGCGGCTCCGTAGGAATCCGCGGATCAAGTTTTTCACCTGTGCCGAGGTTCAAAAGATCTCGGGCCGGAAGGGTGACTTTGACGTCACCGTCAAAGTGAACCCGCGTTACGTCAAGCCGGAGTGCACGGCGTGCGGCGACTGCGTAGCAGCCTGTCCCGTGGAGAGACCGAACGAATTCAACTACGGTCTGGACAAGACCAAGGCGATCTACCTGCCTCACCCGTTTGCCTTTCCCATGAAGTACATCATTGACCGGGCGGCCTGTCCGGACGGTTGCAGCAAGTGCGTGGAAGCCTGCAAGTACAACGCCATTGGCCTGAACATGGCCGCGGAAACGGTGAACCTGAAAGTGGGTGCGATCGTTTACGCCACCGGCTGGAAACCTTACGACGCCGCCAAGATCAGCTACTACGGCTTTGGCCGACACCAGAACGTGCTTACCAACGTAATGTTGGAGCGGCTGGCGGTGCCGAACGGCCCCACCGAGGGCCGGATTGTGCGCCCCTCGGACGGCAAGGAGCCGGAAACCATCGCCTTCGTGCAGTGCGCCGGCTCGCGTGACGAAAACCATCAGCCTTACTGTTCGCAGATTTGCTGCCTGGCTACTCTGAAACACATCACCTACATCCGGGAGAACAATCCCAACGCCAAGATTTACGTCTTTTACATCGACATCCGGGCCCTGGGCAAGTACGAGGACTTCTACACCAAGGTCGCCCAGGACGAGAACGTGGTGTTTATCAAGGGCAAGGTTGGCGAGATCACTGAGGACCCGGCGACCGGAGACCTGACCCTGGAAACGGAGGACCAGGGTGCCGGCCAGACCGTGAAGCAGACGGTGAACATGGTGGTCCTGGCGACCGGGATGGCGCCGTCCGTGCTGGACACCGGTGTTCCTTCGGAACTGGCCGCGAGCGACTCAGATGGTTTCGTGGTTTCCGACATCGCCCAGACCGGTATCGGCGGTGCCGGGTGTGCCCGCAAGCCGATGGAGGTCTCGGCGTCCGTGCGTGACGCTACGGCGGCCGCGCTCAAGGCTATTCAGGCTGCGGTGGGGGGTGGCAAGTAGATGACTAAGAAGCAAGCGGTATACTTTTGCACGGGCTGCGGCATCGGGGAGGCGCTGGACGTCCAGGCCTTGGTGAAGGTGGCCAAGGGCGAGTTCAGAATCCAGGACGTAAAGGAGCATTCCTTCCTGTGCGGCCCCGAGGGAGTCGACCTGATCAAGAAGGACATCGAAGCGGGGGCCAACACCGTCACCATCGCGGCCTGTTCGGAACGGGTATGCTATGATGTTTTCAACTTTGGTCCGTCGGTGATCGTGGAACGGGTTCCGCTTCGAGAACGGGTTGCCTGGGTGCAGGAGCCCGGTGACGAGGATACCAACATGATGGCCGAGGACTACGTGCGGATGGGCCTGTCCAGAGCGAAGGCCACCGAGTTGCCGGAACCGTTCCTGGTTGAAAACCCGTCCAAGACCATCCTGGTGGTGGGCGGCGGTCTGACGGGCATGACCGCGGCGCTGGAAGCGGCCGGGGCCGGTTACGAGGTGGTCCTGGTGGAAAAAGAGGCGACGCTCGGGGGCTGGGCCGGAAAGGTTTACAAGCTGCCCCCGTTGGCCGAACCTTACACCGAGCCGGCGGAGAATAACATTCCCGCCTTGGCCAAGGCCATCGAGGATAATCCGAAAATCAAGGTTTATACCGGGGCCACCATGGAGAGCATCGCCGGCGGCCCGGGTGTGTTTGACGCCAAGATCAAACAAAACGGCAGCACCGTCCAAGAAAGAGTGGGCGCCATCGTCTTGGCGACCGGGGCGCTGCCGTACGATCCCAAGAAGTTGGAATACCTGGGTTACGGCAAGCCCAACGTGGTCACCCACGCCGACGTCGAAGAAATGGCCAAGAGCGGCAAGCTGAAAAACGTCAAACGGGTGGCGTTTATCCAGTGTGCGGGCTCCCGCGATGCAGAGCGCCTGCCGTACTGCTCGGCCGCCTGCTGCATCGAAACCCTGAAACAGGCGGTTTACCTGAAGGAGTTCAACCCGAACGTTCAGGCCTACATCTTCTACAAGGACATCCGGGCGACGGGCAAGTACGAGCATTTCTATAAGGCCGTCCAGCAGACCGGCGCCGTGTTCATCAAGACCGAGATCCCGGGCGTGCAGGTGAACGAGGACGGCGGCAAGCTGGCCGTCGAGGCTAAGGACATCATCCTGGGCGAGGATATCACCATCGGCGATCTTGACCTGGTGGTGCTGGCCAACGGGATGCAAACCAATGCCGCCTTCGGCGAGGAAATCGCCGAGGAGGCCGAGGAAGAAGCGGCCGCAGCCAAGGAAGACGAACTGGCCGCCAAGCCGGACCAGATCATCAAGTCCAACATGCTGAACCTGGTGTACCGCCAGGGTCCGGAGATGCCGGCCCTGAAGTACGGCTTCCCGGATTCGCACTTCATCTGCTTTCCGTACGAGACCCGCCGGACCGGAATCTACGCCGCCGGCGCCGTCCGAGCAACCATGCACGTGCCGACCGCCATCGAGGACGCCGCCGGTGCGGCCTTGAAGGCCATCCAGTGTGTGGAGTGCGTGGCCCGCGGCGAGGCCGTACACCCGAGAGCTGGGGACACCTCCTATCCGGAGTTCAACATGAACCGTTGCACGCAGTGCAAACGGTGCACCGAAGAGTGCCCGTTCGGGGCGATCAACGAGGACGAGAAGGCCAACCCGTTGCCGGAGCGGACCCGCTGCCGCCGGTGCGGCACCTGTATGGGCGCCTGTCCCGAGCGGATCATTTCCTTCAAGGACTACTCGGTACCGATGATTGGCGGCATGGCCAAGACCATCGAGGTGCCCGAAGAGGATGAGGAAAAACCGAGAATTCTCATCTTCGCCTGCGAGAACGACGCCATTCCCGCGCTGGACATGGCCGGTATCAATCGTCTGAAGTACAGCGCCTGGGTGCGGGTCATCCCGCTGCGGTGCCTGGGTTCGCTGAACCTGGTCTGGGTCTCCGACGCCATGTCCTCGGGCTTTGACGGCTTGTTGCTCCTGGGTTGCCGGCACGGTGACGATTACCAGTGCCACTTCATTAAGGGCAGCGAGCTGGCCGAGGTCCGCCTGTCCAAGGTTTCAGAGACCCTGGACCGGCTGGGCCTGGAATCTGAGCGCTGCCGGATGCACCAGATCAGCATTATGGATTACTACCGGATTCCGAAGCTCATTGAAGAGTTCGTAGAGAAATTGGATGAACTTGGTCCGAACCCCATGAAGGGCTTTTAGGCCTGAACCGAGAAGACCCGGGTCGCGGGCTTGCCCGCGGCCCGGGGCTCCGTCCATCGCCGTTGATACCAGCGGGGATGTCGAGAGACTGCGAAGGAGGCGCTGCGAGTGCGCAGTCCCTCGTATTGGAGGCGGTCACCGGGTGAACCCTGGGTAGGCTGTGACGAGGGTGCCGTGCCGGGAGATGATCGGCTGGATGTCTGTACCCGGCGCATCAATCAGCGCTGCGCCTTCAGGCCTGAGAAGTTTTTCATGCTGATTAATGGGATAAATCTTGGATCAGTCTGGAGGGGGTAGAGCAAATGACCGCTGCGAATAAGCAGGCATCCAGGTACGACCCCGCTTTTGCCAACGAACTCTATACTATAGAAAACGGTCACTACATCAAGCAGTGCATGCAGTGCGGGTTATGTGTTGTGACCTGTCCGGCCCGGCACCTGATGGACCTTCCGCCACGCAGGTACTTTAAAGCGATCCAGGCCGGGGACCAGGAGCAGGTGCTGAAGGCGAACACGCCGTGGCTGTGCACTTCGTGCAACCTTTGTACCGTGCGTTGTCCACGCGGCATCCCGATTATCGACGTCATGCACGGAATGAAGCTGTACCTGGCGCAAAAGCAGGGCGTCAAGAGTGCTCCGGGAGCATTGTTCAGCAAGACGTTCTTTGACGTTATGTTAAAGCGTGGACGACAGTGGGAAGCCTGGCTGACCCAGATGTACTTCCTGAAGGCCGGACCGGCCGCCATGAAGGAAGCCTTCAAAATGATGGATGTCGCCCGGCCGATGGTTTTGAAGAAGCGTTTGCCGCTTGCGCCAGCCAAGACCATTAAAAATAAGGGCCAACTGAAGAAAATCTACGAAAAGGCCGCGGCGCTGGCAAGGGAGGGACACTAGATGGCGTACATTTTCTACCCGGGCTGCGCATCGGAGGCCACCGGTAAAGCCAGCTTTATCTCCTTTGAGGCCGTGGTGAAGGCGTTGGGCATGGACGTACACGGCGAGATTCCGGACTGGAACTGTTGCGGTGCGACCTTAGTGGCCAACGCCATTGGGGACTTCGCCCAGCAGGCGATCGCGGCTCGCAACCTGGCTTTGGCCGAAAAGGCTGGAAAAGATATCGTCGTCGCTTGCAGTTCCTGCTACCTGAACTTGGCGTGGACCAACGAGAAAATGAAAATCGATTCCAAGTTTAATAGCCAGATCAACGAAGCCCTGGCGGCGGGCGGTCTGTCTTACGGTGCCAGCCTGCAGGTGCGCCACCTGATCGACGTTTTGATCAACGAGGTGGGCCTGGACAAGATCCGCGAGCGGACCATCAAGCCGTTGGAAGGCCTCAAAGTGGCCTGTTACTCTGGTTGCCAGACCGTGCGGGCCATCCGGCGCCCCGACTTCGACGATGTCGAGTACCCGGTGATGCTGGACCGGCTCGTGGAGGCCCTGGGGGCAACGCCGGTGCCGTTTCCGCTGGCTGCCCGGTGCTGTGGCGGGTCGCAGCAGTTCACTAACCCCGAACTGATTTACGACCTGACCGGCAAGGTGCTGGATTGCGCGGCCGAAAACGGTGCGGATGTGATCGTGACTCCCTGCCCGATGTGCGCCCTGAACACGGACGCCTTCCAGGAGAAAATCGCTAAGCTGAATAAGAAGAAATACGATATGCCGGTGTTGTTCGTCACGCAGTTGATGGGGGTGGCGTTCGACCTGAAGCCCAAGGACCTGGCTTTACAGTACAACATTGTGTCGCCGTATAAGAAACTGGCCAAGTATGGGGTGAAGAAATAAGAGGGCGCCGGCAACGGCGCCCTACTCAATTTCGCCGTGGACGGGGGACGGAATTCCAGGCGGGGTCTTTGTAACGGGCTGGACCGGATGGCCTTTTTCACTTTCAGCCTATGCTGGTATAATAAAAGTGACCATTCCAAGGGGGGTTGGCGTGTGCAGGGGAGGCGAATGTTAGTATTGGTCGCCCTGGCCGCGTTCGTAGCCGGAATCATGTTTGCCGGCTGTAACGGGTCGGTGCCCGACCTGTTCTACCGGGAACCGTTGGCAATCAACCAGTCTGCTGAAGGCTCTCCCGAACTGTCCGGGATAAACCCCGGCACCATCGTGGACATCGTGGATCGGGCCAGTCCGGCCGTGGTTAAGATTGATACCGTGGTACCCACCGCCGGGAGAGGATGGGGCCCGTTTTTTAACGATCCGTTTTTCCGGGACTTCTTCGGCTGGCCAGACATGGCCCCACCGGGATCGGCGCCCAGCCGCCGGGGTATGGGGTCCGGGTTCCTGTTTTCGGACGACGGCTATATCTTGACCAACGAACACGTTATCCGCGGCGCCGAGGAGATCATGGTCACTTTGACCGGCTTTGAGGCCCCGCTGCCGGCCAAGGTGATCGGTTCGGATTACGACCTGGACCTGGCGGTGCTCAAGGTGGAGGCGCCGAAGAAGCTGCCCTATCTCCGGCTCGGGGATTCCGACAAGGTACAGGTTGGCGAATGGGTGATCGCGATCGGCAACCCATACGGACTGGACCATACCGTAACCGTCGGGGTGGTCAGCGCCAAGGGCCGTCCGGTAACCATTGAGGACCGTTATTACGATAACCTGTTGCAAACGGACGCGTCCATCAACCCCGGAAACAGTGGCGGACCGCTCTTAAACCTGCAGGGCGAAGTGGTGGCCATTAACACGGCGGTGAACGCCCAGGCGCAGGGTATTGGCTTCGCTATTCCCACCAGCACGATCCGTCCGGTGTTGGACGAACTGATCAAGACGGGGAGGATCAGCCACGCTTGGTTGGGAGTGCAACTGGAGTCAGTTTCTCCCGAGTTGGCCCATTACCTGGGGATGAAAAACGCGGCGGGAGCGTTCGTGCGCGTGGTCGTGTCCGATAGCCCGGCCGCCCGGGCGGGCATCAAGCCGGGTGATGTGATCATCGAGTTGGACGGGGTCCGGGTGGAGAATCCGGAAAAGGTGATTCGGGCGATCCGCACCCGCAAGGCGGGCGAAACCATGGAGGTAACGGTGTTCCGCGAAGGCCGTACCCGTGACCTCCAGGTCAAGCTGGGTACTAAACCAGCCCGGTAACGGAGACGAGGTGATACCTTCAGATGGCAGATTTGAAGACCGAGACGCTTAAAGTGCAGGGTATGAGCTGTGGTGGCTGCGTGGCCGCGGTAGAACGTGCGCTGCTGGGGGTGAATGGGGTGGCCGCTGCCGTGGTGAACCTGCAGGCCGGACAGGCCCGGGTGGATTACGACCCCGCGCGCACCGGGAGGGAAGAGCTGGTCCAGGCCGTAGTCAGGGCTGGTTTCAAGGTCACACCTTAGCGGCAGCGGGTTTAAACCAGCGGAGGCGGAGCGAATTGAGCACTACGGAAATTGAACTAAAAGCCATGGCCGCGGCGGCGAGCATGGGGTTTAACAGAATGCCGTAGAGGGGGTAGAGCACCCCGGCGGCTACCGGAATGAGTACGATGTTATAGGCAAAGGCCCAGAAGAGGTTCTGCTTGATTATTCCGATGGTCGCCTTGGACAACCGGAGGGCGGTGACCACGCCCCGCAGGTCGCCGGTGATCAGCGTTACGTCGGATGCTTCCATGGCCACGTCGGTGCCCGTCCCGATGGCGATACCCACGTTCGCCTGGGCCAAGGCCGGGGCGTCGTTGAGACCGTCGCCGACCATGGCGACGACTTTTCCTTCCTCCTGGAGCCGTTTTACTTCCCGGGCCTTGTGCGCGGGCAGCACTTCCGCCAGCACCCTTTTGATCCCCACTTGGCGGGCGATGGCCTCCGCTGTCCGGCGGTTGTCCCCCGTCATCATGATCACTTCGAGGCCCAGGTTTTGCAGCTCTTTAACGGCCTGGACCGAGTTTTTCTTCAACGTGTCCGCCATCGCCAGGATACCGGCGCTTTCGCCGTCGATCGCCAGAAACACGGGCGTTTTCCCTTCGCCGGACAGGCGGGCGAAGTCTTCGTCCAGGTCGGCGACGGGGATTCCCCGGTCAGCCATCAGCCTGCGGTTCCCGATTAACACTTCGCGGCCTTGCACCCGAACGTGCACACCGTGTCCCGAAATGGCTTGAAACTCCTCCGGTTCTGCCAGCGAGAGACCGCGCTGTTTCGCCTCGGCGACGATCGCTTCTCCCAACGGGTGTTCCGATCTGGTTTCCACGGAGGCCGCCCATTTCAGCAGCTCTTCTTCCCCGAACTCTCCCCGCGGGATGATATCGGTTAGCACAGGCTTTCCTTCGGTTAGGGTGCCGGTCTTGTCAAAGATTACCACCTGCACCCGATGGGCGGTCTCCAGGCTCTCCGACCCCTTGAACAGAATCCCGTTCTCCGCTCCCCGGCCGGTGCCCACCTGGATCGCCGTAGGCGTGGCCAGACCCAGCGCACACGGGCAGGCGATGATCAGCACCGCGATAAAGATGGTCAGCGCAAAGACGAAGGTCGGCGGGGGACCAAAAACGAACCATACTATGAAGCTGAGGACGGCTGTGGCCACCACCCCGGGGACAAAATAGGCCGCCACTACGTCCGCCAGGCGCTGGATGGGCGCTTTAGATCCCTGGGCCTCCTCCACCAAGCGGATGATCTGGGCCAACACCGTGTCCCGGCCCACCTTGGTCGCCTGGAAAGTAAAGGTGCCGGTCTTGTTGATGGTCGCTCCGATCACTTCGTCCCCGACACTTTTTTCGACCGGGATACTTTCACCGGTCAGCATCGACTCGTCAAGGGCCGACCGCCCCGTAGTGATGATCCCGTCCACCGGCACCCGTTCGCCGGGGCGTACCACGATCTGATCACCCACGGCCACTTCGGTGATGGGGATATCCTCCTCCCGGCCGTCCCGGATCACCCGGGCGGTCTTAACCTGGAGACCCATGAGCTTGCGGATCGCCTCCGAGGTTTTGCCTCGGGCCCGCGCCTCCAGCAGGCGGCCCAGCAGGATGAGGGTGATGATCACGGTGGCTACGTCGTAGTAGAGCTGGTACGGGAATCCCAGCCCGGTGAGAAAGTTCGGAAACAGCGTCATAGCCGCGCTGTAAGCCCAGGCCGTGGTCGTTCCCAGGGCGACGAGCACGTTCATGTTCGCCGTGCCGTGACGCAGTGCGGCGTAGCTGCCCACGTAAAAACGCCAGCCGGAACCGAACTGCACGGGCATGGTGAGCAGAAACAGTACCAGGGGCGCGGTAAGAATATCCGGGGCGAATTCGCCCCAGGGCGGGTACATGTGGGGCAGGCTGCCGAGCAACACGATGGTGGTAAAAACGGCGCCGATGACGAAGTCCCGGGTCAACCGGCGCAAAGCACGCTCGCGGGCCACTCGTTCCCGATCTTCATCCGCCTGCTGTTCTACCGCCTCGACCTCGAAACCGGCGTCACGGACGGCCTGCTTCAGGGCAGCCGGAGAAGCGATAGACGGGTCGTACTCCACGGTGGCTTTTTCCGTGGCCAGGTTGACGTCGGCCCGGTACACGCCGTCCGCCTGCTTTAGAATCCCCTCCAAACGGCGGACGCACGAGGCGCACGTCATGCCGCGGACGGGCAGGATGATCCGCGCGACGTCGGCCGGGCCCCCAATGTCTTGTTCTGAAATGCCGCCGGGTTTGTCAGCCATAGATTGTTCTTTATCTCCCCGACTATGATTTCGACCACGATCCATAGCGTTTCCCCATATCTTTTATTTCAACCGGTTTCGCCAAATCCCTTTCCGTTGGAAGGTGTAACCAGTTAGGCAGTGTTTCCCCGGCGGCTGGCGGGTTTTGCGTGTTCACAAGGTTGACGAACTCCGCTATAATGAAAAAAACCGCGTTGCCGTTTGGCGGTGGTGCCTGCGCTATTACCGCCCGCGCCGGTAACCGTTCCCCGGCACGAGCCGGGTTAAAAACCCGGCGAACGGGTGAACAAAGGGCAGAAAGGCCAGGGACGAAATTACATTGAACAAGGTATGCGCCAAGGCCACCTGGCCAGGAAGGTCCGGACTGACCAACCGGACCAGGGCGGCGAACTGAAACGCCAGCGGCAGGACCGCCGCCGCCCCGGCAAGGTTGATCAGTAGATGGGCCACGGCCACCCGTTTTCCGGCGGCCGAACTGCCCAGGCTGGCCAGAATCGCGGTGAAGCAGGTGCCGACATTGTTTCCCAGGATAAAGGCCACCGCGGTGGGCAGGTCGATCAGTCCCTCGCGGGCCAGGGCGATCGCCAGGCCGGTGCTGGTGGCCGAGGAGTGCAGAATGCCGGTGAACAGCGCGCCGGCCGCGGCGGCGCCCAGGCGGTTGTCATGGAGGCCGGAAAGCAGGTTACTGAACCACGGTTCGTGCGCCCACGGGGCAAAGGCCGTTGCCAGCGCGTCCAGACCCAGAAGGACCAGGCCGAAGCCAGCCAGGGCTTGGCCCAGCCGGGAAACAGGGCCCCGACGTCCGGCGATCCAGAGCAGCCCGCCGACCGTGGCGGCGGGCAGGGCGGCGCGGCCGAAATCTAGGGACATCAGCTGTACCGTAAGGCAGGTGCCCACGTTGGCGCCTAGAATAATACCAATGGCCTGGGGCAGGGTCATAAGCCGGCTATGCACGAAACCGATGGTAAACACGGAAACGGCCGTGCTGCTCTGGACAAGCGCGGTCAACACCAACCCGGTCAGCGTGGCGGTTAACGGGGTTCCAGCCAGCCGCAACAAGGCCCACCGTATTTTTTCCCGGGCCAGGTTCTCCAGGCCGCCCTGCAGCAGCTGCAGTCCCCAGAGGAGTAAGCCCAGCCCGGCGAGAAATACCGGTATGCCCGCCAGTTTCCATTCCCCCCGGTTTCATCTTCTGCTTTTTAAACACTATGAAGGGGAAGTGCCTTAATTACCGGGAGCGGCGTGGAGAGAACCGATAACCCGGGCCGGACCGACGGCTGATGACCGCTTCCGGCGAATACTTGGGAGGAGGTAGGAGCCAGGTGTCAGCGGAGTTACTGCAGTTTATCCGGAACTACAGCCACGATTTTCAAAATCACCTACAGGTCATTTCGGGGCTGGCGCAGCTGAATAGAACGGAGCGTATCCGGGAATATATCGGACAGGTATCCGGACAAATCAGGGAAATCGGCAAAATTGCTCGGATTCCCGCCCCGGAAGTGGCCGTTGCGCTGCTCGCCTTTCATCAACAGGCGGCGCGGTACGGGATTCCCCTGTTTTTTGACGTGAAAACCAAACTGGACGATTGGCCGGCGGCCGGGGATGAAATCAGAAGCCTCCTGGTGCAGGCCTTTGAAGACATCGGCGCCCGGCTGGCCTTCCTAGAAGGGACCGCTGAACTGGTAACCGTAACCATCGTCGGTGCCGAGAACAAGTACATTTTCCGGATCGAACTGCCGACCGCCGGCGACGTGTCCGTCAAAGACCTGGAGGACAGCCTGGCCCAGGTGAACGCGAGCCTGGAACCCCTCGCGGGCCGGGCCAGCATCCTGGTGGAAAAAGGAAACACCAGGATTTTTCTGGTCTTCCCCCGACAGGAGGGGTGACCTTTTGTTCAAGGATTACGCGAAAATCCACGTTAAGGCCGGTGACGGCGGTAACGGTTGTGTGGCCTTCCGACGCGAAAAATACGTGCCCCACGGCGGCCCATCCGGCGGGGACGGCGGTCGGGGCGGACACGTCATCCTGCGTGCCGACGGGGGCTTACGCACCCTGGTGGACTTCCGTTACCGCCGCCACTACAAGGCCGGCCGGGGCGCGCACGGCCAGGGCAAGAACATGCACGGCCGGAAGGGGGAGGACCTGGTGGTCCGGGTACCGGTCGGCACGGTGATCCGGAGGGCCGGGGACGGGGAGTTACTGGCGGATCTGACCGCGGACGGCCAGGAATGCCGGGTGGCCCGGGGTGGCCGGGGCGGGCGGGGGAACGCCCGCTTTGCCACGCCGCAAAAGCGGGCGCCGAATTTCGCGGAAAAAGGCGAGCCCGGGGAGGAACTCTGGCTGGAACTGGAGCTGAAACTCTTGGCCGATGCCGGGCTGGTCGGCTTCCCCAACGCCGGCAAGTCTACTATCATTTCCCGGGTATCAGCGGCCCGGCCCCGGATCGCGGACTACCAGTTCACCACGCTGGAGCCACACCTGGGCGTGGTGCGCGTGGACGAGGGTTCCAGTTTCGTCCTCGCCGATATTCCGGGCCTGATCGAGGGCGCCCACCAGGGCGCCGGGCTGGGGCACCGCTTTCTGCGGCATGTGGAGCGGACGCGGCTGCTGGTGCATGTGGTGGATGCCTCGGGCCGGGAGGGCCGGGACCCGGTTGACGACTTCCACGTCATTAACCGCGAATTGGCGGCCTACGACCCCCAACTGATCTCCCGGCCGATGCTCGTTGCGGCGAACAAGATCGACCTGCCGGGGGCGCGCGAGAACGTGGAACGCCTGGCGGCGGCCCTCGGGGAGCGGTACGAGGTTTTCGCCGTTTCCGCCTTAACGGGTGAAGGACTCGACCGCCTCGTTTTCCGCGTGCACCAGCTGCTGGAAGAAATCCCGGCCACACCTCTACACCTGCCGATTTCCAAGGACGAGACCACCGGCGAGGCAACCTTCACGATAGCCAAGGACGGGGAAACTTACCTTGTGTCGGGCAGGGAAGTGGAGCGCCGGGTGGCCATGACCGACTTGGACAACCCAGAGGCTGTATGTTATCTGCAGGGCTGGCTGAACCGGATCGGTATCGAGGGCGCCTTGCGGGCGTACGGCATCAAGCCGGGCGACACCGTGCGGATCGGGGCCTTCGAGTTTGAGTACGCCGAAGACCCTACAAGTTGATGGCTAAATATGCTATCCTTAAAAAAAGTTTTCGGAGCACAAGATGGGTGAAATCAAGGGGTATGCAAAGGGCGAATTTTAAGGGTTGCCGGCGGCTCGTAGTGAAAATTGGCACCAGTTCGCTAGCCCACGAAACCGGCAAGCTGAACCTGGCCATTATGGAAAACCTGGTGCGCCAGCTGGCGGACCTGCACAACCAGGGAAGGGAAGTGCTCCTGGTCACCTCGGGGGCCATCGGGGCCGGTGCGGGTAAGCTGGCGCTTCGGCGGTTCCCCCGGACCATTCCCGAGAAGCAGGCGTGTGCCGCCGTGGGGCAGGGAATACTCCTGCACATGTACGAAAAGCTTTTTGCCGAATACGGCATCACTGCCGGTCAGGTGCTGCTCACCAGGGAGGACTTCGCGATCCGCCGGCGGTTTCTCAACGCCCAAAACACCCTTCGTGCGCTCCTGGACTTCGGGGTGGTCCCCATCATTAACGAAAACGACACCGTGGCCGTGGACGAGATCAGGCTCGGTGACAACGACCACCTCTCCGCGCTGGTGGCCGGGCTGATGGGCGCGGACCTGCTGTGCATGCTCACCGACACCGACGGCCTGTATACCGCGGACCCACGTGAAAACCCCGATGCCCGCTTGATTTCCTGGATTGAGGAAATAACGCCCGAAATCGAGCGGCTGGCCGGTGCTGCCGGCAGCCGCCTGGGAACCGGTGGCATGGTTACTAAGCTCCACGCCGTCCGGATCGCTACCCATGCCGGGGTCACCACCGTGATCGCGCGGGCGTCGGTGGACAACATCCTGCGCCGGATCCTGGCCGGGGAGGAACTGGGGACCGTTTTCCGGGCCCTGCCCCGGCGGATGGAAATGCGCAAGCAGTGGATCGCTTATGGTGCTGCCGTGGCCGGCCGGATCGTCGTGGACGCGGGTGCGGCCCGGGCGCTGCGCGAGAAAGGTAAAAGCCTATTGCCCTCGGGCGTAATGGCCGTAGAGGGCGGTTTTGAAATGGGCCAGACGGTCAGTATCGTTGACCCGGAAGGCCGGGAAATCGGCCGGGGCCTGGCCAACTACTCGGCCGCGGAGATTGAGCGGATCAAGGGCCGCCAGACCGCGGCGGTTCCCGAAATCCTGGGTTACCGGCACTACGAGGAAGTGGTACACCGCAACAACATGGTTATTGAGCCTTAAAAGGGGGAAGAGTTCTTGGACAAACTGTGGGCGCCCTGGCGGAGCCGTTACGTTACCGGCGCGGCGAAAGACCCGAACCCGGAATGCATTTTCTGCCAGAAACTGCACGACGACGAAAGCCGGGATGTGGAAAACCATCTTCTGGTTCGGACTGAGCGTTGCTTCGTGATTCTGAACCTTTTCCCGTACAACAACGGCCATTTGCTCATTGCTCCAAACCGCCACGCCGGGGATATCGAGGAACTGGCCGCCGACGAGATGCTGGAACTCTTCGAGGTGACGCGCTGGATGGTGCAGGTGCTGCGCCGGGCCTTCAATCCGGACGGCTTCAACATCGGAATCAACGTAGGCCGGGTGGCCGGCGCCGGCATCCCGGGCCACTTCCACATCCACATCGTGCCGCGCTGGAACGGGGACACCAACTTCATGCCCGTGCTCGGGGACGTGAAGGTGATTTCCGAGGGCCTGGACGACACCTACCACAAGCTCCGGGCGGCCATTGCGGAAGTGGAAAGTGAAAAGTCGAAATAAGGAGGAGAGAATGATGAGTGACCAAATCACGCAAGCGGTGGTCGAGAAGGCGGCTCGGGCCCGGGAGGCGTCCCGGACGCTGGCCTACATGTCCACCGACATCAAGAATCGGGCGCTAGAGGCCATGGCGGCGGCCCTGTTGGACAACACGTCGGCCATCCTGGAGGCGAATGCTCGGGATATTGCTGCCGGCGAGGCCCGGGGCCTGTCGCGCGCTCTGCTGGACCGGCTGCTGCTGAATGAAGCCCGGATCCGGGACATGGCCGACGGACTGAGCGTAATCATCAACCTGCCCGACCCGGTGGGCGAGATCTTCGACATGGTCACCCGGCCCAACGGCCTGCAGGTCGGTAAAATGCGGGTTCCACTGGGGGTGGTCGGGATGATCTACGAGGCCCGGCCCAACGTCACCGTCGACGCCGCTGGACTGTGCCTCAAGGCCGGGAATGCCGTGCTGCTCCGTGGCGGGACCGAGGCGATTCATTCCAACATGACCATCGCCCGGTTGGTCGCGGAAGCGGCCACCGAGACCGGCATCCCGGCCGGCGCTGTGGAATTTATCGATATCACCGACCGGGCGGCGGTGAACACCATGCTGAAATTGAACGATTACCTGGACGTGGTGATTCCCCGCGGCGGCAAGGCTCTGAAACAGGCCGTGATCCAGAACGCCACCGTGCCGGTGATCGAAACCGGCATGGGCAACTGCCATGTGTTCATTGACCGGGAGGCCGACCTGGAGATGGCCACGCGCATCGTGGTAAATGCCAAGTGCCAGCGGCCTGGCGTGTGCAACGCGGCCGAAACGCTATTGGTGGACGCCCCGATCGCCGAAAAACTACTGCCGGGACTTTTGGCCGAGCTCAGGGAACAGGGCGTGGAGATCCGTGGCTGCCCGCGGACCAGGGAGTTGGCCGACTGGGTGGTTCCAGCCACCGAAGATGACTGGGACACCGAGTACCTGGACATGATCCTCGCGGTCCGGGTGGTGGACGGGTTCGACCAGGCGGTGGACCACATCTATCGCTGGGGCACGAAGCACTCGGAGGCCATCGTCACCGAGAACTACACCCGGGCGCGCCGCTTCCTGCGGGAGGTGGACGCGGCCGCGGTGTACGTCAACGCTTCGACCCGGTTCACCGACGGAGGCGTGTTCGGTTTCGGCGCCGAACTGGGGATTTCCACTCAGAAGCTGCACGCCCGCGGGCCGATGGGCCTGAAGGACCTGACGTCCACCAAGTACGTCATCTTTGGGGACGGCCACGTGCGTTAACCAACGGGAACACCCCTGGCGCACCGTACATATCCTGATTATACGGGATTATGCGGGGGTGAGGCTGGGGGGATCTGAATTGCTGGTTTTCATTGATCCGGGACACGGAGGCGACGACCTGGGGGCGGTTTCCGGGGACCTCGTGGAAAAACACTTGACCCTGCAGATCGCCCGGGAGGTTGATACGGCGCTCCGGCGCGGTTACGTGGTGGAGACCGTGCTCACGCGCACGGCGGACACCTCCGTGTCCCTTTATAAACGTGTACGGCGGGCTAACGACGCCCGTTGCCACCTGTTTTTGTCGCTGCACGTGAACGCGGGGGGCGGTACCGGTTTCGAAAGCTACATCTACCCCCGGGCATTTGAGCCGACCGTCAATATCAGGCGGGTGATTCACGCGGAGGTCGTATCGTTTCTCCGGCCGCTGGGGATAACGGACCGTGGCATGAAGACGGCCGATTTTTACGTTCTGCGGGCGACGGCCATGCCGGCGGTCGTGCTGGAAAGCCTGTTTCTCGATCACCCCCAGGATGCGGCCCGGTTACGCGATCCGGCCTTTATCAGCGGGTACGCTCGGGCGGTGGCGCGCGGGGTGGGCGAAGCGCTGCGGTTGCCGGTGAAGGACGCCGACGCGGAAAAGGACGCGCTGATTGCGCAATTGCAGGCCGAGGTGGACCGCCTGCGGCGGGCCCTGAAGAATATCCGAAACGAAGCGGAGAACGCCCTGTGATGCCTCAGGCGCGAAGCGACTTGCATTTTCCGGGATTAGCCATTATAATTGTCCCAACCGATGTAGGCAGGTATGTACTATGAAACTCGGAGTAATGGGCGGGACCTTTGATCCCGTTCATTACGGTCACTTAGTGGTGGCCGAGGGAGTTCGTTACGAGTACCGGCTCGACAAAGTGGTTTTCGTTCCGGCGGGCCGGCCGCCACATAAACTCAACTACCCGATCTCTGATCCTGAGCACCGCTTGGCTCTGACGCGCCTCGCCGTGGCTTCAAACTCCTTTTTTGAGGTTTCGGATCTTGAGATTAAACGACCGGGTCCGTCGTATACTTACGACACCATCCGGGAAATGCACCGGATCTATCACCCGGAGGAAATATACTTTATTACTGGTGCCGACGCGGTCCTGGAGATCCTGTCTTGGCATCGGGTCGAGGAATTGTTGAAAATATGCCGGTTTATCGCTGCAACCCGGCCCGGGCACAATCTGGACAACCTCACCGGAAAACTGCGGGCGTTACCCGCGCAACTGATTGACCACATTGTGCCGGTGGAAGTGCCGGCCCTGGCGATTTCGTCCTCCGACATCCGGCGGCGGGTCCGGGAGGGCAGACCGATCAAGTACCTGTTGCCGGAGAGCGAGGAGGCGTATATCGCCGATGCTGGTCTTTACAAATGAGAATTGCATTAGGAGCAATCCTTTTGCAAATAATAGCGCACAAAGCGAGGTGAAAAGGTTTGGTACGCACTCTGTATGTGGGCAATCTGCCCTGGGCCACCAGGGCCGAGGACCTGGAAGAAGCCTTCAGGGCCTACGGCGAGGTGCTGTCCAGTCGGATCATCACGGACCGTCAGACCGGGCGTTCCCGCGGTTTCGGCTTCGTCGAGGTGAAAGACGAGGACGCCGAGGCCATGATTAACGCCATGAACGGTACCGAGTTAGGCGGTCGGGTGATCACCGTAAACGAAGCCCGGGCCAGAGATGAAAACGAAAGGCGCTATTAGGGCGTAATTCCGCTGCGGCAGGAAAGACCTTGGAACCGAGGAGTGGTGGCATGGCCTTGAGTCCCCGGGCTATGGTGGAGGCTGCGGTACGGGCGGCGGAGGAGAAAAAGGGTTTCGACATCCTGGTGCTGGACATCCATGAACTCACGGTGGTCAGCGACTTCTTCTTGTTGGTCAGCGGCCGCTCCACCACCCATGTGCAGGCCTGCGCGGAACACATCCAGGGAAAGCTTGACGAATTGGGCGTGAAAGCGCTGCGGATTGAAGGTTTCCGGCAGGGCCAATGGGTGCTTTTGGACTACGGGGACGTGGTGATTCACGTCTTTCTGGAGAGCGAACGCGCTTTTTACAATCTGGAACGTCTCTGGGGAGACGCCCCAGTAGTCAGGTTGCCGGTCACCATCTAATTGCTTGACATTTATATTGTGCTATTTTATACTGTAGCTTGTGATGGGGCTGTGGCGCAGTGGGAGCGCGCTACCTTGGCATGGTAGAGGCCGCGGGTTCAATCCCCGCCAGCTCCACCATTATTGTTGGCGGACGAAGCCTCTCATCCTGGTGGGTGGGGGCTTTCTTAGTTTGAAATTTTGAATTCTTGCCTTTGGAGGTTCCCGCTGTGGAAGAGAGGTACGTTTTCGCCGAGATTGAGGAGAAATGGCGCCGGAAGTGGGAGGAGGACGGCATTTATCACGTTCCTGATTTCTCCGACCGCCCCAAGTACTATTGCCTCGAGATGTTTCCCTACCCGTCCGGCAATCTGCACATGGGGCACGTGCGTAACTACGCCATCGGCGACGTGGTGGCTCGCTTCAAGACCATGCGGGGCTACGACGTCCTGCATCCCATGGGCTGGGACGCCTTCGGCCTCCCGGCCGAGAACACGGCCATCAAGCATGGCGTACCCCCGGCCAAGTGGACCTGGGATAACATCAACACCATGCGGGGCCAATTAAAGCTCCTGGGGGTGAGCTACGACTGGCGGCGGGAATTTGCCACCTGCCACCATGGGTATTATCGTTGGACGCAGTGGCTGTTCCTGCAGTTGTACCACCGGGGCCTAGCGTACAAGGCCAAGGCGCCGGTCAACTGGTGCCCTTCCTGCACGACGGTGCTGGCCAACGAGCAGGTGGTGGCCGGGGCCTGTGAGCGCTGCAAGACCGTGGTGGAGCGGCGTGAACTGGAGCAGTGGTTCTTCCGGATCACCGCCTACGCCGACCGCTTACTGGCGGACCTGAAGAAGCTGACCGGTTGGCCGGAGAAGGTCAAAGTGATGCAGGAGAACTGGATCGGTCGCAGCGAGGGCGCCGAGATTGCTTTTCCCATTGTGGGAATGGACGAGCAGATCAGGGTGTTCACCACCCGGCCGGATACGCTCGGCGGGGTGACCTACATGGCCATTGCGCCGGAGCACCCGCTGGGTGCGCGGGTAACCGCTCCGGAACACAGGGCGGCGGTGGGCGCTTTTGTTGAGCGGGCGCGGCGCCTGAGTGAACTGGACCGTACCACCGGTGAGCACGAGAAGGAGGGCATTTTCACCGGGGCCTATTGTGTCAACCCCTTAAACGGGGAAAAGGTGCCGATTTATATTGCCAATTACGTCCTGATGGAATACGGCACCGGCTGCGTGATGGGCGTGCCCGCTCACGACCAGCGGGACTTTGAGTTCGCCCGGAAGTACGGACTGCCGGTCCGGGTGGTCATCCAGCCCGACGGGGCCTCCCTGGACGGGGACACCATGCCCGAAGCGTATACTGGGCCGGGGCGCCTGGTGAACACCGGAGAATTCAACGGGCTGCCGAACGTGGAAGCGATCAAAAAGATCACCCAGCACCTAGAAGCGCAGGGCATGGGGCGGTACCAGGTCCGGTACCGGCTGCGGGACTGGCTGATCTCCCGGCAGCGCTACTGGGGAGCGCCCATCCCGATTGTGTACTGCGACGACTGCGGGGCGGTGCCCGTACCCGAGTCCGCGCTTCCGGTACTGCTGCCCGAGAACGTGGCCTTCAAGCCGACCGGGAAGTCGCCGCTTCTGGATTTGTCCGCCTTCGTAAACACCACCTGTCCGACCTGCGGCGGGCCCGCGCGGCGGGAGACCGACACCATGGACACCTTCATGTGTTCCTCCTGGTACTACTTCCGCTTTACCAGCCCCCGGGAGGAGAACGGGCCCTGGGACCTGGACCGGGTTAACCGCTGGCTGCCGGTGGACCAGTACATCGGCGGGGTGGAGCACGCCATCCTGCACCTGCTGTACTCACGCTTCTTCACCAAGTTCCTGTACGACGCTGGGCTGGTCAAGGTGGAGGAGCCTTTTACCAATCTCTTGACCCAGGGCATGGTGCTCAAGAACGGGGCGAAGATGTCCAAGTCCAAGGGCAACGTGGTCAGTCCCGAAGATATCCTGACCCGCTTCGGGGCCGACACCACCAGGCTGTTCGTGCTCTTCGCCGCCCCGCCCGAACGCGACCTGGAGTGGTCGGATCAGGGCGTGGAGGGTTGCTACCGGTTCCTGCAGCGGGTCTGGCGGCTGGTCACCTCGGTGCTTGAAGAGATCCGGGAGGCTCCGGACACGCCGTCCGGGGCCCTGGTCGGAGTGAACCGGAGCATGCGCCGGCTGACCCACCAGATCATCAGGAAGATCACCGTAGATATTGAAACCCGGTTCAACTTCAACACCGCCATCAGCGCGGCCATGGAACTGGTAAACGGAATGTACCAGTTCCGGGACCGGATCCCGGCCGTCGATCGCGATCCCGCGGTCATGCGCGAGGCGGTGGAGAAACTGTTACTCCTGCTGGCCCCGTTTGCACCCTTCATAACCGACGAACTGTGGGCGCGCTGCGGGCACACCACGAGCATTCACCGGGAGCCCTGGCCGGAATATGATCCAGAAATGCTGGTGGAGGACCAGGTAGAGATCGTGGTGCAGATCAACGGCCGGGTACGCGATCGGATGACGGTGCCGGCCGACATTACCCCGACTGAGATGCAGGAGGCCGTCCTCGAACAGCCGCGGATCCGGGAACTGGTGGCCGGGAAGGAAGTCAAGAAAGTGATTTCAGTACCCGGGAAACTGGTCAATATCGTGGTACGGTAGCCGCTGGGGGTGGCTGCTGTGAATCTTCCGCAACCGAATCCCCGGCAGGTGGACATCCTGCTGTTTCTCGAGCTGGTTGGCCCGGCCGACGAAGGGGACGTGGCCTACGGCCTACGGTTGAAACCGGAGGAACTGGCCTGGATACCGCACCGTTTCCGGGACATGCCCGGTGAATTCGTCGCCAGGCGGGAACTGGAAACCCTTTCGCGGATGGGTCTGGTGGTCAGTGACGGGGTAGTTTGGGAATTAACCGACCAGGGCCGGGCCGTACTCCAGGCCCTCGAATAGGAATAGGGGCAACCGCCTAGGGCTTGACCCGGAGAGATCGGCTGCTCGATCTGCTGGGTACGCCGCAGGGTGGCCTTTACCTCGATTTCCACGGGAACATGTGGGAAGTGGCTTTTCCAGTCCTCCCGCAGTTCGGCCCACACCTCCCGGTGTTGGCGCCGGATGACCTCCCCGAAGCCGAAAATGTCGGCGCCCAGCTCCCGGGCCCGATCCAGGGCGGCCTGGGCTTCGAGCCGGATCTGGTTTTCCATTAAGGGTTCCAAGTCGTCGATGGTCTCCGGCCGGTCCAGGAACAGCGCCGGGTTGTGCACTTCTTCCACCGCCCCCTTGACGTTGATCTTGAGTTTTATTTCAGGTTGACCGTCCCGGATTTCCGAGGTTAGCGTGGTCCGGGAACCCCGGATTTCAAAGGCGACAAAGTCTCCCCCCGGAAGCGGAGCCGAAAGGGAGCCCCGCCGGACTTCCCCTCGGAACCAGAGGTAACCCCGGGACTCGGTTTCGGTGAGCCAGCCGACTAGGCGGTAGCCCTGGAAGGCGGCGCTGCCGGTCGCTTGAACCTGTCTTTGCCCCCGGGCCTCCTCGACGGACAGCCGGATGGCCAGCGGTTCCATCCCGGGCCGGGCCAGGGCCTGCAGGAAGTCCAACAGGCGGACCGGGGGTACCCGGAAGCCTTTTTGTTGGGCGGTGGATCTGATGATTCGCCCGATGTTAAACGACGGCACCCGCTCAAGCATTTCAGTGGTGTTACCCACCACCTCCCGGGCGGTGCCGGGCGTGACCACGAACCAGGTGGCGAGACGCAACTGCCGGTTGCGGGTGACCCAGTCGGTCACCGGTTCCACTCCTTTCCGGGCCAGTTCCTCCCCAACCGCGATGAACTCCATCTCCGAGAAAAACAAGTCGCGCCCGATGTCCTTACTGATGATGCGGATGGCTTCGGCCACCGTGCGCGCCTCGGCCGACATCACCAGTACGGGCGGCCCCTCGCTCCCGCCGCCCTGCGCCGCACCGGGGCGCCGGGCGGCCCGATCCGGGCGCAAGATCTGGGCGGTGACCAGGAGCCTTCCGTCGCGCCCCCGGTCCACGCCCAGGGCGGCCACCACCGCCCGCTGTTCCAGCTCAAAGCTGCTCCAGCAGCTGGTCAGCAGAGTGAGAACCAGGAACAGGACCACCACAGCCGCGGTGGTACGCGCCCGTTTAGCGCCGGGCACGGGGTAACACCCCCTTTTTTCTGATCACCGCCACCAGCAGTAATCCGGCTGGAATCCCGACTATCAGCGTTAGGAAATAGGGCAGCACCGCTACCGCTTGGTAGGTCAGTTCCACGGCGTCCTCCCAGAGTATCACTGTTAGCAGCCCCAGGACCGCCCCATTAACCACGGTCACCGGGCCGTAGTTCCGGACTCCGAACACCTGAGCGGTGGCCAGGGTGGCGCAGTAATGGAAAACGGCGACTTTTATCAGTCCGCCCGCGATCCAGGACAGTAGGATCAGCGGATCCAGGTTGGTGATGAAGGCGGCGATATCGATCTCGCGGGCCAGAATAAGGGCCGGAAACAGTTTGTTGGCCGTTAGCGGACCCAGAGTGCTGATCACCACCAGGACGATCAGCAGCTGGAAGGCGCCGACGGTCAGCACCGCCCGGGCGATTACTCGGCGGGCTTGTCGGGGTTGGCTCATGTAGGGGATGAGCATGAGCATGACGAAGGTTGCCGCGAAAAACACCCCGGCCGGAACCGCTCCCCGGGCAACCGGGTTGAAGCCGTTCTCCAGGACGGGCAGCAGATTGGCCGCGGGGTGCAGTTCGGGGATGACTAGCAGGACCAGGAACAGCAGCATTATGATTACCACCGGCAGGAAGATGTCGTTCACCCGGGCCAGGACTTCCAGGCCGTGGCGAACAACGTAGACCGCTACGAGAATGGTGCTGGCGACGAACACCACCAGCGGGGTCTCGGGCATGAAGTGGATCACCAGCAGTTCCCCGAACTCCCGGATGATGAAGGCGTTGAGGCAAATGAAGAGCCCGACGAGGGTCAGGCCGACTAATCTACCCGGGATGCGCCCCAGCAGAACCTGGCTGTACTCAATGACCGTCTGACCCGGAAACCGGCGGCCGAGCCGGGCGATTATATCTCCTGCCGCCAGGCCGAAAAGGGTAACCAGCATGACCGAGAGCCAGGCGTCCTGGCGGGCCTCGATGTACATCAGGTGCGGCAGGAACAGGATGGAGGACGGAAGAATGGTGGCCACTAGCAGGTAAACGGCCTGGCGCCCGGATATTTTTCCACCTTCCAGCATCGTTTCACCCCCTTGTTCAGGATTTGCGCCGTTTCCCTTCGCCCGCGGTTTTCGGCGGCGCGGGACGCAAGACCCGGCGCATACGGTAGCGGTTCTCCCCGGTGACGGAAGCCGGGCGGGTGGTCAGGGTCCAGAGTGGGGCCCGGATGAAAATGTCTTTCAGTTCCGGGAAATCGAGCGGCGCCACGGGGGCGGTGTAAGGTACGCCGAAGGAGCGCAGGGAGCAGGTGTGGGTGACGATGACCACCAGACCTATGACCAGGCCGAAGAGACCAAGCACCCCGGCCAGTATCGCCAGAAACAGCCGGCTCAGGATGTACACGTCGGTTAGGCCGGGAGTGACGAACCCGGCGATACCCACGAAGGCGGTTACGATCACGGTGGCCGCGCTGACCAGGCCGGCGTCCACCGCGGCGGTACCGAGGATCAGGGCCCCGACGATGGTCACCGCCTGGCCCACCGGGCGCGGCAGGCGTACCCCGGCCTCCCGCAGGCCCTCGAAGATCAGGCCGAAGAATAGTACTTCCAGCGCCAGGGGGAAGGGCAATCCTTCCCGGTCGGCGGCCAGAGTGATGGTCAGGGTGCGCGGGATCATCTCCGGGTGAAAGTTCACTATGGCGATGTAAAAGGCGGGTAGGAAGATCGAACCCAATAGAAGAAGGACCCGGATGATCCGGATCACGCTCGAGTTGTAAGGACGGGAGTAGTAGTCCTCCGGGGCTTGGATGGTCTCGTAGAGGAGACGCGGAACCGTGAGGGCAACCGGGGAGCCGTCCACCAGGATTGCCACCCGCCCCTCCAGCAGCCGTCCGGCCACCACGTCCGGTTTCTCGGTGTTGCCGATGGTTGGGAATAGGGAATACGGGGCGTCCTCGATTAACTGTTCCAGGTAGCCGGAGTCCAGCACGCCGTCAATATCGATCCGGGAAAGGCGTGTTTCCACCTCCCGAACCATTTCCGGGGTGGCCAGCCCAGCGATATGGGCGACTACCACCCGGGTTTGGGAATAACGACCGATTTTCATTTCCTGCAAGCGCAGCCGGGGGTCCGGCAGCCGGCGGCGCAGGAGGGAAACGTTGGTGTTCAGGTTTTCGGTAAAACCTTCCTTGGGGCCTCGGATTACCGTTTCCAGGGTGGGTTCCTCGACCCGGCGGGTTTCAAATTCGCGGGCCGCCAGGATCAGGCTGCCGCGGCAGCCGTCCACGAACAGGACGCTATCCCCCCGCAGCACGATGGACACCGCCCGGCCCAGGTTAGTTTCCCGCCTGGCTCCCGGTACAGTAACGATGTTCCGTTCAATGAATTCAAGCAGGTCTCCGTCCGTTACCTTAGCTCCCATTTGACCCGCGCGGCGGAGCAGGGGCTGGACGACATTATCCCCCAGCATTGCGGGGTCTGCCAGCCGGTCCAGGTAAACAAGGGCGGCCGCTCGTTCCCGGGAACCGATTTTAAGCTGCAGGCGGCGGACCACCAGGTCCGGCGCCTGCCCTATAATCTCCTGGAATGCCTGCAGGTTGTCCTCTAGCTTGGGCGACAACGGGAGGTCCACCATTTTCACCTCGTTTACCACTTATTGTGTCCCAGACCAGGCGCAGTATGTTTGAGTCATTTGTTGCTGACCGAAAACAAAGATGAATAGGCCCGGGAGAATCGTTTACAGCGTAAATGGATGTTTGGCTCATCTTGACAACGACGGAGATTCTGCTACAATAATAGCGGCATCCCGCTTGTAGCGTGCTGGTGTAGCTCAGCGGCAGAGCAGCTGATTCGTAATCAGCAGGTCGTCGGTTCAAATCCGACCACCAGCTCCAGAAGAGAGTTAAGAGACCTCCGGATTTTGATCCCGGAGGTTTTTCAGTGCCAATTTACGGCCGGGCTCGGAGTGGGTTCTGGGCTTGCGGTTTAGCGAAAGATGTGGCCGCTGCCAGCGAGGCCAACATCAAGCTAAGCAGCATAGTCGCGGACATTACGGGTAGATCGAGCCTGGCGAACGGCTTTTTAAATCACCCAGCTAAAGGAAATACCAGCGTTTAGCGAGAATAGAAGCAGGAGGCGCGGCGAGGTGATCTGGGTGGTCAAGCCTGTGCAGCCGGTGGCGGGTGGCGGTGGACTGTACCTGTTCAGGGACCTGGCTCCCGGCCAGGTGGTACGCCTGCAGTTGGTGGAACCGGGCAGCAACGGGGGTATCGTCAGCCTGGGCGGTCGCCTTTACCGGGCGACCGGTGTGCTTCCCGCGCGCCCCGGAGAACGCTTCTGGGCGTTGGTGGAAAGGGTGCGGTCCGACCAGATCACCGTCCGACACATCTCACCGGCACAGCCCGGGCAGAGCGGGGTGGCCGCGGGCGACCTGGCCCGGGTGCTGGGACTGCCGGCTGGCGAGGATACCGAACGGGTGATTCGGGAGTTCCTGCGCTGGAAGCTGCCGGTGGAACGGGAGTCGGTGCTGCGCGTCTTGGCCGCGGGCCGGGAACTGCCGCAGCCCGGGTGCGAAGGCTTCTGGCCGGCCCTGGTCTGGCTGCAAACGCTGGAGCTGTCGCCGCGGGTGGGAACGCTAGGGAAAATCCTGGCCTACTTGCTGGGCTGGTCCGAGACCGACCTCGAGGGGCAGGAGCTGCTGAACCAGTCCCGGCCCCGGCCCGGGCGGGATGCTGTCCAGGCGTTGGTACTGAACGGCGGGGAGCGTCTGCAGGGCCGGTTGTACATTCTCAGTCCCCCCGCCGGAGAAGTGCCCGGCGCAGGGGTGCGGCTGGTGCTTCAGCTCCGGTCCCGGGCTTTGGGCGAGTTCTGGGTGTGTCTGGATTTCGAAGAAAACGTTCTGGGGGGACGGGTGGCCGCGCCGGAAGAAAGCCTGGCTTCCTTTTTGCGTGGGGCGGTTGCGTCGCTTGAAGGGCGTTTAGCCGACCTGGGTTACCGGGTGCGGCCCCTCATGGTGGAGACCCGGCGGGTGGACTCGGTGGCGGACCTGCTGGCCGGGAGCCGGGTGACGGGCTACGTGCCCCTGGACATTCGGGTTTGACGGGAAGGGGAGCAAGCGTGCAGGACGATGAAAACCGGCCGGAGGGCCAAGCCGCCGCGGAGAACGCCCGGCCCCGGGTGGCCGCGGCGCTCAAGTATGACGCCGGCGAGGACGCGGTGCCCCGGGTGGTGGCCGCGGGCCGGGGGCCGTTGGCGGCCCGCATCGAGGAAGTGGCGCGGGCATCCGGCGTGCCGGTGTATCGGGATCCGCAGCTGGCCTGGACCCTGGCCGGACTGGGCTTGGACCGCGAAATCCCGCCTGCGCTGTACCAGGTGGTCGCCCAGATCATCGCCTGGGTGTATTACCTCGAGGACCACTGCCCGCCGGCGCAATCCGACGCCGGCGGGAGCCGGGGCAGAGGAGGAAAGACCGAGCGTGAGCAATGAAGTGGTGATTTACACGGACGGGGCCTGTTCCGGAAACCCGGGGCCGGGAGGTTGGGCGGCCGTAATTCTCGAGGACGGTTTCCGCCGGGAGATCTCCGGTTCGGTGGCCCACACGACCAATCAGCAGATGGAGCTCCGGGCGGCGATCGAAGCGCTGCGAGTGCTTGGAGAGACGCCGCGGCGGGTGACCCTGTACAGCGATTCGGCCTACCTAACCAACTGCTTCCGGGACCGGTGGTACAAGCGCTGGGAAAGGAACGGCTGGGTGAACGCCCGGAAAGAACCGGTGCAGAACCGCGAACTGTGGGAGGAACTGTTGCGGCTCAGCCGGCGGCACCGGGTGACCTTCAGGAAGGTAAAGGGGCACGCCGGGAACGAGCACAACGCCCGGGCCGACGCCTTGGCCCGGGCGGCTATTTCCGGCGGGCCCTAGAGCAAGGGGGAGATTAGTTGCCGGCGTAAGAGGCTCCGTGGATCAGGCGGTAAGCCCCGTCCTTCATCTCCTGGGCGAACTCAGGTCCTATTTTTTCTTGGCCTTGGTGGTTCGCAGGTCGATGAAACGGTCCTTGAGCTTTTTCATCACCAGCGGCATGGTGGTGTACTCCATTTCGTCCAGGGGCAGCCGGTGCGGTTCGAAGGGGCCAAGACTACGCATGTAATCCGCAATCTGGTTACACAGTTTCCGCGCCTCGTCGAAAGCCGGGTCGTCGAACATGTCCTGCGGTCCGATCAGTTTGCCGCCGGCCAGCTGGAAGCCCAGGGCGATCACGCGGGGCGGGCCGTCGAAGCGGGTCGGGCAACACTGGGATAGCGGCACGGGCATCAGCGGCCCGTGGTGTGAGCCGCGCATCCACCCGGCCACCAGGTGCGGGTGCGCGAACGGTTCTAGGACTTCGCCGACCGCCGGGAAGCCGCTCTGGCAGCGGATGATGCACACCGGGTCGTCCTTGCCCACGTAGCGACCGGCCATCAGGTTCAGGCGCTGCGTGCTGGAAACGGCGGCAATTTGACCGGAGGCCTTGTGGAAAATCCGCTTGATGGCGTACCGGCCCGGGGCGCCGATGAACACCAGCATGTCGTAAATGTCTTCGGGTGCCGAGAACATGATCTTCTTGTTGTCGATCAGGTCCCGCACTTCGAAATTGAACCCGCCGTGCATGCTGGGATCAATCACCAGCCCGATGGTATTGAACGGGTCGGCGAAAATCTTGTACAGCGGGTAGTTCCAAGCGCCGGGCTCGGTCTTATCGGCCATCAGCACAATCATCGGTTCGCTCTTGCGCTCGACCACTTCGATTTCTGCTACTCCCGGACCGAGACCCTTGATGTTACCCGAAAAGGCGTCCCCCAGGAGGTCCTGGCCGGCTCCGTAAAGCTTGAGCTTCTTAGCCACTTCGGTGCAGGCCACAAAGGTGTCCCACGCCAGTTGGTGAATTTCACCGTTGTTGCGCCCCAACTCGTGGGTGAGCATCAGGTTGATGTCGTCCCCCACGTGAGTAACGTGGAAGTCTATCAGCAGCGGGCTGCCCGAGAGAATGCCCCTGGCCTTTTCCAACAGCTCGGGGTGCACCCCGGAGTGTCCCACAAATCCGCCGACGTCTGCCTTGATTACGGACAGTGTTATTTTCTTTTCCATCTTCATCCTCCCCCAGAATCATGATGCTTGGACTATGCCATACTATTTCTACGTTAGGTGGAAATATCCTTTAAAATGTCCGTAAGTTTACCGCCTATTCCGCCTTCTGCCGAAATTATATTTTCTTTTGCAGCCTGATCCGGACCTACTGGCAATTTGGCCCGCCCACTCCTGGCTATCCTATCATATTTTTCCTCCCACCTCAATAAATAAAATAGGGGAATTAACATTGCAATCAGTGGGCGGGCCGGGTTTCGTCCCAATCCCTGGTGGGGCCCGGCATCGGGTGGTGCAAAGTACGCGCCCGCCGCACCACGTCCCGGGCAAAATCCAGGTCCCGCCAGCCCCGCACTAGGGTCTTTTTTCCCTCCAGGTCCTTGTAAATGGTGAAGAAGTATTCGATTTCCCGGAGCCGGTGGATACTAACGTCTTCCAGTTTCCGAATCCGGTTCATCCGGGGATCCTTTGCGGCGGCGGCCAGAATCTTGATATCGTGACCCTTCTCATCGGTCATTGCCAGGGCGCCCAATACCCGGGCCTCCACTAAGCACCCGGGAAAGGTGGACGTGGAGATCATCACCATGATGTCCAGTTCGTCGCCATCCTCGGCGATGGTATGCGGGATGAAACCGTAATCGGTCGGGTAGTGCACCGGCGAATACAGGACCCGGTCCAGGCGCACGACGCCGCGTCGGCGGTCATATTCATACTTGTTGGAGCTGCCCCTGGGGATTTCAATTACGGCTTCCACTACCAGCTCCCGGGAATCCGGCTTGGTGGGCAAAGTTCCTCACCTCCAATGGCTATCTTACCCCGGCCTCCCGGGAGACAACCGCGGGGGTGAAGCTGCGGCCGGTGCCCGAAAGGACGCCAAGGGAAAAGTCCGGGTAATTTTGTGGTACAAGAAGAAACTCAAGGAGCGGGGCGTCCGGCCGGAAGTAGGATCTGCGGCGGGCATATCCCGCCGGGCTCCGGCATACTCTGCCGCGAGATCGGTTTTGGGGAGGCGGTCCATGCGGGGTCTGGGGAAAGGACTGGTCCGTAACGGCCTGGCGCGGCGCGTGGTGCTATTGCTGGCTTCCGGCGGGGCGCTTCTGGGCACACATAGTTTCCAGGAGCTTTCCCTGCCCAGCATTAGTGACGGGGCGGCGACGGGAGTATTTGAGTTTGGGCGCACAATTCACGCCGCGGGGGATACGGGGGTGGCGGGCTTTCTGCCCGCGGTTGTCGGGTTGATGTTTTGCCTGGCCCTGTTGGCCGGCGCGCTCTACCACGAATTTTTGATTCTGTTCACGGATTGGCGGGTCGCAGGGTGGGCGTACCTGCTGGGACGGGCTGCTTTTATTGCCGTGCCGTTGGTGGTATTGGTGCATGTGGTTGCCCAGTGGCTCGCCGTCTTCCTATCCTTCTTACTGTTGTGGTTTGCCGTGCTCTTATTATTCTCTGCCTTGAAGAGGGCGCGGTAATCCGGGAAAGGATCTCCCCCGGCTGGACTAACCCCCCGGCTGCTCACCGCGTAGGATGTTCAGCATCCAGTCCAGGATATCCGGGGCCGTCCCCGCCAGGTCCAGGGTGCAGGCCTCGCCGGTTCCGGTTTCCAGGAAGTGGCCGTGCCGGGCGGCCTGATCGGTGAGCAGCAGCCGCAGGGCCTGCATGCGCCGACGATACAAATCCACGTGGCTCACTTCGGTCTCGGTAATCCTGAATTCTTCCCGGATCAGGTCCGGTTCGAACAGGAACAGCATCAGCAGCAGGTGCGGCGGGCCCTCCCACCACACGTGGTACTTCAGCTCCCGGGCCAGCGCCTTGACGGCCAGGTGCTCGGCCGACAGCCGGAAGTGTTCCATGCAGCCGGATGCCCCCAGCCACTCCCGGAGGCTCCACTCGCGTGCAGCGTACAGACCGAGACAGGCCGGCGGGGTTTGCAGCAGGAAGAAGGACGCCTGCAGTTGGGGCTCACCGTTAGCCATCCGAGCCATGGTCACCCGGCGCCCCACCGGGTAGGCCCGGCAGTTGCGCGGCCGGAGGGAATAAACCCGGCAGAGCCCTCGGCCGTCGAGAAAGGCGCAGGGGCCCTGGGCGACGTGGCGCAGGCGGGCGAACGGCCATCGAGATTCGGGGTCGATCTGCAGCTCGGCGTAGGCGTCTACGAAGTCGGCGGTGTTCATGCCGAGTCCACGCGCCATGACCTCCAGGTCCCAGGGATCCAGGTGAATGTCGGCTTTTTGACAACAACGCCCCATACACTCATCCTGGCAGGCGAAACAAAAGCGGTCGTCCCAGTCCAGCCGCCGCAACTCCCCGTTTCGCAGTTTTTCCAGCACGTCTTTCCGCCAGCTCAAGGTCCCGCCACCTTTTAAAAACAATCTGACCCATGATAACCCACAGTGCTGCTGGCGTCCAAGCGGTTCCGTGCCCGGTGCCACGCTTGCGGCTCTCAGCTTGTTAAGAATTATATCAGAGTTTCGATGCTGATCAATAGTGCTGCCCGGCATGCAGAAGAAGGTGCTGATGGAGTATGACGCTCCAGGTGACAAGGGCAAAACAAAAGGACTTGCGCCCCACGGTTGCAAAATGGCTGCAAGTCCCTCTCACATCGGAGTTCGGCAAAACCCCGGAACCCTTGATATTACTGGTTACTGGTGGGCGCGGGAGGTTTCGAACCTCCGGCCTCTTGAATGTGAGTCAAGCGCTCTCCCCCTGAGCTACGCGCCCATCGCAAGTCTAGCAAGTCTAATTGTAGCATGAACCGCAGCATCGTGCAAGTCCTCGCGCAGCGCAGCGCTTGTTTTACTCCCGGGGTGCCACGGAATGCTTTGCCACCCCGCTCTCGGGCGGCGGTGCCCGGTCGTTATGGGTTCGGCTTGTCCTGCTGGCCCTGGGGCTCGGATTTTTCATACAGGCTGCTGAGAATCACGAAATCCACCCGGCGGTTTTTCTGACGGCCCTCGGCGGTGGCGTTGGTGGCCTTGGGGCGGTACTCGCCATAGCCGGTGGCCGAGAGACGCTCGGGCGGGAAGTTGTGCCGGGCGATCAGGTATTGCACCACGCTGGTGGCCCGGGCCACCGAAAGCTCCCAGTTGGAGGAAAAGCGCGGCGTATTAATCGGTACATTGTCCGTATGGCCCTCAATCCGGATGTAGTTCGGAGTTTGCAGCAAAATCAAGCCCAGTTTGTCCATGACTTCCCTGGCCTGGGGCGTGAGTTTGGCCGAGCCGCTGCTGAATAAAACCGTGTCCTGAACACTGATGACCAGTCCTCTTTCCTCGGTGAACATTTCGATTTGCGCGGTCAGGCCGGCTTCGTCCATCAACTCCTGCACCTGCTGCTGTACGGAAGCAATCTGGGCCAGAAAAGCGGTGTCGTGGACCTGGGATATTCCCCGGTCCAGTTCTATCGGGTTGTAACTATCCGGGCCGATGGACGCGTCGGGCGCTTCGATCAGAACGGTGCCCCGACCGCCCAGGGAGTGCTGCAGCGCGCGCGCCAGCGCCGCGAACTTTTCGGCATCCACGCTGCTGAGGCTGTACATTACAATGAAGAAACACAGCAGAACGGTAACGAAGTCGGCGTAAGGCAGGACCCATTTTTCCCGGTTGCTACCTTTCCCCACGAGGTATCTCCTCCGCTGCGTTTATTCGGCGGCCTTGGTAAGCTGTTGCTCCTGCGCTGCCGCCAGCGCCGCGCGGGCATCCGGATTCAGATAGGCGTTCAGGCGTTCCCGGATAATAATCGGGTTATTGCCGGACTGCAGGGCGACCACACCCTCCCGGATCAGCCTGCGGAGCATTATTTCTTTTGCGGTGAGGGTTTTCAGCTTGGACGCGATGGGGAAACAGACACAGTAGGCGAAAACCACGCCGTAAAGGGTGGCCACGAAGGCACTGGCGATGGCCGGGCCGAGGCTGTCCGGGTCCTGAATGTTGCCCAGGGCCACGATCAGGCCCATAATGGCGCCGGCAATACCCATGGTGGGTGCGAAAGAACCGGCGGACTCGAAGAATTCGTGGGAAACCCGGTGTCTTTCCTCCAGGGCGTATATTTCGGTTTCCAATACGCCGCTCACCACTTCCGGTTCGGCACCGTCGATTACTAGTTGAAGACCTTTGCGGAGAAAAGAGTCTTCCACGTTCTCCAGGTGGTTTTCAAGGTAGAGCAACCCCTCCCGTCGGGCCTTTTCCGCCAGGGCTACGATCTCCTCGATCATCTCCGTCGGGCTTTTTATTTTGTGCCCCACCAGCATACGCAAACTTTTGAACACGTTGGGGATGTCCCACTTGCTCAAGGTGGCGAAGGCGGCGCTCATTGTGCAGCCGAAAACAACGGCTATGGCTGCTGGCACCACCAGCGAGGCCAGGTGCCCGTGTTTGAGAATAAAACCGAGAACCACGAAGGACAAGGCCGCAATAATACCAAGGATGGTAGTCGGATCGATAAGGATCGCCCCCGTCTGACAAGTTTCTCCAAAAAAACTCTCTGCAACTCTTCGGTTGTTATTTCCCTAATTCCTTCTTCAGGGGGCAACAAACTCCTACAAGTGTCCCGAGCGCAGGATTTTAAGGACCAGCCAGGCGCCGAGCACTGTGCCCGCCACAAAACTCAAATCCGCGGCGGCCACGATCCCGAAGAAGAACAGTTCCTGCTGGGCGAACAGAACTGTCCCCAGGAACAGGACGATCACCAGCAGGGTGAGAATTGCCCGGTTGATCAATACTGAAACGCTGTGGGACAGCCGGTCCAGGCTTGGATTTTCCTGCCTGATGCGGAGGTTGCCCCGGGAAAGCTGCTCCAACACCTCGTGTACCTGAAAGGGTAGCTGGGCGGCAACGTGCGCATACTCCGGCAGGCTCTCGCGCCACAGGCGGCGCAGGCGCGCGGCGCTGAAACGGTCGGCGATCAGACGCCGACCGAGGGGCTTGGCCACCTCGACGATACTGATTTCCGGGTCGAGCATGCGCACGACTCCGTCGGCGGTGATCAGCGCCTTAATCAGCAGGGTCAGCTCGGAGGGTAGCCGTACCCGGTGGCGGTAGGCGAGCACCAGGAAATCCTGCATTGATTCCGAGACGTTGATCTGGTTAAGGGGGACATCGTAGTATTTCTGCTGCAGCCGCTGGATGTCGCGCCGCAGTTCGTTCAGGTTCGCCGTTTCGGGCACCGCTCCCGTGCGCAGCACCGCCCTAATAACCATATCGGCATTTTTGCGAATCAACCCAAGCATTATTTGGCCCAAATATTCCTTGTGTTCGGGGTGCAGGCGGCCGATGATCCCGAAGTCAAGAAACACAAGGCGTTCTCCGGGCAGCACGGATATATTGCCCGGATGCGGGTCGGCGTGGAAGATGCCGTCGATCAGCATCTGCTTCAGCAATACGTCCGCCAGCGTCCGGGCCAGCTGGGCGCGGTTCATGCCGGCCGCGTCCAAGGCCGCTAGGTTGGAAAGCTTGATGCCCTCCACGTATTCCAGGGTGAGCACCCGTTGGGTGGTGTGGGACCACTGGACCCGGGGGATGCGCACCCGGGGGTCGTTCTCTAGGTTGCGGCGGATGGTATCTGCGTGCCGGGCCTCGGTTCGGAAGTCGGTTTCCTCGACGATGGTGTTCTGAAACTCGGCGGCCATGTCGCTGAAACTGTAGATTCGGCCCCAGGGCGTGTGCCGGTCGGCCAGGCCGGCGATGTTCTGCAGGATCTGGAGGTCCAGGTCGATCTGTTCCTTGACCCCGGGGCGCTGCACTTTGACCACTACCTCGGTGCCGTCCGGCATGGTAGCCCGGTGCACCTGGGCAATGGAAGCGGCCGCGAGGGGCTGGGGATTAAAGTAGGCGAATAAGGCTTCAAGGGGTTGTCCCAGCTCGCTTTCCACCACCCGGCTAATCTCAGTCACGGGGACTGGGGGCACGTGGTCCTGTAGTTTTTCCAGCTCCGCGACGTACTCCGGGGCCAGGAGGTCGCCCCGCGTTGAGAGGATCTGGCCCAGTTTGATAAACGCTGGCCCCAGTTCCTCGAGCACCAGGCGTAATCTTTCGGGGGTAGAGCGTTTCAACACTTCGCGGGGCGGGCGGCCGATGGCGCGCCGCGGCAGGGCGATCAACTCGGCTAGGCCGAGCTGGTTCAGTACGTAGTCAAAACCGTGCTTGGTCAGAATCCGCGCGATTTGGCGGTAGCGTTTCACTAAACGGTAACGGCGGCGTAGCCCCGTAAGCAGCACGATTTTCCCCTCCTTCGCATAACATATCTTTTTTGATTATAGTTTATAGAATTTGGTGGTTGGGCGACCAGGGCTAAAGTTTTGACCAAGTTTGACGATTAAATATTTACTTCATGGGGGGGTGTGGACCCCCTATTTTTGGAGGTGACGACGTGACCTACGCCGAAACTGAAAAGAAGGAAGAACAGCTGGTGGTTTTTCAGCTGGACGGTCAGACCTACGGGGTGGATATCGCCAAGGTATTTGAAATCATCCGCATGGAGACAATCACCACGGTGCCTAAGGCGCCGAAGTTTGTCGAGGGCGTAATCAAGTTGCGCGGCAACATCATCCCGATCATTGACCTGCGCAAGCGGTTCGGGATGCTGCCGGCCGAATCTACCGCGAACAGCCGGATTATGATCGTAAAGATGGGCGGAATTACTATTGGAATGATCGTTGACGCTGTGTCCGAGGTGCTGCGGGTAGCCCGGTCCGAAATTGAACCGCCCCCGCCGGTAGTGTCCGGGGTGGACTCCGCCTATCTGCGCGGGATTGCGCTGTGGCAGGGCCGCCTGATCATTCTGCTGGACCTGGAAAAAATACTGGCCCAGAAGGAGCGACAGCAGCTGAAGCAAGCGAAAAGCGAACTCACCGTGGACAAATCGGCCTGAGGGAGGGCTATTATGTTTTCGTCCGAGGAGATCAGGGTTTTTCTGGACGAGCTGGAAGAGAAAATCGACATTCTAAACGACGGCTTCCTGACCCTCGAGCGGGAAGGGGAAACCCCGGGAATCATTCAGGAGATATTCCGCGCGGCGCACACCATCAAGGGCTCGTCGGGAGTGATGGGGTACGACAAGATGGCCGCGCTTACCCACGAGATGGAGAATCTCTTTTCTCTATTGCGCGAGGGCCGGTTGAAGGTCACGCCCCAGATGGTGGACGTGTTGTTCGAGGCCCTGGACACCCTGAAGCTTTTGCGGGACGAGGTCACCGGGGGGACGGAGGGCAGTACCGACATCCAGCCCGTGGTGCAGAAGCTGCTGGAGTTTCAGGATAATGTGCCGGCGGCCGATGCGGAAGACCAAATCAGACCGGAAACCGCAGCGTCCGGCCCGGAGCGGGAAGTGGCGGAGGTCGTGCCCCTGACGGAAGCCGAGCGGGAGGTGATCCGGAAGGCCCTGGACCATGGATTTTCGGCTTACCGTCTTCGGGTTGATACCGACCCCGGCTGCCAGATGAAATCGGTGCGGGCTTTCCTGGTTTTTCAGGAACTGGAGAAGGCGGGGGTGCAGATTATCCGGTCGGTTCCGCCGGCCGAGGAGATTGAACAGGGCAAGTATGATGAAGGGTTCGAACTGATCGGGTTGTCCCAGGACGACGCCGACCGCCTGCATGGTCTGCTGAGCAACATCGGTGAAGTGTCCGGCGTCACAGTCGAACCGATTACCCGGTTGGACGATTCCCTAAAGGACAGGGTTTTCGCGCCGGCGGAACCAAGCCGGAAGCCGGAACAGCCAAAGGCTTTCCCGGCGCAACCGCAGCCGGACGTTCAGAAGAAAACGATTCGGACCGTGCGGATCGACGTTCAGAAACTGGACAGCCTGATGAATCTGGTTGGAGAACTGGTAATCGAGCGGATCAGGCTGGAACGTTTTGCCGACATCCTCGAATCCAAATACCGTTCCGAGGAAATGATCGACACCCTGAACGAAATTTCCGGTCACCTGGGCCAGATCACTAGCCAACTGCAGGAAGAAATCATGATGACCCGGATGCTCCCGATCGCCCAGGTCTTCAACCGCTTTCCCAGGATGGTCCGAGACTTGACCCACAAGCTGGGCAAGGAGATTAACCTGGTGATCGAGGGCCGGGACACCGAGCTGGACCGCAACGTAATCGAGGTCATCAGTGACCCGTTGATCCACCTGATCCGCAACGCCATCGACCACGGCTTGGAGACGCCAGCCGAGCGGATCCGAATGGGCAAGCCCCGGGTCGGCACCCTGACTTTGCGGGCTTTCCACCAGGAGAGTCACATTGTGATCATCGTGGAGGACGACGGACGGGGCCTGGACCCGGAGAAGCTCCGGGCAAAGGCCTTGGAAAAGCAGTTATTTGACGCGGAAACCATCCGCCGCATGAGCGACCAGGAGGCCGCGAACCTGATTTTCCAGGCCGGTTTTTCCACGGCCGAGAACGTCAGCGACATTTCGGGCCGGGGGGTCGGCATGGACGTGGTTAAGGCCCAGATCGAACAGATCAACGGGATCGTGGAGATACAGAGCACACCGGGGCAAGGGACGACCGTCACCATCAAGCTGCCGCTGACCCTGGCCATCATCCGGGCGCTGATGGTCAGCCTGGATAACCACGTGTACGCTTTCCCGCTGAACAACGTGGTGGAAACCGTCCAGGTGGGCGCGGACGAGATCCAGCTGCTGAAGAACAGCGAAGTAGTGGTGGTCCGGGGCGAGGTGCTGCCCCTGGTTCGGCTGGGTCGCCTCTTCCGCCAGCGGGAGGCTGCGGGAAACGGAAAGCTGTACGTGGTCACCGTCGGGATGGGCAAGGACCGGGTCGGCGTGGTGGTTGACCGGCTCATTGGCGAGCAAGAAATCGTCATCAAGTCCCTGGGGGATTTCCTAGGGCACATACCCGGTATCTCGGGGGCGACCATTCTCGGGGATGGGAAGGTGGCCCTGATCGTGGATGTCCGCGTGCTTCTTTCCGAGATCGTGAAGAACCGTGGGCGCCGGGGCGTGGTCCATGCCGCCGGTTAGAGTGTTCCTGGTCGATGATTCGGCCGTGATCCGAATGTTCATCGCCCGGGAACTCCGCGAGCGTTACGGTTTTGAAGTGGTGGGCACCGGGGTTAACGGGCGGGATGCGCTGGCCAAGATTCCGGCGGTTCGCCCCGACGTGGTCATTATGGACGTGGAGATGCCGGTATTGGACGGCCTCCAGGCGCTGCGGGAAATCGTGGCCACGAATCCGGTGCCGGTAGTCATGCTCAGCGCCCACACTCGGGCCGGAAGTAAGGCGGCCATCGAGGCCCTGGCCCTAGGCGCGGTTGACTTTGTGCCGAAACCGGCCCGGGCTTCCGAAATGCCGGCCATCTTGGCGGAACTAGCGGCGAAGATCAACACGGCGGCCGGGGCCTCTTTGCCGCAAACCAAAACCCGGGTAGTGCCCGTGACCGCCCGCCGGCCGCAGGTGCGGCCGGAGCGGGCGGTGAGGCGGCGAATTGAGCTGGTGGTGATTGGTTGTTCCACCGGCGGACCCAACGCTCTGCAGGTCCTACTGACCGCCCTGCCGGCGGAATTCTGGGCCGCAGTGGTGGTGGTGCAGCACATGCCGCCCGGCTTCACGGCCTCCCTGGCGGAACACCTGGATGCGCTCTGCGCGCTGGAAGTGCGCCACCCCGCCGATAACGACCCGGTTGTCCCCGGCCGGGTGCTGATTGCCCCCTCCGGGAAGGCTTTTCGGTTCAAACCCGGCCCCGGTGAAGTCCGGGTGGGGGTGACCGAAGACCCGACCCCGCTGGCCCCGGGCAGCTTTCGCCCTTCGGTGGACGCGGTGATGTCCCAGGCTGCGGCCGTGTACGGCGAGCGGGCCATGGGAGTGCTACTAACCGGGATGGGGCGGGACGGCGCAGAGGGGATGAAGGCCATTCAGATGGCCCGGGGGTACACCATCGCCCAGGATGAGGGCAGTTGCGTGGTTTACGGGATGCCCCGGGCCGCGGTGGAGATCGGCGCCGTCTGCCGCGTGCTGCCGCTGGCCGAAATTGCCGCCGAGATTCTCCGGCAAGTGTAAAGTCGCCCGAGATTTAAGGCGATAACAGTTTAGGGATGGTTTTCGGCCCAAAGGAGTTGGTAGCCGTGAAGATAAACAAGGCCGGGGGAGTGGACCTCTCTAGGCTTTACGGCCGCCTGGCCGCGGGCCGGGAGGCCGGGGAGCGTCCCCGGACGGGCGAGTCGCGGGCGGCGGACAGCGTCGAGTTGTCCACCCAGGCCCGGGAACTGCAGGTTTACCACCAGAAACTAGCTGAACTGCCCGCTTTCCGCGAGGAGGTCGTGGAACGCCTGAAGGCGGAAATCCGGGACGGCACCTACCAGCCGGATCCCGGTAGAATCGCCGCCGGAATGCTGCTGGAGCGGGAAGTGGGGATGATGCCGGACGAAAGGTGAGACGGTGGAACAACTACTTGAGCGGTTAAATGCCTGCTTGAAAAAAGAATTGGCTTTGGCCGGTGAAATACACGCGGTGGTGATGGCCCAGCAAGCAGCCCTGCTTGAATCGGATTTGGCAGGGCTTGAGAAGTCTTTGGCCCAGTTGATTGACCTGGAGAAGGATTTGCGCCGGATCGAGGAGGAGCGTTGGCTCTTGAGCGGGAAACTGGCGGAAGCGCAAGGACTGGCACCGGACGCACCGTTGGGCCAAGTCACGGCCACCTGTTCCGACCCACGGCGGTCACAGTTAGAGGCCACCGGCCGGGAACTACGCCAAGCTTTGGAGACCATTAAAGCGGCCAGCGAGACCAATCGGGTGTTAATTGTGAACGCTCAACGCCTTAATCAGTACTTATTACGGATACTTTCCGGTGAAGGGCAGACTTACTCGGAGAATGGCCGGGTGACTTCGACCGGGAACAATCCCAAGCTGGTAAACAAAGAAGTCTAGCGTCGAGGGGGTGTTCCTGATGACTTCGACCTTTTTCGGCATCGAACTGGCTCGCCGGGGACTCTTGGCTCACCGCCGGGCCCTGGAGACGACCGGGCACAACATTGCCAACGTCAATACCCCCGGCTACAGCCGTCAGGAAGTGGTTTTGAGCGCTTCTAACCCGCTGTCCAATCCAGCGGTACAGGCTATCATGCCCGGCCAGATCGGTACAGGTGTTGGTATCGAAGAGATCCGGCGGATCAAGGACAACTACCTGGATCGTTTGATCCAGAACACCACCAGTTCCGTCGGTTACTGGGAAGACCTGCAGAGGGGGCTTGCACGGGTGGAGGCCGTTTTCCCCGAGCCGTCCGACTTCGGGCTCCAGAGTCTGATCATGAACTTTTTCGGTGCCTGGCACGACCTCAGCCAAAACCCGGGAGACCCCGGAGTGGAGGCCGTGGTGAAGGGTGCGGGGCAGGCCTTGGCCACCGGGATACGGTTTGCCTATAATGAAATACATCAGCTCCGCGAGGACATGATCGGGCAGCTGGAAGGATACGCCTGGGAAATCAACAGTCTGGCGGAGCGGATCCGTTATCTTAACGAGGCGATCGCCCGGGTGCGGGCCGCCGGGGGGCAGCCTAACGATCTGCTTGATGCCCGGGACGCCCTGCTTGAAGAATTGGCGGGGTATGCGGCTATCACCGTGGTCGAAGACCCGGTTACCAGAACGGTTAACGTGGACTTCGGCCTGGCGGTCGACCCGGACCAGCGCCTAGTGTCCGGGGCCATTGAGGCCCGCCGGGTTGAACTGGCGTTGGACGCAAGTAACAACCCTATCGGGTTAAACTGGGAGGGGACCCCTGACCCGGTGGTGGTGGATAGGGGTAGGGTAAGCGGTGCACTGGCGGTGATCACGTCCATCGACGACTATGCTGCCGACCTGAACACGTTGGCCGGGGAACTGATCAGCCTGGTTAATGATGAACTTGTTGGCGGACTCGGTGATGAGGCTCAAGCAGAGTTTTTCGCGCCGGTAAATGAGGGTGAGGACGCCGCCGGGGTGATCCGCCTGGGTGACAACGTGGACACCGTTTTGGACACGGTGACGAGCGCGGAAGCGCTGTCGGTGGCCCAACTGGTGGAACAAAAGGTGATGCCTGGCGACACCACCATTCTGTACTATTACGGCGGTATCCTGGCAAAAATCGGTTCCGACCTGAACAACGCCACCCAGGGGCTGGCCAACCAGGAGATGGTCCTGGCCCAGAGCAAATCCCTGCGGGAGTCGGTGTCGGGGGTTTCCCTGGACGAGGAGATGACCCGGATGTTTCAGTACCAGTATGGTTACCAAGCCGCGGCCCGGCTAACGACCGTCCTGGACGAACTGCTAGATACCCTGATTAACCGGATGGCTGTTTAATTTGAGGAAGGAGAGGTGTCTTTGCGGATCTCCGATAACATGTTCTACAACCAGTTGCTGAGCGGGTTGCAGAAACGGTCGCGCGGGGCCATCAGGATTCACGAGCAGATTTCCTCCGGGCGCAGGATTAACCGCCTGAGCGACGAACCCCAGGCCTTGGGACGGCTCTTCCAATTGGAGGCAATGATCGACCAAAGCGGCCTGTACCGGCGGACCATCGAGAGCCAGATCAACCGGCTGAACCGGGTGGACAATGTTCTGGGGCAAATCGGTGATATTTATCAGCGGGTCCGGGAACTGGCCGTGCAGGGGGCCAGCGATACCTTGAGCGGGGAGGACCTGGCCGCGCTTGCCCGCGAGGTCGACCGGTTGATCAACTCGGCAGTGGCCGCGGCGAACAGCGTCCGCGGAGAGGCGGCCCCGGAGGCGCTTTTCGAGCGCCGGGTGGACCCGGCAAAAACCCCGCCGGAATGGGTACACTATGTAGGTACGTTTCCCCCGGGGGGTGGCGGGCCGAGCCCGGCCACGGACGGGTGGGCCAGTTTGCTGACCGCGGAATTGCTGGTCGAGACCGTTGATCATGTCGAACTTTTTGCGGTGGTGGAGGACCCCGCCGACGCCAGATACCGTCACGCCCTGTTTTTTGACCGCCTTTTTGAACTTAGAGACTGCATGCAGGCCGGGGACACCCAGGGCATCCGCGACATCCTGGGCGGGATCGACGAAGACCTAGAAAAAGTGGTAAGTTTCCGGGCTCAGTTGGGGGCTAAGACCAACCAGTTGGAGATGCTTACCGATCAGATTTCCTTTCATGAGGCTCAGCTCACCGAATTGAAGTCTATCCTCGGAGACACCGACCTGGCCAAGGCGTCCATTGAATTGGGCCGGGAGGAGTTGGTTTACAAGTCGTTGCTGGCGGCAACCACCCGGCTGTTGGAGGTCAGCCTGCTGCATTTTCTCCGGTAGGGTTATCAACTCATAAGGTGGTGGGGGTGTTTATTTCACTCCCGCATGTGGATCGTTCGTGGGGGTCGGGAGTGGTAAGGCATGAAGATCGGGGCTGGCGGATTGCAGTCGCTGGCGCAGTTTGAGGCCCTGCCCCGCCGGGGCGAGGGGGCGGACCGGGTGGCTTTAGCGCGCGAAGTAGCGACCACCCCGGTACCAACTGACCTCCGCGCGCTGGTCCGGGCGATTGAACACCTCAACCGGCTGGCAGAGCTGTTTAACCAACAACTGGTTTTCCGCTTCAACCAGGACCAGGAGGGGAAGCGACGGCGAATTCGCATCGTTGACCGGGCCAGCGGCAAAACACTCCGCGAAGCGGATCCGGAAGAGCTCCCCGACCTGGCGCGTCATCTCTTCGATTCCGCCGGACTCATCATCGACGCGAAAAAGTAATCACCTTGATCGGTCGATAAACGCTCCCCCGGCGTCGGCGGTAGGATTCTGCGGCGTGTAAGTGCGGAGGGCCTCCCGTCCGCGCCAAATTTTTTCCAGCTTTTCGCGGGCTGCCTCGCGGTTGTTTTCCAGGACTTTGAGGGTTACGGCATCTATCCGGGCTGTTTCCTGAAAGAGGCCCTGAGTAGCCGCATCCAGCTCGCGCAGGACTTGGACTTGGGGTTCCTCGCCGGCCGGGGAGGAGCTGCTCCTTGAACGGGCCTTTTGGATTTGATCGAAACGATCCATCTGTCGCTGGCGTTCATCCGCCAACGCCAGGAAATAGCCCACCGCCTCCCTATCAGACAGGCTGGCCGCCGTTTCCTTTTGTTTTCTAGAGATTTCTAACATCTGCTTGGCGATCGCCAGTTGCGCCCGCGCCAATCGAAGCGGCGCGGCGGTTGCCAGCGTGTCTCGGTCTTCCGGCGCGGACCCGGAAGGGCTTCTGCCGCCTACTCGCGGGATCTTATCCGGCACTGCGGCCGCTCCCCTGCGAGGCCTCGTCTGGCTTTGCTTTTAGGGCCTGCACCCAGGCCTCCCGTAGTTCTCTCATCAGCCGCGCGACGATCGCCAGAACGTCTCGGTCTTTCTTCACGTTGGCCTGCACCAGCAGATTATAAATGTAAGCATACAGGGCGTCCAGGCTCCGGGTGATTTCGTAATCCTCATTCAGGGCGGCCCGGAGGTGGGTGACGATATCCTGCGTTCGGACCAGGGCCTGGTGGGCCCCTGGAATATCCTTCTTGGTTAGCGCCTGGTCTGCTTGCCTGATGAACTTCAACGCCCCGTCATAAAGCATGACCACCAGTTGCTCCGGTTTGGCGTTCAAAACGGCATTCTGCCGGTATAAATCGTAGGGGTTGGCCACGATCATAGATCATCCCTTCTCCTGGTTATTGATTCTGATTTTGCCAGCCGCTTGTGTATTGCATCAGCCAGGCGCTCTGGGCGTTCATTCTGGCGATGGCCTGCTCCAGCGCCGCAAACTGCTGCCAGTAACGATCTTCCAATTGTTCCAGCCTTTCTTCCATTCGGGCGATGCGGTCGTTCACTTCCCGGATTTGCCGGCCGAGGGAACTGGGGTCGTACGACATGGTGGTTGTGTCGTGACCCGCTCTTGCGGTCAGGCGCTTAATGCTTGCGTCCAGCGTCTGATCCAGCCGCTGGGCAATGCCCTGCTCCTCGTAGGTTGCGCCGATCTTATTGAACAACTGGGCCACCGCTTCGGGATCCTCGGCAATGGCTGCGCGCAGCTTAGCCTCGTCGATCACCAGCTTGCCCTGGTCGGAGAAACTGCCGACGGTGATTCCGATGTGCGCCAGATGACTAAACCCCTCTTCCAGTCCGGAGACCGGATTGTATACGTCGTTGCGCATTTGGGTGACGGTTTCAGAAAGAATGGGGTCATGCCGCAGGAGCCCGCTGCGGGCCTTTTCCTCCCACTGGTCGATTTGGCGCTCGGTTAACTTCTCTTTATCGTCTTCCAGCAGGGGGGGGTAGCTGTAATAACGCGGTTCCCGCAACTCGGTATTGAGGTGATCCAGGAGGGCATTGTATTCGTCGACAAAGTTTTTGATCTGCTGGAACACGGCTTCGGTATCGCTGCTTACGGTGATGGTGGCGGAGCCTACACCCTGAACACTGAAGTTAACCTCGTTCACGGTGAAATTGTTGGCCGCCCGGGTTATTTCCAGACCGTTGAGAGTAAGGCTAGCGTCAGTGCCGCCTGCTTCTACGGCCGCCTCCAGCCGCAGGGCCTGGGTCAGGAAGTCACCGTTCAGAAACTCGATTTCGTCCCCCAGAGAGTTGTTGTCGCCGGTGTGCCGCGTGGCAATGGAGACCTTGTCGGCGCTGGCTTCGTAGAAGGCCGAAAGACTCAAGGTGCTCTCGGAAATGCGTTTCAAAACCTGATTCAGGCTTTCAACCTCGGGATCGACCACAAAGGTTTCGCTTTTTTGACTGCCGTCCTGGCTGTAAGTCGCAACCGTAAATCTAATGAATCCATCTGGATCCTCGGTCCAGGGCACGGCGAAAAGGTGCTTCTGGGAAGCCAGGGTGGCGTCCGGGTCGATCTGGTTTCCGGGATCCAAGGAAATGTTTTCCGTGCTGGTTTTGTAGGCGGTGGTGGCCAACTGGTGCACCGCGACCTCGTAAGTGGCGCTGGCGGCCGTTGACGGAACCGTGGCGGTTACCACCGACGAGTTTGAGGACTCGGCCATCTTGGACAGAAAAGGTGCGTTCAGCTGCAAAGGAGAAACAATATTACGGTGGAAATGCAACAAGGCAGAATTGATGCTGCGGTAGTCCTCCCGCTGCCATTCCAAAACCTGGCGTTTTTGCTGCAGCTTATCCACTGGTTTACGGTGCGCCTTCATCAAGCTCCGGATGATTTCGTAAGTGTCCAGCCCGGTAGCCAAGCCGCCGATGCGCAACATGCTCAATTGTATTTCCCCCTTTCCCCTGGCCGAGATAAGATAATAATTTCTAGCGTTTTTCGTCCACGAAGATCCCGGCCAATTCCCACAAGCGGGCCACTAGGTCCAGGATTTTTTCTGGGGGGATCTCCTTGATGACCTCTTCCGTTTCGACGTCGATCACCTGCACCATTATTTTCTTAGTCGCCTGATGAATGGTGAAGCGGAAGTGCCGGTCGCGGATTTGCAGGGTCTGGTTGGCCTGCTCGATGGCGGCGATCAGCTGCTGATTCAGGGACTCCCCGGACCGCTCCTCTTGGGCCGGCCTTTGGGGCGAATTTTTTAAGGGTTCTTTGGGTGGTAATGTTTGTTCCCGCTTCTGGACGGCCTCGCCAGGGAGTTTGTTTAGGGTTATTGGTTCCACCCGCATGGGCCCTACCTCCCGAACCCTAACTTATATTTTGGTTATCGGACCGGTGGGGTAGAATCTTTAGCGTAGACGGTAGGGATTGGTGCTTAAGCACGGAAGCCACCCGCACGGATGGCTTCCCGGCTTTACTCGGCAGTGTTTGGTCTATCCCCGGCCGTTTAGGCCAGCAGCTGCAGGACGTTTTGGGGCTGCAGGTTAGCCTGGGCCAGCATGGCAATGGAGGACTGCGCCAGAATATTGTACTTGGTGAATTGCATCATTTCGAGTGCCATGTCGGCATCCCGGATCCGCGACTCGGCGGCGGTCAGGTTCTCGGCGGTGATCCCCAGGTCGGTGAGCGTGTATTCCAGGCGGTTCTGCACGGCGCCCAGCTTGGCCCGCTCGGTGGAAACCGTGGTGATGGCGGTGTCTAACGTGGCGATGGCTGCGTTGGCACCGGTCACGGTACCGATGTCCAGTGCACCTGTGCCGGTGGTCTCAACCCCAAGTCCCGTGGCCGTCAGGTCTGCGATCGCAAAATTGATGGTTTGCCCCGTGTTCGGTCCCACCTGGATGGTGATTCCTGTGGCACTACCATCCAGCAGTTTCTGGGCGTTGAACTCTTTCTCGGAGGCAATCCGGGTGATCTCCTGGCTCAACTGCTTGAATTCCTCATTCAACAGTGTCCGGTCCTCGCTTGTCAGCGTCTCGGTGGCCGATTGCACGGCCAGTTCTCGCATCCGCTGGAGCATGGAGTGGATCTCCTGGGTGCCACCCTCGGCCGTCTGGATCAGGGAGACGCCGTCCTGGGCGTTCCTGGCTGCCTGCTCCAGGCCTCTGATTTGCGCCCGCATTTTTTCCGATACGGCCAGGCCCGCGGCATCGTCGGCGGCCCGGTTGATCCGGAAACCGGATGACAACTTCTCCAGCGCCCTGTTGGCCATGGCCTGGTTGATGCCCAGCCAGCGGTGGGTGTTCAAGGCGGCGATGTTGTTCTGAATCCGCATGCTTTCCCCCCTTAAAAATTAATTTGGACTTGAGCGTTTCCGCGGAACCGCAAGGGACGGGGCGCGCATCTTTCATGCTCCCGGGAGCCCTTGCCCCGTCAATGATTATTTCGGTGCCTGCCCGCCGAACTTTAGCCCGGGGGCAAGATTCTTTCCAACTGCGTGCGGAAATGTTCCGCGCTGGTCCTTAAGCTAGCGGCGAAGTTGGCTAGCAGGCAGATAAAACTTTTGATTTCATCAGGCGTGCCCGCGTCCAGCACCGGCTTGCGGGAGGTGACAAGGAGTTCCAGGTTTTGCACCGTGCGCTTGACGGCGTTTTGGTAAGCGGTGTTGTTTCGGGCCGTATTCAGCTTGTCCACGGCCGCGTTCAGGCGCCGGACCAGAGCCGGGGTCACGAACACGTTATTCCGGGACAGGGTGGTTAGTTCCCGCTCCGCCGCGGCCGCCAAGGCTTCAAGTGCTGCCAGTTCGCGGCCCAGGATTTGCAGCGGTTCCCGCAAGCGCCCGGCGATCTGTTCCCGGGACGGCGTGTCCCGGCCGGGAGGTGGCGGTTTGAAGCGGCGGTGCCGCTGTTCCCGGGCCCAGCGCGCGAAATCCAGCGCTCGGGTGCCGGCGATCACCAACCCCCGCGAAGCGTTATAAACCCGGACGCCGGCCCGGGTGACCCCGGCCACCCGGGCCTCCAGTTCCCGGTGCATGGCCAGCAGGGAGTGGGTGGTATAGACGGTGTCGCCGGTGACGCTGGGGCGGGGGAAATACTCCCCGATGGCGGGGGAGGCGCGCCGCCCGGCGTAGTACCGGTCCGGGTCGGGAAAGGAAAGGTCCTGGCCCAGGAGGACGATCTCCGGGCACCCGAGACCGCTAGCGTACTGCAGGGTGGGAATGGCTACCGAACTGGCGTCCGGCAGCACCCCCTTGTCCGACCCCAGTTTTTCTCCAATCCAGCGCGGCAGGTGCTCCTGGTCGGCAAAAGCCGACAATTTGGGACCGGCGAACTCCTTTACAATCCGCGGATGCAGCGAGGAGCAGAAAACGAGGGTAACCGCGGGCAGGTCCAGGCAGTCCTTAAGGGCGTGGTAGTTTCCTTCCCCGGGATCGATGGAGACCACGTAGTCCGGGCGGATGCCGGCCCGCACCAGCGGCACCAGGCCGGTGCCCGCCGCGATTATCGGCACCTTCCCCACCAGCTCTCGCAGCACCTCCAGGTGCTCGTCAAGCGAAGGACCGGCGGCCACCATGACTGCCGGCGTGTCCTTTAAAGCGTTCTTTAAGGTGACGATGCCGGGATTGGCAAATACTTCTATCAGGTTGGCGATGCTGTTTTCCAGCCACTGAGCTTTCCAGCGTTCGCGCGTTTTGAGCCCGACCCGAATGTATCTGGCGACTTCGGTAACGCCGTTTGCCCACCGACCGTATTCTTCCGGGAAAAGGTGGCGGTAAACGGGAAGTTCGAGCACCTTTATTGTGCCGGTGAAGGCACCGCGCATGAGGGTGCGGAACAGGGGGCTCCCGACTGAGGTGTCCACCGCTTGTTGGATCAGCACCCGTTTGTGCTTGATGATAGGCCGCATGTCGCGCAGTTCCAGCAGGCGGCGCCACCAGCCGGGGTCGGGTTCAAAGACTACCGCCTGCGCGAAAGGGTCTCTCTTCAGCAACGCTTCCAGGTGATAGCCGAGCCCGAGGCCAAAAACAAGGTAGACCACTTGCCCGGCCGGGGGTGATTCAACAACCGCCCTGGCTGCCCAGGCCGCGGCTTCCCGGCGGGGATCATAGCGGCTGTAAAGGGGGCGGCCTCGCCACACCGGCACCGGGTCGCCGTTTCTGGCCGTAATCACCTCCAGGTCACAAACCGGGGACCTCGCGCGCAAGATTTCGGCCAGGGCCGGATTGCGGTGCTGGAGGGCGCGCAGGTTCTGCTCCCAGAGGGTGTTGGTCACGTGACTTCACCAGCCGCCAACTCGATTTGGACCAGCCGGTCGTGCAAGCCCTCCAAGGTGCCCTGAAGTTCGTACAACAGAAAATCGCCCAGGGCAACGGACTGGTTTTCTTCCGTTATCCGCAGCAACTCCCGGAGGGCGGCGGTGAGGCGTTCAGGCCAGCCAGCGAGATCAAAGTCGCGATCGGCAAGCTGGCTGCTCACCGCCTGCAGCCAAGCCAGGGCCTCTGCCAGTTGGGCCAGCGAGCCCAGGGAGCCGTGTCCGGCGTAAAAGGTGTTGGCCAGGCCGGGCAGCTCTTTCGTCCAGTGGGCGATAAAACGGCGGGCTTCGGCCAGGGTGACTGCGGTCAGCTCGATCTCCGTGTAAAACACCAGCGTAACCGGGGTGCCGGCCTCCAGACTGCGCAAGTGGTCACCTATTTCAGTATAAAAAACCTGCTCGTTTGCTTCGGCGCGGTAAAGGAAAAGCTCTTCCTTCAGGTGCTGGATGATCAGGGTTTCGAGCTGTTCTCCTGCTTCACCCGCGGTCAGCTTTATTCTTTTCACCAGGGATGTCCCCCCCCACACTTTTTTTTCGACAATTCGGACGGATCACTTGAACCCGGCCAGAAAGAGTTAGCGCCCTTTTTCAAATTCTCTGGGCAGGCAGGGATTACCTGGCTTATGCAGAAAAATATGTTGAAACGTGGAGTTTTGTCCAAAATCGTGAAGGCGCCAAACGGAGGATAAGCATATGCTAAACGGCAAATCCGTGCTCATCACCGGTGGAACGGGATCATTCGGGCAAAAATTCGTGGAAATGGTACTAGACAGGTACCGGCCACGCAGACTGATTATTCTTAGTAGAGACGAGCTAAAACAATACGAGATGCAGCAGGCGTTTAATCCGCTAAAACACCCTTGCTTGCGTTTCTTCCTGGGTGATGTTCGCGACAAGGCCCGGCTTTACCGCGCGTTTTACAATGTTGATATTATTGTGCACACGGCTGCCCTTAAGCAGGTGCCGGCAGCCGAATACAACCCCTCTGAAGTGGTTCAGACCAACATCATCGGCACGCAAAACGTGATTGATGCCGCTATTGACAACGGGGTTGAGAAAGTCGTTGCGTTGAGTACTGACAAGGCAGTTCATCCGGTAAACCTTTACGGAGCAACGAAACTCTGTATGGAAAAACTGATCGTTGCCGGCAATTCTTACGCCGGGGGCCGTACAAAGTTTAGCGTTGTTCGTTACGGCAACGTGGTCGGCAGCCGGGGAAGTGTCATTCCCTTGTTTATCAAGCAACGGGCAACGGGTGTTCTTACTGTTACCGATGAACGGATGACCCGCTTCTGGATTACTCTGCAACAGGGGGTGGGTTTTGTCCTGAATTGTATCGAAAAAATGAAGGGTGGGGAAGTGTTTGTTCCCAAAATCCCCAGTATGCGCATCATGGATCTGGCTCGGGTGATCGGTCCCGAATGTCAGATTCGCCTGACCGGCATCCGCCCCGGGGAGAAGGTCCATGAGCTACTTATTTCGGCGGACGAAGCTCGTCACGTTATCGATGTGGGTTCTTTCTACGTGATTCAACCGGCGTTTCCGTTTTGGCGTGCCGGTAACTGGAGCGGGGGCCGACCGGTTCCGGATGGTTGGGAGTATTCCAGTAGCAGCAACGAACAATGGCTTGATGCGGACCACCTAAGGCAATTAATCGGTTCATTCCTTGCTTGATTCTGGGGTGTGTGCTTCGGTGCTTCTGTTCGGGCACCCATGCTTATGGGGGAATAGTCGCTTTGAAGATAATGGCCATTGTCCAGGCCCGGATGGGTTCGACGCGATTACCGGGAAAGGTTTTAAAGCCTATCCTGGGTAAGCCGATGCTCTGGCACGTGGTTAAGCGATTGTACCGGGCGCGTAGGGTGGACGAGGTGGTTGTCGCTACGACTACAAGGGCGGCAGACTATGCGATAGTGTCCCTTTGTGAAACGGAAGGATGGTTGTCGTTTCGCGGCAGTGCTGAAGATGTGCTGGATCGGTACTATCAAAGCGCCTTGCGCTATAAGGCTGAAGTAATTGTTCGGATAACCGCGGATTGTCCTCTTATTGATCCTAAAACGATTGATCAAGTGATCAAGGAGTTTGTTGAAGCCCGACCCGCAGTGGATTACGCCAGTAATACGTTGCCACCGCGTACCTTTCCACGTGGTCTGGATGTCGAAGTTATGTCGATGGCTGCCTTGACCCGGGCGTGGCTGGAGGACACAAATCCGGCTTGGAGAGAGCACGTTACTCCTTATATCTACCGGAATCCGAAAAGGTTCAGACTGCTGGGCGTATATAACAGCGCGGATTTTTCGGGTCTGCGGTGGACCGTTGATACCTTTGAAGACCTGACTCTGGTCTGCAAGATATTCGAACATTTTGGGGACAATGCCTTTTCCTGGGATGCTGTATGCCGACTACTTGCCGCCCGCCCCGAATGGCGGGAAATCAACGCCCGGGTAGAGCAAAAGGTGGTGCCGTGAGCAACCAAGAGACCAAACATATTCTCATTCGGGTTGATGCAGGTGCTCAGATCGGTGCTGGTCATGTAATGCGCTGTTTGGCCTTGGCTCAGGCTTGGCGGGATACGGGAGGCCGCGTAACTTTTGTTATGGTGGCTCCGCCGCCTTCTATTGCTTCCCGTTTGGCTGCTGAAAAGATAGAGCTGGTCACACTTCCGGTGGGTCCAGGCAGTGTCGAGGATGCGCGCGAGATGAGCAGTTTGGCCCGGGAACGGGATGCTTCCTGGGTAGTGGTCGACGGATACCATTTTGGGGCGCTTTACCAACACATTATTAGGGCTTGTGGATTACGTCTATTGTTTATAGACGACAACGGCCACGCGGAGCACTATTCCGCAGATATTGTCTTGAACCAAAACGCTCACGCCCGGGAAGTCCTATACATGAATAAAGAACCCCACACTCGTCTCCTGCTCGGCACGCGTTACGCGCTTTTGCGCCGGGAATTTTCAAGGTACCGCGGATATACACCGCGCATCCCGGGTTTGGCTCGCAGAGTGCTGGTTACTCTGGGGGGCGGCAATTTCAACGACCTCGTCTTCAGAGTGGTCAACGCTTTGCAGAGAGTACAATTAAACGGGTTGGAAGCAGTAGTGGTGCTTGGGGGGAATGGTCCCGCCGACGAGAAAATCCGAGCTGCGGCGGCCTGGATAAAGGATGGCGTACGCTTGGAAAGCAACGTCACGGATATGCCGGATCTTATGGCCTGGGCGGAGTTAGCCATTTCGGCCGGCGGAAGCACCTGCTGGGAGCTCGCTTTCATGGGTTTGCCCAGCCTTGTCCTGGTTGTTGCCGAAAATCAACGGCCTATCGCAGAGCGGTTAAATTCACTAGGTGTGGCGGTAAATTTGGGCTGGTACGAAGATATTTCAACCGGTGAAATCGCCGACGCCCTGAACGCACTGTTAACGTCATTTGAAAGGCGGATGAAAATGGCCAAGTGCGGCCAGAACTTAGTAGATGGCAAAGGATCCACGAGAGTACTGAAGAAAATGCTGGGACAACTGTTGAGTTTGAGGCCGGCCCGAAGAGAGGACTGCAAATTGCTGTGGGAATGGGTCAACGACCCCACGGTACGGGACTTTGCGTTTTCGTCTGAATCGATACCGTGGGATGATCACGTGGAATGGTTTTACTCCAGGTTGGCCCAGTCAGACTGTTTTATATTCATCGCGGTAGATGATAGAGATCTGCCTGTGGGGCAGGTACGCTTCGATCTGCAGGGCGGACACGAAGCGGAGATTCACGTGAGTGTAGAAAAGCGTAAACGCGGCCTGGGTTTTGGAACTCTGATCATTGAGCGGGGAGTAGAACAGTTGTTTCGCAAGACAATTGTACGAACTGTGCACGCCTTTATCAAGCCTGATAACCGGACTTCGATTGCGGCCTTTGAAAGAGCCGGATTCAAAAGATTGGGCTTGAGAAAAATAAAAGGGCACAATGCCCTGCATTACGTGAGGGTTCGCCGCCTTGAAGAGTAGCAGCTGGCACCCTTCGGGGTGGAAATATTGCGCGATTGATCCCCCCATTTTTTAAGGAGGAAACAGGTGATCTCACACATTAGCATTGGGAAACGGCGTATCGGTCTAAACGAACCGGTTTATATTGTGGCCGAAATATCTGCCAACCATAACCAGGATTTTGAGCAGGCCGCCCGTCTTTTGCAGGCCGCCAAGGATGCGGGGGCGGATGCCGTTAAATTCCAGACTTATACTCCAGATACAATGACTATTCGCTCAGACAGAAAACATTTTCGGATAGATGGATCGCTATGGGACGGCTGGACACTATACGACTTGTATGCCAAAGCATACACTCCCTGGGAATGGCAACCCAAGCTTAAAGAAATGGCAGAGAAAATTGGCCTTGATTTCCTTTCCACGCCTTTTGACCCGATGTCGGTAGACTTCTTGGATAGAATGGGCGTAACAGCCTACAAAGTAGCGTCCTTTGAAATTGTGGACCTCCCACTGATAGAAGTATTGGCAAACACCGGCAAACCGTTGATTATTTCGACTGGAATGGCTACCTTGGGTGAGATTGAGGATGCGGTTCAAGCGGCTCAAAAAGGCGGGACGCGGGAGATAGCCTTACTTAAGTGTACCAGTGCCTATCCTGCTCCACCAGAAGAGGCGAACTTGCGTACTATCCCCCATCTGGCAGAGGCTTTTGGCCTGCCGGTTGGCCTTTCGGATCATACACTGGGTATTGCTGTACCAGTCGCCGGGGTGGCTTTAGGCGCCTGCATTGTGGAGAAGCATTTTACCTTGTCACGGTCCAATCCAGGACCTGACAGTGCCTTTTCCCTGGAACCGCCTGAGTTTAAAGCCATGGTAGAAGCCATTCGCACGACCGAAAAGGCTCTGGGTAAGGTCTATTACGGTGTGAGTGAAAAAGAAGAAAGTAGTAAGGTCTTCAGGCGTTCGCTCTTCGTGGTTCGGGACATGCGGGCGGGTGAGGTTTTTACCAAAGAGAACGTTCGTTCCATTCGCCCCGGCTACGGTTTGCCGCCGAAGTTTTTAAAGGATGTCCTGGGGCGGCGGGTGGCGCGTGACGTTACCTGTGGAACGCCTTTGAGTTGGGAGCTGATCGGTGAACGACTAGATTAGATTAAAATCGGACAGCGCGAGTGACTGGTTATATGCTGCAAACGTTGCATACCGTTTTAATTACCCGGTACACATCTTCGTTCGTCATCGCCGGAAACAGCGGCAGGGTAAGAGCAGCTTCGTAGTAAGCTTCAGCCCGGGGACAAAGGCCCTGAGCGTAGCCGAGGCGCTGATAGTAAGGTTGGCGGTAAACGGGAATGTAGTGGACCTGAGTGGAGATTCCGCTCCGCCGCAGTGAGGTGCAAACCTCGGTACGAGTTTTTTTAATCTGTTTCCAATTGACTTGGGTTACGTAAATGTGATAGGCAGAATGCCGATCCGGCTTTTGGGCAAGCGGTTGAATTGCCGGTGTTTTGGCGAAGGTTTGATTATATAGGGCGGCAATTTCACGTCTCCTTTTCAGGAACTCGTCCAGTTTCCTCAGCTGAGATAACCCCAGGGCACAGTGAAGGTCCGAGAGACGGTAGTTGTATCCGAGATGCAGCATCTCGTAGTACCAGGGATCTGGTTGCCTCCCGGGGTTTAGACCTGATAGTAACCGGGGGTCACGGGTGATACCGTGTTCCCGAAACATTCGGAGTTTACGGTATAGGTCGGGGTTGTTAGTCAACACCGCCCCGCCTTCTCCCGTAGTGACGTGTTTCACCGGGTGAAAGCTGAATACGGTCATGTCGGATAAACTGCCGATGCGCTGACCTCTGTAAGTGGCGCCAAGAGCGTGGCAAGCGTCTTCTATTACGTAAAGATTGTGGTGACGGGCGATACGGAGAATCTTGTCCATGTCACAAGGTTGACCGGCGAAGTGAACAGGCACGATAGCCCTCGTTCGATTGGTGATTAACCTCTCGATTTGCGTGGCGTCTAGATTGGCAGTATCCCTTTCAATATCACAAAAAACGGGTCTTGCGCCGAGATACAGCGCGGCGTTAGCAGTGGCAACGAAAGTGATGGGCGAGGTGATAATTTTATCGCCTGGTCTAAGCTCAATGGCGGCGTAGGCAGCGTGCAGGGCAGCAGTGCCGCTGGAAAACACGACGGCGTAACGGGTACCGCAGTAGGTGGCCAGAGCTTCTTCGAATTCCGCTATCTTAGGACCCTGCGTTAGCCAACCTGAACGCATAACCTCTACCACGGCTTCAATGTCCTTTTCGTCGATGGAGTGCCTACCATATGGAATAAAGTTCATAATGTGCCCCCGGAAAACACTTTTTGACCCAACTTTCGCCAGTAAATAGTTAAACAGTTGCCTTTTCTGCCTTTCAGCTATTCGCTTCTGGGGATATTTCGTCTACCAGTTCTACCTCTGGTACTTTGCAACCACCTATTCCCGGCCCGGCGTTCAAATCCCTTCTGGTGGGGCTAATAAGGTACGGTGCCGAATGAGCCTAGTAGCGAAGGAAAAACGTTGATTTTTGCGGGAAAAAATTTGGGTCAAAGGCAGGAATTTCATAGAACATTGTCAAACACCTATCGAACGAGGGAAACATGTGCCAATGTGTCGAAAAAATGGCAACCTGGGTGAGGGGAGGTTGTATAGGTGCTGGGCAAGGACCCGGTGATGTCGTTGCTGGCGCGGGCGCTGGACGGTGAGGCCCTAAGGCAGCGGGTGATCGCGAATAACATCGCCAACCTGAACACTCCTGGGTTCAAACGGTTGCGGGTGGACTTTCAGGCGTTTATGAAAGCGGCTGGGGCCGGTTCCGCAGGTCCCCTGAAACGGACCGACGTCCGGCACCTCCCGGGCCGGTTCGAGAACGGGGGGCAGCCCGGTGTGGAGCAGGTTCGGGAGACTGCCGTGCGGGCCGACGGCAACAACGTCGATCTGGACCGGGAGATGATTGAACTGGTGGAAAACGCTTTGGGCTATCGAGCGGTGAGCCAGTTCTGGACCAGCAAGTTCAAGGTTTACGCGCAGGTCATCAGGGGCGGGAGGTGATTGATCCTTGAATTTCTTCAAGAGTTTTGCGATAAGCGGTTCGGGGATGACGGCCGAGCGCCTGCGGCTGGACCTGATCAGCAACAATATTGCCAACGTGCACACCACCCGGACGCCGGAGGGTGGTCCCTACCGGCGGGAAGTACCCGTTTTTGCGCAACAGCTGGAGCGGACCCGGCGCGGGCTTGAAGGTGCGGGTGTGCGGGTGGAGGCCGTGGTGAAAGATCCTAGCCCGCCACGGGTGGTGTACCAGCCCGGGCACCCAGACGCGGATGCCGCAGGTTATGTGGCCTACCCGAACGTGGATGTGAACCGGGAATTCATCGACCTGATCAGTGCCAGCCGGGCCTACGAGGCCAACGCGGCGGTGCTGGAGGCCGCCAAGCAGATAACGAGTCGGGCCTTGGAATTGGGCCGCGGTTAGGGATAAGGGGGAAGTTTCGTGGTCAAGGAGATTACCCTTAAAGCCCCGTGTTGTCCGTCGATTGAGTCCGCGGGCGGCGCCAAACAGTCCGGCGTGAACTTCGGAAAACTGCTGAACGAGGCCATCGACCAGCTGAACGAGAGCCAGGTGCGGGCGGACGTGGCCGTACGGAAGTTCCTGGATGGGGAAGTGCAGGACGTGCACCAGGTGGTCATTGCTTTACGCGAGGCCGAGTTGACGATGCAACTGGCCGTGGAGGTACGCAACAAGATCCTGGAGGCTTACCGGGAGTTGTCCCGGATGCCGCTGTAAACAGGAAAACGGACGGGGCATACCCCGCCCGGTGGGGGTGAACCGCGGGTTTCTGGAAGCGGGGCTTAAGTGTGGCGTTGACTGGTTGGTCCGGGAGGTAACTTGATGGAGAGGCAGGCCGTACTGGTCAGGATGAGCGAGCGGTGGCGGACTTTGAGCACCACCCACAAGGTTTCCCTGGTGCTACTGGTAATCGGCGCGATACTGGCGCTCTACTACCTGGGCCAGTTTGCCCGCCAAATGAACTATACTACGCTTTTTACCAAGCTGGACCCCCGGGAGGCGGGAGCGATCATTGAACAGCTTGAGGGGATGCGTATCCCCTATATCCTGAGCGACGGGGGCACCACCATCCAGGTGCCTAAAAACCGTGTGGACGAGGCCCGGATCCACCTGGCCACTGCCGGGACGCTGGGGGGTGGTGCCGGCTGGGAGCTGTTCGATCGGAGCAAGCTGGGGATCACCGAGTTTGAACAGCAGGTTAATTACCAACGGGCGCTCCAGGAAGAATTGCGCCGGACAATCGTTCAGTTGGACGGGGTGGAGGCGGCGCGGGTACACTTGGTCCTGCCTGAAAAAAGCATCTTCGCTGAGGCGGCAGCACCTCCGTCGGCTTCGATTGCCTTAAAGCTCCGACCGGGGTTTGAGCTGAGTCAGAGTCAGGTGCGCGGGATTGTGACGCTGGTGGCCGGCAGTGTAGAGGGCCTGGCGCCGGAGAACGTGCACCTCGTTGATATGCGCGGTCGGCTCCTGAGCGGGGACAGCCACCAGGACCCGACGGCGGGAGTGGCGCTTACCAACCAGGAAATCAAGCGCAATTACGAACGTAGGCTGGAGCAGCGGCTGCAGCAGATGCTGCAGCGGATCGTCGGCCCGGACCGGGTGGTGGCCATGGTGACCGCGGACTTGGATTTCAGCCAGCAGCAGTCGGTTTCCACGATTCCGTACGGGGAATCCCAGGTGGTCAGCGAACAGACGATTCGGGAGGAAAGCGAGGGTGCCAGTACCGGCGGAGTGCCGGGCACGGACACCAATATCGAGGGGCCGGCCACTTACCCGCTGGCCCACGCGATGCAGAACGAATCGTATTCCCGTGAAGAGACCATCACCAACTACCAGGTAGGCACGCGGCAAGAGACCGTGGTTCAACCTCCGGGAGAACTCCGGCGGCTTTCCACCTCGGTGGTGGTAGACGGTAATGTTACCCCAGAGCGGGCGGAACAAATTCGAAACGTGGTGGCCGCCGCTTTGGGCTTCAACCCGGAGCGGGGTGACCAGATCGTAGTGGTACCCATGGCTTTCGACACCACTTACCAGGAACAGCTGGAGGAGGAACTGCGCCGGGCTGAGATGCTGGCCGCCGAAAGGGAGCGCCAGCAGTTGCTCCTGTATGCCGCAGTTGCCGGAGCCGCATTGCTCCTGCTCTTGATTGCGGTGGTGACGGCCCTGGTAATGAGCCGGCGCCGGCGAGCATCACCCGCGCCGGAGGTGGAGGACGTGATTCCGGTTGCCGTGCCGGCGGCGGATACCGCGTCGTCTCAGCTCAGCGAGAAGCAGGCTAGCGCCCGCGAGTTGGCTAGGCAGAAACCGGACGAGGTTGCGCAGATCATCAAACTCTGGCTGACTGAGAAATAGGAGGAAGGATGCCTGGTGGCAGCAACTACCAAGCCGGGATTGCGCAAAGTAGCCATATTCCTCATCGCAATGGGTGCGGACTTGTCGGCTCGGATATTGAAACACGATTTTTTCGACGAGGAAATCGAGGAAATCTCCTTCATGATCAACCAGATGGAACGGGTACCGCCCGAAGTACGCGATTCCGTTCTGGAAGAGTTCACGCAGCTGTATGAAGCCCGGCAGTATCTTATCCAGGGGGGGCCGAAGTACTGCCGGGAGATGCTGGAGAAAGCGGTGGGCCGGGAGAAAGCGGACAGTATCCTAAAACGGCTTACCGCAGCGCAGCAGACGATCCCGTTTTATTCCTTGCGCAAAACCGATCCTAAGCACCTCTTGAGTTTCATCCGGGAGGAGCACCCGCAGACCATCGCCATGATCCTGGCCTACCTGGAACCGGCGCAGGCCACCGCCATCCTGGGCGCCCTGCCGCCCGAATTGCAGAGCGAGGTGGCCCGTCGGATTGCGATCATGGAGCGGGCTTCTCCCGAGGTGGTCCAGGATGTGGAGCGGATGTTGGAGCGCAAGTTATCCGTGGTAATGACCGAGGAAGTACTGGACGCCGGCGGCACCCAGACTCTGGTTCGGATCCTGAACATGGCCGATCGGGCGACGGAGAAGGCGATCCTGGAAGAACTGGAGCGGGACGACCCGCGCCTGGCCGAGGAGATCCGCCAGCAGCTGTTCGTTTTTGAGGACATTGTCAAGCTGGATGACTTATCCATCCAGCGTATCCTGCGGGAGATTAACCAGAAGGACCTCGCCCTGGCTCTGCGGGGGGCGAACGAAGATGTGCGGGAAAAGATTTACAAGAACCAATCCCAGCGGGCCTCTCAGATGCTGCGGGATGAAATCGAGTTCATGGGTCCGGTACGTTTGAAAGAGGTGGAAGAGGCCCAGCAGCGGATCGTCAAGGTGATCCGCGCTCTGGAGGAGGCTGGAGAGGTGGTGGTGTCCCGCGGTGGCGAAGATGTTCTTGTCGTCTAGCATGGTCGGCAGGCGGATTCTGAAGAGCGCGGCCGTGGGTGAGAGCCGCCTGTTTCGGCTTCCCTTGAAACGGCCCAACGGGGGGGCGCCGGAAAAGCAGCCGGAACCTACCCCAGAGGAACTGCTGCGGCAGGCCGTGGTTGAGGCGGAAGAAATCAGGAAGCAGGCTTACGAGGAAGGCCAGCGGCGGGGATATCAAGAGGGAATTGCCCAGTCCCGAACCGAGGCCGAGAAAATCAGAAATGCGGCCCGGAGCGTGCTGCGCGAGGCCGAGGATGTCCGGCGGCGTATCCTGGATGAACTGGAATCCGAAGTCCGTATGCTGGCCGTGGAAATCGCCGAAAAACTGGTGGCCCGGCAGCTGGAACTGGATCCGGCTTCAATCGCCGCCGTGGTGCACGAAGCGCTGGAGGCAGTGCGGGAGCGGGAAAACGTGGTGGTCTATGCCCACCCGTCCCACGTTGAGCACCTGCGGAAGGCGGCCCCGAAGCTAAAGGAGCTTCTTCCCGCGGGGGCGGCCCTGCGAATCATCGGTGATGCCGAGTTGGACGAGGGCGGTGTCCTGGTGGAAACCGAACGGGGTTTGGTGGACGCCACCACGGACGTGCGTTGGCGGGAGATTCTGAAGGCCCTTAAGTAGGTTGTCGAGTGGCCTCAAGGGTGTGATTCAGGTATGAGCGGCAAGGTTCCCCAACTGGATCTGCAAGCGTGGCGGGTGCGGGTGCGGGCCGCCCGGCCGTACCGACTTCTCGGGCGGGTTACTAAAGTGGTCGGTCTGACCGTGGAGGTCGAGGGCCTAAACACCTTCATCGGGGAGATCTGCGACGTGCATGTGCCCGGAGAGGTCCGGCCGGTCCAGGGGGAGGTCGTGGGTTTCCGGGGTCAGACTTCCCTGCTGATGCCGCTGGGTGAATTGCGGGGCATCCGGCCCGGGTGCCGCGTGAAGCCGCTCGGGCGGGCGCTCACCGTGACGGTGGGGGAGCATCTGCTCGGGCAGGTGGTGGACGGTCTAGGTAAGCTCATCGCTCCTGGGTCAGCATTGGTCGCCGGACAAGAAGGGAGGCGCTCTAGCACACCTCCGTCTGAAGTGGGCGACGGCCGGAGAGAACTGCAAGGCACGCGCGGGGAGGCGCCGGAAGAGTATCCCGTGCACAATGCGCCGCCCGATCCCTTGACCCGCCGGCGGATTAACCGGCCCCTGACCACCGGCGTGCGGGCGATCGACGGTTTCTTGACGTGCGGCCGCGGGCAACGCCTGGGGGTGTTTTCCGGGAGCGGCGTGGGCAAGAGCGTGCTGCTGGGGATGCTCTGCCGTTATTGTAGCGCCGACGTGAACGTGGTAGCCCTGGTAGGCGAGCGGGGCCGCGAAGTAAGGGATTTCCTGGAGCGGGACCTGGGTCCGGAAGGACTGGCGCGCTCAGTGGTCGTGGTGGCCACTTCCGACCAGCCGGCCCTGGTCCGGCTGCGGGCGGCCATGGTGGCCACGACGATTGCCGAGTATTTCCGGGACCGGGGCCGGGACGTGCTGTTTCTGATGGACTCGGTCACCCGGTTTGCGCTAGCCCAGCGGGAAATCGGCCTGGCGGTGGGCGAGCCCCCGACCACCCGGGGATATACCCCCTCGGTGTTCGCCTCGCTGCCCAAGTTGCTGGAACGCGCGGGTACGAATGCAGTCGGCTCGATCACTGGTTTTTACACCGTGCTGGTGGAGGGGGACGACCTGCAGGAGCCGGTGGCGGACGCGGTGCGTGGCATCCTGGACGGTCACCTTGTCCTGAGCCGGGAGCTGGCGGCCCGTAACCACTACCCGGCTATTGATATCCTGCAGAGTACCAGCCGGCTGATGCCGGACGTCACGTCCCCGGAGCATCAGCGCTGGGCGGCGAAGCTGCGCCGGCTGCTGGCGGCTTTCAAGGAAGCCGAGGACCTGGTGAACATCGGGGCCTATGTGTCCGGTTCCAACCCGCTGGTGGACGAGGCCCTGGCCAAGCGCCAAGTGCTAACTAGCTTTTTACAGCAGGACCAGGCGGAGTTTACCGATTTTGCCGAGACCGTTGCCCGGCTGCGCGACCTGGCGGGGGAGGGGGAGGCTAAGAGTGCCTAGGTTTACTTTCCGCTTGGAAGCGGTGCTCCAGGTGCGCCGCCTGCGGGAAGAACTGGCCCGGCAAGAGTTGGCAACCGCTGAAAGCCGGTGGCGGACCTGGGTGAACCGGTTGGCCGAAACCCGGCGCCTGTTGGAGAGAACCCTGGCCGTAGATCGGGGAAGCGCCTTCGATCTTGCGGCTAACCTGTACCTGGACTGTTACCGTGCTTACCTCGGAAGGCGCGGCCGGGAGGAGGAGCAGGCGGTGGTCCGGTACAGAAAGGAGGTGGAAAAGCGGCGGGAACACGTGGTTGAAGCCAGGCGGGAACGGTTGGTGTTGGAGCGGCTGAAGGAAAGGCGACACTTGGAATTTCGCGCTGCCGAAGCCGCCCGGGAAATCAAGGAACTGGATGACCTGGGCAGTCAAGCTTTTAGGTTCCGTCGCAGTACTGCCAAGGAAAGGAGGTGAATAGGTGACCGTACCGTTATTATGGATGATGAGTGCTCCCCGACTCACCATAGCTATGGATCAAACCGGAAAAGTCGTCTTCCGTGGGGATTTTGTCGGCCGGCTCTTGGCCCTGCTGGTGCGGAACACGACCGCCGGTGCATTGTCGGAGAAGCCACCACTTCTGCCCCTGGATCCCCAGGGGAATGAGGGTTTAAGCCTCGAGAGCCGGGAGGCCGGGCTGGGAGAACAAGCTGCGGCGCTGCCTTTGTCGCCCGCTCTTGTTGCCGAACAGGCGTCGGAGTTAAATCCGGTGGGGGTGCAGCGTGGAGCGTTTAGCAGCGCCGTTGGGCAACCGCCCGGTTCTCCGGTAAGTGAGGAAGCGGCCCCGGGTCCTGTTCCGGCGGAGATTCGGCTGGAAAAGCCTCATCCGCTAAGCGCTCTGAACCGGCGCCTAATTTCGGCGGAACCGGAAAACCCGGCTGGGGAAGGCCAGGTCCGGCTACAGGTGCGGGCGACGTCCGGTGTTACGGTCTCGGCCGAGGCACGAAGAGCGGTAACGGCCGGGGTGGTGGAACAGCCGGTTGTGGTGGCCAGGGAGCGTACCGTTTCGACGTCGGTTTCATCGGCCGGGGTGGTGGAACAGCCGGTTGTAACGGTTAGGGAGCTGCTGCGCGACAAGCAAGCGGTTACCGAGAGGCGACAGGCGGCGCAGTCCGCGGTTTCCGATCGCCAAGCTCCGGTGCCGGGGCGGCCGGTGGTCTCTGCTACTACATCCCGTGATCTCGGGGCCGTTGTACCGGATCGACCGGCTACTGTTTCAGGTGGACGGGCCGCAGAGTCTTACCCGGGGTTGTCGGCCGTCATCCGGGAAGGGATGCCAGGTCAGCAGGCCAATTCTATCCCGGCAGAGGTGTCCAGGGGCGGGACGCGGGCGGGAACACAGCCTGTTCCTTCCGGGGAGCCGGGGAGCGGCAGGCGGCTTGCGCCAAACGCCAACCTGGTTACCGGGATAATGTCCGGCAGTTTGACTCGTGAAGGTGCGTCATCCATAGGTCAGAGTTCCGGTGCCGCAGTTTCCAGTCCTGCCGCCGCGGTGTACAATCCAGTCCGGCCCGAACCCCCGCCGCCGGTAGCGCAGCAGCTGGCCGAGGTTGTTACGGCCCAGGTCCGCGCAAACCTTGCCGAAACGGGGCAGCCTGTCCGGGTGCAGATTGCTCTCGAACCGCCCCACCTGGGCAAAGTGACCTTGGATTTAACCTTTGGTTCGGATGGGTTAGAGGCCAAGTTCTACACGCCGGACCGGCTGGTGAAGTCGGTGATCGAGCAGGCGTTACCCCAGTTGCGGGAAGCACTGATCCGCCAGGAAATCGGTCTCGGAAACGCCTTGGTATTCCTGGGCCATGGAAACACCGGCGAACAACCGGCCCGGCTGTTCCGGGGTTCTTGGACCTGGCACCCGGAGCCGGAAGAACCCGACTCCCAGCCGGGGCTGGATGTTGTCCGATTGGCGGGTAACCCGGAGCGTGGTGGTGTAAATTGCCTGGTTTAGGCGTTATGAACTACGGTGGTGTGGATTACCTGGTTTAGGTGCTGTCAAGTATCGTGCAGGAGGGAGGTTGAACCGGTGACTGTCCAGGGAATAGAAAGCGCTTACGCCTTGCCTAAGAAAGAAACCCCCAAGGTGGCTGGCTTGTTTGACCAGGACACCTTCCTGAAGCTCCTGGTGGCGCAGCTCAAAAACCCAAGCCCGTTCTCGCCGCCCGACGCCGACAAGCTGATGGAGCAGGCGGTGCAGTTTGGGATGCTGGAGCGTCTGGTCAAGGTCGAGGAGGCCGTGCGGGAAATGAACCGGGCGACGTACTTGACCCAGGCCGCGGAGATCGTAGGCCGGGAAGTGCTGGTGCTCCACGATGACCAGCAGGTGTCCGGGGTAGTTGAGCGGGTGCTTCTCAACGAGCAGGGCGCTTGGGTGGTGATCGGCGGTGAGAGCTACGATATCGGTCAGGTTGTGGAGGTCAGGCCGTAATGGTTAAGAAGGTTGGTTCGGGACCGGTTCCATCCGCCGCCTCCGTTCAGCCGGCCGGCATAAGGAGGGGCAACCAGGCCGCCTTTCAAGAGATTATGGCCAGGGAGATCAAAAAGGTCGACCTGCAATTTTCGGCCCACGCCCGGAAACGGCTGGCCGAAAGACAGGTCAACCTGGGGCTGCGAGACCTGGAAAAGATCAGCCGGGCCGTGTCTCTGGCCGAAGCCAAGGGCGCCCGCCAATCGCTTTTGATTTACGGTGACCTGGCGTTGGTGACCAGCATTGCAAATCGGACGGTGGTGACGGCGGTGAACGGTGAGGCGGCGGCAAACAACATCTTTACCAATATCGACAGTGCGGTGATCGTTAAGTAGGCAGCCGGTCCGCAAGGAGGCTGCGGGCTGCGGATTGATCGAAGCAGCCCATCAAGCATGTTTAAGGAGGAATGCGGCGTGATTCGGTCGTTAAGTTCCGGTGTTTCCGGATTGCGGAGCCACCAGATCCGGATGGACGTGATTGCCAACAACATCGCCAACGTCAACACCACTTCCTTCAAGGCGGGGCGGGTGAACTTTCACGAAATGCTCAGCCAGGACATCCGGGGTGCTTCAGCCTCCACATTAGGGGTGAGCGCGATCAACCCGGCCCAGGTCGGCCTGGGCGTTCAGGTCAGTGCGATCGACGCGATGTTTACCCAGGGGGCTTTTTTGGCCACCAACCGGGTGACTGACCTGGGGGTTGACGGGAACGGCTTTTTTGCGCTGGGTAAGATCAAAGAAGTAGACGCGGCCGAGGCCGATTTTACCTACTACATTCAAAAAGAAGACGGCACTTGGGCGGCACGGCACTTTAAAATCGAGGAAAAGTACTACACCCGGGACGGCACCTTTTACATTGACAAGGACGGTTTTCTAGTGAGTTCCACCGGTTACGTGGTGCTGGGTAAGGTTCGGCAGGTGACCGTGGATGCGGACAGCAAGCCTACCGGTTTTGCGGAAGACGGTGGTGATCCACTTTACCGGAAGGCGGGCGACGCCGACGGTGACCCCGCAGACGACCCGGCCCCGATCAACCTGCTGGAGGCTCTAGAAGCCTCCTTCCCGGACCAGAATTTTAGCCTGGAAACCATCAAGATCGACCGGCACGGCAACGTTGTGCTTAACGGAAACACTGAAATCATTGAGGCTCCGCAGATTCAGGTGGATAATTATCCCCATCCGGAAGGCCTCGTCCGGATGGGTGAAAACGTGTATGCGATGCCAAACAACGACGTAACCATTCATTGGGGTACGCCCGATACCGGGGGGCGCGGCAAAGTTGTATCCGGGGTGCTGGAGATGTCCAACGTGGACCTTTCGGTGGAGTTTGCGAACATGATTACCACCCAACGGGGTTACCAGGCCAGCGCGCGGGTGATCACCGTTTCGGATGAGATGCTGGGTGAGTTGATCAATCTGAAGCGGTAGTAGTTTGCCGGATCGGCTGCGCTGAAACCGGACGGCCCGCGGCATAGGGTTGCTGGAGTGAGGTGGGCGTGGTAATAGTTTTGCGGGTTAGGAGCTAAAGGATTATGGCTAGTGGTTCGGAAGGGACAAAGCACCTAAACGATTCGAAACCGAAAAAGAAAAAGCGGGGCAAATTGCTTATCCCGGTGCTGGTGTTGTTGGTGGCGGCCGCCGGGGCGGCGGTCGCCTACAACCATTTTAATCCGGGGGCCCTGTCAGGTGGCCGGGTGGAGGCGGAGGAGACGACACCCAAACTCAAGTTCCTGGATTTCGGCAGTACGGTGGTAAACCTGGCGGATCACCCCGGCAACCGCTTCTTCCGGGTCGCGCTGGTGCTGGAATTCCTGGATGACGGCCTTGTTGAGAAGGAGATCGCGGAAAAAGAGCACCGGATCCGGGACGGGCTGGTGTTTTTGCTGCGGCAGAAGACGACCGCGGACCTGCGGGTGCCGGAGGCACCAAACCGTCTGCGGGAGGAGATCAGGGAGGAGATCAATCGCCACCTGGAACAAGGGGAGGTCGTGAACGTGTATTTTACCGAGTTTATTATTCAGTAGGCTGGACAGCCAACTGACCAGGCGGGTGATTGACGTGATAAACGAAGATGAAATTAGGCAGTTTTTATCCGGCCTGGACCAGGAGACTCCCGCCATCAAAAAAGTGCAGTTCCCCGAATTCAAGGAGACGGCCGGGCTAGACATCCGGATTAGCCTCAATTATCTGGAGGACGTACGGGTGGAAGTGACCGCGGAGTTGGGCGAAGTTGAGATGACCATCGGGGATCTCCTGAAGCTGAAAGAAGGTTCGATCATCAAACTAAACCGGGCCGCGGGCGAGATTATCGACCTGATGATCAACGGGGTGAAGTTCTGCCGGGGTGAGGTTCTGGTGATCAACGACCTCTTCGCGCTGCGGGTGCACTTTATTTCCCCGCCGCAGGTGTTCAACCGGGAGGGAAATCGTGAGTGAAACAGTCCTGGCTTTCCTGAGGCTGGCCGTGGCTCTACCGCTGGTGCTCCTGCTCTGCGTTGTGGTGCTCAAGTATTTGGTGCCCCGGACGCTCGCCGGGTTTGCGCATGCGCGGCGGATGCGGGTGGTGGAACAGCTGCCGCTGGGGCCAAAGACGGGCATGAGCTTGGTGCAGGTCGGGGAGTGTTACTACCTGCTGGTCTGCCACGAGGGCGCGGTCACGGTGGTTAAGGAAATGGACCAACTGCCCGCGGTTTTGAAGAACGAGCCCCCAGCCGAGATGAAGCCGCTTCGGCCCGAGGCGGTGGTGGGGCGGTTGTTACTGCGGCGGACCGGCGGTGGGCCGGCAGGATTTCCCGGCGGGACCCGCAAGGCGGGCGGCCGATGAGGCGGAAATTTCTACCGGTTTTGATTATTATGGGGGCGGTACTTTTCCTGGGGGCCCAGCAGGCAAAAGCGGAGCCGATCCCTATTCCCAGCATTGAGCTGACCATCGGGACCCCGGAGTCGCCAGGCGAAGTAGTCGCCAGTGTCCGACTGCTGATCTTTCTGACGGTCATCTCGCTGTTACCGGCTTTTTTGGTGATGATGACCTCGTTTATCCGGATCGTGGTGGTGCTGGCCTTGCTGCGCACGGCGATCGGGACCTTCCAGGCCCCGCCGGGATCAGTATTGATCGGGCTGGCGTTGTTCCTCACCGTGTTCATCATGGCGCCGGTGTACAACCAGATAAACGAAGAGGCTCTCGCCCCGTTCCTGAACGGGGAGATCAGCCAGATGGAAGCCCAGGAGCGGGCGGCGGAGCCGCTGCGGGAGTTTATGCTCCGCCACACCCGGGAAAAGGACCTGGACCTGTTTGTCCGCATGGCCGAGATTGAGGACCCGGTGCCGGAGGAATTGCCGCTTACGGTGGTGATCCCGGCTTTCATGATCAGTGAATTGCAAACGGCTTTCCAGATGGGATTCATGCTGTACCTGCCGTTTTTGATCATCGACATCGTGGTGGCCAGCATCCTGCTGTCTATGGGAATGTTTATGCTGCCGCCGGTGATGATTTCGCTACCGTTTAAACTGTTGCTGTTCGTGCTGGTGGACGGGTGGTACTTGGTGGTGCGGTCGCTGGTGGAAAGCTTTGTCTGACCAGCCACTGTTGCTGTTCGTGCTGGCGGACGGGTGGAAAGAACATTGAGGAAGGATTCTTGAGGGTCTATCCTTTGGTGCGGGGATGAGCTGGTGACCGGAAGGTTTAGGGAGCGTGGATAATGACTGATGCCGTAGCTGTGGAGCTGGCCCAGCAGGCGCTGATGCTGATTTTGCTCCTGACGGCACCGCCGCTTTTAATGGGCCTAGTGGTTGGCCTGGTGATCAGCATTTTTCAGGCCGCGACCCAGATCCAGGACCAGATGATCACCTTTGTGCCCCGGATGGTGGCCGTATTCTTGGTGTTGCTGCTGCTGATTCCCTGGTACATCCGGATGCTGACCGCCTATACGGCCGAGTTGTACAGCCGGGTGCCGGCGGTCTGATTCCGGGATGGAATACCTGCTGGACTTTGAGCAGTTGGTGGTCTTTCTCCTGGTGTTCACCAGGATCCTGGCCTTCATCGCCTCCTGCCCGGTTTTTTCCATCCGGGGGATCCCGCCCATCGTCAAAGCGGGTTTGGCCTTCGTACTTTCGTTGGCGCTGATTCCCTTCGCCGGGCCGCTTGAGCGGGTGCCCCTGGATAGTTTTCCTGGTTTTATGCTGGCGCTGACCCGAGAGGCGGCAGTAGGCCTGGGCCTGGGGATTTTCACCAGTCTGGTGTTCGCTGTGGTGCGAACGGCTGGCCAGTATATAGGCTTCCAGATCGGGTTTGCCCTGGCGGAGATCCTGAATCCGGGGCAGGAAGGGGAGCGGGAGATCGTTTCCCGGTTTCTGTGGTTCTTCGGGTTGGTGCTCTTTTTCAGTATCGACGGACACCACCTGTTGATCACCGGGTTGGCCCAGAGCTTAGAGCTGGTGCCCCTGGGAGCGGCGACCGCCCAGATGAAAACCACCCTGTTTGTGGCCAAGGCTTTCGGGGGGATGCTCACCATCGCCCTGGTCATTGCCGCACCGGTGATCACGGTGCTCCTGGTGGTCGACGTCGTCCTGGGGTTGCTGGAGCGGATGGTGCCCCAGATCAACGTGTTTATGCTTGGTTTCCCGCTGAAGGTTTTGGCCGGCCTGTTCACGCTGATGGTGATCGTGCCCGTAGTGGGTTGGGTCCTGACTCCCGTTTTCGGCCAGATGGTTCAGGATCTGCTGGTGCTGATGCGGCTCTTCGGCGGGGCTTAACGCTTTTTCATAATTTGGTAAGCTAGGTTGGTGGGTGGCGGATAGTGGCGGAAACGCAAACCGGCCAACAGAGAACCGAACAACCAACCCCACGACGACTGCAAGAGGCCCGACGCAAAGGCCAGGTGGCTAAGAGCCGGGATCTGACCGGGGCGGTGAGCCTGGCGGCCGTACTGCTGCTGTTCTTCGTTAGCCTAGAATGGTTCATCCTGGACCTGCAGCGGGCGTTCATCGTGTACCTGCAGAGTTTTTCGACGTCTAGCGTTACACCCGCAAATGTCGGTTACTTTGTGCTCCAGTCGCTCGCGCTGCTATTCGGGGTAATTACCCCGGTGCTGGCGACCGCCCTGCTGGTCGCGTTGCTGGTAAACTTCGCCCAGGTGGGCTTCCTGTTCGCTCCCAGCACGCTGGTGCCGAAGCTGGAGCGGCTAAACCCGGTGCAGGGTTTTAAACGGATCTTTTCGAGCCGCGGACTGTTCGAGCTGGCCAAGGCCACTTTCAAGATCTTGGTTATCGGTCTGCTGTGCGGCTGGCTCCTGTACTCGCGGATTGGGGACTTGTTTATCTTGGGCAAGACCACGCCTGGGCAGGGACTCTACCTGGTGCACAACCTGCTCTTGACTGTGGCGGGGGCGGCTGCTGCCGCCTACCTGCTGATCGCCGTGCTGGATCTCGCCTACCAGCGGTACGCGCACCACAGAAGCTTGATGATGACCAGGTCCGAGGTAAAGGACGAGCACCGCCAGACCGAAGGCGATCCGCACCTAAAAAGCTGGATCCGCAAGCGGCAGCGGGAGATCGCCATGAACCGGATCAAGGACGAAGTGCCGCGGGCGACCGTAGTGGTGACCAACCCGGTCCACGTGGCGGTGGCCCTGCGCTACCAGGAAGAGAAAATGAACGCCCCCGTGGTGGTGGCCAAGGGGGCCGGGCGCCTGGCCGAGCGGATCAAGGAGCTGGCCGCGAAACACGGGGTGCCGGTGGTGGAGAACCGGGAACTGGCCCGGTATCTGTACCGGCGGTGTGATGTGGGTGCGGAAGTCCCCGTGCAGGTGTACCAGGCGGTGGCCGAGATTCTGGCGATGATTTACCGGTTGAGAGCCAAACACGAGGCAGGTTAGCGGGAAGGGAGATTGAGTGTTGCCGTTACTGGCGGAGAGACAGCCCTGGACCAAACGGTACGCCGACCTGATCATTGCGGGATTGATTATCGGGATCGTGCTCCTGATCATCATTCCCCTGCCACCGGCGGTCCTGGACTTTTTCCTGATCATCAGCCTGGGACTGGCGATGGTGATCATCCTGATCACGCTTTTCGTCACCGACGCCCTGGAGTTTTCGGTATTTCCGACCCTGCTGCTGGTGGTGACGCTGTACCGATTGGCGCTGAACATCTCCTCGACCCGGCTGATCCTGAGCCAGGCGGACGCCGGCCAGGTGATCGCTGCTTTCGGCCAGTTCGTGGTCGGGGGCAGCTATATCGTTGGTTTCATCGTGTTCCTGATCATCACCCTGGTCCAGTTCGTGGTGATCACGAATGGTTCCAACCGCGTGGCCGAGGTAACAGCCCGGTTCACCCTGGACGCTATGCCCGGGAAACAGATGGCGATTGATTCGGACTTCAACGCCGGGTTGATCACCGAGCAGGAGGCGCGGGAGCGGCGCAAACGGCTGCAGCGGGAGGCCGACTTTTACGGGGCGATGGACGGCGCCACCAAGTTTGTGCGCGGGGACGCCATCGCCGGGTTGGTGATCGTGTTTATCAACATTATCGGCGGTTTGATCATCGGGCTGACGGTGATGGGGATGAATGTGCAGCAAGCGCTCACCACCTTCACCATGCTAACCATTGGTGACGGCCTGGTGACCCAGATCCCGGCGCTGCTGGTGTCCACGGCCACCGGCATCCTGGTGACCCGAGCGGCTTCGGACGCCAGCTTCGGGCGGGATGTTTCCCGGCAGTTCTTGAACTTCCCGCGGGTACTGGTGGTGGCCACGGGGATCCTGGTGATCCTGGGCCTGATTCCGGCGATGCCGAACCTGCTGTTCCTGGGCATGGGGGCGGCGCTGGGTTTCCTGGCCTACAATCTGAGCCGGGAGGAACAGCGGCGCCAGGCGGCTCTTGAAGAGCAGGAAGCCGCCCAAGCGCAGGAACAGAAACGCGAGCCCGAAAACGTATTAACCTATTTCCAGGTAGACCCACTGGTGGTGGAGATCGGGTACAACCTGATCCCCTTGGCCAGTGAGGAGCAGGGTGGGGACCTCTTGTACCGGGTGGCGGCCGTGCGGCGGCAATGCGCCCAGGAGCTGGGGATCTACGTCCGGCCGATCCGGATCCGGGACAACCTGCAACTGAAACCGAACAGTTACGTGTTTAAACTGCGCGGGGTGGAGGCGGCGCAGGGCGAACTGATGCCTGGGCGTTACCTGGCCATGGACCCCACCGGAGACCGGCAGATCCGGGGCATCGCCACTCGGGAACCGACTTTCGGGCTGCCGGCCTGGTGGATTGCGCCGGAGGCCCGGGAAGAGGCCGAAATTAACGGTTTCACCGTGGTGGACCCGGCCACCGTGCTGGCTACGCACCTGTCTGAGTTTGTCAAGCGCCAGGGCCACGAGCTGCTGGGACGGCAGGAGGTGCAGGAGTTGCTGGACGTGGTGAAGGAAAAGAATCCGGCGGTGGTGGAGGAACTGGTGCCCAACCTGATTTCGCTCGGCGAGGTGCAGAAGGTGCTGCAGAACCTGCTTAAGGAACGGGTGCCGATCCGGGATTTGGTGTCCGTCTTGGAGGCCCTGGCCGACCGGGCTCGCTCAAGCAAGGACGAGGACGCGTTAACCGAGGCGGCCCGCAAGGCGCTGGCGCGTACTATTTCCCGGCTGCACGCGCCAGACGGGAAAATCCGGGTGATCACCCTGCATCCGCGGCTGGAACAAAAGCTGGTGGACGCCGTTCAGCCCACGGCGCTGGGCGCGTTCCCGGTGCTGGAACCGGGGGCGGCCCAGAAGGTGATCCAGAACCTCGGTACCGCGGTGGAACGGGCTAAAGCCAAGGGCTACGCCCCGGTGGTGCTCTGTTCCAGCCGGATTCGGCTGCCGCTCCGGCGCTTGACCGAGCGGCATTTTCCGCACTTGTCCATCCTGGCGTTGCAGGAAATCACGCCTCAGGTGGACGTGGAAGCGGTGGGGACGGTGACCTGGGATGAAGATTAAGCGGTACGTGGCGCGGGACATGACCGAGGCCGTACGGGCAATCAAAGCCGACCTCGGCCCGGACGCAGTAATTATTTCCAGCCGAAAAGTGCGCTCCCGGGGGATTCTAGGCTACTTTTTACCCCGGCGCCTGGAAGTTACCGCCGCTCTGGACGAACCGCAGACAAGCCAAGTCCGACCGCCGGAACCGGTGGCCGCGGCGACGCCGTCTTGGATCACGCCTCCCCCCGATTCCCGGCCGTCGGTTTCGGACAAAGCTCCGGTGACGCAAGTATACCAGGAATTGTCCGAGATCAAGAGCCTGCTCAGCCGTTTTTCCCAGACGCGCCTGTTGGATCCAGAAGGTGACGAAAAGTTTTTTGAAGGCTGGCAGCGTTTCCTGGAAGACATGGAGATTCAGCCGGAATATGTCAATCAACTGATGACCGAATTGCGTCGCCAGGTTGATCCGAGCGACATCCAGCGAAACGACCTGGCCCGGATCTGCCTGCAGAACGGGATTGTTAACCTGGTGGAGCCGGCCTACACTGACCAAGGCCAGAGGCGGGTGTTGGCGTTCATTGGCCCCACCGGAGTGGGGAAGACGACCACCCTGGCCAAGATGGCCGCCCAGTATACCCTGTTTCACGGGAAGAACTGTGCCATCATCACCATTGACACCTACCGGATCGGGGCAGTTGAGCAGTTGAAGATTTATGCCGAAATAATGGGTGTACCGCTGGAGATCGCCATGACACCCCGCGACTTTCAGGATGCCGTCCACCGGCACAGGAACAAGGACTACATCCTGGTGGATACGGCGGGAAGACCTCCGCACAACACGGAAAAGGTGGCTGAACTCAAGTCCTATTTCGACCAGCTGGAGGATCCGGCGGACATCATTCTGGTGCTGAGTTCCAACACCAAGCACCGGGATTTGCTTCGCAGCGTGCGGCACTTCGGCAAGGTAAAGTATTCCAAGCTGATCTTTACCAAGGTCGATGAAACCGATACCCTGGGGTGCATCCTGAACATCATCTGCCACACCGGGTTGCCGGTGACCCAAATTACTGACGGCCAGAACGTCCCCGACGACATCCAGAGCATGTACCCCAAGAAGTTGGCCAAGCTCCTGACGAAGGGGGTGGAACCGGATGCGTGACCAGGCGTACAAACTGCGTACCCTGGCCCACCGCGTGATCCGGCCGCGGGTCCAGGTCGATCCGACGATCACCCGGGTGATCGCGATCACCAGCGGCAAGGGCGGAGTGGGCAAGACCAATCTCTCGGTCAACCTGGGCCTAGCCCTGGCCCGGATGGGGAAAAGGGTGTTCCTGTTTGACGCGGACCTGGGTTTGGCGAACGTCGAGGTGCTCCTGGGGCTCAACCCCCCCCACACCCTGTACGATGTGCTCTATCGGGGCAAGAGACTGGAGGACGTAGTGGTCACCGGGCCGTTCAACCTGCAGATCATCCCCGGGGGCACGGGTATCCAGGAGTTGGCTAACCTGGACAGTTCCCAGCGGGAGCGGCTGATCGATATGCTTTCGTACCTCCGTACCGCCGAGTTCCTGCTGATCGATACAGGCGCCGGGATATCCCGGAGCGTACTCGGCTTCGTAGCGGCCGCCCGGGAGGTGATCCTGGTGGTTACGCCCGAACCCACCTCGCTGACCGACGCCTACAGTCTGATCAAGATCCTGGCCCGGTACAAAGTGCACAGTGAAATCGGACTGGTGATCAACCGGGCCGCCAGCGAACGTGAGGCTGCGGAAGCGGCGGTCAAACTGCAACTGGTCTGCGGCAAGTTCTTGAGGTTCACTGTGCGGCATATTGGGTCTATCGCCGAGGACCCGGTGGTAATCAGGGCGGTGAAAAACCAGGAACCCTTCGTCCTAGTGGAGCCCAACTCGGTGGCCGCCCGGGAGGTTGAAGCAATCGCCCGATACCTGCTAAGCGGTGAAATCCAGCCCGCCGCGGGCGCGGTGGATAGCTTTATCGGCAGACTGTTTCGTCTGTTCAGGTAAATCTTTTTTAAGGATGGTTTTGTTCAGGTGCAACTTGAGATTGGTCAAAAAATATACGTGGCCCGGGACGAGGAGGCGGAAACCTACGTCACTTCGCTTCAGGACGTGACCAAAAGGCATCTCCTAGTGGGCGTGCCCTATCATCGCGGGAATCCCCTGATCCTGGCGCCGGGCGACGGGGTGCTGGTGACCTACGTTTCCAGCGAAGCGGCCTACCGGTTTTCCAGCATCTGCCGAGGGCGGAAAATGGACCGCATTCCGCTTTACCTGTTGGAACGGCCGGAAAAGGTAGAGCGCATCCAGCGGCGCCGGATGGTGCGGGTGCCCGTCACCCTGGAGGTGCGCGGCCGGGAAAAGCTGGACTACAGCACCCCGGTCCAAGGCGAGCGGTGGTTTACGTCCGACCTGAGCGGTGGCGGCGTGTGCCTCATTTGCGGGCGTCCCCTGGTTCCAGGCACGCGGCTGGTCCTAGAATTCTTAATCCCCGCTCCCGCAGGACCCCGACAGATCATCACCCTGGGCCGGGTCAACCGGCTCGAAAAGCTGGAAGACGATGATCTGGACCGTTACGCGGTGGGCGTGGAGTTTGAGGGGCTGGCGAAGGCCGACGAAGACGCCATCGTGGCCTTCCTTTTTCGGAAAATGGCCGAGGAGCGGCGACTGCGGTGACCGGAGCATCTGCGGCGTCAAACCTGCCGTACCGGAGATCGGGAACGCGTGACGCGGTAAAGAGTGGAGGTGGCGGTGTGGCTATTGAGGTTTGGCAGCAGTACCGGGAGAGCCGGAGTGAGAGTTTGCGGGAGCAGTTGATTCTGGATCATTTGTACCTGGTTCAGTACATCGCCGGACGTTTGGCGGTGCGCCTGCCGTCCTTCATCACCCAGGAGGACCTAGAGGGCTGGGGGGTGTTCGGCCTGATCGAGGCCGTGGAAAAATTCGACCCGGACCGGGGGACCGACTTCAAGACGTTTGCCTACCACCGGATCCGGGGCTCCATCATGGACGAGGTGCGCCGGCAGTCCTGGTTGCCTCGGTCGCTCTGGCACAAGTTACAGAAGATCAACCAAGCCCGGGCGCGCTTGGAGCGGGAGACCGGGACCTCAGTTTCCGACGCCGACGTGGCCCGGAGCCTGGGTATGAGCAACCAGGAGTTCCACCGCCTGGCCAGTCACTTTTACGCGATATCGGTGATGTCCCTGGATGAGGTGCGGGTGGCCCGGGACGGAGAGCAGGTGCGCTGGGGGAGCCTGATTGAGGACACCGACAGTCCCGATCCGGTGGAACGGGTGCTGGAAGAGGAGGATTACCAAACCCTGGTGGCCGCCATCGAGCAGTTGGACGAAAAGGACCGGCTGGTCCTGGCCCTGTACTACCAGGAAGGGTTGACGCTCAAGGAACTGGGACGGGTGCTGGAAGTGACCGAGTCCCGGGCCTGCCAGTTGCATTCGCGGGCGATCGCCCGGCTGCGGGACAAGATCGGCAAGCTGGGACGGCAAAAAGGAGGCCTTTAGCGGTGCTTGAAAACCCCTGGCTGTTTACCGTGTTTTTCCTGGGCGGCATTTTCACCTTTTTCGCGGTGCTGGTCGGCGTGTTTTTTCTCTGGCTGCGGCGCCGGCGCCGGGCCTTTGACGAGGAACTGCAATTGCAGGTGGCGCGGGAGTCCGAGCCAGACATTCAGTTGCGTAACCTGGAAAATCAGATCGAAAAGCTGATCGCGGTCAATAACGAGCTGAACGAACGGCTTAAATGGATCGAAAGCCAATTGAGCGGCCTGCTGGCTCAGGGCGGCAAGAGCAACCGCAAGACAACCCTGGAGGAACAAGTGTACCGGGCGTTTGACCGCGGCCAGCCGATTACCGAACTGGCCCGTCAATTCGGACGGAACAAGGGGGAAATCGAATTGATGCTGAATTTGAGGCGGATGCGCAGAGAGGGGGAATAAGCGGATGATCAGGGGCGTCTACATTTCCGCTTCGGGAATGCTGGCCGCGCAAGCCTGGCTAGATACGGTGGCGCACAACGTGGCCAACGTGAACACCACGGGTTACCGGCGGCAGGCGGTGACCTTCGCGCCGTACCTGCAGGCCGCCGTGCTGCGGCACGAAAAGGGGCTTTGGCCCATCGGCCGTACCGGTCTGGGGGTAAAGACGGAGGCCCTCGTTACCGATCTGTCCGTGGGGCCCATGACCGAGACTGGCCGGAGTGCCGACCTGGCTCTGGACGGCGACGGGTTCTTTACGGTGGAACGGGAAGGGGGACTTCTGTATACCCGGGCCGGTTCCTTCACGGTAAACGAAGACGGCTACCTGGTGACCAGAGCGGGGGACCCGGTGCTGGGCGAGCATGGCCCCCTGTACGTGGGGGACTCGAACTTCACCGTAACTCCGGACGGCCGGGTGCTTTCGTCCGCCGGGGAGGAACTGGACCGGTTGCTCTTGACCACTTTGCCCGGCGGGGAAAAGGGCTTTGCGCGCACCCCGGACGGTTACCTGGTGGTTGGGGCCGGGGAGACCGAACCGACTCCGGACACCCGTGTGCGTCAGGGCTTCCTGGAAGGGGCGAATGTAAACTTGGCCGAGGAAATGGTTGATCTCCTGGTGGCGGCCCGGACCTACACCGCCAACCAACGCCTGGTCCGGACCCACGATGCCCTGGCGGAAAAGGCCATCAACCAGGTGGGGGCCCTGAGATAAGTCGGATTATCTATTATGGGAAATGGAGGTTTTGGGTCTGGAACCGGACGTCTTGAGAGGATTGTCGGTAGAGGAAGCGCGCAACATCCACGTGGGGATCGCCGAATACCAGGTCGCTCGAAGTCCGCACCGGCTGCTCACCCTGGGTTTGGGTTCGTGCGTGGGTGTGGCTCTGTACGATCCGGTAGCCCGGATAGGCGGCCTAGCCCATGTGATGCTGCCGGATAGCAAACAGTTCCGGAGCGGGGGCAAACCGGCCAAATTCGCCGACCTGGGCGTGGCGGTTTTGGTGAAGGAATTGCAGCGGGCTGGCAGCAGGAACGGGCGAATGGTGGCGAAACTGGCCGGGGGGGCCCAGATGTTTTTCGGCAACAACCGGGCTATGCAGATGGCCATCGGTGAGCGGAACGTGGAGGCGGTCCGTAAGGCCCTCAAGGAACTGGGGATCAAGATCGCGGCCGAGGATGTGGGGGGATCGGTGGGACGGACGATCAGCCTAGACACGTCCGACGGACTCCTGACTATCCGCACTCTCGGCCAGCCGGTTCGGGTGATCTAACCAGATGGAATTCGAGGAATTCAAGAGCAGAGTAGCCCGGGAACTGAAATTGGACCTGAACAGCTACAAGGACACCCAGCTCCGCCGGCGGATCAACACCCTCATGGTTCGGCGGAAGATCGAAAGTTACGAAGCCTATTTCCAGATGATTTCGCGGGACCGGCGGGCGTTTAGCGACTTTGTGGACTACCTGACCATCAACGTCACCGAGTTTTTCCGGGATGTTAAGGCGTTCCATAAACTAGAAAAAATGATTTTTCCGGAACTGTTGGCCGTCAACCCCACGCTGAAAATCTGGAGCGCGGCTTGTTCCAACGGGGCTGAGCCGTATTCGGTGGCGATCATCCTGAATGAGCTGACTCCGGGCAAACGCCACTGGATTGAAGCTACCGACCTGGACCCTAACGTGTTGCAGAGGGCGGTACGGGGCGAGTACCCGGCCGAACTGCTGCGCAACGTTCCGGCCACTCGTCGGGAACGTTACTTCCGGTCCGAAAACGGGCGGTACATTCTCGACCCGGAGATCAAAAAGCGGGTGGTCTTTCGCCGGCACGATCTGCTGGCGGACCCGTACAGGCCCGGGTACGACCTGATCATCTGCCGGAATGTGCAGATCTACTTCACCAAGGAGGCCCAGTGGCGTGTAAACAGCCGGTTCAGCCGGGCGCTCCGGCCCGGGGGAGTGCTGTTTCTGGGGGCGAGTGAAACCATTTTTAAAGCCTCCGAGTTGGGACTGGAACGGATCGCGATTTCTTTCTACCGCCGGGTGCGCACGGCAACAAAACTTAAAACATGAGGTGATCAGGCTCGGTGAAGATTTCGAGCACCAAAATCGACATCCTGCAGGAAATCGGAAACATTGGAGTGGGCAACGCTGCTACCGCGCTTGCGCACCTATTGCAGACCAAGGTGAACATGCGCGTGCCCCGGGCGACTTTTTTGGACCTGAAGGAAGCCATTACCTTGATCGGGGGGGTGGAAAAGCAGGTGGTTTGCGTCAACCTGCGGGTTGAAGGCGACGTTCCGGCGACTATTCTCTACATTTTTGACCAGCCTAGCGCTTGTGCCCTGGTGGATTTACTGCTGGGCCAGAAAAGAGGGACGACCACCGCCCTTGACGAAATGGGTTATTCGGCAGTGATGGAAATCGGCAATATTATGACCGGTTCCTTTACTGGGGCGATCGCCGAGATGACCGGATTGCAGCTTGTCCCATCGGTTCCGGCACTAGCGCACGACATGCTGGGCGCGATTTTCGCCACCGCGGTGGCGGCCAGCGGTTATGCCGAAGACCAGGTGCTCTGCATCCAGACTAGTTTCGTGGGGATGCAGAACCAGGACCGGATGGACAGCCATTTTATAATGCTGCCGGAAGTCGAGTCCCTGGACCGCCTGTTTGCAGCGCTGGGGGTTGTCACCGAAACCCAGGTTTCCGGGGTTGACTGTAACAGAATGTAATCATTGTGATGAACAGGAGGGATAAGTTTTGGCCAAGCGGATTCTGGTGGTGGACGACGCGGCTTTTATGCGGATGATGATCAAAAACATTCTGACCAAGTACGGCTACGAAGTGGTGGGGGAGGCCGAAAACGGTGCGGTGGCTGTTCAGATGTACCAGGAGCTACGGCCCGACCTGGTAACCATGGACGTCACCATGCCCGAAATGGACGGGATCGAGTGCGTAAAAGCGATCCTGGCCCAGGACCCCAAGGCCAATATTGTTATGGTCAGCGCGATGGGACAGCAGGCGATGGTAATGGAGGCCATCCAGGCGGGAGCCAAGGATTTTATCGTGAAGCCATTCCAGCAGGAGCGGATCCTCCAGGCGATCGAGCGGGTGCTGGTGCGGAACTAACGATCGGCGCATCAGGAACGGTTATCCGGGAGGGGAGAGCAAGTGAAAGAAATCCTGACCCAGGGAGAAATCGACGCCCTGTTATCGGCCCTAGCCGCCGGCCGGGTAAAGGCCGAGGATCTGCGGGAAAGTGAGCCGCAAACGGCTTACAAGCCGTATGACTTCCGGCGGCCGAACAAGTTTTCCAAGGAACAGCTGCGTACCCTGCAGACCCTCCACGATAGCTACGCCCGGATTCTGTCCAACTTCCTGTCCGGTTACTTGCGTTCGAACATCGTGGTGCGGGTGGCCTCGGTGGACCAGTTTACTTTTGACGATTTTGTGCGGTCCATTCCGATTCCGACCGTACTCACCATTTTCACGCTTAAACCGCTGAAGGGGATGGCGGTGATGGAAACCAACCCCCAGTTCCTATTCCCGATCATCGATCTCCTGTTTGGCGGGCCGGGGGAAATGCCCAGGAAGGTCCGGGACTTGACGGACATTGAACTATCGGTCGCCCGCAAATTAAATGTCAAGCTCCTGGAACACTTGAAGCTGGCCTGGGAGGATATTTACAAAGTAGACCCTGAAATAGAATCGATTGAAACGAACCCGCGGTTGCACCAGATCATCTCGCCCAACGAGATCGTGGCGGTGATCACCCTGACCACCGTGGTAGGTGGCTTGGCCCGGGGCTTGATCAACATCTGCCTGCCGCATATCGTGCTGGACCCCATGCTGGCGCATCTGTCTTCTTTCTATCGTTTTGTGCACAGCGCCCTGCAGGCGGATGGCACCGAAGGCCGACGGCTGGCGTACTGGGTGGAGCGGGTGCCGGTGGACCTGAGCGTGGTGGTGGGGGAGAGCGAAATCACGGTCCAGGACCTGTTGCAGCTCCAGGTGGGCGATGTGGTGCCCCTGGCGCGGCGGGTGAGCCAGGATCTGGATCTTTACGTCAGTGACCAGCTGAAATTCAAGGCTCAGGCAGGAGTGCTCGGCCGCTACCTGGCGGTGCAGGTAACCTCCCTGGTGGAAGGGGACGAAAGTATTGACTGACAGGATACTGGCCCAGGAGGAGATCGACGCCTTGCTCAAGGCCGGCAGCCAGGATGCGGAGAAGGGTTCAGCGGTCGACCCGGAGCCCGGCGCACCGGCGGAGCCGGAAATAGCACTATCCACGAAGGAAAAGGACGCCCTAGGGGAAATCGGAAACATCTGCATGGGCTCGGCGGCCACCACTTTGTCCACCCTGTTGAGACACAAGGTGAACATCACCAGCCCGCAGGTCCACGTCAAACGCCGGGAGGAGTTGCTGGTCCAGTTTACCGTGCCGTACCTGGTGATCGAAGTCAAGTTTACCGCGGGCTTGAGCGGCTCGATTCTGCTCGTGCTCCGGGTGCAGGATGCAAGCATTATTGCCGACCTCATGCTGGGCAACGACGGTACCTCGCCGCCGGAGACCCTTGGGGAGATGGAGATCAGCGCGGCGGCGGAGGCCATGAATCAGATGATCGGCTCGGCGGCCACCGCCCTCTCCGGCCTGGTTCAGCGCACCGTGTCCATCTCGCCGCCCAGCGCCCAGGTGTTTGAATCAGCTGAAGAAGCAGAGGCGGTCATCAGTCGCCTTAAGGAAAACATGGTGGTTGTTTCCTTCCACATGCGCGTAGGGGAACTCATTGACACCGAACTGCTCCAGATTATGACCGTGGAAACGGCCCGGGAAGAGGCGGCCCTGCTGTGGCAGAGACTAGAATCCGAAACCGCGGCCCCGCTTAATGCGGACGACGGGGCGCTGGCGGATCAACCGCGGGCCGGGGAACCTGAACCGGGATTGCGGCCGAGTCTGGGGAGTCCGCCGCATGCACCCGAACCATGGCCGGCACCGGAGACAACACCCGGACTGCCGCCGGGACTGCCCCAGGAGAAGCTGGACTTGATCCTGGACCTGCCGCTTAAGATCACCGTGATCCTGGGACGATCCAAACGCCCGATCAAAGAGGTGCTTGGGCTGGTGCCGGGTTCGATTCTGGAGCTGGCCACGTTGGCCGACGAACCGGTCGAAGTGTTGGCGAACGGTGCGCTGGTGGCGTTGGGCGAGGTAGTGGTGGTTAACGACAACTTTGGGGTGCGCATTACTTCGATTGTCAGTCCCCGGGAGAGAATTCAAAACCTCCGGCGAGAGGGTGGTGGTCACTTGTTGATGTCGTAGCGGAAAATATTGACTTTGACAATTTTAGCGCGGTAAACTGGAATATAGGAGATAATTGTTCAAATATTTTAATCAATTATTAATTAAAAATAATTAAATTAAAAACGATGAAGAGGAGCTATTCGTTCTATGGCCAAAGCCGGCACCAAGGCGAAAGCGGCCTCCCCGGCTGCTGTCAGGACCACCCAACCCCTTTCGTACGCCATCGCGTTCTGGGGCCTGATGGCGATCTTGTTTCTTAGCCCCTATTTCCGGGGTCTCTTCTTTGCCTCCGAGCAGTACTGGGCCCTGATCATCGCCGCGGCTTTGTTCTGGTTTGTCTGGTTGGCCAAAGTGTCCACTTACGAAAACCGGATGTTCGAACACCCGCTGGACTACCTGATGCTGGCCTTGCCGGTAATCTACTTTTACAGTGCCTTCTTTGCGGTGAACACCGGGATGGCGGTGGATGAAATCGTCCGGGCCACCCTTTATTTCCTGGTCTTCTGGATCGCGGCCCGGGTGATCACCTCCGTGCCGGAGGCGCACCGCCTTTTTCACGTGGTTTACCTGAGCGCGATCGGGGTGGCGCTTGCCGGTCTGGCGACCGCCACCGGCATCATTGAAATTCGCGACGGCTTTTTGGGCGGTCGGATATACTCTTCTTTCCAGTACCCGAACGCCCTGGCCAACTACCTGATGGCCGTTCTTTTCCTGGGCTTCTACCTCTGGCAGCGCCGGGTGCTCAACCCGGGTTCGAAAGGTCAGCATCCCTTCGCCCAGATGGGGGTGCCGCCGTGGCTCCGGGAGCTTGATCCCTACCCATACTACTACGCTCTGGGAAACTTCCTGCTCCTGACCGTGTTTTTCGGCACGAAGTCCCAGGGGGGGTTCATCATTTTCGGTCTCCTGTTGCCGCTGTTCCTGGTCGCACTGCCGGCCGACAGGCGTTTTCCGGTGGTGGTGCACCTGTTCTTAGTTGGGGTTCCGGCGCTCGTGGCGATCAACCGCTTTCTCGCTGCCCTGCCGCCCGAACGGTTGGAATTCGCGTGGTTGTGGGTACTCGTGGGCCTGATCCTGGCCGTGGCGGGGCAGTTGCTTTACGGACTGCTGCGCCGGTCTGCCTGGCAGCGACAGATCGAGATGCGCGGTTCGCTCCTGGTCCTAGGCGGGCTTGGCGTGGCCCTGACCGCTGTTGGGATTTTTATCCTCACGAACTGGGAAAAGGTGCAGGCGGCGCTCAAATGGCACAACCTCGAACACCGTATCTACTTCATTGGCACCGCCTGGCAGATGGTGCTGGAACGGCCGCTCACCGGCTGGGGCGGCGGCGGCTGGGCGGAGGCCTACCAAACCTTTTTGCCTTATTTCTTTACCAGCCGACAGGTACACGGCCACTACCTGCAGGTGGGGGTGGAAACGGGGATCGGTGGGATGCTGCTGTTCCTGGCCATTTGGGTGGTCTTCTTCTGGACGGCCTACCAGCTCTACCAGGAATCCGGCGGCGATCCGGACCGGCGGGCACTGCTGGTGGCGGTTAGCGTGGCCTGCCTGGCCGTCGCGGCGCACTCGGCCCTGGACTTTAATTTCTCGCTCGGCGCCTTGGCGCTGGTGGTCTGGGCGTTATTCGGCGCCCTGGTGGGGTTTAAGCGGGAGGCATGGGCGGCCGCCGCGGTCGGGGAGTCGCCCCGCCGTAAAAAGCACAAGCAGTCGTCCTACGTGCCGCCGGCCTATGCCCGGCTAACGGCCGCCGGGATCTGCGCCGGACTAATCATCTGCGGGGCGCTGGCCTTGTCCGCGGCCTCGGCGAAAGCGGGTCAGGGGGTGGCGCTGCTCCGGCAGGGCCGGCTGGCGGCGGGCATCGAGGCCCTGCAGCAGGCGGCGTTTTTCAACCCGGCTAACGGCGGCTATAACTACATGCTTGCCCAGGCCTACCAGGCGCGGGGCGACTCCGACACTGCGCTTTCGGAGATTGAGCGGGCCATCCGTAAGAGCCGGTACAATCCGGCCTACTACGAACTGCGGGCTTACATCCAAAACGCTCGTGGTGAATACGCGGCGGCAGTAGCCAGTGCCGAGGAGGCGGTGGCGAAGGCGCCGCTTTCCCGGAACCGCTACGAAAACCTGGCCCAGGCCTACTTCCTGGCCGGTTACGGGGCGATCAGCGACGGTAACCGGAAGCAGGCCCGGGAATACTTCAAAGCCGCCCTGGCGGTGCCTGAACGAATGGAAACGGTGATGGATGGGCTGAACGAAACCCAAAAACGGTTATGGTCCGGGGCCCCGTTGGCGGTAACCCGGGAGATGCAATTCCCGCTGGGGGCGTCCCATTACTTCCTGGGGCAGTTCGACGCCGCGGCCGCTATTCTTGAAGAAGCCACCGAGACCGGAGATGAAGCCTCCCGGGGCGAGATTCTGGCCTGGTTGGCCGCGGTGGCCGCGGCGCGCGGCGATTCCGAACGGGCGTCCGAACTACTGGCCCAAGCCGGGGAGCTGAACTCCGACGTGGCGCAACTGTACGCCGAACTCCGTGAATTACCGGTGTTGGGAGAGGAAGGTTTGGAGAAATGATCCGGCGGGGACAGGGGGTGATCAAGAATGAGGCCCAACCTGACACCGGGCCTGCGGGTGGCGCGCGTTATCGTCGGGCTGATTCTGCTGGGCCTGGTACCTCTGGCCTTTGTCGGGCCGTGTTCGCCGCTGGCCTGGCTGGGTTTGGTCGGGTTGGTGCCGCTGGCGGTTGGCCTGACCGGTTACTGACCGGCCTGCCGGAACAACGAGCCGCGTGACGGCCCGTAATTCAGCCGCGATTCCATTCTGGGGGCCTGATTGGACAAAGCGCCTGGACGGTTGTGATGTGCGGGTTGAAGAATTTGGGGGTTTGTCTGGTGAGGACAATACTGGTCACAGGCGGAGCCGGGTACATCGGGAGCCACGTGGTGAAGGCTCTGGGGGCGCAAGGTTACCAGGTGGTGACCTTCGACAACCTTTCCACCGGACACCGCCAGGCGGTGCTTTATGGGGAATTGGTGGAGGGTGACCTTTTAGATAAAGGCCGGTTGGACGAAGTGCTGGGCGCCCGGCGTTTCGACGCGGTGATACACTTCGCGGCCCACATTTCGGTTCCCGAATCCGTCACCCAACCGCTACGGTACTACGCCAACAACGTTACCGGAACCTTAAACCTGCTGGCGGCGATGAAGAAGCACGGCTGCGGCCGGCTGATATACTCTTCCAGCGCGGCGGTGTACGGCATCCCCGAGGTGATTCCGGTACCTGAGGAGGCACCGCTTGCGCCGATCAACCCCTATGGACGTACGAAGGCCATGGTCGAGCAGGTGCTTCGGGATTTGGCGCACGCCGGGGACCTTGCGTATACGTCCTTGCGCTACTTCAACGTGGCCGGGGCCGATCCTGCGGGCCGCATCGGCGAAGGCAAGGACTGGGCGCCCCATTTGGTCACCGTGAGCGTGCGGGCGGCGCTGGGCCGGCGCCCGGGGGTGACCGTATTCGGCACCGACTACCCGACACCGGACGGCACCGGCGTCCGCGATTACATTCACGTGGAGGATCTGGCCGCGGCCCACGTGCTGTGCCTGGAACACCTGCTGGAGACCGGGGAAAGCGCGGTGTACAATTGCGGGTACGGGCGGGGTTATTCGGTGCTAGAGGTGATCGGTGCGGTGAAGGACGTGACCGGAGTGGATTTCCCGGTGGAACTTGCCGGCCGGCGGGCGGGAGATCCGCCGGCCCTGGTGGCCGACAGCTCAAAAATCCGGGGCCGGTTGGGCTGGCAGCCCCGGTTTGACGACCTCCGACAAATCATCGAAACCGCCTGGCAGTGGGAACTGAAACGAATTTAAAAAAAGGGCCAAATTTAAAAAAAGGACCAGGCTACTTTTTTAGCAGACTCCTGCCGAGATTGCCAGAAAAGGGGACAGGCTACTTTTCTGGCAGTCTACCTTTTAGAGTGCTAAAAAAGTAGCCTGGCCCTTTTTCGGCGAGGTGGTGCAGAAAAACCAGGATGGCGGCGCGGGTCAGGCACTGGTCTGCGGCGGTGGGACGCGGCCTGTTCGCCACCAGGATGGTCCGGCCGCGGCCGGACAGGGCGCGGAAGGCGTCCTCATCGGTGACGTCGTCGCCGATGTACACGGGGAAGGCACCGGGCCACTGGGCGAGCAGGTGTTTGACTGCTGTGCCTTTGTTTACGCCCGCCGGTCGCACCTCCAGCACCTTGTTCCCCGGGATCATCTCCCAGTCCGGAGGGGGGCAATGTTGCTTCTGCAGGATCTTAAATCTTTGCAGGACCGGCGTTACCTCCAGGGGGTTGGCCAGGCGGTAATGGAAGGCCAGGGAGAGGGCCTTCGGTTCTACCAGGAACCCGCGCCGGTCGGCGATCAGGGCCTCGGCCGCCCGTGCCAGCCGGTCAAGCTGACGCCGGTCGGCTTGGCCGGCCAGGGTGTAGGGTTCGGAGCCAGGCACCTTGATGAGCCCCCCGTGGCAGGCGGCCAGGTACAGGTCCCGAACCGGCAGGAGAGACTGCAGGTCTTGTAGGTCCCGGCCGCTGACCACGGCTACGCGCAAGCCCTCCAGCCCTACCAGTTTCTGCAGCAGTTGCAGGAGTGCCGGCGGGGGGACGGCCTGATCCGGAGTCCCGGCGATGGGGACCAGGGTGCCGTCATAGTCCAGGAACATAAACAACCGCAATTGAATTCCCGCCATCCTTAAATTCAACCCAGTTTTAGCCCAGGCTGGGTGCCGAGCGGCTCCACGAAAGGGGTTGTACCCTTCGAGGACGGGTTTCGGCTAGACTATCCAGGACGCTCTGCCACCAATGGGACAGGTCGTATTCCTCTACGTTTTGCCGCAGCAGCTTCATTCTTCGGGATTGTTCCTCCGGCGTCATCGCCAGGGCGAACCGTAACTGTTCGGCCATGTGGTGTGGGTGATATGGGTTGGCCTTTACCGCCTCGGTCAGCTGTTCGGCGGCGCCTGCGAAGGGGCTGAGCACCAGCACCCCTGCATTGTCGATCCTGGAGGCGACGAATTCCTTGGCGACCAGGTTCAGACCGTCGCGCAGCGGGGTGACCAGGGCCACATTTGCCGCCAAGTAGTGGGCCACCAGGTATTCCGGGTTCAGGGAGCGGAACTGGTAGCGCACCGGCACCCGCCACTGTTCGCCGAACCGCCCATTGATCCGCCCCACGGTTTCCTCGACTGCCCGCCGCAGTTCGCGGTAGTCTTTCCATTCGGTGCGGCTGGGCACGGCCACCTGTAGGAAGGTGAAGTGATGCCGGCACTCGGGGAATTTCTCCAGAAAGATTTCAATCGCCTGAAGCCGTTCCAGAATCCCCTTGGTGTAATCCAACCGATCTACTCCCAAGACCAGGAAACGGGTGCCGACGGCGCGGCGGATGGCGGCCGCCCGCTGCTGTACCCGGGGATCGGCGGCCAGGGCGCGGAAACGGTCGGCGTCGATCCCGATGGGCAACGCGCGTACGCTGATTTCCCGGCCTTCCCAGTGGATAAGCCGGTTATCGTTCGGAGTCTTGACGCCGAGGAGCCGGGATGCGCAGTGCAGGAAGTTGTCCACGTACACGGCCGAATGAAAGGCCAGGCTGTCGCAGTTCAGGAGTCCGCGCAGGATCTGCCGGGCCCAGGGCAGGATACTGAAGATGTCGTAGGACGGAAACGGAATATGCCAGAAAAAGGCAATCCGGGCCTGCGGCCGTGCCCGCCGTAGCATTTCCGGCACCAAGGCCAGGTGAAAATCGTGGATCCAGACCACGTCGCCTTCCCGCCACTCCCGGGCAGTCAGGGCGGCGAACCGGCGGTTTACTTCTTGGTAAGTCTCCCATTGTGCGAAATCGATAACGCACCGGTCCACGAAACTGTGGGCCAGAGGCCACAGGCACCCGTTAGCGAAGCCTAGGTAATAGTCCCGATATTCCTGCGGGGAAAGGGTCACCTCCCGCACCACGTACCGGGGGTTGTTCCTGGGTACCGGCCAGGTGCCGCTTTCTCCCGGTTTGGGCGATTTGCGGCCGCACCAGGCGATCCAGGTGCCACCGGTGTTTTCGATGATGGGCTCCACCGCCGATACCAGACCGCTCACCGAACGGGAAGCCGAGGTTCCGGCGGCCGTGTCCTTGATTACTACGGGGCCGCGGTTGGAAACCACGACTAGGCGTTCCAAAGTCTTTAGAATCGTCATTGCTGTCACCTCCCAGTTGTGAGTTCCGTTAAAGTGCCAGAGGTGTGTCTCCGCTTTCCCGCCTGGCAGGATAGGTCCCAAAATCAAAAACCTGCCGGGGGAGCCCCGGCAGGTTTGTACGGGAAAAACGAGAGCAAAAATTGTTTAGTTAGTCAAGCTGCTGTAATTAAACCGAAGAAACGGAGTCCCCCTTGTATATAATACCATAACTGCGGTAAGGATACCAGTTATTATGAGCAAAGAAGAAGAAAAGGATTAGGGACCGGGTACACAAGGATCCTGATCCAAACGGTTAAGAATTCTGCAGCACGGTTTTGATTAGCATCAGTTCGTCCCAAAGCCCCCGGGTGATCAGGAAACGTTCCCGGACGGTTTCCCGGCCTCGACGGCCCTTCTCCCGGGCCATAACCGGGTTCTCCAGCAGGAAGGCGATCCGTTCGGCCATTTCCGGGACGCTTGATTCCCCTGGGGTAACCAGGTAACCGTTGTAACCGTCGGCGATCTGGGCGGGAATGCCGCCAGTGTCGCCCCCGATCACCGGCTTACCCTTCCAGAGTCCCTCGGTCACGGTTAACCCAAACCCTTCTTTTACCGAGGGCTGCAGGATTATGGTGGAAGCTCGCTGGAGGGCGTTGATATCCACGTGGCTGTCAGGGGGGAGGTTGAGCACCCGGACGTCTTCCAGGCCGTTGATCTTTTCCTCGATTTCGGCGAGGATCAATTCGTTTTCCGGGTCGTCGCTGGCGGTTCCCCCCACCATCAACAACTGACATAGGTGGTTCTTACGGACCTCCCTGAAACTGTCAATGGCGTAGGCATGCCCCTTGAACGGGTCAAAGCGAGAAACCAGGGTGATCAGGGGTTTCTCCTCCAGGTCCCCGATGCCGTGCCGGTCCAGGACGGCCTGGATTTCGGCGTCGGTCAGTTCCCGGTTCTTATCCGACAGCGGGTCGATGTACGGCAGGATAATGAACGGCCTGATGTCCCACGTGCAGTACCTGGTGGACGAATAAATCGCCGCATCGTAAAGCTCGATCAGGGAGCGGACCGGGTTCATCAGCAGGCAGGCGTCCCGGGAGGTTTGGATGTGGCACCGCCAGAGCCACTTTTGGCGGCGGCGCACCTCTTCGGGGACGAAGGTGATTAACCCCGCCGGCTGGGGATCGTGGACGAGTACCACGTCAGCCAGTTCGTTGACCAGCGGGTAATTCCGCCGGTTGGTATCCCAGTACACCTTGGCGCCCAGGAGGTCCAGTGTGCCCGGCTTGCCCTGCAGGAAATTATGGACCGTCTTGGTATAAGTGAAAAAAGCCTGGTCGCCTTCAATAACGTCCCAGGACACGTCCAAGCCCAGGGAACGTTCCAACGGGATCAGGGAGAGGAGCATTTCGGCCACTCCGCCCCCGAAACGGGCCGAATTGATCTGTTGCAGTTTCAGGCCCTTGAGTTCCTCGCCGAATTTTAACAGTTCCTCAATCTTCTCTTCACCAACCAGAGGTGTGTAGTCAGTTATGCTGACTTCCCTGTCCTTAGTCATTCGATACATTCCCCCCTACAGTTTTTCCGTCCCGCAGCCACGCGGCGGCAGTTTCCGGCGGCAGTGGGTTGATGTAGTACCCGGTGCCCAGTTCAAACCCAGCGGTAATGCTGAGACGGGGTGAGATTTCAAAGTGCCAGTGGAAATGTTCGCCTCCGGCTTCACCATGCGGGGCGGTGTGCACCACCAGGTTGTAAGGCGGGGCGTTGAACGCCGCGGCTAAACCCCGGAGTACAGCCAGCAGCGTAGCGGCCAGTTCCCGCTGCCCGGCGGCCTGAAGCGCGGTGAAATCCGGGGCGTGCTCCCGGGGAGCGATCCAAACCTCGCCGGGGAAGCGCGAGGCGAACGGGGCAAAGGCGACGAAACCTCCGCCGTCGTGCACCAGCCGGCGCCCGTCGGCCAGTTCCTGGGCGACCATATCGCAGAGCACGCACCGACTGGTGGACCGTCGGTAAACGTGCATGCCTGCCAGTTCGCGGCCGAGCTCAGCCGGGACAAAGGGGATGGCGATGATCTGGGAGTGGGTGTGCTCCAGGGAAGCTCCGGCCGGCCGGCCCACGTTCTTGAATACCTGGACGTACCGCCACCGGGGGTCGCGCGCCAGTTGCCGGGAACGTTCCATCCAACAACGAAGCACTTCGGCCACCTGCTCCGGGTTCTGTCCGTCCAGGTCCGGGACGTGCGCGGGGGTTTCAACTACGATTTCGTGTCGTCCCAGGCCGCTCATCCACTCGTACAAGCCCTGGCGGCCGGTTTCTCGCGGCAGGTTGCGGACCGCCGGAAACTTGTTGGGCACCACCCGCACGTGCCACCCCGAGGTATCCGGCACGCGGTCGCGTTTCCCATAGGCCAGCACCTCGGGCGGCGTGTCCGCCTCGTTCCCGGGACATAGGGGACAGCGGCCCTGCTTGCGGGGCTGACGCTCCATCCGGAAGTCGGACGGCCGCCTGCTCCGCTCCGGGGCAACCACGACCCAGCGGTCCACGATAGGATCCCTTCTCCACTCAGGCACCGTTTCCTCCCCTTGCGGTAGAACCGGCCGGGCAAGCCCCGGCTAAAGAATATTATTCTTTGGTTATTTTAATCTATCCATTAACGGCGGTGCAACCCGAGTCAGGGCCCGCACAGTCCCGCGGACTCAAGCCTTAAGTACCCCGGGTTGCGCTGGTTGGAATGCGCACCCCGCGCGTTTCACCGCGGTGTCAAAAAGGCGTTCCAGGGCCGGCGGGAACCTGCTAAATTTGTGAACATTACGCCGGCAGCAGGATCTGGCGACTTCTGCGACCGGCATTTTTTGCCCTTGCCGGGGCTGGGGGCGTAGTGTTAGTATTGGTTTTGAGGTCTTGCTAAATGTCTGCAGGAGAAACAGTCGCGCGCGCCACCGTGGTGGTAATAATCATGCTGGCCCTTTCCCGCGTGCTGGGTTTAGGCCGGGAGGTGGCCATTGCCCACCAGTTCGGCGCGACGTACGTCACCGATGCCTACCTGGTGGCTTACACGGTTCCTAACATTTTCTACGCCGTGGCCGGTATCGCCCTAGCCACCGTGATCGTCCCCATCTTCACCGAGTACGTCACCCAGAACCGGCGGGAGGATGTCTGGCGGCTCTGTAGCCTGGTTACCAACGCTCTGATCGTGTTCACCACGGGCGGGGCGGTGGCCGGGCTGTTCCTGGCGCCGGTGATTGTCGGAGTCCTAGGCACCGGTTTTGCCCCGGAAACCTTCCGGCTCTCGGTCCAGCTGACTATGATCATGCTGCCTTCGATTATCTTCTTCAGTCTGGCCGGCCTGTTCATGGGCATGCTCAACGCGAACAACGTGTTTGGCCTGCCGGCTTTCGGTTCGGCAGCCATGAACATCGTGATCATCTTTGGTGCTTTGGTCCTGGGCAATTATTACGGGATCTACGGCCTGGCTGCCGGCGTGTTAGGCGGCGCGGCCACCATGGCGTTTATTCAGGTACCGGTCCTGCGCCGGGTCGGGTTCCGCTATTCCCTTAAACTGGACCTGCGCCACCCCGAGGTGAAACGGGTGCTTTACCTGATGCTGCCCCTCACCTTGGGTCTCTCCGTTAACCAGGTCTACCTGATGATCGACTGGGTGCTGGCCTCCGGATTGGCCGAGGGTAGCATCGCCGCCCTGAATTACGCCAACAAGCTGATCCAGCTTCCCCAGAGCTTGTTCGTGCTGGCCGTGTCCACGGCCATCTTCCCCACTTTAAGCCGGCACATCGCGGAGGGGCACCTGGCGGAAATGGCGTGGACCTTACGGCGCGGGGTAAAAGTGGTGTTCCTGCTGATCGTGCCGTCCGTCGCCGGGATTGTGTTGCTCCGGGAGCCTATTGTGATGCTATTGTTCCAGCGGGGCGCCTTCGACGCTCGGGCGACGGAAATGACTGCCGTGGCCCTGCTGTTCTTCGCCGTCGGCTTGGTGGGGCATTGCCTGGTGATGCTGGTGAGCCGCGGCTTTTTCGCCATGCAGGACATGAAGACGCCGGTGTACGTGACCATCGGCACCCTGGTGGTCAAGCTCGGGGCGAGCGTCGCCCTGGTCGGGTATCTGGCTCACGCCGGGCTGGCCCTAGGAACATCGGTCACCGCGCTGTTGAACACCGTGATCCTGATCTGGCTCCTGCAGCGCCGGTTGCCCGGACTGATCACGACCGATCTCCTGCGTTTCGGCGCCAGGGTGCTGCTGGCGGCCGGACTGATGGGCGCCGTCGTGTATGGAGTTGATACGGTCCTGTCCTGTTTATTGGGGGATTGCGGGCTTGGGCTCCTGCTCCGGGTGGGACTCGATATTTTGGCGGGAGCGATTGTTTACTTTGTGGCAGGGATTTTACTGCGCCTTGACGAATTGATAAACATAGTAAACTACGCGCGGCGGATTCTGGCCGGAAAAATTGGCGGCTTCTGGATTCGGGGCTGAACAATAGTTTCGCAAATATGATTGAAACAGGTGGGGCTTTTTGTTAGAATATATTAATAAATTCGGACAAGTCAGGCCAGATAGCAGGCTCAAGGATGAGCATGGTTTGGCGTTTTGGTTTTAATCAATTGATTGACCGCGGTTTCAATAACCGCGTGCGCTTTCGCACGGCCTTAAGAAGCGCCTAATGCTTAGATGTTGGGGGTGAGAGAAAAGAGCAACCGGGCGTGGTTTGGACCTTCTATGCTTCAAACTCTTCAAGAAAGAAGGGGCGGGAATGTCGAAAGCAAATTTTGAACCGAAAATCATCGGCTTTCTATGTAACTGGTGTAGTTACGGCGGAGCGGATCTGGCGGGCGTGTCCAGGCTTCAGTATCCCCCTAACGCTAGGATCATCAGAGTAATGTGTTCGGGACGCGTCGACCCGCAGTTCGTTTTCAAGGCGTTGAGCGACGGGGCCGACGGCGTCCTGGTGGCTGGTTGACACCCGGGCGACTGCCACTATGTTAGTGGCAATTACCGGACGATGCGGCGCTACCGGTTGATGAAGAAGGTCCTGGAGCAACTGGGCGTCGAGGACGAGCGAGTTCGGTTGGAGTGGATCTCTTCGGCTGAAGGCACCAAGTTCGCCAAGGTGATGGCCGAATTCACCGAACAGGTTCGGCAGCTTGGGCCATTCAAACAGGACCAAAAAGCGGCTGCCGGTGGGGAGGGTTAAGATGAGCAAGTTAAAGTTAGCTTCCTACTGGGCTGCGGCGTGCGGTGGTTGTGACGTGGCCATCCTGGACATCAACGAGAAAATCATAGACTTGGCTAACGTAGCCGACATTGTATTCTGGCCGCTCGCCGTGGATTTCAAGTATGCCGACGTTGAAGCGTACGCGGATGGGTACATCGATGTTTGCCTATTCCACGGCGCCATCCGGAACTCCGAGGGCGAGCACATCGCCAAACTGCTCCGGCAGAAATCTAAGGTGCTGGTGGCCTTCGGCAGCTGCGCGATTGCGGGCGGTATTCCGGGGCTCGCCAACTTCAAGCGCCGGGACGACATCCTGGACCGGGTTTACATCCAGAGCGATTCCACCCAAAACCCCGAGCGGGTTTTCCCCGTGACCAGGTACCAGGTGCTCGAGGGTGAGCTGGAACTCCCCGAATTCTACAAAGAAGTCAAGTGTTTGGCCGACGTCGTGGACGTGGACTACTTTATGCCGGGTTGTCCGCCGACGGCGACCCAGGTCTGGGCGGTTATCCAGGTCATCGCTTCCGGTAACCTGCCGCCCAAGGGTGCGTTCGTCGGCTGTTCCAACAAGACCATGTGCGACGAATGTGAACGGGAGAAGACCGAGAAGAAGGTCAAGAAATTCTACCGGCCCCACGAAATCATGGTGGATCCCAAGAAGTGTCTCCTGGAGCAGGGCCTGACCTGCATGGGCCCGGTGACCAGAGCCGGCTGTGGCAACCAGTGCACCAGCGCCAACTTGCCGTGCCGCGGCTGCTACGGGCCAGTTGACGGCGTGATCGACCAGGGCGCCAAATACATCTCGGCGCTGGCCTCGGTCGTGGACGCCGACACCCCCGAAGAGGCCGACCGGATAATCAGCGAGATAGTCGATCCGGCGGGCACTTTCTACCGCTATGGTCTGCCCGGGTCGCTATTAAGGAGGGCAAAGTAAGTGAAGAGGATTACCATTGATCCCATCACCAGGCTTGAGGGTCACGGGAGGATCGAGATCTTCCTGGACGATTCGGGGGCCGTTGAAAACTGCTACTTTCAGATTCCGGAGCTACGTGGTTTCGAGAAGTTCTGCGAGGGCCGTCCGGCTGAGGAAGTCCCGCAGATTGTAAGCCGCATCTGTGGCGTCTGACCCAGCGCGCACCATTTGGCCTCGGGTAAGGCCATGGACATGGTGTTCGGTGTGGAGCCGACACCGGCGGCAAAGAAGCTGCGGGAGCTATTTTACAGTGCGCACTTTGTGCACAGCCACATCGCCCACTTTTACGCCCTGGCGGCGCCGGACTTCGTGCTGGGCCCGGACGCCGACCCGGCCGTCCGTAACGTCTTGGGCGTGATCGAGAAAGTGGGCTTGGAGATCGGCGGCGAGGTGATCAAGCACCGGGCGTACGCGCAGCAGATTCAGGCGATGCTGGGCGGCAAGGCTACCCACCCGGCCTGGACGCTTCCCGGCGGCGTGAGCAAGGGACTCACCGGGGAGGAGCGCAAGCAGGTCGAGGAGATGGCCAAGTCCTGCGTGGAGTTCGCCAAGTTCTCCCTGAAGCTGTTCGACGACGTGGTGTTGAAGAACCAGGCCTACGTGGAACTGATCCTGGGCGACACCTACAAGCTGGTCACCAACTACATGGGCCTAGTGGACGAGAACAACAAGATTAATTTCTACGACGGCAAGGTCCGCGTGGTGGACACCGAGGGCAAGGAACTGTTCAAGTACTCGCCGCGGGAATACGTGGACTACGTGGCCGAGCACGTGGAGCCTTACAGCTACTTGAAATACCCGTACCTGAAGAAGTTTGGCTGGACCGGTTTCACTGAGGGGCCGGGTACCGCGATCTACCAGGCGGCCCCGCTGGGTCGGATTAACGCCTGCGACGGCATGGCCACCCCGCTGGCGCAGGAGGCTTACGAGAAGTTCTTCTCGACTCTGGGCGGTCGTCCGGTGCATGCCGTGCTGGCCACCCACTGGGCGCGGCTGGTAGAGCTGATGTACGCGGCCGAGCGTCTGCTGGAACTGGCGCAGGACGAGGAGGTTACCAGCCCGGACATCCGGAACATCCCGACCGGGTCGCCGGAGGAAGGCGTCGGCATCGTGGAGGCGCCGCGCGGTACTCTGACTCACCACTACGCCACCGACGCCAACGGCATCGTGGTGAAGGCCAACCTGATCGTGGGCACCACCAACAACAACGCCCCGATCTCCATGGCCATTAAGAAAGCGGCCAGCTCGGTCATCAAACCAGGGATGGAAATCACCAACGGAGTGTTGAACATGGTAGAGATGGCCTTCCGGGCTTACGACCCGTGCTTTAGCTGCGCGACCCACGCCATCCTGGGCGAACTGCCGCTGAAGGTCAACATTTACGACCACAAAGGCGAACTAGTGAAGACCCTCAGCAGGGAGTAAACTAGGCGCTTGCTGCAAGCCCTTCCGGTTCTCCGGAAGGGCTTTTCAGTTCACGCCGGAGGATAAGGGCGGCTAGCGGCGAATACTAGGTACAGGAGTTAGGGTTTAGAATGCGGGCGCCAGGAGTCAAGATAAGTTAAGTTAACAGGTCGAGTGCCTGGCACCCGGATAGAACCGGATAGAAAGGGAAGGTATCTTGGCTGACTGTAAGATCGTGATCCTGGGATGCGGCAATATTTTTGCCGGCGATGACGCCGTTGGGATCGAGGTGCTGCGGGAACTGGAGAAAGAACCGCTGCCGGCCGGAGTGACCCTGTATGAAGCCGGTGCCCCGGGGCTGGGGATGCTGGACCTGATGTTCGGGAGCGACAAGGCGGTGATCATCGACGCCGTGCTGGCGGAAGGAATACCGCCCGGACAGGTGCTTCGCTGGCGGGAGGAGGACGTACCCCGCAAGGAGGCGCCGCCACTGTCGGTGCACGACATCGGGATCCGGGACGCCTTGGAATTTGGGCGAAAGTCCATGCCGGAGGGCTTACCGGACGAAGTGGTGATCATCGGGATTACGGTCGCCAACGTGGAACCGTGGCACATGGGTCTGGACCCCGCAGTGTCCGGGGCTGTCCCGCGGGCGGTCGAGGCCGTGCGCCGGGAAGTGCGGTGCTGGCTGGAGGGGGCGGGCGAGTGCACGAAGTCGGACTGATCCAAACCGTGATGAATGAAATCTCCCGCGTGGCCGGGGCCAATAACATTGAGCGGGTAACCAGGGTGCGTTTGGTGGTTGGCCGGTTGAACGGCGCGATTCCCGACGCGTTGGAGTTTGCGTTTTCTGTCCTGGCCCCGGGAACCATGTTCGAGGGTGCCCGGCTGGAGATCGAGTCCGTGCCCGTCACCTTGAGGTGCCCGCAATGCGGTGCGGAGTCGGAGAGCGAGGAACTGGCGTACTTCTGCCCGAAATGCGGCGGCCGCGCCGAAATCGTTTCCGGGCAGGAGCTGTACATAGATTACTTTGAAGGCGACGATGGAAAGGAGGATGCCGGTGAAGGTAGTGATGGCCCAGAAGATTCTGCGGGCGAACGAACAGGTGGCCCGTGAAAATCGGGAACGGCTTAAGCATCTCCCGACCGTCAACCTGATCAGCTCCCCGGGAGCGGGGAAAACCACCTTGCTGGAGAGGACGATCCAGGCCCTACGGGGTGAGGTCAACGTCGGGGTGATCGAGGGGGACATTTACACCACCCGCGACGCCGAGCGGATCGCCGGCCAGGGTGCCGCGGTGGTACAGGTAAACACCGCGGGGCTTTGTCACCTGGACGCAAACATGGTGGGCCGGGCGCTCGACCAGTTGGATCTGGCCGGTCTGGACCTTCTGTTCATCGAAAACGTCGGCAACCTGGTCTGCCCGGCGGAGTTCGACCTGGGCGAGGACTACAAAGTCGCCCTTTTGAGTGTGGCCGAGGGGGGCGACAAGCCGGTTAAGTACCCGCTGGTGTTCCGGGAGTCCCAGGCGGTGGTGATTAACAAGAGCGATTTGCTTGCGTATACCGATTTTGATATAAATAAGGTGCAGGAGGAGATCCGGACGATCAATCCGGACATCCTTATTTTCGTGACTTCGGCCGCCACCGGCGAGGGGACAGAGGGGTGGTACGCATGGCTCAGGGAGATCGTGCGGAAAAAGCGGTCCGCTACCGGATAACGGTCCGGGGCACCGTCCAGGGCGTCGGTTTCCGCCCCTTCATTTATAATCTGGCTCGGTCCCACGGTATCCGCGGCAGCGTGCTGAACGCGGGCCGGGGGGTGATCGTGGATGCCGAGGGGTCGGCGGTGGCCGTACACGGTTTCCTGGAAGAAGTGCGGGGGAGGCCGCCGCGGCTGGCCCGGGTGGAAGAAGTGACCTGGGAGTCCCTGCCCCCGGTGGGTTATACCGGTTTTGAGATTATCGCGAGCCAGGGCGGCGAGGAGGTCGAAGCCCTGGTGCCTCCGGACGTGGGGTTGTGCAGGGCTTGTGCCCGGGAGACCTTCGATCCGGCCGATCGGCACTACCGCTACCCGTTTACCAACTGCACCAACTGCGGGCCGCGGTTCACCATCGTTCGGGAACTGCCCTACGATCGGCCCAAGACCTCGATGGCCGCCTTTCCCATGTGCAGGGCTTGCGCTCGGGAGTACCACGATCCGACCGACCGGCGGTTCCACGCCCAGCCGGTGGCCTGCCCGGCCTGTGGCCCGGCGGTGGAACTGGTGGACGGCCGGGGCCGGCCGGTGCCGGGGGAGTGGACGCAAGTCTGCTGGGATTTACTGGCGCAGGGGAAAATCCTGGCGTTGAAGAGCCTGGGTGGTTTTCACCTGGTTTGCGACGCGAAGAATCCCAAGGCGCTGCGGGAGTTGCGCCGGCGCAAGGGCCGCGACGCCAAGCCGTTCGCGGTGATGGCCCGGAACCTGGAGACGGTGGCGCGCTATTGCCACCTGGACCAGGTGGAACGTGAACTATTGACTTCCCCGCAGGCGCCGATCGTGGTGCTGCGACGTCGGCCAGAGGTCAGGCTGCCGCGTGAGCTGGCCCCGGGACTGAAGACCCTGGGGGTCATGTTGCCGTACACCCCGCTTCATTTCCTGCTGTTCGGCGGGTCGTTTGACCTTCTGGTCATGACCAGCGGGAACTACAGCGAACTACCCCTGGCCAAGGACAACGACCGGGCCTTGGAGGAATTGGGCGGAATCGCCGACTATTTTCTCCGGCACAACCGGGAGATCGTCAACCGTTGTGACGACTCACTGGCGATGGTGATGGGCGGGGAAGTGCAATTGCTGCGTCGCTCGCGGGGCTACGTGCCGTCCCCGGTGCCAGTTCCCACCGGGGACGGGCCGGTAGTGCTGGGGATCGGCGGCGAAATGAAGAATACCTTCTGCCTTCTCAAAAAGGGACGGGCTTTCGTGAGCCAGCACATCGGCGAGCTCGACAGCATTGAGGGCGAAGAGAACCTGCTTTCCAGCCTGCTGAACTTCCAGCGGCTGCTGGACATTGAAGCCGAGATCGTCGGTTACGACATGCATCCGGAATACCGTTCGTCTCGCCTGGCCGAAAAGGTGCCGGCGCGGGCCCGGTTCGCGGTGCAGCATCACCACGCCCACCTGGCGTCCTGCCTGGCGGACAACGGCCTGGAGGAGCGGGCGATCGGGGTGATCCTGGACGGCACCGGGTACGGCCCGGACGGTACCCTGTGGGGGTTCGAGGTGCTCACCGGGGATTATCTGGATTTCACGCGGGAGATCCACCTGGCGCCCGTGCCCCTACCGGGGGGTGAGGTAGCGGTACGCCAGCCCTGGCGGACGGCGGTCGCCTACCTGTTGACTTACCTGGGTGCGGAGGGCGAACGGGTGGCCGGGCAGTTCTTGGGTGTGCGGGGCCGGGAACTGGACATTGTGTGCCAGATGGTCAGGCGGGGATTCAACGCCCCGTTAAGCGCCGGCTGTGGCCGGCTGTTCGACGCGGTGGCCGCACTGACCGGCGTATGCACGCGCAGCACTTACGAGGGGCAGGCGGCCATTGAACTGGGTGAACTAGTCCTGGACGGCGGCCGGGGCCAGGAACTGCCACCCTATCCCTATTCAATTAAAGATAGAGTGATCTCGGCGGCCGGCATTATCGCTGGGGTGGTGAAGGACCTGGAGCGGGGTATGGATGCCGCGCACATCGCCACCCGTTTCCACAACACCGTCCTAGAGATGGTGCGAGAGGCGGTGCGTCGGGTGGGGATGGCCACGGGGCTGAAAACCGTGGCCTTAAGCGGCGGCACCTGGCAGAACCGTTACCTTTTCCGGCGCGCGCGGGAGACTCTGCCCGAAGACGGGTTTCGGGTTTTGGTCCATAGACAGGTGCCGGCCAACGACGGGGGCCTGTGCCTGGGACAGGCCGTGATAGCGTACCGGAGGTGGAAGCAATGTGTTTAGGGATTCCGGGTCTCGTGGTGGAAGTGAAACCTGAGAACGACAGCGCCGTGATCGAGATTTTCGGGGTGCAGCGGGAGGTCAGTACCTTCCTGGTGGGTGAGGTGCAGACCGGCGAGTACCTGATCGTGCACACCGGCTACGCCATCGAGAAGCTCGACGTGGAAGAGGCCAAGATCCGGCTCAAGCTGTGGGAGGAGATTTTGAAAGATGCAAATCCTGGACAGGTTTCGTGACCCGGAGACCGGCCGGGCCCTGCTGGCGCGGGTGTCGGCGCTGGCGGAACAGGCGCAGGAGAAGCTGGGGCGCCGGGTGGTGTTCATGGAGGTCTGTGGTACCCACACGGTGGCCATCTCCAAGGCGGGCCTGCGGAGTCTCTTGGACGGGAAACTGGAACTGCGCAGCGGTCCGGGCTGCCCGGTCTGCGTGACCGACTACGGGGATATCGATGCCATGGTAGCCTTTGGGCGCCTGCCCGGAGTGACGGTGGGCACCTTCGGTGACATGGTCCGGGTACCCGGCAGCCAGACTTCGCTGGAACAGGAAAAGGCCCGGGGGGCGGACATCAGGGTGTTTTACTCCCCGGCCGACGCCGTGAAGTGGGCCGAAGCCAACCCGGACCGGGAAATGGTCTTCCTGGGTGTCGGTTTCGAGACCACGGCGCCGGCTATCGCTCTAAGCGTGGCCCAGGCCCGGGCGCTGGGACTGAAGAACTACAGCGTGTTTTTGGCCAACAAGGTCGTGCCCCCGGCGCTGCACGCCCTACTCGTCGATCCGGAACTTCGGCTGGACGGGTTCATCCTGCCGGGTCACGTCTCGGCGATTATTGGGCGGCGGGCTTACGACTTTATCGCTGAAGAATACGGGTTGCCGTCGGTGATCAGTGGCTTTGAAACGCTGGATATCCTAGATGCGCTGTACAACCTGCTGCGGCAGGTGCTGGCCGGGGAGGCCCGGGTGGAGAACGGGTACACCCGGGTAGTGAAGGAGGCGGGCAACCTCCGGGCGCAGGCCCTGCTGGACCAGTTTTTTGAAATCACCGACGTTTCGTGGCGGGGCTTCGGGGTGATTCCGGGCAGCGGGCTGCAGTGGAAACCGGAATACCGCGATTTCGATGCCCGGGTCCGTTTTGCGCCCGAGGTAGCCGAGCCGCGGATCCCTAAGGGCTGCCGCTGCGGGGATCTCCTGAAGGGCAAGCTCACCCCGCGGGAGTGCAAGCTGTTTGCCACCGCCTGCACGCCCACCCACCCGGTGGGTCCGTGCATGGTTTCGACCGAAGGCGCGTGCGCTGCCTTCTACCAGTACGAACGGAGAAGTTCTTAGGATGCCGCTGCAAAACGGCGTCTGACCTTGTCAGGCTTGCCGGCCGGTGCTCACGTACCCACAAGTACGCTCCGCCCGACTTTGCCTTCCGCGCCATGCTTGTTTTTTCGCGGCCTCCGGGCTACAGTACATATGGGTATGGAAATCAAGTACCTTGCTGGTATGAAAATGGCAAGACAACTTTTTGTCCCAGTGTTTCTTGGGGAACCGCTTTCTAAGATAGAGATGGGTTAATAAGTAGAGGGGGTCTTGGGGTGCCGACGGGCAATAAGAGTGAAGATGTAATCCTGCTGGCGCACGGCGACGGGGGGCGGCTGACCCACGAACTCGTCACCGGCCTGTTCCTGCGCCACTTTGAAAATCGGCTGCTCCGGGAGTTGACCGACGCGGCCGCGTTTCCGGTCGGGGAGGGCCGGATGGCGGTGACCACCGATTCCTTCGTGATCGACCCGCCCTTTTTCCCGGGCGGCGATATCGGCAAGCTGGCCGTTTGCGGCACCGTGAACGACCTGGCGGTGAGCGGGGCCGAACCCCGCTACCTTACGGTGGCCTTCTTGATCGAGGAGGGTTTTCCGCTGGCCGATCTGGACCGGGTGGTGGCCTCGATGGCCCAAGCCTGCCAGGAGGCCGGGGTACAGGTCGTGGCCGGTGACACCAAGGTGGTGGGCCGGGGCCACCTGGACAAGATCTTCATCAACACCACCGGCGTGGGCCTGATCCGGCCCGACGTGGACCTGGGCTACCACCGCCTGGCGCCCGGGGACCTGATCCTCGTTAACGGGAACATGGGCGACCACGGCATGGCCGTGCTGGCCGCGCGGGAGGGTTTCGGTTTCGCGGACCAGGTGGTCAGCGACTGCGTGGCACTGCACCGGATTACGGGTCGGCTGCTCGACGAACTCGGCCGCGGCGTCCGGTTGATGCGCGACCTGACGCGGGGTGGGCTGGCCACCTCGGCCAAGGAAATCGCCGTTTCCGCCGGGATGGACATCTGGTTGTCCGAGTCCGAGATCCCGATCGGACTGGCTGTCCAGGGCGCGGCCGAGATGCTGGGCGTGGACCCGCTGTACTTGGCGAACGAAGGGAAATTCCTGGCGGTGGTTGCGCCCACGGAGGTCGAAAAGGCCCTGACGCTTTTGCGCGCAGATGAACTGGGCCGGGAGGCCCGGATTATCGGCGAGGTTAAGGCCGGCGGGGGTAACGTGTTCCTGAAAACGGCGCTCGGAGGGACCAAGTACCTGGATCTGCTGGCCGGCGCTCCCCTACCGCGTATCTGCTAGGAGGCCACCGCTTATACACGAGTGCGCTACATTATTCAAAGATTGATCAGTTCGGACAACTGGAGGACCAAAGAGAAAACGCGGGGGACGAGTTCCGAGATGCCGCTTTGGGTTAGTAGTTCAACTTGCGGTAGCTTGACAGAACACCGGTACCTGGTATTAACATAAAGATAAGCATTTACCATTCTAGAAGCCTGTTCCAGCCCGGACCTTTCCGGAAGCTTGCCAAACTGTTAGAAGTCTCAGCGACTGAACACGAGGAACAAAACCTGCTTTCCTAGATCCAGTGACACCCGCAATCACCTGAAAACCGGGCATTGTGGGTGTCCTGTCTGTTTAAGGGACTTAGCCTAAAGTGCCATTCTTTTTTGCCGGCTCCCGCCGTGGCCGTGGCGTTTTTGATCGCGTAATACGGAACCTGGTCAACGGTGTGGTACGGTTGGGCACACCCGGCGCATAAGCTTCTGGAAAGGAGTGTGCTCGTCAAGATGAAAGTGCTTCTCATCGCTCCGGCTTGGCGGAAAAGTACAGGGAATAAGACCAAGACTATCTTCCCGCCGCTGCACCTGGCTACCGTGGCGGCGCTCACCCCACCCGGAGTCGAGGTCCGGATTCTGGACGAAAGTATCGAGGATATCGACTTCAACGCCCGGGTGGACCTGGTGGGCATCACCGCCCTAACCGCGCTGGCGCCGCGGGCCTACGCAATTGCGGACGAATTCCGGGCCCGCGGTGTGCCGGTGGTGATGGGCGGCATGCATGCCTCGGCGATGCCCGAAGAGGCGCTGAAGCACGTGGACGCCGTCGTGGTCGGCGAGGCCGAGGGCCAGTGGCCCCAACTCCTGGAGGACTTTCAGGCGGGGCGGATGAAAAACGTCTACCGCACAGAGAAAAGGCCCTCGCTCGCCGGGCTGCCGGTACCCCGACGGGATCTCCTCGAGTTGGACCGGTACCTGATACCACACACCGTTCAGACCACCCGGGGTTGTCCGTTTGCCTGCAGCTTCTGCGCGGTAAGCCAGTTCTTCGGGCGCACCTTCCGTCACCGGCCCGTGGAAGAGGTGATCCGGGAGGTGGCTTCCCTGCCGGGGAGGATCGTGGGCTTCGTGGACGACAACATCATCGCTTCAAAAAAATACGCCCGCGAACTTTTCCGGTCCTTGATTCCCCTGCGTATCCACTGGTTTAGTCAGGGCAGCCTCGACCTGGCGGATGACGAGGAACTGCTTGGTTTGGCGGCCAAAAGCGGTTGCGTAGGTATGTTCATCGGGTTTGAGTCGCTGGTACAGCAAAACCTGGAGAAGATCGGCAAGCGCGTGAACCGAGTGGAACGCTTCCGCGAGGCGATTAAGAAGATTCACCGCTTCGGCATCGCCATCGAGGGCGCCTTCATCTTTGGGTTGGACAAGGACGACCCCGGGGTGTTCAAGTGTACGGTCAACTTCGCCCGGAGGTGCCGTCTCGAGGTCGCGCAGTTTTCGATCCTGACCCCCCTGCCGGGGACAAAACTTTACCGGGAGATGCAGGAACAGGGCCGCATCACCAACCGGGACTGGTCTCAGTACAATTTCGCCCGCGTGGTTTACGAGCCCCTGAGCATGTCCGCCGAAAAACTTCAGCGGGGTTTCGAGTGGGCCTGGCGCAAGTTTTACTCCTATCCTTCTATCCTCCAGCGCCTGGGCTGGTGGCCCCGCCGGCACCATGGCATTCTGTGGGCGATAAACGTGCAGTTCCGGCAACGGGTGTGGCGGTACGTATAGAATGTCGTGCGTAAGCCGGTGGAAATCCTGCCCGAAGTCGTTGATGCGGCCAGCGCGTAATTCAGGAGTTTGCCATACACCGCCCGGTTCCTCCGTTGGTGTGGCCGTTAACACAAAACCACGAAACTGATCCTGCCTGGTCGGGTGCGGTTTTGTACCGGTGCATCATTGATAAAAAAACCACGGGGTTTCCGCTGCTCCTGCAGCGGATCGAAAACCTCCGTGGTTCTTCTTTTAAAAGTCAATCGTTAGTGCCTGATGGTGATTTCAGTCACCGTTTACCGTATTGCTCCAGCTAAATTCGCCATTCCGTTCGAGATTACTGCTTAGGCCACGAATAAATCGCATTAATCGAAGGCGTTGATTACCAAACCGGTGCTCAACTTGGGGAAAAAGTAAGTGGATTTTTGGGGCATGCGTTCCCCTTCCTCGGCTACGGCGACCAACTCCTCGACTCCCGGGGGGTTGAGGAAAAAGGCGTAATCGAATTCCCCGGCGTCGACCCGGGCCAGGGCGCCCTCTTCTTCGCGGGTATACTTCAGGTATTCTTCTCCGGCCCATTGGGCGCGGCCGAGCCCCAGGACTTTCTCAAAAACCAGGTGGTGCAGCACAGAAACGTCCAACTGCCTCCAACTCGGGGAACGGTCAGCCGGCATCAGCCGGTCTAGATCGGTACCGGTTTTCAGCGAAAGTAAATAGAATTGCCCGGTTCGGGCGTAAAGGCCGAAGGAATGTTTCGGCCGGCGTCCCAGTTCAGAGAGGAAGGCGGGCAAATCACCGGCGGCCGGGATTACTTCAAAATACTGCTCCAGCGCGGTCAGGAAGTCCGGAAGCGCCGAGCTGCGGGGACTCTTGACCAGCCGGTGGGTCGGCAGAATCACCAACCCGGGATCGTAAACGCTGACCAGCACGATCAGGGCGCAGTTCTGCAGTCCCGGTGCGTTGCACGCCTCCTTGTAGGCCAGTGCCGTTTCGTACCGGTGGTGACCGTCAGCGATAAACACCGGGTACCGCTCCAGGATGATCAGCACCCGGTTGATGGTCTGCGGGTCGGTAACCGGCCAGAGTCGGTGGGTTTGTCCCCCTTCGTCGCGGAACTCCACCGCGGGCCGGATTCCAGCCGCCGCCGCCAGGATTTGCACCGTTTCCAGTTCCTTTTCGGCGTAAAGTCCAAAAATGGGGCTGAAGTTGGCCCGGCAGGCGCGGAGGAGATTATAGCGGTCCCGCTTGGCGTGGGGCAGGGTCTCTTCATGGGGCCGGACCGTGCCCGTACTGTAGGGTTCCAAGCGAATGGCGCCGAAAAACCCCCGGCGGCGGTAGCTTCGCCCGCCTCGTTCGAACTCCTGTTCGTAAAGATACAGCGCCGGCTTGTCTTCCCGCACGAACACCCCGCGGGCCCGCCAATCCCGAAAAGTGGCGGCCGCCCGGGTGTAGCGGTTATTTTGGGTGTTATCTTCCGGGTAAACACGGTTGTATTCCAGGCGGATGATATTGTAGGGGTGCCGTTCGTAGTAGCGGTTCTGGGCTTCCTCATCGATTACGTCATAAGGGGGAGTGACTACAAGGGACAGGTCGTCCACGAACATGGGATTGTAGCGCAGTCCCCGGATCGGGATGATTCGTGCCAAGTTGGGGCCTCCTCATTAGGGTGATCTCAATTACGACCACGTTCGCCCGGATTTGGAAATCCGACCTGGATAATTCTAACCCGATTATAACCCAAAACCGACGTTGGCGAAAGATGCCGCCATATTGGATCGCCGGGCATATTTTCCGGCCGCCCGGCGTATCAATTACTGTGCGCCGGGGGTGCTGTTCGGGAAACCGTAAATCCGTAAATTTGCCTGGGAGGGGTCCGCATGCGTTGGGTAGTGATGTCGCGGCGCCGGTTCTGGCTGGGACTGATCGTTTTGGCGGTACTTGTCCTGGGGTACTGGGGTCTGCATGGGTATGTCCGGGGCGCCGGAGTGGAGAAGGAAGCGTTGCTGGCCGAAGCCCTGAAAAACACGCGGGCCGCCCAGTCTTACCGGTACCGGATCAATTCTAGGCTCGAGACCAGGGGGGAACCGACTAGCTATTTCAGCCAGATCGAGGGAGCCGCGGTGCTGCCCGACCGGGTGTACATCAAGGGCACCCTGATCAACAGCCCCATCGAAATGGTCCAGATCGAAGATACCACCTACATGAAGGACCAGATCACCGGCAAATGGCTGATTCTCAAGGGCAACCGCCTGGCCCAGTCCGAACTGTTTATCACCGAGTTGAACCCCCTGGGCGTTCTGAACTTCAAGGACGTGCCGGAAATTACTTACGAGGGCCGGGAGGGAGGTTTGGGCCGGGCGCACGACATCCTGGCCATCAAACCGATGGTGGTGAACCCCTTCCTGGAGATGCAGTTCACCGACTTCGACTATCGGCTGTGGATCGACTCCAAGGAACAGCGAATCACCAAGGCCAGCATTACAGCCCGAAGCAAGAGCGCCAAAAATCAACAGCTGCTGATCGACATCGAATTCTGGGATTACGGCAAGGACATCGCGATTGAGGCGCCGGAAACGGTACCGGAGAAAGAAGGATAACTGATTGCCCGGGATTTCAAACGGTGGCGGTGGTGCCACCGTTAATTGTTGGTGCGCCTGGCCTGGGTGTTCTTCGTAATAGGCGGCGCTATCCGGGAGTTTCCCGGAGTCGCCTGTCCCCCGGGCCGGTTCAATCGGCCCGCCGTTTTTCGGCGCGTTGACACCCCTGCGGCTTTCCTGGTATAATAGGCCAGATTTTTCGGGAGTTTTGCGGATAATAGGCCAGATTTTTTCCGGAATTTCGCCATTGACAGGGGTTGAGGTTGTGCACTCCGACCTGGACCGGGTGCTGGTCCCGGCGCATGAAATCGAGGCTAAAGTGGCCGAGTTGGGCCGTCGGATTTCCCAGGATTATGCCGGAATACGGCAGCTTCTGGCGGTCGGCGTCCTCAAAGGTTCCGCCGTCTTTATGGCCGACCTGGTGCGGGTGATTTCAGTGCCCGTTTCGTTTGATTTCATGGCCGTGGCCAGTTACGGCCAGTTATCCTCTTCGTCCGGTGTGGTCCGCATCCTCAAGGATTTGGATCAAACTATCGAAGACCAACACGTGCTGCTCGTTGAGGACATCGTCGACACCGGCCTGACCTTGAACTACCTGCTGGAAACCCTGCGCACGCGGAATCCGGCCAGCCTGCGGGTTTGCGTGCTTTTGGACAAGCCCAGCCGGCGCAAGATCGAGGTGCCGGTGGACTACCTGGGCTTTGTGATTCCCGACGAATTCGTGGTCGGGTACGGCCTGGACTACAACGAGTTTTACCGTAACCTGCCCGATGTCTGGGTCCTAAAACCCGCAGTGTACCAAAAGAAATAGGCTCCTGTATTCTGTATGCCAAGGAGGTTCTGTCCTTTGCAGGCCCCGGTCGAAGAATTTGTGTTGGTGCTTGATTTCGGCGGACAGTACACCCAATTGATCGCCCGGCGAATCAGAGAGTGCCGGGTTTATTGTGAAATCTTGCCCTACCATACCCGCGTGCAGGAGATTGTCGCCCGGGCGCCGAAGGGCATTGTTTTTTCGGGCGGTCCTTCCAGCGTGTACCAGGAAGGGGCACCGCGGTGCGACGCGGCGCTTTATGAGGCCGGGATTCCAATCCTGGGGATCTGTTACGGTATGCAGCTCATGGCCCGGCAGCTCGGCGGCACCGTGTCGCCCGCCACCCGGCGGGAGTACGGTAAAACCGAGCTGGAGGTGCTGGAACGGGATGTTCTGTTTCGGGACCTGGACGCCCGGGAACAATGCTGGATGAGCCACGGTGACCGGGTGGACGCTCCGCCGCCCGGATTCCGAATCACGGCCCGCACCGCCGATTCCCCGTGCGCAGGCATGGCCCACCCTGAGAAGCAATTGTTCGGCCTGCAGTTTCACCCCGAAGTGCGGCACACCCCGAAGGGCAACCAGGTCTTGCGGCGTTTCCTATACGACGTCTGCGGCTGCCGGGGGGACTGGTCCATGACCTCCTTCCTGGACGATGCGGTGGCGCAGATCAGGCGGGAAGTCGGTGATGGCCGGGTACTGTGCGCCCTGAGCGGGGGCGTGGACTCTTCGGTGTCCGCCGCACTGGTGCACCGGGCGGTGGGCGATCGGCTGACCTGTGTGTTCGTGAATCACGGGCTGTTACGGATGGGCGAAGCCGAACAGGTTCAGACAACTTTCCGGGACCGCTTCGGAATGCGGCTGGTGTACGTGGACGCCCGGGAGCGGTTCCTGGAGCGCCTGGCCGGGGTGGAAGACCCGGAGGCCAAGCGCCGAATCATCGGCGCGGAGTTCATTCGGGTGTTCGAGGAGGAGGCGGCTAAGCTGGGCCGGGCCGACTTTTTGGTCCAAGGCACCATTTACCCGGACGTGGTGGAGAGTGGAACGGCCACCGGGGCGGTAATCAAGACCCACCATAACGTCGGCGGTCTGCCCGCCGATATCCGGTTCAAGCTGATCGAACCGCTGCGCTGGCTGTTCAAGGACGAGGTGCGGGTGCTGGGTGAGGTGTTGGGGCTCCCGGAGGAGATCGTGTGGCGTCAGCCCTTCCCCGGTCCGGGTCTGGCTGTGCGCGTGCTCGGCGAGGTCACCGCGCACAAGCTGGAACTCCTGCGGCGGGCCGACGCGATTGTGGACCAGGAAATCCGGCGCGCCGGGCTTTACCGGCAGATCTGGCAGTCCTTTGCTGTTCTAGCGCCCGTGCGCAGCGTGGGCGTGATGGGTGACGAACGGACCTACGGCTACACCATCGTCGTTCGGGCGGTGGAAAGCGTGGATGCTATGACCGCCGACTGGGTACGCCTGCCGTACGAGGTACTGGAGGCGATCTCCTGCAGGCTGGTCAACGAGGTGGAGGGCGTCAACCGGGTGGTGTACGACATCACGTCCAAGCCCCCGGGGACGATCGAGTGGGAATAAAAGAAACTAGGAAGGGTAAGTTGCTGGCGCAGTGCATTATAGTTTTGTATTATAAAAGGGATACCAGGGATACCACACCCGTCACCAGCCGAATACGAATAATACAACTGGAAGGATGCCCGAACCCCTATGATTGACCGGTACACCCTGCCGGAAATGAAACGGATTTGGTCCGACGAGAACCGCTTCGCCAAGTGGCTGGAAATCGAAATCCTGACGGTGGAGGCCATGGCCGAGCTGGGCCAGGTGCCTCCTGAGGCTGCCTGGATCATCCGGGAGCGGGCGCGTTTCGACGTGGACCGAATCCTGGAGATTGAAAAGACCACCCGGCACGACGTGATCGCTTTCCTCACTTGTGTCGGTGAGTATGTCGGGGACGAGGCCCGGTACCTGCACCTGGGGCTGACCTCTTCGGACGTGGTGGACACGGCGCTGGCCGTGCGCATGCGGGAGGCCGGTCTCCAGATCGTCGGGCGGCTGCGAAAGTTGCACCAGGTCTTGCTGCGCCAGGCCCAGGCGCACCGGAACACACTGATGCCGGGGCGGACGCACGGCGTGCACGCCGAGCCGACCGTCCTGGGGCTGAAGTTCTTGCTCTGGGCGGCCGAGGTGGAGCGCGCGCTGGAGCGCATGGACCGGGCGCTGGATGAGATCAGTGTGGGCAAGCTGGCCGGTGCGGTGGGCACCTATTCCACGGTGGACCCTTTCGTGGAGGAATACGTGTGCGTCCGGCTAGGACTGACTCCCGAGAAGGTGGCTACCCAGGTGGTGCAGCGGGACCGGCACGCAGCGTTTCTCAGTACGTTGGCCGTGATCGGGAGTTCGCTGGAAAAGTTCGCGATCGAGATCCGTAACCTGCAGCGCACTGACCTGCGCGAGGTTGAAGAGCCGTTCCGGCCCGGGCAGAAGGGGTCCTCGGCCATGCCGCACAAGCGTAACCCTATCGTCTGCGAACGGATTTCCGGCCTGGCCCGGCTGCTGCGGGCCAATGCCATTGTCGGTCTGGAGAACGTGGCCTTGTGGCACGAACGTGACATCTCGCACTCCTCGGTCGAGCGGGTGGTCATTCCGGACAGCACCACCGCCCTGGACTACATGCTGTACCGGTTTACCGAAGTGGCAGACAACCTCCTGGTGTATCCCGAAAAGATGCGGCGTAACTTGGAACGCACCCACGGCCTGGTGTTCTCCCAGCGGGTGCTCTTGGCCCTGGTGGAGAAGGGGCTATCCCGGGAGCGGGCCTACGAACTGGTACAGAGAAACGCCATGCGCTGCTGGGAAACTGGAGCCCCTTTCCGGCGGCTCCTCGGCGAAGACCCGGCCGTCCAGGAGGTGCTGCGTCCGGAGGAACTGGACGCGCTGTTTGATTACGGTTTCTTTACCAGGCGGACCGGCCAGATTTACCGCCGGTTCGGTTTATAGTACTTTTTGGGCGAGGAACGGGAGAATCAAAGGTGGAGAAAAGGGAGTTTCTGTACGAGGGCAAGGCCAAGAAGCTTTTCCGTACCTCCGAGGCGGGCCTGTACCTGGTGGAATACAAGGACGACGCCACCGCCTTCGACGGCCGGAAAAAGGGTACGATCGTTGGGAAGGGCGTGGTCAATAACCAGGTGTCGGCGCATCTATTCCAGCTGCTGGAGCGGTACGGGGTGCCGAACCACTTCGTGGAATTAATCGGGGACCGGGAAATGCTGGTCCGAGGCACCCGGGTTTTGGCCTTGGAGGTTGTGGTGCGGAACATCGCCGCCGGCAGCCTGAGCAAGCGACTGGGGCTGGAAGAAGGCCTGGTGTTGCCTGAGCCAGTGGTGGAGACCTATTACAAGAACGACGAACTCCACGACCCACTGATTAACTACGATCACATCCGGGTGCTGGGGCTAGCCACCCCCGACGAGGTGGAGACAATGCGGTCCATGGCCCTCCGGGTGAACGAGATCCTGAGGGGGTATCTGTTCGATCGAGGAATCGACCTGGTGGACTTCAAGCTGGAGTTCGGGCTCTCCGAGGGCGAAGGACGGCTGCTGTTGGTGGACGAGATCTCGCCGGATACCTGCCGGCTGTGGGACCGGGCCACCGGCGAGAAGCTGGACAAGGATCGGTTTCGCCATGACCTGGGCGGAGTCGAAGAGGCCTACGCCGAGATAATGAGACGGCTCATCGGATAGGAGTGGGGCAGTTGCGCATGGTTGACGACCGGCTGCGGGAGTACTGCGGCGTATTCGGTATTTACGGGCCGGGGCTCGACGTGGCCCGGTTGACCTTTTACGGGCTGTACGCCCTGCAGCACCGCGGCCAGGAGAGCGCGGGGATGGCTATCGCCGACGGCTGGAACATCGCTCTGCACAAGGGCATGGGCCTGGTGCCGGAGGTTTTTAACGATCGGGTGCTTGCGGGCCTGAAAGGTTACCTGGCCATTGGGCACGTTCGTTATTCCACTACCGGTGCCAGCCATCCGATCAACGCCCAACCCCTGGTCTTTGACTACCGGCGGGGGTGGATCGGCTTGGCCCATAACGGAAACCTCACCAACACCGAATCGCTGCGGCGGCGCCTAGCCGCCGAGGGTGCCGTCTTCCAGACGACCACGGACAGCGAAGTGATCGTGAATCTGATCGCCCGCAGCGGCGGTTACAGCCTGGAAGAGGCGCTGGAGCAGTGCGTCTGGGAAGTGCAGGGTGCCTTTTCCCTGGTGATCCTTACCGAGAACCAACTACTGGCGGTACGGGACCCCTGCGGGTTCCGTCCGCTCTGTCTGGGTGAGCTGGACCAGGGCCTGGTGGTGGCGTCTGAGTCCTGTGCGCTGGACACCATCGGGGCCCGGTTTGTCCGGGACGTGGCGCCCGGGGAAATCGTGGTGCTGGATCGGAACGGGATCACCTCCATCCAGACCAAAAAGCGTCAAACGTTCGCGCACTGCGTGTTCGAGTACATCTATTTCGCGCGGGCGGACAGCAATATCGACGGCTTCAACGTCAACCGCGTTCGCCGCAAAATGGGCGAGCAACTGGCCCGGGAACACCGGGTGGAGGCCGACATTGTGCTCCCGGTTCCGGACTCGGGGATTCCGGCGGCCTGCGGTTACGCCGACGGGTCCGGGATCCCCCTGGAGGAGGGCTTGATGAAAAACCGGTACATCGGCCGGACCTTCATCCAGCCTTCCCAACAGCTGCGCGACCTGAGCGTGCGCTTGAAGCTCAATCCGATCCGGGAGGTGCTGGCGGGTAAGCGGGTGGTGCTGGTGGACGACTCCCTGGTGCGGGGGACGACCAGCGGCAAAATCGTGCGGATGCTGCGTGAGGCCGGGGCACGGGAGATTCACCTCTGCCTTAGTTCGCCGCCCATCACCTGCCCGTGTTATTACGGGATTGACACCTCCAACCGGAAGGAACTAATCGCGGCCGAGAAGAGCATTGAGGAAATCAGGGAATTCACCGGAGCCGATTCCCTGTACTATCTCAGCCTGGAGGGACTCCTGAGCGTGTTCGGAGACTACGGTCGGCATTTCTGTACGGCCTGCTTCGACGGCCGCTACCCGATTTCCCGGGAGACCGGTGCCGGGCTCGGAACCCGGGATATTTTCGCGTATCCCCCAAAAACTTAGGCTCTGATTGGTTTGCTGCGCACTCGGTACTGCGGGTGCGGGCGTTAAATGGCCGGTATGGGTGCGGAAAACTCGGCAAGGCGGGTGTGTACCATCAGCGAACAGGAGCGGGGTCTAACCTACGCCGATTCCGGCGTTGACATCACTGCCGCCAACCGGGCGGTGGAACTCATACGGCAGGTCGTCCGTGGGACCTTCCGCCCCGGGGTGCTGGCGGACATCGGGGGGTTCGGGGGCCTTTTCGCCCTGGATACCCAAAGATACCGGGAGCCGGTGCTGATATCCGGTACCGACGGGGTGGGCACCAAGCTGCGGGTAGCGTTCATGCTTGACCGCCACGACACGGTGGGGATCGACTTGGTGGCCATGTGTGCGAACGATATCCTGGTCCACGGGGCCGAACCCCTTTTCTTTTTGGATTACCTGGCCGTGGGCTGCTTGCAGCCGGAAAAGGTGGCGGCCATCGTTCGGGGGGTGGCCGAAGGCTGCCGTCAGGCCGGCTGCGCGCTGATCGGCGGGGAAACCGCCGAAATGCCGGGTTTTTACGATCCGAACGAGTACGACCTGGCCGGATTCGTGGTCGGCGTGGTAGAGCGGAGCCAGGTGATCACCGGGGCGGACATTCAGCCGGGGGACGTTCTGGTCGGCTGTGCGGCCACCGGCCTGCACTCCAACGGTTATTCCCTGGCCCGCAAGGTACTGTTCGAGATCGGGGCGTACGACGTTGACAACTACCTGCACGCCCTGGGGCGGACGGTGGGCGAGGAACTGCTGGTGCCCACGCGGATCTACGTCCGGTCGGTGCTGCCCCTGCTCTCCCGGTATACGGTGCGGGGCCTGGTCCACATCACGGGCGGCGGGCTCGTCGAGAACGTGCCCCGGATACTGCCCGGGGGGTTAGCGGCTCGGATTCGCCGGGGGTCTTGGCCGGTACCACCCGTATTCGGCCTGATCCAGGATCTGGGCGGGGTGGAGGAAGCCGAGATGTTCCGCACGTTCAACATGGGTATCGGGTTCGTCCTGGTGGTGCCGCCGACCGAGGCTGACCGGGTGGTGGCCGACCTGCTTGCGAAAGGCGAGCCGACCTACCTGATCGGTGAGGTGGTCCGGGGAGAGCGTAACGTGCGGCTGGAGGATTAGCGACCCATGGAAAAACTGCGACTAGGAGTGCTGGCTTCCGGTCGGGGTACCAACTTACAGGCGATCATTGACGCCGCCCGCAGCGGCCGCATCCGAGCCGAGGTGGCCGTGGTGGTGGCGGACAGGATCGGGGCCCGGGCCCGCGAACGGGCGAGGCGGGCCGGTATCCCCGAGTACTTTGTAGATCTGGCGGCCTATCCCACCAAGGAGGCCTTCGAGCACGGGATTGTTTCCATTCTCGAGCGGCACGGGGTGGAACTGGTCTGCCTGGCCGGGTACATGCGTATCCTCACCCGGGTGATGTTGGAACACTACCGTAACCGGATCATCAACATTCACCCGTCCTTGCTCCCGGCCTTTCCGGGGCTGCACGCCCAGCGGCAGGCGCTGGAGTACGGGGTGCGCTTTGCGGGCTGCACCGTGCACTTTGTGGAGGAGGAGGTCGACGCCGGACCGATTATTCTCCAGGCGGTGGTGCCGGTACTGCCGGACGATACGGTAGAAGCCCTGTCGGCCCGGATTTTGGAGCAGGAACACCGGATATATGTCGAGGCGATCCAACTGTACCAGGCGGGACGCCTGAAGATTGAGGGCCGCCGGGTGCGGATCCGGCCGGAATAAACGCAAACTACCCATTGGGAGGCGATTGTATGGCGGTGCCGCGGGCGCTGGTGAGCGTTTCGGACAAGCGCGGGCTGCTGGAATTCGTGCAGGGCCTGGTGGATCTGGACATCCAGATCGTTTCCACCGGGGGGACGGCCCGGGTAATTCGGGAAATGGGCTTTCCGGTGCTGGAGATATCGGAGGTCACCGAGTTCCCCGAGATTCTCGGGGGCCGGGTGAAGACCCTGCATCCGCGGATTCACGGGGGCATCCTGGCCCGACGCACGCCCGACCACCTGGGGCAGCTGGCGGAGTTCGGCATCGTGCCGGTAGACCTGGTGGTGGTGAATCTTTACCCGTTCAAGGAAACGATCTCTCGCAAGGACGTCACTCTGGAGGAGGCGGTGGAACAGATCGACATCGGCGGCCCGGCTATGCTCCGGGCGGCGGCCAAGAATCACCGTTACGTGCTGGTCGTGGTGAATCCGGATCGCTATCCCCAGGTTTTGGCAGCCCTGCGCGCCGGGACGGTCGACGACCGGCTACGCCTGGCCCTGGCGCGGGAGGCTTTCGCCCACACTGCCCATTACGACGCGGTGATCGCCGGCTACCTGGGCGAGTTTATGGACGAGCAGGAACCGTTTCCGGAGGTAATGACCCTACCTTTCGAACGGAAGCAACTGCTGCGATACGGGGAAAACCCGCACCAAAAGGCTGCCTTCTACCGGGACGCGCGCGTGCGCGGTGCTTCGGTTACTTCCGCCGTGCAACGGCACGGCAAGGAACTCTCCTACAACAACATCCTGGATCTGAACGCGGCCCTGGAGCTGGCGCGGGATTTCACCGCTCCGGCCGCCGTGATCATCAAGCACAACAACCCGTGCGGGGTGGCCTGCCACGAGTCCTTGGCCGAAGCCTATCGCCGGGCGTTCGCGGCCGACGAGGTGTCGGCCTTCGGCGGCATCGTGGCGCTGAACCGTGCGGTGGACAGGGAGACGGCGGCGGAGATGTCGAAAATCTTCCTGGAGGCGGTGATCGCTCCCGAGTTCAGCCCGGAAGCCCTCGAGATCCTGATCCAGAAGAAGAACCTGCGGCTTTTGGAGACCGGGGAGCTGACCCCTCTGACCGCTGACTGGCTGGACGTGCGCAAGGTGAACGGGGGTTTGCTGGCGCAGCAGGCGGACCGACAGTTGATTCCCTACACTGACTTCCGGGTGGTCACCCGGCGGGCGCCTTCCCCGGAAGAACTGGCCGAACTGGCCTTCGCCTTTAAAGTAGTTAAACACGTCAAGTCAAATGCCATCGTGGTCACCCGGGACCAAGCCACCATCGGCGTGGGGGCCGGGCAGATGAACCGGGTGGGCGCAGCGCGGATCGCGCTGGAGCAGGCGGGGGAGAAGGCCCGCGGCGCGGTGCTGGCTTCGGACGCCTTCTTCCCGTTTCCGGACACGGTGGAACTGGCGGCGCGAGCGGGCATTGCAGCGATCATTCAGCCGGGGGGATCGGTGCGGGACCAGGAGTCGATTGAAGCGGCGGATGCGCATGGGATGGCGATGGTGTTCACCGGCGTCCGCCACTTTCGACATTAGAATCGAGAATTAATAATGAAACCCAGAGGAGCCTGCTTGGAGGGATCGGTGTTGAAAGTAATGGTGGTTGGTGGCGGGGGCCGGGAGCACGCCCTGGTGTGGAAACTGAGCCAAAGCCCCCGGGTCAGTGAGATCATCGCCGCGCCGGGCAACGCGGGCATTGCCCGACAGGCCGAGTGCGTGCCGGTCGGCGCTACGGATATCCGGGGGCTGCTTGACCTAGCCCGTTCGCGGGACGTGGACCTGACTTTTGTTGGTCCGGAGGCGCCGCTGGTGGAGGGACTGGCAGACGCTTTCCACCAGGCGGGACTCCGGGTCTTCGGGCCCGTCCGGCGGGCGGCCGCCCTGGAGGGGAGCAAAGCTTTTGCCAAGGACCTGATGTCGAGACACGGCATCCCGACGGCGGCGCACCGTACTTTCGAGGACGCCAACGCCGCCCGCGATTATATCCGGAGTCTGGACGGGCCCTGCGTGGTTAAGGCCGACGGGCTCGCGGCCGGCAAGGGAGTCATCGTGGCCGACACCGTTGAGGAAGCGGTTGCCGCCGTGGACGAGATCATGGTTAAGAGGGCTTTCGGGACGGCCGGAGACCGGGTCGTGATCGAGGAGCGGCTGGCCGGCGAGGAGGTCAGCGTCTTGGCTTTCACCGACGGGGAAACGGTCCTGCCTCTGCTTCCGGCCCAGGACCACAAGCGGGTTTTCGACGGTGACCGGGGACCGAACACCGGGGGGATGGGCGCCTATGCGCCGGCGCCGGTGTGCACCCCCCAGATATACGACCGGGTGGTCCAGGAGATCCTAGAGCCGGCGGTACGTGGGCTCCGGGAGGAAGGGATCACCTATCGGGGTGTGCTCTACGCGGGGCTGATGCTCACTCCCGACGGTCCCAAGGTGCTAGAGTTCAACGTCCGTTTCGGGGACCCCGAAGCCCAGCCGCTCCTGGCCCTGCTGGAAACCGACCTGGTGGACGTTGTCGGGGCGGTGCTTGAGAACCGCCTGGCGGACCTCAGCCTTACGTGGCGGGCGGGCGCGGCGATGTGCGTGGTACTGGCCTCCGGAGGTTACCCGGGTGCCTACGAGAAGGGCCGGGTGATCCGGGGCCTGAACGAAGCCGAAAAAACCGGGGCCGTTGTTTTTCACGCCGGCACCGCCGAGCGGGACGGGAAACTGGTGACCGCCGGGGGGCGGGTGCTTGGGGTGACCGCCGTGGCTGCCGAACTCTCGGAGGCCGTCCGGCGGGCGTACCAGGCCGCGGAGTTGATCGATTTCGAAGGAATGCACTTCCGCCGGGACATCGCCCGCAAAGCGCTTCAGAACTGTTAGCAGTTCGCGGCTGAAGGCGCCCGCTCGGATGCTGATGCCGGCTGATTAGCTGGCAAGCGCAGATCGAACAGCTGCCGACAGGTACCTAAAAAGGTGCTGATGCTGACTGATCAGCCGGCAAGCTGATCCTCGATCTGCTGCTTTAACGGACAATTTTCTCGCTTTTTCACCTCGCCGTATAGTACAATGGTTTTGTTGACCGAACCCAAGGAGGTTCTTGTCCGTGTTGAAGACGGTGGAATCCCGGGACCCCGTGCTCGCCAAGTACTTGAGCCGCGCCTTTACGGTCCCGGACGAGGTTGCCATCCGGGTGGACGAGATTGTCCAGGCGGTGCGCCGGGACGGCGACCAGGCATTGTGTGCGTATACTGCGCGTTTTGACGGGGTGGAGCTGGCTCCGGCCGAACTGCGGGTCTCCAGGGACGAAATCCGGTTGGCCTACCGCAAGGTGGACAGCGGTTTTCTGGAAAATATCCGCCTGGCCCGGGACCGCATCCTGGATTTCCACCGGCAACAATTGCCGCGTTCCTGGTTCACGGCCCGGGATGCCGTCTGGCTCGGCCAACTGGTCCGGCCCCTGGAGCGGATCGGGATTTACGTGCCGGGGGGCACGGCTTCGTACCCGTCTTCGGTCCTGATGAACACAGTTCCGGCCGTGGTGGCCGGAGTGAAGGAGATCGTCATGGTTACTCCCCCGGCCCGGGATGGTGGGGTGCACCCCTACACCCTGGTGGCCGCGGCCGAGGCCGGGGTGGAGGAAATATACAAGGTGGGCGGCGCCCAAGCGGTAGCCGCGCTGGCCTACGGTACCGGGAGCATCCGGCGGGTGGACAAGATCACGGGGCCGGGCAACATTTACGTGACGGTGGCCAAACAGCAGGTGTTCGGCCAGGTGGACATCGACATGCTGGCCGGGCCTTCCGAGGTGCTGATCATTGCCGAGGCCGGGGCGGATCCAGTCTACGTGGCCGCCGATATGCTCTCCCAGGCCGAGCACGACGTGCTGGCCCGGGCGGTGCTCCTCACACCGAGCTGGGAACTGGCCGCCCGGGTGCGGGAGGAGGTGGCGCGCCTGCTGGAGGGATTGGACCGGCGCCAACTCCTGGAGCGGTCCCTGGCCGACGGAGCGCTGATCGTGGTCACCCGTGACCTGGACGAGGCTTTCGGCCTGGCCAATTGTTTCGCGCCCGAACACCTGGAGCTGTTGGTGTTCGATCCGGTCAACTGGCTGGACAAGGTTAAAAACGCCGGCGCGGTTTTCCTGGGCCCCTATTCCCCGGTGGCCGTGGGGGATTATCTCGCCGGGCCGAACCACGTACTACCCACCGGGGGAACAGCGCGGTTTTTCTCCGGCCTGGGCGTGGCCACCTTTCTCAAGCACATCAACGTTGTGCACTGTTCACGGCGCGGTCTGGAACAATTGGGGCCGAAGGTGGTTGAACTCGCCGGGGTCGAGGGCCTGCCGGCCCACGCCCTGTCCGTCGGGGTTCGGCTCGCGGAGCAGGAGGATTGATCAGTTTGCTGGAAGTCAAAAAGCTGGTGCGCCCCGAACTGCTGGCACTGGAACCATACCACGTGCCGTCTCATTCCGGGGTCATCAAACTGGATGCCAACGAAAACACCTATGACTTTCCGCAAGAGGTGCTGGAGGATGTTTTCCGGGCCGTTGACGGCCAGACCTTCGGGCGCTACCCGGACCCGTCCGCCGAAGTACTGCGGACGGCGCTGGCCGAATACACCGGCGTGGCTCCGGACCGGATCGTGGTGGGAAACGGTTCGGACGAGCTGATCCTGACCCTCATGCTTGCTTTCGCCGCTGGGGGCAAGGTGGTCATCGCCACCCCCACCTTCGGCATGTATGCGATTCACGCGACCATCGCCGGGGCTGAAGTAGTGGCCCTGCCGCGGAGAGCTGGTTTCTCCGTGGACCCGGAAGCGGTGCTCGCGGCGGCCGGCCGGCCCGGGGTGCGGCTGGTGGTTTTGTGTTCGCCGAACAACCCGACCGGAAACACCATTTCCCCGGACGTGACCGCCCAAATCCTGGACGGTACCGGGGCGGTGGTGCTGCTGGATGAGGCCTACTACGAGTTTTGCGGGGAAACTGCCGTTCCGTTGCTGGCACGCCACCCGCACCTGGTTATCCTGCGTACTTTTTCCAAGGCGTTCGGCCTGGCGGGCCTCCGGGTGGGTTACATGCTGGCCGGCGAAGAGGTGACCGGGATGGTGAGGCGAATCAAGCAGCCCTTCAACCTGAACGCTTTTTCCCAACTGGTCGCGGCCCGGCTGCTCACGTGGCGGCCGGTGTTCGAGCGGCGTATCCGGGAGATCTGCCGTTCCCGGGACGAACTCCTAGCGGCGATGCGGCGCATCCCGGGAGTCACGGTATTCCCGTCCCGGGCGAATTTCATCCTGTTTCGGACCCTGTTTCCGGCCCAACAGGTCTACGAAGGCCTGCTGGTGCGGGGAGTGCTCGTCCGCCTGCTGGACGGCCCCGATTTGCCGGGGTGCCTCCGGGTTTCGGTTGGACAGCCCGACGAGAATGCGGCCTTTTTGCAGGCATTAACCGAAGTAGTCGAAAAGCGAGGGTGACCGATTAATGATCAGAAAGGCAGAAATCAGCAGGCAGACCGGGGAGACCGAGATCCGGGTCCGTTTGCAGCTGGACGGTACGGGGGAGTACGTCCTGGACACCGGGCTCCCCTTCTTTGAACACATGCTGGCCCTGCTGGCCAAATTTGGGCAGTTTGACCTGAACGTGCGGGCCCGCGGGGACCTGGAGGTGGACGCCCACCACACGGTTGAAGACGTGGGGATCTGTCTGGGCGAAGCCCTGGCCCGGGCTTTGGGCGACAAAGCCGGTATCCGGCGCTTCGGCCACGCCATCGTGCCCATGGACGAGGCGCTGGTACTGGTGGTCGTCGACCTGAGCGGTCGAGCCTACCTGGCCTTTGAAGCGTCCCTGCCCGCGGCTCGGGTGGGCCGGTTTGACACCGAACTGGTGGAGGAATTCCTGCGGGCGCTGGCGTACAACGGCCGCTTCAACCTGCACGTCCGCGTGCTGGCCGGGAGCAATACCCACCATATCATCGAGGCTATCTTTAAGGGGTTGGGTATTGCCCTTGGGCAAGCGGTGGGTAGCAATGCCTACCGCGGTATTCCGTCCACTAAGGGCGTAATCAACTAGCGCGACGCGACAGCTCCAAAGACCGGTTCTTGCGGGTGAAAGAGTGTTTATTGCAATCATCGACTACGGAATGGGCAATCTCCGGAGTGTCCTCAAGGGACTGGAGGCGGCCGGCTGGCCGGCCCGGATTACGGCCACACCCCGGGACGTGGACCGGGCCGCGGGGGTGGTGCTCCCGGGGGTGGGCGCCTTCGCCGACGCCGTGCGGAATCTCCGGGCGACTGGCCTGGACGAGGCGATTATCCGGGCGGTGGCGGCCGGTAAACCGTTCCTAGGAATTTGCCTTGGGCAACAGCTGCTGTTTGAGGCCAGCGAGGAGTGGGGCGTTACTCCGGGGCTCGGCGTGTTTCCCGGCCGGGTACGGCGGCTGCCGGCGGCGGTGAAGGTGCCGCACATGGGCTGGAACGAGGTGTGTTTCCGGCGTCCGTCACCCCTGTTCGCGGGTATCGCGGACGGGGCCCGTTTCTATTTCGTCCATTCCTTCTACATCGCTCCGACGGAAGCGGCAATCGTGCTGGGGGAGACCGACTACGGAGTGCGGTTCGCGTCCGCGGTGGGGCGCGAAAACGTGTTCGGGATCCAGTTTCATCCGGAAAAGAGCAGCCTCTTGGGCTTACAGGTGCTCCGGAATTTCGGGGGGATGGTGAAACAATGCTGATCATTCCGGCCATCGACCTGCGGGAGGGCCGCTGTGTCCGGCTTTTCCAAGGGCGGGCGGACCAGGAAACGGTGTACAGCTCCGACCCGGTGGCCGTAGCGCGGGGCTGGGAGAAGCAGGGCGCCCGTTGGCTGCACGTGGTGGACCTGGACGGGGCGTTCTCGGGCCGGCCGCGAAACGACCGAATCGTCCTGGAGATCGTGCAAAACGTGGGGGTTCCGGTACAGGTGGGCGGTGGGATCCGCAATCTGGAGACGGTGAGGTACTACCTGGACCAGGGGATTGCGCGGGTGATCCTGGGCACCGGTGCCGTGGCCGATCCTTCCTTTTTGAGGGCGGCCACGGCGGCCTTCGGGGAACGGATTGTGGTGGGTGTTGACTGCCGGGACGGGCAGGTATGCGTGAGCGGGTGGGAGAAGACAATCCCCCGGGACGGGCTAGCTTTTCTTGAGGATCTGGTTCGCTACGGCGTGCGGCGGATCGTTTTTACCGACGTAAGGCGGGACGGGACCCTGGAGGGACCTAACCTGGAAGCAATCAGGCGTTTCGCCACCCACACCGAACTTAAAGTCATCGCTTCGGGAGGGGTTTCCCGGCTGGAGGACGTTCACGCCCTGAAACAGCTGGAAGACTTGGGCGTGGACGGCGTAATCATCGGCAAAGCACTGTATGCCGGGGCGTTCACCTTGGCCGAAGCCTTGCGCGTGGCGGAAGGAGAGGGATAATGTTGGCCAAGAGAATCATTCCGTGCCTGGACGTGAATAACGGGCGGGTAGTGAAGGGCGTGAACTTCGTGAACCTGCGGGACGCGGGCGACCCGGTGGAACTGGCCGCCGCGTACGACCGGGAAGGCGCCGACGAGGTGGTGTTCCTGGATATCACGGCTTCGGCCGAGGGGCGGGACATCGTACTCGACATGGTCCGCCGGACGGCCGAAAAGGTGTTCATCCCGTTCGCCGTGGGGGGCGGGATCCGGACGGTGGATGATATCCGGTTGATCCTGCAGGCCGGTGCCGACAAGGTGTCCATCAACACCGCGGCCGTTAAAAACCCGGACCTGGTTGCCGAAGCCGCCGGAAAGTTCGGCACCCAGTGTATCGTAGTGGCCATTGACGCCAGGCAGACCGGGCCGGAAAGGTGGGAGGTCTACATCAATGGCGGGCGCACGTCGACCGGGATTGATGCGCTGGACTGGGCCCGGCAGGTAGAAACCCTGGGAGCCGGTGAGATCCTGCTCACCAGCATGGACCGTGACGGTACGAAAGACGGATACGACATTCCGCTGACCAGGGCGGTGGCGGACGCCGTGCGGATTCCGGTTATTGCCTCCGGCGGAGTGGGTACCCTGGAGCACATCGCCGCGGGTCTGACCGAAGGCGGTGCGGACGCGGCCCTGGCCGCCTCGATTTTCCACTTCGGCGAGTATTCCATCCGGGAGGTAAAGGAATACCTGGCGGTCCGGGGGATTCCGGTGCGCCTGTAGTGCCGGGGAGCCGCGCCCGGCGCTGGGTTGATATTTAAAACATGGGTGGTGCATGGACTGGGCCGTTTATTGATCAGTTGGTAAGTGGGTTCCAAGACCCTGGGAGGTAGTTTGTAGTGGGTTTCAACGTGAAGAAGTTGAAGTTTGACAAGGACGGGCTAATTCCGGCCATCATTCAGGACACCCACACCCACGAGGTGCTGATGGTGGCCTGGATGAACCGGGAGGCCGTCGAGAAAACCCTGACCACCGGCGAGACCTGGTTCTGGAGCCGTAGCCGGCGGAAACTGTGGCACAAGGGGGAGACTTCCGGGCACGTGCAGCAGGTGGACGAAGTTTACCACGACTGCGACGCCGACACCTTGCTGATCAGGATTAACCAGGTCGGCGCGGCCTGCCACGAGGGCTACCGCACCTGCTTTCATTACCGAATCGACCCGGTCGGCGGCGGCGTGGCGGTGGTGGGGGAGTTGGCCTTTGACCCGGACCGAGTTTACGGCCCAGGGGCGGTCAAGGATGTTCCGACGGTCCCGAAGCAGAGCCGGAAGCGCGTGCTGACCGAGGAAGAATTCCAAACCACCTGTGGCGTGCTAGAAATGCTGTACTCGTTGATCCAGGACCGAAAAGAAAAGCGTCCGGCGGGTACTTACACCACCTATCTTTTTGACAAGGGACTGGATAAGATTTTGAAGAAGGTGGGGGAAGAGACCACCGAGGTGATCGTAGGCGCCAAGAACAACCAGCGGCAGGAAGTGATCCACGAGGTAGCCGATCTGTTTTACCACGTCTTAGTCCTGCTGGCCGAGAAAAACGTGCACCTCGACGACGTGCTCCGGGAGTTGCAGTCCCGGAGAAAATAGACCGCGGAGCAACAAGCCCCGCGGTTTTTTAATTTGCCGTCTAGTAGCCTGTGTTAGAATTGCTCTCCTCCAATGATGCCAAGTCAAATATCAGCTCCACGGGAATCTGTCGCAGCTTGTAACGCTCCCGGCCGTGTTTGGTTTGGAACTTACGCCACATCAGGTTCCGTAGCAAGATTTCTTTCGGCATCTGCTTCAGACCTCTTCGGGTGTGTGCCCGGTGTTCTCCTCGACCTTGTTAAATATGGGCGGGCAACAAGGGGGCATCCGTAGCCTGGTTGAAAAGGTCCGCGGCCAGGATGATGCCGGTCTCGGCGTTCACCTGCGCCTTGGGCGTTGGTTAGCCTAGACGAAGGCCACAGGTTTGCGGGTTTGAAAGGCCCGAAATTGGCCCGACGCTTTCAAATTTGAGTTATAATAGGACAGACGCAGTAAGTATGGGAGGCATTGACATTGGAGTTTCTCGACGAACTCAATCCGGCCCAGGCCGAGGCCGTGTGCCATCTGGGCGGACCGCTGCTGGTCCTGGCCGGGGCCGGCAGCGGCAAGACCCGAGTGCTGACCTGCCGGATCGCCTACCTGTTGCAGGTCCGTGGAATCGAGGCCCACCGCATTCTGGCCATCACCTTTACCAACCGGGCCGCCCGGGAGATGAAAGAACGCGTCGCCCGGCTGGTGCCGCGGGAGGTCGGGGACCTTTGGGTGATGACCTTTCATGCGGCCTGTCTGCGCATTCTGCGCCGGGAAATCGACAAACTTGGCTACAACCGGAACTTCGTGATTTACGACGAGGGCGACCAGCAGACGGTGCTCAAGGACTGTTTGAAAGAACTGAATCTGGACCCGAAGAAGTACCCGCCCGCTCTTTTTTCGGCGGAGATTTCCTGGCAGAAAAACACGCTGGTTGGCCCGGCGGAGTACGCTGCGGCGGTTTGCGATCGGCACCAGGAGTTGGTCGCCCGGGTATACGCCGCTTACCAGGCGCGGCTGGAGCGGAACAACGCCCTGGATTTCGACGACCTCCTGGTGTGTGCGGTGCGCCTGTTCCGGGAATCACCCTCACTCCTGGAACACTATCGCCGGCGCTTCCGGCACGTGCTGGTGGACGAGTACCAGGACACCAACCACGCCCAGTACGTGCTGGTGAACTTGCTGGCCGAGAAACACCGGAACCTGACGGTGGTCGGGGATCCGGATCAGGGCATCTACGGCTGGCGCGGCGCGGACATCCAGAACATTCTGAACTTCGAGCGCGATTACCCGGACGCCCGGGTCATCAAATTGGAGGAGAATTACCGGTCCACAGGGAAAATACTGGAGGCCGCCAACCACGTAATCCGGCACAACCGGCACCGCCGGGAGAAGCGGCTCTGGACGGCAAAGGGCGAGGGCCGGAAACCGGTTCTTTATCAGGCCGAAGACGAGACGGCCGAGGCCCGGTTCGTGGCCGGTCAGATCCGGCGGCTTATCTCCGCGGGACGCGCCTACCGGGATTTCGCGGTTTTTTACCGCACGCACGCGCAGTCCCGGGTGCTGGAGGATATGCTGCTCAAAAACGGCATCCCGTACTCCATTGTTGGGGGCCTGCGGTTCTACGACCGGCAGGAGATTAAGGATATCCTGGCCTACCTGAAGCTCATCGTCAACCCGGCCGATCGCCTAGCGCTGACCCGGATCATCAACGTGCCCCGGCGCGGGGTCGGGAAAGCCTCGCTCCAGAAGTTCTTCGCCTACGTGGCGGCAAACGCCCTCCGGCCCGCGGACGCTTTGCGGGAGGCCGACCGGATCCCCGGACTTAAAGTCCAGGTGCGGCGGGCGATGCGGCAACTGGGCGACAATCTGGCCGCTTGGCGGAACAGGGAAACCGGAGTGACCGAGCTGACACGGCAGGTGCTAGAAGAGAGCGGTTACCTGGCGGCCCTGGAGGCCGAACGGGGGGAGGAGGCCCGCACCCGCATTGAAAACCTAAACGAGTTGCTGTCGGTGACCCGGGAATTTGACCAGCGGCGGGGCGGCACCCTGGAGGAGTTTCTGGGCGAGCTGGCGCTGTACACCGACCTGGACCGGTTTGACGTGGAGTCGGCGCAAGTGGCGCTGATGACCCTGCACACTGCCAAGGGCCTGGAGTTTCCGGTGGTGTTTCTCACCGGGATGGAGGAAGGCGTGTTTCCCCACGCCCGTGCTTTTTCGGAGCCGGCCCAGATGGAAGAAGAGCGGCGGCTCTGCTACGTGGGAATCACCCGGGCGCGGGAGCAGCTGTTCCTGACCTGTGCCGAACGGCGCCTGCTCTACGGGAACGTGTATTACAGCGCGCCGTCCCGGTTTCTGGCGGAGATTCCGCCGGAACTGTTCGCGGACGCTGACCCGGAAGCGGATCCGGCCCCGTCCCCGGCGCCGGAGAATCCCGGGGCCGCCCCGCTCGCCTTCCGGTCGGGTGACCGGGTGTGGCACAAACAGTGGGGCGAAGGCATAGTGGTGCAGACCAACGGCAGCGGCCCGGACGCTCAAGTGAAGGTGGCTTTCCCGGAACGGGGCATCAAGACCCTGCTGGTGCGTTACGCGCCCCTGGAATTGGTGCGCGGCCAAGTTGGGAAGGTTTTCCACGCGCCTGGAAGGGGCAAACTAGGATAAGATGACCCGTTTACTCGTGGTGGCCGCGCTGACGGCCCTGATCCACTTGATCAACACCCTGATCTACGGGGTGCGGCTGTCCGGCATTCAGACCCGGCGCCTGGCCACGGCGATATCGCTTTTCAACGTCATTTTTTTGGTGTCCAGTACGGCGCACATGATCCAGGCGCCGCTTTTATCCACGATTGTGGAACGGGCGATCAACCTTAGCCTGGGCGGGGCAGTGCATCCGGAGGAGGTGGACGACCCGGTGCAATCCGCCTTCTACCAGGCGCAACTGGAGATCCTGGCCGACGACCTCCGGCTGGTAATCCTGGCGGCCACGTTTGGAACGGTTATCGGGGCGCTTTTAATCCCGGTGTTCGTGCAGTTGTTTTCCCGGGCGATCATAGTGTTTGACGAGGTGGGCTCGGTTCCGCGCCTGGTGGCCATGGCCGTGTTCTCGCCCCGGAAGGTCTGGCGCAGTCTGGCGGGGGTGCATCTGCCCCGGGCGGCGACCATCCGGAGCGCGACTCGGGAGCGTCTCCCCATCCCGAAGGGCTTCCTGGTTGCGAACGTGATTGTCACCGGGATTTACACGACCGGGGTACTCTCGGCGCTGTACGCCGGGGCGCTGTTTCCCCAGTACCGGTCTACGGCGGTACTGCTCTCGGCCATCGTCAACGGCTTCGCCACCGTGCTGGTGGCCACCATTGTCGACCCGACCGCGGCGCGGATCACTGACCAGGCGTTGCGGGGCGAGCGGAGCGAGCGGGACGTGAAGCTGATGGTGATGTGGCTGGCCGTGACCCGGTTTCTGGGTACCCTGCTGGCGCAGGTGCTGTTCATCCCGGCCGCGTTGCTCATTCGCTGGGTAGCCCAGTTGCTTGCCGGGACCGCCCCGTTTCCCCGTTAACAGGACGTGCAGGCCTAAGGAGACCGTTTGTAAAACTTAAGTCCTTGCGTGGCGATGGTAACGGCAGCCGGCTGAAGCGGTGCAAATTTCAATCGCAATCCGCTAAACCGGCGTGACTTGCTATTCACTAGTTTGGGAGGTGCTTCAGAATGATGCTGGATGAGGCGCGGGCGCGGGCGGAGGAACTGCGCCGCCAGATCGAATATCACGATTACCGCTACTACGTGCTGGACGATCCCGAAATCGAGGACGCCGAGTACGACGAGTTGGTGCGGGCGCTGACCAAGTTGGAATCGACCTATCCAGAACTGGTGACGCCCGATTCCCCAACCCAGCGCGTCGGCGGGCGGCCGCGGGAAGACCTGCCCGCGGTGCGGCACCGGGCACCGATGCTCAGTTTGGCTAACGCTTTCACGGAGTCTGACCTACGGGATTTCGACCGGCGGGTGCGGGCGGCGCTGCCCGGGGAGCCGGTGGAATACCTGGTCGAGCTGAAGTTCGACGGCGTGGCCGTTTCGCTGACCTACCAGGACGGCCGGTTTGTCCGGGGCGCCACCCGGGGCGATGGGGAGACCGGCGAGGATGTCACGCCCAACCTGCGTACCCTGCGTTCTATGCCCCTGCGTCTGCGCTGCCCGGCGCCCGCAACGCTAGAGGTGCGGGGCGAGGTTTACATGGCCAAGCAGGCCTTCGCCAGCCTAAACGAGCGGCGGGAAGAGGCCGGCCAGCCGCTTTTCGCCAACCCGCGCAACGCGGCCGCCGGCTCCCTGCGGCAACTTGATCCCCGGGTTACCGCCGAGCGTCACCTGGACATGTGGGTATACGGCGTGGGCTACGCGGACCGGCTGAGCTTCGGCCGGCACAGTGAGGCCCTGGCCTGGCTCCGGGAGGCGGGCTTAAAGGTCAATCCCCACCTCCGGACGTGCACGTCGCTGAAGGAAATCCTGGAGTACCTAGAAGAATGGCGAGACAGGCGGTTTGAGCTGCCCTATGTCATTGACGGTCTGGTAATCAAAGTGGACCGGCTCGACCAGCAGGAACGGCTGGGTGCGACGCTGAAAAGCCCGCGCTGGGCGGTGGCCTTTAAGTACCCTGCCGAACAGGCCGAAACGACGGTGGAGGACATCATCATCCGGGTCGGGCGGACCGGGGTGCTGACCCCCACCGCCATCTTCAAGCCGGTGCGGCTGGCCGGGACGACGGTGATCCGGGCGTCCCTGCACAACGAGGACCTGATCCGCGAAAAGAATATCCGGATCGGTGACCGGGTAGTGATTCACAAGGCCGGTGACATCATCCCCGAGGTCCTGCGGTCCAGGCCTGAGTTGCGCTGCGGCCGGGAGCGGGAATTCACCATGCCCGAAAACTGTCCGGAGTGCGGCTCCCGCGTGGTGCGTGCGGCGGGGGAGGCCGGGGTGTACTGCCACAACGTGGCCTGTCCGGCCCGGCTCCGGGAGAACCTGCTGCATTTTGTTTCCCGCGGGGCCATGGATATTCGCGGCCTGGGGCCAGCCGTGATTCAGCAGCTTCTGGACCGCGGCCTGGTAGCGGACCCGGCCGACCTGTACACGCTGACGCGGGATGATTTGCTAGGCCTGGAACGGATTGGTCCGAAGTCCGCCGAAAACCTGTTGGCCGCGATTCAAGCGAGCAGGCAGAATTCCCTAGCGCGGCTGATCACGGCGCTGGGGATCCGGCACGTGGGTGAACGGGCGGCGCAACTGCTGGCCGAGCGCTTCGGTTCCCTGGACCGGTTGATGGCCGCCAGCCGGGAGGAGCTGGAGGCGGTGCCGGAAATCGGACCCAAGATCGCCGATAGTGTTTTGAACTTTTTTAGCCGCGACCAAAACCGCCGGGTGGTGAAAAAGCTGGCCGCTGCCGGCGTCAACACCGTGGCAAGAGCGTCCGCTGTCCGTACGGCGGGGCCGTTGGCCGGCAAGAGCTTCGTCCTCACCGGTACCCTGGAGGAGTTTACCCGGCAGGAGGCCGGCAAAATCATTAAGAACCTGGGCGGCCACGTCGTTTCCAGCGTGAGTCGTAAGACCGACTACGTGGTTGTGGGCCGAGACCCGGGACAGAAATACGACAAAGCGATCAATCTGGGAGTGAAAATATTGCGGGAATCAGAGTTTAAAAAGCTGCTGGCCGAGTGCCAAGCCGGGCCGGGGTGATAGAGTAATTTTGTCATTAAGTCAAACTTTCCAGGTGCTGCCCCACAAGCGCTGACGCCTGGTGATCACATTTTCCTGCTATAAATGCTTTTTGGCCGGGGCATTCTGAGTCCCAAGAAAGGGGGAATCGGAGTGCCACGGTCGGCCAGAAAGAGAATTCACCAGGTTTTCTTTATTTTTTTTGCTATTTTGCTCATTTTGGGTTGCTTTACTCCTTTTTCACGTAGTTTTTTTGGTTTACCTACTCACCGCCACGTGCTGGTGGGAGAACCGTTGGCACCTTCATTTCATTTGCCGACCACCCTGATTTCAGCGTTGCAATGGCAGGTTTACCGTCCAGAATTTGCCGAGGCGTTGCATCCTGACCAATTGCCGGTGGTGCAGCAGGCCGGGGACTATTTCGTCAGCCTGAAGCTTTTCGGACTGATTCCCCTTCGGCACATGACGGTGACCGCGATTCCCGAAGTGAAGGTGGTGCCGGGCGGGCAATCAATCGGGGTGCTGCTGCACTCGGAAGGGGTACTGGTGGTGGGTGAAGCTCCCATCCGGATCCGAGATCAGGAATTCAGCCCGGCGCGCCAGGCCGGCATCCGAGAGGGAGACATCATCCTAGCTATTAACGGCCACCAGGTACTTAATGAAGCGGATGTCCGAGAAATAATTAATGAGGTCGGCGGCGCCGGCGAAAAGCTGGAGGTGCGGGTAAAGCGGGACGGACGTGAGTTCCGGGTGCGCATAACCCCCGGTTTTTGTGAAAAGACCGGCCGGTACCGGGTGGGACTGCTGGTCCGGGACAGCACGGCGGGTGTGGGCACTCTGACTTTTTACGAACCCCAAACCCGGTCTTACGGCGCCCTTGGACACGTTATCTCCGACGTCCAGACTTCTCGGAGCCTGGAATTGACCGATGGCAGCATCGTCGAAGCCAAAATCCAGAGGATCCGCCCGGGAACGCGGGGCCGGCCGGGGGAAAAACTGGGTATCTTTTCGGACCGTGATCTGCTCACCGGTTCGATTGACCGGAACACGATCTACGGGATTTTCGGGACCTTGGACGGAGAACTGGTCAACCCCCATTTCGACTCGCCGGTTCCGGTTGCCCTGCTGCATCATATCCGTACGGGTCCGGCGGAAATGCTAACCGTGCTCCACGGGCAGGAGATCGAACGGTTTGCGCTGCTGATTGAGGAAATCCGGCCAAAAGCTGTTGGGGACGGGAAGGGTCTAGTAATCAGGATCACCGACGAACGGCTGCTTGAACAGGCCGGTGGCATTATCCAGGGAATGAGCGGGAGCCCGATTCTGCAGGAGGGACGCCTGGTCGGGGCCGTTACGCATGTGTTTATTAACAACCCGAAGCGGGGCTACGGCGTACCGGTGGAATGGATGCTCCGGGAGTGTGGCTTGCTGGAGCCGGCGGATGGATTAATGGACGAATGGCGCCAGGCCAGTTAAGAGCAGCATAAAGGACCATAGTATCCCATTGACTTAAATTAGGACGACATTGCTTTTCGTGACTAAGTATTATTGCAAAATTCAAGTATCCTGGAAAAACTTTTATCTCTGGAAGGATATTTTTACCTGCTCGTCGAACTCACTATCAGGTCCGATACCGAACGAATTTTAGTTGGGGGGGCGGGCGCATACATGGCTAGAGAGACGATCAGTATTCTAATTGCTGATGATAACCGGGAGTTTTGCGAAACCCTGAAGGATTTTTTTCAACAACGAGATGATTTTGAAGTAATTGGGGCTGCCCACAATGGTGCGGAGGCCGTCGACTACATAGAACAAGCCAGGCCGGACGTGGTGGTGCTAGATATCATAATGCCACACCTGGATGGCATCGGGGTACTGGAAAAGCTGGCAGCGAGCCCAACCGGGCACCGGCCGAAAATCATCATGCTGACCGCGTTTGGGCAGCAGAACATTGCCCAGAGAGTGGTCGAGTTGGGCGCGGATTACTACATCCTCAAACCGTTTGATTTTTCGGTGCTGGCTACCCGGATTCGGCAGTTGGCGGACGGGGTGAGCGTAAAACCCCCTTATGTAGCCGCGGTCAAGGAAAAGAACCTGGACGTGGCCGTTACGAACATCATCCACGAGATGGGGGTTCCGGCGCATATTAAGGGTTACCATTATCTGCGCGACGCGATCTTGATGGTGATCGACGAGATCAGTTTGTTGGGAGCGGTTACCAAGGAGCTTTATCCGATGATCGCCCAGAAGTACAACACCACGCCCAGCCGGGTCGAACGGGCCATTCGTCACGCCATTGAACTGGCCTGGGACCGGGGCAACGTGGAGATGATGAACAAGTTCTTTGGATATACCATCAACCTGGAGCGCGGAAAACCGACCAACTCGGAATTCATCGCCATGATCGCGGACAGACTGCGGATCGAAGCCAAGGTTGGCTGAGGCACGGTTCGATTACAATTAAAAATTACAATTAAACCTGACATGATACGCCAGGTTTTTATACACCCGGCATCCCACTTGCTAGGATTTCAGGTTCTTTAGGTACATTTGACCCGTTTTGGAAACAAGAATCTAGTAACTACGAAGCTTTCCGGGTTAGGGGTCGTCCGCTATCCAAACGCTATCCAAAATGGATAGATATACGTCCCGGGAAGCTTCCCAGCCCGAGCTGGACCTGAGCATACCGTGCATCCTGGAGGAGCTTTTCGGCATTCCCAAGGTACTCACGGTAACTGCCGGTCGAGGCCGGAAGACCCGAATACTTGGAATTCCCGTGGCACAAGGCTTCCCGGACACGACCACGAGGCGTACCACCACATTTTCTCTGGGGGGTGATCACAACTCGACTACCTGGGATGGCACTCTAAGGCCTACGGCCCTTGAAGGTCCGGTAGACTTCACCCTTGAGTTCGGTGCGACGATGAACTCCTTGCTGTTCACCATCAGGCGGACGGCCTTGAGCTGATCAAGATCCCGTTATTAATCATCTTTAAACATGGCATCATTCTTTTTGTTAGAAATGTAGTGCATAAAGAAATTAATTCCCAAAAAACCAGTAAAAAAGATAATTCCTTCTATTGCAAGTTCAATCGGGGAGTCATTTCCAAACCACCACCTATTCACAATAACTGTATATATAATGGCAGCTATAATAGATGAGGGCAAAATTTGTTTTATTATTTTTTTATTATCCTTATAAGCAAGGAGGCCGGAGCTTACACGACTAATTGCTATATATAAACTTACGCCAAAAAATAACAACGCTAAGCTCCATAATTTTGAAATTGGCTCTTGGAGGATAAACTGCCTATATAGCAAATCTAAAAGAATTCCAAAGTACAAAATAGTGAATCCAATATTGTTTTGCTTGTTTGCCTCTTGAATTATCCGTTCATCTTTAATGTATTTTCCCATTATTCATTCACCTCTCTCCAAAATAAATCATTTAACGTTTTATTAAGGGAATGACAAATGGCTAAACATAATTTTAAAGATGGGTTATATTTGCCTTTTTCAATTAAATTGATAGTTTGTCGGGTAACTCCCACATAATCAGCCAACTGTTGCTGTGTCAGGTTGCGTTCTATACGTGCTGACTTAACATGATTTTTCAAGCCCCCTCCCACCTTTTATAAGATATTATGTAAATATACATGGCAAGTGTAATATATATTTTACAAAATGTCAAGTATATATTACACGATTTGTGTCATCAGCCTGGCATGCCGACAAACCTTATTCTTGATTCCGGTGATTTTCTGCGCTAGGCCGAAGTCCGAAAGGCGACATCTGTCTACGAAGTCACGCTTTGTTTCTCCGTTTGAATGGAAGTTTGACAGCAAAACGCCCTTTCGCTTCCACAAACCCAGTAAAATCAAGAGTTGTTCTTTGAAAAATGCGCAAATGTAGTGCTACGGCTACCAGTTTATGTCTTTTCTTTCTGTAATGTATATGGTATAATAATCGTGCTATGTATCCAAGAGTTAAGACCTTCACCAACAAGGACGGCTCCCAGCGCAGTTACCTGCTGATCGTCGAAAGCGTACGCGAAAACGGTAAGGTGCGCCAGAAGACGGTGGCCAATCTGGGTCGGCTGGAAGAGTTCCAGGAGCAAAAGCTGGACCGACTCATCGAAGGCCTGGCCAAGTTTTCGAAAAAGCGCTGGATCCAAGCCCAGGCGGCCGACTTTCTGGTCCAGTCGGCCCGGGAATGGGGCACCGAACTGATCTTCGGACACCTCTGGACCAAACTGGGCTTAGCTCGTCTATTAAAGCACCTTCTAAACCAGACCGAAAGCAACAGCCGGCTGGATGAAGCGGTCTACGCGATGGTCTTGAACCGCATCTGTGACCCGCTCTCGAAGCGGGCGGTCCACCGGTGGGTCAAGAGCATCCAGCGGCCTGCTTTCGCCGACCTTGAACTGCAGCACTTCTACCGGGCACTGGACTTTCTAATCGATCACAAGGAAACCATTGAAAACGCTTTGTTTGCTGAAACCAGAAACCTTTTCAATATAGAACTGGACATGGTCTTTTGGGATACCACCTCCACCTACTTCGAAGGCCGGGGTCCGGAAGGACTGGGTACCCACGGTCATTCCAAGGATCAGCGTTCGGATCGCGTCCAGATCGTCGTGGGCCTCTTGATGACCCGCGAGGGCATCCCGGTGGCCCACCACGTGTTTCCCGGCAACACCGCCGACATCAATACTTTCAGGGCCGCCATCAAGGATGTCCGGGAGCGCTTCCAGTTGCGGCGGGTGATCTTTGTCGGCGACCGCGGCATGGTTAGTCCGGCCCTGCTGGACGAACTGGAGTTCGCCCAGATCGAATACATCGTCGGCGTAAAGATGCGCCGGAGCAAGGCCGTGAACGCCGTCTTGAAGACCGGCGGCCGGTACAAGGTCGTGAAAGAGAACCTCCGGGTCAAGGAAGTTTGGCACGACATCGATCGCTACGTCGTCTGTTACAATCCGGCCGAGGCGGAACGCGACCGCCTGGCCCGCGAAGACATGGTCGCCAGACTGGAAGCCAAGCTTAAGGCTGATGGACCCAAAGCGCTCATCGGCCACCGTGGATACCGGCGCTACCTGGATCTAAATGGTGCGGCCAGCATTAACCGCAAGGTGCTGGAGGAGGAGGCGCGTTACGATGGCAAGTACATCTTGCGCATCAACGCCGCCCTCTCCGCGGCCGAGGCCGCCGAAGCATACAAGGAACTGTGGCGGGTGGAGCGTGCCTTCCGGGAACTCAAGTCCACCCTCGACCTCCGGCCGGTCTACCACTGGAAAGACCGGCGGGTGCGGGCGCATGTGATGGTCTGTTTCCTGGCACTGGTTCTGGAATCGGCACTGCAGCGCAGTCTCAAATTAGCAGAAAGCGAAGTCGAGTACACATCCCTCATCCAGGACCTACAACAACTGCGAGCGGTGGAACTCACCTTTGATAACCAGGCCTACCTCTGTCGTAACGGGTTGGAGGGTAAGGCCTATGAAGCGTTTCGCGCTTTGGGTATCCAACCGCCGCCGCGGGTGGCGCTGTTAACACAAACCAATCATCCAGAGAATGGCAAAATGTAGTGGTACGTCACTTTTTCGCGCCCGCAAACCCTTGATTTTTAAGGATTCTTATGGTGAGCGGTGTCAAAGTCCAGTTGAACAGGCTCAAGACTCTCCCGCCAGCAGCGTAACCGGAAACTGGCCAAATACCCCGGCAAGCGGCAGGCGCTTGTCCCCTGCCGCAGCGGTCGCTGCCTCCCCGGTCAGGACGTTGCGCCAGCGGCCCGGGGCGTGTCCGGGCAGGAGCAAGACGCTATTATCCCAGACCTCTTCACCCAGGGGGAACCCGATCCGCAGCGCTTCGGCCCGGGTCTCCTTTTCCGCCGGCGGCCGGGCGGCTTCCAGGAGCCGCACGGGTAGCCGGGGAACCGCCACCAGCGCCCAGACGCCACCCAGGCGCCGCGCGAAGGCGCAGACGTGTTCTTCCCCGCGCCCGGTGGCTTCCAGGGGTATGTACTCCCCGGCCACGAACAACTCCTGGTGGGCGCGGCGGAAGTGCAGTGCTTTGTAAGTCAGGTACAGCTTCACCCGGCCGTCTTTCCAGCCGGTGAGCATTTCCTGCAGCAGCGCCGGGCGGTCTTTCTTTTCCCGCTCTTGCAGCGCCGCCAGCAGCGCCGCCCGCGTCTGGAAATCCACCGGACGCCGGTTGTCCGGGTCAACGAGGCTGAAGTCCCAGAGCTCCGTCCCCTGGTAGAAGTCGGGCACCCCCGGCGCGGCGATCTTCAGCAGGACCTGCGCCAGGGAGTTCAGCGCCCCGTAGAAAGAAATCGGCTGCTGAAACCGCACGAAGTCCGGCAGGAACCGGTTTTCGGCCCCGGGTTCCAGGATCGCGGCCACGAACTCCACCAAGGCGTTCTCGTAGTTGGTGTCGGTGTCAAGCCAGCTGGTGTGGACCTTGGCCTCCCGGGCCGCCTTGACCACGTAGTTTTGCAGTCGTTCTCGGAAGGCGGGTACTTCTCCTTCCCGCAACGGCCAGGCCCCGACCAGGGTCTGATAGAGTAACAGTTCGGTGTTGTCGTCCGGAACGGGCTGGCCGTGCACCACCGGTTTCCGAGGACGGTTCCAGCGGCGCCACCGGTCCAGCCGCTCCCCCCACAGCGCCGGGATCTCCGAGAGGACGTCGATCCGCGTGCGCACGTCCTCGCTGCGCTTATTGTCGTGGGTGGACGTGGCGTTCAAGGAGTGGGGCCAGCTTTCCCGCTTGGCCCGGTTGCGCTGGTGGAATTCCGCCACCGGTACCCCCATGTGCCGGGGCTCGCCCCCCACCTCATTGAGGGAAACCAGCCGGTTGTAGACATACAGGGCGGTATCCTCGAAACCCTTGGCCATGATCGGCCCGGTGAACTGCTGCCAGCGCATGACGAACGAGAGCCAGCTTTCCCGGTCCGCCGCGGGCAGGTTAGCCGGAAACTCCAGTAACAGCACCCGGCGCAAAAACTCCAGGGCCGGGCCCCGTTCAGACTGCCGCCGCCGGGCGGTGGCGACGGCGCCCTCGATGTATTGCCGGTCCCGGGCGGCTATCCGGAAGTCGCGGGTGTAGGTCCGGTACACGGGCAGGCACACGGTTACCTCCACCAAGGCCGCTTCCAGTTCGTTCAGGGTCAGGTCGCGCCCGTGGCGGTCCCGCTCCGCCAGTCGGCCCAGCCGCCGAGCAAGGGCGCGCATCTCCCCCGCGAACAGTTCCCTAGCCATCCGCCGTTTGTGGGACTCAACCACCGCGGCGAAGTCGGTCTCGGTGCCCCCTAGCCGGGCGTATATCTCTTCCAACTCTTTTTCCGCGCGCCCGTCCACGAACAGCCCGTTCACCAGGTTCATAAAATCGTAGCCCGTCGTGCCGTGGCACGGCCAGTCGGGTAGTTCCTCATTCCCACCCAGGATCTTTTCCACCACCACGTAAAAGCCGTTACGCCCTTCAGCCCTGGAAAGCCGGCCCTGGAGCCGGCGCAGGTAGGATTCCGGGTCGTGCAGGCCGTCGATGTGGTCGATGCGCAGCCCGGTGATCCAGCCTGCTTTGGCCAGCCGCAGGATACGCCCGTGGGTGGCGGAAAACACCTCTTCATCCTCCACCCGCACCGACACCAGGTCGCTGAGGTCAAAAAACCGCCGGTAGTTGAGTTCCTGGTTTGCCGCCCGCCAGAAGGTGAGCCGGTAGCACTGTTCGGTCAGCAATCCGTCCAGGCGGTCAAAACTGCGGGGGTCGCCCCGGCGGCCGTTCCAAATTTGCAGGTTTTCATCAATAAGCGATTTTGCTTCCGGGTAACTGTTATACAGCTGCCACAGCCTTTCCGTAACCTGCCGGAAGGCCGCCGTCGGGCGGCCGGGAAGGCGGCCGGCCAAGTTGGCCAGGTCCACGAACTGCAGCAGCACCGGGTGTTCCGGCCCGAGGGCCGCGGCGGCGGCATCCAGCCGGTGGGCCAAGATCCGGCCGTGGGAGCGGGGGTTGACCGGCAAAGTCCGTTCGCGGTAGCGAAGCACAAAACCGTCCTCGGTCAGCGCCAGAGTCAGTTCCCGGTTTTCCAGCACCCGGCCGTAACGGTCGCCAAGAATCGGGAGTACCACTTTACCGGCTAAGCCCGAACGGGCCGGCTGCCAGTCGATGTCGAAGTAACCCGCGTACGGCGACTCCGGGCCGTGCCGGAGCACATCCCGCCACCACGGGTTCTCGCCGCTGGCAGCCATGTGGTTGGGCACGATGTCCAGCACCAGCCCCATCCCGTGCTCCTGCAGTTCTTTGGCCAGCGCGGCGAATTCCTCCTCGTCCCCTAACGCCGGGTTCAGCCGCGTGGGATCGGTGACGTCGTAACCGTGGGCGCTGTCCCGCCGGGCCTGGAGCAGGGGCGAAGCGTAAAGGTCGGTGATGCCCAGCGCATGGAGGTACGGCACCAATGCCCGGGCGTCGGCCAGGCGGAACTGCTGGTTGAACTGGAGCCGGTAGGTGGCCGCCGGAATGCGTTCCGGATACATCATCTCAGGTGCCCCTTCGCATCCGCAGTTTTTCGCCCAGGGAGTCAAAATGGTTGACCCATACCCGGCTACTCTCGTCCCCCTGCGTGGCATCGCCCCGGAGAATCGGGTAAACGGTATTCAAAAGCTTGTAGTAGATATTTTGCACCTTCCAGAGATCCACCTCAAACGGCAGGGAACGGGTAGTACCGATCATCGCGTCCAGGTTCTGGAGCAGCATCAGATCCGCGGGGCTGTCCGCCAGCCGTTCCGCCATCCGTTCCAGGGTTCGTTCCAGCGCGTACCTGAGTTCGTTGCCGTGGAGTTGAACACCAAGCGTTTCGGCTTCGTGCAGCAGGGCGGTGATGCGTTCGAGGTCCGGCACCTCCTCCAGAAAAGCCTGGCGCAGACGGGTGTTCAGCACGAACTCGGCGGCGGTGTGGAGGGTCTTGGGCTGGGGAATGCCCAGGTGTTTTAGAAACCGCATTAAGGAAACGTGACGTTCATAGAACCGGTGACAGTCCGTCTCTACCTCCGAAAGCGTGGATTCGAGAATCAGTTCCAGGATCTCCCGCTGCTTGTCCCGGAAGAGTTCGCGCAGGGAGTAGGTCATGCCGGAGAAGTACTGGTCCAGCAGCCGGATCACCTCGGGAAGGTCGGCGCGCTCAAAGGCCGCCGTCACCCCCTTCACCATTTCCTGGTAGGCTTCCTCCCCGCGGTACACCCGGACACCGCCGTTCAGGTTGTGGTAGCCGAAGTACAGCGCCCCGTAGCTCAGGGTCTCCGACTCCCGCGTGATCAATGAGGTGAACCGTGCCCGCCCGACCGCCAGCTTGGCCTTCCCCGTTATCGTGTCCCGGCGGTCCTCCTGGTCGACGGTGTAGCAGTAGATGCACGACTGGTCTTCGTACCGGTCGAACAGCGAAGTGATGGCGTAATGGGCGCCTACCTTGGGCAGATCCACCACCGCCGGCTTGACGAACTTCTCGTACACGTGGGCGCCGTTCCGGTGTTCAGGAACGTTGCTCTTCGCCCGTGCCAGCCGCTCGAGAAACTGGGGCTCCAGTTTGCTGTTGAATAGTTCCTCGGCGAGCTGGATCACCCGGCCGGCGTACTGGATTACCTGTGTGGTTTCGATCCCCGAGATGTCGTCAAAGAACCAGCCGCAACTGGTATACATCAACATGGCGTGCCGCTGCAGTTCGAGCAGTTTCAGGGCCGTGACCTGTTCCTCCGGCGGCAAAATCTTGCGCACGGCATGAGCCTGCAGAAACCGTTCGACGTTCTCCGGCGAGCGGTTCAGGACCACCGCAATATACCCGTTCCGTGCTTCCCAGGGATCCCGGAGGAAACGGCGGGCGTGTTCCTCGTACCGGAGGGCCAGCGTGTCTCGGAGCCAGTCCAGGGCGTCCCGCAGCGGCGCCCGCCACTCCTGGTGCCACCCCGGGTGCATGCCGGAGTTGCAGCCGCAGTTGTTACGCCACCGTTCTACCCCGTGGGCGCAGCTCCAGGAAGAGTTTTCAATAATCTCCACTTCGTGGGTGGGCGGGTGTTTTTCCAGGTATTCCCCGTAGTTGGTAAGCCGCGCCAGGTTATTGGCCTCGATGTGGTGCAGGGCATAGGCCAGCGCCATATCCCCGTGCCGGTGGTGGTGACCGTAGGTCTCGCCGTCGGTGGCGATGTGGACGAGCTGGGGCCAGCTGCGCGCGTCGTCAAAACCGCCCAGCAACCGCTGGACCAGGTGTTCCCCGTTAGCGAGCAGCTCTTCGAAGGCGATGGCTCGCGAGATGGGACCATCGTAAAAAAAGATGTCGATCGTCCGGTCCGAGTCGGGCAGGTGCAACCGGTAGGGCATGGACGGATCAACGCCTCTGGATTCCACCTCCCGCCAGTGCTTGCTACCCAGCTTGCGCATCCGCCGGGCCTGGTGCGGGGCTAGGAGGGTGAAGCGGATGCCGTGTTCGGCCAGGACTTGAAGTGTTTCGAGGTCTACCGCGGTCTCCGGTAAAAACATTCCCTCCGGCCGCCGGCCGAAACGGTACTCGAAATCCTGGATTCCCCAGATCACCTGGGTGTGCTTGTCGCGCCGGTTGGCCAGGGGCATGATCATGTGGCTGTACACGAGGGCCATGGCCGAACCGTGACCGGAAAAGTGCTGCTGGCTTTCCTTGTCGGCCTGGATGATCGCCTGGTAAGTGTCTGGTGCTTTGGTCTCCATCCAGGAAAGCAGCGTAGGGCCGAAGTCAAAGCTGATCTTGGCGTAGTTGTTGACAATCTTCATGATCCGACCCTCGCCGTCCAGGATCCGCGAAGCACTGTTCGGGGCGTAGCACTCGTCGGTGATCCGCTCGTTCCAATTGTGGTACGGATAGGCCGAATCCTGGAGTTCGATATCCTCCAGCCACGGGTTTTCCCGCGGCGGCTGGTAAAAGTGACCGTGGATGCAGATGTAACGCTGCATCAAACTACTCCTCCTCCATCCGGGCGAACAACAGGCAGGTCTCGGGGGGCAAGGTGATCCGGGCCTCCCCCGCGGATTCCAGTTCCAGCGGGACCGGGCTGCCTTCTCCCAGCCACCGGGCTTCCGCGGTATCCAGGAGCTTGCGCCAGCGCCCTGGCGGCACGGGCAAAGTGACGGTTACCCCGGTGGTGCCAAAGGAAAAGATGATCCACACCTCGTCGTTGCCGCACCAGCGGCGGACGGACAACACTCGTTCCCGCTCGTAAACGCCGACTTCCACATTCTCCCGGTTCAGTTCCGCCAGAGCCGGCAGTTCCCGGCGCAGGCGGATCAGCTCGCGGTAAAGCTCGTAAAGTGCACGGTGGCGCCCCTGGCGGCGCAGGTCGTGTTGGAGCCGGGACCGGAGAAAGGTCGTCTCGTCTTGGGGGTCGGGTACCTCGTCCCAGCTGAAGGCGGCGAACTCCTCCCGGCGCCTTTTCCGGACCGCCTCCACAAGTTCCCGATCCGAGTGGCTGGTGAAGTACTGGAAGGGTGCCGTCTCCCCGTATTCCTCGCCCATAAACAGCAGGGGCACGAACGGTGAGCACATCACCGCGCAGGCTGCCAGCTTCAGTCCAGAGAAGGAGGTCAGCGTGCTTAGCCGGTCACCCCCCGCCCGGTTTCCCACCTGGTCGTGATTCTGCGCGAAGACCACGAACCGGTGTCCGGCGCACTGGTGCGGCATGTTGCCGTGGCGCCGCCGGCGGTAGGCGGAGTACTGCCCGGTGTACACGTACCCGTTCCGGAAGGCCCGGGCCAGGTGTTGCAACGTGCCGAAGTCCCGGTAGTAGCCGTTCCGTTCCCCCGTTAACAGGGCGTGCAGGGCATGGTGGAAGTCGTCGGCCCACTGGGCGTCGAAGCCGTAGCCCCCCGCCGCCCGCGGCCGGATCACCCGGGCATCGTTCAGGTCACTCTCGGCGATTACCAGCACTCGGTAGCCCAACCGTTCTGCCCGTTGGTGCACCGCGGCGGTCAGCTCTGCCAGGAAGGGTTGTGCCGCCTGGTCCATAATGGCGTGAATGGCATCCAGCCGGAAACCGTCTATATGGAAATCCGTTAGCCAGTAAAGTGCGTTTTCAATGAAGAAACGGCGCACCTCATCGCTGTCGGGCCCGTCGAAGTTCAGCGCCGCGCCCCACGGGGTGCGGTAACGGTCCGTGAAGTAGGGCGCGAAGTCTTCGAGGTAGTTCCCCTCCGGTCCCAGGTGGTTGTAGACCACGTCCAGAATCACCGCCAGCCCCCGTGCGTGGCAGGCGTCCACCAGCCGCCGCAAGCCCTCCGGGCCGCCGTAGGAATTCTGCACCGCGAAGGGATAGACGCCGTCGTAACCCCAGTTCCGGCTGCCCGGGAACTGAGCGACCGGCATCAGTTCGATGGCGGTGACGCCCAGTTTACGCAGTTCATCCAGGTGAGGGATCACCGCCTCAAAAGTTCCTTCGGGCGTAAAGGTTCCCACGTGGAGTTCATACAGCACCAAGTCCCGGTGGTGCGGGCCGAACCAGCAGTGGTCCGACCAGGCAAAGGCGCGTGGGTCGACCACCTGCGACGGGCCGTGGACGCCCTGCGGCTGGTACCGGGAAGCGGGATCAGGCCGCTCTTCCCGCCCGTCCAGCCGGTAGAAGTAAAGGCTGCCCGGCTCCACCCCGGCCGCCACCCCGTGGTGGTGACCCCGCTTGCCCCGCGCCAGCGGAATCACCTGCTCCCGCGGGGCGTCTAGGTGCACCGCAACGTTTCTGGCTCGCGGCGCCCACACGCGGAAAGCGCAACGGCCCTCCCCCAGGTAAACGGCACCCAGACTCAACTGCTCAATCATCCGGTCCGCCCCCTGCGCAAAGCATTGATCTCCCGCAGTGTCTCCAGCACCTCCGGCAGCTGGATGAACTCTTCAAAGGCGTAACGCGCCTTGCGTTGCCAGTTCGGGCGTTTCGCCCCCGTGCCTGGCACGTTCTGGGGTTTCGTCTCCAACCACAGGTCCTCCAGGTTGACTAGGACCACCCGGGCGCGGCTGGCAGCTAGGTTCGCCAGGCAGGCCCGCAGGACAGTCCCCGCATCATCCGGGGGTACCTCCGGCCAGCCCTGGCAGTGCAGGAAAAGGCGCAGGGTCAGCCGGTCCACGACGTCTTTCCCAGACCAGAAGGCGGCGAAGGGCGGCATATCGTGCGTGTTCAAGCTGGCCAGCGCGTCCGCAGGCACGGGGCGCAACGCCCGGCGGGAACCCGTGGTGTACTCGAAGGGTAGGATGTACATCCGGTGGACCTTGTGCCGGGCCATGGCCCGCCGGACATAGCCCGGCACCGTGCCCAGATCCTCACCGATGATCAGCGTGCGGTACCGGTGAGACTCCAGGGCCAGAATGGCGTAGAACTCTGCGGCGCGGTAACGCACGTAAACCCCGTCCCGCGCCGCCATCCCCGCGGGCACCCAGAAGAACCGGTGCAAGCCCATCACGTGGTCGATGCGCAGACTGCCGGCGTGCCGGAGGTGGTGGCGCAGGCAGGCGATGTAGTAGCGGTAACCTTGCTCCCGCAGCCGCTCCGGATGCAGGGGTGGGAACCTCCAGTCCTGCCCCTGATCGAAAAACGGATCCGGCGGCGCGCCGCCGCTGACGCCTAAGGCGAAAGCAGCGCGCTCGCGCCAGGTGTCGTACCCGTCACGGTGCACCCCGAGCGGCAAGTCCAGGTAAAGACCCGGCCCATGCCGACGCGCCTGGGCCGAAAGAACCTCAAACTGTTCGTGGATCAGCCACTGTGTATACAGGTGATAACGTTCCGCCTCCGGGTCGTAGTCCCCGGGCTGGAGAACACCGTCCCGCATTCGGTCCGGCCAGGTCGACCAGCCGGTGCGCTGTCGCTCCACCGCGGCCCGGAACCGGGCGTAATCCCGTGCCGCCGGGTGCGCCGCGGCCCACCGCAACAAGGCCGTCCGGCGCCAAGATTCTTTGGCGAAAAAGTAACGCGCCAGGTGTTCGAGGAACCGGCGTTTCAACGCCATTCCCCGACGGTAATCCACCAGCGGTGCGGCCCGCAGCAAGGCGATTTCCTCCCGGAAACCCGGGGAATCCAACAGCTCCCGGGCCGCCGGACACCCTTCCAGTTCCGGAATCCGGGCCGCGTCCAGATAAAACTCGTTCCAGAACAGACGGCTGACCGGTGCGTAAGGACTCGGGTCGAAGGGCTCGTCCAGAAAGGCGGCCAGCAACGGCAGGGTGCCCACCAGGCCGCCCCCCATCCCCTGGACCCAGCGCAGCAAGGCCTCCAGGTCGCCGAGGTCGCCGGCGCCCCAGCTCCGCCCGGAATGGAGCGCGTAAAGCGGAAGAAAAACTCCCCAGCTCCGGCCACCCGTTTCCAGGGTGGGAACGTAAGCGTGCCGCGGGGCAATGATCACCAGAGTCTCCCACACGCCGGCCGACAGGCCCAGTGTCAGCCGGTGATAACCCCACGGCAATCCCGGGGACAGGATGAACTGCCGGACCTCGCAATTCACGCCCTCCACCGTGGCCGTCCGGAGCACCGGCAGGTGGTCCAGGTCAAAGGACCAGGTTCGCACTTCCCCGCCCTCCAACTCCAGCCGACAGGCGACTGTTCCGTCCCCCCGCCCCATAGGCAATCGCAACCTGAGGTAGACGTGTTCCCCGGCCCACCCCACAGCCACCGGCTCACAGGCACGTCGCCACTCCGCCTGCCGCCGTTCCCGCAGCGCGTCCGGAACGTCGGCGGGGCGGGCCACCGGCGCCCCCAGTGCTCCGAGTACCGCCAGCAGCGCCTCCGGCTTGGCCTGTTGGCGACGGCCGGAAAAATCACGATACGATGTCTGCACCCCGTACAACCGCGCCAATTGGTGAAGCGAATTGATCGTGTCTAAACCCATGACATCAACCTGCAGCTTCCAAAAAGCTTAAAGTACCCTTTAGCGTGCGGTTTTTAGTGTGTCCGATGAGTTACGTGTTATCCGTCCGGGCACGGTTCCGTGGTCACCAGGCAACCCGGAGTGCAACATGATTTCCGGTTCGGTCTTATTGACACCCGTTCTTCGGCGTGTTAAAATGTGACTCGGCAACAATATACGGAGGGATACCCGAGTGGCCAAAGGGGGCAGACTGTAAATCTGCTGGCGCAGCCTTCGCTGGTTCGAATCCAGCTCCCTCCACCATAGTAACGTGGGCCATTAGCTCAATTGGCTAGAGCAGGCGACTCTTAATCGTCAGGTTCGGGGTTCGAGTCCCTGATGGCCCACCAAAAGGAGTTTCTTTTTGTTGGAACTCCTTATTTATTTTTGACTATTTTGTTCAAGTTAATTGTCCTCCCTCCAACTGGCGTTGTACCACTTCAAGAAAGGCTTCCGGTTCGGCTGGGAATGCTATCCGGCCCCGGATCCGCCGGCGTCCGAAAACTAAACTGGTATTTTCTAGGCGTTCACGGAGCTTCGAAAGAAAAACCGTTGGTCGGCGGTGGGTCAACGTAAAGCTGATCAGGGAAATTGAAGAGTAAGGAAGTAGCTGGGCGAAGCCATTGCGCCCGGGTTGCCGTCCAGGTTGTCGGAAGATCAGTTAGACAACAACCATGCCGCGGGCGGCGCCACTTAGGATGAAAAGCGGAACTCTAGATTTTCGGAGTAGTGTAGAGAATGTAGCGCAACATGAGCCAGAAATGACTGAAACTTCCCGCCATCACCAAGAGGTGAAATATTTCGTGAAACCCGAATACACCGGGTAAGATGTTCGGGCGTTTCAGGCCGTAGATGGCGGCACCGGCAGTGTAAAAAAGGCCGCCGGTGACCATCCAGGCCACCCCTCCGGGCGGCACGGTCTGGATCAAAGGCCAAAAAGCGATTACGATCAGCCAGCCCATAAGCAGGTAGATTCCGGTCGAGAGCCATCGCGGTGCCTGTAACCACAAAAGTTTTAATGCCACGCCGGCAACGGCCAGCACCCAGACTGAAACCAGGAGGCTATAGCCCCAGCCCCCACGCAGCGGAATCAAACAGATAGGGGTGTAGGTTCCGGCGATCAGGAGAAAAATCATAATGTGGTCCAGGCGCCGGAGGATTTTGGTGCCGCGCTCCGAGAGCAGGAGAAGGTGGTATAGCGAACTTGCCGTGTAGAGCAGAATCAAGCTTGCCCCGAAAATGGCGAAAGCAACCACGTGCCAGGCCGTACCGTAATGAACTGCAAAATAAATCAACAGTACCAGGGCAACGACAGACAGCAACGCACCGGCCAAATGGGTAAGGCCGCTTATCGGATCTTTCAGGGAGGCGATCATTTTTTCGAACCCACTTTACCTTTGTATTGGGAAAGCTATGAAATACCGTTAAACAACAACCATTTGAATAAAAACCAGACCCCGAAGGGCCTGATAGCACTTGTTTTGCATGGTGAACATGAGTTTTAACTTTGGTCGGGATGGGGAGATTTGAACTCCCGACCTCCTGCTCCCAAGGCAGGCGCGCTGACCAAGCTGCGCCACATCCCGTATTCATACGTTCAAAGCAAGACAATTGTAGCACGCAAATGTGCTGGAGGTCAAGGATCGGGAGCCTTGGCGTCAACTGGCCTGTGATATCCAAGTTCCGATAACAATAAGGTAACGAATCTAAATTAAAGTGATTCCCAAATTTAATGAGGGTTCCTTAACCGTTCCTGATCCCGAAGAACCCCTGGAAACGCTTAATCAAGCCTGACTGGGTTTACCGTCTTTGTGATATACTTTAAGCGTAGACTATCAACTGGTAAGGGGGTGGTTGAATATGCTGAGCACAGCGGTCAGGAGAATGATGCTCATGGGTATCGGGGCGCTTTCGCTGACCAGGGAACGGGCCGAAATGATGATCAAAGAACTCACGGAGAAGGGCGAGGTCGACCAGGCCGAGGCCAAGACGTTCGTGAGCGAGTTGATCCGCCGCGGAGAACAGGAACGGATGGCGCTGCAAAAGACGGTGCGCCGCGAGATGTCACTATTGCGCGAAGAACTGGGGTTGGTGAACAGGCGGGACCTTTCCAGAATCGAAGCCCGCCTGAAACGGATCGAGAAACACCTCAACCTGCCACCGCTGTCCGTGGAAGATGTACAGGTTGGGAACCAGGCGGAGGAGCGCCTGAAACGCATCGAGGAACATCTGAACCTGCCGCCGCTGTCCGCGGAGGAAACGCGCCGGCCGGGGCAAACCGATGAAACAACCCCTTCTGCCTGATAACTGGCATATTGGGGACCACTTCCCGAGTATAGTATTGTATCAACCCACGCGGGGGAGGTTGGTCCCATGCTTTTTTCCCGCAGATTAGCGGTGCTGGTGGCTGTTTGCGTGTCATTTTTCGTCCTTCCTGTTGGGGCTTTGGCTCAGCAATCCGGCTCCCAGGAGCCCAAGTCCCAGGAACCCCGCTATACGCAGCAGATTGTGCTGATCGTGATTGACGGCTTGCAGGCGGACGCCCTGCAAAAAGCGCAGGCCCCGAACATCAACGGCGTGGCCTCCTCCGGCGTTCGGATCAACGTTTGCTCCCCGGTCTGGCCATACAGGCTGGAAACTGCCGCTGCTTCGATCCTAACGGGGACCGAGCCGGCCGCCCACCAGTTTCTGCAGGCGGGCGACAAGCTCAAACAGCCCACGCTTTTCGAGGTGATCAAGAAAAACAAGCTGACCAGTGGTTTCTATGATGCTTCCGGACGCCTGGACGGCCTGGCCGCGAACGCCGATAGTCATCTGAAAATCAGGGGTGACGATAAAATGGTCGAGGCAGCGATTAAGGAAATGGAAACCAAGAAACCGTATCTGAACGTGCTGGTCTTCGCCGACGCCCGAAAGGCCCTGGATGAATCCGGCCGGAACAGCCAGGAGTACTACCGGGCTGTCAGCAACGCCGACAATTTGGTCGGCCGCGTGCTGCACTTCCTGCACCGGCAGGGCGTTTATGACCAGACCCTGGTGGTTATCACCGGGACCGACGGGCAGCCTCCGTTGGTCATCAAGGGAATTCAGTTCAAGGGTGGAGCGGTGTTGCCGCCCGCCGCCCTGGTGGATATTGCGCCCACGCTGGCCTACATCCTCAACGTGGAGATCCCGGCGCCCGACGGTTTGGTGCTGTGGAACGCTTTTGAGCCCGGCTCGCTGGAAAACGGCTTCTATCTAATGGAGCAGCGGATCACCGAACTGAGCAAGGCCCAGGCCGAGTCCATCCGACTGATCCACCAACTCCGGGAGGAGCAGCAACTGGTCCACGAAGAAAAGCAGGAACTGGTGGACAAGGAGGCCGATATCACCAGGGCGATCCGGGAGCGAGACGAGGAAATTGCCCGGCTGGAAACGACGATTTCCTTTCTGAAATATCTGATCGGCGTGCTGGTGATTGTTTTTGGCCTGGGGTACCTGGTACAATACCGGGTGCTCAGGAAGCGGTTCCTGATGTTCTAAAGTCAGGGCGGTCTCCGAAAGGGGCTTTATTATTTCCACCGTTTTTCGAGCGGGGTCCTGGACCGGTGGGCTAACGGCCGGCGGAAGGTTATTGGCGACCGGAGGCGAATTAAAAAGAGCCAGGAGGTTTAGGAGTTGAAACAATGAACGATTCCAAGAAAACCGCTGGCCCGGAGCGGACCGGGCCGGGTGGAGGAGTGGAAGGCAAGCGCCACACCGTCCTGAACCGGGCGTGGGAAACCGGACCCTGTCCCCTGGGGACCAACGGCACTTGCTGCCGGGCCTGCGCCATGGGACCCTGCCGGGTGGTGGAATCCGGAAAGGGTACGAAGGTCGGAGTTTGCGGGGCGACGCCGGATACCATCGCCGCCCGGAATGTCTGCCGGATGATCGCCGTGGGCGTTGCGGCGCATTCCGACCACGCCCGGGAGGTGACGCAGGCCCTTTGCGCCGTCGCCCGGGGAGAGGCGCCCGGGTTGGAGATCCGGGACGGGGAAAAGTTACGCCGGCTGGCGGGGACCCTGGGATTGGCTGATGCCGATAAGAGTCTCGGGGAGTTGGCCGCCGAAGTCGGGGCGCGCCTGCTGAACGAGTTCGGCCGTCAGGACGGCGAGCTGGTCTTCGCCGCCCTCGCGCCGGCGAAGCGCTTGGAACGCTGGCGACGCTTGCGGGCGGTGCCCCGCGGGATCGACCGGGAGGTGGTCGAAACGCTGCACCGCACCCACATGGGGGTCGACCAGGATACGTCCAGCTTGGTCGCCCAGGGCACGCGGACGGCCCTGGCGGACGGCTGGGGCGGTTCCATGATTGCCGCCGAGGTGCAGGACGTGCTGTTCGGCACCCCGTACCCGGTACGCTCCCGGGTAGACCTGGGCGTGCTGAAAGCGGACCAGGTGAATATCGTGGTGCACGGCCACGAGCCGCTCCTGCCGGAGGCGCTGGTCCGGGCGGCCCGGGAACCGGAACTGGTGGCGCGGGCGGGGCAGATGGGCGCGTCCGGGATCAACGTCGTGGAGATGCGCTGCACTGCCGACGAACTGTTGATGCACCACGGGGTGCCGGTCGCCGGCCATTTCCTGCAGCAGGAGTTCGCGTTGACCACCGGGGCGGTGGAACTGATGCTGGTGGACATTCAGTGCGTGATGCAGGGTCTGGTGGCGATGGCCGCCTGCTTCCACACCCACCTGGTGACCACCTCGGAAAAGGCCCGGATCAAAGGAGTGCACCACGCGGAGTTTTCGCCGGCGACCGCCCTGGACGCGGCGCGGGGATTGGTCAAGCTGGCCGTGGACAACTTTCCCCGCCGCCGGACGGTGAATATCCCGGCGAAGGCGGTGGATGTGGTGGCCGGGTTCGGATACGAAAGTATCGGCTACGTCTTGGGGGGCCGGTTCCGCGGCTCCGTCCGGGTACTGAACGAGAACATCATTAACGGCTGGGTCCGAGGGGTGACCGCGGTGGTTGGCTGCATAAATCCGCGGGCCGGGGCCGGCAAAAACCACGGGGTGCTGGTGCGGGAGCTGATCGCCAACGACGTGCTGGTGCTGGTTACCGGGTGCGCGGCCATCGCCTGTGCTCGGGAAGGACTTCTGTTGCCCGCAGCGGCGGCTACGGCCGGACCGGGGTTGCGGGAGGTCTGCGTCGCCTTGGGGATCCCACCGGTGTTACATTGCGGTTCCTGCGTGGACAACAGCCGCATTCTCAAGGTGGCGGCGCAAATGGTCCGGGAGGGCGGACTCGGGGAGGACTTGTCCGACCTGCCGGTGGTCAGTTGTGCGCCAGAGTGGATGAGCGAGAAGGCCGTCACTATCGGCCAGTATTTCGTCGGAAGCGGCATACCGGTGGGTCTGGGGGTGTATTTCCCGGGGGTGGACAGCCACAAATTTACCGACCATATGCTTGCGGGGCTGGAGCGGGATTACGGGGCGGCCTGGTTTTACGAGCCCGATCCGCAGGCCATGGCCCGCAAGGTCCTGGAACGCATCGATGCCAAACGGCGGGCGCTGGGGATCGAAGGCCAGCGGGAACGGGTGCTGTACGACATGGAAATGAGGAGGCGTTTGGATGTCTAGGTTGATCGCCGCGGCGGCCATCAGGGGCGCCCACGGGGTGGTGGCCCGGGCCGGGGAACAGCTCCGACAGGCCTTGGAGCAATATGGTCCGGACCGGCGGGTGGGCTTTCCGAACACCGGGTACTATCTGCCCGTGATTTACGGGGTGACCGGGACACAGGTGGAAAAGCTGGGCGATCTGGAGGCAGTGCTGGCGTTTGCCCGGGAACTCTTGCCGCCGGTGCCCGATGAGCGGGTCTGGTTGCCCTACCTGGGACCGGCACTGGACGCGGGGATGGCCACGCTGTTTGCCGGCGAAACCATTGAGGCCCTGAGGTACCTGGCTGATCCCGGCGCCTACCGGGAAGAGTGCGCGCCGGTGCCGGACAAGCTTTGGCTCGGGGCCGCTGACGACGCGGTTCTACGCTGCCGGGGCCTAGAGTTCGTCGACGGTTCGGCGCCCGGGTTCGCGGCCTGCGTGGGCGCGGCGCCGTCGAGCAAAGTCGCGTTCCGGATTGCCCGGGAATGCCAGGAGAAAAACCTGTACGTGTTCATGTCCGCATCCGCCGATGGCCGCAGCATGGCCGAGCAGTTGGCGGCCGAAGGGGTACAGCTGGGCTGGGACACCCGGCTGGTGCCTTTCGGCCGGGATACGACCGCCACCGTGTTTGCACTCGGGTTCGCGGTACGGGTGGCATTGTCCTTCGGCGGGATAACCCCGGGGGATTACCGCCGGCTGCTGGACTACACTAAAAACCGCGTATTCGCCTTCGTGCTAGCGCTTGGTACGGTGGACGACGAAAAATGCGCCCACGCGGTCGGGGCGATCAACTTCGGGTTTCCGGTGATCGCGGACACGGACATCCCGGAGATCCTGCCCAGCGGCATCTGCACCTACGAGCACGTGGTAGCGAACGTGCCCCATGACCGGCTAGTGGGCCGCGCCTGCGAGGTGCGCGGGTTGAAGATTACCGTGGAGAAGGTCCCGGTGCCGGTGGCCTTTGGTCCCGCGTTCGAGGGCGAGACCGTCCGGCACGGGGACATGCACGTCCAGTTCGGTGGGCAGAAGACGCCGGGTTTTGAACTGGTCCGCACCGCGAACGCCGACCAAGTGGAGGACGGGAAGATCACCCTGTCCGGACCGGACGTCGACGCCGTCGAAACCGGCGGCGCGATGCCCCTGGGAATCGTGGTGGACGTTTACGGCCGGAAGATGGAGCCTGACTTCGAACCGGTGCTGGAACGGCACCTGCACCACTTCATCAATTACGCCCACGGGGTGTGGCACATCGGCCAGCGGGACGTGAACTGGGTACGCATCAGCAAGGATGCCTATAGACAGGGATTCCGGTTGCGGCACCTGGGAGAAATCCTGTATGCTAAACTAAAATCCGAGTTCGCCAACATTGTGGACCGCGTGCAGGTGCGCCTTTATACGGAAGAGGAGCAGGTGCTGACGCTGCGGAATATGGCCCGGGAGTACTACGCTGGGCGTGACGCCCGGTTGGCCGCACTTCGTGACGAAACGGTGGACACCTTTTATTCGTGCACGCTGTGCCAGTCGTTCGCGCCGACCCACGTTTGCATAGTGTTGCCGGAGCGGGTGGGGCTCTGCGGTTCGGTCAGCTGGCTGGACGCCCGGGCCGCCTACGAGATCGACCCGCACGGCTGCAACCAACCCGTGCCCAAGGGAGAGGTCCTGGACGCGGCGGGCGGGGAGTGGGCCGCGTGCAACGAGTTCATCCGTACCCACTCGCGGGGTACCATTGAACGGGTAAAATTTTATACGATCATGGAGTACCCCCTGACCTCGTGCGGCTGCTTCGAAGCGATCGTGGGCGTGGTCCCCGAGTGCAACGGTTTCCTCGTCGTCAACCGGGAATACCCCGGAATGACCCCGGCCGGAATGACCTTTTCCACCCTGGCCGGCAGTATCGGCGGTGGGGTGCAGACCCCCGGGTTCATGGGCATCGGCAAGGCTTACCTGGGGTCCCGCAAGTTCATCCGTGCTGACGGCGGCTTGGCGCGGATTGTCTGGATGCCGTCCGCCTTCAAGGACCAGATGCGGCCGGTCCTGGAAAAGCGGGCCGAGGAAGAGGGTTTGGGCCGCGACTTCGTGGACCGGATCGCCGACGAGAACGTGGGGGCGGAGCCCGAGGACATCCTGGTCTTCCTGGAGAAGAAAGCGCACCCGGCGCTCACCCTGGATCCGTTATTCTAACATTGCAGAAGGAGTTCGTTGCCGTTGGCACTGACCGGACTGGCTATTTACAAACTCTTGCCCAAGACCAACTGCAAGGAATGCGGACAGGCCACCTGCCTGGCGTTTGCCATGCAGCTGGCGGCCGGCAAGGCCACGCTTGACGCCTGCCCGCACGTATCCGAGGAAGCGCGGGAGGCCTTAAGCGCTGCCTCTGAACCGCCAATCGCCCTGGTGCGGATCGGCACCGGCCCGCGGGCGCTGGAGATCGGTAACGAAACCGTGCTTTTCCGGCACGACAAGCGGTTCGTCTATCCCACCGGCCTCGGCGTCATGGTTTCGGATGCGCTGGCCGAAGAACAGCTGGTGGCGCGCATCGATGCCGTCAACCGGCTGTCTTTTGATCGCCTGGGGCAGATCCACGAGATCGACCTGCTAGCGCTGGGTTACGATTCCGCCGACCCGGATCGTTATCTCGATGCTTTGCGGCTGGCGTGCGTTCGCACGGAGCTGAACCTAGTGCTGATGTGCGGCGACCCAGAGGTCGTCGGACGGGCACTGGAGGTGGCCGGGGACCGCAAACCGCTTTTGTACGGCGCGGACGGGGGGAATTGCGAAGCCATGGTGGACCTGGCCCGCCGCTACGGGCTGGCCCTGGCGGTGCGAGGCCGGGACCTGAACGACCTGGCTGTCCTGGCGGAAAGGGCGCTCAAGCTGGGCCACAAGCAGCTGGTACTGGATTCCGGCGCCCGGGAGCCAGGCCGGGTGTTAGCCGACCAGACCCAGATTCGGCGGCTGGCCATTAACAAGCGGTTCCGCCCGTTCGGGTTCCCCACCATCTGCCTGGCCACCGGGGAGGACGCCGTGCTGGATGCGGCCGTGTACGTCGGGAAGTACGCCGCGGTGGTACTCTTAGACACCGCCGACCTGGCGGAGATCCTGCCCCTGATTACCTGGCGGCTCAACGTATACACCGACCCCCAGAAACCCATTGCCATCGAGGCCAAGGTCTACGAGATCGGTAACCCCGGGCCGGAGGCGCCGGTATTCCTAACCACGAATTTTTCCCTAACCTACTTCTGCGTCATGGGCGATATCGAGGCCGCCCGGGTGCCGGCCTTCATCCTGCCGGTCGACACTGACGGCACGTCGGTGCTTACCGCCTGGGCGGCCGGAAAGCTGACCCCCGAAAAAGTCGGAACCTTTTTGGAGAACTCGGGGATCGGTGCCCGGGTGAACCACCGCCGGCTGATCATCCCGGGCGGGCTGGCCGTAATGAGCGGCAAGCTGCAGGAGATCACTGGATGGGAAATCATGGTAGGACCGCGTGAATCTTCGCTCATTCCGGCTTTCCTGAAACAGTATTGGTTGCAGTAACCGGTCGCAACCGGATTGGGAGGTGGCGGCGGTTGCGTTTCCTGCCGGATAACCTGGAAATTGAGGTCGGGGAAGCGGAAACCATCCTGGAAGTTGCTTCCCGGGCGGGCATCACCCTGCGCGGTGCCTGCGGGGGCGACGGCACCTGCGGCCGTTGCCTGGTGGTGCTCCGCGAAGGCGCGGTGCGGGACCGGGGTGGCGACATCGTTGCCGAGCCGGGTGCCGTGGTGCGGGCCTGCCATTCTTTTCCGGTGGGGGACCCGGTAATCGAGGTCCCGGAGACCTCCCGGTTGCGGGAACACCAGGTGCTGGCGGAAGAAGAGGAAGCCGGGATACTCCAAGCCGGTGCGGAGACCACGACGGGACCGGCTGACCCGTTGTTGCGCCGGGTACGGGTCTCCCTGGCCCCGCCGGAGCCGGGGGAGACCCCGGACGACTGGGGCCGGTTGCAGGCGGAATTGGCCCGCGTTACCGGTATGGCGGTCCGGGCCGATGTTGATGTTCTGCGGGAACTGCCGGCCGCCCTGCGGGAAAAAAATTGGGCGGTAACGGTTGATTTAGGACTGGACGAAGCTGGGTCCGGGGCCGGGATCGTGATGGTGCAGGCGGGTCACGCGAGGGTACCGGTGTACGGGGTGGCCGTTGACCTGGGCACCACCACGGTGGTCGTGGAACTGGTCGATCTAGAAAAGGGCCGGACGGTGGGGGCGCTGGGCACCTACAACCGGCAGGCCGCGTATGGGGATGACGTGATTTCCCGGATCATCTACGCCGGGGAACGGTCTGGGGGGCGGCGCCAACTTCAGGAGGCGGTGGTGGATACCGTTAACACCCTGATCGACGACCTGCGGCGCCGGCACCGGATCGACCGGGAGGCAATCCGGCTGGCCGTCTGTGCGGGCAACCCCACCATGAGCCACCTGTTTCTGGGGGTTGACCCGGCCTTCATCCGGCTGGAGCCCTACGCCCCGGCGGCCAATTTCTGGCCCCCGTGCCGGGCGGGCGAACTGGGACTGGTTATTCATCCCCGGGCGCCGGTGCACGTGCTCCCGGGCGTGGCCAGCTACCTGGGCGGGGACGTCACCGGGGGGGTGACCGCTTCCGGGTGCGGTGCGGGCGGCGAAATCGTTCTGTACGTAGACGTCGGCACTAACGGAGAGATGGTCCTGGGCGACGGGGACTGGCTGGTGGGCTGCTCTTGTTCGGCCGGCCCGGCTTTCGAAGGCAGCGGGATCAGCTGCGGGATGCGGGCTACCGACGGGGCCATCGAGTGGCTGGGCGTTACTCCGGGCGGGTTCGAAGTGATTTGCCGTACCATTGGGGGCGAACGCCCGGTCGGCATCTGCGGTTCCGGACTGATCGCCGCGCTGGCCGGCCTGGTTCGTGCCGGGGTGGTCGACCGGGCGGGGCGTTTCGCGGCGGAACTGGAGACGCCCCGACTGCGACGGACCGAATCGGAGACCGAGTTTGTGCTCGCCTGGGCACGGGAAACCGGTCACGGTAAGGATGTCGTTCTGACCGGGGCGGACATTCAGAACCTCTTGCGGGCCAAGGCGGCGGTGTACGCCGGCATCCGAAGCATGCTGGCTGCCGTGGGCCTGGAACAGGACCAGATTGTCCGCATCCTGATCGCCGGCGGTTTTGGGCGGTTCCTGCCCCTGCGGGACGCGGTGGCCATCGGGATGCTGCCGGACGTGCCCCTGGAACGTTACGCTTACGTGGGCAACGCCTCCCTGCGGGGGGCGCGGGCGGCGCTGCTTTCGGGCCGCCGGCTGGCCGGGATCGGGGAGACGGCCCGGAAGATCACCTACCTTGAATTGGGGGACGAGACACGGTTCATGGACGAATTCATGTCGGCCATGTTTATTCCGCATACCGACCTGGACCTTTTTCCGTCGGTGCAGGGGGAGTGGGCACAGTGAACACAATCCAGATCGCGGTGGCCGGCAAGGGTGGCGGCGGCAAGACCACCTTCGCGGCCCTGGCGATCCGGGAACTAGTGGCCGCTGGGCGCGGGCCAGTGCTGGCGGTGGACGCCGACGCCAACGCCAACCTGGGTGAGGTCCTGGGTTTGGCGGTGGAGGAAACAATCGCCGACATCCTGGCCGAATTGGCCGAGGACCGGCGCTCCCGGCCCGGGGGGATGTCCAAGGCCGAGTACCTTAATTTCCGCATGTACCAGGCGCTGGCCGAGAGCCCGGATGTTGATCTCCTGGTAATGGGGGGTCCCGAGGGACCCGGGTGTTACTGTTACGTCAATAACCTGCTGCGCGGGTTCATCGAGCAAAAAGCGCGGGATTATCCGTTCCTGGTAATGGACAACGAGGCCGGTTTGGAACACCTGAGCCGCCGGACCACCCGACAGGTGGACCTCTTATTCGTGGTCAGCGAGGCCACGGTACGCGGCGTCCGTTCGGCGGGCCGGATTCACGGGCTGACGGAACGGCTTGACTTGGGCATTGGGCGGTCCTACCTGGTGGTCAACCGGGTGCGGGACGGGGCGCTTGGGGCACTGGAAGCGGAAATCGGGGAGACCGGTTTGGAGGTCGCCGGCTGGCTGCCTTACGATCCGGCGGTGGAGTCCTGGGACCTGCGGGGCAGGCCGCTGGTGCAGTTGCCGGACGACTCACCGGTGGTCGCCGCCGTGCGGGAGATTATTAAGCGGACCGTTTTGGGAGTAAAAGGCGCCACGGGAACAGCGCCGGCGTCCGGGAAAACGGAGTAACGGGGAGAAATGCTGCATGTCCGTGGAAATCGTACGGGAAAGATGGAAGGGCAAGGTATACGAAATGATGCTGGGCCGCGAACCCCACACCGTTCGGGTGGGGGGTGATACGTCCCTGCCGTTCATGCACTTCGAGGGGAAGACGGCACGGCCGGTAACCGCACTGGAAGTGCAGGACGTGGAACCGTCCGACTGGCCGGAGGTACTGCGGGCGCCGTTTGCCGAGGTGCTGGGTGACCCCGTGGCCTGGGCGTGCCGGTGTGTGGAAGTTGGTGCCGACCTGGTGGCCCTCCGGCTGGCCGGCGCCCACCCGGAAAGCGGGGATGCCGGGGCCGAGGCGGTGGCCGCCACCGCCCGCGCGGTGGCCGGGGCGGTGAGCGTGCCCCTGATCGTGCTGGGCTGCGGCGTGGAGGAAAAGGATGCCCGGATCCTCCCGGTGGTGGCCGAGGCCCTGGAAGGGCAAAACTGTCTGCTTGGCCAGGCCACGATGGATAACTACAAGGCCGTGGTGGCCGGCTGCCTGGCTTACGGGCATAGCGTGGTGGCTACTTCGCCCTTGGACATCAACCTGGCGAAACAGTTGAACATCCTGATTACCGAGATGAACCTGCCGCCTGAACGGATCGCCATGGACCCGTCCATTGGACCGCTGGGTTACGGGATCGAATACGCGTACTCGATCATCGAACGAAAACGGCTCGGGGCGCTGACCGGCGACCGGATGCTGGCTCAGCCGGTGATCTGCCTAGTGGGCGAGGAGTCCTGGAAGATCAAGGAGGCCCAGGCCGAGGATGTTCCAGAGTGGGGGGACCAGACCCGGCGGGCAGTGCTCTGGGAAGCGATGACAGCCGTCACGCTGGCCCTGGCGGGCGGTTCCATCTTCGTATTTCGGCACCCAGAATCCCTGACCCGATTCAATAGAAAAATTGACGCCCTCATGGGCCAACAGGTATACTAATCTCCAAAACTTGAATTCCAACTCCTGAATTCTTAGTTCTTTGAGGAGGTAACCGCTTGATCCTCATCGGCGAAAGAATCAACGGTATGTTTCGGGACATCCGTGAAGCTATCGAAAAGCGTGAACCCGGTCCCGTCGCAGAATGGGCCAAACGGCAGGCGCAGGCCGGGGCGCACTACCTGGACATCAGCACCGGTCCAGCGGTCGCGGCCGAGGAACAGCCGGCGATCGTGGAATGGCTGGTGCGGACCGCCCAGGAAGCGGTCGGATTGCCGTGTTGTCTCGATACGGTGAACCCGGGCGCCATGGAGGCGGGGCTCCGGGTGCACCAAGGCAAGGCGATCATCAATTCCACCAGCGCCGACCAGGAGCGGATGGACCAGTTTTTCCCGCTGGCCGTCCGATACGGGGCGGCGATCATCGGGCTGGCCATGAACGAGCGGGGCGTACCCAAGGATGCCGGCGACCGCCTGACCCTAGCGATGGAGTTGGTGGCCAATGCCGACGCCCACGGAATCCCGATGGAAGACCTATTCATTGACCCGTTGATTCTGCCGGTGAACGTAGCCCAGGAACACGCCATAGAGGTGCTGGAAACCATCCGGCAGGTAAAGCTTCTGGCCTCACCGCCGCCGCGGACCGTGGTGGGGCTGAGCAATATCTCGCAGCGGGCACGGGAGCGCTCCTTAATTAACCGCACCTACCTAGTGATGGCGATGGCCGCCGGTCTCGACGCGGCGATTCTCGACGTGGGTGACGCGGCCCTGCTAGACGCGATCGCCACCGCGAACATCCTGTTGAACCGGGAGGTTTACTGCGATTCCTTCCTGAAAACTTTCCAGAAGCGTTAGTCCAAGGCACGGGGTGAGGCAGGTTTGGCAGTCAACCGAGTGGGAGCGGTCCTGGTGGCCGGGGGCGGCGTTGCGGGAATCCAGGCCGCTCTTGATCTTGCCGAGGGAGGGTTCCGGGTTTACCTGGTGGACGAGGCTTTCGCCCTGGGTGGCAAAGTTCCCCTCCTGTCCAGAACTTTCCCAACCAACGAGTGTTCGCTGTGTTCTTTTTCGCCGTGGCTGGCGGAGTGCGCCCGGCACCCAAACCTCACCATTCTCACCAACACGCGGGTGGAGGATGTTGCCGGGGAGCCCGGCCGGTTCCGGGTGATATTGCGCCGTCTCCCCCGGGGTGTTGACCCGGAGCAGTGCAAAGCCTGCGGCGAGTGTGCCGCCGTCTGCCCGGTTGAAATCCCAGACGCCTTCAACATGGGCTTCAGCACCCGCAAGGCGATTTTCCAGCCCTACCCTCAGGCTTACCCCCGGGCCTTCGCCATTGACCGGGGAGCCTGCCTTGAGTGCACCCTGTGCGTGGCGGCCTGCCCCGCGGGGGCGGTGACGCTCGACGAACCGGAGCGGACCCGGGAGATCGAGGTGGGGGCGGTTATCCTCTGTCCCGGTTACGAACCGTTTGACCCTACGCCCCTGGAAAACCTGGGGTACGGCCGGTTTTCCGACGTGGTCACCGGCCTGGAGTTCGAACGGCTTCTGAGCGTCGGGGGACCCTTCGGGGGCCGGCTGGCGCGCCCCTCGGACGGCCGGGCGCCGCGGAGCATCGCCTGGATCCAGTGTGTCGGTTCCCGTAACCGGGCGCTTGGCCGAGAATACTGTTCGGCGGTCTGCTGCATGGCGGCGCTCAAGGCGGCGGTCACGGCGCGGGAACAGGCCGAGGGACCGCTGGAGACCGTGATCTTCTACCAGGAAATGCGTACCTTTGGCAAGGGTTTTGAACGGTACCGCCGGCGAGCTGAGCAGGCGGGCGTGTGTTTGTGGCGCGCCGGGGTTGATTCGGTGCGCCAAGTTGAGGACGGCGGACTGGAACTGCGTTACGCTGACGAGCAGGGCGCGGGCCGCCGGGTTTTCGACCTGGTGGTGCTGTCCGTCGGAGTACAGCCTCCGTCCGGGGCGGTCGAACTGGCGCGGCGGCTCGGACTAAAACCGGACCGGCATGGTTTCTGCACCCCGGCGGCGCCGGGCGGCACCGCCGCTGTTCGGCCGGGTGTGTTTGCGGCCGGGGCGTTCGCGGGTCCCAAGGATATCGCCGGGGCGGTAATCGAATCCAGCGCCGCGGCGGCCGAGGCTGCCGCCCTGCTGGCCGGTGCGCGGGGTGCGGAGAAGCGCGGCGAGACGCTGGCACCCGGGCGGGACGTGCGGAAAGAAGTGCCGCGGGTGGGCGTGGTGGTCTGTCGGTGTGGGACCAACATCGCCGGGGTGGTGAGCGTTCCGGTGGTGGTCCGGTCGGCGGAAAAGCTGGACGGGGTGGCGCTGGCCCTGGAAATGACCCACGCCTGTTCCGAGGACAGCCTGAGCCGGATCCGCGACGTGGTCCGGGAATACGGCCTGAACCGCCTAGTGGTGGCAGCCTGCAGCCCGCGCAGCCACAAACCCCTTTTTCAGCAGGTGCTTCGCGAAGCCGGGATCAACGCCTACCTGTGCGAGATGGCCAACATCCGCGACCACTGTGCCTGGGTGCATACCAATGCCCGAGTGGCAACTGCCAAGGCGTGCAAGCTGGTGGCCATGGCGGTGGCCAAGGCCCGTCTGCTGGAACCGGTGATCGACGTTACGGTGCCGGTGGTGCCTGCGGCATTGGTGGTGGGTGCCGGTCCGTCCGGGCTGGCCGCCGCCCTAGGGCTGGCTGAACAGGGTTTCGAAGTGCACCTGGTCGAAAAAGAGGCGCAGGCGGGGGGCGGCTACCGGCCGGGACCGGGCGACGGCCTGCCAGACGCCCAATCGGTCCGGTCCCTGGCCGAACAGACATTACAGCACCCGCTGGTCCGGTTTTACCCGGACAATGAACCGGTGGCCGTGGACGGTCACGTCGGGCAGTTTCACACCCGCCTGCGGGGCGGGCAGACCGTAAGGCACGGCACGGTGGTGCTGGCCACCGGAGCACGGGAAGCACGGCCGGATGGCTACCTGTACGGGGAGCACCCGGCGGTGTGCACGCTCACCAAGGCTGAGCGGCAGCCGGACCCGGACGCGGGCACAGTGGTGTTCATCCAGTGCGTCGGGTCGCGCAGCAAGGAACGACCCTACTGCAGCCGGACCTGCTGCCGCCGCAGCCTGCAGCTGGCCCTAAAAATGAAAGAGGTTGATCCCGAGCGTAACATTTATGTGCTGTTCCGGGATCTTGTCGTTTACGGCGCCGACGAAGAACTATATACCTGTGCCCGGTCCCGTGGGATTGTGTTCATCCGTTACCAGCCCCGGGGGGAACCGGCACTGGCGCCCGCCGGAAAGCAGGTGACGGTTGCGATAACCGATCCGGTACTGAAACGTCCGATCCGGATCGCGGCTGACCTAGTGATCCTGGCCGCGGCCACCGAGGCCTCCGGGGACAGCCGGGCGTTGGCGCACCTGTTCAAGGTACCCACGGACCGGGACGGGTTTTTCCTGGAGGCGCACACCACCCTGCGGCCCGTGGATTTCTCCGCCGCGGGTGTGTTCATGTGCGGCGACGCCGCCGGGCCCAAAACGCTGTCTGAGAGCCTCCTGGAAGGGCGCGCGGTGGCGACCCGGTGCGCGGCCGTCCTGAGCAAGGGAGAGGTGCGCGCCCGCGGGGTGTACGCCCGGGTCAGCCCAGACAGGTGCGCGGCCTGTCTGCGCTGCGTCCGGGTCTGCCCGTTTAACGTTCCGGTCATCGTGGGGAACACATCCCGGATCGAGCCGGTGCAGTGCCAGGGGTGCGGGATCTGCGTGGCAGAATGTCCTAACAGGGCCATCCACCTGATCGGTTACCGCCAGGAGCAGCTCCTGGCGCTCCTGCGGGCCGGTTTACGGGAGGTGGCCGGATGAACCCGAATCCCAGGATAATTGCTTTCTGCTGCTGTAACTGCGCCTATGCCGCCGCTGACCTAGCCGGGTCGCTGCGGGTGGCCTACGACCCGGAGATCACCATCGTGGCTATTCCCTGCACCGGGGCCGTGGAACCCGCGGTGGTGCTGTCCGCCTTCGAAGAGGGCGCCGACGGGGTGTTCGTTGCCGGTTGCCTGGATGGCGAGTGTCGCTACAAGTCGGGAAACCTGCGCGCCCGGGAGCGGGTACAGACCCTGCGGGCGGCGCTGGAACACATCGGCCTGGAGGCCGAAAGGCTGGAGATGTACCAGGTATCGGCGGCAATGGCGGCCAGGTTCGGGGAAATCGCCGGCGAGTTCGCGGCCCGGATCCGGGGGTTGCCACCTTCGCCGGTGCGGCAGCGGGGGAAGAGCGGGGTGAGCGGCGTTGATCGTGGCTGAAGCGAAGTCCTTTGCCGAAGTAGCGGAAATGGTCAGCTCTTTTCCCCGCCTGCTGGTGGCGGCTTGCGCGGGGTGCACGGCCATCTGCGGCGTGGGCGGCGTGCGGCAGGCCGAGGAACTGGCGGCCGCGCTCCGGATTCATTTCCGGATCAGGGGCGTGGCGCTGGAAACCGAGGTGGCCGGTGTTACCCGGCAGTGCGAGCCGGAATTCATCGAGGAGCTGGCTGCGGCGGTGGGCCGGACCGGGGCGGTACTTTCCCTGGGCTGCGGCGTGGGGGTGCAGTTTCTGGCCGATCGTTTTCCCCAAGTACCGGTTTTTCCGGCGTTGAACACCCGCTTTGTGGGTGGTTTGGCGGCGCCGGGCACTTGGGAGGAAAGATGCCGGCTGTGCGGGGACTGCATCCTGCACCTGACCGGGGGGATCTGCATCCGGGCCCGGTGCGCCAAGGGCATCCTGAACGGGCCGTGCGGGGGGTCCCAGGATAGCCGCTGCGAGGTCGGAGATGACGTGCCCTGCGCCTGGAGCCTGGTTTGGGAGCGATTGTCCGCCCTGGGCCGGTTTGAACTGCTGGCCCAAATTCGGCGTCCCCGGAACTGGGCGAACGGCAATGGCGGCCCGCGAAGTTCGGGGGGTGCGAGTGGGTGAACGCCGCAAGTAATTTCGCGCGCTTGCTCCGGGACGGGCAATTCGTGGTGACCGCCGAGGTCGGCCCGCCGAAGGGAGCGGCCGCGGACCAGCTGCTGGAAAAGGCCGCCTACCTCAAGGGCTACGTGGACGCAGTCAACATCACCGACTGCCAGACCGCCGTGGTGCGGCTCTCCAGCATCGCTGCGGCCGTGCACCTGCGGTCGGCAGGCCTGGAACCGGTGGTCCAAATGACCGGGCGCGACCGGAACCGGATCGCTATTCAAAGTGACCTCCTGGGCGCCTGGAGTCTGGGGATCCGGAACCTATTGTGCCTCACCGGAGACCACCAGCGGTTTGGCAACCACCCGGAGGCCCGGGGCGTTTTTGATCTTGATTCGATCCAGATGGTGGCGATGGTGCGGCGGATGGGCGAGCCGGGTGAATTCCTATGTGGCGAACCGATCCGCGGGGAGCGCCCCCGTTTCTTCGTCGGGGCGGTGGAGAACCCCTTCGCCGGTTCGTTGGAGATGCGGGTGCTGCGGCTGGAGAAGAAAATTGCAGCTGGGGCCGAATTCATCCAGACCCAGTGCGTCTTTGACCTGGAACGGTTTCGGCGATTCATGGTCCTGGTGCGGGGGCGTGGACTCCACCGGCGCTGCCGCATCCTGGCCGGGGTGACGCCGCTGAAGTCGGTGCGCATGGCCCGGTTCATGCGCGACCAGGTGGCCGGGATCACCATCCCGGACGAAATACTCGCCCGCTTGGAATCCGCCGCCGACTTGGCCGCGGCAGGGGTGTCCCTCTGCGTCGAGCAGATCCGGGAACTGCGGGAAATTGAAGGCGTGGCCGGGGTGCACATCATGGCCATTGCTTGGGAAAAAATCGTGCCCGAAATCGTAAAACGGGCAGGACTGTACCCCCGCCCGGCCCTTCCAGTCTGAGCAACCCTGAAAGTGCTGCTCCTCGATACCTTGCGTTTTCCTAGTGCCGCAGGCGCACCGCCGCGCGCATCTTCTCGCGGGCCGCATCGCCCACCGTTTCCCGGAAGTGCATGTATAGGATGATGTCCAATAGGCGATTGGAGAAGCCCCACTCGTTGTCGTACCAGGCCAGGACCTTGACCAGCGTTCCCTCGATAACCATGGTGGAAAGCCCGTCCACAATCGAGGAATGCGGGTCCCCTGTGTAGTCCACCGATACCAACGGCAGTTCGTTGTAGGCGAGAACGCCCAGCAGGTCGCCCTCGGCGGCCGCCCGCAGGGTATCGTTGACCTCTTCCTTGGTGGTTGACCGCTCCACCTCCGCCACGAAGTCGATAATTGAAACGTTCGGCGTGGGTACCCGCAGGGCGAGCCCGGTAAGTTTTCCCTCCAGTTCGGGAATCGCCCCGGCCACGTTCTTGGCCGCGCCGGTGGTGGTCGGGATGATAGACATGGCCGCCGCCCGGGCGCGCCGCAGGTCCCGGTGGGACAGGTCCAGCAACTGCTGGTCGTTGGTGTAGGAGTGGGTGGTGGTCATAAAACCGCGTTTGACACCGAAGTGGTCGTTAAGCACCTTCACCACCGGCGCCAAGCCGTTAGTGGTGCAGGAGCCGGCGGAGATGATCCGGTGCCGGTCCGGATTGTATCGTTCCTCGTTCACTCCCATGATAATCATTACGTCCTCGCCGTTGGCCGGTGCGGAGATCAATACTTTGTGCGCCCCGGCCTGCAGGTGTTTGCCGGCACCTTCGGCCTTGGTGAACCGACCGGTGCATTCGACCACCACGTCCACCCCCAGCTTGCCCCAAGGGAGTTGGGCCGGGTCCGGCTCGGCGTAAACGGCAATTTCCTGGTCGTCAACCCAGAAGCTGTTTTCGGTTACCCGGACGTCAGCCTCGAAGGTGCGGTGCACCGAATCGTATTTCAAAAGGTGCGCCAGGGTGGCCGCGTTGGACAGGTCGTTGACGGCCACCACCTCCAGATCCGGATGACCGTGAACAATGCGGAAGAAATTGCGCCCAATCCGGCCGAAACCGTTGATTCCCACGCGAATAGTCATCCCTTGGTTGCCCTCCTTGCACTTTGCGCTGATCTCGGGCTATTATACCCATGCAAAACCCGATTATACCGGCGGGCGCGGGTACGCTTTTCAGTCCGGACCGGTTTTCCGGGTCTTTAGGATCGGCGAAAGGGAGAAAGACTGTGGGCAGAACGCGAAACTACCGGAGGTGGTTTCTTACCCGGGTCAAGAAGGCGATTAGCGACTACAGCATGATCTCCGACGGTGACCGCGTGGTGGCCGGGGTTTCAGGGGGGAAGGACAGCACCGCCCTGCTGTTTATTCTCGCTTACCTGAAAAGCTATTCGCACCTGAGGTTCGAACTGGAGGCGGTGATGCTGGACCTCGGGTGGGGAGAAGTGGATTTTGGGCCGCACCGGGAGTTGTGCCGGCGCCTCGAGGTGCCGCTGCACATCCGCGCCCACCCGGTGGCCCAAATTATCAGCGAAAAGGCAGACATGAATCCGTGTGCGCTGTGCGGAAAGCTCCGCGCGGGCATCCTGAACAATATCGCCCTTGATTTGGGGGCAAGCCGGGTGGCCTTGGGCCATCACCTGGACGACGTGATCGAAACCTGGTTTTTAAACCTGATCTTTACGGGCCAGATGAAGACGTTCCTGCCTAGTACTTACCTGAGCAACACCGGCCTGACCCTGATCCGGCCCCTGGTGTACCTGCCCGAGCGGGTTACGGTCGGCCTGGTCCGGTCCGAAGAGCTTCCGGTGATCACGAACCCGTGCCCGTACAACGGGTTCACCAAGCGGGATGAGATGAAGCGGATCGTGAGGGAACTGTCGGCCCGATATCCAGATTTCCGGGAGCGCTTTCTCACCGGCCTACAGAATGTGAGTCTCGAAAACCTCTGGAAACAACGAGGCGGCTTTCGAAGCCGTCCGCCGGGGGACGGGGTGCCGGCCCGGGGTGAACAGGGAAGCTGAAGTGGGGGGAGAACTTGAGCCGCGATCCGGTTAAATGCGCCATTTTTACGGGGCAGGAGAAAAGATGTGAACTGGCGAAACATTGCCCGAAACAACCGGGGCCCCTAGGAATGGTTTTACCAGGCTGTGGACCGCATGGTGTTTGAAGCCAAGGTGGTGGGAGGAATCAGATGCCTAATCCGAAAGAGTTGCGTCTCCCCGAGGAACTGTTGCTGGCCGGGGCGGGTGTAAAGAGCGGTCTATTTGCGGCCCTGCGTGATGGTCCACGGCCGCTGGCGGAGGTGGCGGAAGCGATCGGTGCCCACCGTGGGGCGTTGGAGCGGGTCGTCGATGCGCTGGCGCAGTTGGGATACCTGGAGCTAGCTGATGGTTCTGTCGGCCTTACGGTGGCGGCCCGACGGATGTTTTATGACCCGGAGAGCGAGGAGTACGCCGGGTTTGCGTTTATGCACGCCTACTCCCGACTGCGAACGTGGCTGGCCCTGCCGGAGGTGATCAGGACCGGGACGGCGCCCCCGAAGAAGCACAGCCCGGAACGCCTCCGGTACCTGATGGACGCCATGCGGGAGCACGCGCGCCAGGTGGCCCCGGCGGTGGTGAACCTGTGCCTGGAGGGGCTGTCTTTACCGTTGCGGTTACTGGACCTGGGCGGCGGACCGCTGAACTACGCCGTGCCCTTTGCCCGGCGGGGTGTTGCGGTTACCGTACAGGACATTCCCGAAGTTGTGGAACTGATGCGTCCGGCAGTTCCGCCCGGTCTTGACATCCGGATGGTCAGCGGGGATTTCAACGCGGCCGTGGCCCCCGGACCGTACGAGGTGGCTTTTCTGGGCAACATCACCCACATTTACGGCCCCGACGAAAACCGGGCGTTGTTTGCCAGGGTGGCGCACGAGCTTGTGCCCGGCGGGCGGATCGTCATCCTCGACTACGTGCGGGGCTTGAGCACACGGGCACCCTGCCTGGGCTTGAACATGCTGGTTTCCTCGGTTTCCGGCGGGGTGTGGAAGGTGGAGGAGTATACCTCCTGGCTGACGCAGGCCGGTTTTGAGCCGCCGGTGGTCCGGAGCATAGATGACCGGCAGGTGTTAGTGGCGCATCGGAAACCGTAACTGCTGCCGAAGATGAAGATTATTTAGCCCCGGGAGGAGGAATCTGCCCGATGCTGGCAGTTGGTATCGACGTCGGCTCGCTTTCTGCGGAGGCCGTAGTGATAGAGGACGGTAAAATGGCCGCTTACAGCATTCTGCCCACAGGAGCGGACAGCCGTCAGGCCGCCAAAAAAGCGTTCACCCGGGCTTTAGAACGGGCGGGTCGCTCCCCGGATGAGGTGACCTTCACCGTGGCCACCGGTTACGGCCGGGTCAGCGTGCCGTTCGCCGACCTGCAGGTCACCGAAATCACCTGCCACGCCCGGGGTGCGTTCCACCTGAATCCGGACACTAGAACGGTCATCGATATCGGTGGTCAGGACAGCAAGGTGATCCGACTGGATGGCGGCGGTACGGTGATCGACTTCGTCATGAACGACAAGTGCGCGGCCGGAACAGGCCGGTTCTTGGAGGTAATGGCCCGAGCACTGGAGACAGAAGTGGAAGCGTTGAGCGACCTGGCCGCGGGCGCGTCAAAGGCGGCCAGCATCAGCAGCCTGTGCACCGTGTTCGCGGAGTCGGAGGTGGTGTCCCTGATTGGACAGGGCGTGCTCCGGAAGGAGATTGCCCGGGGGCTTCTGGAATCGGTGGCCGAACGCACGGCGGTCCTGGTGAGCCGCGTAGGTTTGGAGCCGGAGGTGATTATGACCGGCGGGGTGGCCAAAAACGCGGGCGTGGTTCGGGCACTGTCCGCCAGGCTCGGGGTGCCGATCAGGGTTCCGCAAGAGCCGCAGATTGTGGGCGCCTTGGGCGCGGCGCTGATTGCCTGGACCCGGGCCGTTAAGAAATCGCCACAAAAAACCAGAGGAGCATCGCCCCAGCGATAATCAGCTTGATCACGGTGCTGCCGATGAACCCGATCAGGGTGCCTACTCCCACGCGCAGCGCCTGGTGGATGGAACCCCGCACGAGCAGTTCAGCGCCGAAGGCGCCCATAACCGGGCCCAAAATTATGCCGAACGGACCGAGCAATACGACCCCCAACAGTAATCCGGCGACGCCTCCCCAGATGGCGATCCGGGAACCGCCGTAACGGTGCACGCCCCACACGGTGGCCGCGTAATCCACGAAGGCGGTGAGGGCGACAGCCGCCCCCTGGCCGGCGTAGAAGATCCAGGAGAGGTTTTCGAACCCGGTCATCAGCCCGTAGATCAGCATTCCCACCCAGATCAGGATCACTCCGGGCAGCACCGGAAATATGATGCCGGCAAACCCCGCGATGAAAAACAACAAGGCCACCACCAGCGCGAACGTCGACACAACTCGATCCCCCTACCGGTGATTACTGTTTTTTGTTATCGTTATTGTAGCATGTAGGCGGCGGTGGTCTGAAATAATTTCCTTTGGGGGATGACGATGATCGTCGGGATTCTGACCGTGGAACTGTTCCTGGGTGAGTCCGGTTCGCTGAAGGAGAAGCGCAGACATATCAAGAGCCTGATCGCCAGGCTCCACAACCGCTACAATGTCTCAGTGGCCGAAGTAGACCGGCAGGACAACTGGCAACGGGCCACGCTGGGCATTGCGGCCGTCAGTAACCGTAGCATGCACCTTGACCAGATCCTCGCGGAAGTGGTCAATTTCATCGCCGCCCAGCGGGGGCTGGAGATTGTCCATTACCAAACGGAGATCATTTAAGCATTAAGTAGTTTGCAAGCAAGCGTTAATTGTTTAAGTGTAAGTGGTTTTTCATCATCAAGAAGGATTCCCCCTTGCCCAGGTTGAAGAGCAGTTCTGAAAAACACAGCGAACGAAGGGATGTATTAGAGTGGTGCCCCAGCTTGTCATCGACGGTTTGACCCTGCATTTCGGTGGGGTTGCCGCCCTTGCCGGGATTTACCAGGAAGTGAACCCGGGGGACATTCTGGCCGTCATCGGGCCTAACGGGGCCGGAAAGAACGAGGTGATTGTGGAAATCGGAACGAGGGATTTGGGGGCTCTGATCGACGCTCGCACTTGGGAGTGACGTATTCAATGCGGGAGGGATCGTGTTGGGCAAAAGGGTCTTGCTGGCCATCGACCTGTTGCACGACTTCATGGCTTCTGAGGGCGCCCTTTACTGTGGGGATGCCGCCCGGGAGATCATCCCGGTGGTAGGGGCGAGGATCAAGGAATTCGCCGCGGTCGGGGAGCCGGTCATTTTCGTGAAAGATGCCCATGCTCCGGAAGACCTGGAATTTGAACGCTTTCCGGCGCACTGCGTCCGTGGCACCCCCGGCGCCGAGTTGATCGCGGAAATTGCCGACGCGGCCGAGATGGCCCCCCGGGTGATCCACCTGGAAAAGACCAGGTATAGCGCCTTCTACGGCACCGATCTGGACCAAATCCTGAAATCCCTGGAGGTCGACGAGGTTCACGTTGTCGGCGTCTGTACCAACATCTGTGTTCTATACACGGTGGAGGAGCTGTGTAACCGGGACCTGCGTACCGTTGTTTACCGGAACGCTGTGGCGAGCTTCGATCTCCGGGCGCACGAGTGGGCGCTGCACCAGATGGAGTCGGTACTGGGAGCAAAGATCAGATAGCGGCTTTGCCTTCAAGGTTCCCCGCCGGGGGATCTTGTTTATGACCGGAGGTGTGTTCGACATCATAGATTACCACGTGCATCCGGACTTCTCCATCGACGCCGAAGCCCACAGCATAGAAGCGTACTGCCGCCGGGCGGTGGAAATAGGACTGAGAGGAATTTGTTTCACCCCGCACTTCGAGGCCGATCCGGAGCGCCGGAGCCGGGACGGGGTGGTGCGGCTGCGTGGCCGGCTGCACCCCATGGACGATCCGGTCTGGCTCGAGGAGTATTTCCGGGAAATTGAAACGGTCCGCCGGCGGTACGGCAACCGCCTAATGATCGGTGCCGGTCTAGAGGTTGGTTACGAGTACGGACAGGAGGAACTGTTTGCCCGGGTATTGGAAACCTATCCCTTTGATTACGTGATCGGGTCGGTGCACTGCCTGGAACACGTCGCCATCTCCAGTTCCGAGGAAAGCGGCCGGTACTTCCGGGACAAAACGCCCGAGCAAGTAGCCGCGGACTATTTCCGGAAGCTGGCGGCTCTGGTGGACTCCGGCTTGTTCGATTCCGTGGGCCACCTGGATCTCTACAGGCGACACGGATGGCGGTACCTGGGCCGGGCGATGGACACCCTGCACGAAGGCTGGGTGGAACCGATTCTTGCCCGGATGGCCGATCGGGGCCTGGGTTTGGAAATCAATTCCTCCAGCATCCGCCTGGGCCACGCGGAATGCATCCCCGGCCTCGACCTTTCGCGGTTGGCCCGGGATCACGGTGTACGGTATTTTACCGTGGGGTCAGATGCCCACCGCCTGTCCGATTTGGCCTCCGGACTGGACAAAGCGTTAGCGCAACTGGCTAAACTAAAGCTTGGGGTAGCTACTTTTCTACGGCGGGAGGTAGTAGCGTTGGACAAACCCCGAATTCCGAACTTAAAATAGAGCCAGGAGGAGACGCGCATGGCGGAACGCAACGGTCAGGCAGTGAAGCAATACCGGGAAGGAAACATCACGGCGGCTTTCGGTACCGACCTTTTTATCCACGGTGTCACCTTTGTGCCCAGCCTGTTGCTGAAATGGTACCGGTACATGGGCTTGACGGAGTCGGAAATGATGCTCCTCTTGCACCTCCTGCGCCTGCGCACCGAGGAAAAGGAACTCTACCCAACGGCAGAAACGCTCGGAGAACTATTATCCGGCGGCAAGGCCCAGGCCGAGCGGGATCTGGAGAGCCTCCGGAAAAAGGGAATCATCACCGTAACCCAGTATTTCCACGAGGAGGATCAAGCGGTTTCGGAAGGGTACGATTTCGAGCCTCTGTTTGAGAAGCTGTCGGAAGTGTGGGCGCGCAGCAAGGTGCACGAAATAGAAAAAACGCAGGCCATCCTGGAGGGCGGTAACGCTTCGGGGTTGGAGGACCAGGAGCTGGGACGGCTTTACGATGAGTTTGCCAAGGAGTTTGGGAGACTGCTTTCACCGATCGAGGCGGAACAGGTGTCCCGTTGGTACGCCGATCTGGGGTCGACCCTTGTGCGGGAGGCGCTGCGCCGGGCGGTACTGATCGGTAAACATAACTTCAAGTACATCGACAGCATCCTGATTGAATGGCATAAGAACAACGTACGGACCATCGCGGAAGTGCAGGAGTACGAGCGGAAGTTTCAGCAGCGCCGCGGTCGCAAACCACGAAAGATGGGCGACGTGAAGCGGGATCGGGAAAGGGAACGAGCCCTGATCAAAGCGCTGTACATTAGCTGAGGAGCCTAATAACGTGCCAGCTTGTAGCACTTGCGGTGATCGTGGCATCTATATGGTGGGCGAGACGGCAATCCCCTGCCCGTGCATGCGGCAGAAAGCGCTTTCAAACCGGCTGAAGCTGGCCCACCTCACCGGGATGATGCGGCAGCACACCTTTGACCGGTTCGAATTCAAGTACTATTCCCGGCAGCGGATGGAAAACAGCCGGTCGTACTATGAGACCGCCCGGCTGACCTTTGGAGCGGCTAAGGAATTCGTGGAACGGGTGCTCGCCGGGAGAGCGGCCGATGGACTTTACATTACTGGTTCAGTCGGCACCGGAAAGACTTTTCTGGCCTGCTGTATCGCCAACCGCCTGCTGGAAGAGGGGGTCGAGGTCCTCTTCCTGGTGGTTCCGGACTTCCTGGATCGGATCCGGGCCACTTACGACCTCCAGCGTCCGGAGTATACCGAGGTGGACCTGACCGACGCCGCTAAGGCGGCGCCGGTCCTAATCCTCGACGATCTTGGCGCCCACCACTACACCGAATGGGCTCGGCAGAAAATATACTCGCTGGTCAATCACCGTTTGAATCACCAGCTGCCGGTGGTGGTCACCACCAATATCAGCCTGGAGGACCTGGGGGAATACCTGGGGAAACGAACTACTTCGCGGCTTTTTCAGATGTGCCGTCCCTGCCGCCTCCTAACCGAGGTCGATATCCGTATCGCCCGCCGCCTGCGAAAGGAGACAGCGACCTAGGTTTCGGCCGGTCAACAGTTTCTATTTGTGGAACCGGGTTCAACTACCCGGTTATATTTATTCCCAAAATGGAGATAATTAACTGTGCAGTTTATAAATGGCTGCATAGTGCTCTCGCTGGTTATGCAGAATACGTTTTCGGAAGGAGGAGGATGCAAAGTAGTACCGGTTCGGAAGGAGGAGGATGCAAAGTAGTACCGGCGAGAATCCTGGTTCTGATTCTGACGCTGTGGCTGGCTCTGGTTCCGGCCGCACCCGCAAATGCGCACGTGTATTACACGGTCCGCAACGGGGACACACTCTATGACATCGCCAAACAATTCGGCGTTTCCGTCGGGGTGCTTAGTGCCGCCAACCGGTTGCGCGGTGACCTGATCGTGCCCAACCAGGTGCTGGTGATTCCGGAGCACGTCCTCCGGTATTCCCGGGGGGATATTTGCGAAAAGGACCTTCTGCTTCTGGCCCGGATCATTCACGCCGAGGCCCGGGGAGAAAGTTTCACGGGGCAGGTGGCCGTTGGCGCCGTGATCATGAACAGGCTGGCCAGCCCGGATTTCCCGTCCGATCTCCGGGAAGTGATCTACCAGCGCACAGGTAATGTATACCAGTTTTCGCCGGTCGGTGACGGGTCGATAGTACTTCCACCCGATGAGCGGGCATTTGAAGCTGCCCGGCAAGCGCTGACCGGTAACGATCCGACCCAGGGTGCGTTGTTTTTCTACAACCCGGATACGGCAGATGATACCTGGATCCGCACGCTGCCGGTGATCACCAGGATCGGAAACCACGTCTTTGCCAGCCAAGTTTAGGCGTTTTAAACACCATTTTTTAGCAGAAAAAGGACTGGCAGAGCTGGCGAATGTGCTATGAAGTACCGAATCGGTGCAGGATACCTGTAGATTGCGCAGGAAGGTGACCGGGTTGCAGAACTTAACGCCCCTTTTTCGTCCGGTGTCGGTGGCGATTATCGGCGCTTCCGGCAAGCCGGGCAAAATCGGGAACATCATTTTAAAGAACGTGATCGCGTGCGGGTACTCCGGCCGCATCTTCCCGATCAATCCGAAGGCTGACGAAATTGAAGGTTACCCGGCATACCCCTCGATTACCCAGGTGCCCGAGCCGGTGGACGTGGCCGTGATCGCCGTTCCGGCACGCGGGGTCCTGCCGGTGGTCGAGGAATGCGGCCGGGCCGGTGTAAAGCACCTGATCGTGATCAGCGCCGGATTCAAGGAAACGGGTGCCGAAGGGCTGGCGCTGGAAAAGGAACTGGTGACCATCGCCCGGCGTCACGGGATGCGGGTGGTCGGTCCTAACTGCGTGGGGATAATGGACACCCACACCCCGTTGAACGCGTCTTTTGCCGCCGGTTTTCCGAAGAAGGGGAAAATCGCGTTTATTTCCCAGAGTGGCGCCATGCTGGTGGCGATTCTGGACTGGAGCCTGACCAGCAGTCTCGGTTTCAGCAAGTTTGTCAGCTTGGGGAACAAGTCCGATCTGGACGAGTCCGATTTTATCGCCGCGGCTGCTGACGACCCCACCACCAAGGTCATCCTCTGCTACATCGAAGACGTTTCGGACGGGATGCGCTTCCTGGACGCAGCTACCCGGGCCAGCCGCAGGAAACCGATCGTGGTGTTAAAGTCGGGCACCAGCCAGGCCGGGGCACAGGCAGCTTCGTCCCATACCGGGGCACTGGTTGGGAGTGACCTGGCCTACGAGGTGGCCTTCCGCCGGGCCGGGGTGATCCGGGTCCGGAGTATGTCCGAACTGTTTGACCTAGCCTTTGCCTTTGCCAAGCAGCCGGTCCCTAAAGGGGACTGCCTGGCCATTATCACCAATTCCGGCGGCCCCGGGATCGTGGCCACCGATACCGCCGAGCAGAAGGGTCTCTCCATCGCCCGGTTCAGTAAGGCCACCCTGGATGCTCTGCGGGCGGAGCTACCGCGGGAAGCCAGTATTTACAACCCGGTGGACGTGCTGGGAGACGGCCGGGCCGATCGGTACCGCTTTGCGCTGGCCAAGGTGCTGGAGGACGAGAATGTGGATGCCGCGGTGGTATTGGTCTGCCCGACCGCGGCCGCCGAGCCGGGGGAGACCGCCCGGGCGATCGTGGAGGTGGCCCGGCAGGTTCCGGAAAAGCCGGTTTTCGGGGTGTACATGGGCGGCGAGATCCTGGAGGAGGGGGCCCGCATCTTGTCCGAAGAGGGCATTCCGTGTTACACCTTCCCCGAAGTGGCCGTGAACGCCATGGGCGGGCTGGCGCATTACACCCGGGTGGTGCAAGCCAAGGAAGACGAACCCCTGCCAGAATACGGTGGTGTGGACCGGGAGCGCGTTCGCGCCGTTTTCAAGGCGGCGAAGGAAGACAACCGCTTGGTGCTGCTGGGTAGCGAGGGGGCGGCGGTGATGGAAGCTTACGGCATTCCCGTGGCACCGACGAAGCTGGCCACTAGGGCCGAGGAGGCCGTGGCCATCGCCGAGGAAATTGGTTACCCGATTGTGTTGAAGGTGGCGTCACCGAAAATAATCCACAAGACCGACATCGGGGGCGTGCGCATGGGGTTGGACACTCCCGGCGAGGTGATGGCCAACTTCTGGGCGGTGATGAGCAACGTGCAGCGTTCCCTGCCGGATGTCATCCCGCACGGCATCGATGTCCAGCGCATGGCGCCCAAGGGCACCGAGGTGATCATCGGCGTGACCAGAGACATCCACTTCGGTCCCCTGATCGCCTTCGGCCTGGGCGGCATCTACGTCAACCTGTTAAAGGACGTTTCCTTCCGCCTTGCCCACGGGCTATCCCTACGGGAAATCGAAAAGATGATCACCGAAACCAAGGCCTTTTCCCTGCTGCGCGGTTACCGGGGACAAAAACCCGCGGACGTTGGTGCCCTGGTGAACATCATTGCCCGGGTGGCTCGGTTGGTCACCGACTTTCCGGAAATCATGGAAATGGACATCAACCCGGTGTTCGCGTACGAGTCGGGGGCGCAGGCCCTGGACGTGAAAATTACCATTTCGTGAGGTGGCGAACGGTGAAAAGCATTTATTTGATCGGTGCCCCCGGGAGTGGAAAGACGGCCGTGGCGCTCGGGCTGGCGCTAAAGCTGCGCCAGGAGGGTTTTAATCCCGGCTATTTCAAGCCGGTGGGCAGTACCGCCGGGGTGCTCGACCGGCGGGACGAGGACGGCGTCCTGATGAAGACCGTCCTGGGAATGACAGACGACCTGGAGACCATTGTATCCCTCACCGCGGGAAATTTCTACGTATCGGGGCAGCGGGACCCGAAAAAGTCCCGCGACCAGGTGTTGAAATCCTACCAGCGGATCGCCGACAAGTTCGACCCGGTGATCATTGACGGGACCAGTTTTCCCTGGGTGATGGCTAGCTTCGGCCTGGACGCCATTAGCATCGCCCGCGACGTCGGGGCTGGAATCCTGTGCACCATGCGGGTTAAGAACGATTTTGATTTCGATGCGACCCTGTTTTTCAACCGTTACGTGGTCGCCAAGGGGTTGCCCCTGGTGGGTAACATTTTTAATAACGTTCCCCGGCCGATGCTGGCCAAGACGCAGGGGGTGTACGCCCGTCTTCTGGAAAGCTTCGGGTACCGGTGGTTGGGGACGATCCCGAGCCGGCCGGAGATTCACTCTCCGACAGTGGCCGAGTATTACGACGTACTTGGGGGCGAGATTCTGGCCGGAGAGGACAAACTGGACCTCCTGGTTGAAGACGTGCTTATCGGGGCCATGACCATCGAAAGCGCCCTGGACGCCCTGCGCCGGGCGCTCAACAAGGCGGTGATCATCGGCGGGGATCGCTCGGACTACGCCCTGGCGGCGTTGGAGACGAGTACCTCGGTGCTGATTCTCACCGGGGGCCTCTATCCGCACCTCAACGTGATCACCAGGGCCAAGGAAAAAGGCGTACCGGTAATCCTGGTGCATTACGACACCGTTACCACCATCGAACGGATTTCGGAGGTTGCGCGCCGGATCCGCCCCGGCGACCAGAAGGCCATCGCCCTGGCCCTGGAAAACATTGAGCGGTACTGTGACTGGCAAAAGATCATCGAAACCCTGAAAACGTAACCGGCTCTCTGGTTTTAGAAAGCAATCCCGTCCAAGAAAATGGGTGGGATTTTTTGTTTGGCCTTCCGGTATATTGGGAACTCCGGTTCATATATATGGTTCATGTATATAGTGTTAAAGTCTGGCTATGGAAAAAGTTTCTTCCCATGAGGATTGTCTCGGGGGGGATGCGTTAGGCTTTGAACATATCTTTTGGCGGGACCCGGTATACCTTGAAATTAAAAGGGGGGAAGGCAGGTTCATGGAGAGGATCGATATTTTTCGTGATATTGCCGAACGCACTGGTGGCGACATCTACATCGGTGTAGTCGGGGGAGTACGCACGGGTAAGTCAACTTTCATCAAGCGGTTTATGGAACTCCTCGTAATCCCGAACATTGAGGACGTGTACGATAAGGAACGGGCACGGGACGAGTTGCCGCAGAGCGGAACGGGGCGCACCATTATGACCACCGAACCTAAGTTCGTGCCCAACGAGGCCGTGGAGATCCAGATCGGGCAGGTCAAGCTCAAAGTACGTCTGGTTGACAATGTCGGATACCGGGTAGAAGGAGCCCTGGGCTACGAAGAAGAGGAAGAGCCCAGAATGGTGACCACACCCTGGTTTGACGAGCCGATTCCGTTTGTGGAAGCGGCAGAGATAGGAACCCGCAAGGTGATCACCGACCATTCGACCATCGGCCTGGTGATGACCACCGATGGCAGCATCACCGACATTCCGCGCGAGAACTACGTTGAGGCTGAGGAGCGGGTGGTGGATGAACTAAAGCAACTGAATAAGCCCTTTTTGGTTGTCCTGAATACGACCAAGCCCCATGCCCTGGACACCCAGCACCTGGCCGGGGAGCTGCAGGCGAAGTACGACGTGCCGGTGCTACCGCTGGACTGCTTGGAAATGAGCCAGGGGGACGTGGTGACCATCCTGGAGGAGATCCTGTACGAGTTCCCGGTAACCGAGGTGAAGATCGACATCCCGCTCTGGGTGGAGGAATTGGAACCAACTCACTGGCTACGTGAAAAGTTTGAACTGGCCGTACACGAAGCTCTGCGGAAGGTCCAGCGGGTGCGGGATATTCGTGGGGTGACCGATCAGTTGGCCGAATACGACTTCGTTGCGGAAACGTCCCTGCGGGAGCTGAACATGGGTACCGGTTGGGCGCAGATCGAAGTCAGGGCCCGTCCGAACCTGTTCTACGAGATCGTGAGTGAGGTCAGCGGGTTCGAGGTGACCGGCGATCACGACCTCTTCCGGCTGATGCGGGACCTGGCCGTGGCCAAGCGAGAGTACGACAAGGTCGCCGCTGCGCTGCACGAGGTGCGGGAGACCGGCTACGGCGTGGTGACGCCCCGACTGGACGAAATGAACCTAGAGGAACCGGAACTGATCCGGCAGGGAAACCGGTTCGGGGTCCGGCTGCGGGCCAGCGCACCCTCGCTGCACGTGATCCGGGCGGATATCACCACCGAGATCACGCCGATCATCGGTACCGAGAAACAGTGCGAGGAACTGGTGCGGTTTATCCTGAACGAGTTTGAAGACGATCCAAGGAAGATCTGGGAATCTGAAATTTTTGGTAAATCGCTGCACGATCTGGTCCGGGAGGGAATTCAAAACAAACTGCACCGGATGCCCGAAAACGCCCAGTCGAAGTTGCAGGAGACGCTACAGCGGATCGTCAATGACGGAAGCGGAGGCCTGATTTGCATAATCATCTAAGCCCGTAACGTAAACAAGAAACCCTTCTCAAAAGAGAAGGGTTTCTATTTTTAAGAGCCCGTAATGGCCTGCGCTTCAGCCACCATAGGTTTCTTTACAGCCCGCAACAACCTTTCGGCTGCCGCGGACCTTTTTGGAAACCTGTGATGACTTTTGCTTGATTAAAGTGACTACCTTGAGAGCTACTGGCGGTCTCTCGACTACCAGTAACCCTTTTCTCAGGGATAAACCTGAGTCTTGAGCAGCCACTTTAATCTTAGCCTCGGGCAGGGAGTCTCTCTTATGACCAGGATACAGTCGTTGGACTGTACCCTAGCCCGGCGAGAAACCATCTGCCCTTACCTCCAGCCGATACCGAGCCATTTTGACCCGATATCGACCTTTGGCTTGACTACCGCCGAGCTTTGTTTTAGACCCGGCGGTAATCTCAGGCTCGGCCATTACGAGCCCTTGACCATAGTATAACCATTCGCCGCCGGATTATCAGAGAATTTTCTGCCGCTAAATTCCAGCGCCGAGATAACTATTTAGTTATTAATGAAAGCTAAAATGTACATACTATTTGAAAATTACTGCGAGGAGGCGAACGACAAGGATGATCAGCTCTTCGACTTCCCTGACCGAGTACTTCATGCAGGTGGATCATCGCCTGCCCCCGGAAGCCGCCAGAGTGCTGCGCGCCCTGGGAGAACAGGGTCGGATGAACAAGGAGGAGCTGTCCCTCACCTCCCGGGTGAAAAGGGCGGTACTGGACCACATTATTATGCAGTTGTATGCCCTGGGACTGGTGGATGTCATGGCGGAGGGCAAGAGTAAGATCTGCAGTCTCACCAAGCTTGGTTGGGAATTCATCGAGTTGAAGGAGTTAAAAGAAGAAGAACAACTGTTGATGTAGCGGGGACGGGCTCTCCCAACATCTACGTCCGCGGGCCTTTGGATCGCTTACCTTGTAAAAGGGCCGCCGGAAAATTATAATTTTTCCAAAGGGGAAATTTCCAGGAAGGGCGGTCTATTAACATCGAGTGGCTGGTAAAGAACCGGGAGCCTGTGCTGGCCCGCATGCTGGCCCGCGAGTGTGGCCTGTTCGAATTGACGGCCCAGTTGTTGGTCAACCGGGGCGTATACACCGTGGAAGAAGCCCGCGTGTTCCTAAACGGGGACCTTAATGATCTGTGGTCCCCGTATCTGTTACGGGACATGGGCCGGGCGGTGGCCCGGATCCGGGCGGCCCTGGATGCCGGGGAGAAAGTCCTGGTTTACGGGGATTACGACGTAGACGGAATGACGGCCACCGCGCTGTTGGTCAGGGTGCTCCGAGCCCTGGGGGGAGAGCCCAGGTATTACATTCCTGGTCGGAACGACGGCTATGGCCTGCACGGCCCGGTCCTGGAGCGGGCGGCGGCAGACGGGGTGGGCCTGGTGATCACGGTGGACTGCGGGGTCACCGCCGTGGCCGAGGTGGAGCGGGCCCGGGAAATAGGGCTTGACGTAATCGTCACCGACCACCACGAGCCCCAAGGCGAATTACCTCCGGTGCCCGTGGTAAACCCCAGGCGGCGAGACTGCCTGTACCCGTTCAAGGACCTGGCCGGGGCCGGGGTGGCCCTGAAGCTGGTGCAGGCGTTGCTGGACGGGCAATTTCCGCCGGAATTCCTGGGTTTGGCCTGCCTGGGCACCGTGGCCGACGTAATGCCGCTTGTCGGTGAAAACCGGCTTCTGGTTCGGTATGGTCTGCCATTGTTGCCTGATAACCCCGGTATCGCTGCGCTCGGGAACAAAACCGGGCCGGAGAGCCCCGGAGTCAGGGACGTGGCCTTCAGGATCGCGCCGCTCTTAAACGCGGCCGGCCGCCTCGGCCGCGCCGAGTTGGGGGTTGAGCTCCTGCTGGCCGAGGACGCGGACACGGCCCGGGCCCTGGCGGCAGAGTTGAGCGCCCTGAACGAGGAGCGCAAGTACCTGGAGGAAAAGGTGTCGGCCGAGGTGCTGGCCGCGCTGGGCGATTGGTCCGAATTGCCCCGGGTGGTGGTGATCGCCGGCGAGGGATGGAATCCGGGTGTGGTCGGCATCGTCGCTTCCCGGTTAGCAAGCCGTCTTGATCGCCCGGTGGCTTTGATTGCGGTGGAAGGGGAAGAAGGACGGGGTTCGGCGCGGAGCAATGCCCGGTTTGACCTGGTGGAGGCGCTGACCGCCTGCCGGGATTTGCTGACTCGTTTCGGTGGACACCGCCGGGCCGCCGGATTTACTTTGCCCGCCGGATTCATCCCTCGTTTCGCCCAGGCCATGAACGAATATGCCGCGGCCCTGCCGGCCCGGGAACCCGTTCCGATGGCGGAGATCGACGCCGTGGTCAATCTGGATGAACTGTCGTTGCCCCTGTTGCGGGAAATCGAGACGCTGGAACCCTGGGGCGCCGGAAACGAGCCGCCCTTATTGGCGGCAGAGGGCTTGTGCGTGCTGCGCTGCCGGGAAGTGGGCCGTAACGGGGAGCACCTGAAACTCTATGTCGGCCAGGGAAACACCCTGATCGACGCGATCGGGTTTAACTTGTCCGAGGCCCGCGCCCAAATGGAAAATTGTTCGGGTGTTGACCTGGCCTTTGTGCCACTGATCAACCGGTGGAACGGGCGGGAAACGCCCGAAGTCAAGGTGGTGGACTGGAAGCCGGGATCGTCCGGGTCGTTGGTGGCGGAAGCGGCGGCGGCTTCGGATCTCGCCGTTTTGCAGGCCGAACCCGAAGATGATGATGTCCTGCCCCCCTTTCTTGCCCGGGTGTTGCGTGGGGAAACGGTCACCAAAACCCGGGGTGAGGTAAGGCTGAAGAGAGTGTACGACCTGCGCCACCTGCCGTTTTGGAAGGCAGGCGCCGGACGGTTCCTGGACGGCGCCCAGCCTACCCTGGTGGCGGTGCCTAATCCGGAAATGATTGCGGAGATTGCGGCCATCATCCGGCTGGCCCGTCCGGATTGCTATGGCCGGTTGGCCCGTTTGACTCCCGCGATGGGGGTGGATGAACATGCGGCGGTGACGGAACGGTTCCGTTCCGGCGCGGCGACTATCCTGATCAGCGTGCCTCCGGACGGCTGCGCGCTGCGGCCGGCCCGGATCGTGGTCCCCGGCTTGATGTACGGCTGGTCCGATTGGAAAACCCTGGCCCGGAGCGGGGACGAGCTGGTACTCGCTTTTTCCCGTCAGGACCACGAACGAAACTGGCGTCACCTCCGGGGCCTGGCACCCAACCGAAACTGCCTGCTGCAACTGTACCGGTTGCTCCGCGATCTGGCCGGTGACGCGGATTTTGACCGGCAGGTGGTGGTGCGCGGGATGCGCCGCCGGGGTTACGATTATTTTTGTGCTGCCACCCTGGACATCGGACTGGCGATTTTGGGTGAACTCGGGCTGGTTAGGCAGCAGGGAGGTCGGCTCGAATTACCGAAAACTTCTGGGAGAAAGCTGTTGAGCCGGTCGCCGACCTTCCGGCGCGTGCATAGAATTAAGCGGGACGCCTGGCGGTGCCAGCAGTTTTTTCTCCGGGCGTCACGTGCCGATCTAGCCCGTTTTTTCGGATGTGATATAATCTCGTTGGGTGATGATAATACGCATGGCCATCAAGCCGCTCGTAGCCAGAATCCAACAATATAATCCTAACTGCGACGTTTCCTTTCTACACCGGGCCTACGATTTCGCCCTTGAGGCGCACCATAACCAAAAGCGGATCTCTGGTGAGGATTTTATCGTCCATCCCCTGGAGGTGGCCCGGATTCTGGCCGAACTGGAACTCGATTTGCAGAGCGTGGTCGGGGGTCTCCTGCACGACACCGTGGAGGACGCGAGGATCGACCTAGGCGTGATCCGCGAAGAGTTCGGGGACGAGGTGGCCCTCCTGGTCGACGGCGTCACCAAGCTGCGCCGCCTGGCTTATCGTTCCAAGGAAGAGCAGCAGGCCGAAAACCTCCGGAAGATGTTTCTGGCCATGGCGAAGGACGTGCGGGTGATCCTGATCAAGCTGGCCGACCGGCTCCACAACCTGCGCACCATCCAGTACCATTCGGTGCCCAAGCAGCGGGAAATCGCCCAGGAGACCCTGGAAATCTTCGCCCCCCTGGCACACCGCCTTGGCATTTACCGGATCAAGTGGGAGCTGGAAGACATCGCCTTTCGCTACCGGGAACCGGAGAAGTATTACGAGTTAGCGCAGCGGTTGTCCTCTACCCGGGGCGCGCGTGAGGGATACATCCGCAACGTGATTGATCTACTTCAGGAAAAACTGGCCGCCATGGGCATTGGCGCCGACATCCAGGGCCGGCCCAAGCACCTATACAGCATTTACCAGAAGATGGTGGCCCAGAACAAGGACCTGAACGAGATCTTCGACATCCTTGGCATCAGGCTCCTGGTTGATTCGGTGAAGGACTGCTACGCCACCCTGGGCGTGATCCATACTCTTTGGAAGCCGGTGCCGGGTCGATTCAAGGACTTCATCGCCGTGCCCAAGTCGAACATGTACCAGTCCCTCCACACCTCGGTCATCGGTCCGGAGGGTGAGATATTGGAGATCCAGATTCGCACCTGGGACATGCACCGGACTGCCGAATACGGGATCGCCGCCCACTGGCGGTACAAGTCGGGGGCCAAGGACGACCCTGCGTACGACGAAAAACTGGCCTGGCTACGGCAGATCCTGGAATGGCAGCACGAATTGCGGGACGCCCGGGAGTTCATGGAAACGCTAAAGATTGACCTTTTCGCCGACTCGGTGTACGTTTTCACGCCCATGGGCGACGTATTGGAGCTGCCGGCCGGTGCCGTGCCGCTCGACTTCGCCTACCGGATTCACACCGACCTTGGGCACCGCTGTGTCGGGGCGCGGGTAAACGGGAAACTGGTGCCCCTAAACTACCAACTGAAAACGGGCGACATTGTGGACATCATCAAGGCGAAACAGCCCAGTCCCAGCCGGGACTGGCTGAATCTGGTCAAGACCTCCCAGGCCAAGGCGAAGATCCGACAGTGGTTCAAGCGGGAGCAGCGGGAGGAAAATATCAACCGCGGCCGGGAGGCGCTGGAGCGCGAAGCGCGCAAGCAAGGCCTGGACATGGAACACCTACGCGGGGAAAAGATGCTGGAACTGGGCAAGCGCTACACCCTGCATACCATCGAGGACGTTTACGCCGCCGTGGCGCTCGGCGTGGTGGCGGCCGGCGCGCTGGTCGCCAGGTTGAAGGAACAGGTCCGGGCGGAGCACCCGGAAGAGGAAACGGCCGAGGTGGTCGTGGAACAAAAGCGGTGGTCTAAGAACGCCAAAGGGATCCGGGTGCTGGGAATCGATAACCTGCTAGTGCGCCTGGCCCACTGCTGCAACCCAGTGCCGGGAGACGCGATCGTCGGTTACATCACCCGGGGGCGCGGAGTTTCGGTGCACCGGGAAGACTGCCGCAACATCACGCTCTGGCGGGAAAGGGAGCAGGAACGGCTGGTCAAGGTGGCCTGGGACCAGCAGTTCGACGCCTCGTTCCAGATCCGCCTGGAGGTATCCGGGATGGACCGGGCGGGTCTTCTGCGCGATGTGATGAACGTACTCAGCGAGATGAAAATCAGCGCCAGCTGGGTCACCGCCCGGGGCAACAAGAGTAAGATGGCCACCATTGATCTAACCATTGAAATCCGTAACCTGGAGCAGCTGGAATACCTGCAGCAGAAACTGCGGAAGGTACGGGACATATTCGAAGTAAGGCGGGTGGTCTAGCTGTCCGGCCGGGGTGGGTTACGGTAAAGAAAGGCGGGTGGTCTAGGATGCGCGCGGTGGTGCAGCGGGTTACCCGGGGGGCGGTCCGGGTTGGCCCGGAAACGGTGGGGGAGATCGGCCGCGGATTCGTGGTACTCCTAGGGGTCGGCCAGGACGACACCGCGGAAGATGCGGCCTACCTGGCGGAAAAAATCGCCCACCTGCGGGTTTTCGAGGACAGTACTGGCAAAATGAACCGGTCGGTACTGGAGGTTGACGGCAGCGTGCTGGTGGTCTCGCAGTTCACCCTGTTCGGGGACTGCCGCAAGGGACGCCGACCCGGGTTTTCCACCGCCGCCGGACCGGACCGGGCGCGGGAGCTGTACGTCGAAGTGGTGCGGCGGCTGGAGGCGCTGGGTCTTCCGGTGGCGCAGGGCCAGTTTCGGGAACACATGCAGGTGGAGATCGTGAACGACGGCCCCGTCACCCTGCTGCTGGATAGCAAGAAGCTCTTTTAGCGCCGGCAGAGCTGCTGGCTCCTGGAAGGCAGGGAAGGTAATTACCGGTTTGCACGATCGAACTGGGATTCAACAGGGAGGTACTTTAATTGATTTTGGAAACGCTAGTGGTTGGGTCACTACAGACCAATTGCTATGTTCTCGGCTGCCCGGAGACCCGGGAGGCGCTGGTGATTGATCCCGGGGCGGAAGCCGGACGCATCCGGACGGTTTTGGAAAAACAGGGTTTACAGTTAAAGAAACTGGTGCTGACCCACGCCCACGGTGACCACATCGGTGCCTGCGGCGAACTGCGGGAGGCGACCGGTGCCCAGGTCCTAGTGCACCGGGAGGATGCGGGCCTGCTGACCGACCCGCACCGGAATCTTACCGCCTACCTCGGTTCGGCGCTGACCCTGCCACCAGCGGACGTACTGTTGTCCGACGGGGATGTGGTAGAATTCGGCGCCGGGATCAGCCTTACGGTGCTCCACACCCCGGGGCACACCCAGGGCAGTATCTGCCTGCTCGGTGATGACGTATTGTTCAGCGGGGACACGCTGTTTGCCGGCGCCGTCGGGCGTACCGACTTTCCGGGCGGTAGTTTCCAGGAACTCACCAGGTCCTTGGTGAGGCGGTTGCTGCCGCTTCCCGACGAGATACGCGTTTATCCCGGGCACGGACCGGCCAGCACCATGGGCGAGGAAAAGCGGGACAACCCCTACCTGACGACCGACTGGTAAACCGGGTCCGGGCACCTTGGCGCGGCAAGCCCAGCGAAGCACACCGATCTTGACCGGCGGAAATTCACGGTCGTGGTAACCGGCGACGGAGAATTTTTCTGGCCACCACTAAAGGAACCCAAGTCTTGACAGGTTCCGGGCGGCTGGCGTAAAATTTCGAGAGATGCTCCCGCCCTCGCCCATACCGCATACGTCGCCATGGGGCGGGAGTTTATTGTTGGAGATGAGGACTGTCCCATGCAGATATCCAGACCGCGGGGAACAAGCGATATCCTACCTGAGGAAGCCCGAAGGTGGCGAAAGCTTGAGAACGTTATTCACGAGCTTTGCCGCTTATACGGCTATGGGGAGATCCGCACCCCCATTTTTGAAACAACTGATCTGTTTTTGCGCGGGGTGGGAGAGGCTACCGATATTGTAGAAAAAGAGATGTACACTTTTAAGAGCAAGGGTAAGCGGGCAAATAGCCTTACACTCAGGCCCGAAGGGACCGCTCCGGTGGCCAGGGCCTATTTGGAGAATGGTCTGTACGCTTTGCCCCAACCGGTGAAACTCTATTATATCGGACCCATGTTTCGTTATGACCGTCCGCAGGCCGGACGCTACCGCCAGTTTCATCAGTTCGGGGCCGAAATCTTCGGGGCCGATGACCCGGCAGCCGACGCCGAGGTTATCGCCCTGGCCATGACGTTCTTCAAAAAGCTGGGTCTGAAGGGACTGGAATTGCACCTGAACAGCGTGGGCTGTCCCGAGTGCCGGCCCGTTATGCGGGAAAAGCTGGTTGAATACTTCAACTTACGAATTCAGGAATGCTGCCAGGATTGCCGCAACCGCCTCGTCAAGAACCCCTTGCGAATTCTGGACTGCAAGGAAGACAGCTGCCGGGAGATCAGGCGCGGCGCCCCCAGTCCGGTGGATTGCCTGTGTACCGAATGCGGCGCTCACTTCGAACACCTGCGGCGCTACCTGGACCTTTTGAATATTCCTTATCACCTGAATCCGCGCCTGGTGCGCGGGCTGGACTACTACACCAAAACAGCTTTTGAAATCATCATCCCGGGGGCCGGAGCACAGGATGCCGTCGGCGGGGGTGGTCGTTACGATGGACTGGTGCAAGAGATAGGTGGTCGGTCGGTACCCGGAGTCGGCTTTGCCCTGGGTCTGGAAAGGACGCTTCTGCTTATGCTGGACGGGGCCGGGGAGGTCGCGACGGCTCCGGGCCCCGAGGTGTTCGTGGTTACAGCCGGGGAAACCCGGGACACGGCGACCAGGCTGGTGGCCGACCTGCGGGCCGCGGGGCTGGTGGCTGACCGGGACTACACCGGGCGGAGTCTGAAGGCGCAGATGAAGTACGCCGGGAAGCTCGGCGCGCGCTACGTGGTCATCGTTGGTGAAGATGAATTGCGGGGCGGACGGGTCGCCCTGAAAGATATGGAGGCGGGCCGGCAGACCGAGGTCTACCTTGAGGAAATGGTAGACTTTCTGCGGCGGGCCGTCGGCAAATAGCTGGGGGTGTGAGGGACAGTGGAATTGGAATCGATGCGGGGACTGAAGCGCACTCACGGATGCGGCACTCTGTCCCGGAACGAGGTGGGCTCCGAGGTGGTAGTCATGGGCTGGGTCGACAGCCGCCGGGACCACGGGGGCCTTATTTTTGTGGACCTGCGGGACCGGTCGGGAATTGTGCAGGTGGTGTTCAGTCCGGACAACAAAACGGCGTTCACCAAGGCCGAGAACCTACGGAACGAATACGTGGTGGCCGTGGCCGGAACGGTGCGGGTGCGCCCAGAAGGCACCGAAAATGAAAAGCTGAAAACGGGGGATATCGAAGTCGTTGCCCGGGAGGCCCGGATCCTGAACCGGGCCCGGACCCCCGTGTTTTACATCGAGGACGGCATCGAGGTGGACGAAAACTTGCGTCTCCGTTACCGCTACCTGGACCTGCGCCGTCCCGAAATGCAGCGGGCGCTGGAGCTCCGGCACCGGGCGGCCAAATTGATCCGGGACTTTTTGGATTCCCGGGGATTCTGGGAGATCGAAACCCCTGTTTTAACCCGGAGCACCCCGGAGGGAGCGCGGGATTTCCTGGTGCCCAGCCGGCTCAACCCTGGAAAGTTCTATGCCCTGCCGCAGTCGCCGCAGCTGTTCAAGCAGCTCCTGATGGTGTCCGGGGTTGAGCGATACTTCCAGATTGTGCGTTGTTTCCGTGACGAGGACTTAAGGGCGGACCGACAGCCAGAATTCACTCAGGTTGACCTGGAGATGTCGTACGTCGAGAGTGACGACGTGATGGCCCTAGTGGAAGAGTTATTGGCCGTCGTTTGCCGGGAGGTGAACGGGCTGGAGATTGCGACCCCGTTTCCCCGGATCACCTACGATGAAGCCATGCGCCGGTTCGGCACGGACAAGCCGGATCTCCGTTACGGGATGGAACTGCGGGACGTTACGGACGTGGCCGCCGGTTGCGAGTTCAAGGTGTTCAAGGTGGCCGTTGCGGCCGGAGGCCAGGTAAGGGGTATCCGCGTGCCGGGGTGCGCGGATTACAGCCGCAAGGAACTGGACGACCTCACCAAGTTCGCGGTGCGGCACGGGGCTCGGGGCTTGGCGTATTTCCTGTATACCGACGAAGGACTGAAATCCCCGATCACCAAGTTCTTCACCACGGCGGAACTGGATACCCTGATCAATCGCCTGGAAGCGGCGCCGGGGGATCTGTTGTTGTTCGTGGCTGACGCCCCAGACGTGGTGGCGGCAGCGCTCTCGGCCTTGCGCCGGGAGTTGGGGGAGCGGCTGGGGCTCATTGACCGGTCACGGTTCGAGTTCGTTTGGGTGCATCAGTTTCCGCTGCTGGAGTACGATCACGAGGAAAAGCGGTTTGTGGCTGTCCACCACCCCTTCACGGCACCGGTGGAAGAGGACGTCGAACGCTTGCGATCCGAACCGGAAAAGGTGCGGGCTCGGGCTTACGACCTGGTGCTGAACGGGGTCGAAATCGGCGGGGGCAGCATCAGGATCCACCGCCGGGACGTGCAGGAATTGCTGTTCGGGGTTATCGGCCTGGCGCCGGGCGAAGCCCGCGAGAAGTTCGGGTTTCTACTGGACGCTTTCGAGTACGGGACGCCACCCCACGGCGGTTTCGCCATCGGCTTTGACCGCCTGGTGATGCTGCTGGCGGGGAAGCGGACCATCCGTGACGTAATGGCCTTTCCCAAGACGCAGAGCGGCACCGACCTGCTGACCGAGGCCCCGGGTGCGGTGGCGCCGGAACAGCTTGCGGAAGTGGGTGTGCGGGTGTTGGACAGGAAGAACCGGGAGCGGTCGTAATTCCCAAGGACAGAAGGGATTTTAAGTTTTAACACTTGTCAAAAGAGCGGCGCTGTGCTAGTATTGTTTTAGACCAAGAAAAACAAAATACTTTAAAACCCTACTGTGCTCGTGACCAGCCTTGAAGTTCTGAGCCAACATCGACACATAGGGAGCCCGGTCTCTGGTTGTAGCTCACAGGCCCCCGCAGGGGGGAAGTGATAAGCAATCAGGAGGGCACCCACCTGTTCTGAGACGGGGTTCAGGAAACTTTGAGGGGTCAACGGCATCGGTGGGGTTTTTTCGCTAGTGAGGCACAATGAAAATCTATTTCCGAGAGGGTGGATCGGTTGCGCAGGATATACCTGGATCATGGGGCGACCACCCCGCTGGACTCGCGGGTGGTTGACGAAATGCTTCCTTACCTGAGGAACGTTTTTGGAAATCCGTCAAGCGCGCACGCTTTCGGACGCGAGGCTCGGAAGGGGGTCGAAACAGCGCGGGCGCGGGTGGCCCGGGCCCTGAACGTGGATCTCCGGGAGATTATTTTCACCAGCGGCGGGTCGGAGGCCAACTACCTGGCAGTCAGGGGCGTGGCCCACGCCAACCGGGATCGCGGTAACCACATCATCGCCTCGCGGATTGAGCACCATTCGGTGCTGGACACCTGCCTGGACCTGGCGGAAAACGGGTTCGAGGTCACCTGGATACCGGTTGACGCCGACGGGATTGTGGACCCCCGAGACGTGGCGGCGGCCCTCCGGCCCACCACCATCCTGGTTACCGTCATGCTGGTGAACAACGAGGTGGGCACTGTCCAGCCGGTGAAGGAAATCGCTGCCCTGGCCCGGGAAGCCGGGGCGCTGTGCCACACCGATGCCGTCCAGGGTTTTGGCAAGACCGCGCTTGATGTTCAGGAATTGGGGGTAGACATGCTGTCAGTTTCGGCCCACAAGATATACGGGCCCAAGGGCGCGGGGGCGCTGTACCTACGGGAGGGCACGGCCTGGCAGCCGCTGAACCGGGGCGGGGGTCAGGAGAACAAGCGGCGTCCGGGCACCGAGAACGTGGCCGGTATCGTGGGCCTGGGGGCGGCCGCCGATCTGGCGGTGCGCAACCTGGAGGCCGAAGCGGCGCACGTACGCGCCCTGCGGGACCAGCTGGCGGACCAGATCCTGCGGCACATTCCGGGGGTGCACTTCAGCGGTCACCGGGAATTGCGGGTGCCGCACAACGCTCACTTTTGTATCGAAGGGGTAACCGGCGCCGACCTGTTGGCCGGGCTTGACGCCGCGGGAATCGCCGTTTCGGTGGCTTCAGCCTGCGCTGTCGGATCGGGGGCGCTGTCCCATGTGCTCAGGGCCATGGGAATCCCGGACGAATTGGCCCGCGGTTCGCTACGGGTGACCCTGGGACGGGCGAACACGGAAGCAGATGTGCACGTCTTTGCGGATACGCTAGAACGGTTGGTACGGGAGGCCCGGCAACGGCCTCGTCGCGAAACGGATTCCTGTTGATAGTATCCGTTGCCTGGATTGCCTTCCCGGTGGCCTTAACTTCGGTTAGGGAGACAAAATCCCGGACATACTACCCACTGGAGAGTATCCGGGCGGGGGAGGTAATCGTTGTGCACTGTCCCATTTGTAACGGAAAAGCTACCGGTAAAGTGGGTGTGGAACAGTACTACTGCTGGGACTGCTGTGTGGAGTACCGGCTGGACAAGGAGGGCGTGCGCATTTTTGAAGTGAACGAGGATGGGAGCCTGGTTGCCTTTGACCCCAACAACGACTTGGTTTATTGAACCTATAGCGGCGCCAGTTTGATCGTGCCGCGCATGGCCAACTGGTCACCCATCACGGCCAGGGCTCCGGACACGCCCTCGACTGAAAGGGCAAAGTCCACCGCTGGGGCCAAGTCCTCGGGGGTCCGTACCCGGTTGGCGGCTGCTGTGGCCACCGCGTCTGCCAGGATAGCCGTGCGGGCCAGGATGGTGACGGCGTCGGCCTTACCGTAGCTTAAGGAATGCCCCAGGGTGCCCGAGGAGGTGCAGACCCCGAGGGGGGTCATTTCCGGCGAGATCACCAAACCCAGCCGGTTACTGAAGGGTGAGGCGCCGGCGAAAATCCCGACCGTCCGCTGCCGCGCGGACTTGATAAACAGGTCACCGCCGTTTTCCACGATCACGTCCCGGGAATAACGATTTAGGAGCCGCCCGACGTACTCGGCGAGCGCGCCGGCCACGGTGGCCATGGGCCCGACCCCGGCCGGTGCCGCAGCGGCCGCCATGTCCCGGACGATGCGCGGCGCCGCGGGAGGGACGGGGTAGGGTTCCAAAGCCCGTAGGAAACCGGGGTCGCCGGCGATGTACGCTTCCAACTCCCGGCGCAGTTCCCGAACGTATCGTTCCACCCGGTGCGCCAGTTCGGGGGTCAAGCGGTTCCGCCGTACCCCGATGAAGAGGTCGGTTTCGCGCACCACCACCTGGAAATGGGTGAGATCATCTTGGCGGAACCGCTGCCGGTAGGTCCTTTCCAAGGTAACGCCTAACCTCCAGTTAAAACTTGACCTCCATCGCCCGGATGGGGCAGGCCCGGGTGCACAGCTGGCAGACCACGCATTTTCCTCCGTCGAAACGCACCGTCATGGCCGGGCGCTCAACGAACAGCGCCCCGGACGGACAGATGGCAGTGCAGGCGCCGCAACTGATGCACCGGTCCTCGTTACGGACAATCTCCTCGCTGAGCGGCTGGACGTTCACGCCCCGGGACTCTAGGAACGCGATTCCGGCATCAAATTTATCCCCGCTCAGCTCCATGATCATAGTGCCTTGCTTGTGCGGGTTGATATTCGCTTTGAGGATGTTTACCATCAGGTTGTAATCCTTGACCAGGTAATAAATCAAGGGTTTGTCGGACACCTCGGCCGGGAAACGCAAGACCACCTTTTTCGGGGTCATTATCAACACTCCTTCGGGCCTTTGATTTCAAGAGGTTTACCCACCAAGCCCGCGTGCGGCGATGGGAGCAGTTGGGCTGGCTCGGACAGGAGGAATTCGCCTCCCAGCAGCCATTCCTTCAGAATGCCGGCGATCTCCCGGGCTTTGCTGTAGCTGGACATGGATGCGGTGGGCACGTTCTGGCCGTTAATCTTGATCGTTCCGGACTTGAGTTCAGCATAGCTGACTAGACCCAGGGTTTCCGACAGCCGCTGCGGATAGGCCTTGTTGTAATCCATAACCGGGGCGTAAAGTTCCGCGTCGGACAGGGCGGTGTAGCGGAGCACTTCCTCGTCCAGGATCGGGATGGGTACGCCGATGCCCACCACCAGGGTGGCGCCGTAACCCAGGAAGCTGGCCCCGACCAACCATTGGGGGCTCATTTGCTTGAGGTCGCCCAACACGGTGAGCGTGCCCCCGGCCGCAAACACCGACCCTTTCACCGGACCCTCCCGGACGGACGGGAAGTGCTGGGTGCCGTTCCAGACCACGTAGCCGATACCGCCGCCCAGAAATATCCGCGTGCCGATGCCGATGGTGCGGAAGTAAGGATCTTTCAGCAGCGGGCTCAGTTGTCCGCTGGTTGAGTAGTGCGCGTTTCCAAGGCGAGGTTTGAGGACCCCCATATAAGTGTAAAGCGTACTGTCTCCGAGGTTGACGGCCACGTTGTAATTCTGGTATGCGTTACGCGGGTTGAAGAGCACGACTTCGTTCAGGTCATCCAGGGTGACGTAGGTTTCGATTTCCCGCCGGGGATAACAATCGGTACCGTACCCAATGACCCGGAGTTTGACCGGTTTCCCTGCTACCAGGTCGTGAATCACATGGCCGCCCCCGTACCGGAATTCGCCCGGGTGAGTACTGTTCAGCGGATCATCCTCGGGCACCGCGGTGGCGCCCAGGTAAGTGTCTACGGCGGCCAGGCCGCCATAGGCCGGCACGTCGTTTAGCGTGATCCGGTGTCCTTTGACGCGCGGGGCGCTGTGTCCGAAATTCAGGTACACACCAGAGGAACACATGGGGGCGAAAGTCCCCGTGGTGACCACGTCCACCTGGCGGGCTGTTTCGGTCAGCCCTTGTTCCCGGACCATGGACACCACCTCTTCCGCGGTGACGACCACCGCGTTTCCCTTCCGGAGCCGCGCGTTGATTTCGGCGTAGGTTCTAATACTCACCTGTCACACCTCCAGTTATCTTGTGCTTCCCCCGGAGAATTAATAGGACCTCTTCTCCACGGGAAAAGAGGTCCTATTCAACCACGGCCCCCTTATCTCCCGGGAGAAACGTTCTCCCGCAGGATTTAGCACCTGGCCGGTGCCACCGTGGTCACCGGCTGGTTGCCGGGCTTCATTGGGCCAGTCCCTCCGCCGCTCTTGATAAGAGATTAAGGCAGTATAAAATTATGGTCCTAGTCTAGCAGTTTGGTTGGTTTACTGTCAAGAAGATTTTGCGCTGTTTTTGTGTTACCGCGTCTGGGTGGTGCGATACTCTGCTGGGCCGGCTTACGAGTGTCGCTTTTCTTGACCATGCTGGCAATTGTTTGTATAATTTAGGAGCGAAACGACGGGGGTTTGCTAAAACCCCTTCTTTTTGGGGGCTGTTTTAATTAATGAACAGTAATGAAATCCGTAAGTGCTTTCTGGATTTTTTCGCGGCGCGGGAACACAAGGTTCTTCCCAGCGCTTCTCTTGTACCGGCCAATGATCTTAGCCTGCTCTGGACTTCGGCGGGAATGGTTCCGTTCAAACCGTATTTTACCGGCACGGCCGTGCCCGATTACCGCCGGGTGGCTACCTGCCAGAAGTGCCTGCGTACCCCTGACATAGAGATGGTGGGCAAAACGGCGCGCCACCACACCTTTTTCGAGATGCTGGGCAACTTCTCGTTTGGGGACTACTTCAAGGAAAAAGCGATTCCGTGGGCCTGGGAGTTCATAACCCGCGATCTGGGGCTGGCGCCCGAGCGGCTGTGGATTTCAGTCTACCTGGAGGACGGCGAGGCGTTTGAGCACTGGCGGCGCCTAGGCATACCTGCGGAAAGGATCGTGCGCCTCGGGAAAGATACCAACTTCTGGGAAATTGGAGTTGGTCCGTGCGGTCCCTGTTCGGAAATCTATTACGACCGCGGGCCGGAGACCGGTTGTGACAACCCGGCCTGCGGGCCGGGTTGCGATTGCGACCGCTACCTGGAGATTTGGAACCTGGTGTTCATCCAATTTTTCCGTGACGAGGCCGGAAACTATACGCCGCTGGCCAACAAGGGCATCGATACCGGAATGGGCCTGGAACGGGTAGCATCGGTGCTCCAGGGCGTGGACACCAACTTTGACACCGACCTGTTCCGCGGTTTGATGGACCATATCGCTAGGGTTCTGGGGGTGGAGTGCGGCCGGGAACCCGAGACCGATACCGCGCTAAAAGTGATCGCCGATCACAGCCGGGCGATCACCTTCGCCGTGGCCGACGGGGTACTGCCTTCCAATGAAGGGCGGGGCTACGTGATCCGCCGCTTGTTGCGCCGAGCGGTCCGAAAAGCGGTGTTGCTGGGGCAGGAAAAACCGTTTCTGGACGGGGTGGCAGCGGCGGTCATCGACCAGATGGCCGAAGCCTATCCGGAGCTGCAGAAGGCGCGGGAGAGCGTGCGGAAGGTGGTCCGGGTCGAGGAGGAACGTTTCCGGCAGAACCTGGTGCAGGGCACCGAGATCATTAACCGCCTAATTGCTCAAGCCCGGGCCGCGGGGCGTTCCGTTCTGGAGGGCGAGGCCGCCTTCCAGTTGTACGATACCTACGGCTTCCCCCTGGAATTGACCCGGGAGATCTGTGCCGAGCAGGGCCTGGGCGTGGATGAGGCTGGGTTTCAGGCCGCCATGCAGGTGCAGCAGGAGAAGGCGCGCCGGGGCCGGCAGGAAACGAAGTATCTGGGGGAACGGGAAGTATTTTACCGAACCCTCCGCGACGAGGTCGGCCCGACCAGGTTTGTGGGTTACGAGGCGTTGGAATGTACGGCGACTGTCCGGAGCCTGGTACGGGACAGCCGGCGGGTGGATACCGCCGGTGCCGGGGACCGGGTTGAGGTGGTACTGGACGTTACGCCCTGTTACGCCGAGGCCGGTGGTCAGGTGGGCGATCAGGCCGTGATCCAAGGTGTGAACGTGCGCGGCCGGGTTAGCGATACGGTTGCCCCGGTGACCGGGCTCCACGTGCACACAGTGACGGTGGAGGAGGGAATTCTCCACGAGGGTGATCAGGTGCAGGTTGTGGTGGACGACGCGCGGCGCCGGGAGATCTGCCGAAACCACACGGCTACCCACCTATTGCACCAGACCCTGAAAGAGGTCCTGGGGAACCACGTAAATCAGGCCGGGTCGCTGGTGGCGCCGGACCGCTTGCGTTTCGACTTCACCCATTTCCAGCCGCTTTCCGAGTCCGAGTTGGCCGAACTGGAAACCCGCGTCAACCGGGTGGTGCTGTCAAATATGAAAGTGGACGTCTTTCAAACCTCTTTTGAACAAGCCCAGGAAATGGGCGCCATCGCGCTGTTCGGCGAGAAATACGGAGATGTGGTCCGGGTGGTGCGCATTGGCGATTTCAGCAAGGAGCTCTGTGGCGGGACACATGTCGTGTCGACCGCCGAGATCGGGCTGTTCAAAGTAACCGGGGAAACCAGCATCGGGGCCGGATTGCGGCGTCTAGAGGCGGTTACCGGCAGCGGCGCCCTGGAATTTCTGAATGCCGGGCACCGGCAGTTGAGCCGGATCGCCAGGGTGATCGGGGCGTCGATGAAGGATCTGCCGGTAAGGGTTGAACGGTTGGTTGCCGAGCTGAAGAAAATGCAGCGGGAGAATGAACAGCTCAAGGACCGGCTGCGGGTTTTCGAGGTCAAGGAGATCCTGGATCAAGCCGGCATGCATAACGGGGTAAACATCCTGGCGACCAGCGTCCGGGCGCGCGACATGGCCGAGTTACGAGGCCTGGTGGACCTGTTACGGGACCGCCTGGGGCCGTCGGTGATCGTGCTCGGTTCCGTTTTGGACGGGAAGGTGAACCTTGTGGCGTCCGTGTCCCCGGACCTAGTGACGCGGGGTTTGCACGCCGGCGCGATTGTGAAGGAAGCCGCGGTGGTTGCCGGGGGCGGCGGGGGCGGCCGGCCCGAAATGGCTCAGGCCGGCGGTCGGCGGCCCGAAAAGCTGACGGAGGCGCTGGCGAAGGCCCGCGAGATGGCGCTGCGCCAAGTGGGCTAAAGCCGCCGGAGCTTTTTTTGGTGCCCGGGAGGAAATTGTTACCGGAATGGAGAAGCTAACCCAGATAACGTTGCTTGTCAAAATCAGTACGTATCCCGGGTTCAATTTTGAGGGGGTTCGGGGTGATGAGCCGCGATTTTCCTGATCAAACCGTCAGGTTTGAGCGGAAGGCAGAAGATATAGACGCTGCGCATCAAATTCTCTTGTCCGTCTACCAGGCGCTGAAGGACAAAGGTTATAACCCGATAAACCAGATGGTCGGCTATCTGATTTCCGGAGACCCCTCCTACATTACGAGTCATCGCAACGCCCGCAACCTGATCAGACGCCTCGAACGTGACGAGCTGTTGGAAGAACTGCTCAAAAACTACCTAACCCGTAAGGGCCCTACCGGAGGGTAGGGCCTGTCAGTCTTGGCACCCGGACCGATGATTTACTGCCAACTGGGAAGAACCGGGCTGCGGGTTTCCCGGCTCTGTTTCGGGTCACTTACGATTAGTCCCCTGCAGGCCAATCTCCCGGTACGTGAAGCCGCACGCGTGATGCGCTATGCGTTCGAGGCGGGCGTAAACTTCGTGGATACGGCCGAACTCTACCAGAACTATGACCAAATCTGGGCGGCCCTGCGGGGTCTGAACGATCAGGTGATCGTGGCCACCAAGTGCTACGCTTACCGCCGTGACCAGATGGAAAAAAGTCTGCATTACGCCCTGCGGGCGCTGCAGCGGGAATGGATCGACGTTTTCCTGCTCCACGAGCAGGAATCGGCCCTGACCCTGCGCGGGCACCGCGAAGCCCTGGAGTACTTGTTTGAGGCGCGGGAAAAGGGGCTGGTTCGCGCGGTCGGGGTATCCACCCATTACGTGGCCGGTGTGGAGGCTGCGGCCACGGACCCGGATATCGAGGTAATTCATCCTCTCATCAACCAGCAGGGCATCGGCATCCGCGACGGTGACAGCCGGGCCATGGTGGCGGCCATCCGGCGGGCGGTTCAAAACGGCAAGGGTGTATACGGAATGAAGGCTTTGGGCGGAGGTCACCTGTTGGACGACCCAGAGGCGGCTCTGAGATTTGTTCTCTCTCTTCCGGAGTTGGCTTCGGTGGCCGTGGGGATGCAGTCCACGTTGGAGGTGGAATTCAATCTCCGCCTGTTCTCCGGGCAGCCGGTTCCCGAAGGGCTGCGGGAGCGCCTCCGGCGGCGGCCCCGCCGGTTGCTGATCGAGGATTGGTGCCGGGCTTGCGGTGAATGTGTAAAATTGTGTTCCGCCGGGGCACTCTATAGCGGGAAGGATGGCCGGGTGGCGGTCAGGCAGGAAAGGTGCACCCTCTGCGGTTACTGTGCGGCGGCTTGCCCGGATTTCGCCATCAAGGTGATCTGAATGCGTTTTATGGGGCTTGACGTGGGCAACCGGAGGATCGGGGTGGCCTTGAGTGATGAAGAAGGATTGGTTGCATTTCCCCTGGAGGTGATCAACCGCACGTCACGGGCGGAGGACATCCGCCGGATCGCCGCCCTGGTCAAACGGCACGGGGTAAAACGGGTGGTGGTAGGCATGCCCATAACGCTCGCCGGTGAAATCGGCCCGCAGGCTCAAAAGGTACGGGTCTTCCTGGAGCGGTTGCAGGCCGACTTGCCCGTTCCCGTTGTGCCCTGGGACGAACGGTTAACCACCGCGGAGGTGGAAAAGCTATTGGTCAGTGCCGATCTAAGCCGCCGCCGGCGGCACCGGGTTATCGATAAGCTGGCCGCGGCCGTAATCCTTGATTCCTATCTACGTTTTCAAAAATCAGATCGGAATGCTTGACGTTTTGGACCATGCCCAATAGAATACTCATAATTTGGTGAAGGAGTGAGGAAATTGACTATGGCAGAAGAGGTTATCACGCTGGTGGACGAAGAGGGCGTTGAACATGATTTCAACGTCCTGGATATTCTGGATGTAGAGGGAACCGAGTACGCAATCCTGATCCCGCTGGGTGACGAGGGACAGGACGATGAAGTAGTGATTTTCAAGTTTACCGAGGACGAGGAAGGAAACGAGATCCTGATGGAGATCGAGGACGAGGAATGGGAAAAGGTTGCCGACGCCTGGCAGGACAAAGTTGGTAGGGAGCACTAGGGGGAAAAGCCGTGTCCCGGCTGCGTATCCCGCTATTCATTTATGCCGGTCTGACGGTATCAGCCCTATTGGTTGTGGCGGCCTTCCTGGGGATCGCCGCCGTTGAGGGCAGGTCGCCCGTTGTTTTTCCTGGTGTATCGGTTTACGGGGTCGAACTCGGCGGCCTGACCGAGCAGGAATGCCGGGAAAAGGTAAGGGACCTTGAGACCCGGCTTCGCCAAACCCCGATCACCCTGACCCAGGGAGATAGGGTCTGGCGGGTCGAGCTTGGCGAACTCGGGTTGCGGCTGGACGAAGAGCGCATTACCGCCCAGGCCGTGACCGCTGGGCGTTCCGGGTTTTATGTTTCCCAACTGTTCGAACGGAGCCGGATTGGCCGCAACGGGTTGCGCCTGGATCTCGAGGCCCGGTTGGAACAGGAGTGTTTCCGCCGGGTTATCGGAGAACTGACCGCGGACATCACCTGTCCGCCGGTGGATGCCAGGTATCACATAGGTGACGACGATACGGTACAGATTATCCCGCACCAGGACGGGTACCAGGTCGATTTTGACCGGTTATCCGCCGCGATCCTTGAACAGCTGCAGCGGGGTGACACCAGAACCCCGTTGGCGATTCCCCTCATTCACGTTACCCCCGAGTATACCACCCGGGACATAGAGGCCATGGGACTGACCGGGCTGCTGGCGGAATTCAGCACCGCCTACGACCCCACGGTGGTAAACCGGTCGTATAACATCAGCGTCGCGGCCAGCGTACTGAACAATCTCCTGGTGGCTCCGGGTGAAATCGTTTCTTTCAACCAGATCGTCGGCCCGCGGAGCAGCGAGGCGGGTTACCGTACGGCCCCGGTGATCATCAAGAACGAGTTTCAGGATGGGCTGGGAGGCGGGGTCTGCCAGGTGTCGACTACGCTGTACAACGCCGTGCTCCTGGCCAACCTGGAGGTACTGGAGCGCAAAAATCACTCGCTCCCGGTAAATTACGTACCCGTAGGGCGGGACGCGACCGTGGTCTACGGGGCGATTGATCTGAAGTTCCGCAACAATTCCGAATCTTACGTGTACATTAAAACGGCTGCCGGGAATGGCCGGGTGACGGTGAAGATATTTGGTGATCACCGTAATCATCCCCGGGTCGAAATCAAGAGCTGGATTACCGAGACGCTTGATTACCGTACGGTTTACGAGAACGACGAGAACCTGGAACAGGGCAAAGAGGTGGTTAAGCAGGCGGGCCTGCGTGGTTACCGGGCGCAGGCGGAACGGTGGATATGGCGTAACGGAACCGTGGAAAAGGAGCCCCTTCCCGCGAGTTTTTACCATCCGGTGCCCGAGATCATTGCTGTCGGCACCAGGGAAACCCCCGCGGCGATCGCGATGCCCGGCGGGAACGGATTACCGGATACGTCGCCGCCGGCCGAAGGACCGGAACCCCTGGTACCGGTAGTTTCGGAACCGAACCCCGGTCCCGAAACCCAGCCCTCTTTTGACCGCATAAACGGCCGGTGACCGATGACCTATTGAGCGACAGGCGGATTTTAATACTCCTGCACCTGCGCCTGTCCGCGAATTACAGCGCTTAAGAACAATGCCCGCCGCTTTTTAATCCTCCTGCACCCGGCGGCATATAGATTAAAACATAGATTTGATTCAAAAAATAACAAATAAGTTTTTACATGCCGGTTAATCAGTGTTATAATCTGCCTAACAATTCAGCACAGGGGTTTTAGGCCTTTGAGCTTGCGGCAGAGGATGAACTATGGTTTCCTGCAGCTCTTGTTGGGAGCGCTGGGCCTAGTCGCTTTCCTGGTGGGGGTGACCGGGGTCTTATTTCACGTGTTTTTAGCCCCCGTCGCCGCCCGAGAGTCGGTCCCGGTGGTGGTACAGATTCCACCCAACGCTTCGACCGTCGACATCGCCGTTGTTTTGGATGACCACGACCTGATCCGCAACCAGACGGCTTTCCGGTTGTATGCCCGGTTTACCGGTTTGGACGCCAGGTTGCAGGCCGGAGAATACGAAATATCTCCGGGATTATCAACTCCGGAGATCATTGATTTCCTGGTCCAGGGGCGGACCCGGCTGATCAGGTTCACCATCCCCGAGGGGCTTAACCTGGACCAAATCACCGTCCTGCTGGTGGAAAGCGGATTGGTTGATCAGGAAACTTTTGCGCGGTTGCTTGGCGAAATCGCTGCTAGTCACCCCCTGGGTTATGAGCTGCCCACCGGGGGGTTCAGTCTGGAAGGTTACCTTTTTCCGGATACCTACCTAATTTCCCCCGGCACCGGTGAGAAAGAGATCATCATGTGCATGCTCTCCCGCTTTGAAGAAGAAATAGAGCGGCTAGACCTGGCCGCCCGGGCCCGGGAGCGGGGGATGACCCTGCACGAAGCGGTGACCCTGGCTTCTCTGATCGAGCGGGAAGCGCGGGTTCCCGAGGAACGCCGCGTGATTTCGGGGGTGCTGCACAACCGTCTGCGGCTGGGGATGCTGCTCCAGGTGGACGCTACCGTTATTTACGCCCTTGGTGACTATGCCCGGGAAGTAGTGCTGTACGCCGACCTGAAGGTCGATTCTCCGTATAATACCTACCGTTACCCCGGGCTGCCACCAGCCCCCATCGCCAGCCCGGGGCGGGAGTCCCTGCTGGCCGCCGTGGAGCCCGAAGAGCATGATTACCTTTATTACGTGGCCAAACCCGACGGTAGCCACGCTTTTTCCCGCACGCTGGCCGAACACAACGAGAACAAGCGTCGCTACCTTCCCTAATCCTCACCCCGGGTACTAAAGCTCCCACTTTTCGGCAATCCTATTCCCAAACCAGCTAATACCGCTCGAGTTTACTGCTTAGCAAAAGCTTGCTGGAAAGGGAAAGACGGCATTAGTGGACGGTGTGCGCTACCGGCGATTAAGGTGGATTTTTCTGGTTTTTGCGGTGGCCCTGGCACTGCTCGGCTGGCGGCTAGGCGACATTCAGATCAGACACCACGGGGCTTACGCGTTGGCTAAGCTCAGCCAGAACACGGTAGAGGTGTCCCTGGAACCGGTCCCACGGGGCCAAATCCTGGACCGCAATTTGTACGACCTGACGGGACGGCAGGTTGTCTTCCGCATCGTGGTAATTCCGCAACTGATTGAGAAACCGGACGAGGTTGCGGCGGGGCTTGCCGAAATAATGAGCGTGGAGACCAGTGAGATCCGGGAACACCTGGACACGGCCGGCATCCTGCCTTTTCCGGTTTCACGAACGCAAAAGGTGGACATTATCACCCGGGGTTGGGCGGGGGTGGGCGTTTTGCCCGTAACCTTGCGGTACGGGGAACGCCCCCTGGCTGTGCACACGGTGGGGCACTTGGGCCCCTATTCCCCCGGAATGGACAAAGACCTGGAAGCACCGGGCGGGACGAAGTACGAGGCGAACGAACTTGTGGGCAAATCCGGTATCGAACGGCTTTACGAAGCCGAACTACGGGGTCTGAGCCCCCGGGCCGCGGTCCGGGCTTTCCTGGACGCCCGTGGCCGTCCACTTTCCGGGTTGGGGCTGGTAGTAGAAGCCGGAACCGCTGACGACGGCCGGCACGACGTGCGGCTGACCTTGGACCTGCGACTCCAGCAAATCGTGGAAGAAATTATGGATCGGAAAATCGCTTCCGGTGCGGTGGTGGTGATGGACATCGCCACCGGGGATATCCTGGCGTTGGCTTCCCGTCCCGACTATCATCCCGGGCGGGTGGGCGCCTATCTGGATTCCGGCGTCGCCGACGTGTTCATCAACCAGGCGCTGGCGCTGTTTCAGCCGGGATCTATTTTTAAGATCGCGGTGGCGGCGGCGGTGCTGGAGGAGAATCTGGTCGCGCCGGAGAGCACCTTTGTCTGTACCGGGCACCGGGACGAACTTGTTCCGTGCTGGCTGGCCGGGGGCCACGGCGAACTCAACTTTGCCGAGGCTTTCGCCGAATCCTGCAATCCGGTATTCGCCCGGCTTGCCCTCCAACTGGGGAGCAGGAAGCTGGTCGAGTACGCCGTACGCTTCCGGCTTGACCAGCAGGCGCTGATCGGCTTTGATGCCGCGCCGGATCCGCGTCAGGATTTTGGTTTGATTGAGCGGCCGTTCAACCTGGCCAACGCCGGGGTTGGCCAGGGACCGGTATTGTTGACCCCGGTGCAAATCACTGCCCTGGTGGCCGCCATCGGGCGGGAGGGGGTTTACGTCCAACCGCGGCTCGTCAGCGAAGTCCGGTACCGCAACCGGGCGGTGCGCGCCTTTGAACCGGGAACGCCGGAACGGATAATGTCGCTGGAAACGGCACGGAAGTTGGCTGAAATGATGGCGTTGGTGACCAGCGGCGGTCGGGGATCGCAGGCCCTGGTGCCCGGGTGGGGAAGTGCGGGTAAGACCGGGACGGCGCAAGGCCCGTACGGCGGCAACAACACCTGGTTTTCAGGGTTCGTTCCGGCACCGGAACCCCGCTACGCGGTGACCGTGCTCGTACGGAACGGCGCCAGCGGTGGGGAAACGGCGGCGCCGATATTCCGGGCCATTGCCGAAAGGATAGTTGCTGAAAGGTCGTAGTTCGAGGAAGTGTACAAATTTAGTAGGTGACCGGGGGTCGGAAATTACTTATTTTACTTTTTTAGTCGGATTGTAATAGAATAATAGCTAAACTTACTTTCAGAGAGAGACGGCAGTCCTATGCTGGTCAAGGGCCAGCAGATACGCATCCTGCACGAGGAGAGGGGTTACACCCTTCAGGAACTTCCGTCCGGGCCAAGGTTGCTTTACTACTTAAGTCATCGTTAAAAATGGTGGCATAATATTGCCAGGGAAAATGGTTTATATTACAATATTAAGGCAAACGTTTTAGGGCGTGAGGCTTGTAGGGGGAGGTGACCGTTATTATGCCAGTTTACGACTTTAAGTGCCGCGATTGCGGTCATAAGTTCACCGTCCTCGTCCACCTGTGGGAAAAGGACAAATTGTACTGTCCAAAATGTAGGAGTCAGGATGTCCGGCAGACCATTTCCCCCTTCAGTTTGTTTGGTCGAAGGTCATCCCGGGATGCATGCGGGTCAGGTGGTTTCGGCGGTGGCTGAAGAGTTTAAGCAATTGGGGAACAGGGTGTTCCCCAAAATAATGTTTATTGAAAGGGATGTCTTGAAATGATAGTGGAAATCAACGAACAAACTTTCGAAAACGAAGTTTCCAAGAGCAGCCAACCAGTGGTCGTCGATTTTTGGGCGGCGTGGTGTGGTCCGTGCCGGAGCCTGGCGCCGATAATGGAACAGGTGGCTGAGGAATACGCCGGCAAGGTCAAGTTCGGGAAAGTAAACGTTGACCAGAACCAGGCGCTGACGGCCCGCTTCGGAATCAAAGGGATTCCAACCCTGCTGTTTTTTAAGGACGGCCAGGTGGTTGACCAGGAAGTCGGTTTTATTCCGCGGAACGTAGTGGTGGAAAAGGTCAACGCCCTTTTGAGCACCAAGTAGGTACGGATGTCTCGCCGAAAAGGCGGGATCCCAGGGGGGGCGGGCCGGAGCCGGTCCTTAGCGGCGGTTGTGGGGGAAAGGAACGGTCAGCATCGGAAGGGTGTATTTTTGTTGTAATGTGGCTGGTTTTGTGTTACACTATCCTCCGGTAATGTGATTTTGACGCACGGTTTCCGAAGGAGTGGGTTCCGCCCCACTCCTTTGCGTTAATCGAGTCACGGTTGTGGAGGTGTAAACGGTGTTTTCCAGGGATGAGATCGTCCGCCGGGTTGAGGAACTGGTGCAGCCGATTGCGGATCGGAACGGTGTGGAAATCGTCGAGGTGTTGTTCGTTCACGAGAACGGGCGTTGGTGCCTACGCATCTTTATGGATAAACCCGGGGGCGTGAACCTGAACGATTGCGAAACGGTCTCCAGGGAAATTGAGCAGGTTCTGGATGAACTGGATTTCATTCCTCATTCCTACGTACTCGAAGTATCTTCACCCGGTCTGGAGCGACCGCTGAAGCGGGCGGAGGATTACGTACGGTATGCCGGCCGGTTGATCCAAATCGGCACCTATGCGCCACAGGACGGCCGTAGAAAATTCACTGGTCGGCTGATGGGAAGTAACGAAGAGGGGGTCACCATCCAGGTGAATGAGCACAAAATCACCATTCCCTGGAATAACATTTCCAAAGCGCGTTTAGCCGTGGAGTTTTAGGGGTTATTTCTTTAGGGGGTTTTCGAAAAATGAATAGCGAGTTTCTGTCAGCGTTGCGTGATCTGGAGAAGGAACGGAATATCAGTACGGAGGTTCTCCTTGAAGCCATCGAGGCGGCCCTGTTGTCGGCTTACCGGCGTAATTTCGGGAGCGCCCACAACGCCCGAATCCACATTGACCGCGAAACCGGGGACTGTAAAGTGTTCGCACGGCGGACCGTCGTGGAACAGGTGGAGAATCCCCACGATCAAATCTCCCTGGAAGAGGCCAGAATGCTAGACCCGAAATACCAGATTGACGACACGGTCGAATCGGAGATTACCCCGGGCAATTTCGGGCGGATCGCCGCCCAGACTGCCAAACAGGTGGTGGTGCAGCGGATCCGAGAAGCCGAAAGGAACATGGTTTTCGAGGAGTTCGCCAGCCGCGAAGGAGATATCATAACCGGCATCGTGCAACGCATCGAGCAGCGCAACGTGTACATTGAGCTGGGCAAGACCGAAGCGGTGCTTAGTCCGGCCGAACAGATACCCCGGGAAAACTACCGGTCCGGTCAGCGCCTGAAGACGTACATCGTCGAGGTAAAAAAAACCACCAAGGGGCCGCTGATCCTGGTATCACGTACGCACCCGGGCCTTTTAAAGCGCCTATTTGAACTTGAAGTCCCCGAACTGCAGGATGGTCTGGTCGAACTGAAGGCGGTGGCCCGGGAGGCCGGGGTGCGTTCCAAAATCGCCGTGTACTCCCACGACGAGAACATTGACCCGGTCGGTGCCTGCGTCGGGCCCAAAGGCTCCCGGGTGCAGTCTATTGTCCAGGAACTGAACGGGGAAAAGATTGACGTGGTCAAGTGGAGTCCTGATTCCTCCAAGTTTGTGGCCAGTTCTCTGAGCCCAGCCAAGGTGATCGCCGTGGAAGTCTGGGAGGACGAGAAGATTGCCCGGGTGATTGTCCCGGACTTTCAGTTGTCGTTGGCCATCGGCAAAGAGGGACAAAACGCGCGGCTGGCCGCCAAGCTCACCGGGTGGAAGATCGATATCAAGAGCGAATCGCAGATGGCTGAGATTTACCGGGAGTATCTTGAGCAGCAGGGTCTGGAACCGGAGCATTACGAGCAGACGTAAGCGGGAACGGGAGGTTCCGGTATGGCCAAAAGAAAGCGGGAGCCATTACGAATGTGTTTGGGGTGCCGGGAATTGCGGCCCAAAAAGGAAATGATCCGGCTGGTGCATACCGCTGGCGGTTCGGTGGAAATAGACCCGACCGGTAAGCGTCCCGGCCGGGGTGCCTACGTGTGCAGGCAGGAGGCCTGCCTGGACCGGGCCATGGAAGCAAGGAGGTTGGAAAAGGCCCTGAAACAGGGTGTTTTGTCGGAAACGGTTCAGAACCTCCGGAAGGAGATTGAGAGGCGTGAAAGCGGTGTTTAAGCTCCTGGGGTTGGGCCAGCGGGCGCGCAGCGTGGTTTCCGGCGACGAGGGAGTACGCACCAAGTTGGAAAGACACCAGGCCAGGCTGGTGATTGTTGCCCGGGACGCGGCCCCCGCCACCAGGAGGGATTTTTCGTTATTGGCGGCGCGTTACTCCGTGCCGTGCGTGGAGTTCGGCACCAAGGACGAACTGGGGGCGGCGGTGGGCAAGTCGCCCAGGGCGGTGCTGGCTTTACTGGAAGATAATCTGGCCCGGCGGGTGATGCGGTTGCTGGAGGCATCTGAGGCCTGACGTACGGCTTTTAAACAGTGGAGGTGATTACTTGACGAAAAAGCGAGTCCACGAAGTTGCCAAGGAACTTAATATGGGGAGCAAGGAACTGATCACTGTTTTGACTGACATAGGGATCAAGGTTAAGACCCACATGAATACCCTGAATGACGAAGATATCGGCCGTCTGCGACGTCACCTGGAAACGGCGAAACAGGGCGGCAAGGAGGCGAAAGACGGGCCGGCTCCTCAGGCGGACCGGGGCGAACAGGCCGCCGGGCGGTCCTCCCGCGCCCCAGGCGTCAAACTAAGCCAGTACGGGCCGGGCTTGGTCGACAAGGTACCGCAACGGCCGCCCGATAAACGCCTTATAGAACGCCCCTTCCGGGTGCCCACCATTCTGCCTCCGACCGGCGACCAGACCGGCGGCAAGCCTAAGGGTACGGCCTCCGCTTTTCAGGAGACCAAGCCGGCGGCCGAACCGGCCAGGGCGCCGGAACCAAAGGCGGCGGCGTCGCGGCGGGCCGAGGCGCCCCCACAGACTCCGGATGGACAACCGGTGCGGGATAGCCGTCCGCGCGCCGTCGGACCGCAAGCTCCCCATAGCGGACGGCCCCAGCCGGCACGATTCCCGCATGGCGGCCGTTCGCAGGTGGCCGGCCGGCAGCCGGGCGGATGGGCGGCGCAGGGCGCGAAACCGGCCGGGCCGGGAAGACCCCAACCGCAGCGGGCGCGTCCGGGGGCTGCCCCGCCTTTTCCGGTCCAGGGCGGGCCCCGGCCGGGTCGGGGCGGGATTCCTGCCCGGGCCATCCCCAAACCGCCTGCGGAACTGGAGGCGGCTAAACCCGACAAGACCGCCGGGCAGCAGCGGTTCGCCGACAAAAAGGAAAAGGAAAAGGAACGGCGGTCGCCGTGGGGAGGCCAGTGGGGCAAGAAGAAGTCGGCCCGGGAAGAACGGCTCCGGCGTCCCCGGGGCCCGCGGGGAACGCCGCGTGTTGTGCCACCCGCCGAGAGAAAGCCCATCATCATTAGCGACAGTCTGACCGTTAGGGAACTGGCCGAGAAAATGGGCATTAAGGCCGCCGAGATCATCAAGAAACTTATGTTCCTTGGCACAATGGCTACCATCAACCAGGAGGTTGATGCCGAAACTGCCGCGGTGGTCGCCCACGAATTCGGTTTCAAGGTGGAACTCAAGAAAAAAGAACCCGACGTCGAAGAACGCCTGGAACTGGAGCAGGAGGAGGATGACCCGGCCGCTCTGGAGCCCCGGCCGCCGGTGGTGACGGTATTGGGTCACGTTGACCACGGCAAGACCTCACTGCTCGACGCGATCCGCGGCGCGAACGTCGCGGCGACCGAGGCGGGTGGAATCACCCAGCATATCGGCGCCTACCAGGTCCAGCACCAGGGCAAGCGGATCACCTTTGTGGATACACCCGGACACGAGGCGTTTACAGCTATGCGCGCCCGGGGAGCCAGCATTACGGACATCGTCATTCTTGTGGTCGCGGCCGACGACGGGGTGAAGCCCCAGACGGTGGAGGCCATCAACCACGCCAAGGCGGCCGGGGTGCCGTTCGTCGTGGCCATAAATAAGATGGACAAACCCGACGCTAACCCGGAGCGGGTAAAACAACAGCTTACCGAACATGGGCTGGTGCCCGAGGAATGGGGCGGTGACACCATCTGCGTGCCTGTGTCGGCGACCAAAAAGACGGGTCTGGAAGAATTGCTCGAGATGATCCTGCTAGTGGCCGAAATGAACGAACTTAAGGCCAATCCGAAACGTTACGCCCGGGGAACGGTCATCGAGTCGCAGCTTGACAAGGGTCGAGGTCCCGTGGCCACCGTGCTGGTTCAGAATGGCACCCTGAGAGTCGGTGATGCCCTGGTGGCCGGCAACGCGTTTTGCCGGGTGCGGGCGATGATCGATTACAAAGGGAGACGGGTGAAAAAAGCGGTTCCGTCCACCCCAGTGGAGGTGCTCGGCTTCTCGGAGGTTCCGCAGGCCGGGGACCGGTTTTACCAGGTAGACAACGAAAAGACAGCCCGCCAAATCGCCGCGAAGCGGCAGGAGCGCAAGCGCCGGGAAGACCTTAAATTGCCAGGGCGGCTCTCCCTGGACGAGGTGTTCAGCCGTATCCAGGAGGGCACCGTCAAGGAACTACCCCTGATCGTCAAGGCTGACGTGCAGGGTTCGGTGGAAGCCCTGGTTCAGGCCCTGGAAAGACTGAGCACCGACGAGGTCAAGGTACAGTTGATTCACCAGGGTGCGGGTGCCATCACCGAAACCGACGTGATGCTCGCTTCGGCTTCCAACGCCATTATCATCGGTTTTAACGTGCGTCCGGACATGAATGCGCGTAAGGCAGCCGAGCGGGAAATGGTGGACATTCGCACGTACCAGGTGATTTACGAAGCGCTGGACGACATCAAGGCCGCGCTGAGCGGACTGTTGGAACCGCAGTACCGCGAGGTGATTCTTGGGCACGCGGAGGTGCGCCAGATATTCAAGGCCTCCCGGATCGGCACCATTGCAGGCTGCTACGTCCAGGAGGGCAAAATCGTCCGAGGCGGCAACGTGCGGGTCATTCGTGACGGCAAGGTGGTGTACGAAGGCCGACTTTTGTCCTTGAAACGGTTCAAGGACGACGTGCGGGAAGTGGCCCAGGGCTACGAATGTGGCTTGACCCTGGAGCGCTTCAACGACATTCACGAGGGGGACCAGTTGGAGTTCTTTACCACGGAGGAAATCCAGCGCGAACTGTAATAAGTGCAGCGTGCACATCCGTAATGGAGGTGTGGCCTGATGTCTTTCAGGCCGGAACGGCTGGCCGAGGTGATAAAGAAAGAGGTATCCGATCTGCTCCGCCAGATGAAGGATCCGCGCATCGGCTTTGTGACCGTCACCACGGTGGAGGTTTCTTCAGACCTGCGTTACGCTAGGGTGTTCGTGAGCGTGCTGGGCGACGACGAGCAGCAGAACGCCACGCTGAAAGCGTTACAGCGCGCGCAGGGCTTTGTGCGCAGTAAACTCGGGAAGCGGATCCGCTTGCGGCACACGCCGGAGGTGAGTTTCGCCTTGGACCACTCCATCGGGGAAGGGGTACGGCTTATTCGGATCATTGACGACCTCGGAAAGGGGCAACCCAGCAGACAAGATGGTTAACCACAACCTCACGGCGATTGGCGCCGAACTCAGAAGGGCGAGAAAACCGGTTCTGGCCGGGCACGTGTTGCCGGACGGTGACAGCATCGGTTCCACGCTCGCCCTGGGTTTCATGCTGGAACAGCTGGGGGCGACGGTCACTATGGTCAGCCAGGACCAGATACCAACCACCTACCGCTTCTTGCCCGGCGTGGACCGCATCCACATCGGCTCGGTTCCCGAAGGGCCGTTCGACTGCCTGGTGGCGTTGGATTGTTCGGTGCCGGAGCGGGTGGGCCAGGCGGTACAACCGTTGCTGTCACAGCCCGGAGTCCGGGTGATAAACATTGACCACCACGTTTCGGCGGTACCATTCGCCGACTATAATTACATTGATCCGTCGGCGGCTGCGGTTGGCGAAATTGTGTTTGATCTGGCCGAACTCCTGGGGGTTGAACTGACGGCAGACATTTCTATCTGCCTGTACACGGCCATCGTCACGGACACCGGTTCGTTTAGATACGAAAATACCAGTCCGGGGACGCACCGCCGGGTCGCCCGGTTGATTGAGCAGGGCCTGGGAGTGGGGGCGATCAACACGCAGATCTACGACGAAAAACCGCTGGCCGCTGTCAAGCTGCTGCACCGGGTGTTGGGTACGTTGACGGTGAGCGAGTGCGGCCGCTTCGCCTGGCTGAAGTTGACCAGGGCGATGGAGGCGGAGTGCGGGGCTGGTCAGGTGGAGGCTGAAGACCTCATTAATTACGCGCGTACCATTCAGGGCGTGGAGGTCGGAATTCTTTTCCGCGAAATGCCGGAAGGTCGAATCAAAGTCGGTTTTCGCTCCAAGCGACTGGTTGATGTCAGCCGGCTGGCCGCCACGTTCGGAGGCGGTGGACATCCCCGGGCCGCCGGGTGCATATTCAACGATGGCAGGCTGACGGAGGTTGAACTCCGGGTTATCGGGGTCGTAAAAAAGGTTGTCGCGGAGGCCTTTGATGGAAGGGATACTTAGCGTTTTGAAGCCGCCGGGGATGACCTCCCACGACGTGGTCAGTTTTCTTCGCCGGAAACTGGCCGTTCGAAAGGTAGGGCACACCGGCACCCTCGATCCGCTGGCCGCGGGGGTTCTGGTCCTTTGCATCGGCCGGGCGACCCGGATTGCCCGTTTTCTCCGGGACGACAAGGCCTACCGCGCCGAGTTCGTGCTGGGCGTTTCTACTACTACGGGCGACGCCCAGGGGGAGATGGTAAAGGTCAAACCGGTGGTCCACCTGGATAGAGAACAGCTCACGGCGGTGCTGGACGAGTTCACCGGTCCGATGATCCAGGTACCACCGATGACTTCGGCCCGCAAGGTCGGGGGGAAAAAGCTGTATGAGCTGGCGCGCCGGGGGCTGGAGGTGCCTCGGGAGCCCCGTCCGGTGGAAATCTACCGCCTACGGCTGGTAGCCATCCGGTCGGAGTGTACAGCGCATCCGCGGGTGATGATTGATGTAGCCTGCAGCAAGGGCACCTATATCCGCACCCTCTGCGCCGACATCGGGGCGCGGATGGGCTACGGGGCGTACATGTCCTTCCTGGTGCGGACGGCGGTGGGTCCGTTCAGCGTTGCGGTAGCCCGGACCCTGGAGGAAATCGATACTTTGGCCGGTTCGGGCGCCCTGGTCGAGGTTTTGATTCCGATTGACTCCGCCCTCGAGCATCTGCCGGTGGTGCGGGTGCGGCCTGGCGCCGCACGGGCGGTATTGTCCGGCAGACCCCTGTATCCCCCGGGAATCGCCGCGGTCCCGGCGCAGGTGAAGGACTTCGTACGTTTAAGTGATGGGGCGGACCTGTTGGCCGTGGCCAGGCCGGTTGACCGCAATGCCGCTCCGGAGCGGAGCGTTTTCCAGCCCGTCTGGGTGCGGGGCAGGCCTTAGGGAGCACAGGTTCGGAGGGATGCAAGGATTGGACGTAAGAACCACATTCACGAATTTAAAGTCCGAATATCCCGACCTGGTGGTCGGGCTGGGGAACTTCGACGGAGTACATCTAGGACACCGGGAACTGATTCTGCGGATGGTGAACAGGGCACGCCAGATCGGGGGTGTCCCGGCCATCCTCACCTTTCATCCCCATCCCCTGGTGGTGCTGCGGCCCGAGAGCGCGCCTCCGCTGTTGTTGACCCAGGAAGCTAAAGAAGAAATTATTACCAGCCTAGGTGTCCGGTTGGTACTGAGAATACCTTTTGAACCCGACTTTGCCCGGCTTTCGCCGGAGGAATTCATTCGTGACGTGCTTTACGCCGAGTTGGGCGCCGTGAGCATCTTCGTGGGTTACAACTACACCTTTGGTCACCGCGGGCGCGGTGTTCCGGCCACGCTGGCCCACTTTTCCCACCGGTACGGGTACGAGATGACCGTAATTGAGCCCGTTGAAATAGCCGGCGAAGTGGTGAGCAGCACCCTGATTCGCGAACTCTTGATGCGGGGTCGGGTTGAGGAGGCGCGGAAGTTTTTGGGTTACACGCCGTTTGTCGATGGGATCGTTGTCTCCGGAGACGGTAGAGGCCGCCAGCTGGGGTTTCCCACGGCCAACCTGGAGACCAGCGCGGACATTTTGGTGCCGGCCAACGGGGTCTACGCCGTTAGGGCCGAAATTGGGGGAAAATCATTTCCGGGCGTGGCCAACATCGGCTACCGCCCCACCTTTGTGTCCGGCAATAACGCGCGGCGCATTGAGATCCACCTTTTTGATATTTCCCGCGATCTTTACGGGCAATCCATGCGGGTGTGCTTTACCCGGTATATCCGGGGCGAGTGTAAGTTCAGTTCGGCGGCCGAACTGGTGCGGCAGATAAAATCCGACATCCGGCAGGCGCGAGGTTGCGAATAATCGGCCGCAAGTCCCGGTATATCTTGATATGAATGGCATTTACACGTTTAACAAGGTTGTGCTAAAATAAGTCGGGATATAAAGGTGGGGTACTAGTGGGGTTTCCCAAGTACGACTTTTCCGAGGACGAGATGAAAAAGTGGATCGACCACATTGCTTTCATTTGTCTCAGCGAGGAGTTTCAGCGCCTGAAGGATGAACTTGAAATGTTGTACTTGGCCTCCAGTGCCGACACCGATACCGAAGAAGCGAAGCTCAATGCTTTTTCGGACGCGCTGTATGCGTTTTTAGCCGAAAAGGAAACCTAAATAAGGAAAGCGGGGTATGCATGTAATAATCACGGAACATGCCCGTAAGCGGCTCAAGGACGCCCGCCAGGAGGACATTACCATCAAAGATATTGTAGAGGCGGTTAGCACTATTCCTGGACATATTCCGTCGGCCACCCGCTTCCGGGGGTTTTTTGCCAAATCCGGGCGCATGTTTGATTTGGTGGCCAAGGATATTCCCAGCGGCCGCCTGGTGATCACAGTGATTGGGAAGTAGGATGAACTGTTGGCTAGGCTTGGCGAGCCTCCGGCGCTTGGCTTGGCTGGCGGCAATTACTTAACTAAATGGAGGTATTTTTTGTGTCCCTAACGGCAAGTCAGAAACAAGCGATCATCGACAAATACAAGCTCCACGAGAACGACACCGGTTCCCCCGAGGTTCAGGTGGCGATTCTGACCGAGCGCATCAATCTGCTCACCGAGCACCTGAAGACGCACAAGAAGGATTTCCATTCCCGACGCGGCCTACTCAAAATGGTTGGGCAACGGCGGGCGCTGTTGAACTACCTACGCGATTCCAATCCGGACCGCTACCGTAAACTCATTCAGGAGCTTGGACTAAGAAAGTAGGGGAGCTATCCCCTGCTTCTTATTGTTCAGCAGGATGACGGGGCTGGATCATTGGTGAAAACACAACAGGAGGGTAAGCACAAGTTCATGTTAGAACGAGTTTTTTTGCGAAGAGAAACGGAAATTGGAGGTAGAAAGTTCAGCGTGGACATCGGCCGGGTGGCCGGACAGGCCTCCGGAGCGGCACTGGCCAGATATGGAGATACGGTGGTTCTGGTTACGGCCACCCGTCAGGCCCTCCGGGAAGGGTTGAACTTTTTCCCGCTCACCGTGGATTATGAGGAGAGACATTACGCGGTCGGGCGCATCCCGGGAAGCTTTTTAAAACGTGAAGGTCGGCCTGGTGAGAAGGCGGTCCTTTCGGCTCGCTTGATCGACCGATCCATCCGGCCGCTTTTCCCGAAGGGGTTCACCCAGGACGTGCACGTGGTGGCACTCGTTCTTTCGGTGGACCAGGATTGCTCGCCGACCATCACGGCAATTCTCGGCGCTTCGGTAGCGCTCAGCATTTCGGATATTCCCTTTCAGGGACCAATCGGGGGCGTGATTATCGGCCGGGTGGATGGGGAGTTGGTGATTAATCCGACTCTTGAGCAGGATCAGAAGTCGGACCTGCACCTCACCGTGGCCGGTACCCGCGAAGCGATCAACATGGTCGAGGCGGGAGCCAAAGAGATCTCCGAACTGGTGATGGTTGAGGCGCTGACCAAGGCGCACACGGAGATCAGGAGGATCGCGGAATGGATCGAAACCGTCCGGACTGAGGCGGAAACCATGGGCCTGGCGCACCCCAAGATCGAAGTCCCCGCTGTGGATGCGGACTCCGAGTTGGCTGCAGCGGTCATCGCCAGCGGGCGTGACAAAATGAAAGCGGCGGTGCAGTACTGCCGGGACCAGCGTCTAGACAAAAAGGCCTGTGATGAGTACCTAAGCAACACCAAGGACGAGATTGTCCAGGTGTTGCTCGAGCAGTATCCCGAAGAAGAGGCCACTATTCAGCGCTTTGTCGACAAACTGGAGAAAGACGCCGTGCGCGAGATGGTGATCAAGGAGAAAGTGCGCCTGGACGGTCGCGCCCCCAACGAGATCCGAGATATCAGCGTGGAGGTTGATGTCCTCCCGCGCACGCACGGGTCGGGCCTGTTCAGACGCGGTCAGACCCAGGTGCTTTCGGTGCTCACCCTGGGTGCGGTGCGGGACGAACAGATTCTGGACGGGTTGGATCCCCAGGAGACCAAGCGGTTCATGCATCACTACAATTTCCCCGGTTTCAGCACCGGGGAGGCACGTCCCATCCGCTCTGCAACCCGCCGGGAAATCGGGCACGGGGCGCTGGCCGGGCGGGCGCTGGAGGCGGTCCTGCCGTCAGAGGACGAGTTTCCGTACACCATCAGGATTGTGTCCGAAGTGCTGGAGTCAAACGGTTCGACTTCCATGGCCAGCGTATGCGGCAGTTGCCTGGCGCTGATGGATGCCGGGGTACCCATCAAGGCCCCGGTGGCCGGCATTGCGATGGGGTTGGTGAAGGAGGGTGACGAAGTTGTCATCTTGACCGACATTCAGGGCGCCGAGGACCACCTCGGGGACATGGACTTCAAGGTGGCCGGCACCGAGGCAGGGATCACCGCCTTGCAGATGGATATCAAAATTGCCGGGATCACCCCGGAAATCCTGGCTCAGGCCATGGCCCAGGCCCGGGAGGCCAGGCTCTACATTTTAGACCGGTACAAGGAGGTTCTCCCCGGTCCCAGGCCGGAACTCTCCCCGCGGGCACCGCGGGTTTTCCACATTACCATAGATCCGGAGAAAATCCGGGACATTATCGGGCCCGGCGGTAAGGTCATCCGCAAGATTACGGAGACCACCAACGTGGAAATCGACGTGGAGGACGACGGTCGGGTTTACATCACTGCACCCAATCCCGAAAACGGCCAAAAGGCCCTGGAGATCATCCAGGCGCTCACTGCCGAGGTGAACATCGGGCAGGTTTACCTGGGCAAGGTGGTTAAGGTGATGGATTTCGGCGCCTTCGTGGAGGTTATCCCGGGTGTACTGGGTCTACCGGGCAAAGACGGGTTGGTGCACATCTCGCAGTTGTCCCACAGCCGGGTGCGCCGGGTGGAGGACGTTTGCCGGGAAGGTGATCAGATTCTGGTTAAGGCCATTGGTTATGACAACCAGGGGCGCTTGAAGCTGTCCAAGAAGGAGGCCATGGAGCCCGGTTCGGCTGCGGAGGAAACCGGAGGGGCCAACCGGGGCCCCGGTGAGCGGAGGACACGGAGGAGAGGTCCCCATTCGAGGTTCAAGAAGTAACGCCCTCACAAGAGGGCTTTTTAATTTTTCCAGGTTTGGATCCTCCTCCGGCGCATATCGATTAAATAGGGGTGAGAATGGGTGCGCCTGGCGTCATTTTTGCTTTTGCCGGGAATTTTATTGCTGGTGTTGTTTGTTTACTGGACCCCGTGGCGGGCAGATGTGCCCGCCGTGCAGCAACCGGTGTACCATGGACCAGAGACTTTGAATATGGTGGCGCTGACCGTGAACGTGGACTGGGGCGAGGAGTTCGTGCCCCGGATGCTGGAGATTTGCCGGGAACACGATGTCCGGCTTACTTTTTTCGTCACCGGGCGGTGGGCCGGAAAGTTCCCCGATCTGGTCCGCCGGATGGACGAAGCCGGCCACGAAATCGGAAACCACGGATTCGGCCATCCGCATCCGGACCAGCTTTCAGTGGAATCGAACCTCCGCGACATTCAGCGGGCGGAAAGCGCCATCGAGGAAATACTCGCCCGCCGGACCAGCCTGTTCGCCCCGCCCTACGGCGAGCATGGCCCCGCGGTGCTGGAGGCGGCCGAGCGCGCCGGCTACCGGACCATTCTCTGGAGCGTGGATACCCTGGATTGGAAACTGCGGGACCCCGACGCCATCACCGCGCGGGTGGTCAACCGGGTTCATCCCGGGGCGATTGTGCTGATGCACCCGTTGGCGGCTACCGCCGAGGCGCTCCCGGTGATCATCCAGGAACTGAGGAAAGACGGATACCGGTTGGTCACGGTGAGCCAGCTGTTAGCGAAAACGGTGGTTCTCGAAGATCGGGCCGAATCTACCGCCGAAACGCCATCCGAATGACGGAGGAGTTTCCGGTTTCGAAGCGAATACACCAGGCATTACCTGATTTGGGACCGGATTTGGGTGGAGGTTGCAGACATGGTGCGCAAAGTTACTCTGAACAACGACATCCGCATTCTCACCGAGGAGATTCCGCACGTTCGTTCGGTAGCCGTTGGCGTGTGGGTGGATGTCGGTTCCCGGCACGAGGAAGACGAAGCCAGCGGAGTCAGCCACTTCATTGAACATATGTTGTTCAAGGGTACCGCTACGCGGTCAGCCAAGGACATCGCGGAGGCATTTGACCGTATTGGCGGCCAGCTGAATGCTTTCACCACCAAGGAATACACCTGTTATTACGCCCGGGTGTTGGACGAGCACCTGGACCTGGCGATCGACGTCATCAGCGATATGCTGTTCCGGTCACGTTTTGCGCCGGAGGACATTGAGCGGGAACGGAACGTAATCGTGGAAGAAATCAAGATGTACGAGGACACCCCCGACGAACTAGTGCACGACGTATTGGCGCAGACCCTCTGGCGGCAGCACGCCCTGGGGCGTCCGGTTATCGGTGACGCGGCGGTGATCCAGAACCTGTCCCGGGACCAGCTTCTAGATTACTACGACCAGCATTACCGGTTCGGCGGAATGGTGATCGCGGTGGCGGGAAACGTTCGGCACGAGCGGGTGGTTGAGCGCCTGGAGGAAGTTTTCGGCCACACCCCAGGTGGTGGTTCTCCCAAGCCCCTGGTGGCGCCGTACCCCCATCCGGGATGCATCTGCCGCGATAAGGACACGGAACAGGTGCACCTGTGTATCGGCACCCAGGGTTTGCGGCTGGACGACGAGAACATCTACGTGCTCCAGGTGGTCAGCACCATCCTGGGCGGGGGGTTAAGTTCGCGGTTGTTCCAGCGGGTGCGGGAACAGCTGGGCCTGGCGTACAACATATTCTCCTACCACAGTTCGTACCGGGACGCCGGGCTCTTTGGGGTTTACGCCGGACTGAGCCCGGAGAACGTGGGTACGGTACTGGACATCATTCTAGAAGAACTGAACGATATCCGCCGGGGGGGCGTGACGGAAGAGGAACTGACCCGAAGCAAGGAGCAGCTCAAGGGCAACTTTCTCATGAGCCTGGAAAGCGTCAGTACGCGGATGAACCGCCTCGGAAAATCCGAACTTTACCTGGGGCGGGTCCATACCCCCGAAGAAATCGTGGAGAAGCTGGCCCGGGTAAAAGTCGACCAAATCGCCGCCGTTGCTGACCAACTGTTTCGCCCGGAAAAGCTGTCCCTAGCGTCCATCGGCCCATGGCGGGATGAAGGCGCCTGGCACAACGCGCTTTCGCGTCTGGCGTAGATTCGGTTGGGCTTGCCCCTGCTGGGATATGCCCCCTCGGCAAAGACAAAGACCATCGTAGAGGAGCGTGATTGCCACGTTCGGCGGGATCAAGCTGAAAGTGAAGAAAGTAAACCCCGAAATTGGGTCCTCACTTCCCGCACCGGCGTACGCCACGCCCGGGTCGGCCGGTCTGGACCTGTGCGCCGCGGTGCCGGAGCCGGTCACCGTCGCTCCCGGGCAGCGAGTTCGGATTCCCACCGGGATTGCGGTCCAGTTACCGGCACGCGGCCTGGTGGGGCTGGTATTCGTGCGCAGCGGACTGGCTGCCCGGCACGGCCTCTCCCTAGTCAACGCCGTTGGGGTAATTGACGCCGATTACACCGGGGAAATCATCTGCCCGGTGATCAACCACGGCCACGAACCCCTCACCATCCACCCGGGAGATCGGATCGCGCAGTTGGTGTGCTTGCCCATCGCCGTGCCCGAGATTGAGTACGTGGATGAGCTGGCGGAAACCGATCGGGGTTCCGGGGGGTTTGGCTCCACCGGACGGTGAGATGGAAACAAGCTCCGTGACCGATATGGTGTTTTGTCCTTCCGGGCTTGGATTTACTGGGCGAGTAGCTGGGAACGGTCATAATCGCTGGACCCGTCCCATATCAATATATGGGGGTGGGGCGGGTGATTACGGCGACCCTGCTGTTTCTGATGATGCTGATCCTGATACTCTTCTCGATCCGGGAAAGAATCCGGCTCCGGGTTTTGTCCCGCTACCGCAGTCAGAAGCCCTGGGAAGTTGAACCACGGTCTACCCCCTTTTCCGAGGCGATCGTCAACCTGGTCGGGATGGCCGGGGGCATTTACCTCTCCCTGATTCTCTTGTTTACCTTCCTGGATGTGGTAGTGCCCGGCAGGATCCGCCTGGGCGAGGTGGAGGTAGACCCCCTGGCTGTGATCGCGATTGGTCTGGCCATCCTGCAGCCGTTTTTCATCCGACTGTGGGCCGTGATCCGGGGCCGGTTCGAGAGTTGAAAAGGGAAAGGATGTAGTGGGCTGTGCGGTTGAGCGAACTGGCGGGTAAAGAGATCGTGAACATTTTCAACGGCGCGCGGCTTGGAATAATCGGAGAATCGGATCTGACCATTGATGCCGATTCGGGGCACGTACATGCCATCATCCTGCCGCGCCGCAACAACATCGTAAACATGTGGCTGGAACGGCAGGAATTAACCATTCCCTGGGAGGCCATCCGGAAGATCGGATCCGAAGTAGTGATCGTGGAACTGGAAAACAACCAGGCTCTGCCCCGTTTGCGCCGTTCGTCTTTGTAGAACGGGCGAAGTCGGATGCTTGCGGATTCCTGCGGGCTTTAAGCGCGCGGGAATCTTTTTGGTTTTTCTAGGGTTAAGCGGCCATACTATGTCGTGTGGAACTCCCTTGGAATGGGGTATGGGGATGAGTTTCGCGACCAGACGATTACTAATGAATGAAATCTCCCGCCGGCGGGGCTCCAGGGTCATCGCCTATATCACCGGTGACCGGGGAAATGTCAATACGCGGATCGCCCCGGACGTCCTGCCGGTATTCCACCGCCACCTTAAGAGTCTCCCCGCGTTGGAGCGGCTGGACCTGTTCTTGTACAGCCGCGGCGGCGACGTGCTTACCCCGTGGCGGCTGGTCCACCTGATCCGGGAGTTTGCGTCGGAGTTTGCGGTTCTGATTCCGTTCCGGGCGTACAGCGCGGGCACTTTGATCTGCCTGGGTGCGGACGAACTGGTGATGGGAGTAATGGGGGAGTTGGGTCCTATCGACCCCAGCGTGGTCAACGCCTTCAATCCGAAGGACCCGGGAAACCCGGCGGCCAGGCTGCCGGTCAACGTGGAGGACGTTTATTCATTTCTGGCTCTGGCCCGGGAGGTAGCCGGGATCGGAAAAGAAGACGACTGCGAAAAGGCGTTCTTGCTGCTGGCCGAGAAGATTCACCCGTTGGCCCTGGGAAATGTGCACCGCAATTACCTGCTGGTACGCTCCCTAGCCCAGAAGCTACTTTCCCTTCGCCGAAAGCCTCCGCCGCCGGAACAGGTGCGGCACATCGTGGACAGTCTGACCGAAAAACTCTACGCCCACAACCACATGATTCCCCGCCGGGAAGCCGCCACGAAAATCGGGCTGGCGGTTACCTATCCCGATCCAGAACTGGAAATCCTGCTGTGGCAGTTGTTTGAGGACTTTCACCGTGAACTGCTTCTGGACCAGCCGTTTAACCCGGCGGAGGTCATGCGGGGTTTCCGTACGGACTTCGAGGTGGTTGGCGGATTGGTGGAATCGGAGGTCGGCCAGGACGCTTTCGTTTTCAGCGGCGTCGTTGAAAGACGTGACCCGGAAGGTCAGTTCAACGTAAACATTCTGCGCCAGGGTTGGCGCCGTGCACAAGGAGGAAACCACAATTGAAAAAAAAGAGTGCACCTGATGTCCGTGTTTACCGGGTGCGGTTCCGGTACCATCGCCCCAGCCGCTATTACTCCCTATCCGACTCTAGCGGGTATCCGTCGGCCGAATTCGAGATGCCTTATTCCAGGCCGGGTGAACATCGGATGATAGTAGTACGGGAGCTTCAGGAATAGCCGTTGTTTCCAACCGGCGACGAGCAGCCGTTTTTGGGCGGCCGGCACTGACATTGCTTGACATCCAGGATGGACATGCCATAATAGATAGAAAGTAAATTCGAAATAGCCAGAAAAAAACCCGAAAGGTGTGTGAATATCATTATCCGAGTAGCCGTTTGCGGCGCCGCCGGTCGGATGGGACGCGAGGTTGTGCGGGCCGTAGCTAGGGAGGACGGCTTGGAACTGGTCGGGGCCGTTGACCATCACGACCTCGGTACCGACGCTGGGGTCGTCGCCGGTATCGCGCCCCTTGGGGTGGTTGTTAGCAACGATCTAAAAGGCACGCTGGTCGGTACCCAGCCCGACGTGATGGTCGATTTCACTTCGCCCGCCGCGGTGGCCGAAAACGCACGCACTGCTATCCGGGCGGGGGTGCGGCCGGTGATCGGCACCACGGGGATGGACCCGAAAGACCTGGCCGAACTGGGCCGGCTGAGCGCGGAAACCCGGGTGGGAGTCGTGGTCGCCCCGAACTTTGCCGTTGGGGCGGTCCTGATGATGAAGTTCGCCGAGATGGCGGCCAAATTCTTCCCCGCGGTGGAAATCATTGAACTGCATCACGACCAGAAGCTGGATGCTCCGTCGGGTACGGCGCTGAAAACAGCTGAGAAGATCAGTCAGACCCGGGGTGGGGATTACCGCCAGGATGCGGTTGACGCGATGACCGCCCTTGAGGGCGTGCGGGGCGGCAGCTACAACGGCGGGATCCGCATCCACAGTGTGCGCCTCCCTGGGTTGGTCGCCCACCAGGAGGTCATCTTTGGTGGGCTTGGACAAACCCTTACCTTGAGGCACGATTCGATTTCCCGGGAATCCTTCATGCCCGGGGTAGTTCTGGCCGTACGCCGAGTTATCGGTCTGGAAGAAATGGTTGTGGGACTGGAAAACCTGATCTTCGAGTAAAGCCGGGCACGCCGCGGTGACAGGCACCACTCTTGACGGCTAGTCATATATTGGCTAGCAACCAAGGGGGAGGTGCCAAAGTGCTGCCGCTGGTAGGTTTAAGGATCAGTGTGCTGGGTGGCGACGCCCGGAGCGTTTACGTAGTCGAGGAATTTGCCTCCATGGGTGCCCAGGTGAAGGTACTGGGTATACCCGTTTCGGATCGAGGCGCCAAGGTGTCGGTTTGCCGCAACGCTGCCGAGGCCTTAACCGGGCTTGACGTTTTAGTTGTGCCCTTGCCCGGCATTGATAAATACGGCCGCCTTTACACAATGTCGGGCGAGTCTCCGGTGATCGACAAGGCCTTGCTGCAAAGTATGGGCCGGGAAGTGCCCATTTACACGGTAATGGCCGGACCGTATCTCGCCGGCGTTGCCGGCCAGTTGGAATTGCGAGTCGTCGAGTTGGCGAAACTGCAGGAGTTTGCCATCTACAACTCGATCCCCTCGGCTGAAGGGGCGATACAGCTGGCCATGGAGCGGATGCCGATCACCGTCCACGGATGCCGGGCCGTGGTGCTTGGGTTCGGCAATGTGGGGATGACGCTGGCGCGCACCTTGAGCGCCCTGGGTGCGCGGACCACCGTTATCGCCCGCAATCTGGCGGCCCGGGCCAGGGCGTACGAAATGGGCCTGGAAGCCGCTGCTCCGGAACAACTGACCGATCATCTGAAGCGAGCGGATCTGGTATTCAACACGGTTCCCGCCCTGATCCTTGACAGAGAGGCCCTGGAGTCGGTAAATCCGGAAGCCTGTATTATTGACCTGGCTTCGGCGCCGGGCGGCACCGATTTTGAGGCGGCCCGAGCGCTCGGGTTGAACGCTAGCCTGGCTCCGAACCTGCCGGGAAAGGTGGCGCCCAAGACGGCGGGTCGGATAATCGCCAATACCATCCGGTGGTTGCTGCAAGAGCACCCCCCCAAGACACACTTGCCGCACGAGGGGGTGCTTGCCCATGCAGCTGACGGGCGTTAAAATTGGTTTTGGACTAACGGCGTCGTTCTGCACCCTGGAACCGGTACTCCAGCAGATAGAACGGTTCACCCGGGAAGGGGCCGAAATCTACCCGATCATGACCCGGGAGGTGGCCACGGTCGACACCCGCTTTGGCAAAGCCCGGGAGTGGATGGATCGACTAACGCGGATCACCGGAAAGCAGGTAATGATGAGCATCGTGGACGTGGAGCCGATCGGTCCCCAGAAGCTAGTGGATGTGGTGGTGATCGCGCCTTGCACCGGCAACACGCTGGCGAAGCTGGCGAACGGGATCACGGACGGGGCGGTGTTGATGGCCGCCAAGGCGCAGCTCAGAAACCAGCGTCCCGTAGTGATCGCCATTTCCACCAATGATGGTCTCGGCTTGAACGCCCGGAATTTAGGTAGCCTTCTGAATACCCGGAATGTATATTTTGTACCCTTCGGCCAGGATAGCCCCCGGAACAAGCCCAATTCGCTCATCGCCAAGATGGACTTACTGGGAGCTACAATAGTGGAGGCACTTCAGGGGCGTCAATTACAGCCACTGATCGTAACATATAGCTAAGACTAAGGAGGTTTTCTGTTTGGCCGAATACAGCGTCTGTGTGGTTGGAGCCACCGGTGCGGTGGGACAAGAGATACTCAAGGTGCTGGCCCAGCGAAAATTTCCGCTGGCAAAGCTCCGGTTGCTTGCCACGGCACGTTCGGCGGGCAAGAAGATTGCTTACGGCGGAGAGGAACTGACGGTCGAAGAAACCCGGGCTTCGTCCTTCGAAGGCATGGACATCGCCTTGTTTGCTGGCGGCGCGGCCAGCACCGAGTTTGCGGACGCGGCCCGGAAGGCGGGCGCGGTGGTAATTGACAATTCCAGCGCCTTCCGGCTGAACCCGGAGGTACCCTTGGTGGTCCCCGAGGTCAACCCCGAGGACGTGCGCTGGCACAAAGGGATCATCGCTAACCCGAACTGCTCCACCATCATCATGGTCGTGCCGCTAAAGCCCCTGCACGATGCCGCCGGCATCAAGCGCGTGGTTGTATCGACTTACCAGGCCGCCTCCGGAGCCGGGGCGGCGGGTATGCAAGAACTGCTCGACCAAACCCGGGCGGTGCTGGACGGGGAACCGTTCACGCCAAAGGCGTTCGCGCACCAAATCGCCTTCAACCTGATCCCGCACATTGACGTGTTTCAGGAACTGGACTACACCAAGGAAGAGTGGAAAATGGTCCGCGAAACCCGCAAGATGTTCCATAACGAAAACATGCGGATTACCGCCACCGCCGTGCGGGTTCCCGTTTCTCGGAGCCACTCGGAATCGATCAACGTGGAAACTGAAAAACCGCTTCTGCCAGACCAGGCCCGCGAAATACTGTCCCGCTCTCCTGGAATTGTGATCGTGGATAACCCGGCGAATAAGAGGTATCCGATGCCCGTGGACGTCACCGATCGGGACGAGGTATTCGTCGGCAGGATCCGCCAGGACAATACGCTGGAGAACGGCCTGAATCTGTTTGTGGCCGCCGACCAGTTGCGCAAGGGCGCGGCCACCAACGCCGTCCAAATCGCCGAGTTGCTGGTGCGCGAGAACCTGCTGTAGGCGGCTTGGACGAAACAAAAAGCAAAGCAAGGAAGGTGAAAACTTGACTGGTGACTTTGGGCGGGTACTGACGGCCATGGTTACGCCTTTTGGCAAGAACCTGGAGTTAAACCTGCCGATGGCCAAAAGACTGGCCCGACACCTGGTGGACACGGGTTCGGACGGCGTGGTGGTGGCAGGAACGACCGGGGAATCGCCCACACTGTCCAAAGACGAGAAGCTGGAACTATTCCGGACGGTGGTGGACGAAGTGGGGGGCGATGCCGTCGTCGTGGCCGGCACCGGGAGCTACTCTACGGCGGACAGCATTACGCTGACCAAGGCGGCAGAAAAGCTTGGTGTGGACGCGGTGATGCTCGTCTGCCCGTACTATAACAAACCCTCCCAGGAAGGACTATACCAGCATTTCCGCGCGATTGCCGAGAGTACAGACCTGCCGGTGATGCTTTACAACATTCCGGGGCGTACTGGGGTAAACCTGTTGCCCCAGACGGTAGCCAGGCTGGCCGAAATCGACAACATCGTGGCGGTCAAGGAAGCGAGCGGAAACCTGGACCAGGCCACCGAGCTGCGGCGTGTCCTTCCCGAGAAGGTCAGCATCTACAGCGGCGACGACTCGTTGACCCTTCCTTTGCTGGCGGTCGGCGCCAAGGGAGTGGTGAGCGTGGCCGCACACCTGGTCGGGGCCAAGATCCAAGAGATGATCGACGCTTTCACGTCGGGGAATGTTACGCTGGCCGGCAAGCTGCACCGAAGCCTGTTCCCGCTGTTTAAGGGCATGTTCATCACCACCAACCCGGTACCGGTAAAGGCGGCGCTGGGGATGGTGGGCCTAGCCGTCGGTTCGCCCCGGCCGCCGTTGGTCAACCTTAACGAACGGGAAAAGGAAAAGCTCCGCGTTTTGCTGCAGGAGGCCCAGTTGCTCTAGTGAAAGACGCTCTCAAGTGGTCCCGCTAAGGAGGTGAACTATTGGCGCAAGAGACCAAACTGCAAATCGTACCTCTCGGCGGCCTGGGCGAGATTGGTAAGAATATCACGGCTGTGCGTTGCGGCCGTGACATTTTAGTTATCGACTGCGGCCTGGCGTTTCCGGAAGAGGAAATGCTGGGTATCGACATCGTGATTCCCGACATCCAGTTTCTCCTGGAAAATAAGGAACAGGTACGGGGAATTGTGCTAACGCACGGCCACGAAGACCACATCGGCGCTCTCCCTTACGTGCTCAAGCAGATTAACGTACCCGTTTACGGCACCAAGCTCACGCTGGGTCTGGTGGAGGCGAAACTTGAAGAGCACGTGTTTGACGAAGAACTGAAAATGATTACGGTCAATCCGCGGGAAACCGTGCGGGTTGGCTGTTTTGAGGCCGAATTCATCCGGGTTTCCCACAGTGTTCCGGATGCGGTCGGGATTGCCCTGCACACTCCGATTGGAACCGTGTTGCACACCGGCGATTTCAAGATCGATTATACCCCGGTGGACGGCGAGGTGATCGATCTGCCCAGGTTTGCCCGGTTGGGCGAGCAGGGCGTCCTGGTGATGCTTTCGGACAGCACCAACGTGGAACGTCCGGGTTACACCCTGTCGGAGCGGGTGGTCGGGGCCACTTTTGACGACGTGTTCGGTGATTGCCGAGAACGGATCATTGTGGCCACCTTTGCTTCTAACGTGCACCGGCTGCAGCAGGCCATCAACGCGGCGTACAAGCACGGGCGCAAGGTGGCGGTGTCCGGCCGCAGCATGATCAACGTGGTGAATATCGCGTACGAACTAGGTTACCTGGAAATTCCCCCGGGAACGCTCATCAACCTGGACGAGGCCAACCGACTGCCGCGGAACCGGGTGGTAATCCTGACCACCGGGAGCCAGGGGGAGCCGATGTCGGCCCTGACCCGGATGGCGCTCGGGGATCACCGCCAGGTCGATATCCTGCCGGGAGACACCATCATCATCTCGGCCACCCCGATACCGGGGAACGAGAAATTGGTGGCGCGGGTCGTCAACCACTTGTACAAGCATGGAGCGATCGTCATTCACGAAGCGGCATCCGGGATCCACGTTTCGGGACACCCCAGCGCCGAGGAACTGAAACTAATGCTACACCTGGTGCGGCCGAAGTTCTTCGTACCGGTGCACGGCGAATACCGGATGCTGGTGAAGCACGCCGACCTGGCCCGGGAAATGGGGGTGCAGCCCGAAAATATTTTTGTGGCCGAAAACGGACAGGTGCTGGAATTCACCCGCAAGAAGGGGCGCATCCAGGGACGGGTTTCTTCCGGCAGAATTCTGGTTGACGGTCTGGGGATCGGCGACGTGGGGAACATTGTCCTCCGGGACCGCAAACAGCTCGGCCAGGACGGGATTCTGATCGTGGTGGTCACCATTGACCCAGAATCCAAGCAGGTGCTGGCCGGGCCGGACATTGTCTCCCGGGGTTTTGTGTACGTACGCGAGTCGGAGGAATTGATGGAAGCGGCCCGAACTCGGGTACGCAACGCCCTGGACGGATGTATCGAACGCGGGGTGTGCGATTGGCCCACTCTCAAGTCGGACGTGCGGGACGCCCTGAGCAAGTTCCTGTACGAGAGGACCGGGCGGCGACCCATGATCCTGCCCATTATTATGGAGACCTGAGGTACAGGCCGGGGATAAACCACCCCGGCCCCTATTCTTTGTGGCCTGGGGGAAACCATATGGTTTGCCCCTTCACGGGCATTGGTGGTACCATAATCGCGGGGGTGTGATCGTGGTCGAGGAATGGGTGGAAATCACCAACTGCCATTCCGTTCTTTTTCCTTTTCACCTCGGTGCCGTCGTCTACGGCCGGCTACTCTGTGAGGACGTGATCGAGCTAATGATTGTTTATGCCGACGGCCGGGTGGAATACCAGGAAGTGCCCCGGGATGAATTGCTGAAACGGGGCTTCTTCTGTCCGAACCGCTGACTTTGCGTTACCGGCGACGAATGGGGTAGGATTGAAATGATTGGCGGGAGTGCGTGGGAATCGAACCCACCCAGGGTTTCTCACCCCGCGACTGGTTTTGAAGACCAGGAGGCCCACCAGGACCCATCCACTCCCGCGATTTGGAACCGGGGGGCAAAAACCATTCTACATTATAACACGTCTTGTAATGACGGGCAAACGACGCAAAGTTGTCGTCCGATACCGCGTTCGGAGTAAACGCCGGAGACACGAAGCAGGAGGAGTGGGTGATTGCTTAAATTTTGGCTGATTGTCCTGGCTGTGTTTGGCCTGGATCAGGGTACCAAGCTGGCAGTGCAGCGGTTGCTGGCCCCGGGACTGAGCACGGAGGTGGCCGGGCAAATCCTGCGGTTTACCTATGTGCTGAACCCCGGGGGAGCATTCGGGATCCTGGGCGACCGGCAGATGGTGCTGCTGGCGATAGGCATTCTTACGGTGGTGGTGGTGCTGGGGACCCTTCCTTGGATCATCCGGGCCGGGTACGTTTGGCCGGTGGGATTGCTTTTCGGCGGCGCACTTGGCAATCTGGCCGACCGCCTGCGTTGCGGAAAAGTGGTGGACTTTATCGACGTGGGTTTCTGGCCGGTTTTCAACGTCGCGGACGTGGCCATTGTGGCCGGCGCGGTGCTGCTGAGTTTTCTCCTCCTGCGGCGGGAAAACGGGCAACGGGGGGGACCGGATGGCCACGCTTAACCACTATGTGGCGGAACCGGAGGACGAACAGGCCCGGATTGACGTGTTTCTGGCCGACCAGAGCCCGGAGCTGAGCCGCTCGCGCATCCAGAAGCTGATCGCCGCGGGCCTTGTTTCGGTTAACGGCCAGGCGGTACGGTCCAGTTACCGGCTCAAGGCGGGCGACCGCGTTTATCTAGAGGTTCCGGAACCCGAAGCTCCCCGGATCGACCCCGAAGATATTCCCCTCGACATTTACTTTGAGGACCCGGACGTGGTTGTGGTGAACAAGCCCCGGGGGCTGGTGGTGCACCCGGCAGTGGGTCATTATTCGGGCACCCTGGTGAACGCGCTGCTTTATCACTGCCGGGATCTGTCGAGCATTAACGGGATGCTCCGTCCTGGTATCGTCCACCGTCTAGACCGGGATACTTCTGGGCTGTTGATGGTCGCCAAGAATAATGCCGCTCACCTGGCCCTGGCGGAGCAACTGCAGAACCGGACAGTGCTGCGCCGTTACACCGCCCTGGTGCACGGCTGTCCCCGGCACGAGTCGGGCACGGTGGAGGCCCCGATCGGGCGGCATCCCCGGGACCGTCAGCGGATGGCGGTAAACTACCGGTCCGGCCGCCAGGCGCGGACCCACTACCGGGTGCTGCGGCGCCTGGGCAACCTGGCCCTGCTGGAACTCACCTTGGATACCGGACGCACCCACCAGATCCGCGTGCATATGAGTTATCTTGGCCACCCGCTGGTGGGGGATTTGAAGTACGGACACGCCCGGCCCGAAATGGGCTTGTCCGGGCAGTTTCTGCACGCCGGCACTTTGGGGTTTACCCACCCGCGCACCGGGGAGCGGATGGTGTTCGAGGCACCCTTGCCGGCGGAGCTGGCCGCGGTACTGGACCGCTTAATGAAAAACGGGCTTGAATAACCCGTTGGCAAGTCCCTGGATGACTGCGGGAGAAGCCGCCGCGGAGCACCGGAACTAAAGCACCAACACCGCGGGCACGTTATTTGAAATACCGGAAAAACTCCATGAACAGGGCGGCCACGCCGGCCGCCATCAGCGGCCCCACGGGAATTCCCCCCAGGAAGATGATCCCGAACAGCGAGCCGATGATCAGGCCGAAGATGATTCCCGGGTCCATCCGCAACATCTGGAGGCCCTGACTGTTCAGGTGGGTGGCGAGCGCGCCGCCTAGGATGGCCAATAGTCCCGGGACCGAGGTCAGGTTGTAGATGATGTTCTGGTCGTCGATCTTGCCGTTAGCCAGGGGCACCATGATCGTCAACAGCAGAATCAACAGCCCGATTTCCAGCCCCTTGTGTTCGAGGAAGTCAAACACGATCTCGATCCTGGCCAGCTTGATGATCAGCAGAATGCAGGCCGCGGCTGCGATCAGGTGCGATTTGGTCAGGATACCGATCAGGAGCAGCGCCACCAGGATGAGTTCGGGAGTCACGGACATCGCCTTTCCGTTTTTGCCAAGCTATGCGCCCACTACTCCCTTTATTACCGTTTTCAGACCATTTGCTGGTAACAGAAACGGAGCGTGTCACCCCGTAGCCCCACCCGGAGCGCTTCCAGGGACATGATTTCCTGCGGGAGAATATTGCCGAGATTTACGTCCGGGCCGAACCTAAGAATCAGTTCCTGTTGTTGCTCCTTGAGCGGCGCCTCCCAGATTAGCAGGCTTGGATCGTCTATGCATTCTAGGAACACGGCTACCGACTCTTCAGAAATGCGGCCCTGGCCGTCGTACACGGTTACGTTCCGGCCGAATTCGCGACCTTCCACGATCACCCAGGCTGCGCCCGCCTGAAGATCCATACGCGCCTGGCGCGCCAGGTGGTAGCAGTTTTCCCGGCTGCTAGGCTGTTTCTTGCCCACCTCGGTTAGTACCTTCATTTCCATTTCGAGCGCCAGGGAGATTGCTTTCCGCCGCATATTCTGGTCGAGAAACAGGGTGCCGTCGGAGATTTCCACCGCTGTGAAACCCAGTTTCTTGGCGGTGTGCAGAAACGGGAGCAGTTTACCTTGGGCAATGGCTACCTCGAGGAAGGTTCCGCCGGGATAGATATCGATACCGTAGCAGCGTACCAGGTCGATCTTCTTTTGGAGGATGGCGTCCGGGTATAGAGCGGAGGTGCCGAAGCCGAGTTTGATGAGATCCACGTGGTCGCCGGCAATGTCCAGTAAATCCTTGGTTTCCCCGAGCCCCAGGCCCTTGTCTAACATCATGGTCAGACCCTTGCTCCGCGGTTTTCTGCTTCGGCCCGTAAGGGGAAAGGCTACCATTTCTCGCCAGCTCTCCATGCTGCCAACTCCTTTCGCGTTCATACTGGTGGCGTTGCCGGTAGCGCCTCGGCCAGCTTTTTGCACTTTTGACAGTAGTTTGGGTGTAATGTATGCAGGACATTGGCAACTTGTTACAGTTAGGGGCCGGAGGAGGAATTCTTGGCGAGCCGTTCAACCTTGATAAAAATGGTCACCACGACCGCGGTGGCCGCGGTGCCAGCGGCGACGATCCAGTTCGTGGGTTTTATGCCCAGGGGCAGCAGCAGGGCGAAGACTGCGGGTCCCCCGGCTACGCCTAAGAAGCGCACCCCGCCGTAGAGGGAAGTGATGAGGCCCCGCTTCGCCAAGTCGACGCTGCTGGTGATCAGGGTGGTCAGGCACGGCAGCATCAGGCCCACCCCGATCCCGATGAGAGACACGGCCGTGAAGAACAGGTAGGTGTTATCGGAGAGCGGCATAAAGACCAGGGCCCCTGCCATCAAGGCGAGGCCAGCGGTGATGAGGAACTTCATGAGCGCGAGCTCTTTCTTGATCACCGCGCCGGTGATGTAGGAGGTCACCGCCATGAACAGCACCGGAATGGCCAGGGCTAACCCCTTGACGATTAGGGATAGGTGGTACCGCTGTTCCAGGTGCTCGGACAGGAAAAACATGATTCCAAACAGGACAAACAGGGCCAGCGAACCGGTGAGAAAAGAGGATAGGAGTAGCGCGGTCTTTTGCGCAAAAATCTTCTTGATGGACTGGAAGTACTGCGCTGGAGCCTGCGGTTGTTTTTGGCGTTCCGGTTCCTTAACCATCAACCACATGGCCACCGCGGCCAGGACGGTCAGCCCGGGAAACACGAAGAAGGGCGCGAACCAGATGATCAACCCTACGGCCGCCCCGAGTACCGGGCTGACCACCTTGCCGAAGCCGTTGGCCGCTTCGATCACCCCCAGAGCCTTGCCCCGATGCTTCCCGGCGAACAGGTCGCCGGTGAGGGCCATGGCGATGGGTGCCGTTCCCGCGGCCCCGATGCCCTGGAGTATCCGGCCGCCCAGCATGATGGCGTAGGTCGGGGCGGCGTCGATCAGCGCCGCCCCGCCGGCGATCAATCCTCCTAGACCGTAAAGCAACAGCGCGGGGATGATGACGATTTTCCGGCCGAAGTAATCGGAGATGAAACCCGACAGCGGGATGGTCAGACCGGCCGGAACCGAAAACAGGGTGATCACCAGGCTGGCTTGAAAGGAGGTCAGGTCGAGGGCCCGCTCCATGGCCGGCAGAATTGGGATCAACATTGAATTGCCCAGGACCATCACAAAAGGCACGGTACTGAGCCCGGCCAAGGCGAACTTTTCTCTCGTCTCCATCAAAAACCTCCCGGCGGTTAGTTTAACTCGGCCCGGTTAGCCATATACCGGTGGGGAACGGCATATAAACAGCTTAACGGTATTTTACGGAGGCGACTAAATGGACAAAATCGTGATCGGGATGGCCACCCTCCGGTTCCTTTCGGCCACCATGGAATTCTCCGCCGCGATGCTGATGCTGTACTTCGGCCGGGTCGAAACCGCCTTTAAGATCAACGCTACCCTGGCCCTGGTAGGTCCCACCATTCTATTAGCGGTGACGAGTATGGGCCTTCTCGGTTTGGCGGGCAAGGTTTCTCCCGTGGGGATGGTCTTTATTCTGGCGGGGGTCAGTTTGATTTTCCTGGGCTTAAGTTATCTGAAAAATTTAACTTGACAAGGGCCGGGATTCAAGGTAGTCTAATAGGGATTAAGCCACCTTTAAATCGGTCCGAGAGGCTGGTAAGGTGACATAGGGGAGCCCGGCGCGGGGTAGACTATGCCTACTTGCCAAATGGTGGCAGGTAGGCTTTTTCGTGCAGGTGTGAACTATGGACTTGCGACAGAAGGCAATCATTCTTGACCGTGATGGTATTCGCCGCGCCCTGACCCGCATCGCCCACGAGATCATCGAACGGAACAAAGGGGTGGAGAACGTAGTCTTGATCGGCATCAGGCGGCGGGGTGTGCCGCTGGCGCTGCGGCTGGCCGGGAAAATCGAGCAGATCGAGGGCAGCGCGGCCCCGGTGGGATTCCTGGACATCACCCTGTACCGGGATGATCTGACGCAGCTCGGCTACCACCCGAAACTCTACCGCACCGAAGTCCCGTTCCCGGTGACGGACCGCACGGTGATCTTGGTGGATGATGTGCTCTACACCGGTCGAACGGTGCGGGCGGCCATGGACGCGATAATGGACCTGGGGCGCCCCAAGGCCATTCAGCTGGCCATCCTAATCGACCGGGGTCACCGGGAACTGCCCATCCGGGCCGACTACGTGGGTAAGAACGTACCGACGTCTTCCCGGGAGGTTATTTCGGTCCAGATCGAAGAGATCGACGGGCAAGAGCAAGTATTGATCCTGGAGAAGAACTGAATGAAGTCCTTGAAGGCGTTAACTAGGCGGTCTTCCTTTTAAGAATCGGTCCCGAGAGGCCGGCAAGGGAAGCGGATGTTGACTTGTGCTGGCCTCTCCCCGGAAAAGCGGGAGAGGTCTTTTGTTGGGGGGAAGTATCTTGCAGAGCAAGCACTGTCTCGGGCTGGCTGACATGTCGACCGAAGAAATGACTGAAATCCTGGACAACGCCGTCCCGATGAAACAGGTGATCAGCCGGGACATCAAAAAGGTGCCCACTTTAAGAGGGAAAACAGTCGTGATCCTTTTCTTCGAGCCCAGCACCAGGACGAGGATCTCCTTTGAACTTGCCGCCAAACATCTTAGCGCCGACACCGTCAACGTGTCCGTCAGCACGTCTAGTGTATCCAAGGGGGAAAGCCTGTTCGACACCGCCAGGACCATCAAGGCCCTGGGTGCCGACCTGGTGGTGCTGCGTCATCCGGCTGCCGGCGCGCCCCACATCCTGGCGCGGCTGATCGACGTGCCGGTGATCAACGCCGGGGACGGGATGCACGAGCACCCGACGCAGGCGCTGCTGGACCTGTTCACCCTGCGGGAGCGAAAGGGGGAACTGCAGGGCCTCAAAGTGGTGATCATCGGGGACATCCTGCACAGCCGGGTGGCCCGGTCCAACATCTGGGGGCTGACCAAGTTTGGGGCGGACGTGCACCTGGTGGCGCCGCCCACCCTGCTCCCGGCCGGTATCGGGCAAACCGGGGTGACCGTGCATCACCGCCCGGAAGACGCGCTGGTGGACAGTGACGTGGTGATGGTTCTGCGGCTGCAGCGGGAGCGCCAGCGGGAGGGCCTGATTCCAGGGGTCAAGGAATACGCGCGCTTGTACGGCCTGAACGCGGCCCGGCTGGCGCTGGCCCGGCCGGACGCGGTGGTGATGCACCCCGGCCCGATCAACCGGGGAGTCGAGATCACCGACGACGTCGCCGACGGGACGCGGGCGTTGATCACCGACCAGGTGGCCAACGGCGTGGCCGTGCGGATGGCCGTGTTGTACCTTTTGACGCTCGGGAGGGAAAATTAATGCGGCTGATCATCAGGGGGGGCACGGTGGTCGACCCGGCCCGGGGACGGATGTACCGGTCCGACGTCCTGGTGGACGGGGAGCGGGTGGCCGCGGTTGAGAAGCGGATTCCGGCCCGCGGGGCCCGGGTCCTGGACGCCGAGGGTAAACTGGTGCTCCCCGGACTGATTGACATGCACGTGCACCTGCGGGAGCCGGGCCAGGAATACAAGGAGACGGTGGCCACCGGCACCAGGGCCGCGGCCCGCGGCGGTTTCACCGCGGTGGCGGCCATGCCCAACACCGACCCGGTGGCCGACACGGCCGGGGTGATCCGGTACGTTCTGGAAAAAGCCGAGGACGCCGGCTACGCCCGTGTATGCCCGGTCGGGGCGCTCACGAGGGGCAGCCGGGGCGGCGAACTCTCCGAAATGGGCGAACTCTGCGCGGCGGGGGCGGTGGCCTTCTCGGATGACGGCCGGTCGGTGACCAGCGCCGCGGTGATGCGCCGGGCGATGGAGTACGCCCGGATGCTCGGGGTGCCGGTGATCTCCCACTGCGAGGACGAAACGCTGGCCGGCAGCGGGGTGATGCACGAGGGCCTGGTGTCCACCAGGCTTGGCCTGCGGGGGATTCCGGCGGCCGCCGAGGAGGTGATGGTGGCCCGGGACCTCATCCTGGCGGAGATGACCGGCTGCCACCTGCACGTCGCCCACGTGAGTACCGCGGGCGCCGTGCGCCTAATCCGGGAGGCCAAGGCACGCGGGGTCCGAGTTACGGCCGAAGCTACGCCGCACCATTTCACCCTGACTGACCGGGCGGTGGGGGATTACAACACGCTGGCCAAGGTTAAGCCGCCCCTCCGGACCGACGCCGACGTGGCCGCGGTGCGGGAGGGGCTGGCGGACGGTACCATCGACGTCATTGCCACCGATCACGCTCCGCACGCGCCGCACGAGAAGGACGTGGAGTTCGACGCGGCCGCATTTGGCCTGGTGGGGTTGGAAACGGCGGTGGGGCTGGTGTTCACCGAACTGGTCGCCAAGGGTGTGCTAGACATTCCGGCCGCGGTGGCCAAAATGAGCCTGAACCCGGCCCGGATTCTCGGTTTACCGTCCGGTGATATTGAACCGGGAGCGGTGGCCGACCTAACCGTCATTGATCCGGATGCTTCGGAGGTCGTGGATCCGGCGTTACTCGTAAGTAAGAGCAAGAATACGCCTTTCGATGGTTACCGGCTTAAGGGCTTACCCTACGCCACTGTCGTGGGCGGCAAAGTATTTTTGCGCGACCGGTAAACGGGCGCGATTACCAACGGAGGTGTTGCAATTGCAGGCGGTGCTGGCGCTGGAAGACGGGACTCTGTATTACGGAAAGGCGTTTGGCGGCGGCGGCGAGAGTTGGGGGGAAGTAGTGTTCAACACCGGGATGGCTGGCTACGAGGGGGTGTTGACCGACCCGTCCTACTGCGGCCAGATCGTGGTGATGACCTATCCCCTGGTGGGTAACTATGGCATCAATGTTGAAGACTTTGAGTCCAAGGGCAGTTTTATGCGCGGGTTCGTGGTGCGCGAGCACTGCGATCATCCCAGCAACTGGCGCGCCGCCGGAACACTGGCCGAATTCCTGGCCAGCGAGGGGGTTATTGGTCTCTCCGGGGTGGACACCCGGGCGCTAACGCGACGTCTCCGTACCAAGGGTGCCATGCGCGGCATTATCAGCACCGAACACTTGGAGCCAGAGTACCTGGTGGCGAGAGCCCGGTCCTGCCCCGATTTCAGCACGCAGGACTTCGTGCCGGAGGTATCCACCCGCGAGGTACTACGCTACGACGGAGATGGTCCGACCCTGGCCGTGGTTGACCTGGGCGCGAAGCAGAGCATCATCCGTTGCTTGCAGCGCCGGGGCTGCCGGGTCGTCACTTTTCCGTGGAACGCCTCCGCGGCCGACATCCTTTCCGTGGACCCGTCCGGAATCGTGGTGTCCAACGGTCCTGGGAACCCGGTTCGAGTGACGGAAACCATCAACACGGTGCGCGAACTGGTCGACAAAAAACCCCTTTTGGGCATCTGTCTTGGGCACCAGGTCCTGGCCCTGGCTCTGGGCGCCCGTACCTATAAGTTGAAGTTCGGCCACCGGGGGGCGAACCACCCGGTAAAGGACCTGGTGAGCAATAAGGTGTACATTAGTTCCCACAATCACGGTTTTGCGGTGGATGAACAGTCTCTCGTCGGAACCGGCCTGGTGGTTACCCACCGGAACCTGAACGACGGCACGGTGGAGGGCATCCGCCACCGGCACCTGCCGGTTATCGGCATCCAGTATCACCCAGAGGCCGCTCCGGGCCCCCGGGATTCGGAGTACCTGTTTGACGAGTTTATGGAACTTATCCGCCAGGAGGGGAGATAATGCCACGTGACCGTGAATTGCGTAAGGTGATGGTCATCGGCTCCGGGCCGATCATCATCGGCCAGGCCGCCGAGTTTGACTACGCTGGAACCCAGGCCTGCCGTGCCCTCCGGGAGGAGGGGCTCGAGGTGGTCCTGATCAACTCCAACCCGGCTACCATTATGACCGACGCCAACATGGCCGACCGGGTGTACATCGAGCCGTTGACCCTGGAATTTGTAACCAAGGTAATCCGGCAGGAAAAACCGGATGGCCTGCTGCCTACCCTGGGCGGTCAGACCGGGTTGAACCTGGCCAAGCAGGTGGCCGAGGCCGGTGTCCTGGAGGAGTACGGGGTGCGGCTTTTGGGCACGCCCCTGGATTCCATCCAGCGCGCTGAGGACCGGGAGCTGTTTAAGAATATGGTCCAGGAAATTGGCGAGCCGGTCCCGGAAAGCGCCATCGTGTCCAGCGTCGACGCCGCTCTGGCTTTCGCCCGGGAGATCGGTTTCCCCGTGGTCGTTAGGCCGGCTTACACCCTGGGGGGCACCGGAGGCGGCATCGCTTTCAACGAGGTCGAATTGCGGGAAATTGCGGTCCGGGGACTTACCCTCAGCCTGATTCACCAGGTCCTGGTGGAGAAGTGTGTCATTGGCTGGAAGGAAATCGAGTTCGAGGTCATGCGTGACGCGGCGGATAACTGCATCACCATCTGCAGCATGGAGAACATCGACCCGATGGGCATCCACACCGGGGACAGCATCGTGGTCGCGCCGACCCAGACCCTGAGCGACCGGGAGTACCAGATGCTGCGGAGCGCTTCCCTGAAGATCATCCGCGCCCTCGGCGTGGAGGGCGGGTGCAACATCCAGTTCGCCCTCGATCCCCAGAGCTTCGAGTACTACGTGATCGAAGTCAACCCGCGCCTTTCGCGCTCTTCGGCGCTGGCGTCCAAGGCCACCGGCTACCCGATCGCCAAGGTGGCTACCAAGGTGACCATCGGCCTGACCCTGGACGAAATCAAAAACGCGGTCACCGGCAAGACCTACGCCTGCTTTGAGCCGGCCATCGACTACGTGGTGGTGAAGTACCCACGCTGGCCGTTTGACAAGTTCTCGCTGGCCAACCGGAACCTAGGCACCCAGATGAAGTCTACCGGCGAGGCGATGGCTATCGGCCGGACCTTCGAGGAGGCGTTGCTCAAAGCGGTGCGCTCCCTGGAGATCGGGGTGGTGGGGCTGGCCATGCCCGAGGTCAAAGAGTTGGCGAACGACGTGCTGCGCGCCAAGCTCGCCAAGCCTGACGACACCCGCCTGTTTGCCGTGGCTGAAGCGTTGCGCCGGGGCTTTCCGGTGGATGAAGTGCACGCGATCACCCGGATCGACCGGTTCTTCCTGGATAAGATCAAAAACATTGTTGCAGCGGAAGACGTGGTGCAGGCTGCGGGCCTGGCCGGGCTGACGCCCGGGATGTTGCGCCGGGTCAAGCGCCTGGGCCTCTCGGATGCCACCATCGCCGAACTGGTCGGTGCCTCACCGCGGGAGATCCACCGGCTGCGCCAGGAGCACGGGGTCAACCCGACGTACAAGATGGTGGACACCTGCGCCGCCGAGTTCGAGGCCACCACGCCGTACTATTACTCCACGTACGAGGACGAGGACGAGGCGGAAACCCAGGAAGTGCGGAAAGTGGTAGTTCTTGGCTCGGGACCGATCCGGATCGGCCAGGGCATCGAGTTCGACTACTGTTCGGTCCATTCGGTCTGGGCTTTGAAGGAAAAGGGCATCCAGACGATCATCATCAACAACAACCCGGAGACGGTCAGTACTGACTTTGACACTGCGGATCGGCTGTACTTCGAACCTCTGGTCCCCGAGGATGTGATGAACATCCTCCACAAGGAGCGGCCCGACGGCGTGATCGTCCAGTTCGGCGGTCAGACGGCGATCAACCTGGCCCGCCCGGTGGAACGCGCCGGCTTCAACATTCTGGGCACCTCGGTGGCTGACATCGATCGGGCCGAGGACCGGGACAAGTTCGACCACCTGCTCAACGAGCTGGGCATCCCCCGCCCCCCCGGTGGAGCCGGGTTCTCGGTCGAGGAGGCGCAGAGAATTGCGAAACAGGTGGGCTTTCCGGTGCTGGTCCGGCCCTCGTACGTGCTGGGCGGCCGGGCCATGGAAATCGTGCACACTGCCGAGGAGCTGCTCCAGTACATGGCCACCGCGGTCCGGGTCACGCCCAAACACCCGGTGTTAGTTGACAAGTACCTGCTGGGCAAGGAACTGGAGGTCGACGCCATCTGCGACGGCGAGGACATCCTGATTCCCGGCATTATGGAGCACGTGGAGCGAGCCGGGGTGCATTCCGGCGACAGTATCGCGGTGTGCCCGCCCCAGAATCTCAGCGCGGAAGCCAAGCAGCAAATCGTGGACTACACTTTCCGGCTGGCGCGCTCACTCCGGATACGGGGCCTGGTGAACATCCAGTACGTCCTGCACAATGGGCAGGTGTACGTGCTGGAGGTCAACCCGCGTTCCAGCCGCACGGTGCCTTATCTCAGCAAAATCACCGGCATCCCGATGGTCAACCTGGCGACCAGGGTCTGCCTCGGGGAAACTCTGGCGGAACTGGGCTACAAGGGCGGCCTGTATGAAGACAGCCCGAACATCGGGGTGAAGGCGCCGGTCTTCTCCTTCGCCAAGCTGATGGACGTGGATGTTTGCCTCGGACCCGAGATGAAGTCCACCGGGGAAGTGATGGGGGTGGCCAAGGATTACGCCCTGGCCCTTTACAAAGCCTGTCTCTCGGCCGGATACTCCCTGCCCACCAGCGGCACGGCGCTGATGACCATCGCCGACAAGGATAAGGACGAAGCCTTGCCGCTGGCCAAAAACCTGGTCGAGCTGGGATTTGAACTCCTGGCCACCCAGGGAACGGCGGATTACCTGCGGAGCAAGGGGATTACGGTGGAGGTGGCCCGCAAACTTAACGAGGGGTCACCCAACATCGTGGACCTGATCCGGGAAAACCGCATCCACCTGGTGGTGAACACCCTGACCAAGGGTAAGATGCAGACCCGGGACGGCTTCCGGATCCGGAGGGCGGCCGTAGAGACGGGCGTTCCCTGTCTGACCTCCCTGGACACTGCCCAGATGGTAATTGAGGTGATGCGGGCGCGGCAGGCCGGCGAAACAGTCCCCCTGGTACCGCTACAGGATTATCTTAAATAGCGGTTTAAGGATCTTTGGAGGTATGTGAATTTGTCTCTCGTGCTCGATTGCCGGATTGTCTCCCACCACAAAGTGGCCCTCGACTGCCGCCGCCTAGTTCTGGCGACGCCTGAAGTGGCGGCAGTCGCCCGGCCCGGCCAGTTCCTGCACGTCCGCTGCAACGGCACCGCTGACCCGCTGCTCCGGCGCCCCTTTAGCATCCACGACGTGGACCGGGAGCGCGGGCTGGTGACCCTGCTTTACCGGGTGGTCGGGCGCGGCACCGCCCTGCTGGCCACCCGGAGAAAGAGACAGAAGGTCAACGTCCTCGGGCCGCTGGGCCGGGGCTTCCAGGTTCCCTTGGAATGCCGCCGGGTGGTTCTGGTGGGCGGTGGGATGGGCATTGCTCCTCTCTTTTTCCTGGTGCGGGAACTGGCCGTTGACCTGACGCGCGCGATATGGGTGCTACACGGGGCCCGGACGGCCGGCGAACTGAATTTCGTCAACTTCGGCGCCTTGCCGGTGCACCTGAGGGTGGCCACCGACGACGGTTCCCTGGGCTTCCGGGGCTCGGTGGTTGGGCTTTTCAAGGAGTTGGCACCGGAAGTGCAGCCGGACTGGGTCTCGGCCGCCGGTCCGACTGGGATGCTGCGGGCGCTCGGCCAGGAGATGCGCCGGCTCGGCCTGCCGGGGGAGTTCTCCCTAGAGGAACGTATGGGCTGCGGCATCGGCGCCTGCGTGTGCTGCAGTTGCCGCATCGGTAGCCCTGAGAACTGGAATTACCAGCGGGTTTGTGCTGACGGCCCGGTATTCCCCGCTGGGGAGGTGGTCTGGGAATGAGCGCGGCCACCGCGGTGGAGATCGCCGGAATCAAAATGAAAAACCCGGTCATGACCGCGTCCGGAACGGTGGGCTTTGGGGAAGAATATGCGCGTTACCTCGATCTTTCAAGCCTGGGCGCCCTGGTGATCAAAACGATTACGCTCAAGCCCCGCGCCGGCAACCCGCCGCCACGGATCGCGGAAACTCCGGCCGGGGTCCTGAACGCGGTCGGACTGCAGAACCCGGGGGTGGAGGCTCTGGTTCGGGAAGTACTGCCCCGGCTGGCCTGTTATGACGTGCCGGTGGTCGTGAGCATCGCTGGCGAGACCGTAGACGAGTACGCCCGTTTGGCGGCGCGGCTGGACGGGGTGCCGGGAATCGCCGCCCTGGAGGTCAATATCTCCTGTCCGAACGTCAAGGCCGGGGGCATCGCTTTCGGTACTCAGCCCGACATGGCGGCCGAGGTTGTGCAAGACGTGAAGCGAAACACCGGGCTGCCGGTGATCGCGAAGCTTTCCCCCAACGTTACCGACATTCGGGCCATCGCCCGGGCTGCGGCTGGGGCGGGCGCTGACGCCCTGTCGCTGATCAACACCCTGACTGGAATGGCGATTGACGTGGATCGACGACGTCCTCTTTTAGGCAACATCAGCGGCGGGCTTTCCGGGCCGGCAATCCGGCCGGTGGCGGTGCGCGCCGTCTGGCAGGTGTACCAGGCGGTGAACCTGCCCCTGGTCGGCATGGGGGGCATCATGACCGCCCGGGACGCCCTGGAATTTATCCTGGCCGGGGCGCGGGCGGTGGCGGTGGGCACCGCCAATTTGGTTAACCCCGGCGCGGCCGGTGAAGTGATCGCGGGTCTTGCTCGCTACCTGGAGGAACAGGGTATCGCAGATATTAACGAACTGGTGGGCGCGGCCCATCGCGGAGGAGGCGGGAGTCGATGTTGAGACCGGCAGAGCGGGTCATGGTTGCGCTGGACGTTGATGACGCGGAGCGGGCGGTCGCCCTGGCCCACGCGCTCCGCGATGAGGTGGGCGGCTTCAAGATCGGGATGCGGTTGTTCTACCGCCAGGGTCCGCAAATCGTTAGCCGGATCGCGCAGGCGCTCCGCCGGCGGGTATTCCTGGACTTGAAACTGCACGACATCCCGGAAACAGTGGCCCAGGGGGTCCGGGCCTTGGTCGGCTTGGGTGCCGACATGATCAACGTGCACGCTTCCGGGGGGCTGACCATGATGCGGGCGGCCCGGGAGGCCGCTGATGCAGAGGCGGCCCGGCTCGGGGTGCCGGTGCCCAAGATCCTGGCGGTGACCGTGCTGACTAGTCTGGAACAACAGAACCTGAGCCGGGAACTGGGCATCGGTCGGAACCTGGAAGAGGTGGTGGTTAACTGGGCCGCGCTGGCCAAAGCGGCCGACCTGGACGGCGTTGTGGCCTCGCCCCTGGAAATCGCGGCGCTCCGGTCTGCCCTGGGGCCGGACTTTCTGATCGTCACTCCCGGCATCCGGCCTGCGGGTGCGGAAGCGCAGGACCAGAAACGGGTGCTGACCCCGGCGGAAGCGGTGCGCCGGGGTGCCGACTACCTGGTGATCGGTCGGCCGATCACGGGCGCGGCCGACCCGGTGCAAGCGGCGCGTGCCATCGTCAGGGAGTTGGGATAGGCCGGGGTTCAACCAGCACTGTCTTTTCGTTGGTGTAAGTTACAAACCCGGGGCGGGACCCCTTGGGTTTCTGGACGTGCTTGCGATAGGTATAATCCACCGGCACCTTCTTCCCGTGACGCGCCTTGCTGAAGTAAGCCGCCCAAGATGCTGCTTCCTCGAGGGTCTCTACGCTCACTGACCGTCCCCCGGTACGGATGATCACGTGGGCCCCCGGGAGGTCCCGGGCGTGCAGCCAAATATCGTCCGGCTGGCCGAGACGGAAAGTGACCATGTCGTTCTGCCGGTTGTTCCGGCCGATATACACCGTTGATCCGTCGGAAGCCTTGAGTTCCAGGGGCCGGGGCTCCAGTTTCCCGGTCCGTTTGGCTCCCGGCTTGTCGCGGAGGTACCCGGCGGCGGCCAGTTCCTCGCGCACCTCATCCAGGTCGGCCGGGGTTTCGGCCAGGGCAATGGCGGTTTCGAGCGCCTCCAGGTAGGCCGCCTCCGCTTGCAGTTTGGCCAGTTCCGCCCGGGCGCGCTCGGCCCCTTTGCGGAGCTTGTTGTAACGCTTGAAATACGCCTGCGCGTTGTGGGCCGGGGTCAGCCGGGGATCCAGGTAGATCTCCACGGGTTTGCCGGTGTAGAAGTTTTGCAGCACCACCCGGTCGGCATTTCTCTGCAGCCGGTAAAGGTTAGCCGTCAGTATCTCGCCGCGGAGTTTGAATTCTTCCGCTTTTTCACCGTCCGCCGCCGCCCGGTGGCAGGCTTCCAGGCGCCGCTCCAGGCGCTTGCGCGCGTGCCCGATGGCGCTCAAAAGCCCGTTCCGGAGGGCGGCCGCCCGTTCATCCTGCACGCGGCAGCGGAATACACGGTCCACCACCGCGTTCATTCCCGCAGGCTCCAGTACGCTTTCGCGGTGCCCAACCCGAAAGGCCGCAAAGTCGGCGGGTGCGGCATCTTTTCCCGGGATCAGGCTGGGTTCGAACTGTCCGCGGTCCGCTTTTTCGAAGAAGCCCCGCAGCACTTTCCAAATCTGCACCAGCTCCCGCTCGCCGCAGAACTCCAGGGCCAGATCAGTTTCTATCCCGGCCCGGTAGACAATCTCGCGGGCCATCAGCGGGCTCAAACCTTCGAAGCACTGCTGCAGCACCTTCCATAGCGGCAGGTCGATGGGCATTCTCCCCAATAATTCGGTGCAGCGCTCCACGGTGATATCCAGCGGGTCGGCTTTCTCCCGGGGTGGGGCCACGTAAGGCAGTCCCGGCAACACCTCCCGGAAGCGGCTGACCGCATGCCCGTAGCGTTTGATGGCGTCCAGAATGTTGCCGGTAGCCCGGTCCACCAGGATAATGTTGCTGTGGCGGCCCATGACTTCTGCCACCAGGATCTTCTGCCGCACCTCGCCCAGTTCGTCCCGCACGGCCACCACGATCTGCAGGATGCGTTCCAAGCCGGGCTGGGTGACCGCTTCCACCCGCCCGCCCTCCAGGTGCTTGCGGCAGACGCTGCAGAAAAGCGGCGGCGAAGGCGGATTCTCAAAGCGCTCCCGGGCTAAGTGCACCCGGGCGTGCTGCGGATGGGCCGACAGCAGCAGGTATTGGCTGCGGCCAGGAGCACGAAGCTGCAGCAGCAGAGTCAGCCGCTCGGGCTGGTGCACCCGCTGAATCCTGCTGCCCACCAACTCACTTTCCAGTTCGCGGCGCACCGCCGCCATGACCAGCCCGTCAAAAGGCATACCTGACCTCCTGATTATTAATCTTCTGCCACTATACCATTATCTCCAGGTCCCGGAAAGCCTTCGGGCGTGGAAACAAAACCAAGGCGGGTTTTGTGTTTCACCGTCAACCGCTTTATGCTTTACTCCCGATCTGGATTTTAATGTACGGGCCTACTTGTGCGACAGCCTGTTATTTTGGAACGCAGACGGTGTTTTGAGGGTCATGGGCAATTAGTGAGTGTAAGATTTAAGTAGGTGATGAAGGGTCGGAAATAGAAGTGAGACCTCAAAACGGCTTCCCCCGAGGGGGGGTCCTCCCAGCCAGTGGTGATCGACAAATGACGGTTTGTGCTCGATCACCAGATGGACCGGGTGTGGTCGCTTACGCCTGCTCACTGACGGATCAACAATGGTGCTTGCCATGGACGTTGTCAGACATATACTGTAGGTAGACAAGCCTAATGAGGAGGCAGCACGTTGATTAGAATGCGGCCGGGGTGGGTTGTTGAAATCAGGGAGCGGCGGCCGGGGGTATCGGAGTTGCTGGTGGAAACTGAGGGCCGGGTGAAAAAGGCGGTGAATTACGAAGAACTTACCGGGCCGGTTGCGGTTGGGGACCGGGTGGTGTTGAATACTTCCGCGGACCACCTGGGCTTGGGCACGGGCGGCTTCCACTTCGTGATGGTCAACCTGGGGCACTTGACCTGTGCTGGCCCGGAGGCGGGGCACATCATGAAGCTGCGTTATACACCTTTTCAGGTGCAGGTGCTAGCGGTCGAGGAAGAAAACAGCCCCTTTTACAGTGCGGTAAAGAATTGCGAAACGCTCGACGGGCTGCCGGTGGTCGTGGGTACGTTGCACAGCATGCTTGGCCCGTTCGCGGTCGCGGTCAGGATGTTGGCGCCAGAACTCCGGCTGGTTTACCTGATGACCGACGGGGGGGCGCTGCCCCTGGTGTTTAGCCGGCTGGTGCACCAGTTGCGGCAGCGGGGCCTGTTGCATGCCACCGTGACCTGTGGCCACGCCTTCGGCGGGGATTACGAGGCCATCAACGTATACAGCGGGTTGCTGGCCGCCCGGGCCGCGGCGGGCGCCGACATCGTCATCGCGGTGATGGGCCCCGGAATCGTGGGTACCGGTCAGACGTTTGGCTTTACCGGTATTGAACAGGGTGAGATCATTAACGCCGTGGGCGTGCTGGGCGGAACGCCGATTGCCATTCCGCGGATCAGTTTCGCCGACCCGCGGAAGAGGCACCGGGGTGTCAGCCACCACACCCTGACCGCCCTGGGTCGGGTGGCGCTCCAGCCCGCCCTGGTGGCCGTGCCCCGGCTCGAGGAAGAAGCTCAGCGCTATATTGAATCACAGTTGTCCGCGGCTGGGATTCCGGCGCGCCACCAGGTGGTGGTCACTGACGGCGGTCCGGCGCTGGAGGGGATGAAGGCCTACGACCTGAAGGTGAGCACCATGGGGCGCGGCCCGCATGAGACGCCCGAGTTTTTCCTGGCCTGTGGGGCGGCCGCCCGGCTGGCCGTGGACGTGTGCCGGAACCGCTAAGAGGTTGGGACTACTGGTCATAAACCGACTCCGGCCCCCATAGATTTGTCTAGTAGGGGACAGGTTCCCGGGGAAGGAGCGGGTGTATGTGGCCAGGGTTCTTCGGCAGTTTTTGGTTTTTTCGCTACGCAGCCACTGGAACCTGTACCTCCTGGTGGGTTTCTTTTTTCTTGCCGGTCTTCTGACCGGAGCTTGGGGCGCCAGCGGCCTGGAGACCGCCAAGGTGAGCGAACTCCAGGAATACATAGACCAGCTTTTTCTTAACGCCGGTAATCCGGGCCCCAATTTCGGGGAACAATTTGTCGAGGTTACCTATAACAACGTCATGCTCATTGCCGCGATTTACATCACCGGGCTTTCGGTGATCGGAATCCCGGTAATGCTGGGGTTGCTGTTCGTCCGCGGTTTCGCCACCGGTTTCACCGTCTGGTTTCTGGTCAGCCAAATGGGATGGCCCGGGGTAATGCTGGTTCTGGCCTCGATCCTTCCGCAGAACCTGGTTCTAGTCCCGGCGGCCGTGTTTGCGGGGGTGGCGGCGCTGTCCTTCTCGATTCTGCTCGTCCGGCGCGGGTTCAATCCCGGGATTCGGATTTGGCCGAATTTCCTGCGCTATTCGGCGATGTTGGCCGCGGCGGCGCTGGTGGCCGTGGGCGCCGGACTGGTGGAAACGTTTGTCACGCCCTACCTGCTGGGGATTTTGCTGATCGTTCCGGAATGATGGGGGAGGGATCGGCGTGATTGTCCTGATCATTTCGCGGCTCAAGCGCAAGATACTGTTCGCCTTCCGGCTGTGCCTGCTGGTGATCATCCTGACCATCCTGGCGATCCAGATTTACGGGATGTTCAAGACGGGGGCTCACCCGCCCCTGGCGGATCCGGTGACGGCCGTTACGCCCGAAGCGCGGGGTCTATTGGAAAACGTAATAGAGTGGCTTAGGGAGTACTACCGGGGCAATCTCCGGTAGGATTTTTTTGTGTTGGAGAGAAAAAATAGTAATATGTTGTAGGTGACCCGGTTATGGAAGACTATGTGGGGCTTTTTTTGAATTACCTGCGCGTGGAACGGGGGTTGGCCGAAAATACGCTGGCAGCCTACCGGGCGGATCTGGGGCAGTGGGTGCGTTTTCTCGCTGCCCGAGGCGTCCAATCTCCGGCGCAGGTGACCCGAGGGCACATTGCCGCTTTCCTGCTGCAACAGCAGCGGGATGGGCGACGTCCCGCCACCGTGGCCCGGCGCCTGGCGGCGGTTCGTACCTTCCTGAAGTTTTTGACCGCGGAAGGATTGGTTGCCGCTAACCCGGCCGAGGATCTCGGTTCGCCCCGGCTGCAGCAGCGGTTGCCCCACGTGCTCAACCTGGAAGAGGTGGAAAGGCTCTTGCTGGTGCCCGATACCGGCAACCCGCTGGGCCTGCGCGACCGCGCCCTGCTGGAATTGTTGTACGCCACGGGCTTGCGGGTTTCCGAGGCCGTAAGCCTGAAGGCAGGTGACCTGGACGCCGCTGCCGGTTTGCTCCGCTGCCTGGGAAAAGGTGGGCGGGAGCGGGTCGTGCCGGTGGGGGACGAGGCACTACGCGCAGTCGAGCGGTACTTGCAGCGCGCAAGGCCCGCGCTGTTGAAGGGGCGGACAAGCCGCTATCTGTTCGTGAACCGCCGGGGCCGACCGTTAACCCGCCAGACTGTGTGGAAGCTGATTAAGCGCTACGCCCGGCGGGCCGGCATCAACCGGGAGATCACCCCCCACACGCTCCGGCACTCCTTTGCCACTCACCTGCTGGAGAACGGAGCTGACCTGCGTGCCGTCCAGGAAATGCTGGGACACGCCGACATCGTTACGACCCAGATCTACACCCACCTGACCACCAGGGGCTTGCGTGCTGTCTACGACCGTGCTCACCCCCGGGCTTGAGGGATTGGGAATTTGGAGGTGCTTTCTTGACTGCCATCAACCGTGCGATCGTCATTGTCCTGGACAGCGTCGGGGTGGGTGAGCTGCCGGATGCCACCGCGTACGGGGACCAGGGGAGCAACACTCTGGCGAACACCGCCCGCGCCGTGGGGGGGCTATCGCTGCCGAATCTTGGCGCCCTGGGGCTGGGAAACATTATTCCGGTTCAGGGAGTGCCGCCGGTGCCGAACCCCCGTGGTTCTTTCGGCAAGCTGGCCATGCGCTCGGCCGGCAAGGACACCACCACCGGGCATTGGGAACTGGCGGGCCTGATTCTTTCCCAGCCGTTTCCGGTTTACCCGGATGGCTTCCCGGGCGACCTGATTGCCGCCTTTGAGGCCCGGATCGGCCGCCATGTCCTGGGAAACAAGGCAGCTTCGGGCACCGAGATTATCAAGGAACTGGGCGAGGAGCACCTCCGCACCGGCCGGCCCATCGTCTACACCTCGGCGGACAGCGTTTTCCAGGTGGCTGCTCACGAGGAAGTCATCCTGGTGGAGGAGTTGTACCGGATCTGCCGGATCGCCCGGGAGCTGCTGGTGGGCGAGCACGCGGTGGGCCGGGTGATCGCCCGGCCGTTCGTCGGTGAACCGGGAAGTTTTCGGCGCACGCCGCGGCGCAAGGACTTTTCCCTGCCGCCTACCGGAAAGACCATTCTGCAGGCGCTCCAGGAAAGAGGGCTGGCTGTGGTCGGCGTGGGCAAGATCGGAAACATCTTCGCCGAGACCGGGCTCACGGAAAGTTTTCCCACCCGGAGCAACGAGCACGGGGTGGACAAGACCCTGGAGGTGATGCGCACCGGCGGGCCGGGACTTATATTCACGAATTTGATCGAGTTTGACATGCTGTACGGGCACCGCAACGATTCGCAGGGTTACGCTGCCGCGCTGGCGGCCTTTGACCGGCGGCTGCCGGAGATACTGGACCGCTTGCGCCCGGACGACCTGTTGATCATCACCGCCGACCACGGCTGCGACCCCACCACGGCCAGCACCGATCACTCCCGGGAGTACGTGCCGCTCCTGGTTTGCGGGGCGCGGACGGCTCGTGGGGTGGATCTGGGAACGCGCGCTACCCTGGCAGACGTGGCCGCCACCCTAGCGGAAATCTTCGGCCTGACCTGGCCGGTGGGGGAGAGCTTCTATCGACGGATCATTAGCCGAGCTAGAGGAGGCTCCGCGTTTTGCGGATGTACGACCTGATTCTGAAGAAACGCGATGGCGGCGAACTCTCCGCCGCCGAAATCGATTTTCTGATCCGAGGGTATGTCGCGGGCGCCATTCCGGACTACCAGGTGGCGGCGTGGCTGATGGCGGTGTACTTCCGGGGGATGTCTTTCCGCGAAATGGCCGCGCTCACCTCGGCCATGGCAGAGTCGGGGGAGGCCTGCGACCTTTCGGCCATCCCCGGCATCAAGGTGGACAAACACAGCACTGGCGGGGTGGGGGACAAAACCACCCTGGTCCTGGCTCCCCTGGTGGCGGCGTGCGGCGTGCCGGTGGCCAAAATGTCCGGCCGGGGACTGGGCCATACCGGGGGCACCATCGACAAGCTGGAGTCCATTCCCGGTTTTCGCACTGACCTGAACCTGGAGGAGATCGTGTCCCAGGTCCGGGAGGTTGGCCTGGCGGTGGTGGCGCAGACCGGAAACCTTACGCCCGCCGACCGCCTGCTGTACGCGCTGCGGGACGTGACGGCGACGGTGGACAGCATTCCCCTGATCGCCAGTAGCGTGATGTCCAAAAAGATTGCCTCCGGCGCCGACGCTATCCTGCTGGACGTGAAGACCGGACGCGGCGCGTTCATGCAGAATGAGGAGGACGCCCGGAGCCTGGCCCGGGCGATGGTACAGATCGGTCGCCGGCACGGGCGGCGCACCGTGGCCGTGGTGACCGGCATGGACGAACCCCTGGGGCGGGCGGTGGGCAACGCCCTGGAAGTGCGGGAGGCGATCGCGGTGCTGGCAGGGGAGGATCCGCCGCTGGACCTGCACGACCTCTGCCGGCGACTGGCCGGTCACATGGTGTTGCTGGGCGGCCGGGCGGACAGTCTGGACGCGGCCTGGGAACAAGTGGACGCGGCCTTGGCGTCGGGCGCGGCCCTGGAGATCCTGCGGGCTTGGGTGCGCGCCCAGGGTGGTAACCCGGCGGTGGTGGACAACCCGGACCTGCTGCCCACCGCTTCTTTCCGGCAGGAGGTGACCGCCGCTGCGGCCGGCTTCGTGCATGCCATTGACGCCCGGGCAATCGGCCGGGCGGCCCTGATCCTGGGTGCGGGACGCACCGTGAAGGGGGAGGCCATCGATCCGGCGGTCGGGGTGGTATTGTACCGCAAGGTAGGGGAGTGGGTGGAGCCCGGAACGGTGCTTGCCACTATCCACCACAACGGGAAGGGCGCGGCGCAAGCCCTCGCCCTGGTCAGGGAGGCTTATGTCCTGGCTCCCGCTCCAGTCGCGCCGGGCGCCCTGGTGCGCGCTGTCGTGACCGAAGAAGACCTTTAAGGCCATTGAATATTTAAGAATTTAAGACAAGACAGGAGGACTGAACGTGTATAAAATCGCGGTCATACCCGGAGACGGAACCGGCCCTGAGCAGGTGCGCGAGGGCCTGAAGGTTCTTGACGCCGTGGCCCGGAAACGGGGCTTTCGGCTGGAAACGGTCACCTTCGATTACGGGGGCGATTACTACCTGCGTACGAGTGAGGTACTGCCCGCGGGCGCATTGGACGAACTCCGCCGTTTCGACGCCATATACCTGGGTGCCATTGGTCACCCGGAGGTCCGCCCCGGGATCCTGGAGCAGGGCATCCTGCTCCGCCTGCGCTTTGAACTTGACCAGTACATAAACCTGCGGCCGGTGCGGCTCTACCCGGGGGTAGAAACCCCGGTGGCCGGCAAGGGCCCGGAGGACATTGATTTTGTGGTGGTACGGGAGAATACCGAGGGCTTGTACGCCGGCAGCGGCGGCTTCCTCAAGCGGGGCACGCCGGACGAGGTGGCTATCCAGACCTCGATCAACACCCGCAAAGGGGTGGAGCGTTGTATCCGGTTTGCCTTCGAGTACTGCCGCCGGCGGAACAAGCGCAAGAAGGTCACCCTCTGCGGCAAGACGAACGTGCTAACCTACGCCTTCGATCTTTGGGAGCGGGTGTTCCACGAGGTGGGCGCGGAGTACCCGGACATCGAACGCGATTACGCCCACGTGGACGCCATCTGCATGTGGATGGTTAAAAACCCGGAGTGGTTTGACGTCATCGTCACCGACAACATGTTTGGCGACATCATCACCGACCTGGGGGCCATGATCCAGGGCGGGATGGGCATCGCCGCCGGGGGCAACCTGAACCCCGAAGGTGTTTCCATGTTCGAACCGATTGGCGGCTCGGCCCCCAAGTACACCGGAAAGAACGTAATCAATCCCCTGGCTGCCATCTGTGCTGCGGGTATGCTGCTGGAACACCTGGGCGAGGCCGAAGCGGCCGTCCAGGTGGAGGAAGCGGTGAAAAAGGTGTGCGCGTACCATCTCAAGAGCCTGGCGGCCGGTAAGATGGGTTATTCCACCAGCGAGGTCGGCGATCTGGTGGTCAGTTACCTGTAAGTTTAGATTTAAGGAAGGTGAACCGGGTGAGTGGAAAGTTGGTCGTGGGCATCAGCGGCAGCCCACGCAAGGGCGGGAACACGGATACCCTGCTGGCGGCGCTGCTCCGGGGGGCCGCGGTGGCCGGCGCGCGGACCGAGGTGCTGTTCCTGCGGGACTACCGGTTCAGTCCCTGCATCGGGTGTGAAAAGTGCCGGGAACTGAAGACGTGCGGCACCTTCAGGGACGACATGCAGCGGCTGTACCCGGTGCTGGAGCGGGCCGACGGCCTAGTGCTAGGTTCCCCGACCCACAATTACAACGTCACCGCCATTATGAAGGGGTTTATCGACCGGCTGTATCCTTATTACGATTTCTCCGCGGACCGGCGCAAATGGGGGAGCCGGCTGGGCGGTCCGGGCAAAAAGGCGTTGGTGTTTGCGGTCTGCGAACAGCCGACCCCGGAGAACCTGGGGGTGACCCTGCCCGCGCTGGCTTTGAGTTTTCGGGCGCTGGGTTTTGAAATCTTTGACGAGTGGGGTGTGACCGGCTTTTTCGAGCGGGCAGCGGTGTTGCAGGACCCGGGTGTTATGGCGGCGGCCGCGGCCCGGGGGCGCAAGCTGGCGGAGGCGCTTGGCAAACCGGTCTAGCGCCGAGGTGGTGCCGGGCAAGGGCGTTTTTACGGGCAGGATTTCTTGTCCGGAGCATAGAATCTCTGGAGGGAGCAGAAAAAGTAATCTATTTTGGGAAATGAAAGTATGCGCTTGCTCTACCTGACCGACACCCACATTCGCAGCGGTAACCCGCGCAACCGGCGGGACGACTTTCCGGCGACGCTGCGGGCTAAGCTACTAGAAGTGGCCGGGCTGGTCCGCAAACTGGGCGTGTTTGCCGTGCTGCACGGAGGCGACTTTTTCGATCAGCCCTGTCCGGAGTTGCCAGTGGTCGGGGAGTTTGTCAGGATTTTCCGGGACATGGACGTTGCCGTCTACGTGGTTCCGGGCAACCACGACATCTTTGCCTGCAATCCCGATACCCTCGAACACACCGTGCTTGGGCTGCTGCACCAGGTGGGCTGCCTAAGGGTGCTGCAGGCCGGCGAGAAGCTGTACTTGAAAGACGGGCGGGTTACTGTCCAGCTTACCGGCACGCCTTTCCACTACAACATTGACCGCCAGGACCCTCTGCTGGACTACTGCGTGACCAAGGAAAACTGCGACTTCGCGATCCATCTGGCGCACGGGATGCTGTTGGACCGACCCTTTTTCCCGGGCACTCCGTACACGCTCATTAGCCAGATCGCTCCGTTCACCGAGGCCGACTACACGCTGGGGAGCCACGCCCACTTCGGCTACCCAGATGTGGAGTGGGAGGGGCGCTGGTTCATCAACCCGGGCTCGCTCGTCCGCCTGTCGGCGCACCCGGTTGACCGCGAGCGGACACCGCAGGTGCTGCTGATCGATTTCTCCGGGTCCGTGCCGGCCCATCACAAGATTCCTCTGCAGGCAGCGCGCCCGGGCATCGAAGTGCTCAATACCGCCACAACCCCGCTTATGGTCCGCCGGGGAAAAAAGCAGCCGCCGGTGGGGCAAAACGCGGATAACGGGGATGGCGGCCACGACTTCTCCGATATCCTGCGGGAGGTGGCATGCCGGGAAGCTTTCCCGGCGGAGGTGACCCGGGAGGCGTTACGGCTGTTATCCTGTGTCCGGGAGCGGGACGAGAACGAGTGGGACGGGCGGCATCTGCGGCGGCTGGTGATTGAGAACTTCCAATCCCACCTCTACACCGACCTGGAATTTGCTCCTGGGTTGAACGTGATTCTGGGCGAATCCAACCAGGGTAAGAGCGCGATTGTCCGGGCGTTGCAGTGGCTTTTATTTAACGAGCCCCCGGCGAACAGTTTCCTCCGTACAGGCGAAGCTTACAGCAGAGTGACCGGGGTGTTTGGTAACCAGCGCTTGGTTTTCCGCGAGTACGTGCCCTCCAAAATGGGCGCGGCGCCCGGTGTCTCGTCCTTGGGTGCCGCCGGAACAGATGCCGGTAACCCGTTCCCGGACGGCGAGCCAGCCCGGGCGGCCGAACTGCCGCGGGTGGAACTGGACGATGACGTGCACGTCTGTTTACATATTGCGTCCGAACAAGCGGAGCCGTTTCTGCTATCCTATTCCGACACGGTGAAAGCCCGGGCCATCGACCGCCTGTCCGGCGCGCTCCGGTTCGAGGCCGCCCGGCAGGAAGCGGAGCGCTTGGCCCGCCTGGCCCTCGAAAACGACGCGCGTCAGCCGGACCCCCGGTTCCTGAAACAGGTGGGCACGCTACTTTCCCAGGCGGCGGCCAGATCCCGCGAGGAGGTTTGTTTCCGGATCCAGGATATCGTAAACCAGGCGCTGGGTTCCGTGTTTGACCCGGCTCCCGAATTTCATATTTTGCTAGATGATCAGTCGGTGACACCGAAGGCCGAATTCCTAATGGTCCTGGAGCCCGGCAGTGTCAACCTGTACCACGCCGTCCAGAGCGCATGCGGCGGCGGGGTGGTGGACGTAATCTCGGTGGCGTTGCGGGTGGCCTTCCTGGAGTTGACGCAGCCCCCGCTGGGGGGCCCCCTGATCCTCGACGAGCCGGTGAAACAGGTAAGCAGCCGTTTTGCGTCCCACGTCTCCCGGCTGTTTAAAACCTTCTCTGATTCCTTCGGCCGCCAGATAATCGTCGTCACCCACAGCCAGCATCTGGCCGGCACCGCGGACGCGGTGTTCATATTGCGCTTCGAGTCCGGAGCCAGCGTGTTGTACGGGCGCGGGAGTTCGATCCGGGCGAGCAGTAAGCGCGAAAAGTCCCTGAGTTAGTCATCCGTCTGGAGTGTTGGATTTTGTCGGTACGTTTCATTTTGGGCCGGGCGGGTTCCGGAAAAACTCACTTTTGCCTGGAGGAAATTAGGCATCAACTGCGGCAGGCACCGGACGGGCCGCCGCTCCTTTTTCTGGTACCGGAACAGGCTACCTTCCAAACCGAATACGCCCTGGCCGCCACCCCTGGGCTGGCCGGTACAATGCGCGCCCAGGTGCTCAGCTTCCGGCGGCTGGCGTGGCGCGTGTTTTTCGAGGCGGGCGGCGCCGCCCGGCCGCATATCGGGGAACTGGGCAAGCGGATGGTCATCGCCCGTATCCTGGAGCGCCGCCGCCGCGAGTTGCGTGTCTTTGGCCGGGCGGCCCGGCAGTTCGGCTTTACCGGAACCCTGGCCCGGGCGCTTTCCGAGATGAAGATTTACCTCGTCACCCCGGGGGATCTGGGCCGTGCGGGGGAGTGGGTGGCCGGGCTGAGGGGCGCGCCCACCCTGGAAGCCAAACTGCAGGACCTGCGGCTGGTGTACGAAGACTTCGAAGCCCGGTTGGCGGGCCGGTACGTCGACCCCGACGATTACCTGACCCTGGCGGCGGTGCAGTTGTCCCGGAGCCGGACGGTACGCGCCGCCGAGGTGTGGGTGGACGGATTCGCCGGCTTCACGCCCCAAGAGTTCCGGGTTTTGGAGGCCTTGCTGCGCGCGGCGGCACGGGTGAACGTGGCGCTCTGCCTCGACCCGGACACCGGGAGACGCGAGGATGAAGAGCTCTTTCTCCTGCCCCGGGAAACCTACGCCCGGCTTTCCGAGTTGGCCCGGAGGAACGGGATCGAAATCGAGCCGGCGGTAAAGCTCTACTCGGGGGAGCTACCCCGGTTCAAAACCAGCCCCGGCCTGGCCCACCTGGAACGGGAATTCTTCCGCCGGCCCACGGCCGTTTACCGCGGTGCGCCCGGGCTGAGGCTGGTGGCGGCTGCTAACCGGCGCGCCGAGGTGGAGGGCGCGGCCCGGGAGATCGTGCGGCTGTGCCGGGAGCGGGGCTACCGTTGGCGGGACGTGTCCGTGATTGTCCGGAATCTGGGGGACTACCACGAATTGCTGGCCACGGTGTTCCCAGACTATGGGATTCCCTGCTTCATCGACCGAAAGCGTCCCGTGTGGCACCACCCTCTGATCGAACTGATCCGTTCCGCCCTGGAGGTAGTGGGCCGCGACTGGGCCTACGATCCGGTGTTCCGCTACCTGAAGACTGATCTGGCTCCGGTGTCCCGCGAAGAAATCGACCTCCTGGAAAACTACGTGCTAGCGCACGGAATTCATGGCGCAAAGTGGGCCGACGACCAGGACTGGCACTACTGCCGTTCCCTGACCTTGGAGCGGGGCGAGCCGACGGCGGCCGACCGAAAGTGGCTGGACTGGATCAACCGGGTACGGCGGCGGGCGGTGCGGGACTTGCTGGCGTTTCAGCGCGCGGTGGCGACGGCGCAAAACGTCCGTGAACTCACCGCGGCATTGTACGACCTCTTATCCGTGCTGGGCGTACCAGAGCGCCTCGCGGCGTGGAGCCGGGAGGCCGAGGCGGAGGGACGATTGGAAGTTGCCCGGGAACACCGACAGGTGTGGGACAGCGTGATCGAACTACTTGACCAATTAGTGGAGACGTTGGGGGATGAGCACCTTTCCCTGGAGGAATACACCCGGATCCTGGATTCCGGGCTGGAGGGGCTGCAATTGGCCTTGATTCCCCCGGCGCTGGACCAAGTGCTCGTCGGTTCCCTGGAGCATTCCCGCAACCCGGACATCCGGGCGGCTTTCGTCCTGGGCGTGTCCGAGGGCGTGCTGCCCGCGCGCCACACCGACACCGGGCTGTTCACCGACCGGGAGCGAGAAACGCTTTTCGCGGCCGGGCTCGAAGTGGCCCCGTACGCCCGGCGCCGGGCGTACGAGGAGCAGTACCTGGTGTATATCGCGCTTACGCGGAGCAGCGAGTACCTGTGGGTTAGTTACCCCCTGGCCGACGAAGAGGGGCGGGCGCTGGCGCCGTCCGGGGTTATCCCCCGCCTGCGGGAACTGTTCCCGGACCTGCGGGAGGTAGCCTTGCCGGTGGAACCCCGCGGCACCGCTGACGGGGTAGACTGGCCGTTCATCTCGGTGCCGAGGCGCGCCCTGGGATACCTCGGGGCTAGGCTGCGGGACTGGCGGGCGGGATACCGGATCGACCCGGTCTGGTGGGCCGTGTACAATTGGTTCTGTGGCCGGGCCGAGTGGCGTTCGCAGTGCGCGCGGGTGCTGAGCGGGCTGTTCCACCACAACCGGGAACGGCCGCTGGACCCCGAACTGGGCCCCAGGCTTTACGGCAACCCGCTGGTGGTCAGCGTTACGAGGCTAGAAAGGTTTCGGGCGTGTCCGTTTGCCCACTTCGCCCGCTACGGGTTACGGCTTCAGGAGCGGCCCGTGTTCCGGCTGGAGGCGCCCGACCTGGGCCGGTTCTTCCACGCGGCCTTAAAGACAATGGAGGATCAACTAGCGGCCGCCTCCCTGGACTGGGGCGCCTTGGAGGCATCGGACTGCCGGCGTTTGGCCGAGGAGGTGGTGAAGCGCCTGGCGCCGCAACTTCAGAGCGAGATCCTGCTAAGCTCGTCCCGGCACCGATTCCTGGTGGGCAAGCTGGGCCGGATCGTCGAGCACACTGCCCGGGCGCTAGCAGCGCACGCCCGCCGGGGTCGCTTCCGCCCGGTGGCCTGGGAACTACCGTTCGGCCGCGGACATGAGATTCCGCCGCTGGTGTACCCGTTGCCCTCCGGGGCGGTACTGGAACTGGCCGGGCGAATTGACCGGGTCGACGTGGCGCGGGCGGAAGGCGGCGATTACGTCCGGGTGATCGACTACAAGGCCGGTACCCCAGCGTTGCGGCTGGATGATATTTACTATGGCCTCAATTTGCAGCTCCTGGTTTACCTGGAGGCCTGCCTTACTCACGCCGAGAAAATCGTGGGCCGTCCCTGTCGGCCCGGGGGCGCTTTCTACTGCCGAATACAAAACCCGTTGCTCCGGCGGAACACACCGGCCATGCCCCACGAGATCCAGCAGGAACTGCTCAAGGCGTTCCGGTTGCAGGGTCTAGTGCTGGCCGAACCCGAACTGGTCCGGTTGATGGACGAAGCGGCGACGGGCGAGTCCGTGGTGATTGCCGCCGGATTCAGGCGGGATGGGAGCCTGCGTCGGAAATCCACCGTAGTGCAGGCGGAGCAATTCGGGCGGTTGCGTCAGCACCTAAACCGAATCATCACCGAGACCGGAGCGCAAATCCAGGCGGGAGAACTGGCTATCGCCCCGTACCGCAAAGGGGGTGCTTGCGCCTGTACCTTTTGTCCGTACAAGCCCTTGTGCGCTTTCGACCCGCTCGTGGAGCCCAACCGGTACCGCCGCCTGCGACCGGTATCCGGGGCGAAGATATGGCGCGAACTCGGCGTGCCGGAGGAGTGAGCCCGTGATCGGCAAGCTGAACTGGACAGAAGCTCAGCGGGCCGCCATAGAGGCTCGGAACCAGAACCTGCTGGTAGCCGCCGGTGCTGGTTCCGGGAAGACGGCGGTGCTGGTGGAGAGGATCATCCGCTTGCTTTGCGACCCCGTACGACCGGTGGATGTGGACCGGCTGCTGGTGGTTACTTTTACTAACGCGGCGGCCGCCCAGATGCGCAAGCGGATCGGAGCGGCTATCAATGAAGCGCTCAATAAAGACCCGGCGTCGGAGCGGCTGGAACGGCAACTGCGGTTGCTCCCCCAGGCGCAGATCACCACGCTACACTCCTTCTGCGGAGAGGTATTGCGCCGATACTATTATCTGCTGGACTTGGACCCCGAGTTTCGGGTGGCGAACGAGATCGAGGCGGCTATCCTGCGTCAGGAAACCCTGGCCGCCGTGATCGAAGAACACTACCGGGAGATCGACAAAGACCCCGCTTTCCGTTTCCTGGTGGAGAGTTACGGGGGCGAACGAGACGACCTGAAGCTGCAAAAGTTGGTGTTGCGCCTGTACCACTTTGCCCGCAGCAACCCCTGGCCCGAGGACTGGTTAGCACGGGCGGCGCACTGTGGCCTAACGGACGGCGGCCTGGACGGGGAGGGGCCACTTGCTGCCGCCTTGCGCGACCTGGTGCGCTTAAAGCTCCAGTTAATTCTGTACGAATTGCAGATGGCACTCCGGCTGACCGCCGTGCCGGGGGGGGCCACAGCCTACGGTGCCATCCTGCAGGAGGAAGCCGCCGCGGTGGAGGCCCTGGTCGCGCGTGCGGCGGGCGATGCCTGGGAGGACTTGCGCGCCGGGATACTGGGCTTTGACTTTGCCAAGCGGTTACCCCGGGTGGATGCCGCCGCCGTAGACCCGGAACTGAAAGACCGCTGCGGTGAACTGCGCAAGCGGGCCCGGGATCGCTTTCGCGAGTTGCGGGCGCACTTTTTCTCCCGGGCGCCGGGGGAACTGCTCGGGGACCTGGCGGGGATGGCGCCCGCCATGCGGCGGCTGGTCCAACTGACGGCGGTGTTCGGGGAAGCCTACCGGAGAGCTAAGTTGGACCGTAACCTGGTAGACTTCGGCGATCTAGAACACTACTGCCTGCGGGTGCTGCTGGCGCCGGACTCGGCGCCGGGGCGGCTCCATCCGTCGGCTGTAGCTGCGGAATACCGGAAATACTTCGCCGAGGTGCTGGTGGACGAGTACCAGGACATCAACATGGTGCAGGAGGCGATTCTGCAACTGGTGTCCCGGCCAGTGGAGGCGGGACCCAACCTGTTCTTGGTTGGGGATGTGAAGCAAAGTATCTACCGGTTTCGCTTGGCCGAGCCGGAGTTGTTTCTCAAGAAGTACCGGGAGTACCCTCCGGAGGACGGGGTGTCCTCGCGGCGCATCGACCTGATTCACAATTTCCGCAGCCGGCCGGGGATCGTCGATGCCGTGAACTACATCTTTCGCCGGATCATGACCCCGGTGGTGGGCGAAATGGAGTACGACCGCGTGGCCGAACTGGTCTGCGGGCAAAAACCCCCATCCTCCGGCGGCGCGGAGCCGGTACAAGTGCACCTGCTGGAACGACGACCGGCGGAAACCGACGCGCCTTCCGGGGAGCAGGACGGGGAACCGGCCGCGGATACCGACACCGATGTCATCCAACGCGAGGCCCGGCTGGTGGCCGGGATTATCAGACGTCTAGTGTCCGGAACCGGATCAACCGGGCCAGCGCACGTTCGCGATCCCGACACCGGCGGAGCCCGCCCGATACGCTACCGGGACATCGTGGTGCTGCTGCGCGCCACTGCTGGCAAGGCCAACACCTACCTGGAGGAGTTCCGCCGGTTGGACATTCCGGCCCACGCGAAAACGGGGACCGGTTACTTCGAGGCCACCGAGGTGGCCACCGTGCTGGCGCTGCTGAAGGTCATCGACAATCCCCGCCAGGACATTCCCTTGGCGGCGGTGTTGCGGTCGCCCATCGTAGGGTTGCGGGCGGCGGACCTGGCCGAGATCCGGCTTGCCCACCCGGACGGGGACTTCTACCAGGCGGCGGCCGCAACGGCCGAAAAAGGTGGGAGTTTAGGGGAAAAGCTGTCCTGTTTCCTGGCCAATCTAGAACGCTGGCGCACCCAAGCCCGGCAGGGGTCCCTGGCCAACCTGATCTGGACCGTTTACCGGGAAACCGGTTACTACGACTACGCCGGGGCCATGCCGGGAGGTGCCGAGCGTCAGGCCAATCTGCGCGCTTTGCACGACCGGGCGCGGCAGTACGAAGCCACCACTTTCCGAGGGTTGTTCCGGTTCCTACGGTTCCTGGAACTGCTGCGGGAAGGAGGACAGGACTTGGGGCCGGCGCCGGTGCTGGCCGAAACCGAAGACGTGGTCCGGGTGATGAGCATCCACCAGAGCAAGGGGCTGGAGTTCCCGGTGGTGATCCTGGCCGACCTGGGGCGGCGGTTTTATACGTCGGACCTGAACCGGGACGTGCTGTTCCACAAGGATCTTGGCCTGGGACCGCTGTATGTCGACCCGGAGGCCAGGGTGAGTTACCCCACGGTGGCCTGGCACGCGTTGCGGGAACGGTTGCACCTGGAACAACTGGCCGAGGAGATGCGGATTCTGTACGTGGGGATGACCAGAGCCCGGGACCGGCTGATTCTGACCGGGTCGGTGGCCGGGCTGGATGAGGCGCTCGCCCGGTGGGGCGAGGTGGTGGAGGCGGCGGAGGACGGCAAGTTACCGGTCCCCGCGTTGGCGGAAGCGCGCAGCTTCCTGGATTGGCTAGTTCCGGTCCTCGCGGCTCATTCGGATGCTGAGGCCCTGCGCCGGTGTGCCGGCCGGGTTTTTACCACCGGGGTGCCGGTGAGCGATCCATCCCGCTGGGAGGTACACCTGCATCGCTTTGACGCGGCGGAAGACGGGACGGGTGCGGGCCGCCCGGCGGCCGGCGAAACGTTGGAACGGCTGCGCCTCCTGGAACCGGTCCCGGCCGGCGACCCGGAAGCCGAGTTACAGGTGGCCGGTGTCCTGTCCTGGAACTATCCGCGGCCGCTGCTTTTCACGTTGCCGGCCAAGGTGACCGCCACCGAGGTCAAACGGCGTTTTGATACCCTGGCCGCCGCGGAAGAAACTGACCGGCTTTACCGCTATTCGATCACCCGTCGGCCCCGGTTTCTGCAGGTTCCGCGGGGGCTGTCTGGGGCGGAGTACGGTGCGGCGGTGCACCTGGTGCTGCAACTCCTGGAACTTGAGGGGGACCTCAGCACCGAGGGAATCAGGGAACAGATCGCGGATATGGAGTCCCGGGAACTACTGACCGCCGCGGAAGCGGCGGCGATTGACGCGTCGGCCCTCGCCCGCTTCTTTGCTGGACCGCTGGGCGGCCGGCTGGTCCGTGCCGGTTGGGTCCGGCGCGAACTGCCCTTTTACCTGATCGTTCCGGCGCGGGAGCTTTATCCGGAAGAGATGAACCGCCGCGATAGCTGCCAGGGCGTCGAGGGGATCTCGGGCTGCGGGTCCGGAGAGGAACCCGTCGTGGTACAGGGGATTATCGACTGCCTGTTCGCGGAGCCGGACGGCCTGGTTCTGATCGACTACAAAACCGATCAGGTGGCCCCGGGGCGGGAAGCGGAGTTGACGGACCGGTACCGGAGCCAGCTCAACCTGTACTCCCGGGCGGTGGAGTCAATTCTAAACGCCCGCGTCAAAGAGCGTTACCTGTACCTCTTTGCCACCGGTAGTGTGCTTGCCATTTAAGCAGAATATCCGTTTTCCCCCTAATTGATCCAGGAATATGCATAACTTGCTTGCCCCCCGAACACACTAAACAGGAGCGCAGGAAGGGGGGTGAACAACGTATGCCTGGCGAAATCAAATGCACGGTGACCGAGTGTGAGTATAACCAGAATGTGAAGTGTGATGCACCGATGATTCAGGTAGACCGTAACCACTCTGCAAACGCCAAGTCTTCGGACGAAACTAAGTGTGAAACCTTCAAGAGAAAAGCCTAAGGATTGAAAGACTGGCTTGAAAAGGCCAGTCTTTCAACATGGATCTTGCGCCCGGGCAGACCGTCCGTGTTCTGCCACGCCGGTCTGGTAAGAATCACCGGAGTCTCTCCGGATACTGAAGGAAACTTGTGCTGTAACGCAGTATTTCCTAGTCACCGGGGTGATGCGACGTGGCAGGCACTAAAAGCAACGGTGACCTTAAATCCGGCGGCCTTAAACATCATTAGCTAGTGACTGGGGAGAAACCGGTGGTGAGGGTGATCATTGACGCTGATGCATGTCCCCGCGACGTACTGGAGATTTGCCAGCGACTGGGGCGGGCCGCGGGGGTGTCGGTCTGGACGGTGGCTAGTTTTCACCACCTGATCCCGTCCGACCGGCATATCGTGGTGGGCGATGCACCTGACGAAGCCGATCTGGCGATTGTGAACGCCACCCGGGCCGGGGATGTCGTGGTAACCCGGGACCAGGGCCTGGCGGCGTTGGTGTTGGGGCGGAAAGGACACGCCCTGTCCCCGGAAGGGCGCGTGTACCGGCCGGAGAACGTGACGTTTTTGCTGGAGGAACGAGCCATCAAGGCCCGCTTCCGGCGCGGGGGCGGCCGTACCAAGGGGCCCCGGAAGCGCACCGCTGCAGACAACCAGAGGTTCGAAGCGGCCCTGAGCCGGTTGCTGCACCTCGAACCGGACTGAAGAACCAATAACTAACAGCAATTATGCGGAACTTGAACCGTACCCGGGTTGTCCGTTTTTAGTAGAGAGTTTCTTAATCGCACTTGACCCGAGAGCACTTTCTTTTGGAGTTACAAATGGGCAAAACCGGAAAAGAATTTAAGGTTTTGATCGACAAATCCAGGGACCTGGTCGAAACCCTGCGCCTGAAAAACCCGGAGATAAGCGCCGAGCAGCGAGCTAAGCTGATGTTTCAGCTGCGCCTGGCCTACAATCTTACGGTTAGCCAGTGCCCGGATCAGCGCTTGGCCCGCGAACTGCTCGGGCTGATTGAGGAATGCGAAGGGTTGCTTAGTTCCTGAGCGTTTCCAGGTGCGTCTTGCCCGAGGCGGAAATGTCGAACAGGGACTTGGCCATCTTTTTCATTTCCCGGGGGTGAATCTGTCCCCACATTTTAAAGACCGTTCCGTTTTCGTTCCAATGCAGTTCGCACCAGTCATCGTCGTGAACCAGCATTTGTGCCGCTCGATTTCGGACGGTCACCAACTGTGGTGATTCCTCATAGAACGGCGGTTCCCTTTCCCCCGCGGGGCCGCTCAGCCGCTCCTGTTCGATGCGTAGGTATCTGCCGTCCGGATGGTCGAAATACAGGATTACCTTGCCGGTGTCCGGGCTGTGCGGTTCATAGGTGATGTCGACCAGGTTGAATCCCGGCGGCAGTTCCCGGGGAAACCACACCGTGAACGGGATCTTTTCCCGCGCCTCGTCGATTGTCAACCCTTCCAGAACGCCGGTTGTAGTATCAGTGACGGTCACGGTGGCCGAAGGCATTCCGGCCTCCCCGACGGCTTCCTGTTCTTTTTCAAGGCCGAAGGTCGCCGTCGAAACCCCATCGGCATCCACGGCGGACCCCCGTTTCTCCAGGACGTTTCCTCCTACTTCTACGGGCTGCTTAAGAGTGTCCACGGGCATCTCCGGGGCGGGTGGTCCGGCGTCCTCCTTGACGGCTACTGAGGCCGACCAACGCTGACTGATACCGGCCAGATCCGAGAAGGCCAGGGGGACCAACACGATCATCAACAGCAGGCAACAAGCCGCCAGGCCGAGTCTGGAAACCGCCCAAGGGCCGATCTTGACCTGTTTGCCGCGCCAACCGGTATCGAGCTGTTCGCGGAGGCGCTGCCAGTGCACTTCACGCTGGAATGCGCCGGCCGGTTCCAGCCGCTTCTGGACGGCTTCCCTGATTAGCGAATCCAGGCGTTCATCGTCCCATTCTCTGGGCACGTGGTTCACCTTCCTCTTCCCGTGTATCCATCGCCTCCCGGAGCGCGGACTCAATGAGCGCACGCGCCTTACGAAGCCGGGTCTTTACGGTGCCCTCGTGAATCTGCAATGTTTCCGCGATTGCCTTGGTGGTGAAGTCACGGTAGTACTTTAAGAAGATCACGTCCTGGTATTCCGGTTTGAGCCTGTCGATGGCCGCGTTAATCAGCAGGTGCTCCTCCCGGGCCAACAATTGGGCCTCCGGAAGATCGTCCGGTGTATCGGGAGAAAGATAATCATTTCCAGAAGTGGTCACCTGGCGTTGTCGGCGCCGCAACAGGTCGCGGGCCTTGTTCATTGCAATCCTAATTAACCAGAACTCCACCCGCGAGGCATCTTTCAATTGATCAATTTTATCATACGCCTTAAGGAATGTATCTTGCACGACGTCTTCGGCCAGCATCCGGTCACGCGTAATATAATAGGCAGATTTGTAGACCGACTCGTTAAACAGGTTGAAAAGCTCCTCGAGAGTCTGAGGGTCGCGCGCAACCAGTTTTCGCTTTAAAAACTCAAACGCCATCAGCTCTACCCACCCAATGATTAATTCGTGCTCGTCAGGACAAAATCCTGTTTGTTGGATGCTCTCCTGCTTACGAGTGCTGGCAGAGAATAGTCGGTGTGTCGGCGGTTGATTCGATGCATAATAAACAGAAATTAAAATTAAGGAGAGGAGAAAAATGATTAGCAGCGATATTGTACGGGGTATGATCAAGCTGCATTTAAAGGGTTACCTTTCCTACGACGAGATTGTGGACTGGGCCGCGAGCAAATACAATAACTCCGAGTTTGTTGCAGAGGCGGGCGATGAACAAAGTGATTTCCTGTTTGACGTTCTGTCCCTGATGACCGAAGGCCGCAATACCGAACGCAGATTAGATGTCTGTGATTTCCATGATTTCCTGGCCCGCCTGGGCTAAAACTGCACCCCAAACCAACCCTGGCAACGTGGAACTTGTACTTTTGGGAACGGTGAATGTCGGATTATTCCACCATTGACATCTCCGTAACTAGCTGATAAGCTTAAAAATATCAACTGGGCGAGCAGGGGGTGGTACCAGACGAGTTTAAGATGCTTCGATAATGGGCGGAAAGTAGCGTCGAGTTTAGGTTCTTTTGTGATTGTAGGAACAATCCGTACAGCCAGATAGTGTTTATGGCCAGATTGTCGTATCGGCTTAGCACCTTTGAGTAATCCAAAGTTGTTAGTGTACAGCAATTTTGAGGAGGTGTAAGTATTGGTACCGGCTAAGAGGATCGGAACCGGCCGATTGGTGTATGAAGCCATGATGGAAGGCTCTAGGTGGTACGGCAATTGGTCGATTCAAAACAGTAATTTCATCCTCCAGAAACGCAGAAAACTCCTGTTCGCTCTGCTTATCCCTCTTCTTATTTTCGCCGGCATGGAGATGGCCGGTGCGGTGGAATTACCTCACATCATCGGTGGCAAGAGCGCTTATGCACCTTCATTCGCCTCCATTGAAATGTTCCTGGTTTCCCTGGTAATTGGCTTGATTGCGGGGTTGCTTACCGGCTGCATTGGCGCAGGTGGTGGTTTCGTACTGACGCCTGCCCTGATGAGTGTCGGGGTAAAGGGGATCATGGCGGTCGGGACCGATATGTTCCACATCTTTGCCAAAGCGATTATGGGGACCACTCTCCACAGGAAAATGGGCAACGTCAGTATCGCCCTCGCGGGGGTATTTGTCATCGGTTCCGTTGCCGGAGCCACGATCGGTGCAATGATCCAGCGGGGCATTTACGAAGCTAACCCGGCAATGAGTGACGCTTTCATCAGCGTAGTATATGTAATCATCCTGGGCTTCATCGGATTCTTCACGATGTATGACTTCCTGCGGTCGCGCAAGGGGGACAATGCGCCGGATTCTGGCGAGGTCAAGGCGGAGATGACCAAGATTGCAAGATCGGTTCAGAGCTTGAAGCTTCCCCCGTACGTTACTTTTGACCAGAACCGGGTGCCCGGGGGGCGGAGACTTTCGATCTGGCCGGTCATTATCGCTGGCTTGGTCATCGGCCTGATCGCCGCGATCATGGGCATCGGCGGTGGATTCGTGTTCTTCCCCACCTTCGTTTATATCCTGGGAGTCTCCACTTTCACGACGGTCGGCACTGACATTATGCAGATTATTATCACTGCCGGGTACACCTCCATCGGCCAGTACGCGGTTTACGGATTCGTGTTCTACACGCTGGCAATGGGTCTGTTGCTCGGTTCGCTGCTCGGGATTCAGATCGGAGCCATCACCACGAAAGTGGTCCCGGGAACCTACATCAAGGGTTTCTTTGCGGTTACCGTTATCGGCGGCTTCGTCAACCGGCTCTTTGCCATGCCTGGCGCTCTGAGCAAGGCCGGTTACCTGGAACTCACTTCCGGGACAAAAGCCGTTCTGGATGCCATGAGTTTTTACATTTTCTTCGCTATCGTAGGCATCTTTGCCATATGGGTTTTGTACTCGTTCTTTACAGGGCTGGGTAGAATTCGGGCCGGCGATATTGACGTATCCGCCGGCGGCGGACATTAGAGGAGGAGGTGAAGCAGATGCCGGCAATTGTGGATAGACGTTCATTCTTGAAAGGTGTAGTGCTGCTGCTTTTGTTCGTATTCGTTCTGGTTCCGCTGTTCGTGCCGGTATTCAACGGACAAACCGGGATGCAGGCGGCCGACGACTTGTTTAACTCGTTATCTAAAGGGTCATCGTATTACATCCCGGCTGTCGCCGAGGAAGTTGACCAGTTCCAGGGAACCGAGGTGGGCGTCAAGATCAAGACAAAGGACGCGACTCAGACCGATATTGTCTCCAAATTGTTTGCTGGAGCGGGCGCGGAAGTGATTCCCGAGGCAGACGGCGTGCAGGTCAGAGGTGACTTGGGGGCCGTGCTTGAGGCGGCTGTTGTCGACGCCGATGAACTGTTCAATCAGCAGGAAGCGGCGATCCTGTCACGCTACGGAGTCGAGGACGCGCGTGCGGTTCTGTACTACTGGCACGATGCCCTGGGACAGATCGAAAAGGCTCTGGTACACGAGGGGATGTTCAAGGAATCTCTGTTTGTAAAACGTGTCTTGAAGAGAGCGGTGGAGCCGGCTTACAACTTCGCCGGAATCACAGCCGCAAAGGTTAGTGAACGGGCGGGCATCACCGTCTTTCTGCTCACCTTCTACGTATTCTACACCATTTGGTACGGCTTTGGCATAATGTACTTGTTTGAAGGGCTGGGTATTACAGCCAGCGCCAAGCACTAGCGGTTTCATTGGTCTGCGTCTGGGAGGGAAGACCCTTCCCAGACGTGTTCCTTTTTTATGGGCTTTTCCCCCCTTGGTAAGCGCCGATGAACTTGCCGCTTTCCTTAATAAGCGTCTCCTTTGCGCAGCATGCTGGCCAATTTGTGCTCTGTACACTTCTTTTATCGGGCTTTGCCCGCGATCAATGCTTGTGTCGGGACTTGTTTCCCGATACTAAGTCTGGTTTTGGACGTAAAAACCATGTAAAATTGGCTGGGGGGTTCTAATCTTATAACAGATACTGAAGTTACGGAGAGGAGTCTTGCACGGCAATGGTGAACATCGCCCAACTTAGCGACAGTGGTCGGAAGGTCTTTGAGGCCCGTTACGCGGCCAAGGATGAACAGGGGCAGGTAACCGAAACCTTTGAGCAGGCGGTCTACCGGCTGGCGAAAACGGCCTCCCGAGCCGAAAGGACGCAGGAACGTGCCGTCTGGGAAGAGAGATTCGCCGCTTCCATCGGCAGTTTGTGCTTTATACCGTCCACGCCCATCTGGGCGAACATGGGTAAAACCGATCGCCCCTGGCAACCGGGGGCGTGTTTTGTGCTTGCCGTGGAGGATTCGTTGGAATCCATGTACCAAACCCTGAAGGACACCGCCATGGTGTTCAAGTCCGGCGGCGGGGTGGGGTACAACTTCAGTGCGATCCGGCCGCGGGGTTCGATGGTGCGCTCCACCAAGGGACAGGCTTCGGGCGTGGTGGAACTGATCCGGCTGTACGATGCCTCCTCCGGAATGGTCATGCAGGGGGGTGTGCGCCGGGGTGCGTCCATGGGCATTCTGAACATCGACCATCCGGAGATAATCCATTTCATTGAGAGTAAGCGGGACGGAGACATCACGCATTTTAACCTCTCGGTGGGGGTCACCGACGCTTTCATGGAGGCGTTGGAGCGGGACGAGGACTGGCCGCTAGTCTTTAACGGCGTGGTGCATGAAACAGTCCGCGCCCGCGACCTATGGGAATTGATCGCGGAGGCCGCCCATGCCTGTGGCGATCCCGGGGTTATTTTCGTGGACCGCCTACAGCGCGATAATCCAGTCCCGGAAAAGGTAATGAATGCCACCAATCCATGTGGTGAACAGCCCCTGTCTCCGGGCGAATCGTGTCTCCTGGGCAGCATTAACCTGGCCAAGATGTTAAAGCAGGAGGGAGACGGTTACGCGGTTGATTGGGAGCGGTTGCGGGAAACGGTGGAGATCGGTATGCGTTTCCTGGATAACATCATCGACGTGGCGGATTACCCCCTGGACTTCATTGCCGAAGCCACCCGCGCAACGCGCAAGGTCGGGCTTGGTTACACCGGGTTGCACGACCTGCTGATCAGGATGGGGCTAGCTTACGACAGCGAGGAGGGGCGGCAGTTCGCGGGCACTGTTCTCAAGGCCGTGCAGGAGGCGGCCCACACTTATTCCCGCGAACTGGCCGGGGAACGGGGGTGTTTCCCAGACTGGGAACGAAGTGTATTCTACCCCCACGAGAAGCGACGCAACGCGGCCTGCATCACCGTGGCCCCCACGGGCAGCGTCACCACCATCGCCGGCTGTGAGGGCTACGGCATCGAACCCATTTTCGCGGTGGCCTACACCAAAGACACCGACGTGGCCGGGAGTTTTGAGGTGTTTTCGCCGTTGTTCCTGGAGGCTTGCCAAAAGCACGGCATTGCCCGCAAAGTAATGTCCGAGGTGGCGCGACGCGGCAGTTGCCAGGGCGTCGAGGGGATCCCGGAGGAAATCGCCCGGATCTTCAAGGGCGCGCAGGAGATCAGTCCCCAGGATCATATCCTGATGCAGGCCGAAGTCCAGAAGTGGGTGGACAACGCCACCAGTAAAACGATCAATCTACCCAACTCGGCTACCATCCACGACGTGGAAACCTGCTACCGGATGGCATACGACCTGAACCTGAAGGGGATCACCGTTTTCCGGGACGGCTGTAAGCAGGGCGTGATCACGGTCGGCAAGAAGAAGGTCCGGGGGGAGAGGCAGGGTGAACTCGGGCGGGGCGAGATTTTGCCCCGGCCGGAGAACGCGCACGGGGTAACCCACCGGCTGGATTCGGGATGTGGAAAAATCTACCTAACGGTCAACTACCAGCCCGAAAGCGGCGCGATACTGGAAACGTTTATCACCACCGGTTCGGACGGCGGATGCTTGATTTACACCGAAGCTACGTCGCGCCTGATCAGTCTGGCGATCAGGGGTGGCATTCCCGTAGCGGAGATAATCGAACAGCTCCAGAGCACCCACGCCTGTCCGTCGTACCAACTGGCCCGGGGCCGGGGCAAGAAGCTCTCGCCGGGGAAATCGTGCGCTTCCGCTATCGCGCGCAAGTTGACCGAAATCAGCGTCGAGTTGACCCGGCGCTGCAACAGTGAGCGAGACACGACCTCGGCAGGTGACGCGGCCCTTGATTCCGATGCGGAGCCCGACGTGTGTGAGGTTTGCGGACTGCGGATGAAGCGCGCCGAGGGTTGCTTTGTGTGCCCCCATTGCGGCTTCGCCAAGTGTTAGCCTGACATTATTTTCCTAAGTAGCGGCACCCCTTTTGCTCCAGAATATATGGGTGAAAGGGGGTTGGCGACCATGCCGATGCTAGATAAGTATAAAAAGTACTGGCCGGTTGGCCTGGTGGTTCTGGCGCTGGTGGCCGCCGGCATCATTTTTACCGCGACTCAGCAGAGAACGCCCGAGATCCCGCCGGAAATCAGCCGGGGGGAGGGTCAGGAGCCGGTGCTGAAGGTGTACGACGTGGAGGCCGAGAAGATCCGCGAGATGAGGTTTGAAGAGTATGTCGCCGGAGTGCTAGCCGGCGAGATGCTCAACGACTGGCCGGAGGAGGCCTTGGCGGCCCAAGCGATCCTGGCCCGCACCTTCGCCCTGAAGTTTATCGCCGAAAAGGAATCGCGCTACGAAGGCGCGCACATCTCGACCGACATTGAGGAGGCTCAGGCCTGGAACGCTGCGGCGGTGAACGACCGAATCTGGGAGGCCGTGGAACGCACGCGGGGCAAGGTGGCCGTGTACCGGAACAAACTCATCAACGCTTGGTTTCACGCCCACGCGGGCGGCGAGACGGCCACTGCCCGGGAGGGATTGAACTGGAAAGACCGGGAACCACCGTACATCCAGTCCATTGAGTCGCCAGATTCCGACCAGGCTCCGCCGGATGACGCCAATTGGACGGCGACGTTCTCCAAGAGCCAGGTGGTCGAAGCCGTCAGGCAGCTGGGCGGGGACCCGGGTGGCAACCCCGACCGGATCGAAGTGACCAAGCGCGGGCCGTCGGGCCGCGCCATGCGGATAAGGGTCGGTGACGCAGAGGTGGCCGGGGCCGATTTCCGAATCGCCCTGGGTAGTGCCGAACTGAAATCCACCAAAATCGAGTCCATCGAGGTGACCGAAGACCAGGTCACCTTCCGGGGTTCGGGATTCGGACACGGAGTCGGTATGAGCCAGTGGGGCGCTTTTGAGATGGCCAACCAGGGCACATCGGCAGAGGACATAGTGCGGTACTATTTTAACAATATCCGGATAGTGAAGCTCTGGGATTAAAAGGAACGCTTTGGGCTGGGAAAAGACTAACCTTTCTCCCAGCCTTTTTTGGCAATCTCAAAATCAGGTAGCCGTGCTTGGTTTTCAAGCAGGAACTCTACCAAGATATTTATCCGTTCCAGGGTTTCTTCACTTATGTTATGTTCGATTTTTTCGGTTTCTTCCAGAATGCCCTCGCTTACACCGATAAGCTTGAGGAATTGCTCAATAATTCTATGCCGCCTAAGCAGGTAAGCGCCCGCTGCGTGTCCCTGTCCGGTGAGTTCGATCACGCCGTACCGTTCATATCTCACAAAGCCCAATTCCGCCAGCTTTTGTACCATTCTGCTTGCTGAAGGGGACTGCACGTGTAACGCGCCGGCCAGGTCACTCACCCTGGTATAACCTTTATCTTTTGCCAGGCGATAAATCATTTCCAGATAGTCTTCCATGCTGGGAGTAAGAAAAGCGCCTTTTTGGTGCCTAAGTGCGTAACCGCGGACGGTGTAGAATGCGTTTTCATTATTGCTCATACTTGTTAACCCCCGGACGCGAAAACCCCCTATCTCAATCCCATTAACAGCGAATTCACATTGTGCTTCATCATTCCGATGTAGGTTTCGGCTCCGCTTCCTTCCAGCCCAAGGGCGTCTGTATGTATTTCGCCGGCGATGGGCACGCCTGTATCTTTGGCCACAGCTTCCATATAGCGCCTATCCACCGTAGCTTCAACGAATAGGGCGGGGACCTGCCGACTTTGCACCAGATCAATGACCCGGGAGATCTGCTGGGGGGTTCCTTCTGCATGGGAATTCAGTTCCCAAATTCCCGCGGTGTCAAAACCATAAGCTTCCCCGAAATACTTCAAGGCATTTTCACTTATGACAATCATGCGCCTATCCGGGTCGATCTGTTCCACTTGGTCGACAATCCAGGCGTCCAGCTCCTGCAACTGGGCAATGTATAATTCCGCGTTACGGCGGTACTCCTTTTCTCCTTCGGGATCCAGCCGGATCAAGGCTGCCAGAATATTGTTTACATAGTAGTCGCTTACATGTTGGACGTTGAGCCAGAGATGCGGGTCCGCGCCATCCCGGCCTATCAAGGGAATGGTAGGCGCCCCCGTAGTTAAGTAAACCACCTCCGTGTCGCTCACATTGGAAACTATTTTCCTCAACCATTCTTCCATCCCCAAACCGTTGGCAAAGAATATGTCGGCATTACTGACCTTTTGAAAATTACTAGGCACTGGTTCGTAACATTCCGGTTCTTCTCCAATGGGCACAATATACGTTACTTGTCCCCGTTCACCAACCACATTGCGGGCGATGTCAGCCAGAATAGAAATACTGGTGACCACCTGTAATCCTCCGGATTTATCTTCCTTGTCTTGTTGCGCCGCCCGTTCCGAACTGCAGCCCACAAGAACCAGGCTTAAAACCAAAACGGCACTTATAATAAACAAAAAAGTTTTTTGGGTTTTCACTAGGTTTCCCCTCCTCTTCTTACTCATTGGAGTTTTGTGGGTTGTACTACCTGCCCTCTTTTACTCATATTTTTTTTGACAGATAGGCCCGGAACCAGCGGATAAAAACACCTTGTTTGGGTGACAGCAAAAAGGCGGTGGCGAACAATACGGAAGCGACCAAGACGATAGAGGCACCGGTTGCAACGTCATAAACGTAGGAGAAATATACTCCGACAATCGAGGAAAACACTCCAAACAGCGCGGACAACCCAAGCATTACGGGGAAACGGTCGGTAAGTAGGTAAGCTATCGCCCCGGGGGTGACCAGCATTGCCACCACAAGAATTATACCTACAGTTTTTAAGGCGGACACGGTAACCAGAGAAAGAAGCAACATTAATAGGTAATGAATCAATTTGGTCGGTATGCCGATTGCTTGGGCCATGGTTGCGTCAAATGTGCTTAACAGTAATTGTTTATAAAATAAGAAAATACAGGCCAGAACAATAATACCGATGCCGAATGTCGTCCATAAATCGTAGCGAGAAACGGCCAGGACATTTCCGAATAGTATGTGCCAAAGATCGACACCCGTTCCCCGCCTTAAGGTGATTAACACAATACCCAGGGCGAAGGCAGCCGTAAATATAATGCCGATAGCCGCATCATCCTTGATTTTGCTATTTTGCGCGATGTATCCAATTCCCAAGGCGGTGAAAACGCCGGCAATAACCGCACCGATAAAGAAGCTGAAACCAACCATATAGGCAACAACAACACCGGGTAAAACAGCGTGCGAAATAGCATCGCCCATAAGCGCCATGCCTTTTAAGATAATGAAGCAGCCAACCATACCGCAGATGATGCCCACAAATATGCCGGCGAACATGGCATTTTGAAGATATTGATATTTAAACAGAGATTCATAAAAGAAGGATATGTTTTCCATCAAGCGTTCACCATCATCAGTTCGTTTGTACTCGATAGAATAGCTATACTCCCCTGGTATGCTTCAGATAGCCGTTTGGCATTTAAAACCGTTTTGCCGCTCCCAAAGGCAACCAGCTTTTTATTGAGCAGAATCAGGCTGTCAAAATAACCTATTGCTTTAGCCAAATCGTGAAATACAATAAACGTCGTTTTATTCTGATCGCGTAACTTTTTTAAAATATTGATGATTATGCTTTCGGAGTTTAAGTCAATTCCCGAAAATGGTTCATCCAAAAAAAACAAATCTGCTTCCTGGGCCAACGCTCTAGCCAAAAATACCCGCTGCTGTTGGCCACCCGACAACTCCCTGATTTGTCTGTTTCGAAATTCATACATTCCTACTTGCTGAAGACAATTAGCAACTATTGTACGGTCTTTGCTATTGGGGCGGCCAAACAAACCCAAATAGGGAAAGCGTCCCATCATGACAATATCTTGCACGCGAACTGGGAAATCCAAATCGATATCGTTACGTTGGGGAACGTAAGCAATCCGTTTGCGGACCTTGGCTACCGGTTGTTGCCAGATGTTAATCTCACCCTGGTCAACGTTAATCAAGCCGACGATCGCTTTCACCAGAGTTGACTTTCCGGCTCCATTGGGGCCGATAATCCCGACCAGTTGCCCCGGGGTTACCGAAAAGGAAACGCAATTAAGTGCCCGGTGGGCGTGGTAAGAAACTGATAAATTACGGACCTCAACAACAGCATCGGTGCTCATCCATTTCCTCCTTTGCCTTTTTTGGTTTAAAGAAACTTGGTGGTAACCGTGAGATAAAAAAGTTACCCGTGGCTAAGTAACCGGTATTACTATATTAGAAACTGAAACCTTGGGTGTTTGTCCGGCAGGAAAGAAGGTGCTGGTGGATTAACCCTCAAGCAATCTGGTATATTTTAGCTATGAGTCTGGAAGACTAGCGTCGGTTTATCCGTGCAGGAGGAATTAGGGTGTTTGTTGTGCGCAATATTCCGGATCAGGTGCACATCATAGGCCGCTTGGTCACCAGGGTTTTTCCCGAGGTGGACCGTGAACTCGCCCGCTGGCAGGCGAAAATCCGGGAGTGTCCTCAGCAAGAGCTTGCCCGGCAGGCGGCGGCCAGCATTCGCCATAAGCGTTTTCACGCCCAAGGAGGCAGTGTGTTTGCCATTACCGCCGAAGGCTTTCAGCGCGACCTGGTGCGGCTGATTGTCGCTTTGCAGACCATCAGCGACTACCTCGACAACCTCTGCGACCGGGCCGGATGCCAGGACCGGCGTGCCTTTCGCCTGCTGCACGAGGCCATGATGTGCGGCGTGGACCCCGAGCGGGAAGTGCCCGACTTCTACCAGTTGTATCCATACGGCGACGACGGCGGCTATCTCCGGGCGCTGGTAGACGAGTGCCGCGGCGTGCTGCGCACTCTGCCTGCGTACCCTTTGGTTCGGGATGAGGTGATTGCTCTGGCGGGCCTGTACAGCGACCTTCAGGTGTACAAGCATATCGAGCCCTGGGCGCGGGAGCCCCTGCTGGTTTCGTGGTTTGACAACCACCGTGACCGCTATCCGGGGATTGACTGGTGGGAATTTGCGGCGGCTTCCGGATCGACCCTCGGCATCTTTGCCCTGCTGGCAGCGGCGACACGCCCCGACTTGGAGTACCGGCAAGTGCGGGCTTTGATGCAGGCTTACTTTCCCTGGGTGTGCAGTCTGCACATCCTGCTGGATTATTTCATTGACCAGGACGAGGACCGAGAGGAAGGGGAGCTGAACTTCTGTTTTTACTATCCCGACCTGGAAACCTGCGCCGGGCGGTTGCGCCTGTTCCTGGTGGAGGGTCTGGCGCGAACGTCCAGACTGCGGCGCCCGCTTTTCCACCGCACGGTGGTGAAGGGGCTGCTGGCGCTCTACATGTCCGATCCCAAGGTCGAGCGGCAGGGACTGCGGTGGGTGGCGGACCGGCTCCTACGCGACGCAGGTTGGGACGCCCGAGTAATGTACCGGGTGTGCCGAAAATTGCGGCGCTCCGGCGTGATATAGGGGGGATTATTCGTTTCCCACCAAGGTGGCGGCCGTTTCCTGCTGCGCGGTGGGCGTCTTGCCTCCCACCACTTCCTCGACAATCGCCACCGCAATGTTCCGCACGTGCTCACTGATGCGCAGGTAGGCATTGATCAGGTCCAAGTGGATGGAACTAGTCGCCTCCGACTTCTGGACCCCGATCCGCAGGCGGTGAATGTGGAACTGCCGTAGCTTCCGTTCCATGATCAAAATCTTCGGCTGCAGTCGAGTGGCCAGGTCCGCCAACTGGGCGTTATTGTTGACCAGGGCCTCGTGGGTTTTCTCCATGAGGTTGCAGACCCGCTGGTGCATGATGTTCAGTTCTTCCCAGCCCTCGTCGGAGAAGTCGCAGCCGCTGTAAATCTTGCATTCCGCCAGGTGGGCGATGCTTTTTTCGATGATGTCTCCGATGTGCTCCAGGTCGGTGACGATGTGCGCCAGCCCCATGCACCTCTGGAACTCGGCCTTGGAGAGTGGTTGGCGGAGTACGTTCGCCAGGTAGCTTTTGGTGGCCCGGGTCAGGGAATCAACTTTCTCCTCGGTTTGCAGAATAGTTTCGAGCAAATCCTGGTCGTTACGTTCGAAGACCCGGTTGGCGTTCGCGGTCATGTAGCGGATCAAATCGTAAGTACGGGTGATCTCGCGCGTCGCCAGTTCCAGGGCGAGCGACGGGCTCGAAGCGACGATGCTATTATCCAGATACTTGGGCCGCATGTCCAGCGCGCAGGTTTCCTTGTCCGGCAGGATCCGGTTTAAGAAGTTGGCGAACTGGTTGGTAAAGGGCAGGAAAGCCAGCGCGATGGTCACGTTGAAGAAGGTGTGCACATTCGCTACCTGACTGGCCACCGAGCCGGTAATGGCGATCATCAATTGCGCAAACTGGCCCACGAAGGGTAGAAACAGCAATACCCCGGTCACCTTGAACAACAGGTGGGCCAGGGCGACACGTTGCGCCTCCCGGGTCGATCCCAGGCTGGACAGCACGGCGGTGAACGAAGTACCAATGTTAGCACCGAAGAGTAGGTAGATGGCGGCGGTTAACGTTACCAGGTCCTGCATGGTTAAAAGCATAATGATGCCTACCGCGGCGGCGCTGCTGTGTAGCAGGAAAGTGAAGATGGCCGCCGCAATCATGGCCAGTACGGGATAGTCGCCCATGGTAGTTAGCACGTTAATAAAAAACGGCTCGTCGCGGAGGGGATCCATGGCGTCGCCCAAGATCTTTAAGCCCAGGAAGAGCAACCCGAAACCGAGAAAAACCTGGCCAATCCGCCGGTAGCGGTCACGCCGGGTGAAAAAGACGATGGTGGCGCCCACGCCGACAATAGGAAGGGCGATTTCAGTCACTCTCAGGGCGATCAACTGGGCGGTGATGGTCGTGCCGATATCGGCACCCAGGATTACCGGGAGGGTTTGACGCAGCGACATCACCCCGGCGCTGGCTAGGCCGACCAGAATCACCGTAGTCGCCGTGCTGCTCTGAAACAAGATGGTGACGGCAGCCCCCACGGAGAGTCCCATAACCCGGTTTTGCGTCAGGGAGCTTAGGATGCTCCGCAGTTTATGGCCGGCGATCTTCTGCAGGCCTTCACTCAAAACGTGCATGCCGTAAAGCAAAAGACCCATTCCGCCCGCAAGTCCGAAGATCACCAGCAGCCAGCCCTTCGCGGACTCCATTAGGGGCTGCCCTCCCTCCCGAAATGTGAAAAAAATCGCAATACCTGTCCCCGCAAACGCCCCAGACACATTATGGTGCTAAGGGGAAATCAAGGCAGAGTAGCCTGGCGCTGTTTGCTCGCGGCGGGGACGACATTACCGAAATTCTAACCGTAAAACAAAAACCCGTCAACAGCAAGAAACCCGGAGCTCAAAGAACCTCCTTAGGAAGGGATTTTGTTCACAAAACATGCTCAGCCCCCGGCGGCATATCTTGCGTCTTCAGCCGGCGGGCCATTGCTCCGGTGGTGTAGCCTAGCACCGCGCACTTGTTGGCGTTGAGCAGTAGACCATCGAGAATCTCCGGCGACATCAGCACGGCACGTTTGAAGAGGTTGCCCGAGGTCCGGATGTCCGAGACGTTGATCTCGTTGATCACCTGCAGCACCGGCTCCGGAATGCTGTCCCAGCCCATGTTGCCGGGTACGAGTTCGGAAACCCGGGAAAAATCCAGAGCGCGAAAGTCCAGGGGTTCGGGATGCCCGAGCAGGAAGATGTGGTAGCCAGTAAGGGCGGCGGTGCAATACACCTCTTCAATCTTTGGTTGCAGGGTGCGCGCTTGGGTTTTATCAGGAATTTCCTCGGCTGTCAAGGAGGCGAGTTTTTTTGCTAGAACCTGAAAGTAGTCCCACGTGCGTGGATGGCTGAAGAACTCGATCCGTTCCCGTTCGTGGGGGTTTTCCAGTCTCAAGGTCCAAAAACGCTGCCATAGATCCACCTGGTACGGCATCCACTTGCGGGGATGATCCGGGACCAGGTAGGAACGCAGGCGTTGCGAAATCAGCAAGACCTGGTTCCCTGCCGCATAGATTTCGGGGACCAGCGGAGCCAGCTCTTCGTGGAAACTGAGTTCCGGATTGCCCCACACAGCACAGTAGTTCACCGTTTGGTTCTCACCCTGGCTCCGAGTGTACACGGCGTCGGGCGGGTTGCCGAGCAGACGGCGAACAGCGTCCAGAATATTGATGTCTTGAGGTTCGAAGCCGTACAATGGTGTGGTACAGACCATTATACGTAGGGAGGTGGAGTTGACGGTTACCCGGACCTCCCGGCCGTCCAGGTTGAGTTTCCGTTCGCTGTGCCCCTGTTGTCGCGCCGCAATAAGCTGGGATCTGAGCATTTCCTGCACATCTTGCGGTCTGGCCACGGGAAAACCCCCTTGTCGCTTCTCTTTTCATCAACATTATCATGTATATCTGGAGATTGAAAACCCGGGTATCCGGTTAATCTATTCTTGAAGAAACAACCATTCACGGGAGGTGCATAAACAAGATGGAAGGTATGAACCTGACCTGGATCGTCCTGATCGTCGGCGCGGTAGTTGCGCTGGCCGGTTGGTTCCTGGTTGGCGGCCTTTTCGGTGCCGGGGTGCTCGGTTTTGGGTTGGCGGCAGTGATTCTCAGCCTACTGGACTTTATTCGCCCGACTTTGAAGAGATCTTGATTGTCACCCAATCATCGTTGCGCTTTTGGCACCCGGTTCTTGCCGGGTGCCAAACTCTTGTGCGCCCGGCATGTTTGTTGCACCGATGGGGCTACCGGGCTGTAAGAGCCAACAATGATACTCCCGGAGTAGATGGAGAGACCGTGGAAGCCTTCGGCCGGAACCTGGAATGAGGCTGGGCCAACTTTACCACGAACTGGAGCTGTGAGTATGGTGTAATTTAGGTGGTATGAATAGCGCTCCTGTGGTTGCCGCCGCTCCAGGCGGGCTGGCAAAATGATATAATGGAACCGGATGGGAGCGTGAAGCCATGAAACTGATTGTCAACGCCGACGATCTCGGACTGACCGCCGGAGTAAACCAGGCGATACTTCTGGGAGTTAGCCGCGGTATTCTTAGCAGTGCCAGCCTGATGGTGAATCAGGACGGAACGGAAGCGGCCATCCAGTACCTGCGTAGCGGGTTAATACCCAGTGCCGGAGTGCACCTCTGCATTACGGCCGGTAGGCCGGTCGCCAATTCCGCCGACCTACCGTCACTGGTTGATAAGCAGGGCATTTTCCATCGCCCCAGTCGTTTTGTGAAACAGAACCCCAGGGTCCAGGAGATTGTTCTGGAATTCGAGGCTCAGATCGAAACGGTTCTGCGGCGGGGCTTGACTGTCACCCACTTGGATACCCACCATCATATCCACCGTCATCCGGCGGTATTGGAAGCGTTGATTACTGTGGCGCGCCGCCATGGTCTTCCAGTACGGCACCTGGAGCCGGACATGCGGGAGAAACTTCGTAACCGGGGTGTGGCCACCCCAGACCACTTCTGCGGAGAGTGGATCGGTTCCGGGGTCTCGTTGGAAAACCTGTATCGGATGATTAACGAGGCGATGAACGAGGGGCACCGGGTGGTGGAGTTGATGACCCATCCCGGCCTGGCCGACATGGCTCTGGCCGCCAGGAGTTCCTACGTCGCCGAACGCCAGCGGGAACTGGCCATTTTGTGTTCCCCCGAGGTCCGGGCGTGGTTTGATGCCCAGGGTATTACCCTGCACGACTATTCCTGCCTAATGGTGGAGACCGGCCCGGCCGGTTCATCGGTGTAGCTGGTCAAAACGAACGGCAATGAAGGCTTACCGGTTAAGGGGGTGGATACTGGATGAGAATTATTCCAAGTGAAATCATGTCCATGACGGCGGTACTGGCCGGCCGGTGCCTATACTGCGGCGGATGGGCGGGCACGATTGTTAAACAGTATTCCTCTCCGGCGGAGGCGCTGATGGACCAGGAGTGGCCCGACCTAACTTGCACCCCGGTGATTTGTTGTGAACACGAAGTGTGGCCGACCCACTTCCTGGTTATCTACCAGGGGGAAATCGTGCAGCAAAAGGACATTGGGGGTCCGGACCTGGAGGTCCGGTATAAGTTTGAGTAACTCTGCAGCCCAGCGAGATCGGGCGGGTGCGCGGCAGTTCCGGGCGGCGGCCGATGGTCAAAAAAGTGGTACGACGACATTCCGGGCCCGGGAGTATTTCACGCACCACCGGTGTGGTCACCGGGTTGCCGGGGACTTGGTGGAGAGTTTTGCCAGGGTGGTACCTGGCCACCTTCGCGGGTTTCAAGGAGCTCCAACACTCGGCATGTCCAGACCGCGGCTCTTTCGCGGGTGACCGGCGCGTTGGGAGTGAAGGCCTCGCGGACGATGCCGTGTTTCCACATCCGGGCGACATCGGCCGCAGCCCAGGGCGCCGGCTCCGGACCGTCGGGCCGGCCTGAATGAAAGGCGGGGGCGGCCGGTTTCCGGGCTGATAACCGGATGCCGTTGCGTTCGAGCAGCCGGGCGAGCAAACATAAGAACTCCTGTTCGGAGATCCCTTGGTGCGGGCGGAAGCTGCCGTCGGGATAGCCGCAGATCAGGCCCAGCGCGGCAGTCCGTTGCACGGGGTCGAAAAACCAGCTGTCCGGCCGTACGTCGGGAAAGGCCGGGTGCGCCGCACGGTCGGGTTTAAGGTACAGCAGCCTTAGGATGAGAGCGGCCGCCTGGGCCCGGTCGAGAACTGCCCCGGGAAAGAAAAAGTCCGCGCCGGTACCCCGCAGGATTCTTCTGGCCGCCAGCGTGCCGATGGCCTCCCCAGCGGGATGATCCTTGGGGACGTCCGCAAACCGGTGTTCACCGCCGCTGAGTACTGTGTAGCTGCCGAACGAGGTCAGGGGAACCCACGCCAGCCGCGAGTTTCGGTCCAAGCGACCGCCGACGTGCCGCCACGATCCTGTTTCTGAATCGTACCGGTATACCCCGAGCCGCACTTCTTCGGAAGGTGATGCCGGTTTGTAGCGCAAGCCGAGGTGCACCGGGCTGTCGAATGCGTCCAGGGGCTGGCCGTTGTCGTGCAAAGCTTTAATCTGCACGACCGGGGCAATAGCCGAAAGGGCCGGCTGTGGGCGGAGAACGAACACCGTAGCGGACGCCCGGGACTCAGCGGATCGACCGCCGGCAAGGCTCCCGGCCGGAAGGTAAAGCCGGTAGCGGCCGCCGGCGTCCAGAATGTCGATGGGCGGCACAGGGTCAGTGCCCAGACGCGGAATGACGATCCGCACGGCCGGGCTGCCACCGGGAACGACAACCCTGACAGGTTTGCCCGGATAAGCGCCTAAGTTTAACACAATAGTGATTTCGGCGGGTGAATAGATGAATCGGTGGCCGGTGCGCGTTCGGGTCCGCGCCGAGGCCGGTGGGCGTTCCGGTTCTTCTTGCTTTAGCTGATCTTGGGCCTCTTGGACCAGGAGACTCAGGCTCCGTTCCGCCGTTTCCCCCTGGCGGTCGGTCACCCGCACGGTGAAATTGTGGGTGCGGTCGCCGTTGTCCGGCACCGGCACACCGGTGATCAAACCGTCCGGAGTTAGTTCGAGACCGTCGGGCAGTGCTCCGAGAAGCTCCCAGTAATAGTTTTCATCGCCACCGGCTGCTTCGAGGATGGCTTCATAGGATTGGCCTGCCGTGGCGGGCGGCAGGTTGTCGGTAGTGATGATCAGCCAGCGGGTTATGATTTCCGTGCCGGCATAGGCGGGTAGGAAATCGACCCGCCCGAGTGCTGGGTTCTGGTCTTGGTGGTAAACGGCCTCCGCGATGGAATCACGCGTAGCGCCGTCACCCCAATCATTGTACCTGGCCTCGACGTCGGCGGTTGAAATTTGCGTGTCGTATGTCAGTGTAATGGCCGGCGTTATCCAATCGTACCCGGAAAAAACGTTGCGTAGTTCGTCGTTCTGGATGGCGTCCGGGCCGCCGAGCACCACACCTGTCGGACTGTTCGCGCCCTCTGCATCCGTGCCCACGATGATCACTCCGGGTGAATCAGACATCCGTAACAGCTCAATGCCCTGCACTGTGGCACTGCCTGCCCGGATAACCAGGGCGGCCCCTGTCTCCGGCCTGAGGACCGGACGCTCAACGCCGCCGGCACCCCGGAGCGTGATGCTTTGGTCAAGGACAACATTCTCGGTGTAATGGCCCGGGTGTAAAACGATGGTATCCCCGGGATCAGCTATCTGGATAGTTTCAGAAATGGTCTTGGAAGTCTTCGACGTAGCGTCCAGGTGGAAGGTCATGGGCGTGGCCCCCACCGGCGCTCCCAGCCACGGGCCGTAGTTGACCATAACATTGACTTTGTCGCCCGTGCCACCATCAGGTCCACCTGACGGTCCACTGTGATGGCCCCACCAGTTAAACGCCGCCTGAACGGAATTCGTGCTTTCAAGCCCGTAGGTAATGTTTCCGACAACATCATTCCAGTTCACATTGGTGTTCCAAACATGTTGGCCGTATAACTCCAATCCATATGCTCCATTGTCTGCAATATGATTAAACTCTATTGTATTTGAATGGGAAGGGTTATCGCTCCTTCCGACTACCCGTATACCAGCAATGCCATTGTTAATAATGTCGTTATCTCTAATAGTGCAGTTTTGAACCCAAGCCAATGCTATTCCATATTTCGAGTTGTTCGTGATAATGCTTTGCTGTATTGTGCAGTCGGTAGAGTTAATAATGTAAACCCCGCGGGAGTTGCTGCATGAAACGATCTTGGACAGGGTAACCCCAGTAGTGTTTTCAACGAAAACACCTGCCTGATCCAGCAGGGTAGCGCCTGTAACCGTTACGTTGCGTATTTCAACACGGCTGGCTTCAACGCTAATCACGTGTTTGTTCTGATCTGGTTCAATCACTATCTCATTCGGATCTCCTACACCCTCGATGGTTAGACCTTCCACGTTGATAACCACGTTTTCCCTGTACGTTCCGGGGTAGACCCAGATTCGTACTGTACTCTTGGAAAACTGGGTGGCGGCGGCGTATACCGCCTCGGTGATGGTTTGGTATTCGCCCTCTACACCGACTTCAAGGTCGATGATTTCGCTGGCGGCACGGGCACTGTTACCGAAGACAAAAACTAGCACAATCCCGGTAACTAGTAACACGGTTAGTTGTCGAACTATGCTGTTCGCACCGTTTCTTGCCTTCATTCACGCCGCTCCCTGCAAAGACTCAACCGACTAGCCTAAGGTTTTGTACTTAATTCGGTTACAAGTGTTATCCTTAGTTCTTTGATAAAAAGTGAAATCCTGCCAGTCACCCAAAATTTGTCGAGACAAATTGGCCTCCAAATACAAGCCTGCAAGTGTTTTAGCCCCTCCAGCGGTACTGAACGTGGTTACATGTTCCAGAAGCAACCGGGAGGATGAAGAAGGCACCACGTCTAATTATTACAAAAACCGGGCGCGGGCGATGCCGGGGTATCTTTGCAGACACCCGGCGGCACAACAGGGTGGTGAACGGGGATGAAAAAAAATAACAAGAACATCACCACTGTTATCTTGGACAGTGATCCCGCGATGCTGCAGTTGCACCGGGAGATTGTGGAAGAAATCTCCGGTTATGCGGTGACGCTCTGTGCCGTTTCTGCCGCTTCGGTGCTCGAAACACTTAGCGTTGAAGGAAGAAATCTACTCCTGCTCGATTTAATACTACCGGACACGGATGGCATCAGTTTTATTATCGAAATACGGCGCCGGGAGTTGCCGGTTGACATCGTTGCCATTACCAGTCTGAAGGCCACCTCCGTTGTAGAAAAAGCATTTCGGTTGGGGGTATTCGATTACATCATCAAACCTTACCAGGTGCCGAGACTGAAATTTGCTGTGGAAGCCTACTTCGCTAGGCGGCAAACCCTTGTCCGAAGAACCGAGGTTGACCAAGCATGGATCGACGGTTTTTATACGGTCCGGAGACCGTCAATCATTTCCGCGGAAAGGCTTCCCAAAGGTTTCCACCGGCTCACCATGACCCAGGTTATTTCATTTCTTGCCGAGAAACCAGGAAGCGTGTCCGCCGAAGAGGTTGCACGGGGGATCGGGTTTTCCAGGGCTACCGCGCGGAGGTACCTTGAATACCTGGTTCGGGCTGGAGTGGTCGCTTCGGAGTTGCAGTACGGTTCGGTTGGCCGGCCAACGACGCGATACCGGCTTACTTATCACAAAGAATAAAATTATGTTAATGATCAAAATATTGTTACCTATGGCCGTGGTAATTTAGAATTTTCTAAAAGTGCTTATCTGTTTCCTAAGTTTCACATCAAAAAAGATGTATCATAAATAAGATAAGGCATTATTAACATTATTAAAATATAGCTTCAATATTGTACTAAGCAGTTATTTAAAAACCGGGTTGTTTAACTTGAAGATGATCCTAAACAGGATTGGGGGTGAGTGAATAAGCAACTGCAACTGGGGTTTAGCCATCGTGTGAGGAAGATGTTGGAGGGTCTTTTGGAAAGGTTTATGACTATTTAGAGAGAAAGAGGAGATGGTGCTCGGTGTTAATAAAGCGCAAGGGCATGCTTATTGTATTGCTGTCGTTGATTACGGCTCTGGCCCTCGTTGTGGTGGGGTGCGGGGAAACTCAGGCTCCGCCTGATCCTAATAAGGATGATGGCAAGGCGGCATGGCCGAGTTCGTTGACCATCGGCTCAGCTTCTATCGGCGGCACTTATTACGTGTACGCCGGGGGTTTAAGCCAGGTGATTGAAAAAGTCACCGGCATTCCGGTCGCGGTGGAAGTGACCGGCGGTCCGAACCACAACATGCAGTTGGTTCACAACGGTAACCTGGAACTCGGCTTGGTCACTATGGGGCCGGCCTGGGAGGGCTGGCACGGTGAAGGCGACTGGACCGGCGGGGTCCAGATGACCAACGTGCGGGCAATTTTCCCGATGTATACCACCTACTCCCAGTGGTGGGCTTTCAAGAATTCCGGTATCAACAGCATCGAAGACCTGGAAGGCAAGACAGTGGGCTCGGGTCCGGCCGGCGGCACTGCCGGTACTTACCATCCGCGGATCCTCGAACTGCTGGGCATTGAGGCGACCGTACGGCACGCCGGCCTAAGCGACCTGGTTTCCCAGCACCTGGATAGGCAGCTGGACGCGAACAGCTTTGCGGCGGGGGTCCCGGTTGCCGGTATACTGGAGACCGCGGCGCAGCGAGACATAGTATTCTTTGGCATCGACGGTGAGGCGCGGGACAAGGTCTGCGAGGCTTGGCCGTTCTGGTCGCCGGCGGTGATTCCGGCGGACGTTTACGATTTCCTTGACCAGGATGTCGAGACCATCGCCATGTGGAACATGGCCATTGCCTCTAAAGATCTGCCGGACGATCTGGTCTATGAAATCGTCAAGGGGGTCTTCGAAAACCACGACATGATGGTTACCGCCCACAAGGCGGCCAAAGAAACCCTGGCGGAGAACGTGGTCAAGAATACCTGGATGCCAATGCACCCGGGTGCCATCAAGTACTACGAGGAAATTGGCATTGAACTGCCTGCGGAGGTTTATCCGCCGGAATACCAGGGGTAGAAAGGGCGGAACTGTAGCCTTCTCCCGCCTGCCGGCGGATAGGATGTTCTCTTGTGAAGATACGAAGCAGGGTAAGGGGCTCTCATCCTACCCCGGGGGTGGGTGAGGGCCCCTTAAACTGAAGCATCTGAACTCGGGAAAGGAGTTAGTTATGTCCCAAGACAAGAAGAACGGGCAGGTTGAACCCCAGGAACAGTCCAAGCCGACAAAGATCACGGACAAAATAGATTTTGACCAGGTTGAATCTGTTGAGGCCTCGGGGCATCGCCAGTTGAGCGGATGGTTGGCTAGGTTTGTTGCGGTCTGGGCGATTTTCACCGCCGTTTTCCACATTGGGGTTTTGGTGTTTCATCCCGTTGATCCATGGCTGTTCCGTAACTATCACCTGGTTTTGCTCGGAGTACTAGGTTTTATCTTGATCCCTGGTAAGGACAAGGGCCGGGACCGGGTTCATTGGCTGGACTGGGTTTTTGTGGTCCTACTGTTGATTGTCGGGGGATACATCTACTACCATTTTGAGGCGCTCATCTGGCGGGCCGGGGTGGTGCCTACCACCATGGACTTCTACATCGCCCTGATCGGGATCATTCTGGTCCTCGAACTGGTGCGGCGCGCCAGCGGGTACGCGTTGCCCAGCCTGTGCCTGGTATTTATCGCGTACGCGTTTCTGGGCCCGTACCTTCCCGGTATCCTCCACCACCGGGGGTATAGCCTGGAACGGTTTTTCACTTACATCTATGGCCTGGACGGGGTGTTCAGCGTCCCGTTGGCCATCTCCTCCAAGTACATCATCCTATTCATTATTTTCGGTGCCTTCCTCCAGGTATCGGGGGTTGGCCGGTATTTCGTAAAGTGGGCGTTCGCGGTTAGCGGGCACGCCCGGGGCGGCCCGGCCAAGGTCGCGGTGATCGCCAGCGCCCTGATGGGCACCATGAACGGGACCTCGGCGGGGAACGCCGTGGCCACCGGTAGCTTTACCATCCCGCTGATGCGCAAAGTCGGGTACACGCCCCGGTTCGCGGCGGCCACCGAGGCCGTGGCTTCGACCGGCGGGCAGATTATGCCGCCGGTGATGGGTGCCGGCATCTTCATCATGGCCGAGTTGACCGGGATTCCGTTCCAGCACCTGATTCTGGCCGGAATCATCCCGGCGCTGCTCTACTTCATTTCCGTTTATTACATGGTTGACCTGGAGGCCGTTAAGCTAAGACTGGTGGGTTTTCCCAGAGAGATGCTACCTGGGTTTTGGGCGGTGATGAAGCAGGGCTATCTGTTTCTCCCAGTCCTGGTCCTCTTTATGATGCTCCTGCTGGGTTTCTCGGTGGTCATGGCTGGGTTCGTTGCGATCGTGAGTAGCTTGGTGGTGAGCTGGTTTAAGTGTTCAACGGCCATGGGGCCCAGCAAGGTCTTGCTAGCGCTGGAAACCGGCGCTAAGAACGCGATCCAACTGATGGCCGTGTGTGCCGGTGCCGGGATTATCATGGGCGTAATCGCCCTGACCGGGGTCGGAATGAAATTTTCCGCGGTGATCCTCAGCATCGCCGGAGGGAGTGAGTTACTGGCGCTGGTGTTCGCCATGGGTATCGCCATCATCCTGGGCATGGGGTTGCCGACCACGGCTGCGTACGCGGTGGCCGCCTCGGTGGTGGCGCCGGGCCTGATCCAGATGGGTATTCAGCCCTTAGTCGCCCATTTCTTCGTGTTCTATTTCGCCTGTGTCTCGGCAATCACGCCGCCGGTTGCCTTGGCGTCCTACGCCGCGTCCGGCATCAGCGGCTCCGACCCCATGAAGACCGCGGTGACCTCCTTCCGCTTGGGCATCGCGGCCTACATTGTGCCCTTCATGTTCTTCTACGCTCCGGAGATGCTGCTTCAGGGTGAAGCTGTGGATGCCATCCTGCCGTTTGTTACGGCGGTGATCGGCGTTATCGGCCTGGCCTGTGCGGTACAGCGATTCTACTTCGGTAGCCTGAGTGCTCCACTGACGGTGCTTCTTTTTGTTGCCGCGATCAGTTTGATTTTGCCGGACCTGTATCTGAGTGCCGCCGGGTTGGGCGTAATGGTGCTGCTCCTGCTGTATCAGAAGTTATATCGCGGGCGTCGGGACCGGGCCTCCGGTGCTCCGGCCGGCGCTTCCTGAAGAAGAAACGGCTTGTTTGTTCCGGGGTGCCGCCCGGGACGAAAGGCTTCCCCAACTGTCGTTTCAACTGCTATAATGGTGTGGGTTAGGGAAGGATGAAGGACTCTTGCGTACCCTGGATTGCCAGATAGTGACCGAAGTCACCTCCCGATTATGTCGGGAGGCCAATTTTGTGCTGGAACCGGACGTGATTTCAGCGCTCGGGAAGGCCCGGGACGACGAAATCTCGACTACCGGGAAAGACATCCTGGAAAAATTGCACGAAAACGCCGCGATCGCGGCCCGGGACCGCATCCCTATTTGCCAGGACACCGGCATTGCGGTGGTCTTTGTAGAGGTGGGCCAGGAGCTACGGCTTACGGGCGGCAGCCTGGAGGAAGCGATCACTGCCGGAGTCAGGGACGGTTATGCGCGGGGTTTCTTGCGCAAATCGGTGGTGGGAGACCCGCTGGTTCGGAAAAACACCGGAGACAATACCCCGCCGGTGATCCACTGGCGGCTGGTGCCCGGAGACCGCCTGAAGATCTCGGTGCTGCCCAAGGGCGCGGGCAGCGAGAACATGAGCGCCCTGAAGATGTTGAAGCCGGCCGAGGGTCTGGAGGGCGCCAAACAGTTCATTCTGGACACCGTGTCGGCCGCCGGCCCCAATCCCTGCCCGCCACTGGTTGTGGGGGTGGGCATCGGTGGCACCATGGAAAAGGCGGCCCTGCTGGCCAAGGAGGCTTTGCTGCGGCCCGTTGGCGCCAAGAATCCCGATCCGGAGCTGGCCGCCCTGGAAGACGCCCTGGTGGCGTCCATCAACCAGCTCGGCATCGGCCCCATGGGGCTCGGGGGACGGGTGACGGCTCTGGCCGTACACGTGCTGGTGTTCCCCACACACATTGCCTCGCTTCCCGTGGCGGTCAACCTGAACTGCCACGCGGTGCGGCACAAAACCGCCGTGTTGTAGAGTTGAGTCCGCATTTTGGTCCAAGGAGGATTTTAATTGCTGGAACCAGTACGCATCACTCCCCCGTTAACCGGGGAGGCAGTTTCCGGCTTGCGGGCGGGAATGCGGGTGCTGATCAGCGGCAAGCTGCTTACCGCCCGGGACGCGGCCCACAAAAAGATGGTGGCCCTCCTGGAAAAAGGTGAGGAGTTGCCGGTGAGCCTGACCGACCAGATTATCTATTACGTCGGACCTTCGCCGGCTCCGCCCGGCCGGGTTATCGGCGCCTGCGGACCCACCACCTCCGGGCGGATGGACGTCTACACTCCCGCTTTGCTTGCCCAGGGGCTCCGGGGCATGATCGGCAAGGGATTTCGTTCCCCGGAAGTGCTTCAAGCGCTGCAGGCACACCACGCCGTCTATTTCGGTGCCGTTGGGGGCGCAGGTGCCCTGCTTTCCAAGTGCGTCCAGTCGGCCAGAGTGGTCGCCTACCCGGAGTTGGGTCCAGAGGCGGTTTACGAGCTGACCGTTAGTGACTTCCCGGCAGTTGTTATAAATGATATCTATGGAGGCGACCTGTACCGGGATGGTCGCCGGCAATACGCTGTTCATAAATAATGCCGGAGAGAACGAGCGTTTTTGTTTACCAGTGCTTTAGAACAAAAAAGTTAGAGGTCTAACCGTAAAACATTGAGATAGGGGTAGATGTCATATGACCAGCGAGGAAATGACCAGGAAAGTCAAAGAGCTAAGCGGGCAGAATCCATACCTGTGTATGCAGTGTGGGCTCTGTAGTGCGAGCTGTACCGGAATAGGGGTTATGGATTTACTGCCTAGGCAGGTTATGCGTTTCCTTCAACTGGGCAAAGAAGAGATCTTGAAAAACCGTTCGATCTGGATGTGTACCACTTGCTTGATTTGTACGGCCCGGTGTCCCCGAGGTATTGATATTGCCCGGGTTATGGAGGCTTTGAGAACGATTAATTTGCGCAAAGGCAATGATATTTTGGCGCCGGAAGATGTTCCGGCGGAACTCCTGGCAGAGATTCCCCAGATGGCCTTGACCAGCGGATTTCGTAAACTCAGTGCCTAAGGAGAGTTGTAATGGGTATTCCATATTTTCCAGGATGTACTCTACATGTGAAGGCCAAGGGATTAGATGATTCCACGCGGGCTACCCTGGCTGCTCTGGGTTTAGAATTGACCGAGCTTCCTGAATGGACATGCTGCGGTACGGCATTCCCGCTGGCCCAAGACAATTATATGGGCATGGTGGCGTCTGCCCGTATTTTGGCCAAGGCGGCAAAAGAAGGAGACGGACGACTTGTTACCGTGTGCTCCTTTTGTTATAACGTTCTGAAGCGGGTCAACTTTGCGCTGAAGAACAATGATGAAGCCAGAACCAAGCTTAATGCGTATCTTGAAGAAAATTATAATGGTGAACTCAGGGTGTTGCACCCCCTTGAGCTTTTACGTGATGATCTTGGTTTTGATTCTTTAAAGACCCGGGTTGATCGGAAACTGAAAGGTATGAAAGTGGCTTGCTATTACGGTTGTATGCTCTCCCGGCCGGCCAAAGAAATGGAATTTGGCGAGCCTGAAAATCCCGCCCTCATGGAAGAGTTTGTAAAAGCCGTGGGTGCTGAACCCGTTGATTTTCCTTACAAAACAAAATGCTGCGGTTCATACCAGGTGTTAAACAATTATGATTTAGTGGCGGGTAGAGTAAAAGATATTTTAAAGGCTGCTAGGGTTCGAGATTCCGAAGTGATAATCACCAGTTGCCCCCTGTGTCAATTCAATCTCGATTGGCTGCAGGATAGATTTGCTGATGAAGATAAAAGCTTTTCCAAAATTCCGGTCCTGTATTTCACTCAGCTTTTAGGGATAGCCCTGGAGATATCCGTAGCTAAACTGGGATTAGATAATCATTATGTTGATCCTAAACCGCTATTACAGGCTGGATAACGCACCCTGAGGAGGCAAGAGCATGGCTGCGGAAAACAAAATGGTAAGCATCTATATTATGGGCAAACAATATGAGGTTCCCTACGGGGTAACGATTATGAAAGCTATGGAATATGCCGGTTACCGGTTTATTCGGGGTTGTGGTTGCCGAGGGGGTTTTTGCGGGGCTTGTGGTACTGTTTATAGGAAACCCGATAGTTTCCGTTTAAAAGTAGGACTGGCTTGTGCCACTATGGTGGAAGACGGGATGCACCTTACGCAAATACCGTTTTATCCCGCTAACAGAGCTTCGTATAAATTAGAAGAGCTCAGTCCCAGCTTGGGCACTTTACTTCAGCATTACCCGGAGGTCACCCGCTGTCTTGGTTGCAATCAGTGCACGAGGATTTGCCCGCAGGAACTGTCGGTTATGGATTATATAGCAGCAGCCCAGCGCGGTGATATCGAGAAAACGGCTCACCAGTCTTTCGATTGCATTATGTGCGGCCTGTGTGCTTCCCGGTGCCCGGCTGAAATCGTGCAGTATAATGTTGGTATTCTGGCCCGAAGACTTTACGGACGGCACATTGCTCCCAGGGCTGCGCATTTGGCCGAGCGGGTAGGAGAGATTAAAGCAGGTAAATTCAATGATGAGCTTAGCCGCTTGATGCAGATGAGTAAAGAAGAACTGCAAAGACGGTATGAGGCCCGAGATATCGAGCAATAAATCTCTTTTGAAGTTGCACCGAACGAATAATAAAGGGAAGGGATCAAAATGTATACAGCGGAAATGTTGAGTTTAATTGAGACTGTGGAGCGAACCAGGGAAAAACGCCTGAAGGAAGCCTTTCCACGGTTATCGGCAGCAGAAAAAACAAATATCTTGCAGTCCTACCACCCTGACCATATGAAAGATTCGATGAGGCCGGTTAAAGTCGGACCTAATGCAGGGGAAAAAATGCCGCACGAGCTCGTTGATGTTCTGGAAAGCCGCTCCATGATCGACGTTGACGGCTTAGCGCTGGAAAATATCGATTATGATGTCGATGTCCTGGTTATCGGCGGCGGCGGGGCTGGTACTGCTGCGGCGTTGCTGGCCGCGGAAAGGGGGGCCACGGTTTTGTTGGCCACGAAGCTGCGTCACGGCGACGCCAATACCATGATGGCAGAAGGGGGTATTCAGGCGGCCACAAAAGAAAACGACTCGCCCGCTATTCACTACCTGGATACGATGGGAGGCGGTGGTTTTCAGAATATCCCCCAACTAGTCAACGCCTTGGTTCAAGATGCCCCAATATGCATTCAATGGTTAGAAAGACTCGGGTGTATGTTCAGTAAAGATCCCGATGGTACCCTGAATACCATCCACGGTGGAGGCACCTCCCGCAAACGTATGCATTTTGCACACGACTACACCGGCGCTGAAATAATGCGTACTCTAAGAGATGAAGCTCGTAACCGGGGCATCAAGGTGGTGGAGTTTTCCCCGGCCGTAGAATTGATAAAGGACGACCAAGGGCAATGCGCCGGAGCCGTGCTTTATAATCTGGAAACCGAGCAATACCTGATTGTCAGGGCTAAAACAGTTATTATTGCCACCGGCGGTTCGGGACGCCTGCATATAAATGATTCTCCCACTACCAACCACTATGGAGCTACAGCGGACGGGCTGGTCATGGCTTATCGTGCCGGCGCCAAATTGATCTACCTGGATGCCACGCAGTTCCATCCTACCGGCGTAGCATTCCCGGAACAAATAGTGGGCCAGTTAGTAACTGAAAAGGTGCGGGGACTCGGCGCTCAACTGGTAAATATTGACGGAGAACAGTTTATTTATCCCCTGGAAACCAGAGATGTGGTTTCTTCGGCTATTTTCAGGGAATGCCGGGAACGTCAAAAGGGCATTCCTGTTCCCAGTGGTTACGGAGTATGGTTGGATTCTCCCATGATTGAAATGCTTCATGGTAAAGGAACCATCGAAAAAGAGTTGCCGGCTATGTTCCGGCAGTTTATGCGCTTTGGCATAAATATGGCCGAAAAGCCAATTCTCGTTTACCCGACTCTGCATTATCAAAACGGCGGAATACTAATCAATGAAGATGCGGAATCCGAAATTCCGAATCTGTATGTTGCCGGGGAAGCGTCTGGTGGAGTACATGGTCGTAACCGTTTAATGGGTAATTCTCTGCTGGACATTATTGTTTTTGGGCGCCGGGCTGGTAAAAATGCCGCAGAAAAAGCAAAGACCGTTAAACTGGGCAAATTAACCTTAGAACATACCAAAAGTTTCAATAAAGAATTGGAACAACAGGGGCTGGGTCAGCGGGTTGCGCCGATACTGCTCCCCGATTATCGCGGTAAAATCAGCAAGTAAAAGGCCCCGGCACCTCCGGTGGTCCGCCTTCTCCGGCTGGCCCCCGCTTTCATGAAGCAATTGCCGCCGCGGATGATGGAGGCAGCCTTTTTGGCCATGCTACCGGTGCCGGTAGCGCGCCATCTGCGCAATGCCCGGCGGGAAATGTTGCTGGCTGCACGCTGCCTGCTGGACCAAATGCTGGTGGGCGAACAGGAGGCTGAAGCCAAAACACGCCGGAAAATTGAGATCGAGTAGGAAATAACTGGAGCAGGTCTTGGGCGCCAAGAAGCGGTAGGGGATGGAGATTGTCGTGGCGCGACCATAAACGGAGTGCAGGTAGAGCATAGTTTGCCGATGACCGTGGCCGAATGTGCTACTTGAAGTGTCGTCAGGGTGGGTACCCGGCGGGGTGTTTGGGCCGTAGATATATGGTTTCCGAAAACAAAATAGCCAGCTGAGGGAGCGGGGTGTCTTGCATGATCAGGTTGAGGGGCCACCATTTGATTTGCCTACACTTCTACCGGGGCGAGGGCTACAGTCGGGAATTTGTCGAAAATCTGGAAAATGTGGTGCGCCGAGCCTCGGATGGGGAGGAAATAGAGGTAGTCGAAGGCGCAGACGACATCTGCCGTGCCTGCCCAACGGTCCAGGACGGAAAGTGCATGGCGGTGCCGGGGGCAGACGAAAAAATCCGGAAAATGGATGCGGAGGCGGCCGCATATCTCGGCGTCGCGTTCAGGTCAAAGGTACGCTGGCCTGACGTTAAGGCTGAGGTGATGGCTGCACCTAAGGAATGGCTGGCGGCATTCTGCGCAGGATGCGACTGGAAAGGAACTTGCGCCGAAGTCAAGGCAACGCTCGGGTTGGGTTGAGTCGCTTGGCGGGGGTGATCTCTTTGCAGGTTCTCCCGGTGCCAGCGCCGGGTGTGGTAGGACAACCCTCTAAGCTTTAAGCCGTCCAGAAACTGCCCCACAGCCTGTTCCCAACCAAGATCCCGGCTCTGCACCCAAAGCGCCTCTTCCACGGTGGTCCGCCGTTTACCAATCGCCGCCACCCCCCCATGCGTGTGCACTCTACCATGCGTGTGCGCCGCGCTTTTCGCTTTTCCAACGTCGAAAAGTTGCCGTGTCAATCCCGCACGTCTCCCCAAATAGAAAGGCCGTGGGATGATTCCCACAGCCTGTGGTTACGGCCTTGGTGTCGGAGGGGGGACTTGAACCCCCACGGGTTACCCCACACGCCCCTCAAACGTGCGCGTCTGCCATTCCGCCACTCCGACGTTTATTGTTTTGCACTAGTACCAGTTTAGCTTCCGGTTAGGGCTTTGTCAAGGCATGCCACCAACCCGTCCGTGTCAAGACTTAGTAGGCGACCCCCAGCCGAATTTAATTTGTATTAAACCGTGGACCACCTCGGCATACCGATCTCCCTTAGAATGTGTTTCACCCAATGTTTTCCGGCTTGTGGCCCTGGAGTTGCCCCGGTTTTGTGGACAGGCTTACAGCTTGGTTTCAAGCTACCGCTCCCTGTTTCTGCAAATGCCACCTCCTTTCGAACTCGGCCGGGCTCAGATACCCGAGTGCCGAATGGAGGCTTTGAGCGGTTGTAAAAGACCTCGACGAATTCAAAAATCGCCGATCGCAGCATTTAACGGGTCGGCCAGTATCTTTGGTTCAGCAACTCGGTCTGCAGTGTGGCGAAAAAGCTTTCGGCAATGGCGTTGTCCAGTGCGTCGCCGACCGAACCCATTGATCCCAGGATCCCGGCCTCTTGGAGCCGCTGGCTAAACGCCAGCGAGGTGTACTGGCTACCGTGACCGGAGTGGTGGATTAACCCGGGTGCCGGCCGGCGGTTCGAGACGGCCATGTTCACGGCGGCGCTGGACCTGCGTCCGCTGTCGGACACATCCCCCATGCTCCAGCCCACAACCCTTCGGGAAAAGACATCGATGACCGGGGCAAAGTAGAGCCAGCCTTCACCGGTGGCGTGCTGGGTGATGTCGGCAACCCACAGTTGATTGGGGGCGCTTGCGCTGTGAAATCCCGCTGCCCCTGCGTCTGGATAGGACGGGCGCGCCGGATCACGCCGGGTGCAGCCCCGAAGCCGGCGGCGGTGCACCCCGGTCAGGCCGGATTGACGCATCAACCGCGCCACACGCTTTTGGCTGCAACGGATGCCGCACTTCAGGGCCAGCACCGCGTGGATACGGGGCGCCCCGTAGGTCCCGCGGCTGTCCTGGTAGATTTGCACGATCAACTCGGTTAGTCTGGCATCTTCCCGGGCTCTTGAGCCCGCCACTTGTAGTATCCGCTGGTGGAGACACCCAGTACGCGACACATCGTGACGACGGAGTGGTTGGCCCTCTCCCGCTCCACGAAAAGGGACACGGCTACCGTTTCCCGTTGGTCTCCTGGGCATTGAGGGCGGCGGCTTTTTTTAGGATTTCACGCTCTTCGCGTAAAATCCGGTTCTCGCGGCGCAGCCGCCGCAATTCCTCACGCTCGGCCGTCGTCAGGCCCTTGAGCTGACCACTGTCGATCTCGTGCTGCCGGATCCAATGACGTAATGACTCTGTGGATACCCCCAGATCCCGGGCCACTTCCGCTCAAGTTCTTGCCGCTCTCGCGCTACCCGTGCGCACGGCTTCCGCCCGAAACTCCGGTGGGTACGGTGGTCTTGTCCTCGGCATGGTGGTTCTCTCCTTCCAGGGACTTACCCCAAGTATCAGGGTGTCCACCAAACCGGGTCAAGTCCGGGGTGGAGGTAGCTCTTGAGGAAATAACAAAAGTTTACTGCGCTAAGGTGTTGATTCGGCCGGTCCGGTGGCCTAGCCTTTTCCGTATACTTATCGTAAAAAGTAATCTGTTGCGCATGTTAACGTGTGCGTTGCTAGAAGTTTCAGGAATAACCAGAGATTGAGCATTGATTTGGCTTCAAAAGGCTTATAACGTAGAACACAAACAGAGACAGTCGAAAGGAGTGCAAAAACAAATGACTGCCGTCGTGTACGCCCGGCAGTTGAAGCCATCGGGCGACGCTTTTTCTATCGAATCCCAAGTCGCGCAGTGTAAGGATTACGCCCTGCAGATCGGCTGCAGAGAGGTAGAGGTTTATATGGACGAGGGCGTCACCGGCTGGACTCTGGACCGCCCCGGTCTTCAGGCGGCCTTGGCACGCTTCCAGGAAGGAGACGTGGATTACTTCATTTTTTCGCATCTGGAGTGTTTGGCCAAACGAGTGCGTGACCAGATGTTACTGATTAAAACCATCGAGGACCTGGGTGTCCGGGTAGCCGCGGTGCGCACGCCGATTCCGCACCCGGTTTCGCTCATCTGCCTGCCGCAGGGATACCAGAGCAGCTATAAGATCAACTGATTTTTTACGTATAGCGGTTGACCGTTTTGGAAATACTCCAGTTGAGGGTGCGATAACCCGAGGGCGATTAAGGGCTGTGAATATAGTTCTCCAAAGCCCAAAGGTTAATCGCGCCCTTCATTAATATTTCACTCAAAATTCCACTCAAAGCCGAAAAAATCGCAGTTTTGGTGTCTACACCTCCCCACAGGATATGTTATAGTGTTCACAACCAGAAATTTGTGGGGAGGATTGGAGAACTGTGAAATGGAAGGGACCGAAGCCACTCAAGGTCGCTATCCTCGGAGGCCCTTGCACCGGGAAGACCACGCTGTGCAAGAAGCTAGACGTTGACTACTCCATGGCGGGCTATAAGTCCAACGTCTGCCTGGAGTACGTCCGGGATTACATCGTCCGGTACGGTGTACCCACCAACATCTTCGAACAGTTCTTGCTGTACGAGGGGCAGAAGCGTCGGGAGGAAGCTTTGGCTTACTGCGACATTATCTTCTGTGACAACGCCACCATCTTGAACTACGTGTACGGGTTGCTTAGCTGCGATCTCCAAAACCCGAAGGAGAACCACGCGTTGACTCTGCTGTTCAACTGGGCCATGAAAGACCTGTCCGGTTACGAGATTTTTTACATCCCCCGGGAGTTTGGAGTTCTCGACGACGGGGTCAGGTACCAGGACGACGCTGCCGCCATGGTACTTGACCAGAAAATCAAGGCGATGCTGGACATAATGAACGTGCCGTACACAATGATTTCTGGTGATCTGGAAGCCAGGGCCCAGGCAGTCAAGGACAAAATCGGTTTTGACCCGCATTACAGGAGACCGGTCTGTGTTCTTCCGGAAAAGGAAGCGGCGGTTACTTCCGAGTAACGGGGAGCAGGTGGGTTTGCGGGAATTCCTGTTGGACGTCTATGGGCGGTTGTACCGCCATTTTGGACCGCGCCACTGGTGGCCGGCCGATACGCCTTTCGAGGTAATCGTGGGGGCAATTCTCACCCAGCAGGTGTCGTGGGGCAACGTGGAGAAGGCCATCAACAATCTTAAGGAACGGCAGTACCTGTCGGTAGCGGGCATACTGGCGCTTTCGCACGAGGAGTTGGGTCTGCTGATCAGGCCCACCAGGTACTTTAACCAGAAGGCCCAGCGGCTAAAGGATGTATGTCGCGTGATCCGCGAGGAGTTCGGCGATGACGTGGACGCCTTCTTAAAAGAGGAAACGGGGGCGTTACGAAACCGGCTCCTGAAGGTCCGGGGCGTCGGAAAGGAAACCGCCGATTCGATTCTCCTATACGCCGCCGGCCGGCCGGTGTTCGTGATCGATAGTTACACGCACCGGATCTTGCAGCGCCTGGGCCGGGCGCACGGCCGCGAGACATACGACGAGCTCCAGTGCCTGTTTGAGTCCCACCTGCCCCGCGACGTGACGCTTTTTAGTGAGTACCACGCCCTACTAGTTGCGCTGGGCCACCACACCTGCCTGAAATCCCGGCCGCAGTGTTCCGGGTGCCCGTTGGCCGGTGTGTGTGTCTACCAGGCGCGGCTGGCGGCCGGCGCGACGCGGGCGGAGGCATCTAATGACGTTCCCGGCGCAATTGCTGGGCGACGATCCGGTCGAGTTCCGACAGGGTGATCCGTTTGTTTAGGATCATTCCGTCCACCGCAATGTTCGGGGCGGCGGGGGTGTGCGGGTCACCGTTCCGCTCCCGGTCCTGCGGTCGGACTACGTTCACGTTTACGCTGTCACCATACTTGTCTTTGACTTTCCCGGCCAAAGCTTGCAGACTCCTTCAGCTGGCGCCTTCCACGCGGTTGGTATAAACCGTAATGTCGATCATTATCAGCCCTCCCGGGAGAGTTTTTCTTATTGTACCCGGGAAGGAATGCCCGGTATACCACTCCGAAGCGCGGACACGGTTCCCGGCGCTCAAGGGGAAAGAGCCGGCCGCGGGGCCGGCGGTTCAGTTTCCATTACCGGTGTGGCCTCCGGTTCCGGGTGTCCCAACAGGCGGCGTTCCACGGTGAAACTGCCGGATAAAGCGTTGTACTTGATTACGTCGGCGGCTACCACAGCCTGGTCGGTACCGTTGAGGTGCAAGATGATGGCCGAGTAGGGAATTTCGGAAGTGGTCTGCAGGCCCCGCAAACCAGCCGCGCCGGTGCTGCCCGGGTTCAAGTGCCAGGAGTCATCCAGTTGCTCCACCAGTACCCGGTGCGTGTGCCCGCTGATCAGGATGGGTACCTCACCCGCGAACTCCCGGGCCACCGCCGGGTGGTGAACCATCAGGATGTCGGGGGCGGCTTCCGCCGCCTGCAGGGCGGCACGCAACCCGTCGGTTTGCTGCTGCAGCATCAGCTCTTCCTGCTCCGGGGTGTCGGCCGCCGCAAGTTTCTTTTCCCAGGCCCACGGATCGGGTGAACCCAGAATGGATATTCCCCGCACGTTGATGACCTGACCGCCCAGGACGTGGACGTTGGACAGTTTCCGCATAAAGCTCATCACCTCGGGCGAATCATGATTGCCCGGGGTGAAGATGTAGGGTGCTCCGAACCCGGAAATCTTGGCTGCAGCCTGGGCTTCGACCGGCGATCCGAAGTCGGTCAGATCCCCGGCGTCCAGAACCATGTCCACCCGGAAGTGACGCACCAGGGACTCAACGAAATCCAGGCCGAAAGGATTGTTATGGATGTCGGAAACGATCAGCACCCGCCGGGTACTTTCTTCTGCGGTGGCCCCGAGCAGGGGCAGCCGCTGGGCCTGCTCGAACAAGGCCTGAATGTTGCGCACGAGTAAATCACTCTTTTCCTGAAAATCCTGGAGCTTGCTCATCAGTTCGTCGGCCGTGTGCATAACCCGGGGGGTGGCGGCGATTATACCATGGTACTCGGGTTCCCGAAAGGCGCTCCGGTCGTAGGTGTAAAGCACGACGCCCAGGACCAGCCCGACCAGCAGCATGCCGAAAATTCCGGCCCGGCAGAGACGTTTCCAGGAAGGACGCACCAGCACCCAGAAGAGGACGGCGGCGCCCAGGCCGCCCAGGGCAATTTGCTTGGCGATGAAGGCAGCCACGGCCCAACGGGATTTCGCCTCCAAGTCGCGGAACAGGTTGGGATCGACCTTGGGGTAAAGATTCTCGCCCAAAGCATCTGGCCGGATGTTCTGCAGGGTGATGTGTAATTCCACCGGGCCCAGGTGTGTGTCGGCGATTAGGCTGCCCAGGGGCGGAATCTCCAGGACCGTACGGCCGCCGAGTGCGGGACGCAGTTCGCCCTTGAAATACGCGCCCTGGACCTCATAGACGTCGGGGCCGAACGCCACGACAAACAGCACGGCCCCGGCGACCACCATCAGGGTTTCAATGAGGAAAAGGCGCCACTTAGTGCGGATAAAGTTGACCAGTCTCCGGCCGGCCTGCCCACGCAGCACAACAGCTACTCCTTTCGATACCTACTGTTTCTACACCGCTTAAAATACCACACCGTTTTGATTCGGACAAATGCTATTTTGTGCCAGGGGGCGGACAAGCGCTTGGGCTCGGGATGGGTGAATAACATGGGCCGGGGCGTGAATTCGGTGCCGCCGGGGGTGATTGTTTGCGGTTAAAGATTGGATGGCAGCGCCTGAAAGCAGTGCTGACCAGGATTCTGCTTTTGCCCCTGCTGCCGGTGTTGAACTGGGGGCCGGCAACCCACCCACTGATTAACCAGCGCGCGTTGGAGCGGGCGCGGGCCGAACTGGCCAAAGGGAACTCCCGGATCAACCCGGAGATTGTTGCCCGCTTGTCCCGCCAGCGGGAGGCGTACATTTACGGCGGTAACAGTACCGACGTGATTTCGGTGTATCACTTCGGTTCCGGGGGCAGTTCCATCTACGACTACGCGCACAACTACTACCCCGATCGCGCCGGTGGCGCGCCGGTTTTCGGCTACAGTCTGATTGACGAGTGGCGACGGGCGCATACCGTTCCAAACGGCTTTGTCTGGCCGGAGAAGGATTTCGCCATCGCCTGCGGCTGGCTGTCTCACCAACTTGCCGACTGGTACGCCCACTACGCGGCCGTAGACCGGGATGGAAACTTGCTGCCCGACCCGTTGAGCACTCCTGATGGGGAAGAGGTTTTTCCCGGTTACGCGAACTCCCACCGGGTGTTCGGCGCCTACTTTTTCCCGGAGATTCTTGCTCTTTACAGCAAGGTGGATCACGCTCTGGTGGAGCTGGCCCACGACATGCTCATTCTTGACAATAAGGCCGAGTTGCGCCAGCAAAACCGGATGGAGCTGTTCGACAACTACCACGAGAACGGCCGGATCTATAATCTGCTCACCGCCGCCTCGGAACGGTACCGGGGCGTGACCGCCCGGATTCCCCCGGAACACGTTGCGCGGCTGCGCCATGAATTCAACCTGGTAATCCGGGGTCTCAAGGTGTTCGCGGAGCAACTCTGCCATCTGAACCCCGGTCTTTTGGAAGCGCTACGTAACAGTATCGACCCGGCGGTAACCGGAAAGCCGGACTACCTCTCCCTGGCGGTGGAAAAGATCGTCGACGAATTGTTCTGCAAAAGCTTCGAAGAGATTGCGGCGCTGTCAAAACAATCATTGTGTCATCCGGGTCCCGGAGCGCCGGGGATCACCGTCCGGGAAGCGGGCCGGGCGGGAACGGTTTTTTTCGGCTTTCTCCGCCGGCTTGGCGAGCTGTTGGGAGACTCTGAGGACTGCCGCTGCCTGCGTGGGCTGATCGATTTAAAGTTCCTGTTTCTCAAGTACTTGGCGCATCACTGGGGCGCGAACAGGATTTGGGAATTGGGGGCGCGGGTGTATCCCAACCCGGCGCTCTGGGGGTTCCTTTCCGAACTTTTTGAACAAAAACACCGCGACCTGGAAGGACCACGGGCAGTGTTCCGCCGACAGTTGCAGCCGGCCGTAGGTTTTGACGGTCCGCCCGGGCTGGGCGAGCCGGAACTGTTGCGCTGGATGGTGGGCAGGGGCGAATTGCGGGTGAAAGTGGTGCCCGCCCTCGCCCTGGACCGCCCGGCCCCGGAGAAGAAACTTGCCCCGGAAAGTGTACGGTTTTGGATCAACAACTACCCGGTGGAGCAACTCCCCGCCTTTTACCGGCTGCGTGCCGAGTGGGAAGGGTACAAACTGGTGCTAAAGTGCGAAATCAAGGGGAACCTGTGTCCGGGCCACCACCTGCTGCACGTCGGGGCCGCGGATAAGGGGGGCACGGAAGCGCGGGCCCTGGAACGGGAAATCCACTTTGCGCAACTGCAGCACTCCGCCGGCGAAGGTCTAACGCCCGGCGACCCGCTGTCGGAATGAAAGGATTTTCCCGATGGAACCAGAATACAATGGTAGACAAAGAAGCCCATACGAGGAGGCGTCTGTTTGAGTCGCAGGATTGGCGTGTTGATGGGGGGATTCTCCGCCGAACGGGAGGTTTCGCTGCGCAGCGGCCGGGCCGTTTGCGAGGCCCTGAAATCCAAGGGTTACGGCGTGGTGCCCATAGACGTGGACCGCAATGTGGCGCACCAGATGCGCGCGTCCGGGATTGACCTAGCCTTCATCGCCCTGCACGGCCCCTTCGGGGAGGACGGGACGGTCCAGGGTTTACTGGAGATTCTCGGAATTCCCTATACCGGTTCGGGCGTTTTGCCCAGCGCCCTGGCCATGGACAAAATTGCCACCAAGAAGCTCTTTGCTTTTGACGGTTTACCAACTCCCGCCTTTCGGGAGATCGACGCGCACAACCCGGAGGAGGCGGCGGGCGCGCTGGCGGAGTTGGGGTTGCCCTTGGTGGTGAAAGCGCCCACCCAGGGCTCTTCGATCGGGGTGTATATCGTGGACCGGGATGACGATTTCCGGGCCCGCGTGGCGGAGGCTGCCGCCTTCGGGCCGCGCGTCCTGGTCGAACGCTTCCTTGCAGGCCCGGAACTCACGGCGGCCGTGCTCGGCAATCGCGATCCCGTGGTGTTGCCCTTGATTGAAATCGTATCGGCCACCGGAAGGTACGACTACGAATCGAAGTACACTCCGGGACTCAGCGACCATATCATTCCGCCGCGACTGTCCCCTGATGTCCAGGAGACGGTGAAGAGTCTGGCCCTGCGGGCGTACCGAACGTTGGGCTGCCGGGGGTTCGCCCGGATAGACTTCATCGTTTCGGACGGCCGACCGTTTATCCTGGAGGTCAACACCATTCCCGGCCTGACCGACGTCAGCCTGTTTCCGGACGCCGCCCGCGCCGCCGGTTTGGAGTTCCCGGACCTTATCGAGAAACTGGTGCAACTGGCCGAGGAAGAATAAAGCAACGGGAGGAGATTAAGCATTAACAAGCGTGATTTTGCTCGATCCATCGACTATACCCTGCTCAGGGCTGACGCCACCCGGGACGAGATCCGCCGGCTGTGCCGGGAGGCCCGGGAGTTTGGGTTCGCCGCGGTTTGCGTGAACCCTTGTTTTGTGTCCCTGGCCGTCCGGGAACTGGAGGACAGCCCGGTAAAGGTCTGTACCGTGGTTGGGTTCCCCCTGGGCGCCAACACCATTGAGGCTAAGGTGGTTGAAGCCCGACAAGCGGCATTGGATGGCACCGACGAGATTGATATGGTGTTGAACATTGGCGCCCTGAAAGAGGGTGATACGAAATACCTGATGTCAGAAACCGATAAAGTGATTGAGGGGGCGCGGGATATTCGCCGGGACATCCTGGTTAAGCTGATTGCCGAAACTGGTTTTCTGACCGAGAACGAAAAACTACTGGCCTGCTGGGTAGCCACGGGCGCGGGCGCCGACTACATCAAGAACGCCACCGGTTACGGTCCGGCGGGTGCGATCGTGGAGGATGTCCGCTTGCTGCGGCAGGCTGTGGGGCCCCATTTCGGGGTTAAGGCCGCGGGCGGGATCCGGGACCTGGAAACGGCGCTGGCCCTGCTGGAGGCCGGTGCGGATCGCCTGGGGACAAGCACGGGCGCTGCGATCATGCGGGAGTGGGAAGATCAGTAAGCACGCTGTCGAAAACAGGCACTTCTTCCCGGTGTTTGTAATACGAAAAATGCCAACATTGGCAGGAAACGGAATAGCACTTGCCGAACTTAACCTTAAACACCGGGGAGGGGAGCGAAGTCATGCATCGGCTGCTGGTCGTCAAAAATCCGTGGTCAAGAGTCAAACAGTGGGCCCGGGGGCTGAACCTGTGGTACGTGGGAGCCAGGGGGGCCAGGCGCTTGGGCGCTGGGCAGTTGGCGACGCGCCTGTTGGAGCGCGGGCTTCGGGCGCAGCCGCAACGCAAAGACCTGCATCTGGAGGCCGGGAGATTCTATCTGAAGCTTGGCCAACTGGAGAAGGCGGCCTGGCATTGCCGGCAGTTCAATCCCGCCGTGGACGGTAAAAACTTTGTGCACTGGCTGGAAAGCACCTGCCGGGAGCCGAACGGGACGCTCCTCGGAAACCGTTTTGATATCCTGTCCGTCCTGGGAAACTGGCATTTTCAGATCGGCGACTACCACAAGGCGCTTGACTGTTTTGGCCAGGTGGCGGCCGGCGGACGCCTGGACCCAATCATCCTTAACAACAAGGGTCTGTGCCTGTTGCGTCTCGGAAGGGATGAAGAGGCGCTGTCCCAGTTTCAGCAGGCGGCGGCCCTGAAAGGCATTCCGGAAATCCTGGTCAACATGGGCTTGGCTCTGAACCGCCTGGGACGTTACCAGGAGGCGCTTGATTGCTACGAGCGGGCGCAGCGCAAGGGTTACGCCAGCCAGGAGCTGTTGGTCAACAAGGGCTACGCCCTGTTTCACCTCGAGCGCTACGATGAGGCTGTGCTCTGCTTCGAAATGGCCAAAGCGCTGGCGCCGATGGACATCGCCATCCTCAATAACCTGGCGGCGTGCTACCAAAAGCTGGGTCAGTTCGAATCGGCCGCCGAGTGTTATACCACCGCGTTGCGTTACTTTTCCCACGAAGCTGCCCTGCATAACAACTATGCCCTTTGCCTGATGCGCCAGCGGCGTTACCAGGAAGCCCTCACCCACTATGACCGGGCGCTGGAGCTGGAGGCGGGCAACGAGACCTTCCTGGCCAATAAGGCCCAGTGTTTGTCCTATCTCAACCGCCACGAGGAGGCGCTGGCCATCTGCGACCACCTGCTCTGGAAGTCGCCCCAAAACAGCTTTTACTGGGGCCTGAAAGCCGATATCCTCACCGCCTCGGGAGCCGGCGAAGAGGCAGTCGAATACTACAACCGCTCGCTTGGACTGACCGGCTGACTTCCCGGCGGTGCAAGTGCCAATCCCCCTTCCTTGGTTCCCGTTCTTGGCGCCCCCCGGGGCGCTTCTTGTTGCTCAAGTCCCGGAAGGAGTTCCTCTGAACGGGGGCGAACCTACAGAAATAAAGGCCCGGACCGATTGCAATAATAGTTCCAGGAGGAATGAGGATGTTTGAAATCCGGGTGCGGTCTTCCTTTGCCGCGGCGCACCGCCTAAACAACCACCGCGACAAGTGCTGCCGTTTACACGGCCATACGTGGGAAGTGGAGGCTGTGGTCGCGGGGCGGGAACTGAACGACACCGGGATGCTGATCGATTTTTCCGTGCTGAAGCACGAACTCCGGGAGGTGGTCGGAGTTTTCGATCACAGTTTTCTCAATGAGCTGGCGCCGTTTAGCGGCGGTCACCCTGGAAACAACCCCACCGCCGAGAATCTTGCCCGGCACATCTTTTCCGAGTTAAAGGCACGGTTGTCGGAGTACCGTCCCCCGGCCACACTGGTCAGCGTCACTGTCTGGGAGTCACCCGGGGCGGCCGTCACTTACCGGGAGGAATAGACGTGCGGGGAATCGTGCTGCTCTCCGGCGGCTTGGATTCCGCGGTAAACCTCGCCTTCGCGCTGCGCAACCTGGAGGTGGTCCTCTGCCTGACCGCCGACTACGGCCAGTTAGCGGCGCGCCGGGAGATCGCGGCGGCCCGCGCTTTGTCCGAGTATTACGGGGTTGCGCACCGCGTGGTGGAACTGCCTTTCCTCCGCGACCTGGGCGGGTCCGCGCTTACTGATGACGTGAAACTACCGGAACCGGCGGCGGCGGACTTAGACGATCCGGCCCGGGCGGCAGATTCGGCCCGCCGGGTCTGGGTGCCCAACCGCAACGGCCTGCTGGTGAACGTTGCGGCGTGTTTTGCGGAAGTCCTAGGCTGCAACCGGATAATCACCGGTTTCAACCGGGAGGAGGCCCGCACTTTTCCGGACAACTCGCCGCAGTTCCTGGAGGCGGCCAATTACGCGCTTGCCTATTCCACCCTGGCGGACGTTCGGGTGGTAAGCTACACCCAGTTGCTGGACAAAGCGGAGATCGTGACGCTCGGCCAACGGTTGCGGGTGCCCTGGTCGCTGGTCTGGAGTTGCTACCGGGGCGAATCTCTCGCCTGCGGCGCTTGCGAGAGTTGCGTTCGCTTGGAGCGGGCCCGGGAAAACGCCGGCGAGGTGAACGGTTAGTGCATATTCTCGTGGACAAAAGAGTCAGGGAATACGACGGCAGCCAACTGTCCTCCCTCTGGGCATTTCGCACCTTTAATCTGCAGGGGGACAGTATCGTCACTTTCCGCGGTCCCTGCCGGGTGGCGCTGAACGACCTGGTCGACGTCAAAGACCAGCTCGGCGGCGCGTCGATTTTCAGCCCGGATATGCAGCACTTTATTGTCGAGCACTTTGATCCGGACCTGGAAAAGGCGGTGTATCGTCAACGCCTGTTGATGGCGATCACCAGGGATCTTTTGGCCGGGATGATTCCGTTGGATGTGCGTCGGGATGGTGATGATTTGTATTGCGGTGACCGTAAGCTGTCGGTGTCCATTGCTACCGTGTCCCCAGTGAGCACCCTGATCCACGCCGGCCTGAACATCACTACCAAAGGGGTATCGGTGCCGGCGATCGGCTTGGGGGAATTGGGTCTGGATGACGCCCGGGTGTGGGAGCTGGCGCAGAGCATCTGCCGGGGTTACGCCGGGGAGGTTCGAAGCGTTGCCCTGGCGCGCTGCAAAGTGCGTGGAGTGCGTTAGGGCGATGCAGGCGTCGCTGATCGAAGTGTTCACCTCGGTCCAGGGCGAAGGCCCTTACGTCGGCTGCCGCCACCTGTTCGTGCGCTTTGCGGGCTGTAACCTGTCGTGCGCCTATTGCGACACACCGTCCCAGGTCGATCCCTGGTGCTGGCTTGAAAAGACTCCCGGAAAGCGGGACTATATTCTGGCGCCCAATCCAGTGACGGTGGATACGCTGCTGGATTGGACCGCGGGGGTGGTTGCTCCCCGCTACCACGCGCTGGCGCTCACCGGCGGGGAGCCGTTGCTTTACCCCGAGTTTCTGGAATCCTTCCTGGCGCGGTTCCGTGAATTTGGAACCCGGTGCTACCTGGAAACCAACGGTTCACTCCCGCAGGCCATGGCCAGGCTGTCCGGCCTGGTGGACATCGTGGCCATGGACGTGAAGCTGCCCAGCGTTTGCGGTTTCCCCTTCATGGAGGCCGAACACTACCGATTCCTACAGGCCGCTCTGCCCGCCGCGGTGTTCGTGAAAGCGGTGGTGGGACCGGAAACCCCGGACGCCGAACTGGATCGGGTCTGTTCCCTGATCGCCAGCGTTTCGAACGGTATTCTGCTGGTGCTGCAGCCGGTCACGGCAGACCCCGGATCCCGTTCCGTGCCGCCGGAACGTCTGCTGGCGATGCAGGAACACTGCCTGCGCCGCCTCCGGGACGTACGGGTGATTCCGCAGACCCACCGGGCCGCCCTGGGGGTTCCGTAAAATTATCTTAAGGAGGCGAACCAGTGGACGCGCGTAAGATCGAACAGGCCGTTACGATGATCATCGAGGCCATCGGCGAAGATCCGCACCGGGAGGGACTCCGGGGCACTCCTCAGCGGGTGGCGCGGATGTACGCGGAGATATTTGCCGGACTCAGTACTGATCCGGAAGCCGTACTGGAAAAATACTACACTGAAAAATACGAGGAACTGGTACTGGTCAAGGACATCCCGATGTTCTCGGTCTGCGAGCACCACCTGTTGCCCGTGGTGGGAAAGGCGCACGTGGCTTACATCCCGCGCCGCGGCGTAATCACCGGATTGTCGAAGCTGGCCCGCGTGGTGGATGGCTTTGCCCGCCGCCCCCAACTCCAGGAGCGATTGACCGCCCAAATCGCCGATGCTATAATGGGGAGGCTTGAGCCGCACGGGGTCCTGGTGGTGGTCGAGGCCGAGCACATGTGTATGACCATGCGCGGCGTGAACAAACCCGGGGCCAAAACCGTAACGTCTGCGGTCCGGGGCATTTTCGAACGCAACGCCAAGACCCGGACCGAAGCGCTGGCGCTGATCAAGGACCAGTGACCGAAAGGGGGCGTACATCGTGGCGGAAGCCGGAGCCGGGGGGAGGCTGGAGTTGCTGGCCTCCCGGGTTTTCAAGCCTTACGATGAGATGTACAAAGTCATAGATTTCTTGAACAAGACGTTGAAGGACCGGGAGATCATCTTCGGCCTGTCGAAAGATGAGCACGGGAACATGGTGGTTGCCATATATAAGACTTGAGCGGGGTTAGGCATATGCGTTTGCTGCTGACGAACGACGACGGCATCTTTGCGGCCGGTTTAGAGACCCTGCGCAACACACTGGCCGATCTAGCCGAAACCATTTACATCATTGCGCCGGACCGGGAGCGAAGCGCTACTGGTCATTCTATTACTGTGCACCGCCCCATCCGGGTCCGGGAGGCGTGCTACAATCCCGGCAACTGCCGGGGCTGGATCGTGGACGGCACCCCGGTGGACTGCGTCAAACTGGGTCTGGAGTCGCTATTGCCCGAGACGCCCGACATGGTTATCTCCGGGATCAACTTTGGTCCTAATCTGGGTACCGACGTGCTTTACTCCGGCACCGTTTCGGCGGCCATGGAAGGGCTGATCAATGGTGTGCCGGCCCTGGCCGTTTCCCTGGCCAGCCATTGTGAACCGTCGTTTGAGTACGCGGCGAAATTCGTGCGCCGACTGGTGCCGCTCCTGGTGCGGTACCGCGACACACTCGTCGCGGGTACTCTGCTGAACATAAACGTACCTCCCGGCAAGCCGGCGGGATGCAAAATCACCCGACTCGGCAACCTCCGCTACGCCGATGCGGTTACCCAACGCACCGATCCCCGCGGCCGGGATTACTACTGGATGGCCGGCAAACCCTTCAGTCTGGACGGCGACGACCCCAATACCGATATCGGGGCGATCCGGGGCGGCTTCATCTCCATCAGCCCGGTACAGTTTGATCTAACTGATTACCGGGCGATGGAAGTGTTGAAGGACTGGCCGATTGACTGGGAGAAATGCTAGCTTTTGCGGTTTTTCCCCAGAACATAATGGATCAGGTTGCGCAACCGCGTCGTTTCTTCGGGGGCCAGCGCACCAGAAAAAACCGTTACGGCCGCGTAAACCGCTAAACCGGCAACCACGGCAAACCCGGTGGCCAGGACGCTATCGGGTGGCGGGTTCAACCAGTGGATAACCACTCCCATCGCCACCGCGCCCAGCACGGCTTTACCCACCGAATTCACATAATCCAGCCGGAAGCCGGTCAGCTTTTGGACGTTTCTCAGGTTCAGCATCGCCATGATGGCGAAATGAACCGAAAGGGCGAACGCGGCCCCGTTTGCCTGCAGGCCCGGGATTGCCGTCAGGTAATAGATCCCGGCGATCTTCACCACGGAGGCGATCAGCAGGTTGATTAGGGGTTGCATCGCCTTGCCCATTCCCTGGAGGATTCCGGTGGTTGTCTGACTGATGTACAGAAACGGCCCCCCCAGGGCCAGGAAGGCCAGGATCACGCCTGCGTCGGGGTAACCGAAGAGCAGTCCGCAGATGTGTTGGGGCAGTAAGAGAAATAACACGGCGCTGGGCATTCCGATTAATAGGGTCAGGCGGAGGGCTGACCCTATGCGGCCGAGCAAAAGGTGCGTGTCCCCACGCGCGTGGGCGCTGGAAATGGCCGGTAACAGGGCCGTGGCCAGGGAAATGGTCAAAATCCCGGGCGTGAAGAGCATGGTCTGGGCCATTCCCACCAGCTTGCCGTAGGCGGCGGTGGCCTCGGCGGTCGGTAAGCCGGCCGCCGCGAGGCGCTTCGGAATGATTACGGCGTCGATTGACAGCAGGGCGGTGGATACAATCCGGGAAACGGTCACCGGGGCGGCGAGGCTGAATATCCGCCGGCAGGTAATTCCGAAAGGTTCCCGGAAATACGGCTTAGGGGTGCCGGCAGGCCGGTAGGCGAAGTAAATGGCCAGCATCAGCAACAATCCGGCCATTTCCCCGAGCACCACGCCGGCAGAGGCTCCCGCCGTTGCCCAGGCAATGCCCCGCGGCATTAACAGATAGGCCAGGGTGAGCCCGAAGGCCACCCGCACCGCTTGCTCCACGGCCTGGGTAACCGCGGTCGGGATCATCTGCTGCAGCCCCTGAAAAAAGCCGCGAAAGCCGGAACAGACCGCCACAATCAAAATCCCGGGCGTGAGCACCATAAAGGCGGGGTACACGTCGGGATTGTCAAACATCGCTTCCAACAACCGGGACCCATAAAGCAGGATGGCCAGCGTCAACACCAGGGCGAAAACCAGGATAAAGCCCATGGAGATCCGGAAGACGTGGTAGGCGCCCGCCAGGTTGTTGCGGGCGTTTTCCTCGGCCACGAGCTTGGCAACCGCTACCGGGATCCCGGCGCTGGCCACCACCAGGAAGAGCACGTAAACCGGATAGATCATGCTGAAAAGCCCGATGCCTTCGGCTTTCAGCAGGCGGACCATTAGGATCTGGTAGACGAAACCGAGTACCCGGTTAAAGAGGCTGGAAATGGTAAGCACCAGGGTGCCATAGGCAACCGACTGTTTCCCGGCCATATCCTACTCCAAATTCTCGTTCTGGGCAGTTAATGCTTATGTACGGTTAGCCGGGCCTATGTTACCGCGGATGCCGAAAATATTGGGTTCGTTACAAGGAATTCGCCGGGAACTGTAGAAGTACATGTTGTCCTGCAGGCCTTGTGAGAGAGGGCCTTATTTTTAAAGCCGCGAAGAATAGAAGTAATTCTTCCAGGAAATCATAATATTGACAAAGAGGGGGCTCTTAGGTGAAAAATTACGAGGCAAGCCGGATTCGGAACGTGGGCATCGTCGCCCACGGCGGAGCGGGAAAAACGTCCCTGGTGGAAGCGATGCTTTTCAATACGGGCGTCACCACCCGCATCGGGCGCGTTGAGGACGGGACCACGGTAGCCGATTACCACCCGGAGGAAATCAAGCGCGGGATGACCGTTCATAGCAGCCTGGTACCCGTGGAGCTGGACGGCGTCAAGCTGAACTTCCTGGATACCCCCGGGTTTTTAGATTTCGTGGGGGAGGTCAAGAGCGCGCTGCGCGTGGTCGACGCGGTACTGGTGGTCGTCTCGGGTGTGGACGGGGTCGAGGTAATGACTGAGGTGACCTGGGACTTGGCCGACGAGCGCAACCTGCCTCGAATGATCTTCATCAACAAGCTGGACCGGGAAAACTCCAACTTCTTCAAGGTGTTGGACGATCTGAAAGCCAGGTTCGAGGTCAACTTTGTACCCTTTCAACTGCCGATCGGCAGTGCCGAGGCCTTCGAGGGCGTGGTCGATCTGGTTCAGGGCAAGGCCTTTAAGTACGCCAACGGCAAACCCGAAGAAATCCCCATTCCGGCCGATCTGCAGGACGCGGTGGAGAAGTACCGGGAGCAACTGGTGGAGGCGGCCGCCGAGGCGAACGACGACTACCTCACCAAGTACCTGGAGGGCGAGGGGCTTACCCCCGACGAGGTAAACGTTGGACTGGCCGAATCCTTCAAGGCCGGTAAGTTTGTTCCGGTGTTGGCCGGGTCGGCGGTGAAAAACATCGGGGTGGACCTGGTGGCGGGCGCGGCGGTTCGGTACTTCCCGGCGCCAGAAGTGGAACCGGGGAAACCCCTGGCGGCGTTGGTTTTCAAGACCCTGGCCGACCCTTACGTGGGGCGGATGAATTACGTGCGGGTTTATGCCGGCACCCTGCGGAGCGACAGCCAGGTTTTCAACGCTAACAAAGAAAAGGTCGAGAAGATCGGTCAGGTGTTCTACGTCCGTGGTAAGAACCAGCAGGCCGCCGAGTCCGTTCCAGCCGGCGACATCTGCGTGCTGGTGAAACTCCAGGAAACCACTACCGGAGACACCCTCTCCACCAAGGAGAACCCGGTGGTCCTGGAGGGGATTGACTTCCCCGAACCCACCCTATCCCTAGCCATCGCCCCGAAGAGCAAAGGCGACGAAGATAAGCTGTCCACTGCCCTAGCCCGGACGGTGGAGGAGGAACCCACCATCCGGGTGACCAAGAATACCGAGACCCGGCAGACCGTGATCACCGGGATGGGCGAGACGCAGCTGGAAATCATCGTAGACCGGTTCAAGCGCAAGTATGGGCTGGATGTCGTCCTGGAGCCGCTGAGAATCCCGTACCGGGAGACCATCCGTTCGGAAACGAAGGTCGAGGGCAAGTACAAGAAGCAGACCGGCGGTCGCGGACAGTACGGCCACGTCTGGATCCGGTTTGAACCGCTGCACGACGGCACGGACTTTGTTTTTGACGAGGAAGTGTTCGGTGGTTCGGTTCCCAGCAGTTTCTTCCCGGCGGTGGAAAAGGGTTTGCGGGAAGCCATGCAGGAAGGAGTGCTGGCCGGCTACCCGGTAACCGGCGTGAAGGCCGTGCTTTATGACGGTTCCTATCACCCGGTGGACTCCTCGGAAATGGCTTTCAAGATCGCCGCGTCCATGGCCTTCAAAAAGGGCATGCAACAGGCCAACCCGGTGCTCCTGGAGCCCATCATGGAGGTGGAGGTGGTTGCGCCGGAGGCGTTCATGGGCGATATCATCAGCGACCTGAACGGTAAGCGCGGGCGGATCCTGGGCATGGACCCGGAAGGGAAGCGCACCCGCATCCGGGCGCACGTGCCGTTGGCCGAGCTGGCGCGCTACGCCATCGACCTGAAGGCGATGACCCAGGGCCGGGCGTTCTTCAGTATGCGGTTTGCCTCCTACGAAGAGATGCCTGCGCACCTGGCCGAGAAAGTGATCAAGCAGGCCCAGGGGGCGGCGGAGAAGTAGGGCGGGGGCTTTGGAAACTCAAAGCTGCTACACCGGAAAAAAGCAGGAGGGCGGATGCGCCCTCCTGCTTGACGCTGGGGGTGATAAGGCTATTCGGCGGCGGCGAAGGCCTTTTGCCGGTCGTAGTACGGGAGTTCCTGCTCCTGGCCCTGGGTGAGGTAGCTTACCATCACCAGGGTAAACGCCGAAAGCGGCAGGCTGATCACGATTGGATCGACCACGACCCACGGAAAACCAGCCAGAGTAGGCTTGCCAAACAGCGCCTGACTGATCCCCAGGGCGGTGGCCTCCTTCGCGTGGAAGAAGGTCATCAGGATCAGGCTGGACAGCAGCCCGACCAGCATGCTGGCGATTACCCCTGGCTTGGTTGCCTTTTTCCAGAAAAGCGCCGCTGTGTAAGCCGGCAGAAAGGTGGCTGCGCAGGTGCCGAAAAACAGGGCGGTGGCCACGGCGATGATCCCGGTCGGGAGCTTGTAAGCCAGGAACACGGTGGCCAGTAAGGCGACCATGATTCCCAGCCGGCTGATTAACACCCCGGTCCGCTGGTACAGATCATGACTCAGGGCGGTCCCGATGGTGTGAAACTGTCCGCTGAGCGTGGACATGGCCGCGGCCAGGAGAGTGAGCATAAAAACGTACGTGAACCAGGGCGGCATGGCGGCTTTGACGTACATGGGGATGATGGTGTCGATGTTGGGCTTGCCGGTGGCCGGATTGATGCTGGCCAGCAGGGAGATCTGGCCCATGGTCTGGTAAAAGTACGCGTTGGTGAGCGCGCCCACCACGAAGGCGATCCCGGTCATGGCGAGGATAAACACGCCGCCGATCACCACGGCCCGGTTCAGTTCGCGTGGCCCCCGTACGCTCAGGAACCGCACCACCAGTTGGGGCTGGGCTAGCACGCCGATGCCTACGCCCAGGATAATGGTGCTGACCAGCACCCACCAGAACTCTGAACCGAACACCGGCATAGCGGTCCAGCCTTGGTGACCACTGGCCGCCAAGCTCTCCGGCACATGGGCGGACAGGGCGGTCAGCGCCTGGTGCGCCGGGGTGACGCCGCCCAGGATAGCGTAGGTGAAGATGAGCAGGGTGAGCATCCCCGCGAACATAATTGAACCCTGCAGGGCGTCCGTGTAAAACACACCCTTCAGGCCACCGGTGATCACGTAGCCGCCCACGAACACCGCGAAAACGGCCACCGCCAGGGTGTAGTTGATGTTCAGCGTGGTTTCGAGGAACCGTGCCCCACCGATCATCACCGCGGCCGCGTAGAGCGGCATCCCGAGTATAATCACCGTTCCGGCCAGCCGCCGGACGAAATCGGAGTCAAAGCGTTTCCCCAGCAACTCCGGAAAGGTCTGCGCGTCAAGTTGCTTACCCAGCATGGTGGTCCGCTTGCCGTAAACCACAAAAGCGATAAAAATACCGATAAAAATGTTGCAGAAGGTCAACCAGAGGATTCCCATTCCAAACAGTCCCGCTACACCGCCGAAGCCAACGATGGCCGCGGTACTGATGAAGGCCGACCCGTAAGCCATGGCCATCAGGTACGGGTGGGCCCGGCCGCCGGCGATCAGGTAGTCGCGGTTGGACTGGGTGCGCAGGTAGCCCAGGTAACCCAGGCCGGCAGTGACCAGGAAGTATAGGCCCACAACAATGGCGAAGGTTAAGAGATCCATATTACTCCTCCCTATATTATATGGTAAAGAGATATCGCCGGGCTTACGAGTCCCGGTTCCAGTTCAAAACGCCGTAAACAACGCAGAGCAGTCCGGAAAGAATGCAGAGCAGGTAGGCCAGCCAGACCTGTGGATCGGGTATTCCCAGCACCTCCTTCACCTCCCGTGGCCGTAATAAAAAAGCTTCTCGCCCCTTAAGGGACGAGAAGCCAGATTCCCGCGGTACCACCCTACTTGCGCCGCTCGCGGACACCACTCCGCCAGGTACGAAAACCGCCTGTCCGTTCGAGAAAACAAAAAACTTCCCGCTCATCGGACGAAAAGTTTTTCGCGGTACCACCCTCCTTGGCCTAAAGGCCCTCTCGGACCGGGCAGCGGTTCGATACCTTCTTCCTTTTAACGGTGGAAGTCTCCGTCTCGACCTACTTGACCGGGCCGCACCGACCCGTTTTCAGCCGGCAACTCCGGAGGGAACTTCAGCGGGTCATTTCCTGGAAGCGCTTGCAGTCGATGACGCTCCCTCCCTGTAGGAATGGGTCCAGCCTACTTTCCTCCATCACAGTCTTTACAGTCTTTACAGTCTTTTGCAAATATGTTCCTCATAATTTACCATCAATCCTGGACAGCCGTCAAGAGGTTTTTGCCAGCCAGCCAAAAGATATTTGCGCTGTAAACAAAACGGTGTCACATGAAACAAGCGCCAGGAACAGCCTGGCGCCAAACAAATTATGGTCTTACTCTTGGCGGGGGAGGCAGGAATCGAACCCACAACCTTCGGTTTTGGAGACCGCTGTTCTGCCAATTGAACTACTCCCCCGTACGCACCTTGATTATAGCCCGGCAGGGACACAAAGTCAAGGGCTGCCTCGCTTTGCCGCGGCGCTTCGGTCACCCATAAATGCTCCGGTGTTGGAATACGATGATTCAATCTTAACATACTAAAGGACAAACAGGGATTAGGGTAGGAAACGAGGGGGTAATATGTCGTTGCACGGACGTTACGGTGTCTTCATAATGATGGTTGCGGCGCTGGTGCTGGGCCTGGCCTTTTCCAGTCCCGTCACCGCGTCGGCCGCCGAATCCGGCAAAACCGGCCTGGATATCGCTGCCGAGTCGGCGGTGCTCTTGGAACCAATCTCCGGGCAGGTACTCTATGAAAAGGAACCCTACAAAGAACTGCCCATCGCCAGCATCACCAAGATCATGACCATGCTCTTGGCGGCCGAAGCCCTGGAGGAAGGCAGAGTTAAACTGGAAGACATGGTGGTGACCAGCGAGTATGCGGCGGGAATGGGCGGGTCTCAAATTTACCTCGCCCCCCAGGAAGAAATGAGTTTCCGGGAGATACTGATCAGTGTCGCCACTGGTTCGGCCAACGACGCCAGCGTGGCGATTGCCGAACACATCGCCGGGTCCGAGGAAGCGTTTGTGGATATGATGAACGAGCGGGCGAAGGAGTTGGGTCTGAAGCACACGCACTACGTGAACGCGAACGGGCTGCCGGCCGAGGGCCACTACTCCTGCGCCTACGACCAAGCGGTCATTCTGCGGGAGGCGCTACGATACCCGGTATTCAGGGAAGTATCCAAGATCAAGGAGTACGACCTCCGCGGCGGGGAGTTCAAGCTCTGGAACACCAATAAGCTGCTCTGGTGGTACGCCGGCACCGAGTCCGGGAAGACCGGATGGACCAATGAAGCCAAGTACTGCCTGGCGTCCAGTGTAGTCCGGGAGAACCTCCGGTTGATCGGCGTGGTGCTGGGGGTTGAGGAACCGAAAGGCCACTTCCGGGAATCCATGAAACTGTACAACTGGGGCTTTGCCCGGTACGAAGCGGTAAAGCTGGCCGAGCAGGGTGAAGCAATCAAGACGCTGCCGGTGGAGAAAGGTGTGGCTACCGACGTTAAGGTAGTCACGGCGGAAGAAGTGACGGCAGTAATCCCCAAGGGAGAAAAAGATGAAATCGAGGCGTCGGTGGAGTTGCCCGAGAGCCTGCTGGCTCCCCTGGAGAAAGGGGAGGCGGTGGGGAGTTACGTGGTCAAGCATAACGGGAACGAAGTGATTCGGGTGGACATCGTCACCGCAGAGAGCGTCCCGGCGGCTTCGTTCCTGGACCAACTGCTGCGGGTGATTGAAAGGGTGTGCCGGTAAGAGCGGGGGGACCCCGCTTTTTGTCCCGCTGGGTGGAAGGATTTAGCAGGAAATCGGTGGTTGGTTAACGAAACAATGTTCAGGAGAAGGCCTGGTTGGGAGGGGTGTGCATGCTTGATCTTGAGTGCCAGGGCCAAACCCTGATCGCCCGGCTGGCCGGTGAATTGGATCTTCAGGTGGCCGACGACCTCCGGGCTAGGTTGGACGAAGCCCTGGACCAAACCGGGGCTGCCAATCTGGTGCTCAACCTGGAAAAGGTTTCATTTATGGATAGTTCGTGCCTGGGTGTCATCCTCGGCCGCTACAAGCGGGTGGCCGGCAACCAGGGGGAAATGGCCTTCGTGGCGGCTCCGCCCAGGGTCCGGCGGGTGCTGGAGCTGTCGGGACTGTTCCGGATCGGCAAGGAGTTTCCCAACGAAAAAGCGGCCCTCGCCAACTTGGGGCAGGAGGTCGGTTGATATGGATTATCATAACTTTTTACGCCTGGAGTTTTACAGCCTGCCGGTCAATGTCGGGTTGGCCCGGGTGGCCGTGGCTGCCTTCGCCGCCCAGCTCAACTATACGGTGAGTGAACTAGACGATATCAAGGGCGCCGTTTCCGAAGCGGTTTCCAACGCCATTATCCACGGGTACGAGGGAGCCCCCGACCGACTGGTCAAAGTGGTGGCGATGATCCGGGTGGACGAACTGGAGATTATTGTCGAGGACAGTGGTAAAGGCATCCAGAATGTAGAAGAGGTTTTGCAGCCCGGTTTTACGACTGCCGGCGAGCGCCTCGGCCTCGGTTTTTCCTTTATCCGGTCCTTCATGGATACCACTGACGTACAGTCCGCACCGGGCCGCGGTACCCGGGTGATTATGACCAAGCGGGCCGGACCCCGTGAGGAACATGCGGACGCGAATTGATCTCAATATTCCCAATCAACCCCTGCTCAAGGCCCGGGAAACGCGCCGCCTATTACGCCTCGCTCAGCAGGGCGACGTGGTGGCCCGGGAAACGCTGGTGAACGCCAATTTGAAGCTGGTGTGCAACGTCATCCGGAGGTTCGAGGGGCGGGGTTACGATCCCGAAGACCTGTTTCAGATCGGCTGCATCGGGCTCATGAAGGCGATAGACAAGTTCGACCTTCGGTTCAAGGTCAAGTTTTCCACCTACGCCGTTCCCATGATCATCGGGGAAATACGGCGGCATCTAAGGGACGACACCCCCATCAGAGTGAGCCGTTCCCTGAAAGAACTGGCCTGGAAGGCCCAGAACGCCCGGGAGCAGCTCCAGGACCGGTTGGACCGCGAACCGACGATTGGAGAACTGTCCGAGGAACTGGGCATCCCGCGGGAGGAACTGGTGAGCGCGTTGGAAGCTGCTCAGTCCCCCACCTCGCTCTACGAAGTGGTACACCAGGACGAGGGTGACGCCATCCTGGTCTTGGACCAGGTTCAGAACAAGGAGGAGAGTGAGAGCACCTGGGTGGAGCGGATCGCGCTTCTGGAGCTTCTGGAGAATCTGCCGGAACGCGACCGGCGGATCCTAACCTGGCGTTTTTTTGAAGACAAAACCCAGGCTGAGGTGGCCAAAAACCTGGGACTTTCTCAGGTGCAGGTATCCCGGTTGGAGAGAGAAGCGCTGAAGAAACTGAAAATCCTAGCCCAGCAGGATTCCTGAAGAGTGCCGGCCGGGTATAAACCGGCGCGCCCGCCGGCATAATATAGCTGGCTTTGGATTATTGAGCCCAAGAATTCGCGGAAGGAGGGAGCCGAATGCATGTAAAGGTGGCCGAGCTGGTTGGCGAATCCAAGGACAGCTGGAAGGACGCGGTGAGCACCGCCGTTGGGGAAGCGGCCCAGAAGCTGGGTAATATCACCGGGGTCGAAGTGATCAACATGACGGGCAAAGTGGAAAACGGACGGCTAACCGAGTACAAGGCCAATGTGAAGGTTGTGTATGTGGAGTAGCCGTTGTCGTGCGGAAGAACCCTCCGGAAGGGAGGTGCCGGATCTTGCGGGTAGACTTTACCAAGCCCGCGGGAATGCAGCGCAAACAGTACCGGGACTTCGTTGACGGGATCAGTCCCAAGCCCAACGTATTGGTGAACGTGGTGTGGGCTTTCCTAGTAGGCGGGTTGATCGCCACCATCGGCCAGGGATTGCTCACCCTGTTCCTGGCCTTAGGACTCCCGGTACTGGAAGCTGGAGCCATGACCGCTGTGGTGCTAATTTTTAGCGCTGCTCTGCTGACCGGATTGGGCGTGTTCGACGATATCGCCAAATATGCCGGTGCCGGAGTGATCGTACCCATCACCGGTTTCGCCAACGCCATGGTGGCGCAGGCCATGGAGGCCCGGACGGAAGGCTTGGTTCTCGGAGTGGGGGCGCGGCTTTTCACCATCGCCGGCCCCGTGCTGGTTTTCGGGCTCGTGGTGGCCTGGCTTGCCGGGCTGTTCTACTTTCTGTTCAGATAATGGAAACCGCGCACTCTGTGCCCCGGGCGACACATAATGAAATCAGCAGCCGGAATACCGCGTACCGTTCCACGACAAGTTCTGCCGGAGGAAACGCAATGCCTGCCGCCAAGAAACTGGGACAGCAAACGGTGTTCTTTCAAAACCCACCGGCCATTATCGCCAGTGGGGCCGTGGTCGGCTCCAAGGAGGCGGAGGGGCCGCTGGGGAAAACTTTTGACCGCGTCATCGACGACCCCTACCACGGGGAGAAGTCCTGGGAGCGCGCCGAGCGGCGCCTGTTGGAGGACGCAGTGCAAATTGCGCTGCAGAAGGCGAACCTGAGTCCGCAACAGGTGGACTTCTTTCTGGCCGGGGACCTGGAAAACCAGACCGAAGCCTCGGCGCTGGCGGCCCGCGACCTGGGGATGCCTTACCTGGGCCTGTACGGCGCCTGTTCCACCTTCTACGAGGGAATCACCGTGGGGGCGGTACTGATCGACGGCGGTTTCGCGGAACGGGTGGTGGTGGCGGTTTCGTCACACTGCTGTACGGCCGAAAAGCAGTTCCGATTCCCCACGGAGCAAGGGGTGCAGCGCCCGCTGACCCAGTCCTGGACTGTGACCGGTGCCGGGGCGGTGGTGCTGGCGGCGGGTGGAAGCGGCCCGGTGGTCACTCACGCTACTATTGGCAAGGCAATCGACTTGGGCCAAGGCGATCCGTCCAACTTCGGCGCGGCCATGGCCCCGGCTGCCACGGACACCATCGTCCGGCACCTGCTGGACACGGGGCGCGGACCCAAAGAATACGACCTGGTAGTTACCGGCGACCTGGGTATCATTGGCCGAGACCTGGCCGAGGAGCTCTTGAAGGACCACGGGTTCGACTTGGCGGACCGGTTCACCGACTGCGGGATCCTCATCTACGATCCACAGAAACAAGACACCCACGCCGGGGGCAGCGGCTGCGCGTGCTCTGCCGTGGTTACCGCCGGTTATATACTCCAACAAATCCAGGCCGGAAAACTGCAGCGTGTGCTCGGGGTGGGCACTGGCGCCCTGTTGAACGCCGATTCACCCAAGCAAGGGGAAACCATCCCGGGCATCGGGCACGCTGCCGTTATTGAACGGCGCTAGCGGGAGGCACCGGAGCAAGTGATTTTTGTAATGTCATTCGTGGTGGGTGGCCTGATCTGCGTAATCGGCCAACTGCTCATGGATCTAACCAGCTACAAGGTAACGCCAGCCCACATCCTGGTGGGCTTTGTCACGGCGGGGGCGATTCTGTCGGCGTTCGGGCTGTACCAGCCACTTGTTGAACTGGCTGGCGCGGGGGCCCTGGTGCCCCTGAGTGGGTTCGGACACACTCTGACCCAGGGTGCCATCCGGGGCGTGGAAAGGGACGGCCTGCTCGGGGTGTTCGCCGGCCCGCTGGAAGCTGCAGCCGCCGGCATCACGGCCGCCGTCGTGTTCGGCTACTTTTTTGCGATTCTGTTCCGGCCGAAAGGATAGAAAGTTGTGCCGCGGATGGGCGAAAGGCTGGCCAAGCGGCTGAACGACAACATTCGGGAATTGGACCGGCAGCTCGGAGTCGAAACTAACTTCGACGTGCTCAAGCGGAAGATCGAATTCGACCAAGAAAGAGCGGTCCTGTTCTTTGTGGACGGACTAGTCGACGACGCAATGATGGCCGACGTCTTACGGGGCCTGAGCTTGGCGGAAAAAGAAAACCTGCATTTTGACACCTTTCCCAAGGTGTTGCACCGCTACCTGAGCTTCATCGAGGTCGAAACCGCCGACACCTACGATGAAATCGTTAACCAGGTACTGTCCGGGCAGCTGGCCTTTCTCATGGACGGCCACGACCAGGCGATCATGCTGGACGTGCGTACCTATCCGGCCCGCGACCCTGAGGAGCCAGACCTGGAGAAGGTGGTCCGCGGTTCCCGTGATGGGTTCACCGAGACCCTGGTATACAACACTGCCCTGATCCGGCGTCGGCTCCGCGACCCCCAGCTCCGGATGGAGATTCTCCAGGCCGGAACCCGGTCCAAAAGCGACATTGTGGTGGCGTACATCGCGGATATCGCCAATCCGGACCTGGTGGAAAGCGTCAAGGAGAAGATCCGGAAGATCAACATCGACGGCATCCCCATGGCCGAGAAATCCCTGGAAGAACTGATCACCCCGGGCAGCGCGTGGAATCCGTACCCCAGGGTGCGCTACACTGAGCGGCCGGATGTGGTCGCCGCCCATCTGCTGGAGGGTAACGTGGTGGTGCTGGTGGATACCTCGCCCAGCGTGATGATCTTACCCGTCACCATCTTCCACCACCTGCAGCACGCCGAAGAGTTCCGGCAGAATCCGGCGATGGGGGTGTTCGTGCGCTGGGTGCGCTACCTGGGCATGGCGACCTCGCTGTTCGTCCTGCCCGCCTGGCTGATGGTTTCCCTGCAACCGGAACTTTTGCCTCCCGCCCTGCGGTTCATCGGCCCGGAAGAGGTGGGTCGGGTGCCGCTGTTTCTGCAGTTTGTCCTGGCGGAAATAGCAATTGAAATGATCAGGCTTTCCACCATTCACACGCCCTCGGCGATCGCCACCGCCCTGGGAATCATCGCGGCGGTGCTGGTCGGGGATATCGCGGTACAGATTGGGCTTTTCGCTCCCGAGGTGATCCTCTACTCGGTGATCGCGTACATCGGCCAGTTCCTGACCCCAAGCCAGGAATTGGCGCTAGCCAACCGCCTGTCCCGGTTTTTCCTGCTGCTCATGGTTGGCCTGTTCGGGGCCGGCGGATTCGCGGCCGGGGTGCTCATCTGGTTCATCTACCTGTACCGCACCAGATCGTTCGGCGTGCCCTACCTGTGGCCGCTGGTGCCCTTCAACTGGCCGGCACTCAAATCCATGCTTATCCGCCCGCCGGTCCCGCTGCATCACCTGCGGCCGGAGATCCTGAAACCACGGGAGCGGGTGCACCAGCCGCGGCCGCGCCTCGCCCCGGTCCGCAAGACCCGGGGGGTGCCAGATGGCGGACGCTCCCGGCGGCGCCGGTGGAAACGGGACTGAACACGCTGGCTTTTGCGGCAATAAAAGAGACAGGGGGGCACCCTTGCGGAAGCGTGTCAGACTTAGTAAAATGGTTATGAGTTTTTTCGAGAGGAGCGGAGATCAGTGAACGAAACAAAAATCCTGCTGTCGGAAGCCGAGATGCCTGAAGCCTGGTATAACGTCCAGGCTGACCTGCCCAATCTGCCGAAACCACCCCTGCACCCGGTCACCAAGCAACCGGTCGGACCGGAAGATCTGGCCTCGATTTTCCCCATGGAACTGATCAAACAAGAGGCTTCCACCGAGAAATGGATCCCCATCCCCGACGAGATCAGAGAGATCTACCGTCTTTGGAGACCATCGCCCCTGATCCGCGCCCGGCGGCTGGAGAAGGCTCTTGACACGCCGGCACGTATTTATTTCAAGTATGAAGGGGTCAGCCCGGCGGGCAGCCACAAGCTGAATACTGCCGTGCCGCAGGCCTACTACAACAAAGTCGAGGGCATCAAGAGACTGGCCACCGAAACTGGCGCCGGCCAGTGGGGTAGCGCCTTGTCCATGGCCTGCCAGTTTTTTGGGCTGGAGTGTACCGTGTACATGGTCAAGGTTAGTTATCAGCAAAAGCCCTACCGCCGTTCGCTCATGCAGATTTTCGGCGGCGAGGTGATCCCGAGCCCCAGTGACCGCACGGAGTCGGGCCGCCGGGCGTTGGCTGCCAATCCCGATTCGCCAGGCAGCCTGGGCCTGGCGATCAGCGAAGCGGTGGAAGACGCCGTCCACCGTCCCGACACCAACTACGCGCTGGGCAGCGTGCTGAACCACGTGCTGCTGCACCAGACGATTATCGGCCTGGAAACCAAGGCGCAGCTGGCCAAGGCCGGCGAACAAGCCGACATCGCCATCGGGTGCTGCGGCGGAGGAAGCAACTTTTCGGGCTTTGCCTTTCCGTTTCTCGACGATATGATTAACAAAGGTACCAAGACCCGCCTGATCGCGGTCGAACCCACCGCCTGCCCCACCCTCACCCGGGGCAAACTGGCGTACGACTTCGGCGACGTGGCCGGGCTGACGCCGTTGATTTACATGTACACTTTGGGCAAGGACTTCATGCCGCCTGGAATCCACGCCGGGGGCCTGCGTTACCACGGCGACGCGCCGCTTTTGTGCCAGGCAACCAAGGATGGCTTCATTGAACCCGTAGCCTACGGGCAGAAAAAGGTGTTCGAGAGCGCCATCTTGTTCGCCCGTAATGAGGGCATCGTTCCGGCCCCGGAAACGGCCCACGCGGTCGCTTGCGCCGTCGAACAGGCCATCGCCTGCCGCGAGGCCGGCGAGCGAAAGACCATTGTGTTCGCTTTCAGCGGTCACGGTCACTTTGACCTGGCGGCCTACGACAACTACCTTGCCGGTGAACTGGAGGATTACCCGCTCCCGGAGGATGAGCTGCAGAAAGCGCTGGCCGGGCTCCCGCAGGTATGATTTATCGGGAGCATCCTTAAATTCAATAGTTAGATTCCGTTGAAAAAGTCAGTCTGTTGTGCTGGGGATTATCGGAGGTCACATTGGGAGCTTATTCAAAGAACGAGCGAAGCCGAGGAAAAGCGGCGGCCGACTGTTTGAGACCGCGAAGCGGGCGAGTTTAGGCGCCGCCCGAGGCGAGCGAGTTCATTCCTTAGCGCGGACACAGTGACCGGAGATAATACCTCAGCACCGCAAACGGTGTGGAAATAGACTTTTTCAGCAAAATCTAGTTAACTACCGGTTGTGCCCTAGGAGGCTGTAATGAGATTTCACGGAACCATGCGAATCAACGACAAGGGACACCTGGAGATCGGGGGTTGCGACACTGTTGAGCTCGCCCGGGTCTTCGGCACTCCGCTGTACGTGTTGGACGAGGAACTGTTTCGGGAAAACTGCCGGGCCTATCGGCGTGCGTTCGCCAGGGGCAATGGCCGCGTGCTTTATGCCGGTAAGGCCCTCCTCACCCTGGCCGTTTGCCGGCTGCTGGACGAGGAGGGGCTGGGGCTGGACGTCGTGTCCGGCGGGGAACTTTACACGGCCCTTCAGGCCCGTTTCCCGGCCTCGCGGATTTACGTGCACGGCAATAACAAATCCCCGGCGGAACTCCGCACGGCCCTGGAGGCCGGCGTCCGCCGGATCGTGGTCGACAATCTCGACGAACTGGAACTACTTGGCCGGATCGTCGCCGAACTCGGGACGGAGGCCGACATCCTGCTGCGGTTGACCCCCGGGATCGAAGCGCACACCCACGAATACATCCGGACGGGCCAGATCGATTCCAAGTTCGGGCTGGTGATTCCCAACGGCCAGGCCCTGGAAGGTGTGCGCCGCAGCGTGGAACTGCCGGGTGTGCGCTTACGTGGGCTGCACTGTCATATCGGCTCTCAGATCTTCGAATTGGAGCCTTACGCCGACGCCGCCCGTATCCTGATGCGGTTTGCCCGCGAAGCGCGGGACGAAACGGGATGGACTATCGAGGAACTTAACCTGGGTGGCGGCCTGGGGATATACTACACCGCCGGGGATGATCCGCCCGCCGTAGAGAGCCTGGCGGAAACCATCTTCGGGGCGGTCGCCGAAGCGGCGGGAGATCGGGATCTGCCCGTTCCCGAAGTGACGGTTGAACCGGGACGTTCCATCGCGGGGCCCGCGGGCACCACGCTATACACGGTGGGCACCATTAAAGAGATCCCGGGGGTGCGCACCTACGTGGCGGTGGACGGCGGGATGGGCGACAACCCGCGTCCGGCTCTTTACGGGGCGCGGTACGAAGCCTGCGTGGCTATCAAGGCCGGCCGTGAAGCGGACGTCACCGTATCCCTGGCCGGCCGCTGCTGCGAATCCGGGGATATGCTGATCTGGGATGCCGAACTTCCGGCCCTGAAGACGGGGGACATCGTGGCCGTTTCCTGTACCGGAGCGTACACTTATTCCATGGCCGGCAACTATAACCGCTTTCCGCGCCCGGCCATGGTCCTGGTCCGGGACGGCCAGGCAGAGTTGATTGTGCGCCGGGAAAGCTACGCCGACCTGATCCGTAACGACCTCGTGCCCGCGCGGTTGCGGGATACAATGACCTAATACTTGCTAGTAGTGATTCAAGTGAAAGTAATCACAACCCACACGAACACCGACTTTGACGGCCTGGCCGCCATGGTGGCCGCTCAGAAGCTTTATCCGGGAGCCGAGCTGGTCCTTTCGGGTAAGATGGCGCGGAACGTTGAGGAGTTCGTGGCGCTGCACCGGGATGTACTGGAGATCCGCAAACCGAGCGAGCTGAATCTTTCCGAGGTAGACCTTCTGGTCGTGGTCGACACCATGCAGCCGCGCCGCCTTGGGCGCCTGGCCGACGTTCTGAAGAACACCCGGCTTCAGGTGCACATTTACGACCATCACCCCCGGGTAGAGGGTGACCTCAAGGGCAGCCTCGAAGTGGTGGAACCGCTGGGTGCCGCCACCACGCTGCTGGTCGAGGAGATCAAGAGGCGCGATATCCTGCTTACCCCGTTTGAGTCCACCATCCTGGCCCTGGGCATTTACGCCGATACCGGGTGCCTGGTGTTCAGCAGCACCACTGACCGGGATGCGGAGGCAGTGGCCTATCTTTTGGCCCAGGGGGCGAACCTGGGAGTGGTTTCCAACTTTCTCAGCCGCCCCCTGACTAACGAACAAAAGAACCTGTTGCGCGATTTGCTGATCTCTGCGGAGCGGCATTTCATCAATGGGGCCCGCATCCTAATTGCCCGAACCCGAGCCGAGGAGTTCGTTAGCGGGTTGGCACTTCTGACCCATCACCTGGCCGAGATCGAACGCTCCGACGCCGTGTTTTGCGTAGTTGTCATGGACGACCGGACGCATATCGTGGGCCGCAGCACCCTCCCCGAAGTGAACGTGAAGGATATCCTCACCCGTTTTGGCGGGGGCGGGCACCATGCGGCTGCTTCCGCCACCGTTAAAAATGCCGACGTGGAGGGGATCGCTGCTGAACTGCTCGGGGTGGCGCAGGGAATGGTGCGACCGCCCCTGCTGGCCGGAGACATTATGACCTCGCCGGTGAAGACCGTAACCCCGGAAATTTCCATCGACGAGGCTAACCGGATTATGTTGCGTTACGGCCACCGGGGCCTGCCAGTGGTGGCAGGCGGCGATCTGGTGGGTGTGATTTCCCGGCGGGACGTGGAAAAGGCGCTGCGCCACAACTTGGGGCATGCTCCGGTCAAGGCCTACATGAGCCGGAACGTGTTAACCGTGTCCCAGGATACGCCGGTTACCGAGGTGCAAACTCTGCTGATCGAGAACAATGTCGGTCGCCTGCCGGTGGTACAGAACGGGCACCTGGTCGGGATCGTCTCCCGGACCGATGTGCTGAAGACGCTTCATCCCCAGTTCAAACCGCGGTTTTCCACGCTGTACGTAAGAACCAGGAGACCGGCCTCCTGCCGGGACGCGGCCGAACTGTTGCGGCGGAACCTGAAGCCGGGGGACTTGGCTATAATCACCGCCGCCGGGGAGATTGGTTCAGAAACGGGCTGTGCGGTATACTTGGCGGGGGGAATGGTGTGCGATGTTTTCCTCGGTTTTCCCGCCGGCAACCCGGAACTAGTGGTGGAGGGGAACGGGCCGGTGTTCGCCGAGGAACTGGCCCGGCGGCTCGGGGGGCGGTTACGTCCGCCTAGCAGTGGACGGCATTCCTTCGTCATCGCCACTCCGGACGGGCAGATGGTGAGGGTGGCTACGTCCCGTACCGGGTTTCTGGAATACGGCGCGGTGCTGCCTGACACCCAGAATTCACCTCTGCGGCACGAGCTGTACCGCCGGGACTTCACCATCAACGCCGTGGCCGTGGCCGTAAACCCCGACCGGTTCGGGGAAGTGGTGGACTACTTCGGGGGTCGGGACGACCTGCACCACGGACTGGTACGGGCGCTGCACAGTATGAGTTTCGAGGAGGACCCGGTTCGGCTCCTGCGGGCGGTGCGGCTGGAGCGGAAATACGGGTTCAGTATCGAGCGGGAGACACTGAAGCTGATCCGGGAAGCGGTAGGGGACAAACTTTTGGCCCGGGCGTCCGGGGAAAGGATCTGGAGCGAGTTCCGGCTGATGCTAAGTGAACGGCGGGCGCCGGCGATGCTGGCGCGTTTGGCCCAGTTGAACCTGTGGCCGCTCCTTTTCCCCGAGGTGCTGTACTGGGAAATCCAGCCGGTGGTCGCTAGGATTCCCGGGGCAATGAAAACACTGGCGTCTTGGAGGATACCGCAGCCGGCCGAGCCGTGGCTTTGCTACTTTATGGCCATCCTGCACTGGATGAACCTGGTGATGGTGGAGGAGCTTTGCAAATCCTACCATCTGGGAAAAAAGCAAACCGACAAAATCCTCAACGCCATTGTCCGGTGGCGGGCGGCGGTGGCCAGACTGTCCGCGCCCGATCCCCTTCCGGCGGTGGAGTTGGCCCAAACCCTGGTGCCTTTACCACGGGAAGCCTACCCGATTGTGTTGGTGATGCTGGAGAAGGAAGCCTGGCAGAACCGGTTCCGGGAGGCACTGTACACCCTCTACAAACATAAACCGGTAATAACGGGCAAAGATATAAGAGGTCGGGGTTACCAGGCCGGACCGCAGTTTAACAAGGCGTTGGAGGTCGTCTGGCTGGCGAAACTGAAAGGCAAGGCGCGAACTCGGGAAGAGGAGTTGGCCGTGGCCGGGGACTTCCTAGCTGACTGGGAGGGAGGATGCTGACGTGCTGGAATTATCGGCAGACCGGATTCTGAGCTGGATACCGGCTGTTCTGATCGCCTTGACCTTTCACGAGTACGCGCACGGTTGGATGGCTCTGCGGCTGGGAGACCACACCGCCCGCTTGGCGGGCCGCCTGACACTCAACCCCATTCGGCACCTCGACCCGATCGGTACCCTGCTCCTGTTCGTGGTGGGTTTCGGCTGGGCGAAGCCGGTGCCGGTCAACCCGCTGAACTTCCGGGGGGACATGAAGCAGGGGATGATGGTGGTTTCCCTGGCCGGCCCGGGCGCTAACCTGGTGCTGGCGTTCGCCGGTGCCGTTATCCTGGGCGTGGTGATGGGCATTCACGGAATGGCGGGTCTGGAGTCACCTCTGGGGAGCGTGCTCCAGGCAGTTGTTCTGGTAAACCTGATCCTGGCGTTTTTCAACTTGTTGCCGATTCCACCGCTGGACGGATCGAAAATTCTGGCCGGCCTTCTACCGGGACGGCAGACCTGGCTTTACAGCCTTGAACAGTATGGTATCATTATTTTATTGGTCCTGGTGTTCACTGGGGCCATCGGGAAGCTCTGGCAATTGGTGATCATGCCGGCGCATGCTTTCCTGTTCGATAAGGTGGCGGTAGGTATCGCCAGGTTCTTGTTGTTCTGACAGCGCGAACTCCCTAACGCCCAGCATTACATTGCTGAAAGGATGAAAGAATGCGCGTCCTCAGCGGAATGCGGCCCAGCGGCAAACTGCACATCGGACACTTAAGCGTTCTGTCCAACTGGCTGAAACTGCAGGAGGAAAACGAGTGCTTTTTCTTCGTCGCCGACTGGCACGCCCTGACCACCGCTTTCGACGAAACGGCCTCGATCCGGGTGAACACGCGGGAAATGCTGGCCGACTGGCTGGCCGTCGGCATTGATCCGGAACGGAGCACGGTGTTCGTCCAGTCCCAGGTGCTGGAGCACGCCGAACTACTCCTTTTGTTTTCGATGATCACCCCGCTGTCCTGGCTGGAACGGGTACCCACCTACAAGGACCAGGTGCAGCAATTGGCGGCGCGGGGCAAGGATATCGCCACCTACGGTTTTCTGGGGTATCCCCTGTTACAGGCGGCGGATATCCTGATTTACCGGGCCGACGCCGTGCCGGTGGGGCAGGACCAGCTGCCGCACCTGGAACTGTGCCGGGAGGTGGCCCGCCGCTTCAATCATCTGTACAAACCCGTGTTCCCTGAGCCCCAGGCGCTGTTGGCCGACACGGCGCTGCTTCCTGGGGTGGACGGTCGAAAGATGAGCAAGAGTTACGGAAACGAAATCAGCCTGGGCGCGGCGCGGGAAACCGTTGAAAAACGAGTACGGATGATGATCACCGATCCGGGGCGCATCCGGAAAAACGATCCCGGTAATCCCGAGATATGCAACGTTTACACTTACCAGACGCTTTACAACCGGGACCTGGTGGACGAAATCACCGTAGCCTGCCGGGAGGGGCGTATCGGCTGCGTGGCCTGCAAGGCCCGGCTGGCTGAGAGTCTGAATGCTTACCTGGAGCCCATCCGGCAACGCCGGGCGGAGATCCTGGCCGAGCCGGGTTACTTGGACGACGTGATGGCGCACGGGCAGGAAAAGGCGGCAGCCGCGGCCCGCGAGACCATGCGTCGGGTCCGCCAGGCCGTCCAAATCTAAATCAATTTTTTTTCTTATTTTCGGGAAAACTGCGGGAAAATGGTAGAATGCGGGACGCACCTGCCCGGAGGAGAACCCTTGGATGACGGCAGCCCTGGTTATCACCGCAACAGTACTAGCGCTGGTATTGGTGTTCCTTTCTTCCGTTACGGTGCATTTCCGGTTGCTGCGCCGGGGCGAGGACGACCGGATCACCTTCACGGTTGCCTGGCTTAAATACCTGCGCTACTCGGTCGACGTGCCGCTGGTCGATCTCCTGGTCCGTACCACCGGTCCCGAAATCAGACTGAAGACCGCATTCGGCCGCCCGGAAACGGTTTCCTTCAACATCCCGCAAGAAATTCGTGCTTCCGTGTCCTTCCTGTTGGAATTCTACCGCAGATACGGGCGGTACGCTTTTGCCCTGTGGTATCTGGCCGGCCGTACCCGGATCAGGCGATTTCGCTGGTACAGTGAAATTGGGCTCGGTGAAGCGCACCGTACCGGCCTGGCCACGGGAATCGCCTGGGCTTTGAAAAGCAGCCTGGTCACCGGATTATTTGCCCACACCGTGCCGCTGAGCAAGCCCGACCTGGCCGTGCGGCCCAATTACCAAGAGCACCGGCTGAACACTTTCCTAGACTGCATCTTTCAGATCCGGGTCGGTGATTTCATGGTCGCGGTTCTGAAAGCGATCTGGGCCAGATAATAGATGACGGCCGCAGTTGGACCTTGCATATTTGCCGTCCAGATCGGCCATATTATGACCGCAGCACTGAAAAGGCTGCACGAAATGGGGGGCGTTATTCCTTGGGCTTGGAGCAGCATCCGATCGAAGGCCTTATGAAGACGGCAATGGAAAGCATCAAGGAAATGGTTGACGTTAATACCGTGGTGGGAGACCCAGTGGAAACACCTGACGGTACCGTGGTCATTCCGGTTTCCCGGGTTGCCCTGGGGTTTGCCGCCGGGGGCGGCGAGTTTGAAATCAACAAGGGCAGCGATGAAAGCGTCTATCCGTTTGGGGGCGGCAGCGGCGCCGGAGTTTCAGTGCAACCCGTGGGATTTCTGGTGATCAGTGCCGGACAGGTGCGGCTGCTTCCGGTGGATGCCAACGTCATTGCCGACCGGTTGATCGACTTGGCGCCGCAGGTACTGGAAAAGATTGACGCCTATTTGCAGCGGTCGGATCGGGAAAAGCACTAGGTGCGGCCTTCAAGAGAATCGGTTTCAGTTGCTTCCACCGGGGACGCCCCCGGTTCTACCTGTTTTCCCCTTTTCATAGTAATTCGTTAATTGACAAGGGAAGAGGGATCACAGGTGGTTAATCATGTGTGGCTCTCGCTGATACTCTTGGGCATCTTCACCGCCGCCGTCAACGGGCAGATCGACGTGGTGACCAGGGCCGCCCTGGAAGGCGCCCAGACTGCGGTAAAAACGGCGTTTGGACTGATCGCGATCATGGCTTTCTGGCTGGGGATCGTGAAAATCGCCGAGCAGGCCGGACTGATCCGGGGGTTAGCCTTTCTGGTGCGCCCGCTGGTTCGGGTCCTGTTTCCGAGCGTACCCAAGGACCACCCCGCGGTGGGGGCGATCGTGATGAATCTCAGCGCCAACGTGCTGGGGTTGGGAAGCGCGGCGACGCCAATGGGCTTGATCGCCATGCGCGAACTACAAAAACTGAACCCTTACCCGGACCGTGCCTCGGACGCCATGTGCACCTTCCTGGCCCTGAACACCGCCTGCCTGACCCTGATCCCGTCCACCATCATTGGTATCCGGGCGTTTTACGGTTCGACTGATCCCACGGCCGTGGTGGGCCCCACCATTCTTGCCACCGCCTGCGGCATGACGGCGGCCGTCCTGGTGGACCGTTTTCTGCGCGGTGTTTATCGAGCGCGAGGTAAGTAGCTATGCTAGAAGTGGTCAGCGCGCTCTCCAAGTGGGCGATCCCGGTTTTCCTGGTGGTGGTGCTGCTGGCGGGTACCATCCGCGGCGTTCGCGTTTTTGAAGCATTCGTCGAGGGTGCTGAGCAGGGCTTCGGCATGGCGGTGAAAATCATCCCCTACCTGGTGGCCATGATCGTGGCGATCAACATTTTCCGGGCTTCCGGCGCCATGGACATCTTCGTCGGGGCGATCGGGCCGCTGCTCACCTGTTTTGGCGCACCGCCCGAGATTCTGCCGCACGCCCTCATGCGTCCCCTGTCCGGTGGCGCCGCTTTGGGGATCGCCACCGAACTCATCGAGGAACACGGCCCCGACAGCTTCATCGGGCTGCTGGTTTCAACGGCGCAGGGGTCCAGCGACACCACCTTCTACGTCCTGACCCTGTACTTCGGCGCCGTGGGGATCAGGAAATACCGCTACGCGGTCGCGTCGGGGCTGACCGCCGACCTGACCACCCTGCTGGCCTCGATCCTGGTCGTAACCGCCATTTTCAAATGAGGCCCCGGCGCTTACCTAGTGGCGTTTTTCGGCAGAGTCTAGCTAAGATGGCACCCGGGCGGGTAAAATTCTACGCAAAGAAAACTGCCGGGGGTGTCGCGCTTGCTGAGATTGCAAAAATACCTGGCCGAGGCCGGCATCGCCTCGCGTCGCCGCTGCGAGGATTTGATTCGCGCGGGCCGGGTGCAGGTCAACGGCTGCGTGGTGCGGGAACTTGGCACCACGGTGAACCCGGCCCGGGACCGGGTGGAGGTTGACGGGCGGGCCGTACGGCTGGAGGACAAGACCTACGTGATGGTGTACAAGCCCCGCGGGTACGTGACCACGGTGCACGATCCCCGGGGGCGGCGGAAAGTCACCGACCTGGTTCGTAAAGTACCGCAGCGGCTTTTCCCCGTCGGCCGACTGGACTACGATTCGGAAGGACTGCTCCTGCTCACCAATGATGGCGAGTTGGCCTACCGGCTAACGCATCCCCGGTTCAAAATCTCCAAGACCTACCTGGTAACCCTGGACCGCACGCCGGATCCAGACACTCTCCGGCGGATCGCCGCGGGAATTGTCCTGGAGGACGGACCTACCGCGCCCTGCCGGGTGCGGCTGCTCCGTAGCGGCAAACACAGCGCCCTGGTGGAAATAACTATGCACGAAGGCCGCAACCGGCAGGTGCGGCGGATGTGGGCCGCGCTCGGCTTTGAGGTGAAGCGGTTGAAACGCACCGCGGTGGCCAACCTGGAGCTGGGCGGGCTCCGACCCGGGCAGTACCGCCGACTCCAAGCCGGAGAGGTGCGCCGGCTGCGTGAATTGGCGCAGCTGTCGTAGGAGTTTGCAGGATTTCCATCTAACCGACTAGAATAGCTAAAAACTTAAGAAAACACGGTATAGGGGGGACGCCCCGTTGGTACGGACCCAGACGGGTAACGATCAGGTTGAAGCGGAACTAAGAGTGAAGATACGTCTTGACTTTAAGGGGGTTTCCCGCCCGGGCCGCCTGTTTTTCGGGTCTAAGCCAACCGACAAGGTGGCGGAGGAAAACCGGGAACAGCAGGTCGCCCTTTTCCGAAATGTGCCTATTCAGGGAGTACGGATCGAGGATATCAGTCTTGGCGGAGAAACCTACACCGTCTTCGACGATCAGACCAACACCGAAGTGGCCTACGCACCCGCGGAGTTTATCGTGGTGGCGGACAGCATTGAAGATCTGGTTCGGTTCGTGGCCCGGGAGGACTTTCGCCGGATTGAAATCCTGGAACCGGGCAATGTGATCCTTAACCGGCTGGAAGTCGAACGGCTCCTCTTTCGAATCAACGAAGAGATCAAGTCCTTGCAGCGTTGGCTCGAAAGAAAGTATTCCCGGTAGACGCCCATGCCACCAGGGGTGGCACCACCGCGAGCTGAAAAATCGGGTCATTTTCAGGGTAGTCTCTCCTGGGAAGGATGTTTGTTATGCTTACCGTGCGGGGGATACGCGGCGCAAACACCGTCAGGGAAAATACCCGGTCTGCAATCCTGGAGGCCACCCGTGAACTCCTGGAGGCTTTAGTCCGCGAAAACGATATCCGGGTGGAGGATGTCGTAAGCATCTTTTTTACCCTTACCCCTGATCTCAACGCCGAGTTCCCGGCATTGGCGGCCAGGGAAATGGGCTGGACGCGAATTCCCCTGTTATGCGCCACCGAGATCGATGTTCCGGGAGCCATGCCCAGATGCCTGCGCCTCCTGATGCACGTCCACACCTCCCGGTCCGCGGCCGAGATCCGGCACGTTTACCTGGGCGAAACGGCCGCGCTGCGGCCCGATTTGTTCGGATGACCAGCGTTCAGAATCCACGACCTGCCCACCCGGGAAAAATGCCGTTACGCGTGGTCCAGGTGCTGGACGAGGACGAGGTCCTTATGATCAAGACAAAGCTTCCTAGTCAGTCTAGCATCTCCGAGTGCGGTGTCCCGGGTCGAGTTGGCAAAAAATGGAGGTAGTTAATGCGTAAGGTTCCGGTGAGCTATCTGGTGCCGGGAATGCGGCTGGCGAGACCGGTACTGGGTACCAAAGGTGAGGTGTACCTAAACGCTGGCGTGACGCTATCCCGGAGGTACATCGAAAGACTAGGGGAAATCGGTTTTCCCGCCGTTTACGTGGAGGACAACCTGTTAAACGGCGTGGAAATCCGGGACGTCATTTCCGAAAAGACGCGGCGGGACGCGATAACCCAGGTCCGCAGAATCCTGACGGCACCCTCGTCCCCGAAGGCCAGGGTACTGAACGCCGATCTGGCCCTGGCCACCATGGCCGAAAGTATAGTCACCGAACTGCTGAAGAACCCGCTTTCCGTAGTCAACCTGGTGGACATTCGCGCCGAAGGGGCTTACCTGTACCACCACTCGGTGAACGTCTGCATCCTCGCCGTTTTGACCGGAATCAATTTCGGACTGCACAAGGAACAGTTGCTTGACCTCGCCTTGGGGGCGCTGCTGCACGACGTGGGCAAGATCAAGGTCAACCCCGATATTCTCAACAAGCCGGGCGCGCTTACCGCGGAGGAGTTTGAACACGTCAAACAGCACTGCGCGTACGGCCGGGACATTTTGAAAGAACACCGCGTGGCCAGCATGATCGCTTATGCCCACCACGAACGGTACAATGGCGAGGGGTATCCGCTGGGCCTCAAGGAACGGGAAATCGGTTTCCAGCCCCAACTGGTTGGGATCGCCGACGTCTACGACGCCCTGACCTCTGACCGGTGCTACCGGAAAGCCGTGCTGCCGCACGAGGCCCTGGAGATGATTGCGGGTGCGGGGAACTGGTGGTTCGACGTCAAACTGGTCCACAACTTCCTGCGCTGCGTGGCCGCTTATCCCACCGGGACCCTGGTTGAAGTCAGCTCGGGGGAGATCGGCATCGTCCTCGATACACCGCAATCCTTCACCTTTTTCCCCAACGTACGCGTACTCCTCAATGCCAACGGGGAAAAGGTGCTCCCCTATCATTTATCCACGGTGGAAAACAATCTCTGGGTCAGCCGGGTCCTGGGCGAGGAAGAGGCGGAGGTGGTAAGAAAAATGCTGGACCATCACGGTAGTTGACAACGGCTTGGCGGGGGTGATATAGGTGTGATATAAGGGTAAATAGTTTTATAGGGTTACGAGGAGAGCTTGAGCAAAGTTTAGACTGCACCCGGAGGGGAGATTTGACGAGCTGAGTCGAGGCTGGTACGAAAACGACCGGCACTCTGCTGAGTGCTGGTTATTCTTTTTCAGGGTGAGGTGAGGCAAGTTGGCGTTTCCGCCCCGCAAACACTACCTCGACCTGGCGGGCACTCACAACCTGATCCCGGTGTTCGACGAGTGGGTGGCGGATACGGAAACACCCATCTCCGTATTCAAAAGGCTTAAGCCCAACGGTCCCTGCTTCCTGCTGGAAAGTGTGGAGGGCGGCGAAAGCCTAGGTCGGTACTCTTTCCTGGGGTTTGACCCGCTGTGGACCTTTGAATTCAAGGACGGTCGGGGGGTTTTCCGGACCCGGGACGGGGTGGAGGAGACGGTGCGGGGGCAGCCATTGAAGATCCTCGCGGCCCGGTTCCGGGAGTACCGCTGCCCGGACCTCGGCTTGCCCCGGTTTTTCGGCGGAGCCGTGGGCTATTTTGCCTACGACCTGGCCCGTTACCTGGAAAACCTGCCGTCCCGTGCCCCGGACGACCTCAAGCTTCCGGACTGCAGTTTGTTGTTTCCGGAAACGGTCCTGATCTTCGACCACGTCCAGCACACCCTGAAGGTGGTGGTGAACACCAGGGTGGACCGCGGTCGGGAGCAGGAATACGACCGCGCCGTGGCGCTTATCCGCCGGATACGCGCGCGGCTGGCTGGAGTTCCCCCGGCCTACGACCCGCCGCCCAGGCCGGAACAACTCCCGGGGGGCAATCGGGTGCAGGCTAACACCACGCCGGAGGAATTCAAAGCCGCCGTCCGCCGGGCGAAGGAATATATCGCCGCGGGAGAAATTCTGCAAGTAGTTCTGTCCCTGCGGTTCCGGGTCCTACTCCAGGCCGCGCCTTTTGACGTGTACCGGCGCCTACGAAACATCAATCCTTCGCCGTACCTGTTCTATCTGGATATCGGCCGGACAGTGGCGGTTGGAGCCTCACCGGAGATGTTGGTGCGGGTGGAGGGGGACACGGTGCGGACCCGGCCCATCGCTGGCACGCGCCCCCGGGGCCGGGACGCGGCCTCGGAGCTGGCCCACGAAGAGGAGCTTAAAGCCGACGCCAAGGAGCGGGCGGAGCACCTGATGCTGGTCGACCTGGGGCGTAACGATCTCGCGCGGGTGTGCCGGCCCGGGTCGGTCCGGGTGCGCCAGTTCATGGCCGTGGAAAGGTATTCCCACGTGATGCACCTGACCTCCGAAGTGCAGGGTACCCTGGACCGCGGCCGGACACCGCTCGAGGCGCTGGGCGCCGTGTTCCCCGCGGGCACGGTGAGCGGGGCGCCCAAGGTGCGGGCCATGGAGATTATCGAGGAACTGGAACCGACCCGGCGCGGTCTCTATGCCGGGGCCGTGGGTTACCTTGGGTTGACCGGCAACCTGGACACCTGCATCGCCATCCGGACGGCGGTGATCACCGGCAACTATGCGTACGTGCAGGCGGGCGCCGGCATCGTGGCGGACTCCGACCCAGAGCGCGAGTACCAGGAAGTGTTGCAAAAGGCGACCGCCCTGCTGCGCGCGGTAAAGGGGGATCAGGAATGATTCTGATGATCGACAATTACGATTCCTTCACTTATAACCTGGTGCATTACCTGGAGGAACTAGGTGAAGAGGTGCGGGTGGTGCGCAACGACCGCCTCAACATCCAGGAGGCGGAGGCTTTGCAGCCGGCAGCCGTTGTGATTTCTCCGGGGCCGGGAACTCCCGAAACCGCCGGCATATCACTGGCGCTGGTTACCCAGTTGGCCGGCCGGATTCCCATCCTGGGGGTGTGCCTGGGTCACCAGGCCATCGGCCGGGCATTTGGCGGCCGGGTGATTCGGGCTGGGGCCCTGATGCACGGAAAGACGTGTGTCGTCGAACACGATGGCCGAACCATTTTTCGGGGCCTGCCTTCGCCGTTTCGGGCTACCCGTTACCACTCCCTGGTGGTGGACCGTTCCAGCCTACCGCCGTGCCTGGAAGTCAGCGCCCAGTCTCCGGACGGGGAAATCATGGGTCTGCGCCACCGCCGGTACCCGGTGGAGGGAGTACAGTTTCACCCCGAGTCCATTCTAACCGAATGGGGACGGGAGCTGCTGCGAAATTTCCTTGACCTGGGTGCGGGCCGGAGGGGGGATTAAAGCACGATGATCATGGAAGCAATCCAGCGGGTTGTTAACGGGGAGAGTCTGGATCAAAACGAAGCCGAAGCCGTGATGTCCGAAATCATGACCGGGAAAGCCACGGCGGCGCAGATCGGTGCCCTGCTGGTCGGCCTGCGGGTCAAACGGGAAACAGCGGCCGAAATCAGCGGCTTCGCCCGGGCCATGCGCCGCCGGGCGGAACAGGTGCCGACCCGGCACCAGCTGGTGGCCGACACCTGTGGTACCGGCGGCGACGGTGCCCGGACCTTCAATATTTCTACCATGGCGGCTTTCGTGGTGGCGGGCGCCGGTGTACCGGTGGCCAAACACGGTAACACCTCGGTGTCGAGCCGGTGCGGGAGCGCCGATGTTCTCCGGCATTTGGGGGTAAACCTGGACCTGACCCCCCAGGAGATGGGCGCCTGCCTGGACGCCGTTGGGATCGCCTTTTTGTTCGCGCCCCGCCTGCACCCGGCCATGCGCCACGCGGCCGTTCCCCGGCGGGAAATCGGGATCCGGACCGTGTTCAACGTTCTGGGGCCGCTGACTAACCCCGTGAACCCGGGGGCCCAGGTGCTCGGGGTGTTTGACCGGACCACCGCCGAACTGGTGGCGTATGCCCTGGCCGAGCTGGAAGTAGAATGGGCCTTCGTGGTCCACGGCGCCGGTGGGTTGGACGAAGTATCCCTGGCGGGGCCGTCGCTGGTTTGGGAGGTCCGCGCCGGCACGGTCCGCCCCGGGATCCTGGATCCGGCCGAACTGGGGTTTGCGCGAGCGGGGGTGGAAACCCTGGCCGGAGGCTCTCCGGCGGAAAACGCCGCCCTGGCCCTGAGCATTCTGCAGGGCGCACACGGCCCACACCAGGACGCGGTGGTCCTGAACGCCGCCCTGGCCCTCCTGGCCTCCGGGCGGGCCGGCACGATGCGCGAAGCCGTGGGTTTGGCTGCGGAAACCCTCGCTACGGGTGCGGCCCTGGAGAAGTTAGAAGCACTTATCGATTTTACCCAGCGGTGCGGACATGCTGAACCGAATCATCGCCTGCAAACTTGAGGAAGTGCGGACCTGCCGCCGGACGGTGCCGTTGGCGGCCGTGCGGCGGGCGGCGGAGGTCGGACCGGCGCCCCGGAGCCTCAGCCGGGCATTGCGCCAGCGGCCCGGGGTAGCGCTGATCGCCGAACTGAAACGATGCTCCCCGTCTGCCGGGTTAATCCGCGCCGACTTTGATCCGGTCCGGATCGCTGGAATTTACGCGGCAGCGGGGGCGGTAGCCATTTCGGTGCTTACCGACCAGCGGTTTTTCGGGGGGCGGCCCGAGTATCTGCGCTGGGTACGCCAGACGGTAGAACTACCACTGTTGTACAAGGATTTTATCGTTTCTGAGTACCAGATTTACGCGGCGCGGGTGCTGGGGGCGGACGCCGTGCTGCTGATCGTCGCGGTGCTGGACGACTATGAGTTACGGGACTTTCGGGAACTGGCGGCCGAACTGGGGATGGAGTGCCTGGTGGAAGTGCACGATATCCGGGAAGTGGAACGCGCCGTTACCTCCGGGGCGGCGATGATCGGGATTAACAACCGGGACCTGCACACTTTCGAGACCGACCTGGCCACCACGGAAAAACTGGCGGGCTATCTGCCCCCGGAGGTTACGAAGGTCAGCGAAAGCGGCCTCAAAAGCCGGGCGGACCTCCTCACGCTGGAGGCGCACGGCATTGACGCGGCCCTGGTGGGGGAGACGCTGCTGCGAGCGCCGGACATTGGTGCGTGCGTCCGCGAACTGCTGGGGATCTCGCCGCAGGAGGGAGAGCGGTGATTTTCGTCAAAATCTGCGGGATCCTGGACCTTGAAACCGCCCTGGTGGCGGTGGAAGCCGGCGCGGACGCGCTAGGTTTCGTTTTCGCGCCCGGCCGGCGGCGGATCGCGCCGGAGACGGCCCGGCACATCATTCGCCGGCTGCCCCGGGAGGTGCTAACGGTGGGGGTATTCGTCGACGAGGATCCGGAGCAGGTCCGGCAAATCGCGGGTTACTGCGGGCTGGCCGCCCTACAGTTTCACGGCCAAGAGTCGCCCGAATACTGCCGCCGGTTTGCACTCCCGGTAATCAAAGCCCTTCGGGTGGGGAGCATAGCGCCGGGCGGAGATGAGCTGGCACGGGCCGGCACCTACCAGGTATGGTCCCTGTTGGCGGACACCCTGGTTCCCGGGCGGGCTGGAGGAACGGGCCAGACCTTTAACTGGAATTTGTTGGCTTTTCGTACTTTCCCCCGGCCGCTGATTCTGGCGGGCGGTCTTGATGTTGACAACGTGCGGCGGGCGATCGCCACCGTCCGGCCCTTCGGGGTGGACGCATCCAGCGGCGTGGAAACCGGAGGACGTAAAGATCCGGATAAGATCAGGAATTTTGTGCGCCAGGCCAAGGAGGCAAAGTGATGCTACCAGACGAACGTGGATATTTTGGGGCGTATGGGGGCCGGTACGTGCCGGAGGTGCTGATGTCGGTCTTGGAGGAACTGCTGGCCGCCTACCTAGATGCCCGGTCCGATCATGGCTTTCAAGAGGAGTTTAACCAATATCTCCGGCATTACGTCGGCCGGCCGAGCCCCCTGTATTTCGCGGCCAACCTGACCCGCTACGCGGGAGGCGCGCGGATTTACCTGAAAAGGGAAGACTTGAACCACACCGGGGCCCATAAGATCAACAACACCTTGGGACAGGCGCTCCTGGCGCAAAGAATGGGCAAGCGCCGGCTCATTGCCGAAACGGGAGCCGGGCAGCACGGCGTGGCCACGGCCACAGCCGCCGCCCTGCTGGGATTTTCGTGCACCATCTTCATGGGGGCCGAAGATATCCGGCGCCAGGCGCCCAACGTGTTTAGGATGCGGCTTTTGGGCGCTGAAGTGGTGGAGGTGAGCACGGGAAGCAAGACTTTGAAGGACGCCATGAACGAGGCCATCCGCGACTGGGTGACTAATGTTGAGGATACTTATTACCTGATCGGTTCGGTGGCCGGACCGCATCCCTACCCCATGCTGGTGCGGGAGTTCCAGGCGGTCATTGGCCGGGAAACCCGGCAGCAGATCCTTCAAGCCACCGGCCGGCTGCCGGACTACGTAGTGGCCTGTGTTGGCGGGGGCAGTAACGCCATGGGCATTTTCTCCGGGTTTCTGGCCGACCGCGAAGTCCGGCTAGTGGGCGTGGAGGCGGGCGGCCTGGGTCCGGAAACCGGAAGGCACGCCGCTACCCTTTCCCGGGGCCGCCCCGGAGTGCTACACGGCTCCCTGAGCTACCTGCTTCAGGACGAACACGGCCAGGTGGCGCCGGTACACTCGGTTTCGGCGGGCCTGGATTACCCGGGGGTTGGGCCCGAACTTAGCTACCTCAAGGATGTGGCCCGGGTGTCGTTCACCACCGCCGGCGACGAGGACGCCCTGGACGCGTTTCGGCTGTTGGGCCGCACCGAAGGGATTCTGCCGGCGCTGGAGAGCGCCCATGCCGTGGCTGAGGCCGTGCGCCTCGCCGGAACGCTTCCCCGGGCGGCGACGGTTGTGGTCAACCTCTCCGGCCGCGGGGACAAGGACGTGGAAACTGTGGCCCGGGAGGGGCCGCAATGAGCGCCGAACGGATCTTTCACGCCTTCCGACGGTTGCGGGACCGGGGTGAAAAGGGGCTGATCCCCTTTGTGACCGCGGGCTATCCCGATCTGGAAACCACGGAGCGCCTGGTGCTGGGCATGGCGGAAGCCGGGGCCGACCTGGTTGAACTTGGGGTGCCGTTCTCCGACCCGCTGGCCGACGGTCCGGTGATCCAGCGGGCTTCCCAGGCCGCTCTGGCAGGGGGTGTGAACCTAGCCGGGATTCTGGAGCTGGTAGCGGGGGTGCGGGGGAAGACGGACATTCCCCTGGTGCTGATGAGTTACTACAACCCGGTCTTAAGTTTCGGGCCGGAGGCCCTGGTGTCCGCGGCGGTACGGGCCGGGGTCGACGGGTTGATCATCCCGGATCTGCCGGTCGAAGAGGCCGGCGGCCTCCGAAATTTGGGCGACGCCCGGGGTTTGGCGTTGATTCCCCTGGTCGCGCCAACCTCCACCCCGCGGCGCATCGCAACCATCGCGCGCCAGGCCAGGGGCTTTGTGTACTGTGTCTCGTTGGCCGGAGTAACCGGCTCCCAGCGCGGTTACTCCGAAAAGCTGGCCGGGGTGATCAGGACGGTGCGGGCGCATACGGACCTGCCGGTGGCCGTCGGCTTCGGGATCGCCGAACCCGAACAGGTCCGGAAGCTGGCGCCGCACGCCGACGCCCTGATCGTGGGCAGCGCCATCGTCGACCGGATCAGCCGGGCGGGGGAGAACGAGGCCGTATCAGTGGTAAAGGAGGTAGTCCTTGGGCTGAAACGGGCGCTTGTAAAAATCTAGTGTTGCGCGTCTTCTGGGGCCGTGGTAACATTTTAAAAACCCGGCGCGGAAGGTTTGCCAAAGACCGGAAGTCATATCTGGTACCAGGCGACCCGCTCCTCGGGAGGGAGTCGATTGTCTGATCTCGCGCGGAAGAACATTCTGGATCTGGCCATCTACCGGCCCGGCAAACCCATTGAAGAGGTGCAGCGGGAACTCGGCCTTACGGAGGTTATCAAGCTGGCTTCCAATGAAAACGCGCTTGGTCCCTCAAGGACTGTAATCGAGGCGCTGCAGGGGGCGCTCTGCGGAGTGCACTATTACCCCGACGGGAGCAGTTACCGCCTGCGCCAGGTGCTGGCCGGGTTTTACGGGGTCGACTTCGGGCAGATTCACCTTGGCAACGGCTCCAACGAAATCGTGCAGCAGATTTCGCTGGCCTTCCTTGAGCCCGGCGACGAGGTGATTATGCCGGTACCCAGCTTCCCCCGTTACGAACCGCTGGCCCGGATGATGAACGCGGTGCCGCGGGAGGTGCCGCTTGCGGATTACACGCTGGACCTCCAGGCGATGGCCGCTCAATTGAACCGGCGGACCAAGCTGATATACATCTGTAACCCCAACAACCCGACCGGGACCATAGTGCGCAAGCCCGAACTGGACCGGTTTTTGGCCCTCGTGCCCGACCATTGCCTGGTGATCCTGGACGAGGCTTATTTCGAGTACGTTGAAGACGAGGCGTATCCGGACGGATTGGATTACCTTAGGGATTATCCCAACGTAGTCGTACTGCGCACGTTTTCCAAGATTTACGGCCTAGCCGGACTACGCGTCGGCTACGCCGTTGCCCGGCCCGAAATCGTGGATTGCCTGGAGCGGGTGCGGGAACCCTTTAACGTGAACAGCCTGGCCCAAGAGGCGGCGGTGGCCGCCTTGGGCGACCAGGAACACGTGGCGAAGCTGCGGAACCTCAACCGGGTCGAGAAACAGTACCTATACCGGGAGTTTTCCCGCCTGGGGCTCGATTACGTTCCGACCGAGGCTAATTTCATCCTGTTTGATGCTGGACGGGACGAAAAACAAATGTTCCAGAGCCTCCTGCGGCGGGGCGTGATTGTCCGGGGTGGTTTCGGCTACCCGACCCGCATGCGGATGACCATTGGCACCCGGTACCAGAACGAACGTTTTATTCAAGCCCTTGAAAGCGTCCTGGAGGAGGATGAGTGATAGATGGTCATCGTGATGGATCACAATGCGACCGAAGAACAGATTGAGACAGTAGTGCAAAGACTAGAAGACGCGGGCTACCGGGCTCATCTTTCGCGCGGGGTGGAGCGTACCATTATCGGCGCGATCGGTGACGAGACGCAATTGGGTGATGCCGGCATCGAGTTGCTGCCGGGCGTGGCGAACGTAATCCCCATTATGCAGCCCTACAAGCTGGCCAGCCGGGTTATGCGGGAAGAGGGTACGGTGATCACCATCGGCGACGTTGAGATCGGGGGCGATACCGTTCAGGTGATGGCTGGCCCCTGCGCCGTGGAGAGCAAGGAACAGCTGTTCGAGGTAGCCGAGAAGATCAAGGAAAACGGTGCCCGGATCCTGCGGGGGGGCGCCTACAAACCCCGGACTTCCCCGTATTCCTTCCAGGGTTTGGCCGAGAAAGGCCTGCAACTCCTGGCCGAAACCAGGGAAAAGTACGGGCTCTTGATCGTCACCGAGGTCATGGATCCACGGACCCTGCCCCTGGTGGCCGAGTACGCCGACATTATCCAGATCGGCACGCGCAACATGCAGAACTTTTATCTGTTGCGCGAGGTGGGCCGGTACAACAAGCCGGTATTACTGAAGCGGGGTCTCGCGGCCACGATGGAGGAGTGGCTTATGGCCGCGGAGTACATTCTCAGTGAGGGCAACCCGAACGTAATCCTGTGCGAACGCGGAATTCGTACCTTTGAAACCTACACCCGGAACACCCTGGACTTGTCGGCCGTACCGATCATTAAACACTTTTCGCACCTACCGGTCATCGTTGATCCCAGCCACGGGATCGGCAAGTTCCGGTTCGTACCGCCCATGGCGGTGGCGGCGGTGGCCGCCGGGGCCGACGGCGTAATGCTGGAAGTACACCCCAACCCGCTGGAGGCCCTGTGTGACGGGGCGCAGTCCCTGACTCCGAAGAAGTTCGCTAAGACCATGAAACAGATGGCGGCGGTCGCCCAGGCGGTAGGCCGGAAATTTTAAACCTTATTAAATCTTATTTAAGGAAGAAGCAAACGTGTTTAACCAGGTAACCATCATCGGCGTCGGTCTGATCGGAGGCTCCATCGGGATGGGGTTGCGGGCGCGCGGCTTGGCCGGCACGGTGATCGGCGTCGGGCGCGACGAGGCCAGGCTTCGGCAAGCCGTCAACCACGGTGCCGTAGATTGCTTTGCCACTGATCCGGCCCGGGGCGTAACCGGGGCCGACCTGGTGATTATCGCCGTGCCGGTAGGCAGCGTGGTGGCCGTGCTGCGTTCCTTGCGGCCGCACCTGGCGCCGGGGAGCATTGTCACCGACGTGGGTAGCTGCAAAGCAGGAATTGTCGCCGCCGCGGAAGCACTTATGCCCCCGGGGGTGCACTTCGTGGGCGGTCACCCTATGGCCGGTTCGGAACAAGCCGGCATTCAGGGTGCCGACCGGTACCTGTTCGAGGGCGCCTACTACGTACTCACCCCTACTCCCCGCACCGCTCCGCACGCCCTTGACCAACTTCGTACCCTGGCCCGCAAACTGGGTTGCCGGGTGGTCGAGATGGACCCGCGGGATCACGACCGCGCGGTGGCCGCCGTCAGCCACCTGCCGCATTTGCTGGCGTGTACGTTGGTGAACACGGTGGGGCGGGTGCCTGGTTCGGAACAGGCACTTTCCCTAGCCGCCGGCGGCTACCGGGACACCACCCGGGTGGCGGCCGGAAACCCGGAGATGTGGCGGGACATCTTCTTGGCCAACCGCGAAATGCTGCGCGTGATGCTTACCTTGTTCCGGTCGGAACTGGACGCTGTCGCCCGGGTGCTGGACGAAGGCGACGCCGGAGGGCTCCAGGACTGGCTCCGGGAGGCCCAACGCCGGCGGGAAAGCCTGCCGGTCCGAATGAAGGGTTTCCTGAACGACCTCTACGAAATTGTGATCACCATCTCGGATCGGCCGGGAACCATCGCCGCGGTGGCTACCACCCTGGCCGCAGCCGGAGTAAACATTGCCGACATTGAGATCCTCCGGGTCCGGGAGGGCGAAGGGGGTACGGTCCGGCTGGCCTTCAGCAGCGAACAGGAACGCGACCGCGCCGCCGACCTCCTGGCTTGGAAAGGCATACCGGTGGTCAAGCGTTGAACACTTCAAAGGGAATGACGGTGAGAACTTGTCTCTGACGATTACGCCGGCCCGGGGGCTGCGTGGTGAGGTTAGTGTTCCCGGCGACAAATCGATCTCGCACCGGGTAGTGATGCTGGGTTCCCTGGCCGAGGGAGAAACCGTGGCCACCAATTTTCTGCCCAGTGAGGACTGTCTCGCTACCGTGCGCTGTTTCCGGGCGCTCGGGGTGGAAATCGACGGCCCCGACCGGGGCACGGTCCGGATCCGGGGCCGCGGACTGTACGGATTGAGCGAGCCGCAGGACGTGTTGGACGCCGGCAATTCTGGTACCACCATGCGCCTTTTGCTCGGAATTCTGGCGGGGCAGCCCTTTTTCAGCGTCCTCACCGGCGATGGCTCCCTACGGCGGCGCCCCATGGGACGGGTTACTGCGCCGCTTGCGGAAATGGGCGCGACGGTTATGGGACGGGACGGTGCCAAGTACGCCCCGCTGGCGGTTTCGGGAGGTCGATTGCGGGGCATATCCTACCGGCTGCCGGTGGCTTCGGCGCAAGTAAAATCGGCATTGCTGCTGGCCGGACTTTACGCCGACGGTCCGACCCGGATCACCGAGCCCGTGCCGACCCGGGACCATACAGAAAGGATGCTGGCGGCCTTCGGGGCGGCTTTTGAACGGAAAAACGGCACCGTATCCATCGTTCCTGCACCGCGGTTACGGGGAGGCGAAATCGCCGTACCCGGAGACCTTTCTTCGGCCGCCTTCCTGATCGTCGCCGCGCTGATCACCCCCGAGAGCGACCTGTTGCTTAGGGGTGTGGGCGTGAACCCTACGCGTACCGGCCTGCTTGATGTCCTGGCGCGAATGGGGGCCAGAATCACGGTGCGCGAAACCCGGACCGCCGGCGGCGAACCGGTTGCCGACATCCGGGTCCGGAGCAGCACCCTGCGCGGTACGGTGGTGGACGGTTCTCTGATCCCCCGGCTAATCGACGAAATCCCTGTCCTGGCCGTGGCCGCGGTGTTCGCCGACGGCGAGACGGTAATCCAGGACGCTGCGGAACTGCGGGTGAAGGAGTCCGACCGCCTGGCGACGGTGCGGCAGGAATTGGCCGCGTTGGGGGCGGACATCCGCGAACAGCCGGACGGCCTGGTGATCCGGGGTACGGGCCGCCTGACGGGGGGACGGTGCCGGAGTTATGGGGACCACCGGATCGCCATGGCGGTTGCGGTCGGCGGCTTGGCTGCGTCCGGCAAAACCGTGATCGACGATCCCGCCTGTATTAACGTTTCGTTCCCCGGGTTTACGGATACATTAAATTCGGTGCGTTTAGAATAATAAAGACTTGGCATAAACAGTTTTCTACGATTTTAGTAATTTAAAGAGGAAATATCGTTTGTTTGTCGAAGTAATCCCGGGATTCAGAGGTCGGCGAAGGAGGCCGGAGCGATCGGGAGAGGCGTCATTGCCATTGACGGCCCTGCGGGGGCGGGTAAGAGCACGGTTGCCAAAAGGGTTGCAGATAGTTTGGGATTGGCCTACATCGATACAGGAGCCATGTACCGGGGGATCACCCTCCTGGGCATGCGAAGCGGTATTTCCCCAGAGGATGACGAAGAGAAGTTAATTGAACTGGTCCGAAACGCCGAGCTGAAGTTCGAGCCGGGCCAGGAGAGGTTCAGGGTCTACCTTAACGGGGAGGACGTGACCCGGGCGATAAGACAGCCCGCTGTTTCGCGCCAGGTTTCCTATTACGCTCGTGTACCGTCTGTACGGCAGCTGTTGGCCCTTTTGCAGCGCGAGCTGGCCGCCGCAGGCGGTGTTGTTATGGAGGGCCGGGACATCGGCACCGTGGTCTTGCCGGACGCTGACAAAAAGTTTTTCGTTACGGCCTCGCCCCTGGAGAGGGCGCGCCGGCGCCAGCGGGAACTGGCCCAGCAGGGATACCGGGTGAAGCTGGAAGACCTGGTGCGGGAAATTGAAGAGCGGGACCGCCTCGACAGCAGCCGCAGCGTGGCGCCGCTACGGATAGCGCCTGGCGCCATTGTCATCGATACCTCCGACCTTACCGTGGACGAGGTTGTAGCCAGGATTGTCGCGGAGGTAGGCGAGATTTAGGTGTTTTACCGGTTCGCCTGGTACCTGTGCCGGGCAGTATTGTATATTCTCAGACGCTGGGAAGTCGAGGGCGCCGGTAACTTGCCCACCTCCGGGGGAATCTTGGTTGCCGCCAACCACACCAGTTACTGGGATCCGGTGGTTATCGGCTGCGCCATACACCGCAGGATTCACTTTATGGCCAAGGCCGAACTGTTCCGGATCCCCGTTTTGAAAAGGATTATCGTGGCTCTGGGCACGTTTCCGGTGCGTCGGGAAACGATCGACCGGGAGGCGATACGCGCCGCTCTGGACCTTTTGTCCCGGGGACGGGTGGTGGGGATTTTCCCCGAGGGCACCCGGAGCAAGAGCGGTGAACTCTTAAAGCCCCAGTACGGGGCGGCGTTGATGGCGCTGAAGGGAGGTGTTCCCATACTGCCGGTTGCGCTTGTTGGCACCAGGGGGGTGTTCGGCAAGATCCGGGTAAGGATCGGCAAACCGATGTATTTCCCGGAATACGCCGGGACAAGACCCACAAAGGAGGTGCTCGAAGAGGTTAGCAGCCGGGTCATGGGGGAGATCGGCACCTTGCTCCGGAGCCGAGAGGTGAAAGCATGAAAGTTCGGTTAGCCACAAAAGCGGGATTCTGTTTCGGCGTGCGCCGGGCGATTGACCTGGCGCTCAAAGTAGCCCGGGAAACGCCGCCCCCAATCTACACCCTGGGTCCGCTGATCCATAACCCGCAGGTGGTAACCCTTCTCACCCGGCAGGGGATCAGCGTCATTAACGACTTTCAGAACGCGCCGCGGGGGACGTTGATCATTCGTTCGCACGGTGTGGGACCGGGGCTTTTGGAAAAAGCCCGTGAGCTGGGATTCAGGGTGTTAGACGCAACCTGCCCTTTTGTCCGGCGCGCCCAGCAGCTGGCCTGCGATCTCACCGCGTCTGGGTACCAGGTTATTGTGGTCGGCGAGAAGGAACACCCGGAAGTGCAGGGAATCGTGGGTTGGACAAACGGTCAGGCCCTGGTGGTGGAGAATCCCGCCGAAGCAGCTACATTGCCACCTCATCCCCGGGTCGGGGTGGTGGCGCAAACCACGCAACCCTATGCCAGGGTGGAGGCGGTGGTGAAAGAACTCCGGCGGAGAATGGGCGAAGTCACCGTCTGCGACACCATTTGCAACGCGGTGGTGGAGCGGCAGGAGGCCGCGTTTGAGCTGGCCCACCAGGTGGAGGTGATGGTGATTGTCGGCGGCACTGTCAGTGCGAACACTCGTAAGCTGACTGACCTATGTGCTTCGACCGGCACCCCCACCTACCATATCGAGACTGGCGAACAGCTGCGGCCGGAGTGGTTCCGGGGCGTAAAAACTGCCGGCTTGACGGCGGGAGCGTCTACACCTGATTGGATTATCGAGGAGGTTGAAAGGCGAATGCGAGAGATGGCGGACAGGGAAGACATCACCAATCCGGAGGAGCAGGTTACGACCCCGGAGGGGGATGTCACCAACGCGGAGCAGGAGCTGCAGACTACGCAGGTCAAGTCTCTGCGCAGCGGCGATGTGGTCAAGGGAGTGGTGGTTCAGGTAGGACAGGACGAGGTCCTGGTGGATGTCGGGGCAAAGTCAGAGGGTGTTGTACCGTTACGTGAATTGTCCTGCTGTAATGTTTCCTCCCCCGACGACCTAGTCCAGGTGGGAGATGAGATAGATGTCTGGGTGGTCAAGGCCGAGGACAACGAGGGCCGGATCATCCTTTCCAAGGGCCGAGCGGACGCGATAAGGGCATGGGACACCCTGGAGCAGGCCTACCAGAACGGTGAACCGGTAAAGGGTGTTGTGCGCGAGGTAGTGAAGGGCGGCCTGTTGGTTGACCTGGGCGTGCGTTCATTTCTCCCGGCTTCCCAGGTGGAGCGGGGATACGTGGAGGATCTCAGCCAGTACGTCGGACAGGAAATCACCGCCCAGATCATTGAATTGAACAAGGGCCGCAAAAAGGTAATCCTTTCCCGCAAGGTGTTGCTGGAGGAGGAATACGCCCAGAAGCGCCAAGAAACGTTGAGCACTATCCAGGAGGGCGACGTGGTCCGGGGAGTTGTGCGCCGGTTGACCCACTTCGGAGCCTTCGTGGACATCGGTGGCCTGGATGGGTTGCTGCACATTTCGGAGATTTCCTGGCACCGGATCAACCACCCCTCCGAGGTGCTGAAGGTGGGGGACGAACTGGAAGTCCAGGTGCTCCGGGTGGACCGGGAGAACGAGAAGGTCTCCCTGAGTCTCAAACAGGTCTTGCCCAACCCGTGGGACCAGGTCGGCGAAAACTATCCGGTGGGTGAAATCGTCTCGGCCAAGGTGGTGCGACTGGTTCCCTTCGGCGCTTTCGTGGAGCTGGAGCCAGGCGTTGAAGGACTGATTCACATTTCACATCTGGCCGACTGGCACGTGGTGAAACCCGAGGACGTAATTGAAGAGGGACAGGAGATCAACGTCAAGGTGTTGAGCGTGGATCCCGAAAACAAGCGCATCCGCCTTTCCCTGCGGGAAGCCCGGAAAAACGACGATAACAAATATCAGGACAACAACCAGGGCGAGATAACCATCGGCGACGTATTTGGGGACCTACTCCAAAAGAACTAAAGTGAGCGGTTGCTCACTGCCCGGAAAATAACCGCCGGTTGTCGAATTACTCGTGCGTCCAGATGGTGTCCCCTTCGCAGCCGGTGCTCCGCACCGACGGCAGCACGGCTCGTTCGGGGCGCTGCTTCGCCTCCTGCGGATTGCGGCAGTTATACTTCGCCAGTTACTACCGCAAATACCATCCAGGATCAACCTCCGATGGTACTTTTTCTGGCTGATTCGGCCGCGTCCTCGTCGGCGGCAGCGCCAACCTCACTTGCGCCGGCTGGCCGTTACCGGTGTTACGCAATAGCCGCGGACGGGGACACCACTTGGACGCTGGAGCATTACGTAAAAGTTTGTTTTCACCCTTCGTTGGTGCCGCCTGTAGCAGCGGCATGGGGGGTCTACCCTGTTACTTTTTGATTTACAAGCCCCGGGGGCTTAAAGCTCTTCGGGGTTATTTGTGTATATTTGGAACCGCCGCGGGAACGCTAACAATGACTTTTGGTGTTCGAAGGAGTAGATGCTTGTGACCAATTTGCCGGTAGGGATCATCGTCCTGATTGTAGTGTCGATTCTCATCTACCTGGGAGCGGCGCACCGGGTGCTCGACCGGCTCCGGCTGACCGACAAGGCCGCCCTGACCGTGTTGGCTGCCCTAATCATTGGCAGTCTGATCGACATCCCCTTTACCCTGGGAAACATCACCTTCGCCGTTAATATCGGGGGGGCGCTGGTTCCGATCGCCCTGGCGATCTACCTGATCAGCCGGGCCGAAACCAACATCGAAAAGGTGCGGCCCCTTGTGGCGGCCCTGGTCACCGCGGCGGTGGTTTTCGGGATCGGGTCCTTCCTAATGACCGGAATCCGGGAACCGGCCGGGCGTTTTGCCTTCGTGGACATTATCTACATTTACCCGGTGGTCGCCGCCGTGATCGCCTACGCAGTGGGGCGTTCGCGCCGGGGCGCCTGGATCGCGGCCACCCTGGGTGTGCTGTTGGCGGACGCCTTTCACGGGGCGCTCCTGGCCAGCCGGGGAATGGCCGGACTGGTCCACTTCGGGGGCGCCGGGGTTTTTGACGTGGTGGTGGTGTCCGGGGTACTGGCGGTGCTGTTGGCCGAAGTGGTCGGCGAGATCAGGGAACGCCTTCAGGGCGGCCCGGAGGCCGAAGGCCGCGAATCCGCCCTGGTAGTCAACTTAAAGACCCCGGGTAATGACGAGGGAGGCCGCAAAAATGAAGAATAAGTTGGCTTTGAATTTGATTATCGCCTGTTTTCTGGTCGCGGTTGCGGTTTTGGGTTACCTTGCTCCCGAAGTCCGGGTTCCGGTCTGGACCAAGGACGAGCCGCTGGCGCTGGAACTTTGTGACCACGAGGCGGGGCGGTACGTGACCGTGGTGGACGAAAGGGGCAAGGTGATTACCAAGATCAGCCGGCAGGTTTTTCGGGGGGACGAGATCATTACCGCCCGCGCCGAACACTACCGGGTGACCAGGGTTGACCGCGACGTGGCCGAGGCTCGACTGGTGGGCCTGGACCGGGATCTGTTGGCCTGGAAAGAATACTACGGCCGTTACGGGGATGAACTCGCCGTTCCCGTGGAGGGCCGCCGGGGGATCGATGTGGCCATCTTCCATTCACATACCATGGAGTCCTACGTGCCGAATGCGGGCAAAGCCTTTGAGGAAAGAGGGGAAATCATCGACGTCGGGCGGGCGTTCGCCGCGGCGCTCCGCCGGCAGGGGCTCTCGGTGTTCCACGACACGACCAGCCACAATCCGCACGATGCCCAGGCGTACGAACGTTCCCGGAGGACTGTGGTGCAGTTGATGGAGAAACGGAACCCCAGTATTTTGATCGACCTGCACCGGGACGGTATCCCGGATCCGGACTTTTACCGGCGGCAGATCGGGGGTGAGGTGGTCAGCCAGCTGCGCCTGGTAGTGGGCAGACAAAACCCCAAGCAGGACGCGAATACCGATTTCGCGCGCCGGTTGATGGCGCGGGCGAATGAAAAGCACCCTGAAGTGGTCAAGGAGATCTTCAAGGCCAGCGGCAACTACAACCAGGACCTGACCTCCACGGCGATTCTGATTGAGGCCGGCACCCACACCAACACCAAAGAAGAAGCCGAACGCGGATTGGCACTCCTCGCCGAAGCCGTGCCGGTGGTTTTGGGTGCGGGTCCTGCCGGTCCGGACCAGGCCGGCGGGATTGTCGGCTGGCGGGTCATGCTGGCGGTCGTCCTGGTGGTATTGGTTGGCTTGGGGGCCTACCTGGTCGTCAGCGCGGGGGGCGTTCCTCAGGCCCGGGAAAAGCTCAAGCAGTTCTTCACCCGGGAGTTTGGTCTCGGGCGGGGTAAGCCGTTGAAGCTCAGGGAAAGGGGTGACGACGGGGACAAAACAGACCAATAGGAAGACTAAAGCCAAAGGGGTCGGGTCCTTGAAGATTGTCTATCACTGCTACGGGGGTACCCACTCCTCGGTTCTGGCCGCGGCCGTACACACGCGTCGGCTGGTACCGGACCGGGTACCCTCGCCGGATGAGTTACTGGCACTACCCCTCTACGACAAGCAGGACGGCAAGGATTACGGGCGGATTGCCGCCTACGGCCGCGACGAAGCCGGCAACGAGATCTTCGTGCTCGGCCGCCGCAGTTACGTGCAGGCGCCGGAGATGGTGTTTTGCGGTCTCCGGTCGGCCTTTAAGGTAGCCGAACCGGTAAAACTCGTGGATACGGCCACCACCCTGAACTGGCAGATGAAGGTGGGGGGATACCTCTCCCGGGGTCTGGGGCTGAAAGCCATCGGGCGGCTGATAGTTACCTGGGGTTCGCACCTGGCCTATCCACGGGTGGTTTCCCTGGTGGAAACCATCAGGAAAGAAGTGATGAGTAATTGAAGGTTTTCTATGTGCACAATACGCCGCTGGCGGGCCTGGTGGCGCTGGGACAAACTGGCGTGTTCGGGGGGGCTGCCGAAAAGATTCACGTCGACCGGCTTCCCTTTCTCAAACGGCGGCAGCATTTTATGTGGGCCGGGAAGGATGCTGACGGCCGGGAAGTTTACGCGGTTTGGATGAGATTGGACGGGGTGATCCTGACCCGGTTGATCGAAAGTTTCTGTGAGTTGCACCACATCTCCAGGGAGCAGTATGCGGTGCACCAGGTTCCTAACCCCCCGGACTTCCGGTTGCGCCTGGTGGTACTGGCCTACCAGCTGGGTCTGTTCGGAGTGGCGCGCTGGCTGCTGCAGCGCACTCGCGGTCCGGGGAAAACACGGGTACCCCGCCTGGCCGGCGTTGACTGAAGCGGCAAACTGGTGGATAATGCTAATAGCACCTTCGGCGGGACGGTTACGGCCACCGAAGGTGAATTGAATTTGGAGGGCTGGACTTTGTCCGAGGGTTTGGTGGTGGAAGAGGTACGGCCGGGCAGCATCGCCGCCGAGATGGGAGTGGTGCCCGGGGACCGGATTGTCGCTTTGAACGGCGTGCCGGTGGAAGACCTTATCGATTACCGATTTTATTCAACCGACGAGCATTTGACGGTGACGCTGGCCAAAGAAAACGGGGAGCAATGGCTCCTCGAGGTCGACAAAGACTACGACGAGGATCTGGGCTTGAGCTTTACCAAGCCCTTTCCAAGGATACACCGCTGCCTGAACCGCTGCCTGTTCTGTTTTGTGGATCAGATGCCCAGGGGGTTGCGGCCGTCACTTTATGTTAAGGATGACGACTACCGGCTGTCATTCGTGGAAGGGAATTTCGTGACCCTGACCAACGTGGGATCCCGTGAACTGTGTCGAATCGCCACCCAGCGCTTAAGCCCGCTCTACGTGTCGGTGCATACCACCAATCCGGCCCTGCGGCGGCGCATGCTGGGACATCCGCGGGCCGGAGATATTATGGAAAAGTTGGCCTTCCTCAAGTCGGCGGGGATCGAGGTACACGCCCAGGTGGTACTCTGCCCCGGACTCAACGACGGCCACGAACTCAGGCGCACCGTGCGGGATCTGTCCAGACTGTGGCCCGCGATCCGTTCGCTGGCCGTGGTTCCCGTCGGGCGGACCCGCTTCCGGGACGGACTGTACCCCCTGCGTTCCTTCACCCGTGCCCAGGCCCGACGTCTGATCCGGGAGGTAGGCGACTGGCAGGAGTATTACCGGGAGAAACTCGGCACATCCTTCGTGTACCTTTCCGACGAGTTCTACCTACGCGCAGGGTGGACGGTGCCCCCCGCCGGGGTGTACGAAGACTTTCCGCAGCTGGAAAACGGAGTTGGACTGGCGCGGCTTTTCCTGGACGAGTGGCACGAGGTGGAGCGTGAACTTCCCAGTTCAGTTGCGGGCCGGCGGGTGACGGTGGTCACGGGGCGCCTGGCGGTCTTACTCCTGGCACCGGTGATCGCGCGGCTAAACCGGGTGGGCGGACTGCACGTGGATCTAGCGGCCGTAAACAATGAGTTTTTCGGCCGGACGGTCACGGTAAGCGGGCTGCTTACCGCTACCGATATCAGGGAACAGCTGCGGGGCAGACTACTGGGTGACCTGGTAATAGTCCCCGGGGCGGCGGTACGGGACGGCTGCCTTTTCCTGGACGACACGAGCCTGGCGGAACTGGAGTCCGCCCTGCGGGTGCCGGTCGTCGCCGCCTCCGGCCCCCGGGAACTTGTACAGTACGCTCTTGGCGGCTTTCCCGGGCACTAATGCCTTTAAGGAGGCAAAGAACTTGGTCAAACCGGTAGTGGCAATTGTTGGACGGTCCAACGTGGGGAAGTCCACTCTTTTCAACCGGATCTTGGGCAGCCGCACCGCCGTGGTGGATGCCCAGGCCGGGGTCACGCGGGACCGGCTTTACCGTGACGCCGAATGGGCCGGCCGCCACTTTACCCTGGTGGACACCGGGGGGATTGAAAGCGAAAATGACGAGCCTATGGCCAGCCGGGTTTCCAACCAGGCCCGCCATGCGATTGCCGAGGCCGACCTGATCCTGTTCGTGGTGGACGGCAAGACCGGACTGTTGAACGAGGACGAACAGGTGGCCACGATCCTGCGCCGTTCGGGTAAGCCGGTGATCCTGGTGGTGAACAAGATCGACGATTTTTCGAAGCCCCTACCCCTGGCCGAGTTCTACCCGCTGGGATTCGGGGATCCCGTACCCGTCTCGGCCGCCGAAGGGCTGAACACCGGGGATCTGCTCGACCTGGTGGTGGAAAAACTGCCCGCGGCCGCCGGGGAGCCGGAGCCGGAAGCGGTGCGGATCGCCGTGATTGGCCGTCCGAACGTCGGCAAGTCGTCCCTGGTGAATGCGCTCCTGGGGGAAGAGCGGGTGATCGTCAGCGACGTGCCGGGCACCACCCGGGACGCGATAGACACCCGGTTCCGTCGGGGGGAGCGGGAATACGTTTTCACCGACACCGCAGGAATACGGCGCAAGGCCAAGATCCGCGAATCAATCGAAAGGTACAGCGTTCTCAGGGCGGCACGAGCGCTGGCGCGCTCAGACCTGGCCCTGATCGTCTTGGACGCCGCCGCCGGGGTGACCAATCAGGACCAGCGGATCGCGGGCCTGGCCGAGGAGGCGGGGAAGGCCACCATCATCGTGGTGAACAAGTGGGACCTGATGGATGAGGCCGTCGTGTCTATTGCCCGTTACCGGGAGGGGCTCCGGGAGGCGCTGAGGTTTATCAGTTATGCACCGGCGCTTTTCGTTTCTGCGGCCACCGGGCGGGGGATCAAACGGATTCTGGACACGGTGGATGCGGTGATGAAGGAGTATCACCGGCAGTTCCCCACCAAGACGTTGAACCAGGTTTTCCACGACGCCTTCGCGATTGCTCCGCCGCCCGCTCAGAAGGGCAAAAGACTGAAACTGTTCTACAGTACCCAGGTGGCCACCGGACCGCCGACCTTTCTACTGTTCGTCAATGATCCGGAACTTGTCTCCAGGGGTTACCGGCGCTACCTGGAGAACCAGTTGCGGCGGATTTACGGTTTCCACGGCACACCCATCCGTATCGCATTCAGGAGGCGAAAAACCAAATGAGCGGTCTACTTGAGATGCTGCTGGCCCTGGGCGCCAGTTACCTGCTTGGTTCCCTGCCCACCGGGTACCTGATCGCCCGTTACGTCAAGGGGATCGACATCCGCACCCGCGGCAGCGGGAACATCGGTGCAACCAACGTTTGGCGGAACCTCGGTCCGGCCTGGGGAATCATTTCCCTGGCCGGCGATGCCGGGAAAGGCGCTGCCGCCGTGCTGATCGGCCGGCTGGTGGGCATCCCGGGAATGGAATTGCTTACCGCCGCGGCCGCCCTGACCGGTCACGGCTGGTCGGTTTTTTTGCGTTTCCAGGGTGGCAAGATCATCGCCACCAGTCTGGGCGTGCTGAGCATGCTTGCCCCCGTCGGCCTGGCCGTGGCGGCCGTGGTTTGGGTTGGCACGTTCGTACTGACCCGCTTCGTTTCCCTGGCCTCGATCCTGGCCGCTTCCGCGGTTCCGTTGGCCTTTCTCCTGGCGGGGCTTGACTGGCGGTACGCTGCGTTCGGCCTGTTCCTGGCCGTGGTGGCCCTCTACAAGCACCGTTCAAATATCCAACGGCTGCTCCGGGGCGAGGAGTCCCGGTTCAATCTCCGTTACAGTCAAGCGGGAGGGAGCAACAATGGCCGTGGAAGGTAGAAAAGGAAGTCCCGGCCGTGTTACAATCGAGCGGGAGGGAGCAACAATTGCCGTTACAGGAGATCCGTACGTGCCTCAAGCCGGAACTTGCCGATCCCGCCGGGGAAGAGGTGCTCTACGAAATCCGTTCGTCCCTGGGGATTGAGAGCGTCCGGAAGGTACGCACCGCCCGGGTTTTCCGTTTTGAGGGCCTGACCCCCGGGGAGGCCGAGTTCCTGGCGAAAAACCTGCTGTGGGAGGACATTTTCCAGGAGTACGCCCTGAACCGGCCGCTGATCACGGACGCCAGCTACCTTCTCGAAGTGGCCTACAAGCCGGGAGTGATGAACCCCGAGGCGGCTTCGTTGGTTAAGGCCGCCCGGGACCTGGGCCTCAAGCACCTGGAAGCCGCCGACTCCAGCTGGGAGTACGCCTTTTACGGTCCGGTCACCCCCGGTGAGATCGAGCTGATCACCCGCAGGCTTTTGGTGAACGCCACCATTCAGCACGTGGTGACCGAAAAGCCGCAGACCCTGCACCTGTCCGGTGTGCCCAGACCCACCAACATCATCCCGCTGCGGGGGATGATCGATAGTCAACTGATGGACCTCAGCCGGGACAAGTTGTTTTTGAGCCTGGAGGAGATGCGGCTCATCCAGGAGTATTTCCACCGCCTCGGTCGGGACCCCACCGACTGCGAGGTGGAGATCCTGGCGCAAACCTGGTCGGAGCACTGTGCGCATAAGACCTTCAAAGCCCGGCTCATTGTTGATGGCCAGGAAAAGAAACCGCTATTGAAACGACTGCAGGAGGCCACCGCGGCCATTGATCATCCCCTGGTGCGCTCGGCCTTCGTGGATAACTCGGGCGTGTTCGCCTTTTACGACGGCTGGGCGGTCTGCGGCAAGGTGGAGACCCACAATTCGCCCTCGGCCATTGAACCCTACGGAGGTGCGGCCACCGGCAGCGGCGGCGTCTTCCGGGACGTCATGGGCACCGGCCAGGGCGCCCGAGTGATCGCGTCCACCGACATGTTCTGTTTCGCCCCGCCGGATACCCCGTGGGACGATATCCCGCCGGGATGTTTACACCCGCACTACCTGTTGCGCCGGGTGGTGGCCGGCGTGCGGGATTATGGGAACCGGATGGGCATCCCCACCAACAACGGTTCGCTGCACTTCCACCGGGACTTCCGGGCAAAACCCACGGTGATCGTCGGGGCTTACGGTATCCTGCCCGAGGACCGCTGCCGGAAGGGGGCGCCCCGGAAGGGCGACCTGGTGGTGGTCATCGGGGGGCGCACCGGCCGCGACGGCATCCACGGCGCCACTTTTTCCAGTGCCGCCATGACGGAGCGCACCAGCGACGTCAACGCCCAGGCGGTGCAGATCGGGCACCCCATCGAGGAAAAACGGTTGAGTGATGCCATCCTGGCGGCGCGCGATCGGGGGCTCATCCAGGCGATTACTGACTGCGGCGCCGGCGGATTCGCGTCGGCCGTGGGGGAAATGGGCGCCGACACCGGGGCGGTGATCGCCCTCGACCGCGCGCCCCTGAAGTATTCGGGCCTGGCGCCCTGGGAGATCCTGCTGTCGGAGAGCCAGGAGCGCATGGTGCTGGCGGTGGCCCCGGAGAATTTGGAACCGTTCATGGAGATCTGCCGCGGACTGAACGTGGAGGCCACCGTCCTGGGCCGGTTCACCGGTGACCGGCGCTTCCGCGCCACCTACGACGGGGAAGTGGTGCTCGACCTGGAGATGTCCTTCCTGCACGACGGACTGCCCCAGCGGGTGCTGCGGGCCGAGTGGAAACGCCCGGAACACCCGGAGCCGGAACTGGATCCGCCCCGGGACGCTTCGGGCTGGATGGAAACGTACGGCCAGGTCATGGCCCACCTGAACGTCTGTTCCCGGGAACCTATCGTCCGCGTGTACGATCACGGAGTCCAGGGCACCAACGCCCTGCCGCCCCTGGGCGGGGTAGAGTTGGACGCGCCTAACGATGCGGCGGTACTCACCCCGATCCCGGGCAAACCTTACGGGCTGGTAATCGCCCACGGCCTGAACCCGGTACTGAACCTGATCGATCCGTACCACGGCGGGCTGTGGGCCGCTGCCGAGGCGGTGGCCAACGCGGTGGCCGTGGGTGCCGACCCGTCCGGGATCGCCCTCATTGATAATTTCATCTGGCCCGTTCCGGACGAGGAACGGCTTGGTGCCCTGGACCGGGCGGTGGATGCCTGCGTGGACTTTTCGCGGGCGCTGAATATGCCTTTCATTTCGGGCAAGGACAGTCTTTCCAGCACCTACCAGACCAGGGACGGCTTCACCATTCGAATCCCGCCTGTGCTCTGCGTTTCGGCGTTCGGGCGCCTGCCCGACGTGCGGTGCACGGTGTCGGCGGACTTCAAGCAGCCGGGAAGCACCCTGGTATTGGTTGGACAACGCGACCCAAAGCAGATGGCCGGTTCCGTTTATTACGATCTCTACGGGTTCTTGGGCTGCAGCATTCCGGAAATCGACCTGACCGCCCTGCGGGCCGTGTTCCAGGCGATACACCGGGCGATCCGCCGGGGGGATGTGGTGTCCTGTCACGATGTCAGCGAGGGGGGCCTAGCCGCGGCGGTGGCTGAGATGGCTTTCGGCGGTGGGTGCGGGGTGCGGCTCACTCTACCGGGCGGCGTCCGGCCGGATTTTTTCCTGTTCAACGAGACCGCCGGCTGTTTCGTAGTGGAAATGGTGGCCGGACGCAATCCGGCGTCGGTTTTCGCCGAGGTGCCGTACCAGGTACTCGGAGAAACCGTGCCGGAGCGTGCCGTTTCGGCCTGCGCTGGTGGAGAACGGCTCTTTGAGATACCCCTGGATTTCTTGAAAAAGAGATGGCAGCAGCCCCTAAAAGAGGTGTTCGGTGCATGAAACCCCCGGTCTGTGTATTGCATACCGACGGGACCAACTGCGACGTGGAGACGGCCTGGGCCTTTGAAAAGTGCGCCGGGGCGCCCCGGTTGGTGCACGTGAACGAATTGCGCTCCGGTAGCCAGAAACTCGCTGACTTCGGGGTACTGGTTATTCCCGGGGGTTTTTCGTACGGTGACGATGTGCATTCCGGCAAGATCCTGGCGGTGGAGCTGACCTCGTTCCTGCGGGAAGCACTGGCGGATTTCGTGGCGCGGGGCCGCCCCGTTTTGGGGATTTGCAACGGCTTTCAGGTGCTGGTGCGGACGGGGCTGTTGCCCTACGCCCGCATCGGGGCCATTTCCGCCGCCCTGATGGCCAACGACAGCGGGCGCTTCGAGTGCCGGTGGATCAGGATGCGGGTGGAGGGGGACTCCATCTTTACCCGCGGGCTGGTCGGCCGGACGGTGACCTACCAGGTGGCCCACGGCGAGGGCAAATTCTACGCCCCCCGTCCGGTCCTGGAGGACCTGGAGGCCGCCGGCCAGGTGGTGTTTCGGTACGTTGACCGCGACGGCGCACCGACCACGGCCTATCCGGACAACCCCAACGGTTCGCTGAACGCCATCGCCGGTATTACCGACCCGTCGGGCCTGGTGCTTGGGTTGATGCCGCACCCGGAGCGGTTTGTGGAAACCACCCACCATCCGAACTGGCGCCGGGGACTAAGCGGCGAACCAGACGGATTGGCCCTGTTTACCAACGCCGTCCGTTACGCCCGGGAGATGTAAGGAGTAGCTCGCGGTGATTAATCACCGCTCAGGTGGGTAATGAAAAGCGGGTCTGTTTTCGGGGGAGGGTTACCATGCCTAAGGTAGCGATACTCGGAGCCGGTAGCTGGGGCACGGCGCTAGCCGTGCTGCTGGCGAAAAACGGTTACGCCGTTTCCCTCTGGGCCCGGCGCACCGAACTGGTCCGGGTTCTCGAAACCGAGCGCGAGAACAAGGAATACCTCCCGGGAGTGCCGATCCCGGAAGCGGTCACGGTCGGTACGGGCACCAGGGAAGTCCTGGCGGGGGCAGCCCTGGTGATTTACGCCGTGCCGTCCCATGCTTTCCGGAGCACGCTGGCTGCCACCTGGCCCGTGGTGCCCCCGGAGACGATCGTGGTGAACGTAGCCAAGGGAATCGAGGAGGATACCCTGCTCCGCATGTCCGAAGTGTTCAGTCAGGTCACGGGCGAAAAAAACCTCCGCCGTTACGTCACCCTGTCCGGACCGAGCCATGCCGAGGAAGTGGGCCGCGGCATGCCCACGGCGGTAGTGGCGTCCTCGCCTCACCAGGAGACGGCGGAATACGTGCAGGAGACGCTGATGGCCCCCACTTTCCGGGTGTACACCAACCCGGATATCGTGGGTGTAGAACTGGGCGGGGCGCTGAAAAACATCATCGCCCTGGGTACGGGCATTTCCGACGGACTTGGGTTCGGTGATAATGCCAAGGCGGCGCTGATGACCCGGGGCTTAGCCGAAATCACCCGGCTGGGCGTCCGGATGGGCGCCAATCCGCTCACCTTCGGTGGGCTGGCCGGGGTGGGGGACCTGATTGTCACCTGTACCAGCTGGCACAGCCGCAACCGGCGGGCCGGGATGGAAATCGGGCGCGGCAAATCGGTGGCGCAGGCCCTGGAGTCCGTCCGGATGGTGGTCGAGGGTGTGCGCACCACCCGGGCGGCGTACCTGCTGTCCCGGGAACATCAGGTGGAGATGCCCATTACGGATCAAACCTACCGGGTGCTCTTCGAGGGGCTAGCGCCGGCGGAGGGTGTCAAAAACCTGATGGGGCGGGGCCGGACCCGGGAAATCGAGGAAGTGGCCGGGTTCGAGGTCTCCTGGTCCAGGAGAAGGTCCTGACGGCGGGAAAGGCGGTTGGTTACGGTGTTGGTAAATCTTACGCGCGGCCGGGTGCTGGCCCGGCATGTCCGGTACGCGAACACCTTCCGGACCCGGCTGGTGGGACTGCTTGGCCGCCGCGCGCTTCCCCCCGGGGAAGCGTTGGTGATTGTGCCCTGCCGCAGCGTGCACACCTTCTTCATGCGGTTCGCCATCGACGTGGCCTTTCTGGACCGGGAGTGGCGGGTGGTACACCTGGTGCATAACTTGTGTCCCTTCCGCCTGACGCCGGTGGTTACCCGCGCCCATTGTGCGGTGGAACTCCAGGCGCACCGGCTGCGTGAAACGGGCTGCCGGGTGGGGGACGTGCTGGAGTTGACGGACGGCGTTTAACCGGGGTATTCGTTACCCCTTCCGGAAGGATACTAGGATGAGCGGTCTGCTTGAAATGCGGCTGGCCCTGCCAGAATGCATATCGGAACCCTCGAATCGTTTTGTAAAATCCGGACGTTCCTTCGAGGATGGTGAACAATGTTCGACACGGTGCTTGAGAACATCAAACGGCGCGCTTCGATCCGGCGTTTTCGCCCCGACCCCGTTCCCACCGAACTCCTGACCCAGCTCATCGAGGCGGCCCGGTGGGCGCCCAGCGCCGGCAACCTGCAGCCGTGGCATTTTTACGTGGTGACGAACGCCCGTTCCCGGCGATGCCTGGCCCAGGCCGCGCTCAACCAGGACTTTGTGGCGCGGGCGCCGGTCTGTATCGTGGTCTGCGCTGAACCGGACCGTTCCGCGTTTCGCTACCGCGAGCGGGGACGTAAATTATACTGTCTGCAGGACACGGCCGCCGCCACCCAGAACATCCTGTTAGCCGCCACCGCGGCCGGACTGGGCAGTTGCTGGGTGGGGGCGTTTGACGAGGACCGGGTGGCGGCCTGCCTGGGGATTCCAAGGGCGCAAGTACCGGTGGCCGTGATCCCCTTGGGCTACCCGGAACAGGAACCCGAAAACCGGACGTCCCGCCGCGCCCTGGAGGACGTCACGACCTTTACCTAGCCTTTAAAGCAAAAAGCCAAGGAGGATGAGGTTTTTGCTCTTTGACATCTACGCGCCCGCGAGAATTTTGTTCGGACCCGGCAGCACCTACCGGCTGGGGGAGGAAGTGGCTGCCCTGGGCAAGAGGATCCTGCTGGTCACCGGGCGGCAGAGTTTGAAACAGTCGGGCAACATTGAGAGGATCACCCAGCCGCTGGCGGTCGCCGGGATTGAAACGGTGGCGTTCGACGAGGTGTCCCCCGAGCCGGTTACCACCACGGTGGATGCCGGCCGGCGGCGCGCCCGGGAGGAAAGCTGCGCGGTGGTCGTCGGCGTCGGCGGTGGCAGCGTACTGGACGTGGCCAAGGCGATCGCGGGGCTTGGGCATGCGGAGGGTGAAACCCGGGAATACCTCCACGGGCGGGAGATCACTACTCCCGGTCTCCCCTTTGTGGCCGTGCCCACCACGGCCGGGAGCGGTTCCGAGGTAACCCAGAGCGTGGTGCTGGTGGACCCGGAGACGGGGAAGAAGAGCAGTCTTCGCAATGACCGCTGGCTGCCCCGGGTGGCCGTTGTGGACCCCATTTTAACCATGTCAATGCCGCGCGAGTTAACTGCCCAGACCGGGATGGACGCGCTGACCCACGCCGTCGAGGCGTACACCTCCCGTTGGGCCAACGCCTATACCCGCAGCTTGAGCCGGGAGGCGGTGCGCCTGATCGTCCAGAACTTTTACACCGCCCACAAGTTGCCGGGCCGGCGGGACGCCCGCGAGAGCATGCTCCTGGGCAGCATGCTGGCCGGGATGGCGCTCAACGTGGCGCGCGCCGGCGCGGTGCACGCCCTGGCCCACCCGATCGGCACGCGGTATGGTCTGGGGCACGGGCTGGTGTGCGGGATACTGCTGCCGTACGTGGCGGAGTTCAACCTGGCCGTCGTGGAGGGCGAGTACGCCGAGTTGGCCCGGCACGCCGGCCTGGTTTCGGCGGGAGTCCCGGAACACGAGGCCGCCGGGCGTTTTGTGCATTATCTCCGGCGGCTAACGAACCGGCTGAAGCTGCCGGAGAAGTTGGGTCCGTTGGGACTGATCGCGGAGGATATCCCGAACCTCGTGGAGGCAGCCATGGACTCGAGTTCGCTGGCCGCGAATTCTAGGAAGGCTACCAGGCAGGACCTGGCCGCCATTCTGAAACGCAGTTTGTAAAACCGTGCCCGCTGGACTAGCCCGGCGGGTGGGTTTCCGGAGCCGCCGCCGGCCCGGATGAGTAGGGGGAATGGGCTTGATACCGCTGCGGGATACGATCCGGACCCGCCGCTTCCCGGTGGCCACCGTGTCCATCATCGTGGTGAATATCCTGATTTTTGTCTTCCAGGCGTCGTTAACCCCCGCCCAACTGCAGCACCTGGTTGCCAACTTTGGCATCGTCCCCGCGCTGCAGATTCAGATGTTCGTGCTGGCCCCCTTCAGCATCGAAACCTGGATTCCCATGTTCACCTCCATATTCCTGCACGGCGGGTGGTTCCACGTGCTGGGGAATATGCTCTACCTGTGGGTTTTCGGAGACAACGTGGAGGATACCATGGGCCGGGGGAGATTCCTTCTTTTTTACCTTCTGGCCGGATTGGCCGGGGGACTGGCACACATCGTTAGCGCCGCGCAGTCGGTGATCCCTACCATCGGGGCCTCGGGCGCGGTTGCCGGCGTCTTGGGGGCGTATTTCGTAACCTACCCGCACTCGCGGGTGCTGGCCCTGGTGCCGCTCCTGTTCATCATCACGTTCATGGAACTGCCGGCGGTATTATTCCTGTTCCTCTGGATCGGGCTGCAGCTGGTAAACGGGTTAATCGGGATTGCCGGGGCCCAGAATATGGTGGCCTGGTGGGCGCACGTCGGCGGGTTCGCGGCGGGAATGGTCCTCATCAAAATCCTCGCCGACCGGTCAAAGGTGCTCAGACAAACCTAGAAGGGGTTACTGGGTAACCTGATAGTCGGCATTGATGGTCCGGCCTTTCCAGGGGCCGACCCGGCCCTTGGCGTCGCCCTCGTAATACTTGAGAATCCGGTTGCCGACGGAGCGGGCGAACAGGAAGTTGATCCCGCCGGTAACCACCACGCCCAGTAGGGGAATGATCCGGCCGAGGACCGAACGCTGGCTGGCCCGCAGGCCGAGATAAATGAGCGGACGGTTCAAACCGGTGGCGGCCGCTTGGTTCGACAGGTGCCGGGCGGTGAACCGGGCGGCCTTTTTCCCGACCGCATCTATGCCGGCCGCCAGGCTGAAGGCCCGGATGGCTTCCTTCTGGACCTCCACGGAAAACGGGTTGCGCCTGTACAGGATTGACAACTCCAGCGTCAGGCGGTATAGTACCACGCTCAAAACCATTACGTCCACCGCCACGCCGGTAAGGATCGTAATCACCGTGCCGATTCCCGGGCTAACGGCGGGCAGCGCGGTGAGCGCACCGATCACGCCGCACAGTTTCGCCCGGTCGGCGATCAGCTTCTGGGCGAGTTGCCGGTTGTCAAGGCCGGGATGCAGTCGGCGGAAGGTTTCCACCCGTTCACGCGCCGCCTGCACCAGGCGGAAACTGAAAGGATTAAAGAAAAACATTTCGGTCGCCTACACCCCGGCGCCATCATACCATGCTTAGCAGCCGGCCACAAAGTTTAAGGACGCGCATTTCGCGCGTCCGTTCTGGCGTAGGAATTGCACCGCGGGGAATAGTCTTAGGAGGCGTTAATACCGGATGTCGGTGGACCAGTTCCAGCCGTTGTTGTTATCCCAGTTGTTGGCGCTATCCTTGAAACAGAAGTTACATTCCTTGTACCCCAGCATCGGTATCGAACAGGCGAACGAACCGTCCGGTTCGCGCTTCATTTCGGCGAAGGTGCTGTTCTGCCAGCCGTCAAATCCGTAATGAATGAATACCCGGTCGGCCCCGCTCTGCTGGAGCAACCCTTCATACCTGATGGTCGCATGCCGGTCCTTCAAGCTCGGGGACGGAACGACGTCGACCCGGTCGTCCAGAAAGTTCTGCCCCTGGGCCACGTACATTGTTTTCAACCTCCTTGAAAATCTTTTTGGGTTACACTTCATAGAGTTTGCATTTCAGGGGAAATAATGACTTGTATTTTATGCTGTGTTCAACAGCATCTGGCAAAGAAGGTCGAACCCGTGATCAAGGTAGCCGCGGTTGCCTTCGCCTTGGAGCAAATGGCGCTGGCCCGGGACTCAGGTGCGGTCTTTCTGGCCCGGGGTTGGGGGGACCGGTTTGGCCGCCGGGGTGGCTACTAGGCTGCGCCAGCCCGGCGGTTTGCCCTCGGGAGCGAGCTTGCTCCGGCGGTAACTGTAAAGAAAATAAATCAGGATCCCCAGGGACATCCAGACGGCAAACCGCGCCCATGTAAGTGGCGGCAGGTTCAGGATCAGGTACGCGGAAAAGGCGATGGCCAGCAGGGGGGTCCACGGCATCCCGGGGGTTTTGAAGGTGCGGGGCAGGTCGGGCCGGGTACGGCGGAGCACCAGCACGCCCACGGAAGTGATCACGAAAGCGGTCAGGGTGCCGATGTTGGCGAGCTGGGCGACGATGTGGATGGGCAGAAACCCGGCGGTCAGCACCACCACCATTCCCACCGCCAGGATACTGACGTGGGGGGTCCGGAAGCGGGGGTGCACCTGTGAGAACACCCTGGGCAGCAGGCCGTCGCGGGACATAGCGAAAAAGATGCGGCTCTGGGCGTAAAGCATCACCAGCAGCACGCTGGAAATGCCGGCCAGCGCGCCCACGGCGACGATCGAGCCCGCCACCGGGATGCCGGCCCTTAAAAGCGCGGTGGCTACCGGGGAGGCGGTATTCAGCTGGGTGTACGGCACAAGTCCGGTCAGCACCACGGTGACCGCGATGTACAGGACGGTGGCCACAAGCAGAGAGCCGATGATCCCGATGGGCAGGTCGCGTTGGGGCTTTTTGCTTTCCTCGGCGGCGGTCGCTACGGCGTCAAACCCGATATAGGCGAAGAAGATGATCGCGGCGCCCTGGACAATCCCCAGCGGACCGAATGGCAGGAACGGGCTCCAGTTGGCCGGGTCTACGAACCGGACGCCCAGGACGATGAACAGGACGATCACCGCCAGCTTGATGAGCACTATCGCCTTGTTCACCGTTTTGGTCTGTTGCAGTCCCCGCAGCACCAGGACCGTGATCAGTAAAGCGATGGCCACGGCCGGCAGATTGATAATTCCGCCCGCGACCGGGGAATTGACCAGGGCCGCGGGCAGGAGTATCCCCACCGAGCGGAGCAGTTCCACCACGTAAGCGCCCCAGCCGATGGCCACTGCGCCGGCGGCGACCATGTACTCCAGCATGAGGTTCCAGCCGACGATCCAGGCCACAAATTCGCCCAACACGGCGTAGGAATAGGTGTAGGCGCTACCGGCCACCGGAATGGTAGAGGCCAGTTCGGCGTACGCCAGCGCCGCCAGGCCGGCCGCGATGCCGGCCAGGACAAAGGAGAACACCAGGCCGGGGCCAGCGTACTGCGCTGCGGCCACCCCGGTGAGCACGAAAATACCGGTACCGATAATCGCCCCGATGCCCAGCGCCACCAGGTCGAACGGACCCAGGGTCTTGGTGAGGCCGCTTCTCTCGCTTTCCGCGAACAAGGCCCGGAGTGGCTTGGTTCGCCAGATACTCCAGCTTTTCGACACTTGTGCCTACCTCGACTTTCTCGGCTTATTATGGACCGGTCGGTTTCGACCTATCCGGTGGATCGCGTCGCATAAGCACGCGGCCGGTTATGAATACTAAACTACCGCCGTTGAAAACATGCTGAAAACATAAAGTTTGCTTTTAGGGGAGTCGTTCCCGACGATTCATCGTCGCTCAGGTGGTGAGAATGAAAATGGTTATCTTCGAGGGAGGGTACGACCGGGCAGGAAAATACTGCACAATTAAAGAAGAATTATTTGCTACGGGCGAGGTGCGCACTGGATGGGAAATTTGGGGTAAAGGGGATGAGGATAGTTGCGCATTGAGTGGCTGGGACACGCCTGTTTCCGCGTCCAAACCGGCAACGGCACGCGGATTGTGACCGATCCCTTCAACGAGGAGGTAGGTTACCCGGTTCTCAGCGTCGAGGCCGACATCGTTACGGTGAGTCACCAGCATTTCGACCACAACGCGATTTCCATGGTCCGGGGCGAGCCGCGGGTCGTTCAGGAACCGGGTGAACACCGGCTGGGCGATGTTGTCGTCAAGGGCGTTTCCACTTTCCACGACAAGGAGGAGGGTGCGCAGCGCGGGGCGAACATTGTTTTCGTGATCAGCGCGGACGGGATAAATATTTGTCACCTGGGGGACCTGGGACACCTATTAAACCAGGAGCAGATCAGCCGGATCGGCCCGGTGGACGTGCTGCTGGTGCCGGTGGGCGGCACCTTCACCATCGATGCCCGAGAGGCAGTGGAAACGGTGGCGGCGCTTAAGCCCCGCATTGCCGTTCCCATGCACTACAAGACCGGGTACCTGAACCTCCCGATCACCGGCGTTAAAGAATTCACCAGGCATTACGACCGGGTTGTGCACCGCGACTGCCTCGAGGTGACCAGGGACTCCTTGCCCGAGAAAACTGAGATCGTAGTACTGGCCTTCACCGAGGGGCGGGAACAACCGTGAAGGCGCAGGTCGGCGACCTCACGCAGTTCGAGGCCGAGGTACTGGTGAACGCGGCCAATGGACAGGGTTACATGGGCGGCGGTGTAGCCGGGGCTTTGCGCCGCCGGGGCGGACCGGAGATAGAAGCGGAAGCGATCCGCGTCTGCCGGGAGACGAACCCGCAGACCGGGCAGGTGTACGTCACCGGCGCGGGGAAGACTCCGGCGCGGTTCATCTACCACGCGGTCACCATGCTTCACCCGGCAGAGCGGTCCTCGCCCGAAATCGTGGAACAGTGTCTTTATTCTGTTCTGGAAAAGGCCCGCGAACAGGGGATCACCACCATCGGCATCCCGGCCCTCGGCACCGGCGTGGGCCGGGTGCCGAAGGCGGAGGTGGCGGAAAAGTACCTCAAGGTGCTTGGCCCGGTCACCGATATCGAGATCACCGTGCTGGACATTGACCGGGAATTCATCAAGCTGGTGAACGCCGGCCTGAAATCCTGACGCAGGGCACGTGCTCCTGCCGCCAGACCTTGCAGAAAGTGCACACCTCCACGGTGGTCGGCATGCCGCAGACCCGGCAGGGACGGAGGCCTGGGGCAGCCTCGGCGTGACCCTGGAAGAGGGGCACGGTCCGTACGTAGCCCTCGTAGAAGGCGCGCTTGGTCCCCGGAGACTGTTCTTCCACGGCGGCGAGCAGTTCCTTGTAACGTTTGAACTTGGCCTCCCGGGAGTGCGGACAGGTGGCAGTCACTACCTTGATCTTGCGGACCGCGGCGTAAGTGGCGATTTCCTTTTCGGTAAGCAGGGCCAGCGGCTTGATCTTGCGGCAGAAACCACCTTCCGGGGGCAGGCAGGGCACGCCCTTTGCCAGGTAGCGCACATCCCAGCGCATCAGGTTCGCGAACAGGGCGGCCGACAGGTCGTCCAGGTTGTGGCCCGTGGCCAGCGCGTCCAGGCCCTGTTCCACCGCGCGGGCGTTCATCAGGTGCCGTTTGGTCATACCGCAGATGGAACAGAAACGATCGAAACGGCGTCCGACGTCCTTGATGCGCTTGCCGAACTGCTCTTGGAGACTGAAAATCTCCAGGGGCAGCCCCCGGTCGGTGAAGAAGTGCCGGCAGATGTCCAGGGACTGGTCCGAGAAGCCGTTGTCCTCAATGCCCAGGTTGATGTGCAGTCCGTGGACGTCATAACCCAAGCGGCTCAGGATGTCCGCCACCACCAGGGAATCCTTGCCGCCCGAAACGGCGACCAGGACGCGGTCTCCGGGTTGCAGCATCCGGTATCTTCGGATCGCCTTTTCCACCTGCCGCCCGAAAAACTGATCGAAGTGTTCCGCGCAGAAGTTGGCGTTGTGGGCCGGAAACTTTGCGATCGCCGGTCCCCGGCAGACTTTGCATTTCATCTGGCTATACCTCCTGAAACGTCGTTTGATTATAACCTAACCGATCGAGATACGTCAATTAGGGGGTCGAAGCCCAACCGAAAGGGGGAGTTGGAGTGTCGCAGGTCAGAGCGGTGGTCACCATCACCGGCAAAGTCCAGGGAGTCTATTTTCGCCTGGCCACGCAGGAGGAGGCCCGGCGGTACGGAGTAAAAGGCTGGGTACGGAACCGCCCGGACGGTGCGGTGGTGGCCGAGTTCGAGGGAGAACAGCAGGCGGTCCAGCAGGTGCTCAGCTGGTGCTGGCAGGGGCCGCCGCAGGCCCGGGTGGCGAACGTGGAGGTGCGCTGGGAACCACCCACCGGTACCTACAGCGGTTTCAGCATTCTCGGCTAAGAGGGATGGTGAATCTACTGCCGGAGCAGCCATTGCGGATTGTAGTCGACACTAACATTGTCATGGGCGGCCTCATCAATCCCGACCGTTCGTCATCGGGCCAGGTCATCCGTCTGTGGCTTAAGGGCGAGGTGGAGGTACTGGTTAGCCGCGCTATCCAGGGTGAATACCTAGACATCTTTTCCAAGATGCGGTTCGGGCATCCGGAGGCGGTAAAGAGGCGGGAAAAGGGGCTGCATGCGCTGCTGGAAAAGGCCCGCCCGGTGGAACCCGGGGTCCGGTTCGACTGCATCCCCGAGGATCCGGCCGACAACCGTTTCCTGGAGTGCGCGGTTTCGGGCGGGGCCTGTTATCTCGTCACCCAGGATCGCCATTTATTGGGCCTGACTGAATTCAGGAACGTTAGAATTCTTACCGCCGGGGATTTCATGCGCTATTACCGCCAGATCCGAGAATCCTGACCAGGCCCGCAAAACCGCGCCTGTTCGAAAACGGAGGGCCCCATGCACCGATGCCGACTGGTGTTCGCGCTTATGGAGTTCGAAAACGGAGGACCGGATTGCAAGTGTTCACGAAGCGCTACCGCCCTTTCGGTCGGTTTCTGAAAGAACTATTCGGTGTCCCGGTGTACAAGATTCCCCTGGATGCCGGCTTCACGTGCCCAAACCGGGACGGGACCACGGGCCGTGGCGGTTGTATGTTCTGCTCCAACCCGAGCTTCGGTCCTTTCGCCGACCGGGCGGTGCCCCTCGAGGAACAGATCGCGGCTGCGGTGACGCGGCTCCGGCGCCGCCGTAGCGGGGACATCAGGTTTCTGGCTTACATCCAGAGCTATACCGGCACCTACGGGCCTTTGGAGAAGCTGCAGAAAATCTACGACGCGGCTCTGTCCCACCCGGACGTTGTGGGCCTGGCCATCGGCACCCGCCCGGACTGCGTGCCGGACCCGGTACTGGACCTGATCCAGGGCTACGCCACCCGCCGGCATGTCTGGTTGGAATACGGATTGCAGTCGATCCACGACCGCACCTTGAAACGCCTCAACCGGGGCCACACCGCTGGGCAGTTCCGGGAAGCGGTGGCCCGAACCCGGCAGCGGGGTCCAGATATTTTCATTGCCGCCCACGTGATCCTGGGCCTGCCGGGAGAAACCGCGGCGGACGCTGTCGAGACGGCCCGGGCGCTGGCCGAAATCGGGGTGGACGGGGTGAAGATTCACCACCTGCAGGTGATCCGGGGCACGGCACTGGAACACGAGTGGCGGCGGGGCCGCGTTGCCGTGCTGTCACCGGCGGAGTACGTGCGCTGGGTTTGTGATTTCCTGGAGCACCTGCATCCGGAAATGACCATTCACCGCCTGGTGGGCGAAGTACTGGCGGGCGATCTGCTCGCCGCCCCGCGGTGGGATTTGCCTAAGAGTCGCCTCCTGGACTGGATCGACCGGGAGCTGGAACGGCGCGGCACGTTTCAGGGAGCACGTCTTTCCCGGGGATAAATTGGCGCGTAGGGGAGGATAATGAACTGGCGTTAGGGAAGGGAAAAACAAACTTGGGAGGAAGACATGCGTGAAGGTCACCGTCCTGATTGAAAACACGGTCGCCAAGCCGTTGGATCTACTGGGAGAACACGGGTTGAGTTTGTGGGTAGAGACTCCCGGGCACCGTATCCTGTACGACACCGGTCAAAGCGGGGCGCTGGTCCACAATGCCGGGGCGCTGGGGATCCCGCTGCCGGCGGCCGACGTGATCGTGCTGAGTCACGGGCATTATGATCACACCGGCGGACTGCGCGCCGCCCTCAAAATGATCGGGCATCGCCTCCCGGTGTTCGCCCACCCGGAACTGTTCAGCCCCCACCGGGTTTCGGAGCCGGACCGGTACGTGGGCATACCGTTCGACCGCGCCGAATTGGACGCGTCCGGCGCGGATTTCCGGTGGGTCAAGGACCCCCGGGAAATCTTCCCGGGGGTCTGGGCCGGCGGGACAGTGCCAAAAACAAACACCTTTGAACGCGGCGACGCCCGCATGTATATCTGGGATGAGGGGCGACGGGTGCCGGACCCTTTGAACGACGACCTCAGCCTGTACCTGGAAACCGCGAAAGGCCTGGTGATTCTAACCGGCTGCGCGCACGCGGGCGTGGTCAATATTGTAGAACACGCCCGCGCGGTAACGGGGCAGGAGCGCGTCCGGGCCGTGATTGGTGGCACCCACCTGGCGCCGGTGGGCGCCGACCAGTTAGAGAAGACCATCGATTACTTGAAGAAGCTGGACCTGGAACTGCTGGCGGCGTCCCACTGCACCGGTCTAGCCGTGGCTGCCCGCCTGGCCGCCGAATTCGGCCCGCGGTTTTCGTTTGGCAGTACAGGTTTGACTTTTACCTTTTAAATTTTGGGAACAATTATGAATCACCACACGGTCGTTCGTATTCTTCAAAGTATCGCCGACCTCCTGGAAATCAAGGGGGACAATCCTTACCGGATTCGGGCCTACCGCCGGGCGGCGTCAAGAGTCGAGACGCAGGGCGAAAACCTGGTGGAGTTGCACCGGAGGGGGGAACTGTCCACCATACCTGGGGTTGGCCGCGACCTGGCCCGCAAGGTGGCGGAAATCCTGGACACCGGAACCTGCGCTTATTACGAGAACCTGGTCCGCGAAATACCGCCGGGACTGGGGCAGTTGCTTTCGGTGCCCGGGGTGGGACCGCGCACGGCCAGGGTTCTGTACGAGCAACTGCAGGTGACCGGCCTCGACGACCTGGAGCGCCTGGCCCGGTCGGGCCGGCTGGCCGAACTGAAGGGCTTCGGCACCAAAACCGCGCAAAGCATCATCCGGGGGCTGGAGCTGGTGCGCCGCGGGCGGGAGCGGTTCCCCCTGGGCCGGGTGTTACCCTTCGCCATGGAGGTGGTGACGGCCTTGCGGAATGGAGCGCCGGTGGCCCGAATCAGCCTGGCCGGGAGCATCCGCCGGTTCCGCGAGACGGTTAAGGACGTCGACATCCTGGCCGCCTCCGAAAGGCCGGAGGCGGTGATCAAATTCTTTGCCGGCCTGCCGGCGTGGGCGGAGGTGCTGGAGCAGGGCCGCACCCGGGCCGCGGCGCGCACCGAGGACGGCCTCCGGGTTGAGGTGCGGGTGGTCAAAGAGGACGCCTACGGTGCCGCGCTGTGTTACCTCACCGGTTCCAAGATGCACAACATCCGGCTCCGGGAACTGGCGGCGCGCCGGGGGCTAAAGCTGAGCGAATACGGCGTGTTCCGCGACGGCGAGCGAATCGCGGGCCGGGAGGAAGACGACGTCTACGCCGCTCTGGGCCTGCCGTACATTCCTGCGGAGCTGCGGGAGGACGCCGGCGAGATTGAAGCCGGACTGCAGGGTACGCTACCCCGGCTGGTCGAGCGGCGGGACCTGAAAGGCGACCTGCACGTGCACTCGGTGTACAGCGACGGCACCGGCAGCCTGGAGATGATTGCGGATCAGGCCCGAAGACTTGGGCTGGAGTGGGTGGCGGTGTGCGACCACTCCCGCTCTTTGAAGATCGCCCGCGGGCTGTCCATCCAGGACCTGCGCGACAAAATACGGGCCGTGCGCGCCTTTAACGACCGCAGTCCGGACGTGAAACTACTGGCCGGGGCGGAGGTGGAAATCGACCCCCGCGGACGGTTGGATTACCCGGACGAGGTGTTGGTCGAGCTGGACCTGGTGGTGGCTGCGGTACACACCCACTTCCGGCAGGACCGGGAGACGATGACGGCCCGCATTCTGGCGGCGGTGCGGCATCCGGGCGTCCACATCATCGCCCACCCAACCGGCCGGCTTCTGGGCGAACGGAGCGCCTATGAAGTGGACCTGGACCGGATCATCGCCGAGGCCGCCCGTGGCGGCACCGTCCTGGAACTCAACGCTTACCCTAAGCGGCTGGACCTGAACGACGGTTACTGCCGGCAGGCGGCGGGACAGGGCGTGAAGCTGGGCGTCGGTAGCGACGCGCACCTGGTGGAACAGATGAAATTCCTCGACTTCGGGGTCGGCGTTGCCCGGAGAGGATGGCTGACCAGGGAAGACCTGCTGAACACCAGGAGCTATTTTGAACTTATGGCCATTTTGGGCAAATTTTACTTGTCAGATGGTTAAACTTTGGATAGCATAGTATCTATCGCCATAATCTTGAATCGCAACTACAAGGAGAGATGTCCAGTGACCGACAGAATAAAAACCGCCCTGGAAAAAGCCCTGGAAAGAGTGGCGGACATTGACGTTCCCGAAGCTGAAATCGACCGGGAGAATTTCCGGACCACCGGTAAGTTGCTGGCCGCCCGCTTTCTCAGCGAGCGGAACTTCGACCTGGAGGCCGCGCTGGCCGAGTTTCCGGAGGAGGCCAAGAAGTCCGTGGTGGACGGCATCCTGGAAAGTCTAATCGGCAATTTGCACCCGCCGGTCAGCGAAGCCGTCCAGAAAACCAACAAACGAGCCATGGAAGGAATTATGCTCCTCAAACGCGACCGCGAGACGGTCCGGGAGATTTTCAGCGGTATGGAGTTGTTGTTTGACTACTACCTGCAAAGCCTCCGCCAAGCCCAGTTGAACCTGCGGGAAAGCTTCCAGAGAAGGGCGAAGGAAACGCAGAGAATGATCGAAAAACAGACCGGGATGCGGGTCCAGGTGAACCCGGAAACCTCTCCGGAGTTCCGGGAGGAGTGGTTACGGACCATGAACCGGGTTGACATGCAGTACGAGGAGTTTCTGAAGGAGCACAAGTCCCGCCTGGCGGCCGTCGAATAGCGGCAGCCGGCGCGGGCTATCGAGGAGCGGTGTTGTTTGCGGAAGAGTTTACGTACCTACTTCCTGACCGGGATTGCGGTCCTGTTACCGCTGGCTATTACCGTTTGGCTGCTGTGGGTTATTTTTGTGTTTATCGACGGGATCGTCGGCAGCGTGATCGAGTTCGTGACCGGGTTCCGCATTCCGGGTGCGGGCTTCGTGGTAACGGTGGTGGTGGTGTTCCTGGCGGGACTTTTAGCCACCAACCTGGTGGGCCGGAAACTGCTCGGCCTGTGGGAGGAAATCCTGCTGCGGATACCCCTGGCCAACTGGATTTACAGGGTGGCAAAGCAGATCGTGGAAACGGTGGGCCGCAAGGACGAGCAGGTGTTCCGGCAGGTGGTGCTGGTCGAGTATCCCCGGCGGGAGATCTGGGTAATCGCCTTCCTGGTCGGAGAGGCCCAGGCCGATCTCTTCGGCCGGATCGGGGAAAACAAGGTGAAACTGTTCGTCCCCACCGTGCCCAACCCGACTTCCGGCTTCCTGATCATTGTGCCGCGAACGGATGTCATTCCGCTGCCCATCTCGGTGGAAGACGGTTTCAAGATGGTACTATCCGCGGGCATTGTCATTCCCAACAATCAGTGAAATAGCCACCGGAAACGCTAAAAAAGCGAACATAACCGGACGGTTGAATAAGATTCTATTTCTTGGGTTCACCGATAATCCGCCAGCCCTTCGCCCGGGCAACCTGGTGCAGGTGCCGGTCCGGGCGGACGGCCACCGGATGACCGACCAGTTCGAGGACCGCCAGGTCTGAATAGCTGTCCGCAAAGGCATAGCTGTTCTGAAAGTCGACTTCGGACGGTTTGAGGACGTTCAGCAGGGCGGGGACCTTCCGTGGGCCGCTGATATACACAATTTCCCCGTTGGAGTCAAACTTGCCAGCTTTGACCGGCACATTGGTGCCGATCACCACATCAAACCCCAGCTCCGCGGCGACGTTTTCCAACAGCGGCTGGCAGGCCCCCGAGATCAACACCAGGGTATAGCCCTTTGCCTTTAGCGTCCGTGCCTCATTGACTACCTCGGTGCAGAACCGCTTCTTCATGTTCCGGTACACCCTGGCAAAAAACTCTATAATTCTGTCTTTGGGCTCTTCCCGAAAAAGGTTGATGAACTTAACCAACGCCCGTTCCTTGGAGCGTTCTCCCGCCAGGATGCCCATTTTGTAAAGCAGGTACAGGGCGCCGAAAGAAGCGATAATATGGTAGTACCTGAACCGAGACCTGCTGAAGTTCTTAAACTCCAAGCACAGGAACGGCAAGCTCCGGCCCGGGTAGACCGTGCCGTCGAAATCGAAGATGGCCAGCTTTCGTTTCACGCTGTTACCTCCCCGAGGAAACCACAATGTATAATTCTAGCAAGAAATCGTTAAACCTGCAGGAACGGAAACGGAATGCCGCGAACCGCGGCGCGGTTTTGGGGAAGGGGAAACACAGATGATCCTCATCGGTACCTCGGGATGTAGTTACGGTGAAAACCTTTTTCCCACCCTGCCCGTCTTATAAGAAATTAAAGAAACAAAAGCGACCGCTGTTTCGACGGCGGTGCTGGCGGAAAGGGGAGTGGCGAAATGTACAGGTTGGTCGGGGTGCTGGTATTTTTGGCGGTTGCGCTGCTACTGGTGGTAGGGAAAGGCCCGCCGGACGCGCAAGTGCCGGCGGAGGCGGCGGTTCTTCCGTCCGTAGAGTCCTGCGCGGAGCTGACTCGGATTCTTGAAGAATACCGCCCCCAGTGGGGGGACTGTTTCTTGTTCGCCAGCGGGATGGAAATGGAACAGGCGGTGGGCGAAGCGCTGCGGGTCAGGGAGTCTCCAAAGGCTTCCCCGGACGCCGGCGCCCGCTACTCCTCCACCAACGTCCAGGTGCAGGGCGTGGATGAGGCTGATGTCGTCAAGACGGACGGGCAGTATATCTACCAGGTCAATCGGCAGCGGGTGCTGGTGCTCCGGGCCTACCCCGCCGCCGAGATGTCCGTGATTAAGGAGATCGAGTTTGCCGATCACCGCTTCAACCCCCAGGAAATGTATCTGGACAACGAGCACCTGGTGGTGGTGGGCGTGTCCTACCGGGAACTTTCCCGGGTTTATCCCGAGTTTTCCCGTCCCTGGCGCAGCGACACGGTTAAGGCCATTATATTTGACATCCGGGATAAGAATCAGATCCACCAGGTACGAGAAGTGGAACTTGAAGGCCGCTACGTAGCTTCCCGAAAAATCGATAAGAATGTGTACCTGGTGGCCAGCAAGTACCCCGATTATTGCCTGCTCCGGGAATCCGGGTTGCCGGCCCATGAGGGGCTGACGCCCGCCTACCGGGACAGTCTGGCCGGGGACAGTTTTCAGCGCCTCCGGTGCAGCGACGTCTATTACTTCCCCGACTTCGCTGAACCGAACTATCTGCTCGTGGCTGGTTTCAACCTGGAGAACCCGGATCAGGAAATGCAAGTGGGCGCTTACCTGGGCGCCGGCGAGAACGTATACGCCTCCCGGCACAACCTCTACGTGGCCGCCACCGAGCGCGACCACGGCCCGATCATCCCGTTGCCCGGCCCTCGCGGTCGGGCACCGACCGCCGCGCCGGACGTGGCGGTCTGGCCGGAGATAGTGCCGCCGGTTCGCGAGGAGAAAACGATCATCTACCGGTTTGCCCTGGAGGACGGCAAGGTTTCCTTCAGCGGCCGGGGAGAGGTCCCCGGTACTGTGCTGAACCAGTTCTCCATGGACGAACACGAAGGTTTCTTTCGGGTGGGCACCACCGTTGGCGCCTGGAGCAATGATTCCCGCAACGCGCTCTACATCCTGGATGCTGACCTGAACATCGCCGGGAAAATCGAAGATATAGCTCCGGGTGAACGGATCTATTCGATCCGATTCATGGGCGACCGGGGCTACATGGTCACCTTCAAAACTACGGACCCGCTGTTTGTCTTTGACCTTGCGGACCCGCGCAACCCCGCCGTCCTGGGTACGCTGAAGATTCCGGGGTACAGCAACTACCTCCACCCCTATGATGAACATCACCTTATTGGGTTCGGCAAGGATGCGGTCGAGGCCACCGAAAAAGGACCGGACGGGAAAGAAATATCCCTGGGGTTCGCCTGGGAGCAAGGGATGAAACTGGCCCTCTTTGACGTTACCGACGTGAATAACCCCGTCGAAAAGTTCACGGTGCACATCGGCGACCGGGGTACTGATTCTGAGGTCCTGCACAACCACCGGGCGCTGCTGTTCGACCGGGAGAAAAACCTGCTGGCCTTTCCGATCACCGTGGCCGAGATCAAGCACCACAGCGCCGCCATGCCGCCCTGGGAATACGGTGCCTTCACCTTCCAGGGAGCCTACGTGTACCGGCTGACCCTGGACCGGGGTTTTGAGTGGAAGGGCGGGATCACCCACCTGACCGCCGAAGACTACCTGAAGGCCGGACACCACTGGCCACACAGCGACCGCCACGTGCAGCGTATCCTGTACATCAACGAAAACCTGTACACTCTGTCAGAAGGCCTTGTGAAGGCAAACGACCTGAATACGCTCGCTGAGAAAGGCCGCCTCCGTCTGCCTTAAGGGTAAAACCATTGCATGCGGCTTATGAATCATTAGCAACTAGAAACGCTCGGATACAAAGTGACGATTGGTGCTGCTTGAAGCGTTAGTTCCCGGGAGTAACGTTGTTCTGGTGTTGAGACCTAACAATTAGCGGTTGGAGTAACGGCACGAAGGAGCGATTTTCTTTGTGGTATGCCGGTTACTCCTGACACCCGTGGGTTGCGGGCGAGCGAACTCAAGTGGCAGAGACGTAGCAGGTATGGCAGTGCAACGCCAACTGAGGTTTTTTTCGAGCCGGTGCTGATCCTTGCCCTCGACCTTTTGTTGCTTCTGCTATGTCGCTGCCCCGTCTTCTCTTGGGGACAAAAATCCTGTATGGTGTCCCCACGATACCGGCTGGATCCAGCTCTTACATTCCACCGCCGGCTGTACTTGGCCTGCAGCCGTAGCGTCCGGCCTATTTGCTATTGTGGGTTTCCCGGCAAAACTCAATAAATTCTGCCGGGCTCGTCACCGTTACTTCCCTACAAGTTGCCGGAGGAAAATGCTTTTTGTTTCCCGTAACAAGGATGGCACCCGCGGCGCGCGCCGCCTCGAGAAACGGCTCATCATCAGGGTCAGGCAGCCTTTGCGGCAGCGGTGTAGCAGTAACCAGGATCCCCTCCTCCTCGATTTGAGCAAGAATGGCTTTGATCAAGGATTGCTCAAAGCCGAATTTCGGACGCGCCAGGACTTCCCGGTACTCACTGAGTATACGTGCATCATAGACTACGTGGACCAGTCCCGCCGCAACCAGCCGGACGATCGTCCCGGCGGCGCTATGGCCCTTTAGCAGTCCTGAGACCAGCACATTGGCGTCGAGTGCTATCCTCATCGTGCCCGGCTCCGCCGTACGGCCCGGATCTCTTTTTCTATCTCGGCTGCCGTCATCTTGTTCTTTCCGGTCTGCCGCGCCCGCTCCTGGATCTTGTTGACGGCGAGGGTCGCGCGGACGCGACGCAAAGTGGCTAAATATTCCGCCACGTCCTCTCCTTCAATACCGGCCAGGATGGCCACCGGCTTACCGTTCGAAGTGATCACCATCTCCTTCTCTTGCTGCAACTGCCGCCAGATCTCTCCCGATCTCAGCCGCAAATCGCGAACGGAAATGAGCTTCATTTTGTATCGGCACCTCCGGCGATATTCGTCACTATTATTGTACACAATCGTGCTACGATTCTGCAACATGTCCTCATCGGGTGGTAATGGACCAAATCAGGGGTTACAGCCTCGGCGGTACGGTCGACGAAAATGCAAAACGCTTGTAGACCGGGTTTTTTTTGCTACAATTGTTCTCTACGGTCAAGATAGCCGACAGGATCCTGGTGCTGGATGAGGGAGTGGTTGCCGGAGAAGGGCTTCATGCGCAACTGCTTGGCAAAGGCGGGGTTTACGCCGCCATCTATGCCGAGTTGGGCGAAGAAAGGCGGCTGTGACTCGTTTATGTCTTCCGCCGGCAAAAGGCGGCGGCGATTTTTCCCCTGACAGGATTGCGCGGCAGAAAGGGGGGTGTATGCGTCCGTTTGCACCCATTGTGCCGGCAGGAATCCGGTCTGGCGGGGGAGAAGGAAGTAGGCGTTCCGGCAGTGGCGGGAGCGCCACCAAGATGATTTTCGTAAGGGGAGGGTAAATTATGGACAACGAGGTCGGCAACGATACGGCACGGCAAGAGGAAAGACGCTTGAACACCATCCAGCGCTTGTGGGGGGTGGTGTTCAGCCCGGGGGAGACCTTCCGGGACATTGTGGCACGGCCATACAGCCTGGCGGCGGCGCTGGCGGCCATCGCGGTCAGTGTGTTTTCGGTGGTGCTGGTAATTCCCAAGCTCCAGGCGTACACCGCGTGGGAAATGGAGCGCGCGGCGGAAATGATTTCTCCGGAGGAATGGGCTGCCTACCAGGAGTTCGGGGCGGCGGCGGTCGCCGGGGCCGCCGTTGTCGGTGCGGCGCTCGCCCCGGTGGTTATCTGGCTGGTTTGTGCCCTGGTACTGAAGTTTTTTAACATGTTTGCCGGGGAACAGGTCCCGTTCCGCCAGTTTTTCGCCGTGGCGGTTTACGCCTATGTCCCGGTGCTATTGGGCGGATTGGTGGCCGCCGTGATGATGATGTTCAGCCGGGTAGAAAACTTCCCCTACGTAACCACCAGCTTGGCTGCTTTGTTTCCAGGAATGGAAATCGGTTTTGCCTATTACCTGCTAGCCAGAGTGGATCCGTTCGCGTTGTGGACGATCGCCCTTCTTGGCATCGGCGGGGCGCAGGCCATGCGGACCAGCGTCCGGAACTTGGTTGTCTACCTCTTGGTGCTTTGGTTCCTGTACGCGGTGGTGACCGCGGCCCTGGGGGCGGCTTTTACTCCTGAAATGACCTACTTAAATTAATTAGTTAAGCGATTATTTTGGGGAATAGGGTGGTTTGATGGCGAAAAAGGGAGGCGTGGGGGCGGCTTTGCGTCAACGGGTCGCTTTCGCCGGTCGGTGGCGCAAACTGCTAATCGGTTTGGGACTGGCCCTGGTGATCCTGCTCATCGCCGGGGTCAACGTTTACCACAACCGGCAGGGCGTTCAAATCCCCGTGCGGGTTGAACCGGTCCGGGTCCTGCAGTTGGAAAACACGGTCTTTGCCACCGGCACGGTACACCCGGTGGAGCAGCAGGAATTTTACGCCGTCGGTGCGGCGGTGGTAGCCGAGGTGCTGGTGCGCGAGGGTGACCGGGTGGAAGCGGGACAGGTGCTCGGGTGCTTGGATGACACCGCTTTCCGGAAAGAGCTGCGGGACGCTGAGGCGCTGCTTGCTACCCGCCAGGCTGCTTTGGCTAAGGCGACCACCGTGCGGCCTGAAGAACTGGCCCAGGCGGAAGCCCAGGTGCGCCAGGCCGAATTGCAGCTGGAGGCCGCGCGTCGGCAAGCGGAACGGCTGCGCTACCTCCGCGAACATGAGGCGGCTAGTGTGGTGGAGCTGGAAAGCGCGGAACTGGAACTGGTCCGGTGGGAGGGTGAGCTGGAAAGCGCTCGGGCCCGCCTGGATGCGCTCTTGACCGGACCGGACGCGGCCGAGCGGGAGGCCCTGATCGCCCAAGTGGAGCAGGCCCAGACCGCCGTAGAAATCGCCCGGCAGCGGCTGGCGCGGGCCACCCTACGGGCGGCCATGGACGGGGTGGTGTACCGGGTGGAGATCAGGGCCGGGCAACCGGTGTCGCCCAACGCTTTCCTGCTGAGCGTGGTGAGCCTGGAACAGATGGAAATCCGGGCCGAGGTGGGCGAGGCCGACGCCGAGCTGCTGGAGGTGGGGCAACGGGTGCGGATAATAAGTGCGGCCCGGCCGGAGGAGACCTTTTCCGGGGAGGTGGCCCGGATCGCCCCCGGGGCCGTTTCCCGGACTGGCCCCCACGGTGAACAGAACGTGGTCCCGGTGGTAATCGAAATAAACAACGCGGACACGTGGCTGCGGCCAGGTTACAGCGTGGATTTGGAAATCGTGACCGTGGAAATGCGGGACGTGCTGGCGGTGCCCTACGAGGCCGTGGTGGAACTGGATGACGGCACCTGGGTCTTCGTGGTGGAGGGAGACCGGGTGAAGCGGCGGGAGGTCCAGGTCCGCCGGGGTAACGAGCTTTACGAGGAGGTTGTCTCGGGTCTGGCGGAAGGAGAAATGGTTGTGATCGGGCCGCCGGACCACTTGCAGGATGGGGACCGCGTTCGCGCGCTGCGGGGCGGGGGGGCGGACGCGGCAAGATGATCAAGGCCGAAAATCTCTGGAAAATCTACCGCTCCGGCACGATCGAGGTTCAGGCCTTGCGGGGGGTTTCCCTGACGGTCAACACCGGCGAGTTCGTGAGCGTGATGGGCCCCTCGGGTTCGGGAAAATCGACCCTGTTGAACATTTTGGGTTGCCTGGACCGGCCGGATGCCGGCACTTACCTTTTGAATGGCCGGGACGTCTCCGGGCTAAATGCGGATGCCCTGGCGGCCGTGCGCAACCGGCACCTGGGCTTTGTCTTTCAAAACTACAATCTCCTTCCGCGCCTGGACGCCCGGCGCAACGTGGAACTGCCCCTGGTCTACGCCGGTGTGGATTCCCGGTCACGGCGGGAGCTCGCGCTGAAGGCCCTATCCCGCGTCGGCCTCGCCGACCGCGCGGACCACCTGCCGACCCAGCTCTCCGGCGGGCAGAACCAGCGGGTGGCCATCGCCCGCGCCCTGGTTAACCGCCCGGCGGTATTGCTGGCGGACGAACCTACCGGCAACCTGGACACGCGCACCAGCGCGGAAATAATGGACATTTTCCGGGCCTTGAACCGCGAAGGGGTCACCATCGTGCTGGTCACCCACGAGCGGGAGATCGCGGTCTACGCCCGCCGCATCCTGCATTTCCGCGATGGTATGCTGCAGCGGGACGAACCGGTGGAGTGAAAAACGAATAAGGGGTGCGCGGGATTAATGAACCTTTGGGAAAGTTTTCTGGTGGCCCTGGACGGGATTCGGGCCAACAAGCTCCGGTCCGGGTTGACCACCCTGGGGATCGTCATCGGCATCGCGGCCGTCATCGCCGTGGTGGCCATCGGGCAGGGCGGTCGGGCGTTGCTACTGGCGGAAATGGAGGGTTTGGGCACCAATATGTTCGCCGTGCACCTGGACTGGCGCCAGGATTCCCTGGGGGAACTGCGCACCGGCCGGGAATTCACCGCGCAGGACCTGGTCGCGATCCGGCAGGTGGTGCCCGAAATCAGCCATCTGGCCCCGATCAGCGCCCGGACGGCGGTGGTGCGCGGTCCGCGGAGCCAGGGGGCGGCGCAGGTGGTTGGTACCACCGGCGATTACGCCGAGATTCGTAACCTAACGGTGGCGCGGGGACGTTTTCTTGCCGAGAGCGACCAGGCCGGAGGCCGGCGGGTGGCCGTGCTCGACGGGGAACTGGCCCGGGAGATTTTCGGCCGCCAGGATCCTCTGGGGCAGCGGGTGACCATTCACGGGGTGCCGGTGATCGTGGTGGGCGTACTCGAAGAAAAAAAGTCGCTTCTGGATTTCTTGGGTATGCGCTACGTCTACGTTCCCCTGCGCACCTGGCAGTATATTTTCCACGAACCGGCGGTGATCCACCAGCTTGAAGGCGCTACGGCGGACCGGGAACAGGTGGCCGAGGCGCTGCAGAAGACGCTGGCCGTCCTGGAACGCCGCCATGACGCCCCCGGCCGGTACATAGGCAGCAGCCTGGAGCAGGAAATGGAAATCGTCGGGCAGGCCACCGGGATCATCACCCTGGTGGTGGGGGCCATTGCCGGCATCTCGTTGTTTGTCGGGGGTGTTGGCGTGATGAACATTATGCTGGTTTCGGTCACCGAAAGGGTGCGCGAGATCGGGATCCGGATGGTCGTGGGGGCGCGGCGGCGGGACATCCTGGTGCAGTTTTTGATCGAGGCCGTGGTGCTCTGCCTCCTGGGTGGGCTGGTGGGTGTGCTGATTGGGGTCGGGGGCGCGATGCTCATCGCTAAGCTGGCCAACTGGCCGCCCTTGATTTCCTGGTGGACGGTGTTGCTGGCGGTCGTCTTTTCCGGCGCGGTCGGCGTCTTTTTCGGGATTTACCCGGCCAATCAGGCCGCACGGTTGGACCCCATCGAGGCGTTGCGGCGCGAGTAGTAATTAGACCCCAAAGCACTACCGTACCGCGAAATCAATGTCACTTTGGGCGCTGACCGATCCGGCGACGCGGGAGCCAAAAAGATAACAAGTGTAGACCTCGTACCGCTGAAGGATTGAGGCAAAGCGGGTGTCGTTGCGCAGGGTGGCCACCAGTTTGTCACCAGAAGGGTGCCGGTTTCGGTATTGGTTTTTCGGCTTATGATTGATGCCGCTTTTCTCTATGAAGTACCTTTCAGACGAGGAAACATGGGTCTAGAGTGGCGGGCATCGCGGAAAGGCGGGAGCAGGTGCGCGGCCTGCTGGCCCGGCCGGAGGTCAGCACCGAACAGACCATCATGTAGAGCATGATCAACGCGGACGTACACGATTTGGCGGGTACAACTTCGATCCGCCATGCATCCAGGAGATGTCAGGACCAAAACAGGACGGTGACCCGAACTAGCGCGTATTTTCAACGTAGCGACTGATGTGATAGGCAAACCTGAGGAAGTCGTCCAGGTTGTTTTGCAGGGTTTGATGGACTCGTTCCACGTCCACAGAGGCATAGCCGTGCACCAACACGTTTCTGAAACCGGCCATACCGCGTATTTCTTCGGCAAATTCAGCGGGCAGAATACCCTTTTCCCCCAGTTTGTCGATGATCTCAGTATAGTCTCCCGCCTTGACGCCTAGGTCTGATAGCAGGTGATTGCCCACGTCCAGCAGGATCTGAATAGACAGTTGGAGACCATGGATTACCGACCAGAGCCGGGGCAGGCTCGTCCGCAGGTCGTCCAGGGTATATGCCTGCAGGTTCTCCAGTTCACGCACGTACGTTTCCAGCTCGGTCAGCTTACCGCGGATTAGTTCGATGTCGGCGACCATCATTCAGCCTCCGTGGTGTTGAAACGCCTGTTGAGGCGCTCTACCAGGTATTTGTGCTGTACAGCCAACAGGGGGCGCATGTCCTGGTACTCGTTGAAGGCTTTGACCTGAAAGGCCAACCTTTTTTTGTCGGACCGGGAAAAGAGCACTTCGCCATGGTAAATAACCTGGAATTGCAGGAACGGAGGGGCTTCGTTTAAGATGATGAGGTCCATTTCGTTGGTTTCCAAGATCCTCATCAGCTCCGTGAGCAAGAAAGCCCTATAACCATAAGGATAGTCTTTTTTGTTTATCAGGGCTGGCTCCACCAAGAGCGCCAGGTCGATATCACTAAGAGGGCCTGCCTTGCCCTTGATCTGAGAACCAAAAAGGTAGGCAGCGGTTACTGCCGGCTGAGTTTTGCAGAAGTCAACGATCTTCTGCCGCTGGTCCTTGGTAAACATGGACATATCCGATCTCCCCGTCAGCCACTGTGGTTACTGTGTTACCGTTTATTGTAACTTGGGCCTGCCGTACTGTCCACTGTTCAGCCATTATAAACAGCCTGTCCGCAGTCGGCTGGGCGAATTAACGGCGTGTATATTATCGTCAATGGAGATAGTGTATGTGTGAGTAAAATTAACTCGGCGCCAGTCGCGGGCGCATTGAGCGGCTGCCGATTTTTGCCAGGACGCTCAATGATCCACACGGGTTTGACTTGGATACGGACCAGGGCCGTTACCTGATCTCGGCGCTGCAACTGATCCGGAGCCATCAGGAACGGGGGTACAGCGTCAGGGGCCGGCTGTCCGCCGAAGAGTCTTGGTGGCTGACATTAAGAAGTTCCTGGGGCAGGCGCCTCCAAGGGGTTCGTGCCGCCAACAGCTTTAACCCGGCAACCCCAGGGGGCAGGACAGTTCGCAAGCCCGGCAGTGCTTGACCAGGGGCGGAGTGTTTTTTTGGGCGTCGGCCTTGTTTTTGTCTATCTGTTGCATGCAGGACGAACGGTGGTAAGAGCCTTCTTGGAAGCTACCCTGGGGACAGGCGCGCAGGCAGGGGCGGTGACAGTCAGCACAGGGATTTGACCACCGCGTCGCAGTGGGTGCCAGGCCGGCGTCCAGGAAGAGGGCGCGGAAGCGGACGCAGGGACCGTATTGCGGGGTGACCACCAGATTATTGGCCCCGATATGCCCCAGGCCGGCCAGCACGGCGGCGTCCTTAAGGAATACGCCGCCTTTTTCCACGTAGTAGGGAAGGGAGCGGGCCGCGATGTCAAGTTCTCTACCAAGCCATTCCACTAGTCGGTTGGCGATGTTTATCAACCGGAGGTTGCCCGGCGTGCCGCCCTTTACCCCCCACCAGTCCAGTTCGGGCTGGGCCGGATCGTGGATCAGAGCCAGAACCAATATTGATCCAGTTTCTGGCGGGCGTGGCATGTCCGGGCGGACCCGGTAAGAGGGGGCCTGGCGCAGGGCGGCGGCAGTGGTCACGCCGGCCAGGGTGGCGCCGAAGGATCTGGCCTGCCGCACGATCAAGGCGGTGGTTTGCTTGGAGGGGTGTTGCATGGTATTGCCTCCCTCTGAAGACTTCGCGGCGTTGGGGTTGATTTCCTGCAAGGGTGTGCTGGGGCGGAACCTAGCGGAGAGAAATACCGGTGCGAGCCACGGTTCCGGCTAAAGAGACGCCGGTTTTCCGGCCCGCGGCGAGGGCGGTACGGGTGAGCACGAAGATCTCGACGGGCACCGGTGCCTCCAGGAAGACGGTTTCGGCCAGGTCTTTCGCGCGAGCGGGGGGCACCAAGCAATCGTCGGGTACGACTACGGCGATATCCGCGTCACTCTTGGGGGTCGGCGTACCCACGGCATAGGAACCAAAAAGCCGCACCTCTGCACCCGGAATTTCTTCCGCTAGCCGCCGGGCACAGTCTTTAAGCCTGGACAGTACCACATCCCGGTTAACGAATCGTGTCACGGCAAAAGTGGTAAACGGTTTCGGCATCGTTGATCGCCTGCCTGGCCTCACCTTCGGTGTAATAGTCCCGCCGCGGTGCTGCACCAGTGCCTTTACCGCCTTTTCGGCCGCCTGGTGGGCGGCGAAACAAGCCCATTCGTAATCGCCCATTGAAAGGGAATTCCGGGCATGTTGCAGGTCGTACTTTCCTTGGGCCAGCCAATCCAGCGCCCTGTTGGCCACCGGTTCTAGCGCTCCTTATTAGCGAAAATTTGAGCACCCGCGTTTGCGGTTACCAGTATTGTACCGCTTCCAGGTCGAATTGGGAACCGAATATCGGTGGGGAAGGAGAAAAACACAAAAAACAGAAACATTATTAAGATGTCTATCATTCATTGCGACATGGACGCTTTTTACGCCTCCGTCGAGCAGCGCGACCATCCGGCCCTGCGCGGCAAGCCCGTGGCCGTCGGCGGCAGCGTCCGGCAGCGGGGAGTGATCAGCGCCGCGTCTTACGAGGCCCGCCGCTACGGGGTCCGGTCGGCCATGCCCACTTTCAAAGCCCTCCAGCTTTGCCCCGAATTGGTGCTGCTTCCGGTGAACTACGCCAAGTACGAAAAGGTTTCCCGGCAGATCATGCGTATTTTTCGGCACTACACGCCGCTCGTGGAACCGCTTTCTCTGGACGAGGCTTTTTTGGACGTTAGGGGTTCGGAAGGGCTTTTCGGTCCGGCGGAGGTCATCGGGCGGGAGATCCAGCGGCGCATCCGGGAAGAGCTCGGGCTGACGGTTTCGGTGGGCATCGGGCCGAACAAGTTCCTGGCCAAGTTAGCCTCGGGCCACCGGAAGCCGTGCGGTTTCACGGTGATTCCCGCGGACCGGGCCGTGGAGTTTATCAGCCCGTTGCCGGTGAGCAAGCTCTGGGGTACCGGGGCGCGTACCGCGGAAAGGCTTTACAAAATGGGGGTTCAAACCATCGGTGATTTGCGGCGTTTTTCCCTGCCGACGCTCGAGCGCCAGTTCGGCAAGTACGGCCTGGTACTGTACCAACTGGCGCGGGGGATCGACGACCGCCCGGTTGAGCCTGCGCGCGCGGCCAAGTCCATCGGCAAGGAAGTCACCTTCGCGACCGATGTCTATTCTTTCGCTGAGTTGCACTGCATCCTGCGGGAGCTCGCCGAAAAAGTGGGGCGGCGCCTGCGCAAGCGCGGTCTGAAATGCGGGAGCGTTACCCTGAAAGTGAAGTATCCCGATTTCCGCCTGGTTACGCGGTCAAAGACTCTGCGCGAGCCCACCGATCTGACCAGCGTAATCTACCGGGCGGCCGAGGAACTCCTGCGCCAGCACTGCGTCCCGCCGGTCCGCCTGCTCGGGCTCACCTGCGGGAAACTCACGGGCGTGGATCAGCCGACCCTTTTCCCCGATGAAAAGGCGCTTAAAGAAGCCAGGGTGACCAAAGCGCTGGACGCTTTGAAGGATAAGTACGGCGAGGACGTGGTCCGGATCGGGCGGCTTTTGCGGCCCAAGAACTAGATGGGTGCTAAGTTTGCGGAAGGGGGTGAAGATGTGCATACCTTACGCAAGGCCAGAATCACGGACGTGGAAGCCATTCACCGCCTGGTCAACTACTACGCCAGTAAAGGGCTTATGCTCGCCCGGCCGCGCGCCCTGCTTTACGAGAGTATCCGCGAGTTCACCGTCGCCGAGGAGAGCGGCCAGGTGGTCGGCGTCGGGGGACTGCACATCATCTGGGAGGACCTGGCCGAGATCCGGGCGCTGGCGGTGGCCGAGAACATGACCGGACGGGGCATCGGGAGGAAACTGGTGGAAACCTTGCTGAACGAAGCCCGCGAACTGCACCTCCCCCGCGTGTTCACCCTGACCTTTCAGCCGGGTTTTTTTGAGCGCTGCGGTTTCCGGCTGGTTCCCAAGGAGGAAATGCCGCAGAAAGTATGGCGGGAGTGTATGAATTGCCCCCACTTCCCCAACTGCAAAGAAGAGTCGCTGGTCATTGACCTGGTTTAGGGGGCGCTAAAGAATTTTACTTAAGAAGGTCTTGGTTCGCTCTTCACGGGGGGAATTGAAGATTTCTCCGGGGGTGCCTTCCTCCAGGATCTGTCCCTCGTGAAGAAACAGCACCCGGTCGGCCACTTCGCGGGCGAAGCCCATCTCGTGGGTCACCACCGTCATGGTCATTCCCTCCCGGGCGAGATTCTTCATCACCGCCAGTACCTCGCCGACCATCTCCGGGTCCAGGGAAGAGGTCGGCTCGTCGAACAGCATTACTTTGGGGTGCATGGCCAGCGCCCGCGCAATGGCCACGCGCTGCTGCTGACCACCCGAGAGTTGCCCGGGGTAGGCATCCGCCTTATCACTCAGCCCCACCTTGGCCAGCAGGGCGCGGCCCCGTTCCGCAGCTTCTTTCGGTGACAGTTTCAACACCTTCATCGGCGCCAGGGTGACGTTTTCCAGGGCGGTCTTGTGCGGGAACAGGTTGAACAGCTGGAACACCATCCCCATCTTCCGCCGGACCTTGTTGAGGTCCACTTTGGGGTCGGTGAGGCACACCCCGTCAATGTAGACTTCGCCGCTGGTCGGCTGTTCCAGGAGATTCAGGCAACGGAGAAAAGTGCTCTTGCCGGATCCGCTGGCCCCGATCATGCAGACCACCTCGCCCTCGCGGATGCGGCAATTGATACCCTTCAGCACCTCCAGAGACCCAAAATTCTTGACCAGGTTTCTGACTTCGATCATTCGGTCTTGAGCCTCCTTTCCAGCCAGTCGACAATGCGCGAGAAGGTGAGGGTCATTACCAGGTAGAGGAAGGCGGCGCTCATGTAGATCGGAAAGGGCGCAAACATTTCGGCGTTGATCAGCTGCGCGCGCCGGGTCAGTTCCACGAAACCAATTGCCGAAAGGATGGAGGTGTCTTTCAGCATTAAGATGTACTCGTTGCCCAGCGGGGGAATCACCCGCTTGAAGGCCTGCGGGAGAATCACGTAGCGCATCGCCTGGACGTGAGACATACCCAGAGAGCGTGCTGCTTCCATTTGGCCCCGCTCGATGGACTGTATCCCGGCGCGGAAGATCTCGGCAATGTAGGCGCCGCTGTTCATGCTGCAGGCCATGATGGCTGCGGTCCACATATCAAACCTGAAGTTCTGAACAATTTTCGGGACATGGTAGGTGGCCGTCAACCAGGCCTGGGTCTCGTTAATCAACTGCGGGATCCCGAAAAAGATGATCAGCGCCTGAACCAAAAGGGGAGTGCCGCGAAAGAAGTCAACATAAGCAGTTCCGATCACTCTCAGGTACTGTTTCGTGGACAGTCGGGCCAAGCCGATAAACAAACCGATCACGCAACCGAGGCCGACCGAAATCACAGTGAGTTTCAGGGTGACTCCTGCGCCCAGTAATAAGACCGGAAAGATTTGAATGGCAATATCCAAACTGCATTCACTCCAAAAGGATCGGGTAAATTGGGGAATAAGCGTAATATAGAGTTACGCTTATTCCCACACCTTGTTCGGTTTAGATTAGTTCTCGCTTTCCCAGGCGGCCAGCGCTTCCTCAACGGTGATGGTCAGCAGTTCCTCGGGCATTTCACCGAACCATTTCTCGTAGATTTTCTGGAACTTGCCGTTCTGCTTGAGGGTGTTCAGCGCGCCGTTGATTTCGGCGTACAGTTCGGGGTTGTTCTTGGCGATGGCCATGCCGTAGTACTCGCTGGAGAGCATTTCGCCGACCACCTTGATGTCCTTCCGGTCATCCTGCTTGATGGTGTACAGGGTCACCGGCGCGTCATTTACCACTGCGTCCACGGTGCCGTTTCTCAGCGCCATGAAAGCTTCGGGAATCCGGTCGTAGGTGATAATGGTGGTTTCCGGGTACCGCTCCTGGACTTCCTTGGCCTTGTCCGCACCGGTAGTGCCGATCTGCACGCCCAGCTTCTTGCCGGCCAGGTCGTCGAAAGAGTTGATGTCTTTGTTGTCCGCGTGCACGGCGATGATTAGGCCGGACTTGTAGTACGGATCGGTGAAGCTGACCCGCTCCGCGCGGGACGGTTTGATGGTCATCGCCGAAATGATTACGTCAATGGTGCCCGACTGCAGGGCTGGAATCAGCCCGTCGAAGGTGAAGCTCTGGACCGTATAATCATAGCCGAGTTCTTCCATAATCGCCGCAATCAGGTCCATGTCAAACCCAACGTATTCCCCGGTGGTGGTGTCCTGCCATTCGAACGGCGGGTAAGCGGTGTCCGAACCAATGACCAGTTTCTTTTTCACGGGATCGGTAGGCGCCTCGGCGTCCTGGCCGCCACCGCAGCCCACGGCGACAAACGCAAACACCAACAGACAGAAAAGAACCAAAACCTGTTTATTGACCTTGGGCAAAACTTATCCTCCTCTCCCGATTCCACAACTATTGACCGCTAGTGATAGTTATCGCCTGTTCTCGCTCAACCCCCTTTCTCAGGCGTGTTTAAGTCCAGATTTACCCTTTCGCCTTGATTGTCGAAAAATCCTGCACGGCTGGTCCATATTTTGCAAAGTTTCAATGTTTCTCTTGACTTTAGCCCGGTTGGGTGCCAGAATTTATAAGGTGATGCAAATAACAACCCGGAGATTACGAAGATGACGCCCACTAGATTCCAACAAGTCACCGCCGACGCCGCCCTGCTTTTTGTTGCCTTCGTTTGGGGGATCACCTTTGTCGTAGTCAAGGAGGCCCTTACCGAGATTGGGCCTTACTATTTTCTGGCGATCCGGTTTTTCATCGCCTTTCTCTTCCTGGCGCTGATTTGCTGGCGTTCCCTGCTGCAGGTCAACCGGGAGAATCTGTCGGCGGGGCTGGTGATCGGCCTGGCGCTGTTCGGTGGTTACGCCTTCCAGACGGTGGCCCTGCAGTACACCACGGCTGCCAATGCCGGCTTTATCACCGGCCTGTCGGTGGTCCTAGTGCCACTCTTCACCGCCGTAATTACCCGGCGCGCCCCGGCGCCGCTGACCGTTCTGGGCGTAGCCTGCGCCACTGTGGGACTGGGCCTCCTGGCCATCCAAGGCGATTTCCGGGTGAGCTACGGCGACCTCCTGGTGTTTTGCTGCGCGGTTTGCTTTGCCACGCACATCATCCTGGTGGGGAGATACGCCCCGCGCCGGGACCCGGTGCTCCTGGCCATCATCCAGATCGGTACCGTGGGCCTGATCAGTACTCTGATTGCCCCAGCCCTGGAAACCTTTCCGATGATCCTGGCGCCGCAGGTCCAGATCGCGTTGCTGGCCACGGCCATTCCCGCCACCTCCCTGGCTTTCCTAATCCAGAACAAAGCGCAGAAGTTTACCTCGCCTACCCACACCGCCGTCATCTTCACCATGGAGCCGGTGTTCGCCGGGCTGGCGGCCTGGCTCTGGGGCGGGGAGATCCTGGAGTTGCACCAGTGGATCGGTGGTGCGGCGATCGTCGTCGGGATGCTGATCACAGTGCTCAAAGACCGCCAAGACAATTTCGGAGCTCCACCCGGCGCCGGTGCCCCTGGACCGGTGCCAAAAGGTTGCCCCGCCGCATAATTAATGTTAGAATTTGACACAATACGGTGGGGAGGAGGTGGACCGATGGACCTGAAAGAGGCCATCCTTCGTTTCCACCAGGGCGAAATGATCAAGAACATGCTGATTAACGCCGGCAATCTCGCCGGCGAACTGGAGCAAATCAGGGTGGAGGACCGGGCTGCCGCCGTGAAACTGTACAAGGGGGTCCTGGAACAGATCCGGGGCGAAATTAAAATGGCCTCCGCAGTGACCGGCTTCAGCGGCCTGGCCGGTGTGGACGGCAAGGTGAAGGAAGCAATCTGGGAGGTACACATCAACCGCCCGGAAGAAGCCAACCGGCTGCTGGGCGAGGCCATCGCCGGCACCGTGAGCGCCACCCAGAGCGCGGCCGAACATCTCCAAAGAGAGGGGTTAATTTAGCTCGTTGCGGAACTATGAATCCACAACGTTGCTCATTTAATCAACCAAGATTAATTGCCACCGGAGCTGATCCGTTTGAATCCCGCACTCGAATCCGATCGGCCGTTCATTAATCCTTACCTGGCCATCATTGTTGGGGTGATGGCCGTTTCTTTTTCGGCTATTTTCACGAAGCTGGCGGACGCGCCGCCCATGGTGATCGCGTTTTACCGCCTGGGCTTCACGGTGCTGCTGATCGCCCCGTTTGCCCTGGGGCGGACCGGGCGCCGTGAACTGCGGGGGATGTCCCGCAGTGATCTCGGGCTGGCCGTCGGTGCCGGGGTGCTTCTGGCCATGCATTTCACGGTCTGGATCACCTCCCTGGAATACACCACGGTGGCCTCCTCCACGGTGTTGGTGACCATGCAGCCCCTGTTTGTGGTGCTCGGGGGTTACCTGTTCCTGAAGGAGGGACTGACCAGGCGGGCGCTGGTCGGAGCGGCCCTGACGCTTACCGGGAGCGTCCTCATCGGGGTCAACGACTTCCGGATCGGCGGCCAGGCGCTCTACGGCGACTTGCTGGCCTTTTCCGGCGCTGTCTTCATTGCCGGTTACGTACTGATCGGGCGCAGCCTGCGCGTTCGCCTCTCCATCGCCCCCTACACCCTGCTGGTGTTCGGCAGCGCTGCGCTCGTGCTGTTGATCGGCAACCTGGTTACGGCCGCTCCCCTTTACCCGTACCCCGCCATGGATTGGGTGTACTTCCTGGCGCTCGCGGCCATCCCGACCATCCTGGGCCACATGGTATTCAATTGGGCGCTGCGCTACGTGAAGGCGGCGGTGGTTTCGGTCAGCATCCTGGGCGAACCGGTGGGGGCGACCATTCTGGCGTATTTTATTTTCGGCGGGGTTCCCAGCCAGCTCCAGCTTGGCGGCGGTACGGTGATCCTTATCGGCCTGTACATCTTTATCACCTCGGCCATGGAACGGAAGGCCTTTTCCGTTCTGCGCCAAAACTAAACTGACCAAAACGGCCGACCCGGCAGGAAAATCCGGAAATCCCGTTGAAAAAAACATAATTTTAAAGATTTTGATCAATAATTCCCGGGAGGTGAGACATGGGGGCAGGGACCTTTGCTGCAAAGGAGGCGCTACTTTATTTAACCCGGATAAGACCTGAGGGCAATGCCAATATCAATCTTGAGTTTTAATCTTAGGGCTTATTATACAAGGAGGCACGCAGGTGTACAGAAAAACCAAACTCACCGCGGTAGCGGTAATTGTGACGTTATTATTTCTGTTTGGAATAATCACCGGTTGTGGCGGGGGGAATACCGGCGTCCAGGAGGACACCATCAAGATCGGGTTCCTCGGGGCCAAGACCGGCGGACACGCGGCTTACGGAATCCCCACCCTGAACGGTATGAAACTGGCGGTGGAGGATATCAACGCGGCCGGGGGGCTTTTGGGCCAGCAGGTGGTGATCATTGAGGACGACCACCGCAGCCAAAGCTCCGAAGGCGCGACTGTAACCCAGAAACTGATCACCCAGGGCGTAGTTGCCATCGTCGGCGATCCGACCACAGGCATCACCAAGATCGCCGCGGAGATCGCCCAGGGCGCCGGCGTGGTTCTGGTTTCCGCGGGCGCCGTGGGCGAAGGCGTGGTGGAGATTGGCGATTACATTTACCGCGACACCCTGCTAGACAAGCTGGCGGCACCGGTAGTGACCAAGTACCTGAAGGAAGAATTGGGCTGGGAAAAGGTTGCCCTGGTAACCTCCACCAACAATGACTACAGCGTGGGCTTGAGCGAACTATTCCGGACCAGCCTGGACGAGTACGGCATGGAAATCGTCGCCGAGCAGAGCATTCAGGACGGGGACCAGAACTTCAGCGCCCAGGTGACCGCCTTGAGCAAGAAGGAGTTTGACGGAATCATCTTCACCGGTTACTATACCGAGGGCGGCCTGTTCATGAAAGAAGTGCGCGCCCAGGGCCTGGACCAAGTGATGGTCGGCGGTGACGGGCTGCTGGCCTCCGTACTCTGGGAACTCGGTGAGGACGCCGTGGAAGGCAGCATGGTTTACACCGGATTCGCGGCCGATCCGGAAGGCGCGACCGGCAAGACCCTGGAGTTCATCAATAAGTACCAGGAAAAATACGGTGAACTTCCCGACATGTTCGCCGCCCAGGGTTACGACGCCGTTATGCTGATCGCCGATGCCATCAAGGCGGCGGAAAGCGCCGACCCGGCCAAGTTCAAGGAAACCCTCCGGCAGACCACCAACTGGGAAGGGGTTTCGGGCACGATTACTTTCGGCCCGGACCGGGAGCCGATCAAGAGCCCGGTATACCTGTTGGAAGTCAAGGACGGGGGATGGGCCATCAAAGCTGTACTTCCGGTAGAAATTTAGCCATATCGGAGGCCCAAAGCGGCGGCCACTGCCGCAGAGCAGTAGCCGCCGCGTTTAAATTTGCATCCGGAGGTCGTCCATGGATCTGCAGACGTTGCTGCAGCAGATGATAAACGGGATCACCCTTGGTTCGACCTACGCCCTGATTGCGCTGGGCTACACCATGGTCTACGGCATCATCAAGCTGATCAACTTCGCCCACGGTGACGTCTACATGCTCGGTGCCTTTGTCGGCCTGGCCGTGGTGCTGATGGGCGCGAACATTTGGCTGGCCATCTTTGTGGCCATGCTCGCTTGCCTTTGCGTGGCCGTAACCATTGAGCGCGTGGCCTACCGTCCGCTGCGTAGTTCCATCCGGTTGGCGCCCCTGATCTCTTCCATTGGTGTTTCCATTTTCCTGCAAACCCTGATGACCCTGCTCAAAGGCCCTCAGCCCGTAGGCTTCCCCCAAGTGGTCACCAACACCATCTATACCGTGGGCCTGGTCAAGATTTCCACGGTCCAAATCATCATCCTGGTCGTGGCTGCCGTGCTCATGATCGGTCTGCAACTAGTTATCAAGCGGACCAAAATGGGTAAGGCCATGCGCGCCACGTCTGAGGACCTACGCACCGCCAGCCTCATGGGGATTAACGTCAACGCCGTGATTTCCTTCACCTTCGCCCTGGGCGCCGTCATGGCCGCCGCCGGAGGCGTGTTGGTGGGGATGTACTTCAACTCGGTGTTCCCATTGATGGGTGTGATGGCCGGGCTGAAAGCGTTCTGCGCCGCCGTGGTGGGTGGTATCGGCAGCGTGCCGGGGGCGGTGCTGGGCGGGCTGTTCCTGGGCGTGGCGGAGGTGCTGGGGGTGGCCGCCGGGCTTGGCAGTTACCGGGACGCCATCGCCTTCGGACTGCTGATTTTGGTGCTCCTGTTCCGGCCTTCCGGGCTTTTGGGCCAGCCTGAGCAGAGAAAGGTGTAGCGGTATACTTATGGATGACTTTTTAAAACAGTTCATCAACCCTTACTACCTCCAGGTCTTAATGCTGCTGGGAATTTACCTGATCGCGGCGCTGGGCTTGCACCTGATCACCGGGGTGACCGGGCAGCTTTCCTTCGGTCACGCTGCTTTTTTGAGTGTCGGCGCTTACGGGGCGGCGCTACTGAATATCCACCTGGATCTTCCTTTCCTGCTGTGTCTCCTGGCGGGGGGACTTTTGGCCGCTTTGGCCGGAGTGTTCGTTGGTTTCCCAAGCATGCGTCTGAGCGGTGACTACCTGGGTATTGCCACCCTCGGGTTTTGCGAGATCATCCGGGTGGTTTTCATGAATCTGGAAATTACGGGGGGTGCCCGCGGCCTGGCTGGGATTCCGCGGGAAACCAACCTGCTTACCGTTTACATCCTAGTGATCCTCACCATCGTCACCATCTACCGCTTGCAGAACTCGCGGTTCGGCCGGGCCCTGGTCGCCATCCGGGAGGACGAAATCGCCGCCGAATGCATGGGCATCAGGAGCATCTGGTACAAGGTGGGGGCGTTCGCCATCGGGTCGTTTTGTGCTGGCGTGGCTGGCGGGTTGTACGCGCACATGCTCCAGTACCTGAACCCGGCGGATTTTGGCTTCGTGCGTTCCTTCGAGCTGCTGTGCTTCATCGTTCTCGGGGGCCTGGGCAGCATCTCCGGAGCGATACTGGGCACCACTATTTTGACGCTGGCTCCGGAAATGCTCCGTTTCTCGGCCGAGTACCGGATGATGATGTACGGTACCTTGATGGTGGCCATGATGATCTTCCGACCTAGAGGGCTGTTGGGCGGGGTGGACCTCCGGCGCCTGATCCGGAGTTCTTTCCGATCCCGGGACCGGGACACCACCACGCCGGCCGGTGGTTAAGTTTATGGGCGGGGGTATATAAGTGTCGGAAGTCCTGCTTGAGCTACACGGCGTAACGGTCCGCTTCGATGGACTGACCGCGGTGCACGAACTGGATCTGAATATCGAACGCGGGATGATCAGGGCGCTGATCGGTCCCAACGGAGCGGGGAAGAGCACGGTGTTTAACGTGGTAACCGGGATTTTTCGCCCGTCATCCGGGAGTATCCGCTTCCGGGGCGAGGAGATCAGCCGGTTGAATCCCTACCACATCGCGGCCCGGGGCATCGCCCGCACCTTTCAGAATATCCGTTTGTTTAAGAACGCTTCGGTCCTGGACAATGTCAAGGTGGGCCGCCACTACCGGTGCCGCAGCAACATCTGGGACGCCCTGCTACGCCTGCCGGGTTTCAAGGCCGAGGAACGGCAGACCGCCGAGGCTTCCCTGGAGGTCCTGGAACTGGTAGGCCTGGCGCACAAAAAGCACGAGTTGGCCATGAACCTTTCCTACGGCGAACAGCGGCGCCTGGAGATCGCGCGCGGCCTGGCTTCCAACCCGGTGCTGTTGTTGCTGGACGAACCGGCGGCGGGGATGAACCCGCAGGAAAAGAAGAACCTCATGCGGTTGATCCAGGACATCCGGGACCGGGGAGTTACCGTCTTCCTAGTGGAACATGACATGAAGTTTGTGATGGCGCTCTCGGAGAAGATCACCGTGCTGGACTACGGCCGCAAGGTCTGTACCGGCTCGCCCACCGAGGTGCGGTCCGATCCGCGGGTTATCGAAGCCTACCTCGGGAAGGAGGTGGGCTAGTGTTGCTGGAGCTGAACGGCGTCTCGGTCAACTACGGAGCGGTTCAAGCCTTGACGGACGTGTCGCTCACGGTGGAGCAGGGCGAAATAGTCGCGCTAATCGGGGCGAACGGCGCCGGCAAGAGCACTACCCTGTGGACCATTTCGGGACTGGTCCGCCCGCGCCGGGGCCGCATTATCTTCGACGGCCAGGACATCGCCCGGATGTCACCCAACCGGATTGTTGCCCTGGGTATCGGCCACGTGCCCGAGGGGCGCCGGGTATTCGCCACCATGTCGGTGCAGGAGAACTTGGAGATGGGCGCTTACGTCACCAAGGGCGGCCGGAAAATGCGAGAAGCCATGCGCCGGGTTTTTGACCGTTTTCCACGGCTGGAGGAACGGAAGAATCAGCTGGCCGGCACCCTGAGCGGGGGAGAGCAGCAGATGCTAGCCATCGGTCGGGCGCTAATGTCGCGGCCGAAGCTTCTGTTGATGGACGAACCGTCCATGGGACTGGCGCCGATGCTGGTGCGGGAAATATTTGCCATCATCCGGGAATTGAACGCGCAGGGGACCACCATCCTGCTGGTGGAGCAGAACGCCCACATGGCCCTGTCCATCGCCCAGCGGGGCTACGTCCTGGAAACCGGGTCCATCACACTCACCGGTCCGGCGGTGGAATTGGCCGGCAATCCGGAAGTACGCCGCGCCTACCTGGGAGCTTAACCCCCCGTGACGTTTGCTTTTGTCCGCTAAATGGCTCATTATTAGATTATAACAAGGAACTTTCTTTAGGTTTCTTTTACGTAAGGCAGCCTTTGTAACGGCGGGAGAACGTGATCCAGGTAGAGAACTTGACCAAAAAGTTCAAGGACTTCACGGCGGTAGACGCCATCTCTTTCGCGGTGGGGGCGGGGGAGTTTTTCGGTTTTCTCGGGCCGAACGGGGCGGGGAAGACTACGACGATCAAGATCCTGGCCACCCTGCTGCGACCAACGCGCGGCACGGCCCGGGTAAACGGCTACGACGTGATCCGGGAGGCCACGGCCGTACGCCGGTCGATTGGGATGGTCTTCCAGGATCCCAGCCTGGACGACCGCCTGACCGCGCGGGAAAACCTTGAACTGCACGCTATGCTGTACGGAGTACCCCGCCGAGAAATCGCGCCTCGCATGGCGGAACTCCTGGAATTGGTGGGGCTCGCAGACCGGCAACGGGATCTGGTGCGCAAGTTTTCCGGAGGCATGAAGCGCCGATTGGAAATCGCCCGGGGGCTCTTACACCGGCCCGGCGTGCTGTTCCTGGATGAACCGACCGTTGGCCTGGATCCGCAGACCCGGAACCACATCTGGGAGTACATCGGGGGGATTCGCAAAAACGAGGGCGCCACCGTGTTTCTTACCACCCATTACATTGAAGAGGCCGAGGCCTGCGACCGGGTAGGGATCATTGATCACGGGAAGATCATCGCCCTGGACACGCCGGCCGCGCTTAAGGCCGCGGTGAATGCCGACGTGATTACCCTTCAGGCCGAGGCGCCTGGAGAGGCCGTCCGGGCCATACGGGAACAACTCGGGCTGCGGGCGGTCCTCACCGACGGTGTAATCCATGTTCCGGCCGGAAACGGCGCGGGAGAAAGGCTCGTACCACGGCTGGCCGCCGCCGTACCGGCTCTAACCGCCCTCAGTATCCGCAAGCCGACCCTGGAGGACGTGTTCCTGCATTTGACCGGGCGGGCGATCAGGGAGGAAACCGCCGGCGCTCTCGACCGGATGCGGGAAGTCCGGCGGGCGAGCGCTAGAAGGGGAGGATAGCACTTGCAACTGCAGGCTTTTGCCGTTGCAGTCTACGTGATTTGGTTCCGGGAACTGAAAAAGTATTTCCGCGAGCGCACCCGGCTGGCCGCCATGCTGGGACAGCCCCTGCTGTACCTGCTGATAATGGGGCAGGGACTGCGAACGATCTTTCAGCTGAACATCGAGGGGTTCGACTACCTCTCGTTCATGTATCCCGGCGTTGTCGCCATGACCATCCTGTTCACCTCCATGTTCGCTTCGGTGTCCATCATCTGGGACCGCGAGTTCGGCTTCCTCAAAGAAGTGCTGGTCGCCCCGGTGCCCCGCAGCGCCATCGCCGTCGGCAAGGCCCTGGGCGGTAGCACCACCGCTCTCCTGCAGGGCACCATTCTGCTCATCCTGGCGCCCTTGGCTGGACTGACCCTCTCGGCGAATGCGGTCATTCAGATCCTGCCGCTGCTATTCCTGCTGGCCTTTGCGATCACCTCGTTCGGAACCATGGTGGCTGCGCACACCGAGAGCATGGAGGGGTTCCACATGATAATGAACTTCATCATTGTGCCCCTGTTCCTGCTCAGCGGCGCTTTTTTCCCGATCGGCACCGCGCCGGAATGGATGCAGGCGCTGATGAAGCTCAACCCGGTGGCCTACGGGGTAGACGCCCTGCGCAACATCATGTTCACCGACTCGCCGGCGAAAGACTTTATCGTTTACTACCCGTTGGCGTACGACGTCCTCGTGCTTATCGTCTTTTCCGCCGTAATGGTTACCTTAAGCATGCTGGCATTTAACAGAATAGAGTAGTCTTTAGGCTACATAATATCTATTATCGGAAGCACATTGCGCAAAGCAAAATAGCCCGCCTCTACCTTACAGCAGCGGCGAGAGATACTTCAACCCTTCCAGGCCAAGGTAACACGCCACAGCCACGACGGCACCCCAGGTCACAATGCTGATGGTGATCCAAACCATAGCCCGCCGCACCGGTGCGCCTAGAATGAGGCACAACGCCGTTGCCAAATGTGTGCCCACCAGCAGCGGGGCCCCGAGCATGACGCCGGGGATCCCGTACTGGTTCCAGAGGGAATGGAAGCGTTTCTGCCGGGGTGAGGCCTTTGCTCCTCCCTTCCCTCCTTCGGCCAGGAACTTTTTGACAATCCAGGCCCTGATCCGGGGCATCAGCGCAACCATGCCCGCCACCGAAGCCAAGTTGCCCGTAACGGCAGCCGCCATCGCCACCGACGGCGACAATCCCATCATCACGCCCAGAGGCACCGCGGTCCAAATCTCAAACCATGGTGCCGCACCCATCCCGAAAACGGCGGTTACTTTCAGCAGGAGCAAAGGCAGGTCGTTGACCATTTTCAAACTCCATTACCTTTTGTATTTTCACAGGTATTTTGAGTTGTTTCCACGCCCTCAGGGTTAAAACCTGCCTTCGGCTTCGGTTCATCGATAAGAGCCCTGTAAGAATCGAGCACTTCCTTGCCACCGGGATGTTTACCGATGTAAGGGCACCGAAACTCGAAGCTGTAACCACCGATTTCAAACATGTCCCCATCGGACAGTATTTTCCGGGATTTGAGCTTTTCGCCCACCTGCATCGCCGTTCCCGGCAGACAGACCACTTCGTACAGTATCCGCGGCCCCGGAAACAGGCGCTGCACGCGCCTCAGCTTCAGATCCTGGAGCGGATCCCTGATCGACCGAATTAGAAAGCCAAAACTACGGTCTTCTATGGGTTCCAGTTGAAAGTCACCGTCCCCTTTATTTCCGGCATTTCCGGCGACAATCTTGACCTCCCGCTTGCGGGCCTTGGCCAGCCGCAGGCGGTATTTGCAGTGCTTGTGGCCGTGTGAGCGGGTGCCGACCCAGGCGCAGAGTTCTCCTCCCACCCGCTCACGCAACCGCAAGCGCCACAAGAGAATGGTAACCACGAGCAGTAGCAGGTAGGCAACCGCCGCCGCACCGTAGCCAAGTAGTTCCAGGGTTTCCTTAACCCGTTCCGGGGCAACGGAAACCAACGGGGCCTGTATCCCCTCCGCCACCGCCACTGAACCCAGAATGATCGTTTCGGTGATCTCGTGACCGCGGTAGCTCGCGGTTGCGGTTACCATGAGTTCATACTCCGCCGGTGCCTCCAGGGAGACATCCGCCTGGAACACTCCGTCCTCCGCCGACTCGACAAACGGAACGATTTCCGGTTCGGCGTCCGGCCGGGAGACGACCAGGTTCATCCCCGTTAATTCCAGGTACGGACCGGGCAGCACGCGGTCGTCACCGATGGTAATGTATGCTTGAACGGACACTACATCCCCCACCAAGTAGTTTTCCCGCTCTTCCAGCACGGCGTGGAAAACGGGCTGCACCCCCGGGGGATACTTCGCGGCCAGCAGGATATTGGCGAAAATGCTTCTTAGTTCGTCCGCCTGAGTGACAAACTGGTACTCGCCGGAGGTCTTAGCCGCAATATTTGCCAACTCCGAACCGGCCTCCTGCGCGCAAAGGCCGATGCAGTGTACCGGCCAGCCCTGCTGTGCATATCGCGCCAGCAGTTCCTCGGTTTCAGCGAAATACCGTTGCCGTCCCCTAGGCGTATCGGTTACGCCGGGCACGTCCGATTCGCCGTCTGACAGCAGAATCACAAATTTGCGGGCGTCCGGCGGGGCTTCGGTAAGCTGGTGGTAGGCGGTGCGCAAACCACCCAAAATGTCCGTGTTTCCCCGCTGCCCGACCCGGTCCATCAACAACCGGATCTCCCGGCGTGACTCCTCGTCTCCCACGGGCCGCGTCCGCATAATTACCCGTGGGGTCGAGTTAAACTCAACCAGGGCGAGGTAATCGTCATTCTTCAAGAAGTCCAGGGTCTTTTGTGCCGCCACCACCCGTACCCGGTCCGGGTCGTTCCACGCCATGCTTCCGGAGGCGTCAATAACCAGTACCACCGCCATCCGTCCCTCATAATGGGGGTTGGCGACAGCCTCGGCAATGCAGATAAAAACTGCTGTCAAAATGAATATAACAACCAGAAAGCGAGAAAGTTTCTGCTTCATCTTGTTGCACCTACATGCCCTGGAATGCTTCCATTATCCTGATGACGGCGGGTCCCAGCAAAACCACGAACAGCGCGGGGAAAATGAAGCAAATCATCGGAAAAAGCATCTTGACGGGCGCCTTCATGGCCATTTCACTGGCCCGCATTCGGCGCTCTTGGCGCACCCGTTCGGACTGGATGCGCAGGATATTGCCGAGGGAACCCCCCATCTGCGTACTCTGCACCACCGTAACCAGGAAGTTGCTCAGGCTTTTAGAGCCCACCCGGTCGGCCATATCCCTCAACGCCTGGTGCCGCATTTTGCCGAGCCGGATTTCGTTCAGGGTGCGGGCGAACTCGTCCGGCAGCGGTCCCTTCATTTTTTCGGTGACCTTGGCCAGCGCCATATCGAAGGCCAGGCCGGCCTCAACACTTACTACCAGCAGGTCGATGGCATCGGGCAGGGCCAGTTCGATGGCCCGTATGCGCTCGGTGGCCTTCCTCGTCAACCAAAACCAGGGGACAAAAACTCCCAGAAACACGAAAAGGAGCATCAGGCCGGCGATGGTACGCACCGGAAGATTGAGTGCCCATCCCCCCAACAGCGCTACAACGGGCAGGGCCAGGGCGCACAACCCCATGACGGCTAGAAAGGAGTTGGTGTGCAGCTTGTAGGGGTGACCGGCCTGGAGTAACCGCTGCATAACGGTTACCTGTACCACGCGTGGCGCCAGGCGGCTCGCAACCCGGCCGCATTTCTCCAGCAGAGGCCTGACCACCCGGTCCCTGAACGGCACCGTGAGATCCTCTCCTTCGAGGGGCGTCCTCACCCCCCGCATGCGGGCGATAGCGGCCAGACGTTGGTGCACCACGAGGCGTGGGTTCATCACCAGGCTCAGCAGGAGCACGCCTGCAAAGGTCATAAAGCCGATGAGAATGGCTTGCGCATAAAGCAACGTCCAGCCCCCCTACACCTTGATGTCCACGATGCGGCGAATAAACATTACCCCGACCAGCTGGAAAAACACCGCGGCTCCAACCATCATCCACCCGATGGGTTTTTGGAAAAGGACCATCAAGAACTCGGGGTTCACCAGGGCCAGGAAGGCTCCCAGGCCCACCGGCAGCAGGGAGATGATGATTGCCGACAACCGGCCCTGAGCGGTCAGGGCCCGGATTTCATTCTTCAGGCGCACCCGCTCCTTGATGGTGAAGCTGATATTGTCCAGGATCTCGGCCAGGTTGCCACCCACCTGGTACTGGATCAGAATGGCGGTGATGACCAGGCTCAGGTCCTCGTCTCCGGCCCGCTGTTCCAGCTTTACCAGCGCCTCCTCCATGGGCATGCCCATGATGGTATCGCGCAAGAAGGTTCTTAGATATCCGGATAGGGGGGGTGATACTTCCCGGCTAACGTTCTCCATCACCTGTACCAAGCTGTGACCGGCCTTGAGGCCGTTGGCCATGAGCAGAATCATGTCGGACACCTGGGCATTGAGAAAGCGTTTCCGCATAGCGATACGGGTATTGACAAACACAAACGGCAATACCGCTGCGGCCCCGAGCACCATCAAAACGCCGCCCACTTTACCCGTCAGCAGGAACATCATCGCCGCCAAAAGAATGGCGATCCCAACCACTATCAGCGCAAATTCCTGGGCCCGGAGCGGCAGCCCGGCCTGGATCAATTTTTTCTCCATACGGATCGTGTACCGTTGTAGTCCCTTAGCCTGGTGCTTCTTACGCCGCTTGCGGTCGGCGGCGGAGACAAACGCGATTTCCACGTTTTCCGCGCGCCGCACCGGATCGATAACCATCCGCCGCAGGCGGTTCTCAATGCTTGTCCGGTGACCGCGCACCAGCGCGTAAACCCCGAGCAGAAGGCCCAGGGTGGAAAGGAAAACCAGAACCGTCACCAGGATCAGCATACCGGCTTAGCCTCCCTGCTGTTTGCCAAGACGTTTGGCGGAGAGACTGCTGTAGGGAAATCGGAAAACCTCTACAGGAATGTGGTTGCCGGCCTGTTCCAGTTGCGGCAGGAACTTGGGCACGATTCCGGTCGGACGGTGCCGCCCCAGGACCCGTCCCTGGTCGTCTACCCCCTGTTGTTCATAGACGAAAATATCCTGCAGGGTGATGATATCGGCCTCCAACCCCACGATCTCGGTAACGTGAGTGATCTTGCGCGATCCGTCTCTAAAGCGGCTCAGGTGGACGATCAGCTGGATGGCGGTGGCGATCTGCTCGCGGAGGGCCCGCACCGGCAGGTCTATGCCGGCCATCAGGGCCATGGTTTCCAGGCGGATCAGCATATCACGCGGTGAATTGGCGTGCCCGGTGGTAAGCGAGCCGTCGTGCCCGGTATTCATCGCCTGGAGCATGTCCAGCGCCTCTCCGCCGCGCACCTCGCCGACCACGATGCGGTCCGGGCGCATCCGCAGGGAGTTAATGACCAGGTCACGGATGGCAATCTGCCCCCGCCCTTCCAGGTTGGGCGGGCGGGCCTCCAGGGTGACCACGTGGTCCTGGCGCAGCTGCAGCTCGGCGGCGTCCTCAATGGTGATGATCCGCTCGTCCGGGGGAATGAAGCTGGACAGTACGTTGAGCATCGTGGTTTTGCCCGAACCGGTCGAACCGGACACGATGATGTTGATCCGACTTTGCACGCAAGCGCGCAGAAAATGTGAAATCTCCGTGGACATGGTGCCGAAATGGATCAGGTCCTCTACCGTGAGCGGATCGTCGGCGAACTTCCGGATCGTCAATGTTGGCCCCTTGACGGCCAGCGGGGGAATAATCGCGTTTACGCGGGAACCGTCCGGCAGGCGGGCGTCCACCAGTGGTGAAGCCTCGTCGATCCGCCGGCCGAGCGGCAGGATGATCTTCTCGATGGTGTGAAGCACGTGCGCCTCATCCCGAAACCTGATCTCGGTTTTGTACAGCCGGCCCTTGCGCTCCACGTAAACCTGGTTCGGGCCGTTAACCATAATTTCTGATACCTCGGGATCGTGGAGCAGGAAGTCAATGGGACCGTAGCCGGCGATTTCGTTGGTGACCTCCCGCACCACGCGCTCCCGGTCGTTCCGGTTTAGAAGCAGGGAACGGTCCTGCAGAATACGGTTGAGGGTGTCTTCCACCTGGGCTTCAAACCGTGACCGGTCACCCTGCACCCCCTGCTTGAGGTTGATTTCTTCCCCGAGTTCCTCGATAGTCTTCCGTAGCACCTGGTGCTTCAGTTCTTCGAGGGCCTGAAGTTTGGCCGCCTCCTCCTGTTCGCCGCGTGGCGGAGATGTGCTCGTCAACTGCGGGCGAGGCTGTACCACGGAGCGACCGCCCAATCTCTTGCTCAGTGACATGGTCTCTTATCCCTCCCCAGGAACCGCTTGCGGAACCCAAACAGGCCGGTTTTTATCGCAGTTGCGGGGCTCGGCCCCTCCTGCTCAAACTTACCGATGGTGAGTTCGGCTAGTTCGGTAAACGCCCGCCCCAATTCCGACTTGGTATAGGCGTGCGCCACCGGCGTTCCTTCGTTCAGCGCCGCCATGGCGACTTTACCCTCCGACGGGACGCTGAAGAAAAGAGGGAGTTTTAAAGTCACCTCCACATCGCGCGGCAGTATCCCGAAGCCCATGTTCCCGCGGTTGATGATTAACTTGATCTTGTTCCGCGGGTACTGCAGCGAATCCATGACCATCAGCGCCGCCTTGAGGTTTTTCACGCAGGCCAGGTCCAGGGAACCCACCAGCAGAATCCAGTTACTGTCCTCCATCGCGGTCATTACTGGGTCGTGAAAGAAGGACGAGGTATCGATAACCACGTAGTCCTTGGTTTCCCGGAGCACGTTGAGTATCTGCCGAACGTGATCCCCGGAAACGTAATCCGCAAATTCCGGAGTAAACGGCGCACACAAGATTTGAAGGCCGGAGCTGTGGGTTTCCAAGTAACTCTCCATCATTTCGGCGTCCAGGTACTGGATCTCGTTGATCAGGTCGGTGATCGACCACCTGGGCACCACGTTAGTGGCCACGTTCACGATCCCGTTGTACAGATCCAGGTCCCACAGGACCACCCGGTTACGGCCCTTCTTCAGGGCCAGGGCCACAGCCAGGTTTACGGCAAGAGTGGACTTGCCCACCCCGCCCTTGGTGCTGAATACGGTCAACACTTTGGTGCCTTTCCGGGACGTCTCCGCCGGGACTTCGGCGAGCTTGGAAATCACCTGGCGCCTTTGGCGCACGTAGTCGTAGGCTCTATACAACGCGTTTGCCAGGTCCAGCGGGCGGAACGGTTGCATTACCACCTCGCACACTCCGGCCCGCAGGCCCTTGCGGTAAGCCTCCTCCGCGGGCGGTGTCCCCAGCATGACCACCACCGACTTGATAAAATCCCGCCCCGCCTGTTCGCCCAGTTCGTACGCCCCTGGAATTCGATCGTCCATCACGATCACGTCGGGTTCGTATTCGCTCGCCAAGGGCAGGACCTTGCTGGGAACGTTGGTGCTTTTTACAATTTCAATGTCTTCCACCTCGGCGAACCAATCGGTGATCTCCTTTACGGCTTGCGGATCAGAGTGCACAATTAACGTTCTTACGGCAACGGGCATGGGAAAGATCCCCCCTTAGAGCTGCGTGGTGGGCGGGATAGACACTACGTGCTCGTCAACCGGCGAGCGCAGGAGCAGGCGTATATCCGCCGTTTTTTCAGCCAGCGCAATGATCTGGGCCTGTTCGGGCGTGACGTTTAGCGTAAAGGACGGGACAATTCGCTGCTGCCCGTCGTTCTGGGTAGTAGTTATACTGCCGGTCGCCAATATCTTGATATTTTGCAACAATATCCTGGATGTGACCGGGTTTTCTCCCTGAATGATCATAACATCAACCCGGTCCCCCACGGTGGGATAGCCGCCCACGCCCTTAATTTCGTTGACCGGAATGGTAATCGCCCGGTGACCCTCGGGGATGCTGTAAGCCAGGCGCTTTTGGGGCAAGCCACCGCCGACCAACCGGATGGACAGTACCTGCTCATCCCGCAGGATGTCTCCCGTGGTGATTTTCCCAACCACCTCGTCCACCGTCGTGGCCGCTGCCGAATGGACGTACTGGGCTGGGACCTTCCGCGTAATTACCATCTCGCGAGTGATCCGGGTTTCTGCCGGGATGTTCTGCAGGGCCACCACCACCTCGGCCGTTGGCCCCGCCCCCATCAGCACCTGCTGCTCGATGGTGGTTGAGAGGTAGTAATAGGTCACCCCGGCGGTGACGAGTGAGAGCAACAGGGCAATAATCAGTACGCGTCGGCTCAACCAGTTAGGCATATTCAATGTCCCCTTCATGTTCGATTTAGGCCGTCAAGCAATACTATTCGCAGAGCCGCACATATTTTGACCCAATACCAATTTGAACAATATCATCACCAGCGGGAGGATCACCTTGATGCTCGGGCACAAAGCGTCCTATCACGGTTCCCTTGCCACAATTCGGATAATGGTTCCGGGTGATTCCCCGCGTGGACATATCAGCTCTATTGGTAGAATACAATGAGCCGTTACCATGATTGTCGACGACCACATCCTGTATTTCAAAATACTCAAATCCCTCGATTCTTAAGTCTAGTTCGCCTGAAGTGCCCGGTGGGCTTAAGATGGTTACAATCGGTATCAATCCGATCAGGTTCACCGAACCCGGGGGGAAAACATCCGTCCGATAGTGCCGGTACAGTCTCCCCCATTTGTCCTGACCTTCTGTGTCGTTATTCAACGCCTTAATAATGGACTGGATGGCACCCGTTTGACTTTCCGCTTCGTCGCCCACCTCAAGGTCAACGGTCACCCTCTCTCCCATCAATGCGCGGTGAATGTCACTTGTCGGCGTTAGTTTAAAAATTCCCCAGTTTGCGCCGTATTCATCTGACCAAAGATGCAACAGCGCTTCCCCCGACGCTTCTTCGAATTTGTCCAGCTCATAAAACAGAGGAATGATACTCTCCGCCTGCATGCGGTACCCCCAGGTAGCCACCGCCCTTGCTCTCACATCTGAATTGCTGAAGCCGAGCACCCTGGCAAACATCAAATCCACGTTGCTGTGCGCTATCACTTCTACCTTTTGCGTATAGCCGGGATGCGGAAGTGAGCTGGGAGGATTAACCTCCAGAGTATCGGCGTTAGCCCCGTTGGCAATCGCGTACATCCGGGCCGCATCTTCTGCTCCGCTGATATCCTCTCCTTCGGTTACCTGCAGTTGTCTGGCCCCAGCCAAAGCACCGGCGTCAGCGGCCGTAACCAACCTTTGCTTTTCCGCAGCAAGGGTGCCCAAGTCCACGGCTAGCGCTGTAAAGCCTAGGAGGACAACCGACATGAGAGCAACCAGGACCATGACCGCACCTTTTTCATTGCGGAGGTTAAACTTGTCCCGCATTGCCCTATACCTTCCATTTTTCCTATTTTACTCTTTGCGCATGACCGCATCAGCCCAAAGTTGCCTGGATGCAGTCCCAAATAACCCGCTGAAAGGTTTTATCTTGCCGCTCACATACACCCTGATTTCTTTAACAAAGGTTTCCCCGTCGTATACTTTTACAACTACCGCCCCGACTTCGCTGTCGCCTAGACCACTCAGCAGGTCTTTAGCCTGGGCTTCTGTCAAATCCTCATCCTCGTGATAATAGGTAAAAACAAAACCGGATAAACCCTCGACGTGATCCTCGATGGCTCTTTGAACATTACCATCAACGATCGCCGTTCGTGCCCCTTCCCGGGCTGCACTGGTAAGGGTAATCTGGCCGTTGAAAAGCCAACCGAACTCCATGATGCCGATTAACAATAACAGCAGGACAGGTACGATGAGGGCGAATTCGACAAGCGATTGGCCGCTTTCATCTTTGGGACTTAGTTTTCTAAGCCGCACGCTCACCCACCTACCCTGGAATATTCAGATTCACTTGGGCCATTATCTATCTCGCCCGGCTGCCGTCAGGGGCAAGGGCTTTTTCTCCTCTTTTGTTTGCTCCCATTCTACTATGCCGTTTGTCGGGTCTTTTATGGGGTCAGAATACGAATTAGATATCGCTTCCGGGTTTAGCTTTGATTTTCTCCAAACGGCTCGCCTTATTCTCGCCCTCAATCTGTTCCAATTCCTGTTCGAAAGTAAGTACACCAAAAGTAAACTTCTCATTTTTCCATTTTCCATTTTCCTCTTTAAATTTACCTTGAAATTGACCAACTACAGTCGTCATTTTTGGTCACCAAAAGTCGTCAACTAAATTATGCCAATTGTTCATATCACCCCTTTGCCTCAGTAGAC